>Ga0154338_107_pt1 | contig 1249575 bp, 1141 predicted proteins | sample RifGroA2_FD_115866 | JGI IMG/M metagenome (GOLD analysis project Ga0154338, IMG submission 115866) | Gallionellales bacterium GWA2_54_124 | reverse complement strand
GGCAGTCAAATCAGCAGAGGTGAACACAGCCCACTGATTAGCAGCGCATGCGGCTTGATTCGTGTTGATGTAGGAGACAGTACCCCACTGAGCAACAACTGGGACGCAAGTAAAAGCCATTACGCTGCATTCCCCCAATACCAGTCTGGAGCGGTAACGGGCGTTACAGTGACCTGTTGAATCTGGACGTTGATGCGCGCTGGACGCTCGTCAGCGATGTCGATGCCATATTCGAGGAGAGCTTTACGGTGACGATAAAAACCACCATTGGACATGATGCTTTTAACATCACGACCAGCTAAGAAAGCAGCCGCAGTGACGCGAAGCCGTTGAGGCAGTGAGTCGATGAATTCAGCATCATCTGAGATAGCTACCGTTTCCATGATTTTTGCGTAGTCAGAAAATAATTTATGAACTGTACCCATTTCCCATCCTTTCAAAAATAATGCGTAATCGTTCCAGCCCAGATCGTGAAGCTCACGGCGTTTTAACTCCAGTTCAAGCCGCACAATCCCATTGTCACGGGCGTATTCGTAAGCCCTGCCGCTGGTAATGCCATGCGCCTCCATTTCCAAAGCCTTGATGTAGACCTTGAGCATGTAACGGGTGTTAGACCACCAGACAGAAGCATCGCCACCGATCCCCTTTTTTACGCGTGAAACAGATTTTCCCTGTATCGCCTTGATCAATGCACGGGCAGCGCCAAGGCTTCCGCATGAATAGTTTTTAGTGAGGTCAACACGGGATAAGTTGACAAAAGATGCTCGTGCTTCGGCTTCCCTGAAAGCTGCGCGAGATGGTCCAACCAAGGCGCTGAAATCTGGGGCGGTAGCTGTGTTGTCTCGGAGATCGTGAAGGCGGAAGGGGGGGAATCCTGCGAACTCTGCAACCACGTTGGCGCGTTCGAGGGTTTTCGCAGGGTCATAGTTGAAAAGATTGTCGTAACGGTTAAACCGTCCGAAATTGCCCGAGAAAACGACACAAGAACCGTCACTCTTAACAGAGCATGAACTTGCATAACTTCCCTGAATGCGCGCGGCGCGAGTTCTCTCAAAAACGACCTTTGAACTTCCGTCAAGGGTTCGAACACATCCTGAATTGATAGCGCCGTGTGCGGGATGGACTTGCCACAGGGTGAGCCAGTCAACAAACAACCCGTCATTGTCATAGTGTGCATCGTTCAAAATATCCCCCGATATGGTTTTAGAAAAGTCTCAATTTGAGACTGAATGGCAGGGGGTAAAAGTAGAGATAAAATTCCCATATTGGGAATGATTGGCTACGTGTTACCCCAGAACAAGAAATGACCAACTTTTTTGTAGGGTCAATTCTCAGGTTTTTTGCTGCGACCTCGACACCGACAAAGGCGGGTTTTTTCGAACCAGAGGACGCAGCAAAAAACCCCGTCGGTGAGGACGAGGAAAAATCGGGGGAGATTTTTGGGAGGAACATGATTAAGCCGGACGAACTGTCACTGGCGCGAGAATGAGGCGACCGACTGACAGGCTGTTGAAATCGCCGACGAAGAATGAGCGGGGGTCGAGGGTGTAATTTCCGACCGGATAGGGTTGTGCGCCGTCTGCGATACTCATTTCGATGCGTTCTGGGAAGGGATTGAGTTCACCGAACGAATCGTAGGTGTAAGCCCATGCGGCTTGTTTGACGATATGAAAGGGTTTTCCGGCTTTTGAGGTGCCGTTAACTTCGACTACTTTTGCGCTTTTGACTTCGATGCGGATGGTCATGATGTTCCTTTGTCGGTTAATTGTCCCGAAATATGGGATAGCCGAATGTATCCCGATAAGTGGGAGATTGTCAATCCCCAAAAACGGGATAAAATACAGCTGCCAACTGAAACAGTCGGACTACCGGAGAGAAAAATGAGAACCAGCGAACTTTTGAAAGACTGCAAAATCAAGCTAAAGATTTCCAGCGATTACGCACTAGCAAAAGAACTGAAGATTCCGACACAAAGAATCAGCGAATACATGAAATGCAAACGTGTACCGAATGCCTATGCGCTGATGAAGATCGCGGAATGTCTTGGGTTGGATCCATTGGCGTTGATAGCGGAGTTTGAGGAATTGAGCGCGAAGAACGAAACAGAGCAAAAGTTCTGGGCGGGTTTTCGCTTGCGTGTAAAGCAGCCCCTGAGAGGCCTCATAATGGCCTTGCTTTGCATCGCTACCTTATGGACAGGGCAAGACCTCGTAAAAACGCAGGGAGGCGTTTTTAGGCGTTTTAAATACGCATAATGTATATTATGTCAAATTGATTAGTAAATTAAGAAGATTCCGCAGGCTTGTGCAAAGCATCCCAAAAGCGTTTTGCAGCATGTTGATTCCGAGGATTTGCCGCATGACGGCATAGCAACCGCACCAACTCACTATCAACGCCTGTTTCATGCAGGCGTTTTTTTTCCTTCGCGATCAGCCGGTATTGTTTGCGCCGTCTAGCCTCCTGAAACGAGCGGAAGTAACGCAGATACCAGTAATGACTCAAAATCGTGCCTGACCAGTTGGGGTATTGATGGAATATCATTTTTTCAGAATACCACCGCTACGCAATAAATCAAAATCAACGGCGCAATGCCAACTGCATTAAAAGGCTAACAGACGGGTGAAACTGTCTGTTAGGTCGTCACCCTTCGGGTGCTCTATTTTTTGACTCGACCGTGCAGCACTCCGCAAATGCTTTCCCATCACCCCGCCGCCTAAAACGCGAATCTTCCCTCCGACAATTTCAATAATCAACAACGCACGGTGAGACTGTGCGCCCTTCGGGTTTTGCGGCAATCGTTTTTTGCGATACAGCCGCAAAAACTGCGATCTTGCCAAAATCGTTGATTATTAAAATTGCTACGAGCTGATATCGCAAGGCGACGGGATGACGGGAGAAGCAAAGAAGCAAGCGGCAGAAACCTGCACCGCGAGGAAATCAAAAGCAGGCTCAAGATTCTGGAAGATGCTGGGAATACCAAAACCATGAAAATCAACAATTGCAGATACATGAAAAACGCGGAATTTAAAGCCCGTCAAACGTGGCTGGACTTCGTTGATGCTGTTGGCGTGGCCTTGCAAATCATGGCCGAGATTAAGGAAAATTCAGCCGAATGGCTGAAAAAATGGGTAAAGAATTTCAAAATGCCAGCGGCCAAGCAAGTTGCACCCATTCAAGACGTGCTCGAGCTGGTAATTGTGGCAGATATTCTAAAATGGGCTGACTGGACACCCAAAAAAAACAGGCAGTTATTCGCGTAAATTGCTAATGCAGTGAAAATGATTTAGTCTTAACCATCAACCGAAAGGAACATCATGAGCACAGTGACATTCGACACCCTGAAATTCGTTGAAATACTTAAAAAAAGCGGTTTTGACGAAGAGAGAGCAAAAGGAATTGCAAATGCCTATCAAAGCGCATCAGACGACAGAGAGCTCGTAACAAAACAAGATCTACAAATTCAGCTGACCGATATGAAATTCGATATGCTTAAATGGATTATCGGCCTAGCACTAGCTCAATTCTCCGTTTTAATCGGAATACTGATGAAAATGCATTAAAAAAGGGGGCGCAAGCCCCCTTCCCTTTTTATAAAACCCAGTAAATACGCGGCATACAGCTGCGATCGAAGAAAATAAATATCGGGCGAGCTTCGCGGCACTTCGTTAGCCGCGTGCGCTTCGCCTCGATATTCAGCAATCTCCAACACGATGGAGATTAGTACAAGACCACCATGCAGCAGTTTCAGCATGGCGGGATTCAGGCGTAGACATGCAGCCAGACATCAAAACGACCATCAGAATCCAGAAAAGTTTTTTAATCATAGCGACGATAACGAAGGCCGAGGGACTTGAGAAACAGGCGATGAATCCGTTTTTTTCTCAAGAAAATCATTAAAAAATCCGTTGCTGGCAATGCTCCGACAAAGAGCATCATCGACAAGCATTTTAGTTCCCTGTTGCGTGTGACAGACACAACGAGATTCAGACGAAACACACGCGGCGGGATAAGGCGCAACAGTCGGCTTAGTCACTTCATCATAACGCGGGGCTGTGTGCGGAAAACCGGACAACCGAGGCTTTAATGTGTCAGTCCAAACAGGAACGGCAATGACACCTGAAACCGCTTGAACTCCGGTGGTGGGTGAAGCAGCCCCCCCTTTAATCTTATCTCCAGTAGTCAAACCTCCCACAGTTTTGATGAATAAATAAACCAGCGCAACAGCGATCAAAGGCAGAATAATAATCATAATAAGACGCGCGGGGATGCGCCTCTTGATCGTGTGCATATCCGCACTTTTGTACCAGTTAAAAACCTCTTTTGGATAAACAAAATGCGTAGAGATAGAGCCTTTAGTGGATTTGTCGCAGTTGTCGCGGATCTTCAAAAACTCATGAATCGTTGATTTTTGAAAGCCGTAAAAACGCTCAACGTGATAATGCTTTGTGCAAAGCTTGCGGATCGACCCGTCGATCAGCATCGGATGCTGCGTAATCAAAACCAGCATGTGCGACTTGTGGCGCAGGGTATTGGCAGCTGCGACATGTTCAGGCATGGCGGCCGACGATGATCGGGGCGGGAACGTACTTTGTGATTCGTCGATGACAATAATCGACTTGTTCGGCAGGTTGTGCCACTGCTTAGGCTCTTCGAGCATTTCCCAATCAAGCGTCAATTGAGGAATGCCGTGATAGTAGACCTTGAAGCCTTCACGCTTGGAGTACTCATCAACACCAGTAAGAGTAAAAAGCGTCTTGCCCGATCCGGGCAAACCTGTGACAACAGTAAGCGGCGTTAGGTCGATAGCCATTACTTGATGACCTGTTTAGTGAGCTTACCGCCAGTCATGCCAGAAAGGGACATTTTAGCGATCAAGGCGGAAAAAACGATGTTGACCGATTCGCCAATGCGGGAAAGACCGATGACACCGGAAAGCTGACCAGCACCGCCGAGCAGTGACCAAATTTCAGTTTTTAGGCTCGAAAACAGTAGATCAACACCGCTGAACGTGATGTAAGAAATACCGAGAGCAACCAAAACACGACCGACCCAATTTGCAAGCGTAAGGCCAATTGCACCAACAAGCCAGCCAATAACAACACCAATTGCGGGCATTAAACACCTCCGATAATTTTAGCAGCAGCGACAAGAGACAAGGCCATGAAAACATTGCCGACAAGAGCGAGATAAGGACACCAGAGAGACAACGGCAAAGTTGACGACTTACCCATGACAGTAAAAACAACATCGTCCGGGCACTTGGCCGCAATGGGGGAACTCATATCCAAAGAACCAATTGAGAAAGTGGAGCGGTTAGCGACATCAGCGGGATTTCTGACGCTAGTGTCCGTTCCATCAATCATCCTTTTGCCTATATCAAGATTGGCGTTTTGCTCATTAGCAAGCTTGCAATGAAGGTCAAATTGATCTTTTGCGATCGCGCACTGAATAGCGTCACCAGAGCAGTTAAAAGAACCGCAAGCGGCATTAATGACATTGGTCTGACAGATATTCGCATCAGGATGATCGATGCAGTACTGGACAAGCGTTCCTGCCTTGATTGCAGCCGTTGCAGCATCGACCGCAGCCGTGACGGGCGACATATCAACATTGTTTGTCGTGTTGTTTGTGGTAGTTGTACCGCCTGTTGTACCGCCAGTTGTACCACCAGTTGTGCCACCAGTTGTGCCACCAGTTGTACCGCCAGTAGTGCCGCCAGTAGTGCCGCCAGTCGTTGATCCGGAAGTACCAGACTGAGTATTAGGGGAGCAAGATGCTGTACAACCCTGAATAACGAGTGATTCGCCAGCAGCGCAGGAAGTCGGGCCAGTCGGGCCAGATGGACAAGCCGTTATATCCTGCAAATCAGGAGGAGGCACAGCCGATCCACCAGAACATGACGACCCATCGAGGACAGCAGAACCGGAAAAATTAGAGGAACTTCCCGCAACGTTTGAGCCTGTCCAAACTGCATTACACCCTGAATTACAGCCGTTTGAGGGCATAGACGACCAACGACCAGCAAAAATAGTCTGGCCAGCCGTACATGAATTTGGCTTTTCGCACTGACCAGAAACAGAATTAAACGTAGATGATAAAGGGCAAAGAGGGGCAGAAGCATAACCGACACCCATAGGTTGCTGAGTATAAGGTCCGCCGCCGCCAGTGCCATCGCAGAGAATTGGATGCGAGTTGACGCCATCAAAAGTACAGGACGTATATTGCGGAAAATGAGACATAAAAGCGGAAAGCATAAGCCCAGCGCTAGAAAAAGAACCTGACAAGCTTTGTGCAGAGAATGACTGCTGGGGTTGAGAGTAATCAACACCAGCAAAAGCATGGCCGGAAAAAAACACGGCGAGAAGTAAAACTAGGGAGCGAAGAGAATCCATAAAGCACCGATAAGCCCGAGTAACAAAAGATAACCTTCCAATTTATACCCCTTAAAAAAAATCCCCTTGAGGCTACGCGCAACAAGGGGAATTATTTGTTTACTGAAGATTAACGACCGGAAATGAGGGCGTAAACCTTCTTTGTCCCCCAAATGAGCAGAACAGCACCGCCGATCGTACCTACAGCGGTCAAACCATCAGTGAGGGCAGCTGTAACGCCAGTTACATCGATGGCAGCTTGTGACGAGCCAGCAGCCAGAAGCGCACCAGCGCCAGCAGCGATCTTGAATTGTTTACGAATCAGCGCGTTTTTCAGTTTTTTAATCATTTGAATCTCCAGATTTAGGTTTTAGAAAATTACCAATAGCCCTCAAGGTGAAAGCCAGCCCCCACAGCAGCGAGATAGCTGCAAATATGGGCAGAGCCTCCGCAATCGTCATCGAGGGAAAGAATGACGTTGTTTGTGTAACGGCAGGGGTTGAAGCCGTGCCAGCGGTTAAAGATGCGTTATAGGCAGTCAAATCAGCAGAGGTGAACACAGCCCACTGATTAGCAGCGCATGCGGCTTGATTCGTGTTGATGTAGGAGACAGTACCCCACTGAGCAACGACTGGGACGCAAGTAAAAGCCATTTAATTGACCTAACGCCTAAAAAGTTTAAATGCGAGCCACGCTACGACCAGCAGACACAAGCAAGCCAACACCGCACCACCGAGGGACAGCCCTTTGAAAAAGTGGTAAGCCATGCCATAAACAGCACTATGAATCAGGGCTAATATGACTTGCTGAATGAACCAGTCGGCAGTGATGGAATGTTCACTAAACATCAAGAATCCAACCCTATAAAATTTTGGGAAAATACCCTACATACATACTTACAAAGATACTTTCCCCCCATCTTATGTGGGGGGGGGGGCATTGAAAAAGCTACTCATAATGACGAAAACCCTCAAGCATTTGCACAACCTCGTAGAAGGTATGAACCTCATAATCGTCATCGAGCGCATCAAAAGCCGTCTCTCTGACTTCATCAGGATTGAACAAACGCCCTGCCCTCTTTAGGCTTGCAGCAAAGCCTTGTTCAGGCGTCAAGAAAGCCCCCGTGCTTTTGCACTGGATAACCCAAACTTGACGGAGCGCAGGGGATTGCATTACGGACGAGCAGGAACAGGAACAAGGGAAAGCAATTTTTGCTTTGCGACTTTGCCCGTAGTTGTAATTTCAAACTCAGCCATCGCATTAAACGGCAACTGGAAACCGTCGAAAGTCGCGTAATTGTCTGACGTGCCAAGCTTGTACGGTTCAACAGCCTGACCGCGAGCGTTTTTTGTAGATTCGTCTAAATCAACCTGAATAAAAACAGACGTAAAGTCATAAGGCGTACCTTCCATATCGCCTTTAGAACGCTTCAGACCAGTAACAACAACAGAGGCTTTAAATTTCATGACAATTTCCTTATAAATTACTACGGCTATACCTTTGACCCTGAGCGCCGGAAACAGGAGGTAATCAAAAATCAGAATTCAGGTAAAACCATATCGGGATGCTCCAATCGCTCACGATCATGAATAGGAACTAGATGCGTATCACAAGACGGTACGAGCAAAGCACCCTTTAAAACTATCGGGCGTTTTATAAGATCAAGAGCCTGATCCGCCCCGCCCTCTATCTCAGCGACCAGAGCCAAAGATGATCCACACTGATGTTTTAACCATGCAACCGTGTGCGCATAGCCAGCCTTAGCAGTACGGGAAATTGTTTCAATGCGACATTGCTTAACGGACAGAAAATTGAGCGCCGGATAAGTTGCCGCGAGATATTCGCCAGCCTTAACCAGAGCATCAAAAGGGATAACGCGATCAATGGATTTAATTTCAACCTCGATACGAACCCACTCAGATGTAGCATCGCCCAGCTGACGGCCCTTCTCATAGACGCGGAGATATTTACCGTTTGATCTTGCGCCGACATAGACCGTGCGGCCTTTGCCGTTTGGCGTGCGCCAGTTGCCGCGCAGTTCGATATTCGGAGAGCGACCGCCGGAAGAAAATAAGCCAGCATCGTAATCACTGGAAGCTCTATCCACATTGTAGGATTGACCATCATAGACATCGTGCGCCAGATCGAGGCGCGTGATACGAGGCTGGACAGCTTGATACTCTAGGAAATTTCTTAACCGAGATTCCCAACCGTGCAGAGCAGCCGCACAGCCAGTGCCAGAAAGCTTGGTCAAGACGGTTGAGTTATTGCCGCCGAAACAGACAAAGCCGAAGCCCTCCCCTAGCACCCATCTTTTTTGGTAGAAATCAGATCCGGTACTCATGCGAGAAGTAAGACCAAAGCCGAAAATCTTAAAGAGGATGCGAGAAAACGAAACCATGAAATCTTCGTCAGAAAAACACTGCCCCTCTAAAGCAGAGTCAATCATGGTTGATTCGTGGATAGTGAAATTGACCCAATCGAGGAATGCAACACCATCCCCAGATGACATGCGATTCGGTATTAGCTTGACCGGACATTTGGAATCATCAGTCAGCACTATCTTGAAAAATTCTGGTTGTGTTGAGACAGACTCAACGGGAGGATGCGCGAGGTCGTAAGCCTGTAAAGCCTCAAGCGCCTGTTGGTTTGCAGGAGTCATTAGCCGCAAACCTTTTTCATAATTTCAGTTGACCGGACATAGGCCGACGAACGTCTGGACTGTAATGCATCGACACCTAGCGCGATCACCTGAGCGAACGTGTCCGAGTAATCTAAGTCGAAATCGCGGCGGTTTGAAGCTGCTAAATTGTGTAGACGGTTTTCAAGATGCACGGGAATAATGCCAGAAACGCCTATAAGCCTTTGCTGTGCTGGTTGTCCGTTTTGCATTCCTGCCCCCTGTTGATTGACTTGTTGCGCTGTTTGGTGCAATCTAAGCGCATACAAATTTAATTGCATACAAACTTATTTGATCGACACAATAAATCAAATAAATTTGTATGTCAACAGGAGAAAATAATGAATATGAAAAATTACATTGTCTTAGCAATAATGGAAGTCGGGAGCCAAAAGGAATTAGCCGATTATCTTGGCGTATCTTCTCAACAAATTACAAATGCAAAAAACGGACGCGCAGGTTTACCAATCGCAGTTTGTTGTCAAATTGCTCAACTATTAACAATAAATGAAATGGAAGTAATTTCAGCAAGCGAATTAATAACAGAAAAAAATCAGGAAAGAAGAGCGGTATTGCTCCCTTTTGTGAGTCATGCCGCGTCGGTGATATTAGGTGCTGTCATTTTAAACATGACACCTGCCCCAGCAAATGCAAGTGAATTGATAGGGTTAGATCGTAACTCGTTGAATTCAAATGTATATTATGTCAAATATAAGAAGAAAATTATGGAGAATTCGCGGGCTTATGAAATTCATCCCAAAAGCGCTTTTCAGCATGAGGATTCCGAGGAATTGCCATATCTCGGCATAACAACCGCACCACTTCACTATCAACGCCTGTTTCATACAGGCGTTTTTTTCTTTCTCGATTAGCCAATATTGCTGACGTCTCCGCGACTCATTGAATCCGCGAATATAACGCAGAGTCCAAAAATGATTACGGATTACAACAGACCAAACTGGGTATGGATGAAATATCATAAAGTCACAATAACACCCCAGCGCGATAAATAAAAATCAACGGCGAAAAGCTCCGTGATTAAAAAACAGGCTGCGCGCTGACTGGATAACCTTCGGCGGGACGACTGCCGAACCCTACGGTCTTCGGGTCAGATCCAGCAGATCAACACCGCCAGAAACCCTTTTTTCCTCTCGGGCAAAAAGCGGGACGGTTGAGCATCGAGGCGGAAAGTTTTTTTACGTCCAGGAGAGTGCATCGAGTGGTCACTAAATTGCTAATGTAGTGAAAATCATTTAGTCTTGACAATCAAACGAAGGAAAAGCATGCGGATAATTTACAGACAACACGCCATCAAGCGAATGCATGAGCGTTGCATATCAGAAATTGACGTAGAACAGGCAATTGAAACCGGAACAATTATTGAGGCATACCCGAATGACACGCCCTATCCTAGCGCACTGTTATTAGGACATGCAGGAAACAAGGCTGTTCACGTTGTATACGCCGACTCTGTCGACGAAGACATCAGAATCATAATTACGGTATACGAGCCAAACCCAGAAATCTGGCTCGAAGACCTGAAAACAAGGAGATAAAAATGAAATGTCCAATTTGCAAACACGGAAATACACAACACGGTGTTGCAAGCATTACGCTAGAACGCGGCAACTCGACAATGATGTTTAAAAACGTTCCCGCAGAAGTTTGTGAAAATTGCGGAGAGGCTTACCACGATGCAAAAATCACCCGATCATTGTTAGAGCAAGCAAATCAGGCCGCACAACATGGCGTTGAGTTAGATGTAAGGCGGTATGCAACAGCTTAACAATTAGCCAACGGCCAGAGAAAAAAAGGGGGCGAAAGCCCCCTTTTCTTTTTTCAAACCCAGTAAAGACGCGGCATACAGCTGTGATCGGGAAATCTCAATCACAATCTTTCACATAATTGTTTTGCATACACTTGTACCAATCAAGATAAACATCACGATGCGAAGGAAACGAACAAGCCGAGACAGCCAAGCAACACAAAATAACCAACCTCATGAAAATGCACCGCAAGAATCAAAACGATTGAAAAACTCTATCCGCCGTTCCGGCGGTAATTTCATGATGCGAGAAACCAACGGATGCTTGAAGGTTGAAACCGGCTTTCGCCAAGGAGTACCACGAAGGTAGAGCAGAAAAAGAGTCAAAAACGGCGGAGGCAAATAACGCCCCCGCGTATGCCAAGGACTTAAGATAGAATGAATGCCGACAGAGTCACCGTTAACATCAAATTCACTAAAAATCTGATTCGTGTCGTAACCATCCTGAAGCAAGACACCACGATACATCCAACGATCAACGACAGAGCATGCTGGGAAAGGCCATATTTAACAGTGCAGACATGAACACGAGGCGGACGACTCAAAAAACCAAGACCGAGAGCACGTAAAATACCACCAACAAAAGGCAATGACATACGGTCAGAACGCTTACAAACGCCCTCATGCTCAATCAATCCGGCGCGAATCTGCTTATCAATAGAATTCACGTCTTGCATAATGTAAATGACATCCCAACCGAGTTTACGAGAATGGCGAAGCCATGCGATAACAGCCGCCCTGCCCTTGTCAGCCCATTCACGCGAATTAAAAATCATCAAGAACAATCAAACCGTTAACCTTCGGCGGGACGACTGCCGAACCCTACGGTCTTCGGGTCAGATCCAGCAGATCAACACCGCCCGAAACCCTTTTTTCTTCTCGGGCAAAAAGCGGGACGGTTGAGCATCGAGGCGGAAAGTTTTTTTACGTCCAGGAGAGTGCATCGAGTGGTCACTAAATTGCTAATGTAGTGAAAATGATTTAGTCTTAACCATCAACCGAAAAGAACATCATGAGCACCGTTACATTCGACACCCTGAAATTCGTTAAAACACCTGAAGCCAGCGGTATGCAAAACAACCAGGCCGAAGCAATTGCGAACGCCTACCGCGATGCGTCCAACGATCAGGAGCTAGTCACAAAAAAAGACATTCAATTAGAACTAGCACCCATGAAAGCAGAACTTCAGATATTAAAATGGATGACCGGCTTAGTACTGGGCGGCGTTGTGGCTTTAGTACTGAAATCATTTTTCTAAACAATTCTCATAACCGTAAAAAAAGAGGGGGCGCAAGCCCCCTTACGACTACCATGTTTCAAATAATCTTGAATGCGGCCGATAGAAACGAGCGATTTTCCAGACCCCAAACCGCCGGTGATTGCATACGTTGGTATTAATGCGAATCCGCTTTAATTTTAACAATTGCCCATCAAGTTCAATCACGTTGCCTGTCATTTTTTTCCTTTTACCAGCGCAAACAGCACCGGGATGACCAACAGCGTCAGAATAGCCGACGAAATCATGCCGCCCACCATTGGGGCGGCGATGCGTCGCATCACTTCAGACCCCGTACCCGTGCTCCACAGGATAGGCAACAGGCCCGCCATGATCGCGACCACCGTCATCATCTTGGGGCGTACCCGCTCGACTGCGCCGTGCATGATGGCATCATGTAAATCCTGCACCGTGGCCGCGCGCCCTTCATCCTTGCAGCGCGCCAGCACCGCCTGCCATGACTGCTCAAGATAGATCAGCATCACAACACCCGTTTCAGCCGCCACGCCTGAGAGCGCGATAAACCCGACCGCAACGGCGACCGATACGTTGTAATCGAGCAGCCACAGCAGCCATAAACCGCCGACCAGCGCAAAGGGCACCGACAGCATCACGATCAGGGAATCCGTCACCCGTTTGAAATTGAGATACAGCAACAGGAAGATCAGCAGCAAAGTGATCGGAATCACGATCTTCATGCGCGCATAGGCACGCTCCATATATTCAAACTGACCGCTCCAGGTCGCGTAATAGCCCGGCGGAAATTTGACCTGTTGGTTCACCGCCCGGCGCGCATCGGCGACAAATGAACCGATGTCGCGGTCCCTGATGTCCACATAGATATACGCCGAGAGCAGCGCGTTTTCGGTACGGATCGACGGTGCGCCGCGATTAATAATAACTCTGGCCACCTGCCCCAACGGAATCATCGCGCCGTCCTGAGTGGTGACTAACACTTCGCGGGCAATCTCCTCCGGTGTGCCGCGCAAATCCCTCGGATATCGCACGTTGACACCGAAGCGCTCCCGTCCTTCCACCGTGGTGGTGACCGTCTCGCCGCCTAAGGCGGTCGCAATCACATCCTGCACATCACCCACCGTCAGGCCGTAACGCGCCAGCGCCATACGATCGGGCTCAATATCAAGATAAGCGCCGCCCGTTAACCGTTCCGCATACGCGCTGGATGTGCCCGGCACCTGCCGCACCACGCTCTCGATCTGTTTTGAAAGCTGCTCCATTTCCTCAAGATTCTTGCCGAACACCTTGATTCCAATAGGTGTTCTGATTCCAGTTGAGAGCATATCGATGCGGGCTTTGATCGGCATCGTCCAGGAATTGGCTACACCGGGAAATTGCAGGGCCTGATCCATCTGGGCGACCAGTTTATCGGTGGTCATGCCGGGACGCCACTGATCCTGAGGCTTTAGATTGATCACCGTCTCGAACATTTCCAGCGGCGCAGGATCAGTTGCAGTCTGCGCCCTGCCCGCTTTGCCGAACACGGAAGCGACTTCCGGGAACGACTTGATGATCTTGTCCTGCGTTTGCAGCAACTCGGCCGCCTTCGTGACCGACATACCCGGCAACGAGGCTGGCATATACAGCAATGAGCCTTCATTTAACGTCGGCATAAACTCGCTGCCCAATCGCATCGCAGGATAGACGGACAGAGCCAACACCAGCAGCGCGATCGCAACGGTGGTTTTCTGCTTCGACAGTACGGCAGCAATCAGCGGACGGTAGAACCTGATCATCCAGCGATTGAGCGGATTTTTCTGCTCAGGCAGAATCGGCCCGCGAATAAACAGCAGCATCAGCACCGGCACCAGCGTCACCGACAGCAACGCCGCGCCCGCCATAGAAAACGTTTTGGTATAGGCAAGCGGTGAAAACAGTCGCCCTTCTTGGGATTCGAGCGTGAATACCGGCAAAAATGACACCGTGATAATCAGCAAGGAGAAAAATAGCGACGGGCCAACCTCGCGGCAGGCGGCAATAATCGCATCACTACGCGACTCGCCCTCCCCTAATCGCTCAATGTGTTTATGTGCGTTCTCGATCATCACGATCGCCGCATCCACCATCGCACCGATTGCAATAGCGATTCCCCCTAAACTCATGATGTTTGAATTCATCCCCAGCGCATGCATGGCGATAAACGCGATCAGCACACCGGCCGGCAGCATTAAAATCGCCACCAGTGCGCTTCTGACATGCAGCAAAAACACCATACAGACCAGCGCCACGATCAGGCCTTCTTCGAGCAGCGTGTGTTTGAGGGTGTCGATTGCACGCTTGATCAGTTCTGAGCGATCGTACACAGCGCGGATTGATACGCCCTCGGGCAGCCCTGCCGAGACTTCAGTGAGCTTATGCTTGAGGTTTTCAATGACCTCCAGCGCATTTTCGCCAAACCGCGCCATCGCAATCCCCGCCACGACTTCGCCTTCGCCATCAAGTTCAGTCAGGCCGCGCCGCTCGTCGGGCCCGAGTTCGACGCGCGCGATATCGCGCAGCAGCACCGGTGTGCCACGATCCGCTTTCACCACCAGCGTCTCGATATCCGTTTTGCCGCGCAGATAGCCGCGCCCTCTGACCATGTATTCGGTCTCGCCCATCTCCACCACGCGACCGCCGACATCGCGATTTGAATCCCGGATAACCTGCGATATGGTCTTGAGCGCAATGCCGTAGGCGCGCAGTTTGACCGGATCCACGCTTACCTGATACTGCTGCACAAAACCGCCTATCGAGGCGACTTCCGAGACGCCATGCGCCTTGGTCAACTGATAGCGTAAATACCAGTCCTGCATGGTGCGCAACTGAGCGAGATTGTGTTTTTCACTGAGCACCGCATACTGGTACACCCAGCCCACCCCTGTCGCATCCGGCCCCAGTTGCGGCGCGACACCGGCCGGCATTCGTCCGGCAATGCTGGCCAGCGACTCCAGTACGCGGGATCTGGCCCAGTAGATGTCGGTACCGTCCTCGAAAATCACATACACAAAGGAAGCGCCAAAGAAGGAGAAGCCCCTCACCACACGGGATTTGGGCACCGCCAGCATCGCCGTGGTCAGCGGATAGGTCACCTGATCCTCGACCACCTGCGGCGCCTGACCTGAATATTCAGTATAAACAATGACCTGTACATCGGATAAATCGGGCAAGGCATCCAGCGGCGTCTTGTACATCGCATAAACACCCGCCAGCACAATGAATCCTGTCGCCAGCAGCACTAAAAATCGGTTGCGAGCCGACCAGACGATGATGTTTTGTAGCATCTTAATGCTCCTGTGAGACGTCGTGCAGACTGGTAATTACCCATTCGTCGGGTTTGCGCTCGACAATCTCAAAGCGAATGCGGCTCCCCGCCTTCAGGCCGCTTGAAAGCGAGGCATTGGCGAGTGCAAAATCCATCGTCATGCCGGGCCAGCCCAGCGTTTTAATCGCCTCGTGGGTAATGCTCACCGAACCGTCCGGATTGATCGAATTAAAAACACCAACCGCCTGATGACCAACCCGCTTAACGACAGGGCTTTTAACGACAGTGGGTTTGGCGATCACAGGCTTCGCGGTCTCCGGTGCCAATACAGGCTTTGCCGGGATCGCGCTATCCTCCCCGCCGAGGCCACTCAGTACGGCTTTAAGATTGCTTTCTGCATCGATCAGGAACAGTGCTGAGGTGACGACCTGTTCGCCCGCCGCAAGCCCCGCCCGTATTTCGACGTACTCATCGCCGCGCTGGCCGACAGTCACGGTGCGTGGTGCAAAAAGCCCGGGGGCGCGCTCAACGATCACGATCGTTCGCTTACCGCTGTCGATCACGGATGAAACAGGCACCGTCAGCACCTCAGTATGATTAGCCGTCGGCAAGGTGACGCTGGCAAACATCGCGGGCTTGAGTTTCCCTGCCTGATTGTCCAGTTCCACCCGCACCTGAACCGTGCGACTCGCCGCATTGAGGGTCGGATAAATAAACGCGACTTTCCCTTCGAAAACTTTATCTGGATAAGCCGCGATGCGAATCTGTGCCACGCCGCCTAAATTGACCTGTCCGATATCCTGCTCATTGACATCCGCAATCACCCACACACGGGATAAATCGGCAATTTGATACAGCGTCTCACCGGGCAAAAAACGCATCCCCTGTACGGCTTTTTTCTCCATCACGATGCCGGTAGCCGGTGCGTAATAGGTCAAGGTGCGGCGGGAGTTGCCCGACTGACTGATTTGACCGTCTGCGATATCCCAGTTTTTAAGCCGCGAGCGAGCGCCCTCAGCCAGTTGGCTCATACCGAGGGATGCCTCGGAACCTGCATTCTTTAAGGTCTCCTCACCTTGCCTGGCTATACTGTATTCACGCTGAGCGGATACCAGTTCCGGACTGTACACCTCGAATAAAGGCTGACCACGCGTCACGCTCTGTCCTGCGCTATTGACATACAGATGCTCGATCCAGCCTTCGAATTTCGGGGAAATCGCATAGGTGCGACGCTCATCGATTTCAATCCGCCCGCTGACATGCAGCGTTTTATTCACATCTCGCCGTGTGACCGCTTCGCGCCTGACGCCTAATTTCTGTACCTTTTCGACGCTGATGGTAACCAGACCGTCCTCCGTCGCATCGCCTTGATACACTGCCACATAGTCCATACCCATGCTGTCCTTTTTAGGCGTGGGGGAGGTATCCGGCAATCCCATCGGATTACGGTAATACAAAATTTTGCGCTGCTCGCCCGGCTTAGAACCCTCCTCCTGAACCCTGAGTCCTGAGTTATGAGTTCTAGATTCTGCATGACTTCCCAGCCAGTAGCCGCCTGTTGCAACAATAGAAATCACCGTAATAGACAGTGTTATTAATTTTATTTTATTCATTATTATTCTCCCGTCAAGCGGTCAATTTCAGCCAGTCTAAGCTGAGCGTCATACTGCGCCCTGATCTGTTGCAAACGCGCTTTCAGTATGAATCGCTGCGCATCGAGCAAGGTGGCAAAATCGACCTTGCCATTCGCATAACCGTTCAGCGCCGATTGAAATGACAGCTCTGCCTGCGGCAGCATCTGCATCGCAATCAGATTTTCGGTGCGCTGCGCGCTCGCAAGCCCCGACACGCTTTCTGCTAAAGCCGACAGGACGCCGTTGAGCAGTACCTCCTGTCGTGCAGTTGCAGCCGCAACCCGAGATTGTGCCTCACGCTCCTGTGAGCGGCGCGATTCCTGCTGCAAGGGGATATTAAATTCAACCATCAGATCCCAGCTTTTGACCGTGTTTCCGCTCTGAGTGGGCGCAACCCCCAGCGTGAATCCGGGATAACGGTTTTTATAGCTCAGATCGAGATTGATTTTCGCCTCATCCACACCGGATGCGGCGATCTGTAACTGGGGATTATTGGCGCGCACCAACGCGTCTAGCGTGCCAAGACCTGCCGCACTCGGCAGGGGGCGCAGCGTTTCAGGATCGGCAAGCGGGGCATCGGATGGGCGCGACAACAGATTATTCAGTTGGGTATGTGCATGATGTTGTTCGTTCGCCAATGCGATCAGCGTGCTCTGCAAATCAGTTCGTTCAAGTTGTGCGCGGATCACTTCCTGCTGCGTCCCCTGCCCGTTGGCATAACGGGTTTGCGCCAGTTTTTCGAGGCGCTGCGTCAGATCAGCCATCTCACGCGTGAGCCTGATGCTGCCCGCCAGGTAGTAATGCATCGCATAGGCTGATTTAATTTTGCTGCTCAAATCGGCCCAAAGTGCCGCAACTTGTCCGCGAATACCGCTCTCCTGCGCCCGGGCGACATTGCTTTGCAACTCGCGACGACCATACCAGGGCACACTCTGCGTGAGCAAATATCGCGTAGCGCCCACATTACCCGGCAGCAGGCTGGCAGGCCTGTTGTTACCCTGATTGGTAAAATCCATCAGTTCGGTGCGCAGCACAGGATCAGGCAGGCTGCCTGCCGGCTGCACGCGCTGGGAGGCAGCATCCGCGTCAAAACGCAGTGCGGCCAGTTCCTGATTGTGATCCTTCGCATAGGCGAGCAGGCTTGCCACATCACGGCCCAAAGGCTGAGCTGCGGCGGGAAGAAGCCAGCAGGCAAGAAAAATATAAATGATTTGTTTCATGTTGCTAATCCTCGTGCGTAATCAGTCAGATAACGTGATCGCTACCCTGTTTCAGGACGGGATAAATCGATACCGGCAGGCGGATTCGTCCTGTATTAGAGGAGCGCTAAAGGCGGAGGGAGCAAGGGAATGCTGGTGATGGAGTTAAACGAGAGCAAATAGGGTGTGACCGTCGCAACGGCGGATAGTGCGTCAGGATGAGAAATCGCCTGCACGGCGAGATAACTGCCGCAGGCCAAATGACAGACATCGCAGGTATCGCATTGCGCAGGAACGGGCGCCATGTCATGCCCGTCCATTCCCATCTCCTGACAGGTATCAGACGGCATCTGCATCATCACGCTGGCGGCCAAGGCACTGCCGCTAAAGAGCGGCAACCAGATGGCAAGCAAAACAGCGATTAATTTTCGGGCACGGTAGGACATGATCAGAGCTTCGCAAAATTACGCTGCCTTGTCAATTTTAATCAACAAAAAAGCCGCCAGAATGATCTGGCGGCTTTTAATAAACGATGCTGACTGATTACAGGCCGCGCACGTTACGCTTGCGTTCGTTTTCAGTCAGGAAGCGTTTGCGGACACGAATCGAAACCGGTGTGATTTCGACCAGTTCATCGTCGTCGATAAATTCAACGGCTGATTCCAGCGTCAGGCGTACGGGCGGCGTCAGACGAACCGCTTCATCGGTACCGGATGAACGCACGTTGGTCAACTGCTTACCCTTGATCGGATTGACGATCAGATCGTTATCGCGGCTGTGAATACCGATGATCATGCCTTCGTACAGTTTGTCGCCAGGAACTACGATCATGCGACCGCGATCTTCCAGCTTCCACAACGCATAAGCTACGGCATCGCCTTGTTCGGATGAAATCAGCACGCCGTTGCGACGGCCCGGCATATCAGCCTTGACCGGTGCGTAATCGTCAAACACGTGCGCCATGATGCCGGTGCCGCGTGTCAGCGTCATAAATTCCGACTGGAAACCGATCAGGCCACGGGCAGGAACGCGGTATTCCAGACGCACACGTCCGTGACCGTCCGGTTGCATGTCTTGCAAGTCACCGCGGCGGCGGCCCAATTCTTCCATGACCGCGCCCTGGTTGGCGTCTTCGACGTCCACGGTCAGCATTTCGAACGGTTCGCATTTTTCGCCGTTGATTTCACGGTACACGACACGTGGCTTACCCACGCCCATCTCAAAACCTTCACGGCGCATGTTTTCCAGCAAAATCGTCAGATGCAACTCACCGCGACCTGACAACAGGAATACGTCGGTATTGTCTGTTTCTTCGACGCGCAACGCGACGTTAACCAGTAATTCCTTGTTCAGACGATCGCGAATCTGACGGCTGGTGATCAGCTTGCCTTCCTGTCCGCACAGGGGCGAAGTATTTACCATCAGGTTCATGCTCAGGGTCGGTTCGTCGATCTTAGGCAGCGGCAGCGCTTCAGGTTTGCTCATATCAGCGATGGTCACGCCGATACCGATCTCATCGATCCCGTTAATCAGCACGATATCGCCCGCCATCGCTTCTTCGAGCAATACGCGCTCAATGCCACGGAAACCCAGCACCTGATTCACACGGGCGCGCTTGGAGGACTTATCGCCATTCATGACCATGACTTCCTGACCAGGACGAATCTTGCCGCGGGTCACACGACCTACGCCGATACGACCGACGAAGCTCGAATAATCAAGGGCTGAAATTTGTAATTGCAATGGCTCTTCAGTCGCAGCCACAGTCGGTGCATGAACATGGCTCAAGACCACGTCCAGCAACGGGAACATATTGTCGGTGACCGCTTCGAGTTCAGTCTTCGCATAGCCATTCAGCGCAGAAGCGTAAACAACCGGGAAATCCAGCTGCTCATCGCTCGCACCCAGCTTGTCGAACAAGTCGAAAGTCTGATCCACAACCCAGTCAGGACGCGCGCCGGGACGGTCAACCTTGTTGATCACAACGATAGGGCGCAGGCCTAAGGCCAGTGCCTTTTTGGTCACGAAACGCGTTTGCGGCATCGGGCCGTCAACCGCATCAACCAACAGCAAAACGCCGTCAACCATGCCCAGCACGCGTTCAACTTCGCCGCCGAAGTCGGCGTGACCCGGGGTATCGACGATATTGATGTGCACGCCTTTGAACTCAACCGCGCAATTTTTCGCCAGAATCGTGATCCCGCGTTCCTTTTCCAGATCGTTGTTGTCCATGACACGTTCGGCAACGTGTTGGTGAGCTGAAAAAGAACCTGCCTGTGACAGCAGCTTATCAACCAGAGTAGTTTTACCGTGATCGACGTGGGCGATAATGGCGATATTGCGAAGTTGGCGTGACATGGATACAGCCTTGCTAAATGTAGGGGGGCGCATTCTAACACAATCAGCGACACAAATTTTAACTAACGAAAAAAGCCCCCCTCACCTGTCATTCTGACTGCAACCTGCCGTTTAGCGACGAATCAGGTAGCGGATATTGGGGCCATCCTGCTGTACCTCCAGCACCTGATAGCCGTGATTCACCGCGTCCGGCGGGACGTTGTTGATCGATTGCGAACAACGGGTCACGACCTCCAGAATCTCGCCGGGTTGAAGTTGCGCCATCGCCTCCAGCGTTGCAATTGCAACATAGGGGCAGGTCTCCCCCATCATATCGAGATGATAGTCAGGTATTTGTCCGGTCATGCGACCTCCTGTACCGCCGCTTTAGCGGCGAAAAAACGTTTTTCCCACCACAATACGGCCAGCATCGCCAGTGCGAGCATCGAATAGGTAACCATCAGACCGCCGGTATTGCCGAAAACCACCAAAAGATCGACCTTATCGTAACGGGTTGCCAGCACAGGCGCGATGTCATCCCAGCACAGCGCGAGCAAGGTCGCGCCGATAATATTGCCCAGCCCCACCCACCAGTAATGCACCTGACCTTCGACAGCGCGATACATCCAGCCTGTCTCGCAACTGCCAGCCAACACGATACCGAAGCCGAACAGTAAGCCGCCGATCACGGCATTAGGGCCTGCCCACATGATTTTAGCCGGCACTCCAAGCTGAATATAACTGTAAACACCAATCGTGCTCACTGCCATCCCGAGAATGATCGCCTTGGCCATTTGCGTGCGGCCGGTGAGCCACAAATCGCGAAATGCCGAGGTAAAACACACCTGCCCCCGTTCGATGAGGATACCGAAAGCCAGACCGAACAGCGCCGCCAAGCCCAGTTTAGGTGTATCGAATGTTTTGGCAATCGCCCACAGCGAGAATCCGGCAAACACAAGCAAGCCCAGACGAAAACGGCTTTCCGCTTGCCCAGATGTCTGACTGAACGGTTGGGAGGCCGTGACTTTTTTGATGTTCACTGCGACCCTGAATACCGGCAACATGACAAAACGCGCGCCAAACCATGTACCTGCAACCGTCGACAACGCAAAAAACCATGCGTGCAGTGAAAATTGCGGGATGCCGGTAAAAAAGGCTGCCAGATTACACCCCATTGCCAGACGTGCACCGAAACCCGCGATAATTCCCCCGGCCAGCGCCTGAATAATGCGAATGCGATGTTGCGGCTGCCGCAGCCTGACGTTGTTGGCCCACAGTGCGGCAGACAGACACCCTGCGAACATCCCGATAATCATCACGCCATCCACACGACTCAAGGGAGATCCTTCCAGATGGATGACCTTAAAATAACCCCATGTTTCCGGATGAAAACCGATCCCTTGCAGGAGATGACCTCCCCAGCGGGTAAATTCACCGGTAACAGCCCAAAAAGTGCCGGTAATGCCAAAATAATAGGCAGCGAGAACACCCGCTGCAATGACGGAGGGGATGGGTGACCAGAATTGCACCAGATAGTCACGCTTAAAATCGAGCCACTTCATTTGATGTCCTTGTTAAAATTTTCAGTCAGACTGCAAAAACGGCAGGATGATACGGGGAACTGACACCCGCGGGTTGATATTTTATAATCCAGAGATTATTAAAGTTAACGGCGCAACTTGCACAGAATTTATCGGGCAGCTCGATAAGAATTGTCACTAACCGCCAAAAAATGACTTCCGAGTGATAATAAATCAATTTATTTTAAGAAAATTTGAACAGAATCACGCCAAGATGTTCAGTTTGTCTCGGGAGAGTGTTAGACTTTGCCCGCAGCAATGCGCAGCCCTTAAACATTCACGACGCTACTCACGGAGAGACACACATGAACAGAAAAGAACTTATCGATGCTTTGGCCAACAAAACCGGAAGCACCAAAATTGTTGCGGAACAAAATATCGCTGCACTGATTGAAGTGATTGGCGAAACACTGGCGAGCGGCGACAGCATTTCTCTGGTCGGTTTTGGTACTTTTGAAGTGCGCGAACGCGCTGCACGCACCGGCCGCAACCCTAAGACTGGCGCTGAATTGAAAATCGCCGCGTCTAAAGTGCCTGCTTTCAAGCCAGGTGCAACTCTGAAGTCAGCTGTAAACAAATAAGCATTCGTTTGATACGCCAGTCCTCGCAGAGAACTGGCGTATGTCTTAACCTAACGCATCAAGACACTCGCAACTTGCATCCAGACACGGCGGATTTCGCTTATTGCAAGCTGTTATATTAGCAAATCGGATTGTCTGCCATGGCTGAACCTGCTCCCACGTAAAACGCCACTCCCAATTTCCCTCAGCACGTCCCGGATAGTTCATGCGATGCTCGCCCGACAGGCAAAGTACATCCTGCATTGGAAAAATTACCGTATTGGCGACCGATGCTGACAGCGCACTGATCATATCCCACGGCACATCAACCAACTCTTTGGCAAAATAGGCCTGAGCAAAGTGATGCTCATGCTCGGACGCAGTGTTCCACCACCCAAGGGTTGTGTCATTGTCATGTGTGCCGGTATAGGCAATCGTGTTGGCGATATAGTTATGCGGCAAAAACGCATTACGGTTGTCATCACCAAAAGCGAATTGCAAAATGCGCATGCCGGGCAGATTAAACTGGTCGCGCAATTGGGCGACATCCGGTGTAATCACGCCCAGATCTTCAGCAATAATCGGCAATTCCGTAAAGGCGCTGGTAAAGGCGTCGAATAGTTTAGCACCGGGACCTTGCACCCATCTGCCATTCATTGCGGTAGATTCACCCGCAGGCACTTCCCAGTAGGCCGCAAAACCCCTGAAGTGATCGATGCGTACCTGATCAAAGCTGGATAACGCAGCATGCAGCCGCCTGATCCACCAGGCATAGCCGGTATGTTCATGTACGTCCCAGCGATAAAGCGGATTTCCCCACAGTTGCCCGGTCTCACTAAAATAATCCGGTGGAACACCCGCGACAACCGAGGGGCAACCTGATTCATCGAGCTCAAACAATTCAGGATGCGCCCATACGTCCGCACTTTGAAATGCCACAAAAATCGGCACATCACCAACCAGCTTAATGCCGCGTCCGTTCGCGTAGCTTTTTAACTGAGTCCACTGACGCGAAAAACACCACTGGCAAAATTTCCAGAAACTAATCTTGACCTGAGAAACCTCGTCCAGAACCGCCAGTGCATGCGGCGAACGTCTTGCATACACCTCAGGCCATTGATTCCATCCGCGACCTTCTTGTTGTTCCAGTATCGTCATGAAGCGCGCATAGTCTTCAAGCCACTCGCACTCTGCCAGACAAAAATCGGCATACGCCTCGTGCATGCTCCCCTGGCTGCTTGCAAAAAATTGTCGGGCGGCGCGACGCAAACGCTCAAGCCTGAAGGGTGCTTGCAAAGAGAAATCGACCCGGTCGGCACAAAATCCCGGATCGGGAATTAAATCTTCAGCGGTCAACCATCCTTGCGTTGCCAGATCCTGCAGATCAATCAGCAGCACGTTGCCGGCAAAGGCAGAACTGCTCATATAAGGTGAATTGCCCGGCCCGATTTCCCCCAGCGGCAAGACCTGCCAATACGTCTGCCCTGCCCCCTTTAGCCAGTCGACAAAAAGGTAGGCATTGGCGCCCAGATCGCCGGCGCCAAATGGCCCGGGCAAAGACGTTGGATGCAACAGAATACCGCTGGCTCGGTCTTTTATCATAAGCGATTCATTCTCTAAAACGGTCTAAAGGCTGATTGACATCTACTCAGTTGCGCGGCGCATCGCTCCGTCAACTTCTGTTTCCCCAAGGCAGCCTCGGCTGACGGGATCTGCCAGCGTGAGCGGTGCCGGCAATTTGAGCAGCCGATACAATTCAGTCAAATTGTGACGATATAAACGATCAAAACTGGCAACTGAATTGGCCGGATTGTAGTCCCCGAACCACCAGAACCAGTCTGAACTCTCGCAAGAACACAATTGCTTGTCGGCCGCCGCCTGTTCTGCTTTGCTCAGTCTGCCGCTGGACATGACCATGTCATAACTTTGCTTCGCAGCACACAGCAAATCCCAGGCACGGTTCTTGTCTTCACAACCTATCCAGGTTGAGAAATTCCCGTAAACCCAGCTGCCGGCCGATATTGTCGGCAAACTAACCACGCGGGCACTATCGGTGCGTATCGTACTGAGCTTAATGAAATTTTCGTAAGTTGTCGTACGAATTCTGCCATGATTTTCCAGTAGCTCATATAGCTCGTCAAGGAAGTAAAATCCGTTGTACGGGTAGTATTCCCATGCATTTTCGCCGTCGAGGATCACGCTGACGACCGGCGTTTCTCCTTCGGGGGCGTGGCGTGAGATGTTGTCCAGCTGGTCGATAAAATGTGTCGCCGCATCTTTGCCGTGCCAGCGTGAGTATTCGAACCCGATCAGATCCGACAGATGATCATCGCGGAAGAAGCACTGTACAGCGCCCTTATCCAGCGTATAGGGACGATACAGATACTGGTTACGCTCAGGCACGGACTGATTCGAGCGGCGTATGCTGTTAACGAGTACGCCTTCACCGCTGGCAGCCCAACCGCAGCCCTCCTCGGCAAACACTTCCAGCGTTTCCACAGAAATTGAGCCTTCCGCCGGCCACATACCGGCAGGCTCAGAACCAAATCGTGCCTTGTGGCTCGCTTTAGCCAGCTGAATATGCTTGGATACGCGTAAACGCCCCTTAGGATAATGCGGCGCCTTAGGCATCGGCGCATCAGGCATCGCTTCCTTGGCACTGGCAAAATCGATCAGCAAAGGCGCTAGAGGATGATAATGCGGTGTGGCCGAAATTTCGATCTGACCTGATTCGGCAAGCTTACGGTAGCGAGGAATAATGTCGCTGGTCAGTTCGCCAATCAGATTGAATAATTGTTTTCGTTCATTGAGCGTAAAGCCTTCGGCTTTAGTCATCAGTTGCGCAACCAATTCGTTCTCGCGACGCACGCTTTCACCGCACCAGGCTAAGTGATACCAGACCAGCAGATCGTCCATATACTGACCGGACAGATACGATAACGCGTTTTCACCCTCGGCTTGCAACATCTGGAATAAATCCCACAGACGCTTATAAACCGGGTACGGTGCAATCATCTTGGTGTGGCTGCTGCGGAAGCACGAGTCGAGCACTAATTGACGTTCCGCAATGGATAACGTGTCTTTGTGTACCAGAAGGCGCAGCAATGGATCGCGAATTTTTCCGGTGGCAAACTGGTCGGTATAATCCTCCAGTTGATCGAGCAAAATAGGCACAAAGTTGAGTACCACGTGCATCCCGGGATGGCGCTCCAGATGATAGGCCATATCGGTGTAATCTTTGATGGCGTGCAAATAGACCCACGGCAATACGAAATCGCCGCTGGCATAATCACGGTAGTCCGGCTGATGCATGTGCCAGAGAAATACTAAGTCTAGGGATTTTTTCATAGCTGAAAGCCCCGCTGTTTGGCAGCGGGGTTAATTGAGTTGAGCCTTAACGGATACTGTGTACGATCTGCCCCAGCATTTCAGGGGTAATCAGGGTGATACCATTCTCGCTGACATGGAAACGCTTGCGATCTTCCTCGATATTGACACCGACTTCCATACCATCTGGAATTTTACAGTTTTTATCGACGATGACACGCTTCAATACCACATGACGACCCACATCGACGTTCGGCAGCAATACTGAATCTTCGATCGAAGAATAGCTGTTTACGCGCACATCAGAAAACAACAGCGAACGCTTAACCGTCGAACCGCTGACGATACAACCGCCGGATACCAGTGAATCGACCGCGTAACCGCGACGCTCCTCTTCATCGAAAACGAATTTGGCAGGCGGCAATTGCTCCTGATAAGTCCAGATCGGCCATTCCTGATCGTACATATTCAGATCGGGGATCACCTTGGTCATCTCCATGCTGGCTTCCCAGTAGGAATCGATGGTTCCCACATCGCGCCAGTAAGGCGTATTGTCATCGCCCATCCCGACACAGCTTTGCTCAAAACTCTGAGCAAATACGCGGTATTTTTCAACCATATGCGGAATTAGATCTTTGCCGAAATCATGCGACGAATTCGGGCTGTCGGCGTCACGGATCAACTGTTCGATCAGAAACTGAGTATTGAATACATAGATCCCCATGCTTGCCAGCGATTTTTCCGGATTGTCCGGTATGGAAGGCGGATTCGCCGGCTTTTCGACAAACTCAACCACGCGGGAGTTTTCGTCGATGCCCATCACGCCAAACGCAAATGCCTCAGCAATCGGCACTTCGAGACAGGCAACGGTCATATCGGCTTTCTTTTCGACATGAAAGGCCAGTAATTTGCCGTAGTCCATCTTATAGATATGATCGCCTGCCAGAATCACGATAAATTCGCATTTTGAAGCGCGGATGATATCCAGATTCTGGAATACGGCATCCGCTGTTCCCTGATACCACTGATCTTCACTGATACGCTGTTGCGCCGGCAGTAAATCGAGATATTCGCCGAACTGACCGTTCAAAAATGACCAGCCGCGCTGAATATGCTGAATCAGGCTGTGAGATTTGTATTGTGTGGCGACACCGATACGGCGTATGCCCGAGTTAACACAGTTGGAGAGGACAAAATCGATGATGCGGAATTTACCGCCAAAAGGCACGGCGGGCTTCGCTCGCCAGTTGGTCAGCTCATGCAGACGGCTGCCCCGGCCACCCGCCAGAACCATCGCATAAGTGTTTTTAGTCAGACGACTAACAAAACGCGGTTCAGGATCGCCAGAAGCTGCGTGGTAATTTTTTTTCAGATAACCCAACTCGACATTCATCTTTACCTCCTCATGGTCACATTTACCTTAATTGACCAAGGCATTATCGTTTACAATTACCGCACGACACAAGAACTAATGAGGAAATATAGTGAATATGTTAATCGAATCTTTGTTGCAAGCACGGCTCCACGATCCTTTTGCCTTACTTGGTCTGCACCGCGATGGCGCTGAGTGGGTTATTCGCTACTATGAACCTCATGCCACGCAAGTCACCCTGATCTACACTCAGGAAGAATTTACCAAAATCCATCCCGACGGCCTGTTCGAATGGCGCGGTGTCTGCGAACCCAAGCTCCCCTACCGCTTAAAAGTCAGCGAAGGACTCGCGTCCCGCGACATCTACGATCCTTATCAGTTCCCGTCCGATATTTCAGCGCAGGATTTGCATTTGTTCGGTGAAGGTAAACTGCGTCAAGGCTATCGCATGCTGGGCTCGCATCCGGTGCAAATCAGCGGCGTCACAGGCGTGCGCTTCGCCGTCTGGGCACCGAATGCCGAACGCGTGAGCGTTATCGGCGAATTCAACAACTGGGATGGTCGTATGTATCCGATGCGATTGCACGGTTCCTCCGGCGTTTGGGAAATCTTTATCCCGGAAATTAAGCAGCACGCGCTGTATCGCTATGAAATCCGCAATCGTGATACCGGCAACATCCTGACCAAGACCGACCCCTATGCGCAAGGTTTCGAATTGCGCCCGGGAACGGCAGCGCTGGCAGCACCAGCGAATACACATTGCTGGCAGGACGATGCATGGATGGCCAAGCGAGGCCAGTGGGACTGGCTGCACGCGGCGGTGAATATCTATGAGGTGCATCCGGGATCTTGGAAGCGCCATCCGGACGGTCGTTTCTATAGTTATAGTGAGCTGGCCCGTGATCTGGTGCCCTATGTTAAAAGTATGGGCTACACGCACATCGAATTTATGCCGGTCACCGAACATCCGCTCGATGAATCCTGGGGGTATCAGTGCACGGGCTACTTTGCGCCTTCGAGCCGCTTCGGTTCTCCTGACGAACTGCGTCAGTTGATCGATGCATGCCATCAGGCTGACATCGGCGTGATCCTTGACTGGGTACCGGCTCACTTTCCCCAGGACAGCTGGGCGCTGGCACGCTTTGACGGCACCGCACTGTTCGAGCACGAAGACCCGCGGCTGGGTTTTCATCAGGACTGGGGCACCCATATATTCAATTTCGGCCGCAACGAAGTTAAAACCTTCTTGCTCTCCAGCGCGCATTACTGGTTATCCGAGTTTCACTTTGACGGCCTGCGTGTCGATGCGGTCGCGTCCATGCTGTACCTTGATTATTCGCGTAAAGCCGGCGAATGGATACCGAACAAGTACGGCGGCCGTGAAAACCTCGATGCAGTTGAATTCCTGCGCGAAATGAACATCATGGTTCACGAGGAATTCCCGGGCGCACTGACCATGGCTGAAGAGTCCACCGCATGGCCCGGCGTCTCACGCCCTGTTTATCTAGGCGGTTTAGGCTTCTCGATGAAGTGGAACATGGGCTGGATGAACGACACCCTAGGCTATTTCGAACACGAGCCGGTACATCGCAGATATCACCACAACCAGCTGACCTTTGGCCAGATCTACGCTTACAGCGAAAACTTCATCATGCCTTTCTCGCACGATGAAGTCGTACACGGCAAAGGTTCACTGCTCTCCAAAATGCCGGGCGATGCGTGGCAAAAATTCGCCAACCTGCGTCTGCTGCTGACTTACCAGATGACCAGCCCGGGCAAAAAACTCAACTTCATGGGCAATGAAATCGCTCAGGGACGCGAATGGCAATCAAAATGGGAACTCGAATGGTGGCAGCTGGGCGAAGAATTGCACCGCGGTATGCAGAATCTGACGCACGATCTGAACAAACTCTACAGTTCACTTCCCGCGCTGCATGAGCTGGACTTCGAATCGGCGGGTTTTTCCTGGATAGACTGCAACGATGCCGAAAAGTCGGTGCTGTCGTTCCAGCGTACTGCACGCAATGGTGCCTGCGTCATCGTCGCGCTGAATCTGACCCCGCTGCCGCGTCAGCACTATCGGATCGGCCTACCGGAATTGACCCAGTATCGTGAAGCATTGAACAGCGATTCGACGTATTACGCAGGGAGCAATCTGGGCAATGCAGGCCTGATCACGGCAGAGTCTATTCCTTGGATGGGACTGCCCTATTCGGCAGAAATCTCACTGCCGCCGTTGGCTGGTGTGATTCTGGTACCTGAGGCATAGCTTGCAAGGCCCTCCCCTATCAGGGAGGGCTGTTTAATATGTCCGTTAGTTGAACTTTGAACAAAGATCATTACCATGTCAAAACTTACCCTCTCCACGGCCTGGCAAGCGCTGAGTGCGCATTACGCCGACATTGAACCGCTGCACATGCGCGAGCTGTTTGCAGCCGACCCATCGCGCTTTGATAAGTTGTCGCTGAAATTCGGCAGTTTGCTGCTGGACTACTCGAAAAACCGCATTACCGAACAAACCCGAAAACTGCTGATCGATCTGGCGGTTCAGGCCGACCTGTCCGCCAGTATTGAAGGCCAGTTTAACGGCGAAAAAATCAACAATACCGAGCAGCGCGCCGTGCTGCACACCGCACTGCGCAACCGCTCAGACCGTCCCGTGCTGTTCAACGGGATTGATGTGATGCCGGACGTGCGCCGCGTGCTGGCGCTGATGCGGGTGTTTTCCGGCAAGGTTCGCAGTGGTGCGCATACCGGTTATACGGGACGCGCGATCACTGACATCGTCAACATCGGCATTGGCGGCTCGGATTTGGGCCCGCTGATGGTTTGCGAGGCGTTGAAGTGCTACGCGAGCCCTGCGCTGCGCGTGCATTTCGTCTCTAACGTCGATGCCAGTCAACTGGTCGAAACACTGAAAAAACTGGACGCTGAAACGACCCTGTTCATTGTCAGCTCCAAAACCTTCACTACCCAGGAGACCTTGACCAATGCCCGTTCCGCGCGCGCCTGGCTGGTTGAAAAACTGGGTTCAGAGAACGCCGTCGCCTGCCACTTCGCCGCCGTCTCGACCAATCTTGCAGCGACCGCCTCGTTCGGCATCAATCCGGACAACGTGTTCGAATTCTGGGACTGGGTGGGCGGACGTTACTCGCTGTGGTCGGCGATTGGCCTGCCCATCGCGCTGTTTATCGGCATGGACAGGTTCGAAGAATTGCTCTCGGGTGCGCACGCAATGGACGAACATTTCCGCAGCGCGCCTTTAGAGGAGAACATGCCGGTATTGATGGGTATGCTGGGCATCTGGTACGGCAACTTTTTTGCAACCAGTTCGAATGCCGTGCTGCCCTACGATCAGTACCTGCACCGCTTTGCCGCGTACCTGCAGCAACTGGATATGGAGAGCAACGGCAAGGGCGTAGACCGTGACGGACAGACTGTCGATTACGATACCGGCACGGCGGTATGGGGCGAGGCCGGCACCAACGGTCAGCACGCCTTCTACCAGTTGATCCATCAGGGAACCCGCATGATACCCGCGGACTTCATAGCTCCCCTGCACAGCCAGAATCCGCTGGGGGAACATCACGCCATTTTGCTTGCCAATTGCTTTGCGCAAACCGAGGCGCTGATGATAGGCAAAACATCTGACGAGGCGCGCGCAGAACTGGTCGCGCAGGGATTGTCGGGGGCAGAACTTGAAGCCTTACTGCCGCACAAGGTTTTTGCTGGCAACAAACCGACCAATACCCTGCTGTTCGATCGTCTGGATCCGCACACGCTGGGGATGCTGATTGCGCTTTACGAGCAAAAGGTGTTTGTGCAGGGCATCGTGTGGAATATCAACTCATTCGACCAGTGGGGCGTGGAACTGGGCAAACAACTGGCCAGCAAAATTCTGCCTGAACTGCAGGATGGAAAAATCGGCTCGCAGCACGATGATTCTACGCGACACCTGATTGAGTATTATCGTAAAAACAAGTAGATAGATTAAAATTGACAACTGATAATTGAGAGTCGTCAATTATCAGTTGTTGTTACAAAATATCTTCCGCATAGGGGGGGGCCGGATAGTGAAATGCGACCGGACCGTCAGGCTCCGCATGAATGAACTGATACACAATCGGATCATTTGACGCGAGCATATCTTCAGCATCGCCTTCTGCCACCACCACGCCATCGTGAATAAAATACACATAATCGGCGATCTTCAACGATTCCGACATGTCGTAGGTCACCACCACCGAGGTAATCCCCAGCGCATCGTTGAGTTTACGGATCAGATTGGCGATGGTGCTGAGCGAAATCGGATCGAGCCCCGCAAAAGGTTCATCGTAAATAATCAGCGTAGGATCAAGCGCAATCGCCCGTGCGAGTGCCACACGCCGCGCCATGCCGCCTGACAAATCCCCGGGCATCAGGCCATGCGCATTGCGCAATCCGACTGCCTGCAACTTCATCAGCACCAGATCATGGATCATCTCTTCCGACAAATCGGTATGCTCGCGCATTGGAAAGGCCAGATTGTCATATACCGTCAAGTCGCTGAACAGGCCGCTGACCTGAAACATCATGCCCATCTCACGGCGCACTGCATACAGGTCGGTATTATCCAGTTCGTGTATGACCCGTCCCTCAAACTTGACGCTGCCAGTGTCAGGCTTGAGTTGCCCGCCAAAATGATGCAGCAGCGTGCTCTTGCCGCAACCGCTTACGCCTAAAATCGCGACCACTTTACCGCGATGAATATTCAGATTGATGCCTTTGAGCACCTTGTTGTTGCCGAAAGCAAAATGCAGGTTGCTGACTTCGACCAGATTTTCCGATGTTTGCTTCAATCTCTACCCTTCATTAAACACGGCGCAACAGGCCGAACTTCGCTCAAGGGTACTACAAGCGGCCGTGATTTGGCTAGCGGTTGTTCGTGCCTGCTACAGCAAAACTGTATCAGCGATCTTAGCTTAGCGGGTTTGACAGGTTTGAGTAAAACCAGTGCATCTTCATCCTGCGCTAGACTATCGGTGCTAATCCGGATGCATGGCGTAGATTCTCCCTGATAACGCCGGACGGTTTGAATAACATTGAGCCTTCCAGCGCCCTTACCCTGATCGTCGCTGATCACTAAATCCCAGCGCAAACCCGCCATTAAATGTCGCTGTACCGCTTTCAATGAGGAGGCGGCTGTCACTTCACACCCCCAGGCTTTCAGCATCATCCCGGTACTCGCCAGCATTTGCGCGTCGTGATCGACAATCAGGAGTCGCATGCCATTCAGATGACCCGGCGCAGGTTCTGCCAGACCGGCCTGTTCAGGGCGACTGGCCCGTTCTAACAACATGCTAAAATTCGCCCCCCGATTGCGAGCTGAGCGCAACATCAAGGGATGTCCCAGCAAATCGGCCAGCCGCTTAACGATCGCCAGCCCCAGCCCCAGCCCCTGTTCAGTATTCTGATTTAACTGTATGAATTCACGAAATATTTTTGACTGGAAAACTTTCTCTATCCCGATCCCGTTGTCCCGTATTTCGAGCAAAATCTGCCTGCCGCGCAGACGGCAGGCAAGCAGCACCGTGCCGTGTTCAGGCGTGTAGCGCAGCGCGTTGCTCAGTAGATTCGTGATGATGCGCTCGAGTAGCACAGGATCGCTGTTAACATAACCTTCGATGGGATGCACGACCAGACGGATGTTCCGGCAGGCCGCCTCCTGTTGAAAACCCGCTGCGATGCGTTCGAGCAACTCGGATAAATGACAGGGCTGTTTTTGAGCTGAGACGACACCGGCATCCAGCCGTGAGATATCCAGCAAGGCATTTATCAGCCGGGTGATGGAATCAATGGAATGTTCAACTTTACCGAGCAGTTGCTGCTGCTCCTGATCCAAAATTTTGCGACGCAGCTCGTCTATATACAGACCGAGTGCATGGATGGGTTGGCGCAGATCGTGACTTGCTACTGCTAAAAAGCGACTTTTTTCATGATTAGCACGCTCGGCCTGCGCTTTTTCCTCGCGCAGTTCGAGTAGAGCGCCATCCGTTCGACGTCTGACCAGTGCGCGTTCTTGTCTTTCTATCATGGTGGCTTTTCCCCCTGCATTACGCAGGGGAAATCAGTATTTTATCAGTGAACGATTTGAATATTGGATGCTTGCCGTCCCTTTGGGCCTTGTGCCACGTCAAAACTGATTTTCTGTCCTTCCTTGAGCGACTTAAAACCGCTGATATTGATGGCAGAGAAATGCGCGAACAGATCGTCGCCACCATCATCAGGAGAAATAAAACCAAACCCCTTTTCGTCGTTAAACCACTTCACCGTACCTGTTGCCATTTGCAGCTCCTCTTGCGATTAAAAAATTGATTTTGTGACGACTCACCCACCTTGGAGCCCCCCTTCCACAGCCCCCCGGCAGCGGAAAGGGGCAAGGTACCGCTACGCGATATTGACGTCGATAGAACGGCTCGCGATTTGTTTGGATTTAGGCAGAGTGACGTTCAGCATGCCGTTGTTAAACTCGGCGCTAACCGTACTGCCATCCGTATCCGGCGGCAGCCGAAAACTGCGTGAAAAACTACCATACGAGCGTTCTATACGATGGAACTTCTTGTTATTCTCTTCCTTTTCCTGACGCCGCTCACCGGAGAGCGTCAGCATGTCGTCATGAACGGACACTTTGACATCCTTTTTTTCAACGTCCGGGATTTCAGCCTTAATCAGATAGGCGTTATCGGTTTCGCTGATATCGACGACCGGTTGCCAGTCGGCCAGCGTCAATTGCCCCTGCTCAACCGGCAACCTGCCGAACAGCGTGTTGAGCCGGTTGCTGACGTCTTCGAGTTCCCTGAACGGATTCCATTTAACAAGATTCATCTTCATTCTCCTAGTTTAGCTGCGTCAAAAAAACAGTCATCACGCCACAGGCAGTCTTTCTGATCGCACACGCCGCTGGCGGCGGTCGCGTAGCAGGAAAAGTTGCCTTCGGCCGATTGGATGGATTGAACCAGATCTTTCTTTGAACGCCTTGCAGTCGAGAGACCCTGTGCTTTGGCGATCGTGCGAATTTCTGCTATTTGCATAACATCCCCCTCGTGTTAATTTGTGTTGCAACGCATCAGGCAACGCGCTGGACATCGTTGTTGAATAGCTGAAGTTTTACCGGGCTACCCTCAGTCAGCGCCGCCAATTCTTTTTTGGTGATCGCAAGCTTCCCGCACAAGTTGGTATTGCAAGATTCGAGTAAATCGATACGCCGTGTCAGATGTAAGGTTTTAAGATCGACATTGCGTTCTAAGTAATAACGGTGTTCTTCAAGTTCCGACTGCATTTGTTTCATGCGTCGCATGACCTTCAAAACAAACAGTGTCGTACTTGTTTTTTTATATTTGTGCATCAGGCGGCCCCCCCGGATCAATTGCTGTTTAACTATTTCGACAGGAAGGATTATGCTGATTGTCCTCATCCTCCACCATCGGGCGATGCTGATTTTGGCATCCGATGAACCTGAGGCGGTGACAGAAAATCCCTAATAACGGGGTGGAATTTAATTAGATGAGAGGGAAAGGCAGGGGACAGCCGGCTGATAATAAAAAATTACTGTGCGAACAGTTTGTGTTCTAGGGCATAGTGAACCAGATCAGCCGTGCTGTGCAGTTTCATTTTTGCGGTCAGATTCAGTTTGTGGGTGCTGACGGTTTTGTTGCTGATATTGAGGATACAGGCAATGTCGTTGACGCGTTTTCCCGCGACCAACAGTGCAAAAATTTCCAGTTCCCGGCTGGACAGTATCGCGTGCGGCGCGGATTTAGGGGGCATCAAGGCATCGAATGCCATTTCCTCTGCCAGCGCCGGATCAATATAGTTTCGGCCGGCCGCCACCCTGCGTATCGCTTCGAGCAGGATTTCCGGATCGCTGTCCTTGGCGATAAAACCGGCAGCACCTGCCCTGATCGCACGGGATGCGACCTGAGCTTCATTGTGCATGCTGAATATCAGTATCGGGAATGCCGGATATTGCGCCCTGATCTGCATAACCAACGACATCCCCGTCACGCCCGGCATACTAAGATCAAGCAGCAGCACATCGATCGTTACGCCGTCATCTAATTGTTTCATTACTTCAATTGCATTGACAGCCTCAGCTTCGACTTGAATGTCCGGGGCCAGCGCCAGTATCTTTTTAATGCCTTCGCGCACGATGGCATGGTCGTCAGCAATTAACAGTTTAATCATTCACTCTTCTCCCAATGTGTTTTAGAAATAATGGAATATGAACTGCGACAACGGTACCCAGTCCGGGTTGGCTGTTGATTTCAACCTTGCCGCTGACAGCCAGCGCGCGCTCTTTCATGCCCATCAGGCCGAAGGATTTTTTCGATGGTACTAGGTTCGCATCAAATCCTGCTCCATTATCTGAAATCTCAATATAAATAGATTCAGGGTTGTAATCGATCGTGATTTTCACCTCACTGGCATGGGCATGGCGCATGATGTTGGTGATTGATTCTTGCATAATCCGGAATAGTGTCAGCGTCAGCGCGTCCTCAATAAGCGGCGGTTCTTTGATCACATGTAAAGTGCACTTGATGTGACTGCGCGACGTCAATTCATCCTGAAGCCAGAGTGTCGCAGGCACAATACCCATATCAAGCGCCGGTGGATGCAAATTACGGGTGACATCGCGTGCGCCCTGTATCGCCTTGTCGACCAGGGTCAGCATGCCCTGAATTTTGGGCATCAATAGCGGAATATGATCTGCGAACTGGATACGTACCAGCGAAATATCCATGCGCAATGCAGTCAGTAACTGGCCGAGTTCATCGTGCACTTCACGCGCGATATGTTTGAGTTCAGCTTCGCGTGATGCGACCCCCTGCGCTGCCAGCTCGCGCAGCAGTTGCTGGTATTCCTTGAGTTCCCTCTCTCTTAATTTCGCAAGCGTGATATCCCTGACGGTGGCTTGCAAAAACAACTCGTCACCGAGTTGCATGCGAGTCAACAAGACGTCGGCGGTAAACAGCGTACCGTCCAGCCGCCTGTGCTGCCATTCAAAGCTGCTGAGCCCTGATTCGAGCGCCTGCTGCACCCGGACTAAGGCTTTTTCGCTTGACAGTGTGCCGTCCGGCTGACGCTCTGGAGAGACATCCCATGGGCTTAGCGCAATAAAATCCGCCAGATTATTTGCCGAAAATAAGCTCAGCGTCGAGCAATTAGCGCTAGTGAATTGAAATGAGGGTACGGACAGTGTCATCAAGGCATCGCGCGAATGCTCGAACAGCAACTGATGGCGGCGTGCACTCATCATCAGCTGGGCATCGGCCTCGCGGCGTTCGGTGATATCGCGGAAGATGCCGACCAGATAGCGCTTGCCGCCTAGCACCACTTGCGCCGATTTGATATCGACAAAAAACACCGAGCCATCCTGTCGCTTGACGGGAATATCAGTGCTTAAAAGTTGTTCGCCTTTAATATGCCGTTCGAGCTGCGCTGCAATCCCGGGTAAATCCTCCTTACGATGGATATCACGCATGTTCAGCCGGTCAATTTCCTGCTGAGTGTATCCGGTCATCGTGCAAAATGCCGGATTGGCGCTGCCGAACTGCAAAGTTTCCGGATCCAGCAACACAATGCCGTCGAGTGCCCCTTCGACAATGGCGCGCATTTTTTCTTCTGAGTCGCGCAGCTGTTTTTCAGCGCGTTCACGTTCGGTGATATCCATTGAAATACCCAGCAAATGGGTAGCTTGTCCGCGCTTGTCGCGCAAGGCGATTTTCCATGTGTGCAGATAGCGAATTTCGCCGCCTGCGATGGTAATCTGCTCTTTGGCGATTTCCTTAACTTCGCTGGAAGCTAACACCTCACGGTCTGTCGCTGTAAAAAAATCGCCCTGCTCTTGCGACCAGAGATCGTAATTCCCCCGGCCCAGCAACGCGCTGCGGTCATAGCCCAGTAACGCTTCGCCTGCGCGATTGAACAACTCAATAGTTAAATCGCTGGCGCGTTTAACAAAGACCATCACGGGAATATGTTCAACGATCGCTTCGAGCATCTGAGCCGAGTTGCGCAATTTTTCATCGGAAATCTGCAGATTTAACTCAATCAGTTTCTTTTGTGTGATGTCCGAAGAAACCCCTGTGCTGCTAACGACATGGCCAGATGCGTCGCGGATTACATAACCGCGGTCACTGATCCAGCGCACTACGCCATCAGGTCTGATGATGCGATATTCGATGTCGAAATTAACACCCCGTGCCAGATTTGAGATGGCTCTGCCGACCTTCGCTCTGTCATCCGGATGCGCCATCAGGGTACAGAGATCGGGTTGAGCATACAATTGCTCACAGCTGATTCCCCATATTTTTTCAAAGGCCGGGCTGATGTACTGTATGTTTTTCCCGTCCGGCGACATCATCCAGAACACCTCCTCGACTGCCTGTGCCATCTGGCGGAATCGCGCTTCACTTGTCTGCAATGCCGCCGCCGTTTGCAACTGTTCAGTGATGTCTTCTACGATAGACCAGATATACTCCTGCCCATCGGCTCCCGTCGTCAGCATACCGTTCAGCCGCAGTGGAACCAGGCTGCCATCTTTGCGGATGTATTCTTTTTCGTAAGGACCGTATCGTCCGGTAGATTGCAGGGAATCGAGCTGACAAGCCTCCTGCGCCGCATAGCGTTCAGGGGTCAATTCCCAGTAGTCAAGGGATATCAGTTCTTCTTTTGAATAGCCGGTAATATCAATAAAAGACTGATTGAATTCGATATACCGGCCCGTTTTGTCCGTCAGCGCAATACCTAGCGGCGACAACTCGAACAGTCCCCGCAACTTGATATCTTTTGCTCTTAGCTCAAGTTCCGCATTTTTTCGTTCGGTAATATCATTGAGGACGATCCGGATGAATTTTTCACCTTTGTCAGCACGCAGGATGTGCAAGCCGGCATAAATGAGGGAGCCATCACAACGCTGTAAACGAAACTCGCCATGAAATGTACTGAGATTACTCAGTATATCGGAGAGACACCTATGCCAGAGCAGGCTGTCTTCGCGACTGACAAATTGCGCAAAATTACGCTTATAGAGCCGGCTGCGCTCCATCCCTAACAACAGGGCGCCGTTATGGTTGATTTCTACGATCATGCCCGATGCATTAAGCGACAGGTAGGCCACCGGTGAAAAATCGTACAAGTCACGGTAACGGTCACGCGACTCCTCAAGCTCAATCTGGCTTTGACGCAGTGTTTCATTCTGCATTTCAAGTTCGATCTGGTATACCCGCAACTCGTGCAGTAATTCTTCAGAGGAACGACAGGACGGTTCGGATGCCTGTTTGCTAAGTTTTGCTTCCGCCATGCCGCGCAAACTGCTCACAGCGCATCCTGTCTTGTTGTGACTGAACCGGACTGATTAGCCTTCTCAAAAAATATCACACGGTTGCGCCCGGCAGCCTTGGCCTGATACATCGCCATATCGGCCCATTTTAAAATATCGTCCGGACGCGTCTCGTGATTAATGAACAGCACAACGCCGATGCTCGAGCTGCAATGATGTTCCAGCTGGAGCAGCTCATGTGATTTGAGCAGATAGGGTTCGGCAAGTGCGCTGCGGATTTTTTCGGCGATGTGGCGCGCCTGGCTGACAGAGGCTTCCTTTTCCGTATCGAGTTCATTGAGCAGCACCACGAATTCATCGCCGCCGAAACGCGCCACGGTATCCATTTCCCTCAGGCAGCGCGTGATGCGGCGCGCCACCTCTATCAGCAGCAAATCTCCGGTGTCGTGACCGTATTGATCGTTGAGTGGTTTAAAATTATCCAGATCGACAAACATCAGCGCACCAAAGCGCAGGCTGCGGCGACTTCCGGCCATGGCCTGATCCAGCCGGTCATTGAGCAGGCGGCGATTAGGGAGTTGGGTGAGTGCATCGTAAAAAGCCAGCTTGCGAATTTCTTCCTCATTGCGAATACGGTCGGTAACATCGGTCATCACGATACGCACCTCAGGCTCTCGCTCTCCCTTACTCTGTCGCAAACAATCCATGCGTGCAAAAAAAATCGAACCGTCATTACGCACCATCTCCAGATCGCAGGCTTGCGGTTCCTGAGAACCCAACACCGTCATAAAATGGCGCAGCCAGCGGTCGTGATATTCAGTCGATACATAGGGCGTCAGACGGCGATAGAGCAAATTGCTGCGTTCTGTCCCCAGCATACCGGCGCCGGTGAGATTGATTTCCAGTATCAGACCCGATTCGCTGAGTGTGATATAGCCTACCGGCGCGAAGTCATAAAAATCCATGTAGCGGTCACGCGACTTTTCCAGCTCAAACTGCGACTGACGCAAATTCTCGTTTTGCATCTCTAGCTCGATTTGATGCACCTGAAGTTCGTGCAGCAATGATTCAGACGGAATCACAGCGGCAACCGGCGTCTGTCGTAGCTTAGCTTCAGCGGCTCGCCGAAGTTGCGCTGCGTTGGGCTGTTCGCTCATGCAGCCTCCTCCATCACCAGCAGGATCAGCTCCCTTGTTCTGTCGCCATCCGTAAGGCGCCGGGCGTTGAGCAGCAATTTACGCTGACCGATAAAAGGAAATTGATGATCGACAACAAAATTCTCGATGACCTGATTGCCGGACAAAATTGTTTCGAGCAGATCTCTCAGCTCAGGAATATCCCACTGTTTATTGCCCAGAAGGTAAATCAGACTGCCAATGGTTTCTTTTTCATCCGCATTAAAGTATTTATAAAAAGAGCGGCTGGCGGATACGACGCGCAACTCACCATCGAGCACCAGCAACGGTTCTCTGACCGTATTGACGATGCCCTCGGCCAGCTCGCGCGCCTCGATGATGGCCAGCTCTACCTGTCTGCGCTGGGTTATATCTGTGAAAGTCAGCACCACTCCGTCGATCACATTGTCCAGTGTGCGATAGGGCTGTATGCGCGCGAGGTAACAGGCGCCGCTGCTGGTTGTTACTTCGCGTTCGAAGGGCACCAGCGTATCGAGCACCGTCTGGGCATCCGCTAATAAATCGATGTCCGGTATATTCGATTTGATATCAGAGAGCGGCCGTCCGATGTCCGTGGCGACCAGTCGGTACAGTTTCATTGACTCGCGTGTAATACGCTTGATTTTCAACTGATTATCCAGAAACAGTGTGCCGATATTGATGCTGTCGAGCAGATTTTTCATGTCGTTTTGCATCAGAGCCAGCAGCTCAATTTTCGACTGCAATTCAGCATTGACGGTGACCAGTTCCTCGTTGACCGACTGCAACTCTTCCTTGGAAGTTTCCAGCTCCTCGTTAGTTGATTGCAGCTCTTCGTTGGTTGATTGCAGCTCCTCGTTGGTCGATTTGAGTTCTTCGTTGGAGGCCTGCTGCTCCTCAATCGTGCCTTGCAGATGCTCCTTGGTATACGTTAATTCGCGCTCCAGTTCCTCAACCCTTGCCAGCTCAAGCAACCCGGGTTGCACCCCCTTGTGCCGCTTGCCTGCCGGTGCAGGTGCGATATCCTGAAAACTCACCAGCAATAAGCGCTGCCGGCTATCCGTGCCGTGCATCTGGCGTACGCTAAAACTCACATTTTGAATTTCACCGTTGCTCTTGATCGGCACTTCATGATTTAAGGTGGGCTGGGCCTGATTGATTGCCGTGCTAATCGCGTTGCGCAAGTGTAATTGCAGGCCATCCCGGGCCATCTCGACGAGGTTCAAGGTCGCCTGTCCCGGTGCCGGTCTCAGATAGCGACCAGTATCTCCGTGCACGTACAAAATCGTGCCATTCTCATCCGTCACAACCGAAGCTGGCGCATACGATTGCAACAGCATGCGGCGGGTCAGTTCGGCAAAATTGATTTCGCGCGGTTTGATGATCATTTCTTCAGGCTCTTTAGAATTGGCATTGCGTGCCCAGACCAGTCCGCCGGCCATCACGGCACTGGTTGACGACAAGGCACCGCTGGCGCGATAAAATTTCCATTTGCGATTGATCGGCGTAAACAGATCAGGGTAATTGCCTATGCTCTCGGAAGGGGAAAGAAACAGTACGCCGCCCGGATTCAAAGCGTAATGAAAAGCCGGAATTAAACGGCTTTGCACTTCAGGCTCCAGATAAATCATCAGGTTGCGGCAACTGAGCAGATCGAGCCTTGTAAACGGCGGGTCTTTGATCACATTCTGAATTGCGAACACCACCATTTCGCGGATTGATTTTTTGACCCGGAAGCCGGATCCCTCCTTGATAAAATAGCGGCGCAGACGCTCTGCACTGACATCCTGCGCGATATTGAGCGGATACAAACCTGAGCGTGCCACCGTGACGGCATCATCGTCCAGATCGGTCGCAAACAGCAGCACCTTGAATGTCCGATGCGTATTTTCCATCCATTCGAAGAGCAAAATCGCAATTGAATAAGCCTCTTCACCTGTCGCACAACCGGCAACCCAGATACGAACCACATAATCATCCGGTTTATCGGCCAGTAACTGCGGCAGCACGTCATTTTTTAGCGCGTCAAACGCCTCCGCATCACGGAAAAAACTGGTGACGTTGATCAGTAGCTCCTTGAATAGTTTGCCCGCCTCTTCAGGATGTTCCTTCAGATAGCGCCCGTACACCTCAAGGCTGTCGATGTCATGCATACTCATACGCCGCTCGATGCGCCGTCCTATTGTGCTTTTTTTATACTGGGAAAAATCATGCCCTGTGACGTTGCGCAACTGCATCAGGATGCGATTTAATTCGCCGGTTGCCGCCACAGGTTTGACTATCGTGCTTAAATGAGTGTGGATGCCCGAAAGCAGCGCGGCCGGCATGTGCTCAACCGGCAGCACACGGGTGGCAAAACCTGCCTTAATCGCACTCTCCGGCATCCCGTTGTATTTTGCAGAGGCCGGCTCCTGTACCAGCGAGACGCCGCCCGCGCCCAGAATGGCACGCAAGCCCAGTGTGCCATCGGTGCCGGTACCTGACAGAATGATCCCGACGGCCAGCTCGCCCAGATCATCGGCGAGCGTGCGAAAAAAAGCATCAATGGGCAAACGCTGTCCGCGCGGCTGACCTGGCACGGATAATTGCAAGACGCCGTGAAAAATCGCCAGATCCCGGTTGGGAGGAATCACATAAACCGTGTCGGGTTCAACTTTCGTCTGATCTTCAATCTCAACGACACGCATCGAAGTTGTGCGCTGTAAAATTTCCGTGAGGATGCTGGCGTGTCCGGGATCCAGATGCGACACGATGACAAAGGCCATGCCGCTGTCTGCCGGCATATGGTGAAAGAACATCTCGAACGCTTCCAGTCCGCCCGCTGATGCGCCCAGACCCACGATATTAAAGGGGGCGGACTGACTCATCGTTGGCGCTGTTGGAACAGGTGGTTCGATTGGATCGGTGTCCACGCAATATCCTTAATTAAAATTCGGGTAATATCGCAAGATACAACCAGTTGGTGCCTTGTGTCTATCGGACAATCCCCATTCGCAATTGAGATAATCCGACCCCGCGATTAAAAAGACAGCAGATCCCGCTCCGCTTAAAGTCCGCTTAACACCCTGATGTGCGAGGTAACGCTGCGTCCCAGCGCGCTCAATGAATAGCCGCCTTCGAGTACGGAGACGATGCGCCGCAATGCATGATGCTGAGCAAGCGTTTTCATTTGTTCCGTCACCCATGCGTAATCCGCTTCCCGCAGAGCTAACCCGCCCATATCGTCTTCCCGGTGCGCGTCAAATCCTGCCGAAATAAACAGCAGTTGCGGCGAAAAGGCTTCCAGCGCGGGCAGCCAGTGTTGCGTGACCGCTGCCTGAAAATCAACACCTGAAGTGCCCGCTGCGAGCGGTACGTTAATGATGTGCGAATTGCCGCTGTCCGCACCGCAATAGGGATAATAGGGATGACGAAAGGTTGAACACAGCATCACACGCGGCTCTGCACGAAAAATAGCTTCTGTCCCGTCTCCGTGATGCACATCGAAGTCAACGATCGCCACGCGCTCTAGACCATGCTGTTCGAGCGCATGCGCCGCCGCGATAGCGACATTGTTGAAAATGCAAAATCCGGCAGCACTCGAAGGCCCCGCATGATGGCCGGGCGGGCGAATATTGCAAAAGGCATTTTCTGCCTGTCCGCTCATCACAAGATCAACCGCGTGTACCGCAGCACCCGCAGCATGCAGTGCCGCATCCAGCGTATAGGGATTCATCAGCGTATCGCCGTCGAGCTCAACGCGACCCGTTTGCGGCGCACGTTCAAATACGCTGTCGACGTAGCTTGCCTCATGCACCCTCAACAACTGCTCGCGGGTCACTTTGGGTGCATCAAAATGCGCCAGATAGTGAAATAAGCCCGATGCGATCAGCTGATCCTCGATGGCATGGATGCGCGCAGGGCACTCAGGATGATCGGCCCCCATGTCGTGTTTCAAGCAGACCGGATGCGTCAAATAGGCAGTTTGCATAGTAAAAATAGCGTAGTTAAACTAAAATCCATCTCCGCGGTCTCCGCGTGCATCCTGTTTTCTACAGGACCTTCCTGACCGCCTTGATGCTGTCGTCGTCTTCGCTGGTTGCGACATCGAAGCCCATTCTGTCCATCAGATGCAGCATATCGGTGTTGTTTCTGAGCACTTCGCCCTCGATCACTTTCAAGCCCTTGGCTTTAGCCGATTCCATCAGGGTCGTCATCAGGCGTTGCCCCAATCCCTTGCCGTGCATGTTGTCCGCGATTGCCAGCGCAAATTCGCAACTCTCGCCATCGGGATTGATGGCAAAACGCGCAACCCCCAGCTCCACTTCTTTGCCGTGTATCTCAGTCACCGCAATCAGCGCCATTTCGCGGCTGTAGTCGATCTGCGTGAAACGCACCAGCATCGCCTGACTCAGTTCCTGCACGCTGTTCATGAAACGGAAGAAACGCGACTGCTCGGAGAGATTGCGGACGAACTCCTGCACCAATTCTGCATCTTCGGGGCGAATCGGGCGGATCGTGATATCCATGCCGTCGGCCAACTGCCAGTGGTTAACCAGATGAGTCGGGTACGGGTAAATGGCCATGTGCGAATAACGATCCGCACTCGGCTGTTTAAATTCGACCACGACACGCGCATCGGCCGCCAGTACACCGTGCTCGTCCAGAATCAACGGATTGATGTCCATCTCGGTGAGCATTGGCAGCTCGCACACCATTTCGGATACGCGCAGCAGCACCGATTCGAGCGCCTCCATGTTGGCCGGCGGCATATGGCGGAAGGCGCCCAGTAAACGCGAGACGTTGGTACGGTTGATCAGATCGCGCGCCAAAAAGGAATTTAAAGGCGGCAGCGTCACCTCGGCATCACCCATCACCTCGACCATGGTGCCGCCCGCACCGAAGGTAATCACAGGACCGAACACCGGATCGCAAATCACGCCGACCATCAGCTCGCGGCCATTGGGTTTGACGATCATAGGCTGAATCGAGATGCCGTCCATGTGCGCACCGGGGCGGTTCTTCTTAATATTTTCGGTAATCTCGTGATATGCCGCACGCACGGCCTGTGCATTGCCCAGATTGAGCTTGACGCCGCCGGCATCGCTTTTATGCGTGATGTCGCGGGAATTGACCTTCATCGCCACCGGAAAACCCAGTTGCTGAGCGATCAGCAAGGCCTCATTGGGCGAGCGGGCAACCATGGTTTGAGCGACCGGAATATGGAACGCAGCCAGCACGGCCTTGGACTCCATCTCGCTCAAGACCTTGCGCTTATCCATCAGCGCACCTTCGATAACCATACGCGCGCCTTCGACATCCGGTGCGACATGGTGAGACAAAGGTTCCGGCATTTGCATCAGCAGTTTCTGGTTGCTGTAATAATCGGACAGATAAGAAAACACTTCGACTGCAGGCTCCGGGGTGCGGAAATTGGGTTTTTTGGAATGCGCGAACAGCTTGCGCGATTCGGCCACCTGCGTTTCACCCATCCAGCAGGTCAGGAGCGGCTTGCTGTATTTATTGGCCAGTTCAATCACGACCTGAGCCGCTTCCAAAGGCTTGGTCATCGCCTGTGGCGTCAGTATGGTCAGCACGCCATCGACGTTGGGGTCTTCCAGACAGGCAGCCACCGCATGCTGATAACGATCAGCCTGTGCATCGCCTATGATATCCACCGGATTGCCGTGCGACCAGTTAGGCGGCAGCACTTCGCTGAGCCGCGCGATCGTTGCGTCCGACAAGTTGGCCATAACGAGCCCTAAATCGGATGCGCGATCGGTCGCCATGACACCCGGTCCCCCGCCATTGGTGACGATTGCTAAGCGGTTGCCGGACGGATGAAAACCGCAGGACAGCGCTTTGGCTGCCGAAAACAATTGAGTGACGGTCTCGACCCGCACCACGCCTGCGCGGCGCACGGCAGCGTCAAATGCATCGTCAGAACCGACTAAGGATGCCGTATGCGACATCGCAGCCTTAGAGCCTGCCTCATGGCGCCCGACTTTGATCAGAATCACGGGTTTAACGCGGGCGGCAGCACGCAACGAACTCATGAAACGGCGCGACTCCCTGATCCCTTCGATGTACAGCAAAATGCTCTGAGTTTGAGAGTCCGACACCAGATAGTCCAGCGTCTCGCCAAAATCGACGTCGGCGGATGATCCCATCGATACGACACTGGAAAAACCCACGTCGTTGATCTGCGCCCAGTCTAAAATTGCGGTGCACAATGCGCCTGACTGAGAGACCAGCGCCAGATTTCCGGCATTCGCACCGCCGTTGTTGAAAGTCGCGTTCAGTCCAATCGAAGGACGCATGACCCCAAGGCAATTAGGGCCGATTAAGCGTATCCCGTAGCGCGCCGCATTGACCAGCACCTGACGCTCCAGTTCCTGCCCTTCCGCGCCGATTTCGCCAAAGCCTGCGGTGATAATCACCGCCGCCTTAACGCCGTGCTTTCCGCATTCTTCGATAATATCCGGCACGGTTTTAGGCGGAGTGGCGATCACCACCAGTTCCACCTCACTTTCGATCTCGCTGATCGCAGCATAAGCTTTGCAACCCTGTACTTCGGCAACACGCGAATTAATCGGATAGAGGCCGCCCTTAAAGCCCCCCTCAAGCATATTGTGAAAGACGATTTGCCCGACGGAGTCGACCCGATCACTGGCACCGAATACAGCGACGGACTTAGGTGAGAAAAGCGATGTAAGATAATGTTTAGACATAATATTTTATTTTTAACGAATTGAATTCTGAAATAGGGAACCGGACAGTCATCACGGTCGAAGAGGACATTTTATGGCAGACATATTACAAACTGATTGGTCAGTTGCATGAAGGGTTTAATTATCCTCGCAGCGCCATGATAGTTCCATCTTTTTTTACTGGCCTGTCAGCCCTTTTGCATATACCGTTCAAGATGGCTGATAAAGGCACGCGTCTTGGCCGGCAGATAGCGGCGCATCGGCATCACTGCCCAGGCAGGCACAGTCGGCTGCGACCAGTCCGGCAGCACCTGCACCAGACGACCTTGCAGCAAATCTGCACGGGCAAAACTGCATGGCAAGGCGGCAATCCCCGCGCCATCTAACAATAACTGCTGAATCATGTCCGGCGAATTGAGCGTGAGACGTCCGGGCGGCGTCCCCTCCCACTCGGATTTGCCGGACTGTAACTTCCACGGAACGGCATTACCCCGGTCGGACAACAGGCGCACCGCCGTATGGTGCATCAGCTCATCAGGATGAGTGGGGGCCGGATGCAGCGCGAGATAAATCGGACTCGCGTACAGCGCAAAATGCTGTTCGTCGATTTTTCTGGCCACCAGCGTTGCATCGTCAGTCAGCTCGCCCATGCGGATTGCCAGATCGTAGCGCTCACCGATCAGATCGACGCGCCTTGAGGATAAATCAAGATCGAGCTGAATCTCGGCATAGGCATCGATAAATGTGGCAATCGCGCGCGAAAAATGATGCCGCGCATAATCCCCCGGCATTGAGACCCGCAAACGGCCATGCGGCTGCGCATCCTGACTGCGGACAAAATCCTGTACGGCTGCAACCTCCTCGCTCACCCGCCGGCAATGATCGAGAAATTCAAGTCCGAATTCGGTGAGTGTTAAGCGGCGCGTCGTACGAATGAGCAGGCGCTGACCTAAGGCCGCCTCCATATTCGCCAGACGGCGCGAAACGGTTGCCTTAGGCATAACAAGGTGTTCTGCCGCACGCACCATGCTGTGAAATTCAGCGATAGTAGCGAACAGAATATAGTCATCGGCGGAGAGTTGTTCCATTTACGGGATAGTCTATCCCGAATTGGCGTCTTTATCTATCGGTTTGCTTACCCTATGATGCGTCAACGATAGATCAGAGGCCATCATGAATACCCAAACATCGCGCAGCGTAGAACAAATCGTCGAAGGCGTCCTAACCTCGGACGGCGCAGGCGTCAAACTCACCCGCGTCTTAACCGGAAAACTTCAGCGCCGCCTGGATCCCTTTTTAATGCTGGACGCCTTCGGCAGTGACATCCCCGGTGACTACATCGCCGGGTTTCCCGATCACCCGCATCGCGGCTTCGAAACCGTGACCTATATGTTGTCAGGGCGTATGCGTCACCGTGACAGCGCAGGTCATGAAGGCTTGCTGGAAAACGGCGGCGTGCAGTGGATGACCGCCGGGCGCGGCGTCATTCATTCGGAAATGCCGGAACAGGAAGACGGCGTCATGGAAGGCTTCCAGCTGTGGCTCAACCTGCCCGCCGGCCGGAAAATGGATGCGCCCTGGTATCAGGACTATGCCAGCCATCAGATCCCCGAATACCAGACCACTGAGGGCGTAACCGTGCGCGTGATTGCAGGGCTAAGCGACACAATACAGGGACTGGTCAGTCGCGAGAATACCGAGCCCTTATATCTGGACATACATCTGCCGGCAGGTGCACGCTTTGAAACGGATATTCCCGTCACCCACAATGCGTTTATCTACGTCTATCGTGGCGCGGCGCATGTGAACGACACCGAAATAAAAGCCCAGCGTATGGGGATTTTGAGCAATAGCGGTCTGGGTGTAGCCCTGAAAGCGGCAGGCGATACGCGCCTGATTCTGATTGCCGGCAAACCGTTGAATGAACCCATCGTGCAGTACGGGCCGTTCGTGATGAATACGCAGGAACAAATCCATCAGGCGCTCGATGACTTTCGCTCAGGCCATTTTGCCTGAGTGCGCGACAGGAGATAAGAGTATGACGACACGCTATACCCCCACCGCGATTGTGCTGCACTGGCTGATGGCGCTGCTGCTCACAGGGGCTTTTGTGCTGGGGCTTTATATGAGCGACTTGAAATTATCGCCCGTCAAGCTACAGCTCTACAGCTACCACAAATGGATCGGCATCACGCTGCTGGCACTGGCTATCTTTCGTGTGCTCTGGCGCCTCACACACAGGCCGCCTGAAATTCACCTGCCGCGCTGGCAGCAACGCGCAAGTAGTGCCGTCCACGGCCTGCTGTATGTGCTGTTCACGGCCATACCGCTTTCCGGCTGGCTAATGAGTTCGGCCAAGGGTTTTCAGACCGTGCTATTCGGCGTCCTGCCACTGCCGGATCTGGTCGGCAAAGATAAGGCGCTCGGCGTGTTGCTCACCTCAGTACACGAAAGCCTCAACTACCTGCTGCTGGCTTTGGTGCTGCTGCACGTGGCAGCCGCCTTAAAACATCAATTAATTGACCGCGACGGCATCCTGTCCCGCATGTTACCCGGAGGAGTTGCAAAATGAAGCTCGCTAAATTCGCTTTACTCGGTCTGCTGCTCAATGCCTGCGCTGCGCAAGCCGTTGAATACAATCAGGTGATCCCCGCCAAGAGTGCCCTGACGTTTGGCTATCGGCAGATGGGTGTCGCAATGGAGGGAAAATTTAGCAAATTTGCCGCGCAACTGGTCTTTGATCCGGCCAAATTAGCGAGTGCCCGCGCCAGCATCGATGTCAATCTGGCGAGCATCGACACGGGTTCAACTGACGCGGATGAAGAAGTAGCCGGCAAAAAGTGGTTCAATGCTAAAGCTTATCCGCTGGCCAGCTTCGTCTCCACCGGCGTTAAATCGATCGGCGGCAATCGCTATCAGGCGACAGGAAAACTCACCATCAAAGGCAAAACGCTGGAAGTGACAGCGCCTGTCACCTTTGATGGCCGCGCCTTCGACGGCAGTTTCACCATCAAACGCTTAGCCTATGGCATCGGCACCGACGAGTGGGCCGATTTAGGCACTGTCGCCGACGAGATTCAGATCAAATTTCACTTAGTCGTTTTAGCCTCACCTGCAAAAAAGTAGACCCACCTAACTTAAAAGGATATACATCATGAAAAAACTCATCGTCCTCGCCCTCGCCACAACTTTTGCCTCCGCCGCCTATGCTGCGCCTGAAACCTATGTGCTGGAACAAAACCACACCAAGCCGCGCTTCGAATACAGCCACATGGGCTACTCGACTCAGCAAAGCCGCTTTGATACCGTGACCGGAAAGATCATCATCGATCGCGCCGCTCACACAGGATCAGTCGATATCACGATCGATGCCAAATCGGTCAATACCGGCTCGACACCGTTCAACGCCCACATTCAAGGTGAAGACTTTTTCGACACCGAAAAATATCCGACCATCACCTACCAGTCTGACAAGCTCAAATTTGACGGCGACAAACTGGTCAGTGTCGAGGGTAATCTGACCATCAAAGGCGTGACGAAACCTGTCACACTGATGGTCACTTCGCTCAAATGTATGCCACACCCTATGATGAAAAAGGATGCTTGCGGTGCAGATGCAACCGCGCACATCAAGCGTTCTGATTTCAACATGGGCAAATATGCACCGCTGGTCGGCGATGAAGTCACACTGACAATTCCGGTAGAATCAATCAAGCAGTAATTTTTCACCTCATTCCCCGCCGCCTGTTTCGGCTCGGAGGGTTAACTGTTTTTAAGGAGCACACGATGACAACTACCCTATTCACCCCGGTCACGCTGGGGCCGCTGCAACTGCCCAATCGCATTGCGATGGCGCCAATGACGCGTTGCCGTGCCATCGGCTCGGTGCCTAATGCCCTGATGGAAGCGTATTACCGCAACCGTGCGGATGCCGGACTTATCATCAGCGAAGGGATTTCCCCGTCAATTAACGGATTGGGTTACGCACGTCAACCCGGCCTGTTCAGCACCGAACAAATTGCAGGCTGGCAGCGTGTCAATCAGGGCGTGCATCAAGCGGGTGGCCACATTTACGTGCAACTGATGCATACCGGTCGGGTCAGCCATCCTGCCAACATGCAGGCGTGCAGTAAAATACTCGCCCCCTCAGCACTCGCGGCCCCCGGTGACATGTGGACCGATACCAGCGGCATGCAGCCCTACCCTGTGCCACAGGCCATGACAGAAGCTGAAATTGAACAGACGATTGCTGAATATGTGCAGGGCGCAAAAAATGCGCGTGAAGCGGGCTTCGATGGCGTAGAAATTCATGCGGCCAACGGCTATATGATCGACCAGTTTTTAAATACGGCAACCAATCAGCGTACAGACAACTGGGGTGGCAGCATCGCAAATCGCATCCGCTTCGCCGTCGAGATCGCCAAAGGCACGGCCGCCGCAATTGGTGCTGATCGTGTCGGCATGCGCATCTCACCCTACGGCGTATTCAACGGCACCGCCTCCGATGCCGAAATGGATGCGATGTATCTTGCCCTGATCGAAGAATTAAACCGCATCGGTCTGGTGTATATCCATATCGTCGATCACAGTGCGATGGGTGCACCGGAAGTGAGCCCGACTTTAAAAGCGGCGATACGCGCCAACTTTAAGGGACGCTACATTCTGTCTGGCGGCTACGATACAGCGCGCGCGAACAGCGATCTTGATGCGGGACGCGGCGATCTGGTGGCCTTCGGTCGTCCGTTTATCTCGAACCCTGATCTGGTTGCAAAACTGCGCAGCGGTGCTGAACTGACTGCACCTGATTTTTCCACCTTCTACACACCGGGCGAAAAAGGCTATTCAGACTACTGATCACCCGCACCACCCGCCCGCGCCGACACGGCATGTGGCGGGCAACTCCCCGTTGCGACACCTCGCTACACTCAAAAAAAATCAAGTAAATTTTCAGGTCAGTTAAAATACAGCAATCATTTTATTACGCATCGCTGAGTCTTCAGAATCCGTACGCTCAAGTTCACTACCACCATTTTTTAAGGAGTCCCGCAATTGAAAACCATCGCCATTCTTGATGTCATGAAGCATAGCGGCGTGACCTTTGGTACCAGCGGTGCGCGCGGTCTGGTCAGTGCGATGACAGATGAGGTTTGCGCCGCCTACGCGGCCGCGTTCCTATCGGTTATCAGGTCTTCATTTAAGGTCACGCGCATCGCACTCGGGATGGATCTGCGCCCCAGCAGTCCGCGCATCGTGGCCGCCTGTGCCGCAACACTCACAGAGATGGGAATTCAGGTTGATTTTTGCGGCGCGCTGCCCACACCTGCCCTCGCGCTTTATGCGCAGAACGAAGGCATTGCTGCCATCGTCGTGACCGGCAGTCACATTCCCTTCGATCGCAACGGCATCAAATTCTACCGGCCCGACGGCGAAATCACCAAGGCGGATGAACTGGCCATCAGCGAAGCGGTGGTGCAAATCGGCCAAGTGAGCTGCGATTTACCGGAGGTGAATCCCGCTGCGCTCAACCAGTTCGTGCAACGCTATGTGGATTTTTTCCCCACAGACGCTTTCAAGGGCCTGCGACTTGGCGTCTATGAGCACTCGAGCGTGGCGCGCGACGTGTTGCGTACTATATTAGAGGGCTTAGGCGCCGAGGTGACCTCGCTCGGCCGGACCGAGCAATTCGTGCCGATTGATACGGAAGCGGTGGCAGAAATCGATATTCAGCGCGGCAAAGACTGGTCTCAACAATATCATTTCGATGCCATCATTTCGACCGACGGCGACGGCGATCGTCCGCTGATTTCGGATGAAACCGGAAACTGGCTGCGCGGCGATATCGTGGGACTGATCTGCGCCCGCTATCTAAAAGCCCGCAAAGTCGTGGTGCCGGTCAGTTGTAACACGGCGATCGAGCTGTGCGGCGAATTTGAAACGGTGCTGCGCACAAAGATCGGTTCGCCTTATGTGATTGCAGGGATGCAGCAGGTAGCCAGCGGCGCGAACGATGCGATCGTAGGATTCGAAGCCAACGGCGGATTTTTAGTCGGCTCCCGTTTTTTGCGTAACGGAAAATATCTGGCGCCGCTGCCAACCCGCGACTCGATTTTACCCGCGCTAGCCGTGCTGGCCGCAGCACGCAATGGCCGCATATCCGATTTAATGCGGGGGCTGCCGGCGCGCTTTACCGCCAGCGACAGGCTGCAGGAATTCCCGGTAGCCGCCAGTCGCCAGTTGATTGAAACACTCACCCGCGATCCTGAAGCACTGCTGCGCTATCTGGCACCCGAGGATGCACAGCCCGTCGATTGCAACACCACAGACGGATTGCGCATACAGTTTAGCAACGGCGAGATTGTGCATCTGCGCCCTTCAGGCAATGCGCCTGAATTGCGCTGTTACTGTGAAGCGGAGAGTGAAGCGCGTGCGGTGCAACTCGTACAGCGCGTACTGGGAAAAATAAAGGGGTAATCATCGCGCGTTCATTTAGCAGCTCAGCATGCGGTAGCCGGCATCGAGTCGCTCGGTAAACTTTTCGCCCCGCACCGCGTGAAATCGCACCATCGTGACCGTCCAGTCGCGGCGGTCGAACCCGGTCAATTCGTCAAAGACGAGCGTCTTCCCCGGTATTTTTGCATCCAAGGGCAGTTTAACCCCCATCGCGTCGAGTTTGAGAACAGAGGGCGTAAGGCGTAGGGCGTGCTCCGGATTGCATAGCACAGCCTCAAAATCATCAGAATAATTCCTCAAATCCAGCGAACGCGTGGTATCCGCCATTGCGTCCATCAATGCAGCTAATTCTGCTTCGAGTGCGGGACGGGAATCCCGGTCAGCGGTGCGCAACCTGGCAACGAGCAACGCTCTCTCCTGACGTTGAGACTGCAATTTTTGCTTGCGTTGCGACACCCGTTTGGCGACCTTACTCAGCAAACTATCGAAAAAAGACCATGCGATATTTTTCCGTGCTAAAGCCTCGCTGGGTGCCGGATTTTCAATGGTGTGACTGCCAAAATACACGACATGCTGAGCAACATCCTGCTGAATAAAGTGTCCGGACAACGCCATTCCCATACTGCTTTTTTCGATGCGTCGCATCCCCAGCAGGGCGAAGACCGCCTCACCGTCAGTCACCTTGTGGAAATAGTCCTGCATGGCGCGACTCATGTTGATCGCTTCCGGAAAACTCTCTGATGACGGGAAAATGGCGTGCACATAGGCATCGAGCGCATACGCCTCGGAATCAATGCAGACAGGCCCCGGCAGCTTGGCGGCCAGATCCTGTGCGTATTGCAGCGCATTGATGACGGGTTTGCGAAAATCTCCGGGATATCCGCCCGTTTGTCTTAGCAGCGGCTCGACTCTGCCCGCCGCATAGTCAATTGCGGCGAGCAGTTCAGGCGTATCTTTATTCAGAGAAAAGCCAAACACAGTCGTTCTCCGCGGGCGGCTACACCGCTACAGTTACTGTTTGCCGTACATCTTGCGTCCGCGGATACGCGCACGGTGAGCCGAACGCTGTTCGGCCTCGGTCAATGCACGCGGTTTCTTGCCCTCGAACGGATTTTTACTGGAATTGAACTGGATCTTCAACGGGGTGCCTTCCAGTTTGAAGATTTCGGCAAAAGAACGCTCCAGATAACGCGCGTAGCTGGCAGGAATATTGTCCAGACCGCTGCCGTGAATCACGATCAGCGGCGGATTGCTGCCGCCTTGATGGGCGTAGCGCATCTTGGGCAGAAAGCGCCCCACCTTAGGCGGCGCCTGCTTTTCGGTCGCACCAAGCAGAGCACGGGTCAGTTTAGGCGTCGACATCTTCGACATCGCCGCGGCATAGGCGTCGTCCGCTGATTTCAGCACATTGCTGATACCGTTTCCGTTCAGCGCAGAAATGTAGTGACGTTTCGCGAAACCTAAGAAATGCAGCTTACGCTCGATATCGCTCTTAACCATTTCGCGCTGGTGATTATCCAGCCCGTCCCACTTATTGACCGCCAGCACCAGTGCGCGCCCCGCCTGCAAAACGAAATCGGCGACATGCGCATCCTGTTCGGTGATCTGATCACGCGCATCCACCACCAGCACGACCACATTGGCGTCTTCGATTGCCTGCATGGTCTTGATGACGGAGAATTTTTCGATCGCCTCCTCAACCTTGCCGCGGCGACGCACACCGGCCGTGTCGATGATGGTGTACTGCTTACCGTCCCGCTCGAAGTCGATATAAATACTGTCGCGGGTGGTGCCGGGCTGATCAAACGCAATCACGCGCTGCTCGCCCAGAATCGCATTCACCAGCGTGGATTTCCCCACGTTAGGCCGTCCCACAATCGCCAGTTTAGGCGGCTTATCTTCGACTACCGCAGCCTCATCAACGATTTCTTCAGGGAAATTTTCGAGCGCGATTTCAATGACTTCGACGACATTATCGCCATGTGCCGAGGAAATAGGATATGGCTCTCCCAGCCCAAGTTCGAAAAACTCGGCGGTCACGCGCGCACGCGCCATACCTTCCGCCTTGTTGACCAGCAGCAAAATCGGCTTGCCGGTCTTGCGCAACTGGGTCGCGATGATCAGATCTTGCGGTGTGCATCCGGCACGTCCGTCGACCAGAAACATCACCACATCGGCCTCATCGACGGCCTGACGACTCTGCCTTGCCATCTCGAACATGATGCCGTCTTTGGCAACCGGTTCAAGACCGCCGGTATCGACCACAAGATAAGGGCGCTCACCAACACGGCCACGGCCATAATGGCGATCGCGTGTCAGTCCCGGTTGATCGGCAACCAGTGCATCGCGGCTGCGGGTGAGACGATTGAACAAAGTGGACTTACCCACATTCGGACGACCAACTAATACAAGTGTGGGTAACATTTTTAATTTATAACTGATAATGGATAATGGATAATTGATAATTGATAATTGCTGTCTAGTGTACAGATAACGAATAAATTCCGCCGCTGCGGGTTTGCACCAGCAGGCCGCTATCCATTTCGACAGGCGGTGTTTGAATCGGGCTGCCATCGAGTTTGATACGTGCTGCAAAATGGCCGTCTTCTCGGCTCAGGGCATGCAACACACCCTGATAATCACCGACGATGACATACTGATCCTGAGCGCAGGGGGTCGAGGTATCTCTCAACTGCAGCTGGTCGTTCTTCCAGACCGTACTGCCGCTGTCCTTATCCAGCGCCATGACACCGCCTGTGGAATCGCTCAGATAAAGTTGCTTGCGCAGAATCGACAATCCCTTATCGCTGCCGATCTCACGATTCCACAACGGATTGCCTTGTCCTGCTTCATAGCAGGCCAGACGCCCCTGAAAGGCGATCGCACACACTTGAGCATCGCTCACCACAGGATTGCTGGTGATATCGCTGATGCGCTCGAGCTCGGTATTACCGCGCGGTTGCGAAACAGAATTTTCCCAAAGCAGCGAACCGTCCGAAATTTTAATCGCAACGAGTTTGCCACCGGCGAAACCAGCATAGGCAACGCCACGACGCAGTGTAACACCGGCATGGCTTCTGACCACAAGCGCTGGCGTGCTGCGCTCATACACCCACAGACGATGTCCGTCGGCGACACTCAAGCCTGCAATGTGACCATCGCCGCTGCGAACCACAACAACGCCATCACTCGCCTGCGGTACGCCTAACACTTCGCTCGACACCGTCTGCTTCCAGCGCAGCTTTCCGTCCTCGCCAAAGGCATGCAGCTCGCCTTTGTCGCTGCCGATCAGCACCAGTCCTTCGCCCGCACCGACCCCGGCGGATACTTGAATTTTGCTCTCAACGCTCCACACCTGACGGCCAGTATCGCGCTGTAAACGGGTGAGCGTTCCCTTGCCCGACACCCCGTAAACCGCATCGGATGTCATTGCGGCATGTAATGGATTTTGCCCTGCATCGCCGACATTCGCATGCCAGCGTTCGGTAAATTTTGCCGATTCGTTGAAAGCCACTAAGGCAGCGGGTTCATCTGCACCATGCGTTTTACCCATCCAGCCCTTAACCGTATCGACCGTACCGCATCCGCCCAAAGCCAGCAGTATTAACAGCGGTAGTTTTTTCATTTTGCGTCCCCTGCAGCATCAAGCTTCATCTGCACAAGGTTGCGATAGGCGCTTTTCTCGTCGAGTTTGTCATAGGCCAGTTTGTAAGCTTGTTTGGCATCGGCTGGCTTGGCTTGCGCGGTCAGCACATCGCCTTTTAAATCGGCATAAAGCGCATCGAACGATGCGGCATGCTTCGCTTCGAGCAATTTGAGCGCGCCGGCGAAATTCTTTTCATCCAGCAAGATCGACGCCATACGCAAACTGGCCACGCTTTTGAGGCCGTCCTCAGACGCGTGTTCAATCACCCATTGCAGTTGCGTTTTGGCGCGCAGCGGCTCTTTACCCGATTCATTCATCTGAGCGGCAATCAAAGCCGCGCGTGCAGCATAGGGCGTTCCGGCATACTTATCCATCACCGCCGCTGCCGCATCGTTGACGCGCTTGACGTCGTTGCTTGCCAGTTGCTCGACAAATTGCTGATACAACGTTGCCGCCTCAGTCGTTTGCTTGTTCTGATAATAATGATAGCCGCGCACGCCGGCCATAGCGAGGGTCGCAACCAGCACAACACCTACGATCCAGTTGCCGTTGTCCTTCCACCAGGATTTTAGCGTGTCGAGCTGTTCTTGTTCCTGCAAATCCAAAGCTGCCATGTTTTACTCCCGCTTGATAAGTTTGTTAATGGTGGTGGCTAAATCTTGTACGCTCACACGTTCCTGCGCACCGCCCTGCATGGGTTTGACGCTCACCTCATTCGACTGTGCTTCATCGTCGCCGATCACTACGGCAACGCATGCACCACTGGCATCCGCCTTTTTCATTTGCGATTTGAAGCTTCCTCCGCCGCAATGCATCACAACGCGCAGTCCGCAATCGCGCAACTGTTCTGCTACGGTACTGGCCAATTTCGCGGCCAGCTCGCCCTGATGCACGACATACACATCAACTTGAGGTTTGGGCAACGCCATACCCGCTTCCTGCAATAACACCAGCAAGCGCTCGATGCCCATTGCAAAACCCATCGCGGGCGCGGGCTTGCCGCCGATTTGCTCGACTAAACCGTCGTAACGGCCGCCGGCACAAATTGTACCCTGCGCACCTAATCGCGTCGTCACCCATTCGAACACGGTGCGATTGTAATAATCGAGCCCTCGCACCAGACGAGGGTTGATCTCAAACGCAATGCCGTGCTGCGTCAGTATCGCCTGCACGGCGGCGAAGTGGCTGAGCGCCGCTTCGTCGAGTTCATCCATCAAGCGGGGTGCAGCTTCGATCAGTTCCTGCATCGCAGGATTTTTACTGTCCAGTATGCGCAGCGGATTGCTGTGCAGACGGCGCGTAGCTTCCGCGTCCAGTAACTCACTGTTTTGTTCGAAATAGGCAATCAGTTTTGCGCGATGGCGCTGACGTGATTCGACATCGCCCAGCGTATTCAGTTGCAGGGTCACATCGGTCAGCCCCAGCATCTTCCAAAGCCTGGCACACATCAAAATCTGCTCGGCATCGATATCCGGCCCTGAAAAACCCAAGGCTTCTACGCCGACCTGATGAAACTGACGATAACGTCCCTTTTGCGGACGCTCGTGACGGAACATCGGCCCGCTGTAATACAAACGCTGCGGTGCGTTATACAGCAAATTATGCTGCAGGACTGCGCGCACGCAAGAAGCGGTACCTTCGGGTCGCAACGTGAGCTGATCGCCGTTCAGACTATCCTCAAAGCTATACATTTCCTTTTCGACGATGTCAGTGACTTCGCCGATCGCACGGCAGAAAAGCGAAGTGGGTTCAACCAGCGGCATGCGGATGTTGCGATACCCGTAGCTTGTCAGCCAGTCGCGCACCACGCCTTCAAACCACAACCAGAGTTCGGCCTCTTCAGGCAGAATATCGTTCATGCCGCGTACGGCTTGTAATGTTTCGTTGCTCATGTTTTAAATATGGTAAGTAGTAAGTGGTCAGTCGTAAGTGGGAAAACCCAGCCTTCTACCCCCTACGCTCCACTCCCCGTTTAATGTATTTTCTAGCCACATACTCATCCACGATGGCGGTGAATTCTTCGGCGATATGGTCGCCGCGCAGCGTCATCGCCTTTTCGCCATCGATATAAATCGGTGCGGCAGGCGTCTCACCTGTACCCGGCAGGCTGATGCCGATATTTGCTAATTTGCTCTCGCCGGGGCCGTTCACCACGCATCCCATCACTGCGACGGTCATGTTCTCGACGCCGTCATACTGCTCGCGCCAAACCGGCATTTGCGTGCGCAAATGGGATTGTATGCTTTGCGCCAGCTCCTGAAAGAAGCTGCTGGTGGTGCGTCCACAACCGGGACAGGCTGTCACCATTGGTGCGAAGGCGCGCATCCCCATGGTCTGTAAAATCTCCTGACCTACCAGTACCTCCCTTGTACGATCACCGCCCGGCTCAGGCGTTAAGGATATGCGTATCGTATCGCCTATACCCTCCTGCAACAGCACGGACAGAGCTGCGGTCGATGCAACTATCCCCTTGGAACCCATTCCCGCCTCGGTTAACCCTAAATGCAGCGCATAATCGCACTGCTGCGTCAGGGAACGATAAACGGCAATCAAATCCTGCACTTCGCTGACCTTACAGGACAGCACAATACGGTTATGCGCCATGCCCAATTGTTCGGCACGCTGCGCACTTTCGATAGCAGACGCAATCAGCGCGGCGCGCGTCACTTCTTTTACATCTTTAGGTTCTGCCAGACGCGCATTTTCATCCATCATGCGCACCACCAATTTTTGATCCAGACTCCCCCAGTTCACCCCGATGCGCACCGGCTTATCATACTTGATCGCGGTTTGAATCATGATGGTAAAGGGATCTTCTTCAGCGCGATTGCGCCCGACATTGCCCGGATTGATACGATATTTGGCAAGCGAGCGGGCACAGTCCGGATAGTCGGTCAGCAGACGATGACCGTTATAGTGAAAATCCCCCACCAGCGGAACGAAACAGCCCAGCGCATCCAGTCTGCGGCGGATATGCACCACTGCGGCGGCGGCTTCCGGCGTATTGACGGTAATGCGTACCAGTTCAGAGCCCGCTTTGGCCAGCTCAAAAATCTGGTTTGTGGTGCCCGAAATATCGGCCGTATCGGTATTAGTCATCGACTGCACAACGATAGGCGCACCGCCGCCCAGCATCACGTTTCCGATCACAACCCGTTGCGACGGGCGACGCAAAATGACATTCATACGCTTACTCCAGCGTCATACGCGCCACGTCGCTGCCGGCTTTAGCGTATGACGACAAATCAACCGGTTTTTCGCGGTAAAACAAATGCACTGCCGAGGCATGGCCGATGACCATCGTGTAAGGCGCTACGCCTTCAACACGCAATTCGCTGCCGGGTGCATTGACCTGTCTGGCCAGCACTTTTCCGGATTGGTCTTTGATTTCCGCCCAGGATTCCTTATCGAAAACCAGACGCAAGGCAGATACCGTTTTAACCGCTGTCGACACCGCAACGGCAGGAGAAGACGCCGGCGCTACTGTGGAGGCCGGAGCGACAGTAGATGCACCGGCAGGTGCAGAGGTCGTCACTTCGATAACTTCGGCCACTTCTGAGGCGACCAGCATTTCAACCTGATCTGGCATCGGCAGCGATGCGACATCGGATGCGGCTAAATCAATTGTTGCGACCGGCTGTTGGGGCGTGTTGTTTTGCCAGACTGCGAAACCTGCAATCAGTACTGTAACGAGCAAAGCAGCACTTAACAAATTTACATTCTGACGACGACTGGTTTTTTCGGTTGGAAGCGGTTCTTCGACTTTTACCTGAACTGGGTTAACAACGACCGCACCGGGCAGCGCATCGAGCAGCGGCTGCGCCTCCAGTTGCAGCAGTTTGGCATAGCTACGCACAAATCCGCGCAAAAATGCCGTCTCCGGCAACACCTGAAAATCATCGGCTTCAAGCGCGATAATTTGGCGCGGGGCGAGCTTAATCTTGACGACGACATCGTCTATGCTCATCCCCATATTTTCGCGCGCAGCACGCAAAACGCTGCCCACCGACGGTGCGGCAACTAACTCCTCAGCTACAGATGCTTGCTCGATTAACGCTGCGGACTCCTGTTCAGCAGACTCTTGAGCTACGGACGCTGCCGAATCTTGAGGCGCTGCGCCCGATGCCAGCACTGTTTCTTGTTCCGGAGCCCCGGTCTGATCGGGTTCATTCTTTGCTAACGGTTCCATCATTCACCCTGCATCAATAATTGAGTTTCACGCGAATCGGGGTAACGCTGACGCAAATGCATGGCATAACTCGCCTCTGCATTGACATTCCCGGTACGGCGTTCGATACGTACGGCCAGCAATAATTGCGCAGCCGTCAGATTTTCCTTTTTAAGCCCCGCAAAATATTTGCTGGCAGCCGAATATTCTCCGGCAGAAAATTTAAGTTCTGCCATGGCCAGCAGTGCCTGAGTCAATTCAGGCTGCAAACGCAAGGCGCGCTGTAAAAATTCTTCGGCATCCTGAGTTTTGCCCGCCTTTTGGAAACACAGACCGGCATTCAAATAGGCACGCTCAGGCGTGGTGTACAGCGGATTTTTAACCGCGGCCATAAAGTGTGTGATCGATTCGGACTCACGACCGCGCTGACACAAAAACCAGCCGTAGTTGTTATGCGCCTCAGAATCAGTCTTATCCAGACGCAAACTTTGCACAAAATCCGCCTCGGCCTCAGCGTCTTCGCGCAGCGACATATGGATCAGTCCGCGCACATTGTAGGCCGGCGCGTAATTTTGATCAGCCCGCAACGCCAGGTCGATTTCGGACAGCGCGATCCCCATTTGAGTGCGCTCAAAATACATACCTGCCAGCTCGGTGTGGATCTTGGCGCTGCTTTGCGCGCGCTCGTTGCTTTGCTGTTTTACCGCAGCGCCACCGCAGCCTGTCAGCAGCAACACCAGCACCAACGCGAGGTGCTTCATCGTGCCGCCTCATGAAATACTACCGGACGCGTCCCTGTGCGGCGGGTTTTGTCCAGCACCTGACCTGCCAGTTGTCCGCAGGCTGCAGCGATATCGTCGCCGCGCGTCTTGCGCGTGGTCGTAATGATATCTGCCTGCATCAGCACATCGCGAAAGCGCTGAATTGCATCCGGTCTTGAGCGCTTATAGGGCGATAGCGGAAAGGGATTGAACGGAATCAGGTTAAATTTGCACGGCGTATCTTTCACAAGTCTCACCAACTCATGTGCATGCTGCACGGTATCGTTCACGCCATCGAGCATCACGTATTCGAAGGTGATGAAGTCGCGCGGCGCTTTTTCCAGATATCGCCGGCATGCGCCCAGCAATTCCTTGAGCGGATACTTTTGATTAATTGGCACCAACTGATCGCGCAACGCGTCATTCGGTGCATGCAAGGAGACCGCCAGTGCGACTGGACATTCTTCGCGCAACCTGTCCATGGCCGGCACAATCCCCGAGGTGGACACCGTCACGCGACGGCGCGACAACCCGTAGGCCTGATCATCGAGCATCAGACGCAGTGCACTCACGGTATTGTCAAAATTCAATAACGGCTCGCCCATGCCCATCATCACCACATTGCTCACCGGCCAGTTACCCTCACTGTTCTTGCCCAGTTGATGATTGGCCCACCAGAGCTGACCGATAATCTCGGCGACGGTCAAGTTGCGGTTAAACCCCTGCTTGCCGGTCGAACAAAACGAGCAATCGAGCGCACAGCCAGCCTGCGATGAAATACACAACGTGCCCCGCGCGGATTCGGGGATATACACCGCTTCCACTGCGTTGCCGCTCCCGACGCTCAGCAGCCACTTGCGTGTGCCGTCATCGGATAATTCTTCCCGAACGATATCGGGTACGGTGATACAGGCGCTTTGCGCCAGTTTATTGCGTAATACGGCTGCTATGTCCGTCATAGCGGTAAAATCGGACTCCCCGACCTGGTAAATCCAGCGCAACAACTGCTTGGCACGAAACGGCTTTTCGCCCATTTCCGTGAAATAAGCGGTCAGCGCATGTGCATCCAGATCGAGGAGATTTTGTTTTATCATCGTCATAAACCTATTGCGCAGGCCAACAGCTGCGTCGCGTGCTCGTTCATTCCTCGCCTACCGGCGTGGTATGTCTCGTCGTTCGCTGCGCGGCTTCTTGCTCTCGAACTGCTCATAACGGTTTCTAACGATGACATCTCGTTGATTAACGAGAGTAAACGTTCAATGCAGGGAAGAAATACGCGATTTCAACTGCTGCTGTTTCAGCCGCATCAGAACCGTGTACCGCATTCGCATCGATACTATCAGCGAAATCAGCACGGATCGTGCCTTTATCCGCCTTTTTAGGATCTGTCGCGCCCATCAGGTCACGATTCTTCAAAATGGCGCCTTCGCCTTCCAAAGCCTGAATCATTACAGGACCTGAGATCATGAACTCAACCAGGTCATTGAAGAAAGGACGTGCAGCGTGCACAGCGTAAAAGCCTTCAGCTTCCTTGCGTGACAATTGCGTCATGCGTGCAGCGATAACCTTGAGGCCAGCACCTTCAAAACGCGAGTAGATTTGACCGATTACATTTTTTGCAACAGCATCAGGTTTGATAATTGACAGAGTACGTTCAACAGCCATGCTAAATTCTCCAAACTGGGATTGATAAAATTACGACCACTCATTCTACCAGAGTTTGCCCCTGCTGTCGTTCATCGGACTGCGGCAGCCGCACAGGCAGGCGCAGGAAATTACCGACTGAAAACTGACACTGAGATAAAGTTTGCCTCCCGACTGCCGATATCGTTAACAATATCGATAAATATCGACGATGAATGCAGCACCTGTATCGTTCTGACGGTAAAATCGCAATGCGGAAAAATACTTAACCACAAACCTAACCCACCTAACTTATGCATATCTTGTTTGCATTCTTGCTGCTGATCGCCTGCTCGTCACAGGCGGCAACTGATAATCCGCAACGCGCAGAGGCACTACGCGCTCAGGAAGCCGGCGATTATGCCCGGGCTGCCAGCTTATTTTTGCCCCTCGCCGAAAAGGGGGATGCCATCGCTCAATACAATATGGGGCTGCTGTATACGCAGGGTCGGGTAATTTTGCAAGACTACCGGATTGCCTTGCAATGGTATCTGGCAGCGGCAGAACAAGGGCATCCTGAAGCGCAAAACAAATTAGGTGAACTCTATGCTTCAGGCAAAGGTGTGGCTCAAGATTTCAAAAAAGCCATGAACTGGTTTTTACTGTCCGCAAAACAGGGAAATGCAACGGCCCAATTGCATATCGGAGACATGTACGCCGAAGGACAGGGCGTGCCGCAGGATTACCGCGAAGTCTTTAAATGGTATCAGTCAGCCGCCAAACAAGGGGACGCCGTGGCACATGCGCGGTTAGCCGAGTGTTATGAAAAGGGCCTGGGCACTGCACAAAACAGCAAAATCGCGATTGACTGGCTCAACACAGCTATCACCAACGCGCCCGACATGAATCAGCGCAACGCCTATACAGCCCGACGCGATGAGATCGCGCAGGGAATCGACAGCCGAAAACTGGCGGCAGAACAAAAACTGGCGCGCGAAGAAGCAGACCGTGTCAAAGCGGCAGAAGCGGTTCGCGCCGAGGCAGAACGGATCGCCACCGAAAAAGCGGCGATCGCACAGGCGGCAGAACAGGCAAGACAAAAGGCCGCCGCTGACGCTGCGCTAGAAGTGCAAATTGCCGCCTATAAACAGGCGGCAGCTGAAGAAAAGGCCGCCAGATTGCTCGCGCAACAGGAGGAAAAGGCAGCGAAACTAAAAGCGCAGCAGGAAGCCAAAGCCGAGCGAGATGCCGCACGCGCAAATCAAAAAATCAATCACGCCAACAGCATCAAGGCGCGCGAAGATCAACGCCGCGCTGAAATCAATGCGGAAGTGGCCAGACACCGCGCAGAAGATATTGCCCGGCACAAAAAAACCAACGACAGCATGGCAACACGCAAAACGGCGAAAAAGGATGAGGATCCGGACCACCCGCTATTGAACGAAGAAAAAACAGTCATTAAACCTGCAACAGCCAAAAAACCAATCAGGCACGCAGTAACTTCCGAGCCACAAAACGACACTAACCCCGAGTCGGAACCCGTTCCGCAAGCGGTAGTGCAAAAGGCCGAATCAAAGCTACACGACATTCCTGTAAAAAACATTAAGAAAGCAGACGTCAAAAACAAGCCGCGCTACCCCGCGAGAATTGAACTGACAGACGAGGAATTAGGGGTACGTGAACCGCAGAATGGAGACGAACCTGCCAAAACACCCGTTAAAAAAATTGAATGGTCCAAAAAACCCGCCACACCGTAATGTGAACTCTTAGCGCTGCGTTAAAGAAATCGAAACAGCATCCTCTGTCCCGGAAGCCTGATATGCCGCAGCAATCGCAACCCCCGGCACACAAACAAGATGATCGCCGCAGTACAGCAAGGGTAAGCGATCGCGCTGCCAGGGCGGGATACCGCATTCCTGAAACAAGTTTTTCAAGGTGCGCGTCGAACCTGCTGATTGAGTACGCAACGACTCGCCGCCCTGACGCTGCCGCAACGTCACTTGAGCGCTTTGTAACTTTAAGAGACTGATCCCCTGCCCTTCGGTGTATTGAAATGCGACTGAGGCGTTCAATGCGGGCCATGGCAATATCGACTCGCCCTGCCACAGCTGCACCCCGTCAAATGAAGCGAAAGCCCGAAAGACATAGACATGCCCCTGATGGCGCCGCACCTGCCAGCCGCCAAAATCGATGCAGACCGCGGCATCCTCACGTGCTGAACAAAGCTGTTGCAGCATGTCATCGAGCTTCGCGGCTTGTGGCATCGGTGCGCCTTGCTGATCGAAAAAATAGCGCAGCAGATTTTTTGCGCGCGGATGATTCAATGCCTGTAAGACACCCACGTTCAAACGGCTATCGTTGAGCGCGCCTGTCGCATCGATACGCGCCAGATCATCGAGCAAGTTAGCGGCTTCTGAAAAATGACGCGTGCTGCGCGTCAAAGTCTCGCGATAAGAGGGAAATTGAGTCGCCAGCCGGGGTAGCAAGCAATGGCGCAAAAAATTGCGCGGATAGCGTTCATCCGCATTGCTTTCGTCCTCTACCCATTCCAGACGGTGCTCAGTCGCATAAGTTAAGATCTCATCGCGCGTAAACTGCAACAGGGGGCGCACCAGCTGATGCCGTGATATTTTTGGCTGACTCAGGACCGGCATTGCGCTCGCCCCCTTCACGCCCGCTCCGCGCAGCAACTGTAAAAACAGCGTCTCGACCTGATCGTCGGCGTGATGAGCGAGCGCGACAAAATCGCAGCGCTGCGCCCCAAATGCAGCGTGGCGCAAGCGACGCGCTGCCGCCTCTATCCCTTGCGATCGCAACGGGGCAATATCCACCCGTTCGATGCAAAGCGGGATCCGATACCGCTCGCACAGGAGCTTACAGAACTCCGACCAGGAATCCGCATTGCGGCTGATCCCGTGATGAACGTGCAGTGCGGAAATTTTCCAGCAGAAACGCGGAGCGAGGCCGTTCAGCAGATGCAGCAACACCACTGAATCTACGCCGCCGCTCAGCCCAAGCAGGATGGAACTCCCCTCGGGCAGCAGCTGCCCGAGACTGATAGACAACCGCTCCGTGAGATTAAGTAAGCTCGACTTCCTTGAACTTGCCATAACTCATCAGGCGATTGAAGCGGTCACGCAACAAGTCGTTGGTTGGTTTTTCCTGCGCGATTTTCAATGCATCCTGCAGCGCCTTTTTCACGCTTTGCATGGTTGCCGGGTAATCGCGGTGTGCGCCACCCAGCGGTTCGCTGATAATTTTGTCGACGATGCCGAGCGATTTGAGCCGTGTTGCCGTAATGCCAAGTGTTTCCGCAGCATCCTCGGCTTTGTCAGCGCTTTTCCACAAAATAGACGCACAGCCTTCAGGAGAAATCACCGAATAGGTGCTGTATTGGAGCATCAGCATCGCATCTCCTACCGCAATCGCCAGCGCACCGCCTGAACCGCCCTCACCGATGATGGTGCAGATGACCGGCACGCGCAATTCGCTCATTTCATACAGATTTCGGCCAATCGCTTCAGACTGACCGCGTTCCTCTGCATTCACGCCGGGGTAAGCACCCGGGGTGTCGACAAAAGTCATCACGGGGATGCCGAATTTTTCAGCCAGACGCATCAGGCGCATCGCTTTTCGATAGCCTTCAGGACGCGGCATACCGAAATTTCGCGCGATTTTTTCTTTAGTATCGCGCCCCTTCTGATGACCGATCACCATGACGCTCTGACCGTTAAAACGAGCCAATCCGCCAACAATCGCACGGTCGTCGGCAAAATTTCGGTCGCCGTGTAACTCCTCGAAATCGGTAAACAAATGCTCAATGTAATCGAGCGTATACGGGCGCTGCGGATGACGCGACACCTTGGAGATTTGCCATGGCGTGAGCTTTGCGTAGATATCGCGGGTCAACGCTTCGCTTTTTTTCGATAGCTGATCGATTTCATCGGTGATATCCAGTGCTGCCGTATCATCGTGCACATCGCGCAGTTGCTCGATTTTATCTTCCAGTTCTGCGATAGGACTTTCAAAGTCTAAAAAGGTAATTTTCATATTGATCCAGGCTCTTAGCTTAACATCCAGCCGCTGGCAACTAACGGCTAGCGGTGGCTTTTGATTAATTCTTCCGGCGTAAACCCAACCGGCTGCGGCGCGATGATACTACAAACCGAAGAAACGTTTGATATTCACCAGCAATTCGTTGCGCTGGGAACTTTTCTCCTGCCGTCTTGTTTGCTCATCCAGATGATGTAAAACGCTATCCAGCTGCGCCCGCCGCTCAACCAGAATATGGGTGATTTCATCAGCCAAACCGGGCCTTGCCTGCATGATGCCGGCAAACGCCTCTTTATCGAGCCGGTAGCACTCCACATCAGTCGTTGCAATGACAGACGCTGAACGCGGCGCGCCGGTCATCATTCCCATCTCGCCGAAAAAACTGCCGCGCCCCAGCACATTCACCGTGCGCCGCTCACCGCCAGGCGCTTCAAGGTACACTTCGGCTTCGCCGTTGATGATGATATACAGCCAATGAGCAACCGCCCCCTGCCTTGAAATAATGTTGCCTTTGGCAAACTGGGCGTATTTAAGCCGTTCGGCCAGCGCAATCAATTCGTCATCGGTCATATTGGCGAACAGCTCAACATTTTTGAGCGTTTTTAAGCGCTGCTGAGCTTCGCGCTGATGAATCGCTCCTTCGTATTTTTCATTTTCTTTAACGTAGTGAACGTTCTGCATTTCCACAGCCAGTGAAATGCCGGCACGCTCGAGCGAGGTATATACATGCCAGCGTACCGCCGCATCGGTCGGATCATCCAGCGCCATATCGGTCAGCCAGTAGCGCAATGCATAACGGGCAACGCCCTTGTCAATTTCCATCAACACGCAACCGGGAGCCGGCGATTTGGCGACATTGCTGATATCCGCCTGCAAAATGGTCTCTTCAACCGCCCGCGTCACCTGGCGAGGCGTCGTGTTGAGGCCGACATTAAACCAGACACATCTGCGCCACTGAACAGGGTGCCCGCTGCGCCGCCCCAGCACCAGAAATTTATTTTTCATCAACTGACTGTTAGGAAAGACTACCGTCTCCCAGTTGCGCGTCTCCACCAGCGTAGAGCGCCAGCGGATATCTACCACACGCCCGACCATATCATCCACCTTGATCCAGTCGCCGATCTCGATGGAGTTATCCAGTTGCAAGGCCAGTCCGCCTAAAATATTGCCCAGCGTATCCTGCATGGAAAAGGCCACCACCGCGGTGATCATGGCCGATGTTGCGACGATGCTGCCAAGATCCAGCCCTGCGTAACGCAGCCTGACCAGACACCAGGCGATATAAGCGATAATGACGAAGATATCTTCGGTGATGCGTGGCGGCTGCAGCCTCACTGAGGGCAAAACAATGCGAAATGCCATCAATCCGCACAAGCGGATGATGGCGATGCCAGAACCGATCACCGCCGCCTCATGAAAAAGAGCAGCGACAAAGGTGTAGCTCATGGCGTGAACCAGTCCGCTCAAAAGCGCGACCGCCTGGCAGGCCGCAAAGAAAATCATCGTATTGGTGACGCTCTTGCGGTCATCCTTGATGAAATACATCAGAAAAATAGACAACAGCAGCACCGATACAAACACAACCAGCGCTTCATCGCGCCAAAAATACTGGATTGCCGTCTGCCAAAAAACCATGATTTCTCCGCTATTCATTAGGATGCCTCGGAATAACCGGCTAACGTTTTGCTGCGCCGCCAGAATGCCCATGCATCAAAGCGCGTAAGACTCAGCTGTTGCAGACTCCCCCCCCCCACCAGATCGACTGTTAATTGCTCGATTTTACCGCTGCGCAAGGTCTGCCACAAAGGTTCGGCATAGCCCGTCTCAAACGACTGCAGCGCATCGCGCCACCCGGCCAGATCGCCGCGCTGCAACGCACGGCGCAGCCCGGTCCAGACCAGCAGCTGCCTGTCTTCACTTGCCTGCCACACGGGCGGCCAAGCTGAATAAGGGATGTCAGCCGCAGATGCGAGCATTTCGAGCAGTACCTCATCAGAGCTGACATGATCATACTCGCCCTGCACAAGCGCTGATTGAGGGCCATTCCCCCAGAACCACACGCTGTTGACAGGCACATCGCCACGCGCTTCCCGCACCGCGTTGAGCGGATGCGCGAATAACAACATCTGAATCTCGTTAAACAGCTGATGCCAGCGGCGCGACTCAGTGCCTAGCGGCAAATTCCCGTGTATGTTACGCCCGGCAGCCTGCGACAGGGGCATCGTTTGAATATCAGGATGTTCGTCCAAACGCACATACCAGCGATTGGGATTCGGCGCAAAAAACGTCACGCCCTGCCCGGCAAAATGCGCGTTTAGACTGTTGCAAAACTGCATCGCCTCATCGGTGCTGACAGCGACATCGGGCAGCAACACCACCTGCTCGCGCTGCAGTCGTACATGCACTGGGTCCGACCGCAACCAGACGCCTTCCGGCAGGCCGTCAAATGCAGCCGAAACCGATGCGATTCCCGAGGACACCGAAAACAAGCTGCAAACACACCTGTCCAGCGAAAAGTCATCCGCGCGCGGTTGACCCGTGGCGACCCCGCGCGCCAGCAACTTTTCCAGTGCGGGCAGTCGCAATCCCGCACACACTTCGGCGGCAAACTCTTTAGGCAGGCATAAATCGGTAATAACCAGATGTACTTTTTTCATGGGCGCGATTTTAACCCAGATTAGCGCTCAGGCAGCCCTGTGTTGATTGCCGGCATCATGTCGGGATTCCTGCCACCACCCGCAAAACCACCAGCACGTCATGACTGCCGGAAACAGACTCGCGCAAACGCCTGAACGGTCCTTTTTTAACAACTTTGACCTACAAGCACGGGCAAGAAGAAGCAGAAAATGAAGGCGTTCGTATTGCAACTGATCCTGCTGATGTAAACTGTCCCGGATAATATTCCTTAATTTAATGCACTATGGCTCGCCGAAATCACTACCACGTTTACGTCATAGAGTTGTCAAAAGACGTACTCTTTGAGGCCAAATTCAATAAATGTAATCCCGGTTACGTCACAGGAAAACTCTGTGTCTATGTCGGTATGACAGGCCTGGATCCAGATGTCCGTTTTGACAAGCACAAGGCTGGCATTCAATCAAATAGGTACGTGAAGCAATATGGCCTGCGGTTGCTACCGGATCTTTACGAAGGGTTCAATCCGATGGGATACGGGGAAGCGTGTGACACAGAAATCGAAATTGGAATTGATTTGCGTAGCGCCGGACTTGGGGTCTGGCAGGCGTAGGGAGTTTTACGGACTGAATATGCGTATCAGCGCTCAAACAGTAAATTTTTGAATATCACACTCATCTAGGACAAAAAAAAGCACCTAGAGCATTGACTCTAAGTGCTTCTTAATTTGGGGTGGCTGATGGGGCTCGAACCCACGACAACAGGAATCACAATCCAAAATTAAAACAGACCTAAAGCATTGTTTTATAACGATTTATTATATAGTAATTGTCTAATAAATCCAAGAAGCAAGGTTAATAAAGCCCAGTTAAATACTCAAGTCGCCAATCGATATTAGACATCAAATCAGCCGACTGACTCAAAGATACACTGAAAAAATATCCGTCTTAGCTATGCGCCACATCGACGAATTACAGCCCATCAAACCAGCTGCTTAAATCAAATCAAGTACGTCCTAACGGTAACAAATCAACCAATTCAATTGAGGCGATCAACATCTCCTGACGGATAGGAATTGCGGTCGAGGCCGATGGAAGTCACCTACTGCTCAACAATTTTGGCATATTGCCGAGTCGAAATGTGTGGCGAGTCATATATGCGGCTTGGGAACAAAAACTGTTCTGATTTAAGCTGCGCCTGGGCAATCCATGCGGTGACCGCATCGCGTGTTTGTTCGGATATTTTAAACTACACAGGCCGATGCGTTTTACGCTGCATGACGATAGCGCGCTGTAACACCTTCCCTCCTTGTGAAATGTCACGCACTTGCAACTAAACCAAATCACAGCCGCGCAATTTACTGTCAATGGCCAGATTGAATAGAGCAAGCTCCCGAACCTGATGCGCCAACTGAAGCCGGATGCGAATTGCCCATATCATCTTCAGCTTCGGCGACATCTTCTGACCAACCTGCTTACCTTTGTTCCACTGCACGCGGTGGGGTTTGATGGAAGTGTCGGTGTTCATATCGTTCTCCTTGTGTTGTAAGAAAAACAATTATCACCGCTTTACGGTTGGTATGCGCTGAATTACGCCGCCGTAAAAATGGTGGATTACTTATGCCGTGGCAGGATGCTCCGATTCAACTGAAAGCTTCATACCAACGGCCTTCAATACCGCCAGTAATGTTTTCAAGGTCGGATTACCTTTAGCTGACAGTGTGCGATAAAGCGTCTCCCGGCTGATGCCCGCTTCAGCAGCAACCGCGCCCAGCCCGCCATAAGCTTCGGCAACCGTGCGTAGCGCAAGCAGTCCGGCTGCGCGATCATCAGGATTATCGAGCGACTCCATGGCGGCTTTCATGTATTCGACAGCCAGTTCACGATCTGCACGCAACTCTGCAATTTCGCGCTCATGGTGTGATACCGCCGCGTTAATTTTTTTGTTCATACTTGCCTCCGTTTCCAATCTTCCCAATACAGCTTGGCAGTCTTGATGTCGGCTGGCTGTGTTTTCTTGGATCCTCCACACAGCAAAATAACAACCGTCTGACCATGACGACCAAAGTAAACACGATAACCCGCACCAAGATGTTCCCGTAATTCCTGTACGCCTTCACCAACGGGGTCGCAGTCACCGAAATTCCCCAACTCCAGACGTTTAAGCCGCATTCGAAACTTGGCTTGCGCCTGCTTGTCGCGCAGCGACTGAAGCCATTCGGTTAAAGGCTCTTTACCATCCTCAGTTTTGTATCGGAAAATTTCAATCATGGAAATAAATGTAGCTTATAAGCTACCAAATGACAAGCAATTAAATTGGGAATAACCAAGAGAGTTGCCGAAATGGGAGAAAAATTCGGGGGGAGAATAGTGGTGTGCTTAGCATTTACGTTGCGCAGATACAGGCAGAATCCCCAGTTTCGCTGATTATGGGTGAGGCGAATCAGGTAATCGGCAATCCCCACATTCTCGGCGGACAGCTTTTCCTCATTCATCTATTCACCTCACCTCTCAATAATCAATAACCTAATCAAAATTTCAGCATCAAATCAGTATTGCAAAAGCTTTTGCCGATCAGTCTAATCAGCAGCAATAACCTGTCGCCACGGGATGAAATTACAGTCATCTCTGAGAGTTCTTTTTTGGCTTCCGCCACGGTTTTACGTAAGTTACTCAGGAAAGGGCGGCTCAGTTCGCATTTCTGCCAAAACTGAACAACGTGACAATGTCACCAAACCTTCATGCCGTTTCGAACGGCCTTCCCAAAGGGTTAATTCAACAACCTTTACCACACACGCCGGGTCACTCTTGGTGCATCTAGCTACCACCACTAGACGCAATCGCATAAAAACACGACCCCCTTTTTTCCCCTATCCCAAATCCGCATACTTATTAGCTCGGCTAACTTCGCAGGTATTTGAGCACAATCTTTCGCTAACGAAAGAGGGGTGCATGTGAAGCTATGAAACGTGAAGCATGAAACAACTGCAATACAGCAACTACATAGTCTTCATGAACATCCATGTAACTTCATCCTCCAGATTTCAATACAAATTTCCCACTCTACGTCTGTTTGTCCTGACCATAGATCAGGCAGAACGACGAACAGCAATACAGCGCTGACCAACACGCCACCAACCCAACTGCTAAAAAGCCCATTGGGCTTCGTGCATGTAGGTTCTGGATGTAGTGCGCCCGCATCGAGGGTACTTATTGCTTTACTTTCTTTTGATTTATTACAGATTGAATGTCCTGCCTAGACAAAGGCAGATCAAGGGTTCGCTGGACGTTGTCCGCTACTAACTTTAGTTATGATATCCATAAATCCCGTAGGAATTTAGGACGGATTTGTAGCGTGAAGCTACATAGAAATTGGTGACTAACCAATGTGAAACGTCGATATTCATACACTTATCTTGAATAAACAAGGCAACAGTACGCCGTCGCAGCCAATTTACCGTTGGCCAGTCGCACCCCACACATAAGCGAAAGTGTACGCATTAAATCATGGAAAAACTTGAGGTGTCAAATTTTCAAGTACCTGTCTCTGCTATATCTCTCTTGTTTTTCATCAACAAATCCTTTTGCGCGCAATAAGTCTAAATCACTCTCTCTTGACTAAAAAGTGACTTTTCAAATAAAAATTCTCCGGAAACTACGTATGCATTCCAATAGTTTTCCCCGTTACAACGCGAAATGCAGCAGGCCGCAGCCTATCTCAAAAATTCAAGTTGCAAATGCATAACCAAATCCGGAAAAAGTCCGGCAAGTGATTAGTGACATGAGCTAAATTCTTTGTAACGTTTTCTATTGTCACCTTCTTCAGATTTGCTATTATGGTATGAATTATTCCTACCATAAGCTCAAAGGAACACCAATGGCTACCGCCGAAAAAATCAGTATTGCCTTGCCACCTGAAATGGTTCATATCGTCCGTGGTGCCGTTGCTACCGGCGAATATGCATCAAGCAGCGAAGTCATTCGTGATGCGCTACGCGACTGGACATACAAACGCAACTTGCGCCAGCAAGGCGTTACCGAATTGCGTCGTGTCTGGCAAGAGGCCGTAAATGATAAAACTCCAGGCATTTCTCCGCACGACGTGCTAGATCGCCTTGAATGCAAGTATCAGGCTATCGCCGAGAGTACAAGTATCGAAAAATGATGAAACTGGAACTATCACGCTATGTTGAAGGTGATCTGGATAACATCTCATACTATATTGCCCAGGATAATCCACGTCGAGCCGTTACATTCATTCAGGACATTCGTGCGAAATTTTTCGACATCCAGCGTAACCCGCTAATCTATCAGCTTCGTCCCGACATTGGCGAGGAAGCACGAATGGCAACCGTTGGAAACTATGCCATTCTCTTCCGTCTCATGGGAGAGGTCATCAGGATTGAACGCATAGTTTACGGTGGTCGTGATTTACCAAACATTTTCGATCTATAAAAATCATCTGCAGCCAGCTCGCGATTAGTGGCTGAAAGCTGTTCGGCCAATTTAATCATCATTCCTTGAATATCAGCTATATGTAGTACAGCAGATACTCATCCCGAAGTGGCGTGACGTGCCGCTCCCGAGACACCCATTAGTCGACCGGTAGTCAAGGGAAAAATAAAATCATCGCAATCTGGTTGCGACACGACAAAGCATAAAGCCATGCCACCCTGCTTGATACAAACCTATCTTCCGTTGCATTTTAGTTGTAAACTTGAGCGCTCATTGCAGCCAATTCTTGAATCGTTGCCATTAGTACCTCCCTGCATTGAATAAAATAAATAAGCTTTAGCTAGTCGCTTACTTTAATTGCCAAACGATAATTTTCTTGTCGCCGCTCATCGCCAGATAACGTCCATCCGTTGAAACTGCCATGCTGCTTGGTATCGCTTTGATCTCCTGCAACAACTGCTGATGCTGACCTGCCTTTGACTTTTTTTTAGAAAGGCGAAGCCTTTCCATCCAGTGCTTTTATCACCCACGTGGAAGGTGTAGCCCGTGAGGCTGTTAACCCACAACTGTCATCCCATAGGTGCCATTTATTATGAAGTCGAGAGAAATAAACAAACAGGGCAACTCGCCGGGAAAAAACTTATTTTAGTAAACCCTGAGGAGTGGGCAAAAGAAAGTCCACTTAAGATTGATATAAACACCGATACCGAAAGACGGGAAAACAACATCCGGAGAATCCAACACTAAGGGTTTGCAAGGGGGTAAGGTTGAGCAAGAGGAAGCAGAAGCAGCAAAGATCCCAGAAATAAAAAAACAGTTTTCAATCAGTCACGGGATAACTTGCTGACCGCGATGCTGCTGCGAATTTGGCAAGTACCATCCCCCCGGCTGAGCTTAGCGAAGCAATTTTAAAGGCAAAAAAAACGCTGCCTGGTCTTGTCCTACAAAAACATCATGAGTTAAAAGATAAAAAGGCAGAAAAAGAGGCTCGCATACAGCGAACAAATGTTGATGTGTGGAACAGTTCTGGTGCGGTTGCGGACCCTGACAGAAAAGCAAAAATGGCACAGATATTAAAAACGCGGAAAAGTGCAGCTGCTGATTTTGTATGGCCCGCTGCTCAGGGGTGCAGTGATTAGGGCGGCGAATGCCGCCCTATGAATTCAGGTTTTATTGGCTGAATGCGTCTTCACCCAATCGAGCAACACCTTGTCCATTTGCGCCTGCCAGCCTGCGCCTTTAGATTTGAAATAATCAAGAACCTCGCGGTGATAGCGGATTGAAACCTGAACCTTGTTGTCTTGACCAACAGGACGACCAATGCGACGTTTTTCAAGATCAGCACGCATAAGCGCAGCAGCATTAGGGGAATCTTCATCCTCTGCCGGTTCAATGCCATGGCTCACCATACGGTGAACACGATCCCAATCACTCTGACTTTTCCTGCTTTCACGTGCTGTACGCATGTCTTCAAGTGTCATTGTAGTCATTTTCGAGCCAGTCATAATATATCTCCCGTTCATCTTTGTGGGCGTGTCGAAAGCTGATGATGTGAGGTATTTCACTAGGCTGATAAACCAATGTCAGCACAGTCAACTCATCAAACACATACGAAAAAACCTGCTTACGCATTTGCTGTCCTCTCGGACTATCAATTTCGTATTTGTATTGGCTTTCAAGCACTAAATCTGCATCTATGAAATCAAGGCCGTGCTTAACGATATTCGCTTTGCGCTTAGTCTCTTTCCATGTATAGCGTGTGCTTATGGGGTTATTGTAGCTTCAATAAATAAAATAAAGGGAATTTTATTGGGTGCACGAATAAAAGCACCTGAAATAAGTTGAGGTTCCACCGATATTTCATCTTCCAAGGGGCGGGGTTCATGCTGCCAGTTTCTCCTTCTGCTGAGCAACAGACCTTCCATTCAAGGGTGTGAGTACTTCTTGATCGGCCCAAGCAGACCGTCATAAGTGATCGAATACTTTTGTTCAGTTTTGTTATTTCATTCCATTAAAATCAGCCCAACAAGCCGGCCGTCGCTTGCGACTTCAATATGCCAAAACAAACGGCCCACAAAATACCGCTCATTTCAGACTGCTATCATTTTCATCCCAGCAATGAGCAGCACAAGCGACAACAACTTTTTAATAACCGGGTTGCCCAGACGTTTACTGCCATATTCAGCACCAATCAACCCACCCATGACCGCAGCGACAGCCCAGTAAGGCAGCGCTGAGGGCAGAGTGGGCGCCAGTTTTGCCACCCCCGTCAAAGCTGCGATCGAATTAACGAAAATGAAAGCTGCGGCGATTCCGGATACGGTTTTTACCTTCGCCCAGCGATAATACAAGATGAGCGGACTTAAAAAAATCCCCCCGCCCACCCCGGTCAAACCGGAAAGAAATCCCAGAACGCTGCCCGCTGACAGCAACACCCACAACGCGGGACGCTCAACCACAGGCAGCTCCGGTTCGCGCAGCGTCCTAAAAATATGCCAGGCAGAATAAATCAGCACAACACCCAAGACAGGCTTATACAGATGCCCGGACAGCGTCAATGTGCCGCCTATATATGCGCAAGGAATAGAAGCTATAGCGAGCGGCCAGAACAAACGCCAGGAAAAGGCGCCTGCACGGTAATATTTAAATGTGGCTATCATGGCAACCAAAATATTTAGCGACAATGCGACCGGCCTCATTTCTACCGGAGCGACCCCCATCAGTGCCATGACTGCCAGATACCCTGAGGCTCCGCCATGTCCTACTGAAGAGTATAGCAACGCGGCGACCAGAATGAGCAGCGCAAAGATACCTTCTTGCAAACTCATTGATGAAACACGCTAAGGCTTTTTGGCATGAGCAGGACGAAATACGTTACATTGCCCAGGATCGGATTCCAGATAGGCGCCTTCGATCAAATCGATGCAATAAGGGATAGCCGGAAACACCGCATTCAAACAATCGCCGATCGCCGAGGGTTTACCGGGTAGGTTTACGATCAGACTGCGGCCGCGTATGCCTGCCGTCTGGCGTGACAAAATCGCGGTCGGCACAAACTTTAGAGAAGCCGTACGCATCAACTCGCCAAACCCCGGCATCATCTTGCCGCATACGGCCTCGGTAGCCTCAGGTGTCACATCACGCAACGCCGGGCCCGTGCCGCCTGTTGTGACCACCAAACAGCAGTTTTCCTGATCGCATAATTCAATTAGCGCAGCCTCTATCAGAGGCTGCTCATCCGGAATGACTCTGGCCACAGCCTCCCAAGGACTGGTCAATACTCGCTCAAACCAGGCGCGCATGGCAGGCCCGCCGAGGTCTTCATATTCACCGCGACTGGCACGGTCCGAAATAGTCAAAATACCGATACGCGCAACACTCATCTTTACTCCTTAAATCCCGGGCATTCCTGAAACACGGTGCCATCGAGCAATTGAACGGTGACCTGCGCACCCGCCTCAAACCCGCTACATGCTGATGGCAAGACAAGCAACCCATCCGCCCGCGCCATTGACAGCAGCACACCGCTACTCTGCGTACCGGTAGAACTGGCGATGTAACCTGCATCATCGGCTGAGAGTTGTACTCGAACGAATTCGGTGCGACCAGGACGCATCTTGACCGCATGCGCCAGACGCGCGGTCACCGTACGGCGGTACTGTTTTGTATTACCCATCATACGGCGCAGCGCGGGTGCGACAAACTCTTCGAAGCACACCATGCTGGACACGGGATTGCCCGGCAGCCCAAAGACGAACGTTTTGTCGGTCTTGCCAAATGCCAGCGGATGCCCCGGCTTTATCGCCACACGCCAGAATTTCATTTCAACGCCCAGTCCTTCGATCGTAGGGCGCACATAGTCGTGCACGCCGACCGAGGTGCCGCCCGAGACCAGCAACACATCGTACTCCAACCCAATTTTCAAAAACTGTTCAAGTTCAGCCGGATCATCCCGGGCGATTCCGAGCATAGCAGGTGTGATGCCCAGTGCTTGCACCTGCGCCATTAGCGCATAGGTATTTGAATCGGGGATTTTATTAGGATTGACGGGGTCGCCAATTGCCTCGAGTTCATTGCCGGTGGACAGAATCGCGACGCGCGGACGCCGGTATACAGAAAATTTCGCGGCCTTCACCGTTGCCAGCACGCCGATTACACCCGGTGTGATTTCAGTGCCTTTAGTTAACACAACATCACCCTCACGCATATTTTCGCCCTGAGGTCTGACGTCGTGACATGCTTTTACCGCTATTGTGATTTGCACTGTGTCATGCGAAATTTCCCGCGTATCTTCCACGCGGATGACGGCATCCGCACCCCGCGGCATCGGTGCACCCGTCATAATCCTCGCACACTGACCGCGTCCGACGGTTAGCGTCGACATGTCGCCCGCCTTGATATCTTCGATAATCACAAGCGTCGCCGGCAGGTTGAACAGATCAGCACTACGCACCGCGAAGCCATCCATCGCCGACACATCGTAGGGTGGCAAATCGCGATTAGCGAAGATGTTTTCGCTCAACACACGTCCCAGCGACATGGCCAAATCAACCGATTCCGAATCCTGAAGCGTGATACATTCAAAAATGACGCGCTGTGCGCAGCTGATTTTCAGGTGTTCCATTGATTTACTTTCTTCATTGCTAATTTCATCTCTTCCGGCGTATCCAGATCGAAAAATGCAGCGTGATCCGCCTCTGGTATTTCAGCCTCATCCACATAACATACATGCAATCTGGCTAGCAGTTCGCGCAAACTCCCTTTACCGCCGCCCTGCAGCACATCGCGTAACTCATACTCAATTCGCGTTGCATAAAATCCCGCCAGCGGTTGTGGACACCCCTGAAAAACGGGCACAACCGCATCGAAATTATCCCGACGCGACGCTATATTTTCGATCAACCGGGGCGTAATAAATGGCATGTCGCAGGCCACCGCAAACATCCAGGGTGTTTTGATACATTCGAGGCCGGCCGCCAGCCCAGCTAATGGTCCCGCATACATAGGCGCATCAAAAACTTGTGGTAAATCACAATCGGCGCGGCGTTCACGCGTGCTGACAATGACCTTAAAAAATAACGGCTGCACGATCGCAGTGACGCGCTGCAACAACGTTTGCTCACCCAGCCGTAAGCGTGCCTTGTCCTGCCCCATGCGGCGAGACTCGCCCCCTGCCAATATCAATGCCGTACAGTCCAAAATCATCTGCGTTCAACTATAAATTGACAGATACCGGTGATATCTTCCAGACCGAAATGTGGTAGTTCGGGATAAATTTCATCCATATCAGTGACCATTGCGATCAATCCGTCTTCAAGGGTGCAGCGCGGCAGTTTGCCGCAGGCGCGACGCATCACCTCGATCTTGACACCCGGCGCATGGGAAAAACCTTCGGCCAGCACCAAATCCGCATCGCTCATGAAGCGACGGGCCAGCTGTTCAGGCTCCCGTTCGCTCGTCGCATCCGCCACCAACTGTAACGCATCTCGCGTGAGCAGCATGCTCATCGACGCACCTGCGGCCTTGTACCGGTGACTGTCCTTACCCGGCGTGTCGAGCTCCACCTTGTGATGTGCGTGTTTGATCGTCGCGATGTTCAACCCTTGGAGGCTAAAATGTCGCACCAACTTTTCGACCAGCGTCGTTTTTCCGGAACCGGAATGTCCTACGATGGAGATGACTTTCATGGATGTGAGGTAAGCCATGCGTCCCCCTCTGGCGTGACTTCCTTTTTCCAGATCGGCACGCGCACTTTCAGCTCGTCTATCATCCAGCGACAAGCGTCCAAAGCGGCAACCCGGTGTTCGGCCCCAGCCGCTATGAACACGATATTTTCACCCGCCGTGACCGTACAGAGGCGGTGCACGATGCGCGCATCCAGCAAACTGTATTTTTCGATGGCATCCAGTCGCAGCTGATTCATCTCCGACAGCGCCATACTGCCATAGGCGTCGAAGCTAATTTGCGACACAGTACGCCCCGCCGAAAAATCCCGTGCGCAACCGACAAATGTGGCGATGCCCCCCATGCGTAGTGAGCAGGCCTTGAGCGCCTTAATTTCCTCATCCTGAGAAAAGTCATCCTGCTGAATTCTGACCGCGTCCTTCATCTATCCCCCGGAAAACTTGGCCATGAAAGTCACTTCGCTTCCGTCGACAAGCTCGACCGAAAGGTCGCGAACTTGCCAGCCGTTAACCGCGCAAAAACAGACGATTTCAAAGGCGTGAGGGTATATCGCTGCTAACTGATCGTGCAAGCACTGCAATGTCATGCCCTCAACGCAGGGGATTTGACAGTCTCTCATCCCCAATCGCTCGACGACCGGGCCAAAAAACAAAACATTTATCATTGGTTTTCCCTCCGCCAGAGTCCACTCTTGCCGCCACGCTTTTCTTCCAGTTGCACGTATTCGATACGCATGCCGCGATCAATTGCCTTGCACATATCGTAGATAGTCAGGAGTGCAACGTTCGCCGCAGTCAGCGCTTCCATCTCAACCCCGGTCTGCCCCGCGCAACTAACCATGACCATCACCTTGATGCCAGTACAGCCGCTGTCATCAGGTTCCGTGATGTCGCAAAATTCGACCACTACACCGGAAAGCATAATCGAATGACACATCGGAATAATATCCGGCGTGCGTTTTGCCGCCATCACAGCCGCAACATCGGCCACCGCCAACACGTTACCCTTGTTCATGCGTCCTTCGCGGATACGCAGCAAGGTCGCCTCCTGCATACGCAGCACGCCGCTGGCCACCGCCATACGTTGGGACTCTGGTTTAGCGGACACATCGACCATGCGCGCGCGTCCAGACTCAGAAAAATGTGTTAATTCATTCATGCTAGTGCATCCATAAGTGTGGCTTACCCGCCAATATACGACATTTCGATTTTGTTGAGCGGCAATCCGGCAACTTCGTTGCGAATTTCTGAATAGCGGTCAGTGCGATTTTGCCAGCAATTTTCAATTGCATGAGCGATATCTTCATCGCTATGACCCGAGCGAAGCAGGGCTCTGAGATCGGCCTTCGACTGTTCTGCAAACAAACAGGTGTACAGTTTTCCGTCGGTTGAGAGCCGGATGCGCGTACAGTCATGGCAAAAAACATGCGTGACCGACGCGATTTGACCAATCTCGCCTGCGCCATCGGTATAAGCCCAACGACTGGCAACTTCGCCCGTGCAACTGGCATCCAATAAAACCAAGGGATATCGGGCAGAGATCGTTTCGACGATCTCCCGTGCCGGCACGACCTCATCTATCGCCCAACCGTTGGTGCTGCCGACATCCATATATTCGACAAAGCGCAGCACAATGCCGGTGTTGCGAAAATACTCTGCCATACGCATGATTTCACCGTCATTCACACCTCGTTTGACCACCATATTGATCTTAACCAGCAACCCTGCATGCTGCGCTGCCACAATCCCCGCAAGAACCGAACCGACCGACGAGTGTGAGTCGGTCATGCGTTGAAAGATCGCGTCATCTAACGCATCCAGACTGACGGTGATGCGCGACAGGCCTGCATTTTTGAGTGTTTGCGCGCGCGCTTCGAGCAACACGCCGTTGCTGGTCATGGCAATATCGACTCTGTCTCCCGTGTTGGTGCGCAAGGCGGACAGCTTTTCGACCAACTGTTCGATCCCGCGTCTCATCAGCGGCTCACCCCCCGTCAGACGGATTTTACGTACGCCCAGACGAACAAAAGAGCCTGCGACGCGGACAATTTCTTCCAGCGTCAGCAGTTCACTGCGAGGCAGAAAAACATGGTTCTGATCGAAAATTTCGCGCGGCATGCAATAAGTGCAACGCAAATTGCAGCGGTCCGTAACGGAGATACGCAGATCCTGCATCGGGCGGTGCAAGGCGTCATTCAGCACGACCCCATGCATCAGACTGCGCTGAACCGACTCACCTGAAGATACGGGTGAACTATTAATGTATTGTATCGGAATAACGTCAGGCATTTAGGTCACGAGTGCCGGCAGATTGCTTATCCACCGGCCTGTTTCTTAAGTTAGCGTTTCTTTTTATTAGAAAACGTATTTTCAACCAGCGCCGGCGCATCGGTCTGCGGTACGTGGCACTGGTTACAGTTGTAGCGACCGTTAATCAGATGATCAGTCACTTTGTCCGGAGCATTGCGCCTGTCGGTGTAATGCGTAGCTGGAATTGGCACAGGCATACCCGCTTCCAATTTTTTACCCCATAGATCAGGCTGAGCATGACAGGCAACACACAGATTATTTTCACGTGTAATGGGCAAAAAATCGCTGACCGCATGCGGCACCTGAGGCGGGGCCCCCAGATAAGCGCGTGGCAGCAATTTGTTTGCACCGGGTGCCGCATCGCTATAGTGATAAACACGGGGCGTCGGCACATCAAAAACGCTGGTCTTGGAAAGTCCCATTTCTTCCGTCTTGATCGGTGCCGTCGCATAAGCAGAACCCGCCGAGAGTGCGATAAAAAGTGCGCTAACAAGGTATTTTTTAATCATCATTTCATCTCCCTTAGGCTTAAGCCTTATAGATTTTGACCGCGCATTTTTTAAAATCGGTCTGCTTAGAAATCGGGCAGGTCGCATCCAGCGTCACCTTGTTAATAAACACCCCCTCGTCAAACCAAGGCACAAACACCGTCCCCTTAGGCGGACGATTACGTCCAGCTGTCTCGACGGTGGCTTTGACCTTGCCACGGCGTGACTCGATCCAGGCGATGCTTGCCTGCTTAAGCCCACGGGCACGAGCATCATCCGGATGCATAAAAATCAGTGCCGCAGGCACAGCCCAGTGCAACTCGCGCACTCGCCTCGTCATCGTTCCCGAATGCCAGTGCTCCAGCACGCGTCCAGTGGACAACCACATGTCATAGTCGTGATCCGGCACCTCAACGGGCGCAGCATAAGGTCGGAAAAAGATTTTGGCTTTACCGCTGATGTCGGTATCCGCCGCATTGGTCACGCCATCCAAATTTCCTGAAGGCAGTTTTTTGAACGCCTTGCCGTAAAAATCAAAACCGCTGCCTTTTTTGACATAAGGGTCATATTCTTCGTTGAAGCGCCAATGTGTCTCTTTACCATTGACCACCGGCCATTTCAGCCCGCGCACATCGTCCCTGAAGTACACATCGAATTCGGCCAGGTCATGCGCATGACCTCGACCGAAACTGGCATACTCCTCAAACAAAGCCTTTTCAGGGAACCAGTGATCCCCCAACAGGCGTGATACATGATTATCGTGGGTCTTGCCAACCGCATCCGGCCAGCTGAATTTTTTATTGTCCGCGGTAGCAAACAGTGCATCGTACAGCGTCGCTTCAGGCGAGAGTCCGGAACCGGTTAATACATCTGGCAATACGCCATCAGCAAAACCTGCAGCCTTAAGCCCCGGTATCTTCTGCTCCCCCCAGACTTCTTTTAACTTGAAGCGCTTAGAAAACTCCATAATCTGCCAAATATCGGCACGCGCCTCTCCCGGTGGCGGAACCTGTTCGCGCCACATCTGAGTGCGACGCTCGGCGTTGCCGTAAGCCCCCCATTTTTCGAAAATCATAGCGGCCGGCAGTATAAGATCGGCGACCTTGGTCGAGATACCCGGATAGCCATCGGACACCACAATAAAATTATCCATCTCGCGTGCGGCCTTAATCCAGTGATTAGCGTTGGCGCTGCCCTGGAACGGGTTGCAAACCTGTACCCATGCAAATTTCACCTGACCATCTTCAAGGTCGCGCAGCAGCTTGGTGATATGGCTGCCAGGTTTAGGATTGAGCGTTTTTGCAGGCAGCTGCCAGATTTTTTCAGAGGCTGCGCGGTGATCTGGATTGTTCACCACCATGTCGGCCGGCAGACGATGCGAGAAGGTACCGACTTCGCGTGCAGTGCCGCAGGCTGATGGCTGACCGGTCAGGGAAAATGCGCCATTGCCGGGTGTTGCCTGTTTGCCGAGCAGCAGATGCACCATATAAGCTTGTTCATTAACCCAGGTACCGCGCTGGTGTTGATTAAATCCCATGGTCCAGAAGCTGACCACTTTACGATTTTTCTCAATATACAGATCAGCCAGCATTTTTAGCTTGGCCTTAAAGTCATCCAGTGACTCGTCCACGTCACCTTTTGCCAGTTCTGCAACAAAATCAATCGTGTAGGGTTCTACGCCTTTTTTGAAATCGTCGAAACTGATCAGCCAGTGCTTGTCAGCCGTATTGCGGTTCTTCTGCTCCACCGTCGCACCGGCTTGCTTGCCCTGCGCAATCGCTTCCTGAGCGTCCAGCATCATGGTCAGTTCGCGGCCGTTAGTGCCCTTCTCCGGCGCATAATCGAATTTATCCGAACCGCGCATACCGTAACCGATATCGGTAGGTCCGGTTGCAAAAGCGCAGTGTTTATTAACAAAGTCCCAATTAACCGCATTGCGGGTCACAATCTCGCGCGCCAGATAGTTCATGATGGCAAGATCAGTACTCGGTTTGAAGATAATTTCCAGATCGGAAATACCGGATGACATATTGCTCACCGTGGTCAGATTAACCACGCGTACTTCGGGCGTGTTCATCCTGCGGTCTGTAATTCGCGTCCATAGAACCGGATGCATTTCCGCCATGTTCGCCCCCCATAAAACCATCGTGTCAGTATGTTCGATGTCGTCATAGTTCCCAGATGGCTCATCAATACCGAAAGTCTGCATAAATCCTGCTACGGCAGAGGCCATGCAATGTCGCGCGTTGGGGTCGATGTTATTACTGCGAAATCCGGCCTTCATCAGTTTTACGGCGGCGTAGCCCTCTTGCACAGTATGCTGACCAGAGGCGAAGAAGCCAATTCCGGTCGGGCCCAGCTCCTTGTAATGACGTTTGAATTGTTTCTCCATCTCGTCGAAGGCGCGCTCCCAGGAGACGGCAACGAATTCACCCTGTTTGTCGAACTTGCCGTCTTTCATGCGCAGCAGCGGTTGAGTAAGTCGGTCCTTTCCGTAGATAATCTTACCGTTGAAATAACCCTTGATGCAGTTAAGCCCGCGATTAACCGGCGAATTGATATCGGCTTTGGTAGCGACGATCTTGCCCTTTTCGGTAGCTATTTGAATACCGCACCCCACGCCGCAGAATCGGCACACCCCCCGATCCCATCGCCAGCCCGCTTCAACGTTCAAAGTCGCTGCACTGGCAACTTCATTGATTGAAACTCCTACTGTAGCAGCGACTGAAGAGACAATAGCGCTTTGCTTGAGAAAATCGCGACGGGTGATAGGCATTCGTATTCTCCTTCTTAATTTTAAGGATACTGAAACATCATCAAAGATACATTAATTATGCATCTTAATACTAGCGCCACCCCTTGTCCACGAACATCAAGTAATTCTCATAGCTAATATTTTTCTAGTAAACGCCTTAGCTCCGGCACACATGATCCGCAATTGGTTCCGGCTTTCAGACATTGTCCGATGGCGTCCACACTCTTCAATCCATGGGTTTTAATGGCATTGAGGATGGATTTTTCTCCCACGCCATAACAGGCGCACACGACACGTCCGCTGTCGGAGGCTGATCCTTTGGGCGGACGTGCAGCCAGTAACCCAGCCAACTCATCATGCTTAATTTCAGGCTTATCAAACAGGCTGGCAAGCCACTCGCGCTCGGGCAGCGCATGATCCTTGGCAATAAAAAACACTGCCTCCAAGAAACCATCCACTAGACAAGCTGCGCGATATCGCCCCATTCCAGTATCTTGATACTCGCTCCAGACAGCAGAGGCTTGTGCTGCCAGCGCCGTTTTTACCCAGCTACTCCAGTTATCCGGCATACTTTCGCCGGCGATCTCATGTCGCCAGTAACCTTCACCTTTTGTACAGGCACAATAACTGGCATCCGGCAATGCAAGACGGTTGCGACTCAAAATAAATCCCTGCCAGTGTGGCTGATACGCCTCAATACGTATTGGTGTATGTTTTGATTCCGGCTGACCGGAAATTGGATCAGTGATAGGTGCTACCAGCGCATCCACTCTAGACGAAATTGCAAAAGTTTCACTCCAGTGCATCGGCACAAATACCGAACCTGGACGCTGGTCTGCACTGACCTGTACCCGTGCTAACATCTCGCCTTGCCGGCTGATCAATCGCGCGAGTGCACCATTAACGAGTTGATGTGCGTTGTCTGCATGAATTTGCACATATGGCTCGACTGAATGTGCATTCAGGCGCGGCACTTTCCCGGTACGGGTCATAGTGTGCCACTGGTCGCGTATCCGGCCGGTATTGAGCACCAGCGGAAATTCATCATTTGTAGCGATAGCTGGTAATCGCGGAGTAACCGCGATCATGCGCGCACGACCGTTTGGTGTATAAAATTTCCCGTCACCAAACAGCCGAAAAGTACCATCGGGTGCCGCGCGATTAACCGGCCATTGCTTCGGCCTCAGCGCATCGTACTCTTCTTCTCCCAGCTCTGACCAAGCGCTGATATCGAACGCACGCCCCCCCTCATTTTCAAAACCCGACAGGCGCGCATGTTCACGAAAAATCTGCGCAGGATGGGTGTAGGAAAATGCCTTTTTATGGCCCATGCGCTGCGCAACCTGAGTGACGATCCACCAGTCCGGCATTGCTTCACCGACGGATGACTGAAATGCCCGCTGACGCGAGATACACCGCTCTGAATTGGTTACCGTGCCGTCCTTTTCACCCCAGCCACGGGCCGGCAGCAGGATATCGCCACAGGCCGTGGTGTCGGTGTGTTCGACGCAATCGGATATCACTACGAAGTCGCAACCCAGCAGAGCTGCACGCACCTTATCCGCATCGGGCAAACTGACCACAGGATTGGTACCCATGATCCACACCGCTTTGATTTTTCCATCTGCAATTGCATCAAACATCTCTATCGCCTTGAGACCCGGTTTTTGCGCGATGTCAGGCGCATTCCAGAAACGTGCAACCAAGTCGATACTTGCCACATCAGCGAAGTCCAGATGTGCCGCTAGTTGATTCGCCAGCCCGCCCACTTCGCGCCCGCCCATCGCATTCGGCTGGCCTGTCACCGAAAACGGCCCCATGCCGGGTTTCCCGATCCGCCCTGTAGCTAGGTGTACATTGATGATTGCATTTGCCTTGTCCACACCGCTGGAGGATTGATTGATACCTTGCGAAAAAATCGTCACGGTACGGCAGGTTTTGGCGAACAGATTAAAAAACTCGGCAATTTTTGACTCGTCAACGCCGCAAAATTGCGCTATTTTCGGAATGGAATCCCGTGCGGCATCGAAGGCGGCGGAAAACCCGTCCACATGCTCCTCAATAAAGCTCAGATCAAGCGCATCTTCGCGGCGCAGATGATGCAGCAGCCCATTAAACATATAGGCATCAGTGCCAGGTTCGATGCCCAGATGCAAATCGGCAATGTCGCAAGTCGCAGTACGACGCGGATCGATCACCACCACACGCATTTCCCGACGCGCTTTTTTTGCTGCGACAAGGCGCTGGTAGAGCACCGGATGTGCCCATGCATAGTTGGAACCAACAATCACCACCAAATCGGCCAGTTCAATATCTTCGTAACAGACCGGTACCGCATCTGCACCGAAGGCGCGTTTGTGGGCCGCCACTGCTGTAGACATGCACAGCCTCGAATTAGTATCGATATTCGCGCTGCCAATAAAGCCCTTCATCAGCTTGTTGGCAACGTAATAGTCCTCTGTCAGCAACTGCCCGGAGACGTAAAAGGCTACCGCATCCGGCCCATGCTCGGCGATGATCCGCCCGAATCCCTCCGCAACACAGCCCAGCGCGTCATCCCAAGACGCCCGTTGCCCATTCACAACGGGATGGCGCAATCGCCCCTCCTCACCGAGCGTCTCGGCCAACGCCGTACCCTTGGAACACAAGCGCCCGAAATTCGCTGGATGGAATTTATCCCCAGCCAAGGTAGTAGCTTTCATCCCCGCACTAACGGCAACACCGCAACCGACACCGCAATATGGACACGTGCTGAACACAGACGTATTTATATTTTGCATACCCCAGCCTCTAAATTAATAAGCACCACACCGTGAGCCACTCGCACTTCATAACGGTGCGCGCAGCCAGAATCAGGTGCAATAGCTTCACCAGATTCCAGATCAATTACCCAGCTGTGCAGCGGACAGGTAACGCGTGTGCCATGCACGATACCCTGCGAAAGTGGCCCGTTCTTATGTGGACAACGGTTGTTCAGTGCGAATACCTGATCATCCACACTGCGAAATAGCGCAATCTCCCCTGTTGACGTATTGATGGTCCGTGAACCTTGACGCGGAATATCATCCAAATTACCTACCTGTATCCAGTTCATTGCATTGCTCCTTGTTCAATGTTGGCCAATGGTGTGTACTCATATGCATCCATCCCCTCCGCGCGTGCTTTCCAGGGATCATCCTGTGAATAGCGTTGAGATTCAAGAAAGCGCGCATGCAATTCGGCACGCCCTGCTGCATCGTCCACAACACGCTGCTTCACGTAAGCTAGTCCGACGCGTTCTATCCAGGGTGCGGTACGATCCAAGTAATGCGCCTCTTCGCGATACAGTTGCATGAACGCGCCGCAGTATTCCATCACCTCAGCTTCCGTTGCGACCTTACACAGGAAATCGGTGACGCGCACTTTGATGCCGCCATTGCCGCCGATGTGGATTTCATAGCCTGAATCCACACACACCACGCCAAAATCCTTGATGGTCGCCTCGGCGCAATTGCGCGGGCAACCAGATACGGCAATTTTAAACTTGTGCGGTGTCCATGAACCCCAGGTCATTTTTTCGACCTTGATGCCAAGCCCCGTGGAGTCCTGCGTACCGAAACGACACCATTCCGAGCCCACACAGGTTTTCACGGTGCGCAGCGATTTACCGTAGGCGTGCCCTGAGACAAATCCCGCCGCAACCAAATCACCCCACATCTTCGGCAGGTTTTCGCGGGTCACCCCCAAAAGGTCGATGCGCTGACCGCCAGTAATCTTCACACTCGGCACTTGATATTTATCGGCGATGTCAGCAATGGAACGCAACTCGGACGGGGTCGTGACGCCGCCCCAGATACGCGGCACCACCGAATAGGTGCCGTCCTTCTGGATATTGGCATGAACCCGTTCGTTGATAAAACGCGAATGGGAATCATCCTGATATTCACCAGGCCAAGCGGTCAGCAAATAATAATTTAGTGCTGGGCGGCAGACGTGGCAGCCGTCCACTGTCTTCCATTCCAGCGCGCGCATCAATTCCGGCATGGTTTTAACGCGCAGTTCACGGATTGCCTTGGGGACATCCTGATGCGAGGATTCGGTACAGGCACAAATCGGCTTTTTACTTGATTTTGCGGAATAGTCGCCGCCCAAAGTGTTAGCCAGAATTGACTCCACCAAGCCCGTGCACGAACCGCATGAGGCGGAAGCCTTAGTGTGGGCGCGCACCTCTTCGATCGTAAACAATTTCTTATCGACAATCGCATTGACGATCGTCCCCTTGCAGACACCGTTACAACCACAGACCTCTGCGCTGTCGGCCATATTGGCTACACTGGATACACCGCCGTGACCTGCCTCGCCAATGTGAGCCTGACCAAACAAAATATGCTCACGCATTTCAGAAATGTCTATGCCATCGCGCATTAGCTGAAAATACCATGAACCATCTACAGTATCTCCGTACATTACGGCTCCACGTAGCTTATTGCTGCGCACCACTAGTTTTTTATACACGCCACGACTGGAGTCTTGAAGCAGTAATTCTTCGTCACCATCAGCAGGATTAAAGTCGCCTGCCGAAAACAGGTCGATACCGGTTACTTTTAATTTTGTAGAAACGGCAGAGCCTTGGTAGCACATCTCATCAAGACCAGCCAAGTGATTCGCAGCGACCTTTGCCTGCTCAAAAAGTGGCGCTACCAAGCCATAAGTCTGACCTCGATGCTGCACACATTCCCCTACAGAATATATATTAGGATCATCAGTCTGCATATTGTCGCTGACCACAATACCGCGTTCACAATTAATCCCAGCCATTTTGGCAAGCGCAATATTAGGCCGTATGCCTGCTGCCATGATTAACAGATCAGCTTCGATTTGATCTCCATCTTTGAATCGCAAACCGGTGACCTTATCTTCACCCAGCACTGCCTCACTTTGACGCGATAGATAAAATTTAAGGCCACGCTTTTCCAGCGCCTCTTTGAGCAATCCGCCCCCTACCTTGTCGAGCTGGCGTTCCATAGGCCAGTCACACAGATGCACTACTGAAACTTCCATGCCCTGTAGCGCTAATCCATTAGCGGCCTCTAGCCCCAGCAAACCACCACCGATCACCACAGCACGCTTACTGTTTCTGGCAGCAACCAGCATTTTTTCCACGTCGTCGATACTGCGATAGGCCAGCACACCCGGTAGACTCATCCCAGGTATCGGCAGCATAATCGGATTCGATCCGGTCGCGATCAACAGCCGGTCGTAAGGCACAACCAGCCCATCTTCAGTTTCGACAACGCAACACTGGCGGTCAATTTTTGTAACCAATTTACCCATATGCAATGTGATATTGTGCTCTTGATACCAACCCCAATCATTCAACACCGTATCCTGAAACTTCATTTCACCGGAGAGTACCGGTGAGAGTAGGATGCGATTGTAATTGGGCTGTGGCTCCGCGCCGAATATCGTAATCTCATAGTCATCTGGCGCTATCTTAAGCAATTCTTCTATCGTACGGATTCCGGCCATACCATTGCCGATCACCACTAATCGTTTTTTATTTTCTTCCATATCCAACCTCTCATAATTAATGTAGCACTGCCGGAATAGAGCAGGTTGGGCTACTTAATAGATTGTTAAAATAGCTCTCAAATCACATCTACTATCCATTACAGCCGTAATTTCTGGCATTACTATGCGGCTTCACATAGACCATCCGTCGTTTTCAATTTCACGGCTCAAAGACAGATTTACGCGAACCTATTTTTAGCTTACTACCCACAAGAATGTTGTCAGATAACGCCACAGAGACTCCATCGACGGTGCAAATCACATGACTATCATCAAGTTCACAGCCCCATCTTCCGCCACGTTTTCGTAACCGGGTCAGCACCTGTTTCAGTGTGAAATTTTTGTCTGGAATAACCATACGTTCCGAAGTCATCATCAAAAAATCACTGCTTCTACCTAAATATATGATTGAAATTTCATGGTTACGTGTAAGCGATGCGGTGAAAAGTTGATCAAATATGTTTTTCATCCGACTAAGCAGCTTCCTTCACATGTTTTTGGTACAGAAATTCCAGTACAGCCCCCCGTATTCTGTGATATCCCGCATCACTCGCCAAAGCCAACCTATTACGAGGACGAGGTAAATCAACTTCCAATATTTCACCAATCATTGCTGCGGGGCCATTTGTCATCATGACAATACGATCCGACAACAAAACAGCCTCGTCCACGTCATGTGTCACCATAATCACGGTACTGTTTGTCTTTTCAACGATTTTCATTAGCTCATCCTGTAAATGTGCACGAGTCAGCGCATCCAGAGCTCCAAATGGTTCATCCATCAGCAACACCTTGGGTTGCATTGCCAAAGCACGAGCAATTCCAACTCGCTGTTTCATTCCACCTGAAATCTCATTTGGTAATTTTTGCTCAGCGTGCGTCAGATGAACCAAGCCTAATGCCTCGTGGGTCCGGCGATTTAATTCAGCTCTTCCTTCAGTCTCACCAAACACACGCTCAACCGCGAGATAGACGTTTTCAAAACACGTCAACCAAGGCAACAGTGAATGATTTTGAAAAACAACCCCACGATCAGGGCCGGGACCGGCAATCTCACGATCAGCACACAACAGCACTCCGTCTGTTGGCATCAGCAAACCAGCAATAAGATTCAGCAGCGTAGATTTTCCGCAACCAGAGTGCCCAATCAAGGTAACGAATTCCCCTCGCGCGATATTCAGATTGACATCTTTGAGTGCAACGAACGCACCATTACGGGTCTCAAAAGACATCTGCACGTTCTCAACTTGTACATATTTTTTCATGTTGATTCCTTAGTAGCTGAATCGTTTTGCCAGCCTGACTAGCAGCATTTCCAGCAGCAGCCCGACGATACCCACCACAAAAATTGCGATGATGATATGTTCGACATTCAAGTTATTCCACTCATCCCACACCCAGAAACCGATACCGACACCACCGGTCAGCATTTCTGCCGCGACGATTACTAGCCATGCCGTGCCGATTGCCAAACGGATACCCGTTAACATGTAGGGTAGTGTGGCCGGAAACAAAATCTTGGTAAAAATCTTCCATTCAGATAGATTCAACACCCGTGCCACGTTGAGATAATCTTGAGGCAACTGACGCACACCCATCGCGGTGTTGATAATCATCGGCCAAATACTGGAAATAAAAATTACCCAAATTGCCGCCGGATTCGCCGCTTTGAAAACCAAGAGTCCAATCGGCAACCACGCCAGTGGCGATACCGGCCGTAACATGCTGATGATGGGCGAGGTCATCTTGTCGATGAATTCCACCCGGCCAACGATAAAACCAAGGGGAATTCCAATCAACGCAGCCAGTCCAAAACCAACACCGACCCGCCCCAATGAATTGAGAATATTCCAGCCGATACCCTGATCATTTGGTCCGTGGTTGTAAAACGGATCACTGAACAAGACGACAGCCGAATCCCATGTCTTAATCGGGCCAGGCAGCGCTTCGCTACTTTGAGCCAATATCATCCAGACAACGATGAACAGTCCGATGCCGATGATCGGAGGAAATAAATTTTCACCAAAATAACGTCTGATATTCATTACATACCTTCTTTTCTATTATTTGCGGTTGACTTAAAACTTCTTGTACTGCAACCATTTGCCATTAAGTGTGACTACCATGCGTGGCACACCTGCAGGCTCTTCAATCTTCTGAATATCCACCGACATATCGATTGCACTCATAATGCCGTCACCGAACATTTCATTCGCCACATCCTTGTATACCGGCCCATACAACATGATTGCCTCGTAAAATCGATAAATAAACGGGTCGGTAGGTGGCCAAGGTTGCGCCGGTTGCCGATGAGGGATTTTCGTCAAGATAGGCTTGAGTCCCAGTGGCAGATCCAACGTCATCAGCAATGCATCCGCCTCATGCTCTGTTGCTTGCCCGTATCCGTAAACCAACATGGCTGTGTATACCGGGCTGCGCTCAATTTCTCCGGCCAGTTTCGGCCAGGTGAGTGACTTGTTTTCCTTGGCCTGCAACAACATGTCGCGTACCGTTTGCCTGTCTAACTTTTCCATCGAGGCTCTCACTTTCGTCTGAATTGTTTCGGATTACGCCTTGATCTTGAATGAGGCGGCATATTTCTTCGGATCACGCCCATCCCACACCGTGCCGTCAAACAGCTTGGAGCTGCGCATCACATCCTTTGGCACCGGAACTTTCACCTGCGATGCGGCCTGTTTGTACAGGTCGATCTGATTGATCTTCTTAGCGACCGCCAGATAATCCGGATCGTCTTTCAGTAAACCCCAGCGTCTTTGCTGTGTCATGAACCACATGCCGTCTGACAGATACGGGAAATTCACCGCGCCGTCGTTATAGAACTTCATGCAATTCGGGTCATTCCATTTCTTACCTAAACCATCTTCGTATTTACCTTCCATGCGCTGATCAATCACCTCAACTGGACAGTTCACATAGGACTTGTCAGCGATAATCTCCGACACCTTGCGGCGATTAGCCATGATGTCGATATATTTCGACGCTTCCAGTACGGCCATAATCAGCGCACGAGCGGTGTTCGGATATTTCTGGCTAAATTCAGCCGTGCAACCCAGTACTTTTTCCGGATGGTCCTTCCACATGTCCTGCGTAGTCACAGCGGTGAAACCAATCTTGTCTGCGATAGCACGATTACCCCATGGCTCTCCAACGCAATATCCATCCATATTGCCGATACGCATATTCGCGACCATCTGCGGTGGCGGTACGGTAATATTCTTGACATCAGCAAGCGGATTTATCCCGTAACTTGCCAGCCAGTAGTTCAACCACATAGCATGCGTGCCGGTCGGGAAGGTCTGTGCAAAGGTGTAGTCGCGCTTGTCCGCATCGACAAGTTTTTTAAGCGATTCGCCGGTCGTCGCACCTTTCTCCCTGAGTTGGTTTGAAAGCGTGATCGCCTGACCATTGTTGTTCAGGGTCATCAGCACCGACATATCTCTCTTCTGACCGCCTATTCCCAATTGCACACCATAGACTAGGCCGTACAAAACGTGAGCCGCATGCAGTTCGCCGTTAGTCAGTTTGTCGCGCACCCCTGCCCAAGAAGCTTCCTTAGACAACACGATCTTGATGCCGTATTTCTCGTCGAACTTCATCACCGACGCAATCACTAGCGAAGCGCAATCGGTCAGAGGAATAAAGCCCACCTTGACTTCTTTCAGCTCAGGTGCATCCGACCCCGCCGCCCAGGCCGCTGCCCGCGTACCCATCGGCACCATCGACATAATTCCGGCCATGCCTAAAACCGCGCCCGCCTGCTTCATAAAGTCCCTCCGGTTGTTTTGTTCCGGCACGCTAGGTGCCACAAATTTGTCGGTGCTGATCAGTTTTGAATCTTCCATTTCAACTCTCCTTATCATTTCGTAAAAAGCAAAAGGCGTCCGACCGCGTATAAACGCAGTGGGACGCCTTTGTCCGGTAGTGCAATTCGCCAAACCGCCGTTGGTTTGTTGATGCTTAATATTAAGCAATACTCGTGCCAGATTTAAAATAAATTATTAGTTGTTTTTATTCAAGTAGTTATGTATTAATAAGCGGTGAGGTTATTTTAAGTCGATGCACCAATAAGAGTCATTCTGTGCAATGGCCGCATCACAATCATGCGTGTTTTGCTTTTATACGAGGCATGCATCACGAAGCCATGCACACTAGGAATTTAGTTCCTTGGCCAGAATAATCGCCTCGGCAACTTCGGCGAGGCGTTTTCCCTTGTTCATTGCCAAATTGCGCATTTTTTTGTAGGCCTCCACTTCGCTATACGCGTTATCCGCCATCAAAATCCCCTTGGCCTTATCCACCAATTTCCGCTCAACCAACTGACTTCTGGCCTCCTTCAATTCATCGCGCAGACGTTTGTGCTCAGCAAAACGGGCCGCCGCCACCTGAATAATCCCGCTCAAATCTTCACCCTGTATCGCATGAGACACATACGCACTGACGCCAGCGCGCATCGCGGCCTGAATACTGGGCTGATCTGTTTGGCCGCCCAGCACAACCACCGGTTTTTCCAGCGTGGTGGACATCAGGCTGATTTGTTCAAGTGTGTCGCGCCCCGGCGCATTGGCATCGACGATAATCACGTCGGCAAACGCCGCCTGTATCGTCCTCTCGTCGACCTGCTCCCAGTCCAGTACACCGACCACATCATATTCAGCCAGCTCCAGACTGGCTTTAAGCCATGCGGCACGATCCTGCACATCATCAATTATCAATATTCGCTTCAATTTAACCTCTGCATTTTAAATAAATACAATCAGTTGCAATGGCACAGTTGGTTGATGGCGTCGAGTTGATCTAAAATCGGCTGCGGAATCGCTTTACGTCCCTCCAGCATATCGCGTATTAATATAGCCGTTGCCAAATTATCAGGCGTATCCGGTATGCCCGCCAAAGGAGGAGCTCCTCCCTCGGCAGATGGAAAAGCAATCTCTGCGCACCCATTAACGAAGACCTCCAACTGCGGACGTCGCCTAGGATTGGCATAAGCCTCACCTTCAGTGCCGCGCAACAGCAAAGCGCGTCCACCATCAGCCAGCAAGAACTTATGCATTTTTTCCAAATATTCAGGATGGGTGACAGCCACTATTCGTACGCTGCGTCCTCGCGCTGGATCAAGCAATTTAACTAGCGAATGCGCGCTGTTACGCAATCCAAGACGTGCGCGCAAGGCCAGCAATCGGTCCAGTCCCGGTGCAAGTGTAGCCAGTTCGACAAATGCGATATTTTGTTCCGCCAGTAACTCATTGGCCTGCGCAAGACTGCCAGCTTTTGAAATACCAAGTACAGACATCATTCCTGAAGGATCCACCCTTGTTTCAAAATCATATCGCCCATGTATCAGCACTGGTATTCCTGACTGTGCCAGTTGCATTGCCAGCAAAGGAACAAAATTCGGCTGGCGGCGTGCGCCGTTATAGCTGGGTATAACGACAAGATTAGGCTGTCCATCATGCAGAAAAAACTGCGGTGTGCGAGCATCTAACGCGTCCTTGAAGCCCAAAAGCTCATCATTCGATTCGCCCTTGATGCGCAACCCGATCAACAAAGCACCAAGTTGCAGCTCATCGATTTCGCCATCCAGCATCGCGCCGAACAGGTTTTCAGCATCGGCACGCGCAAGATCACGCGCCCCTTTAGCGCCACGACCTATATCGCGAATAAATCCAGTTGCATCCATGTGTATCGCTCTCTTTAAGCAGTCGCCTGCCGTAACCGTTCAGACAGTTGTATTTCAGACTGTTGATGCAAAACCTCGCCCAGCATGATGAGCGCAGGCGCACCAACTTGTTTAGCGGCGCCGACTAAATCGGCCAGCGTGGTATGAATTTTTTGCATGCTAGGTAACGATACATTGCTGACAATCGCGGCTGGAGTACTACCCGAAAAGCCACGTTTCATAAGGGATTCGGAGATTTCAGCCGCTTGACCTGACGCCATATACAACACGGCCGTATCCGCTGCTAACACGCTCTGCACCCAGTCGCTGGCGGATTCTGCTTCACCGACTCGTGGCGTGACAAACACCACATTACGACTCAGTCCACGCCGCGTCAGCGACACGCCCAATTCAGCTGCCACAGCCAATGCAGATGTAATGCCGGGAACGATTTCAAATTCAATTCCAATGTCATGCAGCGCATCAATTTCTTCCTGCGCACGCCCGAAAATCATCGGATCACCACCTTTAAGGCGCACCACAACACCATTATTTTTTGCCGCTTCAACCAGCGCACGATTGATAAAACGCTGGTCGGTGGAAAGTTGCGAACAGCGCTTCCCGACCGAAATTAGCTGCGCAGCAGGGTTCGCCATTGCCAATAATTCCGCTTGCACCAGTGCGTCATATAGCACCACATCGGCGCTAGCCAACAAACGAGCACCGCGCAGCGTGATTAAATCTGCTGCACCTGGCCCAGCACCAATAAGATAAACCTTACCTAATCTATTATTTTTAAACATTTTCCCCAATGGGCACTGACCAATAAAATTGTTGTGACGACGTTATAGCTGGCGAATAAGTAAAAAGATCTAAAATAAAATGGAGCATTTAATTTTAGCCCTGCGCTTTGCCTACAACACTACAAGCAATAATCGCGCCAAACATTTTAAACGTATATAAACATAGCAATATGACTGAAGCCATACGAAATTCGCACCATAAAATTCACTTCAGCCAACTTTATGCACCATCGTTGGGCAATAAAAATTGACTGTACTTATTGCTAATATCACTTATAAATAGCTGACGTCTTTTTTCATTTGATAATAGGAGCGGGTGTCTTGTGTCCTTATAGGAGGTTAATTGGCGGAATGGATTTATGACTTTTCGATTGTTGTCACCCAGTTCCACACTAGTTGTCGCCTCAAAAAATTTACGTTGAGGTTTGGGTGCAACAATGGGACGTCAAAAAGTTTTGATGGCGGTCAATTCGGTTGAGTTTGGCACTCTTCCGCCGTCTAAAATCCCGCCAATACTGGCGGAGCTCGGCGAATATATTGCATCAGAATAAACGCTCTATCGCATTATGATAGCCAAGAATCTACTCAGGCATCGGGCTGCCAAGCACCCAGCGCAATGCCGTCACAAACCGCGCGCTGCGCTACCGCCCGAATCAGCTGTTCAGTTTGTGCATCATCTAACTAGCGGCGCTGGTGACAGGCATCTATCTTTACCGGATATTTGTTCATGGATATTTTTAGCCTCAAAATTGTCGGCTGGCAGATTTCTGAACGCAAAGCAACGAACTGGCGTGCAACGTGATGCGCGATATTTGTACACGGATTTTGACAGCTTTATCCACCTTGCAGTGAGTACGGTGCCACACAATTCAACGACCACTACCCATCAACAAGCAGTTGATCAATTTTGACAGTTGCCCCTCTGATGATGGCACCTAGCGGATGACTATGTTCGCAGTTTAATCGTGCTGCGAATTTCCGCAATGAAATTCATAGCGGAATACTCATCATGTTGAGGCTTGACGTGCCGTTCCCAAGACAGACCCGACCACCAAGCTATGGCATCGGACTGACAGCTTTACCATGGACAGCAGACCTTCAATTTAAGGGAATGCTTAACTCTTATCGGCCAAACCGGACGGCAGGCGGTTTTCTGAAAAATCGCTTTAATCAGCTTGCTGGAGCGTCCGCTACTTGAAATTAAGAATGTGCACTACCGATACATATCGGAACTTTCCGAATATATAATACCTCGGAAGCCCACCGTAATGAACAATTCAAAGTTCAGCGTTTTGCTTTGATAGCCAGTTTATATACTCACTAATTGGCATCGCTTTAGAAAAATAATATCCCTGCAACGTTTCAACGCCCATCTGCTTGAGCAACTCAGCGGTTTTCGTATCTTCGACCCCTTCCGCTACACATTCAAGATCGAGGGATTTCGCGATCGAAACAATTGCGGTTGCCATCGCCAACCCCTTGGGTTCGTGAATACGCCGGACAAACGAAATATCCAGTTTAAGTTCATCAACAGGAATTTCATGCAATTGCGATAGTGATGAATAACCCACGCCAAAGTCGTCGACTGCGATACCAAAACCTCTGTCATCAAGTTCCGCAATACGCTCACGCGCATAGTCGACATCAGACAGTGCAATTCCTTCGGTAACTTCCAGCATAACTTGCGCAGGCAACACGCCGGCAGCCGCAAGATCATCGCAAAACTGCTGAACAATTGAGGAAGAAAATAACTGTCTCTTTGATAAATTGACCGATAAACGATGACCTTCCGGCAGCAAATGAAATGAATCTAACGCCTGCATCCATACAGACTGCCCCAACTTATCAATAATACCCATGCTTTCGGCCATGGGAATAAAGGTAGAGGGAGGAACCCACCCATGCTCTTGGTCATGCCACCTCGCCAATACTTCGGCCCCAATGGCCTTACCGCTTTCGCTCGATACCAACGGTTGCATCCAAGCTTGAATTTCACCATTATTGATGGCGGCAGCAAGCTTACTCTGAATGTAAAACGATTGTCTACCAGGCTCTTTGGCTGCAATTGCGTTAAAAAACTGGATGTTGTTACGGCCTTGTGCTTTTGCATAGAACATGGCCCGATCAGCTTGCGACTGTAACTTTTCGCTGTTATCCGCATCATCTGGATAGACCGCAAAACCCGCACTAAATGAAAACGGAAATTCAGCATCCCCGATCTTAATGTTTTCCAGGTTAAGCACAGACAGTTTGCTTGTAATATCACTCGCATCTTGCAGGGAATTTAGATCGGGACACAGCACAACAAATTCATCGCCACCCCAACGGGAAAGCGTGTCTGAACTGCGTAAAGCCGCTTGTAACTTTTTAGTCACTTCTACGAGCAGCAGATCTCCCATTGTATGACCAAAGGTATCATTCACCTGTTTAAAATGGTCAAGATCAATGAATCCTAATGCAACGCGTTGATTACTCCGTTCAGCACGCGTTATTGCCATTGCCAGACGATCTTCCATGAGTACCCGATTAGGCAAGTCAGTTAATGCATCGTGCAACGCCATATGGCTGATTTGTCGTTCCTGAACATAGGAATTGGTGATATCGCGCACCACACCACGGATTGCAAGCACTTTATCGTTCTCGTTGACCGGCGAAAATCGCGCTTCAACCCAAACGTGTCCGTCGGGTGAGCCAGGTCCGCGAATACGAAACCGTATGCAAATCTGTTGTTTCTGTTTGTGAACCAACGCGCTAATTTGTTCCAGCACATCCGCGCTGTCCTCAGGATGAACGCAATTGGCAATGCCACATTGAGAAATATCATCCTTGCCGGTCAGGACTTTCCAAGCATCGGTGGCATGCAACAAACGTCCATCGGGAGAAAATTCAATCACGGCATCTTGCAACATATCCAGTGTATCAAGGTAAGCACGCTGTTCTTCATCACGTTTCCTTGAGATCACCATCAATTCAGACAACTCCTGAGCGATGACGCTGACCTCGTCGTGATTATTGGAATCAGCTGTTTTTAGCAAGCCCAACTGCTCGTCAAGTGCGCCCTTGGCTAAGCCTGCGTGAAAACCCACGGTGGCTTGAGTGACCAAGTCCAGCCTGACACCAATTTTTGATAGCCAGCGTCCAAAAAAAAGGAAAACTATCCCGCCAAACAACAGTGTGACGCCCAATGAAATCGCTATCAAAGAGCCCGATGGAAATGCTCGCTTGATGGGAGTACGCACCACCAGTCTCAGCGGAATTTTTTTTCCATCGGAAATAAGTATATTTTCCAGCAATGCGCTATTTTCCTGAAATAGCACACCGTTGATTTTATAACTCGAGTAACTGCCAGATTTGGGCTGGGCCGATTCGAGCGCCAGACTGCCAGACGAGCTCAGTAAAGGATAGGTCCCAAGGGCAAGAAAGGTCTCAGCACCGGGGAAGCTCAATCGTTTTAGGGTGGCACTGTCCCATGCTTTAAAAAAATCGACCTCCAGTTCCCCACTCATTGAATGCATGGGTTTTCTGATCAGCTGGTATAAAACCTTATGCTCTTCGTCCAACCAGAGAGATTGACCTTCCCCTGCTGACTTTTTTACGGTGGGCTTCTCAGCGTTTCCCCAATAATCATAAATCAATCTACCGGTATTTTTTTCGGTGATCGATACACCTTCAAATTGCATATGTTCCGATTGCACAGTAAACAACGAGTTAAGTCTGGCGGTTCGAATAGGTTCCTTCAAGCCAATCAGCCCCGACCACTCAAGAACAGCTAAGACCTGCTCAGCGTCATCCTGCCAGAGTTTCTCCTGATTTTTCAGTCGAGGCGCGATGTGATTCAACAACGCGCTCAGTTCATCTGCATTCTGACGATTCAAGCGCGCTTCATAACTTAACGCGATGATCAGTGTGGAGAGCGATGAAAAAGCGACCAATAACAGCAGCAGTCGCCTAGCAAAAACCTTGCGTAAACTATGCTGCCTCACGTTGAAGTGAGAAATATTCACGGACGAACCTCGGGTGATGCATTTCGTACAAACTCGCTGAAGTGCAGACTGCTTTCTGCTTGATCCGCAGCCATGCCATGAAAAAACCTTTCCGTTGTAAGTATGGCTTTCGGGTCCCACGCACACTGAACAGGGTACATTTTAGGATTACGCTGCATCACCGATAACAAAATTTGATTCCGCTGTGGGTCGAAACCGGGTTGATTAGCCAGTTTGTCCAAGATCTCCTGTGCAGAATGGCTATTCATCCATTGCAGTGTTTTGTCGAACATATGCTGCACTTTAACTGCGACTAAACGGTGCTCTTTAAAGACATCCTCACGCGTAGCCAGTGCGGCATGCACAAAAGGTCCTCCCAACAATTCACGACTGCGTTGCGGATTGTATAAATCAAGCAAAATAGAGGCTTCGTTCTTGGAGGCAAGTTCAGTTGCAAATGGTTCGTCACCCATAACCGCATCAACCGTTTCACCGATCAGCGCAGAACGCTGCGCTTCACGCGTTTGACCAGCAGGAATAATCTGCACATCATCTGCATTAAGCCCCGCGTTATTCAACAAATACTCTGCCAGCATCTGAGAGGTGGAACGTGCGGTTCGTGTACTGGTATTCACGCCAATCCGCCGCCCTTTCAGTTGTGCGATGTTGTGTACTTTACCTTTTAAATCTTTGCGCAATATCAACGACACCATTGCAGCCTGACTCAACTGACCGATAGCCAGAACCGGCATTTTGTCGGCTCGCGCAGAGGCAATTGCAGGAAGCCCTGCCACCGTAAAATCACTGTTGTGTTCGCTCAGGTCACGCAAGGCCAAAGGGCCTCCGGAGAAAAATCGTAGTTTCAGGTCTAAACCTTCTGCTTTATCAGCTTCAACTGCGACAGCTAACTGAACGGGCAAATAAACCAGCGAACCCGGTCCGGGGACAGCTAAGTTAATCGTTTCAGCACGACTCAAACTACTCAACAAGAGCAGACAGAACAAAAAACTACGGACTGTTAACTTAATTATCAACATTGGACTGCCTTGTAGATTTATACGATAGAAAATTCTCTAAGAATTGTAGCACTTGCTCAACACGATACTGAACGTTCACTCATGGTCAATTGTGTTCGAGGCCGCACCTCTGCCCGTTTTTGCCGATCACGAGTCACTCATCCCCTTAATTGAAGGTCTGTTGCAGTCGTTCAGATTCAATATCCTGAGGGTAGGCAAAAGGCACCTTGCAGCTGTTCAAAAAGCCCTTGTGCATGTCATATGACTATCTGGTATCGGATAAATAGCTGAAATTCACCTCAATCAAGTTTGACGTACCATTTCCGAAACATCCCTACACTCATCGGACATATTACATCCTCAGGACTCGGTGCTGGTCTGCTTAAAATCCTGACAGATTCAAAATATTTACGTCCATAGAACCAACCACAAAATAAAAACCACCGGTTTCAAAGAGTCTCTGGAGGGCAACAGAATTTTATACCGGAACAGAGCGAGGATAAAGCGTTTCGGGGGCCACATCAATATTCCCAGGCCATACCACGGTTCCATAATCTATGGAGGCCATAGCGAACAGCGACAACACTTTCAAAGGAACAAAAGGCTTTTTCTCCAAGTATGGGGACATGTCAAAAATGCGATTTTCTCCGTTCTCAAACTCAAGATACAGCCTGTAATCTAGACTGGTCTTAACCTTAACGACATCCAACAATACATCCATGCTAATCCCCTTCGGCGACCGTTAATTGAATCGAATCACGCAGCGACAGGCTCGTAGTGGTGGATTCGTGCCAAAACCTCCCCCATAGTCACGCTGCAGTCAGCACAACGCGCGCAATTCTGGGCTGCGTATCGGATGCACACTGGGATTGCCCTGTTTCAATCGATTAATGTGCATCAAACCCTGCCGCAGGTCGACCTGATCCCAGCGCAGACTAACCAGTTCGCTGACTCGCAGACCATGACGATAGGTCAAGATGATCAACGTCGCATCGCGATGCCCATCGCTGCCCAACGTCTCCGACAGTGGAAATAGGCTGAACCTCATGTTTTGTCAGAGATTCCCGCCTGCTGTAGTGTAGGTTTATAAGTCGCCGAGTAACATTGCGCTTACTAGGTGGTAGTCATGACAACGCTACACCAGAGACCTCCGCCATAGTACTGCCTCAGCACAGAGACAGTACTAACGCTCACGGAAGGGATTCACGGTTCTTACGTAATTAATCAGCCTTGCTCAGGCGAGTAATAAAGCGTTTTGCCGCATTGAGTACAAAAATGTTCACGGTGAAAAGTTTTGTTCATCAGTGCCCGAACGTGGATGCTGTCATTGCCGCACACGAAACATGAGACCTTATTACCCTGCACATTGTCGGTATAAACGGTTTTGTACCACACGTACGTCATCTTCTGGAATCTGGATAGTTGCCTTAACCAATAAATCGCAATACTGAGTGGAATAAATACAAACATGCCGCCCCAAACTAGACCGAACAAATTCCCACCGCCTTGAATTGCATTAATCAGTGAAGGTGTACCGATCATCACGAACACCGAACAAAAAACAACAATGAAGATCTTCTGGAATGTGTATTTCATCGCATCGCCGCCAATTACAGCTTATCTTTCTGCTCTTGCTCATTCTTGGCCCGAGTTTCAGCCGTGTTACGCTCAGACGTTGCCATAAATTCTTTGGTTGCATACACCACATCCATTGCAAAAGAGAGGTGAGGCGCTTCTAATACGATGAAAGAGTCACCTTTTTCAAGCTTGGCGGTGCCAAAACCCATAAACTCATCAACATTCTTACTGACCGGTTTGTATTTTTCAGACAGTTTTGAATATGTCGAATTTACATTCTTTGGCATGGTCATAATGACGGCCACAAGCGTTTCAGATTTATCAAAAACCGCAATGAATTTAGTCAATCCATCCACGCCTAAACCTTGACCATCAGACATCAATATTTTGCCGCCCGTACGCTGGGAGGCAAGACAGTTTTCACGCAGTTCGCTGGCAAAATTAGCCGCCTGTATTACAGCAGACTGAGAGTTCCAGTCGCCAAACTGATCACGAGCGATGAAATCTGGGTTTATATACTCGCAACCGGAAAACCATTCATGCGCCAGACCGCGCTCGGTCACTGTTGTTTTGCCAGCCCCATTGGGCCCCGCGACAAGTAATAATCGAGGCTGTTCAGGCTGCATCATGCACAACAACCGTGTCTCTGGCACGAGCATCCGCAACTGCTTGCACAAGCATGCTGCGCATCCAGCTATCCGATTGCCCTTTTCGCAGCATCGCTAAATCACGCGCCTCACGCATCACATCACCTAACTCATCATCCGTAGGTTCAGTATCCGCCGCCAAAGGGTTACGTTTTGTATTATCTGCCATTAAAGATTCCTAACATGTTGAATTCCCTAACGTACATCAGAAGGATTATCACCTTCCATCCGCAAAATTAAGAGGTTGTCTGATAATAACAGTTTTCATTCAAAGTAGCCTTTTTACTGGTGGTATCGAACTTTCCGGTTTGTAGCCCTTTTACCGACTGCCTATATTCCCCTTCCTCCATTCACAGGGCTTGTACTGAGTCAGTAACGATTCACCAATCACTGAAAACCGGAATGTATGCACACATTCAAATACGCATGAGATTGCAGAGCGCTCATCAATCTGCACAGATGAATTCATCCCGAAGCACCAGCCATCATATAGGTCTTAACCAGACAGCACTGCGCCTCAAAAAACTTCTGTGCAAAATTTTAAAGTACCGCTCTCTGCCACATCACTCTTGAATTTTAGCAAGAAACCCTTTGCGCAGCAGTATCGCTCAATCACTCTCTGTTGAACAAAATTCGAGATTCAAATTTTAATTCTCCGCAATCGATCCGGATTAACGATTTTCGATACTTCTCGCCACAGCAGTACGTAGCCAAAATAACCTTATAATTTTCACCAAAATCTCGTAATTTTCTTTGCATAAAAATAGTGCTTTGGAAAATATTCGACTTAGGCAGAATGAACTCCTACACATAAAGGAGCTTCAAAAATGAAACAAGCAGTAAAAATCACAACAAACCCATCCGCACGTAACACTTTCTATTTGTGCGAAAAACCATCACAAGCGCGTACGCTGGCCAAGGTACTTGGCGCTGAAAAAGGTCGTGATCAGATGCATTTCGGAGAAGGGGTCGTCATCGGACATGCGTATGGACATATGCTGAACTTGGCGAAGCCAGAGACGTATATCGGTGCTGGCCCATGGTGCCTGGAAAACCTGCCTATCCTGCCAAAAACTTGGGTATGGCAAGTCAAGGATGAACATCGTGGTCATTTCGACAATATCGGAAAATACCTGAGCCAGGCCGATTTGGTTGTTCTCGCCACCGATCCTGATGAGGAAGGCGAAGTCATCGGTCGTCAGATATTACAGGCCCAAAATTATTCTGGAGAAGTTTTGCGACTGTGGATGTCTGCGCTGGAAACAGAGTCACTTAAAAAATCCTTGCAAAACTTGCGTCCGCTGTCAGAGACCGATCATTATTACCAAGCTGGACGTGTGCGCCATGAAATGGACTGGCTGTTTGGCATGAATTTAAGCCGTGCATTCTCCGTCCTCCTCAAATCTAAAGCCAATATCGGTCGCGTTAAAACACGCTTGCTCAATGAAATCGTCACCAATGACCAGCAAGCTGAAAATGTTATACAAGACGGATATGAGACGGCCTATGTGATGCTGGGTGACATCCTGCTCGAATTAATACAAGGTGATCAGCCGTGTGACCATATCGTGGATTTCAAGAGACTCGCAGGCGCGCAAGGCGGCATTTATCGAAAGGATGAAAGTTGCTACTACACCGATGAGATGGGAGTCCCCTTTGAGCCAACGAGGCCCCTCCCCTACACACTCACTGCGTTGCTGGCAGATGCAGCAGACATCGGCATCCCACTGGATGAAGGTTATAAAGCGATTCAAAAGCTTTATGAGTCCGGCACGATCAGCTATCCCCGTACCAACTCGACGCAGCTGCCGGGCACATCGTCTGATGACTTTGCCGTACATCACGCTATCGTCGCCATGAGGGATGATTTACCCGCTGGCATGACAGAGGAAGCCACGCGCATCTTTGAGTTGATTCGATTGAATGAGCTGTATCAAAAAAACCATCTTATCCTTATGGATCGCACTCAAACAATTGAGATCGGTGGAGAATATTTCTCTTCAAATGAAAGGTGGGAAACCATTTCATATGACTCACCCGATCGTGATCTGCTGAAAAATCAAAACATTCTGGCCAACCAGAAAAAACTGGCCATCTACAAAACGGGCGATGAGTTTCCGGTCACGGTTCGTCTGACGCGCGAAAATTACGGGAAGCCAAAGTATTTTACCGAGTCTTCACTGCTGCGGATGATGGCTAAAAAATGGATCGGTACAGAATCCACTCGTGTCGCGGCCATTACCAACCTGATCAACGAAAAGCTGATTGATGTCACTCCGCAAACAGACCATGAGGGCCTGCCATCAACGCAGGCGCGCACCCTCCGTTCGACAAAACTCGGTCGCGACTTAATCAGAAAGTTGCCGGAAGTGGTAACCGGTCATGAGATGGAGGCTCAATTGCAGCAGGCATTGAAAGAGATGCGTGTCGGGCAATCAGATGAGTCTACTCACCTGAAGCACACAGGCGCGTGGCTTACACAAACGATCCGTGAGGCAGCATAACAGGCGTAGCGCTCCGGACGGGCGAGTCATCAGGGAGCCTGCAATGCTGAAAGCCATTCTACTTTTCGGCATGAGCATGCTCCCTGGCACTGCGGATTTAATACCGCGTTGCTCGTACCGGCGAGATGACTAGGGTTCATAGCAGGCCATTTTGGATGCCCTCCCCCTATCAGATCGGCAATCAGATCGATTCCTGATGTTAAAACCGCAAACAAATATTTCAGTATTAAATTTATAAAATCAGGAGAAGTAAATTATGAGTAATTCAATCAACAAGTTGATGAGGCAGTTCAAGTACGACGACAAACGGATCGAGCATCTGCTTGAAGATTTTGACGACCTTGTGGAAGCCATTAATGATTACGATGACCAGTTTGAATTTAGTGACAAAAAGGATGAAGCAGCCATGCTGTCTGGCTATCAGAACACCGCCTTCGGCATCCTGCTATCCCTGCTTCAACTTGGGCATATCACCACGGCTGATTTTCACCATCGGATGCACGCCCTCAATTTAGTGTTCTTCAAAAAAACGGGTTATTAACACTACGGCTGCAATTCTCGTGTAAAAAGATGACAATTTCTTTCCTTTAATATGGACGGAGATTGTCATAAACACCGAAAATACTGCAATGTAATTGGTAATGGGGTTGTTCATCGAAACGGCGGCGATGTAATATTTTTGTAATACTGATCGCGCATAATGCTTAACCGATACGATCAAGACCTCCTTGATATGTTCTTTCCTCCTTTGGGCACCTTTAATCAGGTGCCTATTTTTTTGCTAGACTTGCCATAATCGCTGCTTACCCTGAAATTTAACCACAGCTCCATTTGGCGAGCTGAACTGCACTGGATGGGATTGTGTCATCGAGTAAATTCGGTGACGAGGTAGGGTTGAGAGGAGTTGAACTGGTTTATTAGTATATTCCTTGATTTTATCTGAGTTGCTGTTAGCGTGTGTTGGAAAAATATCATATTTTTTCGGCGACAGTTTACTTATACCTCAGGATTTTAATAGATGAATTTATTTAACATATTGAATATATTGCGTTTTAAGTCTTTGTGTTGTGCCGTTATTTGAAATAAAAATCAAGTTGCAACAAGAATTATAGTATTTTACGATATAAATGTGATTATGTTAGTGTTAGGTGTGGACTGTGAAAAAATTATTCTTTGATCTCTCGTGGGGCACAAAAATCATAATATTGGTTGTGGTTTTTAGTGCTGGTATAGTGGCTGTGGGAGCTGTCGGTGCAAGAACAATCAGTAATCTATCGTCAAGTTTTCAAACAGGCGTTGAAGTAACTCGTACACGATTAGACTCTGCTACCGCGGCTCGCATATCCACAATGGCGATGGACCAAGCACTTTATCGTTTAATTTTAGCAAGCGAAAGTGCTGATATTCGCGCGGCAGCTATCTCTGCAATTAAACAGGCATCATTGCTTGATGAGGCGTTGCAAAAACTTTCTCTGGCTTTACCAGATAGCGCTGATGTAAAGGAATTGGTTGGGCTTAATCAGCAGATCAAACAGCCTAGAATGCAAGTGCTTCTATCAGCCAAAAACAATGATGCATCAAAATGCATTGGCCAAATTAAAGGATATTGGCGATGCGATTCAAAGAATTGACGAATTATCAAGCAAGACGCTTCAGACTGAGCAGAAATTTTTGGCAAAGTTAGCAGCAGACAATGCTGAACGTGGTAATGCACGTATCAAATTACTATCTGAAACCGTACTTGCTGCCATTTTTATAGTATCTTTCCTGTCTTTTTTGTTGCGTCAGTTACTATTGACCCCTTTGCGCCGCATGGAAATTGCGATGGCCGATATGGCTGATGGGAAACTGAATTTTGCTATTGATGGGAAAAGTAGTGACGAAATTGGCAATATGCTTTCCTCATGTGGACGCACAGTCAATAGCTTGAACAATATGGTCGTGCAGATTCGAGACGGCTCTAATCTTATTTCTACACACGCGCGAGACATAGATCTGATTGCGAACGCCGTTACTTTAGATGGCAAGTTAATGGATGCCGCGATGAATGGAGTTCGCGAACGTTCGCAAGTGGTGCTCGCTGCAACATTACAAACCGTTGAAAATATATCCATCGCAATTCAAAGCAGCGAAGCTACCATTCAAGATGCTCACTCTAATTTGACTTCAATGGAACTCATGGTTGAACAGTTCGAGAGCTATCGCAATGGGATGGAAGATACCATGAGCAGTTCGCGCAGCTTGCTAAATTCTGTTGCTTCAATTACTGACGTTACGCGTTCAATTTCAGATGTTGCCAAGCAAACTGAGCAACTGGCTATCAATGCGTCAAGTCAGGCCAAACGCGGTGTGTTTCTAGCCAAAAATGCCAGTGAAACGGTGGATCGTGGCGGTAATATTGTCGAAAAAGTAGTCGATAATATAGGAACAATTGCTGCGAGCTCAAAAAAGGTAGGGGAAATTATTGGCGTCATAAACAGCATCGCTTTTCAAACTAATATACTTGCACTTAATGCCGCTGTAGAGGCAGCGCGTGCAGGCGAGTATGGTAAAGGCTTTAGTGTTGTTGCAAGCGAGGTTCGCACTTTAGCACAGGGTGTCGCTGAGTCTGCAAAAGAAATACGTTTGCTTGTAAATGATACCGTATCGCTTATTGATAACGGACATCAACTCGCCTCAGATGCTTCACAGGCGATGAAGGACGTGCTCATCTCTGTTCAAGAACTCGCCTCCATTATTGACAATCGCCAGACAGCGACCAGACAAGGACTGTATCCAAGCCAATTTCCCCCAGAAGGTGTCAATATATGTGATGGTATCAGGTCGCATAGTTTTGCTGATATCGCACAGGAAATTAGTCGTCTGGCAGCGCAAACGCAAGTTGCCAACTCTGAAATAGCAGCGATTGCGGTCGATATTGGAGGTAACGTCAGTAGCACTGTCGGATCACTTGAACAATCGGTCAGTGATGCGAGAGAAAACGCAAATCGGTTGCGCGATGTTGCACAGGGGATAGGATATGCATTGGTACAAGCTGAAAGTATGGGGCGAACCATGGCTGAAATTGATATCGCCATGCATTCTCAGGAGGCGGCTGTTAAAAGCATCAGTGAAAATATTGATGAACTTTCGATGATTAGTGAGGGTAATAAGAAGCAGTCTGTTCAGCTCCATGCCCATGCTGGGAGTCTTGGTGTATCTGCCAGTGACTTGGAGTCAATCGTGTCAAGATTTACTCTATCAAATTGATTTTGATCATATTTTAATTGGTTTAGGGGATGGTTCTTTTTAATCCGAAGCGCATACCTTTGTATTAGCCACGTGGCTGATTAGTAAAAGTTGAAATTTTATTTACAAAGATAAGAAAATTTGTAAGAATAATCCTGTGTGTTATAGTCAAGTATTGTAAATATTAAAACCAATTTATTGGAGAGCCCATGGCGTCCAGGATCGAGCAGGCAATTGGTAATATCAGCTGGTCAAAAAAGATTTATTGGCTGATGGGGCTTTTTGGCATTGGCATGATTATTGTAGGTCTTGTCGGCGGAATGGGAATTCAACACCTGTCTGATTCTTTTCAGATTGGTATAGCGCGTGCCAAGCAAGGATTGAATTCATCGGTCATGGCCCGCGCCTCTACACTCTCTATGGACAAAGCGATGTATCGACTGATTTCGTCAAGCGAACCAGACGACATCAGATCATCAGCAATTGACGCCATCAAATCTGCTTCATTATTGGATGAAAGTCTGCAAAATTTGACGACCAGTTTGGCTGGAAATTCCAAGGTTGCTGAGCTAGTCAAACTTAACGAACAAATCAAGCCCTTGCGTATGGATGTCATTCGTGCTGCAAAAAAGAATGATGACAGCGAGGCTATGCTCAAATTAAAAGAAATTGGCAATACCCTTGCTCAGATAAACGAACTTTCCACAGCCATTTTGGATGAGGAAGAGAAGGAGCTTGAGCGTCTGGCCGAAGAAAATAACGTGCGCGGCGACAATATGATTTACACGTTGGTAGGTGTTGTTTTGGCGGCTGCATTTTTGTTATCACTTCTTGCAGTAGTGCTTAAAAATCTATTAACCAGACCGCTCAATCGAATGGAAAATGCCATAGAGCAAATGGCGCAAGGTGATTTGAGCGAAGTGGTAGGAGATTATGGTAAAGATGAGGTAGGAAAAACCCTTTATGCGCTAAAGTTGACATTGGAAAGTCTCAATGCAACAGTGGCTTCTATACACTCACGTTCCAGTGAAGTCACATGTCATGCTCAGTCCATCCATGAGTCGGCGCTACAGTCACGCGATATTGAAAGTCATCTTCAGATGGCTGTTTCTGGATTTGAGCATGCCTCTTCCGAAGTGTTGACGGCGACTTCTCAGACATCTGATTATCTGCATAATGCCATTGCAAGTGCACAGAATACGGTCGAAGCAGTAGAAAATAATTTGGCTGGAATGGGGCAAATGGTGCAGCACTTTGGCGAATACCAAATAAAAATGGGCAGCACGCTAAAAGTGGCTCAGGCTTTGGTGCATTCAGTTGATGATATTTCTAAAATCAGTAAAGTCATACAGGGTATTGCTGATCAAACTAATTTACTTGCACTTAATGCCGCAATTGAAGCCGCTCGAGCGGGTGAGCAGGGACGAGGTTTTGCAGTTGTCGCGGATGAAGTACGTAAACTAGCGGAGATGACAGCCAAAGCCACTAAGGAAATTCATGTAATCGCACTGAACATTCGTAGTGATGCAGATCTTACCGTCCAGGCGCTAGAGGACTCTACTGTCGGTGCGGGCGAAAATGGCCAGCGTTTAAAAGATATTGCGGACTCCGTGACGCAGGCTAGTCATGCGGCGGTCAATATGCAAAGCGTGATGAAATCGATTGAGGTGTTGATGACTGATCAAAGGCATTCCGTTGAGAATATTCAACACAGTGTTTTATCGCTCGGAAAAATGGCTTCTCAGTCTGGTGCTCAGTCATCTAGATTGGATGAAAATTCAATTGAACTGAGGCATACCGCAGAAGAATTAGAGTTCATGATGTCCAAATTTAAGCTTCGTAAATAAGTTTTTCAATTATAAAGGAGAAACACAATGAAATTACTTGCTATGCTTACACTAACCTTGCTAAGTTCCACCGCTTTTTCAGCTGAATATCTGATTGAGCAAAAGGATAAAAAATTTACCAAAAAAGAGTTAAAGCTTAAAGTTGGCGATGTGATTGAATTTAAAAATTCCGATCCATTTAACCACAATGTGTTCTCACTTTCAGATGCGCAGACATTTGATTTAGGATCATATCCTCAAGGGCAATCTAAGAAGGTTACCTTCACACAGGCTGGCAAGGTTGAAGTGGAATGTGCGATTCACCCTGAGATGAAACTCAATGTAGAGGTAAACAAATGAATTTTGTGAGGCGCAGTGCAATCACCGCGCTCACATTGTTTTTTTGTCATCAAACTGTCGCAACAAGCGATGAATCTGTACCTATTAAAAATACGTTTCAGGCATCGGTAATTCGTGGTGAAATTGTTTTTTCAAGCTATTGCACGCTTTGTCATGGTATTACCGGAGAAGGAAACGGACGCGCGGCGAAGCTTCACAATCCACGGCCGGCCAATTTGCGTAAAAGCATGGTGCCTGACATATACAAGGAAATGATAATCCGTAAAGGGGGCGGCGGATGGGGCCGCTCGCCTGATATGCCCTCTTGGCAAGATGAATTGACCGAAGAACAGATCCACGATGTTGTCAATTTTTTGCGCACTATTGCGCCAGCAGATGCCGAAAAATAGGGAGAAGTTGCTATGCGGTTGCAAAATATAGTTGGCGCGCTGCTGTATGTGATTTGTTGTGTGTCCGTGCAGGCGAAATCGCTGGACGATTATCCTCGCAGGGATACGCCGGAAGCATCGATTTATCGAGGTGATCTGGTGTTCCACAATTATTGTCAGCTATGTCATGGACCCAATGCAGACGGGATGGGACGTGCTGCCAAGATGTACAACCCGAAGCCTGCTAATTTGCGTAAGAGTACCTATCCAACCAGTTATAAGGAAATGATTGTTCGCAGAGGAGGCAAGGAGATGGGGCGTTCAGAATTTATGCCACCGTGGGGTGAAGAGTTGACAGATGAGCAAATTACCGATGTGGTGCATTACATCGATACTCTTGTTGAAAAGCCATAGTTTTTAATCGAAAAGGGGTGCCTGATGAAAAGTCGTTTTATTGTTTCAACCTTAATTTCTACACTTGTGCTGCAATCAGCTTTCGCGACTGATTATGTAATGACACCAACTAAGCAAGATAAGTCATGGTTGCTACCTGTCACAGCCCCCTATCCGGCGGATAATAAGCCGAATGCTGCCCGTATTGAACTTGGGAAAAAGCTGTTCTTTGATACACGTTTATCTGGCGATGGCAACATGTCCTGCGCGACCTGTCACAATCCGGTTTATGGTTGGTCGGATGGATTGCCTACTGCAAAAGGATTTAAAAGCGAGGTGTTAGGTCGTGCATCACCTACAGTTACCAATACAGCATTTAATGGGTTGCAAATGTGGGATGGTCGTAAAAAAGATCTTGAAGACCAGGCAACTGGGCCACTGGAAAGCGAACATGAAATGGCTGCTAATTTCTCAGCCATGATGGCGTTTTTAAATACTAGTGAAGGTTATAAGGCTGATTTTGCAAAGGCATATCCAGGGGAGCCAATTGATAAAGCGACGTTGGCTAAAGCGATCGCGACTTTCGAGCGTAGCGTCATTAGTAATAATTCACCATTCGATCGCTGGGTAAAAGGTGACAAGAATGCGATGACAAAGCAACAAGTCACTGGCTTCCGATTGTTTACCGATCCCAAGAAGGGAAATTGTTCTGCTTGTCATCAAGGCGCCAATTTTACCGATAACGGTTTCCATAATTTGGGGCTCGCATCTTATGGTGTAGAAAATCCCGATCTTGGTCGCTATACACAAAGGAAGGTTACCGCTTTAAAGGGCGCTTTCAAGACACCAACATTGCGTGATGTTGCTTTGACTGCACCGTATTTTCATGACGGATCGGCCAAAACACTAAAAGAAGTTGTTGCGCACTATAATAAGGGCGGGGAAGTTAAAACAGACCTGTCTCCCAATATCAAACCGCTCAACTTGAGTGAGCAGGAGATGTCGGACATCGTTGCGTTCATGGAAGCACTGACTTCTAAGCATATGCCTTTGACGTTGCCAGAATTGCCACTAGCACATTAATTTTTAAAAATAATTACGCCAAGTTGAATATCGAATTTGAGTATTAGACTTGGCGGATTTATAAAAGTCTGGCAATGTTGGAGTTACTGGGCATATAAAGATTGCTTAACTTTTGCATTGATATTCTCAGGAGTTGGGTTGTCTAGGTTAGCAAGCTCAGCAACATGGTTTTGTGTTTTTGCAAGCTCACGCTGTAAAAGCTGGAATGTATCTTTTGAAACCGATCCGTCCTCTTCAAATTCATATTTGATCAACTCAAACATATTCAGCGTATTATTCAGATAGTGCTGCGTAGCCGACATGGCGGATTTATAGACCACTAGCCGAGTCTCGTTCTGAGTAATTTTTCTTTGACATATAGTTAATTTTTTATTAAAAATCAAATAGATAAGATCAGTAGAGTTGAGGAAAATAATATAGTTGCTATGTGAGACTGTGAATTTGAAAAATTGGATAGCAATACGTCCTTTATGCTTTCCACGTCGAGCAGTTACATTCATTCAGGACATTCGTGCGAAATTCTTCGACATCCAGCGCAACCCACTCATCTATCAGCTTCGTCCCAACATTGGCGAGGAAGCACGAATGGCAACCGTTGGAAACTATGCCATTCTCTTCCGTCTCATGGGAGAGGTCATCAGGATTGACGCATAGTTTACGGTGGTCGTGATTTACCAAACATTTTCGATCTATAAGAATCATCCGCAGCCAGCTCGCGGGGTAGTGGCTGAAAACTGTTCGGCCAATTTAATCATCATTCCTTGAATATCCGCTATATTTAGTACAGCAGACACTCATCCCGAAGTGGCGTGAGGTGCCGTTCCCGAGACTCACCTGCTCATGGAAAATGAGCTGGCGACGTGCAGCTTTATGGCTGCAAAGCAGAGCTTGAGCAATACCTAGACGCGTGAATTGTACGGCGCCGACAATTTAGGCGGGTACTCACAACCCAACTAATCCCTGATTTCTGGTGACGGGATATTTGCCACTAAGACTACACCGGGAATGTAGCGCTCTGCCCATTCCCGCATGGCAATCAATATCGGTCCTAAGGCTGCACCCTGACTGGTAAGGAAGTATTCCGCTCTTGGCGGATTGTCCTGATAGAACTCTTTCTTGATAAGTCCTGCCGCCTCCAGTCGTTTTAGGCGCCCGGCCAGGATATTGGTCGGCATCGCCTCAGGAGAGGCCTGGAATTCTCCGAAGCGGTGTTTACCCAAAAAAAGATCGCGCACCACGATCAACGTCCATTTATCTCCCACAATATCCAGCACACATGCAACCGGGCAAGCTGAACGGTGATCGTCTGGAATGGAAATTTCGGTGGATGATTTTTTCATGAAGCAAACTTTACACAAGTAGCTTGCATTTTACAAGTCACTTGTGTATCTTGTGACTTGCATTTTTAAAGTCACTTAGAGAGAGGTGTTTATGTCGAGATCCACAGTTGTGGTTGTTACCGGAGTATCTTCTGGCATTGGTCGTAAAACAGCAGCGGCATTTGCCAAGCGAGGATGCCAGGTATTCGGTACGGTGCGCACTATTTCCACAGTATCTCCATTGCCTGGTGTGCAATTCGTCGAGATGGATGTAAGCGATGAGAGGTCGGTACAACGCGGAATCCAATCTGTCATTGAGCAGACCAAACGCATCGACGTACTCGTCAACAATGCGGGCGTGGGTATGGTTGGCTCGGCTGAGGAAACATCGATTGATGAGGCTAAATGGATGTTCGAGACCAATGTGTTCGGCATCCTGCGAACTTGCCAGGCAGTACTCCCGCACATGCGCGCGCAACGCTCGGGCAGAATCGTCAATATAAGTTCATCCCGCCCCCTACATGGGACTCTATTCAGCCACCAAGCATGCCGTAGAGGGAATGTCCGAGACGCTGGATCATGAAGTACGCCAGTTTGGAATCCGTGTGTCGCTCGTCGAACCCGCATTCACCAAGACACGCCTCGACACTAATTCGCCTCAGGCAAGCAACCAAATCGCCGCATATGACTCCGAGCGCAACCTCGTAACAAGCATAGTTGCCAAGAACGTTGTTGACGCTCCCGAACCGGATGGCGTCGCTGACACGATCGTCAGCGCGGCGCTCGGCTGCTGGCGCATGCGCCATACCCCGAAGGGGCAGGCTTCGCTTTTGAGCAAGTTGCGCCGTTTTATGCCTGCAGGACCCGTGGACCAAAGCCTCAGAAAGTCGTTTGGCCTCAAAACTCATACACAGCCCGCGAAGAAGATGCGCTGTCATGGTGATGCTCGGACTCCCGATCAATAACGAATACAGCGGCATGACATGAAAAATGCCATTCCGTATCCGTTGGATTCTGTTGGCATTTTTAATGTCATGCAGTACAGCATTTATCGTATCCGGCGTGTTTATCCGCACACGGTATCCTTTTCGGATTTCATACATTCATGGGCAAGCGCATTTATTACGGCATGGCCCATCATTTTTATCGCAATTTTGATAATTGCTCCCTGAGTAAGCAGATTCCTTAACTTATTTGTTGATGAGCAATAAATTCAGAGTGTAACGACATGGAAATACGTCAAATATGAAAATCGATTTCGACAAGGCAAGAGATTATGGCATTCGTTCAAATGCCCTTCCCCTACTCCTAAGTCTTGGTCTGGCGTTGTACGGGTGCGCGACCAATCCGGATGTAAAAAAACCGAATATTTCGCTTAGCCCTAGCTATCTCCATGGAGATAAGTTTCCAAATTCCGGGCCGGCTATCGATCAAAGGTGGTGGCAACAATTCGGAGATAAACAACTGGCGCGCCTTGTAGAAAGAGCTGCCGTGGCGAACCACGACATCCGGATCGCTGTAGAGCGCGCAAGACAGGCCCGTGCCGGCGCAGGGGCGACCGAATCGCGGTTGTTCCCGAGCGTGAATTTGATAGCAGCTCAATCCGAAAACCGAACCGGCCTGCCCGCGATGGTAAAACAATCGATGCCGGATACCAGGGCCACGCGTGTCGGCGTGGATGTCGCCTGGGAAATAGATCTATTCGGCGGCGCCAGAGCGGCAGCAAATGCGGCGGAAAAAGATGCGGCAGCGGCAAAGCTTGGCATAGCAGGTGCACAATTGATTGTTGCGAGCGAGGTCGCACGGCAATACTATATTTGGCACGGAGCCCGGCAGCGGCTGAATATTCTTGAAGCTTTGCTGCAAACGCAACGCGACACAGAGCGCCTGACGCGCAGTCGCAATCGTGAGGGGATGGCGAGCGGCTTCGATGTCGCCAAAGCTGCAGGCGAAACCATGAGTCTGGAAGCTTCACTGCCGCAATTGCGCACACTGATGGCTGTCACGGAAAGTCGCATTGCCGTTCTGACCGGGTCAAGCGCCTCGACTCTGGTTCCTGAGCTTCATGGTGAAGATGAATTTCGCTGGATTTCCACACAAGCGCCATTCAGCGGGCAGCCCGCAGACTTGCTGCGACGCCGACCGGACATCCTTGCCGCAGAGCAACGCCTGTCCGCCGAATCATCCCGTTTGGTTGAGGCGAAAGCAAACCGTTTCCCCAAGCTATTTTTAAGTGCGCTTTTCGGACAACAGGCCCTGACGCTCAACGATACGTTGAGCCTGTCGGCATCGCGCTACTCCAATGTGGCAGGGACTTTCGTACTGCCTATTCTCAATGCCGGACGCATTAAAGCGGGAATCGAGGCGCAGAGCGCACGAGAACAGCAAGTTTTGCTGTCCTACGAACAAACTATTCTGAATGCGGTTGAGGATGTCGAGAACAGTCTTGCCGTGTTGACTGGCGAGCAACAGCGGGTTGAGTCTCAAACTGCCGCCGCAAAGGAAAATAAAAAAGCGCTCGAACATGCAAGGTCATTGTTCCGGGAAGGCCAGATCGATCTCCTGCAATTACTTGATGTACAGCGGGCATTATTGGCCACTGAACTGTCGCTAACTGAGAGTAATGCCCAGCGCGCAGTCGGCTACGTCCAGCTCTACAAAGCACTAGGCGGAGGCTGGCAGGCGCTGCCCCCGCCTGCCAATACGCCAATCGCGACCAATTCTTCTTCAGGAGTTAAGCAATGATCTCGACATTAAAGCAGCTAAACCTCTCTCGCCGGATGGCAGGACATACGGCCATTTCCCTCGTCATAGCAGCGAGTCTTGCAGCTTGCGGAGAAAAAGCGCTACCGCAATCTAAGCCTCACCCGGTTCTGGTGAGTACCGTTCACAACGTGTACAACTCTGCTGAGCGTACATTCACCGGCATCGTGAGCGCACGGCATGAATCCGCTCAGGGCTTCAGGACTGGCGGCAAGGTAGCAGCCAGAATGGTTGAAGTCGGGCAAAACGTCGTTGCCGGACAAGCGCTCGCCCGCCTTGATCCCGCCGATTACGAGCTGGGGCTGCAAGCAGCAGAAGCCCAGCTGCAAGCCGCCCGGGTTGATGCTGAACAGGCGGCATCAGACGAAGCACGTTTCCGGCGCCTGCTCGAAGATCATTCGGTTTCCGTAGCCGACCATGAGCGGCAGAAAGCCCGTGCGGACGCTGCGGCAGCAAGACAGGCACAGGCCGCACGACAACTTGATTTGGCACGTAACCGGAGCAAATACACAACCCTCGTCGCGGAATTTAATGGCGTGATTACCTCGCTAAAATTCGAGACTGGCCAGATTGTCGCCGAAGGACAACCGGTCGTGACGATTGCCAACCTGTCCGAACTGGAGGTGGTTGCCGATCTGCCCGAGGAAATGGCGGGTAGCGTAAATACCTTGACTGCCTCGGCCACTTTTTTAGATACACAAGCGCTTAGCCTTGCACTGAAATTGAGAGAAATTTCGCCCGCTGCTGCCGCTCAGACCAGAACGTATCGGGTACGATTCAGCATCGCAGACAAGTCGCCCGCTATTCAACAGGCACTGCATCTCGGTATGACGGCTAACCTGCATCTATCCAAAAAGGAGGGTGAACTAACAGCCGTTCTACCGGCAACAGCCGTCTGGAAAACCGACGGCCACACCATGATCTGGCAAGTGGACAACTCAGGGCGCAAGCTCATCGCAAAACCTGTTGAAGTTCTCCGCTATACGAACGAGGCAGTGCAAGTGCGGAGGTTAGCAGATGGCGCGAAGGTGGTATCGGCTGGCATTCAAAAACTGGTTCCCGGCATTGACATCGTTCCCGTTGAGCGTAGTGGCAGCGGAATGAATCTGAGTACATCAGCCGCACATACGGCTATGAAAAGCACAGCGGGGACTCAACTGTGAAGACGGGATTTAACCTCTCCGCCTGGGCCGTCAAGCATCAGGCCCTAGTGTTATTTATGATCCTGACTACACTGATAGCTGGGGGGGGTTCATACATGAAACTCGGCCGTCTGGAGGATCCAAACTTCAATGTTCCGCTGATGACTGCGGTCGTCATCTGGCCCGGCGCGACGGCGCAGGAAGTTCAGGATCAGGTGATGAACAAAATTGAGAGCAGGCTGCGTGAGCTTAACGGTTTAGACTACGTGAAGACGTTCTCCCGCCAAGGCTATGGTGCTGTCTCATTGCGTATGAAGGGCGGCCTGCCCCAGCAACAACTCACCGATGCCTGGTACCAGGCGCGCAAGAAAATCGGCGATATCCAGCAGGAGTTTCCTGCTGGTGTGCGCGGCCCTTATTTCAACGACGAGTACAACGACCTCTACATGTCGCTTTATGCGATTCAGGGCGATGGATTGTCAATGGCAGAGCTCCTTGAATATGCGGAAAAAATCAAGCGAGACCTGCAGAGCGTACCCACCCTGAGCAAGGTAGACATTCTGGGCAAACAGCCCGAAAAAGTCTTTGTTGAGCTATCCGGCAAGCACCTTGGCGCGTTAGGCATGTCCCCGCAGGAAGTAATTGACTCCCTGGTACGGCAAAACCTGATGAGTCCATCGGGTTCGGTGGACACCCGTTCCGACCATGTGTTTGCCCGTGTCGATGGAGCGCTGCACAGCGCAGCGGATGTTGCTAAGGTCAGTATCGAGGCAGGCGGACGGCTGGTCAGGTTGTCCGATATTGCGACAGTCCGCGCCGGTTACGAGGATCCGCCCGCATACACTGTCCGCCACAACGGTCATCCGGTGCTGGTAATCGCTACCACCATGACGCCGAATGCGAATATCCTCAAGGTCGGCAAAGCGGTTGACGAACGGATGGCTGCGATTCAGGCGAACCTGCCCTCGAGCATTTCAGTAGAAAAGTATGAAGATCAACCGAAGGTGGTCGAGGAATCGGTCTGGGAGTTTGAAAGGTCGTTTCTGGAAGCGCTTGCCATTGTGCTGGCGGTGTCTTTTCTGTCCTTGGGGCGGCAGGCGGGGGTAGTGGTTGCGGCCTCGGTGCCGCTGGTGCTGGGCATCGTTCTGGTTGTCATGTATCTGGCCGGATGGAATCTGGACCGTATTTCACTCGGCTCGCTCATCATCGCACTCGGTCTACTCGTTGACGATGCGATCATTGCCGTAGAGATGATGGTGCTGAAACTGGAGGAAGGATGGGATCGGGCCAAAGCGGCGACTTTTGCCTATACCTCGACCGCCTTCCCAATGCTGACGGGTACCATGGTCACTGTAGCGGGGTTCATGCCCGTGGGTTTTGCCAAGTCCACCGCCGGCGAATACGCGGGCGGAATATTTTGGGTCGTGGGCATAGCACTGGTAGCGTCCTGGTTCGTCGCGGTCATCTTCACCCCCTATCTCGGAATGAAACTGCTGCCGTCCACCATGGCGGGCGGCTCGCATGCCGACCCCTATGACAAGCCGATCTATCACCGGCTGCGTAAGTGGGTTGACTGGTGTGTCGGCCAGCGCTGGAAGGTGTTGGCTGCAACTGGCATCTTCTTCGTTCTTGCCGGTCTGGGGATGACGCTGGTGCAGCAGCAGTTCTGATCGTCTTGAACTGATGGTCGAACTACGTATGAAGGAGGGAGCTTCTTTTGCGGCGACCGAAGAGCAGGTCAAGCTATTTGAGAAGGTGCTGGCAAAAGATCCGGATGCCAAGAGTTTCACAGTCTATACGGGTGCCGGGGCTCCGCGTTTCTACTTGTCCCTGGAGGCGGAACTACCCAATCCCGGTTATGCCCAGTTCGTCATCATGACCTCCGGAGCCAAGGGGCGGGAGGCCTTGCGCGCCCGTCTGCTCGACTATTTCGCCAAGGATGAGGCGCAGCCGTTAGTACGCGGTCGGGTGTTGCGCATGGAGTTCGGCCCACCGGTTGGATTCCCTGTCCAATTTCGCGTCATCGGCCCCGACCCCGATACCGTGCGCGGCATCGCCTACCGGGTGCGAGACATCGTGCGGGAAAGCGCCTTGGTGCGTGATACGCAACTGAACTGGAACGAGCGCGTCCGTACCCTAAGCGTTCACGTGGATCAGGACAAGGTTCGTCTGCTGGGTTTATCGTCAGCCGATGTCGCGCAAACCTTACAGACAGTCCTCTCCGGTGCGCCCGTGACGCAAATCCGCCGCGGCGAAGATCTGATCGATGTCGTGGTGCGTGCCGATGCCAGCGAAAGAAAAAAACTGGAGAACCTTGGCGACATTGTATTGTTTTCACGTACCGGTGCCGTGATTCCGCTTTCGCAGGTCGCACGCATCGAACCGACCTTTGAGGAACCCGTGCTGTGGCGGTGGAACCGCAACATGGCGATTACGGTGCGCAGTGACTTGGCTGACGGTGTTCAGGGGCCCTATGCCACCGAAAAGATTTGGCCATCGCTACAGCCAGTGCTCGACAGCTTGCCCAGCGGATACCGGATCGAAAAGGGCGGAGCCATCGAAGAATCGGACAAGTCAAACCTGGCATTATTGGCGATATTCCCGGGGATGTTACTGGTCATGCTGGCGTTCCTGATGATGCAGCTACAAAGTTTCTCCAGAATGTTCATGGTCTTCATGACCGCCCCCTTGGGCTTGATCGGTGTGGTACCGGCGTTACTGATCTTCCATGCGCCGTTCGGCTTCGTGGCACTGCTGGGCGTAATCGCATTAAGTGGCATGATCATGCGCAATTCAGTCATCCTCGTCGACCAGATCGAGCGGGACATCAGTTCCGGCAGTCATCCTTGGCAAGCTATCGTGGATGCAACGGTGCGCCGAACTCGCCCGGTCGTCCTGACGGCTGCTGCGGCTGTTCTTGCCATGATTCCCCTGACACACAGCATCTTCTGGGGCCCAATGGCGATCTCGATTATGGGTGGGCTGATTGTAGCTACGATCCTCACGCTCGGATTTGTACCCGCGCTCTATGCGGCATGGTTCAAAGTGAAGCGCCAACAATGAACATTAGCTGTGGCTGGTCAGTAGGATTTTTGCTGGCTTATTTGATATAGGGATTTCTTTAATCACAGAAGCGGATGGCGGCGCACCATTAAGGCGACCGCCCTCCAGCGTGAAATAACGAGCGATGAGTTTACACAGTGGATCATGTATTTGTGGTGAAGTGAGATATCAACACAAGAATATTAAACGTTGTGAGGCAATCAAACTGACCGGTGCGAGCCGCAATACGCTCAGCAACATTTCCGTACACTGATCGAACGCGGACACTTAAACCAGCACGGTAGCGGACGGGGTGTCTAGTACGAGCTTCGCTGAAACCACTCATCTAGGAGCATTCGAGCAGCATGCTGCGAGCCTGCGAACGCCAATGCGCATGCAGACGCGTTGGCTGGTCAAGATGACCAATTCCCGATCGCGCAATTGAACCCACGTCCGCTGCCACTCTACCTGCAACGAAACAACCGGCGAATTTCCTGATAAGATTCTTGCCGAATAAGGGATTTTGGTAGGTTTTCGCAGCTGCCCACAATGGCTCGCAGGCGTTGGGATAGCTTAAATTAACTCGGGGTGCGACCCCACCATTGATATCTATGCCTCCAACTCACGATGCGCGTAAACCTTATCCAATTTCTTGGGAAAAGCAAACTGTATTCATGCAAGAACTTCCTGATCATTTTGCCAGAATGGTTTTGTTTAAGGTTAATACAGGTACACGTGAGCAGGAGGTTTGCCATTTGAGATGGGATTGGGAAATTGACGTACCGGAGCTAGGTACAAGCGTATTCCTGATTCCCACAGATTTTGGCAGCCGATGCACGGCTTTGATAAGCAGGCATTAGAGGAGTTTTCACCGCTCAATATTTTGCCTGCGCCGAGCCAGTCATTCGCGAATGCGGGCAATCAAAACTAAGCGGTCCTTGACAAACTTCAGCTGCCTAGCAAGTTCAGCGGGATAAATACTACAAACGACTCATTACGTTTAGTCAATTTCCGACACACAAACTGCACCAAATGACGTACACCAATTTTTCCCAGTACATCGCTACCTTGTCACACGTCAGTCTATTAACACCCGGTTGCGGCCTTCGTGTTTCGCCTGATATAGAAGATGATCAGCCGCAGAAATCATGGTGTCCACATGGTCCGTCACTTTCGTGGTAATGCCGATGCTGACAGACACATAAACTTTGGTATCGCCAATTTCAATGATCATTTTTTCAAGTGTTTTGCGAAAGTCATCAAACAAATCAAAGGCCGAGATGGGCGAGAGATTGGATGCAATCACACAAAATTCTTCACCGCCATAGCGGGCGACAATATCGCTGCTGCGGAAACGCTCATGCAACAAAGCGCCAACTATCCGCAATACTTCATCTCCGGCGTCGTGCCCCCAAGTATCGTTGATGCGTTTAAAATGATCGATGTCTATCACGGCTACAGCGAGCTGTGTATTCATACGATAGGCACTGGATACCAATGGAACACCGATGCGTAGCAATTGCCTGCGGTTGTTAAGTCCGGTGAGAAAATCAGTTGTGGCCGCCGCTTCAGCACTGGTGCGCTTTTGGTAGTTGAGCGCATTGGCCAGCGCGATGGATATTTTGGATGAAAACACTTCCAGCAATTTCCGGTCATGTTCATCGGTGTCACCTAAAGTCCCGTGCAGCAGCGCCGCGCTTCCCTGAGCAGACTCTGTTTCAAGATACAGAACCGTGTAGTCATCCGTCATCTGTGTTTTCTTATCAGACAGCGCCTGACGTATCAGCTGCACCATCTCACTATGCTTGCAGGCACCATCCATCGGACAGGTCATGCAATCACTGTATTCCCCTGCTGCCCCGAGTATCTGGATACCGGTACATTCACGATTATTAGCGACAGATAGGTCCTGTTCCAACTGGGCACAAATAACCCCATTAGGCTGACAATCCAGAAAACCCGCTAACTGGGTGAGCACGCCCGAGGCAAAGTTTTGTATAGAGCTCACTTGAAATAGCGTACTGGTGCTATCAAGGATTTTAGTCAGCCCATTTTTGTTTTTTTCCAGTGAAAGAATGGTCTCGTATGAACGCAGTGCAGCAATCACCGTAGTAAAAAGCTTTTGCGCAGTCAGTTCACTTTTTGCCTTGTAGTCATTGATATCGTAGTCAATAATGACACGCTCTTCCGGGGCCTGGCCTGGCTGCCCGGTACGTAAAATGATACGCACAGCCAGATTGCCCAGATCCTCACGTATTACCTTGACCATTTGCAGACCGGCGTCATCACTCTCCATGACCACATCAAGCAAAATAGCTGCAATTCCAGACTCTCTCGCCAGTATCTGACTTGCCTCTTTCGCGGAATAGGCGGACAGCATCGTAATGCCGCGATCCTTGTAAATAACCTTACCCAGTATCATGCGCGTCACTGCGTGAACTTCCTCATCATCATCTACAATCAGGATGCGCCAGTCCTTGCACCGCCTGGCGGGTTCAACAGGTTTGGATGGTTTGAGTCGCAGTGGATTTGTTACATCGGTCATGAGGTTATTCCTTATTTAGTCGGCCAGTATGCGTGGAAAATGCAGGATAAAAGTGCAGCCTTTCCCCGGCGAACTTTGCATTTCTATACTGCCATGAAGCATCTGAGTGACGATATTATAGACAATATGCAATCCCATCCCGCTGCCCCCCTTGCCGCGTGCGGTCGTAAAAAACGGATCGAATATCTTGTGGTGAAACTCGAGGGGAATCCCTTTCCCGTCGTCGTGATAGACAAGTTCGATATGGTCACCTGTATCGTGTACGGCAATCTCAATTTGACCGTGCTGATCTTCATTGTAGCCGTGCAGCAGCGAATTCATGATCAGGTTAGTTAGCACTTGCGCCAAGACCCCTGGTAGTCCATGCAGCAAAATTCCTGCCGGGCAGTCTGTTTTTACCGCCACATTGCGTTTCCTGAGCTTAGGCCCCACAGACAGCAAAATCTCATTCAGATAGTCTGCTAGATCGAAATTTCGCATCTCGCCGCCAGCCTGATCAACGGCAATCTGTTTAAAGCTGTGTATCAGATCAGCCGCGCGCCGGCTATTGATTGTGATCAACTGACTTGCCTGCTGTGCAGTGGAAAAATATTCAGCGAGTCCTTCTTCAGTGAGTTCTCCTGCCTGATAGAGCGCGTCGGTCTTCTTTGTTTCTGAACTTAAATGGGTCGCAGCACTGAGTGTAATTCCAACCGGCGTATTAATTTCATGCGCAACGCCAGCCACTAGTTCACCCAAGGCAGCTAATTTTTCAGACTGAACCAGTTCATCCTGCAGCCTACGCTGCAACATGAGTGCCTCTTCCGCTTTTTGTTTGGCGTCGAGTAGTGCCGTTCGGCTTTGTACCTGTTCGGTGATATCCCAGTTCGTGCCGACCATACGCTGGGGCTGGCCTTGCCCGTCGCGCTGTACGTTGCCCATTGCACGGATATGGCGGATTGTCCCATCAGGTTTCAGCACACGAAATTCAGTATTAAAATCTTTCTCTCCGCTCAGCGCCATCTGGATTTCCAAATCTCCGCGTGCAGCATCGTCAGGAAAAAGTCCTGACCGCCAAGCCTCATAAGCGCCGCTAAACTGCTCACGGCTGACGCCGTACAGTACGAACATCTGATCATCCCAACTCAGGGTGTTATGCACCACATCATAATCCCAGATACCGACCCCGCCGGCTCGGGTGGCGAGCGAGAGCCGCTCACTCAGTTGGCGCAAGGCTTCTTCAGCATTTTTTCGCTCAGTGATGTCGTGTGAAATCTTGGAGAACCCCAGTAACTCACCCTGATCACCGTACAGAGGCGTAATCATTACATGTGCCAAGAACCGGGAGCCATCTCTGCGCAATCGCCAACCTTCATCTTCGATACACCCTTGTTCCTGTGCCGCAACAAGTTCAGCTTCCGTCTTTTCAAATACATCCTGATCGGACGGATAGAAAATTGAAAAATGCTGTCCTATGATTTCTTCTGAGGTATAACCCTTGAGTCGTTGGGCCGCCTCGTTCCAGCTAATCACGCGTCCGCTTGCATCCAGCATGATATTAGCGACATCCTTGACGCCATCTACCAACAAACGGTAATGCTTCTCGCTCAGACGTAATTTATTATTTGTCTCAGCAGCCAACTGAATAACAGTTTTTAGGCGACCCAGCGTGATGCTAAACAGCCCCCCCATGACACAAAACATGATGATCGATACGAACTCCATGGGTGAATTTAAACTGAAGGAAAACTGCGGCGGGATAAAGAACCACCATACAATCAGAGCTGAAAAAACAGTAGCGATTATTCCGGGAATGAAACCTCCGATCAAAGCACTGAAAAATACGGCGGGATAAAACAAAAACCACACTAACGGCTGAAATATGAACCAGAATTCCCATTGCACCGCAAATGCCAGCATAGGAGGCAGTAGTGCCAGAATTGGGCGTAGTTGGGTACTACGTTCTAGGTAATTGCTAGCCATTTTTTAAGATATTACAAGAAATTTAGGAGGCCACTAACGGCTGCTAATGGCACGTTCCTGATGGACGGTTTGGATAATACACCGCCTCAAACCAGTCAGTGAAGATTATTTATCGGTTCAAAATTTAGCCAACCAATGTTTTTTCTGCAGCAAGAAAAACACTAAAGACTTACGCTTGAACAATTTCAATCGCAACAATCTCAAACTGTAATATTCGCACTCATAAAAGTAATTGCACCTCCAGACAGAATCACTCGCCCATCATTTATCTCACAGCTTAGGCGCCCTCCGCGCTTGGAAATTTGTCGTGCTATCAAACGGTTTTTCCCAAGTTTTGTCGCCCAGTACGGCGTCAGCGCACAGTGAGCAGAACCGGTTACAGGGTCTTCCGGTATGCCAAACTTCGGTGCAAAGAACCTGCTGACAAAATCCACCTCAACGCCGGGAGCCGTAATGATGACACCGCGTAAATCAAGCTGAGCCAGTAAAGCCTGATCCGGTCTGATGGCTCGCACAATATCTTCACTTTCGAATACCGCCATGTAGTCGTCTGCGGCCAGAACTTCAAAAGGACGTCGCCCCAGCCCCTTGGTTAGTAACTCCGATATTTCGCACGGAACGGCTGGGCACGCAGGAAAATCCATCTTCAGGCGAATGCCATCCCTTTGTACGAACAAATCACCGCTGCGTGTCTCAAAGGTGATGCGCTGCCTGGTGTAACCAAGCTCTTCAAATATGCTGCAAGCGTTGCATGAGCACACAGATCAACTTCCGTAACGGGTATAAACCATCGCAATTCGTAGACTTTTTCAGAGGGGACGAAAAATGCTGTTTCAGACAGATTATTTTCCTCAGCGATGGATTGCAACAAATTGTCCTCAAGCCAGTGATTGAGCGGACACACCGCTGCCGGGTTGCCCTCAAAAACCCGCTCCGCGAACGCATCCACTTGAAATTGTCTGATTTTCATATTGCACCGTCTTTCGCGCAGCGCTTAACGAGCGCGGCCATTTCAGGCTGGCCTGTGCTGGTCAGCCCGCCGACGACGGATGCACGATCCTGATCCGATCGATTCTGGCTGACTTTCCACTTACCTTTAAGCTCTGTGATCTCTATCTCAATCCCCACAATCACATCCAGCAGTTTACGGGTGAATTCGTGTGGTGCATCCGCCACAGTCCACGGATGTTCAAAGCCAGCTTCGTTATGTGCCGTAAGAGACTCCAGCTGGGACAGGATCCAGTCCGGCTCATGAGTGACGCGCAATCTGCCCTTAGCCTGAACACTCACATAGTTCCAAGTAGGCACCACTTTGCCGGATTCCGCCTTGGAGGCGTACCACGAAGGCGTGATATAGCTTTCAGAGCCGTGAAAAATTACCAGCACGTCAGCATCAGCAGGATGATCCTGCCAGAGCGGATTGGATCTCGCCACATGCCCGCTTAGCGTTCCATAAGGCTTAGTTTCCGCCGACAATATCAGCGGAATAGGGTTGGCTTCGATACCACCAGCATTGAGTGTAACCAGTGTTGCCAGCGGTTTTATCCGAATCAGCTCGTGTAAAACCTCAACGTCTGTTTCTTCGAATTGTTTTGGGATGTACATAATCTTCCTTATCCTTTCAGAGCAATATTGTCAGTGGCGCTCACAACAACTTGTCAATTTTGAAAAATGTAAACCTAGCTCATGTTTTATCGAGCCTTGTTGAATTTAGTTGGTTTATTCGTGCCAATCTGGGAATTGTTTTAACGAGCGAAAGAATTCCATGTCGTGGTTGGGCCAAAGTTGAGCCTGCTCTTCGCTAGCAAGACGCTTTAGTTTTCGGATACTGCTCAGGGCCAAATCGTCACGGTCTTGCCAGCATAAACCGGGCGCAATCTCCTGCTGCAGATTCTCGGCAAGATCAGCTGCATCACCACAAAGCAATATGGGTGAACCTTTGGGTAGCTCTACCCACAATGACATGTGACCCGCCGTGTGTCCGGGCGTTGAGATGGCTCGTACCCCCGGCACCAGATCGTATTCGCCACGCTTTACTTTCCACGGATAATCACCCGAAAAATCGGCTGGGAAATAAGCTGCATCATTCCCCGTTCGAGCAGCTTCCAGCTCGTCGTGTTGTACGTGGACTTCCTTGCCGCATACATCACATAGTCCACCCGCATGATCGAAATGCAGATGACTCAGAAATACCACATCCACATCGGCCGGTGTCAGCCCCAATTTGGCAAGGTGACGCGGCAAGCGCTGCGGCTCCTGCATCTCGGGCGCGCCGAACGCAAAATTTTCCGGGTCGTAATACTGTGCGCGCTGAGCCGGGTCGGCAATCTTGGTATAATCGCAGCCGACATCAAACAGGATGCGTCCGTTGCTAGTCTCGATCAGATAGGCAAGTATCGGTGCCTGAATGAGCTGTCCTTGACCACGGTTGCGGGTTGAAAGCGATTTATCGTAACTGTGTGTGGCGGTCAGCAACGGCCAGAGACGCAATACCAGATTCATGCGTATTTCTCCTCAGCTTTTGATTCGCTGCGCGCTTCGAGTACGGCGGCCGACAAGATAAGCGCGCCCCCAATGGCTTCCTGTAAAGACAAATGTTCAGCGCCTATCAGCATGGCAGAGAACACGCCTACAACCAGTTCCGTCAGCAGCAGGATGGCGGCACGGCCTGCATCCAAGCGAGCGACACCATAAAACGTGGCGAGTGTGCCGGGTAGTATCCAAAGCAACCCAATGGCGACCAAGCCCCAAACGTGCAAGGCATTAAGTGCCGGAAACGGTTGCGGGTTACAAAACATAAAACCTAGCGAAATAACGGCACACCCGGCGAATACAGCTAAAGCTCTGATCAATTCGGGCAAGCCGTGTCCTGCGCGAATGGCAACGTTGTTGAGCGCGAAGGCAAGGCCAGACGAAAGTGCCAGCAGGTCAATGGCAGATAGTGGTGCGGCGAATACCGCCGGGCCGCCGAGTGTCGCGAATAATCCCGCGAGCGCCAGCATTAATGCGAATAAGCGCAGCCGGGTAAAAGCTTCGTCGAGGAAAATTCGCGCGGCGATGATGGTCCAGACTGGTGCCAGATAGAACAGCAACATCACCCGAACCACACTGCCTTCTGCCAGCGAGGTGGCAAAAGAGGCATTGGCCCAGCCCCCCAACAGGGCGATGAGCAGCAGCAAACCGGACTGATTGCGCCAGACCGACAGACGACGCCATACGAATGGCAACAGCACCAGTGCCGACAGACTGTACGCGAAGACCTGCACAAATCCGCTATGAATACCCGCCGCATCGAATGCTTTGAGCGGCCACCAGAACAGCCCCCAGATCACCGAACCTGCGAGCAATGCCGGGATAGCCCTACCCTTTTCAGGCCGGAGGAAAATTGTACGAATTGCCATAAAATAAGGAGACATCTCCGTGCGTTCAATATCAGAAAAAACCGTCATTCCTGCAGGTGCAGGAATGACGGTTTAGCAGGCTGAAAATGGTTTATTTCGCCAAGGATTTGACAAAGCGATCATCAAGGGTGGCGGGGATTGCCACGGTTTTCTTGATCTGACCGCTCTTCAGCAGGAGGGTATTGATGACGTCTCCGCTGACAAAATATGACTTGGTGTCACGGCCCTGCGCGAACGGTTTTTGCATTTCACTGAACGGAATGTTGTAAACCCCTTTGAGTTGCTCTAGCACTTCCTTGCCTGACACCCCGATGGCCTTGCCGATAATGGCTGCCGACTCTGCAGGCTTTGCCTGCATGTAGGCCAGACCATCCAGATAAGCCCTGATCAGGCTGGTAATTTCACGGCCATTCTTCTGGATATGCGCCCCATCGAACACCAGTACGTCAGCGATCAGACCGGGTGCTTCTTTGGACGAATAGATCACATGGAATTTTTTGCCGCCCTCCATCGCCAGTATTTGCGACACGTTAGGCTCATAAGTCACCCCCACCTGAACCGCACCGGAGGCCATCGCAGAAGGAATCGCCTCAGGCGTCATGTTGACAGGACTGATGTCCTTGTCGGTCATACCGTTACTCTTAAGGGCGTACGAGATCAGAAAATCTGAAGGCGACAGCGGTGCATAAGCAACCTTTTTGCCTTTTAAATCGCTGATTTTGCTAATGCCTTTTCCCGCAAGTACCGCATCCCCGCCGTTGGAATAATCGATCGGCATCACGACCTTAAAATCTTGCCCTTGAGCGACCGCACCGATCACCTGATCATAGGTCATCAATGCACCATCGACGGCTTTGCTGGCCATTGCCGAAGGCAACATGGCAGGATCAGCAAAGGTTTGCAGCGTCACTTTCAGGTCGTATTTTTTATACAGGTCGCGGCCCTCGGCTACGTAGAACGGGGCGTATCCAATCCAGGTCGTCAGACCCAGTTTGACCGGTGTGACGGCGAAGGCTGAAACTGAAGCCGACAGTAACGCGGCTGATACGATAAATTTTTTGATTTGCATTTTGCGACTCCTTACTTGGTTGATGAAAATGATGGTGAATCGAACTACCCTACGTTAAAACCTAATGAAATCGGCTGATTTTGCTGGCGATCATTTATTCAAGCTCAGCCTCCAATCCTGAAAGTGAGTTGTTTCGGTCTGGCCCATCCATGAATTAATCTCCCATAAATCGGCGACCGCTTGCTGCGTGAACGGCAGGGTATGCAGATAACTATCGGGCCCGAACTCGGGCGTCATCGTGGTGACTGAATATCCCGATTCCTGCTGTATCGTCCAGATTGCTTCCCAGCAGTGCTGGTGGGATGCCAGTGCGGTTGCATATTCGGGGGCGGCGGGATGCGGCACTTGCGGCCCTTGGTCGTAACCGACACGCGCATGAATATGATACGCATGCCGGGCCACGTCGAGCACGACCTCCCAGTCCTGATCCAGTTGCCGCTCCATCACCACCACCCAGTGGCTGAAATCGCAGGTGAGGCGCAGCTCAGGCAGACGCTGCAAGATTGCCAGCGTGGTCCAGGGATTGAACAGCGAACGACTGCGGTGCGTCTCAAAACTGCAGGGAATGTTCATGCGTGCCGCGATTTCCTGCGCTTCAGCAAAGAAACGCACGCTTTGCTCCTGCGACCAGGCGTCATATCCCCCGATAATGGTGACTGAACGGGGTTCGAGCATTTGTCCCAGCTGCAACTGGCGTGCGACATCGGCGACATGCTCCTCTACAGTGGCCTCACGACGCGGCACATAACCGCCTGCTGTGACGATTTCCTGTATGTATTCCAGTTGCCGGCTCTGCAAGGCATGCAACAATTCATCGCGATACGCCTGTGTTCCATCCGCGCCGCCTTCCAGTCCGGCAAAGCCCGCACCGACAGCTTGATCTGCTGCCGATACGATTGAACCCGTCCGTCCCCACAGCGTTTTGAAGAGTTTTAGTTCCATTTATAAGCTGCCTTGATAAGCGCGCCAACCGCCGAATCGGCTAATATCCAGCGCGTCCTTGACTGCGTATTGCTCGCAGACGAAACCCTGAACCTGTTCTCCGTCAGCCAGCGTGAGCGTGCCGATACCCAGCGGCGCAGGTATGCCCGCAACGAAAGAACCCAATTCCGTTGCCGCTATTTCCCAGACTTCAACCTCAATCGCGCAGCCTTGTTCATCGGGCGCAACTCGCACCATCCCGGGCCGATGCGGCGGGCCGCCAGGCAACGCGTACAGCTTGTAATCAGCCGAGCTTTGGGTACGTTCGACTCGATGTGCGCCGCGACAAGTCAACTGATGATTGAGCGGCAGTCCTTCCATATGAGCGCCGCAGACGGCAATACGAACGCGTCCGGCGGAAAGCTCCTGAGTCACCGCTACGCCGCCCATCAATCGCCCGGCCAGATGCAGCAAAGGAATATCCTGATGCGCAGGTGCTGCCAGCGTGATGCCGAACGGCAGTCCGTCATCCTGAAAGCCTGCCGGTACCGCAACAGCGGCGCAATCGAGCAGATTCATGAAGTTGGTGTAATAGCCTAGATTCGCGTTCAGCCGGATCGGATCAGCCAGCATTTCTTCGATGCGATAAATACTGCCGGCCGTCGGCGTGATTAGACAGTCGATGCCCTCCCAGACCTTATCGGCTTCACGGCGTAAGGCTTGCAGCTGGTAGATGCCGTTGTAGGCATCCGCCGCCGAGAATTTTTTTGCCCCGGCGATGATTTCGCGCACCACAGGATGAATCACATCAGCGCGTGCATCGAAAAAACCCGTGATCGCTGCATAGCGTTCCGCCACCCACGGCCCTTCGTACAACAAGCGCGCTGATTGCAAAAAGGGTGAAAAATCAATTTCGACTGCCGTGCCGCCCAGGGCGGATAACCTCTCGATACTGCGCGCGAACAAGGCAGCGGCCTGCTTATTGCCGAAAAACTGCAGCTGTTCGGCAAGGGGTACGCCAAAACGAAAAGTTTCGGCGCGCCCGAAATCAAAGCCATAGGTCTCCCTCCGGCGCGAATAGGCATCCTGATCGTCGAAGCTTGCCGCCACTGACAATACGCTGGATGCATCCGCCGTATTTAAGGCAAAGATGGATACGCAATCGAGCGACCGGCAGGCTGGCACCACCCCGCGTGTGGACAGCCATCCGCACGAAGGTTTTACGCCGACCAGATTGTTGAATGCGGCAGGCACACGGCCTGATCCTGCGGTATCGGTACCCAGACTGAAACTGACTTGACCCAGTGCCACCGCGACCGCTGACCCTGAGCTTGAGCCGCCGGAGATATAGTCCGGATGATAGGCGTTTCGGCATGCGCCATAGGGAGAACGGGTGCCGTTGAGCCCGGTGGCAAACTGATCGAGGTTGGTCTTGCCTACGGGGATCGCCCCTGCATCGATCAGGCGCTGCACCACGCTTGCGTGCCTCTCAGGCTGGTAGGCATATTCCACACAACCTGCTGTGGTGGGCGCCCCCGCCAGATCGATGTTGTCCTTGATAGCGAACGGAATGCCGTACAGCGGCAAGTCGGCAGGATCTTTGTCCTGCAGGGCAAACACATAATCGCGTATCTGTGCTATCGGCAGTCGATGTATCCAGACATGATGAGGATCGTCACCGATACGGTGAATAATATCCTCCATCACCGCCAGTGGATGCAGGCTTCCCGCCAGATAGCGCTGGCGCAGCGTATGGATGTCGAGACGGTCGTTCATGCTGCGACCCAGCTTTTGATGACCAGTAAATCCTGGCCTGCTGCAACCTGTCCGCCCGTGCGGCAATACAACTGCACAATCTCACCGTCACAGGGTGAGACGACGGCAATTTCCATTTTCATCGATTCGATGACCACCAGCGTATCACCCGCCTTGACCTTGCTGCCTACTTCAACCGGGATGGCCCAAACGTTTCCTGCCACATGCGCGGCGACCGCACGGCTACCCGGCGGCAGATCAAGTTCGCTGTCGGTACCGGCAGCCGCTACGGTGATATCCGTTGCGTATTCTGCCTGACCGTTCGCTTTCCACATCTCGCGTTCTGCCGCAAAGGCCGCGCGCTGTTTAAGGCGAAACGCGCTGATCGCATCCTCGTTGCGCTCCAGATACTGGTTGTATTCCTTGAGACTAAACGTCGTCTCCTCGATCTTGAGCTGGAAGCTGCCGGCTACAAAGTCTGCACGCATCTTGATAAGATCCTGTTCAGACACCGGATAAAAACGAATCTGATCAAAGAAGCGCAGCAACCACGGCTTGCCCGCTTTAAAATCAGCCGTTTGTTTGTAACGGTTCCACATCTGTATCGTGCGTCCGACGAACTGATAACCGCCGGGGCCTTCCATGCCGTACACGCACATATAAGCACCGCCGATGCCGACCGCATTTTCCGGTGTCCAGGTGCGCGCCGGGTTGTATTTGGTGGTGACCAACCGGTGACGCGGATCAAGCGGGGTTGCGACCGGTGCGCCAAGATAGACATCCCCCAGCCCCATCACCAGATAGCTGGCCTCGAATACGATGTTTCTAACCGTTTCGATATCATCTATCCCGTTGATTCTTCTTATAAATTCAATATTACTCGGACACCATGGCGCATCTTTGCGTACCGATTGCATGTATTTTTCAATCGCAAGCTTCGTAGAAGGGTCGTCCCACGACAACGGAAGATGCACAATACGGGTCGGCACTTGCATGTCCTCAACCGGCGGCAATTGCGTCTCCGCTGTAATCAAGGCTTGCAGCAGCCGCTCACGCGACAAAATGCGGCCGTCGAAATGAACCTGCAATGAACGCATGCCGGGGGTCAGATCGAGGATGCCCGGTAACTTGCCATCGTCCATGGCCTGCTGCACCCATTGCATCAGCGCATGCACGCGGAAACGCAAGTTGATATCTAGCACCAGCGGGCCATATTCAATCAGCAGATTACGGTCGCCGGACTGACGATAAACCACCTGCACCTGATCGCCGCTTGCCGGAATACTATGTACGACCGGGCTTGCCATTGCATCCGTTGCGGGCAGCGACGCAGTTGCTTCAGGCAGGCGTAAATGCTCGATGGCCGCATCTTGCCTGCGTTCCAACTCATTGGCCTGCGAGATCGTCATACAACTGAAACGGATACTATCACCCGGTCTTAGTTGTCCCATTTTCCACAATTCAGCTTGAACGATAGTCACAGGACAAACAAAGCCGCCTAAGCTTGGGCCATCCGGTCCCAAGATCACCGGCATGTCGCCGGTAAAATCTACCGCGCCGATGGCATAGGCGTTGTCGTGAATATTGGACGGATGCAGCCCGGCCTCGCCGCCATCCTGCCGCGCCCATTCGGGCTTGGGGCCAATCAGGCGCACACCGGTTCGACTGGAGTTGTAATGCACTTCCCAGTCGGTGGCAAAGAAGGTCTCGATATCAGCTGCTGTGAAAAAATCCGGTGCGCCGTGCGGGCCATACAGCACGCCGATTTCCCATTGTCGGGAGTAAGCCGGAATCAAATCAGCGGGCAGCGTTTGTTCTGTGCAGGCGGCTGTGACGGCGCCCAGATGCAGTACATCGCCGGTACGCAAAGTGCGCCCGCCGTGTCCGCCAAATTGTCCCAGCGTAAAAGTCGCCTTACTGCCCAGATATTCCGGCACATCAAAACCGCCGGCAACCGTCAGGTAGCTGCGGCAACCGCCCCCCTCCACCGATCCCAGACGCAGTATGCTGCCGGCCTTGATGGCATGACTGCGCCAGAACGGCAGCGGTTCGCCATCGAGTTCAGCCGACATCAAAGCCCCGGTGAGCGCAATCACCGTATCGCTATTAAAGCGCAAAGTTGGGCCTGCGACCGTCAACTCAAGACCTGCCGCATTCGCTGCATTGCCCAGCAAGCGATTCGCCATCCGAAAAGCCAGAGCATCCATCGGGCCTGACGGGGGTACACCGATGTTCCAGTAACCGGTGCGACCCGGGTAGTCCTGCACAGTGCTTTGCACGCCGGGTTCGATCACATCGATGGTATTAGGATGATAGTGAAAACCATTCAGATAGCGCGTGGTCTGCAAGCCATCGCTGAACACATGATCACACACGATCTGGCGCAGATAGTCCAGATTGCTCTCGATGCCGTCGACGCGGGTGTTGGTCAACGCGTGACGCATCTTCTCCAGCGCTGCTTCCCGATTGTCGGCGGTGACGATAATCTTCGCGATCATCGGATCGTAATAAGGAGGGATCTCGCTGCCGCGTTCTACCCAGGTCTCGATGCGTGCTTCTTCGCAAAACTCGACGTCGCTCAGCACGCCGCTGGAAGGCTGGAAGTTCTTGTTTGGGTCTTCCGCATACAGACGCACCTGCATGGATGCGCCCTTAGGCACGACTTTTAATGACGCAAGCGGGAGTAATTCTCCTGCGGCCTGCAGCACCATCCACTCAACCAGATCGACTCCGGTGACTTCTTCAGTTACGCCATGTTCGACTTGCAATCGCGTATTCACTTCGAGGAAATAGAATTCGCCGTTGTTCGCATCGAAGACGAATTCCACCGTGCCCGCCGACTGGTACTGAACGGCCTCACCCAGCCGTACCGCAGTTGCCAGCAAGTGTTGCCTGACAGCGTGCGTCAGATTGGGTGCTGGTGTCTCTTCGATCACTTTCTGGTTGCGACGCTGTACCGAACAATCGCGCTCGCCCAAATCGATCACGCCGCCACGGCCGTCACCGAACAGCTGCACCTCAATGTGGCGCGCGTGTTCGACATATTTTTCCAGATAGATGCCGGCATCCTTGAAATTGGCGCGCGCCAGTCTCTCCACCGACTGGAAGGCCTCATTCAATTCATCCGAACTCCAGCACAGACGCATGCCGATGCCGCCGCCGCCCGCGGTGCTTTTGATCATCACCGGATAGCCGATGCGTGCCGCCTCGGCGTGTGCATGGCCCGCATCGATGAGCAGACCGCTGCCCGGCAGCAAGGGCACACCATTTTGTTCAGCCAGCTCGCGTGCGGTGTGTTTTAAACCAAAGCGGCGCATCTGATCAGGGGTCGGGCCGATGAACACCACACCCGCTTCAGCACATTGCTCGGCAAAAGAGGCATTTTCCGAGAGAAACCCGTAACCCGGATGGATCGCCTGTGCGCCGGTTTCAAGCGCGACTTCAAGGATGCGCTCGCCGCGCAAATAACTCTCAGTGGCGGGGGCCGCACCAATGCAGACGGCTTCATCCGCCATCTGCACATGCAGCGATTGCGCATCGGCTTCGGAGTAAACCGCCACGGACTGAATCCCCATCTGCTTCAGTGTGCGGATGATGCGGCAGGCGATCACACCGCGATTTGCTATCAAAACTTTATTAAACATGGCTCACCCCATTTGCAGGTCGTCCTGCATGGTTGTCATGCATCCGGTCGTCCGGACGCGATAGTTAATGGCTGACAGCATCCCAGACCAGCAAACGCACCGGTGTCGGGTTATAGGCATTGCACGGATTGTTCAATTGCGGGCAGTTCGAGATCAGTACCGTCACGTCCATCTCCGCGCGCATCTCGACATATTTTCCGGGTGCCGAAATACCGTCGGCAAAGGTCAATTCGCCCTGCGGAATGACCGGCACATTCATGAAAAAATTGACATTGGCGGTCAGATCGCGCTTGCCCAGTTGTATGTTTCCCGGGCCGCAATCGCAATGTCCCAGCGCGTGCAGAAAACTGTCGCGGCAGCTATGCATATACTTCTTGTCGATGGCATAGCGCACGCTGTTGCTTTCCGCCGCACAGGCGCCCCCCAGCGTATCGTGACGTCCGCACGTGTCAGCGACAATGGTCATCAGCACGCGGCCCTCGGTCGACATCAATTGCGTGCCGGCACTCAGATACAAATTAGACTGCTCACGAATGGTGTCCACCGCGCTGTAACGCTCTTCCGGGTTACGCGCGTTGTAGAACAGCGTATCCACGGCCTGATTGCCTTCCAGATCCAGAATGCGAAACAGCTGCCCGCGTTTAACTTCATGCAGCCAGGACTCGCCTGCCGGCAGTATCAGGTCATAGCATGCCTGTTCGAGTGTCAGTTTGCTTTCAACGATAGTCATGTGATTTCCTTAGCGATACAGCAACTCGGTGTTGTAAAAACCGCGCACGTTTTCCGGGCAGCGGTTGCGGCAGTAGTCATCTTCATCCGGCAGACCTGCGTGCCAGGCCTGCAACAACAGGGGTTTTGGCGCGTAGTGCGGATTAGGATCAAGCGGATGCGGACAGGCGGATACGACGACCAGCACGTTCATTTCAAAGCGCAGCTCGACGTAGTCGCCCGCCTTGGAATGAAGGCTTTGATAGTGCAGACCGCCCTCCTCGTCCACACTCACCTTGCTAAAAAAATTCACATTTGGCACGATGTCGCGTCGACCCATCCCCCACTTACCAAGCTCGATAACAATGCTATCCGTCGCATTGCGGTGCATGGCGTTGCGCTGCTGCTGGTAAGTTGCTGCACCGTATTTCTTCGTCACCAGTGCCGCGTTGCTCATGCCGCAAATTGTGTCGTGCCAGCCGCAACTATCCTCGATGACGGAAGCCAGCACGCGCCCCATGTCGGAATAACACACGAAACCACGAGTCAAATGCGCGGTGTGCTGTGCTTTGAGCGTATCTGCCATGTTGTAGCGCTCCAGCTTCTCTTGCTGGTTGTAAAACAGCGTGGACAAATTTGCGCCGCCTTCGATATCGGTGATGCGCAGTGCCGTACCGCGCCGCATCGAAAATGAGGCGTGTGCGCCGCCGGGGATAGTGTCTTCCCACAGCCTGTTGAATTCTGATAGTTTTTCAGTCATAGCATTCCTTGCATATCGTTAGTTGTTGTCAGCAGGCTTGGTCATCCGCGCCAGCAATTCCAAGTCGGTGTGCACACCGGCGGTTTCGCGGATACGGGTCAGGATGGCTTTTTTCTGCTGCATGAATTCCGCTGAGAGTTTCATGTCCTGATTGCGTTGTGCCGGCAGATTCACAGGGCAAATACTGTCGATACGTCCGGGACGCGGAGCCATCACCACTACGCGCTGGCCAAGATAGATCGCTTCCTCCACATCATGCGTGACGAACACGATGGTGGTCTTCTCCAGTTTGGATACATGCAAAATCATGTCGTGCATCACTTCACGCGTCTGAGCATCCAGCGCGCCAAACGGCTCGTCCATCAGCAGTATCTGCGGGCGTGGCAGTAATGCGCGTGCGATGGCAACCCGTTGCTGCATACCGCCGGATAGCTGGTTCGGGTAGGAATTTTTTACATGGTTCAGACCCATCAGATCAATTAACGCATCCGCCCGGCCTGAGGCGGCTTCAACATCCGCAGAGGTGATGTCTTCGAGATTGATTTGCAGCTGGCGCGTGAATTTGATGTTATCCATCACCGTCAGCCAGGGGTACAGACTGTAGTGCTGAAATACCATGGCGCGGTCAACTCCGGGGCCGCTGATCGGCGTCCCGTCTACCTTGATGCTGCCTGAGGAAAGCGTCTCCAATCCGGCGATGCAGCGCAACAGGGTGGATTTCCCGCAGCCGGATGCACCGACGAAAGTCACAAACTCATTGCTGCCAATATCCAGGCATACTTCCTGCAAGGCCGTGATGCTGCCCTCGCCGAATGTCTTGCAGGCCTTTTCAATACGTATTTTGATGTCCATTATCGCCACCTATTTTTTGTACAACCAAGGAAAGCTCTTACGATGCAGCCAGCGGAACAGCTGGTCGATCGCTAATCCGATCAGTCCGATCAGGATGATCCCGGCGAAGATTTTGTCGGTCTGCATGAAACGCTGCGCCCTTAGAATGGCGTAGCCTAATCCGGAATTTGCAGCGACCAGTTCAGCGACCACCAGATAGGTCCACGCCCACCCCATGGTGACGCGCAGGGTGTCAAGTAAAGCCGGCTTGGCGGATTGAACAATGACCCGTGAGACGATTTCGCTACGCGTCGCGCCCATGGTTTGCGCGGCCTCTATTTGCGTGACGGGAACCCGGCGCACATCTTCCGCGATCATCAATACCATCTGAAAGAAGGTACCGATGAAGATAATGGCGATCTTGGAGCTTTCATCGATACCGACCCACAACATGACCAGCGGAATGAAAGCCACTGCCGGCATATAGCGAATAAAGTCGGTCAAGGGTTCGAGAAGTGCCTGCACCGGACGGTAGGTGCCGATCATAATGCCCAGCGGGATCGCAAGTACCGCTGACAAGGTAAACCCGGCTGCGACCCGGTAGGTGCTGATCCACATGTCACCCAGCAAATCATCATCATTGAACCAGCTATAGAGCCGTGACAGCACGTCCACCGGGCCTGGCATAAATACCTTGTCCATTAGCCCGCTCGCGGATAACCACCACCATCCAGCAAGTGGTAGCAACAAGCCTGTCAGCGCGAACAACAGATAGGCACGCTGACTAAGATGTCCGCGTATCACCCAAAGGGCGCGCCATCCGCAGATGACACGATGCTGGCGTGTTTTATCACTAGACATTGTGCACCTCGTTGTAGCCTACGAGGCACCTATATGTTACTGATGGCGATTCAACCAATTGCTTTGACGACATAATTTGACTCCTGAAATGAAATAGCCCGAGAGGGTGCCAATAAAAATTGGTCACAACCTCCCGGGCTTTTATCCCTCCGTGAAGTCTTATCATCGACAAGACCGAGAACTCTCGGACCAGACACTGCCAAAATTTAATTGGCAGTCGGAACCCTAGTTCTTCTGCAAGTGGCCGACCTATCGGACCGACACCCTCGCGATAATTAAAGCATAAAGCATGCCACAGTTTACATCACCATTAATACGGTTGTTTGTCTGCGCAGATCGCTGCAAAATGCTCATAAAAAGTGCGACGCCTTATGCTGAAGCACCAAGATTGGGCGTTCGTGAAGTGTAAGCGGAGGAAATCAACTTCACGAATTTTCATCCATGTACACCCTTCATCTGATTCGCCTGACCCATAACCAACGCAACTGGGTGTTCCGCCTTTGATTTTTTTATCTGCGCAACGTAAAGGGCTATCCACGGAATCACAAACGCGTCTATCGGATTTATCGCGAACTGGAGCTGGGTAGTCCAGAAATTACCAACGGAAGTATTTCAACGGCCAACTAGGTACCAACCTAGTTATACCAAGCTGAAAAATTCCATAGTATTAACATGCCCCAGTTTACTCAATGCAACGACTAGGAAGTCAATGAAATAACAAGTTGGGATTAGGGATCTAAAATGGAGTTAATCAAATGCTGCGTGCCCTTTTAGCAGTTAAATTGAGGTGTAAGGTAGCCTCCGCACAAGTCGTACCGACTGGGGTTCTCGCCAGCGTCATCGTTATTGCAATTATATTGTGGTCCGTCTGGAGTGCCCACCAAAACTACGAATTATTGATTCAGCATGAATACGAAATGCTCGACCAACGGGCAAAAGCCCGTGATGCCCGAATTTCCGGAGCGTTGCGCACTATAAATCTGATGATGAATAGCCTCATTGAAGATATGCGCGATCAGCCAGACCTTGATGCTGTTGATCAGGGAAAGCTTTTTAGAAATTACCTTCGCCAGCTCCCTGAACTTCGCAACATTGTTTTCGTTGATTCAAACGGTAAGATTCGAGCGGATGCAAGAGATATAGCAATAGGAAGTGATGCCAGTGGGCGCGAATATTTTCGACATCACAAGGCTACTCCACAAAGTGTGGACGCATATTATTCGAGACCATTCAAGACTTTTAGTGGCTTAATTGGATACACAGCATCACATTCTTATTGTGACAGAAATGGGAATTTTATAGGAGTGCTGGTTGCATCAATCGACGCAAGATTTCTTGCAGAGAGTATGTCATTGGAAGATGAGAAGCCGGAATTAGAGGCACTTCTCATCAATACGCAGGGAGATATTTTTACCCGTGTTCCACGAAGGGAACATACTGGTGAAAATCTTATAGGCGGCATAGCCTTCACGGAACACACCAAGTCCGGATTAGAAGTCTCTCAACATTTGAATATTGTCAAGTTCGAGCCAGTCATGAGAATGTCCGTATTTCGGAATTTCAAAAATGCGCCATTCACAATCATCGTCTCTACAGAATACGGTCTTATATTCAGACAATGGATGCGATCTGAACTCACCAACGTAATTCGATTAATTTTCTTAATTGCTGCAACCATAATGTTCTATTTTTTAGCCACAAAGCGTCAGAACAGCCTCATTGCGGCTCAAAATAAAATTGAAGAGCGCGAACTAAACTTACTCAAGTTTAAATCAATTATCGACCATACAGAAGATGCAGTTATAAGCAAATCACTTGAAGGAATTATTCAAACTTGGAATAGAGGCGCCGAAAAACTATTTGGTTATTCCTCCGAAGAGGCAATAGGAAAAAATATACAACTAGTTATTCCTATTGAAAAATTAAATGAAGAACTTTCGCTTTTGGGCCGCATTGCCAAAGGCGAGAGGATAGAGTCATTTGAAACTGTTCGGTCACACAAGACGGGCAAGTTAGTCAATATTTCCGCTACACTTTCACCAATTTATGGCGATTCTGAAAATGTGACGGGAATTTCAACTATAGCAAGAGATATCTCCGAGCGAATATCAACAGAGGCACGAATTGGCTATTTAGCAACTCACGACTCATTGACGGGACTACCCAACCGAGATCTCCTCTATGATCGTCTCTCTCAAGCCATTTCAACCGGAAGGAGAATGAGAGAAACCTCTGCGATATTCTTCTTAGATCTAGATGGATTTAAGGCAATAAATGATACTTTTGGACATGAAGCTGGGGATAAAACTCTTAAGGAAGCAGCTCGAAGAATGTTATCGTGTATTCGTGAAACAGACACCCTTGCCCGCCTTGGCGGAGATGAATTTGCAATCATACTTAACGCTATCCGCACTGTCGCCGATGTCAAATCAGTAGCGAATAAGATTTTAAAATGGATTGCCGACGACATTAATTTGGATGGAGATAAGTATGCACGCATTGGTGTCAGCATTGGTATTGCGCTATATCCTGCCGATGGCAACGAAATCGATAGTCTACTGAAGGCAGCGGATTCTGCAATGTATAAAAGCAAAACTTCAGGAAAAAATCGATATACGTTCTATAGTGATCTTGAGTTAACATCTACTGAGCAGGCAGACTGGGTAGACATTTCCGGTCCACACATGACCGGACATAGCGGGATTGATGCGCAGCATCTTGAAATCGCAAAAATGCTTAATGACTTTAGCGCTGCACTACAAGTCAATGATGACCACGACTCTCTCATTGAACGTTTAAATAACCTTGTCTCTTATGTTGGACAGCATTTTGAATTTGAAGAAAAATTGATGGATCAATTCAATTATCCTGGATCAGAGCCTCACAAAAATGCACATCAGGCCCTATTAAGAGAAATAGAAACATTGAAGAAGCGTTTCTTACAAGGGGGTGAAGAGTTTGTTCTTCAGTGGCTCAAGGATTGGCTACTTGGGCACATCGGGAGTTCCGATAAGCAATTAGGTTATTTCTTGGAGAGAGTGGTAGTGGTGCACGAATAAAAGCACCTGAAATAAGTTGAGGTTCCACCGATATTTCATCTTCCAAGGGGCGGGGTTCATGCTGCCAGTTTCTCCTTCTGCTGAGCAATCAGCCAGCTATCCAGAAACTGAATCGGTGATTTGTAGCCCAGTGTTGAGTGCTGCCGTTTTCAGTTATATAGCACCTCGATATACTCAAAGCTCATCGCTGTCAGTTCGAGCAGATTACACACGCGTAGTTTGCTGTCGATGGCTAAGTTGAACATGGCCAATTTGCGGACCTATTTTGATAATTTCAGGCGGATACGTATGGCCAAGATTTCTTTCAATTTCAGCGGTTGCGGTAGGGACGCCAGTTACCTGACGCCCCCCGCACAGATCCGTACTTGCAGCACTACTGCATACGGCTCCTACCATAAGTCTTGACGCAGAACCGCTCACTCGGAAGCGGATGGACTACCCGGCATGGTGGCAGGTACTTCTTGACCAGCCTATTGAACCGAGACCAGAGCAACTTATGCCGCTGACTTCTTCGTATCAACGCATGCCGCCAAGCGCGGCACAGTTCACTACGGAAAGAGGCTAAGCGGTACATATTACCCGGCACGGCGTAGTAGTTGAAATACCCTCGGACCATACGCCCCAGCCAACGCCCTACCACTGGGATTGACTCATGACGTCGCCGCATCAATGTTTCCCGAATAGCTGCCAGTGTTGCTCTCATCCTCTTCTTGATCGTCAACCTGACGATCAAGAGACCTCGGCCACGCCGACCACAGCAATGCGTAAACCCAAGAAAGTCAAACGTTTCAGGCTTTCTCAATTCACGCTCCCGGCATTGTTGCGCAGCGTATCGACCAAATCGAATGGTAATCCCCACATTTTGCGAATTCCGGAGCAACTTGGACACGCATTCCACGGCAAACTGGACAGTAAAATAGAGATGTAGCGGTACGCGGGATAACCGTGGCAACCTCGGCGATTTTTACCGGGGAGCCACATGGCCAACAACAGGTTATCCATGCGCAAAATTACAGAAACACTCCGCCTGCATTACGAATGCGGTCGAACCTTTAGGGAAATTTCCCGTGCCATAGGCGCATCTCCCACCACGGTTAGTGAGTATGTTCGCCGCGCCAAAGCTGCGGGCCTAGGCTATCCGCTGCCCGAAGGGTTGGATGATTCGGCCCTTGAGTTGCGGCTGTTACCGCCCGTTGTGGCTTCTGATGTTGTTCGCACTGAGCCAGACTGGGTTTGGGCGCACCGCGAAATGCGCAAGAAGAGCGTCACGCTCGAATTGCTATGGCAAGAATATAAAGCCATCCATCCTGAAGGCTACCAGTACAGTTGGTTCTGCGAGCGTTACCGGCAATGGGTTGGTCGGCTGTCAGTCACACTGCGGCAAACACATACACCTGGCGAGAAGTTAGCTCATCATTTACCATCGTTACTGAATCTATTTTCCCGCAACGGTCCGATGTCATATTGTCACCAATGGCCGAAATTGGCACTTGCCGAAATACGCGCCGCACAAACAATCGCCATAAAGCTGTTGTTCATATCGACACGGACAATGCAATTTATGTGTAAATACACACCCATCGATTTCAACGGTTGCCGTTACCCAATCAAGCCTGATGAACAGTGTGCGTCTCAAAAGAAACGTTAAGAACCTTCCTGATTGCTGAAAAAACCGCAGACAGACTTTCCATTGTAGGGTTGCCGCGAGCAGAAAGCATGCGATGCACACTCTTGCTCGGACGGTTGGTTGCCGTGGCAATTTGCTCAAAGCCCACGGTAGCATTCACCACATCGCGCAGCAATAAGCGTGACGCCTCCGCCTCGCCATTGAGAAACATATCCGTTGCCTCTCTCAGCAATGCTTCGGCAAATGCGGGATCTGCCTTGATTCTGGCTTGTAATGTTTTACTGGAATCTACAGTGAGCTGTCCCATCATTTATCCTTTCTGATTTTTCTTTAACATGGACTTACGGACATCGTACTCATCGCGTAACTTTTTCGCATGCTTGATATCGGCAGCCTGACCGTTTTTTGTTCCACCGCCAAGCAGCACGATTAACACATCACCGTCATGGATGAGGTAAATCCGAATTCCCGGACCCCAATCAATTCGATATTCCTTAAGCGTTCCATCAATGGGTTTTACGTTCCCCATGCTGCCCGCCATCATGCGCGCCCGAGCAACGGCTACTTTTGCAGCATACTCAACGGACAAATCATTGAACCACTCCGCATAGTAGTTCTTCTGTTCGCTGGTTATGTATTCTTCAATTTTGACGGTCATGGTCAAATGGTAACCTTAAAGTTACCTTGCGGCAAGATAAAGATAAAATGGGGTGCGTTTCAAAAATTTATCATCAGAATGATGCTCTGCTGGTATTTTTCCACCTTCCACGAACGTCAGGTTTCAGGCGGCAATTTTTCAATCTCGACCATCCGCTGATGGCACGCAGCCGATGCACAGCTTTAATAATACACCGCCTGAAACCGACCCTTGAAAATTTTTCTCGGTTCAAAATTTAGCCTGCCTGATTGCTGACGGTCACAACGGCCTGTTGACGAGACGAAGCAGAAGTTCAATTGTGTATGGTACTGAAGAATAATCACGTAAAGCCGTTGTGCCTATTGTTCTATTATTTGCGCATCGTTGACTGGAGAATACCGAGCTGTTTAAGCGCTGTATTTATCAATAGCCAAAGCGATATTGGTAATGCATATAAAAACACCAGCGCAAGAAAGAAACCATTATTAATCAACGGTGATATATCGACACTTCCGATAACCCAATTAATATAGCCATCCAATACTCAAGTTTATATGAAAGGAAACTCGATCAACGACATACACCCCTGACAACACTAAAAACTCAATAAAGTACGAGGAAGAAGAAAAAACACCCGTTCTCAAGTCAACGTACCGTTGAAATAGCCTTATATTCCATCCCATGAAATTGTTCACCGCCTCCCTTTTTAAAGTAATCAAATTCATGAACATAACTCTGACAACAGATGAACTCACAGAACTCACAGGGTATTTACAACCCAAGAAACAAAATGAGTGGCTGCGAGATCAAGGGTTTATATTCAGGGTGGCTGCGGATGGTAGAGCAAGGGTGGATAGGAGCCACTACCTAAAACAAATGGGTGGTCTCACACATGAATTTACACGTGCAAAGACTTCACCTGATTTTAGTTCTTTGGAAAAAAAGTGAAATCTGTATCATCATAATCATGGGAAAACCAAGAAAAATTCGTAAAGATTTACCGCAGCGTGTTTATTTCAAGCACGGTGCCTATTACTTCGTCAACACTGAAAATAAATGGATTCCGCTTGGAAAAGAGTACGGCATTGCCATGCAAAAATGGGCTGCGATGCTTCAACCCGTGATTGGCAAACAACGATTGTCCTCAGTCATGGATACCTATATCAAGGAGGAACTTCCTTCTCGTAAACCGTTAACTCAGACGGACTACCTTACCAGTTTAGCACTATTACGCCCCATCTTTGGTGAGATGTTCCCAGAGGATATTGAGCCAAAAGACATTTACGCATTTATGCGAATGCGTAACGCACCAGTGCGTTCAAATAGAGATGTAGCCGTATTAAGCAATGTGATGAATCAAGCAATCAAAATGGGCTTGATCAACACCAACCCATGCAAGCAAGTCCGTAGAAATGTTGAAAATCCACGCACTAGAGAAGTATTGGATAGTGAGATTGTTGCATTTTTACCGCATTGCCCCGAATGGCTACAGGCTTATATAAGGCTGAAATTACTCACAGGCCTGCGTCAGGGTGACATGCTCAGCATCCGTCTTGACCAGTTGCGGGATGATGGTCTGTTCGTCCAAACTGGGAAACGGGGCAAGAAATTGCTGTTTAGTTGGAGCGACAATCTACGCACCATCGTCGAGACAATCAAAGCGCTTCGACATCGCGTTACTAGCCTGCATCTAATCAACTCAGATCGGGATGGCACAAAGCTCAGTCCCAGCGGATTCAAGAGCACATGGGCTCGTGCGATGAAAAGGGCAATAGAGGCTGGAAGCCTGACCGAAACTTTTGCGGAAAACGACCTGCGTGCGAAAGTAGCTACCGAGGCCAGAGAGCTTGGACAAAACGCTACCAAAATACTTGGGCACTCTAGTGATGCTGTTACAAAACGCCACTACGAGCGAGGCACTAGCAAAGTTGAACCACTTCGCAAAAAGTATTAGACAAGTAGTGTTTTATTAGACAACCGTGAAAAAGCAATCACAAGAAAAAAGCCGCTAACTCATTGAATTAGCGGCTTTAATTTGGGGTGGCTGATGGGGCTCGAACCCACGACAACAGGAATCACAATCCTGGACTCTACCAACTGAGCTACAGCCACCATTAAACTTGCCAGACTTTCCGTCTTGGCGCCCGACAGACACTGGTGTGCCCAACAGGAATCGAACCTGTAACCCCCAGCTTAGAAGGCTGGTGCTCTATCCGGTTGAGCTATGGGCACAAATTCTTGTCCGACCTATACAGATCAGAACACTACTAAAATGGTCGGGGTGGAGAGATTCGAACTCCCGACATCCTGGTCCCAAACCAGGCGCGCTACCAGGCTACGCTACACCCCGAATTTCGTGCATTATACAGCTAAAGCATTGCAACTTACAACAAAAATCAATAAAACCTGGTCGGGGTGGAGAGATTCGAACTCCCGACATCCTGGTCCCAAACCAGGCGCGCTACCAGGCTACGCTACACCCCGAAGGCTGCGCATTATACAGATGCACCCCGATAATGCAACGGCGATTTTCATATTTTTTTCAATCTTTGCATCGCCATCATCAGGTAATACCCCATCGACCACAATGTCAGCAGCGCAGCCATATAAAGCAGCCAGTAACCTACCAACTGACAATCCACCCCCAGCAAGCGCTCGTTGTACAGCAGCAAGGCAATCGACGCCATCTGAAAAGTCGTCTTAATTTTACCCAGCAGAGAAACCGCCGTACTCTTACTTTCCCCGACTTTCGCCATCCATTCACGCAAGGCGGAAATCGTAATTTCGCGACCGATGATGATAAACGCAATAATCGCATCGGCGCGTCCCAGCTTTACGAGCAAAATCAGGGCAGCGGCAACCATCAGCTTGTCAGCGACAGGATCGAGGAAGGCACCAAAGGCAGAAGATTGATTGAGGCGACGCGCGAGATAACCGTCCAGCCAGTCTGTCACCGCAGCCAGCAAAAAAACTCCGGTCGCAATTAAATTCTTAAGATGAGGAGTCAGCGTAGTATCGGACAGGTAAAAAGCCGTGACAAACACAGGGATGAGCAAAATCCTCAGCCAGGTGAGCAGATTTGGAATGTTTATATTCATGGCCGTTAGTGTAGCCGCTGGTAAATCACTTGGGCAAGCGATTTACTGATTCCTTCAACCTGACAGAGTTGCTCGACGGAGGCCAGCGCGACTTCTCGCAGCCCGCCAAAGTGGGTCAGCAAACTGCGGCGGCGCTTATCCCCGACTCCTGCGATGTCTTCTAAACTCGATGCGGTACGCGTTTTACCGCGCCGCGCGCGGTGGCCGGCAATAGCAAAACGGTGCGCCTCATCCCGGATCTGCTGTATTAAGTGCAGTGCGGGATCGTCAGCCGGCAATTGCCTCGCGTTGCCATCGGGGAAAATCAGCTGCTCCATGCCAGGCTTACGCTCAACACCCTTCGCCACCCCGACCAGCGGCAGATCAAGCGCCAGTTCCTGCATGACCTGCATCGCCACATGCAACTGCCCTAGACCGCCGTCGATCAAAATCAAATCCGGCCGCACCCCCTCCCCCTCCTTGAGCTTCTGATAGCGACGTGTTAATGCCTGACGCATCGCCGCATAGTCATCCCCCGGTGTGATGCCACTGATGTTGTAGCGCCGGTATTGCGATGAACGCATATCCAGATTCTCATACACCACACAGGAGGCGACCGTTGCCTCGCCTAGGGTATGACTGATATCAAAACACTCGATGCGCTGCACAGAGGGCATTGCCAGCCACTCACGCAGCCTGTCAAGCCGCTGTTGCTGCCCGCCTTGCTGCATCACGCGCTGACCCAGCGCCAACTCGGCATTGCGCTGCGCCATCTCCAGCCACTGACGCCGTTCACCACTTGCTGCCGTACTGATCTTCACTGCATGCCCGGCCTGCTCGCTGAGCAATTGTGCCAGCGTTTTATCGGTGCACTCAGACGCGAGCACCAGCAATGATGGCACGGCACGATTCAAATAATGCTGCGCAATGAAAGCGGGCACGATCTCATCTGCGCTCATGTCTTCGGCGTGCTCCGGAAAGAAACTCTTGTCCCCAAGATGACGACCGCCGCGCACCATCGCAAGATTCAGGCAGACCAAACCGCCTGATTGCACCAGTGCGATGATATCGGCATCCGTTGTCCCGCCGGTTGATTCCACGAACTGTTTTTGCTGAACCGTATGCAGCGCGCGCAACTGGTCGCGCAGCACGGCGGCCTGCTCGTAATGCTGATTTTCAGCCGCCTGATCCATCGCGTCGCGCAAAGTGCGCTCGACCTCCTGATGCTTACCCTGCAACAGCAGCACGGCACGATGTATATCCGCCTGATAGCCTTCCGCTGAAATCAGATGCACGCAGGGCGCAGTGCAGCGATTGATCTGATGCTGCAAACAGGGGCGCGTGCGGTTGTTATACACACTGTCCTCGCAGGTGCGGATGCGAAATATCCGTTGCAGCAATTGGATCGTCTCGCGCGCGGCATAAGAATTCGGATAGGGGCCGAAATACTGATGCTGCTTGTTCGGCGTGCCGCGATAATAGGTCAGGCGGGGAAACTCATCCCCCGTCAGTACGATATACGGATAGGACTTGTCATCGCGAAACAGGATGTTGTAACGCGGCTTCAAGGACTTGATCAGATTATTTTCAAGCAGCAAGGCCTCGGCTTCAGAGCGCGTTACCGTGGTTTCGATGCGCGCAATATGCGAGACCATCAAGCGGATGCGCGGCGACACATTGGTCTTCTGAAAATACGACGAAACACGTTTTTTCAGCTGCACAGCCTTGCCGACATACAACACCGCGCCCTTATCATCGTAATAGCGATAGACACCCGGCAGCAGCGGCAGGCTGGCCAGTATCGGCTTGGGATCAAACTTTTCCGTAGCCAAAGGACGCTTAGCGATGCCCGAAGAAGCCGAAGTACCATAAGGCGGCCAGTGCACAAACCACGCCGATCAGCAGCACATAATACGGCCAGACGGATTTTTTCTCCGCAAAAGGGTCGAAAAGCGAACGGTTTGCGCCCGATGGCAGACTCGCGACGCCCGTCAGCGACGTGCCGAATGGAATATTGATTCTTGCGCGCGCATTCACTGCCCAGCCATTCGCGTCCAAAATAGGTGCCAGATTGCGACGCTTGAGTTTAAACCAGGCCAGCACCATCGCAGGTCCCGAGATCGCCAGCATCAAGCCTGCCAGCGCCAGCGGAATTTGCCAGAGCTTCAAACCCAATACACCGCCGACGATATGCGCGAGTATTCCGCCGATCGCACCGATCGCAAGACCGATGGCCGCAAAAATACCGGCAAACTTGCCGACATCAAAAGCAGGCTTCGGTACAACCGGGCCCGTGACCGCCTTGCCGTTATCGACCACAGCCTTGATCATGCCGGACTCGGCGCTGCTGGCCTTCGCACTGGCTATTTTCTGCAACTGTTCGCTGATCGACTTCGACAGCTTCTTGTAGGGAGACCAGAAGGCCTGCCGGATACCGATGGGGTGATCGATGATACGCACGATGGTCGCATCCCAGTCACGCCCCTTCCTGTCATAGAAAATACCGTTGCGGCCGACGGTCAAAAAGTCCGAGTCACCTGCCGTGAAGGCAGCGGCAATGCTCATTTTTTCAGATCCGCGCACACAATCGCAATACACCAGACATACGCCGCTCAGGGTCGCCGATACGGCGTGTTTGCCCACATCCTCCACCTTAACGGTCAGTTCGCAACTGCGCCCGTCAAGATAGAGCGTCCCGACCTGAAAAATCGCTTTTTCGCGGCCGGTATAAAAATTGCGGAAAGAGACAAAGTTATTCACCAGAACGAACAGATCACGCTTGTAACGCAACAGGCGTTCGACAGAATGAATGGCTTTCACCTCGGCTTCAACCGCACTATCTTCGACAATCAGCGCATCAATCTGAGCCTTGTGCGCGCCCGCGATCAGCTCACGAATGCGTATGATGCCGAGCGACTCAGCGCAGCACAGCGGCTTTTCCGCCTGCCATGCATCGAACGCGGCGAACTTTCCGCAAAGCAGCGCCCATTCAGCCGCATCCAGCACACCTCGCTCACCCAGCACAGGCACAACAACCCGCGCATTCAGTTCAGCCACACGGGCTTGCCACGCCGGATTAATACCAGCGCCCAGCGACAACGGCTTAGCAGCAGCGATAGCTGACAATGGAAAACTTGCGACATCCGCGCTTTGTGCGGACAGACTCTGCACGGAAATCTGCTGATAATCCTCGATTGAACGGTTCAACGCCATCGCGGCACGCGGATCAAAAGCGGCTAACTGACAGCGCGTAAAATAATCGTCTATCTTGTCGCGCAGCGCATGGAAAGCATTCGCCGCCGCCTGAGTCTGCTCACCCAGCGGCAAAATCGCTGCATCCGACTCGCCTCTGGCGTACCAAAGCGAAAAGGCGGTTGCATCGGCAAAAAAGCGGTCTGTAATTTCCTGATTGATACCGGACTCGCCGCTCAAGTCAGCCACGGTCCCGGCACATTTATTGATGTCCTCGATGGTGGCGCGCAACTTTTCGTCGGTGATTTGCGCAGGCGTAATCACACCGTCGCCGTTAAACTGCAAGCCTGCGACGAGTTTAGCGATGTCGGTCATATCCGACATGGCGATTGTGCCCCCATCCAGCCTGCCCATATTTTTCAGAATATGCTGCGCGGAACGCAAGATCTGCTGCCCCTCTTCGCGGCTGTCGTCGATATCCGACAAGGTAAGTTCATCGGTGCCTGACACCAGCAAATCCGGATTTTTTAACAGCGCCCCGGCCCATTCAATGGCGGTCAGCACTTCGTTGGCTCGCACACGTCCATCAGCATCGCTGTCGATCAAATCGAGCGTGCGGGTATCGAACTCGATGCCGCGCGTCGGACAACTCAATGCCACCCAAAGCTTTTGATCCAGATCCTTGAGTGCGATCAGGTCAGCACCCGTATCCAGCCTGACCTGATCGAAACCGCCTGCGCGAAAAAAATTCCATGTATGAGCTTTAGTCATGTTTATTCCATCGTTAATTTATTGCGAATCCTAATTTTCCCTGTATTCCAGGGTATAGGATGCCAGCTTGTCCTGCCCCAGCACAGCGACCAGATACGGCATCACCTGCTGAAGGATGCCGTGCAGATTCCACGGTGGATTGAGTATAAACATACCGCTTCCATGCATCCCGAAACCATCTTCACCGGGGCCTTTCACGCTCAGTGCAACATTCAGCCAACTCTTCACCGGGAGCTTTTTGAGTTGCTCGGGCAAATCACGCGCATCATTGCGCTGCAACTGGGGATACCACACCGCATACACACCGCCTGCAAATCGTTTGAGTCCTTCGTTCAGCGCTGTTACCACACGCTGATAGTCCTGCTTGTCTTCATAGGGAGGATCGATCAACACCAGCGCGCGGCGCGGCGGAGGCGGAAGCAAGGCTTTGAGCGCACCGAAACCGTCCGATGTTTGCACCAGCACATCGGACCGGTAGTCTGCAAAATTATCTTTCAGAAGTTCGGTATCGGAGGGGTGCAATTCAAACAGACGCATCTTGTCGCCGTCCCGCAACAACTCAGCGGCGACCAGAGGCGAGCCGGGATAGAGCTTCATCAGACCGTCGGGATTAATCCCTTTGACCAGATTCACATAGGCCGCGAGCGCTTCGGGCAGATCCACGCGTTCCCAAAGCCTGGCGATGCCGCTTTCATACTCGGCATTCTGCACCGCATAGCCGCGGTCCAATGAATAGCACCCTGCCCCCGCATGCGTATCGACATACCAGAACGGCTTATCTTTTTGGGCCAGATAGCTCAGTAATTGCACCTCGACAAAGTGCTTGAGCACATCGGCGTGATTGCCGGCGTGAAAGGCGTGACGGTAACTCAGCATAGAACAGAACAGATCGTGTGCGGGACGCAATTGTGCCACGCCCGGGTCTACATCACAAAGGGCTGATACAAATACACGCCACAAAAATTTTACTTACGGTCTGATTTTATATTTCCTATCCAACCGCATGACCCGCAGGAATAACGCTTGAGCGGCCAAAAAATACTGATGACACGGTCAATCAGACGACGCTGCATCCGATTGATATAAGTGGACTGGCAATTTGGACAAATACGACCGGATGATTCAACGGGCAGCGTTGAACTTCCGGTCAAATTAATAAAATGAGTCATTCAGACACCCCCCGGTGCTTGCTGTTCGAATTAATTACCTGTGGTTAATGCAGTTTTACGCACGCGTATTATAAAAGCCGGCGAAAAAATTCCTATAGACCAGATGGCCTAGGTATTTTTACAAAAAAGGGGAAAGTAAGGCAGTTTCGCAGGCCAAGGGGTAAATCGAACCGGACGATATACAGCCCTTGCTCTGAAGCCGGCATTCAACAATACCTGCAAGTCATATTAAGTGTTGTTTTTGATTGATCCGATTTAGAACATCGTCAGATAGCGCAACATCACCTCGGATCCAATTTTAAAGCCGTTTTTTACTGAAATATCTTTGGCTAAGCGAAGTTGCAATTGGTTTTTTTTGTTGTCGGTTAAATAGCTTGTGCCTAGCATCATACGTTTGTTGTCCGGCGCATTATTCTGATCAATACCATTGATTTGCGTTTCACCGCCTTGATTGACCTGAGCTCCCGCATAAAACTGCCAGTTCGGCGAGGCGCGGTAACGCAAATAACTGGTCAGCGCATAGGCTGGTTTTTGCGACAATGAGCGGCCGCCGGCATAATCTGAATTGACACCAAACCAGGCCACTTCCGGAATCGCTTCAAAAATAAATGCCTGCGTCAGCGGGCGTATCCAGCCTGCATTGAGCGTGACTTTGTAACGATTTTCCCCTGTATTCAGCACCTGCTGCCGACGGTAATCGCCCGTCGGCAAAAATACGAGCCCGGTCATGCCAAAATATTCACCGGATTCACGATTGGTCAGCAACCATACGGTTGCGCCTAAACGTAAATCACTAAAGCCCTGTGCCTCCCGTCCGATTGCTCCGGAAAGCGCAGCGGGGCCGACCGAACTCTGCGACCAGGGCAAGACGGCAATCAAGGATACCGGCTTGTCTGCTACGCTCAGAAAATAAACGGCTCGCAACGCCGCGATTTGCGTATCCACTTTTCCGTCTAATACACGAACGCCTTTATTGTATGGGCCTGTAGACTGGCGGTCATACATATAGGCCGCCACTGAGCTCGTTCCGGCTGCCAGAGGAAAATAATCCGCAGGCAACACATCGTTGATCGCCGCATGTGCAGGCGCAATAGCCAACAGATTTAACAACAAAAAATATTGCGTCCGTTTATTTGTATTTTTCATAAAAGAGATGCACTAACAGGTGGTAATCTTAATTCAAACACGCACCCGGATTTCGGATGCGCAACCATATCAATGCTGCCAAAATGTGCTTCTGAGATCATTTTTACGACTGAAAGACCTAGTCCGCTCCCTTTCCCTTCCGGCGAATGAATTCCGCGCTGGTAACGCTCGAAGACACGAAGCTGATCGGAAGCAGGAATACCCTCCCCTTCATCTTTGATGCTAATCAGCAGATTTTCCGCCTCCAGCGTGGCGATCACGCTAACCTGGCCGGGACCGCCGTATTTAACCGCATTATCGAGTAAATTCGAGAGCGCGATCCGTATCAGCGCAGGATCACAATTCCAATGAACCGGTGCTGCCGAGCAATCGACTAACAGGGTGTGCTTGACCGACCAGCTGACAATATCAGCCGCCTCGCGAATTAAACTCTCCAACACGACATCCGATCGCTGCAGAGCAAAGGCATCATCCCGCAAACGGGCATCGGCCAGACAGGTATCAGTCAATTTAGATAATCGGCGAGTTGCGCGTAACAACTGCCCTGCTCGCAGATCCAAATCACACTGGTCTTGCGGCGGAACATCCGTCAGATTAACTGCGGTCGCATCAATGACGGCCAGTGGTGTGCGAAATTCGTGCGACACCATCGCCATAAATTGCTTTTGTTCAAACAAGGCGCTACGTTCACCATCTAACGCAACTTGCAAAGCGTTTTGTGCACAGGAGAGATCCCGGGTGCGTTCATCCACAAGGTTAGCCAGCATGTCTTTCGCTTCCCGTGTTGCCAGCAAGGCTTCATTGCGACTACTGACCCATTGCAAATGAGAACGCCTGATTTCAAACAGAAAGATGCCTGCGATGATCAGCATATGAGGGATTAATTCATATTGCCAGAGCGTATGCAGCGCACGCGACGGGGGAATCAGACCGTAATTAATCGCTAATGCAGGTGCGACAGACAAAAAATGAATAAGGAACGCGATTGCAAACGCGATCTGAACACGATTACCCAAAACTGCCAGTCGTACCGACATGAATAACGCGCCTAGCGTCGCCAACTCGGTGATCAACGTAACGCTGCCAGCCACCCAATAATAGAGGCCGAGCGGCACACTAAGCGCACACAGCGCCAACAGCCCAGCAATACCCAGATAAATCTTATCAAGATGCGGAAAATTTTGTTTAAGTGACAGGCATTCGCGCAGCAACCAGATTGCGGCCGCACTGGTCAGACAAACCAAAACCCCTACACTCATACTGGCCCATTGCGGCGACTCCGGCCAAAGCAGCCAGATGTGAAATCCCTGTAATCCTGCGACCAGAGGGTAACTGAGCAAACTGCTGCTCACCAGCGCAAAAAACTTTCGCTGACGAAAGACCACCGCCAGCCCCGCAATGAAGATGGTATTGAGCGCGGCCATACCAAAATACAGCCCCCAGTTTCGCGCATCCGGCAAGGCTTGTGTGGCAAAGGCCGCCGGCTGCCATAATGCGCCGTACAGCAACACGGCACTGCTGCTTTTTACACGAATAAAAAGCGGCTGGTCGCCTTGCGGTCTGAGTCGAAAAACAAAATCCCGGTAATTTAGCTCACGCGTTGCCAGCGGCAACAAGTCCCCGCCCTCATGTATACGCCAACCGTCCTGACTAGGTTCGACGATGCGCAGCGTATCCAAGAATGGCGGCCCGAGCACCAGCCACCATTCTTTGTCATTTTTCACCCGGGCCGGGAGTTCAACGCGCAACCAGAACGTACTGGTAGTAAATCCGGCAGCAAATCCGCCCGGACGTTTGGTGAAGCGCTCAGCAGGCATCGCGGTCACCGCATCGACAGACAATTCACCCGACGGATCAGCCAGAACGCCATAGGGTAACTCCACGCCTAATCGCAAAGACAGGGGGCGTGAATCGATTTCATCCGCACACGCTAATGTGGCGAACAGCAGACCCGTGACCAGGGCTGCGGTACGGCAGATGCGGAGCAGTAAAACTAAAAAATCATGTATATTTACACGCATGAATCCTATATTCCCGACAATTGCTGTCATCGAAGATGACGAAGACCTGCGCGCTAATCTGTTACTTTATTTGAGAAGCAAGCATTTCTCAGCCTGGGGCGTGGCCAGTGCCGAAGCATTCTATCGTGAGCTGGCCGTTTGTGCGGCAGATATTTTGCTCATCGACCTGGGATTACCCGGAGAGGACGGGCTATCCACACTGCGCCATCTCAGGCGGACCAGTCAAATGGGGATTATCGTGATCACCGCGCGCGGCGGCACGGAAAACCGGATAGAAGGTCTCAGCGCCGGTGCAGATCATTATTTTATCAAACCCGTCGATATGCGTGAACTGGTCGCTGCAATTGAAACATTATGGCGAAGAGTCAATAGCCTTGCAACCAATTGTCCGCAACCAATGCTGCCCGCTCTCGCGCAATCTGCCTGGACACTCGATGCGAATGACTGGACATTGCAATCGCCTTCGGGAAAAAAATCGACGCTCACCGATCGTGAATTTGCACTGGTAGCGACCTTGCTGCGTGCGCGAGGCGAAGTCATCAGCAAAGTACGACTCCATGCGGGAGTCTTCCCTGATGCGGAGGAGATAGACAGTCATCGCATCGATGTGATTCTTTCCCGCCTGCGGCAGAAAATTCAGCAGGAATTACACGAAGTATTGCCCATCCGCACCATATTCGGTAAAGGGTTCGTTTTCATTACCCAGGAGCAAATGCGTAATAGCGATGTGTGCTGAGAGAAATTGAGACATCTTTGATACTGACAATTTTTAAATAGATACGGCATTGTTCACCTGTCAAGCACACTGACTTAAGGTGAACACATGAATCCCGCTGCATTCGTTCGTAAAAAAAATTCGGCAAACTCCTCGTATTGTCCTATACACAGCGCCCTGCTCGGTCTTTGTCTGATCGGCGGGTTCATGACGTCAGAGTGCAGTTTTGCGCAAACGGCAGCAGATATTCAGGCTGCTCAGCGTCAGGCAGACATCATTCAGCGACAAGAGCAGGCGCGCCTGCAAAAAGATCAGGAAGAAAACCGCCAGCGCACAGAACGTATTGACGGCATGGACACCGATAAACTCCAACCTAAAATCGAAGTTCCCGCACTGAGCATTACTTGTCGCCAGATCGACACCATCCGCATCAACGCATCCCCCAATCTTTCGGATCAGGTTCGCGAGGAAATTATCGCGAAATTCAACCACCGTTGCCTCAACGTGAGCGATATCGAACGCATTTTGGCTGAAATTACCAAGCATTATATTGATCGCGGCTTTATCACGGCGCGCGCTTATCTTCCTCCGCAGGATTTGAGTAAAGGGCAGCTCGAAATTCTGGTCGTCGAGGGGGTGGTGGAAAAAATCTTGCTGGATGACGGAAATAAACATAGCATCTCAGTTAAAAATGTCTTTCCCGGCATCGAAGGAAATCTGCTTAATTTGCGCGATTTAGAACAGGGGATCGATCAGATAAACCGGCTCGAGTCCAATAATGCACAGCTGGATATCCAGCCCGGAGAGCAGCCCGGTGCCAGTCGCGTCATCGTCCACAACCAACCCCGGTCGCCCTATCACCTCAATTTGTCGACCGACAACCAGGGCTCAGATTCGACAGGAAAGACCCAGGCAGGCATTACAGCGGGGGTCGATCATCTGCTGGGACTGAACGAGATGTTTTCAGTAACACACAGGGAGTCTGTTCCTGCTGATTTTCAACGCCAATATTCAGGTAGCGACACGGTCAATTTCAGCATCCCCTTTGGCTATAGCACGCTGTCTATGAGTACGAGTGGTTCACGGTATGCCAGCATGATTCACGTCCCCAGTGGACTGATTCTCATCGCCAGCGGCACCAACCAAACAGATAATGTGAGGTTGGATCGGGTCGTTTACCGCGATCAGGCCACCCGCGCATCATTGTCTGCAATGCTGACTACAAAACAATCCAGAAACTATCTGGATGGACAATTGTTGGGCGTCAGTAGTCGCAACCTGACCGTGTTTGATCTGGACAGCCGTCTGACCACGGGCTTTGCCGGCGGCACACTCACCTTGGATTTAGGCTATGCACAAGGCTTGAATGCCATGGGCGCGCTCCGTGATATGAATAATCTGCCTGATTGGGCGGCCCGCGCTCAGTTCAGTAAAATCAAATTCGGATTTAACTATGCACGGCCTTTTCATGCGCTGGGGATGGATGCAAGCTTTACCAGCCAAATGGCCGGTCAGCACACGGGCACGACCCTGTACGGTTCCGAGCAAATCGCCATCGGCGGACTCTATTCAGTGCGCGGTTTCGTCCGCAATACCCTCTCGGGTGATAACGGCTACTACTGGCGTAACGAGCTATCGATACGCCAACCGGTCTCCGTTGGCAGTGAAACAATCCCCGCCCGCTTTTATGCGGGCTATGACACGGGTGAAGTCAAAAATATGACTGCCAATATTCCACAAGGTCATCTGGCCGGTATGGTTTTTGGCGTATCGGCAAACTGGCGCGGCGTCAGCTGGGATTTTTTCAACACCCGACCACTCACTCTGGCAAGCAACATGACGCGTGAAGCCAGCCAAACCTGGTGCCGTCTTGCATATTCATTCTAGGAGAACAACATGAACCATATATACCGCCTTGTCTGGAATGAATGCACTCGCACCTGGGTTGCTGTCGCCGAAAACACCCGCTCGCGCGGTAAAGGAAGTGGTCGTGCGGCGCGCAAAGCGTTTATCTGTGCCTTGACTGCGGCAGGCTTCTCGATTTCTCCGGCGATGGCCGAACTGCCCGCCACCACGGTGATTCCGGCCAGCGGCAAGACCAATGCATACATCTCGGCAAACGGCGTGCCTGTCGTCAATATTGAAACCGCCAACGCGGCGGGACTATCTCACAACTATTACACCAGTTATAACGTGCAGGCGAACGGACTGGTGCTCAACAACGGCAATAACAGTCAGGTTGCACGCCAATCTCAACTGGCTGGGCAAGTCGTCGCCAATCTCAACCTGATTCAGGAAGCGCGCATCATTCTCAATGAGGTAGTTTCCAATAGTCGTAGCGTACTGGCCGGGTTTACCGAGGTGCTCGGCGGCAAAGCCGACGTGATCGTGGCTAACCCCAACGGCATCACCTGTAACGGTTGCGGCTTCATCAACACGGATCGCGTCACCCTGAGCAGCGGTGTCGCTAATATCGGTGGCGCGGGCAATCTGGCAGGATTTTCTGTGAATCGCGGCGATGTGCTGATCGAAGGCGTGGGTGCCAATGCCGGCACTCAGCAAATCTTCGATATCGTGGCGCGTTCGGTCAAAATCGACGGAAAAATTAATACGCTCGCCAATGGCAGTCTGGGAATCACCACCGGCAATACTATCTGGGATTACGCCACGCGCAACGTCACCGGAGCGGTCGCCGGCACCGGCGCAGTACCGGTTTATGCACTTGACTCGACCGCACTGGGCGGCATGTATGCCGGTCGCATCCGCATCATCGCCACAGAAGCGGGCGTGGGCGTACGCATGCTGGGTGAAGCGGCGGCCAGTGCGGATGACTTCACGCTAAACAGTGCAGGCAAGGTCGAAATTCAGTCTGCGCTAAGCGCCGCGCGGGACACGACGATCACCACCAGTTCAGCCAGCGGAAATCAAGATATCTTTATCAATGGTGCAGCGGCCAAACTTTCCGCCAGTCGCGATCTGGCACTGTTCGCCACATCAGGCCGGATCAATCTGAATGAGGGTGAACTATATGCGGCCAACAATCTGACCTTGACGGGCAATACCTTAAGCGATGTTTCCACTGCGGCAAAAACTCGTTTTGCCGGTGTCAACAATACCCTGAACACCAGCGGGGCGGCGGCAATCGATGGCGGAATCTGGGGCGCGGGTAGCGCATTGTCAGGTGCTTTTGACGCACTTGCGATCGGGACGAATGGCGCCACCCTTTATGCCGGCACAACGCTGGATTTGACTACCGTCAACAATCTGTCGCTGGCAAACGCGGCGGTGCGTTCAGCCGGTAATATGACGCTTGCCGCCAGCAGCGGCGCGATTAGCACGAGTGCCGGTGTGAATCAGGGCATACAGACCACCGCCGGCAATCTAAGTATGACGGCAGGCAACGGGCTGACCAATGCCGGTACAGTCACCGCCGATACAGGCAGCATCACTGCACGCGTAAACGGCACGCTGGACAACAGCGGCGCACTCCACGCTAAAACCACGCTGGACATAGCCGATCAGAACAATGGCCGCACGGAAAACATCACCAATAGCGGCACTCTGCTGGCGGATGGCTCGATGACCGTGGCGGCTCAGGCTATTAACAACAGCGGCGCGATACAGGCGACTGCCGGCACGATACTCAACGCCACCAGCCTGCTCAACACCGGCACCTTTATTGCATCAGATACAGCAGGCTCGGATGCTATTTTTTCCTTAAGCGGCGCATTCGACAGTTCAGGCACGCTGCAATCCAAAGGTGCACTGACAATCAATGCAACGGGCGCATGGAACAATAGCGGGAAACTGTTAACGCTTACCACGGGCGGCAATGCCGGTGCGCTGATCTTTTCGGGCAACACACTCACCAACAGCGGTGAAATTGATGCTGCGGGAACCGTGCTGGCCAGTGCATCGGGCAGCAGTCTCTTCACGAACAGCGGTATCCTGCAAGGCGCGGGCTCGATGACACTCAATGCCGGTTCAGCCCTGAATAACAGCGGCAGGATCATCGGTGATAATGGTATGACTATCACCACTGGCAGTGGCAACTTCACGTTGAGTAACAGCGGCCTTCTGCAAGCCGGTACTCAGATGACAGTTGGTGATATCAACCATCTCGCGAGCAGCTTTAGCAATCTGAGCGGCGGTACGCTGCTGGCGCCCTCACTGAATATGAAAGCCGGCACAGTCAGCAATGCGGGAACGGTGCAAGCGACCGATAGCGCCACCGTGAGCGGAACGAATTTTACGAATAACACCGGTTCAACGTGGATCACCTCGACCGCGAGCGGTACGACCAGCAACTTCAATTTCAGCAGCACTATTGATAATCAGGGCACGCTGCAATCGGTCGGCGCATTAAACGCCGCGAGCACCGGCACCTTGACCAACAGCGGCACGATCAAAGGCAGCGGCAATTTGGCGCTCACCGGCAGCACGTTCACTAATAGCGGCTTTGTCGATGGCAGCGGTTTGACGACGCTAACCGCCACCAACACCAGCGGCACTACGTTCACTAACAGTCGCCAGTTGCACAGCATCGGCGCATTTTCATTGATCAGCGGCGGCAACGTTGCCAATACCGGCACGCTGATCGGCGATAACACCGTGTCACTCACCACGGGACAGGCCAGTTTCAATCTGGATAACAGCGGCCGCTTGCAGTCGGGCGCGGCGATGACACTGGGCGGCACAAATCATATAATTTCACTTAATAATCAATTATCTGGAGTCATACTGTCGGGCGCTGCGCTGAACTTAACCGGCGGCTCAATCAGTAACACCGGCACCGTACAGGCCGCCAGTAGCACGACGCTGAGCGGTACAAACTTTACTAATAACACTGGATCAACCTGGATCACCTCCACAAGCAATGGCGCGGCCAGCAACTTCAATTTCAGCGGCATATTCGACAATCAGGGCACCTTGCAATCGGCCGGCGCGTTAAACGCTGCCAGCACCGGCACCTTGACCAACAGCGGCACGATCAAGGGCAGCGGCAACCTGTCGCTCACCGGCAGCACGTTCACTAATAGCGGCTTTGTCGATGGCAGCGGTTTGACGACGCTAACCGCCACCAACACAAGCGGCACCACGTTCACTAACAGTCGCCAGTTGCACAGTATCGGCGCATTTTCACTGGTCAGCGGCGGCAACGTTGCCAATACCGGCACGCTGATCGGCGATGACACCGTGTCACTTACCACGGGTCAGGCCAGTTTCAATCTGGATAACAGCGGTCGTTTGCAATCGGGTGCGGCGATGACGCTGGGTGGTGCGGGCCATGGTGCAGTGCTCGGCAATCAACTATCAGGTATCGTCTTCTCGAATGGCACACTCTCGATCAGCGGCGGCGATCTGGACAATCAGGGCAAAATATACGCGAACACAGGCACCAGCATGAATGTCGCCAATGTGATCAACGGCGGAGCCGGCAACAGCAGCGCACTCATACTGGGGGCGATGAGCAGTGGCACCAGCACGATTTCAGCCAGCGGAACATTCGACAACTACGGGGCGATACACTCGAACGATACCTTCACGATCAGCGCGACAGGCATCACCAACCGGAGTACCGGCGGCCTGTCCTCTCTGACGACACTAGACCTGACCGCCCGCACGGGCAATCTGGATAACTACGGGGCTCTGTACGCAGGCAATCAATTGACGGTCAGCGCGACCCTAGGCAATCTAACCAACTATGCCTCCACCGGCACGATGGACTCATCCGGCAGCATGTCGTTGAATGCGGGTGGCACGTTCACCAACAACAGCACGATCAACGCAACGAATGACATCTCGATCAATGCGTCCACCGTGCGCAACGAGATCCCGGGAGGGGTTCCGGCCAGATTGTGGGGTGCGACCAATTGGGGCGGAACGGTACAGACCGGATATACCTGCAATGGCTCACTATGCCCCGTCGTGCCCGGCGATGAGTGGTGGTATTACCGGCGTGACGGTTCGGCGTCACAGTATTTTGCTGCGGTGATTCCTGCGGTAAAACCGCAGATAATCGCGGGCCGGAACATGAATATATCCGGATTCAGTCAGGCATTTAATACCGGTGCAGTACTGTCTGCCAGCTCGGGAACGCTGTCGATTACTGGAACAGGCTCGTTTACCAATGACGACCTGTCTCTGCTCACCAACCACTACACAGAGACCTGGTATACCTATAAGAACTGGGGGCTAATTTCTGACACGTGGAGTTATAACCAAGGTTATAACCTCGTCACCTCCCCCAGCACCGCTTACTCGTACGGGGCGGGGATTTTCGCCAGCACACTGAATGCATCCGGTTTTGCCCTATACAATCAAAGTTCACCTTGGGCCGCCTCCCCCACCAGTCGTTCGGCCAGCGGCGCATCACAGTCCAATCCGAATAGCGTATCGGGGGCGAACAACAGCAGTGCCAGCAGCGCCACCGGCGTCAATGGCGCAGGTGGCGCTGTCGTCGGCAGCAAGAGCAACGTTGTCGCGGGTGCTAGCCTCTCCTTTGCCGGACTCAATCTGACCCTGCCATCGAACCCGAATGGCTACTTCGTTCCCAATCGCGATCCGGCGGCGCACTATCTGGTCGAAACCAATCCACTGTTCGCGGTCGGTTCCAATTTCGTCGGATCGGATTATATGGCGCAACGTTATGGATACAACCCCGACACGGTGATCAAACGCCTGGGGGATTCAAACTACGAAGCCTATCTGGTGCGCCAGCAACTCATTCAGCAAACTGGTGGCAACGTACTCAAGGGCTATGGTAACGAAGCCGCTCAGATGCAAAGTCTGATGGATCAGGCGGTCAGCCAGGGTAAGGAAATGGGTTTGGTGTTCGGTCAGGCACTCAGCCCGAGTCAGGCGGCCAGCCTCAAACAAGACATCGTATGGATGGAAGAGGTCGTGGTAGCCGGACAAAAGGTGTTAGCTCCCCGTGTCTATCTGGCGCAATCGACGCGAGACATGATCTCAGGCGGCGCCGTGATCGCCGGCGACAACGTCAATCTGGATGTCACTTCGCTGACCAATACCGGCGGCAGCATCTCGGGAGGCGACACACTGAAAATCACCTCTAAGGGAGATATCACCAACACCAGCGGCAACATCAGCGGTGGCAATGTCAGTCTGAAATCAACCGAAGGCAGCATCAAAAACGAAACCCTGACACAGGGCAGCGGCAACGATGAAAACTACAAGACGACCATAGGAAAAACTGCCGGCATACAGGCGACAGGAAATCTTGAACTGGATGCCAAAAAGGACATCAAGGTACTGGGCGGCGATGTAAGCGCAGGAGGTGATGCCTCGCTCTCGGCTGGCGGCAACGTCACATTCGATACCATCGTCGATAAGAGTACGACGACTTCACGCGAATCTCTGTATCTGGGTTTATATAATTCATCGACCACGACCACCACCAGTAACGAGAAAAATATCGGCTCCAATCTGGCTAGCGGCGGAAAACTATCGATCAAGAGTGGCGGAGATACCACCATCGCCGGCAGCAACGTTCAGGCCGATGGCGGTTTAGATGTCGATGCTGGCGGAAACTTCAACGTACTGGCACGTCAGGACAAGACAACGACCAAGTCGACCAGTGAAACTTCAGGTATTGGTGTCGGCGGCGGTCTCGTCGGCAGCGAAACCACGACGACGGATAATTTCAAAGGAAGCAATAAGGGTTCAACCATACAGGTAGGCAAAGCGGAGGACCAGGAAACTCGTGTCGCAGCCTTGCAGGAATTGCGCGACAAAAATGCTGCTTTATCTGCGACCACCGATGCCCTGCTAGCACTGAAGGCGAAATTCAAAAATGCCGTACCGGGTTCACCGGAAGCGGCTGCGCTCAAGGAAAAATTTAATGCAGGACTGGCCAGCTATCGTTCGCAATTAGCAGAGAGTAAGGATCTGCAAGCGAAAGTGGACGCTATCCCGTCAGGCGATTTAAACGTCAAAGCGGGCAAATCCATGGTGTTGCAAGGCTCTGACCTGAACGTGGCCGGCAATGCCGATATCTACGCAAAACAAGGTATCCAGATACTGGATGGTCTGGATGAAGAGCGCACCACGACCACCACGACCACAACCACCTTCCTGAAGATAGACGGTGCAGGTAACGATACCAACGCGGAGGCTAAATCCGATAAAAACGCCGATAGTGCCGCAGCAGCTTCCGGCAAAGCGGGCAAGCGCCAGGCGACAGCACAAGCCTCCGCCGATGCCTCAGCCGAGGCGTCTGCTGACGCGTCCTCAGAACATAATGTTAAACTGATGGAGACCAGCACGACCACCTCGCGTTCTGGCAGCAAGACCAGCGTGGCCTCCAACCTGAATATCGGCGGCAATCTGAAGGCGAAAACCGACGGCACACTGACTATACAGGGTTCAAATGTATCGGCTGGCGGCGATGCCAGTCTGGATGCCAAGGACATCGAAGTACTGACAGGACGTAACGAAGAGTTCAGCGACAGTCAAACCAGCACCGCTTCGATCGGTTTCTACGAACAAAGCAGCGCGGACGCCAGTGCCGGAGCGAGTGCCGATGCCAGCGCCAAAGCCAAAGCGCGCGGCGCGATGTCAACCGGTGCCAGTGCAGAGGCCAATGCACAAGCCTCTGCTGAAGCCAATGCCGAATCGACCATTACCGTGGGAGTACGCACTGAACAATCTCAGGAATCGAGCTACAACCTGACTAACACCAGCTCAACCATCAAGGTCGGCGGCAGCCTCGATATCAAGGCTCAGAATAAAGCCTTGTTTGTCGGTGCGGATATCGAATCAGGTGGAGACATGAATATCGAGGCTAAAAACATCGAGAATCGGGCCGCTCAGGACATTTCCACCTCTACTTCGTCGAGCACTCAAAATACCGCAGGACTCTATATCGGTGCTGAAGCACACGCCAGTGCAGGCGCTGAAGCGAATGCGAATGCCAGCACGACAACCAATCCGCTGGCCGGCTCTGGTGCCGAAGCGGGTGCCAGTGTCGGTGCGGAAGCCAGCGCCGAAGCCAGTGCCGGTTTACGCGAAAACTACGAATCGGAAAAAACCTCGGAACGCTCGGTGACCAACGTCACTAACACCTTCAAATCAGGAGGAAACTTTAAGCGTACCGCAGAAGACACCATCCTCGATCAGGGTACATCGATTGAGGCTGTCGGCAATATCGAACAATCTGCGCGGGTCATCAAGGAAGAGGCCATACATGACACTACCTCCAGTAGCACAGACACCCAATCTCATGACGCACGCGTGGGCGTGTATGCAGGTGCCGATGCCAGTGCAAGCGCCAGCGCCAATGCAGGAGCAGATGGTGTGGAATCCACTGTAGAGGGACCTGATGCAGGCGCCTCAGCCGGACTCAAAGCAAGCTACAAGGGGTCAATTGGCGGGGAGAGCGAGAGCACCAGTACCGCCGTCACCTCAAGATATAAAGCGGGCGGCAGCATCACCTCCAAGTCGACAGAGAGCACCACGCTGATCGGCACGCAGTTCGAGGCTGGTAAAGACATCAGCATCGAAGCCGGCTCACTCGATTACCAGGCCGCGCGCAACAGCACCACCAGCAGTTCGAATTCGAATGAAATCGATGCCTCCGGCAAGATTGGCCTGCTCGGCAAAGCCGGGGTGGAAGTCGAGGGGAGCTATGGACGCGAAGGAGAAGGCGAAAAAACCTCAACCGCACAGACCGGCAGCATCAGTGCGGCAGGCAATATCAGTATCAAAACCACAAAGGGCGATGCAACACTCGAAGGCACTAGCATTGAAGGCAAAGGCCGTGTTGAACTCGAATCCGCCGGTAGCGTCAACTTTAAGGCTGCCTATGATACCGTCGAGAGCACCAGCAACACCATCGATGTCAGCGCCAATATAAGCAGCAGCAAGGGCGAGTCGGGTAACGGCGCAAGTGCAGCCTATGCTCAGGAGGATGCGACCAGCAAAACCGCGCAGGTTGGCAGCCTCAAAGGCGGCACGATCAGCGTTAAGGCCGCCAATGATATCAATCTGGAAGGCACTAAGATTAAGTCTAAAGGCGACACGAGTCTTGAAGCCGGCAATAACGTCAACCTGAAAGCGGCTGAAAATAGCGAAATCAGCACAGGCTTTGGCGCCAGTTTGAGCGGAGGCAGCAGCAAAAATGACGAAGGCAGCAGTAAGAGCGGAGAGGCAGGAGCCAATGCCAGCCTGAGTATCAACGTCACCTCAGAGACGACCAGCATTGATTCCGGCGGCACACTGACCATCAAGGGCAAGAGCGTGACTAATCAGGAAGCTGATCTTAGCGCCAAGAAAGGGACACAAATTACCGGCAAAGTGGTCAACGAAAAGGCCGCCGACTACGAAGTTTCAGTAGGCCTTGATGTGGCCGGCAGCGCTGAGTCCACAACTGAAAAGAAGAAGGAAGGTTCGAAGACAACCGATGACATACCGGATAACCGCCCTAAGGCTGCCGATGTCATCACCAAGAAATACGCAGCCGAAGCGCCTGAGCCATCGAAGAAATCTGCTGACAGCACTCCGGTTGATCGCAAAGCTGATTTGGCCCGGCTCACCTCAGGCTGGGACAAGCAGAAGGAGAACATCAATAAGGGGTTAAACAAACCGGCAGACCCGGCTGCAAACAAGGTAAAACCGACCGACAAACCGCCTGTCACTACACCGGCCCAAAAAGTTACTAATGCTAAGCCCAATTACATGAATGACACAGCTAGCAGCTCATTGAAAAAGAAAACTAAACAACTTGATCAATAGATAATCGTAATACAGAGGGTTGCGACTAGCTTATTCGGGCTATGCTTGACATTAGTCAGCTCTGATAACTAGTCGCCCTCGCTAACCATTTATTTGAAGATATAGCGACTAACCATTGAATGGATCACTTGCGGCAGCAGTATTCAATGTATTAATCCGCTTAAACGTTTTTGCCCTATACAGGTAAACCTCACACGCGTCAGGCACAAACTGGATGGTGTTATTAAATAGTATTCATTTATATTCATGACTTGCCGATGCTGTACGGCTCAAGAATCTGAGGAAAAAAATCCGCCCGTAGTACATCAGGCGGAGAGAGGGTTCTCGGGTTGTGAGTGCCGTTTTTTGTCCGGCGGCAAACACCACCATCGATCAGTATTTAAATTAGATGCCGACCGCCACATTCATCACATCGCTCCATTGTCCGACCGGCTCATCGTGCAGCCGGTAAATTGCCTTGTATTTCCAGTTAGTGCCGGACGCCGGCAACGGCGTCATATCAATCGTATCGGGCTCGTTGTTGACGGCAAACAACACGAAGCCGGCCCCCCGATCCGCCCAGATTTCAATCGCTGAGGCCTGCCCCTTCGTCCAGCAAATGACCGGATTTCCCGCATTGTAGCGACACTTCAAAACCGGCTTCCAGGTGTCCGGCTCCACCGTAATTTTAGGACCAATCAATTGTAAGTGCTGACCGATCGCCTCGGTGTAATTCTTGTGGGCCTTAATGCCGGCAACCAGCGTGGACAGGCGAGAAATGATGCCAGGGGCAACAACGGGAGGTGTTGCTTCATCGGTTTTAAGAACGGCCGGCCAGTTTGCGAAATCCGTACCGCCATCGCGCAGCAGATTTTTATGCGCCGTCCATGATCGAACTCCTTTTGGTGGGTTAAGTAAAAACCGGACTGCATTACGAACATAATTCACAATTGCTACGGCGTGATTTTTTATCCGCCCTGCGGGCTCGCCACTTATTCTTGCGGGTTCCGCACGCTATCTGATAGGCTCTGCCGTCAGTTTCAGATGATCTTCGAACCATATGGGCTCATCTTCGAAGCATATTAGTTCATCTGCGAACCAGATCAGTTCATCCGCGAACCATATGAAGTCGTCTGCACGCTGACTCAGATACCCGTGACACGGCGCCGGGCAACCGCTCCAGTCTGCCGCGCCTGTTAACTGGTTCGCGGATCGTGTTAACTTGCCCGCGGATGAACTCATATGGTTCGAAGATCATGTCAACTTGCCTGCTGATCAACTCATATGGCTCGCAGATCATGTTAACTTGCCTGCGGATCAACTCAACTTGCCCGCGAATGATGCTAACTTGAGTACAGATCCCGAAAATTCACCTACGGCTTGCGCTAAACCGACTGACGCGCCCTCCAAATCAACTTCAAGCCACCCGCCAGGGGTGCTGCAAGGAATGTCCGTCTGAATAATTGCGTACTGCCAGAACGTTGAACGCATTTTGCGTACGGGTCCGGATAAATACAATATGCCAAAAGGCCTAGACAATCCGGATTCACCGGCATCGCGTGCAGAATAGATAGCAGGGATGAGTTTAATCGTCACCACGGTGACGTTGCTCAAAATAAGTTTGGCGTTTTTAAATCTGGTTATTCACCGGAGTTTTATCTGGCCTTGCGATACGCCTTCTGTTTTTGCAACAGAATGACATCAGGTGAATTTGTGACTTAATTAAAGCGCCGTAGCAAGCTGAAAAGTCCGGTATGGCAAGCAGCGACTGCAATGTCAGTTATGCGCAATCCTGAATCCTCCCAGGCCGTCCGTGCAACTCACAGGGCGCGTTGATTTTCAACTATGGTTGAAAATCAACGAACAACCTATTCCATATACATCCCACCGTTTACATGCAGCGTGACGCCGGTAATGTAAGCGGCTGACGGTCCTGCGAGAAAGGCGACAGCGGCGGCAATGTCGGTCGGCTGCCCCAGACGTTTCAGCGGCACATGCTCGACCAGCTTGGCGCGTTGCTCGTCACCCAATGCGTGGGTCATATCGGTATCGATAAAACCCGGCGCGACGCAATTCACGGTAATGTTGCGGCTGCCGATTTCCTGCGCCAGTGACTTGGTAAAACCGATCATGCCCGCCTTGGACGCTGCATAATTAGCCTGCCCGGGATTGCCCATGCTGCCCACCACCGACGAAATACTGATGATGCGCCCTGTCCGCGCCTTCATCATCGCGCGCAGCACTGCACGTGACAGACGGAAGACAGATTTTAAGTTGGTCGCGATAACGTCATCCCACTCGTCATCGGTCATACGCGCGAGCAGATTGTCGCGGGTGATACCGGCATTATTCACCAGTATGGAGATTTCACCATACTGTTTGCGCAATTCACCCAATACCTGTTCAGTCTGAGGCACATCGTTAACGTTCAGCGCATAGCCCTGACCTCTAATCCCGGCAGTCGCCAGATATTCGCTGATTGAAGCCGCGCCCTTATCTGAGGTAGCGGTACCAATCACGATCGCTCCCTGACGCCCCAACTCCAGCGCGATGGCCTGACCAATGCCGCGAGAAGCACCGGTAACCAGTGCGATTTGTCCTTGTAATGTCATGTTCATTCCTTTATGCGAGAGTCGCTAACGCCAGTGTCAATGCGGCACCGTCGTTGATGGCCAATGCCTGCTGAGTGGTATCGATACGCTTATTGAGTCCTGCCAATACTTTACCCGGCGCGCACTCAACATTGTGCGTGATGCCTAGTTTGCCGAACGCCAGCACGGTTTCAACCCAGCGTACCGGCGAATACAACTGACGAACCAGCGCATCTTTGATCTTGTCGGCATCACTGTAAGCGGCCACATCAGCGTTATGCAGCACCGGAATGACAGGAGAGACGATCGCAACGTCAGCGAGATAGGCCCGCAGCTGACTGGCGGCGCCCGTCAGCAGACTGCAATGCGATGGCACGCTCATCGGCAGCATGATCGCGCGTTTGGCGCCGCGCGCCTTGGCCAGTTCCATGCCGCGCTCAACCGCAGCGCGATTGCCCGCGATCACCACCTGCCCCGGAGAATTGTAATTGACAGCTTCAAGCACCTCGCCTTGCGCACCTTCGAGGCACACAGCACGCACCGCTTCATCGTCCAAGCCTAGGATTGCGGCAATACCGCCCACGCCTTCAGGCACGGCGTGCTGCATGCATTCAGCGCGGTAACGCACCAGCGGCAGCGCATCGGAAAAGCTCAGCGCACCGGCGGCAACCAGTGCGGTGTATTCGCCCAGACTGTGTCCCGCCATCATGGCAGGCAGTGCTCCGTTCTGAGACTGCCAGGCGCGATAAACAGCAACCCCTGCGGTCAGCATCAGCGGCTGCGTATTCACGGTTGAATTGAGTTCGGCATCAGCCCCCTCTTGCATCAACTGCCAAAAATCCTGCTGCAAAACTGCAGACGCTTCATTAAACGTGTCGCGCACGACCGGAAAATCGGCATAACCGTCCATCATGCCGCGCGATTGAGAACCCTGACCGGGAAATACGAAGGCGAATTTAGTCATAAAAAATCCGTTAGTAGTGAGTTGTGAGTTGGCGAGTTCGAACGGCTAACCATTCGCTGGCATGATCACCATTTGAGCAGGACAGCGCCCCAGGTAAATCCACCGCCGATCGCCTCGAGCAAAACGTGTTGTCCGGCCACAATGCGCCCGTCGCGTACCGCGGCATCGAGTGCCAGCGGAATCGAGGCCGATGAGGTATTGCCGTGACTGGCCACCGTGACCACCACATTATCGAGACTCAAACCCAGCTTTTTAGCGGTCGCTTCGATGATGCGGATATTGGCCTGATGCGGCACCAGCCAGTCGATGTCGCTACCTTTCAAACCGGCGATGGTCAGCACTTCGTCAACCACACGGCTCAGCACGGTCACGGCAAATTTGAATACAGCCTGACCCTCCATGCGGATAAAGGGATCACCCTGCACCACGCCGTCTGACACCGTCCCGTCGACACGCAGCAAGGCGTGATGCTGACCGTCAGAGTGCAGCCTGGATGCCAAAATTCCCGGCTCGCTGCTGGCCTGCAAAATCACTGCACCTGCGCCATCGCCGAACAGAACGCAGGTCGTGCGATCTTTCCAGTCAAGAATGCGCGACATAATTTCGGCGCCGACCACCAGCACAGTTTTAGCCTGCCCGCCACGGATATACAAATCGGCCGTATTGAGTGCATAGACAAAACCGCCACAGACGGCCTGCATATCGAATGCCGCACCGCCATTTTTAATGCCCAGTTTATCTTGCAGGATACAGGCCGTACTTGGGAAAATTTTGTCAGGACAGGTCGTCGCCACGATGATCAGATCGATGTCTGACGCCTCGATACCAGCCATCTCAATCGCGCGCAGACTCGCGTGCAGCGCCAGATCACTGGTCACTTCATCCTCCGCCGCAATATGCCGCTCATGAATACCGCTGCGCGAGACAATCCATTCATCCGTCGTATCGACAAATTTTTCCAGATCGAAGTTGCTCAGCGTTTTAACTGGCAAATAACTGCCTGTACCGATAATTTTTGCATGCATTACGACACTCCCTGAGGGGTATTTTGACGCTGGTTGTGCCACTTTTCGATATGTTCGCTGATGTGCTGCCACATATTTTCGCGCGCTTCCTCAGCGGCTTTTTCAATCGCGCAGCCAAAGGCAAATACATCGGCCGAACCGTGGCTTTTCACCACGATACCGCGCAGACCTAATAAACTGGCGCCATTGTAACGCCGGTGATCAAGTCTGTGCTTAAATGCCTTGAGGACGGGCAAAGAAACCAGCGCGGCAAATTTGGTATAAAGATTCTGAGTAAAGCCTTCCTTGAGAAAACCGCCCATCATCTTGGCGACCCCTTCAGCGGTTTTAAGCGCGACATTGCCGACAAAACCGTCGCAGACAACAAGATCCGTCACACCGTTGAAAATATCGTTGCCCTCGACGTTACCGTAAAAGTTAAGATCGCTCTCACGCAACAACACAGCCGCCTGTTTGACGACCTCGTTACCCTTGATATCTTCAGAACCGATATTGAGCAGGCCGACGGTAGGACTGGGCTTATGCTCGAGAGCTGTAACCAGCGTTGCCCCCATCATGGCAAATTGCAGCAGATGCTCCGCGCTGCAGTCGGTATTAGCCCCCAGATCGAGCATACACACCTGACCATTTTTAGTCGGCAGATAGGACGCGATCGCGGGGCGATCAATACCGGGAATCGTCTTGAGCACGTAGCGTGCCGTTGCCATCAGAGCACCGGTATTGCCCGCACTGATGCAGGCGGCGGCCGTCCCGTCCTTGACCAGATTAATGGCGACGCGCATCGACGAGTCTTTTTTACCGCGCAGTGCCGATTGCGGCTGCTCATCCATACCGACAACCTGAGTTGCTGCATGCACACGCAGACGATCACCGAACTGACCGGTCTTAACTCCGATAGTTTGCAACTGAGTATGTATTGCGTCGGGATTGCCTACCAGAATGATGGTATCGCGAGGATACTGCTTCAGATAGTTAACGGCGGCTGGGATCGTAACTGAGGCACCGTGGTCGCCCCCCATCGCATCTATAGCTAATGTGACATCCACTAAAGTGTCCTTGGCGATGAATTCAGACAAATCTAAATCCGATAGAAATGAAAACGCAGCCGACGAATCGGCTGCGCTGTAGACATCAGGACTTAGTCAGCCTTAGTCTTTACTACTTTTCTGCCGCGATAAAAACCAGTCGGGCTGATGTGGTGACGCAAATGATTTTCGCCGGTGGTAGGCTCAATTGCCAGCGCCGGTGTTGTCAAAAAATCATGGGCGCGATGCATACCACGCTTGGATGGGGATTTTTTATTCTGCTGAACTGCCATGCTATTACTCCTTGAATAAACCTGATTATTTACGTTTCAATTTCATTAAAGCTGCAAAAGGATGCGTTTCATCCATCTGCTTTTCTTCTTCCTCTGCCATCTGACAATCGCCAAGCTCGTGTCTCGGTGCAATTGGCAAACCTAACAGAATCTCGTCTTCCAACAGCGCGAGCACATCAAGATGTGCCTCGGCCAGAATACCTTCAAACTCGTCTTCCTCGTCGTCCAACTCATCCAGACTAGCCTGATCGCACAACAACAAGCGCGCTTCATGCTGCACCGCATAATCAAGACCATGCAGACAACGCTGGCAACGCAACTGACAACCACCTTCGATACTGACATCCAAAATCGGACGCCCCTGACTATCTACGCCGCCCTTCAGGATATAATGCAAAATTCCTTGCGGATTATCCAGCACATCGAGCAAACGCGACAACTCAGCAACAGGCACTTTCGCGTCTATTTGCTTGCCGTTTTCGGCGAAATCTAGGCTATCGATAAAAGGTCGTGCGTACATGAGCCGCGCATGATATATTTTTCGGGCCTCGCTGTCAAAAATCCTGCCAAAAATATTGAAAATAGCTGTCTTTTCAACCGGGCACAGGATTTTCAGACCTGCTTACACCTATTATTTGCATTATTTTTTCCAAGGAATCGATTTGCTTGTCCTAGCCTCCACCTCGCCTTATCGCAGCGAATTATTAAAGCGCCTGCAACTCCCTTTTGTCACAACCTCTCCGGATATCGATGAAACCCCGCAACAAGGTGAATCCGCGCGCGCAACTTCAGAGCGACTCTCACAAGAGAAGGCTCTAGCGGTAGCTGCCGATTATCCTGATGCACTCATCATCGGCTCGGATCAGGTGGCTTTGCTGGAAGGCCGGCAAATCGGCAAACCACTCACACACGAAAATGCAATCCGACAACTGCGCAGCATGAGCGGAAAAACCACCACCTTTTATACGGCACTCACTCTGCTCAACAGCCGCACAGGGCACATGCAGACCGCCGTTGCCGAAAATACTGTCACGCTGCGCGACTTAACCGATAAGGAAATTGAAGGCTACTTGCTAAAAGAACAGCCCTATCAGTGCGCCGGCAGCGCAAAATCAGAAGGACTGGGCATCGCGCTGATGAGCAGCATGAGAGGCGACGATCCTAACGCACTGATCGGCCTGCCGTTAATATTGCTAATTGACATGCTGCGCCGCGAAAACGTAAAGCCATTCTAATATGACCCATAAAACAGGCACACTCTATCTTATCCCCTGCACGCTGGGCGAAACACCTGCCGAGCAGGTTCTCCCTCAACACGTGATCAACATTGCACGCAGCCTGCAATATTACGTCGTGGAGCAACTTAAAACGGCAAGGCAATTCCTGTCCGCTTTGAAGCACGAGCACCCCATTCAGTCGCTGCATTTTGAAACGCTCAACGAACACACCGCCCCGACTGAACTCGCAGCCCTGCTGACTCCGCTACTAGCAGGACATGACGTCGGAATTATCTCAGAAGCGGGCTGCCCCGGCATTGCCGATCCGGGCGCCGCCCTTGTCGAACTGGCCCACAGAAACGGCATACGCGTCATCCCGCTGGTCGGCCCCTCTTCCATCCTGCTCGCCCTGATGGCCTCCGGCATGAACGGACAGTGTTTCGCCTTTCACGGTTATTTGCCCATCAACGATGCTGACCGCAGCAAAACGATCGCGCAACTGGAAGCCGAATCGGCCAGTCGCCGGCAAACACAGCTATTTATCGAAACCCCCTATCGAAACGACAAGCTGTTTCAAGCACTGATTGCGAAATGCCAGCCGCGCACCTTACTCTGCGTCGCAACCGATGTCAGTCTCGCGTCAGAACAGATACAAACGCGTACCATACAGCAGTGGAAATCACAGCCGGCCCCGCAATTAAACAAGCGCCCCAGCCTGTTTTTACTGCTCGCAAACAAATAAACGGCTCTCAAAGCGCTTTTTTATTGCACGAAGAGTTGATCTCTGGTATTAAAGCGGACTTATTTTTTTCACGTTGGAGAAGTGCAATGTCGCAACTATCGCTAAAGCCCATCGCTCCCTATCAAGCAACCGAAGGCGAGCCTTACATGAATCAGAATCAGCGCGAGCATTTCCGCAATGTTCTGCAACAGATTAAATCGGGTCTGGGCGAGGACATAGATCGCACTGTTCATACGATGCAGGACGAAGCGACCGTGTTTGCCGATCCAAACGACCGAGCAACACAAGAATCCGACATCAGCCTAGAACTGCGCAACCGCGACCGCGAACGCAAGCTGATCAAAAAAATCAATGAAATGCTTAACAAAATCAATGCAGACGAGTACGGTTATTGCGAAAATTGCGGGATCGAAATCGGCCTCGGTCGCTTAGAGGCGCGTCCAACCGCAACCCAGTGCATCGACTGCAAATCTCTCGATGAAATCAGAGAAAAGCAAATGGCGAAATAATTTTTTCTCCCCGTTTTGGACGAAACTTCGTCCAAAACGAACAACGCCAGCGCCGCTCACTTCGCGCTTCGACACATTAAAAATCCTTAAATTAAGGATTGACTCTGGCAAACGCTCCCCCATATTACTCGCGTGATTAAAAGGAGATCGTCATGCCTGCTATCCGTCCGCCTGCTGTCGCAGGTCTGTTCTACCCGGCCGATGCCGGCGAGCTAAAACTGGAAGTGCAAGGGTATCTCGCCGCTGCACAGCCTTTCGACCTCTCCCCCAAAGCCCTGATCGTTCCCCACGCGGGCTATATCTATTCCGGCGCCATCGCGGCAACTGCCTATGCCACGCTGCACAAGCTTTCCCGAAAAATCCGCCGCGTGATATTGCTAGGCCCCACGCATCGCGTCGCGATACGCGGCATCGCCTTGCCCGGAGTTGACGCATTCGACACGCCGCTTGGCCGAATATGGATTGACGCTGCAGCGGTCGACGCCATCGGGCACATGGCACAGGTCGTCACAAGCCCTCTGGCGCACGCGCAGGAACACGCACTTGAAGTACAACTGCCGTTCCTGCAAAGCGTATTGTCTGATTTCACGCTGCTGCCGCTGGCGGTGGGTAACGCCAGCGCAGCAGAAGTCGCCCGTGTGCTCGAATGCTTATGGGGGGGCGAGGAAACGCTGATTGTCATCAGCTCGGATCTGTCGCACTATCTGACTTATGCAACGGCGCAGCGCATAGACAATGAGACAGTTCAAGCCATTCTGAACCTGACTCAACCCATTGCACATGAGCGTGCCTGCGGCGGCACACCGGTCAGCGGTCTGATGATTGCAGCCATACACCATCATTTAAGGCCGCATTTACTGGAACTTAAAAATTCCGGCGACACCGCAGGCGATCGTGACCGGGTGGTAGGTTATGCCGCACTGGCATTCACTGAGGATACTAACCGTGACTGAGACAGGTCCTATTCTGTTAGCGATCACACGCGCCGCGATCTCCCGCGCCCTGCATATTCCGCGCATCGCCGATGAAAGCGCCCCCTGGCTCACGGAGTACGGCGCCTGTTTCGTCACCCTCACCCAGCATGGCCAATTGCGCGGCTGTATCGGCTCGCTCATCCCCCACCGTTCGCTACTGGCCGACCTCAAAAGCAATGCCATTGCAGCCGCCTTGCAAGACCCGCGTTTCATGCCACTGACAGCGGACGAACTCGACACCACGCGTATCGAAATATCCTTGCTCTCCCCCATCGAAAAGATGGCGTTTCGCGACAAAGCGGATGCTTTATCCCAGTTGCGCCCCGGCATAGATGGCGTGATCTTCGAATACGGCCGCTATCGCAGCACGTTTTCACCTCAGGTATGGGAACAACTGCCGCAACCTGCATTATTTCTCTCTCAGCTCAAACGCAAGGCTGGCCTGCCCGAAGATTTCTGGGATCAGGGCGTCCAGCTGTCCAGATACTCAGTCAGCAAATTCAAGGAGGCCTAAAATGGATGAGCCCATCAGTGCAACAGAACGCTATCCTGCGAAATACTGGCATACCCTCTCTGACGGGCGAGTCCAGTGTGATTTATGCCCGCGCGACTGCAAGCTGCACGAAGGTCAGCGCGGTGCCTGCTTCGTGCGAGGATGTGTCGGCGATCAGATGGTGCTCACCACCTATGGCAGATCGTCCGGATTTTGCGTCGATCCGATTGAAAAAAAACCGCTCAACCAGTTTTATCCGGGCAGCAGCATCCTCTCGTTCGGCACCGCCGGCTGCAATCTGGCCTGCAAGTTCTGCCAGAACTGGGATATTTCAAAATCGCGCAGCTTTGACAAGTTAGCCGATCAAGCCAGCCCCGATGCCATCTCTCATAGCGCAGTACAACTGGGGTGCAAGAGCGTCGCCTTCACCTACAACGACCCTGTAATTTTCGCCGAATACGCGATGGATACGGCGGACGCCTGCCATGCTAGGGGCATCAAGACCGTGGCGGTCACAGCCAGCTATATTCACACGCAAGCCCGCAGGGATTTTTTCGCCAAAATGGATGCGGCCAACGTAGATCTCAAAGCATTTACCGATGAATTTTATGTCAAGCAATGCGGCGCGCATCTGCAACCCGTACTCGACACACTCACCTACCTGTGCCGCGAGACTCAAGTTTGGGTTGAACTGACCACGCTACTGATTCCCGGACTGAATGATAGCGACGACGAAATCGCCCGCATGTGCGACTGGATCGCAGAACATCTGGGCACGGGCGTGCCGCTGCACTTCACGGCTTTTCATCCGGATTACAAGTTAACCGACATTCCTGCAACGCCGCCTGCGACACTCGCCCGCGCGCGGAAAATCGCCCTCGATGCAGGGTTAGCTTACGTCTATACCGGCAACGTACACGATAAGGCGGGAGACAGCACTTTTTGCCCGTCCTGCGGGGCTGCGCTGATCGTACGCGACTGGTATGAAATCAATGCATACCGGCTCACACCCGACGGGCATTGTCCCGATTGCCACGCTCAGATTGCCGGACACTATGAAGCCTATACGCAGGCATTCGGCCGTCAGCGCATCAGGGTGATGCCTGATTGAACGGTCATGCTATCATTCAGTGCCGGACGCTGACCTGATCGCCCGGCATTTTTTCACAAGACCTTCATGACCTCACCTGCACACAAAATCCTCCTCGACGTTTTTGGATACACAACCTTTCGCGGTGATCAGCAGGCCATCGTCGAGCACATCGCCGCCGGCGGGGATGCGCTGGTGCTCATGCCGACCGGCGGTGGAAAATCGCTGTGCTATCAGATTCCTTCACTGCTGCGTGCGGGTACCGGCATCGTCATTTCGCCGCTGATCGCTCTGATGCAAGATCAGGTCGAGGCACTGCAACAGCTGGGCGTGAGAGCGGCCTACCTCAATTCCAGCCTGGCGACGGACATCGCACGCGAAGTGCAAGGACAGCTGATGCGAGGCGAACTCGACCTGCTGTATGTCGCGCCTGAACGGCTGATGAATGCTAATTTTCTCGGCCTGCTCGAGCAGGTTCAAGCAAGACACGGTCTTGCACTGTTTGCCATCGACGAAGCGCATTGCGTCTCGCAATGGGGACACGACTTCCGCCCCGAATACCGCGAACTGACGATCTTGCGGGATCGCTTCCCCGCTGTACCGCGCATCGCACTGACTGCGACCGCAGATGCGCCGACCCGGCGCGAAATCGTGGAACGGCTCTCGCTCGAACAGGCACGCGAGTTTGTCTCCAGCTTCGACCGGCCGAATATCCGCTACAAAATCACAAATAAAGACAGCGTAATCAATCAACTACAATACTTCATCAGCAAAGAGCATCCGCACGATGCCGGCATCGTGTACTGCCTGTCGCGTCGACGAGTAGATGAAACAGCAGCAAAATTAAAATCGCTCGGCTGGGATGCACTGCCCTACCATGCAGGGCTGGATGCCGCAACGCGCGCGGCCAATCAGAGCCGCTTCCTGCGCGACGAGGGCGTGATCATGGTGGCGACCGTCGCATTCGGCATGGGCATCGACAAACCTAACGTACGCTTTGTCGCCCACATCGATCTGCCCAAAAGCATGGAGGGCTATTATCAGGAAACCGGCCGCGCAGGCCGGGACGGATTACCTGCCGACGCCTGGATGGCCTATGGTCTGGGCGATGTCGTATCGATGCGGCAGATGCTACTCTCGGGCGACTCACCGGAGGAGCGCAAACGGGTGGAGCTGCAAAAACTCGACGCGCTGCTCGGATTTTGTGAATCAACCGCCTGCCGCCACCAGACCCTGCTGCGCTATTTCGGCGAATCGCATCCGGGCAATTGTCAGGAATGCGACAACTGCCTGACACCGGTAGAAGTGTGGGAAGCAAGCCTTGAGGCGCAGATGGCCTTATCCTGCGTCTATCGTACCGGGCAACGCTTCGGCGTCGGGCATCTGGTCGATGTACTGCTGGGCAAACAAACGGAGCGCGTCACAAAATTCGGACACCAGCAGCTATCGACCTTTGGTATCGGATTGGCGCACACCGCGCAGCAATGGAGCAGCGTGTATCGTCAACTGATCGCAGGCGGTTATCTCGAAGCGGATATCGAAGCGTATGGCGGACTGATGCTGACCGCAACGGCTCGTCCCGTACTCAGAGGCGAACACCCCGTATCGCTGCGCCGCGATACGGAACCTGCCAAACGAAAATCGGTTAAATCGGAGATGGCAAATAAGTCGCGGGAGCCGTTTTCAGGTGCAAATGAGGATAGGTTGTGGCTCGCACTCAAGGCAAAACGAATGCAACTGGCACGTGAGCAAGGCGTGCCGCCCTATGTGATTTTTCACGACAGCACGCTGCTGGAAATGCACGAGCAGCGCCCCGGCAGCCTGACTGAAATGGGGCGTATCAGCGGTATAGGTCAGGGTAAACTTGTGCGCTATGGCGATGATTTTTTAAAAGTAATCGAAGACACCGCCAACCGCTAGCGCAACCTACAAACCGCCTGCATAGCGTGCCTGCAAAGACACAAAAACCGTACCGACAGGCTTTAACGGTATTTCGTATTAAACAGAATCAAGCCAGAAAATGCTCAGAAATTTCTTCGTAATAGGCCTGCTCTCCGTCCGAAGCAATCCCGAGCTCCTCTAACACCTCAGCACCTATCTGCCGCCAGACCGGATTTTCGCTATGTGAAATACGATGGTGAAAATGGATCGCCAGTTGCAAAATGGCCACCAGCGTACGCACGACCCCCGGTTCCTCGCGCGGCAACTCATAGTGATACAGGATCGACTTACAGATAAAATCCGGCAATTTCCAATGGCGCGCGATCAAATAACCGATACTGCAATGGTCCACATTGAAATGTTTATCCTCCAGACTCAAACTAGGCCCGCATAAGTTCGTATCCAGATTAAGCGTACTACAGTACTCGGGGAAACGCAGCATTAACACCGGCACCCCGCATTCGTGAAAGATACCGGCCATGTAAGCCTGATCAGGAAAAATATTGCAAACGGAGACCCGTTCACTCGCAATCAGTGCGGCAAGTTTGGCTATTTCATCTGAACGAGTCCAGAATATCTCAAAAGACTTGCGCGTCGAATCTGAAATATGGGTAGACAAACAAATCGCCTGTACCAGATTATAGGTTTGCTTGACACCAACGAGCATCAGCACCTGTTCGAGTGTGTCGTATTTTTTATTGCCAAAAACCGGCGAGCCAACGATTTTAAACAGCATCGCAGTAATCCCGGGATCGGTCGAAATCACCTTCGCCAGCATTTTCATGCTGTAATTCCCCGATGAAAGGGCCGCGTCGAGTTCGATTAACACCTTAGGTTGAGGCGGGAGTTTTATCCCCTTTATCACCAGTTGTTTGATGGCTTTTTCGGTTTCAATGGGCATAGTATTCTTTTCATTTTTCCTGCCCCGTCAATAGGGCTTAAAGCGTTCAGGCACAGGAGTTACATAAATATCACATCGCACATCCATCAGGCAAGACGCAGCAGCCCGTAATCATAACGTTTAACGCAAATACTTGCGACCCGCTTTCGGATGCTCGGATGCAAGACAGGCACGACGATAAGATTGCAAGTTTCTCTGCGCACGGCCAAGCAGGGTGCCATGCGGATAATCTCCGTCACTATCTGCTACACCGGCCGCCACCCCCATCACCAGTTCCATCCCCTCGCGAACATGACTGGCGGAATAAATATGAAACAGACCTTGCCGGACCGCCTCGATGACCCGCGGCGCCACCATCAGGTGACGGCAATTGCGCGATGGAATCAGCACTCCTTGCTGTCCATCCAGTCCCGATGCTTCACAAATACTGAAATAGCCTTCAATTTTTTCATTGACCCCGCCCACTGGCAATACTTCGCCGTGCTGATTGATCGCACCTGTCACGGCAATTCCCTGCTTGAGCGGCACACCCGACAATGAGGAGAGCAGCGCATACAACTCGGCACAGGAAGCCGAATCGCCTTCAACACCGAAATACTCCTGCTCAAATACGAGGGATGCGTTAAGCGCCAGCGGCGCGATATGCGCAAAGAGCGCCGAAAGATAATGGTGCAGGATGAACACGCCCTTGTCGTGTATCGGCCCTGACATCTCGACTTCGCGTTCGATATTGAGCAGACCGTCATTACCGGCAAAGCTTCGCGCAGTTACCCTGACCGGAAAACCGAAACGGTAGTCCCCCAGATCCATCACGGTCAAAGCATTGATCTGCCCTAGCGCCTCGCCCTGCACGCTGATCAGCACCTCGCCATCACGGATTGATTCCTGCATGCGTCGGGCAGGGTAATCGTGACGGCGGATACGGCAGGCTATCGCTGTTTCAACATCGATGCGCTCTACCAACTGGCCACCACGCCCAAGGCAATGCGCTGCACTCTCCATCACCTGTGCCTCTGCCCTGGAAAAATTGGCACTCTGACGCGCCTGATCATCTACTTCCCGGTGCATATCTTCCAGAAGCAAGGCCACCGCGGCAGCTGAAAAATGCAGTAAGCCTAGTTTTTGGCAGCTGTGAGCGACAAATATCGCAAAAGCGCGGTGCGTTTCCTGATTCGTTGAAAAGCTTTCGGCAAAATCCACCTTGACCCTGAAGCGACGTGCAAACTCAGGATCCTCCTCCTGCAATTCATAGTACTGTTCGCGTGATGCTACCAATATAATCTTGACCTCAATATCGACCGCTTCGGGTTCGAGCGAGACAGCAGCAATCGGCGCAAAAGTTGTCCCCGGTTCCTCGATTTGTAACTTTCCGCTACGCAAAAAACGCTGTAGTTTTTCCCACACCAGCCCGTCTGCCAGCAAGTCTCGCAAATGCAACATCAAAAAACCGCCATGCGCCCGCAACAAAGTGCCTGCCCGTATCCGGGTAAAATCCGTTGCCAGTACGTCATTTTCGGCCTGATATTCGATGCTGCCGAACAGTGAGCGAAACAGCGGATTATCGTCGATGATCACAGGAGCTCCCCTCAGCCCCTCGTTATCAACCACCAGGTTGACCCTGTAGCGGGACAAAGTACGCGACAACGCCGCCATCTTGATCTCGTCATCGCTATCGGACTCCTCAAACAACTCAATGTTATCGAGCACATCCTGCGAGAGCTGCTCGAAATAGCTCGTGAGTTTGATGGAGTCAACCATCTGCTTTTTGAGCTGATTGCGGATTGACTGCAATTCCTGTTCGAGCAAGGGCTTGATCAACTGGCGTCGCAACGCTGCCAATGCCTCGTTCATGGCACGCTCCATAGGACGCGTCTTCTCGAGGAATCGTGCGATTTCCACCCGCAAAGCCTGCTCAGCCTTATCAATTTCAGCCCTGCGCTCTTTTGGTAAAGCATATACCTCATGCTCGGTGATGGCATGTCGCTTATCCCCCATCAGGGTAAACACCAGATGACCTGATTCCCGATGCAAAATAAAGTGATGCGCCTCTGCAAAGGCATCCAGCTCCACATAGGCTTTGGCCTCATCGGCCTTGTAGATATTTTCAATCCGCGCGCTTTCAGACTTAAAGTCCTGACCTACCAGACGCCGGGGAATTTCGGTTTGCAGTGTTTTACACAGCTGCACCATAAACTGGCGAAACACGCGCCCGTAACCTGCAGGCAGACGCAAAGCACGCGGACGCTCAGGCACATCAAAATTATGCAGATAACACAAATCAGGCGGCACCTTCCGGGTCGCAGCAATTGTGTGCATCGCCTGTTTAAGGAGTGATGAACGCCCGCTGCCTGCTTCCCCCAGAACGAATAAATTATAATCAGGCTGATCCATAGACAAACCGAATCGAGTTGCAGCTTCTGCACGTTCCTGGCCTATCCACGGCAATGAGTAATCCAATAATTCGGCTGTATCTGCAAACCCAAGGTCTGCAGGATCAATAGATATACGCAATTGATCGGGTGTTAAAAGGCATGTCGACATAATTTTCTTGTAACGAAATAGCACAGACAGATTGTCACCGAATAATCTGAAAAGTGATAGCAGATTGCATTTATTGGTACACTCTGCCCTGCATTAATTGAACGAATTATTTTTTTTACTCATGGAGCGCTAACATGATCAAAATCCTGCTGTTTATCTTGATGACACAGCTCTCTCCCCTGGCTTTTGCAGACTTTGAAAGCGATCTGACTGCCACTGCAAAAACGGACTCCTCGTTGCGCGAGCTGCGCATTCGCGCAGACCAAAACGATGCAGAAGCACAGTTCAACTTGAGCTCGCTGTATTTCAAGGGGCAGCAAGTAGAACAAGATTACGTCGAAGCGGCCAAATGGATGCAGCGGGCGGCAGAACAGGGCCATATCCTTGCCGCCTATAATCTTGCGATGATGTTTAACTCAGGACAAGGTGTCGCGACCGATTATGCCGCTGCTGCCAAATGGTATCAAAGGTCCGCCGAAGGCGGCTTTGCACTAGCACAGCTTAATCTGGGTGTCGCTTATGCCAATGGCGAGGGCGTACAAAAAAACGATACTGAGGCTGTCAAATGGTTTCGTCTTGCGGCCGAGCAGAACGATGCACAGGCACAGTTTAATCTGGGCGTGATGTACGCTAATGGACAAGGTACAGAGCAAAACCTTATCGAATCCTATCGTCTGTCGAAACTCGCAGCGGCACAGGGACATGAGACAGCTAACCAGTTGATTAGCGATCTAACCCGAAAAATGACGGCCAAACAAATCGCCCGGGCCAACAAACCGATCAAAAAAAAGCTGCCTGTAGTAACACCTGAAAAGTCACAGATAACATCAAATCAAAGCGACACCCAACAGACAGACAACAAGGCCGCTGAAGTGACAGACGTTTCGCCTGTCCAACAAGTCCCTGCAGTGCAAACCGTTGCAGCACAGCCGGTGGCCGAAGAAGCTGTAAAATCCGTTGCAACACTCGCACAGTCTGCTGCTGCAGAAAACGCGCAGCCCGCCCAGCAAGCAACGCAAGTCGCGGCAAAGACCCAGGAAGAAACAAAATCTGCTGAAGTAGCGGAAACGCCTGCTGCCGAAGAAGCTGAAAAACCCGTTATCTCAGCACCTGCGGCAACCCCCTCACCCGTCCTGCCTGATGCAGCCTATTACGTACAAATTGGCGCGTTCAAGTCCAAAAAACAAGCTGCCGACTTTATGGAAAAAACGCGCGCCAAACAAGGCGAACTGGATAAACCCTACAGCTTTTACAGCAACGAGGGCTGGGAACGTATCCATGTCGGCCCCTACGCCAGCCAGAGTGAAGCGCAACAAAGTGCCGATGCGCTCAAAGTCAAACTGGGCTACCAACCCAAAGTGCGCAAACACGACTAATACAGCTTCGCGAGCCTAAGGCGCATCAGTATGGTCAAAATCAGTCATTATATTTTCGCCTTTCTGCTTGCCGCTTGGCCGCCTGTCGCCTTTGCGGACTTTGAAGCCGACCTGTCTGATACGGGCAATGTAAAGAACCTGTCTCAGTTGCGTGAACTACATGCCCGCGCGGCGGCGGGAAATGCCGAAGCGCAATTAAATATGGGGGGGATTTTTTGCAAGGGGCAGGAAGTAGAACAGGATCTTGCAGAGGGCGCGAAGTGGTTTCGTCTGGCCGCACGGCAAGGACTCCCGCAGGCACAATTCAATCTGGGGATGATGTATACGCTGGGGCAAGGCGTCGCACAGAACCCGGCTGAAGCTGTGAAATGGTATCGGCTGGCGGCAGAACAGGGCTTAGTGCTTGCTCAAACCAATCTGGGCGTCGCCTACATCTCGGGGCAGGGCGTCGCTCGTAACGAGGCTGAAGCGGCCCGCTGGATACGACTTGCAGCGGACAAAGGAGAGGCACAAGCCCAGTTCAATCTGGGCGTGATGTACACCAACGGTCAGGGAGTTGAAAAAAATTATGCCGAGGCAAACCGCTGGGCCTCACGGGCAGCGGCTCAAGGCCATGATAATGCCCGCGCGCTGATGTTGGATTTAAACAACCGCATCAAGTCTGAACAATCCATCGAACGCGCTATCGATGCAGCCGGCGAGACAGACAATACAGCGCGTTATTACCTGCAACTTGCCGCATTCAAATCAAGCAAAGAGGCTGAAAAATACATTGAAAAAATGAGGGCTCAATTAAACCCGACAGGACATACGCTCAGCATTTTCTCAACCGATGGTTGGGTGCGCACCCAGCTGGGTCCCTATCCCAGCCTGAATGAAGCAAAAAACCAGGCCGTTAAGTTAAAAGTTGTACTGGGCTATGAGCCCTTACTCAAGAAACACTAACAAATTCTAGGCAATTGCTCGCCAGCCAGCCAGTCGACGATGCGCCTACCGCCGAGTTTTGTTGTCATCTGCACAAAGCGCTCCGCCCTCACCTCTCCGATGATCGCAGCCTGACGGGCCTGCGGGTGCGCGCGCATCACTAAGAGCAATTTCTCGGCATCCTCCGCTGCGCAGATCGCCACCAACTTCCCTTCATTGGCCACATACAGTGGATCTAATCCCAAAAATTCGCAGGCGGCTGCCACCGGTGCGTTAACCGCAATCGCCGCTTCGTCGAGCAGCATGCCGACGCCTGATTGACTGGCAATCTCATTGAGCGTGGTGGCCAACCCGCCACGAGTCGGATCGCGCAGCACGCGCAAGCTTGCACCTGAGGCCAGCATCGCCTGAACCAGCGTGTGCAGCGCCGCCGTATCCGATACGATAGGCGCATCAAAGCTCAAATTCTCGCGCTGCGAGAGCACCGCCATGCCGTGATCGCCTATCGTGCCCGACAACAGGATTTTGTCACCGGCAAGGGCCCGATCACCTGACAGATTGATGCCGTCGCTGACAACGCCCACAGCGGTGGTAGTAATAAAAATGCCATCTCCTTTGCCCCGCTCAACGACCTTAGTGTCGCCCGTGACGATCGGCACGCCAGCCTCCCTCGCCGCCTGCGCCATCGACTCGACGATGCGTTGCAAATCGGCGAGCAACAAGCCTTCTTCGAGAATAAAGGCCGCAGACAGATACAAAGGCTGCGCCCCCATCATCGCCACGTCATTGATCGTGCCGTGTACCGACAGACAACCGATATCGCCACCGGCGAAAAATAACGGGGAGACCACATGACTGTCGGTGGACATCACCAGTCGCCCTGATACGGCGGGCATCACCGCACCATCGTTGCCCTGGGCAAGAAAGACATTATCGAACGCCGGAGCGATCAATTCCGCTATCAAGTGCACCATCGCACGGCCGCCGGCGCCATGCGACATTTCAATGCGCCCGTTTTTCAAATCCAGCGGTCGCGCATACTGTTTAGCGATGTTCAAGTTGCCTCCCCGCGAAATCGCCCGTAGGAATAATGTGCCGCGCACGCGCCTTCACTGGACACCATGCAAGAACCGACCGGATTTTCCGGCGTGCAGACAGAGCCGAAAATCCGGCATTGCGACGGCGTTTTTTCACCGCGTAAAATAGCGGCGCATTCACAGGCCTTATGATCCGGCACGGGACGATATGGGGCCGCAAATTTCACTTCCGCGTCATAGGCGGAAAATTCCGCACGCAGCTTTAAGGCACTGTGCGGCAAAACGCCCAGACCGCGCCAGTCGAACGTATCGCGCAACTCAAACACCTGTGCCACCAGCGCCTGCGCCTTCAGGTTACCCGCCCGGCTAACAGCGCGGGTAAATTCATTTTCAACGACAGCGCGTCCCTCGTTGATCTGACGAACCAACATCAAAATGGCCTGCATCACGTCCAGCGGCTCGAATCCGGCAATTACCACAGGTTTGGCATAAGCATCGGCGAATACCTCATAGGGCTGGCTGCCGATCACGGTGGAGACATGCGCCGGTCCAATGAAACCGTCGAGCGCTACGCCGCCCGCAACAATCGCGTGCATCGCAGCCGGGGTCAACACATGGTTGCACAGGATACTGAAATTTTTAAGCCCGTAAGACGCCGCCTCAATAATCGCAACGGCCGTCGCAGGCGTGGTGGTTTCAAAGCCGATCGCCAGAAAAACGACTTCCCGATCCGGATGCTCGCGCGCGATTTTCAGCGCATCCTGAGTCGAGTAGATCATGCGCACATCAGCGCCCTGCGCTCGGGCGCGCATCAGAGTCAAATGATCGGACGCCGGCACCCGCATGGTATCGGCGTAAGTACACAGGATGACACCCGCCTCACACGCCAGACGAATCGCCTGATCCACCCGGCCGATCGGTAACACGCACACAGGACAGCCGGGGCCATGGATCAGTTGCACACAGGATGGCAGCAAATCGGCCAGTCCGTAACGCGATATCGCATGCGTATGCCCGCCGCAAAACTCCATCAGGCGATAGTCGCGTGCAGGATTTATTGTCGCCGCAATGTTGTCAGCGATGCGCACGGCCAAGGCACCATCGCGAAATTCGTCGACGTATTTCATGCAGGCGAGGAATCCTGCGCTTCAGTCATCGCATTAAACTCGGCGAACAGCGCCAGCGTGCGCTCCGCCTCCTCAACGTCGAGTCGTTGCAGCGCGTAGCCGACATGCACGATCACATAATCCCCTACCGCCACATCGTCGAGCAGCGCCAGTGAGATTTGTTTGCGCACCCCGCCCAGATTGACGATGGCACTCTGCTCAGCTGTGAGTTGTTCGATGCGGGCGGGTATGGCAAGGCACATGGTCAAATCCTCAAATATTCGGTGCTAAATGCGTCAGGACTTAGCCATTTTGTTGTAGTCTGCCAGCGCTGCGGCGACCTGCCCGCTCGGATGGGCGGCATCACCGGTACCGAATTCCTGTTGCAGCGCGGCGGTATTGTCCGTAATGTAATGAATCCCCCGGTCCAGATTGGCTAACTGTTTCGAGAAAAAATTGCCATCTGATACGAGTAAACCTGCCGATTTGGCAAAATTTTCACCGAACGTCTGTACCGTATTCACCACGCCCTGACGGTTGCCAGACTGCATGGATTCGAGTTTGGCCGTATCGAGCGATGCGAGGTGAGTGACAGGATCAATCGTCAGCCCCAAATCTCCCATGCCCTGCACACCATCGCCTGCGCCAAAAAATCGATTCTTGAGGTTCTGTTCCAGCTCATATTGGGAAGCCTCTGCCGCCTGCGTGCCGGCAAGCAATCCACCCTGCTGCGTATCGGGAGCAAATCGCCTGACCCAGTTATTGTATTGCCCGACAAAGCCTAATAGACGAAGCTTCGTGCTGTCATTGCCGGTCGAACTGCTAATACCTGCCAGATTTTTACCCGCGTCCTGCAGCTGAGACACATCCGCTTTCATCTGGCTCAACTCTGAATACTGCGCTTTAAAAACAATCTCCAAGTTATTAATAGTAGACATCATTCTGTAAGCTGATTCTGCATCAGCCAGTGCCGTATTGCGCCCCGTCGCGGATAAGCCTTTTATATTCACCACGGGGATACTTGAACTCACTGACGCCGTCAGCAAGGGCGAATTACCACCGGCAACCAGCATCTGAAACAGGCCATCCCATGCGCCGTCATTTCGAGTGACCGAGTTCAGCATCGAATTTAACACCTGCGATTTCAGTGGCGAAATAGGATCTGTCATGAGATTATTCCTCAGGTTGAGACGAACGGCAGATTACCATAACTTCGTTTCCCCGTTTTCAGGAAATCACACGCCTCCCTGCAAAATCCGATTGTGCCGCAACCCAGGCCTGTCCGAGTGAAATACCGCCGTCATTAGGCGGCAGCAACTGCGCGGTCAGTACCTTTAAACCTTGTTTCGACAAACCGCTGGTCAGCTCTTCCGACAACAGGCTATTGAGTAAGCACCCGCCGCCCAGCGCCACACTGCCGATACCGGTATTTTGCGCCGCATCTGATACCCAAGCGATCAGGCCGCGAGCTATCGTCGCATGAAACAAAGCCGCACCGAAAGCCGCCTCGTTGCAGCCGGCAAGCTGGCCGAGGAGCGAATGAAAATCCAGCACACCCGCTTCGGTCATCCGGTAGCCGCCCGCTAACGGCTCAACTTCGCCGTATTGAATCGCCAGCGCTTCGAGCCGCATCGCCGCCTGCCCCTCATAAGACTGAATCTGGCTCACGCCGAGCAATCCGGCAGCGGTATCGAACAGTCGCCCCATGCTGGAACTTTGAGGGCAATGAAGCCCCCGGGCCAGCATCGCCGCCACGGTGGGGGCTGCCGGCTGATTCGAAAAACGCTGAGCGATTTCCGCGCCCTTACCCATCTCAAATAACGCCGCTGAGGCCATGCGCCAGGGTTCACGCGCGGCGCGATCACCGCCGGGCAGCTCTACAGCGGCCAGATGCCCCAACCGTTCAAACTGAGCCCCCGATACCCGCAACAACTCGCCGCCCCAGGAGGTGCCATCAGCGCCCCAGCCGGCCCCATCCAAGGCTAATCCAAGCACAGGATGACTGACACCGTGCTCCGCGCAGATTGCATTGATGTGAGCATGATGATGTTGCACCGCAACCGTGGGCACACCGCGCGCGGCTGCAAACCTTGCCGCATATTGGCTGGTATAGCAATCAGGATGCAGGTCGTGCGCCACGCACTGCGGCTCAATATCGAAGAGGTCGCACAAGTGCGTGACGGTCTCATCGAGCATCGCACGCGCACCGGCATGGTCCAGATCACCGATGTGTTGCGAGACAAACGCTTCATTCCCCCGTGTCACGCAAACGGTATTTTTAAGCCCGCTACCCAGCGCCAGCACGGAGGGAACCGCGAAGGGCAACAGAATCCGGCGCGGCGTATAACCGCGTGCCCGGCGGATAAACTGAAATTTTGGCGCCAGCACCGGAGGCACGACCCGCATCACACTGTCGTCGCAGCGATGCAGAATCTCGCGATCATGGGTCAGATACCCGTCCGCCAGACGTGAGGCGCGCGCCTCATCGTCATTGATCACCAGCGGTTCGCCGCCCGCATTTGCGCTGGTCATCACCAGCGCAATCGGCGACGCCTGTTGTAACCAGCCCGTCCCGTCGGGGCACCCCAGCAAGTCATGAAACAACAGATAATGCAACGGCGTATAAGGCAACATCATGCCAACATGAGATAAGTCAGGCGCCACAGCGAACAGGTCTTCATCGCATGCGGGTCGTTTACCGAGCAACACAATAGGACGCTCCCCTGTCTCGAGTAAGAACGCCTCCGCCGCCGAAACCGTCGCATAGCGTTGCGCGGAACGCGTGTTGAGCACCATCACCGCGAACGGCTTTTCGTCGCGCTGCTTTAAAGCGCGCAGCCGGTTAACCGCCGCCTGATTACTTGCCATACAGACCAGATGAAATCCGCCTATCCCCTTAATGGCGACGATCTGCCCGGTGCGCAGCAAACCTGCGGTTTGAACGAGCGGATCCTCTGTCTCAACCGGCTGAAAATCAGACCCATACAATTTAAGCGTTGGCCCGCAAACCTGACACGCATTAGGCTGAGCATGAAAGCGACGCGTTGCGGGATCATCATATTCTCGCTGGCATGCCGGACACTGCGCGAATTTTTCCATGCTGGTGTTGGCGCGATCGTAGGGCAATCGACGGATCAGCGTGTAACGCGGACCGCAATGAATACAATTGATAAAAGCATGACGGTAACGCCGGTCGGCAGGGTTGAATAATTCGGCAATGCAATCAGGGCAAATCGCCATGTCGGGCGCAATGCTGGTCTGCATCACCCCGCTCCGACTGGCGAGAATACTAAAGCCCTGCACATCAAACACAGGCGGCGTCAGTTCGAAGCTGACCTGTTCAATGCGGGCAAGCGACGGTGGCTCACTTTTCAGGCGCGCGATCAGGCTTAAAATGGATTCCCGTTCACCCTCAACGCTAATTTCAACCCCGCAACTGTCATTGCGCACCCAGCCGGCCAAATCCAACTCATGCGCCAGACGGTAGACAAAGGGGCGAAAACCCACACCCTGCACCTGACCTGACACACTAATTTTAGCGCAGACCGTCATGCCTGCCGGCTCATCCTTTGGCATCCGGCCGTGATCCACTCGAGCCACTCAGCCATCCCCACACCAGAAGTCGCAGACAGCCGTATCACCTGCAGGTCAGGATTGATGCGGCGCGCATATTCGATGGCCAGATCGGCATCAAACTCAAGATAAGGCAGCAAATCGCATTTGTTCAAGATCATCAGATCTGCAGCGCGAAACATGTCAGGATACTTGAGCGGCTTATCCTCCCCTTCGGTCACCGAGAGTATCACCACCTTGTGCGCCTCGCCCAGATCGAAACTGGCAGGGCACACCAGGTTACCGACATTTTCGATCAACAGCAGACTGTCATCAGACAAATTCAGCCGATGCATCGCCTGCCCTACCATCAGGGCCTCCAGATGACAGCCTCGTCCGGTATTGATCTGAATCGCAGGCGCCCCGGCTGCACGAATCCGCTCGGCGTCATTTTCTGTCTGCTGATCGCCCTCGATCACAGCAAGGGGGAGCTCGCCATTGAGCGCCGTGATGGTTTTAACCAGCAGTGTCGTTTTGCCGGATCCGGGACTAGAAACCAGATTGAGTGCGAAGACGCCATGATCGACCAGCATCCTGCGATTCTCAGCGGCATAATCGTTGTTCTTGGCAAGAATATCGCGCTCGATTTTAATCATGCGCGAGGGTTGAATCTCTGCGGGTTCAACTGCCGGCAAAGGTTCAATTGCCTGAGGTGCGCGAAATTTTAATGTCCCGCCCGCCCGTTTAGACTGACGAAGCGCATGACCGCCAATCAACGTCTGACCTACGCCACAACCACATGTAACACACATGAGAACTCCTCCTGCAACCCTATCATCAAATGCTCATAAAAAAGCCGATCCTATCTCGCTGGCACGCAAACGCATGGCCGCTTCTACCGACGCGATCTGCGCCTCCATGATACCCAGAGACAGCCATTCATCAGCCGAAATTTCAAGCGAATCATCCTCACTCATACCAAAGGTAGGCAACAACTTCTCAGCCAGATTCGTCATGGCAACGAGTGTATGGGATGCCAAATTTTGCGCTGTAAAATTCGCGTGATGGTAACGCAACACAGCGACGATGCTCTCAGCCAGATTCCATTGTTCTGCGAGTAGTGCACCTAACTCACAGTGATTGATTTCGAGCATCTGCGCTTCAAGTTCTGTATCGTGCAGCGAACCCACATTCGCAAGGCTTGCGTGAAACCGGTTGCTCAAGTCAGGGTCGACATATTCGAGCACCAGAAAACCGATATCGTGCAAGAGCCCCGCCAGATAAATTTCCTCATTAGGCGGACGCATCTTCTGTGGCATCGCAGCGGACAAGGCATCCATTGCCAGCGCGACCGCCATACTGTGCTGCCACAATTGCAGCACATTCAACAAACCCGGGGGATTGCGAGTCACAGACGACATCATTGCAAAACCCAGCGCAACCATCTTAACGCGTTTAATGCCCAACACCGTTGCCGCATCACCGATCGTCATGATTTTTCGTGATGATCCAAACAAAGGGGAATTAGCCAAACCAATGACCCGTGCTGAAATGGCCAGATCCTTTTCGATCAGCCTCAGCAACAACTCATTCCCCCTGTCCGTTGCCAGTTCAATCGACAATATTTTTCGGGCAGTTTCAGGCATCGCGGGCAATGATTGCAAGGACAAAACAGTATTGTGCATGGCTGGGGTCATACTATAACTTTCACTTGATTCTCCATATTCCAGTCGGCGAGTTGAACTGCGGGCATCGGGCGCGCGATTAAATAGCCCTGACCGATATCGCAGCCCATCTCGCGCAGCAGATCAAATTGCGCCTGAGTTTCAATCCCTTCCCCTACCGTTGCAAGATCAAATGCACGCGAGAGCGCGATAACCCCCAGCACGATTGCGTGATCGCCTTTACTCACCGTCAGGTTACGCATGAACGACTGATCGATTTTGAGCACATCAACCGGCAATCGGCTCAGATAAGCCAGTGAAGAATAACCGGTACCAAAATCATCCAGCGCAAAGCTCACGCCCAGATTTTTACACGCTTCGATAATCATCGACACTTCACCGATATCCTCAAGCGCTGCGGTTTCGAGCACCTCAATCTGAAAATGAGCGGCTTGAACATCAGGGTGCGCTGATAGTTGCGCCTGCAATTTATCGACAAAATGTGCCGACTCCAGATGATAGGCAGATATATTTACACTGATTTCGATTGACAATCCTGCTTCACGCCAGAGATCCATTTGTTGCAGCGCGCTGTTAATCACCCATTCGCCAAGCAGAATATCAAGTTCGGTGTTTTCAATTGCAGGCAGAAATCTGGCTGGCGAGAGCTCCCCCATTTCAGGATGATGCCAACGTATTAAGGCTTCGGCACCGATCAACTCTCGCGTTTGCATATCGATCTTAGGCTGGTAGTAAAGCTCAAACTGATGATTAAGCAGTCCATCCCGGATACATTTTAATAGCTCCTGCTGACTGCGCGCCCGCTGATCGAGTGCAGGATCGTAGATATGGAAGCGATTTTTACCGGATTGTTTGGCCTGATACATCGCCTGATCGGCATGGCGCAACAACGTATCCGAATCTTCATCATCGAGCGGATAAACACTCACGCCAATACTGGCGCTCACACAGATAGACTGGTCCATCAACATGATTGGCTCGGCAATCACAGTGAGCAGACGCGAGAGAGTCATACTGCACTCTTCACCCCGTTCCAATCCCAGCAACAAGATGACAAACTCATCTCCCCCCAAACGGGCGACCGTATCGTCCCCGCGTACCGCTTCCTGAATACGTTTAGAAATCTCAATCAAAACACGATCACCCGCCTCATGGCCTAAGGTGTCATTGATCGGTTTGAACCCATCCAGATCCAGATAACAAACCGCCATCATGTTTTGTTCGCGTCCCGTGCGCAAAATCGCCTGTTTCATGCGATCGCCCAGCAGAGTGCGGTTCGGAATGCCCGTCAACGCATCGTAATGAGCGATGCGCTCCAATTGATTCTCGTGGTGTTTGAGCAACGTGATATCGGAAGAAATACCGGCATAGTGGGTAACGTCGCCGGTTTCATTAACGATAGCTGAAATGCTCAACCATTCTGCATAGTGCTCACCATCTTTTTTTTGATTCCAGACTTCACCCGCCCAATGACCGGTATGCACGATCGATTGCCACATCGTTTCGTAAAACAGCCGGCTCTGTTGACCCGATTGCAGCATGCGAGGATTTTTTCCAATAAGCGCCTCACGCGAATAGCCGGAAATCAGACAATACGCTTCATTGACCTCGATGATATTCACTGCCGCATCGGTGATGATGATCCCTTCGAGCGTATTAGAAAAAACTTTAGCCGTCAGGCGCAAATGTTCCTCGGCACGCTTTCGTTCGGTAATATCACGGCCATTCAACACAATGCCGGAAATCACCGGATTATTGATCAAATTTCGTCCCATCAACTCGATGTTGCGATAGCCGCCCGCCTTGTGCTTCATACTAAACCCGATCGGAGCCAGCATACCGCCATCAGCACGGATATTAAAATGAACCAGTGCATCCTGGATCTTTTCCTGTTCCTCATCGTGTATCAGCTCATTGATAAACACGTCGGCAATTTCGCCAGGCTTATAACCCAACACCCGTTCGATGGAAGGCGACACAAAGATGAGCCGCCCCGCGCCTGAAATAATGGCGATAATATCTTCGCCTCCTTCCACCAGAGTACGAAATCGCTCTTCGCTCAGGCGCAACACTTCCTGTTCGCGATCCTGTTCATAGCGTTGCTCGTTGAAAATTTCGTAGTTCCGAATGACAAAATACAGTCCCGTCAGATACAAGACAGACGTGACAATATCGACATGGCTGTAGCCAGTATTAAAACCGGGCAGAAAATGTCCGACGACGATGGTTGCGAGTATTAAGATCAACCATTGATAGCCGCTCCTTCTTCCTTTAAGAAAAAATGCCGAAGCCGACAGCAGAAAAAAAAGTGAAATGCGAGTTGTGTTATAGCTGGCTAGCAAATACAGCGCAGTAAACAGAAGATAAGACATCACCAGTGCGATCGAACTGACCAGCGCTGCGCGCGCCGGACGGCGATTGAGATAATAGACCAGTGAAAAATTTCCGATCGCAAATCCGCTATCGATCAACCCCATCAGATGATTGCTCTGCCAGCGGTAAAATCCCATACCTAAAGCCACGATCCCTGCAAACAGGAACACGCTATTGAGGAATGCGACCCGATGATTCGGCGTGTTGTCAGGCGAGCGGGACATGGACATGGCATTATTGCATTAGGAGAGCACAGCCGAGTGTACGCTAAGGACGCCCACTCGCAAACGATTCCGGCATGATTTTTTACCGTCTCAGAATTGCACGCAACAATCCGGGCAAAAATGACTCACGCCAACGCGGTCCATCAATTCAATACGTCAGCGTCACGATGATCGAATCGCTATAGGTTCCCGCAGGAATTGCCTGATTTCCCGGGATTCTCCCGTACACCGTATAGTTTCTGATCGATCCTATTCGACTTCAAGTTCCTTAACCCGCATCGCATCGCCCTGGGTGATGCTGATTTGATAGGCGCCGCACAGCGGACAGGGATCGTAGCGCGCCGCCACCGGCACATTGCACTGGCACGATGCGCACCACCCCTGCCCGCAGGTTTCAATAATATCCAGCCTTGCACCCTGTGCGATACTGTCAGCCACCACCGCATCGAAACAAAAGCGCATCGCGTCGGGTTCGACAGACGATAATTTTCCGATTTCAAGCACCACAGAACGGACGCGTTTAAATTGCTGGGTGCGTGCAGAATCTTCAATCAGTCGCAACACATTTTCTGCCAGCGACATTTCGTGCATATCAACCCGCAATGCACAAGCCAAATACTGCAATCAATAAACCGGCAAGACGCAACACGTATGAACCTCCGTTTTTCGCCAGCAAAGTTGCCATCAAAACACCTGCAAAATGGAGCATCGCGGTAGACAGCATAAAACCCAGCATATAACTCAGCGCTGATACGCTATGCGGTAATTCAGCACCATGCGCATAACCGTGAAATAACGCAAACAAACCAACTAACGCCAGGCTAAGGAACAAAGGCAAACGGATCGAGGCGGCGATCAGCGTCCCCAGCACAAGTAAAGAGGCAAGTATGCCAGCCTCGTTCAAGTATAGCGGATTGACTGACATACCAAGTTGTCCGCCCATAGCCATCACAAGCACAAAAACAGTCGGTGCTAACCAGAGCGCACGACCACCTGACTGAGCGGCCCACAATCCGACCGCTATCATCGCTACGAGGTGATCCAGTCCTGAAAAAGGATGGAGCATGCCATGTGCCAGACCGGAAAATTCACCAATACCCGTATGAGCCTGTGCAAACTCAGGCATCACCAACAGAACAGGCAAAAAAATAATCGATTGCGTACGCAACGATAGTGTCATGGCAGTTCCTTAAAATGAGGTGACAGAAGCGTGCGATTGTATGATGATAAATCGACACTATCAAATCAGTTTTCAAGCGCGTAAAATCGCCCGTGCTGAAAAATATTTTTCACCCGCTAGTCACCATAGGAAACAAACTCATGGTCAGCTCACTCAATATGCATAAACAGTATCTTGACCCTATACTACGACACCGCAGTCACAACCCGAACAGCCTGCTGCAAATACTGATCGGCGCTCAGGAAATCTATGGTTTTATTCATTCGGACGCCATCGACTACCTAAGTTCAGCACTCGGATTGCCGCGCGCGATGATTGAAGGCGTTGCCAGCTTCTACTCATTTTTGTATCTGAGCCCGCACGGTGAATACCGCGTACTGTTCTCAGACAACATCACCGACCGCATGCAGGGAAATCAGGATCTGATGCAGAGCCTGTGCAACCAGCTGTGGGTAGAACCCGGTAAAGCCTCCGAAGACGGGCTGCTCTGGGTCAATACCACGTCTTGCACCGGCATGTGCGATCAGGGGCCGGCGATGCTGGTCAACAATATCGCCATCAACCGCCTGACACAGGACCGAATTGATCGAATCTGCGAATTGATACGCGAGCATGTACCCGTATCAGACTGGCCGGCAGAATTTTTTGCCATCGAAGACAACATCCGCCGCCGCGACATTTTGCTGAACAGCCATTTTCAGGCAGGCTCAGCGTTAAAAGCCGCGTTTATTCGCGCAGAAGCGGCAACCGCACAAGCCTCTCAAGGCTATGTTGCACACATGATTGATCCGGCAGGCCTTGATCGCGCGGCCGATGCCACGTTACAGGAAATTAAAATCTCAAAATTGCGCGGGCGCGGCGGTGCCGGTTTTTCCACCGGCATGAAGTGGGAGTTTTGCCGCAATGCAAACGGGGATGCGCATTATGTCGTGTGCAATGCCGATGAAGGCGAGCCCGGCACCTTCAAGGATCGGGTATTGCTGAACAGTTATGCCGACCTGGTGTTTGAAGGCATGACGCTGTGCGCCTACGTCATCGGCGCGAAAAAGGGTTTCCTGTATTTGCGCGGTGAGTACCGCTACCTGCTAGAACCTTTGCAGGCGGTGTTGCAACGGCGGCGCGAACAAAATCTGTTGGGTCGCGGCATCTTAGGCCAAGCCGAATTCGAGTTTGATATCGAGATTCATCTGGGTGCCGGCGCCTATATCTGCGGCGAAGAATCCGCGCTGATCGAGTCTCTGGAGGGCAAACGCGGCACGCCGCGCAACCGGCCTCCTTACCCGGTCACCGCAGGCTACCTGAACCAGCCGACGGTGGTGAGCAACGTTGAGACGTTTGCGTCGACCAGTCTGATCTCGCTGCACGGCGGCGCCTGGTACGCGAGTATAGGCACGGAAAATTCCAGCGGCAGCAAGCTATTCTCGGTGTCAGGTGACTGCGACTATCCGGGCATTTACGAATATCCCTTTGGCGTAACCGTCGCACAAGTGCTGGCAGATTGCGGGGCAAAAAACACACAGGCAGTGCAAATCAGCGGGCCGTCCGGAATGTGCATCGCAGCCCATGAGTTTGATAGGCGCATCTCGTTTGACGACATTCCGACGGCAGGCGCTTTTATGGTATTTGATCAGCGCCGCGACATGTTTGAAGTGGCGCGCAATTTCGTGCACTTTTTCGCTCATGAGAGTTGCGGCTTCTGCACGCCCTGCCGCGTTGGCACGGCCTTGCTCTCCAACATGATGGACAAACTCAATGAAGGACAGGGCTCGCCCTATGACCTGGCCGAAATCGAAAAACTCGACTCGCTGTTGCAATCGATGAGTCATTGCGGCTTAGGTCGCACCGCATGCAATCCTGTACTGCACACACTTGCCAAATTCCGCCCGGCTTACGAGTGTCGTTTGAGCCATAAGGAATTTGTGCCGGCTTTCGATCTGGACACAGCCCTGTCTCAGGCGCGCCGGATGACCGGACGCGACGATGCAGGCGCTCATCTGGAGAAAAATCATGACTCAAAGTAATAGCTTTATCTTAGACGGCGCAACGATACCCTACACGAATGAACAAACCATCATTCAGGCCGCGATGGCCGCCGGCGTCTATATCCCTCACCTGTGCTACAACCCTGAATTCAAGCCGCACGGCTCGTGCAAACTATGCACAGTCAAGATAAAGGGCCGGCAAGTGGCATCCTGTACCGAAAAACCGCAAGCGGGCATGGTGGTTGAAAGCAATACCAAAGAATTGAACGATGAGCGACGCAACCTGCTGCAAATGCTGTTCGTCGAAGGCAATCACTTTTGCCCGTCCTGCGAGAAGAGCGGCGACTGTCAGTTGCAGGCCACCGCCTACGAGCTTGATATGATGTCGCCGCACTTCGATCATTTCTACCCGGACCGGCCGGTTGACGCCTCACACCCTGACTATCTGCTCGACTTCAACCGCTGCATCCTGTGCTCGATTTGCGTGAGCGCCAGTCGCGATGTGGATGGCAAGAATGTATTCGCTCTGGCAGGACGCGGCATCAACAGTCACCTAGTCGTAAATTCGAAATCCGGCGACTTGGCAGACACCGGCTTTAGCGCTAATGACAAAGCGGCTCAGGTCTGTCCGGTGGGCGTCATCCTTAAAAAAAGGGTGGGATTCGCAATCCCGATCGGCGAGCGCAGTTTTGACGAAAAGCCGATCAGTGCAACGCCACATCCCACTGTGAAAGGTGCCTGAGATGAACACACCCGTAAAAAAGTTAAGGGTCGCCACAACTTCCTTAGCGGGCTGCTTCGGCTGCCATATGTCCTTTCTGGATATCGACGAGCGCCTGCTGGCTCTGGTAGAGCTGATTGAATTTGACCGCTCACCTCTGACCGACATCAAGACCTGCGGCCCATGCGACATCGGCATTATCGAAGGCGGCCTGTGCAATGCGGAAAACGTTCATGTGCTGCGCGAATTTCGCGCCAACTGCACCACCCTGATTGCACTTGGCGCCTGCGCCATTAACGGCGGACTGCCCGCACAGCGCAATCATCTTGCCCTCACAACCATCCTCGAAGAGGTCTATCACGCGCAGCACGGTCTGGTGGACGGATTCATCCCAAACGACCCGGAACTTCCGCTGCCGCTCAATCAGGTGCATCCGATACATGAAGTAGTCAAGATCGATTATTTCATTCCCGGCTGCCCGCCCTCCGCCGATGCAATCTGGAAAGTGCTGACCGACCTGCTGGCAGGGCGTGAGCCTGAACTGGGCCACGGCCTGATTCATTACGATTAAGGGAATCACGATGACTTCATTAGAAACTGCTGCAAATCCGGAAAATCTGCGCCGCATCGCCATCGATCCTGTCTCACGCGTCGAAGGTCACGGCAAGGTGACCATCCTGCTCGACGACAAGAACAAGATTCATCAGGTTCGCCTGCACATCGTCGAGTTTCGCGGCTTCGAAAAATTCATTCAAGGGAGGCCCTACTGGGAAGTACCTGTGATGGTACAGAGGCTGTGCGGCATCTGCCCGGTCAGCCACCAACTGGCCGCGAGCAAGGCGCTGGATGCCATTGTCGGCGCAAAACATCCGACACCAACAGCCGAAAAAATGCGCCGCCTGATGCACTACGGCCAGATACTGCAATCTCACGCCCTGCACTTCTTCCATCTGTGCTCACCCGATCTTTTGTTCGGCTTTGACAGCAATATTTCCAAACGCAATATCGTCGGCATTGCCGAAAAATATCCTGAGACCGCGAAACGCGGCATCCTGCTGCGCAAATTCGGTCAGGAGGTGATTCGTCACGCGGCGGGAAAACGCATCCACGGGACGGGCTCAGTGCCGGGCGGGGTCAATAAATCGCTGTCGGTTGCCGAACGGGACGAGTTACTCAAAGACATCTACCAGATGGTGTCATGGAGCCGCGAAGCGGTTCATCTGGTCAAGGAGTTGCACCATAAAAACCCCGAGCTCTACAACAGTTTCGGAGCGTTTCGCGCCAACTATATGTCTATGGTCGGAATGGACGGATCGCTGGATTTGTATCACGGCAGACTGCGCGCGCGGGACGACAACGGCAATATTTTGTTTGACGGCGTCGACTACAATAACTACAGCGAGTTGATTGCCGAAGAGGTGAAAAACTGGAGCTACATGAAGTTCCCCTACTTAAAATCTCTGGGCGCTGAAAAGGGCTGGTACCGGGTAGGTCCGCTGTCGCGCGTACAAAACTGCGACTTTATTTCAACGCCGCTGGCTGAAATTGAGCGTCGTGAATTCATGGCCTATAGCGGCGTGATGCCGATGCATGCGCCGTTAGGCTACCACTGGGCGCGCATGATCGAAATGCTGCATGCTGCTGAAATGATCAAGGATTTGCTGCACGACGATGACATCACCGGCAGCGAACTTATGGCCACCGGCGAACGCGGCTTCGAGGGCGTGGGCGTGATCGAAGCACCGCGCGGCACGCTGATCCATCACTACCGGGTCGATGAAAACGATCTGGTCACCATGTGCAACCTGATCGTCTCCACCACCCACAACAATCAGGCGATGAACGAGGCGGTGCGCCGCGTAGCACAGCAGTATCTGCACGGACACGAAATCACCGAAGGATTGCTCAATCACATCGAAGTGGCCATTCGCGCGTTCGATCCTTGCCTGTCCTGTGCAACCCACGCGCTGGGCAAGATGCCGCTGGAAATCGAAGTGCTCGATGAATCGGGGGCGCGACTGTCCTATCTGTCGCGTTCAGGCGACGGGAGCTTTTGCGCATAATGACCGCGCCCGTTCTGATTTTCGCCGTCGGCAACGAATCGCGCGGCGACGATGCCTTAGGCCCGTTGCTGTTGCGTCAACTGCAGAATACTGACCAGATCGAACGGCTGGAAGACTTTCAGTTGCAGATCGAACACGTGATGGATATGAAGGACCGGGAAATCGTGCTGTTTATCGATGCCGGCATGGATACGCCAGCGCCCTTCCGCTTTAGCCGTGCGTGTGAAAATAGTGAGGCGGTACTCTATAGCCACGCACTGGTGCCCGAAGCGTTGCTCAACGTCTACCGGCAGTTCTACAACGAAGCGCCCCCCCCGTCATTCATCTTGTGCGTACGCGGCCACGCCTTTGAACTTGGCGAAGCCCCCACCGCTGAGTCTCTTGGCAATCTGGCAGCAGCACTTGAATTCACCCGCAGATTGCTGGCAAATCCAGACGCAACCTTCTGGGACAGCCTTGTCACATAAAATTCTAACCCGCCACGACCCTTACTTTTTTTGCGTCAACGCGCTGATACGCCGCTTTGCTTCCTTGCTCAGTTCATGTTGCGGGTAACGGTTAACGAGATCCTGATAGAGCCGCGTGGCATGCTCGCTCTCTTTTTTGTTCTCTTCATAAATGACACCATTGCCGTATAGCGCCGCGACCGATTCATCGCTGTCAGGATAAATGCGCATGATCAGATCGTTGATCTCAATGGCTTGATTCCAGTCGTTCAAATTGCTGACCGCGATCTTTTGCGCCTTGACCAGTGCAGCCAATCCTTCGCGCCCTTTGAAAATATCATACACACGACGGCAGGTTGCTAAAGCCTGTGCTGGCTGATGCGTCTTGTCCTGATAGAGGCGCGCGAGCGATTGCAAACCGCGCAGCACCACGGCGTCATTTTTGTAGCGTGCGGCAATCGCTTCATAGGCCGCGATCGCGTTGACGTAATCGCGCAAATTTTCATCATAAGTGTTCGCAAGCGACTCATAAGCCTGTCTCGCTTCCTCTGAATCTGGATAATCCGCTATCACCGTTTTAAAACTCGCAACGGCCTCTACGTAACGCTTCAGAGATTCTCGCTCGATCAGCCCGACAGACAACTGGCTGTCAGCCCGAAGGGGGCTGGCCGGATAAAGTGCCAGTAATTTTTTAAAATGAAAGACAGCCATTTCAGGGCTGTACAACATCTTCTGATGCGCCAGCGCATGTTCGATCTTATCTTCATCGAGAAAAGTCTGATTGCGCGCCAAAAACAACGCGCATTCAGCCGCAATCGCTGCGGCGAAATCCGCTTCGCGCAAACTGCCCATAAAAATCAGAAAGGTCGCGACCCGCTGCTCCTGATCACCGCTGAGTGACTTTGCGGTATCGCTCATTACTTTGAGTATCAACTCATGTTTTTTCAGCTTGTCATCGGAGAGAGCCTTGAGCCCTTTTTGAGACTCAAGAACAAAGGAAGAATCAGGGTAGGCGGCCTGCAGCATCAGCCAGTTTATGGCGGCTTGCGGATAAGCATTCACGCGCAAATTGACCTGCGCCTTCATCTGATAAATTTCCGCCGTCTCGGCAAGCTCTGCAAACCGATCTATAAAACTGTCCATCTCGGCCAGCAAATCGATATCCGACTGATTAATTTTGGAAGTAAACAGGCTGCTAAAAAAACCCTTTTCGCTCTTCGCGTCACGCACCATCGTGCGCAACAGATCTATTTCCAGCGGCGCACGTTGTTTGCGCAAGGTGTCCGCTTCAAACAAGGACGCGGGAGGATATGCTGGGGCCTGAACCTTTATTTGCATATCCTGAGCCGCAACGGGCGGCGGGGCCGCCATTTCATCGGCCTGCGCAGCACCTGCCAGCAAAAAAAATAAAAATATTCGGCGCAAAATGACTTCTCCCGGCGATTACGGTTAACTACAGGCGATCTGGATGCATCGCGTTATTCAGACTCGCTAGTGACACCGCAACATTTTTTAAATTTTCTCCCGCTGCCGCAGGGACACTTTTCATTGCGGCCAATTTTAGGTTGTTCGCGTTGAAAATGGCTGACAGGAACAGCGGTTGCAACGCGATAAGGCTGCCAGAACCGGTAGATTGCCGCGATGCTCTCGGGAATTTGCATGGATAATACTTCGCGCTGAGAGGGCGATTCAACCAGCGCTTCGGCTTCCTCGTCTAACTCCTCTGTTCCCAGCAGATAAATCGGACGCAGCAATTCGGCGCTTTGGGAGTCATCAAAAAACCGCTGCCAGGCCTCGCGCTGCAAATCGATACCCGTCATGTAGCCGTAGGCCCACATTTCGCCATCGACAAATTCGCGCTCGCTGTCAGGATAGACCGCACTGTCGAAGACAGGATCAAACGTATCCAGACTCTCGCGCAGACGCAGCACGATACTGCTGCGGTTTTTCATGATCAGCGAGGTGATCCGCTCCAGCTGCGCATAACTCGCGAATGTTGGTTCATCCTGCACAGTGGGCCCCCAGACTTGCGGCAACCAGACGTTGTTTGCCGGCATGAAGGGGCCGCTGGCGAGCGCGGTCAAAAAACCGTCCAGACGATCGAGCATCATGGTTTCATCCGAAGTTGCATCGGAAATCAGGAAGTTGCCCAACTCATCCATTTCTTCATCGGTAAGATATGGCGGTGTAAGCGGTGGTTTAATAGTAGACATAATTACCAGTTCAGCGTCAGCGTGACATAGCTGCGGCGGTTAAAAACATTATTGGCGACATATTCGGAATACTTCATATCGAACACATTTTGCAGCACGAAAGCGATCTCCCCTTTAACGCCATTCCCCTGATTAAAGGCTTTTGCCAGACGCATATCGGTCCGGCGCTGCATCAGCTGACGATCGAACGAACCTGTACGCGCAAAGGGCTGCAAGGCATCCTGATAATAATAAGCGGTGCTAAAACTCACATCGTGCGAAAAACGCCTCGAATACAACAGACTCGCACTGTTTAACGGTGTACTGATCGCCAGCGTATCCGCCGTTGCAAAATCCCCCCCCCCGAGTCCCACCGCTACCGCATTACTGCGCGCTAGTTCGTGCGCAAAATTAACGGTCAGATCACTGGCATCGCCCATCGAATGTTTGATGGTCGCCTCGATACCCTGATAGGCTGCAGTAAATCCATTGACAAAATGTCTTGCAGCCAGATCGGCATATATCCCCTGCCCCAACTGATCACTGAACATACGCAGATCGAGTGATGTCGCAAGCGTCGGGAATTCACCCAGATAACCGATTTCCCGGGAAAACATTTTTTCCGGCATTAACCCAAGAGAAGAAATTGTTTGATTCGGCACCAGCAAAGCGCCAGGCGTTCCCGTAGCGGGTGGCACTAAGATTCTATAATTGAGCTCAGCCAGCGCGGGAGTACGGTAGGCGACCGAGGCACCCATGCGTACGGTGTGTTGCGGAGTGACATGGTAATTGACAGCCATGCGCGGCGACAAATTCTCATGTCCTAAGCCATCGCGCTCCAGCATCACACCGGTATTGAGCAACAACTGCGGTGTAATACGCCACTCGTCATGAGCAAAAAATCGATATTCATTGGTACTTAACGAAGAAGAATAGTTAGGGGGTCTGCCGTAAAAAGTCAACAAAGCCTGCACATAACCTTGCCCTGCCACCTGATCTCGTCGCCATGCACCACCATACACCAGACGATTCGATTCCGTCAGATGCACCGTATGTTGCAACTCAAGTTCATCCCGGGCAGTTTGCACACTCTGCATAACGTTTTGTGTGCTAAAAATGACAAAGGCCTCTGATTGCTGCTGCCCCATATGATAGTAGCGCGCGCTGAATTCATCGTTATTGTCGAGCACACGTATCCATCCCAGATGCGCATAATTTGAGTTTGAGATCAGATTGTGGTTTGGATTTGAATTCGGCGAATCCGTCCAGCCTACGATCTGCACATCGCGATTGAAACCGAATTGAATATCGAAGCGATCAATACCGTCAGGATGAAAATCCGCGCGGTAATTGAGCATACGGGCCTGGTTGCTGTCATTGCTGTTATTGAGCAGTCCGCCTCTGACAGCATTAGCGAGCGTCATATTATTTGGCGGCGCGGTGAGATTATCGTAACCGTTGTCCGCGCTGTACGCCACGGTCATGCGGTAATCGAGCGTCTCGCCTTGATGTCCAAAACGAGCGGCAACGTCATTGATGCCTTTTTCACCGCGAGTAATGGAAACCTGACGACCGTGAATCGCACCTGCGTCGCGTGTGGCGATACTGATCACGCCCTGCGTTGAATTCGCACCATGCGATGCGGCGGCCGGCCCGCGGATTACTTCGATACGTTCGATATCATCAATGGTGATGGGCAAATTAGCCCAGTCCACCGTGCTGGCCGGCGCCATATAGATACTGCGACCATCGATCAACACCTGCATGCGTCGTGCATACTGGTCAGACGAACCGCGATAAGAAACAATGGCCTGGCCGCCTTTGTAGTAGCTGACATACATACCGGGCACCAGCTTAAACAAATCAGGAATATTTCTGAATCCGGATGCCGTGATCATTTTACGGTCGATCACCGTCATCGCATTGGGTGCTTCAGATAAAGGCTGCGACAGGCGGGAGGCGCTCAAAACCACCGGAAAATCCTGAAAATAATCAGTTTCACTGGCAGAATCTTCCGCGTAAAGCGTTTGCGAAAACAAACAAAAAAACAACGTTGTTAATAGCTTGCGCGTGTGTAACATCTTATTCCCTGAGTCTATGTGGTGTGCTCAACGCTGGAGCCCGACCGAATTTAAAGGATATCTGATTCGCAATGAAATTCAGAAAATCCCGAGCGGTATGATACACGATCGCTCTGACCCCACTGATGTAAAAGTAGTGAAATTCTTAGGCGGTTAAATCCAGCTTGATATGCCCAATTCCGGAAATAGCTCGAATTTCTGTGTAGTCAATAACAGGAGGCGCACCGCCATCGTGCGGCCAGGCCGTATCGAAAATGCCATCGATCATATGATAAGCAGCAATGGCGGCGGCAATGGCCGGATTGCTCGAATCGATCAACGGGTTGATCAAGGTAGAAGACAATGCAATATTCGCAACGGACAACTGAGCTAGCTCGGTCTGCGCTGCAGGCAGATCAGTGGATATCCCCGTCATAAGTCCGGTCGATTGAGTCAACGATGGGAAAGTCATCAAAACAGGTGCTGCAACCGTTTGGGCTGTCACCTCAGCAGCCAGCCCTGTATCAATTGTCGCGCTTGTAGCAGTTTCCGCCGTACCGGAAACAGCACTCAAAACAATGCTGCCAGCCACCGCTGCGCCAGATTCAGCTATACCTGACACGGTGTTATCTGACACTGTTGTACCTGTTGCACCTGTTGCACCTGTTGCACCTGTTGCACCTGTTGCACCTGTTGTACCTGTTGCACCTGTTGCACCTGTTGTACCTGTTGCACCTGTTGTACCTGTTGTACCTGCTGTACCTGCTGTACCTGTTGCACCTGTTGCACCTGTTGCACCTGTTGTTCCTGTTGTTCCTGTTGTACCTGTTGTACCTGTTGTACCTGTTGTACCTGTTGTACCTGTTGTACCTGTTGTACCTGTTGTACCTGTTGTACCTGTTGTTCCTGTTGTTCCTGTTGTTCCTGTTGTTCCTGTTGTTCCTGATGCCGTTGCACTTATCGCCCCAGTCAGCAAGGTGCCGGTTTCCGTCAGCATATCCGCCTGAGCGACCGCCCCCGCCAACTGTGCAGCAAACTGCCCGATAGACTGGCTCGCGGCCAGTAAGGTTGCAACGGTCCCCGCCTGATCGGTCGTGTAAGCAGCTTGCAGCTGCTGAAAATCAATCGTTATCTGCGCTGGCACATCCTGACTTGTTGCAGGCTGAAAATTAACGCCTACAGCTGACAGATTGCTGAAAATGGATGTCCCTGCGCTCCCTGACATATTGAGCATCTGCTCAAACAGGCTGCCGATGGAAACGCCTGAAGTATTTTGCTGACTTTGCAAAAAAGCATTGAAGGCATCGACAAGCTGCTGCGTGACCGCCACCACCCTACCAAAACTGGCGGTTGAACCAGTTTCGCCTAGCGCATTATTCAGAATCGAAGTGGCAGAAAGGAGCTGCCCCAGTGCGGAGATATCGACGCTGACCGAACTTGTCGCAACGGGGGTAACAATTGAAAATTCAACGCGCTGCGAACGGGTCGTGGCAAAAATGCTATTGACCGGATTGATTGACGATGTGACGGCAGAAATTTCCATGGCCCAGATACCTGTAACAGCACCCTCTCGTAACTCAACGAGAATTCCGTACCAACCTACGCCGATACATAAACCATGTCAATATAATCAGCGAATTATCTGCCAGCATCCTGATCCAGGATCGTCCCCATTTCCTGCAGCGATGGCAATTCCTGCAACGTGCGCAGGTTCAAGTCATCCAGCAACTGACGGGTTGTGGCAAATAATTCAGGGCGGCCCGGTGTATCGCGCGTCCCCACCACTTCGATCCAGCCGCGCGCCTCCAGCGTTTTTAAGATAGCCGATGCGACCGAAACCCCGCGGATCTCCTCGATGTCGCCGCGGGTTACCGGCTGATGATAAGCGATGATCGCCAGCGTCTCGAGCACGGCACGCGAATAACGCGGCGGCTTTTGCGGATTGAGCCGATCCAGATAAACCTGCATCGAAGGCCGGGCACGAAAACGCCAGCCACTGGCCACCCGGGTCAACTCAATACCCCGCCCCTGCCAGTCCTGCACCAACTCCTCTAAAATCGCCTCAATCTGAGCATTACTCAGCGGCACATCTGCAAGCCGTTTCAACTCACTCAACGGCAAAGGCTCAGTACTGGTCAAGAGCACCGTTTCGAAGATGAGTTTTAACGACACTGCGCCTTGCTCGCTGTAAATATTTTCAACCCGTTTTTTTTCAGGCTTGAGCGCTGCGGACATAGATGACTCCAAACGTTGCAACCTGCTGTATTTCAATCAGATATTCTTTAGCAAGTTCCAGCATGGCGATAAACGTAACCACGAGTCTTGCGCGACCCTCCGACAGATCGAACAAGCTGTCGAAAGCGACATACTCGCCGCCTTTCAGACAGCGCAGAATATGCGCCATTTGTTCTCTGACCGAGAGCTGTTCGCGACGCACGGTATGATGCGTATTCACTCTGGCGCGTGCCAGCAAGCCGATCCATGCCAGCTTCAGATCTTCCACACTGATTCCCGGCTGACACGCCTCCACCGTCCGCTCGATGAGCACAGCAACCACCTCAAAATCCCGCCCGGCCTGCGGCAATTCATCTAGCTTTTGCGCGGCCAGTTTCATTTGCTCGTATTCTTTGAGGCGACGCATCAGTTCAACGCGGGGATCTTCATCGTTGTCATCGGCCACATTGACAGATTTCGGCAGTAAAAGACGCGATTTGATTTCGATCAGCACCGCCGCCATCAACAGATATTCGGCGGCAAGTTCAAGCTTATGCTGCTTCAATAACGCGATATAACTTAAATATTGCCGGGTCAATTCCGCCATTGGAATATCCAGCACATCTAAATTATGCTTTCGTATCAAATACAGCAGCAAATCCAGCGGCCCCTGGAAATTTTCCAGCACCAGCTCCAACGCGTCTGGCGGAATGTACAAATCCAGCGGCATCTGCAGCATCGGCTCGCCGTGCAGACGTGCTACCGGCAGGATTTGAACTTCAACCATAGATCAGGAATAGCTCAATCCCATTGCCTCACGCACATCGCGCAGCGTTTCACCAGCCAGTTTGCGGGCCTTTTCGTTGCCGTCAGCGATGATGTTGCGCACCAGTGACGGATCATCAAGGTACAGCTGTGCGCGCTCCCTCATCGGGCGTTGCTCTAAAAGCACGGCATCGATCACAGGTTGCTTGCATTCGATACAACCGACGCCCGCACTCTTGCAGCCCTGAATTACGCCCTGCTTTGTTTGTTCGCTGGAATACACCTGATGCAATTGCCAGACCGGACATTTTTCAGGATCGCCCGGATCCGTGCGCCGCGCACGCGCCGGATCCGTCGGCATGGTACGAATTTTTTTAGCGACCGTCGCCTCATCCTCGCGCAAGGTGATCGTGTTGTTGTACGATTTGGACATTTTTCGCCCGTCCAGCCCCGGCATTTTCGAGGCAACTGTCAGCATCGCCTGAGGCTCAGACAAAATCATCTTGCCACCCCCCTCAAGATAGCCGAACAGGCGTTCACGATCACCCAGACTCAGGCTCTGTTGCTCATCGAGCAGCGCCTTGGCCGATTCAAGCGCGTCTCCATCGCCCTGCTCCTGAAAACGATTGCGCAGCTCGTTGTATAAACGTGCTTTTTTGCTGCCCAGTTTTTTGATGGCCGATTCAGCCTTTTCGGCAAAGCCCGGATCGCGCCCGTACAAGTGATTAAAACGGCGTGCGATTTCGCGTGTAAATTCGACATGCGGCACCTGATCTTCGCCGACCGGCACTTGCGTGGCGCGGTAAATCAAGATGTCGGAGCTCATCAACAGCGGATAGCCCAAAAAGCCATAGGTTGAAAGATCCTTGTCGGCAAGATGCAATTGCTGATCCTTATAGGTCGGCATACGTTCGAGCCAGCCTAACGGGGTAATCATCGACAACAGCAGATGCAACTCGGCGTGTTCCGGAACTTTAGACTGAATGAACAGCGTCGCATGAGCCGGATCGATACCGGCCGCCAGCCAGTCGACCACCATATCCCAGACGCTCTGTTCGATCACTTGCGGTGATTCATAATGCGTCGTCAGTGCATGCCAGTCGGCGACAAAGAACAGGCACTCAAACTCATGCTGCATTTTGACCCAGTTTTTTAACACGCCATGATAGTGGCCCAGATGCAAACTTCCCGTGGGACGCATTCCCGATACGATGCGATCAGCAAACATTCAAATTCCAACCATAATAAAAATAAATTTCTCAACAAACTTGACCAGAGGAAACAGCACCCAGCCCAGCACCGGCGTCATTGCCATAAAAATCAGGATAAACATGCCATAAGGCTCAATCCGGCTCAACTGATACGCTTCACGATGCGGCAGCAGGCTGACCGCAACGCGCCCGCCGTCGAGCGGGGGCAGCGGCAACAAATTCAACACCAGCAGCACGACATTGAACTTGATACCTATTCCGGCCATACCCATCAGCGGCTCGGCAAAGTAGTTTTCAGGGAAGGCCGCTGAGAACTTGAACAGCAGCGCCCAGCCGAGTGCCATGACCAGATTAGATAGAGGGCCTGCAAGCGCCACCCACAGCATGTCCTTTTTCGGATGACGCAGCGCGCCAAAATTCACCGGTACGGGTTTAGCCCAGCCGAATAGCACGCCGCCCAGCACCAGCGTCAGCAGCGGCAATAAAATCGTCCCGACCGGATCAATATGACGCAGCGGATTGAGGCTGATGCGCCCCTGCAAATAGGCGGTATTATCGCCAAAATGTCGCGCCGCATAGCCGTGTGCCGCCTCGTGCAGCGTGATCGCGAATAAAATTGGGATCGCGGCGAGCGTGATCGTCTGGACTAGCTGATCGATTTGCATCATTGCGTAATTCCGAACGGCGCGATGTCGCCTATCCCCTGCCGCAACAGCACAGGCTGCTCGCCGGTCAGGTCAATCACCGTGGTGAAATCCACACCGGCAGCGCCGCCATCGATCACCGCATCCACCTTCTTTTCCAGCAATTCGCGTATCCGCTCGGCGTCGTTCAAAGGCCAGACTTCGTCAGGCAAAATCAACGTGGAACTGGACATGGGTTCGCCCAGTTCTTCGAGCAAGGCCAGCGCCACCGGATGATCAGGGATACGGATGCCGATAGTGCTGCGTTTGGGATGTTGCAGCCGCTTGGGCACCTCGCGGGTCGCCTCCAAAATAAACGTGTAACTGCCCGGCGTATTGGCTTTGAGCAGTCTAAATTGCGCGTTATCTACCCGGGCATAGTTGGAAATTTCCGACAAATCCCGGCACATCAGCGTCAGGTAATGTTCATCATCGAGCTGACGGATCTCGCGAATACGGCTTACCGCGTTCTTGTCGTCCAGCAGACATCCTAATGCGTAGCAGGAATCGGTCGGATACACCACGATACCGCCGTCTTTAAGAATCGACACGGCCTGCTTGATCAGGCGCATGTTGATGTTGTTCGGATAGATGGTAAAAAATTGTGACATAGTCGTGTCCATTTAAATTACTGGAATGCTTCCCAGACCGGACGGCAGATCATCGGCAGATCAGGCAGACGTCCCAAATCGCGATAACTCTCAGCCGGCCCGTGAAAATCGGAACCGCATGAAGACATCAATTTGAATTCATCGGCATAACGTGAAAATTCGGCATATTGCTCGGGCGTATGGCTGCCGGTGACGACTTCGAGCGCCTCGCCGCCAAGCTGCGCAAACTCGGTGAGCAGCGTATGCATGGTTTGACGCCCCATACTGTGGCGACCGACCATATAGCGGCCCGGGTGCGCGAGCACCGCAATACCGCCGCTGCCCTTAATCCATGCAATCGCATCGCCAAGCTCAGCCCATTGGTGCGGCACGTAACCGGGTTTTCCGGTGGCAAGGTAACGGTTGAAGACGCTTTTAACATCCTTGCAATGCCCCGCCTCGACCAGATAACGGGCGAAATGCGTGCGGCCTATCATGTTCGGATTGCTGGCAAATTTAAGTGCACCATGATAAACCCCGCCGATGCCCGCGCGTGCCAGTTCATCGCCCATCTTACGGGCACGCTCGCCCCGTCCGCTGCGTACGCTGCGCAATCCTTCCTGCAAGGGCGGAAAAGCGGGATCGATGGCAAGACCCACGATGTGTAAGGTGTGCTTACGCCAGGAAACCGAAATCTCGACACCGTTGATAAAGATCATGCCATGAACCGTGGCCGCCGCGCGCGCCTCATCGAGTCCATCCGTATCATCGTGATCTGTCAGCGCCAACATTTTGACACCGCGCCCGAACGCGCGCTCAACCACTTCGGTTGGCGTCAAGGTCCCGTCGGAAATATTGGAATGGCAATGCAGGTCGTAATCAAGCATACACACGCCTCCAGCGTTCAGCAAAACCGCTCACGCGTCGCCACCGCCTTTTTTCATGACCTTGCCTTCTTCGGCACGGCGACGGCGCACTTCTTTAGGGTCTGCGATCAGCGGACGATAAATCTCGATGCGATCCATTTCCCGCAGCACTGCATCGGCTTTCGTCAGTTTGCCGAAAATACCCAGTTTGTGAGCGGCCAGATCCAGTTCCGGATACTTTTCCAGCAGACCGCTGGCCTGTATTCCCTCCATCACCGTGGAACCCGCCGGCACCGCTTTTTTGAGCAACGTCTGCTCGCCCGGCAGGGCATACACTACTTCGATGTTAATTTTGTCAGTCATGTGTTCGGATAAACTTTCTCGGCCCGGTAAATAAACGCATCTACGAAGCTGTTAGCGATGTAATGAAACACCGGTCCCACCAGCTTTTCCAGCAATTTACTGGAAAATTCGTAATGCAAACGGAATTCTATTTTACAGGCACAATCGCTAAGCGGAATAAATCGCCAGCAACCGTCCAAATGCCGGAACGGCCCGTCCTGCAAGGTAATGTCGATCTGACTGGGCGGCGTACGGTTATTCTCAGTCGTAAAGCTTTGTTTTATATGGTGATAATTAATATGCACCGTTGCATGAACGACATTTTCAGACTTATCGACTACGCTCGACCCGCCGCACCAGGGCAGAAAAGCCGGGTAATCTTCAACGCAATCCACCAGCTGAAACATCTGTTCCGCACTGTGTGCAACCAATACTGTTTTCTCAACCGTCGCCATTAGCAATCTAGATACAATTCCAAAGGCTGGTAGAATAGCCGAACACACAGCAAAATTCACCTACCATGAGCATTATCCAGAATAAAAAAGCATTTCACGAATACTTCGTCGAAGACAAATACGAGGCGGGTCTGATGCTGGAAGGATGGGAAGTCAAAGCCATTCGTGCCGGGCGCGCCCAGTTGAAGGAAGCCTACGTCACCGCAAAGGACGGCGCGCTGTACCTGTTCGGCTCGCATATCAGCCCGTTGCTCAATGCCTCTACACACATCCACCCCGATCCTGTGCGCACCCGAAAGCTGCTGCTGCATGCGGCTGAAATTTCAAAAATCCTGATCAAGGTGCAGCGTGCAGGTTATACCGTGATGCCGCTGGACATGCATTACAAGGGCGGACGCGTCAAACTCGCCATCGGCCTTGCAAAAGGCAAGAAGCTCCATGACAAACGTGCCACGGAAAAAGAAAAGGATTCTAAACGCGAAGTTGCTCAAGCCATGAAAAAAGAGCGGCGCTAACGAATTTTCGGAGCATGCCGGATGAAACGAATCATTTTTATACTTGCCACCCTGCTCCCCCTGACTGGATTTACCATGACTCACACTACACCATCACAAACAGCTTATCTTGCCGGCGGATGCTTCTGGGGAATGGAAGAACTGGTGCGAAAAATTCCAGGCGTTATCGCAACAGAGGTTGGCTACACCGGCGGCACAACGCCCAATGCCGTGTATGAACAGGTCAAAACCGGACGCACCGGACATGCCGAATCACTCAAAATTATTTTTAACCCCGAAAAGCTCAGCTACCGGCACCTTTTGTTCGAGTTTTTCCGCATGCACAACCCGACCACGCGCAACCAGCAGGGAAACGACATCGGCAGCCAGTACAGATCGGCCATTTTTTATCTGGATGAGGCGCAGCAGCATACCGCGATGGAGGTCATCAAAATCGCAGAGGCTTCTGGCGAATTAAAGAGCAAAATCGTCACCGAAGTGGCGCAGTTCCGCGAATTTTACCGGGCAGAGGAATACCACCAGCAATATCTGATCAAACACCCCGGCGGCTATACCTGCCACTACATCAGACGCCTGAATCTAGGAGAGTAATACACCGGGTTCGTGCAGCAACAACACGGATACGCAGCGCTAGCACCACGACAGCGTGTCACGCAGCTTAACCACTTCGCCGATAATGATCAGGCACGGAGATTTCAGCCCGGCGCCTGCGACCTTGTCTGCCAGCGTCTGCAAAGTGCCAACCACCACAACCTGATCGGGCTGGGTGCCGTTCATGACGACCGCCGCAGGCCAGTCGGGTATCAGTCCGTAAGCCATCAATTGACGGAAAATCCCGGCCAGCGCACCCAAGCCCATGTAGATAACGACCGTCTGTCCCGGCCTGCACAAGGCCTCCCAGTCCAGATCAAGCACGCCTTCCTTGAGGTGTCCGGTGGTAAAAATTACCGACTGCGCATAGTCTCGATGGGTGAGCGGAATGCCGGCATACGCTGAAACACCGGATGCGGCGGTAATCCCGGGCACCACCTGAAAAGGAATGCCGTGTTCTGAGAGTGTTTCGATTTCTTCGCCACCGCGCCCGAAGATAAACGGATCGCCGCCCTTCAGTCGCACGACGCGACGGCCCTCCATGGCCAATTTAACCAGCAGCGCATTGATCTCCTGCTGAGGCAGCGTGTGATTGTCACGCTGCTTGCCGACAAAAATTCGCGCAGCATCGCGGCGCGTCATATCCAGAATCTGCGCAGACACCAGATTGTCGTACACCACCACATCGGCCTTTTGCATCAGGCGCAGCGCGCGAAATGTCAATAAATCAGGATCGCCCGGCCCGGCCCCCACCAGATAGACCTCACCTTGCGGCCGCAACCCCGCATCATCCAGTTGAGCCATTAACTGAGCCTTTGCACCGGCCGCATCGCCTGCCAGCACCTTTTCAGCGATCACGCCGTCCAGCGCGTTTTCCCAAAAGATACGCCGACGGGCAGCGGTGGAAATACGCGCCTTAACGGTGTCGCGCATATCGGCGCAAAATTGAGCCAGATGTCCATAACGCGCCGGGATCATCGTCTCAAGCGTCGCGCGCAACATGCGGGCCAGCACCGGGGATGCCCCGCCGCTGGAAAAAGCGACCACCAGCGGCGAGCGATCCAGTATCGAAGGCATGATAAAACTGCACAGCTCCGGACTATCGACCACATTCACCGGAATATTCAACAGGCGTGCCTGTTGCGAGACATCAAAATTGACCGCGCGGTCGTTGGTCGCCGCAATCACCAGCACGACACCGTCAAGGTGCACGGCTGCAAAACGCGCGTGGATACATTCAACACCCGTCAGAGCGGCGAATTCAGCGCAGAACGCCGGCGCCACGACCCTGACGGATGCACCGGCGCTTAGCAGGACCGACGCCTTGCGCAGCGCGACCTCACCTGCGCCGACAACCAGACAGGCGCGCCCTTTAACCTTCATAAAAACAGGGAGAAAATCCATCTAAAACCTTTGCAAAACGCTTATTGATTAGTGGTTGAATGATGCGATCTTAACCGGGCCAGCACGTGTCACCACTTACAACCCGTTCGGCCAGCGCAGCACCTTAACCTCAAATGCAGAGTGAATAGTGAGTCAGTTTCATCAACACCGGCTAATGCTGATTAGGCGTTGATGCCTGCCTAATCCGGTGCCAATCGCCATTTTTGAAGATCACTTCATAGCGCTGCCAGCCAGTGAATTCTGCAAGGGTCATCGTATTTACCGCCCCCACACCCACTCCTGCCACCACGGTAAAAGTGATGAGGGCGTCAGTGCCGGCGCCTGAACATTCGATGACACGACGCACAGACAAACTATCGCCCGTCTCACCGTTACTGTAATAAAAACCCGACGTAATCACGTCCGGCAGGTCAGACAACTGCCACGCATGCTTGCAGGCTAACCGGTATAGTCTGAGCAAATCTTCTTCGCGAATATCGACATAAGTGCCGATCTCATCGAGCGCATACCTAAAATCGGCCTGCCCTAACGGATTATCATTGCTGCTGCTCTGCACCGCTTTAACGGTCTTTTGCAAGCGTGCAGGATAGCGACGCCACGGAAATGCATAATTCACCGCAATGGCGGCAAGCAACAGGATGAGCGCATTGATCAGCACTGGCGTGAGAACAAACTGAAACCCCAGATCATGCACCTGTGCACCGCCAATCACCGCGGTAATGGCCGTTGCACCGCCGGGCGGATGAATGCAGCGCAGGTAATACATCAACGCGATCGCCAGTGCGACTGCCAGAGGCGCCGCAATCAGCATATCCGGAACAAGTTGTGCACAAGAAACACCGATCAACGCGGAAAACACATGTCCGCCCATCAGCGGCCAGGGTTGCGACAATGCGCCATTGGGCACGGCAAACAGCAGTACGGCGGAAGCGCCCATGGACGCGACCAGCAGCGCCGCGCCTTGTGTGCCCAAATAATGCTGACTGACCCACATTGCCAGCAAGATGCCCACAAAGCCGCCGATGCCTGAGATGATTTTCTCCGCGTGACCGCCTGCATCCACTGCGCCCCTGATAAAGCTCATGTGTGTTCCGCGCAAAATTTAAGGTGGATAGCGATTGACGGAGATTGCCGCACGGCGTGCAACTCAGTCGACATTGCGTGGTGTTTAACGCTAAACTTAAAAAGGTCTGAATGCACCTGTGTCACGCAGACCTTATCCCGTTTTAAGGCGCAATCAGGATTGCGCTATCGTTTTTTCGATATGAGCCAGCGCTTCATCAACCTGATCGATCAGTATCAGACATAAATCACCCGGCATCAGGCGCGCCAAGGCTGTATCGATGGCGAGAAACTCTCCGTTGATCTCATCGGTGATTTTCGCGCGCTTAGCATTGATCAGTCCCGCTCTTAACAGGCTCAACACTTCACCGTCCGCACGGCCTCGCTGACACTGATCCTGATACAGAATGACCTCATCAAAAACATCGCCCAGTATTTCAGTCTGCAGGCGAATGTCTTCGTCACGGCGATCACCGGCCCCGCTGATCACCACCATGCGCTTTTTGGCGGGCATACTTTGCACGGCTGAAATGAGCGCCAGAATCGCGTCAGGGTTATGGCCGTAATCGGCAATCACCGATGCACCGCGATAGTCAAAGAAGTTGAAACGCCCCGGTGCCGTTGCCGCATCGTTGACAAAGGATGCCAACCCGCGACGTATGGTATCCCAGTCGACACCGAGCGCCCAGACTGCCGCGATGGATGCCATCGCATTTTCGATCTGAAACCCGATGACGCCGTTACGGGTAATAGGAATATGGCTCAAGTCGACGCGCTGCTCGAACTTGTTCTCGCAGGCCACGACTTGATTACCCTCGACATACACCACCCGTTTGCCCTGCGCGCGATGCGCCGCCATCACCGGATGGGAGCGATCTTGTGCAAAAAAGGTCACTGAACCCGGACAGATATCGGCCATCGCAGCAGACATCGGATCGGCCGCATTGAGCACCGCGACACCGCTTAACGCGACATTCTGCACCACGACGCGTTTAACGACGCTCAAATCCTCGACCGTACTGATGTAATTGAGCCCCAGATGATCCCCCATGCCGATGTTGGTGACGACCGCCACGTTGCAGCGGTCAAAGGCCAGCCCTTCACGCAGTACGCCGCCCCGCGCGGTCTCGAATACCGCCGCGTCGACATCAGGATGCAGCAACACATTTCGAGCACTCTTAGGCCCGCTGCAATCACCGGTATCAATGCGTTTGCCCTGAATATACACGCCATCGGAATTCGTCATCCCGACCCGCAACCCCTGACAACCGAGAATATGAGAAATCAGCCGCACCGTGGTGGTTTTGCCATTGGTTCCTGCCACCGCGACCAGCGGGATGCGTCCGTCGTTGCCCGCCTCAAACATCATCGATACGATGGCGTCTCCCACCGCACGCCCCTTGCCGAACGAAGGCTGCAAATGCATGCGCAAACCGGGTGCTGCATTCACTTCGACCACGCCGCCGCCCTGCTCGTCCAGCGGACGCAAAACAGAATCGCACACCACGTCCACGCCGCAGATATCGAGCCCCACCATTTGCGCGGCAGCAACCGCGCTGGCTGCCATTTCAGGATGCACGTCATCGGTGACATCGGTAGCCGTCCCGCCGGTACTCAGATTGGCATTGTTGCGCAAGATCACATAACGCCCTTTATCGGGAATCGAATCCACCGTCAGGCCCTGCACTTCGAGACGCGCCAGCGCAATGCTGTCGATACGCATCTTCGTCAGTGAGGTTGCATGTCCGTCGCCGCGCTTGGGATCGCTATTGACCTGATCGACCAGTTCACGCACCGAGTGCACGCCATCGCCAATCACCATCGGCGGTTCACGGCGTGCCGCCGCCACCAGCTGGTCACCGACCACCAGCATACGAAAATCGCTGCCGGGAATGAAGCGCTCGAGTAACACTTCAGAACTGATTTTTGCCGCAGCAGCATAGGCGATTTCCAGATGCTCGCGTGTCACAATATTGACCGTCACGCCTTTTCCCTGATTGCCATCGAGTGGTTTGACCACCACCGGCCCTGCGATTTCGCACATCGCCGCCCACGCATCTTCGATATCCGAAACAGGTCGCCCTTGAGGCACCGGCACACCGGCAGCTTCAAGCAGCTTTTTAGTCAGCTCCTTATCCTGTGCAATCGCTTCACCGATTGCGCTGGACAAATCCGTTTCAGCTGCCTGAATGCGGCGCTGGCGACTGCCCCAGCCGAATTGAACCAGACTACCCTCAGTCAGGCGACGATAGGGGATGTTACGTTTGACGGCGGCCTCTACGATCGAACCCGTACTGGGGCCTAATCGCACATCCTCATCGAGTTCACGCAATTGCGCGAGTGCACCTGTCAGATCAAACGGCGTGTCCTCCAGTGCGGAGGCACACAGGTCGCGCGCCAGTTTAAACGCTAAACGCCCCACCGCCTCTTCGCTGTACTCGAACACCACCTGATAGACGCCCGCCTCCATCGTCGCAGAGGTCCGGCAAAACGTCACCGGGCAACCGGCCTGCGCTTGCAATCCTAAGGCCGCGACTTCGAGCACATGAGCGATGGTGACCGCCTCGGCATGCCCCGGCAATCGCAACAGGCCGATTTCCGGGAAGCGTGCACGAAGCCGCCCCTCGAAACCACTCATTTTAGCAATGTCGCACTCGGTGTCCGTACAGGACACAATGGCTTCAATGGCGGTATGCCGACTCCAGAGATTAGGTCCGCGCAGTGCGCGTATGCGTGACACTTCCATTAAAACTTCCCTTTATTTAACGGGCTGAAATTTCAGCCACTTCAAACGAAGCAATGCCGGCACGAATCAGGCTAGGCGAAACGCCCAACGCCCAGGCTGCAGCGACGGCGGCCAGCACATTTTCCAGTTGCGACAGATTACATTCATCAGCGGACATCGGCACAGCAGACAGCGTCAGCAGCAAGACCTCTTCCGATCCGGTGCAAAACACAATTTTATCGCCTCTGACCAGCACAGCCCGCCCGCCCGCCTGCAAATGTTCATTCACAGCCGGCAATTCGCCCTCGCGTGCGAAATAAATCACTTCACCGTCGCAATAGCCAGCCATCGCGGCCACCAGCGGATCGGCGCCATTGAGCACCGCCACACCGTTGGAGAGCACAACATCGATCTGAGTGCGCACGACATTACAGACCTGCTCATCGGTTTCGATGTAATACGCACCGAAATGCTTCGCCGGTTCCAGGTTGGTGATAATACCCACCTGACAGCGGTCATAGCCTAGACCTTCGGACAAAATCGTTTCGATGCTGTTTTCAATGACAGCGGCGTTAACCGAACGATTCAGCAGCACTTTCTGCGCCGATGCCCAGTTTGAACTATCCCGTTTATCCACAATTCGCTTATCAAACGACAGCCCGTCCCGGCTTGCCAGCCCGACGTAATAGCCTGCAAGTTTTAGCAACCGGGTCACAATGCGGGCAACCTGCGCCTTGCCTTGCGTGCCGCACACACCCACCACCGGAATGCGCCCGGTCTCCTCCTCTGAAAACAGACTATCGACGATTGCGCGCCCGACAGGACGCGGCTCGCCTGAGGCAGGTTTCAAATGCATCAAAAGCCCCGGACCTGCATTAATTTCGACGATCGCCCCGCCCTGTTCTGCAAGCGGCCGGGAAATATCTTCGGCGACCAGATCGATGCCGGCGATATCAAGCCCCACGATGCGCGCGGCAAGCGAAACCGTCGCAGCCACCTCGGGATGCACGAGATCCGTGACATCGAAGGCAACATTGCCGTTGCGCTGGATCAGCACTTCAGTGCCCGCTGCGGGCACCGAATCAGCGGCATATCCCTGCCGTTTGAGTTCAAACTGCGCGGCGGCATCGGTATCGATCTCGACCCTATCCATCGGAAATTCTTCGGCTTCCCCGCGTCGCGGGTCGGTATTGATCTGTTCGGCGATCAGGCTTCTAATCGTGGATTTTCCGTCCGCAACCAGCGAAACCGTTTCACCGCGTGCCGCCGCCGCCAGTCGGCCGCCGACCACCAGCAGTCTGTGCTCATTGCCGCGAATATAGCGTTCGACGATCACTTCGCTGCCCTGGGCATCGGCCAGCACAAAGGCGGCCTCGACTTCTTCCTGCGTCATCAGTTCAGTGGACACGCCACGCCCGTGATTGCCATCGGTGGGTTTTACCACCACCGGCAAACCGATATCTTCCGCAGCTTCCCATGCATCGGCCGGACTATCGACAATGCGCCCTTCAGGAACGGGTACGCCGCAGGCGGATAACAAGGTCTTGGTCAGATCCTTATCGCGTGAAATACTCTCGGCGATCGCGCTGGTCTGATCGGTCTCGGCAGTCCAGATGCGGTGCTGGCTCACGCCGTAACCCAGCTGCACCAGATTTCCTTCCGTCAGACGGATAGACGGAATACCCCGATCGCTTGCCGCATCGACGATACAGGCGGTGCTGGGGCCGAGACACAAGGAATCGACCATGTCGTTGAGTTTTGCGACGGCGGCGGCCACGTCAAAGGGCTTGTCCTGCATCGCGGCCAGAATCAGATCGCGGGCGGCTGCCAGCGCTGCACGTGTAACGGCCTCATTGCGCGAACGCACGACGACCTTGTAGACGCCTCGCACGGAGGTTTCGCGCGCCTTGCCAAAACCGCTTTGCATACCGGCCAGATTCTGCAATTCGAGGGTGACGTGTTCGAGTATGTGGCCGGGCCAGGTACCTTCACGCAAACGCTGCAGAAAACCGCCTCGCTCACCGATGCCGCAACGGTGCTCGATCAGCGTCGGCAACCAGGCTGTCAGTCTTTCGTAAAAACCGGGAATGGTATTGGAAGGGGAATCCTCCAGTACACCGATATCCAGCCACACCTCAAGTACGGGGCGATAAGTCCAGATGTTCGGGCCACGCAGAGACAATATTTTGAGAAACTCCATCAGACTTTCCTGGCGAATTTAAAATTAGGGCACGAAGCGGTTAACGCAGACCACTCCACATCGGTTTACCTGACCGCGATACAAGTTTACCAGAGGGCGCGGCAAAACTGTTTGTCCGTGCGTTTTATTGTAGTAATATCGCAGCCAGTGAATACTCAGACGCCCTTCCCGTGACCCTATCTATACCCGATGCATGGCGCATCAAAGCCCAGTCACGACTGACTGACGGCGAAACAATCACCGGCCATCTGGAACTCAACCTCGATGCGCAGCTTAATTTTACCCACAACCTGCTGCTCATCACCGATTGTCGGCTGATCGATCTGGGTTCAGATTGCGATTATCCGTATCGCGACACACTGACCCTGCAGCATCGGGATCACGGCGGCGTCGGACGCATCGAATTGTTCGACGGCGCCAGCCGTTTAACCTGCTGGTTTTACACACTGGCGCACAATGCAGCGGCGACCCGCTTCATCAAACAGTTCAATCAGCAACAAGCCTGCGCGCGCACAGGCCTGCCCGCCGCGCCTGACGCACCCGAACTCTGTCCGGACTGCCTGACCCCGCTTGATCAGGGCGAATGCCCGCATTGCAGCATCACCCTCAATGCGCCGCCACGGGCATGGACGCTGCTGCGCCTGTGGCGCTTTGCCAGACCTTATCAGTGGCAACTGCTGTCAGGCTTTCTGCTGATGCTCGCCTCGACCGCTGCCACACTGGTGCCGCCTTATCTCACCATGCCGCTGATGGACAAGGTGCTGATTCCGTATCAGAACGGCAAGCCCATCGATTTCGTCATCGTCAGCTGGCTGCTGGCGGGGCTTTTAGGCTCGGCCTTGCTGGCATGGGGGCTGGGCTGGGCAAAGACCTATATACTGGCGCTGGTGAGCGAGCGCATCGGCGCCGATCTGCGCACCATCACCTACGAACACCTGCTGCGCCTCTCACTTGAATATTTCGGCGGCAAACGCACCGGGGATCTGATGTCGCGCATCGGTTCGGAATCGGATCGTATCTGCGTATTTTTATCGCTGCATCTGCTCGACTTTGCAACCGATGTGCTGATGATCGTAATGACCGCGGCTATCCTGTTCTCGATCAATCCATGGCTGGCACTGGTCACGCTGGTACCGCTGCCCTTCATCGCCTGGATGATCCACAACGTGCGCGACAGGTTGCGTACCGGCTTTGAAAAAATTGATCGCGTCTGGTCTGAAGTGAGCAACGTACTGGCCGACACCATCCCCGGCATCCGCGTGGTCAAGGCCTTCGCTCAGGAAAGGCGCGAGGCCGAGCACTTTCACGTCGCCAACGCGCACAACCTGCAAGTCAACGACCGCATCAACAAAATCTGGTCGCTGTTTACCCCGAGCGTCTCGCTGCTGACCGAAATCGGCCTGCTGGTCGTCTGGGCATTCGGCATCTGGCAGGTCTCCAACAACGAAATCACCGTCGGTGTACTGACGGCCTTTTTAGCCTACATCAGCCGTTTTTATGCGCGACTGGATTCGATGAGCCGCATCGTCTCGGTGACGCAAAAGGCCGCAGCGGGTGCCAAGCGCATCTTCGACATCCTCGACCATGTCTCTAGCGTGCCCGAACCAGCGAATCCGGTTCATCTGGGCCAGATTGAAGGCCGCATTGATCTCAAGGGTGCCGGATTCCGCTATGGCAACCGCGCCGTGATCAAGGACCTGAATCTGACCATACAACCTGGAGAGATGATCGGGCTTGTCGGCCACAGCGGCTCGGGCAAGAGCACGCTGGTCAATCTGATGTGCCGCTTCTACGATGTCTCGGAAGGTTCCATCAGCATCGACGGCGTTAACATCAAATCGCTGCCCGTTTCCGAATATCGCCGCCATATCGGGCTGGTATTGCAAGACCCGTTCCTGTTCTTCGGCTCCATTGCCGAAAACATCGCCTACGGAAAACCGGATGCAACCCGTGCCGAAATCGTTGCCGCAGCCCACGCGGCCCATGCGCATGAATTCATACTGCGCCTGCCGCACGGCTACGACTCGCTGGTCGGCGAGCGCGGTCACGGCTTGTCCGGCGGTGAGCGCCAGCGCATCTCGATTGCCCGCGCGCTATTGATCGACCCGCGCATTCTGATCCTCGACGAAGCGACTGCATCGGTGGATACTGAAACCGAAAAAGAAATCCAGAAGGCGCTGGATAATCTGGTACACGGCCGCACCACGATCGCCATCGCCCATCGCCTCTCCACCCTGCACAAGGCGAACCGGCTTGTGGTACTGGACAAGGGCGAAGTCGTTGAAATCGGCAGCCACGACGAACTAATGGCAACTCAAGGGGCTTATTACCGCCTGTATCAGGCACAGGCCCGCAACGTCGATACGGACTTAAACGATGTCCCCGCCATCCAGACAGACAACAAGGTGAGCGCATGAACAGCTTCCAGTTAATACGCAACGCAGCAGGTCAGCTGGTGCTCACCCGGAACGGCGAAAGTCATGCAGGCATCGTGCCCGTCCGCGCCTTTCCCATCGCCGCCCCCGACGAGTGCATCTCGCTGATGGGCATAGACGGCCATGAACACGTCTGGATAGAAAAACTCAGCGATGTATCAGACGACATCCAAACCTTGATTCTGGAGGAATTGGCGCACCGTGAATTCACGCCCGAAATAGGCCGCATCCGCAGCGTATCGAGCTTTGCCACCCCAAGCAGCTGGCAGGTTGAAACGGATCGCGGCGACACGGAACTGTTGCTCAAGGCCGAAGATCATATCCGCCGGCTATCCGCCAGCGCACTGCTGATCACCGATGGTCACGGCGTGTCATTTCTGATCCGCAATACCGAAAATCTGGATGCGCATAGCCGAAAGCTGCTGGACAGATTTCTGTAGCGCAGGATCTATCGTGCTCCCGCACTGCAAAGCAACTTCCGTTTGCTCGTAGTGCTTTTTGATAAACGCACCATGAGACATGAATTAAGAGCGTGGGCGCAGGGTAACGTCGATCAGAGTTGTACAAGGGATTGCTTGCAATAATCCGGCGATCGTCATAGGCTTCAGGACATTCAATAATGCGAAGCTGCTGATGACTAAAATCGAATCCCTCCTCTTTGGCGGCGTCAATTTTCCGGAAGACGAAGAATATCAGCGCTTCCAGTTCCGCCTGTTGTATGCGCTGCTGCTGATGGGAATTTTCTTTTCAGGCCTGTTCATTCTGGCTGACCGTCTGCAAGTGAACCACCTCTCCGGCCTGCATGTGCGCAACAACATTGCCTATTTTGCCACGTGCATTGTGCTGACCGCGGCACTATACGGACACAAGGAGCGCTTTTTAGTCATCGCGATACTCACCGAAACGGCCAGCCTGCTGATCTACCTTTCCGCACTGATTCTGGTGCCGGACGATCCGATGCGCATCCTCTGGTACTTTATCAATCTGCCCGCAGTCTACATTCTGCTCGGACAGATCGCAGGAGTGTGCGTTACGCTGATTTCATTCGCCTGCATTTTTGCTGCCAACCGCTATATTTCCGCGCCCTATTCGGACAACGCGCTCACCACCGTTGTGCTGACCTTTACTTATTCAAGCATTTTCTTCTTTGCCTACAGCAAGCGTTTCGTTTCTTTTTTTAAACGCATGACCGAAGCCAACCGACAGTTGCGTGAACTGGCGGCAACCGATCCACTCACGGGACTGATGAATGCCCGCGCTTATTATGCTACGTGCGAGCAACTGATCAGCGGCGCATTGCGCACGGGTGCGCCGTTTGCCGTGCTGTTTATCGACCTGGACCACTTCAAACGCGTGAATGACACCTACGGACACGAAGCCGGGGATACGGTATTGCGTGACACCGCCGCATGCCTGCTGCGCAATACCCGTCTAAGCGACGCGCTGGGGCGTATCGGCGGAGAGGAATTTTCCATGTTCCTCCCCAACACGGATTTGCAAGGCGCATTGACGCTGGCGGAAAAGCTGCGTCTGGACATTGAAAGCCTGATGCCCACAACCGGCGAAACGCAACTGAAAATTACCGCCAGCATAGGCGTCGCACCTAATTTGCCGCACCATCATGCAATCGAGGACATCCAGCGCGATGCAGATCAGGCGATGTATCACGCAAAACAAGAGGGTAGAAACCGCGTGACCTGCTTTGCCTAATCCCGCCCAACAGCTCATAGAGCTGACTGGGGTGCGTTGTGACACATCTGCGCAGGGAGCTGAATTCCTAACCTATTCGGCAAGATACTGAACAACAAGCTGCTGGCCAAAGATTCACCAATGGCAAAAAGTTATCTGAGCGCACGGGTGAGTGAAATCGTGCTGTAGGATAAATCGGCGAGCGGCAGCTAGCTGGCTTTGGCAGACAGAATGCAAAAAAGGCAGCTTGATTATTCAAGCTGCCTTTTAAAAAATCTGGCGTCCCCAACGAGATTCGAACTCGTGTTACCGCCGTGAAAGGGCGATGTCCTAGGCCTCTAGACGATAGGGACGTTGAAACTTTTACTTCTACTGCAAATCTGGCGTCCCCAACGAGATTCGAACTCGTGTTACCGCCGTGAAAGGGCGATGTCCTAGGCCTCTAGACGATAGGGACGTAATCTAAAACTTTTCTTCTTTGGTGGAGATAAGCAGGATCGAACTGCTGACCTCTTGCATGCCATGCAAGCGCTCTCCCAGCTGAGCTATACCCCCGTTTCGAAGAGCGCGCATTATAGGGATATGCCCAGAATCTGTAAAGTCTTTTCTCTATTTTCTATAAATAACGGGCCATACGCGCCAAGACGGTCTCGCGTGAAAACAAAGCCAGCACGGCGTCAACCGATGGCGTATGCGTCTGACCTACCAGCATCACGCGCAAAGGCATCGCAAGCTTAGGCATCTTAAGATTATGCTTAGCCAGTAATTCCTTGATCAGTGCCGCAAGCGCCGGCGCCTGCCACTCTACATCGGCAAACCGCCCGGCCAGTTCACGCAACGCAGGTTTGACTTCCTCGACCAACTGCTCATCGAGCAAGGCCTGATCAGGATGCACATCGGCATAAAACACTTCAGCCTCATCCGCCAGTTCGAGCAGCGTCGCAACACGCCCCTTGTAGAGTGCGATCACGTCTTCCAGTTTCGGCGCATTGCTCACCACAACACCGCGTGCCTGCAAATGTCCGTCTACCAGTTCGGCCAATCTGGCGTTGTCCGCCAGCTTGATGTAATGCTGATTAAGCCAGCGCAGCTTTTCCGGATTGAACTGTGCCGCCGATTTGCTGATGTGCTCCAGATCAAACCATTCGACGAATTGCCCGACTGAAAATACTTCTTCATCGCCATGCGACCAGCCCAGACGGGTCAGGTAATTGATCAGCGCCTCAGGCAAAAAGCCGTCTTCGGCATATTGCATCACACTCACCGCCCCGTGGCGCTTCGACAGCCGTTCGCCGTCGCTGCCCAGTATCATCGGCACGTGCGCATACTGCGGCAAGGTCGCGCCCAGCGCCTTCAAGATATTGATCTGACGCGGCGTGTTATTAACGTGATCGTCGCCGCGTATCACCTGCGTGATCCCCATGTCCAGATCATCCACCACCACGCAGAAATTATAGGTCGGCGTGCCATCCGGACGGGCAATGATCAGATCGTCCAGTTCGCTGTTTTCGAAAACAATCCGCCCCTTGACCATGTCGTCCCAGGCAGCAACGCCCGTCAACGGATTTTTAAAGCGCACCACGGGCTTCACACCCGCAGGCGGGACCGGCAGCACCTTGCCAGCTTCGGGTCGCCAGCATCCGTCATAGCGTGGCTTCTCGCCGCGAACACGCATGGCTTCACGCATGGCTTCAAGTTCCTCGGGCGTGGTGTAACAATAATAAGCATGGCCTTGTGCGATCAGCCCGGCGAGCACTTCCTTGTAACGGTCCATGCGCTGCATCTGATAAAAAGGACCTTCATCATAATCCAGGTTCAACCACGCCATCCCGTCCAGAATTGCCTGCACCGAAGCCTGGCTCGAACGCTCAAGATCCGTGTCTTCAATGCGCAAAATAAAGGTACCGCCGAGCTTTCTGGCATAGGCCCATGAAAACAGCGCGGTTCGCGCGCCGCCTATATGCAGATAACCGGTTGGACTGGGAGCAAATCGGGTACGAGTCGTCATAACGGCCTAACAATTAAACAAATGGGGGCACATTTTACGAGCTTTGCATGCGCCCTGCTTAAGTAAATTGATGCCCGCATGATTTAATGTATGCGATACAAACCGGCGCGGCAGCACGGCTAAAGCCGCGATTTTGATCAATATGCTCTGCGCATTTCATACACGTGCACAGACAGGCTTTATGCAACGAGGTCAAAAAATACCGTTCATACCCAAATTAATACCGCTCATCATGGCTAGCGCACCGCTGAGGCAATTAGTCTAATTATGTCCGAACGGACTTGAGTTTAAACCCCGTTGCGCGTAAATTTGCGGTCGGAAAATGGCACGTATAGATGTCAAATTATCAACAAATAACTCAGGGGAGCAAAGGCGTGACAGAAAATTACACAGACAATCTATCCGCCCTTGATAAACATGGTCTTTGTAACCGACAGCAGCTAAGCCTATGAATAGCACAGACCCACTCACCGGACTTCTGGGACGCTTCGGCTGCTTAGCGGCGGCAGGACGATTTGCCGCAATAGCGCAATACCAGCCTTACGCGGCCATCTGGATTGATCTGGACCGTTTCAAACGCATCAATGAATCGTTCGGCCACCCCGGAGGCGACGAAGTGATCAAGGATCTCGCTGTCCGCCTGCGCAATCGTGCGAGCGGCCGCGCCGAAATTGCCCGCATGGGAGGAGATGAGTTCGTCTTTCTCGTGCCACGCTGCAACCGTGCAAGCGCAGAAAATTTTGCCCGTGAACTTGCCAGCACCATCAGTGAAATCATCAATATCGGCAATCTGACACTCTGCCCTACCGCCAGTATCGGCATCGCAATTTGCGACACGGATGAAAGCTCCCTCGCCTTACTCGAGCGTGCGGACCGTGCCATGTATGCGGCCAAGGACAAAGGGGGAAACTGCATCGTTTTTTCCGGCGACGAACCCATTCCGGGCAGGCTGGGCATCACGCTCGCGCGAGAAGAAATTTCAATTGAAAGCATGCTGCACGATGCGCTGGAGACAGGCGGACTCTGCTTACACTACCAGCCTATCATTCTTGCCAATGGAAAAATTGAAGCCGTCGAAGCCTTGATGCGTTGCACCGTTAACGGCATCAATCTGCCGCCTGGCAAATTTATCCCGGTTGCCGAAAAGACCGGACTGATCGTCAGACTCGGCGAATGGAGTTTATTGCAAGGCGCATTGCAAGCGCGCCAGCTTCAGGATGCCGGATATCACACTAAAGTGGCCATCAACGTCTCGCGCGCTCAACTCGTTTCTTCCAAGTTCACACAGGCGCTGCATGCAGCACTGATCTGCTCCAACGTAAAACCGGAATTAATCGAACTGGAACTGACCGAGTCGCTGTTCATGGACATCTCCGATACCGTGCAGAACAATCTTAAAAATGCCATCGCTGCGGGCGTGAGTTTATCGATCGACGATTTTGGCACAGGCTATTCATGCCTGGCTAACCTTAAAGACATTCCAGCAAAAAAACTCAAACTCGATCGCGCTTTCGTGACGGTACTGCCGGAAGATCGCCGCGCCCTTGCCGTGGTCCGTGCGATGACACAACTGGGACACGAACTGGGCATGACGGTAGTTGCCGAAGGGTGTGAACACCAGAAGGAAATCGACGCATTATTCGATGCCGGCGTCGATGCAATTCAGGGCTTTTTCTACGCAAAACCGATGCCCGAAGAAGCGCTGCTTCACTGGCTTCAGAACAGGAATACACAATGACGCAAAACATACAAGATGCCGCAAACCCGTCCGCCGTTGACAACCTGATCGAACGTTCCATCCTCGATGTCGGCATTCCGCCCTGCCCGCTTATCCTCGATCGTTTCATGAATGAAGCGCGCCTGGACGAACCTGACTTCAACCGGCTGGCCAGTATTATCGGCAGCGATGTCGGTCTGTCAGCCGGACTGATCAAAACAGCCAACTCGCCTTACTTTGGTTTGCGTCAACGCGTGCGATCAGTCAATGAAGCACTCAGCATACTGGGACTCAAACCAGCCAGTCGTGCGGTAGCTGGCATCATTCTGCGCAAGGCATTTCCTAACGTGCCAAATATGGAGCGTTTCTGGGACGCCTCCGCCCGTATTGCACATTTGTCAGGCTGGCTGGCCCAACACTTAAATATTCACGGCCTGCGTGCTGAAGACACTTATACCTTCGGTCTGTTCCGCGACTGCGGGATTCCGGTCTTGCTCGGACGCTTCCCGCAATATGAAAAAATTCTGAATGAAGCCAATTCAAGCACCGAACACAGCTTTACCGAAATCGAAAATAACGGCCTGTCCACCAACCACGCGATGATCGGCTGCATACTTGCGCAAAGCTGGTGGCTGCCTGAGGAGATTTGCCTGGCGATACGCAATCACCATGACCTGATGGCATTAGAATCGCTCAGTTCTCAACTCCCGTTACTCAGCCGCAGACTGATTGCCACCGCACAACTGGCCGAGCACATCGTGCAAAAGCAGCTCGGCCTCAGCATGACGCATGAATGGAGCAAGCTGGGGGATGTCAGCCTGCGTATTTTAGAACTTGATGAGGTGCAGCTGAACACGCTGTATTCTGAGGCGGAATCCGTTGTTAACAGCGAAGTTTAATCCGGTTCAAAGCTTAAATTGGCGAACGATCTGCTTATAAAATAACCGCCAAAGCACTGAGCAGTGTTATGCTCCGAACTGATAGCAAAGGCCGCAGCCTGCTGTGTAAAATAAGGGATTCCATAAGCGCCCACTGACCGGTTTTGAGCACAGCCCTAATGACAAGTGAAAAGTTCAAAATAGTAATCGTTGGATCCGGGCCCGGCGGCCTGTCAGCAGCAGCACGCGCAGCGGAACATGGCATCAGCCACCTGCTGCTCGAAGCCGCACCACAGCTGGCCAATACCATCCACCACTTTCAAAAAGGAAAGTCGGTAATGGCGGAACCCTCCGTGCTACCGCTGAGGAGCTCAATCAGCTTCGGCGCCGGCATACGCGAACACATTCTGAATACCTGGCACAATGAACTCGGCGGGCTTGGGGTCAATTTTCGTGTCAGTTCGGCCGTTACCGCCATTACAGGGGAAGCGGGCGCATTCGAAATCACACTGGCATCGGGCGTATCCGTCAGCGCGGAGTTTGTCGTGCTTGCCATCGGCGTGCAGGGCAATATTCGCAAACTGGCCGTACCGGGTGAAGACCTGCCCGGGGTTCAGTACCATCTAGACGATCCGGAAGCGTTCCGCGATGAAACCATTGTCGTCGTTGGCGGCGGCGATGCCGGCGTAGAAAACGCACTGGCACTTTCTGCGCAAAACCGCGTGATTTTGATTAACCGTCAGGAAGAATTCAGCAACTGCAAGGAGGCCAACTTTGACCAGCTGATGGCGGCAATTTCACAGGGAAAAATCGAAACCCGTGTCAGCACGCTCACAGAACGCATTGAAGCGTCCAACACAGGCAATTTCAAGCTGAGCTATCTCGCGCAAACGCCTGAAGGTCACGAGCAGATCGAATGTCACCGCGTCATCGCACGTCTGGGGGCAAAGCCACCGCGCCAACTGGTGGAAAGTTTCGGTGTCGCCTTCCCGAACGGCGACTCGACGTCCGTTCCCCAGCTGACCGAACAATACGAATCAAACCTGCCGGGTTTATATATCGTTGGTGCGCTGGCAGGTTACCCGCTCATCAAGCAGGCGATGAATCAAGGCTACGAGGTCATCGAATACATCCTGGGCAATCCGGTCGAACCGGCCGACGAAGCGCTGCTGAAACAAAAATTTGCCGGCGTACCGGACATACACTCAGTCAGCGAGGGAATCGCGCTGCTGCGCATCAACCAACCCCTGCTTGCCCCGCTCACGACCTTGCAATTACGCGAATTCATGCTCGACAGCAGTGTACGCATCCCATCACGCGGCGAAATTATTTTCAGCCGCAATGATTACAGCAACAGCTTCTTTTCGATTCTGGAAGGCCGCGTGGCGGTGCAAACGGAAGATCAAAACGGCAATGAAGCCGTTTTCGCTCTGGGAGCCGGCAACTTTTTTGGTGAGATGGGACTGCTATCGGGCCGCCGCCGCTCAGGCACCGTCGTCGCCAGCGAAAACTGCATACTGGTCGAAACACCCCGCCGTTCGATGCTCAAACTGCTCTACTCTGCGGCCGGTGTTCAGCGCAAACTCGACGAAGTCTCTCTCAAACGCGCCGTGAGCGGCTGTCTTGACACCTCGCTGCCTGAAAGCGAGCTCAGCTATCTAGTTCAGGGGGCACAACCCAGGCGCTATGCGGTAGGGGATGTGCTGTTTAGCGAGGGTGACAAGGCGGACGGCCTTTATATGATACGGCGCGGCTCGGTCACCGTATCGCGCATCGTAGCCGGCAAGGAAGTGGTGCTAGCCTATGTATCGGCGGGAAATTACGTGGGAGAAATGGCGCTGATGTCGAGTCAGCCCCGTTCAGCTACCGTACGGGCAGCCTCCCCGACTGAAGTCGTCTTATTAGAATCGGTTCGGGTCGCCGAAGTGCTGGGCAGAAACACCTCGATGCGCCGCAAAGTCGACAGTCGTTATCTGGAACAGGTACGCTCCGATGAGCACGCGCTGTCGAGCGAATCGAGCGAGCTGATCAATTTCCTGATGGGTCAGGGCGTTGGTGAAGCCACCGATGTGCTGCTGATCGACTATGCACGCTGCATACGCTGCAACAACTGCGAAACCTCCTGTGCGGATGCCCATGACGGCACCTCGCGTCTCGACCGGGAAGCCGGCTCGACCTTTGCGCAGATTCACGTTCCCACTTCATGCCGACACTGCGAACATCCCCATTGCATGAAGGACTGCCCGCCCGACGCAATACACCGCTCGGTCAACGGCGAGGTGTTCATCAGCGACAATTGTATCGGCTGCGGAAACTGCCAGACCAATTGCCCCTACGGCGTGATTCAAATGGCGGTCAAACAGGATTATCAAAAGCGCAGCATCTGGCAAGTCATGCTGGGCCTCAATCCTGCGGCAAAACCTGCCGCAGCGGACGCGCCTGAATTACCGAAAATCGCCGTCAAATGCGATATGTGCAAAGACATCATCGGCGGCCCCGTCTGCGTACGGGCCTGTCCAACGGGTGCGGCGTTCCGCGTCAGCCCGGAAAATTTCATGGAATATGTCAAGTAGATCGCCTGCACACTACCGGAGTCGAGAATGAACAAGATGCAAGGCGCTACGCTGCTCAAATACAAGAATTTCCGTTATCTCAAAGCCACCAGTGCATTGATACTGGTCGCCATCACAGCCTATGCACTGATCAATCCCGCCGGTGGAGAATCCTACGGCGGCACCTGGTTAGGCTACACGTTAGGAACCCTCTCCACCCTGATCATGCTGCTCTTGATGTGGTATGGCGTGACCAAACGACGCATCACGGGAGCCCCGGACAGACGCGACGCTCGCAGGCAATCCGCGCCTGCAGGTCAGGAGCGCCGCAAGCCGCATACAAAATCGCGCGGGATGAACGGCGCCACGCTGCAGGAATGGCTCTCAGCGCATGTCTATCTAGGCGCATCGCTTGTCGTGCTGGTCACACTGCATACCGGATTTCATTTCGGCCTGAATGTACATACGCTGGCCTATGCGCTGATGCTGCTCGTCATCACCAGCGGTTTGTACGGGCTGAGCGTCTACCTGAATTACCCCCGATTGATCACCCTCAATATGGGGGAGGAAACGCTGGAAGATCTGATGCTAAAAATCAATGAACTGGATGAATTGGCCCGCACCCGCGCACTGGGTTTGCCCGATGAAATCAATTCCCTGATTGCAAAAGTGCGCAATGAAACGCGTATAGGCGGCACGCTTTTACAGCAATTGAGCGGCAAGCAATATAATTGCCCGACGAGTTTCGGCGTCGAACAACTGCGCATATTGAGCGAAAAATACAATCGGGGTGAGCAGCCAAAAATCATGCGGGATCTCTACTCCCTGCTGCTGCGTAAAGAAAAATTGGTCTTGCGTGCAAGAACGGAAGTCATGCTCAAAGCGCGCATGGAATGCTGGCTCTACCTGCACGCACCGTTAGGTATTGCCCTGCTGGCCGCACTGACAGCACACATCGTCTCGATCTTTTTTTACTGGTAACCAGAATGATCTCCTGCCTGTTAATTCATGTCTCGCGCAGCCCGCAGGGACTGCCCGTTTGCAAAGACAGCCTCATTTCAGGTGCAACGATCGAAATTGGCCGCGGAGCCGCATGCAAAATCCACCTGCTCGATCACCGCGTCAGCCAGCTGCATGCTTTGATCGTCAGATCTGAAAACGGCGCGCTGTTCATCAACGGCGAGAAAAATGTCACGCTAAAAATCAATGGTTATATCGCTCAGCACGCAGCATTAATACCCGGAACTCAGATCGAAATCGGCCCCTATCTACTGATCGTCGAACCTCTAGCCGGCGGGTATGACCTGATTTTATCCATCGAACTGATTCATCCGCTCAATCATACCGATGCAGCAAAGCCGGACATCCCGCTCACCGTTGCAGCACTCGGATTGAGCAAACGAAAGTTCGGGTTTAGCCTTGCAGCCGTCATTCTGTTTTTTTTCCTGTTTTTACCGATGCTGCCGCATTTTTCGGGCGCATTGAACAAGTGGCAGGCCAGCCTGCCCCTCACCTTAACGGGTGCCTGGAGCCCCGAACCGCTGGCTGGCGGACACCGCATGCTGGATGCGAAATGTTCGTCCTGCCATCAAAAGCCGTTCACTGCGATTTCTGATGAGATTTGTACCGGCTGCCACAAACAGGTGGGGCGCCACCTTACGAAGGAAGCGTTGCAGGATAAAACCTTTCATACGATGCGTTGTACCAATTGCCATATCGACCACAAAGGTGCTGAACAGCTGCTGCTGCATGACTCGTCAAAATGCGTCAGCTGTCATGCTGAGATCAAACATACGCTTGCCGACTCACAACTTGGCAACGTCAGTGATTTTGCAACGGGTCATCCGCCCTTTCGACTGTCTTTATTCAAAGGAGACCAGCTCATCCGCCTGCGTCAGGATGATAAAGCCGGATTGGTCGAAAACTCCGGATTGAAATATTCGCATCAGGTTCATCTGGCGAAGGAAGGCATCTCGACACCGCAGGGAGATACTGTGATGCGCTGTCAGGATTGCCACAAACTGGAAGAGTCCGGACGACATTTTGAGGCGATGACGATGAAAAATACCTGCCAGCAATCGGGTTGTCATGCGCTTGACTTCACAGAGCCTGTGGAAGGATTGGCACCGCACGGTTCTGAACATGCCGTCATGGACAGGTTACGCGAGTTTTATATCAACTGGCTGACCAGCGCACCTGAAAATGCGTGTCAGAATAACGCCGACACACCCTCGATGCTGGCCTGTGCAAATGAACTGGCTGATAAAAATGCAGCCGCAACCCTGTTCAGAACCCGCCCCCTCTCCAAAAAAGACCGGCTTGAATGCGGCGAATGTCATGAAATCAAACCCAGCGGCGAAAAGGATGTCCCGTGGAAAGTCACTCCCGTACGCATCAATCGTGACTGGCAACCCGGGGCTGTATTTAACCATGCCAAACACGAAACGATGAAGTGTACAGATTGCCACGACAAGCTAAATTCAAAGCTCAGCGCAGACATCGCGATACCTGCGATCACAAAATGCCGCGAATGCCATAGCGGTAACCGACCGGCAAAGGGGATGGTAACCAGCGGTTGCGACAGCTGCCACCGCTTTCACCAGCCGGTGAAGTAGCGCGTCTTTTTAGTAATGCCGCCTGCACTTGAGTATCTTTTAAGGATGTTTAGTATGAGCAAAGTTGCAAATTCGGCTGAATATCTACTGAATCAGCTGGGCGAATTAAGTTATCACCTAACCAATGTTCCTCATCGTGATCGTAGTTATTTTGAGAAACCGCTGCAAATCATCAATAACACACTGGGATTTCATATCGGGGTGCTGTACAAAATCACCAATGTGATTGAACAAGATCTGATTTTAGAGGTAATGACCGTTTGCAATCCTGATCACATCAGGCCCGATTTGCTCGAAGGCAGTAAGCTGTGCCTGAATATTGAGCACCCGCCGCTGGAATTTACCAATGAAGTCATGGCCTTCAAGCACCGGAATGTCTCGGCCATCAATATCCCCGGCTGGGGGTGCGATATGGTGGGCAGCATTTATCTGCCGGAAAACTTAGGCTACGGTTATTTGCTGGCGGGGGATTTTTTCGGCGATGAATCCGACATCAAAGAGCATGAAGTACGCATGTGTGAAATCATGTGCAATATGCTGAGCGCCGTGCTGATGAAAACCCAATTTGAAGCGCTGGCGAGCTATGACAGCTTAACCGGTCTGATGAACAGCCGCGCCATCCGGGAAGAGCTGGAAAAGTCCGTCCAACGCCAGCTGCGCAAAAACCATGCCCCCGGTGCGGTGGTGCTCGCGGACATCGATTTTTTCAAAAAAATCAACGATGAATACGGGCATATTCAGGGGGATTCGGTGCTGCAAGAAGTGGGTACACTCTTTAAAACTGCGATACGCAAGCATTTAGATGTCGCAGGCCGCTACGGCGGTGAAGAATTTTTGCTGATTTACGAAGATACCGAAATCAATCAGGTGCTAGCGATCGTTGAGCGCCTAAGACTCACCGTTGCCGGGCATCGATTTGCAAAAATCGGGCCGACAGGTCATGCGCTGGAGGATGAATGGTTACAGGTGACCCTGTCTTTTGGCGTTGCAAGGCTGAACCAAAATCCCCTTAAAAACGGCAAAGCGATCTTATCAATGGCAGACGCTGCGCTATACCAGTCCAAAGCCGCCGGCCGCAATCGAATCACGCTCAGCGAGCACGACATCACGGAATAAGCCCCTGATACAGGAAAAAGGCATAACCGCCGATCAGGACAACGCCCAATGCACGCTGAACACGACCGAAGATCGCGATAGACAGAAAGTGGATCACCCCGGCACTCAGGATCACATAGACCCCCATCGACAAAAAATCCGGCACCTGTATGGTGTTGAACACCGAGAACAGACCGATACACATGGGAATGCAAATGTGCCCGTCACCGATTTGCGAACTCATGACGATGTCCTGCCGGCCGATACGCGTATAGTACAAGGCAAGAAATGCATTAGGCACCACCATCAATAAGCCGCTGAACCAACCGAGTCTGGCAAAGCTGAACAGCGGATTTTCTGTATGGCTCACCCATGTCACAAGGTGATCGACTGCAAAATAGATGCAATAGGCGCTGGCGGCGAGCAGCATGACATCGGTTGCGATAGACCAGTGAAACGCCTGATTTTTTCGGATTTTATCTTTGAGCACTTCAAAGACATGCAAGATCTGCCAGAACAGAAAAAGTGCAATCAATACCAGTCCGTCATAAAAATCGAGTACACCATCCTTGGCTAATGCCCATAACGTGCCGGTAAACAGGAATAGTGCGATCAGGGTAAACAGCAAATTCAGCCGGTTGATACGGAAAAATTCAGCGTGTCGTTTTGCAGCACTTTTTTTGACCACCGCAGCAGAGCCAAACAGGGCGGAAAGGCCGAGCAGCAAAGTAAGGTTAGTGGCATTGTTGACCAGGCAATTCTCGATGACCAGCCCGCCATTGCCGGCCGACTTGCTCATCACATAGGCGAACACCAGATTTGCAAATCCAGAGCAGTAAGGCATGATGAGCGTGCCCAGCACCGTGCCTTCAAAGCCCTTGCTCTCCATCGCGTGCAGACGCCAAATCATCATGAAGCTTGCCGCAACAAACACAATGAGCAATCCCAGAGGATGGGTCAGATAAATTTGAATGGTATCGATATCGCTTTGCACCGTTAAATGAAACTGTTTTATCGAAAATTGTGAGTAGAACTCATCCGTTATTTTGCCGTCAAGTGATGAATACACACGTTATTTTGCCGTCAAGTGATGAATACACAGTAGTGGAGCAAAGAGGCGGTGCACAGCCCTCCCCGTTTGGGTAAACTACGCCATTTTTCGAAAGCAAGTTGCAATGAAAAACAGATCCTCACTTCAGGCTGACGCGGCTGCCGAACGCATTGTTCAACATTTCCAGGCGAACGGCTTTGCCGGCATCACCGAAGCCTTCATTATTCAGATACGCAAAAAAGCGGGCAGTCGAACAGAAATTGAAACCGCCTTCGAATTAACCTTCGAACAGGAGAAAATGCCCCCCGTACAGCAGTTCTTCGAAATTCAGCCCTGCGGATATTTTTCAAATTTACGTACGTTCACTGAAGCCAAATCAGCCATCCCGTCAGATTTTACCGTAAGCCTGCGCCATGAAATTCCCCGCCTGTTTTTTGATGACGCGCCCGTTGTCGTTGACGATATTTTGGCGAGCAGCACTAAATATGATGTCCTGATGAAACTTCAGGACAATATTGACGGTTGCGCAATCGCTATCCTGCTCAACGATCCTGACGCATCATTCCTCGACTACATAGGAACCCATCACGGCTACGACTGGCAGACAATCATGGGCGACTTCAAAATCACCACGACCTCCTTAGCATCCGAAATAAATCTGCTCTGAGCTGCTGCGCAGTCATTTGGCGCTTCGATGCAGGCGAAGCGCTCTATTTCCGTGATGGTTGCATGACGCATGAAAAAAGCCGCTGATTGCTCAGCGGCTTTTTAATGTTGGCGGAGTGGACGGGACTCGAACCCGCGACCCCCGGCGTGACAGGCCGGTATTCTAACCAACTGAACTACCACTCCAATACGACAGACTACTTACTTCTTGCCGCTTTTCAGCAGCTATTTGGTGGGTGCTGACGGGTTCGAACCGCCGACAATCGCCTTGTAAGGGCGGTGCTCTACCAGCTGAGCTAAGCACCCGTATCTACTACAAAAGCACTAAGGCTTTTCTGTTGCCGCTTCCGGCAACTTCAACTTAATCTTCGCATTCTTTTTTGCATCAGCGATGTATGCCTGAAACAACTCATCACCTGTCATCTGACGCAACTGCTGCGCATATCTGCTACGTTTGACATCATCGGGTTTAGCACCCTCTTTTACCGCATCAATACGAACGATCGTGTAACCATCCGGGGTTTCAGAACCCACATACTGAGGCAGCTTAGATCCATCCGCCTGAAACAACTTACGTACAATTGCGGCATCCAGTGTGGCATGCTGACCATGAGTCACCGCCTGCGCAACCGACCAATCCACAGCGGCTTTATTACCCTGCTGCATTTGACCGAGCAGCATTGTACCTTGTTTTACAGACATGTCCAGTGCTATTTTCAATAATAATTTCTGTTTGATCGAATCAGCCACTTCTGCCAGCCCGCGAACGGCCGCTGGCTTGTGCTCTAACAGGCGCGCCGCGACCAAAGTACTGCCTGCAACTTCGACGGCAGCTGTATTGCGATGATTCTTGATCACGTCATCGCTGAAAATCGCCTGCAGCATCTTAGTCGTCCAGATCTCGTCCGCCACAACGCCTTTGGACAGCCACCCGCTCTGCGCTACTTTAACCCCTGCCAGCACTGCCGCAGGCTTTAAGGTATCACTTTGCTCATACACCGTATTACTGAACTTATCAGCCAGCTCTGCAAACGAATCTGCCGCCTTTTGCTGACGCAGCTTGCCCGCAATTTCTGCCTGCACTTCATTGAACGGTGTGGCGCGGGACACTTTGATCCCCGTGAGTTTAATAATGTGATAACCAAAATCGGATTTCACCAGCCCGCTGATCTCACCTGCCTTAAGGGAAAATACCGCCTCGTCGAACGGCTTAACCATCATGCCGCGACCGAACATTCCCAGATCGCCGCCGTTAACCGCCGACCCCGGATCCTGAGAATTCTGACGTGCCAGCTCGGCAAATTTAGCGGGATCCTGCTTCACCTGCGCCAGCAGCTTTTCAGCACGCGCTTTTACCGCATCCTGTTCAGCCTGCGGTGCGGTAGCTGCGACCACCAGCAGAATATGCGAGGCCTGACGCTGCTCGGGACTGGCAAATTCTGACTGATGTTCGTCATAATATTGACGGACTTCTTCAGCCTTGATATCCGCTTTCGCAATCAGATCAGCGATCGAAAATTTAACGTATTCAACTTTAACCTGTTCCGGCACCTGAAACTCTTTTTGATTAGCGTCAAAATACGACTTGATCGCTGCATCGTCCACCTTAGCCTGAGCCAAAAATGAACGGCGCGAAATCGGAGCGATACTCACAATGCGCTGCTGCTCATTGATTGCAATAATGTTATCTGCAACGGCGTTCGATACGTAACCATTCTGAGTATACGCATCGCGCATCTGCTGACCGGTTAACTCATCCTTGACACGCGCCTCGAATATCGCAGGCGTCATGTTTTGCGCTGCCAACGCGCTCGTGTAACGCGCCTTGTCGAATTTACCGCCGTCCTTAAAGGCATCAATCCCGCCGATCACCTGTGCGATCTGCTCGTCCGTCACCGTGAGTCCCGCCGCCTTAGCGCGCTCAAGCAGCAAGCGCTGCGCAACTAGATTATCCAGAATCGCGCTCTTCATCTCCGCCTTTTCAAACAGAGCGGGATCGAAATTTTCCCCCAGCACCTGACGCATCTTGTCTTGCTGCTGCCGCATGGCAGTATCGAATTCCTGTTTAGTGATTTTTTCACCGTTAACCGTAGCCGGCGCATCCGTGTCGCCTGAATGACGGTATGAATCCACACCAAAGAATGCAAATGGCAAAATGATCAACAGCAGGACGATTTGCACAAACCTTCTTTTTTCATGAACAAAATCAAACATAGCAACCCCAGGCGAAATTTATGAACGACAGATATGAAAAAAGGCGAACTTTACGTTCGCCTTAATTTGGCGGAGTGGACGGGACTCGAACCCGCGACCCCCGGCGTGACAGGCCGGTATTCTAACCAACTGAACTACCACTCCAAAACTTGTACTACAGGTCACTTACCACTCGCTACTGATTGTTACTTACTGCAAATTGGTGGGTGCTGACGGGTTCGAACCGCCGACAATCGCCTTGTAAGGGCGGTGCTCTACCAGCTGAGCTAAGCACCCGACAAAGATTGCTAGTTTACAGCATCTTTCAAACCTTTACCAGCACGAAATTTAGGAACTTTCGCTGCTTTAATCGTAATCGCTGCACCTGTTTGCGGATTGCGCCCCACACGCCCCGCACGTTCGCCCACAGAAAAAGCGCCAAAACCCACCAAACTGACTTCCTCACCATTTTTCAGTGCATTCTTAATCGCGCTGATCGCTCCGTCAAGCGCGCGTCCGGCAGCAGCCTTTGAAATATCAGCCGATGTTGCAATTGCATCAACCAAGTCAGATTTGTTCACGTTAATCCCCTGTTATTGTAGTTAAATTTTTGACAGCCACTAAGTTGCGCTTTATATCAAACCCGCGATACACAGGTCAAGAGATTATGCACAACAGCGAATAAAATTTAATGCTTAGTCGCAGCAACCGGTTTTGTCAGTACAGTGTCAGCCACCAATTCGACAGCCGGCACTTCATCCACACGGGGTACAGGCTTGCGTTCCAGCGCCATGTCCAGCACCTGTTCTATCCATTTCACAGGATGAATATCGAGCTTGTTTTTTACATTATCTGAAATCTCGGCCAGATCCTTAACGTTTTCTTCAGGGATCAACACCGTCTTAATACCGCCACGCTGAGCAGCTATCAATTTTTCCTTCAGACCGCCGATCGGCAACACCTCGCCGCGCAACGTAATCTCGCCCGTCATCGCGACATCCGCTCGCACGGGAATACCCGTGAGCGCCGACACCATCGCAGTACACATCCCGACGCCCGCACTCGGACCATCCTTGGGGATCGCACCTTCGGGCAAGTGAATGTGCAAATCCGTCTTCTGATAAAAATCATCATCAATCCCCAGACGCTTGGTGCGGCTGCGTACCACACTCAAGGCTGCCTGAATGGACTCTTGCATGACCTCACCCAGCTTACCGGTCGTCGTCGTCTTGCCTTTGCCCGGCAACACCACAGTTTCTATCGTCAGCAATTCGCCGCCGACTTCCGTCCAGGCAAGACCTGTCACCTGTCCCACCTGATTATGTTTTTCGGCCACGCCGTACGAATAGCGACGCACACCCAGATATTTATCCAGATTGCGGGAATTCACCGTCACTTTACTGTCGCGCGTTTTAAGCAGCAACGCCTTGACGACTTTGCGGCAAATTTTGGAAATTTCCCGTTCCAAACCGCGCACACCGGCTTCCCGAACGTAATAACGCACGATATCGCGCAACGCCGTTTCAGCAATGCTGATTTCATCCGGCTTCAGACCGTTATTTTTGATCGCCTTAGGCACCAGATAGCGATTCGCAATATTGATCTTCTCGTCTTCCATGTAACTTGAGACGTGTATGATCTCCATACGGTCGAGCAGCGCATCAGGGATGTTCAGCGTGTTCGCAGTGGCCACGAACATCACGTCAGACAAATCGTACTCCACCTCAACATAGTGATCGACGAAGGTGGCGTTTTGTTCAGGATCGAGCACTTCAAGCAATGCGGCTGACGGATCCCCCCGCATATCCTGCCCCATTTTATCGACCTCATCGAGCAAAAATAGCGGATTCTTTACGGCCACCTTGCTCATATTCTGCAGGATTTTACCCGGCATGGAGCCGATGTAGGTGCGCCGGTGACCGCGAATCTCAGATTCATCGCGTACGCCGCCCAGCGACATGCGCACGAACTTGCGATTCGTGGCGCGCGCAATGGACTGACCGAGCGACGTCTTACCTACACCCGGCGGCCCGACCAGACAAAGGATAGGCGCTTTGAGCTTGTCGACACGCTGCTGCACAGCCAGATATTCCAAAATGCGCTCTTTAACTTTGTCCAGACCGTAATGATCCTCTTCGAGCACAACTTCAGCCTGTTTGAGATCAGCACTAATCTTGGTCTTCTTCTTCCAGGGCAGTCCGATCAACACATCGATATAGTTACGCACCACGGTCGCTTCCGCTGACATCGGCGACATCATGCGCAGCTTCTTCAATTCAGCTTCAGCCTTAACGCGCGCCTCTTTAGGCATGCTGGCAGCCTTGATCTTTTTGTCCAGCCCGTCAAAATCAGCACCGTCTTCTTCTTCGCCCAATTCCTTCTGAATCGCTTTAACCTGCTCGTTCAGATAGTACTCGCGCTGGCTCTTCTCCATCTGCCGCTTGACGCGGCCGCGGATGCGCTTTTCAACTTGAAGAATGTCGATCTCACCTTCGAGCAATCCCAGCAAATGCTCCAGACGCCGTCTGACGGCCTCAATTTCCAGCACCTCCTGCTTCTGTTCAAGCTTGAGCGGCAAATGGGCCGCGACGATATCGGCCAGCCGGCCTGCATCATCTATGCCAGCCAGAGAAGACAAAATTTCAGGCGGAATTTTTTTGTTCAGTTTAACGAACTGCTCAAACTGTGCGATCAGTGCGCGACGCATCGCCTCAGTCTCGCTCCCCTCGCCTTCAACGGACGGCAAAATATCGACTTCCGCCACAAAATGACTATCGATATCTTGAACGCTCAACACATTAACGCGCTGAGTTCCTTCCACCAGTACTTTGACGGTACCATCCGGCAGTTTGAGCATTTGCAGCACATTCGCCAGGCTTCCTATCGAAAACAGATCGTCAGTACCCGGGTCATCCTTAGACGCCGCTTTCTGTGCGACCAGCACGATAGGACGTCCGGCTTCCATGGCCAGTTCCAGCGCTTTGATCGACTTGGCACGGCCGACAAACAGCGGAATCACCATATGCGGAAACACCACTACGTCTCGTAGCGGCAATAGCGGGTAAAGTTCAATCGGGGTATCTTGTGCAGACATGGCAATTACCTATTCGTTGTCAGGATTGCTAAATGGGGATAGCTTACGCGAATACAATCCCTATAGGGACAAGAAAAACTCAAAAAACCGGGAAAAACCGGTTTTTTGAGTCGACGGGCATAAGCAAAAAGCGTTTATGCCGCGATTGGTGTATCGGCGTAAACAATAATAGGTTTAATTTCACCCTCGACACCCGAATCATCCAGCACAACCTTGCTGACATTATCCATTGAGGGAAGATCAAACATCACGTCCAGCAGCGCCTGCTCCAGAATCGAGCGCAAACCGCGAGCCCCGGTCTTGCGTGCCAAAGCCTTTTTAGCGATCGCAAGCAACGCATCTTCACGGAACTCAAGCTCAACGCCTTCCATCTCAAACAGTTTTTTATACTGCTTGGTCAGTGCATTCTTAGGCTCAGTGAGAATCTGCTTCATCGCGGCCTCATCCAGCTCTTCTAGCGTGGCAATGACAGGCAAACGACCAACGAATTCAGGAATCAAACCGAATTTCACCAGATCTTCCGGTTCCACATCCCTTAAAGTCTCACCGGTCTTGCGCTCATCCACTGAACGGATGGTCGCGCCAAAGCCGATACTGGCTTTAGAGGAACGATTACGGATGACCTTTTCCAACCCGTCAAACGCACCGCCACAGATGAACAGGATGTTCGTCGTATCGACTTGCAAGAACTCCGTATTCGGATGCTTGCGGCCGCCTTGCGGCGGAATCGAGGCTTTGGTGCCCTCAATCAGTTTCAACAACGCCTGCTGCACGCCTTCACCGGAGACATCGCGGGTAATCGACGGATTGTCCGATTTTCTGGAAATTTTGTCGATTTCATCCACATAGATAATGCCGCGCTGCGCCTTTTCGACGTTGTAGTCACAGGCCTGCAACAGCTTCTGGATGATGTTCTCGACGTCCTCGCCCACGTAACCGGCTTCAGTGAGTGTCGTTGCATCCGCCATCACAAACGGCACATCCAGCATGCGAGCGAGCGTTTGAGCCAGCAGCGTTTTACCGGAACCGGTCGGGCCCACCAGCAAAATATTGCTCTTAGCCAGCTCCACCCCGTCATCGGTATTGCACTTGAGCCGCTTGTAGTGGTTGTATACCGCGACCGACAAAATACGCTTGGCGCGCTCCTGACCGATTACATATTCATCCAGCGTCGCGCAAATATCCTTCGGCACAGGCAGTTCGGTCTTATCACCTTTAGCCGCTTCGCCTTGAATCTCTTCACGCATGATGTCATTGCACAAAGTAATACACTCATCGCACACGAACACGGAAGGTCCTGCGATCAGCTTTTTCACTTCATGCTGACTCTTGCCGCAAAAAGAACAATACAACAACTTTTCGCCTGTCTTTTTATCGATAGCCATTTTTAGCAACCTTTGTTATCGTTAAACACGCTTTTCCAGCACCTGATCAACCAGCCCGTAAGCGACCGCGTCAGCAGCGCTCAGGAAGTTGTCGCGATCGGTGTCGCGCTCAATCGCCTCAACGGTTTGCCCTGTATGATCCGCCAGCATTTGATTCAACTTTTGCTTCAAATACAGTATTTCGCGGGCATGAATTTCGATATCGGACGCCTGACCGCGGAAGCCGCCCAAGGGCTGATGGATCATCACGCGAGAGTTAGGCAAAGCGAAACGCTTGCCCTTTTCGCCGGCCGTCAACAAAAATGCCCCCATGCTGGCCGCCTGACCGATACACAGTGTGCTCACGGCAGGCTTGATGAACTGCATGGTGTCGTAGATCGCCATACCGGCCGTCACCGAACCACCGGGCGAGTTGATGTAAAAATGAATATCCTTATCAGGATTTTCAGATTCCAGAAACAGCATTTGCGCGACGATCAGATTCGCACTGTGATCGTTCACCTCACCTACCAGGAACACGACGCGTTCCTTGAGCAGGCGAGAGTAAATATCATAGGCCCGCTCACCGCGCCCGCTGGTTTCAACAACCATCGGAATCATGCCGATATTTTGCGGTTCCAGGGTAAACATCTTAGTTCCCCATCAATTCAGCGAACGCGATCGCTTTGTCAGATACCTTGGCGCGGGACAAGACCCACTCGACCACGTTTTCTTCCAGAACCAGATTTTCAATTTCCTGAAAGCGGGCTGGATCGGCATAGTACCAGCGCACGACTTCTTCAGGATGCTCAAAGCTCTGCGCATAATCCTCAATCAGAACACGCACTTTTTCAGGCTGCGCCTTCAGTTCGAATTTCTCAACCAGATCCGCAAGAATTAACCCCAGCTTGACGCGCTTTTCAGCGCGCTCCTTGAATAATTCTGCCGGCAGTTGCATGCCCTTCATCGCCATGCCGCGCTTTTCCATGTCCTGCACGGTTTGTTCCATCAAGCGCTGCGATTCCCACTGCACGAGTGCAACCGGCAGTTCAAACTGAGCGACCTTCACCAGCACATCCATCGCCGCATCCTTGTTGCGACCTTTCAGGCGACGCGTCACTTCGCGATCGAGATTGCTGCGAATTTCATCCGCCAGTTTCGCAACATCACCATCGACGATGCCGACCGACATCGCGAATTCAGCGTTCACTTCCGGCAAGACACGGCCTTCAACGCTATTTAGCGTAATGGCAAAAGTAACCTGCTTACCTGCGACATCCTTGCCGTGGTAATTTTCCGGAAAAGTCATATCGAAAGACTTCGTTTCACCGACTTTCATCCCGGCGATGGCAGCTTCAAATTCTGGCAACATACGGCCGGAACCTAATTCAACAGGATATTCCTTCGCCTCGCCGCCTTGAAACACAACGCCATCCAAGGTACCAACGAAATCGATGACGACCTTATCATCACTGGCAGCGGCACGATCAACGGCCGAGAACGTCGCGCGCTGTTTACGCAACGTTGCAATGGTGTTATCCACGTCAGCCTGACTCAGTTCGTACGTTGCGCGCTCGACCGATTCGGCCGCCACATCGCCCAACACAACCTCGGGGTAAACCTCAAAGGTTGCGCTGTATTCGATTTCTTCTGCATTCCAGTCGCTGGTTTTAACGGTAAATTCAGGATCGCCCGCAACGCGCAGCGCTTCCGCAGCAATCGCATCGGCAAATGACTGCTGCAAGGCGTGTCCCAGTGCTTCCTGACGCGCTTCCATACCATAATGCTGCTCGAGCACTTTGGCAGGAATCTTGCCTGGACGGAAGCCGGCGATCTTCGCCGTACGACCGATGTGCTTCAAGCGATTGGCCACCTGAGTGCGCAATGCTTGCTGGGGAATAGTTGCGTTCAGGCGACGCTCTAACGCGCTCACGGTTTCTACGCTTGGCATACTGTGTTCCTTAGAAATAATTTAAATGGGATGCTGGTCAATGTGAAAGCCAAAGCCAATTTATAAGCAATTGAATCTATTAAAAATGGGCAACAACACGATTAAATGCTGCGGATATCGCACCTGTCCATTGCTCGCATCCGGCAGATTGTAACAGAATACCAGCGCCCCGGCACAGCACGCTCCCTCTCGACGCACGAGATTATTATTCTACATACCGGGCTGAGCAATGCTATAATCTTGCGCTATGCGAAAGTGGCGGAATTGGTAGACGCACTGGATTTAGGTTCCAGCGCCTTACGGCGTGAGAGTTCGAGTCTCTCCTTTCGCACCAAATAGAAACAGATCCCCCGCCTGACTTAACTTTCATTTATCCTGCCCGGGGATCATCTCGGGTTCATATAAACGAACCTGATTACGTCCGCTCTGCTTAGCGTAGTACATCGCAATATCAGCATGCTCGAGTAATTCATGCTCACTCGCACCGTGCTCAGGATAAACGGCAATGCCGAGGCTGCTGGAAATTTGCAAACTTGCACCGCTAATATGAAAAACCTGCTCGAGCGCTACACGTATTTTCTCAGCAACGGTCAATGCATCGCGCTGATCCTCACTGCTGGTCAATAACACGACAAATTCATCACCGCCCATTCGTGCCACCGTATCGGCTTCACGCACACAAGACCTGATACGGGCGGCAACTTCCTGCAACAGCAAATCTCCCACCGCATGCCCCAGAGTATCGTTAACAGGTTTAAACTGATCAAGATCCAGATACATCAGCGCCAAGTGCATTTTGTCGCGTTTTGCCAAAGACAACGCCTGACGCAGACGGTCGATTAACAACACGCGATTGGGCAAATCAGTCAGTGCATCGTGCTGTGCCTGATGACGGATATTTTCCTCATCCGCCTTACGCAGCGTAATATCAGAAAAGGCGGCAACGTAATGCGTCAGCTTTCCATGCGGGTCGCGCACCTGCTTGATGGTCGACCACTCGACGTAAAGTTCACCACTTTGCCGGCGATTCCACAGCTCACCGCACCAGCTTCCCGCACAGGTTAATTGCGCCCACAGCTGCCGGTAAAAATCCGCGTTATGCTTCCCGCTCGACAATAGCTGAGGATTTTTCCCCATCACCTCTTTAGCCTGATACCCCGTCACCCGGGTGAACGCGGGATTGACCATGACAATACGATTATCTGCATCGCACACCAGTATGGCCTCATCTACCGTGTTGAACACTGTACTGGACAGGCTGAGCATTTCTTCCGCCTGTTTGAGCATATCGATATCGGTGTGTGTCCCTATCATGCGCAACGGCTCGCCTGCCGCATCAAAACTCACCACACGCCCCCGATCGAGTATCCACTTCCACCGGCCATCTTTACACAGCAAGCGATGCTCGTTGAAATAGGCTGGCAACGCACCGGCAAAATAGGCCGCTACATCTGCCTGCACTTTTGGCAAATCTTCCGGATGAATACGGCGCATCCATTCATCCAGATGATCCGCTATCTCGTCGTCGGCATATCCCAGCATTTCTTTAAGACGCACTGAAAATTTAACCTCATTGGTCTGAACATTCCAGTCCCAGACACCATCCCCGGCACCTTCCAGCGCAAAACGCCAGCGCTCCTCGGCTTCAATCAGGCGCTGCTCAAGTTTGGCGCGACTCATCGCATAGCGTATCGAACGGATCAGATCGTCGGCACAAAATTCTCCTTTAACCAGATAGTCCTGCGCGCCTGACTCCAGCGTCTGCAAGGCAAATTCCGGATCGTTGTGTCCGGTCAGCACGATCAACGGCAAGCTCACCGCCGCACGCCGTCCGTCCTGCACGGTCTGAAGACCACTCGAATCAGGCAGGGTCAGATCAAGCAGCACCACATCGGGTACATTTTTCTGCAAATACTGCTGTGCCTGCGCCATACTGGTCACCCAGTCAAACGTGAACGTTGGCGCACTCTTCATAGACTGGCGCAACAGGCTCGCATCGCTCTCCTCATCTTCCACCAGTAAAATCCGGCACGGTGCATTGTTCATCATGACGCGACTCCATCGGGTAATTCAAATACAACCATCGCCCCCCCGGCGGGAAGATTCTCGATCCATATTTTCCCGTGCCGGCTCTCGACGATGCGGCGCGCGATAGACAAACCGATACCCGCGCCCCCATCGCTTCCATGACTTAAACGCTCGAAGATTTCAAAGACGCGCTCCAGATATTCGGTTGGGATACCGCGCCCGTTATCGCTGATACGAAATCGGCTTAGCCCCCCTTCACGCTCCCCGGCAATGGAAAGCTCAAATAACACATCAGAATCTTCCGGCTGACCGTGCTTGAGCGCATTATCGAGCAACACACTGAACAAATCGTTAAGTCGCGCGTGATCGAGCATCACGTGCGGCAACGTCGTCATTTTCACCTTCATATTAGGTGGCATTTTTTGCAGCTGGGAAGCGAGCAGCTCATTCGGATCCTCCAGCTTAATTTCACCGCGCGGGATTCCTGCTGCAAGGTAGAGCTGCACATCGCGTATCAAGGTACGCAAACGAAAGGCATCGCGTTCGATATAGTTCAGCGATTCCATAACTTCATGATCCTGACATGTATCTGGCATTTCGTTTACCCGCGTACGCAATTTCTGCGCATAACTGATCAGTCGGCGCGTCGGCTCCATAAAATGGTGGGCGGAAACATCGGAAAATCTCGTCAGGTCGGCATTCGCGCGCTCCAGCTCTGCGCTACGCAACTTGAGATCAGCGTCTGCATTTATCTGCTCCGTAACATCGGATCTCAGATACAAATAGCTGGCCACCTGCCCCTCATTGTTGTAAATAGGAGAAACGTTGATCTGCTCCCAGTACAATTTACCGCTCTTATGCCGATTGCGGATAACGCCACTCCACAACTTGCCTGCCATCAATTGGCTCTGCACATCTTCATACTCAGCCTCTGTCAACTCCGAAGAAATAATTTCACGCGGCGTACGATGCTCGATATAAAAATCTGCAAACTGATATCCGCTGATACGACTGCACGCTGCATTCATATATTCGAGCACACCGTTTGTATCGGTGATCACAACACCGGTCGGATTTTGCTCAATCGCCTGCGCCAGACGATTGATTTCCATCTCGAACAAGTGCCGATCCGTAATATCTGTCGCAATACCATCCCAAACAACTTGCCCTTCGTTATTCTTGCGCGGATGAGACTTAAACTGCAGCCAGCGCCACTCGCCATCAGGTCGCTGCATTTGTAATTCCATCGAAAAATTGTTCAAACACTGTAAACTTGCCGCCTGTGCCGCAGCGTAAGTCTCACGTTGTGCAGGCGCAATCTGTGCCAGCAGAACCATTGCATCCTGCAATACACAATCAACCTTAACGCCATTGGTGCGCTCAACCCCTGAACTCAGATACAAAAATACGGGATGCCCCTCATTTAAGGTGTACTGATACAAAAAGCTGTCAGGTAAACTATTCCCCAGATTCAGCAACTGTATTTCCCTGTCCTTGATGTCATCGGTAAGTTTTTTAAGCGCCTCACTGGCTGCACGCAACTGAGCTCGGCTCGGCAGACTCACGACAAGAGGCTGTAATTTCCACAACCAAAAAAACGCCAGCATCGTGATACATGCCGTCAGCATATCCATCAACACTTCGAGGTAGTGCACCGGATACCACAACTCAATGACATGCAACAGATGCGTGAACCCGCACGTCACAATAAAACCGGCAAACAGCAAATGCAGATATTTAAAATCGATATCGGTGCGATCGCGTATAAATTTTAGAATTATCAGAGGAACAGTAAAACAAGACAGTGCGATCAGAAGATTACCAATGATCAGCACCGTGGCCAATTCAGGCTGCCACGATATCCAATAACCGTGTGCAATCGAAACTGCCGGCGTTAAATTGTCGATCATGCTGTCATCCCTTGATTTTCACTATCTTCAATCAGTTGCAGATGCGACATCGCTTCGCGCAACACGGCCTCCAGATGAAGCAAGTCTACGTCCATCCAGCGAAGTGGCAAGCCGATTTTTTCGCCAATGGCGATTGCTTCGGCTTCAAAATCACCCGAACAGGGGGTGCGCAGACACAGCAGCGATTTATTAGACAACTGAAATATCTCGCGTGTCACATCGGGGTTATCCCCGAACGTTTTGCCTATCGCCTCATCCCAACGCAAGGCCCAGTCTTCGAGCAGAAAAAAAGCGCCGTCGCTCAGTTCTGCCATAAATCGCTCCGGCCCCAGTAACATCTCCACACAGTTTTGTCCTTCGGTTCTAAAAATATGCGCAGTTTCAAGTATTTTTTCCATACGGGGATGGCAACATCCGTAAAAAACAATCACATCGCGGCCTCTGTTGCGCAAAATACCGCTTTGCAAAGCATGCGCTAATTTTTCGAAATTGACATGCAGGGAGGAATCCAGAAAATCCGTGTCCAGCTGCCAGCCATTTTTCTCAATCAACCACCTCACTTCAGCCTGCAAAATGCCACAACCCAGCAGCACGCAATAGGGCGTAGCTTTATCCGACATCACATCCGCCCGTATTCCTTGGCAGCCGCGATCATGGCTTTAATATTTTCCTCAGGGATACCATAGGGCATCACCACTGTACCGAAGAATAATTTTTTCCCCTCTGCCAGTCCGCCCTGCACAATGCGCTTTACCTCGCTTCGCACCTCGTCCGGCGTCCAGTCCAGCAACTTGATATCATTGATCACGCTGGCGCAAAGTGCCCGGTCACCGATCAGACGCATCGAATCGGTAATATTATCCAGAGGACCGGGATAATAAGTCGTGATACCGACCTCGCGAATGACTTCATCAACCACGGAATTTAACCGCGCGCCCCCCACGTAATACACCACGCCATCCAAGCCGCCGGGTTCCAGATCCCGCTTGATCCATTTGAGCGAGAGTTCCTTGAACAGCTTCATCGGGATGATGTCAGTCGAACCATAAGGGTCGGCATACACCAACACATTGGCACCCGCACGGCGATAAGCTTCGATTTCCTTACGGAAAAAATCGGAACATTTTTCCAGCAGCATGTCGCGCACGGCAGGGTCGCCTATCATCAGCAACTCCATCCATTTCTCCATGCTCATCAAAATGGCGGGAAGCGACATCGAAGCGGTCAGATAGGCGCAGATCGGCACCTTACCGCCGACTTCGCGCTTTAAAATTTCCAGACACTTAGCCGTCTCGGCAAATGCAGGGTGTGTACTGATGTCGTCAGGCACCTGCAAATTGGCGATATCCTCGTACGATTGGATGATGTAATCCTCAACATTGGGCGGGCCGTCCGTTGCATAGCGGATCTTCTTGCAACCGAACAGTTCGGCTTCCCGCCCCACATAAAACAGACTCCAGACGTTATCGTGTCCGAATTTTTCCAGCATTTTCAACTGCGCTTGGGCAACATGCTCGCCTTTGGAGAAATATTCCTCGATGGACAGGCCAAGTTCACGTGCGCCCTGATCGAGTAAATTGCAGAAAACCGGAATATGATCGAGTATTTCACCGTCGGCAGCGGCAAGCAATCTGTCCATGCTGGTGATCGCCTTGACCTCGGCAATGCAATCCATAATCACTTTTAAAGCCGATACGCCATTTTCAGCCCAGGCATCCGCCTGCACCAGTTTATACAGATCAGCATCGTAGCGAAACGGCGCGCCCCCCACCACCAGCTTGATTTTGCGCTCCAGCCCCCGCTCTTTGAGTATCTTGCGTACTTTGAGCGCACCGTTCTCGCCGCGCGCCGTATGCACCATCATCGCCGAGACCCCGATGACTTGCGCGCCACGCGCGACCGCCTCATCCACGAAATGCTCTGCCGGCACATTGACGCCAAGATCGGTCACCTCGATCATCTGCGCTTTTAAACAACCGATCACAATGCGTTTGCCCAGCGTATGCAAATCTCCCGCTGCCGTACCGATCACGACACGACCGGTAATTTCCGGGGGAGCCTTGAACAACAGCAGCATTTTTTCGGTCACATCGGCCGCAATCTGCGATGTCATAAAGTGCTGTGCCAGATTGGTATCAAATCCTTCGCTCAGCGCCTTAACCATCAAGTCCATGCCGGGAATCACAACCTTAAACACAATATCTTCAGGCGTCAGCCCCTGCTCGACGGCATCAGCCACCACTTGCAGCGCACGCACGCGATCGGTGTCCATCACCGCCTCGTTGTAGCTTCTGATCACCTCATCTAACATCACGCACCCCCTTCATAGTTCGAACTTGCGGTATCGCTTGCAGATAAAGATTTTCCACAAATAGTGACTCGAACCCGGCATCCTCGGCAAGATTGTAAATCCGGCTCACCGCCAGAACAGCCGCCAGCTCAGCCTCTGCCTGATCCGAGATTAGTAACGCCTCGCAACCGCCCAGCGCTGTATTTCCCTCCAGATGCACTAAGGCCGTTTGCGGCAACAAACCGATTTGCTGTGCATTTTCGACAGTCAGCAACTGACCGAACGCACCGCAAGCGTAAACCTGTGTCAGAGCGCCAGATTCAATACCAGCCTGCTGACATAACCATTGCACCCCGGCGCCAATCGCAGCTTTAGCACGCTGCAGCACATCGATGTCGCCGCGTTTTAATACAAGGCCTTCTGATATCGCACATCCCCCGGAGGTCTTGTCGGTAAAGCGTCCAACTTTATCAAGCCGCCCCGTACGCAACAGATAGGCTGCGGCATCCACCAGCGCGGATCCGCACAGTCCGCGCGGCGCTGAGTCTCCCAGCACATGCAGCTTAATTTCGCCCCCTGCCTGATCAATACGATAAATCGCACCGGCTTCAGCCGGCATTCCGCAACTGATGCCACCGCCTTCAAAAGCCGGGCCACCCGCGGTCGCCGTGACATGCAGCGTCTGACCATCCCACAGTGCCATCTCAGAATTGGTGCCGAAATCGATCAACAACGCGCCTGCCGGCTGCCGTATCAAACCGGTAGAGATTACGCCTGCGAGTAAATCGGAACCGACAAAACCACCTAAGGGCGTCACCAATCGAATGTTTGCCGCCTCGCTCACCCCCCAGGCTGCACGCAAAAAATTTGTTTGCTCTGGTTGACACGCGATACGGCGGGTCCAGTTTTCAGGATCCAAGAGCATCCGGTAATTGAGCCCTGCCAGCAGGCTGAGCATCGCCGTATTGCCCACGATCTGAACCTCCCCGACGGCTGACAACGCAATCGAGTTTTGAGATGACATATTAACCAGTGCGTCTGCAATCCGATCCCGTATCAGTTTGCCCAGCGCACGCGCGCACGCTTCAGCGCGATCGGCCTCCATCAACCGTGTCAACACATCCGCACCATAGCTTCCCTGCGGATTGAGTCCTGAACAGGCATTGATGCGTACTCCTGCAACCAGATCCCAAAGCGCAAGGCGCACCTGCGTGGTCCCGACATCAATCGCAACCCCGTAGCGCACGGTGCGCGCGCGTGGAGAAAAAGACCATGCGCTGCAGCTGCACTCATCTTCACGCAAAATCCGCCAGCTCATCTGCGCCAGAGGTTGCATCACCTCGACATGTAAATCCATCAATGCATTCAGCTGGCACGCAAGTCGTATTCCTGCCGCTAACTGCGCACCCGAGAGCCTGGCCCGTTCAGAAAAGGTATAGGGGATTGCCCCACTTTCAGCCACGCGGACCTGACATTGCCCGCAGCGTGCCTGTCCGCCGCAAGACGAGCGCACCGCACATCCACCCGCGATCAGCACTTCGCGTAAATTAGCGCCAGGCTGTAGGGATTGCAATATTTCGCCTTGCGAGTTTTGCACCACGATCATAAGGTTAGCTTTTTCTGGGTAACCGGGTCAGGGTAAACCAATAATTATCCAGTTGTTTGATCGCATCAATGAACTGATTCATGTCAACCGGCTTAGTGATATAGCCTGCCGCCCCCAGCTTGTATGATGCGACCACATCGCGTTCCACATCAGAAGTGGTTAGTACGACTACCGGAATCGCGGATAAATCGGGATCTTTTTTGACTGCGGCGAGAAACTCGCGTCCATTCATCCGGGGCATGTTCAAATCCAATAAGATCAGATCAGGTTGAGGTGAATTCTTGTAATACTCACCCTGCCTTCGCAAAAACGCTAAGGCATCCACCCCGTCGAGTTCGTGATGTAAATTACAAAAAACCTTATTGCTCTTGAGTGCAGAACGCACCAGATTCGCATCAGCCGGCTCATCTTCTACCAGCAAGATATCAAAGGCTTGGGCTTGGTTCATCATCATTCATCTCTCCTCGTTGCAGCACATAGGCTGACATGACGGTGTACAGTTCCGGTTTAATAAATACTAGCACGCAAACAATACGTTATACGGGGTTAAAGCGGAGCTCAATGATCGTGAGTGATGACGGGTAATTCGAAAATAAAGGTACTACCCGAGCCGACTCCGGCAGACTCAACCCAGATACGACCATCGTGATGTTCAACAATACGCCTGCATAACGCCAATCCCATGCCTGTCCCTTCAAAAAGGGTTCTCGACTGCAAACGACTGAAGAACTGGAACAAGCGATCGGCTTGTTTTGGATCAATCCCCACGCCATGATCTTTAACGCTAACGCGCCACATTTTTTTTGCCACAACCGATTCGATTTCAATCAGGGGCACTTGCCCGGATTCGTGAAATTTGATGGCGTTGCCAATCAAATTTTGAAATAACCGCATCAGTTCGTCACGGCTGGCAAAAAGCTGCGGCCATACCCCTTGGAAGGTAACCTGCGCCCCGGATTCCTGAATCATCGGTTGTAAAAAACTCAGCGCCTCATCCAAAACCGCGCGGCTCTCAATCCCTTGTTTTTCGCCGGTCTTTCTGCCGACACGAGAGTACTCGAGCAGCGAGACGATCATCGAATCCATGCGCTTGGCGCCATCGAGTGCAAAGTTCATATTCTGCTGATCGTCCTCATCCAGACGATCTTTCAGGCTATGTTCCAGCAATTGCAGATGACCGCTTACCGCGCGCAACGGCTGACGCATATCGTGCGAAACGCTATAAGCGAAGCGTTCCAGATCCGCGTTGGAGCGTTTGAGCGCATCTTCGATCCGCTGCCGCTCGGTGATATCGCGTGTGACCGCCAGCTGAACCCGCTTGCCGTTTTCTTCCATCGGCACGGCGTGCGTCTCCAGCAGGCGCCGACCGCCTTTTAATCCCAGCACTTCGAATTTCAACTGCATCGACTCGCCGGCAATCACCCGCTTATGCATTTGCAAAAAGGCCTCGCGATACTCGGGGGCAATCACACCGGTGACAGGCCGCCCGGCAACCTGCGCCAGTGAATCGGCTTCAATCATCGCCAAACCGGCCGGATTCATCTGAGTCAGCAAACCCTGTTCATCGACGATCTTAATGCATTCGGGTTCATTATTAATGACGGCGCGCAGATGCGCTTCACTCTCCAGCAGCCTGTCTTCCGCCTGCTTGCGTTGCGTAATATCGACCACTGAACTGATGAAATACAGCGCAAGACCTTCCGCATCACGCAGCAGCGCAACCGAAAGATTGACCCAGACAAGCCCCCCGTCTTTGCGAATGTAGCGTTTTTCCATTTGGTAGTGATCGTCCACTCCGCTGAGCAAACGCTGCACCTGCGCCATATCCGCGGCCAGATCTTCCGGATAGGTAACCTGCCCGAAGGAAAAACACTGCGATAACACTTCAGTTTGCGTATAGCCGATAATATCGCAAAATACACGGTTAATTTGAATAAATACACCGTCCGTAGATACCTGTGCAATGCCCACTGCGGCATGATCAAAGGTCGCGCGATAACGCGCCTCGCTCAAGCTTAATGAAATTTCCGCACGTTTGAAATCACTGATATCGCGACTGATGCCAAATATACCTGTCACCGTCTTGCCATCATCGGCAAACACCGGCCATTTATTGGTGCTGACCCAACCTTGCTGCCCCTCCGAATCATAATAAGGATCGATCCGGTTAAAGATTGGCGTCCCGCTGTTGAACAACGGCAACTCTTCCTCAGAATAAATTCGCGCAACATCTTCAGGAAAAATCTCCCGATCATGTTTTCCTATCATCTCGCGCCAGCTTTTATGTCCGGTGATACGGGCCAGTGTCTGGCTGCAAAAACGAATCCGGCTATCCCGGTCCTTAAAATAGATAAAGTCGGTCGTCCCCTCCAGCAACGTCATAAAATCGCGGTTTAACACCTGCAAGGCATCCACGGCCTCCCTGCGCCGGTGCTCGCCTCTGTAGAGCATACCGAGCAACAAAATGGAAATAACCAGAAATGCCACTGACAGCCCAACCAGCTTTAACGAAGAATTACGCCATTGCGCCAGATAATCGTCAGAGGAAAAACCAACGGTGATATAAAGCGGATACTGAGATACTTTACGATAGGAGTAGGTTCGTTCAACATGATCCAAAATACCCGACACCCGATAGGTACCCGTCGTTTTCCCTGCATCAAGCAGTGCCTTTAACGGCGGACTCATCGTGTTTTTCCCTATTATCGCCTGTGTTAACGCAGGCTCAGGATAACGCACGATGATATTCATTCCGCTATCGCGGAGATTTACGATACCGTGTTGCCCCGCCTCGATATGCGAAAATGAAGTCGAAATTTTTTCCAGCGAAACTAACGCATAAACAATGCCCGCGAATGTACCATCCGGGTGATCGAGTCGACGCGCAATGGGCAGCACCCATTTTTTGTTGATGCGGGCAAAAACAGGTTCAGATATGAATAATCGACCGTCGTTTTGCGACTTGAAATAGATGAAATGTTTGCGGTCGTTGATATCAACATTTGAACCGGGTAAAACCCCCGTGCCGTAGCTGACAATACCTGCCGCGTTTGCAATGCGCAGACTGTCGATTTCCGGCAAACGCGCCCGCCGTTTCTCCAAAAAAACATTCAGCTCCACCGGATTGATTTTTCCGCTTGTATACTGACGGTGCACTTCATCGATCGTCGACAGCATAGAGGTATCAATTCTTGCGAGCATGCCGGCAAAACTCTCTTCCAGAATATGCGCCAGACTCTGCGTCATTTTCTCGGCATTATGCTGATACTGGTCATAACTTTGGTACAGTATCAAACCGACCAGAAAAAACATCGCCAGATTCACCAGTACGGCGCCTGCAACCATTTGCAAGAAAAACCGTGAAGGCGCGACAGAAACAGTGTCGTTTAGCATGAAGACGGCCTCTAAGCTCGTTACAAATCCAGAACGGTCACGACCGACTGCGACAGATGCGCCCGCCACACTGCAGCGGGTTCAGGACGACCGTACAAATAGCCTTGATGAACAATCTGTCCGCGCGCATTCAAAAATTCGCTCTGACCCTGCGTTTCCACACCTTCGGCCACCACCTGAAAATGCAGGTGCTTTGCAATGGACAGTATCGTCTCAACGAGCGCGGCATCATTCGGATCACTGGTACAATCCTGAATAAAACTCTTGTCTATCTTCAGCTCATGAATAGGCAGCCGCTTGATATAAGCCAGACTAGAGTACCCGGTGCCAAAATCATCGATGGAAAAATGTATCCCCAACGTCGACAAAAGGGTCATTTTGGCGATCACATCGCCAATATCACCGATCACGATACCTTCGGTCAGTTCAAGTACCAAGCGGCTGGGATCAGCCCCGCTCGCTTCTAACTGATGCTGGATCTCGCTGACGAAGTCTGCCTGCTGAAAATGACGCGGACTGATATTGACCGACAGCCTGATTGAACACCCCTCTGCATCCAGCTCGGCCAGCAATCGACAAACAGCCGATAACATCCAGCGATCAAGCGATATGATCAGATCTGATGACTCTGCTAAAGGAATAAACAGACCGGGAAGCGTGAGCCCCCGCGTGGGATGCTGCCAGCGCACCAGCGCTTCTGCACCGACCTGCACGCCCGACGAATTCACCTGCGGTTGCAGATACAGGCGCAGCTGATCCTCTAAAATTGCCAGACGCAACTCTGCCTCCAGCTGAAAACGCGCCCTGACGGTCTCACCCATCAATGACTCAAAGAACATGGTGCGCGAACGCCCCTCTACCTTGGCATTCGTCATCGCCATATCAGCCTGACGCAGTACATCAATCGCGGTCTCCTGAGGCGTATCGGGCAACATGGCAATACCGATACTGGCGTCGACATGAATGAACTCGCCATCCATTTCAATTGCACAGCGTAATGCAGCGCGCAATTTTTCTGCCACCGCTAATGCCTCGCGCCCTGCCTTTTCGCGCGGAATATGTAACCTCGGCAGCAGCACGGCAAATTCATCCGAATCCAGACGCGCCAGCAGATCATCGCGATGCAAGGTCTGCCCTAGGCGGTCCGCCACAGATCGCAGCAAGGCATCTCCGATCGCTAATCCGCGCGCTTCGTTGATTTCCTTAAAGCGATCCAGATCAATCAACAGCACCGCGGCAAAGTAATCATCGCGCTTAGCACTCACCAGCGCCTGCTCTACCTGACGCAAAAACAGCGCACGATTAGCCAGCCCCGTCAGAGGATCACGCCAGGATAGCTCTTCAACCTCAGCCTGCGCCTTTTTGATCTCGCTCATATCGGAGAATACCGCGACATAACTGCTGGTATTTCCCTTTGAATCCTTAATGGTAGCGACCGACTCCCACTGTGCATACAGCTCGCCATTTTTACGACGATTCCAGATTTCACCGCACCATTGACCGCGCTTGATCAATTCCGACCAGAAGTCACGGTAAAAAGCCTGTTTGTGCAGCCCTGATTTATACATGCGGGGGTTTTTACCGATCACCTCAGCTTCGCTGTATCCGGTAATGCGGCAAAATGCCGGATTGACCGCGATGATGGCGCCGCTGACATCGGTGACAACAATCGCCTCTCCCGTAGTCTCAAAAACCCTTGATGCTAACTCCAGACGCGCTTCAATTTTTTTATTCTCGGTTATATCGGTAATAAAACCGTGCCACAGTATGCTGCCATCTGCCTGTTTTTCGGGTCTGGCATCTCCCCTGCGCCAGCGAACGCCCTGCTCAGGTAACAAGATGCGATACTCATGATGCCAAGGCGTCAACGTGCGAGCGGATTCTTGTATCGATGCGGCAATACCGGCGGTATCTTCGGGATGCTGAAAGGCAAACACCGCGGTAGCATCGTCACGAACCGCATCAGCCTCTACGCCATACAGTTCCAACATCGCACGGCTGGCAAACGGAAAACTCATATGTCCGTCCACATCGAGACGAAACTGAAAAATCAATCCGGGTACATGATCTGATAGTTTGTGCAATAAATCGTGGCTTTGCTGCAAATTAACCGACAGTAATTTTCTCTCTACCGCGTAACGAATCGTACGCACCAACGCATCGGTATCAAATTTTCCCTTGACCAAATAATCCTGAGCGCCCGCTTCGAGCGTCTGCAGCGCAAAACTGGTATCGTCGTGTCCCGTGAGCACAACCAACGGCATCTCGGATGCGACCTCGCGTAAGCGGTGCACTGTTTCAATTCCGCTGGAATCAGGTAAGGATAAATCCAGCAACAACACGTCAAAGCGCTGTTGTTTGAGTTCCTGCAGGGCGAGGGTCAGTGTGGTTACCCAAACGACGCTGAAAACAGGCGAACGGCTGGCCCGCAGTACTTGCTGCGCCAAATGCGCATCCGCCGGCTCGTCTTCGACTAGCAACACAGAATAACGGCCGTTCAACTTGAACACCCGTACGCGCAGCAAGTTAAAATCTCAACAAGATCCCGTTGAATTTGCTTACCCGACGCGAATTTATTTATGGGCATAATGTGTTGCATGAACGATGATTTTTATTGTTAAGCTCACTCGTTCACTCCTCCTAGCCGCATGGTATCAGACAGCAGGAAATTTGCGGTCAAAATAAATATGTTGCCTCGAAAAACAGCTAGGCCGCCTTTAAAATCGCTAAATTTAGCGCCACAATAAATCCAGCATGATTCATAAATGTGCGCTCATAATATGATCTTCGAATTAGCAAGGGAAGTTTCCCACATGGTAAGCTTCAGATACTTAAAGACGGTTTATTGACACATCCACCGATATTTTTGAGACTTTCGAATATGATCGCCCTGACCTCTCAAGCCTACGCTCCGACTTGCTGGACAACCCTGCAATGCCTTTTGCCGCACGACGGTTATCAAAGTCGCGCGAAAACACTCGTTTTTCCAACGTGATGCTGCACGGGATTGACTGCGAGCGATGGATAGCGAACCGTGTGCCGTTTAACAGACATGCGCCGGGCATTTAAAATTAACCAACCTATTAAATTCGAATGTTAAATTTTAATGGCACTATCGTTGAACTCAATTCCGGCACGCATCTGAATCTGAGAATTGATGAGGTAAAACCGGATTACCGGTTCGCCCGCAATTGCACTTCGCTACCCGTCACATTTGATGAGTTGACCAGCGCAGCTCAGGAGTACCCCATCTTTTTCATGTACGACGAGCACGAACAAGTGTGCCCTGTCGTACTGTTCGGCCTTCCGGTCACAGGCAATCTGCTGGTCAGTGCCGCAGGGCTGTGGCGTGCCGCCTATATCCCGCAGGCCTTACAACGCTACCCGTTTTTACCGGATCTGACCCAACCCGCAAAAATTTATCTGGACGAGACCTCGCGTGCGCTCAATTTTGAAACGGGTGAGCTGCTCGTTAATGCAGAGGGGGTATTGCAACCGCGCGCGAATGATGAGTTGCAATTTTTTCAGCATTACGCTGAGCGGCTCGCACAAACACGCCTAATAGCGGAACAACTCAAGCAACAGGACCTATTGTCGCCGCTGAAATGCGAAGATGCAGACATCGATTTTCCCGCAGCCTACTCAATCGATGAAGCAAAACTCCAAAAGCTGAGCGATGCAGTCCTGCCCGCTCTGTTCCACAGCGGAGCCTTACAACTAGCTTACTTGCAACTTGCCTCACAGGATCACCTGCCCGGTCTGATCCACACCGCTAACAGGCAACTGGCATTAAACACGGACAAGGTCACCAACAAACCAGAGCCACTCCCGCGCCGCGCAGAACAAATAATCCAGCGACCGGCACTCAAAGCCAGAATTGTTGACGCGCCGCCTCTGATGATTTCAGCCGATGATCAACAGGAAATACTCCGCAAACAGGAAGTTGCCAAAAAGCTCAGCGATGAAACCAATCGTCTGGCGCAGGTACATAAGCAGCGTTACACGCAAAGTTTAACCAACGCACCATTGGCGCCGGAGATACCCGAACCTCTCGATACCCTAATCAATACGAAAAACCCCCTCCAATGGCGATGGGCACTGGGCGTATTGGCTGGCGCAGTTATTTTCACCGTCTATTTTTTTACCGGTTCAAAAACCGCCCCTTCGACACCGGTCCCTAACACCCCCGCCGCTTCTTCGCCCGCGCTGACCGATCCCTTTAGCACGGCCATGATACGTATAGCACCGGGGAAATTCGAGATGGGCTCGACAGACGGCGATAAAGATGAAAAACCAATCCAGCAAATCAACATCAGCCCCGCCTTTGAATTAGGCAAGACGGAAGTCACACAACGCCAATGGGTGAGCGTGATGGGCCGCCTGCCTGAAAAGCTGGCATTTAAACAGTGTGGCGACAACTGCCCGGTCGAGAATATCAGCTGGAACGATGCTCAGGAATTTATCAATAAACTCAATACGACAACGGGAAAATCGTATCGCCTGCCAAGCGAAGCGGAATGGGAGTACGCCTGCCGCGCGGGAAAAAACCAACGCTATTGCGGCGGCAACAATCCAGATGAATTAGCCTGGTACAACAACGCCGGAAAGGCTCCGCACCCTGTCGCATCTAAACAGGCGAATGCCTGGGGTTTGTATGACATGAGCGGCAATGTTTGGGAATGGGTTGACGACTGTTACCACCCCCGTGCAACTCAAGGTGATCGCAAAGAGACGTGCGATACGCGCGTGTTACGCGGCGGTTCATGGTCCAACGATGAGGAGACGCCTCGGGCAGCAAACCGCTACAAACGTACCGCAGGCGAGCGAGTCAACAATAACGGTTTGCGTCTGGCAAGAACGCTGCCTTAAACAACACGCAGATACCTTCCTTTTAGTTTCGAAAAACCGGCCTGCATACAAATGACCTTTGATCAGGACGGTACTGAGTCATCGCAACACTGCCCTCCAATAAAAGCGGCGCACAAAGGATCGTGCGTCCATCTAGCCATCCCCGTGAATACAGTCCGTATCTGCCTGACAAAGCATAAGAATTTCCTTAGATAAAATCAGTACTCTCCAATGGCGTCAGACGAATTGATCTGTGCATAATGAAAAAACTTTGATCAGGCCCTCCCCGGCCTTTTTTAGCAGTCTCACCTTCAACCCGGTTACGACAATTCATGAATCCAATCCCGCTTACCGGCCCTAAAGCGCCCCTGATAATGTCGTCCGAACCGCGTCCTCCTCTGGCTGCTGACTTGAGTAGTTGCTCACCGGGCTCACCTAAAATGCAGGAATTACGCATCAGGGATGCCGCGCGTCGACAGAAATTGTCCTTTCCCGCACCCGGTGTTCGCAAAAGCTGATTGACATGGCCGCCTAAGCAAATCCACATGTCCGCTCTCAGTCTTAAGTTAAAGAAAAATTCTGTACTCTTTCAGCTGCTGATATGGTTTCTGCCGTTCGCATTGCTCGTCATCGCATCGTCCGTCTATTTATATAAATCAGAAGAACAAAGAGAGTTTATTGCGCAAAGCCTCAGTGAAAATGCAAAAATTTCACTTGCAAAGGGCGCGGTTGAACAAACGCTGGAAGGAATTTATAGCGACACCTATCTCGTCGCACAAAATCTGAGCTTACAGGAACTCATTACAAACAATTCATCCGGCTTGACGTGGCGTTTTTTGCATGATTTACGTCTAATTTCACAAAGCCGCAAACATTACGACGAGATCAGCTGGATAGATGAAACCGGCATGGAGCGTGCCCGTGTTCATTTCAACGGCAATCACACCAACCTGATCCCCGAAGAAAAACTGACGAACAGATCCACTGCTGATTATTTCACCCGGACGCTCAATCTCAATGCCGGCGAAATTTATGTCACCCCGCACGCCGAGTCAACTGAATCTGCGCACAAACACATCCTGCGCATCGCAACACCAGTTGTCGATATCAATGGATATAAACATGGCGTGATCGTATTCAACTGCCCGAGTGAAATCCTGGTACAAGAATTTATTTCGTCTGCCCTGACAGGCGACGAGCATGCCATGCTGGTCAACCGGGACGGATATTATCTGGAGAAATCACCCGAAATGGAGGGCTTTGACAATCCACCGTATCCGGAGACGCTGTCGATAGCGAACAGCAAACCGGTTGCATGGCAGCACATAGGCGGCCATACACAGGGGCAATTCATGACCGCTGACGGATTATGGACATTCGCGACCATTTATCCCTCCGGTCTTACCCCAAGCAAACGTGTAGCCTATAGCGCCGATTTCAATGCAACACAAAACCTCGACTGGAAAGTCGTCCGACATATTCCCCAAGCGCAGCTGCTTTCCAGAACAAAGGTATTGGGAGAGCGTCTGATTCCTGTGAGTACACTGTTGCTGGGCCTGATATTTTTCTCCAGCTTAAAACATGCTAGAACTCATGTCAGAGCCCAATTAGCCGAAACAGATTTACGCATCGCAGCCACCGCTTTTGAATCTGAAGAATCGATGATCATCACTGATTCCCGTGGCATTATCCTCAAGGTCAACCAGGTCTTTACCGCGACAACCGGATACACGAGCGAAGAAGCCGTAGGAAAAACGCCGAGCCTGCTAAAAACAGATCGCCACAGTGCAGAGTTTTACCACGAGATGTGGCGGCAAATTAAACAGACCGGCAAGTGGCAGGGAGAAATTTGGGATAAACGCAAGAATGGCGAAATTTACCCTAAGCTGCTCAACATTTATGCGGTTAAGGGTAAAAACGGTATCGTCACACATTATGTCGGATCTTATACGGACCTGACTGAACGCAAAATGGCCGAAGAAAAAATTATCAGTCTGGCATTCTACGACACGCTTACAGGCTTACCCAACCGCCGTTTGTTGCTCGACAGACTTAATTACGCGCTGGCATCCGGTCTGCGAACCGGTAAAAATGGCGCATTGCTCTTCATTGATCTGGACAAGTTCAAAACCCTGAACGACACACTAGGACATGATATTGGCGATTTATTGCTCAAACAGGTCGCACATCGCTTGAAAGCGTGTGTACGGGAAATCGATACCGTGGCGCGCATCGGCGGAGACGAATTTGTCGTCATGCTGGAGGACCTGAACGCAGAATCGGTGGAGGCCGCTGCGCAAACCGAGGTCATCGGGGAAAAAATATTAGCGGCCTTAAGAATACCTTACCAATTACTCACAAACGAATTTCACAGCTCTGTAAGCATCGGAATTTCACTATTCAGCAACAATGGGCAATCACAGGACGAGCCCTTGAAGCAAGCCGACATCGCAATGTATCAAGCGAAAAAATCGGGACGCAACAAGTTGAGGTTCTTCGATCAAAACATGCAGGACACCATCAGTTCGCGTGCAAATCTTGAGGCGGAATTGCGCAAAGCGCTTGAAAATAAGCAGTTACAGTTACATTACCAGATTCAGGTAGACAGTGCGCACCAGACTATCGGAGCAGAAGTGCTGCTGCGCTGGATTCATCCTGTGAGCGGCATCATTTCACCGGCACAATTCGTTCCCATCGCAGAGGAAACCGGTCTAATTTTACCTATCGGTTTATGGGTACTCGAAACAGCCTGTGCGCAGCTGAAAAAATGGCAGGATAATCCCGCGACGGCTCAGCTAATTCTGGCCATCAATGTCAGCGCCCGCCAGTTCCATCAAAACGGTTTCGCAACCGAAGTCCAATCTGTCATTGAAAGACACGACATCAACCCGGCGTTGTTGAAACTGGAGCTGACCGAAGGCATGCTGCTCAATAATCTGGAAGATACGATTACCACCATGCACCGCTTGCAGGAATTCGGCGTACAGTTCTCGCTGGATGACTTCGGCACAGGGTATTCTTCATTACAGTATTTAAAGCGTCTGCCGTTAGCACAACTCAAGATCGATCAATCTTTCGTACGCGATCTGGCAACGTGCCACAACGATCAGGCCATAGTACGCACCATTATTGCCATGGCGCACAGTCTGAACCTGAATGTGATCGCAGAAGGGGTAGAAACCGAAATTCAACGGCAAATTCTGCTGGAAAACCAGTGTTCACACTATCAAGGCTATTTATTTGGCAAACCGATGCCAATTGAGCAGCTCGAGTCATTGCTATCGAACACGTCTACCAGCATGGATTGCATTTAACCTGCATCAATTTTTAATCCGAAGATTGAAAACAGCCAATATCACATAACCAGTTGATGTTGAATAGAATAGTGAACCAGTTCAACAACGTTTTTCAATCCAAGCTTATTGAGCAAATTGATTTTATGCGCACTGACGGTTCTGTCGCTGATAAATAGTTTCCGGGAAATATCATCATTGCTGAGTCCTTCCACGAGCAGGCGAAAAATTTCCTGTTCTCTGCAGGACAACAAAGCCCATAAATTATTTGCTTCAGGAACAGCGCTCGTATAAGCCAACTCTTCCGCCATCAACGGTGAGAGATATTTGCCCGTTGCAACGACTTTATGAATCGCTTCCAGCAGCGTTTTCGGCGAACAATCTTTGCAAATATAACCCGATGCACCCGCCTGAACCGCACGCGACACAACCTTAATTTCATCATGCGCACTGAGTATCAGGATCAGCAAATTGGGATAGTGCCGTCTGATACGCTCAATCAAATTTGCGCCATTTTCGCCCGGCATATCAAGATCAAGCAACACTAAATCAACCTGTGTCGTTTGCAGTTTGAGCATCAATTCTTCGCCATTGACCGCCTCGCCGACCACTTCAATACCCGGCGCACCTTCAAAAAGTTGCAACAGTCCAGCCCGAACCAGTTCGTGATCATCCGTTACAATTAAGCGCACGTGCATACATTCTCGCATCAAGTTACTCGCAGGCGTTATTATTCCACGAATCAGCCCCCTATAGCTTGATGAACGTTTCAGACGATAACAAATAATTCAGATATTATCCGGATCAAATTAGCCGTTATAGCCGTTTTAAAGACGGTTGCGGCACCTGATGAAGGCTAAATGAAGTCAGCGAGAAATATGACTAATGGGCTTCATTCAACCTAGCGGAGTCGTTTATGCCTTACCAGACAGATCATTTAGCGAACAACGCAGGCACTCCGCTGCACGGCATCAAAATTCTCCTTGCAGACGACCATGTATTTAATCAGGAAATCATCACCGACATTTTGGAAAATGCCGGTGCCGCCGTGTGTATCGCACAAAATGGAATGGAAGCGCTCAATTTAATGAAACAAAGGCCGTTTGACTGCGTGCTGTTGGACGTGCAAATGCCTGTAATGGACGGTTTCCAGACGATACAGCACATGCGTGCGGACCCGACTCTGGCGATGATCCCTGTGATTGCAATGACGGCCAGTGCCACAAATGAAGATCGCAGCCGCTGCCTGTCTGCAGGTATGAATGACTTTATCGAGAAACCCTTTGAGCCTGCAAGGCTACACCGCATGATTACCGGTTTGACTCAAATTACAGCGACACACGCCCTGCCAACGGCAGCTAAAAAGGCAATCGATCTGTCCGTGCTGGCAAACTGGATAGGCGATGACAAAATAAAATTGCAGCAATTTACCGGCAATTTTTTGGCTTCTGCGCGCCTGGATCTCATCGAAATCAACGCCGCGCTGGAAGTTAAAGATTTTGCCGCGCTCGCGACCTTAGCTCACCACATCAGTTCACCAGCCAGAATGGTCGGTGCAATCGATTTTTATGAATTATCCAAGCGACTGGAAATTACGTCCCGGACAATATGCGACATCGGCGTTGCCCATACCCTGATTAACCAGATGCACAGCTCGCTGAATCAAATCGCAGAAATCGTCAGTCAAGAATTGGCTTAAACGATGCGTACTTGAAAAACTACGCCGTCGTCACGCGGGCTTAATTGAGTATTGATCTGCCGTGCGCAATCGGCCAGCTGTTCAGGCGTCATAAAGCCTGAATCCAATTGCAGCATCCTGCCCATTCGAACAGACTTATCCTGCCAGAGTGGATTGTAGGGCAGCAAAGTAACCCTGTGGATACCGTGAATCCGCAAAAAAGCACCAATATCGGCAAGATTTTCAGCTGTCGCGGTGATATCAGGCACCAGCGGCACTCTGATCTCGACAGGCAGCGCGCTTTCATGCTTTAAACGCAGAAAATTGGCAAGGATGGGACGGTTTGACTGCCCCGTGAGCCGCAGATGCGCTGCCTCATCCATGATTTTCAGATCGAAATAAATACGATTCAGATAAGGCAACAGGTATTTCTCGAAGTGCATGTAATTGAAAAAACCGCAGGTCTCGATGGCCGTATCGACGCCTTCACGCTGAAGACTGCTCAGGAGCGCGCCGACGAACGGCATCTGATGCGCAGGCTCGCCGCCGGAAACCGTAACGCCACCCCCTGTCGAGTCAAAAAATGGCCGGTCGATCAAGACACGATAGCGTAATTCTTCAAGCGTATACCAGCGTGATCCGTCGTATGACTGACTCTCCCGGCTCGACCGTGCCTGACCTTCCGGATTCTGGCACCAAAGACAGCGAAGCGGACACCCCTGAAAAAAAACCGTGGTGCGGATGCCCGGCCCGTCTTCGCTGCAATCGCGCTTGATGTCGAACACACGGCCGCGCAAAGCGTTCAAGGCGCGCTAGCAATCAGTCGTTGCACATCGGCGGCGATGGCGCCCAGTTTGAACAGATGCCCGACATTGCCCGTGAGTTGCACCTTATTTTTCAGCAGCAACCCGACAATATCCACATTCGCCTGCCCGATCAGACCGAGGATGGTTGCACTGTCGCGAAAATTAATCACCAGATCGACACAGCGCACCTTAACATCGGCCTCATCCTCATCCAGCACGGAGGTTTGCACCACGGCAAAGGGATCAAGACACGCACCCCAGGGCATATTGTGATACAGACGTTCAGGGCCCGGACAAAATTTCAGCAGCACATTCATATTGTCCCCTGCCTGCCGCGTGCGTATCAAAAACTTCCCCTGATAATAACGCACCCCGCCTGCGACCATCGGATCGGCAATCTCAAAATTGTCTGAAAAAAATGCTTGCGCGCGCCGCGACTGAGCTTCATCGAGCAAGCCGTCGCGCAAAATCAAACCGAATCCTAACCGCAGTGCCAGCGCCATACCTTCTGCGACCATGTGCCCGCCTGTTTGTGAGAGTATGCCCTTCAAGTGCGCATCATCCTGCATACCGGAATTGAGGGTGTGAAAAATCCCGGGAGTCAGCTGAGGAAAACCGGCATGCATGCTCTTCTCCTTAACATTGAAGCTACAGACTATGAACGGCGTGCTGCTCGGTGCCGTCTTTCAAGGCGAAATTGGCACGCGCGATGATTTCCGTGCGCATCTGCGGACTCAAGGTGACAAAATACGCCGAGTAACCCGCCACGCGTATCATCAGGTCTTTGTAGGGCGCGAGTGCCTCCAAAGCCCCCTCGCCCTCCTTTGAGGCCGCCTTGTCAGCCGCGACCAGATCAGCGATGGAAGAGACGCACATTTGCACCAGCACCCCGTTGTTATCGGTGAAGGATTTCATATAGCGCGCAAACAATTCGATGTCCGCTGCCATTTCCGTCGGACCGCGCGTTGTCAGACTCAGGTTATAGGTGTAGCCGTTTTTCACCGCATCGCTGTCGACCGCCGCGACAGACAGCATGTGATCGAGCGCCATCACAGGCGTACCGTCGCGCTTGACGATGCCGGGACAGGGCGTGATCCCTGAGGCGAATGCCTGCCCCGCCCGCCTGAGATTCGGCGTCGCCTGCGTGAGCATGCCGAAACCGGCATGATTGGTCATCGACCAGTAGCCCGTCAGATAGCGCCCGCCCCGGTGGGTACGGTATGCATAAAACACATCATGGATCATCCGCGTCAGCAACCGTGAATACTTCACTGCCAGACTGTTATCAAAAATGCCGCTCTGTGCAACACCCGCGCCGTAATGCACGGTATGTTTAATGGCGGTACAAATTTCAGCCAGACGCTCAGCGCTCAGCGCCGGCAGCGAGATGGTCTCATCGGGATGCACCCAGCGGCGCATTTTCTCAAGATAATACGGCCAGTCGTGCGGTTCGCTAGCGCTATTCACAACCGTAAAATCCGAACCCATCGCAGACAGCAACTCGGCAGCGCTCACTTTTCCGCTAAACACCAACTCATCGAGAATGCAGAACGTATCGATGACATCGGCCAGACCGATGATAGCCACGCCGGCTGAATTGTATTTCGCACCGCCCTCGGCCACATCGCGAAATTTTGCACCTTGCCCGCCCGGCAGATTGACAGGGCCTGTGAACAGTCCTGACAAAAACGGCGATGCGCGCGCCGCCCCCATAAACCTGCCCAGATAATTATTGTTCTGTACCGCATGTCTGGCCATTTGATCTAATTGCAAGCGAAAGGCGCTGATGAACTCCGCCATACAGGTCATCTCAGTCAGCGGAATGGATGTATTGTTCGTTTGACCATTGAACAAATCAGGATCCTCAGCCCCCGTCCCGTCGGAGCGATGTTTGCCGCCGAACAACGCCAATTCCAGCACCGCCGGCAACACAAGCAGGGTCGAACCTGAGTTACCGTAATGCTTGCCCGGCGCATTCTGCTCGATGCAACCGATCGACGCATAATCGCAAGCATCCTGCATCGCCTCGTTAGCACTCACCCCGCGATGATCTGCATAATAGGCGGCCATACTTTTGATGACAGGAATATCGCCGTGCAGCGCCGGGGTCGCGCGGGTTGCGATATTGACCTGACAAATGCGCCTAAGATAGGCATCCATGAGCTGAACGGGCAAGGGGTTGCCGTCCGCATCCCGGTGATGCACATCGGCATGGTAACGGGCGTGCACATTGGGATCGCGGATGCTCAGCAGTTCCGTTGCCTTCAAGATGATGTAGGTCATGTCGTTGACCGCATCGACGACACGCCCGTTTTCGTATCGGGTGCCGCCCACCGTAAGCGCCTGATTCGACCCGCTGCCGGCAAACAAGGTCTCCGACCCTGACGTTGAAAGCGGCACATGATCGGAACAGCGCAAAAAGAAATGACAGACGAGTTCAACTGCATGCCGGGTACAGGCATTCCTTGCCCCGTCGCTGTCAAGATTTTGCCACTCCTTGAGATAATACGGGTTAAGCAGCTGATCGAGTCGGCCTAATGAAAGCCCGAAATTGGTATTTTCCTGTAACAGTAAATGGTAGCAAATCCAGATTGCAGACAGCGCCTCGTGCAGGGTATCGGCAGGCTGTGCCGGCACTTTTCGACAGATGCGTGCAAGTTCCGCGTTTCCGGCAGCTTCGGCCGCCTCCGCCAGATGAATCGCATAGGTCATTGCGCCTTCAAAGGTGCCGATGACGCCTGCCAGAAACTGCCGCGACGACGCGTTACTGGCCACCGCAAGATCGCGCCGCATCTGCGCTGCCAGATCGTCCAAACCATATTTTAAAAGCCGATCCCAATCCGGCACGGTATGCGAGACGCAGGTGGATTTATCAGATAAATAAAAGGCCACCCGCTCCATCAATTCCTGACACCTGGGCGTTTCCCCCGCCCTCTTTTTAAGCGCGGGATCAATGGCATCTCCGTTTACCTCATCCTTGTTCGGATAATCGCCGGTGTCGTACGCCGCCGCCCGCGCCGCTTCCTGAACGGGCAACTGCCTGTCCAGCCAGAACGGAAAGATTTCCTTATTTAACCGTTTCGCAACATCAGGGCTGATCTTGAACGGATTTTGCCGGCGGGTCGCAACCGTATTGAGTTCGGGCCAGATGCAGTAACCGATGGTATCCATGTAAATGACAGGCCCCACGAAACTCGTGGTGGTCTGCCCGGGCAAAAGATCGCTTGCGCGTACCAGTGCCTTTTTATGCTCAAACACATGGCGCACGGCGCGTGCCCGCCTCACTTCCGGCGGCAGGCTTTGAGCTTCCGGCGTGCGCACATAGCCAGTCAAGAGTCGCGGCAACTCGTCGCATATTTCCGGCACTTCATCGAAAAGGCGATCCCGCCACGCCTTGACCACCGGAAAATCGTTCAGAGACACATGACAGAGCGACAGATCAGCGAGCGTCTTGACGCGAGAAAAATCTGAATTTACAACGGAACATACACCGGGTGATAACGTGTGCCCCTGAATATCGCAACTGAATCCCGTCGCTTCCATATGCCCCCCGATATGACTTGTATTAACGCATCCGAATCTAAATTCATGCTTGCAATGCGTCAATATGCCAAAAGGCCTATGCAATCCAGACAGTTGCAATAATAATATTACCGTATATACTGTTAACCATTACCCCCCCCTGAATAAAGGAGAACGTCATGGAACAACAATTTTCGCCCGGTCTGCTCTATACAGTGGCACCTGAAGACTTCAAAGAATTGCATTTGCAGGAGGAATCCGAGTCAGTCGAATGGGAAGAACCGGAATCGACGATCAACACACTCACACATGCGGTATGCAACTTTTTTCATAAAACAGCAAAGTGAGCCGCGAGAGCAAGGCTGAATGCTGTGATATCCTCATCCACATGAAAAATATCACCGATCATTTAGCCGCCCTGTCCCTCACCGCCTGGACTGGCAGCCTGTGGGCCATCGGCTATCTTGCCGTGCCTGTTTTATTTCACGCCCAGCCCGACCGGCAGCTGGCCGGCATGCTGGCAGGAGAGATGTTTACCGTATCGGGCTATCTCGGCCTGCTTTTCGGGAGCTATTTAATATTCTATTTTGCCCGTCAGTCTGGCCGCCTGCGTGAACCGAAGATATGGATCGTCGCAATCATGCTTTTGCTGACCTTGATCATTCAGTTTGGCATTCAGCCGGTAATGAGCGATTTAAAATTGCAGGCAGCGCCGCTAAATGTGATGGACAGCAGTTATGCCGCGCGCTTTAAATTGCTGCACGGCATTTCAAGCATCGCTTATCTTGTCGAGAGTCTGCTGGGCCTGCTGATGGTCATAAAGGGCTACCGGCCAACCCTCTCACCCGCCGCCCCCTAAATGTCTGTTATCGAGCGCATGCCGGTCGTTTTCGTCTCGCACGGCGCACCGGACGCCCTGTTAAAATCGGCTGACACGCTCGCCTGCTGGCAGAGCTTAGGCAAGCTGATCCCAAAACCGGCGGCGATTCTTGTCATATCCGCCCACTGGGAGGCCACCGATGCCACGGTCAGTCAGGCCGTTCAACCCGCAACCCTGCACGACTTCTCGGGTTTCTCCCCCGAGCTATACCAGATACAGTATCCCGCGCCGGGTGCACCTGTTCTTGCCGGACAGGCGGCCGCATTGTTATCGGCTGCCGGCATCAACACAAAGTCACATCCTGATCGCGGACTCGACCATGGTGCCTGGGTGCCTCTGTCGGTGATGTATCCCGATGCGGATGTGCCCGTCGCACAACTCTCGCTGGTCGCGCATGAAAGCCCGGCGACGCATAGTGCGATCGGACGCGCCTTAGCGCCACTGCGCGAAGAAGGCGTACTGATCATCGCCACAGGCTCGATCACGCATAATTTTTCATGGCTCGACTGGCATGCATCAGAGCAAAAGGCACCGGATCACAGAGCATCAACATTTGCCGACTGGATTGCCAACCATCTTAGCGATCAGGCGGCACTGCTCGACTATCGCCGTGCGCCCTATGGCGCAGAGGCCCACCCGCACGACGATCATATTTTGCCGCTGTTCGTCGCCATCGGTGCGGCAAAGGGCGATACGCCGACGCGCTATCAACCCAACTTTACCTATGGCAGCTTGTCCATGGATGCGTATCTGTGGCGGGGCCCCGTCACCGGATAAACGACATTATTTATCCGCCTGTATCGGGTGACCGGTGGTAATGAAGGTCAGCGCATGGTTGCCGCTTCTTATTTCGGCGTGCACGGCCTGCACCATCGGCGGATTGGTCGCAACCGCCGCATCCCATTGAATCACGAAGTTCGCCCCTGAGCCGCCTTCCGACTCCTTCCTTTCGACAAACAGCTCTATCGTGCCCATCGGCTTGATCACGGCAGGCTTAATGAGATATTCGTTGAGCAATCGGCCTTCCGTGTTGTAATACCGCGCCGAAATAATTCTGATCGGGGTTTTAAGACTGGTATTGCGTAAGCTCACCAGTGCCGACAACTGAATTTTCAGCGGCGCCCCCTCAGCGCCTATGCGGTCACCGTGCCAGATGTGCGAATAGACCGGCAAATACAACGTCTGACCGGAAGACAGTTCATCGGCCAGCGCGGCGCCCGAAAGCGCCCACAACAGCAACGCAACCATATAATTTTTCATATCAATTTCTCCCGTAATTCATGGCGATAATTCATCTGTACGCTACTCCCAGTGCCGCACGATCAACTGCAACGTTTGCGCGCCCTTGTATTCGTTGATACTTAAGCTGTACACGGCATGTATGAATTCAGGCAACGGTTCGTTGTAACCGAACAGGATCGCGTCGATCGATTGCCCCTCATCGGTGGCAAGCTGCAGTTTCAGGTGCTTTTCGCCAACCACGCGCTGATTCAGCACTTCGAAATCATCGTCAAATTGGGGCGCGGGAAAGCCCTGCCCCCAGACCTGCTCATCCAAAAGTCGCGCGGCCTCCAAGGTCAGACCCGATGAATCGAGCGGACCGTCGGTTTCGATGCGCTGCAATAAGTCGTTCGGCGTAAGCAACTCGCAGGCGACCTGTTCAAAAGCCGCGACAAAGGCATCGAAATCAGCCGCATCGATAGAGAGTCCGGCGGCCATAGCATGACCGCCAAACTTCTTGATCAGTTTAGGCGAGCGCTTGCTGACCAGATCGAGCGCATCGCGCAAATGCAGCCCTGCGATGGAGCGCCCCGAGCCTTTAAGCTCGCGGCTATTTGCCTGTGCAAAAGCAATCACCGGACGGTGAAATTTATCCTTCAGACGCGAGGCCAGAATCCCGATCACCCCCTGATGCCAGCTCTCATCGAACAAAGTCAGACTGAAGTTGTCCTGCGGATTGACCGTATCGAGCACCGCCAGCGCGCCTTCCTGCATATCCGTCTCGATGCTGCGCCGTTCGCGGTTGAGCGTATCAAGTTGTGTTGCAATCCCCAGCGCAACCGCTTCGTCATCGGTCAGTAAGCCGTTGATCCCCAGACTCATGTCATCGAGCCGCCCCGCTGCATTAAGCCTCGGGCCGACGGTAAATCCAAGATCAAGACTGACAATTTTTTCCGGCGACTTTTTAGAGATCTGCAGCAGCGCACTGATGCCTTTGCAGGCGCGACCGGCGCGGATGCGCAACAACCCCTGCTGCACCAGAATGCGGTTATTCTGATCGAGCCTGACCACATCGGCGACCGTACCCAGCGCGACCAAGTCGAGCAGTTCCGGCAATGCCCGGCCCTGAGCCTCGGTCAGCTGCCCGCGATTGCGCAATTCGGCGCGCAAGGCCAGCAATACGTAGAACATCACGCCCACGCCGGCCAGATGCTTGCTGGGAAACTCACAGCCCGGCTGATTGGGATTCACAATGCAGGCCGCATCGGGCAGCGTATCGCCCGGCAGGTGATGGTCGGTCACGAACACCTGCATGCCTAAACGGTTAGCTTCGGCCACACCGTCCACGCTCGCGATGCCGTTATCGACCGTGAGCAGAATGTCCGGCTTTGATTCATGGGCGAGCTGAACAATTTCCGGCGTGAGCCCGTAGCCGTATTCGAAACGGTTCGGCACGATGAAATCGATCCGGGCACCAAACGCGCGTAAACCGCGCACGGCAACCGCACAGGCTGTCGCACCATCGCAATCGTAATCGGCAATGACCAGCAGTTTTTTTTGCGCCGCGATGGCATCGGCCAGCATGACGGCCATAGTCTTGGCGTTTTTCAAATGCTCGAACGACAACAGGTGCGCAAAAGTCGCATCTAGTTGCGCCTTATTTTCGATGCCGCGCGCGGCAAATATTTTCGCCATGGCGGGCGGATAGCCTTCATCCGTCAAAGTATGAAACGCGATTGCCGGAATGTCCCGAGGGGTGATTTGTGTCATGGTGTACCAAATACGCTGAAGTTGGCTCAAGTTTAACACCCGTCTGCGTCAAATTATCGACTTTCGCCCCCGATGCAAGCGCTACGAACTCGTTTTTTTTGGTCAGGTGCGCTAAAATCGTCATACTTTTTTAAGTCGGATAGATATCGTGGCGCTAATAGTACAAAAGTACGGTGGTACATCAGTCGGCAGCACAGAGCGCATCAAGAATGTCGCTAGGCGCGTCGCAAATTTCAAAGCAAAAGGCCATCAGGTGGTCGTGGTGCTCTCGGCGATGAGCGGAGAAACCAATCGACTGATCGGACTGGCGCGTGAAATTCAGCAAAATCCTGATCCTCGCGAGTTGGACGTCATTATTTCCACCGGAGAACAGGTCACGATCGGCCTCCTGGCGATGGCACTCAAGGAGCTGGGCGTCAATGCGAAGAGCTATACCGGCGCGCAGGTCAAAATTCTGACCGACGACGCGTATACCAAGGCGCGCATTGTCAGCATCGATGAGCAAAGCATCCGTGCGGATCTGGCCAATGACTGCGTCGTGATCGTGGCAGGTTTTCAGGGCATGGACAAGGACGGCAATATCACGACGCTGGGACGCGGCGGTTCGGATACCACCGGTGTTGCGATCGCCGCCGCACTGCGCGCCGACGAATGCCAGATTTATACCGATGTGGACGGCGTTTATACCACTGACCCGCGCATGGTTCCCGAAGCGCGCCGCTTAAAAACCATTACCTTCGAGGAAATGCTCGAGATGGCAAGCCTGGGCTCCAAGGTGTTGCAGATCCGCTCGGTGGAATTTGCAGGTAAATACAAGGTCAAGCTACGCGTGTTATCGAGCTTCGAAGAAGAAGGCGAAGGCACACTGATTACTTTTGAGGATGAAGACAAAATGGAACAAGCCATTATTTCCGGTATCGCGTTTAACCGCGATGAAGCCAAAGTTAACGTACTGGGCGTACCGGACAAACCTGGCATTGCCTACCAGATTCTGGGTCCCGTCTCGGACGCCAATATCGATGTAGATATGATCATCCAGAACGTCGGCGTCGATGGCACGACCGACTTTTCCTTCACAGTGCATCGCAATGAATTTTCCAGAACCATGGACATCCTCAACAACGAAGTGCTGCCCCACATCGGCGCACGAAAAGTGATCGGCGACAACAAGGCCGCCAAGGTGTCCGTGGTCGGCGTCGGCATGCGCTCGCACGTCGGCATCGCCAGCAAGATGTTCCGCACACTGGCCGAAGAAGGCATCAACATCCAGATGATCTCAACGTCCGAAATCAAGATTTCGGTCGTGATCGACGAGAAGTATCTGGAGCTGGCCGTGCGCATCTTGCACAAGGCATTCGATCTCGATCAGGAAGTTGCATAATAGAATTGACAGAACCCCCGTGCATCCCTATAATGCGCGGCTTCGGAGAGGTGGCCGAGTGGTCGAAGGCACTCCCCTGCTAAGGGAGCATCCGGGGATAACCTGGATCGAGGGTTCGAATCCCTCCTTCTCCGCCAGTAGTTTTGAGGTTAGCGTTTTTAATCTCATGTTTGCGCCCGTAGCTCAGCTGGATAGAGTACTTGGCTACGAACCAAGGGGTCGGGCGTTCGAATCGCTCCGGGCGCACCAGTTTCGGATGTAGTATCAAAATGTCAGGCAGCAATGCTGACCTATTTGATAAATTAGTAAAGTTTTTAAGCAGTATCAAGTTTGCGCCCGTAGCTCAGCTGGATAGAGTACTTGGCTACGAACCAAGGGGTCGGGCGTTCGAATCGCTCCGGGCGCACCAATTAGGTATAAAAGTGGGCACTTGATTATTCAAGCTGCCCTTTTTTATTTGTTGCATCGTTTCAGCCAACACCACATAACTGCCTTTGATGGTCGCGGTTTTTTCTTCCACCACGATTTCATCCACCAGCGCATTCAGATAGCTTTTAGCCAGCGGCGAACCCTTCGCCAGCAGTTTTTCACGCAACACCTTGCCGAATACGTCCACCTGACTCGCTTTCAAGTAATCACCTGCAGGTATCGCGGTATCACGACGAACTCCCGCCAACTCTATAAATATGGCCTCGCGGGAAGTTTTTAACTGCTGGCAGCGACGTTGCGTTGTCTCATCCAATTCAACAATGCCGGTTTCAATCGCATCAAGCAGGCGTTGCTGACGTTTTTCAACATCCCTCATCTGCGTATTTAATTTCCCGATCTGCTCCTGCTGACCATTGTCCGATGACTGAATACGTTTGCGCAGTTCCTCCATCATGATTTTCAAGCGATCCGGTGAAAAAACCTGCTCGGACAACTGACTCAATACCAGCTCATCGAGTTTTTCCATCGGCAGATTACCACTCGTACAGGCATGATTACCTTGGCTATGACGACTGGTGCACTTGTAATACTTATATTTACCGCTTTTCCCCGTGACTAAGGTCATGGCATGGCCACAGACGCCGCATCTCAACAATCCTGTGAGCAGCGTCGGTGAAGAGACTCTGCGCGGCGGCACCACACTAGGAGCACGGGATTCACGCTTTAACCTGACACGTTCAAAAGTGGCTGCGTCAATAATCGCAGGAATCGTTGTTTTAACCCACTCCTCCGGTGGACGTTTTTGGCCGGTCTTGGAATCGATCACATTGAAATAGTAATCGCCCATGTAAAGCGAGTCAGAAAGCAGCTTGTGAGTTTTATGGACATTCCATGCACAACCGCGCATCAGCAAATTTTGGCTCGTCAAATACTTGCCGATTTCCTTACAGCCCATCACCCGCCCCTCAAATCCGTTCTGATATAAGTCATATACCTGTCGGACGATACTAGCCTCCCCTTCATCGATTGCCAGCTTTTTCTTACTTCTCCCACGACTGGCCGATTGTTCTGTTGCCACAGACTGATAACCAAATGGAGGTTTTGCACCATTGAAATACCCTTGCCGGGCGTTTTCCTTCATCGAGCGCGATACGTGCTTGGATATTTCCTTGGATTGATGCTCGTCAAACATGCAGATGATACGGCGCATCATTTCACCGCCAGCATCATCGCTAGTCGGTTACGTGATGGACACCACCTTAACCTTGTTTTTGGCAAGCTTGCGTTCGTAGACGCCAAACTCAATGCCATCTCTAAAAAATCGTGACAGACTATGAATGACGATGACCTCAAATGCAGCCGGTTTCATCATCGCATCGCTGATCATCTGCTGAAACACAGGCCGCTTGTCATCGGTGGCCGATGCGCCAGGCTCCACATACTCCTGTATGACCAGATGACCGTTTGCCGCAGCCCATTCACGAAGCTGGCGTAATTGATCGGGAATAGACAGGTCGTTGTCAGCCTGCCGTGTTGTTGATACGCGTGCGTATAGCGCTACATGCATAAAATACTCTCCATAAAGTAAGCCGTACATCCCAGAAGGCTGTGATGTACGGGTTGTATGAGGCGCAGTTATTCATGATGCGCATCAGACGTTCTTGTTATTCTTGTTGCTGATGCACTTCCGCAGCCTGCATCGCCTGAATTAAATCAGGCAGAATGGACTCAAGCAGTGCTAATTCCTCCGCAGAGACTAACGTCAACTGCGGTTTAAAGCGAATTATGATATGGGTGGGTTTGTTCACTCATTCTGGCACCTCCTTTCCTGCATGTATAGGCCTGCTCGATCCATTCCGTGCCGTGTGCTGCTTCAGGATTTCTTCCAAATCCCGTTCAAATCCATTCCGACCCAGCTCATCGAGCAGGATTTTTCGGTAGGCTTCAAATTGATGGTCGGGCAAGCCGACTTGTGCGGTGAGTAACAAGCGATTTTTTCGCTCGTTGAGTGCATCGATAACCAGCGACAACTGACCTGCCGCCGAAATGACTACGTCGCCGAGTGATTTTTTACATAATTGCTCCTGATAAATTGCTGTCATAAAACTCCTTATTATTGTTTTTGTTGGAACCCGTCATCGCCTGCTTCATATCGATGCTCAGAAACCGCTATTTTATAAATACAAACAAGCATGATATTTGTCAACCTATTGATTTATATAAGTATAGTAGAGGGATCCAAATGACGATGCAACTTAAAAACGCAAAGCCATAAAATATTTTTTCAATTAAATTGGGTGCTCACCATCAGCGCCGGTATTTGATAATTTCGCCTGATAATCCCCGACTACCCGAGCGGCTGGTACACGACAAACTAGTTTGCAGAATTCAGCAAACCCTTATCAAATAAGGCGTTCAGGGATTCCAACTGAATTTATCTCGGCTTTTTAAAGTGATCCGGCACATTGGCAGATTCAGAAAATGTCAGCGATGAGCGATGTTTCGCCTCCCAATTTAAATCCCTGTTCATCTTGCAGACCGACTCATATAAATCGCTGATATGCCGAACGTCTTTCTCTCGACTGGCGAGCTCAGCAGCCATCTCAGCTATTTCACGCTTGGCCGCCGCCAACCTGGAATCAACCTGAAACCTTGACGTAATCAGCTGTTGTCGGAGGCGTTCAAGCTGGTTATTACCCAGCTGAATAATTCCATAGATCACTGCACGGAATTTTTTTACCCATGGTTGCCGCTCAAAGGATTTTTGACCTTGTTGCCGCCCGAGTATCTCAGCCTGCCTCTTGACCTTAGCTGCTTCCTGTTGGTTTTTGGCAGTGGCCTCATCCATCCGCTTTTGTATGGCGGCATCTGCAAGTTTGTTGTTGTCGAGACGGTATTGCTCCGCTTCGCGTTTGGTCTGCTCAATAATTCCCGTGCGTTCTTTCCGTCCTTGCTCAATCAGGCTGGTTTTATCTAAAGTTGCCGCCGATACAATATTGACAGCCTCCTTTTCGGCCAAATAAGCGGATCGAGATACTCGGCGCCGTTTGGGTCCGTTTTTAGCTAAACCATATCCAGCTGACACCGCTGAATGAAAATTTGTCTGAAAAGTCTTCATTGCGGCGATGTAGGCAAAATTCTGATCTGTCGTGCGCTGTTTTAAGGCCCGAAATTCATTGCGCGCTTTTTCACCCTCATGCAGGCCATCAAATCGTTCGCCATCACGCGGTACAACAAAAAAATGCATGTGGGGATGACCTTCATCGGTATGTTCAACCACGGATTTCAACTGATCACCGTATTTGTCTTGCAGCCACTCAATACAGTCCCGCTTATAATCATCCCAGTGTGCAAATTCGGCATTGACCGAAATGACACCCGCCAAGAGCACATGACCATCTTTGCGGATTTTGTTCTGTTTTCCCCATGCTTCTGCCAAATCACCTGCGGCAGTCGGAGAGCAGCCAAACAAGATGACCGGCGCATCAACCTCTTTCATGTGGTGGATGTAACTCGGTTTTCGGTCCGCTTCGGATACGATGGATTTAACGCAGGCAGTCGAACTGCTCTTTTTCGAGGCTTGCGATGAATAACTTGAAATGTGTATGAACTGGTACATGGGCTTGACAATCCTTCCGTTAGTTAGTATAAATGATATAAATCAATCAGTTACACGTTAACGTCAAAGATAAAAAAGTCCAAGTTAAAAATACTGGCAAACTGAAACCGCCAAAAAGCCAAATTCAAAGAAATATAGTGACCGACTATATTTCCTTCGGAAATGCGGTTCCTGCGGAAGGCAAAAAACATTCGCTTCGCTCACAAACCATCACGCATCTTGCGATGCGCCGGTGCGCAGAAATTTTACTGGCTGATCAGAATATGGTTCATCCAGCTTTTAGCCCACGGGTTTCGCCTAGAATTCTACTGTCTAGCCCTAATGGCTAGTAGTTGCATCTGTGGTTCTCCGGTATATTGAAGAAGGCATCGAAAAATTATATTCACCTGATTTTTCGGGACACGATGTAAAATCACGCGAAGCTAGCTGACGGTGGAGACGGTCTTCAAGGTGCCATAAGCAGATGTTCACCTTGATGTTTCAGCTACTTAACACCCTAATGCTAATATAAAAAGTTACTTTGTATCTTTTCCAACGGCAATGAAGTGAAATTATGACAACACCAGCGTCACTTGCTACTTCGATCCAGCAGTACCAGAGGGCTTATGATAAAGCCATCGAGCTTTTTAGTATCTTTGAGGACGCTGATGCGCCCGAACTACTGCGCATGCAAACATCATTAGAAAATGAAGTTGAAAGCATGCTGCACGTATCAGGTTTAAGTTGGGGGGACTGTGGTAATTTGAGCAGGCATTTCAAATTTATCAAGCTCTATTTAAAGTCAAATGACAAGGTAAACTGTGCGCAAGATGTAAAAGACATAGTCTCCTTTGATTTACCTTTTGCTCTTAGGAATATAGTAATCAAATCAGCAGATGACGAACACTTTGATCAACGGCTAAAAGATGCTGTAACCCCACTTATGAATGGTGGGCACTATGATTCGGCCATTCGTAAAGTTTTTGTGATTCTTACAGATCGGTTGCGTCGCGCATTTGGTGTAAATACGGAAATTGATGGTGAAGAACTCGTTAATCTTGTATTTGGGAAAGGCGGCAAGATCCCAGTTTCGCTCGACGATTCCCAAAAACAGGCTTTTCGTAACCTCGTATGTGGATTTTACGGAGTTTACCGAAATCGTTTTGCTCATAACGATGTGGTGCCTAATCTTGCACAGGTTCGTGCTGTCATCGAAATGGCAAATACGATTATTCTTGATATTGAGGTGATTGCAAGCGAGTCAGCTGGTGAATCGTAACCACATAATTGACTTAGTGCTATGGCAATTAAGCAAAATCAATTTTAATTTATTAGGTAGCAGATCAAGACAGGCAAATCTTAGGGAAAAATAGTGTCTCAAATTCAGCTAAGCCAGAAATTTTCAGAGATGTCCGAAGACGAGCTGCTCCAGTTCTGTCGTATTCTCTATAAAAAAGATGGAATCAAGGCATTGTCGTATGAAGCACTTTCTAAACAAGGCGCTTTGTACTACCACTTGTATCGGCATGGCGTGAACCAAAAGGCATTGATTGTTCGGTTAGATTTGCAAGAAGAGTACATTGCACATAAAGCTACCATTCCTCTGATGCGAAAAGGGCGTTTATCCCAACGCTGGACTTGGGAATATATTGTCAAGGAAGCAACGTCCGTTAAAGAAACAATGGGAATGTTGCCACCGGCTGCTTGGTTTCAAGATAATGGACAGCAATCATTGGTACAAGCTGTTTATTATCTCGGACGAACATGGGAAGATCTTCGTAAGGAACTAAACGATTTTGAAGGAAGCAACTTCGTAGCTTCACGGAATGGTATGCGTTGGCTGAGCCACCCGGAGGCCGCCCTGTCCAATTTCTTGTATGCAAGAGGTATTCAGCATAAGCGAGGGGAAAGATACCCTGATGAATACTCGCAGCACTCAACAGCAAAATATGCATTCTTTGATTTGCATTTCTTGAATAGGAATGGTCAATGGATTGACGTGGAGGTTTGGGGGGATAAACCAAATGGCCATGCTGAAGCACATTACAAAACCAAGCGTGAACACAAAGAAGCCTATAACGAGAGCAATGCTAATTTTCTCGGCATCCATTTCAGAGAATGTTTTAATGAGGAAATGCTAGCCGGAATATTAGAACCGTATATAGGTAGTATTGATGCGTTTCAATTCGATAAACCAACAGATCACCTTATTCACTCGACGCACTGGTCTAACGCAGATGAACTACTGGAATTTTGCCGACATCTCATCACCACTATGCCTGATGGACAGTTCCCATGCGAAGGTTGGCTACGGAAGAGGGGGAAATATAAAGATCGTCCTGGTGAGGTTTACAACACCCTTTCGATTTACATTAAGACGTGGCTTGGAGGAATTAGGAACTTACGTAAACTACTCGATCAATCTCATGTAAGCACTATAGAATGGGATAAAGATTCAGCTATTGCTGCATATCGGAAATTTTATGATGAACACGGATTAACTCCGGGTCAAGCTCGGCATATTAATAGAAAAGGCGGGAAAGTTTCTAGCAAGCTGGCCGCAGAAGCGGCAAGAATTGACAATGCTGTTTTGAAATTTGCGGGTGGTTCTGTGGCAGTAAACGAATTATTGGGAATAGTGATTGATAAAACTAGGCGGTGGTCGCGAGAAGCAATTCTTGATGGATTTCAGGCCATAATTTCAGAGTGGAAAATGTCGCCTATTCAACTACTTTATGAGCATAAAACAGGCAAAACTAAGTTTCCGGAAGAAATCTACAAAAAAACCAGTCAGATAGTTGGCGCAATTAATCAACAGTTTAGTGGTGTAAAAGAAGTGTATGAGATTCTTGGCTTTAAACCGCAACCACTTCCACGAAAGCGAAGAACCAAACGAGTGCTTAATGAGCCTAGTTAGCTCTAGCTTCCAAAATATGCAAGGTTGCGGATGGCAGCAGTTCCAGCGTATCGCTAAAATATTGTAATGGTCACCTGCTATTGAGTATGTTGAATGTCGCCTATGTCTCGCTACCGGATGGTCAAGGTTGAAAAATTTCTACCTGAAAGCTGCTGTTCAAGACAACATACGGGCTTATCTTTACCAATTGAACCATTTATAAAAAATATTCGGTTTAAATCGATACCTAAGACGGCGGCCTTCTGAAAATTATGATCAAACCCATAATTACACTATCCCAGAGGTTGTTTTGGCCATACTGTTTGACCAGACTAGGGTAGAGTGATATGATGCATCCAGTTCCCAGATTTATCGTCTGTGGCGCACCAGTTTCGGATGTAATATCAAAGAGTCAGGCAGAAATGCCCGGCTCTTTTTTATTTCTAGCAGGGAATTTTGAGGGACTGCAAGAAATAGAATTTATAACTATTTTGATTGAAACGCCGATGCAGGGAGTAACAGTCTGTCGGTCTGACCTGGCAAAAGAATGAATCCAAAATGTTTATAAAACGAAATGGCTTTCTCGTCTTTTGCATCAACAATGATCCCAACCACAGCGAGAACATTGCTGGCTTGTGAAACTTTTTGGCAGGCGTCGGCAAGCAATATCGATCCCAAACCTTGGCCATGCGAATCATGATCTACGGCCAATCGTCCAATCAGCGCAACGGGCACAGGATAGCGGGGAAGTTTTCGGGCAAGTGATGCTGGAAGAGCTGAACAACTTACACTTCCGGCACTTAAGGTAAAAAATCCAGCCAGTTTTTTTGTATCATTTTTTGGTGTTGCGACAAACACGCGGGCGACATTTTTACGCACATCTTGCGATGCGTAGCGCCGTATATACTCATTCAGCGGCTCTGATCCGCACTGAAAATTGGCCGTGTCCGTGTCCGCATCAAGTGGACGAATGAGGTATTCCATTAACGCACCTGATCGGCGTGGCGTTGGAATGCGCGATTTAATGCGGCATTAGGCGCTGCGGGCGCGTCAAGCGCTAACAGGAATGACTCGAAGTCTTTTGGGCTTAATGTAATTGACTCATGCTCTTGTACGACACGCTGAGCTGACGCGAGCGCATTGGACAGCACAAACTCCGAAATACTGACATGTACATAACTTGCCGCTTTATCGAGTAATTGTCGCGTATGGCTGTCACATCGAATATTCAAGCGACTTTCTTTTGTCATCGTTGCAGACATGACGGACTCCCTAAAATTGAATGATGATATTGTGCACCATATGTACTCACACCTCAATAGTAATAGGTGCTATGCGACTATTTCGATACTTGGACTATTGCCAGCCTAGGTTATGCATCGCTGTGAGCAGCGGTACATGGTTGCCTACAAATATCAAACGAAAGATATGTAAATTCTTTTGACTGTGCCGAGCGGTGCGCATCTGCCGCGTGCTCACCGCCCTGCACGACCTAAGGATTTTCCAATATCTGTATGAGGAAAAAGCTGATAGTCTGCGGGTATGTATTTATAGGCTCCCGTGTTACTTGAACGGGGGGAGATTGTCATGGCTAATTAGTAATGTTGCAGCAATGCTGGAGAGAAATAAAATGGTTAGCGACGAAACGAAAAATGAGTCAAAGCAAAAAACTTGCTTTGTAATTATGCCGATAGCTGATATGGATGGCTATGAAACGGGACATTTTTCTAGGGTGTATAGCCACCTAATAAAACCAGCTTGCGAAAAAGCTGGTTACCTGCCAGTTCGTGCAGACGATGTTGGTTCAAGCAACTACATCATTATAGATATTTTGCACAAGATACTTGATAGCGATCTTGTACTTTGCGACCTAAGTGGAAGAAATCCGAATGTTCTGTACGAACTCGGAATTCGGCAGGCATTTAATCTGCCAACTGTTTTAATAAAAGACATAAAAACTAACAAAATTTTTGATATACAAGGGCTTCGGTATACAGAGTACAACCAAACACTGAGAGTGGATGAAGTTGTTCGTGATATTGCTCTTCTTCAAAAGTCACTGTCTGAAACTGCGATGGCGAATGGTACAGATGTAAATTCATTAATTCAATTGCTGGCAGTTCAACCTGCAACACGTCCATCAAGCGTCGAGGTGTCAGGTGAAACAAGTGTTATCCTGTCAGCGCTTAAAGATTTGGCAAGTAGAATTTCATCACTTGAACACTCAAGTCTTCCAATTCAAATTCCAAACGAACAAGCTAAGCGGCGATTTAAGCGCCCATCTAGAATGGTTGAGCGCATCGCTGAAGGGTCCTTTATGGTCAACGGTGAAAAAATGGATATTGGTGATGATTTATATATTAAGGGGAAGGAGTTAGGGGTTTTGGCTGACGCATCTCCACACAGTTTAGTAATCAAGAGCAATGCGGGGGAAATTTTTGAATTGCAAATTGACGATCCTCGATTTTCCTTGATTACACTGCTTCCGTTTTAGAAAGAGATTTCCAAGCGAAAAATTAACAAATTTGTAATAGCCGTGATTAGATCAATTTGTTTCAATTAACTTAAAGAAATGTCTAATTTCCACCCCCCAGATTTATCGCTTATGGTGCACATGTTTTTTATTTAAAATCAAATGACTAGCATTTACGGTCTAGCCATTTTATTTTATTTATTTACCCAGCACGGCGCGTAATGCACCCGGAAGTTCGGGATAGGTAAATTTAAACCCTGCCGCCAGCATTCTGACAGGCAACGCGCGCTGGCCTTCCAGCAGCAACACCGCACGCTCCCCCATGGCCCATTTGAGTAAACGCTCCGGCGCGACAAAGATCGCCGGACGTCCGACGGCGTGCGCCAGTTGCTCGGTAAATTCGGCATTGCTCACCGGATGCGGTGCGGTCAGATTAAAAGCGCCGCTCAATTGTTCATCGTGCAACAGGCGCAAGACCATCGCCACATAATCGTCGATATGCACCCAGCTCATCCCTTGCCGCCCCGCCCCCAGACGTGCGCCCAGCGCAAACTTAAAAGGCAATAACATCCGCCCCAACAGCCCGCCCTGATCGCTTAACACCAGTCCCGTGCGCAGCAAACACACCCGCACCCCCAGACCACTGGCAGGCAGCGCCGCGTTTTCCCAATCTGCGCAAAGGTGTGCGGCAAAATCCGCTCCTGCGTCCGACTGCTCGTCTAATTCAACATCCGGGCGGTTGCCGTAGTACCCCACCGCCGAACCGCTCAACAACACCGCCGGTTTCTGCGCGGCATCGGCGATCCGCTGCAACAGTTTTTCGGTCAGCGCAATGCGACTGTCGCGCAAGATTTGTTTGCGTGCCGAAGTCCAGACCGCATCGACAATCGGCGCACCGGCCAGATTGATCACCGCATCAAAGTGCTGCGTTGCATGCCATTCGTCCAGACTCGCCATGGCCTGCACGGTTTTGCCGCACAGTTCCGGCACCAAGGCGGCCTGCCGACTCAGCACGGTGAGCTGATGACCTTGCGCCCGCAACGCCTTACACAGCGCACGACCAATCAACCCCGTCCCGCCCGTCATCAGAATGTTCATCGCTCACCTATTGAATCTACGTAATTTGTAATGGGTACTGTGAATCTTAGTTTACTTCTGCCGGGGCAGCCCGGCGGCTGGTTACTTTCTTTTGAGTCGCCGAAAGAAAGTAACCCAAGAAAAAGCGACCCCGGTTTACCGCACCTGCCTGCAGCCAAACAGGCAGGTGTACCCTTGAAATCAGCAAACGTCGGGGCTGCGGAACTCGCACGATCCGCCAGCGGCCACGTGCTCAAACAGTCCTCGCCCAATGGCACCGACTTTTGCTGACTATCTTCGGCGGCGCACAGGGGCTGCTAGAAGCCGCGTTCATTGTATTATTCCCCGCTGAAATTTCGTATGGCACACACTCTATTTCATATAGCACCAATAAATTGGACTACCTGTAAAGCGCACGGCACGAATCTCAAGCATAAAGGCTGAGGCTGGCCAGACACATATCCGCCTGCATCGCTTTGCCTATGGCAACAATGCCCAGACGGCGCAACCGGCTGCAATCGAGCGGACTATCGATACGATAGGGTGCAAACTCATCGAATGCCAAACGGATGGTTTGCCAATCAGCCCCGGCCTGAAAACTGGCGCGGTAAGATTGCCAGACGATGCGGGTGTCTTCGGTACGCAAATGCAGATTGTAAATCTCACCATTGCCGCACACCTTAAGTTCGATGCCCCGATAAGCGCTCGCATCCAACGCCCCCAGATCGAGACTCGCCTGCACGAAACCGCCGTTATTCGCCAGACTCACCTGACCGCGCAATCTCAGGCAGCGCACCCCGGCCACCTCCGCCGCAATCAGATCTGCCGACGACACGCCGCCCATCACCGTATCCGTGAACACTCGCCATGTCTGCTGATTCGAGGCGATCAGATCGCCGCGACGTCGGTCGTCCAGCATTAACGGCATCACGGCATTCATCCCCTTAAAAATTCAGTTTTTGCGACACACCCCACGTCATCAGCCTGCCCGGACAATAACGCAGATAAAAATATGCGTCGGATGAGAGACGTCCAACGCGCGGCAAAGATTTTCCGCTGGCGGCGCCTAGCATACAAGCAATTCGGTCAGCGCAGCTCAAATCCTTTAAGACTTAGCCGCTTTCATAATCATCGTTGGGAAAATCACTCCGGCAATCAATGGCCCCGCTCCCCTCGTCCTGAAAATCGCGCCTCGCGAGCGCAGGACGAACATTAGGCGCTGTCCTCCACCGCCCGCTTGTGGCAAACTGTCGGCCTGTTCCACCACACCGATCAAATCACCTTGCAACCCTACGAACTCTTCATCGGCCTGCGCTATACGCGCGCCAAGCGACGCAATCATTTCATTTCCTTCATTTCGCTGATCTCGATGCTGGGCATGGGCTTAGGCGTCATGGCGCTGATCGTCGTGCTGTCGGTGATGAACGGTTTCCAGAAGGAAATCCGCGCACGGATGCTAGGCGCGTCCCCTCACCTCGAAGTCGTCGCAGACGGCGGACGCATGGAGAACTGGCAACCCTTGCTGGGCACCGTATTGCATCACCCGCAAGTAGCGGCGGCGGCGCCCTATGTCGCGGGTCAGGGCATGCTGTCGTTCGGCCAGAGCGTACAGGGCGTGATGGTGCGCGGCATCGACCCATCGCTTGAGACCGCCATTACGGATTTATCCAATAACATCAAGGCCGGCAAACTGACCGATTTGCGCAGCACCGAGTTTGGCATCGTGTTGGGTTCGGATCTCGCGCGCGCGCTGGGTGTGAGGATGGGCGAAAAAGTCATGCTGATCGCGCCGCAAGGGTCGATCACCCCCGCCGGCATGATGCCGCGCGTCAAACAGTTTCGCGTCGTCGGGATTTTCGAAATCGGCATGGCTCCGTACGACAATAGTCTGGCGCTGATTAACCTTAACGATGCGCAAAAGCTGTTCCAGCTAGGCGATGCGGTAACCGGCATCAGCACCAAGCTGCGCGAGATTGACCAGGCGCCTCAAGTCGCCGCCGAATTGCAAAACCAGTTGCCGCAAGGCTTGTACGCGAATGACTGGACACACCAGAACAGCAACTATTTCAAAGCCGTGCAGATGGAAAAGAAGATGATGTTCATCATTCTCTCTCTCATAGTTGCGGTCGCTGCATTCAACATCGTCTCCACGCTGGTGATGGCGGTGACCGACAAGCAGGCCGACATCGCCATTTTGCGCACCCTCGGCGCCTCCCCTCGCAGCATCATGAAGATTTTCATGGTGCAAGGGGTGATCATCGGGCTGACCGGCACGCTGCTAGGCTGCCTGTCCGGCATTTTGCTGGCGCTCAATCTGAACGTCGTCGTGCCATTTATCGAGCATCTGTTCGGCGTGCAATTTTTAGCGAAAGACGTGTATTACATCAGCGAACTGCCATCCGACCTGCGCTATGCGGAAGTGGCGACTGTCGCCGCCTTATCATTCATCATCAGCCTGTTAGCGACACTCTATCCGAGCTGGCGCGCATCAAAAACACAACCGGCGGAGGCGCTTCGTTATGAGTAAGAACCAGGATGCAGGACTCAGAACTCAGGACAGCGTCATTTCCTGTGACAACTTAAGCAAAACCTTCACGCTAGGCAAGCAGCAAGTCCCTGTGCTCAAAGGCGTCAGCCTGACCGTTACACGCGGCGAACACATTGCCATCGTCGGTTCCTCAGGGTCGGGCAAAAGCACCCTGCTGCACCTGTTAGGCGGGCTCGACAATGCCAGCGGCGGCAGCGTACAGATACTCGGTCAGGATGTACAAAAGATGAACGAGACGCAGCGCGGCGACATCCGCAACCAGTCTTTGGGCTTCGTCTATCAGTTTCACCATCTGCTGCCGGAATTCACCGCCCTTGAAAACGTCGCGATGCCGCTGCGGATACGCGGCATGACAAGCGCTGCGGCAGAACCTGTTGCCGCCGCCATGCTGGAAAAAGTCGGCCTCGCGCACCGCACCCGGCATTTGCCCGCCGAACTATCCGGTGGCGAGCGTCAGCGCACAGCGGTGGCGCGCGCGCTGGTCACACAACCGGCCTGCGTGTTGGCCGATGAGCCGACAGGCAATCTCGACAGAGCCAGTGCCGAAGCGTTATTCGATTTAATGAAGCTTCTCAACGAACAACTGGGCACCAGCTTCATCGTCGTCACTCACGATCTTGAACTGGCAAAACGCATGCAAAAAATCTTGACGCTGGTGGACGGTGTGCTGACAAACCCCTGAGCGGCATCAACCCCGTTTGCGCCGACGGGCGCGCCATTTCAACAGCACCCCGCCCCGCCACGCCAGCCGCACCGCAACATAGCCGATAAGCGCTAATCCGGCGGCCAGCAGCGGCAAGCCAATCAAAAGCGGTTGACCCATCTGCAACAGCCAGACCCACAACTCGCCGCCCATGTTTTGCCATTGCAGTTCGGGATACGGAAGATTCGACAGCCCATTCCCCCCCGTCGCCTGCGCCCCCAGCCGGTAGGCAAGTAAATACAGCGGCACAATCGTAAACGGATTGGTGTACAGCGTGACAAACAACGCGACCGGCAAATTCACCCGCAACAACACGGCAAACAGAGCGGCCCCTATCATTTGCAACGGCCCGGGAATCAGCCCGCAGAACAGGCCGATCGCAACCCCCCCCGCCACCGAACGACGATGTAAATGCCACAAATTAGGCTCAGCCAGCCAACGAGCAAACGGCTTGAGCCAGCGGCTATTCACCACGGTGTCGTGATGCGGCAAAACCCGATGTAAAAATTTTCGCATGACGGCATTCTAACCGTGCGTTACGCTGTGCGCATGGTTCTCTTCGCGGTGTTTTTTACGGCTGGCGTCTGCCTGCTGCAACTGCAGGCACGACTACCCGACTTTATCTGGGCCTGGTGTCTTGCAGGGGGGCTCCTGTTGCCGCTCACCCAAAGACACCGCCTAGTCCACCAGATATTAATTGCAGTTATTGCCTGTGGCATCGGATTTTTCCATGCCGCATGGCAGGGCGAACAAAGGCTGGCTGACAGCCTGCCCGCTGAGTGGCAGGGTCGCGACATCGAGGTGTCCGGCATCGTAGCCCAATTACCGCACCAAACGGCTCGCGGTCAACGCTTCAGGTTTGATGTCGAACGCACGCTGACGCCCGGGGCGCATGTGCCGGCGCACCTTTATCTCAGCAGCTATATCAGTTTAAAAATGCCACCGCCCCAATATCATGCAGGCCAACGCTGGCAACTGACCGTGCGACTCAAGCAACCGCACGGCAGCAGCAATCCGCACGGGTTTGACTTTGAACTGTGGGCGCTGGAAAACAACGTACGCGCCATCGGCTACATTCATAATCTCGTCCCTCCGCTCCTGATCGATCATCGCGCACGGGGAATGCACTACCGGATTGAAGCGTGGCGTGAAGCGATACGCGACAAATTCACCGATACATTAGGTTACGCCCCCTACACCGGAATACTCACCGCACTGGCGGTCGGCGATCAGGACAGCATTTCAGCCGAGCAGTGGGAGACCTTCCGGCGCACCGGCGTCATTCACCTGATGAGCATTTCAGGACTGCACATCACAATGCTCGCCGGCATGATGTTTACCCTCGTGTACTGGCTGTGGCGGCGCAACAGCCGGATGACACTATGGTTGCCAGCCCGTAAGGCCGCCGCCATCGCGGCGATGCTGACCGCGTATCTCTACTCAGAACTGGCAGGCTACGGCGTTCCGGCGCAACGCACCGTGTTTATGGTAAGTGCCGTGGCGGCCGCCCTATGGCTCAACCGCAACTTCTCGCTCGCGCAAATACTCAGCATCGCTTTGCTGGGAGTGCTGATTGCGGATCCTTGGGCGGTACTCTCCCCGGGATTTTTGCTGTCGTTTAGCGCGGTCGCCCTCATCCTGTACACCACCAGCCATCGCATCGGACGCACGGAAACTCAACCTGACACCGCACCGACGGTTCGCCTGGTATTACGCGGAATACGCGAATACACCACCGTACAGTGGACGATGTACATCGGCCTGCTGCCGCTGCTGCTGATGCTGTTCGGGCAGCTCTCGCTGGTCTCGCCTATCGCCAATGCCTTCGCAATCCCGCTGATCAGCCTCGTCGTCGTACCGCTAGCCCTTGCTGGCGCGGCCCTGCCCACCGAAGTGCCGTTATGGCTCGCACATATCGCGCTTGATCTGACGATGTTCCCGCTGCAAGGTTTGAGCGACTGGCCGTACGCGGTATGGATACAACACATCCCGCCACGCTGGAGTATCGCAACCGGCGTCATCGGCGCGCTCTGGATACTCCTTCCCCGGGGATTTGCCTCGCGCTGGCTGGGCGGTTTGCTGCTCTTGCCAATGTTTTTGAACACCCCCGCGCCCCCACAACCCGACACCCTGCGCCTCACCCTCTTTGATGTCGGTCAGGGATTGTCGGTGCTGGCAGAAACCCGCCATCACACGCTGCTCTACGACACGGGCCCCGATTACACAGGAGAGGGCGACAGCGGTATTGTGATACCGACCTTGCACGCGATGGGCATAAAGCATCTGGACGGACTGATCATCAGCCACGATGACGCCGACCATGCAGGCGGCACAGCCTCCCTCTTAAAATCCATCCGGACAGACTGGGTCGCCGCATCAACCCCGGCCGCACCCGCAACGATGCGCCGCTGCTACGATGGCATCAGCTGGCGCTGGGACGACGTTCAGTTTGACCTGCTGCATCCGGGGCGCAACAGCACGGGCAAAGCGCACGACAACAACCTGAGTTGCGTGTTGCGCATCAGCATAGGCGACCGGCATATTCTGTTGCCCGGCGACATCGAAAAACGCGGCGAACAACGGCTACTGCTCAAGCACCCGGAACAGCTAGCTGCCAATTTTCTGGTTGTGCCGCATCACGGCAGTGCGGGTTCATCAGGCGTCGATTTTGTAGCGGCCGTACTACCCGACTATGCGGTATTTACCGCAGGCTACCGAAACCGCTTCGGCCATCCTAAGGAGCCGATTCTGCAGCGCTATCTGGACAGCGGAGCGACCTTGCTGCGCTCCGATCAGGATGGCGCGATTCTGGTCGAGATGGACGCGCAAGGCATCAAGGTTGAGCGCTATCGCATCACGCATGCTCACTACTGGACTCACCGGACGAATTGACTATGCCGAAATAACTAGGCATTCAGGCATATTGTCCGCATACCCGAAAACTGAAAAACTGCGCACCTGAGATTGGCACAGGCGGGCGGATGAAGCACGAAACGCAATTGCTCTATTTATTGCTGGCGCTCTCTGCCGGACACACGGCGCCCACTCCGCCGCCAAACAAAACCGTGCAGCTGCCCGCGCAGCCCAATAAAACGCACTGTCGCGAGACAAAAAATGCAGTCGCAAGCCGCGTCTGTCTGCCGCCAAAGCGGACTTAAGTCATACCCATTAACCTCAACGGGGGAAATATGCCGATCAAAATCCTGCTCATCGCAACCTTTGTGCTGACGCTCACAGGCTGTGCGAGCCTGCCAGCCGTGCAGAAGTACTCCGTTCAGACCCGCGCCTTAGCCGATTCGATCGATGTCTTAGCACAAGACAGCAGTGCATCCTGCTTCAGAAGGCTTGCCCTCGATGTGCCGGTCAAAGGGCTCTCGAACGACACCCGCCTGTCTTATGCCGCTGATTGCGATCAATTAAAGCTGGCTGGCAATCACTTCATACAGTTCAATGGCATCACACGCGCCTATGGTGAATTACTGGGGCAGCTGGCGGATAATCAACGTCTGTTCCCAGATGAGGCTAGCGCAAAAAACGCCCTCGCCAATTTCAACACGGCAGCACCTTATTTTAATGCCGCCCAGCTCAACGCCGTCAGCGCCTTAGCCAATCTGCTGCTGCGCGCGTCAACCGATGCCTACCGGCGCAATGAAATAAAACAGGTACTTGATCGACACGATGACATCGTTCAGCTCGCCTCCCTGCTCAGCGCCTTCATCAACCATGGGTACTTGCCGGTGCTGGCAAATGAATCGGGCAATCTCGACGGTCTGGAGGAGCTGCTCAATGACCGCTATATCAAAACAGAACCCTTGCGCGCCCGGGAACTGATCGAATCGATCAAACAGCAAAAAATCAATTTAGCTTATCGCCAGAAATCCGCCAAGGCCGTATTGATCGCCATAGACGCGATGGTCGATGTACACGCCGCGCTGCTGAACAATGCCGACAACGACAAACTGCTGATCGAATTATTGCAAGATTACGCAGGAAAAATCCATCAGGTCAGAAGTCAAATCCTGTCCGCCTTCTAATCAAATCAAGTAGACGACCATGCTAACCGACAAAAAATTACTTCCGGCTCAGGTTTTTGAAATTGCCGATGCCATTCAGGCCGCCGCAGCAGCCGCGCTTATCTTACGACGATCGCTAAAAGGCAGCTTAACAAATCAGCAATATGACGCTTTAGTCGCACGCGAAACTGCGCTGCGCTATGACGCCGACCGCTATCGGGCCGTCGGGATTACCCTGCTGGCCTGTAATGGCGAAATCACCACGCAAGGACTGGTGGATGCGATAGACCATGCAACCGCTGCCATCCATACGATCCATGATGTCGGCCGGATACTGAACATTCTGAGTAAAATCACAACGCTGAGCATCACCATTGCCAGCGGAAATGCACAAGCGATCCTGACTCAGTTATCCGAATTAAAAGGCGTCGTCAAAGCCAATACTGCCGTATAAATTTCCACCTTGCTACGTGTGCGATGAAAATCAATCTCAGCCTTGATCACGTCGCGAAATCTACTGGCCAGCTCGAAACATGCTGGGCGGATACCTATCCGCACTCATTTTCAAATGACGGGAGTTCTCATGCAAATTGACTTTCACCACGCAACCACCTATGTCGTCGCCCGCGAAGCGGGTTTTAATCATCACGATGCCGGCATCATTGCCTACGCATCCCAGTATGTGGACGATGCAACCTGCAGCGGCGCCGTCTATTTCGATAACGGTGCCGCCTATAAGCGCATCAATTCGGCACACAAAATGATCGACATTCGCAATGCGGAAGAACTGGCCAACCACACTGTCTGGCTGCCTTTTCACTTTTTACCCGGCAACGGCGGATTGCCGTCAGAGCAGAATCCAGAGGGCAGTTTCATCGACAAAATCGTCTGTACGCCGGACAGTCCGATCGCGCGTGAAATGGTGCGCGATGCCATACTGGAAAAGCATCGCACCTATGGATTGCACAGGCTAGGCGTAACCCTGCATGTCTATGCGGATACCTGGGCACATCAAGGCTTTGCTGGTGTGACACACCAAATCAACGAAGTGGAAAAAGCCCGCGAAACCGGCAAGTCCGGTATTTTCAACAAGCCTTTGAGTTCCCTGCTGGACAGTTTTCTGGATGACGCCATTCCGCCGTTAGGACACGCCCGTGCGCAAGTCTTTCCCGATATGCCCTTTTTACGCTGGCAGTACAAAAACGGCCGCGGCAAACTCATCCCGCGCGACAATCCGGCCGACTTTCTGGCCGCCAGCGAACAGATGTGCATCGCCATGCGGCGTTATATTCTGGGCGATCCGCAGGCGAGCGTACGCGGACTTAGCGATCAGACACGGAAACAAATCAGCACGATGTTTGCCACCACCCTGTCCGATGACGGCTCCTGGCGTCACCAAAAATGGCTCACGGCCATTCGGGACGGACTATTTACTGTATGCGGAAAAGCGGATATCGACGACTACAATCCGCTGGGTGAGGCTTCATGGAAAGCCGATGCGCTCGGCACGAGCGATGACCTGCATGAATACCGCTATCAGTCACACTTTCTGAGCAGCAACTGGAAACAGTTTCACGATGCGATTCAGGCGCACCGGTTCAACGTGATTTACAACATTCTGCCCAAATACGGTATCTGCGCCGCCTAAACGGATGCTCGCACATCAAGCACTTTTGACAGACTCCGCCGCTTTGCTGATAAGATGATTTCCCATCTTTACCTCGCAACGATCAGGAACATGATTTCTTTGAACGCATTTCAGGCCGCCCCCGGCTTTGACGACCCGCTACAGATGCTACGCGCCTGCCATGACAAGATATTGCAACAATGCGCCACGCTGAAAAAGCTGGACACACACCTCAGGAAAAACGGATGTAACACACAGACCCAGCAAGCCGCATCAGGGATACTGCGCTACTTTGACAGCGCAGGGCAATTTCACCATCAGGATGAGGAAGAAAATTTGTTCCCCGCGCTGCTCACCTGCTCCGATACCGATACCGGCTTGCTGGCCTGCCTGCTTGCCGAACACGAGGAGATGCTAAGCGCGTGGACTGCGCTGCGCCCCGTGCTGCTGCAAGTCGTCGCAGGTCATGAAACCTCTGTCGACAGTGCGCTGATCGAAAATTTTATTACCCGCCACACCGATCATATTGCGATCGAAAATGCACAACTGCTGCCGATGGCAGCGCGCCTGTTAAGCACACAACAGATCATGCTGCTTGGTCGAAAAATGAGCGAGCGCCGTGGCGCAAAATTTACCGAATCAACACGCCCCTAATCGACTTCTTCGACCTTGATCAGCACGGTGCGCGCTTCATTGAGTCTGGAGGTGCTACGCGAGGTGATCGTCGAATCATCTGTACTGTGCTGCTGCTCCGTGCCGCCCAGACTGATCCATACACCTAAGCGCCCCGATACGGTGCTGTTCGTATTTTGTATGCGCGCCGTATTCTGATTCGGTGCTACCGCGTCATTCTGCGTGCTGATTTCCAGCGTCACACGGTCTCCCTGTATGCGCGGCAACACATAAAATCCACTGGCAACATCACGGTACTGCGTCGTTTCTGTCACCTGCGCACCCCAGGGGGTTTGTACGACCTGTCGCTGAGGAACCGGTACAGTCTGGCCGCTGCGCACCAGAGCCCGGTTACCCTCCAGCACCTGCAGCTGCTGCGTTTTCTTATCGTCTTCAAGCGACCGGGTGCTGATGATTCTGGCCGTGCCTTCCTGTCCCAGACTGATACGCCCTCCCACGCTGCCCGACAGTGCCATTAAGCGGGATGCCGTATCGCTGTCGACATTCTGCATCACGGTGATTTTCAAACGGCGCGGCATCGTGTCCAGTCCCTCGAGCAGACGTTTAATCTGTGTAATGTTATGGGAGGATGCGCGCAAAACAAGCTGGTAGTTCATGCCGCTGACCATTTCGTCCTTGTCGAGCAAAGGCCGGATCACCGGTATCAGTTCTTCAGCCGTGCGGTGCTTAAGATTAATGATTTCCAGCTCGCTGGCATGCACTGACACGCTAAACAGCACGGCTAACAACAGCATAATTCGTCTTTTCATTTTTTTCCCCTTTACAAGTTCGGCTACTCTACCGTAAATTGTTGTCCATGAAATATCCAGCCACACTTTTTGCATTATTGCTGCTGAGCGCCTGCGGCACGGCACCGGTTCATACAGCCGCGCCACAAGCGACCTATAATGATGAAGCGCAGATGAGCAATCTGGCCATCTATGCGATGAGTCTGCACGATACACCCTACCAGTACGGCGGTGCTTCGCGAAGCAACGGTTTCGACTGCAGCGGTTTTGTGCAATTCGTGTTCCAGAACTCCCTCGGGCTGAATCTGCCGCGCACCAGCGCTGAAATGGGTCGCATCGGCACGCCGTTAGACGCGGCCCAGTTAAGACCCGGAGATCTGGTGTTCTTCAACACCACACGCAGCGCGAATTCCCATGTCGGCATTTTTATCGGCGAAAACCGCTTCGTTCATTCGCCTAAAACCGGCAAAGCGATCATGATTACCAGCCTGAATGAAAAGTACTGGCGCGCCCGATACAACGGCGCCCGCCGCATCACCCCCAGCAAACAGCTCGCCGTCAATAATTAATTGACTTGTCGTGCAGCCTTGAGCCCCTCGGCCAGCTGATACACTGTCATCGCATAAAAATCGCTGTTGTTGTAGCGTGTAATCACGTCAAAATTATTAAATCCCAGCCAGTATTCTTTTCCCTCCGTCACGGTATAGTCCATCAATCGCGCTTTTTCTGACGGACTGACATGACCACGGGCGACGATATCAGATTCCTGCCACACGGCTAGGCTGCGCGGAATTTTAGTGATCTCGCTGCAACATCCTTCGCTGACCTGTGCGCGCACCGCAACCGGCCCGCCTTCGATCCAGCCGTATTCCTTCAGATAATTGGCCACGCTACCGATCGCATCGACAGGCTCGTTCAACAGATCAATTTTGTGATTACCGTTAAAATCGACCGCATACTTGCGATAACTGCCGGGCATGAACTGAGGAATCCCTAGTGCACCGGCATAAGAACTTTTCACCTCAAATAGATCAAATTGCTGCTCTCTGGCCAGCAGCAGATAATTTTCCAGTTCCTCGCGAAAAAAGGCCGCGCGTCGGGGATAATCAAATGCCAGTGTCGTCAGGGCATCGAGGGTACGAAAATTCCCGCAATTCTGACCGTAAATCGTCTCGACACCGATCAGCGCGACGAGCATCTCCTGAGGCACGCCGTATTGCTTTTCGGCCCGACGCAATGCAGAGCGGTGCTTATCCCAGAACGCAAGTCCCAGCTTAAGGCGCCGGGCGTTGACGAAGGACGCTCGATATTCCAGCCACGGCTTGATCGTTGAGGGGCGCGAGATCAGCTCGACAGCCTGAGGCCTGTGATTCACCCGTGCAAAAACAGCCGCCAAGTCATCGCGATCGAACTGGTGCCGGTTGACCATTTCATCAATAAATTCAGGGATGCCCGGCAGCGTAGCCGACATCACCGGAGCGGCGAGCAAACAGCCCAACAGAGAACAAACGCAATATAAATAGGATTTCATAGCGCAGATTTTAACCTATGCTCGACAAATTGCTGCCATTGCTGGTAAATTTCGCCTATCGCTGAAGGATTACACCAGCACAACCACAACCGAAAGACCTCTCATGACCACTCAACACCACCGCCTCATCATTTTGGGTTCAGGACCTGCCGGTTATACAGCGGCCGTCTATGCTGCGCGCGCGAACCTCGGCCCCGTGCTGATCACCGGTATGGCGCAGGGAGGACAACTGATGACCACCACGGAAGTCGACAACTGGCCGGGTGATGTCTCCGGTGTACAGGGGCCGGAATTGATGTCACGGCTGCAACAGCACGCTGAGCGCTTCAATACGCTCATGATTTCCGATCACATCCACACTGCCCGCCTGCAACAAAAACCGTTTCTGCTCGAAGGTGATGCCGGCAGCTATACCTGCGATGCACTGATTATCTGCACCGGCGCATCCGCTCAGTATCTGGGACTGCCCTCTGAAGAGGCGTTCATGGGACGCGGCGTATCGGGTTGCGCGACCTGCGACGGATTTTTCTACCGGGGACAAAATGTGGCCGTTATCGGCGGCGGCAATACCGCCGTTGAAGAAGCACTGTATCTGGCCAACATCGCGAAACACGTCACCCTGGTACACCGTCGCGACACCTTCCGCGCCGAACGCATCATGATCGATCATCTGATGGAGAAAGTGGCCGAGGGGAAAATCACCCTGCAACTCAATAGCACGCTCGATGAAGTGTTAGGAGATGCCTCAGGCGTCACCGGCATGCGCGTCAAAGATGTGCAAAGCGGCGACAAACAGGATATCGAATTGACCGGCGTGTTCATCGCAATCGGCCATAAACCGAATACCGAGATCTTCGCAGGTCAGCTGGAAATGAACAACGGCTACATCAGCACACGCGGCGGCTCAACGGGCAACGCGACAGCCGCCAGCATTTCAGGCGTGTTCGCGGCAGGCGACGTACAGGATCAAATCTATCGTCAGGCGGTGACTAGCGCGGCGACCGGCTGCATGGCGGCGCTCGATGCGGATAAATATCTGGCCTCTATCGGCAAGCTGTAACACGTAGCGTCATGAACGCAACCGTTGAGGATGGCATTTTGTTCCGCTCGGTCGTAGGCCATGTGACGCCGCTGGCTGAGCAAAACCGCGCGACTCAAGCAAAACCTGCCGTTCAAACCCGGGTGCGCAGTACACGCAACGTCCCTAAAATGGTCGACACCCTGTCCGACTATGCAGCTCAGCCGTCAGCGGAAACCTATCTCGCCAATGGCTTATCGCGCATGATGCTGCGTAAACTACGGCGCAGCAGTATCGAAGACAGTCTCGATCTGCACGGCAGCCCGATTGAAACAGCGCGGGTTCTGTTGCAACACTTTATTTTTTCGGCAACACAACAGCAGTTTCGTCATGTACTGATCATTCACGGTAAGGGCACCAACAGTCCGGGAGGGGAAGCAGTGCTGCGCGCGCTGACCCGCAATTGGCTGACGCAGCATCCTCAGGTACTGGCTTATTGCCTTGCCCCGCCTAATCTGGGCGGCGACGGTGCGGTCATCATTCTGCTCAAAAACAACTTGCGGACACTTTAAACGGCCGCCTCGACGCCTTGCCCTTCAAAGACGATCCTCATCAACGTCCCCTGACCATTAGAACCTGACAGTGCATAAACCTCAGCCCGATGACGATGAGCAATTTCGCGGACGATAGATAACCCTAACCCGCAGCCATCCTGCAGCGTACCCGGCACGCGATAAAATCGCTCGAATATGCGCTCGCGTTCACACACCGCAATACCCGGACCATTGTCTTCCACCTCGAGGTAGACCTTATCTTCATTGCGGGTGATCCGCACCGTCACCCGGCCGCTGTAATGGCTGTAGCGCAACGCATTATCGATCAGGTTGCCTAGCATCTCACCCATCAGCAAGGCGCTCCCCGTCACGACAATATCGCTCTCATCGCTCTCCAGTCCCAGATCGATATGACGCTTCAGAGAACGCGGCACCCAGGATTGCGTGATGCTGCGCGCCAGCCCCACCAGATTCAGCCGGGAAAAACTCTCCTGCGTTTGCGCGCCCGGCTCTGAACTGGCCAGCACCAGCAACTGGCTGATCATACGACCTGCCTGATCGGCGGCGATATGCAACTGCTGCATCGTGTAATGTATCTCATCGACATTATCCATGCCCATGATCAACTCGGCCTGCGCCTTAAAACCGCTCAGCGGTGTGCGCAACTGATGAGCTGCATTTGTAATAAAACGCCGTTGTGAATTTAATGACACATCCAGACGCGCCATCAATTCATTGAAACTGTGGATCAGCGGCCTGACCTCAAAAATGATTTGCTGCTCCGGCAAAGGATGCAAATCCAGTGAAGAACGGCAGGTTATCTCATCGCGCAAGTCGAGCAAAGGCCGCAAGCCCCGTCCCACCCCCCACCAGACCAGCACAGCAGAAAGTCCCATCAGAATCAAATGAGCTGGCAGCACGCGCCAAATCCACTCTCGTGCTCGTTCATGATAAAGCACCAGCGTTTTTGCCACCACCATCACAACAGGCTCCGCATGTTCATCGGCCTGCGGCATGATCACGGCCATCATGCGTACCGGTTTGTCTCTGTAGGTGTCGAAATAATAGATTGGATCTTCACTGAGCATTTCCGTCGGCTCCGGCAAATCGGCATAACCGAACCGAAAGTTACTCTGCACGCCGCGAAAAAAATAGTGAACCTCATCTTTTTTATCTTCCGTCAGAATGCTTACGTTACGGTCGCTAAACCCCACATTCCCCTGCTTGACATTTAACTGCTCCAGCAATTTAGCACTGACATCCTGCAAAAAATGGTCGTGCCTGCGCGTCGCACTGTCGTACCCCATTTTGCTGACGACCGCGATGTTAATGACCAGCAGTATCAACATCGGCAGCAACACACTCCACAGCAAGCGATGGCGTAGGCTGACCGTTTTAATCCAATTGCGATATCCGTTCACGGCAACTCTAGCATGTACCCCAAACCGCGCAAAGTGAGGATACTGACCCCTCCACTCTCAATTTTTTTGCGCAGGCGATGCACATAGACCTCAACTGCATTGCTGCTGATTTCCTCCCCTGCAGAGGAAAGCTGTTCGCACAGAACGTCTTTGCTGATTACACGACCGGCCTGCTGCATCAGTATTTTCAACAAGTTCAGTTCACGTGCGAGCAAATCAAGCGGTACATGATTGAGCGTGGCGCATTGCCCCTCCAAATCCAGACACAATCCCGCCACTTCCAGCCGGGCATGGCCAACAGGCTGACTGCGCCTCAACAATGCCCTGATGCGTGCCTCCAGCTCCTGCAAATCGAAGGGCTTGGCCAGATAATCATCCGCACCGCCATCGAGCCCGTGAACCCGGTCAGTCAGACTGTTGCGAGCTGTCAAGAGCAACACCGGCATTACATTGCCGCGCTGGCGTAATCGGGAAAGAATTTCGGAGCCATCCATATCCGGCAACCCCAGATCGAGTATCAGCAGATCAAAGCGTTTCACAGTCAACAAATGATCTGCGCGCTGACCGTTTGCCTCATGGGTCACCGTAAAACCGGCCAACTGCAGCGCGTGCATCAGACCATTGGCCAGCACCGGGTCATCTTCTACGAGAAGTAAATGCATAACAATTTCGTGAATTAGTTTTAAAATTTCGTCACAACACGCCCGTCATCACCAGCGCGATGAAAGCACAAAACAGAGCGAAATGGCTGATACCTTCGATGGCATTGGTTTCGCCGTCGTGCAGGTTGTTCATAACGGTCAGAAAGGTGAGCAGCAGCATACCGCCCTGCACCGGCGTGAGTGCTAAATCGATTCGCTCTCCGTTGAATAGCGCAATGCCCTCGAGCACAGGCAGCGTCAACAGCACCGTTGCCAATGAGGCGCCCAGCGCTATATTGACGGTAGTCTGCATACGATTTTGCTGGGCAGCCTTCAGCGCGGTCAATATCTCAGGACTGGCAGAAATCAAGGCGACCAGCACGGCAGGAATCGCACGAGGCAAACCACTGCCGGCGAGCCCTGCATCAAGCAGTACGGACAATCCCTCTGAGAGCAGACCCACCAGCACAATCGCCCCCAGCATCAGAGCAACATGCAGGCTATTCGGACTCTTGAGCCTGTCCTGCACTTCTTCTTCCAGCTGGGTCGAATATTCGAAAAAGCGGCGATGTTCAACTGTCTGCAGGCGAAGAAAGGCGGCATACATCACGACCATCATGACGATAGAAAAAACGGAGTATCCCATCCATTTCGCTTCCGGCACAAAATCCGGGATAAACATGCCAATTCCGATCGCAACCAGCAGCATGGCGATGAAGGAATTGGCCGAATCCACATTGTAGCGGGCGCTGCCGTGTCTCAGACCGCCGGCAATCGCCGCGAGCCCCAGTATGCCGTTGATATCGAACATGATCGCGGCAAACACGGTATCGCGAGTCAGCGTCGGATTCGGCGCCCCTTGCAGCAAAACGATCAGGATCACTACTTCCACCGAGACAGCAGCAAGCGTCAGGATCAGCGTGCCATAAGGTTCACCTAAGCGCAGCGCAAGTACTTCTGCATGGTGAGCAATGCGAAACGCAACGCCGATGATCGCGGCTAATATGGCCAGCAAGGCAGCCCACAACAGCACTCCGCCCTGCTCGACCGCGGCGTGTTCCAGCGTAAAACCTAACGCCAGCATCACCAAGGCAATGGCGACAGGCCATTCGGACTTAAGCGTATTCATAACAAGTCCTGCCCATCATAAGTGCTGATCCGTCCGAGACGAGTGCAACGCCCGTTGTTAATCTGCCCATGCTACTCTTGAACGGGCAGCGTACACAATCTCGTAAACGTCTGCACATCGGTTACCCATAACACGCCGTCCCCTGTCTGCCCCGTATGCGCAGTGCGGTGAATGATAGCCAAAATCTCATCAAGCATCTCATCGGGAGCAATAATTTCAATACGCAGCTTTTTGGTAAAGTCAGTCAACTCGTTTTTCAGCGAGTCACTCTGCTCGATGCCCGAATGCGCGCTGCATCCTTCCACATTTGAAATATTCATACCGGGAAAACCCGGCAGCAGCCGGAACGCATCACGTATTTTATGCAGTTTTGCGGGCCGCACGATTGCTTTAATTTCTTTCATTTTGTTCTCCTAGGCCTCGACCGGCTTCTCTTCAAACCATTTATACAACGTAGGCAGCACCACCAGTGTCAGCAAGGTGGAGGTAATCAGTCCGCCGATCACAACGATCGCCAGAGGACGCTGCACTTCAGAACCCGGTCCGCTGGCAAACAACATGGGGATCAGGCCCAGCATCGCCACGGTTGCAGTCATCAGCACCGGACGAAAACGCTGGCGACAGCCCTGCACGACGGCTGCCGTCTGACTCATTCCTTCATCGCGCAAACTGCGAATATAAGATACCAGCACCACACCGTTGAGTACTGCGATGCCCCACAACGCGATGAAACCGACCGATGCCGGCACTGACAAATATTCGCCGGTGATAAACAAGGCCACCACGCCGCCGATCGATGCGAAGGGCAGCACCAGAATGATCAAAGCAGCATATCGCAGCGAACCAAATAGCAAAAACAACAGGAAGAAAATCGCCGCAACCGTCACGGGCACGATAATTTTCAGATGCCCCATGGCACGCTCCATATTCTGAAATTGTCCGCCCCACTCCAGATAATAACCGTCAGGCAGCTTGATTTTGCTATCCACCGCCTGCTGCAACTCGGTCACGAAACTGCCCAGATCCCGGTCCTTCACATTGACCCCGATCACGATACGGCGTTTGCCTTTTTCACGACTAATCTGAGCCGGACCATCGGCCACACTGATCTGGGCCAGATTTTCCAGCGCCACCAGCGCACCATTCGGAGACATCACCAACAGACTGCGTATAGTGGCCACATCGCCGCGAAATGCCTCCGGCAAACGCACGACCGCGCCGAAGCGACGCTCGCCCTCATAAATTTCGGTCGAGATTCTCCCGCCTATCGCCGATTCAATCACATCGTTGATATCCGAGACGTTGATGCCGTGACGGGCGATGGCCTGACGGTCGATCTCAATCGACAGATACTGCTGCCCGGTCACCCGTTCCACCTTGAGTTCCTGCGCACCTTTGACTGAGCCTGCCACTTTGGCAATGGCATCGGCCTTTTGTTTGAGCAGTTCCAAATCATCGCCAAACAGCTTGATCGCCACGTCAGAACGCACGCCTGTCACCATCTCGTCCACCCGGTCTGAAATCGGCTGCGCCATAACGATCTGCACCCCCGGCAAGGTTATCAGTTTTTCCCGTATCGCGGCCGCAATGTCATCCTGATTCCAGCCTTTAGGCCACTCGCTGCGCGGCTTGAGACTGACGATCGGCGTCGACTCATTCTGACCTTGCGAGTCGGCAGGACTCTCACCGCGCCCGACGCCTGAAACGGCAGACTTTACGCCCGGCACCTGCATCACAAGCCGCATCGCTTCCATTTCGAGCTTGATGGATTCCTCAAGCGAAATATTCGGCACGCGGTTGATCCCCGGCACAATCGAACCTTCCTTCATCTCGGGGATAAAAGCGGTGCCCAGCAAAGGTAATATCAAGAGCGCCACAACAAACAGCGCCGATGCGGCCATGATAGTCTTACGGCCATTATCCATGGTCCAGTCCAGCAAGCGCAAATAGGGCTTTTTGGCCAGCGCGACCAGACGCGTATCGTGCTCGTCTTTACCGACCAGCAAATAAGAGCAGAGTACCGGCGTGAGGGTAAGCGCCAGAATCAGAGAGACAAACAAGGCGATGGCGATGGTAAAAGCCAGCGGCGCAAACATCTTGCCCTCCATGCCTTGCAGCGTCATCAACGGTAAGAACACCAGAATAATGATAGATACCCCGAAGATCACCGGCGTGCCCACTTCAGTGGCCGCATCGAGCACCACCCGCACCCGGCTAAGCCCCCGGCCCTTATTTTCAGCCAGTCGCTGAAAAGCATTCTCCACCACCACGACCGAGCCATCCACGATCAGCCCGGTGGCAATTGCAAGCCCCCCGAGTGACATCAGATTGGCTGATAAACCATAATGATTCATCACCATGAAAGTGACCAGCGGCGTCAACACCAGACTTGCCACCACCACCAGCGATGAGCGCACGTCGCCCAAAAACAGGAACAATACGATGATGACCAGTACCACGCCTTCAATCAGCACCTTCACCACCGTACCCAGCGCCGCATCCACCAGCTCACTACGGTCATAATACGGCACGATCTTCAGACCATCAGGCAGCATACCCTTGTCGTTGATCTCCTTGACCCGCTCTTTGACCCGCGACACCACCTCTTTGGCGTTGCCGGCACGCATCATCATGACAATGCCGCCTACCGACTCGGTGACGCCATTTTTGAGCAGCGCACCGTAGCGAACTTCATGCCCGATGGATACATCGGCCACATCTTTCACAAACACAGGCACGCCGTCCTGCTCTTTGAGCACGATGCTGCGGATATCATCGAGATCCTTGATCAGACCGATACCGCGGATCAGATACTGCTCGGCATAGTGAGGCAGCACCCCGCCGCCCGCATTGGCATTGTTGCGTGCCAGCGCCTGATAGACATCGGTCAGCGTGACTTTGTAGTGACGCATCCGGTCCGGATTGACCAGCGCCTGATATTGTTTGACGTAACCGCCCTGGGAGTTAATTTCCGCCACACCGGGAATGCCGCGCAACAGCGGCCTGACGACCCAGTCCTGCGCGATGCGGCGGCGGGTCAGCTCCTCAACAGACAACACCTTATTCCCGTCATCCGGCAAATCCAGCGTGTACTGGTACACTTCACCCAATCCGGTTGACAGCGGCCCCAGCGTCGGGGACACACCCTGTGGCATGCGACCGGCAGCCTCGATCAGCCGCTCCATGACCAGCTGACGCGCGAAGTACACATCAGTGGCATCGGTAAACACCAGTGTAATCAGCGACAAACCCGGTTTATTGAGCGAACGCATCTCCTCTAGACCGGGCAGGCCGGTCATCGCCATTTCCATCGGCACGGTGACGAAACGTTCGACTTCTTCAGGCGAGCGGCCTTGCGCCACCGTTGCGATCTGCACCTGCACATTGGTCACATCGGGAAACGCATCTACCGACAATTTTCGCGTCGCATCCAGCCCGAACACGACCAGACAGACGGCCACCACGACCAGCACCAGCCGCTGCTTGAGCGCTGCGCGTATTAATGATTCCAGCATAATGAGCCTTTATTTGACTTTGTTGATCACGGAGCAGCTTAGCCTTCGAGTTCCTTGCGGCGGCGCTCGTTATTGAGATGAAACGCGCCTTCCGTGACGATCTTCTCGCCCTCGGCCAGACCTGAGATCACCGGAGCCACCCCTGCATTTTCCTGTCCCAGTTTTACCTGCCGCAATTCGAAATGCTGTGCATCCTTCTGAACAAAGACATAATCCTGACTCCCGTCATGCACAACCGCGACCACCGGCACCATCAGACGTTTGTGCAGCGCACCGCGTATCAGCATAGACGCGAGCATGCCCGGCTTAATCAAGCGATCCGCATTTTCCACATCCATACGGGCAGTGACCGTGCGCGTGTCGGGTTTAACCGTATCCGAGACGAAAATCAGTCGTCCTTTGATCGCCTGATCTCCCAGCGCCGGAATCTCAGCTTCCGTCACGCCGCCCGCTCTGACAAGCCCTGCCTGCTGCTCCGGAATTTCGGCAACCAGCCAGACATGAGACAGGTCAGCCACGGTAAACAACGCATCGGCCGGTTGCACGACCTGCCCCTGCGTGATCTTGCGCTCGATCACCACCCCGTCTATCGTTGCGATGACGGAGGATACCGAATGCACCGAACGCGTCGAGGCTAATTGTTTAATGTCAGCTTCAGTCATACCCAGCACGCGCAACTGATCATGCGAAGTCTGACGTTCAGCTTCCGCCTGCAATAGCTCGCTCTCGCGTTTTTGCAGTTCGGCCGAGCTGATCACATCCGATTCGAACAGAAGCTTGGCACGCGCCACCGCCCTCAACTGCAGCCCTTCCTGCGATACGGCTTTGAGATAGGCTAACTGTGAAGTGGACAGTTCAGCGCTGTGCAAGATGGCCAGCACCTCGCCGCGGCGCACCCGCTGACCCAATTCGGCGTGAATTTCAGTCAGACGCCCGGTCACGGCAGCGCCAATGCGCGCGACTCGCTGCTCATCCACCTCGATGCGTGCCGGCACGCGGACCGTGTCGGCCATTTCGCCCTCCCCCACGGCTAGAATTGTCAGCCGTTTGAGCAACAGCGGCGTCACGCTCACGAGTCCGGGGTCTTCAGCGGGAGCCGTTTCGGGTGTTTCCTGTTTTTTCTGACAAGCGCCCAACAGCACGACTAAAACGAGAGCGGGTAATACATAGCGTTTTGATAAATTCATTTTGGTTCTCCTGCGCGCAGTCGTTCAATGTCAACCAGCGCAAATTGCAATTCATAGCGTGCGTTAAGATAATCCATACGGGTGCTCCGATATACCCGTTGCGCGTCCAGATAGTCGAGAATGCCGCGTTCACCGTATCGGTAAGCAGCTTCCGCCACCTTCAACGCCGATTCCGCATCACGCATCAGCCCTTTTTCGAACACATTCATCTGGCGACGCGCGATCTGATAGCGTCCATAGGCCTGATCAAGCTCCCCAAGCAAGCCCAGACGGATACGCTCCTGCTCAGCCTGTGCGCGCTCCCGGTTTGCATGTGCCTCACCCACCGGACCTGCCCGCTGATTCCACAAGGGCAAAGGCATCGCCACACTGACGCGCCATAGATTGACGTCAGGATGGCGTTCGGCCCCCCATTTCAGCGTGGGTTGCGGAATCCGCAGACTGCGCTCCTGCTCCAGTTTGGCTTCAGCACGCTCAGATTCGGCAATCGCCGCCTTGAGCAACGGCTGATTCTGCAGCAACTCAGCCCGCAATACACTCAACTCAGGCGGTTCTGATAGTTTAGGCATCGAATGAACGATCTCGAACTGATCGCCAATCGGCGCACCCAGCAAAACGCGCAATCTGTCTTTCGCCTGCACAACCCTGAGTTCGGCGGTTCTGGCCACGTTTTCGGCTGTCAGAGACTCCGCATCAGACTTCACCAGTTCATAGCGCGGCGCCTCCCCCACTTCCACCCGCAGCTTGACGCGATTGCGTATCTGCAACAACAAAGCATGATTTTCAGCGGTCAGCGTCGCCTCATCCTGACGGCGCAACACTTCAAAAAAGGCCAGCTTAAGCTGCGCATACAAATTGACCCGGGCATCATCCAACAGGGCGGATCCTGATGTAATTCCGGCTTGAGCCGCACGCTGACGCGCATTGCGTAACCCCGGAAACTCGAGCGGTTGCGAAATACTCATCGCGCTGTTGCGTCCGGTTTGTGCGCTGGGTGGTAAGAGATACGAAGTACCTGTACCGAACTCAACGTCCGGATTAGGATATGCGCTTGCTGTCTCGAGTGCCGCCTGCGCGCCCTCCGCCAGATTGCGGGCCACTTTAATAGAGGGGCTGTGCTGCTCGGCTAACGACCAGGCTTGTTGCAGCGTCAGTGGCGCACCACTGACCGGCGTTAGCATCAATAGCATCGACACACCTGATATCAGGTGAGCATAAATATATTTCATGTTTTAATCCGTTGATTATCGTGCAAATAACAACAAAACCCGACATCACGGCGTGACGTCATGTTTAAATCAAACGGCTAAGATAGGCGGGCGGTCAGGCGGAGAGAAACAGTTGAACAAAACAACTTGCGCCAGCCATTGGGGATAATTTCCCCTATCTGGCGCTTGAATGGTGCGGTCAGGCGATGAGATGATCGCCGCGATGTTATCGGCATCATCCACTTGAATATCAGAGCCCAGTGTAAGCTCAAGATGGCCGCTGCCGAGTACATCCTGCGAACAAAAACTTTGCGCGCAACCAACCCACAGGCTGAATAACAGCGCTGCTGCAACAAGGCATAAGGTCAGAAGTGAGGTCAACGGTTGGACATTCATGCCCGCATTGTATCGCATTTGCACAAACGGGGTATCAAACAGGATGAGAAAGGACGTCTAGGAAATTATCCGTCCGTGTCGGCCAGACGAATCGCCGCCTCGATGTCCACCGACACCACTTTCGAGACGCCCTTCTCCTGCATCGTTACACCAACGAGCTGCCCGGCCATTTCCATAGCGATTTTATTGTGGCTGATGAAAACGAATTGCGTGTGCTGCGACATTTTTCGCACCAGCGCGCACAAACGCTCGGTATTCGTATCATCTAAGGGCGCATCGACTTCATCGAGCAGACAAAAGGGCGCAGGATTGAGCTGAAACAACGAAAATATCAGCGCAATCGCCGTCAGCGCTTTCTCCCCGCCTGACATCAGATGGATCGTACTGTTCTTTTTCCCCGGCGGCTGCGCCATCACCTGCACGCCCCCGTCCAGAATCTCCTCACCCGTCAATACTAACGATGCTTCCCCTCCGGCAAACAACACCGGGAATAACTCGGCCAGATGCAAATTAACCTGACGATAGGTATCCATCAGCAATTCACGCGACTCGCGGTCGATATGCCTGATAGCGTCTTCGAGCGTTGCCATCGCCTGCTGCAAATCCTCTGATTGCGCTACCAGATAGCCGCGTCGCTCGGTGGCCGCCTGCAACTCGTCGAGCGCAGCAAGATTGACAGCCCCTAAGTCAGCAATCTCGCGATTCAATCGAAGCAGTTCGTTCTGCAGCGTACCTGAGCGGGCATGAGCCAATCTCGATAAAAGGGCTGATTCATCCACCCCTTGTAAGTGAGCTGCCCATTGCTCAAAATACAGACGTGCTTCCTGCTCTTTGAGCGCGAGCCCGGCCAGCCTCTCCCTGATTCCTGTCAGCTCGTGCTCGCAAGACAGACGCGCCTGATCCAGACGCTGCAACTGCACCGTTAGCGCTTCCAGACGATTTCGCAGCTCACTGAGCATATTTTCAGCCGCCTCGCGAGTGGCAAGCGCAACTTGCAATGCGTCACTGGAGATCTCATCCGCACCGCTGGACAACTCCGCACGATGCTGCTGCATCATCTGTTCGGATTGCAGCACCGCTTGCGTCGACAACTCAATCGCGGCATGTGCATCGGTGATTTTATCGGCACAGGTGCGCTGTAAAAAATCCGCTTCCTGCCGAACCAGCAATAACTGCCGCACGTGCTCCTGCTGTTCGCGAAACGCGCGCTGACGGTCTTCTGCCACCTGCCGAGCTTCGCTCACCTGCGCGCAGATATAACCCTCCTCGTAGCGTAACTGCTCCATCTGCTCCAGCAACGCATCCTGCTGCGCATACTCGATCAGGAGCAATTTTGCGACTTCGGCCAATTCCAGTGATATCTGTTCCCCGCGCGCGCGACGGTGTTCCTCGGCCTGTTGGGCGATATGACGCTGCATTTGCAACGCATGCTGGCGTTGACCCGAAGCATGAATGACACCGCGCAACACGGGAAACTGACACTCGAGATCGCGATAGCGTTGCTCAGCTTCGCTGTAAGCCTCTTTTAATTGCGCAACAATCTCATCACCGATCACAGCGCTACGCTCCAGCATATCGATCTCGCGCTGTCGGCTCAGCATGCCATGCAAATGAGAGTCTGGTGCATGAAACAGCACACTGCGGCTGTCGATCAAATGCCCTTCCGGGGTGACAAAGCGTCCGCCCGGGGGTAATTTATCCCGCATCGAAAGCCCCAGCGCTACATCCGCCACCGTATAAACAGATGCCAGCCATTCATTGATCGACTCCTGCGCATTGCGGCTTTGTACGCAATCGAGCAAGCGTTGCTGAGCCACTGCTGCGGTAGGTTCACCCGCCCCCGGCTCAAATAAAGCCAGCCGGGCAGGCGGCGTATCGATTTGGCTCATGAATTCGTATAGTGCGGGCAGCGCATTGAGACGCTCACCCAGCACCGCTTCGAGCGCCGTCTCCCAGCCGGGCTCAATCTGTATCCCCTGCCACAGAGGCGGCAATGCATCGAGCCCATGCCGAACCAGCCAGTCCTGCAAGTCAGGCGCGTCATCCTGCTGCAACGACCGCAAGGCCTGTACCCGGGCCTGCGTTTGCGCCGCCTGCAACTGCGTTTGCTGCAACGTGCTGCGCAACTGCTGTCGCTGGCTGTCAGCCTCCGTCAATTGCGTCTGCAAGCTCGACTGATGTTCTTCGCGTTCTGCCTGCACCAGGGCTAATTCAGCCAATTCGCTCTCGGCCTGTTGCAACGCGTGAAAATCAGGCAGCGGCAAACTGCCCGCCTCATCGGTTAAACGAGCCTTGCGTGCCTCCAGCTGAGCGATGTTACGCGCCAAGTTGCCGTGCGCTGCGCCGGATAGCTGCTGTTGCAACTTCACCTGTTCGCGCTGTAACCGGTGATACGCCTCGCGAGCCTCGTGCGCCTGCAGCTCTGCCTGAGACAAATCGACACACGCGAATTGTTGCTCGGCCCCGGTTAATTTTGCCTCTGCGGTACGCTGCTGGCTCTGCCAGTGCGCCAATTGACTTTGCGCGGATTGCCGCTGCTGCTTTTGCTGGTCTATTTGCAGGCCGGTCTGATCGATTTGCTGTTGCAGCCGCAGCCTGGCTGCCGCCGCATGCTTGATTTGCTGCTCAAGACGGACAACATCCGAGTTGGCTGCATACAAATCGCCCTGTTTCGCCTGCAACTCGTCGGATAACAGGTAATGACTGCTGCGCGCCATCTCAAGCGCGCTTTCATTCTCACGCAAGACGGCTGTTTTTAATTCGAGTTCGGTGCGACATTTTTCGATCTGTGCCGCGAAACCCGCCCGCGCAAGCTCAGCCTCCTCACGCCGTAACAGCCAGTACAAATGCTGCGCCGTATCCCGCAGCGTTTCCAGTTCGCGATACTGCACCGCCACGCTTGCCTGCTGCGCCAGATGCAGCAACTGCTTGTCCATCTCCTGCAGGATGTCGTCGACACGCAACAAATTATCCCTTGTGTCATTTAAGCGCTGCGCCGTTTCGCGGCGGCGCTCGCGATATTTCGACACTCCGGCCGCTTCTTCAAGAAAAACGCGCAATTCTTCCGGCTTTGCTTCGATGATGCGAGAGATCATGCCCTGCTCGATAATGGCATAGGCACGCGCGCCCAGCCCGGTGCCTAAAAAAATGTCCGTAATATCGCGCCGTCTGACCTTCTGGCTGTTGATGTAATAGCTCGAATCATCGTTACGCAGCAACACGCGCTTGATAGAAATTTCGGCGTAACTGGCCCATTGCCCGGCCGCCTTGCCAGATGCGTTATCGAAGATCAGCTCGACGCTGGCACGCGCGACCGGTTTTCGACGGGCAGAACCGTTGAAAATCACATCTTGCATCGATTCACCACGCAGGGCGGATGCCCGCGACTCGCCCAGCACCCAGCGCAGCGCGTCGATCACATTCGATTTTCCGCAGCCGTTGGGTCCCACCACGCCTACGATCTGACCGGGCAGATCGATGGTGGTCGGATCGACAAAGGATTTAAATCCAGCCAACTTGATTTGTGAAAGACGCAATTTGTCAGCCGCAACGATATAATGGCCGCCATCTTAACCGAAGCGAGTCCCACGACCAAATGACGACCCAACCCACCAAAGCACTGGAAACCTTCCCGAATCCGAACCCGTCGCGCGATTACCACATCCATATGGAAATCCCCGAATTTACCTGCCTGTGCCCTAAGACCGGCCAGCCGGATTTCGCGACCCTGATACTCGATTACATTGCAGATCAAGATTGCGTGGAATTGAAGAGTTTAAAGCTGTACATGTGGTCTTTCAGAGAAGAAGGTCACTTTCATGAAGACGTCACTAACCGTATTCTGAATGACCTGATCGCGGCGACCAATCCGCGCTTTATGCGCCTGACTGCAAAATTTTACGTACGCGGCGGCATTTTCACTAATGTCGTCGCCGAGCACCGCAAAACAGGATGGCAACCGGCCCCGTTCGTTGAACTCACTCAGTTCGGCAGCCAGTCAAATACGCGCGGATAACACTCAGCTTTTGTTTGATTGCACCGATAACATGAGTAGAGCACGCGCCCTTAACGTAACAAACGGAGGTGTGACATGAGCATCGTTACCATGAGCATGAGCAGTTATGAAATCGAACGCAATGATTTGGATACTTTTCCGGCAGAAGCGTTGCCGTGTCCTCAACTGAGAACGCACATGGCTGATACAAAATCTGTCACGCTGCCGCATTGCATCGTCGCGTTGGACATCGAAACCTTCCTGTTAAAAATGGACGCCGATCAACACATGCTAAATTGACCGATGAACGCTCAATCTGATTTACAGGTATTGCGCGAAAAACTGCGCGAGTTTGCCCGGGTGCGCGACTGGGACCAGTTTCATACGCCAAAAAATCTGTCTATGGCCCTGATGGTCGAAGTGGCTGAACTGATGGAACACTTTCAGTGGCTCACCGCTGCGCAATCGGATAATCTCACCGCCGATAAAAAAGCAGAGGTTGCCGATGAACTGGCCGATGTACTGCTGTATCTGGTGCGCCTCTGTGACAAACTCGGAGTAGATTTATTTACTGCGGCGATGCGCAAGATCGATAAAAATGCATTAAAGTATCCGGCGGATCGGGTTTACGGCAGCGCCATGAAATACAGCGATTACGGATCGTGAAGACTTTTCTTACGACCCTTCAATGAACGAACAGTGAGCCAGAGAACATGAGCAAAAAACGCACGCCTTTGATTGACGTCAGAGTTGAAAAAATTGGCCACGCAACCGCAAGGCTGCACAGCATACTCAAAGAGCTCGGACACACCCGACAACTGGAAAAGTCCGCCTCAACTATGCCGGACGCGCGTGACCGGTTGTCTTTCATCGACAAATCCATGCACGACGCCTCGGAACTGACTATTAGCGCTGTCGAAACTTCGCTGCCTATGACAGCCCGGAATCGCGCAATCTGCAGCGACTTGTCTATCCGTCTGTCGGATGCTGTTTTCACCGAACAGCAGGAACTGATCATGGAAACCATCTCCAAACTGGGGGAAATCGCCATGAGCGAGGAAACCATGCATCACAACCTCCTGCAGATCATGGAAGCCCAGGAATTTCGCGATGTCGCGGGGCAAATGGTCAACAAGATCGTCAACGCGGCGGTTGAAGTTGAAAGCATCCTGCTCGAAATTCTCAAAGAATATGCGCCCAACACCAAGGACTCTCTGATCAGCACCGAGGGATTAACCGCAGGCCCGGGCAACCAAATCAAAGACAGCGTCAAAGGACAAGATGAAGTGGATGACCTCTTAGCCTCGCTCGGCCTTTAATATTCAAACCTATCAAGCCAATTAAAATGAAATTCAGACCGGACGAATGGGCGGAAAGTTTATACGATTGGGCAGAATCGCGTATCCGGCTTGCGATCGAGAAAAAAACACAGATTGCTCAGATCATCGGCGCACTCATCCTGCTGAGCGTCTCGGCCAGCAGCCTGCAATACGTCCCTTATCTGGTGCATTTTTTTCATATCAGCGACATGCTGTTCGGCAAAATTCTGGTCTACAGCCTGCCGTTCTGGATCGCCTTCGCCATCTTTCTGGTTTGGCGATCCTGAACTTAACTGACCACGACGTTCGCAGTCCCGGCTTTCATCACACCGATCACAGCAGCCTGTTTGAACCCTGCCTGATAAAAGCAGGCCAACACGTCACCTACCGCATCGGGCGCAACGGATACCAGCAAGCCGCCGCTGGTTTGCGCATCGGCCAGCACGCGCTGCTGCCATGACGCCATTCCCTCTGCAAAATGCACATCAGCCCCGTAGCTCTCCATATTGCGCTCAATCGCGCCAGGGCCGTAACCTGCCTGAGCCAATTCCAGTGCAGCGGGCAAAATCGGTACCTGGTTGAAGTTAACCTCTCCCGTTAGCCCCGCGCCCCGGCACATTTCCAGCAAATGTCCGAGCAGGCCGAATCCTGTGACATCGGTCAGCGCATGCACCTCGTCAATTGCCGAGAGCGCCGGCCCCACCGTGTTGAGCCGGGTAGTATTGCTGATCAGCTGTTGATAGCCCTCAGCTGACAATGCGCCTTTTTTCAGCGCCGCGGCCATAATCCCCACGCCCAGCCCTTTGCCTAGAATCAGCACATCACCCGCACGGGCTGCACTGTTTTTCTTTAACCGGTCAGGATGCACGACCCCGATCGCCACCAGCCCGTAAATCGGCTCGGGGGAGTCAATCGAATGTCCGCCTGCCAGCGGAATGCCAGCGGCGCGACAAACCGACTCGCCGCCCTGCAAAATTGCGCGGATCGCCTCGACCGACAGTTTATTGATCGGCATGCCGACAATCGCCAGCGCCATGATGGGCGTGCCGCCCATCGCATACACATCGGACAGTGCATTCGTCGCAGCGATCCGGCCAAAATCAAAGGGATCATCGACGATGGGCATGAAAAAGTCGGTGGTTGCAATGATCGCCTGACTGTCATTTAAGCGGTACACCGCCGCATCATCACAGGTTTCGGTGCCGACCAAAAGATCGGGATAGGGCAATTTATCTTTGATATCGCCTAAGATTTTTTGCAATAGTGCCGGTGCAATTTTGCAGCCGCAGCCGCCACCGTGAGACAATTGGGTCAACTTTACTTCCGACATAGGTTCCTCAATGCTGTTCAGAACCGCAAACCTATCACAACTGGCCCTGTTTGACGACATTATCGACGTGCGCACACCGGCCGAATTTGCCGAAGATCATATCCCCGGCGCAATCAACTGCCCGGTTTTCACCAACGAAGAGCGCATCATCGTCGGCACCCTGTATAAACAGGTCTCCCCCTTCGAAGCGCGCAAGGCGGGTGCTGCGATGGTCGCCAAAAACATCGCACACCATCTGGAAACCCGCTTTAAGGATCACCCCAAGTCCTGGCGTCCCGTCATCTACTGCTGGCGCGGCGGACAGCGCAGCGGGGCGATGAGCATCATCCTCTCACAGGTCGGCTGGGCTGCGCACAAACTGGAAGGCGGTTACAAAACCTACCGGCGCAATGTGTTGGATCAGCTGGCCGTATTGCCGCAGCACTACACCTATCAGGTGATGTGCGGTCCGACAGGCTCGGGAAAAACGCGGCTGCTCCGCGCGATGGCAGCAGAAGGGCATCAGGTACTGGACTTAGAAAATCTGGCGCAGCACAGGGGCTCGATGCTGGGTCGCTTACCGGATCAGCCGCAACCCTCGCAAAAAGGCTTCGACAGTAACCTGCTGCTGGCGTTACAACAGCTCGATCCTGCCCGCCCCGTCTATGTGGAAGCCGAAAGCAACAAAATCGGCCTCGTCACCCTGCCTCCCGCACTGGTCGCTGCCATGCATGCGAGTGAGTGCCTGCTGCTGGAAGTGCCGCTGGCCGCACGCGTCGAGGGATTACTGCAAGACTACCCGCATTACGTCGATCAACCGGCCTTGCTGATTCAACATCTGCAGGCGCTGCGCCAGTTTCACGGCGAAAAACAATTGCAACACTGGTCTCATTTAATCGAGAGTGGCGATTTTTCCACTACGGTGGGCGAATTGCTCACGCTGCATTACGATCCGAGTTATCTGCGCGCCACCTCGAAACACTACGCAAAACTCCCCGATGCGAAGATGATCAAACTCACCGACCTCAGTGCTCAGGCATTGCTGAAAATTGCTGCTGATTTTTAAGATGTAACACGCGCAACAGCCAATTCGGTACGCGCTTCGCCGAGACGGTGATGCGGGGTTTCCAGATAGCGAGTCGTCTGCATCTCGGTCAGACGACTCGTGATGCGCTGAGATTCGCTGTCGTGCCGCCCGACCTCATAGAGCTGCTCGGGTACGACGGCAAAACTGGCCACCAGTTTGACATGATTGTCGTAAAAAACATCGATCAGCCAGGTAAAACGACGTGCCGCCGATGCATTGTCCTGCGTCATGCGCGGCACATCCGATAAAAAGACCGTATGGTAACGATGGGCGACCAGAAGATAGTCAGCCTGATCGTGATTGCCCCCGCACAGCACTTTGAAGTCGAACCAGATGATTTCGCGCGATGCGCGACGCGCGTTAATTCTGAGATCGCAGTCCACAGGCGAAGTTGCCCCCGCCGTCAGCCGTTCAAACAGCGATGCCATCCTGCCCGCCTCGTCGCAGCCCATAAAGATAGGATCCCGCACCATCTGCATCATCCGGTAATCGTTATCGCCTGCCAGCTGCAGCACTTTCAATTCCTGCTTCATCAGCGCAATCGCGGGCAAAAATCGCTCGCGTTGCAAGCCGTTCGGATACAAATCATCCGGCGCGTAATTAGAGGTCGTGAGCAGTACCACGCCGCGCTTGAACAAGGCGCCCAGCAATCGACCCAGTATCATCGCATCGGCGATATCATCCACATGCAGCTCATCAAGGCACAAAAGACGGGTGGAATGTGAAATCGTGTCGGCCAACGCGATCAGCGGATCGGGCATATGTGCCAGTAGCTTCATCTCGTGGTGTACTTCGGCCATGAAGTGGTGAAAATGAATCCGGCGTTTGCGGCGGAACGGCAGGCAGTGATAAAACCCATCCATCAAAAACGTCTTACCACGCCCCACCCCGCCCCAGATATACAAACCGCGGGGGACATCAGGACTTAACAGACTGCGGCCCAGAAATTTATCGCGCCGGCTTTTAAACTCGACCAGCTGCTGCCAGAATGCCTCCAGCTCGTCGATCGCGGCCGTCTGCGCGGCGTCACAGGTAAATCCGCCTTGCTCGCATGCGGCCCGATACCAGGCCTTAGGATCCATCCCCGTATCATCCTGATGCACGTCAGTTGACCTCGATGAATTCCAGCGCGTTCTGATCCGGATCGCGGCAAAACAGCGCGCGTCGACCGGACTGACTCAGGGTATACACGCACCCTGCCCGCTCGAGTCGCGCCATCAAGCCATCCCAATCGGAGACGGACAGCGCCACATGGCGATCACGCCCGCCATGCAAGGGACGCGGCACACCGGCAGAGGCGTCGGGCAGCAGCATCAAATGTAGCTGCGCTCCGCCACCTACGAAATACCAGATTCCCTCAAAACTCATCTGAGGCCGGGCCGCATCAGGCTGCAAACCCAGCACACCTTCGTAAAAGCCGCGCGCATGCGCCAGATCAGCCGTCAGAAAAGTCGCGTGATGAATGCCGGTGATCATGGCTTGACAGGTTTTACGCGGCTGGCCGCGAGTTTTGCACGCGCACGCGCCTCATCGGTGTCAACCCCGGTCGCCAGCGCAACCCCCATACGGCGGCGCAAGAACGATTCGGGCTTGCCAAACAACCGGATATCGCTGCCCGGGACGCGCAGCGCATCGGCCACGCCCTCGAAGGCAATCCCTTTGGCATTCATCTGTCCGTAAATCACGGCAGAGGCCCCCGGCGCACGCAAAGCAACATCGACCGGCAACCCTAAAATCGCCCGCGCATGCAGTTCAAATTCGTTCTGTGCTTGTGTGCACATCGTGACCATCCCCGTATCGTGCGGACGGGGACTCACTTCGCTGAACCACACGTCATCCCCTTTGACGAACAATTCAACGCCAAACAATCCCAAGCCGCCCAGATCGCCGGTCACTTTGCCGGCAATGTCGCGCGCGCGCTGCAAGGCCAGTGGCGACATCGCCTGCGGCTGCCAGCTCTCCACATAGTCGCCCTGCACCTGAACGTGCCCGATAGGGTCGCAGTAATGCGTTTCGGTCTGGCCGGAGGCGCCCAGCGCACGCACCGTCAACAGCGTGATTTCGTAGTCGAAATGAATCATGCCCTCGACAATCACCCGCCCCTGATTCACTCGGCTGCCGCTGGCGGCGTATTCCCATGCGGCATCGACCTCCTCGGGCGTATCCACCTTGGACTGTCCCTTGCCGGACGATGACATCACGGGTTTGATGATGCACGGATAGCCGATCTCTTCGGTCGCCGCGCGCATTTGCGCCAGACTGTCGGCAAAACGATAGGGGGAAGTAGGCAAACCCAGCGTTTCCGCTGCCAGACGGCGGATCCCTTCGCGGTTCATGGTAAGCCTAGTCGCCCGCGCGGTAGGAATCACACGCGATAAGCCGTCGCTCTCGATTAACGCCAGCATGTCGGTCGCAATCGCTTCGATTTCCGGCACAATCAGATCCGGCTTTTCAAGGTCGACCAGTGCGCGCAAGGCCGCACCATCCGTCATGTCGATCACATGGGCGCGGTGAGCGACCTGATGCCCCGGCGCATCCGGGTAGCGATCCACAGCGATGGTTTCGATGCCTAAGCGCTGCAAGGCGATGATAACTTCGCGCCCCAACTCGCCGCTGCCCAGCAACATGACTTTGGTGGCAGAAGGACTGAGCGGCGTACCGATGACAGAGGAAGGAGCAGACATTTTTAAAACCTTCAGTATTAAATGAAGGAAATTATACACCGCCACACCCTCAGCACCCCGCCCTGTGCAATCCGCTAATATTTTACCTAGGAAATATCGGGAAAATCTTATATCTATCAATTAGATATTTAGATTAAAACAGGAGTAATATGGCGCATATTCCTAACAAAAGGAGAGATATCATGACCAATATTGTGCAATTACTGGCTGACGAATCGGACTACCTGCTGGATCACCACTGTACCGGCATTCCAAAAGAATCGCTGCACCTGCCGGGCAGCGATTACGTAGATCGCGTGGTGGCCATCAAAGACAGGAAACCCGCCGTGCTGCGCAGCCTGCAGTCTCTGTACGACAACGGCAGACTGGCCGGTACGGGCTATCTGTCGCTGCTGCCGGTGGATCAGGGGGTAGAGCATTCGGGCGGCGCCTCATTCGCACCCAATCCAATCTACTTCGATCCGGAAAATATCGTCGAACTGGCCCTCGAAGGCGGTTGCAACGCGGTCGCCTCAACGCTGGGCGTACTGTCATCGGTTGCACGCCGCTACGCGCATAAAATCCCCTTCATCGTTAAAATCAATCACAACGAGCTGCTCACGTATCCGAACAAATTCGATCAGACCTTGTTTGCGAGTGTCGATCAGGCTTTCGACATGGGCGCGGTGGCCGTTGGCGCAACCGTGTTTTACGGTTCCGAGCAATCCCGCCGGCAAATACAGGAAGTCTCCGAAGCATTCGAGCACGCGCACAACCTCGGGATGGCGACCGTGTTATGGGCCTATTTGCGCAATCCGGCCTTCAAGCAAGACGGCATCGACTACCATGTGGCGGCCGATTTAACAGGGCAGGCGAATCATCTGGCCGCGACTATCAACGCCGATATCATCAAACAAAAAATGGCCGAGAACAACGGTGGCTACAACGCTATTAAATTTGGCAAGACCAGCGCTCGCGTTTACAGCGAACTGACCAGCGAACATCCTGTCGATCTGGTGCGCTATCAGGTTGCCAATTGCTATATGGGACGCGTGGGCATGATCAACTCGGGCGGCGCATCCGGTCATGACGATTTGCATCAGGCGGTGCGCACGGCCGTCATCAACAAGCGCGCCGGCGGCATGGGACTGATCTGCGGCCGTAAATCCTTCCAAAAACCGATGAGTGAGGGTGTCGAACTGCTCAATGCGATCCAGGATGTCTATCTTGACCAAAACGTGACCATTGCATAATGCAATACATTGATTAAAAATTTAATTAGCAAAAATAAACTGTAGCCTTAAGCTGATTCAAGCCGCAGGTGCCAATTAATCCGGCTAAAAATTTTAACGCTGAATTATGTTTCTGCACCTGCAAATCTATCCCATACGGGCGTGAATACGGTAATATCACACACCGATGAACTCCAACGCCTAAAAAACCTTACCGCGCAATGAAAAACTGGTGGCAAACCCTAGACATTGGCACCAAACTAAACATCCCGATTCAGGTGCTGCTGCTCCTTGCGCTGTCGTTCGCCCATATCTGGATTATGGCGCATATCAAGGAAGAAATTCTCGATGGCGCTGAGCGGCGGGCCACCGTTTCCGCCGATGGCATCATCAACGGCATGAACATGATGATGTTGAATGGCACGATTTCAGATCCTAATCAGCGCCTGCTGTTCATCAACAAGATGAGCGATACGGAAAACGTCAAAGAAGTCCGTATTATCAGAACCCGTCAGGTACAGGATCAGTTCGGTTACGGACTACCTGAAGAACAGGTACGCGACGAGATGGACAAGCGGGTTATCAGCTCGAAAAAAACGGACTTCCTGCTCAACGAAGACCCGATCTCCCCTACCCTGCGTACCGTTGTGCCCTTTATCGCCAGCAGCAATTTTCGCGGCACCAATTGCCTCACTTGCCACAAGGTAGAAGCGGGTTCCGTCAACGGTGCGGCGAGTATCACCATCGACATGACGGATGACTTCAAGGCCATCCGACGCACGCAAGGCATGCTGTGGCTAGGACAAATCCTGCTGCAACTGCTACTGTTTTTTGCCACCAACTGGCTGATCCGCCGGTTTATTAAGCCGATTTTGCAGTTGCAATCGTCAATGGAAGTCATGCAACGCGGTGGCAGCATGGCAAGTTTTGTTCCGCTTCCCTTAGATGAAGGCAATCAGGACGAAATAGGAAAACTCACCCGCACCTTCAACCAGATGTCAGAGTCGCTGTATAACTCCGAAAAGTCGATGAGACTGGCGAGCTCTATCTATCAATCGAATGCGGACGCCATCGTCGTAACCGATGAGAATAATCTGATCGTGGATGTCAATCCCGCCTTCACTCGCATCACCGGCTATACACTGGATGAAGTCCGCGGAAAAAACCCGCGACTGATGCAGTCCGGTCAGCACGATATCCAGTTTTACCGCAAGATGTGGCGTGCGATTATCGACCAGGGACACTGGCAAGGTGAAATCTGGGATAAGCGCCGGGATGGCGGACTCTACGCAAAATCGGTCAACATTATCGCGCTGCGCCATCAGGATGGCAGTATCTACCGTTTTGTCGCGCAATTCTCTGACATCACTGAAAAGAAACAAAAGGATGAGCTGATACACTGGCAGGCCAATTATGATCCGCTGACTAACCTGCCTAATCGCCGCTTGTTTCAGGATCGCTTGAATCAAGCCATTAAACTTGCACATCGTACCGAACTGCCGCTGGCGCTGTTTTTCATCGATCTGGATTATTTCAAGGAAATCAACGATACCTTAGGACATGCGAACGGCGATGTATTGCTGATGGAGGTTGCGCGTCGCATCAGTAGTTGCGTACGCGAAGCGGACACCGTCGCCCGTCTCGGTGGAGACGAATTTACCGTTATTCTTCCAGAACTTAGCGATCCAACCCAGATTTTGCGCGTCGCAAAAAACATCGTCGATAAATTGTCGCAACCCTTCTTCTTTGTCAACGATGAGACCGGCTACCATGTGTCGGCGAGCATCGGCATCGCAAATTATCCGCAGGATGCCATGGACACGAAAGGCCTGATTAAATGCGCGGACAAAGCCATGTACGCAGCCAAGTCAGAAGGACGCAACCGCTTTGTTTATTTCTCGAACTCAGGACAATAGCTTGCCTCTTTATACGTATTTCCGTGAAACGGGCTTAGCGGCGTCTTTGCGGCACACTACCCGCCAGACATTAAACCCATGACAAAAATCTCTACAGAGCTGACGCTAAGACTGTCCGCTGCGGTGGAGAGCATGCCTGCCTTTCCGAAAAGCGTGCAGCGTATTCTGGAACTCTCCCGCGACATCAATTGCCGCCCTAAAGAGCTGGTCATGGTGATCGAGCAAGATCCTGTGATGACGATGAAATTACTGAGGGTGATCAATTCCGCCTGTTACGGTCTGCCCAAGCAGGTAACCTCGGTCAGCCAGTCCATGGTGTATCTTGGCCTCAATACCCTAAAAAACATGGCGCTCTCGTTTGCCGCCATGGGCGCACTGCCGCCTCAGGGCAATCTGGGTTTCGACATTCAGGGCTATCTGGATCACTCGCTGTCAACGGCGATTCTGGCGCGCACCTTGTGTCAAAAATACAGCCATGACGATACCGACCCTGCCGATTGTTACATCGCCGGCCTGCTGCACGACTTCGGAAAAGTGGTTTTTGCCCAGTTTATGCAGGCGGAATTTACCGCTGCATTAGCGCTTGCCGCACGAGAAAATATTTCATTGCACGCCGCCGAGCGACAAATCATCGGCACGGATCACACCGTCATCGGGGGCATGCTGGTCGAAAAATGGCGCTTCCCCGAAGCGCTCACCAACACGATACGCAATCATCATGATGACACGGCGCCGGACAACACCGTTCAAAGTTACCTGTTCGTCGCAAATCAAATCAGCAAGAAACTGGCTTTGGGCAATGCGGGCAATCTGATCGCCGAAGACTTGCCACCGGCACTCTGCGAGCGCTTCAACGGTTCATTACAGGACATCATCGCAAGCTTAGGCGATATATCACGCCTGACAAGTGAAGCGCAGATCATTGCACAGGCCGCACGGGTGAGCCGGACATGAAAATTAAATTCTGGGGCGTACGCGGCTCTATTCCCTCCCCGGGCCCTGCGACCGTCAAATACGGCGGCAACACAACCTGCATCGAAATCCGCAGCGACGATAATCAGCTGATCATCCTCGATGGCGGAACCGGCATTTTTCCGCTGGCTCAATCGCTGCTCAAAAAGTTGCCCATCACCGCACATATTTTCAATACACACAGCCACTGGGATCACATTCAGGGCCTGCCCTTTTTCATTCCTATCTTCATCCCCGGCAACACGATCAAACTTTACGGCGCGCGCGATCCCGTTACAGGTGACGGTCCGGAACGCATTATCAACGTACAGCTGCAATACAGTTTTTTTCCAGTACGCGAGGCCGAAATTCAATCGAGATTTGACTATGTCAGCCTGATGCCGAATGCACCATTGATCCTGGGCGACGCCACCATTACGCCCACGCTGCTCAATCATCCGGTGATCAATCTGGGCTACCGTATCGACTGCAATGGCAAATCGATATTTTTTACTGGCGACCATGAAGCCCATTTCAACATCTATGACCCGGAAGATGAGGGCTATGCAGAATATCAGGCGCTGATCGATGAACAGTGTCTCACCATCGTAAATGCGGTACGCGGCGTCGATGTGCTGATTGCTGACAGCTCATACACGCCCGAGGAACATCGAACCAAGGCAGGATGGGGGCACGGCACCTTCGACAGCAGTATTAAACTGGCTCTGAATGCGGGCGCTAGGATCCTTTATTGCACTCACCACGAACCGACCCGCAGCGACGATGAACTCGAACGCGTCTTTGCAGAAGCACTCGAACGCAACGCCAGCATCTTGGGGAAACTAGAAGTCAGGCTGGCACGGGAAGGTCAGGAAATCGAGGTCTGAAGCTGTGGCTCACGCCGCATTCAGACAGGGCTCAGGCTTTCATTTCAGGTTCGACATACAGTTTCCCTGACAGCAAACTGGCCGACACGATCAGCGCGGCCCCCAGCCAGTCGCGCAAACCCATCGCTTCATTCGCCAGAAAATAAGAGGCCACGGCGGCGATCACCAGTTCGAACAAAAACAGCAGCATCGCCCGATTGGCCGGCATGTGCGTCACACCGTACTGCACCGCAAAGCTGACAGCACACAAGGCGATGCTGATCAATCCGAGTATCAGCCAGCTCTCCCCCCCGATTCCCTGCTCAGGCAATCCGCCCTGCCACCAGAGCAGAGGCGCGGTAAGCACAGCCGTCCCAAGCCAGATGCTAAAGGTTTTCGTTTCGACACTAAGACAGGTTGCGCGACGCGATACGACGTTGGACAACGCAAAACTGATCCCGGCTGACAGTCCCAGCCACTCTGAGACATTTTGCGGATAAGGCATGCCTAACGCCGGCTCCCACAACATGATGAACGCACCGCTCATCGACAGCGCGATCACCAGATAGCCGTAGCGATTTAAACGCTCGCCCAGCAACCAGAAAGAAAACAGGATTGTCCACACCGGCGCCAGATAGAACAGCAGCAATACGCGCATCACTTCACCGTGCAGCATCGCCAACACGTAGCCGAAATTGGCCCAGCCGGCACTCAGCAGCAGCCCCAGCGCCCACCAGCCCGCAGTTGAAAATTCGCGCCACACGCGCGGCAGCATGAATGCGCCCAACCCCATCGCCAGCGTATAGGTGATCAGCGTCCCTAACGGCCCCGAGATCCCGGCATCCTGCAATACGCGGTAAGGATACCAGATCAACCCCCAGACGAGCGCCCCTGATAGTATGCCAAAAGAAGGCAACACATTGTTTTTATTATTATAAAAATCCATTATTATCGTCATTCGCCCAGAAATTTTCAGTGCCGGCACCAGCCCTGCGTGCGGATAAAATTATTGTTATCTCACACCCCGTTTAATAGTACACGTATAAAAGCATTATTAACCGCTTAGCTTTCGACACAGGAGATTAACACTCAATGCCGCCACGTTACCATCCGGTTTCCGGGCAGCGAAAATTCAGGTTACGCTATAAAATTAAATACCGGAATGCGGCCCTTCGGGAATCGGGACACCCAGCACGCTGCAATCAAGATCGCTCTTCGACCAAGGACTCAACCGCTGGGCGATACCTCTGTTTAAAGTACACCGATGAACAACTCTGTATCATTCAGCCAACGAGCAGACTCATTTTTGCACTCCAGCCAAAACATTTAAAGCAGGAAAGTCAATGTAACAGGCCGCTGCTCGCACCTTGTCGGCAAATGCTGCATAACAGGGCTGTTCTGTCTTTAACGCGCTGGCCCACTCGATAATGTCTGTCATTGCACCGCAATCAATCATTTCACGCAAAATTGCCAAGGATGCTTCATCAGGATGCTCAAAATCCGTCGAACTCTCACTGAGTGATACTTGCTCCGGACTCACCCACGTAAGATGCAGTAACTCCCCGACCACATGCAACAACGTTGAATGATCAAGCGGCTTCAACAGGAAAGCTGAAAAATCCATTTTCGCTGACAAGCCTTCCGGCCGTAGCGGCACAGAAGAAGACATCAAGACGACGGGCATATCGGCACCAAGTGTGTGCATCTCACGCAACACCTGCCAGCCATCACCATCAGCCATGAATTGATCGAGCAGTACCAGATCAATATCTTGCGTAAAGCGGATTTTTTCGATGGCCTCCCGGCCACTGCGTGCAATACGAATCGAAAATCCGTGCGCGGAAAAAAGCTGATTCAGTATGCCGCATGCGCTCTCATCATCATCGACAATTAAAACGGTTTTTCGGGGTCCCTGATAATCCGTCAACTCGAAAGCATTCATCTGCTTGGGTTTATCTTCAACAGGGGAGCACCTCAAGGTAAAGAAAAAGCGGCTACCCTGCCCAGACTGGCTCTCGACACGCAATCGCCCCCCCATTGCCTCGACCAGTTGCCGTGAAATAGCTAACCCCATTCCGGTGCCTTTGCCGCCATGCCGTGTGTTGTTGCTGCCACGTTCAAACGGCAGAAAAATCCGCTGAATATCTTCCGGTGTAATACCGTCACCCGAATCCGATACACAAAAATCCAACTGAATAATGCCAGCGGTCTCTGATCCAGCAGTAACCCGCAGTGAAATCGAACCATTCCGGGTATGACGTGCCGCGTTATTCAACAGATTATCCAGCACCTGTCGCAAACGTCCACTATCAAGTAACAAAACCCAGGGTATTGCACCTTCCTGTAGCAGAGAAAACTGGTTGTTATTTTGAGAGGCAAGTAACCGCGTGTTGTGATCCAGTGCCATCAAAAATTTGGGCCAATCAACCGGCAAAGGCTCCAGTGTCAACTTTCCCGCAAGGCCTCGGGCATGGTCGAGAATCTCGTCGATCATGCCCAGCAAATGTTGTCCACTTTGCTGAATGCTCTTTAGCCCCTCTTCTGATAGCGCAGCTCCGAACGGACGCGACAACAATTGGGCATTACCAAGAATGGTATTTAATGGCGAACGCAATTCATGACTCATCTGAGCCAGAAATTCAACTTTCGCGGAATTCTCCATTTTTGCACGCATCAACAGGTCGCTCAGCTCGCGCGAACGCTGAAAAACACTCAGAAAAATGAGCGGAGTCGTCATCACCAGGGCCCACGGACCGGCCATCGTTTCGGCCCAGAAAAACGGAAGCCAACCAACAACCGCCCCTAACCGCAACAATTCCAGCACGGCCAAAAAGGCAAAACTGAACACCAATGTCCCCGCCGATGCCATCCCCTCCCGCCAAGCCAGAACTGCCAGCGCAATCCCGACCAAAATAACCCCATTTACCGAGAATGACCAGACCCCTGCCCCACCCCGATAGTCGATAAAAAAAGACCATATCTGTGCAAGCAGCGTGATCCCGACCAGCACAACAAAAAGTTTATATAGCCATCCGCTCCTGCGGATCGTTGGCACAAAACTGTGAAAAAAAACTGTAAAGCCAATCACCGCCAGAAGTGACCCCAGCGCCGCCGTCTCGACTGGCATGGCCATATCCTGCGGAAAAAAGAAGCGCTGCAACAGCCCGGTCCGGAAGCCCTCCAGCAAAAGTTCACCCAGCATTGAGAGCGCAAAAAAAAGATAAGGTAATTCCCGTGTCGCCACAAAAGTCAGACAGGAAAGCAGCATCACCACAAACAACGCCCCCAGCGCCAGCGTCAGACTGAACTGACTTCTTCCTGCCGAATCCCGGAATTCGGCGGGAGCCCAGAGGGTCGTGGACAAATCCACCACCGTGCGCGAAGCTACGCGCAACCAAACCGTTCGCTCCATACGGGGAGCCAAAACTACCGGAATAACCCCATAGGCGCGCCCGATTTCATCACGTAAAGCCAGAGGAGTACGCGTGCCGATATTCTGCTGTCGCCACTCACCACGCTCATCCTGACTAAACAGGCTGATTTCTTCCAGACGCGGATGCCCGACAAAAACCCAGCGTTCGACCGAATCAATTCCCATATTGCGTAGCGTTGTCTGCAGCCAGAAAGCACGTCCATCTAGCCCTCGCGCCATCTCTCCGGGCTGAACGGCTTGCAAGCGACAGGCCCCCTCACGAACTGCGGAAAAGGTCACCGTCGGCCCGGTGGCACACCAACTCATGTGTGGGTCCGCCACGATTTTGCTGCCTTGCGTAACGTCGAGCACAACTGCACGAGCGGCAAAAGGCACAAGTAACAAACAAAATACAAACCAGTAAAAGTATCGCGCAGAAATCATCTTATTCATCGAGCGCCCGTTTTGCCTGCATTTCCTGACGCAACGTTCTGGGCGGGCAACCAAACCGCTCGCGGAAGGCTTTGGCAAAATTGGTCGGCGTTGAATAACCAACATACTCACCGATTTGCGACAAGGGCGTATCGGTAGAACCAACCAGATACTGTGCCTGCCGCAGTCGCTCCTCGCGTAACCATTCAAAGGTTGAGAGGCCGCAATACGCATTAAACGCCTCGTTGATGCGCCGCCGGTTTGTCCCCAGCTGTCGTGCCAGTGTATCGAGCGTGGGCGGACTCGACATTGCCTGTCGCAAAATTTTTTGTCCGGCGGCAACCAGCACTGCATCCAGCGTTTTATCGCTATTTCCCGCGTTGACCGCGGCAACTTCCGCCGGTTGCTCCGACTCTCGCAAGACCAGATGAACCCCAACCCGCGCCAGCACTTCCTGTTCACTGAAAGGCTTGCAGATGTAATCCACGCCCCCCACCGAAAAACCGAGCAGGCGCTCTGCCAGATCGGTTGCCGCCGTCAAAAAAATCACCGGAATAAATCGCGTGGACGGATTCGCTTTCAAACGCCGGCAGACAGCAAACCCGTCTATGCCCGGCATACGCACATCCAGCAAAATCAAGCCCGGCTGCAACAACTCGGCCTGGCGATACCCCTTCTCACCATCGAACGCAACACCCACGCGGAGATGACGGGCTGACATCAATCCCATCAACAACCGAAGGTCGGTGACGGAATCATCAATCAGAAGAATGTCGGTATGGCGGCGTGTTTGCATGGCTCGCTATTGTGCCGCAAAGGGCTCTTGAAAAAGCATCAAAAATAAAAAAATTCCGCGAGGAATAGTATTTGCACTGCCGGGATTACCAGAGGTTTTTTGCTCAAAATTACAATGGATGTCTATCCAATCGGCAGGGCTTTTCATGTCATTTTTTCGTGTTGACCGCAGGATTTTTCTGCTGAGTACCGTGCTGTTTAGCGGTTACAGCCAATCCCAAACCGCAACACCTGCCCCAGTCACTCAGCAAGCCCCCGCCAGTAACGGCGTCACTCAGGCCGCAGTGCAGCAAGGCGTTCTCAACTGCGCCAGCCGTATCAATCAAGTCACGAATTTTCTCGGCTTTACACCCCAAGCCGGTGCGCTGCTGATGATTCCGCCCGCGCAACCTGATCAGCGGGTGATACCGATGGTCATGGAAGTCACAACTGACTCCGGCAGCGCCTATATTTCGGCGAATTTTGCCCCCAATCAGGCCAATGGCTGCGGCGCAAGTTACGACGCGGTGGCTTACTGGCCGCACAAGTGCGAAGCGGTCGCCAATAAACAGTTTGCTGGCATGAAAAATATTGGCACCTTGAAAAGGGATATCACGGTCCTCGACGGTGGCAACGCCACCAAAGTTTTTTTGATGCCAGCTGGTAGTGGTTGCGTGTCGATCAAGAAGGAAGTCGTTCTGTAATCCATCGCTCTAATACGGGCTGCAATTTTAATAAGGAGAAAAAAATGCCAATACAATTCAAACTTTCTATTGTTACGCTCGGTGTACTGGCGGCGCTCGGCAGCGGTCAGGCGATGGCAGGAGCTCAAGCTAATGCTACTACAGGTAATATTGTGCTCAATGTAGGGGGTACTCAAGTCGACTCCCCAGCATCAATTAATCTCAGCGGTGGCGTAACAACTATCACAGCAACAAATTTTAATGGAACTTTAAACGGAAATGCGGCTTCGGCAAACTATGCAACTTCAGCGGGATCTGCTGCGACGGCAGGTACGGTAACTGGCGCGGCACAGACAGCCATTACTTCGGTCGGCACGCTGACCTCTCTTGGTGTGTCTGGTGCGATTACAACAGGCTCAATAAATGATGGCGTTGCGACACTGACCGGCGGGAATCTCTCCGGTGTGGGCACACTCACGGCCACAACAGGCAACATAACAACCGTTAACAGCACCACTGGCAACATTACAAACATTGTCAGCTCGACAATCAGCAATACCGGCGCACTCAATCAGACGGGTGTCAGCACTTTAGTCGGCACAACCAACATCAATACCACAGGCGCGGCAGCGACCCATATTGGTAATGCGACAGGTGCGACCAATATCAATGTCGGCATCGCGGGAACGACGAATATCGGTACCACTTCAGGTGCCAGCCTGACTAATATCGGTAATGTGGCTTCCATCAACACCATTGCGGGCGTCACTCACATCAACGACAACATCAATGCGGCGACAACACTCAATACCGGCACGTCTACCGGTGCGGTGTCGATAGGTAATGCACTGAATATCAGCAATCTGAACAGCGCGACCAATAACATCGGTGTCAATGCATATGCCACGACCAACAACATCGGCAATGGCGCGGCGACCAGCATCAACAGCATCGGCAATAATGCCGGGTTCGCCAGCACCAACGTCATCGGCAGCACCAATACGGGCACGACCGTCATCGAACGCGGCGGCAATACCACGCTGTCACTGATCAATAACACGGCGAGTCTGACTGCCGGCCCTACACTGGCCACAAATGGCATCACCGGCACCACCTCGGGTACGGGTTCCGGCGGTTTGACTGTCTACAATACCGCGCAGGTCATCGGCCCGAACACCACCATCCCGACCGCATTATCGCCAGCCGGTATTTTGAACGGCTTCACCTACCAGAATAAGATCAACGGTAATTTGCTGGTAGACGGTAACGCCTACATTAACGGTACGCTGAACTATGTATCGAGCAATGCGGCGAATACCACCGTTATCGGTGCGCCGATAGCGGGCGTTGGCACCAGCAATCTGGCGGCGGGTGCTGGCACGTCGGGCGGCACCGCGATTGTCATGAAGGGCACGACTGGCGCGACCCAGACCGTATCGAACGGCAACGGACAATTAAGCACGGTGGTAGGAACTGCCGCACAATCCTCTGCTTCGCTGACTTTAACCAACGGGGTGGGTAATACACACGGTATTCTGGTAACTGAAACGCAAACGGTAATTTCCGGTGGTACGCACTCGACCAGTCTGACATTTGACAACAACGATGTAACCTTCAGAAACGCGCAAACCGGTGCACCGATTCAGGTGCATGGCGTAGCGGATGGCACCTCAGATTTTGATGCCGTCAACGTTCGTCAGTTTGCCGGTGCCATTTCAGCCGTCACTGCCATGTCGAACATTCCAAGCCTGGGCGAAGGAAAACATTTCACCATGGGGGTTGGCGTTGGTTCATTCATGGGCAAACAGGCGTTGTCGGTTGGCGGCTCTTTGCGCTATAACGAGAACGTCGTCGTCAAATCGAGCTTGGCAATAGCAACTGGAACCGGCTCTAAACCCACCTTTGGTATCGGTGCTGCAATGTCCTGGTAATTGCTTCGCCGTGACACAAAAAAACCCGCGATGCGGGTTTTTTTTCGCGCCAACAAAAGCGTCTACTCTGAATTGCTTTGCAATCTACCGAAAAAAATTAGCAATTCCCCAGATACTATTCATAAATCAGTATGGATACCACTGTCAGCTATTGTTAAGGGTTGTCGCCGTCACGTGCCTGAAAATCCAATTTTTCGCTCATGAAAATTATTATTTTGAGATTGTCGTTCATTGACCAAGAATAAATCCAGTCAATTTTTGCAGAAGCCTCGGGCGAAAAGGTGATACGAAATGTATCAGCTAATTTCCTCATTTAGTATTAGCGACTTAGCTAGGTAACGCAAAATTTCCCGGTTGCCCGCCATAAAACATGGCTGCCGGCACGATATTTTGTTTTGATGACACTCGTCTGACCTTTATAATGCATGCCACCAACGCCTATGCCCAATTGCAATGAATTCCGACCTGAATAAACTCCAGCCCTACCCGTTCCAGAAACTCGCCGCCCTGTTTCGTGAAGTCACGCCGAATCCAGATTACCGCGCGATCAGCCTGTCGATCGGCGAACCAAAACACGCGACGCCGCAATTTATCCATGAGGCTATGACTGACAATCTGGATGGACTTGCCAGCTATCCCACAACGGCGGGCACTGACGCGTTGCGCAGCACGATTGCCAACTGGCTGGCGCATCGCTACGATATCCCGACGCCCGATTTCAAGACACAAGTCTTGCCGGTGAACGGTAGCCGCGAAGCCTTGTTCGCCTTCGCCCAAACAGTGATTGACCGCAACCGCCCCGATGCTGCCGTCGTCTGCCCGAATCCGTTCTACCAGATTTACGAAGGCGCGGCATTTTTAGCCGGTGCGACCCCCTACTTTCTCAATACGCTGCCGAAAGACAATTACGCGTTGAATTTCAGCCAGTTAGCAGAATCCGTCTGGCAGCGCACTCAACTGATTTATGTCTGCTCACCCGGCAACCCGACGGGGCGCGTGATGCCGCTGGCGGAATGGAAAGTCCTGTTTGAGCTATCCGACCGTTACAATTTCGTGATCGCCTCGGACGAATGCTATTCGGAAATCTATTTTGACGAAGCACCATTGGGCGCGTTGCAAGCCGCCCAGCAACTGGGGCGCTGCGACTACAAAAATCTGGTCGTGTTTTCCAGCCTGTCGAAGCGCTCCAACGTGCCCGGCATGCGCTCGGGCTTTGTTGCAGGCGATGCGCGCGTCATCGAAAAATTTGCGCTCTACCGCACCTATCACGGCTCTGCGATGAATCCGGTGATCCAGTCCGCCAGCATCGCAGCATGGAACGACGAGGCGCATGTCGCTGAAAATCGCCGCATGTATGCCGAAAAATTCACCCGCGTGATGGAAATTTTGTCGCCCGTTTTGCCTGTCCATCTGCCGGATGCGGCTTTTTATCTGTGGATACGCACACCCATCCAAGATACGGCCTTCGCGCAAGCCTTATATCGCGATTATAATGTGACCGTTTTGCCGGGCAGTTTCTTGGCCCGCCACGCGCAGGGCATCAACCCGGGTGAGCATTTTGTCCGACTGGCGTTAGTTGCCGAAACGGCCGAAACCGTGGAAGCCGCACAAAGAATCGCTGAATTTACCCGCGGGTTGTCAGTCACGAGTAGCTAGTAACTCACGACTCCCCACTCACCACTTACTACTAAACAGGAATAACCATGGAACAATTAAAACAAATCATCGAAGCCGCTTTTGAACGTCGCAGCGAAATCACCCCGCGCAATGCGGACGCGCAACTCAAAGAAGCCGTAGATAGCGTAATCACTAAATTGGACAACGGCACGCTGCGCGTCGCCGAAAAGATTGACGGCGAGTGGTTCACCCATCAGTGGCTGAAAAAGGCGGTACTGCTGTCGTTCCGTCTGGAAGACAACGCCTTTATCAAAGGCGGTTTCACCAATTACTACGACAAAGTGCCGTCAAAATTTGCCGACTACAACAGCCGCGATTTCCGTGAAGGCGGTTTCCGCGTTGTGCCACCTGCTGCCGCTCGTCGTGGCGCATACATCGCCAAAAACGTCGTGCTGATGCCCTCCTATGTCAATATCGGCGCCTATGTCGGTGAAGGCACCATGGTCGATACCTGGGCGACGGTCGGTTCCTGCGCGCAGATCGGCAAAAACGTACATCTATCAGGCGGCGTCGGCATCGGCGGCGTACTGGAACCGGTTCAGGCTAATCCCACCATCATCGGCGACAATTGTTTCGTCGGCGCACGCTCCGAAATCGTCGAAGGCGTGATTCTAGAAGACAACGTGGTGATCTCGATGGGCGTATTCATCGGCCAGAGCACCAAGATTTACGACCGCGAAACCGGCACCGTGACCTATGGCCGTGTACCGGCAGGTTCAGTAGTCGTCAGCGGCAGCCTGCCTTCACCGGATGGCAAGTACAGCCTGTACTGCGCGGTGATCGTCAAGAAAGTGGATGCCAAGACCCTGTCCAAGGTCGGCATCAACGAATTGCTCAGAGGCATTTAATCAAGGATCGGGGATTGAGGATTGAGCACAGCTCAGTTTTTCCTCATGCCTCAATCCTCGCACCGCTATCCTTTTTAAGGAGCATCCGATGATCGTCACACCGTTGCTGAAACTCGCGGCCGATAAACTCGCCTCCGACCTGTTTTTTTCGGTCGGTGCGCCGGTCAACGTCAAGATCGACGGCAATGCCGTCCCGGTTAATTCGCAAGTTCTAAGTGCAGACATCATCAAGCGCATCGCCTACGAGATGATGAGTTCGCGCCAGATCATCGAGTTCGAAGCGAACATGGAGATGAATTTCTCCTACCGTGAGGAAGGATTGGGCAATTTTAGGGTCAATATCTTCCGTCAGCGAGGTGATATCGCCATTGTCATCCGCTATATCCGCGGCAAGATCAGCGAGATGGACAAATTGCATCTGCCGTCCGTCTTAAAATCGCTGATCATGGAAAAGCGCGGACTGGTACTGGTGGTCGGCGCCACAGGCTCAGGCAAGTCAACGACCTTGGCCTCGATGATCGATTACCGCAGCCGTACCCAGACCGGGCACATCCTGACCATTGAAGATCCGATCGAGTACATCTTCAAACACGACAAGGCTATCGTCAATCAGCGTGAAATCGGCACTGATACGAAAAACTACGAAAATGCGCTGTCGTGCGGCATGCGTGAAGCACCGGATGTACTGATGATCGGTGAAGTCCGCGACCGCGAGACCCTGAAGCACGCGCTGATCTTTGCGCAAACAGGACATTTGTGCCTGACAACACTGCATGCAAATAACAGCTATCACGCGCTCAACCGCATCGTCAACTTCTTCCCCTACGATTCTCGCCAGAGCGTTTTATCGGATTTATCCATGTGTTTGCGCGCAGTGATTTCACAACGTCTGGTGCGTAACGTGCACGGAAAACAGGTCCCGGCCGTTGAAGTGCTGCTCAATACGACACTGATTGCCGACCTGATCAAGAACGACGAAATCGAAAAGATACACGAGGCCATCGATAAAAGCGTGTCGGCAGGCTCACAAACCTTCGAGCAGGCATTGTATCGTTTGTTTAAAACCGGCGTCATCACCAAAGAAGAAGCCATGCGCAACGCCGATTCAGCAAGCAATCTGGCCGCACTGGTCGATTTTTCCGAGCGCACCAATACCATGACGGTGCCCTCCTACACCCCCAACCCGGTTACTGCACCGCAATCGGATTTTAGCGGTATCAAACTCGATCTGGATGTATCTTGATTAAACTCTACGGCATTAACAATTGCAACACGGTCAAAAAAGCACGCGACTGGCTGACAGAACACCATATCGCGTTCGAGTTCCATGACTTCAAAAAATCAGGACTGGACGCCAGTGTTGCGGAAAACTGGCTGTCTCAACGCGACCAGTCGGAATTGATCAACCGCAAAGGACTAACCTGGCGCGCCTTAACAGATGAACAAAAACAAAGCATTAAAGACGATACTTCAGCATTAACTTTAATGATAGACAAAACGAGCGTCGTCAAACGTCCGGTACTGGAACAGGACGGCAGCATTCTACAGATCGGCTTCGATACCCCCACTTATGCCAACCTATTCAATAAAGAGATTCAATCATGACTGAAACACTCGCACTCGCGAAGGCGCTGATCGCGCGCCGCTCACTTACCCCTGACGATGCAGGCTGCCAGGAAATTCTGATCGAACGACTGGAAAAGCTCGGGTTTATTGTTGAACGCATGCGGTTTGGCAATGTCGACAATTTCTGGGCAAGGCGCGGCATCAATGCGCCTGTCGTGGTGTTCGCAGGCCACACCGATGTCGTCCCCAGCGGCCCGGTAGAATCCTGGTTCAGCCCGCCCTTTGAACCGACGATAAGGGATGAAATGCTGTTTGGTCGCGGCGCAGCCGACATGAAGACCTCGATAGCTGCATTCATCACGGCAATCGAAGCGTTTGTTGAAGCGCATCCGCAACACGACGGATCAATCGCGCTGCTGATCACCTCCGACGAAGAAGGCGTGGCGGTGGACGGCACGGTTCGCGTGGTCGAAGCCTTACAGGCGCGTGGCGAAACACTGGACTATTGCATCGTCGGAGAACCCACCTCCAACAAACTGGTGGGCGACATGATCAAAAACGGTCGCCGCGGCTCACTCAACGGCACGCTGGTGGTGCAAGGCGTACAGGGGCATATCGCGTATCCGCATTTAGTAAAAAACCCGATTCACATGGTGTCCCCTGCCATTGCGGAACTGGCCACGACGATCTGGGATGAGGGCAACGAATATTTTCCGCCGACTTCATGGCAAATTTCCAATATGAACGGCGGTACCGGCGCGACTAATGTCGTCCCGGGCACGGTGGAAATCCTGTTCAATTTCCGATTCTCCACCGCCAGCACCGAGCAGGAACTCAAAAATCGCGTGCATGCGATCCTCGATAAGCACGGCGTCAAATACGACCTGCTGTGGGAATTATCCGGCAAGCCCTACATTACGCCTAAGGGCAATCTGGTTGAGGCCATCAGCCGTGCGATCGAACAAAGCTACGGCATCACGCCGGAACTCTCGACCTCCGGCGGCACCTCGGACGGACGCTTTATCGCGGACATCTGCGCACAGGTGATCGAATTCGGCCCGCTGAATGCCACCATCCATAAACTCAACGAATGTGTCGCGGTCGCCGACATTGAACCTCTCAAGCTGACCTATCAGCGCACACTGGAAAACCTGTTATGCAACTAAGCAATTATTTTTCTGCCGCGTCACAAAGCCTGCTGACCGTACGCGACTATCTGCGCTTCGCCGTCAGCCGCTTCTATCAGGCAAAACTGTTCTTCGGTCACGGCAGCAATGACGCCTATGACGAAGCGGTTTATCTGATTTTGCATACGCTGCATCTGCCGGTGGACACCCTCGCCCCGTTTCTCGATGCGCAACTGACACCTGCCGAACGAGGTGAAGTGCTCAACGTTATCCAGCGTCGCGTCGAACAGCGCATCCCTGCCGCCTATCTGACCCACGAAGCATTTCTGGGCGATTACAGCTTTTATGTGGACGAACGCGTCATCGTGCCGCGCTCCTTCATCGCCGAATTGCTGCGTCAACAGTTAGCGCCTTGGATTACCGAACCCGAATCCATCGCTCAGGTGCTTGATCTCTGCACAGGCAGCGGATGTCTGGCGATTTTGTGCGCCGACGCATTCCCTAATGCGACGATCGATGCAGTCGATTTGTCGCCTGACGCCCTTGCCGTCGCAGAGCGCAACGTGACCGACTACGAGTTAGCATCGCGCATCAGCCTGATTGAATCGGACTTATTTGCCAAGTTATCCGGCCGCCGCTATGACCTGATTATCAGCAACCCGCCTTATGTCGATGCGGAGTCGGTCGCGGCCTTGCCTGCGGAATATTTGCATGAACCCAAGTTATCGTTAGGCAGCGGTAATGACGGACTGGATGCGACGCGCGTGATCCTGAAACACGCGGCAGAACACCTGACCGACAACGGCATCCTGATCGTCGAAATCGGCCACAACAGGGACATCCTTGAAGCGGCCTATCCGAAACTGCCGTTCACATGGCTTGATGTCACCGCAGGTGATCAGTTCGTCTTCATGCTGCATCGAAACGATCTACTGTAATCCTTCATGCCGGTTGAACATTACGAAAATTTCCCGGTTGCCTCGATCCTGATGCCAAAACGGCTGCGGCGCCCGGTCGCGGCCATTTATCATTTCGCAAGAGCAGCGGACGACATCGCTGATGAAGGTGATTTGACGGACGCCGAACGCTTAGCGCAGCTCGCTGCCTTTCGCAGCGAACTGGATCGCATGAATCAAGGTGAACCGCCGCTCACGCCGCTGTTCCAAAATCTGGCCGCGACCGTCCATGCGTACCAGCTTCCCTTGCAGCCCCATTACGACCTGCTCGACGCCTTTTCGCAGGACGTGGTGACCAAGCGCTATGACAACTATGCAGAGCTTACAGATTACTGCCGCCGCTCGGCCAATCCGGTCGGCATCCTGATGCTGCATCTGTACGGTGAGGCCACGCCTGTCAATCTGGCCTATTCGGATCAGATCTGCACCAGTTTACAGCTGATCAATTTTTGGCAGGACGTTGCCAAAGACAGGGGGATAGGCCGAATTTACCTGCCGCTTGATGAAATGGCGCGCTTTGGCGTGACGGAGACCCAAATCGCACAACACATCTGCGATGACAATTGGCGGGAACTGATGAAATTTCAGATCGACCGCGCCCGCAGCCTGATGTTACAGGGCGCGCCGCTGGGCAGTATTCTGACGGGGCGTATCGGCCTTGAAATGCGCATGATTATCGCAGGCGGACTGCGCATTTTAGACAAGCTCGACGCGGTCAATTACGATATGTTCCGCCACCGGCCGGTGTTACGCCCGCTCGACTGGGTTATCATGCTGGCCAAATCTGCACCCCACTCTTATTGAAACTATGACACCAGACCAATACTGCCAGGATAAAGCCGCCGCGAGCGGATCCAGCTTTTACTACAGCTTCCTGTTTTTGCCCAAAGAAAAACGCCGCGCGATTACCGCACTGTATGCCTTTTGCCGCGAGGTGGATGACGTGGTGGACGAGTGCTCGGACGAGCAAGTGGCACGCACCACACTGCAATGGTGGCGCACACAGGTCGCAGAAATCTACTTAGGCCGTCCGCAGCATCCGGTCGCACAAGCGCTGGTGCCGGTCGTCGTACAGTTCAACATGGCGCAGGAACATTTGCTTGAAATCATCGACGGCATGGAAATGGATCTGGATCAGCCGCGCTATGCGGACTTTAAGTCGCTGCAACTGTACTGCTACCGCGTCGCCTCCGTCGTCGGTCTGTTGTCGGTGGAAATTTTCGGCTATTCAGATCGCCAGACGCTCAAATATGCGCACGATTTAGGCATCGCCTTTCAGCTCACCAACATCATCCGCGACGTAGGCGAAGATGCACGCCGCAACCGCATCTATCTGCCAATGGACGAGATGCAGCAATTCAACGTCACGGCAGCGGATATTCTGAATGCCAATGAGACCGAGAATTTCCAGAAGCTGATGGCGTTCCAGATCGAACGCGCGCAGCGTTTTTATGATCAGGCACTGGCGCAGTTGCCCGCGACGGACCGGAAAAATCAGCGCACGGGCCTCATTATGGCGGCCATCTATCGGGCAACACTGGATGAAGTCATCCATTCTGGCTGCCACGTGCTCAAAGAACGCGTCTCACTCACTCCGCTGCGCAAACTGTGGCTCGCCTGGACAACTTGGATAAAGAATTAAATATCGCCGTCATCGGCGCAGGCTATGCCGGCATGGCGGCGGCGGTGCGTCTGGCAGAGCAAGGCATGGCCGTCACCGTATTCGAGAGTGCAAGAGGCTTAGGCGGACGCGCGAGGGGGGTGGCGCACCGGCATACGCAGCTCGACAACGGCCAACACCTGCTGCTGGGCTGCTATCGCGATACCTTACGCCTAATCGGACAGGTGGGCGGCAACCTTGACGCCGACTTTCTCCGGCTACCTTTGCAGCTTGATCTGCACGGCCATTTTTCACTCAAAGCTCCGAGACTGCTGGCCCCGCTGCATTTGCTGGCCGCCCTGCTCCGTGCGCAGGGTTTATCATGGCGTGAGCGCTTGAGTGCTGCGCGCTTTATGCTGTTGCTGCGCCGGATTAATTTCCGTCTTGCCAGCGATATGACCGCGAGCGATCTGCTCGCCCGTCAGGGTCAAAGTCCGCAACTGGTGGAAAAACTCTGGGAGCCGCTGTGCATCGCCGCGCTCAACACGCCCATAGCGATCGCATCGGCACAGGTACTGCTCAACGTGTTACGCGATGCGCTTAATCAAAAGCGCACCGATAGCGACATGCTGATTCCGCGCATCGATTTTGCCGCACTGTTTCCCCAAAAGGCAGCACACTATGTAAAAAAACGCGGAGGGCACGTCCTAACCTCCTGCGGTGTAGAACGCTTGCTGCCCCACGATATCGGCATGGAAGTCGTCACAAAACGGGGCAGCCTGTATTTCAGCCATGTCGTCTGCGCCACACCACCTGTAACCACCGCCCGGCTCCTGCGTGACTTCACAGAACTCGCGCCCGTGGTCGCACAAATCGACGCCTTAGACCATCAGCCGATCTATACCGTTTATCTGCAATACCCGCCCCGCGTCACACTCCCCCACCCGATGCTGGGCCTGCATCAGCGTTACAGCCAGTGGCTGTTCGACAAAGGCCAGATATCCGGTCAGCGGGGCCTGATCGCCTCGGTCATCAGCGCGGAAGGATTACATCAGGCCTTATCGCAAGACGAGCTGGCGCAAAAAGTCATTGATGAACTCAGTAGCGAATTTGGCTTTACCGATGCGCCGCTGTGGTTCAGGGTCATCGCGGAAAAACGCGCCACTTTCGCCTGCACGCCCGATTTGCAGCGCCCGGCACAACAAACGCCCCTAGCTACCGTCCTGCTGGCAGGTGACTATACCCGGGGCGACTATCCAGCAACGCTGGAAGGCGCCGTGCGAAGCGGCATCCTGTGCGCGGAGCTGCTAAAAACTAAAATCGTCTGCCCCTAGTGCACCTGTTTGCAATAAGCAAAAATAGCCAATTCATCGCAACGGGTTGCTTGGTGATAAAATCAGCGCCATGAAACATATCCAGTCGCGCGACAATCCATTTTATAAAGAGCTTGTCAAACTCACCGCCTCGACCCGCAACCGCCGCAAGGCAGGTCAGACGCTGCTCGACGGCGCGCATCTGCTCAGCGCTTATCTGGATGCGGGATATGCACCTCGCCATATCCTGTTGAATACGGCTGCCTTGCAGGATGCTGAAATAACTTCGCTGCGCGCGCGCGTAACCGACTCGCCCGTCACGCAACTGGATGACAAATTATTCTCGGAACTCTCCGAACTTAAAACGCCGACGGGCATCCTCGCGCTGATCGATTTGCCGCCGCCTGAAACAGAAAGCGCCCGCTTCGCCCTGTTACTCGAAGCGGTTCAGGATCCGGGCAATCTGGGTTCGATGCTGCGCTCGGCTGCGGCCGCAGGTTGTGATGCCGTTTTTTTATCACCGGCTTGTGCCGACGCCTGGTCACCTAAAGTACTGCGCGCGGCGATGGGCGGACATTTTTGTCTTGCCATTCACGAGCAGCAGGATTTAGTCAAAATCGCACAAGGCTACTCGGGTAAACGGCTGGCCACCACGCTGCAGGCCACCGACAGCCTGTTCGATTGCAATCTGACAGGAAATATCGCCTTCATGGTGGGCAACGAAGGGGCAGGACTCTCGGACGAATTGCGCGCACTGGCCACCCATCCTGTCACGATCCCGATGCCCGGCGCCGTCGAATCCCTCAATGCCGCGGCCGCTGCTGCCATCTGCCTGTTTGAAGCGGTTCGCCAGCGACGGGCCGGCTGACCCATCGGGGAAAAAGCCCGTCTGACGAAGTATCTGACGACGCGCCGATTCCTGATTCGGCGGTTTTGTGACACAATCGCGCACCTACGGCATTAAAATTAAACTCATCGAGCATTATGACAACTGAAACTACACCAAGCCAGCCGGACACCCTAGCTCACGCACAAGACGACAACCAGATTATCACCGAGCGCCGCAACAAGCTGGCCGCCATACGCAGCGCGGGAGTCGCCTTCCCTAACGATTTCGACCGCACCCATCTGTCAGGCAATTTGCACGAAGAATTCGGCGACCTCACGCACGACGAACTCGAAGAAAAACAAATCCACGTCGCGGTGGCCGGCCGCATGATGCTAAAACGCGTGATGGGTAAAGCCAGTTTTGCGACGCTGCAGGACATGAGCGGCCGATTGCAACTGTTCATCAGCAACGGCGACGTCGGTGAAGAATCCCATGCGGCCTTCAAGCATTACGATCTGGGCGATATCTTAGGTGCGGTCGGTGTGCTGTTCAAGACCAAGACGGGTGAGCTGTCCGTGCGTGTCTCGCAGGTACGCCTGCTGACCAAATCGCTGCGTCCCCTGCCTGAAAAATTCCACGGTCTGGCCGATCAGGAACAGAAATACCGCCAGCGTTATCTCGACCTGATCACCAATCCTGACGCGCGCCACGTCTTTGTCACGCGCACCAAGATCATTCAGGCGATACGCGAATTTTTCATCCATCACGGCTATCTGGAAGTCGAGACGCCAATGATGCACTCGATACCCGGCGGGGCCTCGGCCAAACCGTTCGAGACCCACCACAACGCGCTCGATATGCAGATGTTCTTGCGCATCGCGCCGGAACTGTACCTGAAACGTCTGGTGGTCGGCGGCTTTGAAAAAGTCTTCGAAATCAACCGTAATTTCCGCAATGAAGGGCTGTCCACCCGCCACAATCCGGAATTTACCATGCTGGAGTTTTACGAAGCCTATCGCGACTACAACTACCTGATGGGTTTCACCGAAAAACTGCTGCGCGAAGTCGCACGCAAGGTGCTGGGTACCACCGTTGTCAGTTATCAGGGCCGCGAACTCGATCTGGGCAAACCCTTCCACCGTCTGACCATGGTGCAGGCAATCCAGAAGTATCATCCGCAATTCTCCACCGAACAATTGCACGATCGCGATTTCGTACTCACCGAACTGCAGGATCTCAAAGCAAAATACAATCCGAAAGATTGTCTGGGCGGCTTGCAATTGTCACTGTTTGAAGAATTGTCCGAGACACTCTTGTTCGAACCGACCTTCATCATCGACTATCCGGTTGAAGTCTCGCCACTGGCGCGGAGCAGCGATGCCAATCCTGCCATTACCGAGCGCTTCGAGTTGTTCGTGCTGGGGCGTGAATTGGCGAACGGCTTCTCGGAATTGAACGACGCGGAAGATCAGGAAGCGCGCTTCGATGCACAAGTGGTTGCAAAAGAAGCCGGCGACGAAGAAGCGATGTACAAGGATAACGACTACATCCGCGCACTGGAATACGGCTTGCCACCCACTGCAGGCGAAGGAATCGGCATCGATCGTCTTATCATGATGCTGACCGACAGCAGCAGCATCCGTGATGTCATCCTGTTCCCGCAAATGCGCCCAGAGTAAGATCGTCACTCTACAGGTAGCCTGAATTATGATTGATGGCGATACCCGCACCCGCATCCTGCAGCAGTATCCGATGCTGCAATCGGATGAATTCGATGCACTATTCGCGAGCGCACACGTGATGACTTTTCCGGCCGGCACAATTTTGTTCGATGAAAACCAGCCGTGTCAGGGATTTCCGCTGCTGCTCAGCGGTTGCCTGCGGGTCATTAAATCGTCCGCCAATGGTCGCGAATTACAACTGTACCGGGTCATGCCGGGTGAGAGCTGCATTCTGACCAGCAGCTGCCTGTTGGGGGACACCCCCTATCAGGCACGCGGCATCGTTGAAGAATCGCTTGAGATGATCATGCTGCCCGCCAGCGTTTTTCATGTATTGTTAGGCAAGCACGACGCCTTCCGTCGCTATGTGTTCCGGCTGTTTACCGAACGACTGACCGACATGATGCAGCTGGTCACGGCCGTCGCCTTTCAGAAACTGGATCAGCGGCTGGCCGCGCTGCTGATTGCCAAAACCGGCCCCATCCATATCACCCATCAGGCCATTGCCGACGAACTGGGTTCTGCGCGCGAAATCGTCAGCCGGCTGCTCAAGGGCTTTGCAGAACAAGGTTGGGTCAAACTCGGTCGCGAACAGATCACACTCACCGATATCGCCGCACTCAAAAAATTTGCCGCGCTCGTATGACTTTAATCACCGGCGGCGCAGAGGCTATCCTGCACCACATTAAACGACCCTAAAGGAAATACCTTGAATAAAAACGCTGGCACACTCGATCGCGGCTTTCGCGTCCTGGCAGGATTATCACTGATCGAATTAGCCTATTCCGGTCTGATTGGTTCATGGGGCTGGCTGGGAATCCTGCCCATGCTCACCGGCGTGATCGGCCTCTGTCCGGCCTATGCCCTGCTGCGTCTTAACACCTGCCGCATCAATAAATAGCGCGTTTGTTTGACATCGCCTTGCTCTTCATCCCGATAAGCTTAGGTTTACTGATCGGCCTGATCATGGCACTCACGGGCGCCGGTGGCGGCATCCTTGCCGTGCCAGCACTCACGCTGGGCCTTGGCTGGTCGATGACCTCCGCCTCACCCGTTGCACTGCTGACTGTCGCCACAGCAGCGTTGATCGGCATGATGAGCGGACTGATCGCAGGCGCAGTCCGCATTCGCGCCGCACTGCTCATTTCCGCCACCGGCCTCATCGCGGCCCCCTTCGGACTGCATCTGGCGCATCGGCTTTCGGAGCGCTGGCTGACCGTACTATTCGTCTGCGTGATGCTTATCGTGGCAGTGCGCCTGTTTAGGTCGGCACACCCTTCGGCAAAGCATTCGACACGCGCCAGAACCTGCGTGATTGACAATAAAACCGGTCGTATCAGCTGGAACCCCCTGTCTTTTTTAAAATTAAGCCTGATCGGTTTAGCATCCGGCCTGTCAACTGGCTTGCTGGGCGTTGGCGGCGGCTTCATCATCGTGCCAGCTTTGCTGCGCTGTAGCGATATTGCGATGAGCGGCATTATCGCCACCTCGTTAGCCGTGATCACCTTTGTCTCACTAGGTGCGGTTATTTCGGCATTTTCATCGGGACATCTGAATCTTGCGGAACCGGCCTTGTTGTTTGTAAGCGCAGCCGCAACAGGCATGCTGCTGGGACGCTTGTTCGCGCCAAAAATACCCGCAATCATGCTGCAACGAGCCTTAGCCATGCTGATTTTCAGTGTAGCCTTGTTTTTGCTGTATCGCGCGCGCTAAACCTGAAACGGTTTCAGGACATATAATCCGAAAATGAAAACACACATCGATCTTCAGGTCACCGGCATGCACTGTGCGAACTGCTCAGGACGCCTTGAAAAAGCATTGAACCTGCTGCCCGGGGTTAACGCTGCGGTGAGCATCGCGACCGAAAAGGCGCATATCAGCTACGACCCTAAAACGCTCACACCCGAAGGGCTGATCAAGGCAATTCAGGAGACCGGTTTCGATGCACACCCGATGCGCGATTTTTCGGCAGAAAAGCGGGCAAGACTCACGGCCCTGCAGTCCCAGCAACGGCAGTTTATCCTCGCCGCCCTGCTCACCGCCCCCATGCTGGTACAAATGCTGTTGATGTTCACCGGCATTCACCTGATGCTGCCTGATTGGCTGTCATTTTTGCTGGCAACGCCCATACAATTCTGGATAGGCGGACGCTTTTATTCAGGCGCGTGGCGCAGCTTGCGCGGCGGCGGTGCGAACATGGATGTATTAGTCGTACTGGGCACCAGTGCTGCCTATTTCTTCAGCTGCGCGGTATGGCTGCTCAATCTGGATCAGCCGGTGTATTTTGAAGCGGGCGCAACGCTAATCACGCTCGTTTTGCTGGGAAAACTCCTCGAAGCCCACGCCAAGGGAAAAACATCAAGTGCGCTGGAAGCACTGATCAGCCTGCAGCCGAAAATCGCTCATGTCGAACGCGATGGCGTGATGCTGGAAATGCCAATTGATCAGATGCGCATCGAGGATGTCTTTCTGGTACGCCCCGGCGAGAGCGTGCCGGTGGATGGCATCGTATTGTCGGGATCATCGGCCATTGATGAGGCGATGCTGACGGGCGAGAGCCTGCCGCAATCGAAAAACATGGGCGACACCGTGTATGCCGCCACGCTTAACGGGCTCGGCGTGTTGAAATGCCGCGCACAGGCCATCGGCTCTCATACGCGGCTCGCTGCCATCATCCGGCTTGTCGAACAGGCTCAGGGTTCGAAAGCGGCAATCCAGCAACTGGCCGACAAGCTCTCTGCCGTGTTTGTGCCGACCGTCGTGTGCATCGCTCTGCTGACCTTTGTCGCATGGTGGGTAGCCGGCAGTACGCTTAGCACAGCACTGATCAATGCAGTGGCGGTACTGGTCATCTCCTGCCCCTGCGCGCTGGGTCTTGCCACCCCCACGGCACTGGTCGTCGCAACGGGACGCGCGGCCCAGACGGGCATTTTAGTCAAGGATGCCGAGGCACTGGAACGCACGCATAAACTCTCCGTCTTGCTGGTTGACAAGACAGGTACGCTGACCGAAGGGCATCCGTCCGTCACCGATCTGCTACCGCACGGCGATTTGACAGGCAGTGAACTTTTGAAAATTTCCGCAGCACTGGCACAAGGCTCCACGCACCCGCTGTCGCGCGCATTGACAGCGCATGCAGGCACGCTGCGCATCGATGCCGAACAAGCCGGCGATATTCGCGAATTTCCAGGACAGGGACTGTGTGCCGAAATCAACGGAATGTCGTACTTGTTAGGCTCCCCCGCCTTCGCCGCCGGACGTGCGGTCGCAATCGATGATCAACGCATCATGGCGTTGCAACAGCAAGGAAAAACGGTGCTGGTCATTGCACAAAATTCAGCATTACTAGGCTACATCGCAGTGGCAGACCCGTTGCGCCCCACCAGTCGGTCTGCGGTCAGTAAACTGGTTAAACTGGGCATCCGCGTGATCATGATCAGCGGCGACAATCAGGTCACATCGCAATGCATTGCGGATCAGGCGGGTATCAGCGAGTTTCGCGCCGAAGTACGTCCGGAAGAAAAGGCCGCGCTGGTGGAATCATTCAAACAAGGCGGGAACACCGTCGGCATGGTAGGCGATGGCATCAACGATGCGCCGGCACTCGCCGCAGCCCATGTGAGCTTCGCCATGCGCGGCGGCAGCGACATCGCAATCGAGGCGGCCGACATCACGCTGATGAAGAGCGACCTGATGAGTGTCGTTAACGCCATCTCCTTGTCTCGCGCAACCCTTGCAAAAATCCGCCAAAACCTGTTTTTCGCCTTTGGCTACAACGTGCTGGGCATACCGCTCGCAGCGGCCGGCATGCTCAATCCGGTGATCGCAGGCGCGATGATGGCAATGAGTTCACTGTCGGTCGTGAGCAATGCGCTGCTGCTCAAACGCTGGAAACCTGCAGCCGAAGATTAACCTGAACCTTTTCCATTGTCCGCACTGAGTTTAATCATGAAAACCACCTGGCGCCCCCTTCTGATCGAAGAAACGCACAAACCCTATTTCAGACAGTTACAGCAGTTCGTTGCCGAACAGCGTGAAAAGCACACCGTTTTCCCGCCTGAAGCCGATGTATACGCGGCACTGCATCTGACCCCGATTGAAGAGGTCCGTGTACTCATACTGGGTCAGGACCCCTATCACGATGACCATCAGGCCCATGGACTCTGCTTTTCGGTACGCCCCGGCGAGAGCATTCCGCCCTCATTGCTGAACATTTTCAAAGAATTAAAAGCGGATCTCGGCTGCCAGATACCCAATAACGGCTGCCTGATCCCGTGGGCCAGACAGGGCGTCTTGCTCCTCAATGCCGTATTGACCGTCGAGGCGCATCAGGCCAATTCGCACAAGGAACGCGGCTGGGAGACCTTTACCGATGCGGTGATTGCAGCCGTGAATGCAAAAACGGATCCCGTGGTATTTGTACTCTGGGGCGCCTATGCTCGGAAAAAAATCGGTCTGATTGATCGTAGTCGCCACGTGGTGATCGAATCACCTCACCCCTCACCGCTGTCTGCCTACCGGGGATTTTTCGGCAGCCGCCCGTTTTCAAAAATTAATGCGGCACTGACCGATGCCGGCCGACGCCCCATAGACTGGCAGATTACCGATCTGTGATGTGCGTGCAGGATTACTTTTTCCAAAAAACGGATTGCTGATTAAATGCTTTAAGCTTCTTATTCAATAATTTTAGATTTTTCGACGACTTTAAGCGAATTTCATGATCGATCAGTGCCACACTGTCTGCAGGCAGCGTATCTGCCAGACGAGCCAGCAAGCTGCGAGCGACCGATACATCGTTGATATCACCCAAAAATTCCTGCACCTCGCTCAGTCCTGAAATATAAACCTCCGCCTTGGCCGCATTGAACAGGCCGGCAAAACATTCTGCGCTGTAGCGTAATTTTTTAGCATCGATACGCAAATCGTGCAACGCCACTTCGTCCAGCCGATCTGGTTGCGCAGAGGCTTTTTGATAGCGTTTGTGTAACTGCTGCAGACAACGACTGGCAAATTCAGGTAACTCAGGGGCCGTCAGTTCAGCCTGCTGCCAATAGTTGCCGTTCATCCAGACCGCAAAACGAAGCAGTAAACGCTGCATCACGCAACTCTGAGCGCGCAGCGCCGTATCCGAAGCGGCGCGCTGCGCCTCACACGCCGTCAGCAGAGCGTCAAATCCCGGCGTGACGGATGAGAGGGCATGCAAACTGCCGATAAAGACATCCCATTCGCGCACCTGCCCCAGCACACCGCTCATTGCTGAAAGTTCGCCACGCAAACAGGTCAGTTCCTCATCGGCGCGAACCTTATTCACCATGCGCAGCACAATACGCAAGCGCCGAAACGCCACACGCATCTGATGCAGATATTCGGCGTCCTGAGCACAGCCCAGCGCACCGCGCAAATTGCCTTGCCAATGCTGCAAACATGACCAGACCAGCGTTTGCAGCGCAGACGTCAAGTTATCCGCCCGCGAAATATCGGGCAGTTCACTTTTAACAGGATGAGCGACAAATCCAGCCATGAGCCGGAAGCCCAATTCAGCCTTACTGACGGTTTCCAGCTCAAACGGCACGATATCCAGAATCGCCTGCGCCAGCAAAAACAGATGCTGCGGGTCACCCGACTTCAATTCGAGTTCGAGTTCGCAGATCGGCGTGCTCAGATGCTGCGTGCTGACTTCACCTTTATCCATGCACACTTCGATGATGGTGCCATGCCAGTCAAGCAGCCGGCTGGCGCGGTAAAAATCCGTGGTAAAAACAGGCTGCAGATGTTCGCGCCATGCAAGAGGAAGATGCTCGTCCCAGACCACTGCATCTAACCCCGTAAAATCAAGACGGGCCGATGGCACCGGTATTTCCCATTCAAAACGCTGATGCAAGCCCGCTCTGACCTGTCCGCCGCCCTTCAGGGTCTGTATCCAGCGCCCCCCGACCCGCCGTATTCGCAATGCCATACGGCTTTTGTTGAGATCGAGAGCGGGCGTGTCGAAATAAACATTGTGCAGACGCCGTGTCTCGGGCGCCGTTACCTGATACGACTTGAACAGGGGATGACGACGCAACCTCGCCAGATCATCGGGCAAAATACGCAATTTGAGCTCGGTTTCGACAGACATAGATACCTCAAGGCAAGATTCGTCTACTATAGCAGGCCGTCCGATCCCGCGCAGCTAATCATGGTTATAATCATCGGACTGATAATACACTGGCGCCCATGAAACAAATCACCGGCTTCCCTCCCATCGAAAATCCGGATGCACGCCTGCTGATTCTGGGTAGCATGCCGGGCGTCGAATCGCTCAGAAAAAACCAGTACTATGCCCATCCGCGCAACGCCTTCTGGCCGATCATGGGCGAGCTGTTCGGTGCAAATCCCACGCTGCCCTATCAGACGCGAACCGACATACTCAAGTCATCAGGCATCGCGGTCTGGGATGTACTGGCTTCATGCCATCGCCCCGGCAGCCTGGACGCTGACATCAGTGCCATCCGTGCGAATGATTTCGCGTCTTTTTTCCAGTCTCATTCGCATATCGAACAGCTGTGCTTTAACGGTGCGATGGCCGAAAAACTTTTTCTCAGACAGGTGATGCTAAAGCCCCGTGAAATATACCTCGTACGCTTACCCTCCAGCAGCCCGGCACACGCCGCAATGTCCTATCCGGACAAAGTCGCACAATGGCGCGATGGTCTTCAAATCAAACGTCTGGGATAAGTCGCGCTTTACTGAAAACAACCCCGTTTAAAAATTAACTGGCTTTTATTTAGCGCTTGCGTATAATGCGCACCTTGCCGCAGCCTATGCGGCATTAGCTCATCGTTTCCGACCTACCTCTCGTGTACTGAAATCAGCACACCTGTCTAAAGAACTCTACAAAAATTCGTTTTTAACGGATTTTCAGGGTTTCCCGGTTAGCAACGATGTTTTTTGCGCCGGTTAACTCTCTACCCCTATTCGGGTAGCTCTCGCCTGCGTTTACCATAGGGAACGACTAACGTTCACCATGCCGTTTTTGATTCGGCGTCCGAGCTCTATGCGGATGCGATTCATCAGCGCATTGCGACGCGGATTCCCTTTGATTAAAAGGAATTAACATGACATTTGAAGAACTGAATTTAAACCCATCCATCCTGAAGGCCATCGCTGAAACAGGTTACACCCAGCCTACCCCGATTCAGGAACAAGCCATCCCTGAAATCATCGAAGGCCACGACCTGATGGCGTCGGCTCAAACAGGTAGCGGCAAGACCGCAGCCTTTATTCTTCCGGCACTGAACCGTCTGGCAACGCCCTCCGCGATGCCGGGCAAAGGCCCGCGCGTACTGGTATTGACTCCAACTCGCGAACTGGCACAACAGGTTTGTGACGCTGCGACCAAGTACGGCAAAAACATGCGCTTCAAGATCATCAGCATTCTGGGCGGCATGCCATACCCTGTACAAAACCGCTTGCTCTCAAGCCATGTGGACATTCTGGTTGCAACACCAGGCCGCCTGATCGACCATCTGGAACGCGGCCGTATCGATTTCTCGCGTCTGGAAATGCTGATTCTGGATGAAGCCGATCGCATGCTGGACATGGGTTTCGTGGACGATGTAGAACGCATCGCTGCTGCAACACCGGCAACACGCCAGACATTGCTGTTCTCGGCAACACTGGAAGGCGTTGTTGGCAATCTGGCGTCCCGCCTGCTCAAGACACCTAAGCGTATCAATGTCTCAGCCGCTAAAGACAAGCACGAAAATATCGAACAACGCATGATGTTTGCTGATGACGTTGCCCACAAAAACAAGATGCTGAGCCATCTGCTGACCGATACCGAAGTCAATCAGGCTCTCGTTTTCACTGCAACCAAGCGCGATGCGGACGGCCTGGCCGATCAACTCTCAGCTCAGGGCCATTCAGTTGCTGCTTTGCACGGCGACATGAGCCAGCGCGAACGCAATCGCACTCTGCTCAACATGCGCAACGGTAATGTGCGTATTCTGGTTGCAACCGACGTGGCGGCTCGCGGTCTGGACGTTCGTGGCATCTCACACGTGATCAACTTCGATCTGCCTAAGTTCGCTGAAGATTATGTACACCGTATCGGTCGTACCGGTCGCGGCGGCTCAACAGGCATTGCGATCTCGTTCGCCTCTAACCGCGATGCGCAGTTGTTGAAGCGTATCGAACGTTACACCGAACAAAGCATCAAGATGCACACCATCGAAGGTCTGGAGCCTAAGTACAAGCTGCGCACTGGCGGCCCTTCTTCTGATCGTCCTCGCGGCAACGGCGGCCCGCGTAGCGGTGGTTTCGGCGGCGGTAACGGTGGCGGCTACAACGGCAACCGCGGTAGCGGTTTCGGCGGCGGTAATCGCAGCTCGGCCTTTGCCGGCAACGGAAACAACGGCGGGGCAGGCTTCCATCACAGCGCACCAGATAGCCGTCACAGCCATCCGGCTCGCAATGAAGGCGCTGGTTTCGGCGGTCAGGCCCGTCCTGCTTTCGGCGGACAAACTCAGCAACCGCGCAGCCAGGAACGCAGCTTCGGCAATGCACCTCGCGGCAACAGCGCTCCGCGTCGCGACGGCGGTGATCGTCCTGGTTTCGGCGGCAACAACCGCCCAAGCTTCGGTAATCGCGGCGGCAACAAGTAATCTCGCTGGTTAAGGAATAAAAAAAGCACGCTTTATGCGTGCTTTTTTTATTCCTGTCTGTCAAAACTTCATTGATGCATCAAAGCTATTCTCCGCCGCGCTCCAGCGCAAAAACAATCGGCACGCTAAACCACTGCGTAACCGATTGTCCTGCATGACGCGCCGGCACAAATCGCCAGCTTTTGACAGCATACATCGCGGCATTGTCCAACAGCTCGTGACCGCTACTGCGCAAAACACTGACCTCCCCGCAAGCGCCCTCGCTCAGCACTTCAACACGCAGCAACACCCGCCCCTGCCACCCCATGCGTTGCGCCACGGCAGGATAATTCGGCCGGGGATTATTGAGATAGGAGGCCTTGTAATCAGGTTCTGTATCGTTGAGCGGAGCAGCAACTACCTGCGCCACAGGCGGACTACTTGTGATCGCCGGCGTCGCTACCGGGGCTACGACAGGCTCTGCCACGTGAGGCTCTGACTTTATAATCACCGGCACGCGGACAGGTTCAGTTCTGTGAGGTTCCGTTCGGGCAGGTAATGACGGCATGACAGGTTGAACCGCTGGCAGAGGATGAACATCGGTCAACACAGACACCGACATCTCACTCACCACCACCACTCTGGGAGGCGCGGGCTGCATCAGCCAGATGCCAATCACGCCGGTATGAATCACCACAACTAGTGCGACGACGCAGATACGCTCAGCGTATCGAATCTCGGGCAAGGCAGTGATGAATGGCGGCATGCAAAGTTACTCTTGAAATGAACTGCGGATTTTACCGACTGTTTAGCCGTCGCGCTTTATTTTGTATCGATTGAGACGAGCGCATCGATCATATCCTGCAGCCAATAAAAAACCGCCCGAAGGCGGCTTTTTATTGGCTGACGAGCAACCTTAAAATTTCACCGTCACACCGGCATTAATCGAACGGCCCATACCGGGTACGCCGATACCGGGAACCATAGTACGCTGCCCCAGATAACTTCCCCCCAGCGGATCAACGTAAAATCTGTTAAACAGATTATCGATCCCAGCATCGAAGCGCACTTGTTTCCACTCATAACTGCTGCGCAAATTAAGCAGACTGTAACCCCCGGATTGCAGTTCGTTGCGTACTGCCTGAACCGTGCTGTGAGCACTGACCAGCTGCGCCTCAACGACATTCGTCCAGTTATTCAGTTTTTGCTCGACGGCCAGTTTGGCATTCAGCGGCATCATGTGATACAGATTATCTCCGGTCGTCAGGTTCTTGCCGTTCACATAATTGAGCACGCCTTTCAAGGCCACACTACCGTAACCGCTTGCCTCAGCAATAGGCTGATGCGCCGAAATATCGGCGCCATACAGACGCGCACTTTGATTGACCATTTGCAAGTTCACAAAACCCGTCGTTGCAGTCATATTAACTGCAGTACAAGTAGCACTTCCGGCAACAACAGGGCAACGCGCGGCATCGATATAATTCTGCACATGCGTATAGTAAGGCGCAACCTTCACTTCAAAACCATTATCATCGTGCCAGCTGGCAGAACCGCTCAAAGTTCGTGCTACTTCAGGTTTTAAATTAAGATTACCGACATACGCGTTGCCATCACCGACCCAGTTATTCATGGACATAGCCATAAAGTTATTAGTCGACCATGCAAAACGCTCATACAGATTAGGCGAACGGGTCTTTTGTGCAAAACCGAACTCGAAAGTCTTGCGTTCATCCGGCGTGTAGCGGGATAACGCTGTGATGTCGATATTATTGTCGGTGCTGGCACGATTTGCCGCATTGAAGGCGGCATAACTCGCAGCCGGATAGGCTATCGTGTTGTACCCCTGCACCGTACCCGTATCCATTTTCACTGACTCCGAACGCAAGCCTAATTGAGACAACCATTGCGGCGTCCAGCGCGCTTCCCATTCGCCAAAAACAGCCAGGCGATCACGCTGCCCATTGTTAATATTCTGAAAAGTGCCACCGGTCATCATATTCATCATCGGCATCATGCCCGAAATCGGACCGACCGGCGCCCACCAGTCGCTCATGCGATAGCGCTGAGACTCGACACCAACGCGTAAAACATCCCGTTCCGACAGAATCACATCACCCTTAATCAGGAATCCGGAATTCTTACCGTCAGTATTCATCGGCATCCCGGCAACGCTCATCGCGCTCGTTTTCGCATCCAGGAAATTCATATAGTGCTGCGTGTGTTCGTTATAGGCACGCGCCTGCAATGCGCCCCAGGCGAACTGCCCGGTATAGTTCAGATTGATCTGCTGACTGTCATTCTTCAGCATATCCATACGCTGATTCACAAACCCCTGATACGGGATGCTTTGCTGACCGAGTTTCAGCTCAAACAAATGATTTTCATGGCGAAAGCCAAAATCCAGTGCATGGTTGGTCGATTTATATTGTGTAGATCCCACCTCATTACCCGCGAGGTAGACATTGGCAAGCGTACCTGTTGACACACCCGCCGCCTTGAAATCAGCGCCTGCCGTGTAATTTTTAGCCGTCGCCGTCGAGCCGGTATAGCGCATTGAGAGATTTTCACCGGCAATCGTCGCCGAGAGGTTACCGCCTTGAGCCCCATTGTTGCTGCGATAAAAAGCACCTGCCTGCCCTTTGAGCAAAGTCCCCTCTCCTGCGCGGGCAAACTCGGCAGCCGCCGAATCCACTTGTATGGTGCCGCCGATACTATCCCCGCCGATACTGACCGGGGTGATACCGGCAAATACCTTGACGCTGCCGACATTGGCAGGATCAATATACGACAGAGGTGAATTCATATGATTGGCACAGGCGGAAATCAGATCCATGCCATCGACTTTCACGCGCACGCGGTCATCGGCCATGCCGTGAATAACCGGCAGACTGGATACGCCGCCGGCACCGTACAGGCTGACACCCGGCTGACCATCGAGCAGTCTGGCGGTATCGCTGGTCGTCGTGCGCAAACGCTGCAATTCCCTTTTATCCAGCCCCGTATTTGAAGGAAGCGGGTTCAGCTTTTCTGCTGTGACGACGACGTCAGGCAACTCGGCTGATTCTGCTGCAAAGGCAGACGGCGCGAATGCCAGTGCAACACAAAGGGTAATTCGTTTCAATTGCATATATTTTCCTGGTAAAAATTAATGTATACGCAATTTTACTTAAATTTTTTTCGCCGCCCCTGCGGCATTTTGTCGCACCACTCTGCGACATTTTGTCGCACAACACCAACAATCCAGCACAGTGACTCAAACAAAGGGCGTAAAAAAACGGGCTGAAAATCCAGCCCGCCTAAAAAAATAACTTTTTAAATCAGACGGCCAGCTTCTTGCACTCCTTAGCGCAAGCAGCGCAGCTCTCGCCGCATGCTTTGCATTCTTGGTGTTTTTCAGCGTGTTTTTTACAGGCTTCTTCGCACTGATTGCAAGCCTCTTGCGCAAGCGCCGCCAATTTCGGCAAGAATTTCGAATTCTGATTCGCCAGTTGTTGCAATGCCCCGCACAACGCCAGCATCTGACTGACGCTTTTTGCGCAAGCCGCCATCTCTTTCTCACCCTCTCCCAGCAATATCAGACAGTGACTCAAGCACACTTCACCGGTTTGAATGCAATCGGCCGCCGATTTTGCCAACGCTGCGTTAGCAGGTAATGCATGATGATGTTCATGAGCCATGTGATCGTGCTCTGCCGCCTCTGCATTCCCCACCAAAGCCGCCCCCGCTAGCGCCATACCGCCCAACAACAGTTCTCTTCTGTTCATAACACACTCCATTCGTTAACAAGCCATACAATATCAAACACCCGCGAAGCCTACATCCTGCCTGACTCAGACTGCAATCGTCAATAAAATACCGTCGAATTCGGCTACTTCGCTAACGTGACAAAAGACAATTTACTCACACCCGCATGCTGTGCCAGCGCCATCAATTCGGCAATGCGTCCGTAGGGCACCAGCTTATCCGCCTCAATCTGCAACTGAAACGCCGGATCCACCGCCCGCACACGCAACGCCTCAGCTAACCCTTCATCGCTCACATGCGCGTGATCCATGGACACATTGCCGCGCGCATCGACTTCCAGACTGACTTTTTGTAATTTTTCCGCTTGTTGAACCGCATCCGTTTTGGGCAGCGTAATCTTGAGCGACTGAGGGGATAGCAAAGGCGCGGTGATAATAAACACCACCAGCAACACCAGCATCACATCGACCAGCGGCGTGACGTTGATTTCACTCATCATTTCGCCATCTGAACTATTACCGGCCATCTCACTACCCCTTAAAATTATGCTTGAGTGCCAGACGCATAAAGTCGTGCGCGAAATTTTCCAGCTCTGTGATGCGAACCTTTAAATTGCGCAGAAAATAATTGTAAGCCAGAACAGCCGGCAATGCCGTGGCAATACCGATCGCGGTGGCGATCAGCGCTTCGCCTATCGGGCCTGCCACAACATCGAGCGATGCCGCGCCGCTTTGCCCTATGCTTTGCAGCGCATGCATAATGCCCCAGACCGTACCGAACAGCCCCACAAAGGGTGCCGTCGAACCAATAGTCGCAAGTTCTGCCAACCCCCGCTCGTGGTAACGTTTTATATTTTCTACCTGTTGCCGCAACTGACGCTCCAGAATTTCCTGCGGCGCACCGGTATGCATCAGATCCTGCCGATCCGAACCCAAAGCACGAAGCTCTGAAAACCCGGCCTTGGCCAGCAATGCGACATCGCCCTCACCACCTTCTGCCACACCTTCTGCCGCGCTCCAGTTGCTCGCCGCCCAAAATGCGCCGTGGAAAGTACGATTATGCTTGCGATCCTTCGTTTGCTTCCAAAGCTTGAACAGCGCAATCGACCAGGTAGCCACCGACAACAGGATTAGCAAGAGCAGCGTACCGACCACGACGGGGGAGTTCACAGAAAACAAATTACTCATACTATTGCATCCTCTAACGTAAAAACAGCGGGTTCAGTTGAACCTGCCAATGACACGAACAACACGCATACCCGGGAGGGAATAAGCCGCTGTGCCACCGGCATGGGGATCGAAATGTAGCGAAAAAACCAGCTTTCGGGAATGTGGCATTTTGTCGCACCCGAATCAGAAATCCATTCAATCCTTGTGCAGCGCTGCTTTATCCAGCTTTTTTGGGTAATCCACAGACAAAATACCATCAACAATGATGTTTAGTTCAGCCTCATCGATTTCCGGATAAGGGGGCATATCCATTTTCCCCCACTCACCTGCACCACCGTGCCTGATTTTATTGATCAGATGCACCGCAGCCGTTTTATCATCAGTGTATTTTTCAGCCACGTCAGGCCAGGCTGGCAGCCCCATGCTATTTCCTTCGAGGTGGCAGGCCAGACAATTATGCTTAATAATCAGCTCTTCGAAAGATTCAATCTTCACCGGTGCTGCAACTGGCGCATGTTGACGGTCATCACATGCGGACAAAGCCATCAGGGAGATCATCAAAATACCGCAGTAAACGGGGTAATTTTTTAAAGAGGCAGTCATTATGCTCCAGCGAATTTTCAGCAAAGTTGGCATTTTAATAGTTTTTCCCGAAACAATCGCCGGTATCTAAAGTCTGCATAGACGGGTTCCATTAATCAACGAGAAGGTTAATGCCGGAGCTGCTGCTCGAAGGCTTCAACCGCCTTCTTGACCGATACGAAAAACTGCTGACTCCCCAGAGCTTCTGAAAGGCCCACTTTCGCCAACTCTTCGCGAAAGGGCCTTGGTGCATCGGCGATTTTGATTTGCACCCCGCGCTCCTGCATTTCCCGGTGCAACTCGGCAAAGCGCTGTGCAGCTGTCACGTCCATGTCGGTAATTGCCTGCGCATCGATGATCAGCCATTCGAGATTTTCTTCGGCTTGATTGACCAGTTGCACAATGCGCTCCATCACGTAGCGCGCGTTAGCAAAAATCAGCGGGGCATACAGACGGTAGACAATCACGCCGGGTACTGTTTCCGCCTCGTCATCCTCCAGACAATCATGAAATTTTCCGTCCTTGATCAGGCGCTTTAACACCGCATCGCGCGGCCGCGACAATTCGACCAGCAAAGCGATAAGCGACAGCAGCAAGCCGGCGATAATACCGGTCACCACCCCGGCCAGCAGGATTGCCAGCGTCACGCCAACAGCAATCGCAAACTCGTTCCGGTCAATCTTGTATAGCGTGCGCAGCGATGCCAGCTCCAGCATCCCCACAGCGGTGACGATCAGGATGGCGCCCAGCGCAACTTTAGGCAGCAAAGCAATGAGTCCGGTCAAAAATATTAAAAACAGTAGCAAGCCCACTGCCGAGACCAATTGTGCGACCTGCGAATGACCGCCTGCCGCATCGACGATCGAAGTACGCGACTGACTGGCCGACACCGGAAACCCCTGCCACAGGGCAGCCAGAATATTGGCCGAACCTAATGCGACTAATTCCTGATTAGGGCTGACCGGATAGCCGTGTTTTTCAGCAAACGTCTGTGCCAGCAGAATTCCATCAGAAAAAGTCAGGAATGCAAGGGCAACCGCCGCGGGTGCCAGTGCGGCAATATCAGACCAGAGCGGCACGAATATCTCAAACCGGGGAATGCCGGAGGGCACATGACCGACCAGTGCGATACCATACTGCCCCAGATCAAAAACAACCGTCACCAAAATCGCTATAGCAGATACGACCAGTGCACCCGGTACGCGCGGCAACCAGCGGCCCAACCCGACCAGCAACACCACCAGCAGCGCACCGAAAATAACGGTAGGCGGGTGTGCATCGGGCAACTGCCGGACCAGCGTTGAGAGCAGCGGGAAAAATTCTTCCCCTTGCGTCTTGATCGCGAACATCTTGCCTAACTGGGTGGAAATAAGTACCAAGGATGCACCATTGAGATAACCGACCAATACGGGTCTGGACAACAAATCGGCAATTACGCCTAAGCGCAGTCGCGCGGCAAGCAGCAATACCACACCCGACAACAACCCTAACTCTGCGGCCAACTGCGCTAGCCGCCCTGGATCCCCTAATGCCAGCGGCAAGATCGCAGAGCCCGCCAGCAATCCGATCGCCGCATCCGGCCCCGCAATGACATGACGCGAACTGGCAAACAAGGCATAGCCGATAGACGCTGCCAGCGCGGCATAAAGCCCGGTGATCGGCGGCAAGTGTACTAGTTCAGCATAGGCGACGACCGCGGGTATCATCACGATACACGCCGATAATCCGGCAGACACATCGCGACCTATCCAGCGTGGATGGTAATTTCGCAGGGTATCTAACAGCGGTAAAAACGAATTGATCGGTTGTCGGTGCAGGGGGATTTTCATAGTTCAGCCAGTTCCGGAAATCAGTTAAATCTCGTGTGCTCTGTTAATACGCCCGTCATACTAAACCAGCCTGAGAAATTTGCTTATAAAATTGCTCAATGGCAGACATCCGTACCATCGATAGGTTTGCGCTATAATTGCCCCCTTTTCAGCCAGCACCAGCTCAGGACCACACCATGGAAGCCGAACAAATTAATTCAATAAACAATCACTTGCAAGACTTGAGCTTACGCAGCAATGAATTACGGAGGTATCTTTGACTACGATACCAAACAGGAACGTTTAACCGAAGTTTGTGAATTAGCCGAAGATCCGGCAATCTGGCAGGATGCAAAACGCGCACAGGAACTGGGGCGCGAGCGAAAAATGCTCGAAAGTGTTGTTTTTGGTTTAGGTAAAATCCAGCAGGATCTGACGGATGCGGCCGAACTGTTCGAGATGTCGCAGGAAGAAAACGACGAAGCGTCGTTGCTAAGCACGGCAGCCGACATCGACGACATAGAACGCCGCGTCGCCGAAATGGAATTTCGCCGCATGTTCAATCACCCGATGGACCCGAACAGCTGCTTCATCGATATTCAGGCAGGTTCAGGCGGTACGGAGGCGCAGGACTGGGCCTCCATGCTGATGCGCATGTATGTTCGCTATGCCGAACGCAAGGGGTATCAGGTTGAAATACTGGAGATCTCCGACGGCGATGTCGCGGGCATCAAAGGCGCATCGATCAAGCTCATCGGAGAATACGCCTTCGGTCATCTGCGCACCGAAACCGGCGTACACCGGCTGGTGCGAAAATCGCCGTTCGATTCAGGAAACCGCCGCCACACCTCGTTCTCCAGCGTGTTCGTCTATCCGGAAGTGGATGACTCGATCGAAATCGAAATCAATCCGGCCGATCTGCGCGTGGACACCTATCGCGCGTCAGGCGCGGGCGGTCAGCACATCAACAAGACCGATTCAGCAGTACGCATCACGCATATTCCGACCAATATCGTGGTGCAGTGCCAGAGCGATCGATCGCAACACCGCAACCGCGCCGAGGCAATGGCGATGTTGAAATCGCGCATGTATGAAGAGGAATTACGTAAACGCAACGAAGAGAAACAGGAAATGGAAGACGGCAAGACCGATATCGGCTGGGGACACCAGATCCGCTCCTACGTGCTGGATCAGTCGCGCATCAAAGACTTAAGAACCAACCATGAAGTCGGCAACACACAGGGCGTACTTGATGGCGATCTGGATGACTTCATCTCAGCCAGCCTAAAACAAGGCGTTTAACCGCCGCTGCCCCGGACGGGGCAGCGCATCAGACGCGAGAACTTTCGTGCTCCAGCAGCTCACGAATCTCTTCCAGCTCCTCTATCGTAATAGACAGATGATGCAGTGCTTCTTGATAATGCTCATCGCTGACTTCAAAATTAGCATTTTCATTAAGCTCGGCAATCAGTCGCTCTGCCACATGGGTTACCGCAATCAGTGAAACGGATGCCCCAGCAAGCGTCGCTTCAGGCAGCTGATACACATTGCTCTCATGGTGAAACAAAATCGACTGGCCGATATTTTTTGGCAGTCCCCAGTTTCGCGCCAGCAAAGACCCCACAATGGGATGCGTACAAGGAAAATACTCATTCTCAGCATCAATCAACGGCTGACGCCTCTCCATCGCCTGCTTAATAACTTCACAGTAGTTGTCAAAACGCTTGCGCAACAAGGGGATGGCCGCATCATGGAACAAGGCGAACGTATAAGCGGCATCAGGAGGAATGCCATGCTGCTTTCTGGCGATTAAGCCGGCAGCGGTGGCTACTAGCGATGCGTGATTCCAAAAACTCTCCAGCCATTTCGCATCCACACCAGTCATACAACTGCGCAGAGCGGCGGCCACAACAACACAGACCACGTTGCGTATTCCCAATCTGGCCAGTGCGACAGATACCCCGCTCACGGGTTGACTGGTGCGAAACATCGGTGAATTGGCCAGTTTGATCGTCAGCGCAGCCATCCCGACATCCTGTTCAATGGCTGCGGCCAGTTTTCTGATATCAGGCTCATCGCGCTGAGCCTCAGACATGGCCAAACTTACAATTGCGGGACAAGTCGGAATATCGATATTTTTAAAAACGAGACTGATGTCGTCGTGTGACAATTCCAGATTATTAACTTCCTTACCAACACCCATAACGACCCCTAAAAATACTGACTGAGCTATTTAAATAGTTTCAAACAATAATACTTTCTGATTTTGATAGATATTAGCCAATAGGACTAGTACGCCATGCAATTGACGGCCATCCGGACACTCTCAAAAAGCGGCCAGTCAGTCTGTTACAGGTTTGACATGCCAGATCCTATCAGCATATTCTTTGATCGTACGATCGCTGGAAAACTTCCCCATCCCGGCAACATTCAGAATGGCGCGGCGCGTCCACTCCTTTTGATCCTGATACAGCGCGCTCACCTTATCCTGACAAGCAACATACGCCTCATAATCAGCCAGCAAAAAGTACTTATCGCCCTGATGGAGCAAAGCATCCACAATAGACTGATAACGACCGGGCTCATCAGAACAGAAATAGCCGCCTGAGATCATGTCCAGCGCCTGTTTTAACTCGGCACTGGCATGATAATAGCGCATCGGATCATATCCCTGACGACTTAACTCATCCACCCCTTCCGTTGTGAGTCCGAACAGGAAGAAGTTATCGTTGCCCACTTCTTCGCGCATCTCAACATTGGCGCCATCGAGCGTACCGATGGTCAATGCACCGTTTAGCGCAAGCTTCATATTCCCCGTACCCGACGCCTCAGTACCTGCAGTGGAGATCTGTTCCGACAAATCAGCAGCCGGCACGATACGCTCGGCATTAGACACGTCATAATTCGGAATGAAGACCAGTTTCAAACGGTTCCCGACCCGCTGGTCATTATTAACAATATCCGCAACGTCGTTGATCAGGCGAATGATGCATTTAGCCATCGCATAACCGGGCGCGGCCTTACCCGCGATGATCACCGTGCGCGGCATACAGTCATCACCTGCGCGAATACGGTTATACAGGGTAATGACATGCAGCACGTTGAGCAACTGGCGTTTGTATTCATGTATGCGTTTGATCTGAATATCAAACAGCGAGGCGGGATTCACTTCAATGCACAGCTGCGAGCGTATCAAATGAGCAAGTCTCACCTTATTTTCATGCTTGACGGCACGAAACTGCATCTGAAACACCTCATCATCGGCCGCCTCGCGCAATCCTTTGAGCTCATCAAGATCGGTAATCCAGCCATTACCGATCCGGGTACCGATCAACGCGGCAAGTCCCGGATTAGCCTGATTCAACCAGCGTCTCGGCGTCACGCCATTGGTCATATTGACGATTTTTCCCGGTGTAATGCGTTCGAAATCGACAAAGATCGTACGCTTCATCAACTCCGTATGCAACGCCGCGACGCCGTTGACCGTATGACTGCCCACAATAGCCAGATGAGACATCCGCACGCGGCGCCCGTTGGTTTCATCGATAAGGGACAATCGCCTGAGCAATTCACCGTCTCCGGGAAACTGATGCATCACCTGTTGCATGAAACGGTAATTGATCTCAAAAATAATCTGTAAATGGCGAGGCAGCAATCGTTCAAAAAAGGCAACCGGCCATGTCTCCAGGGCTTCAGGCATCAGCGTGTGATTAGTATAGGAAAAAATTTGCGTGGTTAGCCCCCACGCCTCATCCCAACTTAACTTATGCACGTCGACTAATAATCGCATCATCTCGGCGACGGCAATCGACGGATGCGTGTCATTCAACTGAACCGCAATTTTTTCCGGCAGCATCGACCAGCCGTCAGCGTGCTTTTTATAACGAAACAGCATATCCTGCAACGAAGCACTGACAAAAAAGTATTGCTGCTTGAGCCTTAACTCCCGTCCGACTTCCGTTGAGTCATCCGGATACAGCACCTTAGATAAGTTTTCCGAATCGTTCTTATCGGCGACGGCCTGTATGTAATTACCCTGATTGAAATAGCGCAAATCAAAATCGCGAGAAGACTTCGCAGACCACAGCCGCATGTTATTGACCGTTTTTCCGCCAAACCCCGGCACAGGCGTGTCATACGCCATCGCCATCACATCATCCGTTTCAACCCAATGGTGATGCAGCGAGCCGTCCTCATGCCTATATTCGACAACACGCCCGTAAAACTTGACCGGATACAACAACTCAGGTCGTGGAAACTCCCAGGGATTGCCGTAGCGCAGCCAGTTATCAGGATGCTCGACTTGTTCGCCGTTTTCAATACTCTGGCGGAACATACCGTATTCGTAGCGTATACCATAGCCGTAACAGGGCAAATCCAAGGTTGCCATTGAGTCTAAAAAACAAGCCGCAAGACGCCCCAACCCGCCGTTACCCAGCGCTGCATCAGACTCGATTTCGGCAACCGTCTCATACTGCTGTCCGAGTTCATACAGCGCAGTTTTTAATTGCGCATTGAGTTCCAGATTGAGCATGGCATTGCTCAGGGTACGCCCGACCAGAAACTCCAGTGAAAGATAATAAATTCTTTTGGAGTCGTGTTCATAATAACGTTGCATGGTCGCCATCCAGCGCTCGACCAGACGGTCTCGCACCACGTGGGCGGCAGCCTGAAACCAGTCCCGTGTGGTTGCATTAGGCAAGTTCTTGCTGCTTGAATAAATCAGATGATTGGTCAGCGATGCGCTAATCTTTTCAACACTCATGCCTGAATTATTAGGTATCGAACTGCTATTCATTGCATCCCCCGTGATGAAATTTGTCTGTCCGGCCTGATTCTCCGCGCCTTGTCATACCCTGTCAATCTTGCCTACGGTCACTATGAGGTGCTACAAAAAATACCTGACAAATATGACAATCCGTTCGCATCGGGTGATAATAACAACGACTGCTTCTACGCTGCTCATACGCGAAGCTGAAGTCCTGTATAACAAATCTGTAATACTAAACCGTTACAACGATCTTATTCTCCAGACTCAACCTGATGCATAACATCTCAAGAGTGAAAATCATGAATTCAAAAATTACCCCACTGTCCGCCGTCGAAGTAAACCATATCAATGCCTACTGGCGCGCCTGCAACTATCTGGCCGCCGGTATGATTTATCTGCGCGACAATCCGCTGCTTAAAGAACCGCTCAAGCTCGAACACATCAAAAACCGCCTGCTGGGACACTGGGGATCGAGCCCGGGTCTGTCGTTCGGCTATATCCATATGAACCGTCTGATCGTCAAATACGATCTGAATGCGATCTTCATGGCAGGCCCGGGGCATGGCGCACCCGGCGTGCTGGGGCCTGTGTATCTGGAAGGGCGCTACAGCGAGGTGTATCCGAACAAGGGCGAAAACATCGACGGCATGCGCCAGTTTTTCAAAGAATTTTCCTTTCCGGGCGGCATCGGCAGTCACTGCACCCCTGAGACACCGGGTTCCATCCACGAAGGCGGCGAATTAGGCTACAGCGTGTCCCACGCCTTTGGTGCTGCTTTTGATAATCCTGATCTGATCGTGACCGTGATGGTGGGCGACGGCGAATCCGAAACAGCCCCCTTGGCGACCTCCTGGCACTCGAATAAATTTCTCAATCCGATCCGGGATGGCGCCGTGCTGCCTATCCTGCATCTGAACGGCTACAAGATTAACAATCCGACCATTTTGTCGCGCATTTCGCACGAAGAACTGGAAAACCTGTTCAAGGGCTATGGCTGGACGCCCCACTTCGTCGAAGGCTCAGACCCTGAAACTATGCATCAGCGCATGGCACAGGTGATGGAAGAATGTGTGCTGGAAATCCGTCGCATTCAGACTGAAGCACGCGAGAGCGGCATACCGGCACGTCCTCGCTGGCCGATGATCGTACTGCGCTCCCCGAAAGGCTGGACGGGACCGGCTGAAGTGGATGGCAAAAAGATGGAAGGATTCTGGCGCTCGCATCAGGTGCCGATCGGCGACGTCAAAACGGCAGAGCATTTCGCCAAACTGGAAGAATGGCTGAGCAGTTATAAGGTCGAAGAACTGTTCGACGAAAACGGAAAACTGTTGCCGGAACTCAAAGCGCTGGCGCCCAAAGGCATCCGCCGCATGAGTGCCAATTTGCATGCGAATGGCGGCCTGCTGCGCCGCGCACTGCACATGCCTAACTGCCGCGACTACGCCGTTGAGGTCAAAAATCCGGGCACCACGGTCGCGGAAAATACCCGTCCGCTGGGAAAATTCCTGCGCGACATCATGCAGGCCAATCTGCAAAATTTCCGCGTATTCGGCCCAGATGAAAACAGTTCGAACAAACTGGATAACATCTATGAAGTAAGCAAGAAAACCTGGCTTGCCGACTACCTGCCAGAGGATGCCGGCGGCGGTGAACTCTCCCCCGATGGTCGCGTGATGGAAATGCTCTCCGAACATACGTTGGAAGGCTGGCTCGAAGGCTATCTGCTCTCGGGACGTCACGGTTTCTTCTCTACCTACGAAGCTTTCGTTCACGTCATCGACTCGATGTTCAACCAGCATGCCAAATGGCTGGCAATGTCAAAAGACGTGCCTTGGCGCGCGCCGGTATCGTCGCTGAATCTGCTGATCACCTCCACCGTATGGCGTCAGGATCACAACGGCTTTACCCATCAGGATCCGGGATTTTTGGATCTGGTGGTCAACAAGAGCCCCGAAGTCACGCGCATTTATCTGCCACCCGACGTCAATTGCCTGTTATCGGTCGCCGACCATTGTCTCAAAAGCACCGATTACATCAACGTCATCGTCTGCGACAAGCAAAAGCATTTGCAGTTTCTCAACATGGAAGCGGCGATCCTGCATTGCACCAAGGGTATCGGGATTTGGGACTGGGCCTGTAACGATCAGGGAGGCGAACCGGATGTCGTGATGGCCTCAGCGGGCGATATTCCTACCAAGGAAGCGCTCGCCGCCGTGATGTTGTTGCGCGAGCATTTCCCGGATCTAAAGATTCGATTTATCAATGTGGTCGACCTGTACAAACTGACGCCTTCCACCGAGCACCCGCACGGCCTGAGCGATCGGGATTTTGACAGTCTGTTCACCAAAGACCGTCCGGTGATGTTCAATTTCCACGGCTACCCGTGGCTGATACACCGCTTAGCCTATCGCCGCACCAACCACCAGAACTTCCACGTACGCGGTTACAAGGAAAAAGGCAGCATCAATACGCCGCTGGAACTGGCCATACAGAATCAGATCGACCGCTTCAGTCTGGTGATCGACATCATCGATCGCCTCCCTGCCCTGCAAGTTTCCGGCGCGCACATCAAGGAGAAGATGCTCAATAAGCAGATCGAATGCCGCAACTATGCCTATGAACACGGCATCGACTTACCGGAAGTCGATAACTGGACTTGGACCCTGTGAGTTATCAATTGATAATTGATAACTGATAATTTTGAAAACCATCCTCACCATCAACAGCGGCTCCTCGTCTATCAAGGCCAGTTTGTTTCAGGCTGACGGGGGACGGCGCAATTTCCGCTACGAGCACCTGCGGGATCATGCGCCGGCCTTCGACCTTTTGATGCAGGAAATCAAACACGATGCGCCCGATCTTATCGGCCATCGTTTCGTGCACGGCGGCGAGATCACCGATGCTGCGCGTCTGGTCGATCACACGGAACGGGAACGCCTGGAGAGCCTTATCCCCCTGGCACCGCTGCACCTGCCGGGCAATCTGATGGGGCTGGATCTTTGCCGCCAACGTTTCGATGTACCGCAAATTGCCTGTTTTGACACCGCGTTTCATACGAGCATGCCTGAATTATCCCGTCGCCTGCCGATCCCGCAGGAATTTGGCCTCTGCCGCTTCGGCTTTCACGGCTTAAATTATGCCTACATCGCAAGCCGGCTACCCGAACTGTTGGGCGAGACGGCACGGGGCAATATCGTCATCGCGCATCTGGGCAGCGGCGCGAGTCTCTGTATGCTCAAAGACCTGCACTCGGTCGACACCACCATGGGATACACACCGGCGGGCGGCGTCGTGATGGGCACGCGCAGCGGCAATCTGGATCCGGGCGTCATGCTGGAACTCTCCCGCCGCTTCGATAGCGCGCAATTAACCGATATCGTGTTCCACAAGATGGGTTTGCTCGCCCTGTCCGATAATGAGTCCAGTGAAATGAGCGAGCTATTAGCCAGCAATACGCCCTCTGCGCGCTTTGCCGTCGAGTATTTCTGCCGCGAAGTCAGCGGGGCAATCGGCGCACTGGCGGCAAAAGCGGGTGGCATTGATGCATTGGTGTTTACAGGCGGCATCGGCGAGCACGCAGCGATCATCCGCCGGAAAATATGTGAACCGTTGGCCTTTTTAGGCTTTGCATTGCATAACGACGGGGCTGCGATAAAAATCAGCACCGCTAACAGCCGCCCTGTTCTGGTTATTGCAGCAGATGAAGAAGCAATGATACAGCGACTGTCTATATCCGCCAGTCTGAATTGATCGCCGTCACACACTGTTACAAATTTAACCGACCAAGTCTGCGCGAAGCTGCGTGCCAGCCGTTACAATGAGTGCATAAAATTCGTCACACTGCCCATGTCTGCTCACTTAAAATTTCAAGTTCTGCTGGCCGGATGCAGCCTTACCCGGAACGCTGCACTGATGCTGTGCATGCTGCTAGCCGGTGCTGACTCGCTGGCCGACGTAATGACAGATCCACTCTCGACAGAATCCCGCCTGAAATCCCCTGCGCCCTGCGCAGAAAAACAAAATGACCGCGCCTTTGATCTGGTCGACATCGTCAATACTGCGTTGTGCAACAACCCGCAAACACGCGAAGTCTGGGCCAACTCACGGGCGCAGGCCGCACAGGTCGGCATCGCAGAGGGTGGGTATCTGCCCGGCGCCAGCGTGAGCGTCAGCCAAAATCAAAGCACGCCCGGCAATAAACTACGCAGTCTGGGCCTGAGCGTTTCCTATTTGTTATATGACTTCGGTGCCCGCTCGGCCAATCTGGAAAACGCCCGCCAATTACTGATTTCGGTGAGTGCCACGCAGGATAATACCGTGCAGGCGGTGTTTCTCGCGGCAGTACAAGCCTATTACCAGACGCGCTCAACGCTCGCCGCATTCGACGCCTCTGTAGTATCAGAACAGGCGGCGCTAGCGAGTTTAAAAGTCGCCGAAGCGCGATATCAGTCGGGCAGTACGACCCCTGCCGACAAGCTCACCGCACAAACCGCCTACTCACAGGCCACACTCAACCGGATCACCGCCCAGGGCGCGATGAAAATCGCACAGGGCAGCCTGGCCAACATCTTAGGTCTCGATGCAAATCTGGCCATAAAACTTGCCCCCGGCCGCGTCTCACTTGATAGCGGGCAGGATAAATTTAGTGAACTGGAGCAAAACGTCGTTGCACTGATCGAGACCGCCAGAAAAAATCGTCCGGATTTGCTGGCGGCAGAAGCTGCGGTCAAAGCCGCACAAGCGGCGGCGGATGCGGCGCGCGCGGCGGGCATGCCGACCCTGTCGATGACGGCGGCTGCCAATCAGAACAACACGGCCGGTCTCAACACGCACGGCTCATCTTTGGGACTGGCAGTCAGCGTGCCGCTGTTCTCGGGGTTTTCACCGACCTACCGGATACGTGCAGCCGACGCGCAAGTCGATACCAAAAAAGCACAAATGGACCGCATTCGTTTGCAAGTCGCACTCGATGTCTGGAACGCATATCAGAATCTGGCGACTGCCTCGCAAAACCGGCACACCACCCGTGATTTACTCAGCAGCGCCGAGCAATCCGAACGCGTCGCCTCCGGGCGTTACCGGGCGGGTGCGGGCACCATGCTCGATTTACTCAATGCACAAACTATACTGGCCGGCGCACGCCAGCAACGTATCCAGGCCGATCTGAACTGGAACATCAGCCGCGCCACTCTCGCACAGGCAATGGGCAGTCTGGATGCGCAATTATTAACGTCCTTACCCGACGCCACCACGTCCTTTAAACCATGAAAAAACTTCTGCTCTCTCCTCTCTCACTCTTGCTAATCAGTGCAGCGATCGCGGGATGGACAGTCTACCGGCAAGTCAATCAGACAACGCCTGAACAGCAGTACCGGATGCAGGCCGTGGAACAGGGCGATATCAGCCAGACGGTCTCAGCCAATGGCACGATCAACCCGGTAACGCTGGTCAATGTCGGCACACAGGTGTCGGGTACGGTCAAAAAGCTCTACGTTGACTTCAATAATGCGGTTGAAAAAGGACAGGTGCTGCTCGAACTGGATAATGCACTGCTCTCAGCCCAGCTCAAACAGGATATGGCGAACGTCGAAATCGCCCGCGCGTCCGTGGAACTGGCGGGCGCAAACGAAGCGCGTACCCGCAGCCTGTTTAATCAGGAATACGCCTCCCGCCTCGAGCTTGACACCGCGATTCAGGCAAAAAAAGCCGCGCTGTCACAAATGAGCCTCACTCAAGCGACCGTCGAAAAAGATCGCGCCAATCTGGCCTACTCGGTTATCCGTTCCCCCGTCTCGGGCGTGGTGGTCGATCGTTCGGTTGACGTCGGTCAAACCGTCGCGGCCAGCTTACAGACGCCGACCCTGTTCAAGATCGCACAGGATTTATCCAAGATGCAGATCAACAGCAGTTTTGCTGAAGCGGATATCGGAAAAATCCGCGTCGGCCAAACCGTGCGGTTCACAGTGGATGCGTATCCAAACCGGAATTTTCAGGGTACGGTGCGCCTGATCCGTTTGAATCCGACCACGGTGCAAAACGTGGTCACCTATGACGTGGTCATCAATGTCGCCAATCCGGAACAGATTTTAATGCCGGGCATGACAGCCTACGTGAGCATCGCCGTCACTGAACGCCGCAATGTGCTGTTCGTACCCAATATCGCCCTGCGCTTTAAACCGGCTGATAAAACGGGGGAAAACACAAAACCCCGCAGTGAGTCGGGCAAACCCAAAGAGGACAAGCGCGACGGATTTTCCGGCAGGTTGTATGTATTGAGAAACGGCCAGCTCGTCGCAGTGCCGGTCAAACTCGGTATCACCGACAACCGCAACACCGAAATCCTGTCAGGCGATATCAAGGCGAGCGATCAGATCGTCACGGGCGACGCACAGGGCAGCACGACGCAAACGGGTACCCAACCGATGCGCATGAGAATGTTCTGATGAGCGATGCTGTCATCCGCATCATGGATTTGAGTAAATCCTATGCGACTTCCGCAGGCTTGTTTCCGGCGCTTAAAAATGTCAGCCTGACGATTAACCGCGGTGAGTTTGTCGCCATCATGGGCCCGTCAGGCTCGGGGAAATCGACCTTCATGAATATTCTGGGGTGCCTCGACGCCCCCACCGGCGGCCAGTATCAACTCAACAACCGACAAGTCTCAGAACTGGGGCGTGACGAACTGGCGCTGTTGCGCAACCAAACCATCGGCTTCGTGTTTCAGGGGTTTAATTTATTGCAGCGCATGACACTGCTCGACAACGTCGCCCTGCCGCTGATCTACGCGGGTGTCGAGCATGCCGAACGGTCACAGCGTGCGCATGAATTACTCACGCGCGTTGGACTGGCCGACAAAGCGAATTCACTACCCAATCAGATTTCCGGCGGTCAACAACAACGAGTTGCGATTGCCCGCGCCCTGATCAACCGCCCGCGCCTGCTGCTGGCGGATGAGCCGACCGGCAATCTGGACAGCCACACCGGCGTCGAAATCATGGCGCTGTTCAGTGAATTAAATCTCGAAGGCATCACGATCGTGCTGGTCACCCACGAGGCCGACATCGCAAGTCACGCAAAACGTCAGGTGCGATTTTATGACGGCAGCATTATCAGCGATCATGCCACGGCGCAGGAGCTGCAACCATGACGCTGGCGATGCTGGGCGAAGCGTGGCGCGCAATGGGAGCGAACCGCATGCGCACGATACTGACCATGCTGGGGATGGTCATCGGGGTTGCAGCCGTGGTACTGATGATGTCGATCGGACAGGGGGCGCAATATGCCATCAAACAATCGATCAGCGCGATGGGCAGCAACCTGTTCATTCTGCTCTCCGGCAGCACCCAGACAAGCGGCGTGCGCACCGGTAGCGGCGGCGCGCTGACCCTGACCGTGAACGATGCTGCCGCCATTGCCGAACTGCCCGGCGTACAGGCGGTAGCCCCGATCAATCCGGGCGATGCACAGGTGGTGTACGGGCCGGCCAACTGGAATACCGCCATTATCGGCACAACCCCGGCCTACTTAGATGTACGCGCCTGGCAGATCGTCAGCGGTGCGGCGTTTACCGCCTCCGATGTGCGCTCGGCCACCCGTGTGGCGCTGATAGGACAGACCGCTGCACAAAATCTGTTTGGCGATGAAAATCCGCTCGGTAAAACCATCCGTATCAAGCAAAGCCCTTTTATCATTTTAGGAATATTGGCCAGCAAGGGTCAGGGCATGGATGGCCGCGATCAGGATGACACTATTATCATTCCGTTAACCACCGCGCAGCGCAGCGTGTTCGGTATCCGCTTTCCCGGCACTGTGCGCATGATCATGGTGCAATCGACAGGCCTTGAAGTGATGCCGGAAGTGGAAGCGGCCATGACAGGCTTGCTGCGTCAGCGCCATCGGATTCGCGAAAATGCCGACAACGATTTTTCGCTGCGCAACCTGACAGCAGTCGCCAATTCAGCCGAAGAAAGCACTCGCATCATGTCAATGCTGCTGGGCGCGATCGCCTCGGTCTCGCTTCTGGTGGGCGGCATCGGCATCATGAACATCATGTTAGTCTCCGTGACCGAGCGCACCCGCGAAATCGGCATCCGCATGGCCATCGGCGCACGTGAGCGCGACATCCTGCTGCAGTTTCTGCTCGAAGCCATCATCATTTCAGTGGCAGGCTGCCTGATCGGCCTGCTAATTGGGGTGGGCGGCGCACTGCTGACCGAGGCGCTGACAGGAACGCTGGTGATCATCTCGGGCAGCTCCGTACTGGTCGCCTTCGGTGTCGCGGCAACGGTGGGTATTTTCTTCGGTTTTTATCCCGCCAGAAAAGCCGCCCGCATGGATCCGATCGAAGCGTTGCGTTACCAATAGGGTTTAAAAGCACGCCGCTTGAGTTGAATTTTTAACGGGCAAATCGTATGGAGATCATTGCAGCACTGCTTATTTTGGCCCTTGTGGCCGGGTACTGGTTCGATAGTATGGGCGCACTGGATGCGGCCAGAAATTACGGCAGACAAGTCTGTCAGAATGCCGGCCTGCAGTTTCTCGATGATACGGTTGAGAATATCAAAACCGGACTCGCCCGCGACAAACAGGGCAGACGCGTTATACGCCGCACCTACCGGTTTGAATTTAGCGAAACAGGCAACAGCCGGTTGGAAGGACAATTAATCCTGAGTGGGACCACATTAGAATCGGTCTCGCTGGACCCTTACCGGATCGAGCCATAAACCGGACTTGTCGTCTATTAACACCGCAAATAAAAACCCTCTCAAGCTTTGGCTTGAGAGGGTTTTAAACAACACCGTCGAATTACTTGAAGGTCAGTACGTAAGCAATGAAATTGCCCTTGTCTTTGGCAGAGCAATCTTTACCGTAAACTTGTTTGCAATGCTTAGTAAAACCCTTAGCGGATTCGTTCAGGTCAGAAAAACGTTTTGGATTCGCAGAAGGCGCCATAGGCTGAATTTCTTTGCCAGATTCGTTGTGCTTGCCCTTGTTTGCAGGATTATCTGTATGGCAAGTTGAGCAGGCCAGATCTTTACCCTTGACCATTTGCTTGCGAGTATAGAATTCTTTACCGTCATCAGCCGACAGAGTCGACTTTGCAAACAAAGAATATTGCTTTGCAGCTTGTTCGGCAGTCGTAACATCTGCTTGTGCAGAAAAACTGATCAAACCAAAAAGTGCGAGCAACAAGTATGATGCTTTTTTCATCTGTGAATCCCTCCCATGGGTTTAAGTTTGTACAACAGGCTGTATTCTCCAGCACCCAACCACACGCTGTCAATAACTATATGCAACGTAGGTTTTAGCATCGCAGAACGGTGTCATTTCGGCACTTTGCAGACTGTTTCTTACCTTCGATTAAAAAATTTAACGGGAAGATTTAACCACTCAAAACGCTTACACAACCTGAGTGCGTAAAAAAAGCGGCATCCTTAAACTCAAGGATGCCGCCCTTAAATCCGCAAGTACTATTTTACTGCGCTGTCGATCGTAATGTTTAAGCCCTTCGTGCCCGGCTTGACAACACCGGCGGATCCCTCCAGGTCACCCGGCTGTGCCATCGGCGTGCCCGATTTGGAAACCCGCGCCAGTACCACGACCTTGTCGAAACCCGAGAGTTTCAATTGCGGCTGCATCGCCATGCTGTCATCGAGTATAAACTCCATCGGCAAGTCTTTAACCTGCTTGCGTATCACCGCGAGCGGCATTTTAGGGCCTTCGGCTGCGCGCGCTAGGATGAAGACAACATCGGTAGGTGAGGCTTTAGCCAGCAATGCGGGGCTTAACGCGACGCGTCCGGTAATCGCAACATTGGCCGCCGCTTTTTCAGGTGCGTTAGCCGCCGGCAATTTAGCCAGCTGCTCCTTGCCCCCCTTTTGCTGAGACAGATATTCGCGCGCCTGATTGATCCCGTCATGGATCATCTGGATTTGCGGATAATCCGGTGGCAACAGACTGACCAGCTTCTGCCAGTGCGTGATCGCCGATACATAATCACCGCGTTCCATATCGGATGAGCCCGCCAGCGCCAGCGCGGTGGTATTTTCCGGATCGAGTTGCAGTGCCTTGTTGATGAATTTTGTCGGCTCGCCCAGCAGCGACTGATTGTTGTTCATCGCCATGACATCGGCATAATTGGTCCATAATTGCGACTCATTCGGCACTAACTTAACCAGCTGTTCATAGGCGCGAACCGCATCGGCATAGCGCTGCAGCTCGGTATAGGAACGTGCTAGCATCAGCCAGCCGTCAGGATTTTCCGGCAGTTTCACCAGCTTCGCCTCCAGTTCCTGCAAGGCCGCCTCAGAACGTAAAACCCCAAATCCTTCCGCGCCTTCGCCTTGCATTTGTTGCGGCTGCATCGCCTTCAAACTGCCTATTTGCAGATAGAGCAGCACACTGCCAAGCGGAATCAGCAACGCCAGTACGATCGCCAGCATACGTGCCGGATTGCGAACCACAGGCTGCGGCGCAGTCGTCGTTTTAACTTCTTCGATCAAACGCGCCTGTAATTCGCGCCGTCCCTGCTCGAAGGAGGCCTGCGTGAGCAGACTGTTATTTAAATCCGCTTCGAGTTCGGAGGCCTGATCGCGCAGGATTTCCAAATTGGCCGCATCGCGCAACACATCGTTATTCGCAGCATGCTTGCGCCAGAGCGGCCAGATGACAAAAGGCAGCGCGACGAGCAGCATCGCTGCACAGAGTATCCAAAATAGGGTCATGCGTGTGTATCCTTCTGGGGTGTATCCTTCAAATCCGGATCATTGAGTAAGGCACAGGCGCGCAACTGTTCCTGTGCGGACAGCTCGACATCCACAACCTGTCCTTTGCGACGTCTTAACTGATAGAACAAGCCCGCCCCGCCCAGCAGCAACAAAATGAACGGCGCCGACCACAGCGGCATGGTTTCCTTATCGACCGGCGGATCAAACAACACCGACTTGCCGAAGCGTTCAACGAGCAAATCGAGGATTTCCTGATCAGATGCACCCGCCTGCATCTTCTCACGCATAATCTGACGTACATCTTTCGACCAGTCCGAATGAGAATTGGACACAGGCTCACTCTGGCACACCAGGCAACGCACTTTTTCAGCCAGCAGCATCATGCGGCGTTCCATCACTGGATCATCCGCAATGTCCTTTGCAACACCGGCGAACGACAAAGCCGGCAGCAGGCACAACAGTAAAATTGAAAGGTATCTCATTTGGCTTGCAACCCCGCGACCATCGGAAGGATGGTTTCACGCAGATTTTTCGCAGTCAGCGCGCCGATCAGCTTGTAGGCGATCACCCCCTGCTTGTCGATCACATAGGTTTCCGGCACGCCATACACACCGTAATCAAAGCCGACTTTACCATCTAGATCTGCGATCACCAGTGAATACGGATCGCCCGCCCGCCTTAATGTCATCTCGCCATCAACAGCCTTATCCTTGTAATCGAGACCCACAATAGGCACGATATTCTGACGGGACAATTCCATCAAGAGCGGATGTTCGTCCTTGCAGGCACCGCACCAGGATGCCCAGACGTTGAGCAGCCAGACTTTGCCTTGCATATCTTTGGGTGAAAACTTCTTTTCAGGCTCATGCAAGAGCGGTAACACAAAGGCAGGCGCTGCACGGCCTACCAGCGGTGAGGGGACTTCACGGGTATCGCGACCCAGACCTTTATATAAAAAAACCGACAGAACCAGAAAAATCACAAAGGGTAGGATGAAACGCATCATTATGCTGCTCCTTGATCAATTGTTGGCACAACCGCCGCCTTCTTGTGGATGCGATAACGACGGTCAGACACAGCCAAAATACCGCCCAGCGCCATCAACAGCGTGCCGGCCCAAATCCAGTCGATAAACGGTTTGATATAAACGCGTACTGCCCAGGCACCTTCTGATTCAGGAATAGGCTCGCCCAGCGACACATACAGATCGCGGAACACACCGGTCTGGATCGCCGCTTCCGTCAACGGCATGCCGGAGACATTGTACTGACGCTTTTCAGGCGTCAATTCGCCGACTATTTTGCCATCATGACTGACCGTGACATGGCCGACACCTGCAACATAATTCGGCCCTTCCGTTTCGGTCACGCCGTTAAAACGGAACTCATAGCCGCCCGCAACCACGGTATCGCCCACGTTCATGCGCACATCACGTTCTGTTTCATAGCCCTTCACCAGCGTCACGCCGATGATAAACAACGCCACGCCCAAATGCGCCAGTTGCATGCCGTAATAGCTCAAGCTTTGCTTGCGCACCCGCGCCATGAACGCGCCGTGCCCTGCCAAACGCTGGCGCAAGCCGACAAACAGGGTCGAGATAATCCAGAACGCCATCAGCAGACCAAGGACGATCATCGGTGACCATTTATTTGATTCCAGCGATAAGAATCGCCCCATCAGCAGCGGCAGCAGCAAGGCCAATACCAGCGCGCTGGCAAACGCCCATTTCACGCGCTGCGCAAGATCCGGCACCGCCATTTTTTTCCAGCGCGCCAGCGGGCCTAAGCCCATCATGAACACCATCGGCATCATCAACGGCACGAACACGGCTTCAAAGTACGGAGGACCGACCGAGAGTTTGCCGTAACCTAAGGCATCCATGAAAAGCGGATACAGCGTTCCGATGAATACAGAGGCCGAGGCAACCGACAGCAGCACGTTATTCGACAGCAGCAAGGACTCACGCGACAACATATCGAATTTGCCGCCCAAGCCGACTTTCGGTGCGCGCCAGGCGAACAACAGCAAGGAAGCGCCGATCACCAGCACCAGAAAACTCAAAATAAAGATACCGCGCTTAGGGTCGGCAGCGAACGAGTGTACCGAGGTCAACACACCCGAGCGTACGAGGAAGGTACCCAGCAGGCTAAACGAAAATGCCGCGATCGCCAGCAACACCGTCCAGCTTTTAAATGCGCCGCGCTTTTCAGTTACGGCCAGCGAATGAATCAAGGCCGTGCCTAACAACCATGGCATAAACGAGGCGTTCTCGACCGGATCCCAGAACCACCACCCCCCCCAGCCCAGCTCGTAATAAGCCCAGCCGCTGCCCAGCGCGATGCCGATGGTCATGAAGACCCACGCCACCGTCGTCCACGGACGCGACCAGCGCGCCCAGGTTGCATCAAGTTTTCCGCCCAGCAAGGCTGAGATCGCAAAGGCGTAAGCCACGGAGAACCCGACGTAGCCCATATAGAGCATAGGAGGATGGATCACCAGCCCCGGATCCTGCAACAGCGGATTCAGATCGCGGCCATCGGCCGCCGCTGGCAACAGACGATCAAACGGGCTGCTGGTGAACAGCATGAACAGCAGGAATCCAACCGAAATCAATCCCATCACGCCCAGCACGCGTGCGACCATCTCTTCTGGCAAATGACGGCTAAACATCGCAACACCTGCAGTCCAGACCGATAGCAGCAAGGCCCACAGCAGGAGCGAGCCCTCATGTCCGCCCCAGATCGCCGCGAAGCGATATTGTCCGGGCAACTGCGAATTGGAATGCTGCGCGACATACAGCACCGAGAAATCATTACCCAAAAAAGCATAGGCAAGGGCAGCAAACGCAAGGCTAATAAAAACTAGCTGACCGTAAGCCAGGGGACGGGCAACCCCCATCAGGACAGGGTTGTTGCGCGCGGCGCCCCATATCGGCAGCACGCCCAAGACGATCGCCAGAGACAGCGCGACAATGAGAGAAAAATGACCTAGTTCTGGAATCATGTATGATCTTTCAACGATTATTTTGCAGCAGGGGCGCTGACCGCAGAGGTGGCTTCCGCCTTCTTCAAGGCGTCGGCAGCTTCAGGCGGCATGTAGTTTTCATCGTGCTTGGCCAGCACTTCCGAGGCGTGCATCACGCCATCCGCTTCCATCTTGCCTTGCGCGACAACACCCTTACCTTCCTTGAATAAGTCGGGCAGGATGCCTTTATAGACAACCGGCAATTTTTGCTTTAAATCGGTAATCATGAAATGCACGGTCAGGCCGTCTTTTTCACGCTGGATACTGCCCTCTTCAACCAGCCCGCCAATCCGAAAACTGCGTCCCTGCGGGGCTTCTTTGTTGTAAACCTGAGTCGGCGTGAAATACAGACTGACGTTATCTTTGAGCGCATTGAGCACTAAACCTACCGCGAGCCCTACTGCCGCCACTGCAAGCACAATGTATAAAGTTCTTTTTTGACGCGGTTTCATCTTATTCCTCTTCCGAAGCTTCGCGCATCAGGCGCACCTGCTGCAGGGTAATTTTTCGTTTGTGTATCACCATCGCGATTTCAACCGCGAAGATGATAAAAGCAACTGCGTAAGAGCCCACCCAGATATAGGTAAGCGGATTTTCTCTCATCCAGATGTCCAGCCCCATTACTTAACCTCCGCCAGTTCAGTGATCCACTTGGTATTTTTTTCGCGTTCGAGAATAATGCTGCGCACCCGCGCAAGCGCAACCGCAACCGCATACAGCCAGCAGGCGGCCAGCATGGTGAACATCGCCTGCTGCATCGCGATGTGCATCGAGGTACCGGAGTACTTGATGGTCGAGCCCTGATGCAGGGTATTCCACCATTTGACCGAGAAATAAATGATAGGCACGTTCACAGAACCTATGATCGCCAGCAGGGCTGCGGCACGGTCAGCCCGGCGGGGATCGTCAATCGAAGCATGCAGCGCAATAAAACCCAGATACAAAAACAGCAAGATCAGTTCAGAGGTCAGGCGCGCATCCCAAACCCACCACGCTCCCCACATCGGCTTACCCCACAGTGCACCGGTCCAGAGCGAGATAAAGGCAAACAGGGCGCCGGTCGGCGCAATCGCGCTGGCCATCATCGAGGACAATCGCGTGTTAAAGATCAGCCCCAGTGCGGCGTAGCCTGCCATAATCAGATACAAAAACATCGAAATAATCGAGGACGGGACGTGAATAAAGATGATGCGATAGAACTCGCCCTGCGTCGCATCGGCTGGCGCCACGACAAAACCGATATACAAACCGACCGCGAACAGGATCGCCGAGGAGATTGCAAACCAGGGAATCAACCTGCCGGCGAGCGGATAGAAGGTGGTAGGTGCTGAGTATTTAAACCAGTTAATTGCCATCATTACTCCATCGAAATTCTTAATGCCTGCGCCGTCACCCACGGGGTAAAGGCCAGCGCCAAAATCAGCAATGCGCCCATCAAGGATAGATGAGACGACACATTCAAACCACTGGTCACCGCCTGCACGGCACCGGTGCCAAAAATCAGCACGGGTATACACAAAGGCAGTACCAGCAAGGACAGCAGCACCCCGCCGCCACGCAAGCCTAAAGTCAGCGCGGCACCGATTGCACCGACCATGCTCAAAATAGGTGTACCCAAGAACAAACTCAACATCAGTACACCGATCGCATCGACCGACATATCGAACTGTAAACCCAGCACCGGCGTCATCAAGACCAGCGGCAAACCGGAAACCATCCAGTGCGAGACCATTTTGCCCAGCACCAGCACCGACAAAGACTGGGGTGCTAGCAGCATTTGCTCTAGCGTACCATCCAAATAGTCAGCAGAGAACAAACGCCCCAACGACAACATTGATGCGAGTAAGGCTGCTACCCACAAAACACCGGGTGCCATTTTGCGCAACATATCCATTTCAGGCCCCACGCCCAGCGGGAACAGGCTCACCACCATCACAAAAAAGAACAGCGTCGTCAGTACATCCGCGCGGCGACGCATGGCCAGCACGAGATCCCGGCGCACCACCAGCAGCAATAATGAAAGCAAAGATAACTTTTTCATGACAGCGACAAACTGCGCATCTCCATACCCGCCACAACCAGCGGCTGATGGGTGGTAAAAATCACCATCCCCCCCCTTGCCAGATGCTCACTGATCAACTCCCCGATCAACGCCACCGCTCCGACATCTAAAGCGGCCAAAGGTTCATCCAGCACCCACAGCCTGGCATCACTCACCAGCAGGCGCGCTAATGCAACACGGCGGCGCTGCCCTTGCGAGAGCACCTTAGCCGGCAAACGCTCGCGTCCCTTTAAACCCATACGTCGCAAGGCGGCAATGGCATCCACCTCACTTAGTTCCATGCCCGACAAACCAGCCGAAATGCGCAGATTCTCAAGCGCACTCAATTCATCCTTAATGGCATTCAAATGCCCCAAATACATCATTTGGGAGAAATAATCTTCATCCAATTCACGCACATCGGTACCATCCCATGAGATACAGCCCTCATCAGGGATAATAAAGCCGCATAAAGTACGCAACAAACTGGTCTTACCGCTGCCATTCGCGCCCTGAATTTGCATGATCTGCCCCGGCGACAGCGTAAAGCATAATCCCGAAAACAGGCGATGATCACCGCGACTACAAGCAAGATTGCTGACTTCCAGCATGAAAAAAGACCTGAAATTGAACAACTCAGGATTATATACGATTGCATACGCCCGATGCGCGTCATTCAATTGCTTTATAATCCGCCCACTTTTGACCAACCTGAAGGAGTACACATGGGATTTTTGGCCAACAAACGAATTTTGATTACCGGCATGATCAGCACCCGATCCATCGCCTATGGCGTCGCCGTTGCCATGCACCGCGAAGGCGCACAACTGGCGTTCACCTATCAGGGCGAACGCGTGCGCGAGCGTGTGCTGGGATTAGCACGCGAATTTAACAGCGAACTGGTGTTTGAATGCGATGTCGCCTCCGATGACGACATCAACAATTTGTTCATCAATTTGAAACAGCACTGGGATGGCTTTGACGGGTTTGTACACGCGATCGCCTTCGCGCCGCGCGAAGCGCTCGAAGGTGAATTCCTCGACGGATTCAGCCGCGAAGCATTTCGGGTTGCCCACGACATCAGTTCCTACAGTTTTCCTGCGATGGCCAAAGCCGCGCTGCCGATGATGGAGGGACGCAATGCAGCCATATTAACGCTAAGCTATCTGGGCGCTGTGCGCACCATGCCGCATTACAACGTGATGGGGATGGCCAAAGCCAGCCTTGAAGCGTCTGTGCGATATCTTGCGATGCAACTGGGCGCACGCGGCATCCGCGCAAACGGCATTTCGGCCGGCCCTATCCGTACGCTGGCGGCAGCGGGCATTGCTGATTTCGGAAAGCTGCTGGGTTACAACGAAAAACACGCGCCACTCAAGCGGAACGTCACGGCCGATGAGGTAGGCAATGCCGCAGCCTTCCTGTGCAGCGATCTGGCCAGCGGCATCACCGGTGAAATCACTTATGTCGATGGCGGTTTCAACACCACCTCGCTGGGTTCAACTGAAGCCTGAACATTTTTTCAACACAGCTTTGTCACGTAAAGACTGCATACGCGTTGCAAGAGGAGCCTCATGGGAATTGAAGATACTAGATTTTTGGTCGTGGATGATTTTTCCACCATGCGCCGCATTGTCAAAAACCTACTCAAAGAACTAGGTTTTACTAATACTCAGGAAGCGGAAGACGGCGTAGAAGCGTTGAAAAAATTACGTGCAGACACGTATGATTTTGTCGTATCAGACTGGAACATGCCCAACATGACAGGGATCGAACTGTTGCGCGAGATTCGTGCGGATGCCAAACTGCGCCATCTGCCCGTCCTGATGGTCACCGCAGAAGCCAAGCGCGAAAACATTATCGAAGCCGCTCAAGCGGGCGCATCAGGCTATGTGGTCAAACCATTCACTGCGGCGACGCTGGATGAAAAACTGAAAAAAATATTTCAAAGTTTGAACAAGTGAACACGGGTATGACAAACTTGAACAAATCGAACGACGAAGATCTTGAATTGCTGTTTGAAAGCATACTGGCGAATAACAAGCCTGCTGCTACCGACCCCATAGAGGCCGCGCCCACCCGTTTGATTAATCAACTGGGGCAAATTACCAGAACCTTGCACGACACGCTGCGCGAATTGGGTTTAAACGCACACATTGAACAGGTCGCCTCCTCGATTCCCGATGCCCGCGACCGGTTGAATTATGTTGCCACGCTGACACAACAAGCTGCCGAACGCGTGCTCAATGCGACGGAAGCGGCACAACCCCTGGTGCAAAATCTAGAGGCAGAATCCCAGCAACTTGATCAGCAATGGGATCTGCTGCTGGCAGGAAAATTAAGCCCCGAGGAATTCAAAGCTTTAGTCATGCACAACAAAGCCTTTTTGCAAGCCCTGCCGGAAAAAACCAGCACGGCGAATGCTTATCTGATAGAAATTATGATGGCACAGGACTTTCAGGATTTAACCGGTCAAGTCATCAAGAAAATTATCGATCTGACACAAAATATGGAGCGACAACTACTCGGTCTGCTGCTGGAAAATTCGCCCGCAGAAGACCGGTCAGAACCCGACACCAGTCTGGAAAACGGCCCTGTGATTAATCAGAACAACCACAATGTGGTGACTAACCAGGATCAGGTGGACGATCTACTGGAGAGTTTAGGATTCTAAAAAAATATGCACAAAACGGCTCATGACGCAGAGCGCAACGTCATTGAAAACAACGTACCGCCACCCGAGATACTTTCAAGTCGAACCTCGCCCCTCCCATGCGCTTCAGCCACTGCCTTGCACAAAGCCAACCCCAGCCCTGTCGAGGATGACTGATCAGGAATGTTGCGCTGCATCAGCGCACCGACCACACCAACACCGACGCCGTCATCCTGCACATTTAAAATCAGCGCGTCCGGGGTTTGCTCAACCCAGACATCAACCCGGTGATGCGCATAACGAATCGCATTATTGAGCGCGGACTCCATCGCCAACTCCACCAGATTCTCATCCAGCCACGCTGTCGCCATGCGGCCCATCTGCATCTTCTCGTAATCAATGCTCACTGTAATTTTGTGACCATGGTGACTTTCCGGTGCCATGCCGGATTGACTGTGACGAACCAGATCTTCGATAAATTCGAGCAAAACGACTTCCTGTGTCAGCGGTTGCAGCCCAGACTGATCATACTTATAAAGCGTTAAAAAACTGATCAGACGGCTCTTCAAATCGACGCAGCGCCGATACGCCCGGATCCCTTCAGTCGGCGCATCCTCCCGGTGTATCAATTGCTCAAGATCGATTTCCAGCAAGGCCAGGGCATTTTTAATGTCATGAACAACTAGCGCAGACAAGGTTTTTTCCATTTATTTGCTCGCAATCTCATTAAAAAACCGGTAAAAATTCATCACCTTCTGATTGTTTGGCACGAGTTTATCCAGCATCGACAAATAGGTCTTAGCACGCGCCATAATCTTGTCATCCAGCCCCTCGTGCTTTAACCACAGCAAATGCAACTGCGCTGCGGTCATCAGCGTTTCGATGTTCTCTTCCTGAATATCGAGTGCTTCAACAACCATCTGATTAGCCTCTTCGAAATGCGCAGTTCGCATCAGTTTAGTTGCCTCATCGACCAGCAGTAAAATCCGCTTGCGTCCGCCATCGATGACATCCTCCACCTTATCCTTTTGCCCGGTGTCTACCATGGATTTTTTGACGTGTCGCGCGATGCGCATTTCATCCTTTCCGCTACACTGAATGGCCTTGGTTAACAACTTCAAACCAAGAATTACGTCCCCCACTTTAAGCGCGGCTTTCCCCAATGCCGTCATCACAAAACTGTTTTTACGGCTGGCCAGCAGAGAAATCGAACGATCCATCAATTTTTTTGCCTTTTCACGTTCACCGGCATCGAAATAAGCCTGAGCGAGTATGGCGCCCTTCGCCACACCGAATATCCCCTCATCGCCATGTTTGCGGGCGTTTTTCTCCAGCGTGGATATGGCCGACTTATGGTCGCCCATATCCACCAGCGTCTGGGCAAGCGACAGGTAGTCGCCGGACCGCTCGACCATCGAACCTGTAGATAACTGAATTGCGGCCTCCGCATTGGCTTTAGCTTCGTCAAGCCTTCCTAACAAAAAGGCTGCTTGCGCGACGGAACGGAGTCGCTTTGCACTGGGCAAAATTACGGATGAGCGTAAGAGCAGATCAAAAGCTCCCTCTTCGTCGTCTGCTTCCAGGCGAACTTTTGCCAGCAGCTCATAAGCCGCGACATAATTCTTATTTTTATCGATCAGTTCACTGGCAAGAGAGGATGCCTGCGGAGAATCGCCGAGCGCGTAATGCGCGCGTGCCATGCCCAGCAGTATCCACGGGGCATCCGCCCGGATGGTCGCGGCCCGCGCATAGGTATCGAGCACCGCGGTATAGTCTTCGAGTTTTAACTGAGCTTCAGCCTTGCGCCGTAACACATCCATCCTGCGCCGGTCATCTGCAGCCGTTGCGAGCAACTTATTGCACTCATGTATCGCCACGTCATAACGACGGATATCCATCGCTTTGAGCACCCGTATCAAATAAGTACGCCGGTCTATCAGTCGTTCAAGTCTAGAACGCAACTTCGTCTCTGAACAGGGCTTGAGCAAATAATCGTCGGGGATAAATTCGACCGCATTAGCCACAAAACTGTATTCCGTTTCAGCGGTCAGCATGATAAACAGCGTGGTGCCGCTGAGAAGATTTTCGTTACGCAGATATTCTAAAAAGTGCTGGCCTGAGCTCGACTTATTCAGATTGTAATCACACAGGATCACATCATAGGTATTCACTCCGATCAACTCCAACGCTTCATGCGCGTTGACGGCTACACCCACAGAATTCATTCCGATCGACTGCAATTGCGTGCGTATCGCATGCCGCATCGAACTGATGTCATCGATGACCAGCGCAGACAATTTATCGAAACGAACGTATTCGTTTTCTACGTGTTTGTCGAAAATGCTCGAACCCTGAGGGAGGATAGTAGCCAAAGCAGTCGAACTCCGGGAAATATGGGTTTTGTATTCTAGCCTTGATCAGACGAGTCTGCTGACCCTTTATTCGTTCAGTCTCGCTTAATCAGCACGCGTACAGGCTTGAAACTCCTGCGATGAACCGCGCTGATGCCATGCGCCTGCAAAGCAGCAATATGAGCTGCGGTAGGATAGCCCTTGTGAATCGCGAACCCATATTGCGGATACTGCTCATGAAGTTGCAGCATCAATGTGTCTCGCGAAGTTTTGGCCAGTATGGAGGCTGCGGATATCGCGGCCACTTTGCTGTCGCCCTTTACAATCGCTTCACTGGCAATCCCCGTATCGGGACAATACAGACCGTCGACTAACACAAGTTGCGGCTGAACCTGCAAGGCCTGCACCGCCCGCTGCATGGCCAGCAGCGTCGCCTGCAGAATATTGAGCAGGTCAATTTCCTCAACTGTAGCATAGGCCACCGCCCAGGCCAGCGCACGCTCACGGATCAGCGGCGCTAATTTTTCGCGCTGTTTTTCGCTGAGCTTTTTCGAATCATTCAGGCCGGGGATGGGATTAGCCGGGTCAAGAATCACCGCCGCCGCGCTGACGGGTCCGGCCAACGGCCCCCGCCCTGCTTCATCCACACCACAGATCAGTGTGAATTTTTCGTAATTTAACGCCATCTCACCTGAACTGAAGAGCGGCATCAGACTGCAGGCAGATATGGCAGAATTGCAGCAGCGGCTTTTTCTGCGGTATTCTGGCGCAGCGTGGCATGCAGCTCAGCAAAAGTACCTTCCAGCTGCGCGATGGCATCCTTGTCGTTCAGCAAGTTGAGCAAAGCCTGAGCAAGATTATCAGGGGTTGCATCGTCCTGTATTAGTTCGGGCACGACAAAGCGTCCGCATAAAATATTAGGTAAACCGAAGTAAGGCAAATAGCTTTTGCGCTTCATCATCCGCCATGTCATCGGATTCAAGCGATAAGTAATCACCATGGGGCGTTTGAGTAAGGCGCATTCGAGCGTCGCCGTACCGGAGGCCACCAGCACAATATTGGCCGCGATCATCGCGTCCTGCGCATGGCCGAACAACAGTACAAACGGCAACACATCCGCATCGCAATCGTAAATGGCCTGCTCAAAAATAGTCCGCGTTTCACGGCTGACCAGCGGCACCAGAAAGCGGGCTTCGGGCTCCTGCTGCAAAATCAGCTTAGCCGTTTCGATATACAAACAAGCCAGTTGTTTCACCTCAGACTGACGACTACCGGGCAGAAAAGCAAACACCCTGGCAGACAGGGGGATGCGCATCGCCTCACGCATCCGGTCGCGATTGGGCGAATCGGGAAGGATGTCAGCTAACGGATGACCGACATAATCAACCGGAATTCCAGCATCCCGATACAGTTTGGGCTCATGCGGAAAGAGCGCCAGCATGTGCGTCACAGCCCGCTTGATTTTTTTGATCCGCTCGCCGCGCCACGCCCAAATAGAAGGGCTGACATAGTGCACCGTTGGAATACCCTGCCCTTTGAGCGCCTGTTCCAGATCAAGGTTAAAGTCAGGAGCATCAATACCAATGAATAAGGCCGGACGCTGTGCCAGAAAGTACGCACGCAACTTAGCCCGGATACCTGTAATTTCACGATAATGGCGCAGCACTTCGACATAGCCGAACACCGCAAGCTTTTCCATCGGAAACAAAACTTGCATGCCGGCGGACTGCATTTTAGGCCCGCCAATACCGACAAACTCGACATCCGGACGAGCCAGTTTAAGAGCCGCCATCAAATGGCTTGCGAGCAGGTCACCTGATGCCTCGCCCGCGACGATACCGATGACAAGTGTTTTCTGGACCATACCCGACTACCGAACGATGCCGCGCTGAGTACTCGCCAGAAAATCGGCCAGAGGTTGCAACTCGGCCTGATCCATTTTTGCGATGGCAGCCTGTGCATCGACCAGACTCAAGCCTGATTTATACAAGGTTTTGTAAGCTCGCTTGATGGCCATCACCGATGCACTCGAAAACCCGCGTCGCTTCAAGCCTTCAGAGTTAATCCCGTGCGGCGCACTCGGATTACCCGACACCAGCACAAAGGGAGGCACATCCTGAAGCAGAATCGTGCCCATGCCGGTGATGATGTGCGCGCCGATGCGAACAAACTGATGTACGACGGTAAAACCGCCCAAAATCGCATAATCTGCAACTTCAACATGACCTGCCAGCTGTGCATTGTTGGCAAAAATCGTGTGATTGCCAACCTGACAGTCATGCGCCAGATGCACATAGGCCATAATCCAGTTGTGATTTCCGACGCGCGTCACGCCACCATCCTGCGCCGTACCGAGATTGAAAGTACAAAATTCCCGGATGGTGTTGTGATCGCCGATTTCAAGCCTTGTCGGCTCACCTGCATATTTTTTATCCTGCGGCACTTCGCCCAGCGAACAAAATTGAAAAATATGGTTGTGTTCACCGATCATCGTATGACCGTTGATGACCACATGGGGACCTACCACCGTACCTGCACCGATTGTGACATGTTCGCCGATCAGCGAGTATGCACCGACTTCAACGTCAGGTGCCAGACGCGCATTAGGATGAATAATCGCGCTTGGATGTATTTTCGACTGAGTCATCAAGCCACCGTCTTAACCGTGCACATGAGTTCAGCCTCAGCTGCCAACTGCCCGTCAACTTCAGCGATGGCTTTAAATTTGTAAACACCGCGCATGCTGCGGGTCAATTCCACCTTAAAAATGAGCTGGTCACCGGGGGTAACAGGACGTTTAAAGCGCGCGCCGTCGATACCGGCAAAATAATACACCGTTTTTTCATCCGGATTTTTTTCCATGGTCTGAAAAGACAGCAAAGCTGCAACCTGTGCCATCGCCTCAATAATCAGCACACCCGGCATCACCGGATGATGCGGATAATGCCCCGGGAAAAACGGCTCGTTGATCGTAACATTTTTCAGGGCAACGATATTTTTCCCCGGCTCAACCGATAACACGCGATCAACCAATAAAAAAGGATAACGGTGCGGCAAGCTCTCAAGAATTGCATGGATGTCCATCGCGTGGCTGGTCTTCTCGGACTGAGTACTCATTCTGTATTACCTTTCTGTGATTCTTGTTTTAGCAAGCACATCTCTTGCTCCAGTATTTTCAAGCGTTTCGCCATTTCATCCAGATGACGCAGGTGAACCGCATTTTTGCGCCAGTCGTCCGTCTTTGCAAAGGGATAGATTGCTGCATAAGAACCCGCTTCGCGGATGGATTTTCCGATCAGGGTAAATGAAGAAATCACCACACGATCCGCGATCTTCAAATGCCCCAAGATACCCGCACTGCCTCCGATCTGACAGTATTTTCCTATCGTGGTACTGCCGGCAATCCCCACGCAGCCTGCAATCGCGGTATGCGCACCGATGCGCACGTTGTGCGCGATCTGAATCTGGTTGTCGAGTTTAACGCCGTCTTCGATCACCGTATCGTCCAGCGCACCGCGATCAATGGTGGTATTTGCACCGATTTCCACATCAGAGCCGATCACAACCCGACCGATTTGCGGAATCTTCAGCCAGCGCCCCTCGTCCATCGCGATGCCAAACCCATCGGAGCCGATCACCACGCCGGAATGCGCGATCAGGTTATCGCCGATCACGCAATCGTGGTAAATCACTACCCGGGGATAGAGCCTGACATGACAGCCAATCACGACGTTATCTCCGATGCTGCATCCCTCACCAATCAGGGTATATGCACCGATCACGGCGCCCGCGCCGATCACCGCCGTCGCGCAAATACAAGCAGTTGGATCAATCTGCGCACCTTCACCAACCACAGCTGCCGGATGCACTCCGGGCCTGAATTCAGAAGCGGGATTAAGTAAGGCGGAGACCCGGGCAAAATAGGCGTAGGGATTTTCGGAAATAATTCGCGGCAAATCGGTCGCATCCGCATCCGCCTCGCCGAGTATGACAGCTGACGCGCCGGTATTCGCTAGCTGCGCATGATATTTACTGTTGGTAAGAAAACTGATCTGACCTGCCGCTGCTCTCTCAAGCGTGGAAATCTGACCGATGAGCACCTCGCCATCACCTAACAGGCGCCCGCCTAATTGCTGCGCAATCTGAGCTAATGTATAAGCCATGCTATCGGTTACTTGTTGTCTGTTTTGTCCGATGCAAGATTTTTGATAACCTTATCGGTAATATCGATCTTAGGATTGCGATAAACCGCTTCTTGCAAAATCAAATCAAATTTTTCTGTTTCGGCAATCATTTGAATAGCCTTGTTGGCACGTTCCAGCACCACGGCTAACTCTTCATTCTTGCGCAAACTCAAATCCTCGCGAAATTCGCGCTGCATGCGTTGCAAATTAACGTTAAGCGCATTGAGTTCGCGCTCCTTGTTGCGCCGGTCCGACTCAGGCAGCGTGCTCGCGTCCTTTTCCAGCAGCACCTGCAAATCTTTGGCCTGCTTCATGGTTTTTTTGATTTCCTGATCGCGTCCGGAAAACTCTTTTTCGATTTTCTTTTCGGCCTTAACCGCAGGTGCTGATTCGCGCAGTACGCGCTCTGTATCGACCACACCGACCTTAAAATCCCCCGCCACAGCAGATCCTGCAGCCAGCAACGCTGCAATAAACGCCAACTTAATCATTTTCGTATCCATCGTGAGCTCCTTGAGTTCCTATTTATTTTTACCCGGTACAGGCAGTCGAACAGACACGTCTAGAACATTGTACCCAAAGTAAACTGAAAGGCCTGCAACTTATCAACAGCCTGCTTATTCAGCGGCAAGCCGTAACTGAATTTCAACGGCCCCATCGGTGATAACCAGGTGACCGCAGCACCGTATGAATAACGCATCCCGACACTGCCGGGCAGCGTACCCGTACCATAGACAGCCCCGCCATCGACAAAGCCGCTCAAACGAACCGATTTATCCTTGATACCCGGAATCGGTGCCATAATCTCCATGCTTCCCGCGACGCGACGCTGTCCGCCCAGTGAAAAATTATTGGCGTCACGCGGTCCCAGCGAGTTGGCTTCATAACCACGCACCGATCCCGTACCGCCCGCATAAAAATTCTTGAAGAACGGCATTTGCTTGCCGCCATACCCCTGCCCTGCACCGGCCATACCATTGAGCATCAGGGTAAAGTCCGATGAAATCGGGTAATACCACTGTTGATCATAATTGACCTTGTAATAACGCATATCCATCACCGGCAAAGCCACCTCTGCATAGGCGCGTTGCACCGTACCCTCGGTGGTGTAGATTGCACTGTCACGACTGTCGCGCCCCCAGCCTAAAGTGCCCAGCACCGTCGTGTTGGTACTGCCGAAGGTCGCCACATAGTTCTGATAGGATAACGGGCTGAGTGCTGTCAAACCGATCGATGATTTTTCAGCCGACAAACCGAAAGAGATATTTTGATCTTCGCTGATGGGTATCCCGTAACGCACACCGCCGCCTGTGGTAGACGAGGTGTATTGACTCATCACCGTATTGATCGCGTTGGTATTGCGCTGATAAATATCGAAACCGCGACTGACACCCTCGTCCGTATAATACGGATTGGTATACGACACTGATATATTCTTGTTGATTTTGCTGGTATTTAACTGGGTTGAGAGCATATTACCGCTACCAAACAAGTTTGCCTGCGAGACGCCACCCGAGAGCACCAGACCTTCACCCTGACTAATACCCGCACCGACCGTAAAACTACCCGTCGATTTTTCCTTGACAGAGGCATTCACATCCATTTGATCGGAAGTTCCCTGTACGGCGGGCGTTTCAACATTCACTTCAGAAAAGAAATTCAACCGGTCAACGCGTTGTTTGGACTTTTTAATTTTAGTGACGTCAAACCAGGCACCTTCAACTTGTCGGAATTCGCGACGGATCACTTCATCTCGCGTCTTGGTATTGCCCGCGATATTAATGCGGCGGATATACACACGCTGGCCCGGATCTATCACAAAGTTAAACGCGACTTCATGCTTTTCCTTGTTCAGGTCGGGAATCGCATTAACGTTTGCAAAAGCATACCCTTCTGCCGCTAATCGTTCACCGACCAGCTTACTGGTTTCAGACAACGCCTTACGGGAAAATGCATCGTTCGGTTTTACCTGAACGAGTTTTTCGATCTCTTCCTTAGCAACCAGCGTATTTCCGGAAACGGCAACTTTAGAAATCGTGTATTTTTCACCCTCAGTAACATTGATGGTGATATAGATATCCTTCTTATCCGGCGTAATGGAAATTTGCGTAGAATTGATATTGAATTCCAAAAAACCGCTGTCCATGTAGAACGAACGCATCGACTCCATATCGGCTGACAACTTCTGCTTCGAGTACTGATCGTTCTTGCTCATCCAGCTCATCCAGTCAGGCGTGCTAAGCTTCATCAAATCGAGCAGGTCCGCTTCAGAATAAGCCTTATTTCCGACGATATTAATCTGTTTGATCTTGGAAACCTCTCCTTCGACCACGTCAAACACAACGCCGACGCGGTTGCGTTCCAGTTCCGTCACCTTGGAATTCACGCTCACGCCGTATTTACCGCGCGCCACGTACTGACGCTTCAAATCCTGCACCGCCTTATCCATCGCGCCTTTATCGAAGATACGCGCTTCAGCTAAGCCTGCGTACTTCATATTGTCTTTAAGCTGATCCTTGGAAAAATCTTTGACGCCGTTAACCTGAATACTGGCAATCGACGGACGCTCTTTAACCAGCACGATCAGCACACCCTGTTCAACTTCGAGGCGCACATCCTTAAAGAAACCGGTGCCATACAAGGCGCGGATCGCGACAGCGGCCTGCTCGTCATTCATGACCTCGCCGACTTTGACGGGAAGGTAGCTAAATACCGTACCCGCTTCCGTGCGCTGTATGCCTTCGACACGAATATCAGTTACCGTAAAGGGACTAATCGCCCATGCGGGCGCTGCAAACAACAATGAAAGAATTCCTGCCAGTTTTGTCTTGTTCATTTAGTACTAACCTGAGATGAGGCGATTAATATCATTATAGATGGCAAAAACCATCAGGGTACCCAGTAATGCAATGCCGATCTTCTGACCGATTTCCCAAGCCTGCTCGGAAACCGGACTGCCTTTGATCAATTCTGCGACATAATACAGCAAGTGTCCGCCATCCAATAAGGGAACCGGCAGTAAATTCAGAACCCCCAGACTGATGCTGATCAGGGCCAAAAATCCCAGATAGGCGGCAAGTCCCATGTGCGCCGACTGCCCGGCATAATCTGCGATCGTAATAGGCCCGCTGATATTTTTCATGGACACCTCGCCCATCAGCATTTTACCCAGCATTTTCAAGCTGATAACCGCGGTATCCCATGTCTTTTTCAGCGACTGCCCGATCGCATCTATCGGACCGTAGCTCACCTCGGTGAACATCGCCGCAATCACCGCAGGATCGACGCGAGGCGCGGCGCCGATTTTCCCAACCATCCGGCCTGATTCTAAAACCGATTGCGGGGTCAACAAAATCGTTCGTACAACTCCATCACGCTGAATTTCAAGCGAAACAGACTGTCCGGGATGCGTGCGAATGACATCGACTAATGCGCTCCAGCTGGCGAGCGTTTTGCCGTCAGCACGCAAAACGAGATCCGACTCCTGTAAACCCGCCAGTCGGGCGACGCCATCGGCAGTCAGTTTTCCGATGACCGGAAAAACAGCGGGCTGATTTAAATGCAATCCGAGTTTATCGAGAAACTCGCCATCCAGATCCCGCGCATCAATACTGTTCAAACTCAAGGTATGCCGCACCGTGGTACCGCTTGACGTTTGTGCCTCAACAGTCACGTCGCCCTTTTGCAACGCCAGCGTCAAAAGCGTCCAGCGCAGCTCCTGCCAGCTTGGAATCGGCTCCTCGTTGATGCGTATAATCGTCTCACCCGTCGTCATCTGCGCATTAGCCGCAGGGGTTCCCTGAACGACTTCACCTAGCACCGGTTTCAAACCCGGCACGCCGTGCACGAACAAAATCCAATATAAAAAAACAGCCAGCAATAAATTAGCAACGGGACCTGCCGCAACGATCGCCATACGCTGCAAAACAGGTTTTCTATTGAAAGCCTTATCCAGCTCTCCGGGCAGCACTTCACCTTCACGCTCGTCGAGCATCTTGACGTAACCGCCCAGCGGGATCGCTGACAACACCCATTCGGTATCGGAACCGGCAAAATGCTTGCGGTACAAAACAGGGCCGAAACCCAGCGAAAAACGCAGCACCTTAACCCCGCAGCGGCGCGCTACCCAGTAATGGCCGTACTCATGAAAGACCACCAGCAGTGCGATGGCTGCCGCGAAGGATAACAGCGTCATCATTTAACGAATGAAGCGATGATTTTCTCAGCAGCGCGGCGCGCACTCAAATCCGCATCGAGCACATCGTCAAGGCCGGTGACTGCATTGACCTGCAAATGATTGAGCACATTATCAATCACACGCGGAATCGATAAAAATGAAATTTTATGATCTAAAAAGGCGGCAACCGCAATTTCATTTGCCGCATTGAGCACGGCAGGTGCCGTTCCGGCAGCGCGCAGCGCCTGATAGGCCAGCGCAAGGCAAGGAAAACGCCCGACGTCAGGTTCGTCAAAACTTAACGTGGACACCTTGAATAAGTCGAGCGATGCAACGCCTGAATCGATCCGCTCCGGATAAGCTAGGCCGTAGGCAATCGGCGTGCGCATATCAGGGTTACCTAACTGCGCAATCACCGAGCCGTCGATATATTCAACCAGCGAATGAATCACGCTCTGCGGGTGGATGACCACCTGAATATCATCGGCCGCGGCATTGAACAGCCAGTGCGCTTCGATGACTTCCAGCCCTTTATTCATCATGCTAGCTGAATCGACCGAAATTTTACGACCCATCGTCCAGTTGGGATGCGCGCAGGCCTGATCCGGCGTGACATTATGCAACGCGTCCAGCGGCGTATTGCGGAACGGCCCGCCGGATGCGGTGAGCAGGATGCGCCGCACGCCATGGTCAGCCATATTGCCGCTGTAATTGCGCGGTAAGGCCTGAAAAATCGCGTTGTGTTCGCTGTCTATCGGCAGCAGTGCCGAACCGCTGCTACGCACCGCGTCCATAAACACACTGCCCGCCAGCACCAGCGTTTCCTTGTTTGCGAGCAGGATTTTTTTGCCCGCTTTCGCCGCAGCCAGCGTAGGACGCAAGCCTGCCGCACCGACAATCGCCGCCATCACCGCATCGACTTCCGGCAACACGCACACCTGTTCTAACGCATCCACGCCGCACAACACCTCGGTCGCAAGACCGGCATCGCACAGCAGCGCACGCAACTGAGCAGCGGAATTCTCATCCGGCAACACGGCAAAGCCGGGTTTGAACTGCATGCACTGGCGAAACAACAGGTCGATCTGACGATGGGCCGTTAGCGCCGTAATCCGGTACTTGTCAGGGTGTCGCGCTACCACATCCAGTGTACTCGTGCCAATACTGCCGGTTGAACCTAATACCGTAATGTTTTGCATATTAACTAAACTGCCCTAACAGAATCACCATCGCAGCAAGCGGCAGCGTCGGAGTCAATGCATCGATACGATCGAGCAGACCGCCGTGCCCCGGCAGCAGGGTTCCGCTGTCTTTCACCCCAGCCTGACGCTTAATCGCGGATTCAAACAAATCGCCAATCACGGCTAATCCGACCCACCACCAGGCCGCCAGCAAAATAATAGGCAGCATGGCGAACGGAAAGATATACCAGACGATCAGCACATAAATCGTCACAGCGAACATGCCGCCTGCCACCCCTTCCCAGGTTTTTCCGGGACTAATGCTGGGCGCCAGTTTGTTTTTACCGAACCTGCGACCTGAAAAATAAGCCCCGATGTCCGCAACCCACACCAGCGCCATCAGCAGCAGCAAGACCCAGGGACTCACTGCGTGCAAATCGAGCATGGCAAGCCCCGTTGGAATCAAAACCGCCCCCCCCACTACCGCCATCAGTGCCGGGCTCTCAACGCGCCAGGATGCGATCATCCAGGTCGGCACAATAATTAACCACAGCAATGCGGAAACGGCGTAGATCATCAAATGAACAAACAGCCGGTCAGGCTCGCTGTAATGCGTATCAAACCAGATCAAAGCCAGCATGGCAGCCAGTGTCAGCCCCGCATTTACGTAGGCGCCCTTAAGCTGCAATTTAGCCAATTTCGACCATTCAAGCGTCCCCTGCATCACAACCAGCACGACCAGAGCTGACCACCACCCGTCCGGCAAGGTAAAAAGCACACCCAACAGCAACAGCAACAGGATGATGGCAGTAATGATTCTGGATTTAAGCACGCCGCTCTCCTTCATTCGATTGCACAGGGACACCGACCAGTTGCTCACTGGTGCGACCAAAACGACGTTCGCGATTTTGATACGAAGCAATGGCCTTTTCGAGCTCTTTCCGGTCGAAAACCGGCCACAGGGTATCGGTGAAATACAGCTCCGTATAAGCTAACTGCCACAACATGAAATTGCTGATGCGCATCTCGCCACCGGTACGGATAAAGAGATCCGGCTCAGGCGCATCCCCCATAGACAGATAGGGCTGCAGATCATCCTCAGTAAATGAAGTCGCAAGTTCTGGATGAACGCTCAGCAAACGCTGCACGGCGGCCATCATATCCCAGCGTCCGCCGTAGTTTGCCGCAATGGTGAGCGTCAAGCCGGTGTTGCCGGACGTGAGCGATTCTGCATGCAACATCGTATTTTGCAGTTTTTCATCAAAACGGCTGCGGTCACCGATGATTTTCAAACGGATATTATTTTTATGCAGGCTGGCGACTTCGCGCTCCAGCATTTTCAGGAACAACGACATCAAAAAGGAGACTTCATCGACCGGACGACGCCAGTTCTCGCTGCTGAAGGCAAAAACAGTCAGATATTGTACGCCCAGATCGCGGCAGGCACGCACCGCCGCGCGCAAGGATTCTACGCCGCGCTGATGCCCCATAATGCGCGGCATGAAGCGCTGCTTCGCCCAGCGCCCGTTACCATCCATGATGATGGCAATATGACGCGGCACACGAGCCACATCCGGAATAGCACGCGTGGAACTGGGCTGTTTAGTCATATAGGATCGCGGATTGAGGACTGAGAACGAGCACTGAGGATCGAGTTAAAAACCTTACGCTGCTCAATCCTCATTCCAATTAGACGGCCATCAAATCAACTTCTTTGGCAGCCAGCATCTGGTCAATTTCAGAAACAAAACGGTCGGTTAGTTTCTGAATATCATCCTGAACGCGACGCTCGTCGTCTTCGGAGATTTCTTTTTTCTTGAGCAAGTCTTTCAGAGAACCATTGGCATCGCGACGAATATTGCGCACCGCAATTTTCGCATCTTCGCCTTCTGACTTGACCAGTTTGATCATATCGCGACGACGCTCTTCGGTCAGCATCGGCATCGGAACGCGGATCAGTTCGCCGTTCGTGGCGGGATTGAGCCCCAGATCCGCATCACGAATCGCGCGCTCGACCTTGCCAACCATATTTTTTTCATAGGGCTGCACACCGATGGTGCGCGCATCGACCAGCGTGATATTGGCAACCTGGGTCACCAGCGTCGGACTACCGTAATAATCCACCATCACATGGTCCAACAAACCTGTATGAGCGCGACCGGTACGAACCTTGCCCAAATCCGCGCGCAAGGCGTCCAGCGACTTGCGCATTCTGGCTTCGGCATCTTTTCTGATTTCAGTAATCACAGCTTTCTCCTGTCTTTACGAGTGTGCTACTCAACACGTACCAGCGTACCTTCACCTTCACCGAACACCACGCGTTTTAATGCGCCTGCCTTGAAGATGCTAAATACGATGATAGGCAATTTCTGATCACGGCACAAAGTCAGCGCGGTGGCATCCATTACCTGTAAATTCTTGCTGATCGCTTCATCAAAGCTAAGACTCTGATAGCGAACCGCATGCGGATCCTTTTTAGGATCTGCAGTATAAATTCCATCCACCTTGGTGGCCTTGATCACAACTTCGGCACTCATTTCCACGCCGCGTAAAGCGGCAGCCGTATCGGTGGTAAAAAACGGACTACCGATACCTGCCGCAAAAATGACGACCTTGCCTTCTTCCAGATAACGCAGGGCCTTGCCGCGAATGAAAGGCTCAGCAACTTGCTCCAGATTCAGCGCTGACTGCACGCGGCAATCGAGCCCCGCGCGATTCATCGCATCCTGCAGCGCCATTGAGTTCATCACCGTGGCCAGCATCCCCATGTAATCGGCGGTCGCTCTGTCCATTCCCGCTGCGGCAGGCGCCACACCGCGAAAGATATTGCCGCCGCCGATGACCATCGCCACTTGCACACCCATCGCCACGACTTCTGCTATCTCGGCAACGATGCGCTCGATGACCGTGCGATTGATACCATAACTGTCGTCGCCCATCAGGGCTTCGCCGGAAAGTTTTAACAGAATACGTTTATAAACGGGTGCGCTCATGGCAATTATCCTTGTGCAGCTGCGATGGTTGCAGCAACTTCTGCCGCGTAGTCTTCTACCTTCTTCTCGATGCCTTCACCGACCACGAACATCTGGAATGCAGACACCGAAGCGCCGCGCGCCTTCAACAGTTGCTCGATGGTTTGCTTGCCATCTTCAGCCTTAACGAAAACCTGACCCAGCAGCGTTACTTCCCTCAGGAATTTCTGCACAGTACCTTCAGCGATTTTTTCCAACATCGCTTCGGCCTTGCCGGCTTCGCGTGCTTTTTCGATTGCAATGCGGCGTTCAGTTTCGATATCCGCAGGATTAACACCTGAACTATCAACCGATTTAGGCTTAGAAGCTGCGATGTGCATGCAGATATCACGACCCAAAGCTTCATCGCCGCCAGTAAAATTCAGCAGAACACCGATCTTGCTGCCGTGCAGATAGCTTGCCAGTGTGCCTGTAGTCGTTTCGTAACGTTCGATACGACGAACAGTCAAATTTTCACCCAGCTTCATTACCAGCGCCTTGCGGGTTGCTTCAACCGTATCGGTTCCGTTGGCAATCGTGAGCTCGGACAACGCAGCGATATCCGCAGGATTATTCTTTGCAACAGTTTCGGCAACATTCTTTGCAAAAGCAACAAAGTCGTCGTTCTTAGCAACAAAGTCAGTCTCGCAGTTCACTTCAGCAACCGCACCCGACTTAGCATCAGCAGCGATAAAAGCACTTACCACACCTTCAGCCGTGACACGTGAAGAAGCCTTGCTGGCCTTCGCGCCGCTCTTGATGCGCATTTGCTCTTCAGCCACCTTGAAATCACCGTTTGCTTCAACCAGCGCTTTTTTACATTCCATCATGCCGAGGCCGGTGGCTTCACGCAATTCTTTAACCATACTTGCAGTAATTTCTGCCATAACTAACTCCAAAAATTCTTAAAAAACTTACAAAAAAAGGGGCTTGCGCCCCTTTCAACGCCTAAAAACAACTTAGGCTGCTTGTTCTGGCTCTTCAGCGACCTGCTGAACCAATTCATTCAATGCCTGTGCGCGACCTTCCAATACCGCATCAGCGATACCGCGTGCATACAAACGGATTGCCTGAGTCGAATCGTCGTTACCAGGGATTACAAAATCCACACCGGCTGGCGAGTTGTTGGTATCGACGATACCGATAACAGGGATACCCAGCTTTTTGGCTTCAACGATTGCGCCCTTTTGATAGCCCACGTCGATGACGAAAATTGCATCCGGCAGATTAGGCATATCCTTGATACCGCCCAGACTGCGATTGAGCTTTTCCAGTTCGCGCGCCATAACCAGCGCCTCTTTCTTGGAAACGCCTTCAGCGCCTTCAGCGGTGATCGCCTCGAGTTCGCGCAGACGCTTGATCGATTGCTGAACAGTCTTGTAGTTGGTGAGCATACCACCCAACCAGCGGTGATTTACGAACGGTGAATTTGCACGAACAGCTTCTTCTTGCAAAATCTCACGAGCCTGGCGCTTAGTCGCGACGAACAGGACGGTGCCCTTTTTCGCGGACAATTTGCGCACATAGCTTTCGGCTTCTGCAAACAGCGCTACGGATTTTTCCAGGTTGATGATGTGAATACGATTGCGGTGACCGAAGATGAACGGAGCCATCTTAGGATTCCAGAAACGGGTTTGGTGACCAAAGTGAACACCAGCATCCAGCATTTGACGCATTGTTACAGCCATGTTTATTCCTAACGTAAGGGTTAAAACTACCACTCGCCAGCCTGACTCTTACGAGCACCCCAACTTGTGCGAGCGGGAAATTTGCACCGGCCAATTCCGATGCAACGCGCATTCTACCACCAATTTACCATCCGGCTCAACACGCTTATCAATCAAAAATTCGATTCAAACGGTGGCGCCACTTTGACGACCTCAGCCAAAGTCGTCAGCCCTGCGGCCACTTTTTCGGCGCCCGAGAGCCGCAACGGCTTCATACCCTCCTTGATTGCCAGCGCCTTGATCGCCGCCAGATCGGCATCGCCTGACACCAGCTTTTGCATATCGATGCTAAACGGCAGCATTTCATAAATACCCGTGCGGCCGCGATAGCCGGTCATACGACACTCCAGGCAGCCTGTCGCCACACTGACATTGGACGGCACGGCCGACTGCCACGGACGAACCAGCTCCTGCCACTCATCAGCGCTGACCGCCCCTGCCGCCTTACAATGCGGGCACAGTGTGCGCACCAGACGCTGCGCCATCACGCCCAGCAGGGTTGAATTAAGCAGATAGGACGGCACCCCCAGCTCGTGCAGACGCATAATGGCGGAAGGCGCATCCCCCGTATGCAGCGACGACAACACCAGATGCCCCGTGAGTGCGGCCTGTATCGCCATTTCGGCCGTTTCCGCATCACGAATTTCGCCGACCATAATAATATCGGGGTCCTGCCGCAACAGCGTGCGCACGCCAGTGGCAAAATTCAGACCGATATTTTGCTGCACCTGCATCTGATTGAACGCAGGCTCGATCATCTCGATCGGGTCTTCCACGGTGCAAACATTGACTTCCGGTGTCGCCAGCTGCCTGAGCGTTGAATACAGCGTCGTCGTTTTTCCCGATCCTGTCGGCCCGGTCACCAGAATGATGCCGCAAGGCTGAGCCGTCCATTGATTCCAAAGCGCCGTCTGCCCCCGCGAAAAACCCAGATCGGCAAAACTTTTCACCAGAATTTCCGGATCAAAAATCCGCATCACCAGCTTTTCGCCAAAGGCGGTGGGCATTGTGGACAATCGCAATTCAATTTCGTCGCCTGCCGTACTCACCGTCTTGATGCGCCCGTCCTGAGGGCGGCGCTTTTCCACCATATCCATGCGCCCCAACAGCTTGATGCGATTGGTAATGGCGTTATTGACGCTGGCTGGCAACTGATAAACCTGATGCAGCACCCCATCGATACGAAAACGCACGATGCCAATGTCGCGGCGCGGCTCAAGGTGGATATCGCTGGCACGCTGCTCGAAGGCGTATTTAAACAGCCAGTCCACCAAAGTCACAATATGCTGCTCGTTTGCATCGAGATTCTTGTTTTTACCAAGTTCGACCAGTTGCTCAAAATTTTGCACGCCAACCGCCTGCCCCGCTCTCGCCCGGCTCGCCTGCTGCACCGAATTGGCAAGACTATAGATTTCCGGCAGATAGCGGTTGATATCGAGCGGGCTGGCCAAAACCCGGGTAATCTTAAGATTCAGAATGCGTTCGAGCTCCGCGACCCACTCCGTCACAAACGGCTCTGAGGTTGCAATCACCACTTCGCCGTCACCGACCTTTACCGGCATGATTTTGAGCCGCTCGGCGTAGGATTTTGAAACCACATTGGCGACGCTGCCAAAATTGAGTTGCAAAGGATCGATATGAAAATAGACCATGCCCGTGCGCGCGGCCAGCCACTCGGTCAGATATTCGACCGTCAAGAGCCTCGCGGGCAATGTCCGGCTGAGCCACTTTTGCTCCGCGATCACCACCAGCGGATACACTCCGCGCTCCCGATTACCCGCAAGCTGTTCAGCATCATCCCTTAGGATCACGCCATCCTGCACCAGCCAGCTTAATAACTGGCCGAGCGTCAATCTCGCCTCAAGCGGTATCGCGTCCTTAGTCATCACTTACCCCGCATTCAATGCCCACCAGGCCACCCAAGGCCTGACTCCCGCCGTCCCGTTGATAAGCCGACAGGATGCGTCTGACAGCCGTCGGATCCCGCTCAGTGCGCAACGACTGGTACTGCTCCTGCGCTTCAGGATATGCCGCGCGCATCATACCCATCCATTGCTTGAGCCGCCCCGGCGCGTGCCGGTGCTCCATCCGATCACACAACAGATCGAAGTAATCGAGCACCCAGGGCCGCAACGCCTGCCAGTCCATCGCATCCCCCCCCTCTTTGATGCGCCGCATCAGATCAGGCCTGAGGATCACCCCGCGCCCTATCATCACATCTTCACAGCCGCTGATCCGGCGAATATCCTCACCATCCTCCGGCGTCCAGACATCCCCGTTAACCACCATCGGCAACGTCACCACCTCACGAATCTGGCTGAGCCACTCCCACCTCGCAGGCGGACGATAGCCATCTGAGCGCGTACGTGCATGAACGGTGATTTCATCGGCGCCGCCAGCCTCAATTGCACGAGCGCATTCCAAGGTCAGCGAAGTATCGGAAAGTCCCAGCCGCATCTTGGCTGTCACAGGAATACCTTCAGGCACAGCCCGGCGCGTGGCCGCGACAATGTCGTGGATTTGCTCAGGGAACGCAAGCAGGACAGCACCGCCGCCATGCCGGTTAACGGTCGGTGCCGGACAACCAAAGTTAAGATCAATCCCCGGCGCACCCAAACTTGCAATGAATGCAGCATTTTCAGCAAGACAGACGGGATCGCTTCCCAGCAACTGCACACGCACCGGAACACCGGCCGGTGTGCAACCTCCGTGATCGAGTTCAGGCACCGTGCGCAGCACAAATTTTTCGGTAAGCAGATGATTCGTGACACGCACGAATTCAGCCACACAAAGATCAATGCCGCCCAGTCGCGTCAATATGTCGCGCAGACTGGAATCGGCCAGTCCCTCCATCGGGGCAAGAATCAGACGCATGTATTTATCTGCATTTTTTAGGACTTGTGAGTTTAGTGTAAAAACACTCTGACAATGCTGATTTTGCGCTGAGTATTTTAAATATGCCACATGCCGATTGCACTAAAGCGCAATCTGGTTTATTCTGCTCGCCCTTCGGAGAGGTGGATGAGCGGTTTAAGTCGCACGCCTGGAAAGCGTGTTTGGGATAATATCCCAACGGGGGTTCGAATCCCCCCTTCTCCGCCAAATCAATGAGTTACGCTTGTTTTAACCAACAAGCGTAACCTCAAATAAGACAACTTTCTTGCTGGCACTGTGCCAGAATTGTGCCAAGAAAGTTGCTCTAAATCCCCATATTATTGTTTCTTTCACTGTGCCAGAACTGTGCTCAGCCCGCTATGGAAGAAAAATTCATGGCATCTAAAGCCTCTTTTCGAGCTTCTGCCATTTTATTGGCAACTGACTGTGATGTCGCAAACCCATCAATAATATCAAGCCCATGTTTTGCGCCGAACATCTTCCACACATCGTCTTCTGATACCTCTTCGCCCCATTTTTTCCGTATATCACGCAAAAGTAGTGCTTCAACTGATTCACCCCGCTGAACAGACTTTACGGTTTCCTCCTTTCGGGAGGATAAATCAAGAATCAGTTTATGGAGTGGCGCAAGAGCAGCAACAATATTTTTGGGTTGATGTTCTTCAAGTAAATTGTTTGCCTGCAAAATAAGCTGTTCGACGGCCAACATGAATTCTTTGAGTTGTGACTCTCTAGGATCATAAACATAGCTTTCGTTGATGGTCCAATCAGCCATTTCTAATTTAATTTCCTGATTTATCACTTCACTAAGCAGTTGCTGTCCGATATTCGCAGGAAGAAGGCCGTCCTTTATCGACTTTTTGATTTTTGAATGCAAGTTTGGTAACGCCATAGACTTGCTGCCTCTCCTGTATTTACACCAAACAGTACCCGTTCCATCTCCAATACCCAGTTTTTCCTCAAGCTCCTTTGTACGAAGTTTGCAGCTATCTTCAATTAACGCTATAAATTTTTGAGTAGCTTCTTTTTTGAGCATTTTCAATTCATCACTATCCTTAGATCTCGCCATAATTACCCCTATTTTATAGAACATTAATTATATAATTAATTATGTTTATTAACTGTACCATCATATTTAACTAGAACAACAATAATATCCCCATCGTAGCAAATAAGGGGTATACAAGTGGACAATTCAAGTAGCATTGCATTGGATATTCAGCAGTTAAGCAATGAAATTCATCTGGCGGTAAAGACCATCCGTACAACTTTGGTGAAAAATCCTGGCGCACTTCCTCCTCGATTGATTATTGAAGGTCAAAAGCGATTGCTCTGGCTGCGCAGTGATGTGATTGATTTTTATAATCGACAAAAACGCTCTCATGGGTCAAATCCGGATTTTTCTACGAAACCATTCAAGCCGTCATTAGCAATCGAGCCAACTTTAAATGCGAGAAGAAAACGCGGCGCGCCTACGAATTCGGAAAAATTAGCCAAAAAAATGGCTGTACGCTGAGTCTCGGAAAGCAATTTGATGGAAGGCGAAATCGACAGCACGTTTCAAACGCAGCAGCGTGATATGTTCACATCAGGAATCGTGGCTGAAATCGGGGTAAATGCATATGCCGTTTGGTCTGTAATCAAGTGCTACGCCGACTTCATGACCGGTGAGGCATATCCAGGTATGCGTGAAATTGGCAACAAAATTGGCTTATCTCAGCCAACAGTTTCCCGAGCTGTTGATATTCTTAAAGACGCGCATATGCTTCGCATTGTTGATAGCGCCAAATTCAAACGCAAGGGGCAGACCTACGTTGCACGTGAACGGCTTGCCGTGAGACTTGGTGGCAAGGTTATGTGCTTTGTTGTGGTTGACTATGTGCCAGCCAATTTGCGCGACCAGCTAAAACGAATTAACCAGCTCCTAAAGACAGGCGAGGAAGACAAAGAAACGTGGGCGGAAGTTGAGATCGTGCCAGGAGATGGATTTGTATGGGATGACAAATCAAAAACCTTAAAATCTTCTATCAAGGCATCCTCACTACCGACAAGCTCATCAACAGAAAGTGATGAGTACCACAGGCAGTTAGGTGCAGAACTGTTCGCCCGGATCGCTCCAAACCTAGCCAAACGACTGCCTAAAAAATAAGCACGTATGATTCATCAATGAATAAGCACTATGATTCACCAGTGAATCATATCAAATCCCAGTGAATACGATTCACTCGTGAATCGTAACTATATCTTTTATATTTAAAGAACTATAGAAACTATGCTGTGAACAACGCTAACGACAGCTTCGTGATATACAATCTGCCAAGACGAGTTGCACGGTGCCATGCACGTCAATCACAGCGATGAACATGAAGGCTTGCTCTTCGGCATGAGCTGACATTGGCAATCAAATTAACCCATGGCCGCTATGTATTTTAAAGAAGTCGTTCAAAATATAGAGGCCCTATCTACACACTTTGGCCTATTGCTTTGTTGTTTGCCGCAATCTAACCTGTTCTTTTTTGCCGATTATCATAATTCATGACACATGAGCCCAACTTATAAAAATTAGCTTTCGCCGGTATCAAACTCAAAATGAGTCAACTCGCGTACCATACTGCGATGCTGGAGGCGAAACGAACTGCTCCATGGGTCTAAAGCAAATTTTGACGAAGGCGGGAATGTAGATATGCACGAAATTATTTGCCCGCACTGCGGGAAAGCATTCAAGATAGACGAGGCGGGGTACGCGGACATCCTGAAGCAGGTTCGCGACAGTGAGTTCGAGCAGCAGTTACATGAGCGGCTCGAACTGGCCGAACAGGACAAGCGGAATGCCGTCGAACTCGCCGAAATTAAGGTCGCCGCCGAGTTGCACAAAGCTGCAGCAGTCAAGGACTCCGAGATCAAGGAGCTGAAGGCCAAGCTAGATGCAGGTGAGGTCGTGCGGAAGCTCGCCGTGACCGAGGCCCTAAGTATCGTGGAAAAAGAACGTGACGCTCTCGCGAACGAACTTTCACAGGTAAAGCATGAGAAGCAAGCTGCTTCAGAGCTAGCCGAGGCGAAGCGTGTGAGCGAACTGCAGAGTGCCGCCGCTACGAAGGACTCGGAGATTCAGGGGCTGAAGGCCAAGCTCTACTCAATAGAGCTTGCGCAGAAGCTCGCAATCACTGAGGCAGTCAGTGTGGTTGAGAAGGAGCGCGACGAACTGAAGAGTGGTATTGATCTAGCGAAGCTTGAGAAGCAGCTCGCCGAAAAGTCGCTAAAGGACAAGTACGAGACGCAGATTAAGGATCGCGATGACACGATTGATCGCCTACGGGATATGAAGGCACGCCTGTCAACCAAGATGGTTGGTGAAACACTCGAACAGCACTGCGAGACTGAGTTCAACCGCATTAGAGCGATGGCATTTCCGAGGGCATACTTCGAAAAGGACAATGACGCACGAACTGGCAGCAAGGGCGACTACGTCTTTCGCGACTCGGATGAGGCTGGCACCGAGATTGTCTCAATCATGTTTGAGATGAAGAATGAGAGCGATGAAACAGCTGCCAAGAAAAAGAACGAAGACTTTCTCAAAGAGCTCGACAAGGATCGCGCCGAGAAGGGGTGCGAGTATGCTGTGTTGGTCTCCCTGCTCGAACCCGACAGTGAACTCTACAACACCGGAATCGTCGATGTATTCCACCGCTACCCGAAGATGTACATCGTCCGACCGCAGTTCTTTCTCCCAATCATCACGCTGCTAAGAAATGCGGCGATAAACTCGCTCAAGTACAAGACAGAGCTTGCGCTCGTTAGGGCGCAGAACATAGACATCACGCACTTCGAAACCAATCTCGAGACGTTCAAGACTGCATTCGCCAAGAACTACGACCTCGCCTCCAAGCGTTTCCAAGCGGCAATTGACGAGATCGACAAGTCTATTGACCACCTGCAGAAGACGAAGGAGGCATTGCTCGGCACCGACCGGAACCTTCGTCTTGCGAACGACAAGGCGCAGGACGTGACAATCAAAAAGCTAACTCGATCCAACCCGACGATGGCGGCCAAGTTCGCCGAGCTCAAGAATAATGATACTTCCGATGTTGGATGAAATGACACCGGTCAGTATCGAATTATTTTCTGAAGCACTTGCAACACACATTGCCGAATAAATAATGTGACGCTGTCCCCTTTAGTCTTGATCGTCGAAGCATTTACCACGATGCAAGAAGGCCTGGATAAAGAACGCAAAGCCATTATGAAGCAGTGGGCCAAACGTGTGGAGCTAATCGAGCGGGTACGGAATGGGAGTGACAGTTGGGATATATAGGGCTTGCAGCGTATCGCGGGTAAATCGCTACTTGAAATCGATGGACTTTAACTAAAAGCCCTAAGCGCAGGTGACGTTGAGCCTAAAGTGTTAACAAACAGTGGAGCAATTAAATGGACAATTTCCATGATCCTATTCGGCATTTGAAATATCTTAGGCAATCACTGTCGCAAGATAATGAGTCAATCGGTTTTTTTATTTCGGCGGGCTGCCCGTTATCCGTAGAAATGCCTGAAGGTAAATGGCCGTTGATACCTGATGTCGCCAATCTTACCAAGTATATTAATGAGCAACTGAAAGACGATAATAAGTATTCTGTACTGCTGGCAGAGTTAAAAAAAGCTGAGAAATGCACTGAAAATATTGAAGATATTTTAAGTTTTTTACGTAGCTTGTTGCTGGTATCAAAAGGTGGGGATGTAAGAGGGCTATGCGAGCAGGATTTATTAGGTTTGGAGAAAAAAATTTGCACAGTTATAGCGGAAAGATTAGATGTAAGTTTACCGAGCCAAGAAACGCCATACCATCGACTTTGCAAATGGATAAGATCAATAGATCGAAAAGTCGCGGTAGAACTCTTTACAACAAATTACGATCTTTTAATGGAACAAGCGCTGGAAGATTTAGAGGTGCCCTATTTTGATGGGTTTGTGGGGTCGAGAAGTTCATTCTTTGATCTTCGGGCTGTAGAAGATAATTTGATACCCACACACTGGTCGAGACTCTGGAAAATACACGGATCAATTAATTGGTATCAGGAAAAAATAGGTGGGCAAAAAAAGGTCTATCGTTCTTCAGAGATAAAAAAAGATGCATCGCATTTAATTTATCCATCACATTTGAAATATGAAGAAAGTCGGAAAATGCCTTATCTGGCTTTGATCGATCAATTGAATAGATTTATTCGAAAAAAATCGTCATTTTTAATCCTGTCTGGTTATTCGTTTAATGATGGTCATTTGAACGACACGATTATCAATGCGCTCACGGCAAATCCAACTGCGATGGTGCTTGGGCTAATGTTTGAAAGATATGAAGATGCAACTGACTCTGGTGAATCGGTAGAAAGGTATCCGGAAGCTTATCGGTTAGCCAAAAAACAGCATAATCTAAATATTTGGACCTTTGACAAAGCCATAATCGGAACAAATCTAGGACGCTGGCATAGAGGAAAAAACAAAGACGATGACGACCCTGATCTATTGAGATTTGTTTGTCATGACAAACAAACTGATGGTTCTGAAAGTCCTAAAGACTTAATTAAACTTGGGGACTTTTCTGTATTTACTGATTTTCTTAAAAAAATAATTGGCGCTTCCAAGGAAGATAAGAATGTCTAACAAAGAAACATATCTTGGAGATGTCCAAGATGTTAAAGGGACTACAGTCAGCATTTCCTTATCTAAGGAATCGTTAACGGGGTTTGTGTATATTGACGGTCAAGGATATAGAGTCGGTCAGATAGGTAGCTTTATTCGTATACCGATCGGATTTAATGATTTATTTGGAATTATCAGCCAAGTAGGCGCAAGTGCTGTACCTGAAAGCCAAGTTGAAAATCATAGCTATGGTAATAGATGGATGACAATTCAACTGATTGGAGAAGGGCCTAGAAACGGCGTATTTCAAAGAGGTCTTTCACAGTACCCAACTATTGGCGATGAAGTTCATTTAGTGTCAGAAAAAGAGCTTAAAAATATTTATGGGCAACCAGATAAGCCCTATTTCGTAAAGTTAGGCCACATTTCAAATGCAGAAACTATCCCTGCATTAATAGACGTAAATAAGCTAATTACCAGACACTCTGCCGTTGTCGGCACAACCGGTTCCGGCAAGTCAACAACAGTTTCAAGCATCATGAATGCGTTGTCTGACAGCGACAAATATCCATCTGCCAGAATAATCATGCTGGACCTTCATGGTGAATATGGCCAAGCGTTACAAGAAAAAGCAAATATATATAAAATTAACAGTGATGCCACTTCAAAGCTTAAAGAGAAGGAGTTGCATATACCCTTTTGGGCACTAAACTTTGATGAGTTATGCGAAATTAGCTTCGGCGAGTTTAGTAATGAAAAAGATAAAAACATTGTAATGGAGAGAGTTCAGAAATATAAAATTGAATCCTTGGCAAAATACCCTCGAAAAGGTGCATCTGCCGACACTCTCAGTGTTGACTCACCAATTCCGTTTAGCATTCATCACTTGTGGTATGAATTATTTGTTGAAGTGTTTGGCACATATTACAAAGGTCGGCCAGGTAAACCGAGCGATAATTTGGCTTATGAAACTGATGCGAAAGGTAATGAATTAAAGGGTGATCCAATTAAAGGCATCGCCCCAATCTTCAAAAACATTGTGACTGAAGCCGGGGAAGAAAAAATATTCAATTTGCCGGGTTCATTAAATATTGGGAAGCAGCTTCTATTATTGGGTACTAAGCTAAGGATTCCTAGGTATGATTTTATTTTCAAGCCCAATAAATGGATGCCTGACGTTAAAGGAGAAGTTGGACAAGATTTGGATCGCTTGTTAAGAAATTGGATAGGCAGTGATAAGCCCGTTACTATTTTGGACTTATCTGGTATCCCAGCCGATATTTTGCAAACAACAATAGGCGCACTTCTTCGGTTGCTTTATGAGGCTATGTTCTGGGCTAGAAATTTGTCTCAAGGAGGTCGGCATAGACCCCTACTTGTTGTCATGGAAGAAGCGCATATTTATTTAAATGATGACTTTAAAGGGATGGCATCAAAGATAGTTCAACGTATTGTCAAAGAGGGGAGGAAGTATGGAATTGGTGCCATGATTGTGAGTCAAAGGCCGTCAGAAATTAACCCCACAATACTTTCGCAATGCGGAACATTCTTCGCGCTCAGATTAACGAATGCATCTGATAGAAGCCACATTACGTCCGCTTTGTCAGACAACTTGGATGGCTTAACAGATATGCTGCCCATTTTACGTACAGGTGAAGCGATAATTTTGGGTGAAGCCGTCAAATTGCCAATGCGGACAACAATAGAGGCCCCGCCGAGGAGTAGAAGGCCTGATAGCCAAGATCCCATTATTTATGATGACGTCTCTTTGGAAGATTCACAAAATCCTGGTGGATGGGGAATCAAGATGGAAACTGAACCCCATTATGAGGAGCTAGTTGAAACTTGGAGAGCACAAAATCCGAAAATCGATAAAGTAAAATAAACAGGAGAAGTATGATGAAAATGATACATGTTGATTCAACCAATGTTGAAGCTGTTGGCTATGATGAGGATAGTTCCACATTGCAGGTGGAATTTAAAAACGGCACGATGTATCAATACTTTGATGTACAGGAAGATGTATTTATTGGATTGCGCGATGCAGATTCCGTCGGCGGATATTTGGCGGCTAGGATCAAAGGGGCGTATCGATATTCTAAAGTTTGATTAACTCATGGGGGCAGCATCGCTTTAGTTACCTGCATTATCTGAATGGTGATCCCTGAGTCTATGGCCGCTGTGCATCCCATAGCGGCCATAGGTCCATCTTGACGCCACCGGCTGCTGACCGAGGAGAGGTCGTTAGGAACGACGGCATTGTTTCAATAAATGCCCGGCCACTTGCCGCCGCCCACATTTCCAGCTACTGAAACATCATCAAAAAGCTCAGCCAAGCGCCCATCGCTGCAAATATAGTGGCAAACAAATTAACAAAAATTTTCATGGCTATTTCATCCGCCTCATTTTCCGAAATTGAATCGCTGATACTCCTCTGCAATAAAAACAGCGTCAGTGCGATCACAAAAAATCCCACCCCGCCCACTGGCGCTCGCATGAGCGATGATGTCAACTCAGAAAAAACACCACCTTGCTTTATCCATGCTGGAACGTGCCAGGTGGCGTAAATTACCCCATATGTCACACCAAGGCCAAACACTGCCAGTCCAGCAAGTACGCCACCAACAACCCATGCAATTTTTTTTGCGTCGGCCATAACAACCCTAGCCTCAGCTTCCTTTCTCGCAATCTGGTTTACTGTCTGAGTGACAATGCCAGACAACTCACCAACCACCTTTTTGTCGATGTCGCGAAATGCTAGTTGGTGTTTCCTCGACATTTCTTCCAGCATGACTTCATTGAGCGCAACCAAAGTAAATACAGGGTCGTTATCAGCAACTCGAATACCTCGCGCCATCAAAATTGACTGCAATTTTGTAATGTCCATCGCGCTCACCAATTCACTTTATCGAGTTCAGAAAAAATGCCCGTAACGACCTTCTGCAATCTATTCTTTGCGAGAAAGTTGAACTCATCAGACGCCATTACATCTGCCAACGTCATATGGCTTTCAGTCATTTGCTTTAGGTCTCCGACAAAGGTGTCAGACTGACTACGATCAACAATCTTCACGACACCGGCAATTTTTCCAGCCTTGTCAGCATCTTTGAAAAGTCTGGTCGAGGTAATTGGATTAGTTCCTTCGTACTCAACGCGCCCCCAGAATTCGTTTTCCCAAACGACAATTTTTGCAAAGTCATTCACCTTGCCAACCAGTTCCACAAAACCGTTGTACGTGTCTGTCTTGGCTTGCCCACCTGTCAGTACCGTATGGACGAAAACCTGTTTCCCTGCTTCGGACATAATGCGAAAGATGTCATTTTCTGACAGATAGCGAGTTAGCGGCATGAAAGTCGCAGCGCCGTTATCCAGAACGAAGTCAGCTTCGGTGGAAATAATTAATTCCATTAATGGGTCAAACTTGCGCTGGATCACATTGCCAGCTTCTGCGATGTCTATGTGCGCCACGTTCAGCGATGCATATTGTGTAAAGGTCGCATTAACCGGATCTGTGTCGGCACAAATAATATTGCCGCCTTTGCTTTGGAGATATTGAGCCAAAAGTACGGCAACTAACGATTTACCTACTCCGCCTTTACCTTGTAACACCATGTGAATGCTGTTCATTTGTTTCCTTTCAAGAATTATCAATTTCAATTTTGACCGGCGGAATAGGATTGAACTCCCCTTCCTTCGGTTTGCCCGACAGGGCGCGCAACGGGTTTTCTCTTGATGTATTTGCTGCTGGTCGTTGTGGTGCTGAAGGAATAATCAAGTTCTGTCTATCGCTTGAATTGATGTTTGTTCGCAAAAATGCTGACAGCCATGCAACCGAAACTTCAACCTCGTTTTCCTTCAGAAAATCTTGAATTTGTTTCAGCGTGTATTTTTTGTCCTGTAGGGATTTCAACGCTGGCAAAAACTCGTGAAGTCGCGATTTTTTTGCCCCAGGTTTAGTTTTTGCCAAGAATTCTTCAAGATTCTTCATTCGTCTTTATCTGTTATTTGTTGATTTGTATCCATTATTGTTGATTTCGTGATTACGCCTAAGTCTATAAATAACAATGTTTTTTATTGATATTTTTGTTCTATTTTTCATGCGTAAGATTACTCAGGAGCAAGGGCTAATTCGCGCTTCGCTTGAATTCTCCTTGCGCCTGCGGCGTGCTACTCGCTCCGCTTGCAATATGAATTAATCAACCTTGATGGAGGTTTCATGACTGAAATAAACGAAGATCGCAAGCGTCGGCGCGGGCCGATTCCGCTTGATGCAAATGAACGCAGAAATCATTGCGTGTCTGTGCGCCTGAACAAAAATGAGCTTAATTTGCTTGATGCGCGGCGGTCTAATTTTGAGCGTGGTGAGTGGCTGCGCATGGCGGCCATTGATCAACTTCCTTGTTTCATTCCGGCAGTCAACCGCGAAGCATGGATTGAACTTGCCCGGCTGGCCGCCAACTTGAATCAATTTCAAACTGCAATCAACCAAGGGCGAGCCAGTGGCTATCCATCGAATTTTCTGGGAGAGGTACTTTCACAAGTGAAGGCGCTTCGTCGCGATCTGCTCGGCACGGGAGAACCCGATGAAGGGAATGCAGAAAATTAGTCGGGGACGCGGGTTCAGAGGCGCACTGAATTACGCCTTTGAGCGTGACAGCAACGATGTTGAACCGGGACGGCATTTGGGCGGCAACATGGATGGCGCTACGCCATCCGAACTTGCCTCTGAATTTGCAATTGCGCGACAAGTCAGACCTGACATCAAGAAGCCCGTCTGGCACAACTCGCTACGTCTTCCAACTGGCGAAAAATTAAACGATGATCAATGGGTAAAGGTTGCCGACGATTACATGCGTCGCATGGGTTTTACAGAGCTGCACCAGCGCGCCTATATTCAGCACGGTGACGCCAATGGGCAGCACATCCACATCATCGCCTCGCGGATTGGCCTTGATGGGCGGTTGTATCTTGGCAAGAACGAAAACCTAATCAGCACCAAAATTATTCAGCAGCTCGAACGCGACCACGGCCTGACGGTCACCAAAGGTGTTGAGCTTGATCGTGAAGGCAATGCTGTTTCGCCGGATAGAACAAGATTAAAGAAAGGTGAACAGGAACTTGCTGATCGACTGGACAGAATGCCGCCCAAAGAGCGATTGCAAAAAATCATAGACAGGATTTTTGATGAGCATTTTCCAAAAGCCGAGGACAAGTCTGATGTAGGCAGCGACCGCGAGCAGTCACAAATATACCGTGATCGAGCCGCTGCTTTAGGGCTTCGTCTCGGCACGAGAGCCGTGATACCACCGTCATTCCCGGTTTTGGATAGACCAGTTAGGCCGCTATGTCATGAAGCTGAAATCCCGTTTGATCATGACAGTAACCGAGACAACGTGCTTCCGCCTAGCGATGAGATTCTTCACCTCGATGCACTCGAAGCCCAAAGTGACTATGCATTATGGTGCAACATTGATTCAAAACCCGGCGAGCTGACGGCCACACAATTTGCAGAGGCATTATCAGCGTATGGCATCAAGTACCGCGCCCACATCGCCAGTACAGGACGCATGAATGGATTTTCGTTCGAATGCGATGGCGTGTCGTTTTCCGGCAGTCAGCTTGGTAAGGCCTACGGATGGAATGGGTTAGTGAAGCGCGGCCTGTTCTACGATCCTGAACGAGATCGTGACAACCTGGTGGTGCATGTTGCACAAACAACAGATTCGCAAGCGCAGCCAAAGCAACTACTTGATGAATATCGTGCATTTCTGGCAGAACAGCGACCTTTGATAGTGTCGCAACGAGCCAGTGTTGCGTCTGAGAGAAAAGCTATGGTTCAACAACATCAGGAAACGCGCACGGCTCTCGCCGAGATACAGCGCAAAAAAAGGAAGGTTCTGTTTGAGAAACAACATCACGATCCAGCTGCGTTGAAAATTAAAAAAATGCTACTTGCCAAGCAACAGGCCGATGAAAAAGCAGCTTTACAAGAAAACCTCACAAGAGCGCGCAAATCGTTGGTTTCACCAAAACTGCCGGATTATGCGGAATGGCTGGCAACGCTGGAGGCGTCAGTTCAGCAGCAACAGGCATTAGATGCAGCCATTCAGCTCAAAGCAGAACGGAAGAAAAAGTCAGAGTTGGATGCCATCAAGGATGAAGCGCAATTGTCCGGTCAGAGCGGAACTGTTTTTCCTCTGAAACTCGCGCAAGCGGATATTCGGAATTTTAGTGCCATCGTTGATTTGGCACGCGGAGCAATCGAGTATCGGAGTGTCACCGGCACGCTGTCTTTTACTGATGTCGGTGAAAAAATCAATATCGCACAACAGCACGATCCAGATACGGTGTTTGCCGCGTTGCAATTGGGCGTACAGAAATATGGGAAGCTCACGATCACAGGTGATGTCGAGTTCCGGCAATTATGCGTTGAACTAGCCGCAAAACATGGTTTCATGTTTGCTGATGACAATTTAAACCAAGCGGTTGAAACGGAGCGTCGTCGCATGACTGCTGACGCTCAGCCCGCCGATTTGGTATGTGGCAGTTATACAGGTGCCGTTCATTCGATTGAAGCAGACGCAATATTTATTGAAGTACGCCGGGGGTATTTGCGCAAACTTCCAATGAACGAAGCTTTCAAACAGATGCGCGTAGGGGAGAAATTTCAAATTAACTATAAAAATGGTAAGCCTGACGTAAAAATATGGCTTCAAAAATCTAAAAACCTGTCTCAGACTCACTAATCATAACTCCATGTAAATGAAAGATATTTTTCAGGACACTATTTTTGAAGTGATAACAAAGTGTTAACAAACAGATAACAAACTGCTAACAAACTATATTTTAACTATTTGAATATAAACAATAAATTATTATAAATTAAGTTTATAATTTTGCTTCATAACTACGCTTCACAATTTTTCTGCTGGAGGAATACGGAATGCAAAATTTATACAAGCCGCAGGTATATCCAAAAGATCTACATAGTCTGATAACTCAGACACGCACGGGCATAGAGCTGGCAAACCGCTGGATGCTGGGCTGGCCTGCGAAGGTGAAAACGTTGATCGAGGCGCAGGAATATCAAGTGGCGTTCGAGATGCAGTTGGAGCAGGAGATCGAGGCGGAAGCGAATGCCGCCCAATACAGTCATCTGTCGAGCTGGGAAAAACGCGAAGTGCTTGGTCTGAGCGAATCGCCATAGAGGAATGATGATGCAAGTGTTTTTCGATACCGAATTCGCCAATACCCAGCCGGACAAGAACGGCCACCGATACCTAATTTCTATCGGTTGCGTTTCCACGGACAGCCGCGAATTCTATGCAGAGCTAACTGACACCTACGATGAACATTTATGTTCTATGTTTGTACTCGATACCGTCGTGCCGCTACTGGAAGGTGGCGAATATCGTATGGGCGTGTCTGAGCTGGCCGTGCGTCTCAAGGCATGGATTGAAAGCCTCACCAGTAAAGAGGTGGTATTGGTTAGCGATGCGCCAACCTACGACTGGCCGTTTATTCAGGAAATATTCGACCATAACGGCTGGCCTGAAAATCTGCGCAAAAAGTGTTCATTACTTTGCTTCGAGGAATACAAGCAACGACATCGGTATGGCGCGGCACTTGCTAATTTTTGGAAAGACAACGGCGCACGCCAGCATCATGCACTGGTTGATGCAAGAAGTATGTTGTTCGCATGGAAGTTCGCAATTAGACGGGGCATTTGATGACGCACGACGATGGTTTTTACCTGTCGAACGGGCAAAACGCTAGGTGCTTGAGGGAGTCGCCGTGAACGTATATTTTGATTGTGAATTTTCAGACTTAATTGGCATCAAGTATGACCCATGCCTGATTAGCATAGGGTTGATAGCCAGTAATGGCAACGAGCTATATATCGAGCTAGCTGACACCTGGGAAAAAAGAACATGCTCTGATTTTGTGATCGAGGTAGTGCTTCCATTGCTACAAGGCGCCGAATATGCGTTACCAGAAGCCGACTGTGCGGCACGATTGAAAGCGTGGATTGAGGGTTTCGCCGAGAAAGTGACCCTCTATTCAGATGCACCTAATTATGACTGGCCTTGGGTATCGGAGATGTTCGACCACTATGGCTGGCCTGAAAACCTGACGCGCCAATGCCACCATGTCTGCAACTTTGAATCTGATACCGAACGCTTCCGATATAACAACGCAGTGGCCGACTACTGGCGCACCAATAAGTCACTTGGTGCAGTCCGACACCAGGCACTATGGGATGCTCGATGTATCTGGTTTGCGCATCGTTGTTTTCAAAGGAAAAGAATATGATCCTATTCCTTGATTTCGACGGGGTGCTTCATCCTCTTTTGAGAACAGAACCGGATTTTTGCCGCATCGAATTGCTATGGAAAATCCTGCGTGCCTGCCCAGATGTTGACGTTGTTTTTTCTACGTCATGGAGAGAAATCTACAGTCAAGACGAGTTGCTTGAGTTAGTGACACATGGCAATGGGCGGGAATTCACGCACCGGTTTGTCGGGGCAACACCTTCTATTTTTCGTGAGAAGGGGGCGCTAATTCACGGGCCGCATCATCGCCGTCATATTGAATGTCGCTTATGGCTTACCGGCAACGGGCAGTATCAAAGACCGTGGCTTGCCGTGGATGATATTGCCGTGTCCTTTCCACCAGCCTCACCGACACTGCATCTTGTTGATGGAGCAACCGGCCTCACTGAGTCAGACGTGGCGGCCATTATTAAGAAAATCCAAGATTTTTACATATAACGATCAAAACTACGCAATGCTTGCCAGCAAATTCTCAGTGACCAAATAACTTGAGCAGTGCATCTATCGTCGGTTCTTTGTTTCTACCCGCCAGCAAGCAAGCCGAGCCAAAATGCTGCGCATAGTTATCCCGTTGCGTCGGATCGTTATTTACGAATGGGGCGAACTGTTTTTTAAGGGCATGAGCGTCACCATTGGCTGACTTTCCAAGCAACCGCAACATCATCGCCTCAAGGCAAGGCTCAGATTTTAGAACCTGTATTTTTTTGCTTTTCGCCAATTTTTCAGTTTTGCTATTCCAGTCAGTGTCCGTATCGAGCAGGGCGGCAACTGCATCATAATCAGCGTTGGCAATTTGCTTGGCTGTCCAGTCAATCACATGCAAAGCCCCTTTACCACGGGCATTCTTGATCGTCACCGAAAGCCCGCAGCCACGCGGCACATAAAGCTGTTTGAGATGATTCAGAAACGCGTCTTCATGGCGTCCTTCGCCGACGATCAATAAAGTACGCTGTGCTTTCCAGATAGCCATGGCAATCAGAGTACTGGCACAGCGCCATAAGCGCCCGCCATGTATTTAGCATAAAAATTGTCATCATTACGGATACCTTCCACCGCATCCATGCGACTGGCTGAACTTTCGCAGTCTTCATTTTTTTGCACCAATATCACCTGCGATTTATGCACCAGATTCAACACTTCGATGGCGTGGCAGGTGAATAACAGTTGCGCATTGTGCGGGTTCGCTGAGGGATTTGCGAACAAGTCGAGAATAGGCTCCAGCATGTGCGGATGCAAATCATTCTCGAATTCGTCAATTACCGCCAAACCGCCAATTTCTAGTGTTTGCAATAGCCGTGACAATAGGACAAACGCACCTTGCGTGCCGCTTGATTCAAGTGCAAAAGGCAACTTAAATTCAGTGTTCCTGTTTTTGTGTTTGCCAAACGGCACCCATACGGTCTGGCTTGGTTCCTGTGGATTATTAACGACAAATTCCTGCAACTCGATGCCGGACAAGCCTAAATCCCATGCAGACAACAAGAGTTCCATCCGTTCACGTTGAACAGCATGGACTGAAAAATGTTGCGCTGCCACCTGAACATCCTGACTGCCAATCGGCATGCGGCCCAGCAAATTGACATTGGTATTCACATAGGGCGCGGTCATGCGCATCGCCAGCGGCACACCAAATTGCGCCGCCCAGGCAATCAGCGAAACATTTGGGCGCACCTTGCGTGCTTCTTGCGGAGCTAAACCAAAATCCTGTTGCTTGACCACATAGGTCTTGGTTTCAGCATCCCAATCCCGAACAAAGACATAACCAAATCGTTCACGCTTTTGGTAAAGCGCTTCATGCAGCACCCGTTCAGGCGTGCAGCGCAACACATAACGCCACAGCTTTCCGTCAAAGTCCACCATGCACTCCAGCTCACTCGGCTCATTTGCGTTCGCGGCGTGCGGGGCAATAGGAATGCCTGCATCATGCAGCGATTGAAATGAGTTTGTGATGAACCAACTGATAAATGCCATCGGCTTCAGCAGCGCGGTCTTGCCGCTGCCATTCGGGCCAATCACCGCCATCAGTTTGGATACCCGCTCGCCGGTCGGCACATCACTCATCCACTCGGTCATGGCAACCTTACGGCTGATAGTCAGATCGACTTCGATCCGCTCACGGAAGGACTGGAAGTTTGAGAATGCATAGCTATGCAGCACTATATTCACCTTTATTTTGCATTATCAACATAATTTTGTTGGTATAGGAAAATAACATGGTTTATATTGACAATCAAGCGATGCAAACCTATTCCGGCAACTTTCTCGGCAAGTCACAAATAAAAATGATACTGTCATTGGCAATAGCAGAAAAACAATTCAATATTTCGCATTTCCCCCCGAAACCTATTCTTGATGATCACCCTGCATTTTCTGAATAAGCACATTTATTTCATCTGGAATCTCGCGAGGTGAATCCAACATAGCATGAACTTGACGACTAGTTGCTCGCCCATGAAGCCGAGCCAACTCCTTAATAGCATTCTCGATATGAGGAACAAATAAATCTTTCAATTGTTTTTCAAAAAATGACATTTCGTCATTCTGAATTCCATTAAGCGATGAAAGCGTACGCAGTTTAGTAATAAATCGAGGTATTTGTGCATTTGTACTCAGTCGAAATGCCGTAATCGGATCACTCTCAGATAACTGCGCAACCGCTTCTTCATATCGAGCAACATACTCATCATTTTCTGGAATTATTTGTTGAATAATCTGGCGAACGACAGCTTCGGCTTCTGTTGTCAGGTTAAAACGACTAGTGAGCAACTGCAAAACTGTTTCAACAGCACGTATTTGATGGTGCAATTCCAATAAATTTGACAAGGCACGACCAACGAGCGCTCTTCTCTCCCTGCTAATCTGAGACTTTTTCGACATCTCACTAAGAAACCAGCCCGCAATCAAACTGACCACAGGTACAAGCATGTTTATCCAGCTCATCGTTTATTTTCCATATTGTTTGAAGCTACCTTCTTAGCTCTGCTCAAACCATAACATGAATATTTTCAAATAACATATTGATTTTAAATATTAAAAGATTAAAGCACTGCCTATCAGATCAAATCATGGCAACTACAGATGAAGAACTTGACTAGCCAGTCAATTCATCCGCAATCATCTCGGCCTGCTTTAACACCGTTTCAGTGGCCAGCAACTGCATGTCCGGCGGATAACCGAATTGGCGCAAGGTTCGCTTCACAATCACTTTCAACTTGGCTCTCACATTTTCCTTGATCGTCCAGTCAATTGACGCATTCTCACGCACCCGCTGTGTCAGCACTACGGCCAACTCGCGCAACTTGTCTTGTTGCATCAGCTCTTTTGCACTCGCATTGTTGGCGACCGCCGTGTAGAACGCATACTCGAAATCGCTCAGTCCCATGTGCGAGGCTTCGGCGTCCGACGCAACAATTTCCTTGCTGATTTTGATCAGCTCTTCCATCACTTCAGCTGCGGTCAATACCTTGTTGTGGTATTTTTTTATAGAATTTTCCAGCATCTCCATCAGACTCTTGCTCTGAACCAGATTCTTCTTGGCGCGTGCTTTCAATTCGTCATTGAGCAGCTTTTTCAGCACTTCGAGGGCTACATTTTTGTGTACGTACCCTTTCAGTTCAGACAAAAACTCTTCAGACAACACAGAAATATCCGGTTTTTTGATGCCCGCCGCGTCGAATATATCGATAACCTGTTCGGACACCAGCACCTTGTCGATCACTTGGCGAATAGTGGTTTCGATCTCTTCGTTGCTGCGTCCTGCCCCCGTACCGTCAAACTTGGCAAGGCGTGCTTTTACAGCTTGAAAAAATCCCACTTCGTCGCGTGCATCCATCGCCTGCTCGTGCGGCACGGCAATGGCAAATGCCAGTGACAGAGCGGTCACCTCGTTGATATAGCGTTTTCTGCCATCCTCTAGTCCGAGAATATGTTCTTCTGCCGCCAGTATCAGTGATAGCTTTTTCGAGGTCTCCGCCTCAAAATAATTTTCATAGGCAAAGCCGTGGTACATCGCCGACACCACTTCCAGCTTCTCCAACATCAGGCTCACCGCCTGCTCCTGCGCCAGTGCAGGATCGCCCTTGCCACCCGCATCTGAATAAAACGACAGTGCTTCTTTAAGATCAGCGGCGATACCTAGATAATCCACCACCAGCCCGCCCGGCTTGTCCTTGTGTACCCGATTTACACGCGCAATAGCCTGCATCAGGTTGTGCCCCTTCATCGGCTTGTCGATGTAAAGTGTGTGCATGCTGGGGGCATCGAAACCGGTCAACCACATATCGCGCACGATCACAAGTTTGAGCGGATCGTCGTCGTTCTTCATCCGCTCGGCCAATTGCTTGCGCTGCTCTTTGGTGGTGTGATGTTTGGCCAGTAGCGGGCCGTCGCTGGAGGCAGCCGTCATCACCACCTTGATTGCGCCTTTGTTCAAATCGTCGGAGTACCACTCAGGCCTGAGCACAATGATCTCTTTGTACAATTCTGCGGCAATGCGCCGCGACATACTCACCACCATACCCTTGCCTGCAAACACCTCCTGCCGTGCCTCGAAGTGTGCCACGATGTCCTTGGCAATATTCTTGATACGCTGCTCACTGCCGATCAGCGCCTCCATCTTGGTCCACTTTGCCTTGGCTTTCTGCGTATCAGTCAGTTCCTCCTGATCCAGCTCTTCGTCCAGTTCGGCTATTAGCTTTTTGCCTTCTTCGCTCAAGCCGACTTTTGCCAGACGGCTTTCGTAATAAATCCGTACCGTCGCGCCATCCTCCACCGCCTGCGCAATGTCGTAGATGTCCACATAGTTGCCGAACACCGCCGGGGTGTTCACATCAGTTTTTTCAATCGGTGTGCCGGTAAAACCCAGATAGGTTGCGTTTGGCAGCGCGTCGCGCAGGTATTTGGCAAAACCATACACCACCTTTTTGCCAATCACCTCACCATCGGCATTTTTATCGTCCACGGTCTTGGCGCTAAAGCCGTACTGCGTGCGGTGCGCCTCATCGACAATCACCACAATATTGCGGCGGTCGGACAGCGGCTCATACACATTGCCATCATCAGGCTGGAATTTCTGTATGGTGGAAAAGATCACGCCACCCGAGACCACCTTTAGCAACTCCTTCAACTGCCCGCGATCCGCTGCCTGCACTGGGTCCTGCCGCAACAATTGCTTGGATGAAGCGAAGGTATCAAACAGCTGATCATCCAGATCGTTTCGGTCGGTAATTACAAGCACGGTTGGGTTATCCAGCGCTAGCACAATCTTGCCTGTGTAAAACACCATGGAAAGCGACTTACCCGAACCCTGCGTATGCCATACCACCCCAGCCTTTTTGTCACCTTTAGGCTGCTGGGTTACGCTTGACAGGCCATAACTGGCCGGGGTCTGCTCAGCACGCAGCTCCCCGCTCGTACTTGCACTATCCACGTGTGCCGCGCGCAACGTCGAAGCCACCGCTGCATTCACTGCGTAATACTGGTGATAAGCCGCAAGTTTCTTCACCGTACTGATGCTAATCACGCCAGTTTGCGGGTCTTCTTTCTTGCTCTTCTCAAACACAATAAAGTGGCGCAGCAAATCCAGCAGCGTAGCCTTATTCAACATACCTAGTATCAACGTTTCCAACTGGCTTACCAGATGCGAGGCTTCTGCCTTGCCATCTGCGCTTTTCCAAACCATGAAACGGCTAAAACCTGCGGAAAGCGAACCCGCCTTGGCTTCCAGTCCGTCCGAGATCACCAGCAAGGCATTGGAAGTAAACAGGCTGGGGATGGTCTGTTTGTAGGTTTCAAGCTGCAGATATGCCGTCTTAATCGTGGCGTTTTCATCTATGGCGTTTTTCAGCTCGATCACCACCAGCGGAATGCCGTTGACGAACAGTACCAGATCGGGGCGTTTGTTTTGATGGTTCTCAATGACGGTAAATTGGTTGGCGACGACGAACTCGTTATTTTCCGGGTGAGCGAAGTCGATCAACCACACCAGATCGCCGCGCTCGTCGCCGTCTTGTGATCGGCTCACTTTCACGCCCTCGGTTAGCAGGCGGTGAAACACTTCGTTATTCGCCAACATCTCCGGCGAACTGATGCGCTGCACCTCCTTGAGAGCATCTTGCAACATCGCAGGCGACAACTTGGGATTGATACGCTTCACCGCCTGCTCCAGCCGCCCTGTCAGCAATACTTCACCGTAATGTCTACGCTCCGGCTGTTCGCCATCGGGTGCAATGTACGGCGCATAAACGTAGCTGTATCCCATACGCTTAAATAGCTTGATGGCAAAGTCTTCGATGGCGGATTCGGTGAGTTTGCTCATATATTCTTGCCATTGATCAGATTGATAATCACTTTAACCATCATTTCCCTTTCATCCGGCTTGCTTTCGGCAATCAACAGGGTAAACGCAACCAGCGCATTATCGGCAATGCGCTTTTCCCCTTCGGCGTTATACAAAAAGTCATGACGCTCCAGAAACCAGACAAAAATTGCGGCGGCTATTCGCTTGTTGCCATCGGTGAACGAATGGTTCTTCACGATGAAATACAGCAAATTAGCCGACTTCTCTTCAATGCTGGGATACAACTCCGTACCATCGAAAGTCTGGTATATAGTCTCCAACGAACTCTTGAAGGAATCATCCTTCTCATTTCCGAATAATCCGCCGAGCCCCTCCCGTTCACGCCACAGCAATATCTGCTGCACCGCCTCATCATAGGTAATCCTGGGTTGCGCTGGCGCATGCGTTCCCGCCACCTGCAAGCGCTGGTGATCGTAGTCATCCAGCACAGTCAGCGCGTGACTGTATTTCTCCAGAATTGCCAGTATGCTCTGCGATTCCCCGCTAGATAAATTTTTGCTGTGAATCAATCTGGCCGACAAGGCTATCGCCTGCTTGAGTTCGGTCAGTTTTTCCTGCTGCGCCTCAAGCCGCTGCTGATTGATGCTGTAGCCCTGCACCAGATACTGGCGCAACACCTGGGTCGCCCAGCGTCTGAACTGCACGCCCCGCTCGGACTTGATGCGGTAACCGACTGAAATCACCACATCCAGATCATAGAAGGCGACCGGCTTGTCGGAAGTTGCAATATGCATTTTTTGCATATTGCTTTTTTTGCTCACCTCGCCCTCGAACAAGGCATTGCGAATATGCCGCGAGACCACCGACTGATCCCGACCGAACAACTCGACCATCTGCGCTTGAGACAGCCACACCGTGTCCTGATCCAGCGCGACCTCAAGCCGCACCACACCATCGGCAGCCTGGAAAATCTGGATTTTTGACTCTTCCATCGCCTCTCCCTGTACGACGATTGTCGCTAAGCACTCAACGCCACCTGCACCCTGACGCTCATCAGCCTGACTGTTCACTTGTTCCTTTGCCCGCTTAAATCAGCAATGGCAGCTTGCAAAACTTGCCAACTGATTTTGGCTGTATGTTGGTCCGGCTTGAAGCCTTGCGAGGCCTGCTGGCGCGGGTGGATGAAATTTCTGAAATCTTTTAGCGCGTGTCCGTATTTCTTTACATCCAAAGACAGCAATCCAACCTCGTGAGCCACATTGATCAGACTTTCGAGCGACCACGAATGCAGTTGAAACACCTTGTCTTCCTTATCCTTTGGGGCAGACTTAGCGGAATTGAATTGCTGCGGCTGTTTGGTCGCCGCGTCAAGCAGCAGTCCTTCCAATGTGCTGCCACATAAAAATATGGTCGCTAAGGCAGCTTCGGACTTTAGCGACCGGTGAATCTCATCAATTCGCTGCTCAATCACAGACTGCAACTGCGCATCTATATTTAATTTTGCAAGCTTAAGGTCAGAAAATACCTGTTTGAGAAAATCTTCCTGCGTTTGCACAGACTGTTCAGTATTCGGCACTTTCCCTGACAGACGACTGAGAATTGAAATCGCTTTTGTTCGATCCGCGCCATCGACTTTCTCGACCACACAAGCATACTCAAGCATCGCCGTCAGAACTTTTACAACAATCGCATCCGATTCAATTTCCCAAAATGCCCGAAGGCGCTTCATCTTGGATGAACCGTTGATCCGGTATTTATTGGCATCAATATTGATGCCGTGCTCACGAAAGAATTCGGCGTAAGTGGGGTCAGTAAAGTCCAGTACATAACCTCCACGATCAAACAACTTCTCGAAGATAACCTTGTCGTGTGCTTTTAACGTGGACATAATTTAGAACTCTACTCGTACTTCGTCACTCATCACCGTCGGCAACATAATTTCACAACCTAGATTGTTGATGAAGGCAGAACCCAAGCGCTCGAACAGCTTGGCGGAAAAGTCCTCGCGGGCGAACGCATTGAGCTTCATAGTGTCCCTAGCTGCCTTGAGTTAAAGTCAGCTTCTGGAGTTCAAGCTCAAGTTTTTCAATTTTCCGCTCAAGCTCTTCTTCGTGCCGTGATTTTTTGTATATTTTTTTCTTCCCGCCACTCAACTTATACCCGGTTAGAACCTGCAACTCATCTTTGTATGGCATGATCGACTGATAAATTCGATGGTATGCAGAACCTATTGCTCCGCCGAACAATATCAATTCTGGATTGCTGTTCCCGGACTTAAGAATGTGATCATTCGATATACCAGGATAAGGATCGATGAAGTAGATTTTTTCGATTCCAATCTGGTATGCCTTTTTGGAACAAAGTTCACATGGGCTGGCAGTTGTAAAAAGCACTCCCCCCTTTATTCCGCCCCCTCCATATTTAGTGATTTGAAGGAAGGCATTTTCTTCGGCATGAAGAGATCTTGTATGCACTTGATTCTTCTCCGCCTCCACTTCGTTATAAACATCTTTGAAGCAGTATGGAAAGCGCCTTCCGCCTAAGCCATCGTCCTTAATAATTTCAGAAAAGCTTATATCAATAACTTTGCGAAACTCCGTGCTATTTTGTTCATATTCACTGAACGTAGATGTATCACTGACGCCATGTAGTAATTCATCAACACCGCGAAGAAGACAAGGCACTTGTCCCTCCGGAACACTATTCCATCCAACAGCTTTAACTGAGTAGCTTGAATCAGTTATTACCGCGCCAACCTGTCTAGAAATACAACCAGAATTAAGCTTGGCAGTAAAGGCCAGTTGCATCGATCGCTCAATGGCCGTCGGTGTTACAAGACCTGGATGTTTGATCAACGTGACATACCAATACAATTGATTTGCCAGTTCGGTATTATTGAACTTTTGTCTTTTTGGGTTGGTTATATGTATATCCGCCAACTCAATGCAACGTTGGATATTCTGGGAAACAAACATCTCAATTCCAGATGTTTTCTTTGGATATTCCTTAAAATCTAGCTTTTGAATTTGAACATCTGACAGCTTATGGCTGTCTCTTAGGTGGGCAAGCCTTTCAGAGTTAGGCGTATTAACGGCAACAAGAAAAAAATGCGCATGCCTTTGTTTAAAGTATTCTGCTTCATATGGGTTGCGAATTGCGTCAATAACAATGAATAGGTTTTCTTTACCTTCGTCCTTATGTTTGTATTGAAGAGCGCGAACAATCTTATTTATTACGCGAGGCAAGAAAAAAATCTCTTTGGCAACAAACTCCTTAATATTTGCTTTACCAGAAGCTCGAATGTTATCGCCTGCCTCTTGGTATAAAAGCACGTAGGAATCGACTCCAATCAGTTCCTGTAATGCCTCCTTCAGTTTTTCGGTAAATTGCGGGAGCACTTCAAAGAAAATCTCAATCGAGCGTTTCGCTCTAGCTTTCACATTCCCTTTACTATCTTCTGGTAAATTCTTTAATTCTTTGACTAGGCCGTGAGCTTCTTCGTACTCAGTTTTAAAGCTGGCTAACTTATTAGCAATATTTTCTGCATCATTGCCTAGTACAACCTCTGATAGAAACTTGGCAAACTGACCAAACTCAAGATCAAGGATGAAATAGGTAATAACTGTAGTAACTCGAATTGAGTAAAAAGGTTCCCAATTTTTTTGAGTATATTTGTGGATTATTCCCAGCTTTCTCTTGTCGTTTGTCGATGTGTAAATTGCCGACTCGCTGATCGGAGAAGCATTTTCTTGTCCTAGAATTTTAGCTGCCGTTGAACAACCTGAGCCTGTACGACCTGTTAGTCCCAATAGAATGAAATTTCCAACATGAGAATATGTTTTATTTATTGCATCAGCGAATTCATTTCGACTCATCTCTTTAATTTGTTGTTGGGTCATCTTGGTTGTCTGTAATTGATTAATGGTTGACTCGTATTTCACCGCTCATCAGCTTGGGCAGCAGGGTGTCGCGGAGGTTTTCGAGGGTGCGGATTTGCCTATCGTTCTCCCAGCATTTTTCATAGATAGGTTGAATGGATGTCAACGCTTGATCCTGAAGCTGTTTAGGTGGTAGCAGTAACTTATATTTGCGAAAATCCTTTAGGACAATGCGAGGGATCACTGCACCGGTGACAATGTTCGCCAAACCTTCTCTGGTGGAATCCAGTTTCAGAAAGGTTGCTAATAACAATGGATGGTATTTCTTATTTGGCCTCAATATGGCAATTGATGACAAGATGACAACGTCCATATCATCCTCAGCCACAAAGACGTGTTTTAAGTAGCTGCCGTCCTTGGCAATCAAAATATCATTCTTCAAGGGACGACAATCCGTCCTTACCAATTCATTAAAATTTTCTTGAGAAATTTGACGGCAGCTTGCCGTGTTTATTCCCCATTGGTACATATCCTTAACAGATGCCATGGGCAGCCCAACCTCGACAGTAGACGGACTTGCATGTGCACCATCGGTAATTCTGCGGGTAACATCCTCAAGAGCAACTTCCTCCCAATCCTCCTGCGCCTGTTCCACGAACCACTGACGGAACAGGGTTGCGGCCATAGCTTCCAGGGTTTTATTCTGGCGGTGCAACAGGTCTATTTTATCGTCGAGGCTGCTCAACACACCTGCAATTGCCTTTTGTTCATCATACTCAGGAAAACTAATTGGAATATCGCGGAGAGCAGAAATCGGCAATTGCATCTGCGCACTACCTGACGCGTGATTTTGAAAAATTGAGTGGTAATGCTTGCTCGACAGAAGGTGGTAAAGGAATTTAGAGTGAAGCTTTTTTTCGTCACAACGCAAGAATACAAGTTGAGCGTTGATATTTGCATCTTCAAATGAAGCATCAACATATGCTATATCACCAATGTTTGCACGAGTCGAAACCAAAATATCATGTTCTTTGATGTGGCCTTTTTTTAACTCTGCATGCTTTTCAGGTGATATGTAGCGTAAATCCTCTGAAAGTATCCTGCCATTCTTAATGTCCTTATTTGAGATAAACGGAATCCCTGCCACCTTAAATTCCTTTGCTGAAGGATACTTCGATGAATAATTTCCATCACCGATAATCAGCGGTAGTTCACCTATCGTGAGCTCATCCCACTCACTCATGCCTGCACCTTCGCCAGATTCTCAGCAATGACCTTATTCAGCTTTGTCTCTTCCAGCAACTGCGCTTCAAAATCCGCTTTCAACGTAGCGAAGCGCTCGGCAAAATTGAAATCGTCCTCCTCGTCCGGCAGGCCGACATATCGCCCCGGCGTGAGCACATAGCCCAGTTCTTCCGCGCGCGACAACGGCACGGAGGCGCAGAAGCCTTTCACATCTTCATACGCACCTTCGCCGGTGCTCCAAGCATGGTAGGTGTCGGCGATCTGCTGGATGTCCTCGTGCGAGAGTTCCTTGGTGCGGCGGTTGATGAGGTGTCCGAGGTTGCGCGCATCGATGAACAGGATTTCGTTTTTTCGCGGGTGACCATTGTTGCGTGCGCGGTTCAAGAACCACAGCGCCGCCGGTATCTGGGTATTCAAAAATAGTTTGGCGGGCAGGTTGACAACGCAGTCGATCAGATTGCCGTCGGCGATAAGTGCCTTGCGGATCTCGCCTTCGCCGCTGGTCTTGCTGGTGAGCGCGCCTTTGGCCAGCACCACGCCCGCTTTTCCCTGCGGGTTGAGGTGATAGGCGAAGTGCTGCAACCACGCGAAGTTGGCATTGCCCGCAGGCGGCGCACCAAACTGCCAGCGGCCATCGCCGCGCAGCAGCTCGCCGCTCCAATCGCTGACATTGAACGGCGGGTTGGCGATGATAAAATCGGCTTTCAGGTCTTTGTGGGCATCGTTGAGGAAGGACCCCTCGTTGTTCCACTTCACCTGCGAGCTGTCGATGCCGCGTATGGCGAGGTTCATCTTCGCCAGTCGCCAGGTGGTCTGGTTGCTCTCCTGCCCGTAGATTGAGATGTCGTTGACACGTCCTTGATGTTCGCCGACGAATTTTTCCGATTGAACGAACATACCGCCCGAACCACAGCAGGGATCGAACACGCGGCCCTTGTAGGGCTCTAGCATGGCGACCAGCAACTCTACGATGCTGCGCGGCGTGTAGAACTGTCCGCCCTGTTTGCCTTCTGCCAGCGCGAATTCACCGAGAAAATATTCGAACACATGCCCCAGCACATCGGCGCTGCGCGATTTGGCATCGCCCAGCGCAATGTTGCCCACCAGATCAATCAAACCGCCGAGGCTTGCAGGGTCGAGGTTTTGCCGCGCGAATACCTTGGGCAGCACGCCCTTGAGCGAGGGATTTTCCTTCTCGATGGCATCCATCGCCTCATCTACCACGGTGCCGATGGTAGGCAGCTTAGCTTTGGCTACAAGGTATGACCAGCGGGCTTCAGGCGGAACGAAGAAAATATTTTCCGCCTTGTATTCATCATTGTCTTCGGGATCAGCTCCGGCCATCTCCCCTTCGCCTGCTTGCAGCTTGGTGAACATCTCCTCGAATGAGTCGGAGATATATTTCAGGAAGATCAGCCCCATCACCACATGCTTATATTCGGCAGCGTCGATATTCTTACGCAGCTTGTCGGCCGCTTTCCATAGCTGCTTTTCCAACGGTTCGTCTTTAGTTTCTTTTGTTGCTTTAGCCATGGTTATTATTGATTTTTATCTAGCGTTGGAATGAATACCGAAGTGTAGAGGCTCTGCCAGCATTATCCAATACAAATGTGATTTTTAGCTGGAGTCTCCACAAGCGAACCAAGGCATCCATATCGAAAATATCAAGGTCATGTACCTGCTCAATATGCAGTCTGGCTAGCCCAGCTTTACCGCCAGCTTTTCGGCTTGGAGGTGGATGTAGCCCTTGAGCACCTGCAAAGTCTTGTGACCAGAAATTGAAGCAATCTCCAGTACGGATAAATCGCCGCGTTCTGCCAGCCGTGACAGAGCTTCGTGCCGGAGATCATGAAAAGTATAATCATTTATCTTTGCGCGCTTCACAGCGGCCATAAAGGCATGATAAATGGTCATGCGTTCAACGGGTAGCACCTTGCCATCAATCGAACGGGTTAAGTCTTTCAAGATTGCCACTGCACGCGAAGAAAGTGGCACGGCTCGCGCATCACCATTTTTGGTCTGCTCTAAAAATGCGATAGGACGATTTTTATCTATATTTTTCCACTGCAAGCCAAGCAGTTCTCCTTGCCGCATCGCCGTTTCTACCGCCAGTTCCACGGCTGGCCACAGATAAATATTTCGGCTTTTGCGACATTGGATTTCAAGGCGACTCCATTCATCCTGGGTCAAACGCCTGTCTCGCGATTTTCCATCTGCCGGTTTTCTGATTTTCAGGACGGGATTGCCACGTGGAAGCGCAATGCCAATCTCGACTTCTGCGAAACGCAGCACCTTAGAAAGCATGTACAGCTCTTTCCTAACCGTACTTTCACCCACTTCTTTCAGGCGATCATCACGGTAAGCTGCAACGAGTTTCTGGTCGAGTGCCGCCAGTGAATACAGGCCCAACTTGTCTTTAAGACGCTGGCACTGAAACCGCCAAGCTTCCTTTTTATCTTCTCGCTGCCGGTAGTGATAGGGGGCAAACTCAATTGAGAACCGATTAATTACATCGGAGATTGTCGTGCGCTCAGAATCAGAACGGTCAACGAAAACGCCTCGTACCATTTCTGACTCGGTTACTTTGGCCCACGCATCAGCCTCAGTCCAAGTAAAGAAAGTCTTAGTGACCGGAGGATAGCCTTTCTTCCGAATTTGGACATGCCACTGGCATTCCCCCTTTTTTCTGATCGTCGCCATAAGCCCTCACTGTGCCAGAATTGTGCCAATAAATACTTTATGCATCATAGTATTATGCACAAAGCCAGTCAACATAAGGCTTAGAAACTTTTAAATAGCACGCCTGGAAAGCGTGTTTTGGATAATATCCCAACGGGGGTTCGAATCCCCCCTTCTCCGCCAGCTAGCGAAAACACATTGATTTTAAATGATTATTTAAAATCAATGTGGAACGATCAGGGGACACAACTTGATGGTTGGAGTCCCCTTTTTAATGCCTCGACCCCTCGCAACACACCTCAAAACCTCACACCACAGCACTTATTACTTTCGTACCCTGTCTCAGCCCCCCGTTCAACAGCGTCCCCAAATTGTTCAAACCAAATTTTTAGATTTAATACTCTCAGATGTATTAAATTCGCTCTTAACTTTCTCCACCGCAATTTTATGCGTCCAAAGAGGTTAATCAGCGCGACTATAAGCCATGTAACATTGCTCATCTCATGCATAATTTTGCTACCTGAAAGGTGGTGACAAAATCATTTTCAAGGTTAAAATCAGTACGGATCAACAGGGAGCGTAACGATGGAATACCGGCAATTAGGCAATAGCGATTTAAAGGTGTCAGCACTCAGCTTGGGAACCATGACTTTCGGTGAGCAGAACAGCGAGACGGAAGCCCACGCGCAACTTGATCTGGCCACAACGCACGGCGTGAATTTTATCGATACCGCCGAGATGTATCCGGTGGCACCCAGAGCTGAAACCCAAGGACTCACCGAACGCTATATCGGCTCATGGCTCAAACACCAGCGACGCGATCAGTTGATCATAGCCAGTAAAATTGCGGGCCCTGCTCGCGGATTCTCGTGGATACGCAACGGCCCGCGCATTAACAAAGCACACCTGAACGCTGCAATCGACAGCAGCTTAAAGCGCTTGCAGACCGATTATCTGGACTTGTACCAGATTCACTGGCCGGACCGGTATGTACCGATGTTCGGTGCGACCAGCTATGAAGCATCACAGGAACACGAAACCACACCGATTGCAGAACAACTTCTGGCACTCTCCGAATTAGTCAAAGCGGGGAAAATACGTCATATCGGCCTGTCCAACGAAACGCCATGGGGGGTCGCCGAGTTTGTGCGCTGTGCAGAGCAAATGGGACTACCGAAAGTGATCAGCATCCAGAATGCCTACCATCTGATGAACCGCACCTTTGAGAGCGGGCTTGCCGAAGTCTGCCATCATGCCCACATCGGACTCTTAGCTTACAGCCCGCTAGCCTTCGGCCATCTGTCAGGCAAGTATATCGCCGCCCCGAAGGCCGCCGGACGCATCACACTGTTTCCCGGTTTCGGCCAGCGCTACAACAAGATCAACGTCCCCGTGGCCTGCGCCGCCTATGTACAAATCGCCATGCAAGCCGGACTTAACCCCGCGCAGATGGCCTTAGCCTATGCACGCACCCGCTGGTTCACCGCGAGCGTGATTCTGGGCGCAACAACGCACTCGCAATTGCTGAACAATCTGGCGAGTACCGAACTGACACTGCCGGCAGAGGTCATCGATCAGATCGACGCCATCCACAAACAGTATCCGAATCCTGCACCGTAAATAAAATGCTTACGACATGCTTAAAAATCTTCTTAGCTACGCCGCTGCCCGAAAAAGCCTCACCGCATTGCGCCCGCTGTTTTTCGCTTGATACATTGCAATATCTGCATGTTGGCACAAAGCGTGCTCATCGAGACCGTGTTGAGGATAAATAGCAATCCCTATGCTCGATGAGATGCTCAACTGCTCACCCGACAGGTAAAACGGCAGATTAAGCGAGGCGCGAATTTTCTCTGCAACCCCGCAAGCATCCAGTTCAGTTTCAATAACGGGCAATAGCACGATAAATTCATCTCCGCCGATGCGTGCCACTGTATCTGATTTACGCAGACATTCGTGGATGCGTCTGGCCGCTTCTTTGAGCAACAAATCACCCACTGCATGACCATATTTGTCATTGACCGGTTTGAACTCATCCAGATCGATAAACATCAGTGCCATGGTAGTTTGTTCGCGCCGCGCTGCCGACAATGCCTGCAGCAGACGATCATTCACCAACTGCCGATTAGGCAGTCCGGTCAGCGCATCATGAGTCGCCAATTTGGTGAGTTCATCGTTAGCAATCTGCAACTCGCGGGTACGCTGAGCAACGCTGTCTTCTAAAGAGGCATTGATCTCGTTAATCTGTTGAATTTTCTGTTTTACGGCTTGACTCATCGCAAAAAAACTTTCGGCAAGCTCCCCCATTTCGTCTCCACGACGCCCCGCCAATTCGGCAAGCTCACGATTGATCATCCCGCGTCCACTTGCCACACCCCGAAAGACACGACTTAGCAGGGTCAATGGACGTGCAATCGAGTTTGCTAAATACCAAGCGAACGGCAAAATAACCACCAGACTGGAAATAGCAATCAATCCCAGTATCTCGAGCATTTGTCTGGTATTTTTTAATACAGCCTCCTGCGAACTCAATACCGCGATTGTCGCGACACGACGGCCTTCGCCCATGACCGGTAACAGGCGCTGATAAAAAGAGTCTCGCCCAATCACAATTTCATTAAAGCCCCCCTCATTCATCTTATCTGCCGCACCGCCTGACAAGGTGTGATAAGCCGGCAAATTTGCACTGCTTAACGTATTACCGACAAAAATATTGACTCGAGTGTCAGTCAGTTGCGAAACATGATCAACAAAAGCCTGCCCTAACGGCTGCACCATCACTACCCATCCGAGTTGCTTAGCCTGCACCCCCTGCCCGAATACCTCGCCCATAATCGGCATTTGCGACCGGATTGCCAATCCACCGGCATTGATGACGTAGTCGATCTTTTCATGATTTAGCATAGCGTCGCCTAACTGCGCACTCAATCCGGCAACACTGCTGATCGTTCGCATGTTATTCCGGGTCAACTCTTCACCATCCGCTAATACGGCAACGGAGAACACGACTTTCGGAGTGCGTTCTACAAAACCGACCTGCGTACGATGTCCGTCAAACTGAGCAAAACTTACCAGTTCCCCTTCAAAATCATAAATAGCGATATCTGATAATTTTGCAACGCGACCGATTTTATAGGTGTCTTTAACCAATTGCTGGTAAGTGACGAATAACGTTTCACGATTTTCCCCAATATGCGCATATTGGGACAGATACCAGAGCGTCGATCCTAAATTTTTTTGACTTGCCAGCTGGCGCGATGCGATCAACTGATTGGACTTACGCTCACTCAAATTATCGTTAATAATTGCGGCATCCTTTGCCGAATGCTCACTGGCTTGCTCCATGTATTGGCGGCTGACGGCCCATGATACGACCAGCATGGAGACGACTGTGATCAGAACACCGAAAAAAATTGTGCCTAACAGTAATCGGGTTCGCAATCGCAATGTGTTCATTTTGCTATTTTTACAGCCGGATCGTAGGAAAACACGGTCCTGTAAGCCGGAGGGGACGTTGAGACATCGTAGTTGTACTGCGCATAATTGTCACGATCAACCATGCCGAGCTTAATCAAAATAGTATGAGGACGCGATTCGATGCGCCCCTCCAGATAATTGACTGCCGCATTGATAGCGACCCGCGCCTGACTCACCCCCTTAACGTCAGTGGCCGCATAAATTTCACCACGACGAATATGGCCTATCATCTCGCGGGTCAGTCCATAAGCAACTATTCTTATTTTTTCCTTTAACCCGGCGTCATGAACCGGCAAAATAGCGGCGGGCGCACACGCCGTACAGCCTAAAATATAGTCCAGCTTTGAGCCGTGCACAGCCAGCAACCGCTCTGCCAATTGCGATTGTCCAACCAGATCGCTGTCGCCGTATCGGATATCGGCAATATTAACTTTAATCGGCGATTTTTTTGCGGCAGCGCGCGTCCCCGCCACCTCCCCCATCACCCATCCCGCATCGGCAGGCCCCGGCAATAAGGCAATAGTAACCGCCTTTAAACCACGCCGCTGCGCATCGCGAATGACCCAACCCATGGTATCAACGCCCATACCTTTTAGCGACGAGGTAATTTTTATGGTCAAATCGTCACTGGTACTGTCGTTCGCCAGTTGAAAAACTGGGATGCCTCGTGCACGCGCTTTGGCAATACCCGGGTTGTTAGCGGTCTGACTGATAGGTGAAATGACGATCGCATCGTATTTTGCCGCAATGACCTCATCCAACTTACGCAATTGCCCGATCAGATCGTCGTAACCATCGGCGGGAAAGATATCAATAGCAACACCCAGACGTTTAGCTTCGCTGATTAAGCCATAGGTGCAATCAACCCAGTAAGGATCTTTAACATGCGGAAACAGGAAAGCGATACGCCACGGACGGCTTGCCGGCTCTGCCATAACATAAGTGCCATCAACCACACGTCCGGTGGCCAATGCATCATCGGCAGAACCACTTTTTTTCAGGGGAGGAAAAATCGAAAAAACCGGCACGGGTTCAAATTTTACGGCCGAGGACACCTGTGGCGTTTCCGCAGACGCCGCAACACCACCGTGCAGACAGAATAACAGTAATGCACCATACATGTATTTCCGGGACATATTTATCCTGCCAAGTGCGTTATTGATCCCACAAACGGCTTAAATACCTGCTGAACTGCCAATGCGTTGTGCTGAACGACTAACCGAAACTTAACAACCGAAGGCTACAGACGGAATAAATTTCGACAACAGCGGGTCACTATAAATCAAATTCAGATAAAGGGGTATTAGCTCATTAGCTAATACCCCCCGAAATCACTCACGCGCCCCGTCAAGCCTTCTCGAATTTCATCACCCCGCCCCGGCAATCTACTTGTATTGTATCTTTTGCGGAGAAACGTCCTTCCAATATCAGCTTAGCCAGTGGATTTTCCAGTTGCGACTGAATGGCACGCTTCAACGGCCTTGCCCCATACACAGGATCAAATCCGGCAGTCGCAATCTCAGCTAAAGCCGACTCACTCACAGCCAGCTTCATCTCCATCGCCGCCAGACGTTTTTCCAGATACTGCAACTGGATGCGCGCGATCGATTTGATATTTTTCTCATCCAGCGCGTGGAACACCACCACCTCGTCGATCCGGTTGATGAACTCCGGCCTGAAATAGGTTTTAACTTCACCCATCACCGCAAGCTTGATCACCTGATAATCGTCACCCGACATCTGCTGGATCATCTGCGAACCCAAATTGGAAGTCATCACAATCACAGTGTTTTTAAAGTCCACTGTACGCCCCTGCCCATCAGTCATGCGGCCGTCATCCAATGCTTGCAGCAAGACATTAAACACATCAGGGTGCGCTTTTTCGACCTCATCGAGCAAAATCACCGAATAGGGCTTGCGACGCACAGCCTCGGTCAAGCCACCGCCTTCTTCATAGCCAACATAACCGGGAGGAGCACCGATCAGACGTGCGACCGAATGTTTCTCCATATACTCAGACATATCGATGCGGATCAGATGATCTTCGGAGTCAAACATAAAGCCTGCCAGCGCCTTACACAGTTCGGTCTTGCCAACACCGGTAGGCCCTAAAAACAGGAAGGAACCATAGGGACGGTTAGGATCGGACAAACCAGAGCGCGAACGACGGATCGCATCTGACACCAGTCGCACCGCCTCATCCTGCCCCACAACACGCTCATGCAGTTTGTCTTCCATTTTTAGCAACTTATCGCGCTCTCCCGTCATCATTTTTGAGACGGGAATACCGGTCGCGCGACTGACCACTTCGGCGATTTCTTCTGCGCCGACATGGGTGCGCAATAGTCGATTCTTAGGCTTGTCGCCGCGCTCCTCGGCACTGGTGGCCTCTTGCAATTTAGCGTTCAACTGAGGCAGCATGCCATATTGCAACTCGGCGACTTGTTCCAATCGACCTTCCCGTTGCAGCCTGGTCATCTCATTTTTGATCTGATCGATTTCCTTTTTAACTTCCGCCGCGCCCTGTGCCGCGCCTTTTTCCGCCTTTAAAATCTCTTTAAAATCATTCGATTCTCGTTGCAGTTTCAACAGCTCATCTTCGATCAACTGCATGCGTTTTTTCGAGGCCTCATCCTTTTCCTTCTTCATCGCCTCACGCTCAATCTTGAGCTGAATAATGCGGCGATCGAGTTTGTCGATCACTTCGGGAGTGGACTCGTTTTCCATCTTCAAACGCGAAGCGGCTTCATCGATCAGGTCGATCGCTTTATCCGGTAAAAAACGATCTGTGATATAACGATTGGAGAGTTCCGCCGCCGCGACGATGGCAGGGTCAGTGATCACCACGCCAGTGTGATGAGCCTCATATTTGTCTTTCAAGCCGCGCAGAATCGCGATGGTCGACTCAACAGTCGGCTCATCCACCAGCACCTTCTGGAAGCGGCGTTCCAACGCGGCATCTTTCTCGATATATTTGCGATATTCATCAAGCGTGGTTGCACCCACACAATGTAATTCCCCGCGCGCTAAAGCGGGTTTGAGCATATTTCCCGCATCCATCGCGCCTTCTGCCTTACCCGCACCCACCATGGTGTGCAATTCATCAATGAAGACGATCGTTTGCCCTTCATCCATCGCCAGTTCTTTGAGCACATTTTTCAGCCGCTCCTCGAATTCGCCACGATACTTGGCACCTGCCAGCAGTGCTGCCATATCCAGACTCAGCACTTTTTTGTTTTTGAGCGATTCGGGCACTTCACCATTGACGATGCGCTGCGCGAGGCCCTCGACAATGGCAGTCTTGCCGACGCCCGGTTCCCCTATCAGCACGGGGTTATTCTTGGTACGGCGCTGCAACACCTGAATCGCGCGGCGGATTTCGTCATCCCGTCCAATCACAGGATCCAGCTTCCCCTGCCTTGCCCGCTCAGTCAGATCAATGGTGAATTTTTTTAAGGATTCTCGCTGCCCTTCAGCCTCTTGAGAGCCGACTGACTCTCCGCCGCGTACTGCAGCAATCGCCTGTTCCAGCGGCGCACGCGCAACCCCGTGGGTTTTCAGCAAGCGTCCGGTTTCCCCCCTATCCCCTGTTGCTGCCAGTAAAAACATTTCACTTGCAATAAACTGATCGCTGCGTTTCTGCGCTTCCTTGTCGGTCAAGTTAAACAGATTGGACAAATCACGTCCCACCTGAACTTCTCCGCCATGCCCTTCCACTTTAGGCAAACGCGACACCGCATCTGTCAATGCGACTCTCAAAGCGTTAACGTTACCGCCTGCACGAGCCAGCAGTGATCCGGCACCACTGTCGGCGTCGTTCAACATCGCCAGCAACAAATGCTGCGGCTCAATAAACTGCGAATCTGAGCCGACCGCCAGACTCTGCGCATCGGTCAGTGCTTGCTGCAATTTGGTGGTAAATTTATCGAAACGCATGATGCTCTCCTTAGATAAACAATTCAGTTAATGCGCAGGTGGGGGGAGAGAGGAACAATTTCAAGTCTGCACGATGAACGCTTATACTACGCTACCTTATCGGACAATACTCGCCGCAGCTATGAACAATCTAACCGCAGTCATTCAAAACAATGTTAAAAATTCGCTCAAGGAGGATGTCGCCAGCGGCGATTTGACCGCGCAACTCTTGCCAGAAAATGCAAAAGCCCGCGCACAGGTCATCACGCGCCAGAGCGGCGTCCTGTGCGGCAGCGCATGGTTTAACGAATGCTTTCTGGCGCTCGATCCCGAGTGCGTCATCACCTGGCATGCAAAGGATGGCGATGCACTGCGTCCCGGACAAACCCTGTGTGAAATTGAGGGGCGCGCGCGCGCATTGCTAACTGGGGAGCGCAGCGCGCTAAACCTGTTGCAGACCCTGTCCGCGACCGCCACACACACCCGCCGCTATGTCGATGCGGTGGCTGGCATTGATGTCAAAATTATGGATACGCGAAAAACCTTGCCCGGGCTGCGCCATGCACAAAAATATGCTGTGACAGTCGGCGGAGGACATAATCAGCGCGCAGGACTTTTTGATGGCATTCTGATCAAGGAAAACCATATCGCAGCGGCGGGCAGTATCCAAGCTGTCATGGATGCCGCATTCAAACTGGCCAAACCCGGCATCAGCGTACAGATCGAAGTGGAAAATATGATGCAACTGGATGAAGCACTGGACGCCGGCGCAAAGCTGATTCTGCTCGACAATTTCGATCTGGAAGCTTTGCGTTTTGCCGTAGAACACACTGACGGGCGCGCTGAATTGGAAGCCTCTGGCGGCATCACCTTATCGGGTTTGCGTGAAATTGCCGAAACTGGCGTGGACCGTATCTCCATCGGCGCGCTCACCAAGGATATCGAAGCGCTGGATTTATCGATGAGGATTATGTAGCAAGTGGGAAGTGGTGAAATATTTTAGGAGAAAATCATGACTGAATCTTTGCACATCGTCTGCCCGCATTGCGACGGGATCAACCGGGTACCTAGCGATAAATTAGCTGACAATCCGGTCTGCGGAAAATGCAGGGCCTCACTGTTCAACGCACATCCGGCCGAACTCAATACAGGAAATTTCAACCGTCACATCACGCGCAGCGATATTCCGGTACTGGTGGATTTCTGGGCACCCTGGTGCGGTCCTTGCAAGATGATGGCGCCGGCTTTTGTAAAAGCAGCAGCAATACTCGAACCCCGGATGCGGCTTGCAAAACTGGATACCGAACAGGCGCAGCAACTGGCCGCTCAATATAACATCCGCAGCATCCCGACCTTGGCATTATTCAAAAACGGCCGCGAAATAGCAAGACAGGCTGGCGCCATGGATATGAACGGGATCGTCCAGTGGGTCCGCACAAAGCTTTAAAGACCAGCCGAATCATTGACGAGCTAAAAAATACAAAACAGGAGTTATCCTACAAAAAATAACGACATTGGCCGACATTTTCTTTTTTACCAATATGGCATCATCCTCATAGTGAGTTTTAAGAGAGGGACGGATTGCCATCCGCACTTTTCACCGTATTTTGCAAAATCTGCAGTGAAACTTCCCTTGAAATTCACAGAGGTATGCAATTTATCTCTCCTCCTTGGGGCAATCTGCGGATTGCCCATTTTTTTCGCCACACAAAAAATGAGCACCGAAGTAGCTTACAAGCCCGTTTCGACTACCCGCGCTAAGCAGGCTTGAAGCGACGGGACAGCCACTGCACCACATCATCCACATAAGTGAATACAACTGGCACGACCAGCAAACTCAGGAAAGTTGATGTAATCAGCCCGCCGATCACGACGATTGCCATCGGCTCTCTGAAGCTGCCATCTCCCATGCCGAGATTGAGCGCGACCGGCAGCATGCCTGCCCCCATTGCCATGGTCGTCATCACAATCGGACGCGCGCGTTTACGACAGGCATCGAGCAGCGCCTCCAGCCGGTTCATCCCCCGCTCGCGGCGCGAAATAATCGCATATTCAACCAGCAGGATCGAGTTCTTGGTCGCGATCCCCATCAGCATAATCAAGCCGATCATCGACGGCATCGACAGCGCAGTGCGCGAGAGAAATAACGCTAAGAACGCACCGGGAATTGACAGCACGAGTGCTGCCAGAATAGTGGTCGGCTGCATGAAGTCCTTGAACAAAAGCACCAGCACGATATAGATGCATAAAACACCGGTTGCCATCGCAAGTCCAAAGCTTGCAAACAACTCCTTCATCGCCTCCGCGTCCCCTATCGGTGCTAACTCAATCCCGACGGGCAAGGTCTGTATCGACGACAACGCCATCGCGGCAGATTGCACTTTACCCAGGGGCTGACCTGCCAGTTCAATTTCAAAGGTCACATTGCGCTGACGGTCATAACGGTCAATTTGCGCAGGCCCGGCAGCCATTTGAATGCTGGCAATATTACCCAGCATCACAGGCCCCCTGGCACCTGGCACGACCAGACGCGAGAGCAGCGCAATATTTTTCCTTGCTTCGTCCTGCAACTTCACGACGATCGTCAACTGCCGGTCAGGCAAATTGAGTTTGGCCAGCGCCTGATCATAATCACCATTGGTCGCCACCCGCAACGTTTCGGCAATAGCGCTGGACGTCACCCCCAGATCCGCCGCTTTCGCGTAATCCGGACGCACCACGATCTCAGGACGCAACAATCCTGCATTGGACACGACATTACCCACACCCGGTATCGTGCGCAACTCCTGCCCCACCTTGATTGAGTACTCATTGAGCAAATCGCCGTTTTCGGAGGACAGCACTAATTGATATTTATCGGCAGATGAGCCCATTCCCACCTTCACACGCACCCCGGGCAAGACCGACAGCGCATCGCGCAGCTCAGTCTCGATCTGCTGCTTGGCCGGACGCTGATCCATCGGCTTCAATTGAACCGACAAGGTCGCACGGCGCACTTCGGACACACCGCCGGGTTCGAACGGATTTCCCGCCGCCGAACCGCCGCCGATCGCGGCATAAACAAGCGTCACATTCGAGTTTTTAATCAGAATTTGACGCGCCTGTTCGGCCATCGCGAGCGAACTGTCAAAATTGCTGCCCGGAGCCAGCGTCAGGGATACCTGAGTTTGCGACTGGTTGTCTTTGGGTTGAAACGCCTTTTCAAGCGTACCGGCAAGCCCTAGTGAACCCGCGAAAAAAATCGCCGTAACCAATAGCGTGGTTTTGCGATGAACAAGACACCAGTTGGCCCAGGTCAGATATAGACTCATCCACGCAGGTTCGGCATGCACTGCGCGCGGGCGCAACAAATAGGCCGACATCATCGGCGTGAGCATGCGCGCCACCAGCAAAGAAAACAGCACGGCAATCGCGGAGGTCCAGCCAAATTGCACGAAGAAGCGCCCCGGAATGCCGCTCATAAATGCGGTCGGTAAAAACACCGCAACCAGCGTGAAGGTGGTCGCAATCACCGCCATGCCGATCTCATCGGCCGCTTCCATCGCCGCCTCATAAGGCGTTTTTCCCATTTCCAGATGGCGCATGATGTTTTCGATCTCGACGATCGCATCATCCACCAGCACCCCCACCACCAGCGACAGCGACAGCAGGGTAATCACATTGATGGAAAAGCCGAACAGATACATCACGGCAAAGGTCGGTATGACTGCCAGCGGCAAAGCCGTTGCCGCTACAACCGTTGCACGAGTATTGCGCAAGAAGAAGATCACCACGATCACCGCCAGCAACGCGCCCTCGAAGATCATTTCCATCGAGCCACGGTAGGCGTCTGAAATACGCTCGACCGTATCGAACACCTTTTCAGTATGCACATCAGGACGGGAAACTTTGAGTTTGTTGAGCGCAGCGGTCACACCGTCCAACACCTCGACATCGCTGGAGCCCAAAGATCTCATGATCTCAAAACCCACCACAGATTTCCCGTTGAGCATCGCAGCCTGACGGCGTTCGGCGATGGTGTCACGAACAGTTGCAACCTCCCCCAGCCTGATGCTGCGACCGTCTTTGAGACTCAGCGTCATCTGTTCGAGCTGCTCCGCTGTCTGTACGGTCGCGACAGTGCGCACGGCCTGTTCCATACCGCCGACATCCATGCGCCCGCCGGGCGCCTCCTGCTCGATCAGTTTAAGCCTTGCGGACACATCCGCTGCAGACAGATTAAGTGCAAGCAGCTTGGCAGGATCAAGCTCTACGCGCACCAGCCGCGTCACCCCCCCCACGCGACTGACCGCACCGACGCCCTTCACGCCCAGCAGAAGACGGGTCATGTTGTTGTCGACAAACCAGGACAACTCCTCCTCGCTCATGTTCGGCACAGTGACCGCGTAAGTCAGTATCGGTTTACCTGAAATCTCAACCTTGCTGATGACAGGCTCGTTGATTTCGCGCGGCAGATCGCTGCGCACCCGAGTGACGGCCGAGCGTACATCTTCCAAGGCCGCATGCGAGTCGCGCTCCAGCCGGAATTCGGCCGACACGATCGCTACGCCCTCTTTAACCTGGGTATACAGGTGTTTCAAGCCTTGCGCCCCCACCAGCGCATTCTCAATCTTGCGGGCAACCTCCGCCTCCATCTGGTCTGGCGATGCGCCCGGCAAGGTCGTCGTCACCGTGATCATCGGCAAGTCGATGTCGGGAAACAGCTGAACCTTCATGGCCGAAAAGCCCATGAAGCCCGCCAGCGTCAACAGTACAAACGCGAGTATCGCGGGTATCGGATTTTTGATCGACCAGGCTGAAACGTTCATTGAGCGCGTCCTGCTACACGTACCAGATCGCCCTCGACCAGAAACGCACCACCCGTATCGACCACCTGTGCATCCAACGAGAGTCCGCTGACAACCTCAATCAGATTGTCCTGACGTCGCCCGGTGATGATTTTTTTCGCCAAAACATGGGAATTTTCCCCGACCACAAATACAAACGCCGAATTGTCACGCAACATCACAGCCGACTGAGGCAATACAGTCGCCGTCTTCTCGCCTGCGAGAAATACGCCCTTGGCAAACATACCCGCAACCAGCTCCGTATCAGCCGGCAGATTGACCAGCACCTGCCCGTAGCGCGTTTGCTGGTTAATCGCAGGCGATACGGCGCGCACCACGCCCTGCACCCGTTTACCCTGCGCCGTGGTCAATTCGACTTTCATGCCCTTTTTGATCAACCCTAACTCGTCTGCCGTCACATCGGCGTGCCACTCCAGCCTGCCCTGACGGATCAGTCTAAACAGTTCAGCAGCAGGCTGCGTGATCGCGCCGACCGTGGCGTTGCGCGCTGAAATCACACCCGCGTCAGGCGCGGTGATATTTTGCTGCGCCAGTCGCTGTGCACTGACCTTCAGCCGTGCACGCTGTGCGTCCAGTTTGGCGCGCGCCGTATTTTCCAGCGTCACAGCCTGTCCTGCCTGCTGCGCGCTGACAAAGCCCGATTCGAACAACTTGCGTATGCGCGCGGCATTAGCGGACGCATCCGCCAGCACTGCCTCGCTCTCCCGCAAGGCGGCCTGAGACTCCGCCTCATTGGCCTGCAAGGTATCGTTTGCAAGTCTAGCCAACACCTGCCCGCGCATAACCTCGTCGCCCACGCTCACCAGCACATCCGCGATGCGCACGCCGGTAATTTCCGCGCCGATAATCGCCTCCTGCCACGCCACGATACTGCCGTTCGCCTGCAGCGTCTGCTGCCACTGGGCCGATTTTAATGTAGCGGTCACCACCGTCAGCGCGGGTTTAGCGGCCTGCGGTGCACCCTTTTCAGCCGGTGCACGATGCCACATCAGTACGCCTGCCACTAAGACCACGCCTGTCATTGCCCAGCGTGCTTTATTCGATTTCAATACACTCAAAGTACTCTCCGTATTCCCGATAGTCAGGCGCGTTTACGCGCGACCAGATCAATCAGCGCCGACATGCCGCTATGGCCTGCCCCTTCAAATATTTCGCTGTCATGTTCTGTCAGATGCAGAATATCCATATCGGCAAACGCATCAAGCAACAACGCCTCCGTATACAGATTCTCCGCAGCAGAAGGGCCGCCGGTTTTATATTCCAGCTGGCGCGGCGTATAGCCTTGCAGCAGCAACAGCCCGCCGGGCTTTAAGCAGCGTTTGATGCCTGCAAATTGCTGTTCGCGCGCAGCCGGATTCGCGTACTGTATAAAGATACCGGCAACCAGATCGAAACGACTTTCCGGCCAGTCCCAGTGCGCCAAATCGACTAACTCACAGTCCATTTTGACCCCGCGCAGTTGCGCTAACGCGCGCGCCTTTTCAACCGCCACGCTGGCGCTATCCACCGATAAAACCTGCAAACCTTGTTCAGCCAACCACACGCCGTTACGGCCTTCACCGTCCGCCACGGCAAGACAGGACATACCGGGTTGCAGACGATTCTGCTGCGAGACTAAAAAGGCATTCGGCTCAGTGCCAAAATGATATTCCTCACCCGCATAACGCGCATTCCATACGCTCATAATCCCATCACCTCGCCCATGCGCACGGGCAACTGAGGCGTCCATTGCGGGTTAAATTTCAAAGTGTCTTTCGGAAACAGCATCACGACCGTGGAACCGAGTAAAAAGCGCCCCATTTCGTCGCCCTTTTTCAGATTAATTTGCTGATCATCGTAGCGCCGTTCACGCACCTCACCGGTACGCGGCGGGTTCACCACGCCATGCCACACTGTCGCCATACTGCCCACAATCGTGGCACCGACCAGCGTCAAGACAAATTCACCCTGTGCCGTATCGAAGACGCACACCACCCGCTCGTTGCGCGCAAACAAACCCGGTACGCCGCGCGCGGTCACAGGATTCACCGAAAACAGATCGCCCGGCACATAAATCATGCGCGTCAATCGCCCGTCGCAAGGCATGTGGATGCGGTGATAATCCCGCGGACTCAGATAGATGCTGGCAAAACTGCCGTCCTGAAACTGTGCCGCCAGCGTAGCATCGCCGCCGACCAGCGCGGTGGTCGAATAGGTGTGACCTTTCGCCTGAAACATCTGGTCATTTTCAATCGACCCGAACTGGCTGATCGCACCGTCGACCGGACAAACATAGGCGGCAGAAGCCAAAGGACGCGCATCAGGCTTTAAGGCGCGGGTAAAAAAGTCGTTGAACGTCGCATAACTCTGCACATCGGGATTGGCCGCTTCCGCCATGTTCACCTGATAACGCGCGACAAACCACTTGATCAAAGAAGGCGTCCATGAGGCCTGCGCAGAGGCGACTTTTCCGGCGATTTCAGTAAGCAGCTGTTTTGGAAGAATATATTGCAAGAGGACTGCGAGACGATCGAACACGGTAGCCTGTCTGATTTTTATATCGGATGCGCATTATACCCAATCATGCTGCTAAAAATTTTTAGCTATAAGCGCTTGCTTTCATATTGAGCGAAAGTTCCCAGGTAAAAATCAGAATTCTCCAATAGACCCCAAAGCATTCCCGCCACATAATGCACAGCACGAATTTATTTCCCCTTGGATTTCGTCAGCAATTATGAAAAAGTAGCCACAAAGCTGACATTCGTGACAATCAACAAAGTGCCATCATCCGACCGTCAGCTTCGTTAGAATAGACTATGGTTTATCGCCATATGTACTCCAATGCTAGATGCATAGCCTAGTGCAATCACTGGTGTCCATTTGAGATGCCCGACGAAGGTATAGGTACCACGCGCTTGCCCCATCAGTGCGACACCAGCTGCTGAGCCAATCGAAAGCAATGACCCCCCGACGCCAGCAGTCAGGGTCACCATCAGCCACTGACCTACCGACATATCTGGCATCATGGACAGAACAGCGAACATGACTGGGATATTATCAACAATTGCAGAAATGACACCGATGATAATGTTGGCGTTGCTCGCTCCCCATCCACCGTAAATTGTTTGTGACATCATACTCAGATAGCCTATGAAGCCCAGTCCGCCGACGCACATCACTACACCGTAGAAAAAAAACAGTGTATCCCATTCGGCTCGTGACACCTTGCGGAAGATATCGAAGGGCACTGGGTTGCCGCTGTTTTCAACATCACCGTTGCGGGCGTGCGTTTTTTCGCCGCGCCTTTTCAGGTAATAGGCAAAGAACTGGAGCAGACTGAGGCCAGTAAGCATTCCGATGACCGGAGGCAGTTGCAGGATGCTGTGAAAACACACCGCGAGTGCAATGGTGAAAAGAAAAAGTGCCACTATACTTAGCGCGCCACGCCTCATCCCAACCATTTCTCCACCAGCCTTGGGCTTCTCGTTGGGTACTGAGAAGCTCATAATTATGGCCGGCACCAGCCAATTGACCATCGAGGGAATGAATAACGCGAAGAACACCCAGAAATCAACTATTCCATTAGTGGCATGAATGTTTTTTTGCCAAACCATAAGTGTTGTGATATCGCCAAACGGACTGAATGTGCCTCCGGCGTTGGAGGAGATCACAATATTGATACAGGAGAGCAAAACGAATTTCTTGTTGTCACCACCCACCGCCATAACCACAGCCCCCATTAACAAAGCGGTGGTCAGGTTATCTGCGACAGGTGAAATAAAGAAGGCCAGCAGGCCAGTCACCCAGAATAGTGCGCGATAGCCAAAGCCACAGCGTATCAGCCAGGAGCGCAATGCCTCGAATACATTACGCTCTTCCATCGCATTAACGAAGGTCATCGCCACTAGCAGAAACAGCATCAGTTCGGCATATTCCTCTAGATTGTGGCGTAGCGCAGTCTCAACGAGATGCGGAATATCATGGGACTGGTAATGCCACGCAATCAATCCCCATATAATGCCAGCCGCCAACATGACGGGTTTCGATTTACGCAAATGAGTAAATTCCTCCGTCATAACGACCAGATAGGCAACAAAAAACAGCAACACCGAAGCAATCCCAACCCAACTCCCGGTCAGGTCTAGACGCTCCGTGACTTCCGAAGCCTTTGCCAATAGAGGCATAAACATCATAGCAATGAGTAAGGGATATCGTTTCATGGGTATAAATCCTGCAGAATTTTATTCTGCCAAAATATCAATCTGGGCAGATTATCAGCCAAGCCGATTACTTGTCCGATAATACAGGGCGCACGTTCAATCACCAACTGTCCCCTTGAATCTGATAAGGTGGCGTACATTCACTTCAATCATGCTGGAATAGCTGATTAGTCTCGATTGCGAATATACAAGATTGAAAATTTCTTGCTCTTTAGCAGACTGTCATGAGCGATGCCGAACTCACCTTCGTTTTTTCCGCTGTTGTGTGTCAGTAACACGCAGCCTACTTCCCGCAATAGGCCAAAATGCATAGGCCGTCAGTCATATTGATTCGTTGTTTACTTGCAGTTATCGTCTGCTCTCAGGATTTACAGCGGTTTTCAGCATGAAGCGGACTGCAAAATACGTCGAGCAGCAGGTAAGTTGCAGCGATTGACAGGCAAGTTTCACCCTTCTGCCGATACCGCACACCGTTCTGTGCAAACCACATCTCATTCGGTGAACACGACATATCGTTCGCAGGAGATCACAGAACATTCAGTGAACACGGCATTTCGTTCGGTTTAGGCTGCATTACATTCGGTCACTACGGCCTACCGTTCGGTGAAAACACAGCATCAGTTGAAAGCTATTTCATACAGATCGGGCGCAACCCGCGAGAGGTTGGCAAGAGGCTCAGAGCAATCAACAGGAAGCTTGTAGTGCAACAAAATGGATATAAAAAGCAGGATTTACTCGCAGCGTTAACCGTTTGATCATTCAAGGGAGTTAGTCACATGCCGAATGCCACTTTCATGCCGCAAACCGAAACAGGGAAACTCGAACTACTGGAACATCTGGCCGCTACTTTTTCGAAGTACCAGAGTACTTTTGAAATCAGTGATGCTGACATGCAGACCCTGAAAAGCGATGCGGTGAATCTGCGCCTCGCTCACACACTGAAGCATCAGGCGCAAAGTTACGGACACCAATGTACCGCTTACATGCATCTGCTCTGGGATGGCGGCAATGGCGATACGAGTTGGCCTATTGCACCCGTAATTGTGCCGAGTCCCGCACAAATCGTCACACCCGGCGCAACTGCGCGACTCTCTTCTCTGGTGGCACGTATCAAAGCGCATAAAAATTACACCACCGCAATCGGACAGGATTTGCATATTATAGGTGCTGCAATCGTGCTTGATACGGCAAGCTTGAAGCCCGCTTTAAGCGTTAAGTTCAATGCCGGTCATCCGGTTATTGCATGGACGAAAGGCAAGGCCTCTGCAATTGAAATTCATGTAGATAGAGGGGATGGCAACGGCTTTACATTTTTCACGATCAACACTGAGCCTGACACCATTGATGACAATCCCCTGCCTGCTGCGGGTGCCGGAGTTAACTGGCAATACAAGGCCATTTATCGTTTGCATGATGCACAGGTCGGCCAATGGAGCGATGTCGTAAGCATCAAAGCCGTCAGTTCATAATTTCCGGCATGCCTGTCGATGTAAAGGAGAGCAGCCTGCCTGCCGCCAATTAAAAGTGTGCCAGACGCATGTTCCGCCACTTTTACTTCGCCATAAGGAATCTATACACCCCGCATCAGCCACCACCATCCGGTGAGCGTAAAGAAGGAGACAATCAGGCCGACCGCGACCATCAAATTGACCAGCGGCGGATCAAGATCATGCTCGGCGGCGACAATGGCCGCCGTGATCATAGGGGGCATCGCGGCCTCAAAGAGCGTGACCTGTATTGCCTGTCCATGCGCGCCCAATATCGGCACATACAGCAACAAAACAGCAAGCGGCGCCACAATCAGCTTAAAACCCAAACCCAGAGCCAGATTACGCCTATGTTCTGCGATATGCCCCAGACGTAATTGCAAGCCGACCGACAGCAAGGCCAGCGGCGCCAGCGTATCGCCTAAGCGTTTGAGCAACACAGTAAACCAGTCGGCATACTCGATTGGTATCAGCAGCAAGGCAATCGCCAATGAAATGAAGGGCGGAAATAAAGCGATGCGTTTGAAAATCTCCATCGCTGTCGGACGCCCCGAAGAGTAAATACCCGCAACGGTGATGCCCAGAATAGACAAGGCAAAGAAGGAGCCTAATTGATCGGCGATGATGGCGGTGGTAAGGCCCGAGGGGCCATAAAACGCCTCCACCATCGGCAGACCGAAAAACGAGGTATTACCTAAGCCGCCCACCAAAATTAACGCGCCTGTGGTGGCACGCGGCAGTTGCAAATAACGCCCGACAAGATAAAAGAATCCCGCCGACAGCCCTAACACCAACCAGGCCATCAAGCCCGTCAGGAGAATATCGCCCGAGAGTGTCAGCCGATGAATATACAGCAGCGACAAGGCCGGCAATGACACGTGAATAATGAAACTGTTCAGCGTTGCCGGCGCATTGTCAGGCATGCGTCGAAAATACCGCAGCAGCATACCTGCGATGAAACAGAGGACGAGCAGCAGCAGATTGTTCATGCCTCTGTCAGACGCAGATCAATTCGGGATGTGCGCAGAAATGAATGCTTTGAGCTGCATCACATCGGCATCCATCACCTCGACCTTTTGCGGCAGATCTTCTATTCCCGCCATCGTCTCGGGACGTTCAGGCTTGCGCCCCAATGCCTCGACGATGGTTTCCTCGAACTTGGCGGGCAGTGCGGTTTCCAGACAGATCAGAGGCAGACCGGGACGGCGCTGCTCAAGACCAACCTTCAGCCCATCTGCGGTATGCGGATCCACCATCACACCGTACTCTTCCCACAACTCGCGGATCGTTTTGAGGCGATCCAGATGAGTACTTTTTCCCGACGAAAATTTAAACTTCACCAGCTCGTGCCAGCAGTCATTTCCCTTGATGTCGAACGCACCGCCTGCATCCACCTTGTTCCAGAATTCCCGCACCTTCTCGCCATCGCGCCCGACAAGGTCGTACACGAAACGCTCGAAATTAGACGCTTTGGAAATATCCATCGACGGACTGCTGGTCTGATAGGTGTGATTTGTGCCGCGCGGACGATAAGAACCCGTGCGGAAAAATTCGTCCAGCACATCGTTCTCGTTGGTCGCCAGTATCAGCTGACCGATCGGCAACCCCATCATGCGCGCGATGTGTCCTGCGCAGATATTGCCAAAATTGCCCGACGGCACGGAAAACGCAACCTGTTCATCGTTCGATTGGGTCGCTGCGAAATACCCCTTAAAGTAATACACGATTTGCGCTGACACGCGCCCCCAGTTGATCGAATTGACGGTGCCAATCTTGTGGGCGGCCTTGTAAGCGTGATCATTGGACACGGCTTTCACCATATCCTGTGCATCATCGAACATGCCGTTAATCGCGATATTGTGGATATTCTCATCCTGCAGCGAATACATCTGCGCGCGCTGGAAGGCCGACATTTTTCCATTCGGCGAGAGCATGAACACACGGACACCGCGCTTCCCGCGCATCGCATATTCAGCAGCCGATCCTGTGTCACCGGAAGTCGCACCAAGAATATTCAGCTCCTGATGCTGCTTGTCCAGCGCATATTCGAACAGATTGCCCAACAGCTGCATCGCCATGTCCTTGAACGCCAGCGTCGGCCCGTTGGATAACTCCAGAATATGCACGCCTGTGCTCAGCGTGCGCAAAGGGGTGATTTGCGTGAAATCAGAATCTGCTCGACCATTGTTATAGACTTCAGCCGTATAGGTTCGAGCGACAATCGCCTTCAAATCTGCTGCCGGAATGTCCGTAGCAAACTTAGACAGCACCGCATACGCCAGATCCGCATAGGGCAGCATGCGCCACGCATCAAGCTCAGCGCGCGTGACCTGCGGATATTCCTCTGGCAGGTACAATCCGCCATCGGGCGCCAGGCCCGCCAGCAGGATTTCGGTAAATGTCTTGGCAGGCGACTGCCCGCGTGTGGAGATGTATTTCATTTAGAGTGCGACCTCATCTCTCGCGTGAGAGAGCAATTGTTTATTTACCCAGTTCTTCCATGCGCAGTTTGGTCACATTCCCTGTCACCACGCCCAGTGCTTCGATTTTTACAATCGCCGCCTTTATGCATTTTTCACGCGTCTGATGGGTCAGCATGATCAAATCAGCCTCAGTTTCACCGTCCGCCGGTTCTTTCTGAATCACCGCATCAATCGAGATCTGCTCATCCGCCAGAATGCGCGTGATGTCGGCCAGCACGCCGGTTTTATCCGCAACACGCAGACGCAAATAGTAACTGGTCGTGACGTCATCCATCGCCAGCATCGGCAGTTCGACCATCGCATCAGGCTGGAACGCCAGGTGAGGCACGCGATTTTCAGGATCCGCTGTATGCATGCGCGTAATATCCACAAGATCCGCGATCACCGCACTGGCAGTCGGTTCAGCCCCTGCACCCTTGCCGTAATACAAGGTTGCACCCACCGCATCGGCCTGTACCAGCACCGCGTTCATCGCGCCCTCAACGTTCGCAATCAGACGACGTGCCGGAATCAGCGTCGGGTGCACGCGCAACTCGACACCCTCATCCGTGCGGCGGGTTATCCCCAGCAGCTTGATGCGGTAACCCAGTTGTTCTGCATATTTAATATCGACCGCATCGAGCTTGGAAATGCCTTCGATATAAGCCTTGTCGAACTGCATCGGAATGCCGAAAGCCAGAGACGCCAGTATCGTGATTTTATGTGCCGCATCGACGCCTTCGATATCGAAGGTCGGGTCCGCTTCCGCATAACCTAAACGCTGAGCTTCTTTCAACACGGTGTCGAAAGAGAGTCCCTTGTCACGCATCTCGGACAAAATAAAGTTGGTCGTGCCGTTGATAATACCGGCGATCCACTCGATGCGATTGGCCGTCAATCCCTCGCGTACCGCCTTGATGATAGGTATTCCGCCCGCAACTGCAGCCTCGAATCCGACCATCACGCCCTTATCCTGTGCCGCCTTGAAAATTTCGTTGCCGTGCGTGGCCAGCAGTGCCTTGTTAGCCGTAACCACATGCTTGCCATTTTCGATAGCTTGCATCACCAGCTGTCTGGCCACGCCATAGCCGCCAATCAGTTCAATCACGATATCCACTTCAGGGTCAGTCACCACCGAGAACGCATCATCAGTCAACCGGCAAGCGCCGCCTGTTACCTGCTTTGCCAGTTCAAGATTTTTATCCGCCACGACTACGATGCGGATCGGACGGCCGGCACGACGAGTAATTTCCTCACAGTTGCGCTGCAATACGGTAAATGTGCCGCCGCCGACAGTGCCGATACCCAAGAGTCCTACATTGATTGGTTTCATAAATTAGTTCCTAGTCGTTAGTTGTGAGTTACTAGTTGGAGCCGCGCCGTTTTAACTAACGACTGGCGACTACAAAATAGCGACTGTATTATTTGCCGTGTCTCTTGCGGTAATGTTCCAAAAAGCGCGCGATGCGCCCGATCGCGTCTGTCAAATCATCCGCGTTGGGCAAAAACACCACACGAAAATGATCAGGCGACTTCCAGTTAAATCCGCTGCCCTGCACAACCAGCACTTTTTCGGCTTCCAGCAACTCGAGTATAAACTGCTGATCGTTCTCGATCGGATAGATTTCCGGATCCAGTCGCGGAAAGAGGTACAACGCCGCCTTGGGTTTAACGCAAGTAACGCCGGGAATTTCGGTGAGCAGTTTGTAGGCCAGGTCGCGCTGTTTGCACAGGCGGCCGTTGGGTGCGACCAGATCGTTGATGCTCTGATAACCGCCCAGTGCAGTTTGAATCGCGAACTGACCAGGAACGTTAGAACACAGTCGCATCGAAGCGAGTATGGTCAGGCCGTTGATATAGTCCTGCGCGTGCTTTTTCTGCCCTGACACCACCATCCAGCCGGCGCGGTACCCGCAAGCGCGATAATTTTTCGACAGGCCGTTCATGGTCACAAACAATACGTCATCGGCAAGCGAGGCCATGGAGGTATGCGTTGCACCGTCATACAGCACTTTGTCGTAAATTTCATCCGCAAAAACGATCAGTTGATGCTCGCGCGCCAGCTGAATGATCTGCTGCAGAATTTCATCGGAATACAAGGCGCCGGTCGGATTGTTCGGATTGATGACCACAATCGCGCGCGTATTCGGCGTGATCTTGGACCTCATATCATCCATATCCGGATTCCATTCATTGGCCTCGTCGCACACATAATGGCGCGGCGTACCGCCGGCTAATGTCACCGCGGCCGTCCAGAGCGGATAATCAGGCGCCGGCACCAGCACTTCGTCGCCCGTATTGAGCAGCCCCTGCATCGCCATCACGATGAGTTCCGACGCGCCGTTGCCGATGTAAATATCATCCAACCCCACGCCCATGATCTTCTTGGACTGGCAGTAATGCATGATCGCCTTGCGGGCGGCGAACATTCCCTTGGAGTCAGAATAACCGGACGAGTTGGGCAGATTCAGAATCACATCCTGCTGAACCTCTTCAGGCGCTTCAAAACCGAACGGCGCAAGATTGCCGATATTCAGCTTGATGATGCGCTGCCCTTCCTCTTCCATCTGCTTAGCGCGCTCCATGACCGGCCCGCGAATGTCGTAACATACGTTAGCCAGCTTGGTGGATTTTAAAATTGGTTTCACTGTTTAAATTTACTATTGATTGGTAAGTGGTTAAATATGTCCGCAATGCCGCAAGGGCATTCCCCATGAAACATAGTCGCTTTGCTCATTTGAAACATAGTCGCTTTGCTCATTGTTTCATGTAAAGTACGCGATTTTACCTGTGCTACCCGCACACAGCAAATTTGTCATTCATTAATGATGCGGCAAATCCGGCCTTCCGTTTGACTCGACCGCCTGCAAACCTCTACACTCGCCGCAATCTCTACACTCGCGAGGTCATCGTGAAACTGCATTTGGCTAACTTAGGCGAAACAAAACTCTTTACCGACTATTCGGACACTCACGTGAGCGTTAACCGTGAACGCTTCGAAACCAGCATTACCGTGATGGGAGAAGAAGTCAGAACGGACTGGAACGCCTGCGATTTTGACGCGCTCACCGACGCACATTTCGAATATTTTCTTGCGCTAAAACCCGAAGTCATACTGATGGGCACGGGAGCTGCGCAGCGCTTTGCGCATCCACGCCTGTATCGCGCCCTCACCAATGCGGGCATCGGTGTCGAATTCATGAACACGCCCGCCGCCTGCCGCACCTACAACATACTGGCAGAAGAAGGCCGCAAGGTCATTGCAGCGATATTGCTTTAGGACAGTAAGTTGTCAATGGAGAGTAGTGAGCAACAAAGTCCACTTACCATTCCCTACTTACCGGATACAAAAGATCATGAACTCATCTTTAAACAGCGTCATCCGGCAGACAGAGAGCGCCATTCTGGGTAAGCCGCAGCAAATCCGCTTTGCGCTGACCTGCCTGCTCGCAGGCGGCCACCTCTTGATCGAGGATATGCCGGGCGTTGGAAAAACGACGTTAAGTCAGGTACTGGCGCGCACATTGGGACTGCAATTTTCCCGCATCCAGTTCACCAGCGATTTACTGCCGGCGGATATTTTGGGCGTGTCGGTCTTTGAACGCGACAGTGGCCAATTCAAATTTCACCCGGGCCCGATCTTCGCGCAAATGGTACTGGCGGACGAGGTAAACCGCGCCACACCCAAGGCACAAAGTGCGCTGCTCGAAGCGATGGAAGAACATCAGGTCACCATCGAAGGCACGACGCGCGCCCTACCCTCGCCGTTTTTCGTGATTGCCACACAAAACCCGTCCCATCAGGTCGGCACGTTTCCGCTTCCCGAGTCGCAACTAGACCGTTTTTTGATGCGCATCCGCATGGGCTACCCGGATGAATTTGCCGAACGCGGCTTACTGTCAGGCATAGACCGGCGCGAGATTATCGCAAAGCTCACGCCGCAGATGGAGACGGCCGAACTCATCGCCCTGCAACAGCAAGTCAAACAAATTTTCGTCTCCCCCGCACTGCTCGATTACGTGCAGGCCCTATTGCGCTACACGCGCGAATCTTCTCGCTACACGCAGGGTTTGAGTCCGCGGGCGGGGCTCGCGCTCTTGTCAGCCGCACGCGCCTGGGCGCTGATCGATGGACGCAATGCTGTCATTCCGGAGGATGTACAGACCATCCTGCCGGGCGTGGTCAGCCACCGCCTGCAGGGCGAACACCAAAACACGCTGGCGCGCGACTTAATCGAAGCGGTTGCGATTCCCTGACACCGTGCTCACCGCGCTCCGGCACACATTCCGCAACTGGCTGTTCCGCCCTAAGATCGAGCACGACAGCATCGTGCTCACGCAGCGGCGCATCTTTATCCTGCCGACCCGACAGGGATTTGGTCTGGCGCTGGCGCTGATCCTGATGCTGCTGGGTGATATCAACTACAACCTGAGTTTGGGGTATGCACTCACCTTTCTGCTGGCGATGATGGCGGTGATCTCGATGCTGCACGCTTTTCGCAACCTGGCACATCTTGAAATTATTGCCGGCCGTGCCGAATCTGTTTTCTGCGGCGACGTTGCGCACTTTGAGCTGCATTTCAAGAGCCGCATCGCGCGCTACCAATTGACTTTGCGGGGCGCGGGCGGCCACACCGTGAGCTTCGATCTTCCCGCAACCGAAAATCACACTGTCTTTTTTCCCGTACAGGCTCCGCTGCGCGGCTGGCTGCAAGCGGGCAGACTGACGCTCTATACCGAATTCCCGCTTGGTCTTTTTCACGCATGGTCCTATCTGCATTTCGACACGCACTGCCTGATTTATCCCAAACCGAAGCTTAATGCCCCGCTCCCTCAAACCCATATTCCGGACGGCGCCGGCAAACACAGCGTCAAAGGAGACGACGATTTTGCCGGATTGCGCAACTATGCTGCGGGCGATGCACTGCCGCGTATCGCCTGGAAAGCCTATGCCAGAGGACACACGTTGCAGGTAAAACAGTTTGCGACCCAGACCGGCGAGGAAGTCTGGCTGAACCTGGCCGACACACCGGATATCGATTTGGAAGACAAATTATCCCGCATGACCCGCTGGGTGCTGGACGCAGAAGCACAAGGCTTGCGTTACGGCTTGAGCCTGCCGGATGGCGAATTAGCCGCGGCTGGCGGCACCGCACACCGGGATGACTGTCTGCGCCGCCTCGCACTGTTCGGCCTGACTGAACCATGAAGAATTCGCTGATCTACGGCCTGTTGCTGTGCACGCTGATGGTCACGGCGCCCCATGCTTCACATCTGCCACTCTGGGTGTGCACCCTGTGCGCGATGCTGCTTGTCTGGCGAGCCTACCTGACGCAAAGCGGCGCGCCGCTGCCTCAACGCTGGCTGCTGACCTGCATCACCCTGGCCGCGATGGGCGGCATCGCCATCGACTTCCACACGCTATTCGGCCGCGAAGTTGGCGTCACCCTGCTGATGCTGTTAGCCACCCTCAAGCTGATGGAGCTAAAAACCCGTCGCGATGCAATGGCGCTGATTTTCCTCTCCTGCTTCATCCTCATCACCCATTTCTTCTATTCACAAAGCCTCATAACCGGCCTATATATGCTGGCCTGCCTGTTCGTCATCACCACAACCTGGGTACATCTGCAAGCGCCGGGCAGCGCCTTCCGCCCCCGGTTAAAAATCGCCGTCAGCTTATTGCTGCAAGCCGTTCCGCTGACGCTGATCCTGTTTGTGCTGTTTCCCCGCGTACCGGGGCCGCTCTGGGGGCTGCCTCAGGACGCCTTCTCCCGCAGCGGACTCGACGACACCATGTCACCGGGCAGTCTGGGACGTCTCGCGCTCTCCGATGCAGTGGCATTTCGCGTCACCTACGCGGGGGCCGCGCCACGCCGCGAGCAGATGTACTGGCGAGGCCCCGTGCTGTGGCAGTTCGACGGCCACACATGGACGCCCGGCAGAACATTGAACGGGGTCGCACCAGAATTTACCCAGACGTCACAAACCATACGCTACAGTGTCACGCTGGAGCCCAACAACAAAAACTGGCTGTTCGCGCTCGACGTACCGGATAAACTCTCCTTGCCTGCCCGTATCACGGCGGACTTTCAGGTTCTGAGTCCGACACCCGTAACCGCGCGATTGCGCTACGAGGCACAGTCGCAACTATCCTATCGCGCCAATATGCAAGAATCCGCGAAGCAACGGCAGCGCGCAAGGCAGCTGCCGTCAGGATTAAATCCGCGCACACTAAACCTTGCAAAATACTGGCGTGCAGCCGGCACAAGCGATGCGCAGATCATTAGCCGCGCGCTGGGTTACTTTAATCAGCAGAATTTTCACTACACGCTGGACCCGCACCCATTGGGCATTAACGGCATAGATGATTTTCTGTTTACCTCCCGGGAGGGATTTTGCGAGCATTACGCCTCCGCCTTCGTCTACCTGATGCGCGCAGCAGGCATCCCGGCACGCGTCGTGACCGGCTATCAGGGTGGCGAATACAACGCATTCGGCAACTATTACATCGTGCGCCAATCGGATGCGCATGCCTGGGCGGAAGTCTGGTTAGCCGAGCGAGGCTGGCTGCGCGTCGATCCGACTGCCGCGATTGCACCCGAACGGGTGGAACACGGGCTATCGGCCGCACTGCCGGACAATTCCGCGCTCCCTTTCATGTCACGCAATCCGCCCCTGCACGAATTGCAACTGAACTGGGATACGCTATCCCACCAGTGGAATCAATGGGTGATCGGTTATAACAACGAGCGCCAGTTTGCATTCTTATCGCGCATTGGCATCGACTCACTGAGCGCACAGGCAATCGATATGCTGGCCGCCATCGCAACAATCATTGCATTCATCGCACTGACGATGCTGCGCCACCTTTTCAAACGCGAGCAGGACAAGACTCAGTCGGCCTGGCTGAAGCTGTGCCGCAGGCTGGCAAAAGTAGGTCTGCCGAAATTGCCGCACGAAGGTCCGCGCGATTACGCAAGTCGCATCAGCACTGCCCGCCCCGAACTTAGCGACGCGATGAACGATCTGACCGCCCGCTATCTCGCGCTGCGTTACGGCGGGATACATGAGAAGGACGCACAAAACGAATTCATCCTTCAGGCTGCGAAATTCAGACCATCACGGGTGAAATCCGTTGCGATGCTATAATCCGCGCCAATTATTCTGACTGCAACTACCATGCTCATCACCCGCCGCCTGGAATTCGATGCCGGACACCGCATCCCCAATCACAACAGCCAGTGCAGACACCTGCACGGCCATCGCTATGCGATTGAGATCACCCTGTCGGGCGAAATCATCAAAACCGAAGGTCAATCCGAACAGGGCATGGTGATGGATTTTTCTGACGTGAAACGCATCGCCCAGGAAAAACTGGTCAACGTTTGGGATCACGCATTTCTGGTGTTTCGTAGCGACAAACAGGTATGCGACTTTCTGGCAACCATGCCAGACCACAAAACGGTTGTATTTGACGTTGTGCCGACCGCTGAAAACCTTGCACAAGCGGCCTTTGAACTACTCGACCCGGCCTATCAGGACAGCTACGGCAATCACCTGAAACTTGAGCGCATCCGGCTGTTTGAAACCCCCAACAACTGGGCCGACTGTGTACGCGGATAACATTTTTTATAAATTTTCTGGACAGACCGCGCAACTTCGTGGAAAATGCGCGGCTTCGATGAGCTGAATCATGGCATCGAGAAAAGGAAGTGTGGCCGAGTGGTTGAAGGCACTAGTCTTGAAAACTAGCGAGGGTGAGAGCCCTTCGTGAGTTCGAATCTCACCGCTTCCGCCAGAACAACGTTTCAACCAGTCTCAAAAAGACTCTAAAACCCATAAATATCAACGATTTATGGGGTTTTTTACGTCTAAACCGTCTAAATCTGCATCAATTAGCCTCATTGAATCTCACACCTCATGGGGGTATATTTGGGGGCATCTAAATACCCCGCACCATTTATACCCCCACAGAGAGGCCAGATCATGAGTAAACTAACGGATATGGTAATCAAGAAAGCCAAGCCCGAAGATAAACCGTACAAAATGGCAGATGGCGGCGGCATGTATCTACTGATACACCCCACCGGTTCAAAATACTGGCGCCTCAAATACAGATTTTTGGGAGTAGAAAAAACACTGGCGCTGGGGGTATATCCAGACATTAGCCTAGCCGATGCGCGCGAACGTCGCGAACAGGCGCGCAAGCTGTTGGCAAACGACACCGATCCGAACGAAACAAAGAAGGAAACACGGCGCATATTACAAGCCGCCACCGTCAACAGTTTTTCAGCACTCGCCAAAGAATTACACACAGTAAAATCTCCGATGTGGACAGAAGGCCATGCAAAGCAGTGGATGATCAACATGGAAAAATATGCGTTCCCTGTGATTGGTGATCGCCCTATTGCGGAAATTGAGCCGATGGAGCTGGTCGGCATCATGCGCGATGTTGAGGCGAAAGGCACATTTGAGACCCGCGACCGACTCTTACAAACGATCAGTTCAACTTTCAAATATGCAATTGCCATGGGAAAAGCCAAATACAACCCTGCTGAAATTCGTATGGCGCTGGCAGACCGCCCGAAGGTAGAAAACTTTGCCTGTATCACCACGGCAGAAATACCCGCCTTCCTGCGCGCCTTTGATGAATATCAGGAACGCGGCAAAGTTTCACTGATTGCCTCCACCGCCTTCCGCCTGCTGCTACTGACGGCGACCCGCTCCAGTGAGATGCGTTTTTCCAAGTGGACAGACTTTGACCTTAATGCAGGATGCTGGATCATCCCTGCTGAACAACAGGGGCGTAAGGGAAAACACGGAAAACGAAAACCCCATGCTGTGCCATTGTCAGATCAGGCCGTAGAGATTCTGAGAAAACTCTATCCGGTCACAGGACATAGCGAGCACGTTTTCCCAAGCCGCAACGGTATGGGACGCGTCATAAGTGAAAACACCGTCAATAAGATCATTGAAACGATGGGCTATAAAGGCAGGCACACAGGCCACGGCTTCCGCAGCCTTGCGCGCACCACGCTGGGCGACATGGGGCATCGCTGGGAGGTACTGGAGGCGATGCTATCTCATGCGCTTGAAAACCAGACAGCCGCAGCCTATGTGCGCACCACCTACTTTGAAGAGCGGCGCGGCATCATGCAAAAATGGGCTGATTATCTGGACGCTGTGAAGGCTGGCGCGCAAGTAATCCCGTTGCGCGCATAATCCGGTTTGCAAATACTGGCAAAAAACGGCAGATCAGGAATTTAATATGTTTGGCTCGCCTGTCCGTACAAAACTCGGTACTGGATTATTTTACTCCCAGCTTGACTTTGGCACTAGCCCGCATGGGCTGTCAGTAAACTTGCGGCAAGTTTTCTGGAAACACACCAACCTTTCGTCCATCAATTTCTGCTAGACCGCTTTTGACTTTTTCTGGTGCGCCCGCTACAAGTATCGTTTTTAACTATGTTTTGTCCCATTTTTATATGTCGCATCAAGGACAGGAAAGACGGGAAACTTTTATGCTGTACGCCTTACTCAATCTCTTTTGCACTTGCCTTCGGCAACGCATACATCCCAGATTGATTGACGTGCAGCCAGATCGTCAGCGCGCGCTTGCTGGATGGCTGCAACGGTTGTATCTGCACCTATTGACGTAACGATGGCCTTTATCAAGGCTGTGCTTTCAGCCTCTTCCGTCTTATCGTTTTTATAGGCGATGATGATTTGACCAAGGCGATCATTATGTCCTTGGATCACTCTGCGCACATCGATGGATTTGTAACCCGATGCATCGAAGTTGGGCAGATCAATTGGACTAAGAGCAGCATTGCCGGATGCGCCGATTTGATAAACATCACCTGCAACGCCTGTATTGAGTACGGTTTGACTGCCCAATGCACCAAATTTTTCGCCAGCAATTCCGATTGTCGCCAGAGAAAGAATCCCACTGAAGAATTTTCTTCCACTAACACGACCGTGTAGGGTAGCTGGGTTGCCGTCTGCTATGGCAGTCCGCTTGTAAAGTTCGCGTTGGCTGCTGGCGAAGGTCGCGAATTCTTTAGGATTAAGGTCAACTGGTATGTTGACTGTGAAATCAGGATTTACTTGCGCCAGCTTGAAACCGAATGGTTTCAAAGCCACAACCACCCCCTGAACTACTGCATTTCTTTCTGCGTCGCTATTAAACCCAAACAGCAGAGGAAAGCCTAGTGTTCCCCCCCCCCGTTGCGGTGTGCCAACCTAAATCCTCCCTGATGATTTTTTACGTTGCCCAAGGAATCCTCTGATGCGCTGTTATCCCCCGACCATGCATCAATCGAACGCATTACAATGACATGCGCATCTGGTGTGTCGAATTCAACGGGAGCCGAAAATGCTTCTAACGAGAGCAATGACGCGCAAATCGAAGCGATGGTTATTTTAATGTTCATGGTTTGACTGCACCTTGACGCCAGAATTTGCTCCAAACGGGGTCGCAAAAAGGGAGCCATATGAAACTTAACAAGGAGACCAATCAGAATAATCATCCCAGATAACACTGCCGTTTTGAAGACTTGAACCTTTGTAAGTGTTAAAACTATTCATTGGTTCTCTTATTTCAGGTTCATATGGTGGCGGGGTATCTAGCCTACCTACAAATGTTATGCCTGAAATTCTGATTTGAATTTTATTTCCTGAAGATCCCTCTACGAAGCCAACAAACTCAGCTTTCCCCTTATAAGGTAAATAATGATTCCCGCCAAACAATCCTGATTGTTTTTGCATAGTGACATCACCAACATTTCTACAAACTCTCTGTCCGACCTGTTCAACCTGCATGCGACTAGCTTTAATTCGAGCCATTTCTTTTTTTGCCGACTCATTCCCTTGCCCTTCGGCATGAGCGCTTGGAATGACGATGACAAGTGATATGAGAAAAAAAGCAGCGATTTTGCGCATGGCATCCATTTATATCCCCTTTGGGCTGGTTATCGTGTTGTGGAGTTAACTTAAACAGTCTACCGCATACAACCGTATGCAGACAAGCCCGAGGGTTTAGGCAAATCTAGTCCTCCTATGAAGGACAAAAAATTACCGACGAAAATGTTTGGCGAAGTGTTGCAGGAACTACGCTTGCAACAGAAACTCACGCAAGATCAACTTGCCGAACGTGCCGATACTGAGCGCAGCCATATCAGCGCCCTTGAGCGCGCCGAAAAAGGCCCTTCACTCGCAACGATCTTTAGTCTTGCCGATGCACTGAAAATTCCTGCGGGGGATCTAATGACCCTCGTCGAACAACGACTCAAGGATTGTCAAAGCTGATGATAACTTTCTAATATTTTCCTTTTTTGATCTGATCGACAAGCTGCTTGCCTATTTCACTTGATAGATGAACGTGAGTTTTTAGTTTTTCTCGTAATTCTGCCAAACTCCGTTGATCATCAAAGGGAAGAGTTGCCGCCGCCGCACCTAATGAAGTAATGCGAATTAATAACTCAAGCAAGTCATTTTGCATATCGAACCGCCGCAATATACTTTCCTGTTTTTGATCAAAACCAGATAACGCCTCAAGCACCACCACTCGCGCCGTTTGACCATTTGATAGCTTTCTCTTTGCGGCTTCATAGGCAAGCAAGTCATATTCGTCATCTGTCATTCTGTAGTGAACCCTGAGATTTTTTGCTTCCAAGCCCATCTTGATCTCCTTGTAATTGTCGCCATTTTGGCGACATTTCAATATATTGAATTCAAATGATATTCTGAAAAAAATCTATTTTTCAGATGTTATATTCGTCATTCATAAATATTTTTGGCGACAGCTTTTAATAATCAAAATCAATTAGTTGCATAAATTTATCCTTTGGCATGGCGCGTGCGTAATGTGTATCCTATTATCAGGGGTGAAGTTGACCCATTAATGCATACCCAGTTTTTCCTTGGCAGCGAATTTTTTGCCACGTCCTGCGACCTATGATCTGCCGTATTCAACATTTAACTGAGCAATAGCTTGCTCAGTCGTAAACCTGCCATGAATGATGTCTTCTTGCCGTGCGAGCTGCGCCCTGTCAGTCGCAAATCCCTCTAAAACCAGCGAGGCGTTGGCGTAACGAAATGCAGTGCGTTTACGTTCCTGCGCGTTTTCGGCCAGTGTGTGCTGAATGATCAAATTGTCTACAAAGCTCGTCATGCTTTATCCCCCTTTTAAGTTCCAGCCGTTCCCATAGACCCAAGAGTAATAGTAAAGGGCACCGTTTTTAAAACCGATTACTTTTTTTCTTGCTGCTCTTTTTTAACGATTCTTTCGCCTCTTTTTCAAGAGCACTTTCCCCGTTTGGATTAGTTGTCGCTTTTACCTTCAATGTTTTTAAATCCAGTAAGTCTAAAACATCAGTGTCAACATACTTCCACAATGCAGATTCGATTTTTGCAAGCTGAAGTAGTTTTTGTGCCCAAAATGTTCTTCGCTTTTCATTCTTCTCCGTGTCGGCCTGCACGATAGCAATGATCTCTTCTGGCTTTCTATCTAAAATCTCCGCTATTCGCATACAAGCATATTCGTCTGGAATTTCTTTTTCAGCCATGTATGCACTGATTCTTGCCGAATGAATCTCCATCCTCTTAGCAAGTTGATAGGCTGTCACCCCTCCTAGCACAGCTTGGCATTCCAGCAACAATTCTCTGCTTTTACTCATGTATACACCCTCCGCTGGTCTGTTCATTTAGCAGGGCTATTTTAGCCCGAAATTCGGGTTGACAACACCCCGATCTTCGGGATACATTCATCAAACCCGAACTTCGGGCGCTTTTCTCATTTGGTAACGTAACGGTAAGTAAGAAAATTACGAATTCACCATTCTCACTTGGTCTATTAACACAGTGGGCCGGTGATGAATCGGTCTGGTGGCCGGTTATCGGTGGAGACGCCAGCGTTCAATACTTATGTTGATGCACTATGACTTTCAGGAAAAAAATGATGCAATCTAATTTGCTACAAAGCGTACCTGCTCACGGTCAACAACATCAAGTTATTGATTACCTCATAACGCGGAAGACTGTTGAAAAATTGTCCGGACTGAGCAGGGCAACAATCTACCGCTTAATAAAAGCAGGTAAATTTCCACGCCCATTATCCATCGGCTCGGGCGCAGTGCGCTGGCGGCAATCCGATGTGGTTGCTTGGCAACAGTCTCTTTCCGCCACGGTTTAAAAAGCCGCCTTGTGCAATCCAATGAGCTCCGCCACTCATTGCGACCGCGAACCCACATTCGATGAAGAATGGCCGATATAATCCCAACAGCGGAAAAATTACAGATCGGACTGTTCGTACAAAATCCTCGGTCGCAAAGCGGCGAGCAAAAATAAAATTGTAGTAAAAGAAAATAACTTGAGAGAACAAAATGCTAGGAACTCATCACCTCTACGTACTTATCAGAAAAGACCGGATTGCACTGAAAGTCGGCAATAGCAGCGAAATTGCACAGCGGGTTCGAACTCTCAACCGAGAATATGGGCCATTCTGTTCAAGCCACTCCATTTCCCTACGAACAGATGACAAAAGGGAAGCTGAGCTTTTCGAAACTATATTAAAAAATCTGTTATCAGATTACAGAATACCCATCCCTGTAAAAAAGCGTGGTAACGGTGAGACTGAATGGTTTATGGGGCAGTACTACGAAGAACTCATAGACGTTCTTCGTGAGCTTGCTTTGGCTAGACAGGGGAATGGTTATCACATCGAAGTCATTGATGTGGACAATATCGCTCCACTCACCACAGTTATGATGGAGGTTCGGGCAAAGTTTGGCGAAAAACTTAAAAAACAACTTCCGAGAATTGAAATGCGGCATTTGAATGTCTCTAATACACGAGCCTTTCGTTCAGCCGTAGGACGCATAATTCCAAATTTGATCGGAGTAGCCAAAATTATGTCTGAAAAAAATGAAAGGTGCTATGAAATATTTCTCAGGCCTACATCGTCTACTCACCAAGAACTTAAAGAAATATTTGATACAGCTCGTCTTTCTGCAGAAGATGATAAGGTATGGGCTGGTTCCAATCTGTGCACGTCAATAGAAGCAAATGAAAACTTTCAGAGAGCAACTATAAACTTCGGTTCTAGGCATGAAGTATTCGATCAGTCATGGACCTCAAAAGGCTGCATTACTAAATTGGCATCATTAATTGAGGACCTTTCCATTCGATATCCACTTCCTCCAGCGTATAAAGAATTCGTTGGGAGAAGTTTTCTAGACAATATGAATGAAGAGGAACTCGATGATATTCGACTTGCTTTATGGCAAGCACTTTTCCATAACAGACAACATTAACTTTTGTAGTTTCGCCCAAATGAAAATGGGGCATGGAGCAGTTAAAGCCAAAACACTTGGGGGTACATTTGGGGGTATAAAATAAATATTGTTTTTCAATACCTAGCATTTATGCTGCTTACAGGCTGCTTTGCGACTGCCACCGCTCAACCAGTCTAAAAGACTCTAAAACCCATAAATATCAAATATTTATGGGTTTTTTACGTCTAATCAGTCCAAATCCGCATCAAACAATCTCGTTGAATCTCACAATACATGGGGATACATTTGTGGATATTTTCTGACCCCATCAATTTTCACCCTCTTCCTAGCGATTGACAGGCATATTCCGCAGTATTTTAGTATGAATTGAACTTTTCACTGATCGACCCGTCATAGCGGGCAGTTGTTTAATTTTATGAAGGGGTTGAATATGAAAAAATATCTTGTACTGGCGTCGCTGACGGCATCCGAATGGATCGTTGTGCTGTCCAATACCGTGCCAATGTAAACTGCCGGACCAATTAGCACGCACGGCTGATTCAAATACGATCAAGACCTCCTTGAGCGACTGTTGATAGACGTAAAAAAGGCGGGGATTATCCCGCCTTTTTTACGTCTACAATAATCTACTTAAACTTCGATCGTTGTACGGAAAACCACTTTTGAATCCTTCTTGCCAACCAGAATTTTTTGCATGCCGACACGCGATTTGATGTTGATCAAAATAGGCGCGGAAATATTAGTGTACATATCTTCAGGCAACAGTGGCGCTGCACCTTGCGCGGCATTTTTAGCAGACAGAGTTGTCAATACCAGAATATCGTGAGAACTTTCCAGCTTAAGATCAGCAACTTCACTATCCGTTAACACCAGTTCAAAGTTAAAACCAAATAAATTAGGCTCAGTCAATGGCAAAGATACATTTTCATCGTCAAGCGACTGCAAGTGAATAACTACACCGCTCACTGGATCGCCCTTTTCATTCAACTCATGAAACAAGGTCCAGCGCGTGTAATTTTCAAAGCCGGGGATTCCTTTTGGAAAAGTAATAATTTTAGATGAATCAATACTTAACTCACCAAATCGCGTATTCAATTTAGTCTCTGCCATTTCCGTCTCCTTAAGGTTATTTGAAAAAACTGACCAGTCGGTATCATCAGCCGAAAATCACACAAATGCAAAGGTTTTTTTAAGTGCCGTCGAAGCAATACTGCAGTCGTCTCCGAAACTCGCCAATTCGGCTTAAAAGCACAATATTGCATGACAGGCTACCCGCTCATTTGTTAAACAGGCCGTGCTTATGTAAACTGCACGGACACGCCCCCATGTATCGGCACCCAAACAAACCGAATTTATTCAATGATTCTGATAGGCAATCATCCCTTTCAGCAAGCCCAACAAAGCGAGCCCCCAATATGATTGCCGTCAACAAGAAATATTTAGCACGTCTCCAGCGAGGCTGGTTAAGTGTGCGGGCGCTAAATGAGAGCCAGGCCAACCGGATTCGCAGTGATCTAAATCAGGCCCGCGGTCTGATTCCGCTGTTAATGAAACGTAGAAATGGCGGGCGCTGGAGCGAAGAAGAGCGTAAAACACTGCTACGCGACTTACGGGCGCTATGCCACCTTTGCCCCTACCTGATACCCATCCTGATGCCGGGAGGGATCTTCATGCTGCCGGCACTAGCCTACTGGATGGACAGACGTCGCGGCGCACGTCCGGATACCCATCAAAAAAACACGGGGCAATCCCCCTGATGTGCGAAGCGTTATCGAACGAAAAATATCGTTTCACGATTGCAACTTTCCTGATACTTCGCTAGTCTCATGCCCGTTGTTGAAGCAACGTATAACTTTCAGGAGTCAATTATGCAATATCAAAACCAATTTGCGACCACAACCGATGTGATCGTCACAGAACAAAACAAAGTGCTGCGCAACACCTACATGATGCTCGCGCTGACCATGATTCCAACACTCATCGGCGCATTCATCGGCACTTCAATCAATTTCTCGTTCATGCACGAGCATCCGGTCATGGGTGCACTGCTGATGTTCGGCGCGATGATGGGACTGCTGTTTGCTGTGAGCGCATTACGCAACAGCGTCTGGGGCGTTGTCGCACTGCTCGGCTTCACCTTTGTCGCCGGTGTATTTCTGGGCCCTATCCTGCAAGTCGCGCTGCACTTGAAAAATGGCGCTCAGCTGATCGGTATGGCAGCGGGCGGCACCGGGCTGATTTTCTTCAGCTTAGCCACCATCGCTACCGTGACAAAAAAGGATTTCAGCTTCATGGGCAAGTTCCTGTTCATCGGCGTGATTCTACTGGTCGTCGCATCGCTGGCGAATATCTTCTTCGCCATCCCTGCCCTATCTCTGACCATTTCGGCGATCGCAGTGCTGATTTTCTCGGCTTACATCCTGTTCGACATCAGCCAGATCATCCACGGCGGAGAAACCAACTACGTGATGGCGACGATGACGCTCTATCTTGATATTTACAACATCTTCGTTAACCTGCTGAGCCTGCTGATGGCATTCAGCGGCGAAAAAGATTAACAGAACTCCGTTTTAACGATAAAGGCGGCCTCCGGGCCGCTTTTTTATATCGATTAACCCGACAAATACCCCATGCTGCCATCAATCGAACACCGCCTCGCAAATGAACTCGCGGCAAGACCTGCACAGGTCGCCGCTGCAGTCGCCCTACTCGATGAAGGCGCCACGGTGCCGTTCATTTCGCGCTATCGCAAGGAGGCAACCGGCGGACTGGACGACATTCAACTACGCCTGTTAGACACCCGCTTAGGTTATCTGCGCGAACTGGAAGCTCGCCGCGCCGCCATCATCGAGTCCGTCATAACCCAGAATAAAATGACTCCGCAGCTGCTCGAATCGATCAGCCATGCTGCAGACAAGACCCAGCTGGAGGATTTGTATCTGCCCTATAAACTCAAACGCCGCACCCGCGCCCAGATTGCGCTGGAAGCCGGACTCGGTGCGCTGGCCGACGCATTGCTGCGTAATCCCGCATTGGATCCGGAACAAGAGGCTGCCAAATATCTGAAAGCGGCTTTTAGCACGGATCAGGGTGACAATCCGGGCGTGCTGGATGCCAAATCGGCACTCGATGGAGCACGGCAAATCCTGATGGAGCGTTTTTCGGAAGACGCCGCCCTGCTGCAAGCCTTGCGCGAGTATGTGCTGGATCACGGCGTTGTAGAAGCCCGCGTCATTGAGGCAAAAAAGGAAGCCGCGGCGAAATACAGCGATTATTTCGATTATTCAGAATCAATAAAAACAATACCTTCGCACCGCACGCTGGCGATATTGCGCGGACGCCGCGAAGAGTTGCTGAACGTGCAATTGCGCCTCGACACGGAAACCGATAAACCTTTAATGACAGCGCCCTACAATCCTTGCGAAGCACGCATCGCAGCGCGTTTTGGTATTGTACAAAAACTGCGCCCGGCGGATAACTGGCTGGCCGATACGGTACGCTACACCTGGCGCGTGAAAATATTCCTGCATCTGGAAACCGAGTTAATGAGCGCATTGAGAACAAAGGCGGACACGGACGCGATCAGCGTTTTCGCGCGCAACCTGAAAGATCTGTTGCTTGCCGCCCCCGCAGGCCCCCGCACCACAATGGGACTTGATCCTGGCGTGCGCACCGGCGTTAAAGTCGCCGTTGTGGACGAAACTGGCCGGGTACTGGACACCTGCGTCATCTACCCGCATCAGCCCAAAAACGACTGGGAAGGGTCATTGCATACGCTGGCAAAACTGGCCGAAAAGCATCGCGTCTCCGTCATTGCCACCGGCAACGGTACGGCCTCGCGCGAAACCGACAAACTGGCCCTCGATTTAATCCGCCTGCGCCCTGAATTAAAGCTCATCAACGCCGTGGTATCTGAAGCCGGCGCATCGGTTTATTCCGCGTCTGAATTTGCTTCAAAGGAACTGCCTGACATGGATGTCAGCTTGCGCGGTGCGGTATCGATCGCACGCCGTTTGCAGGACCCGCTGGCAGAACTGGTAAAGATTGATCCCAAAGCCATCGGGGTTGGCCAGTACCAGCACGATGTCAGCCAGACCCAACTAGCCCGCTCGCTCGATACGGTCGTGGAAGACTGCGTCAACGCGGTCGGTGTTGATGTCAATACGGCATCCGCCCCCCTGCTCGCCCGCGTATCGGGACTCAACAGCACGGTGGCACAGAACATCGTCACACATCGCGACAGCAACGGGCGGTTCGCCACCCGTGCGCAACTTCTGGAGGTGCCGCGTCTGGGCAAGAAAGCGTTCGAGCAGGCGGCCGGTTTTTTACGCATCACAGGCGGCAGCAATCCGCTGGATGCCTCAACCGTACACCCCGAGTCCTACCCGCTGGTCAAACGCATACTCAATGACATTAAACTCGATCTCAAAAACGTGATTGGTAACAGCGCACTGCTCACATCGCTCGATCCGGTTCGTTATCAGGACGACAAGTTCGGCCTCCCCACCATCACCGACATCCTCAAGGAACTGGAAAAACCGGGCCGTGATCCACGCCCCGAATTCACCACCGCAACCTTCCGTGAAGGGATAGAAAAAATCTCAGATTTGCAGCCCGATATGATACTAGAGGGTGTGGTCACCAATGTGGCCGCATTCGGGGCATTCGTCGACATCGGCGTTCATCAGGACGGACTGGTGCATATTTCAGCCCTTGCCAATAGCTTTGTTAAAGATCCGCATACGGTCGTCAAAGCAGGACAAATCGTCAAAGTCAAAGTACTCGAAGTGGACGAAAAGCGAAAACGCATTGCGCTGACCATGCGTCTGGCCGATGCAGCACCCAAAGCCGATGCAAAACCACGTGAGACAAAAAGACCACCCGTTAACCGTGGTCTAGAAAAATCTGAATCCGTTAAAATGGCCATCCCGAACGCCATGGCCGCCGCGTTCTCAAAACTGAAAGCCTAATCCCCCACCCTCACCGGAGCTCATATGAAAACATCGGAAATCAAATTTAGCGTCACGCTGGATGACAAAAACATGCCGCAAAAAATAGACTGGAGTGCATCTGACGGCGGCGTCACCAGTTCCAGCCGCGCCATCATGCTCTCAGTATGGGATGCTGAAGAGAAAAACACCCTGCGCATTGATCTTTGGACTAAAGAGATGATGGTCGATGAAATGAAACAGTTTTATCACCAGACCCTGCTGTCCATGGCAGATACGCTGGAACGCGCGACAGGCGAAAAGGAAGCAGCTAAGGCAATGAAGGGTTTTGCTCAGGAATTCGGCGAGCGCCTGAATCTGATGAAAAAAAATCCACTTTTCCCGGCAGACTAACTCCGCCCGACAAACGCCTATACATCATAGGGATATTTACGCCTATAATTCGAACATCTGTGTTGCAAAAGGCAAGACATGAATTCGAATATGTCAGACGATATGATTGATCAGAACGTTGCGCGATCTCTGACGTTGAGATATGTGATTGCACTGATTCTGGTTGCATCGCTGTCCACCGCAGCCTGGCTCAGTTTGCATCTGGTCATCTCGGAACAGAAAAGCACTGCAGCAATCGTCAACGTCAGCGGACGCCAGCGCATGCTCAGTCAGCGAACCGCCTTATTTGCTAATCTGCTGGCAAATTCGCCGGTGACTGAGCGTCCCGCGATTCGCGACAAACTAAAAGACGCCATCAATCTGATGGAACGTTCTCACGAAGGCCTCACACACGGCGATGCCTCGATGGGCTTGCCAGAGACACTCTCGCCGGCTGTCCGCGCCATGTATTACGGCACACCGGATGCACTGGATCATCAGGTGGTCAGCTATATCGCCGCCATACAGGCATGGCTGATGCTCGAAGATAATGAGTTAACGCTCGATAAACCTCTGCTCAATGAGATCACCCGCACGGCATCAACAACGCTGGTGTCTGCACTCGATAAAATGGTGCGCCAGTATCAATTGGAAGGCGAGGCCTCTGTCAGCCAGCTGCAAAAGGCAGAGACGATTTTCTGGCTGAGTACGCTGCTGCTGTTAATACTCGAGGCGATACTCATTTTCCACCCTTTTGTCAGGCATGTCAGAATCATCTTCGGCAAATTGCAAAGCGTCACGGATGAATTGCGCGTACACCACGATCAACTTGAGGAAACGGTCAGAGAGCGCACCGCAGAACTTGAGAACCGTAGCCGCGCACTGGCCGAGAGTGAGGAAAAATTCCGTCTGATCGGCACCAATGCAAAAGACGGCATCATCATTATCGGCAAAGATGGAATCATTGTTTACTGGAATCCAGCGGCTGAAGCACTATTTGGTTATTCGGCAAATGAGTCTATCGGTCAAAACCTGCACGACCTGATTACACCAGAACGCTACAGAGAAACCGCCCACAAGGGCTTCGAGCGTTTCCAGCAGTTTGGCGTCGGCAGTTTAGTCGGCCAGACCTTCGACATTTCCGCGCTCCACAAAAATGGCGAAGAATTTCCAATCGCGCTGTCCATCTCCGCATTCATGTACAAAAATCACTGGCATGCACTGGGCACCATCCGCGACATTACCGAACGCAAACAGATGGAAGAACAGGTGCGCCAGCTGGCATTTTATGATGCGCTCACCAGCCTGCCAAACCGCCGTCTATTCAATGACCGCCTGAAGCAGAGCATGGCCGCCAGTCGCCGCAACAACACCTATGGCGCTGTCCTGTTTCTGGATTTGGACAATTTCAAACCCCTCAATGACACACACGGGCACAACGCTGGAGACTTACTGCTCATCGAGGCCGCCGGACGCCTAAAACAATGTGCGCGGGAAATGGACACGGTCGCACGCTTTGGCGGAGATGAATTTGTCATGATACTTAACGATCTGGGTGCACATAAAACACCCTCTGCTGCACAGGCTTCTTTAGTCGCTGAAAAAATCCGCATCAACCTGTCAGCACCCTATCTGCTAGAAGTCAAACAGGAAGAGCAACCCGACAGGTTCATCGAACATCATTGCACAGCAAGCATCGGCATCGCGCTGTTTATCAACCACGACGACAAACCGAACGAGGTCATGAAACAGGCTGATGAGGCCATGTATCATGCCAAAGCAGCAGGACGCAACCAGATCCGCTTATATGAGCCAAAAGTTTAGCGCCCTTTTAGACAACATTAGCCTGTGTGCGTAAAGCTTCCCCTGATTTTTTGAGCCGCATCAAGAAAACCCTGGTTGATACGATCGAGCAGTACATCGCAGGCCTGCTGGTCAGCGGCACGCCCGGCCACTTCGATTTCCTGACACCATTCACCCAAACACATCGCGCCCACTGTCCGTGAGCTTGATTTGAGCTGATGCGCCACATCGGCCACGGTAGACGTATTGCCTGCCGCTACCGCAGCCCTGATGTGAACCAACTGTTTTTCTGCGCTTAACAAAAACTTTTCCAGATAACGACGGTGCATCTCAGGCTGCGCCCCCACCATGCGCGTCAACATCAAAGGATCCCAGACAACCTGCTGCGGCATTATGCTCACAGGCGCTGCCAAAGTAAGGCTAACCTCACCGGAGCGCTTCAACCATTTGGACAGCATGCGTCCTAACTCATCAAGTCTCAACGGTTTGGACAAATAATCGTCCATACCACATGATCGGCAGTGTTGTGCTTCGCCCTGCATGGCATTGGCGGTCACAGCGATAATCGGCAAATGCACTCCACCGGCCTCTGCATTCCGGATAGCACGAGTCAATTCGAATCCGTCCATATTCGGCATATGACAATCGGTCAGCAGCATGCCGTAGCGGCCACTGCGCCACATTTTCAGCGCCTCAACCCCATCCGTTGCGACTTCCGCCACGTACCCTAACAAGCGCAATTGCTCCAACATCACTTCACGGTTGGTTTCGTTATCTTCTGCGAGCAAGATAAGCTGGCCTGCACATACCGCCTCATCGAGTGCAGGCACCTTAATTCTGGGCGAATTCCGGCGGTCCGGCGCATGAGCCAAATCCATATGCGTTAGACGTCCCGCCGCCAGGGCCAGCGCACTAATCAAATCCTGATACAACATCGGTGCCATTGGAACGGCAAATTCATAGACTGATACCGCATTCACATGATCACGCGAAACCAGTCGCACTACGTTCAATTTTTTTGACCATTCAGGCAATTCAACGCCCGCCCCCAGCAACAGAATACTCTCTGCATCAAGCGCGCCATCGTTAAGATCGGCACATACCGTCACTGTCGCACCCGCGGTACGACAGTAGGCCGGCACATGCTCCACCGACCAGTCATCGCGCAAAACCGCCAGCACGTTGATACCAGTCAGATTCAGCTCTTCCTTTTCATCGTCTGGCGCAGCAATTAACGGCAACTCAAGTGTAAAAACAGATCCTGCGCCGATCTGACTCGAGAGCTTGATTTCCCCCCCCATCAACCCTGCAAGCCTCCTGCTAATGCTCAACCCTAAACCGGTGCCGCCGAATTTTCGCGCCGTGCTCGCATCCGCCTGAGCAAAAGGCTGAAACAAGGTCGCGATCACCTCCGGCGCAATACCGATGCCATTATCGACGATATCGAAACGAATACCCGCATGCCCGTCATCCCGCTCACAGGGCAGCACATTCAAACTGACCTGCCCGGCACGACCTTGCACCCCGCTGGTAAATTTAATGGCATTACCCAGTAAATTGAGTAAAATCTGACGCAAGCGGGACGGATCAGATGCGATCCAAAGCGGTAATTCAGGAGAAACGAATACACAAAGCGTCACCGATCTGGCTTGCGAAATCATCAACTGCACAATCTCCTCTGCGATAACGCGCGGGCAGGTGGGGATGCATTCGATGTCAAGACGCCCCGCATCGATCTTTGAATAATCAAGTATATCGTTGAGAATATTGAGCAGTGCCTGCGAAGAATGCTGTATCGTGCCAAGCAATCGATGCTGCATCGGGTTGAGTTTGGTCTCCTGTAATATCTCGACCATACCCAGCACACCATTCATCGGCGTACGAATTTCGTGACTCATGTTAGCCAAAAATTCCGATTTGGCCCGACTGGCGGCATGTGCTGCTTCCTCGATGCGTTTTTGCTCCGTAATATCGGTACGCACCGCCATGTACTCGCGAGGTCTGCCATCGTCCCCCATAAATGCGGCGACCGTAGTATCGAACCAGATTGCATGCCCCTCCCGCGCCAGGTTACACACTTCGGCATGCCACACCTCGCCACGGTAGATGGTGTCGTACATCTCCTTAAAAAACCTTTGGGATGATGACCTGAATTCATCACTTTATGATCCTGCCCGATCAAGTCATCGTGTGAGTACCCGCTCACCTCGACAAACTTGTCATTGCAATAAGTGATGAGTCCATCCACACTGCAAATGGTCACAATTGCGTGCTTGTCGATGACATATTTCTGACGCTGCAACTCGCCTAATGCATGACGGGTCAAGATATCGCTCTGCTGTAAATCAACCGTGCGCTGCCGGACCAGATCCTCGAGATGTTCATAATGCTGCTGCAAATCCACCGTCATATTATTCACTCCGGTGGCCAGCGTATTCAGCTCACTGATCCGGTCTGATACCACGACCCGCGTGTTCAGATAACCCGCTCCAATCGCCTGAATCGCCGCGCTCAACTGAGTGACAGGTTCGATGATACGGCGGCTGGCAAGGTGCACCAAAAAAACCGCCAGCAGTAAAAACCCCCCGGTCACCCACAGCGATATCTCCAGCAAACCCGATTTAAGCTTATTCGTTGCCTCCCAGTTCATTTCAATGATGACCGCTCCGACCTGTTGCTCCACCGGTTTTGATTCCATCTCATCAAACAGCACTTGAGTCGAGAGGATGGGCTGATACAGCAGCAACATCTTTCCGTCATCAAAAACCGGACGGTCGCGATTAACACGCGTTAATTGCTGATCGGCAGCCGTATCAACTCGCTGACCTGAGCGCGCCAGAATAGCATTCGTAGCATTCAACACCAGCACGGCTTTAACATCGGGCTGCTGCAAGGTATTTTCGGCAATGCCGGTCAAAAACAGCCTGTTGTTGGCGAACACACCGTACTCACTACTAGCGGCAAGCTGGCGCGCAATCAATTGACCCCGCGTGAGCAGCTCCTGATCGAGTCCCGTGTAGCGTTCATGAAGAAAATAGGCTTCCAGACCGATTACCATCACCAGCATGGGGAATAACATCAGCCAGGCAACATAGGCTCGAATACCGTATTTTTTCATCGCGCGGGCCCGGATATTTTCTCAACTTGCAACCGAATCATTTCAGCCGTATTCAGCTTAATTCCCAGAGTTCTGGCCACCTCCTGATTCAGGGAAATCGTGTAGAACAGTGGATACTGAGACTCGGGCAGTTTACCCAGCGCAAAAAATGAGCTGATCATGGCTGACGCTTGCCCGGCTAACTGCTCAGGCGTGGAAAACAGGGCGCACAGTGCACCCGCCTTGACGTAAGGCTGAGAAAAACCAACCAGAGGGATGCTGCGACGATAACTACTCAGCAGGATATTGCGTATCGTGTTGCCGTTATAAACCACGCTGTCCGGCACAGCAAACAACACATCGCTCTCGCTCAGAACGGCTTCTAAATCGTCGAACAGCGTGGCTTCACCATGTAAATTACGCATCAGCAGCACACCGCCCTGACGCGACAATTCGGTACGGAATCCTGCAAAATCGAATCGGTTTTCAACAGAATACAACACCCCGACCCGAGTGTGTTCTGGCAGCACCGCCCGTAAAAAGGCTACCTGCCGGGCACGCGGCTGATCCAGATAGATGGCGGAAATCATTCGGCTGCGCAGCTGTTTAGCCGGCAAGGTACTGGGAATCATGGCTGCCAATACTGGCTGAGCCGTTTTCTTTGCCACAAGCTCTGCGGCACGTAAACCGACGGTTACGACAAGATCGGCAGGCTGCGCTGCGAAATCCTCGGCACGCGGTAAAACTTCTACCAGAAATTGAACGGGGAGATTAAGTGCCTTCGAAAAAGACTGGTACGGCAGGTTGTTATCGCTTTGCACAACCAGCACGCGAAAGGGTGCTTCAGCACGAACATGAGGCGAAAACCAACAAGCCAGCAGCAACACGCAGCCGGCAAATTTAGTATTCAGGGACATATGCTCTGACAACAACCCCGTCTTTCGACATTGGCATTCCCTTGTTGCAACCCGAAACTGCCTTAAAACAACAGTCGTATCGTCAAATTTTCAGGCATTTTAATCCCAACGGCAGAGAAAAACCACTCATCTATGATCTAACGAACACTGCGATCGATTCGACATGAGATGTTTGCGGGAACATATTCATTACACCGGCTGATTTCAGCACATAACCGCGCAGCACCAGTTCAGCCGCATCGCGCGCCAAAGTGGCCGGATTACAGCTGACATAGACGATCAGATCAGGCGCAATTTCGGGCGTAATCGATTTAACCAGCTCCATCGCACCATCGCGCGGCGGATCGATCAGCCATTTATCGAACCGGCCAAGAGCGGCCAGCGCAGCTTCGTCCATTTCGAACAAATTGCGCGCACTAAATGCTGTGTTCGCAGATAAAGTGTTCGACGCTGCATTCTGCGCGGCTCGTTTGACCAGCGCATCGCTGCCTTCGATGCCCGTCACCTGAGCACCGGAGCGGGCAATCGGCAGGGTAAAATTACCGAGCCCGCAGAAGAAATCGACGATGCGCTCGCCTTTTTGAGGATCAAGCAGGCGTATCGCACGGCTGATCATCACGCGATTGAGCTGACTGTTAACCTGTGTAAATTCGCCCGGCGCAAACGGCATCACAACGCCGAACTCAGGCAGGCTATAAGTCAATTCAGGTGCATCCAGCGGATAAAAAGGCACAACCGTTTCAGGCCCCTTGGTTTGCAGCCAGAACTGCACGCTATGCTGATCGGCAAATGCGCGCAAGGCGGCTTCGTCTTCACTGGAAAGCGGCGCCATGATGCGCAGCACCAGCACATACACGTTTTCGCCTACCGCGACCTCGATTTGCGGCAACTTGTCGCGTATCGACAACCCCGCTAACAGATTAGCCAGCGGCTGAATCAGTGAGGCGACCTTCGGCTCCAGAATCTCGCAACTTTGCATATCGGCGACGAAACTGCTGCGCTTCTCGTGGAAGCCTACCAGCATTTTTTCTTTCTTGATGACATACTTGGCCGAAATTCGCGCACGTTCCCGATATCCCCACGCCTGCCCGTAAATCGCAGGCAGTATAGATTCAGGCTTAACTTTCCCGATACGCGACAGACTGTCTTCCAAAATACGCTGTTTCACTGCAACCTGTACGCGCGAGTCCAGATGCTGCATCGAGCATCCGCCGCACATGCCGTAATGTTTGCATTTAGGTTCCACGCGGATCGAGGCTGCGCGATGCAGCGCCGTCATCTGCGCCAGTTCAAAGGAGGGTTTTTTGCGGTAGGACGCATAACTCACGACTTCTCCGGTTAACGCGCCCTCGATGAAAATTACCTTACCCTCCGCATGGGCGATGCCGCGACCTTCCTGGTCCAGCGATTCAATGGTTACTCTGTTGTCAGTCGTCATTTCTATTCCCGTTTCTATTCAATTTATCGCGGCGCTCAATACAGCAAAGCAGTTGCCCCAACGGTGTCATCGCAAGCACAGAACCCGATAATACGCCCACGCCGTCAGCCAGCATATCCAGCACATCGAAGCTGCGGTATCCCGTCCAGCCCTGTACATATTCAAGCGCGATTCCCAGTCCGGCGAGCGCTACAATGACGCGCAGGCGTCCATACAGCTGGCAAAACCAGAACGACAGCGCGGCATAAGCCAATGCATGCTCCAGTTTATCGGCATGATCAAACGTCACCGGCGCAGGGGGATTGGGCACCAGCGACAAGTACACAACCAGCAAAACCAAGATCCAACCGACACTTGCCCATATACGCGTGTATTTGAGCATCAGGCGTCAGGCCAGGCTGCCAGAAATGCCTGCCAGTGCGGCAACGGGTATTTTTCAAGTGCAGCCCTGACAAATGCGCATTCTTTTTTATACGCATCAGGAGTCAACACGCCGCGCATCATCTGAAAGCGGGCATAAACCAAATAGGTATTAGCCACATCGGTTTCACAGTAGTTGCGGATTTCCGACAAGTCACCCTGCTGGTACGACGCCCACACCCGCGAACCATCCATACCCAGTTTACCGGGAAAGCCCATCAGTTTTGCCAGATCATCCAGCGGCGCATTGGCGCGCCCGGTATAGCGTGCCAGCAAATCCATCAGATCGAGGTGGCGCGTGTGGTAACGACCGAGGTAATTATTCCATTTGAATTCGCGGTCGTCCTCGCCCATATCCCAGTAGCGTGCGCACTGCACGCCGTGGATCAGTCCGCGATAATGCAGCACCGGCAGATCGAAGCCGCCACCATTCCACGACACGAGTTGCGGTGTGTATTTATCGATGATGTCGAAGAAGCGCTGAATCAAGCTGCCTTCATCCTCACCTAATTCGCCCAGCGACCAGACATTAAAATGATTACCCTCGCGTAACACACAGGAAATAGCGACCACGCGCTGTAAATGATGCTGAACAAAATCGCTGCCCGTTGACTGGCGACGCTGCTGAAACGCCATTTCAGCGACTTCCCAGTCGCTCACGCTCGCGTCTAACCCCTGCAAGATGCGCAGCCCCTTCACATCGGGCACGGTTTCAATGTCAAACACCAGCGTTGGATTCATTCAGATTTACCCATAGACTCACGCGGCGCCCAACTTTGGACACCGCCCAGCCGTTATTTTTGTATCCAGCCGCGATCGCTCATCATCCACCAGCCGCGCTGAGCGAAGTTCAGCCAGCGCGGTGCAAACACGCGACGTATCTCGTTATGCCACTCGGGATGTCCGTTTGCATTGGCGATTTCGGAATACAAACGTTCGCGATCCTTGTTTTCAGCCTCGACCAGCGCGCTCAACGGCTTCCGTGCGGCCAGCGGCACGGAAGCTTCATCGCGCAGACAGATCGTACCATCCATATTCAGCCCTACCGCACCGCTGCTGTAGTATGCAGCCAGTTGTCCGTGGCGCGCCTGCATGCGAACTTTAATCGCCTGAACACCCGGCGTATTTACATCCAGTTCAGAACCCGCCTGCACCTGCTGGGCAGAAAAAATAAAAACCAGCATAAACAGATAGTTAATCAGACTCATTTGGCCCCCTTAACGCCGGCAGGTTTAACCTGCCATACGTCAGAAATGATACGGTCTGCCGCATTTTTAGCTGCCGGTGCCGGAAAATAAATATCAGTCGCAGCACAAGCGCACAGAAAAACAAAGGGCAACGCAATCCATATTTTTTTCACGCGGAAATTCCTCGTTATCGTCACAAAAACGGCGGGATTGTAGCCCAGGCTGATCGCCTCACACAAAGCCTTTAAAACTATAGTCCGAAGACTGCGCGTAAAAATTCCGTTGTCTGCTGCCAGGAATCCTTGTCGGCTTCAGCGTTGAAGGCCAGCGGCAAGTTAAACTTCTTGCCCAGCTCATCTGCATCCGGATTGGTAAAACTGTGTTTAACCCCAGGATAGGTGACCACACGGTAATTGGCTTTTGCGGCATCCATTTCAACCTTGAATGCAGCGACCTTGTCAGGGGTAATCATGACGTCATCGTCTCCGCTAAAAGAGAGGATGCGGGCACGAATTGTGCCGGGAACAACTGGAATATGTGTATTCAATCCGCCGTGAAAACTCGCCACCCCCTTGAGATTTTCACCCAGACGAGCCATGTTCAGCACGACCCCACCGCCAAAGCAGTAACCGATCGCCGCCATCTGAGCCGCGTCCACGGTCTTTTGCGTGCCCAGCAATTTGATACCGGCATCGAAGCGCGCTTTGGCCAGCGGCATATTGCTGCTCAATTCTGTGGCAAACCGACCCGCGTCGTCAGGATGATGCGCCAGTTTCCCGTCGCCGTACATATCGACCGCCAGCGCGGTGTAACCCAGTTTTGCCAGCATATCCGCACGATGGCGCACATAGTCATTATGCCCCCACCATTCATGCACGACCAACACCGCAGGACGTTTACCCTTAACGGCATCGTCATAGGCAACATAGCCCTTGAGCGTCACGCCATTTTCCTGATAACTGACCTCACGCCCCTGTACCGCAGCCTGCGCAGTCAAGGCCGACAAACACAACGCCAGTATCATTACGATTTTCTTCATGCTGATGTTCCTGTTTCCCTGCTTAGAATTACATAAATCCGGATTCGACCTGAGTCCGGACATAAAAGATCTTTAGACTCTGCATATGAACGCGCTGCAACATCTGTTCGGTAATCGCATCGTCCAGAATAAACTCGACCTTGACCGCCAATTCACCTGCCAATTCAAAGAACGTTTCCTCATGCAGCCTGCCGTGCCGCCCGAATCCGGCAATCGCGCGAAATGCCGAACCGCCATGAATACCCAGCCCCCTAGCTTCTTCGAGCAGCCACTCGTACAGCATCATGCCTGCGTGATGTTGTTTTTCGCCGACGTAAAAACAAAGCTGATTCATCATTGCACTCCCTGTAGATATTTGAAGGTCTGAATACCCAGCACCGTCATCAACAACGAGCCGCCCATATGGGCTGCGATGATGCCTGCCGCCCACGCATACTGTCCGCGCAAAAGCAGCGTGACGGTCTCGGCCGAAAAAGTGGAAAAAGTCGTCAATCCGCCCAGAAATCCGGTGATGATCAAAAGCCGCCATTCAGGCGACAGCCCAGGATGCTGGATAAAAAAAGCAATTGCAAGCCCGATTAAATAACCGCCAATCAGATTGGCCGTCAGCGTGCCGATCGGTAGTTCCGGCAATGCCGGATTAAGCCAGAGCCCCAAACCCCAGCGCAACCAGGCACCTAGTGCCGCACCCAGCCCGATGGCCAAAAATGAATAGATCAACATGCGCGCATTCTACCCGAGCTGCCTGACCTGTGCGAACCCGCCGCCCGTGGTGCGAAAATTAGTCGTCTGCCCCTGATACAGGCGAGCGGCCAGCAACTGAATGACGCCGTCATAAACATAACAGCGCACATCGTATTTAAGCTGTACGTCATCAGCGACAGCGCGTTCGCCGGGGGCGGCCAGCTGCTGCGCGACATACTCCGCCTGTAAAATCTCACCGAATACGCGCCGGGTCAGCTTGTCGCCGCGATACGCCCCGCGGCTGGCATATCCTGAACAAGGCTTAAAAAACAATGATTTACGACCATGCCACAAAGCATCTTCCAAGTCAGATTGCACGACAAAGGTATGCGGAATACCGGCTTGCAAGGTTGCAATATCGTTTTCAGAGACGTCCAAATCACGCAGTTCATCGGCATCGGTCAGCCGGGCCAGATTGCGTTTATCGGCATAACGCTCATAGTGTTCAGGGGTCGGGGTCAACACCACGCGATCATGCAGATAAGCCTGCAACAAGTCAGGGTGCTGCTGCAGGGTAAAATCCGTCAGCCGGTTATAGATCAGATCGATCTTCCGGGGGCCAAGATACAGCCCGTCATCGCGCGCCCTGAGTTCTGCAGGATCAACGATACAGGCACGGATACCGGCACGCTCAAACTGACGCTGCGCCATTAAAAATTCCGGATATAAATATTGCTCTACCGGCTGTTCATCGACAATGGCAATACATGCCAGAGCTGCCTCGCCGCGCGCCAGCCGCCACTCACGGCGGAACATCTCAACAAACACAGTATCGAGACAGGGCAAACTCACCGCCTCCCCGGGCAAATGAGCGTCACGCTGACTCTGGATCAGCACGCTGTTTAAAAAAGCACCGCCCGCATTGGTATTGATTTCGATCAGGTGCGCGCCATCGCTATTCAGATGAAAGTCATAGCCGAAAAACACACCTTTGGTACAACGGTTTCCGGTTGCCGGCTGCCCATTATCCATTTTCCACTGATCGCTGCGAACCACCCGTTCTACTGCCGAAATCACCCCTTGCATCTGTTGCAACTGAGCCGCACTGATAAATACGGATACGTCAGCGAACAGGCTGCGCGCCTTAATCAACTGGTAACACGCCTCGCCCTGCAATGCCGCATCGAGCGCCGCGCGGTTGATACGTCCCGCCGTCGCATCCAAATTGAGCTGCGCTGCTTCACTCATTCAAAAGCCACCCAGCAGTTTCAATTTGAGATCTTGCTGCATTGGCTTTTCCCCCAACCATATTTTAAGCAGCATGTTGTAAAACGAGCTGCCCGCGATCGTGCCACGCAGCCCGCCATTAACCCGAACCTGCGTGCCGGTACCGATCTGATAATCAAATAAAACCACGTCCCCTGCTTTTAATCTGACCATCCTGTGGCAGATGACATCGAATTTGTGCAAATCTTCCTTCATCGCCGCGAGCTCAGCCGCGCTATGGTTTTCCCTGATCCCCTCGTCAAATGAATACAACAGGTTTGCCGCACTGATGTCATCCAAAAAATACATCGCAATGCGCTTTTCTCCGAGATCACTCAGCACAGCCGTCGCCATATTCTTTTTGGCGCTCAAATACAGTGCCGTCACATACACGTCGAAGATAAACTTGCTGCGCACGCCCGCGCCGTTAAGCACGAGATTGCTGTTGCCCAGATGAACGACATCGGGCAGTTCCACCCCATCGATTTCAACGGCCTGCGTACTGTAACTAAGAAGCAGAAAAATTGCGCACAATAATTTTTTTTTCATAAATTTCTTCTCCGCCCTGACGATGCGCAGGGTACCTGCTGAATTATAGAGACTCAAATATACCGGCCGCCCCCATTCCGCTGCCGATGCACATCGTTACCATACCGTATTTCTGTCCTTTGCGCTTCATGCCATGCAGGAGCGTCGCCGTTCGGATACACCCCGTCGCCCCCAGCGGGTGACCCAGCGCAATTGCACCCCCCAAAGGATTCACGAGCGCAGGATCGATCCCCGCCTCACGAATGACTGCCAGTGCCTGCGCCGCAAAGGCTTCGTTAAGTTCAATCCAGCCCATGTCGGCAAGATGCAACCCTGTCTGACGCAAGACGCGCGGAATGGCTTCAACAGGACCTATCCCCATCATCTCGGGGGGTACACCGGCAACCGAAAATCCGACAAATCTGGCAACAGGCGTCAGATTGTAACGGGCCAGCGCAGCACCCGAGCAGAGCAGTACAGCGGCAGCGCCATCGGACAGTTGCGAGCTGTTCCCGGCGGTAACCGTCCCGTTTTGTACAAACACCGCTTTGAGGCGGGCTAACGCATCCATCGACGTATCCCTTCGCGGCCCTTCATCCTGACTCAACTCGAGACAACTCCTCTGCACGGAACGACTCTCCAGATCCGCCAGATACTCTTCCTTCAGATACGGGGTAATTTCACCTTTGAACTCACCGTGATTAATGGCTGCCAGCGCGCGCAGATGACTTTGCAACGCAAAAGCATCCTGATCCTCGCGGGAGATTTTCCACCGCTGTGCGACACGCTCCGCTGTCAGCCCCATACCGTAGGCGAGCCCCAGATGCTCGCTGTTCTCGAAAATAGCCGGATTAAAGGCCAGCTTGTTGCCCATCATCGGCACCATGCTCATGCTCTCAACGCCCGCGGCGATCATCACCTCCGCCTCGCCCAAGCGGATGCGGTCGGCAGCCTGCGCCACCGCCTGCAAGCCCGATGCACAAAAACGATTCACCGTCATCCCGGGCACCGTGTGCGGGAGACCCGCCAGCAGCAGCGCAATGCGCGCAACATTCATGCCCTGTTCCGCTTCAGGCATCGCACAGCCCGCGATCACGTCACCGACAAGGGCAGGATCGAGCGTGGGCACTTGCGCCAGCACACTTTTTAACACATGCACGAGCAAATCGTCCGGCCGCGTGTTGCGAAACATGCCGCGCGGCGCGCGCCCAACCGGCGTGCGGGTTGCCGCAACAATATAGGCTTCCTGAACCTGTTTGTTCACCTGAATCTCCTCAATTCCGCAACGCCTTGCCGTGTTTCAACATATGCTCGATTCGATCCTGAGTTTTTCCGGTGGCGAGCAATGCCAGAAAATGATGACGTTCAAGGTCGAGCAGCCATTGCTCATCCACCAGCGTGCCCGCGTTCACCTCGCCGCCGCACATCACCGCCGCGACGCGGCAACCGATCTCGTAGTCATGGTCAGAGATAAAACCGCCCTCGTGCATATTGATCATCGCCGCAGTCAGGGTAGCGATACCGGTGCGGCCCGCCACGGCAATCTGGCGCTGGTGCAGCGGAGGACAATACGACGTCGCAGTGAGCGCACGCGCCTCCTGTTGTGCGACATGCAGCAGCTCAAAGCGATTCATCACAATCCGGTCCGATGCACGCAAATAGCCCATCTCGCGCGCCTGCTCCGCACTTCTGGCAACCGTCCCTAACGCGATCTGCTGGAAATAGCGCCTGACAAACGGAAACACATCGACACGGTCATCGCTGGCAAAACGCTGCGACTCAGAGGACGCGCGCATCACCATCTCCTTGCAGCCGCCCCCTGCCGGCAACAGACCAACTCCGACTTCCACCAGACCGATGTAGCTCTCCTGGGTCGCAACAATGCGCGTGCAGTGCAGGGCAAACTCGCAGCCACCGCCCAGCGCTAACCCATCGACCGCTGCAATGGTCGGCACCTGTGCGTATTTTAAACGCTGCGAGACGCGCTGAAATTTAGCCACAACGTCCTCCACGTGCGGGACGTTGCCAGTGGCCGCATTGAACAACTTACCTAAGCTTGCACCTCCCGCTGCCGTGTATTTGACGCGACTGGCAGCCTGACGGAATTTATCGAACATCCCCGCATGAACAGCCGGCTCCCGCACGCCCTGCATCAGTTGCAGCAAATTCGCGCCGTAGGAAAACGGCGGCTCGCTCTGCCAGATAATCAGCGCGCTAAAATTCGCTTCCGCTTCAGCGATCACGCGCAGCATGTCGTCCAGCAGCGCATCTGAAACCGTGTGCATCTTGCTTTTAAAACTGACGATGGCCACGCCCTCATTCAGATGCCACATACGCAGATCATCCGTCTCAAACACCGTCACACCGTATGCGCACACTTCGCCTGCCAGTCGGTCGGGGAACAACTGACGACGGTAAACGGCCAGCGTGGAGCGGGGTTGATCGCATTGCCGCGCAGGCGAATAGGATCCCTGAGAGGTATGAACGCCGGTGCGGGCAGGTTCAGTCACCCAAGCCGGCAGCGGCGTATTCGCCATGCTGCGTCCTGCCGCTATATCGTCCGAAATCCAGCCGGCTACCTGCTGCCAGCCTGCCGCCTGCCAGATCTCGAACGGGCCGCTGTCCCAGCCGAACCCCCAGCGCACCGCAAAATCAAAGTCGCGCGCATTGTCGGCGATGAATTCGAGCTGCAACGCGCAGTAGTGGAACACGTCGCGAAACACCGCCCACAAAAATTTCGCCTCGGGATGCGCGTGAACGCGTAACCCTGCCAGCTTTTTAGCCCAATCCCGATCGCGCAGGATAACTTTGACGCCCTCGTCTATCGTCGCATCCGACAAACGATATTCGCACGTATGCAGATCCAGCACATGAATCTCACGGCCGATTTTCTGATAGATGCCCCGCTGAGTTTTTTGCCCGAGCGAACCTTGATCGACCAGATAAGCAAACCAGGCCGGTAATTCAAAGTGTTTGTGCCATGGATCATCGTTCAAGTTCTCGCGCAGGGTATTGACCACATGGGCGAACACATCGAGTCCGACAATGTCGAGGGTCCGGAAAGTCGCACTCTTGGGGCGTCCGAGATAGCGCCCGGTCAGCGCATCGACGGTATCGAAGCCCAGATTAAACGCTTGCGCGTGGTGGCGCGTTGCCAGCATTGAAAACACACCGATGCGATTGGCAATAAAATTGGGCGTATCCAGAGCACGCACCACGCCCTTGCCCAGCGTCGAGACTAAAAATGTTTCGAGTTGATCGAGCAGGACAGGATTCGTCTCGCGACAATTGATGAGTTCTACCAGATGCATATAGCGCGGCGGGTTGAAAAAATGCACGCCGCAAAAGCGCTGACGCAGCCGGGCAGGAAGTGCCTGCGCCAGCGCATTGATCGACAATCCAGAGGTATTGCTGGCAAAGATGGCGTGTTCGCCGATAAAGGGCGAGACCCGATGATATAAATCAAATTTATAGTCCATCCGCTCAGCAATCGCCTCAATCACCAAATCGCATTCGAGTAAGCGCGTCAGGTGCTGTTCATAGTTGGCCGCCTGAATAAACGAGAGCCTGGCCATACTGGTGAGCGGCGCCGGATCGAGCTTTTTCAATCCTGCCAGTGCGCGATCCACATGACCGTTCGGCTCCCCCGCCTGATCCGGCAGTTCGAACAACAGCGTCTCGACGCCCGCGTTGACCAGGTGAGCTGCAATCTGCGCGCCCATCACGCCCGCCCCCAGCACGGCCACTTTACGGATAGTCATAGCCAAACTCCCTGAAGGCTTTTAAAAACTGTGCGCGTATTGCACGCTCAGAATATCCACGCTGTTGTTGTAGCTGCCCAGCAGGTAACCCTTACCGGCAAGATCGGTGTTCACGGCCGCATTCTGGGAAAGCGGCGCATTGCTGACAAACAAATGCGCATAGCCAAAATCGATTGCATCCGATTTGTCCGGTTTGTATTGTCCGCCGAACGACAACCAGGTGCGATTCGCATCAGGGATGCGCACAGTACGATAGGCATCTTGCACCGGCGCCTGATCGAAGGCCAGCCCCGTACGGGCAGTCCACGCTTCGTTGTAGTGATAGCTCGCGCCTAGCGATACACGCCAGGTATCCTTCCATTTCTCAGGGGTGGGCGCACCTAAAGATGCGCCACTGGCTTTCAGAATATTGAGCTGTTGAAAGACACTCCAGCCCGTCCAGGTCGCATCGGCCATAAAGTCCCATTTATCACTGACCTGATGAAATCCGCTCACTGAGAAGGAATCCGGCATCGTCACGGCCAGCGTCACCGGCTGATCGGGCAGCAACGCATTGAGCGCTGCCGGACGATTGGCGAAACTGACTGTGCCGCTCAGGTTGTACTTGATGCGCGAGCGGTAGGCGATGCCAAGACGTGCTTGCGGCGTAAAGTTAAACAGCGCACCTGCGTTATAGCCCCACGCGCTGTCGCTGCCGATCAGCGTGCTCAAACCGGACAAATTCGCACCCAGCGCACCTGATGCCAAGGCGCTGTAATTGCTCACACTGCTCAGCTCCCCGTCGATGCGCTGATAATTGAGGCCCGCACCCAGACTGATTCGATCGCTCACCTGATAGGACACTGAAGGGTTCAGGTTGATCGTTTGCAGTTTTGATTTGACCGCCTGAAAGCGCCCCATCCAGTTCGCGTCATACTTCGTCTGCAAGCCGAACGGCGCGTTAATACCCAGTCCGATACGGGTCTGCGGATTCACTTCCATCGCGAAATAAGCGTTAGGCAACAACGCCCAACTGCCGGCATCCCCGCCTGAAGCTGTGCCTGCCGCCTGCAAAGTGACGGGGGTTGTCATGACCCCTGTAAACTGCACCGAGGGCTTAATCGCGCTGACCGCCAGCACCAGCTGTTTGCCGGACAGGCGCGACATCCCTGCCGGATTATAGAAAATCGTCGACGCATCCTCAGCGCTTGCAGCGCCCCCGGCAAAGGCATTGCCAAGACCACTGCCACTTTGCTCGATCAGCGCAAAACCTGAGGCCGCCGCACTGCCCGCCATCACCAGACTTGCCACAAAGCCACCCGAAACAAAATTTTTGAACATATTAATCCTCTCTCAATGTCACTTTAAAGCCCTACACTTCAGGCGGCACTTCACGCGGACGACGATTTTCATCGACGGCCACATACGTCAGCGTCGCCTCCGTCACCTTCACACAAACGGGTTGTGCAGGATCGCGCTGCACATATACCTCGACATTCACCGCAATCGAGGTACGCCCGACGTTGTTGATGTGCGCATAAAAGCTCACGATATCGCCCATGAACACCGGCTGTTTAAACAAAAATGAGTTGACGGCCACGGTTGCCACGCGGCCCCGCGCACGGTGTACCGCCGGTATACTGCCGGCAATATCGACCTGCGCCATAATCCAGCCGCCGAATACATCGCCCGTATAACTGCAATCGGCCGGCATCGTCACAACGCGTAACGTAGGCTGACGATCAGGCAGGGTTGTCAATTCATCCATAGTCAGCGTCTCTCGTATAGCTGTTTAATTTCCGCCGCAAAGCGGCGGGTAACCTCATCGCGGCGCAGTTTCATCGTCGGCGTCAGTAAACCATTGTCGATACTCCAGGGCTCGCGCAGCAACAATACCCGATTGACTTTCGCATAGCCTGGAAAGCCGCGCAGATTGCGCGCGATGCGGCGTAACACCTTCGCCTCGATCCGGCTGTCAGTCAGCGCTTCTGGCATGTCAGGCCGGATACCGACTTCATGGGCAAAATGCAACCATACCTGCGGATTAAGCACGGCCAGCACCACCAGATACGGATGCCCCTCGCCGAATACCATCACCTGTTCGAACAAAGGGTCGTGCAAAATCGCCAGTTCCATGTCGGTCGGCGGAATCTTTTCGCCGTTCGACATCACGATGATTTCCTTGATACGCCCGGTGATGTAAATGTGTCCGGTGCCTGAGATATGCGCGACATCGCCCGTTCGAAGCCAACCGTCGGCATCGAGCGTCGCACAGGTAGCCTGCGGATTATTCCAGTAGCCCAGCATCACATTCGGCCCTCTGACCTGCAATTCGCTCAACGCGCCTAAGCGCACCTCAACGCCGCTTATCGGCTGGCCAACGCTATCGGGGAAGTTATTTTCCAGATGATTGCCGCTGATCACAGGACTGGTTTCGGTCAGCCCGTAGCCCTGCACAATGGGCAGCCCCAAGCCTACAAACACCCGCGAAAATTCCGCTGCCAGCGCAGCCCCCCCGCTAATCGCCACGCGCAATCGTCCTCCCAGTTTATCGAGCACTTTCTGCGCCACCAGTTTTTGCAGCACAGGCCAGAGCAAAAAGGAAACACGCCAAGGACCGCGCCCCTGCTGGTGTTCAAACATCGCCCAGCCTGTTTCAACCGCCAGATAAAAAAGCCGGCGTTTAAAACGCGGACCGTCTTCCAGCTTGGCGCGAATCACTGCATAAATCCGTTCATAGATACGCGGCACCGAGATCAGCAAAGTCGGGCGTATGATCTGCATATCCTCGGACAGGGTCTGAATGGAACGAGCGAACGCAACCGTCGCCCCCGTCATCACGGTCAGGTAATAGCCCAGTGTGCGCTCAAACGTGTGCGATAAGGGCAAAAATGACAAGAACACATCCTCGCCGCTGACCGAAAACGTATCCAGACAGCTGCGCGCGTTGCTGAGCATATTGCCATGACTGAGCATCACCCCCTTAGGCTTACCTGTCGTCCCTGATGTGTAAATAATACTGGCCAGTTCATCCATCCCGCAGACGGCTGCCGGCAGCAGTTGCGCGGTCTCGGGCAAAAAATTTTCCATCGAAATCAGCCGTGCCTCATCCAAATCCGGCAGAGAATCGAGGCTCACAAAACGCACCACGCCAGACAACTGTTCGCGCACCGTGCGCAGCCCCAGCCATTGCTCGGCCGATTCAAACAACAAGACCTTAGCCCCTGAGTCGTTCACGATGTACGCAAGATTGTCCGGCCGGTCTACCGTGTAGAGCGGCACCGTGACCAGTCCAAGCGAGAAGGCGGCCTGGTCGAATGCGATCCACGCCGGACAATTGCGCAACATGATGGCGACCCGGTCGCCGCGCTGCAAGTTAAGATGGCTGAGCGCCGTCTGCCAGCGCGCCACCTCGTACTTCATCTGACGCCAATTCAGCTCCTGCCAGACATTTTTCCCGAAATAGCGGTAGGCGATCTTGTCGGGCGTGCGGCGCACCCGTTCCAGAAACAAACCGTGCAAGCTGCCGGCTTCTACGGGTGAAATTATTTCAAGCATTATTTCCCTTATTCATCCAAAAACAAATCCCGGTACAAAACAGTAGCGGGGGACACCGCATAGGCTGCAAAATCGCTCACACCGGCAAGACGCAACACGTCTTCATCGATGTAGAAATTTCCGCTCCCGCTGCCCGTCAAAATCTGCCACGCCGCATCGGCGACGATGGCCGGATGCCGCGAAGCGCGCAAAATTTCTTCAGGAAAATGATATTCAATCGCCGCCGTTGCAATGGTCGTGCGCGGCCACAGGCAGTTTACCGACAATGCGGGAAACTCCGCCGCCAGCCCCATCATGCAAAGGCTCATGCCGTATTTTGACATCGTATAAGCCAGATGAGGCGCAAGCCATTTATCCTGAAAATTGAGCGGCGGAGACAGGGTGAGAATGTGCGGATTAGCTGCCTTGAGCAGATGAGGAATGCAGGCTTGCGACATCAAAAAAGTCGCGCGCATATTCACATCAAGCATCAAATCCAGGCGCTTAGCCGATGTATCGAGGGTTGAGGTCAGGCTGATCGCACTGGCATTGTTGACCAGCACATCAAGGCCACCAAAATGGTCAACCGTTAAGTCAACCGCCTCCGCAATCCCCCGCTCATCGCGCACGTCCAGTTCAACGGCCAAGGCCTGCCCGCCTGCCTGCCTGACCTCATCAGCCACCGAATGGATCGTGCCGGGCAGCCTATCGTGCGCTCGCACCGTTTTACCTGTGATCACCACTTTCGCACCATCACGTGCGCAGCGCAACGCGATCTCGCGCCCGATGCCGCGAGTGGACCCGCTGATCAGGACAACTTTGTCGCGCAGATCACGCCTCATGCTTGCCCCAAACGTGATTCATCACCGTTTCATAGGCCAGATTCAAGTCTTTCACGCCCGGGCGCAACGCTTCCGATGAAAAGTCGTCCACTCCGATAACCTTGCGGCGCAGTGCATAGTCGCGTTCCAGCTCCAGCGCTTGCGCTGCCGTGATCAGGCAGCCGTCACGCGCTTCGGCAATTTGCCGCAATTCATCCGACACCTGCAATGTTCCGGCACGGCGTGCCACAGCCAAACGCGCTTGCAACGGCTCGCAGGCCAGCGTGCTCTCCAGCGCCGCCTCCAACGCCCCCACCGCATCGCTCTCCCGGCCTGAAATATAAATCCCCGCCGTCAGCCGGTCCCGCACTTCACCAGGCTGCATCAAGAGCTGGGTCACTTCATGCGCCAGCCGGTCAGCAGGCGGCAACAGGCGTTTGCCTAACGGAAAAATAAGTACGTGCAACAGGCCACGAACAATGGGGTTGGGAAAGTTCTGAATAATCCCCTCGAAGGCGTGCTGGATCTGATACAACGCATCCTGAATGGCCCAGTGCACCAAGGCCAAATCACTGGCAGGCCTGCCGTCATCGGCAAAGCGTTTAAGCGTCGCCGAACACAGATAGAGCTGACTTAACACGTCGCCCAGACGGGCTGAGAGGCGTTCACGACGCTTCAATGAGCCGCCCAGCACCGCCATCGAAACATCGGCAGTCAAGGCAAACGCGGATGAAAATCGCGTCAACTGCTGATAATACCCGCGACACACCACCCCTGCGGGTACAGGAATGCCACGCCCGCCCGTGAGTCCGAACACGAAACTGCGCGCGGCATTGCTTAAGAAGAAGCCGACATGACCGAACAGGGCATCATCAAACAGGTGCAGCGCACGCTCGTAATCCGCCTCACGGGTTGCGGCGATTTCTTTCAACACATAGGGGTGTGAACGGATCGCCCCCTGACCGAAGATCATCAGACTGCGCGTCAAAATATTCGCGCCTTCCACGGTAATGCTGATCGGCGCCTGCTGATACAACCGCCCCAGATAATTATCCGGCCCCAGACTGATGCCCTTGCCACCGTGCACATCCATCGCATCGTTGATCACGGTACGAGCGCGTTCGGTGGCGTGATATTTCATGATGGCCGAAATGACCGAAGGCTTCTCGCCCAAATCCACAGCCTGCGCGGTTAAGACGCGCGCCGAATCGACCATATAGGTATACGAACCGATGCGCGCCAGCGCCTCTTCCACCCCTTCAAAACGTCCGATCGGCATATTGAACTGGCGGCGAACGCGGCAATAAGCCCCGCTGGTACGCGCAGCCAACTTCATTCCGCCCGTACTGCTCGCGGGCAGCGAAATCGCACGACCGGCGGCCAGACACTCCATCAGCATCCGCCAGCCATGACCGATACAGGCCTCCCCACCGATCAGATAATCGAGCGGGATGAACACATCGCGGCCTTGGATGGGGCCGTTCAAAAAGGCCGAATTAAGGGGAAGATGGCGGCGCCCGATCTCGACCCCTTGCGTGTCCGCAGGAATCAAAGCCAGCGTGATGCCGCGGTTAACCTCCCCGCCTAACAGGCGATCCGGATCGCTGAGCTTAAAAGCAAGCCCGATCAGGGTCGCTGCAGGCGCTAACGTGATGTAACGCTTATCCCAGTTGAGCCGGATACCCAGCAGATTTTTTTCCCCGGCAAACTCGCCCCGGCACACCACGCCCATGTCGGGAATCGCCCCCGCATCCGACCCCGCTAAAGGGCCGGTCAGCGCAAAACACGGCACTTCCAGTCCCCGGGCCAGACGGCGCAGATATTTTTTCTTTTGTTCATCCGTACCGTAATGCAACAACAATTCGGCAGGCCCCAGCGAATTGGGCACCATCACCGTCACAGCGGCAGTACTGCTGCGTGAGGCAATTTTGGCAATCACGGCAGAATGCGCCTGAGCTGAAAAAGCCAGCCCGCCGTATTCTTTCGGGATGATCATTCCGAAAAAACCTTCGTCCTTAAGGAACTTCCAGACAGTGGGCGGCAAGTCGAGGCGGTTATGCGTGATATCCCAGTCGTCCAGCATGGCACACAGCTGCTCAACCTGACTATCGAGAAAGACCTGTTCAGCCTCACTCAGTGCGCATTTGGGCAACGCGAGCAGCTTGTCCCAGTCGGGGTGACCGCTGAACAGCTCGCCGTCCCACCCCACGGTACCCGCATCGATCGCCTCCTGTTCGGTCGCTGAAACCGGCGGCAGAATTTTTCGGAACAGTTTTAACACGGCGGCACTGATAATCGCGCGGCGCAACAAGGGCACGCCAAACACCACGACAATCACAAACAACAACAAATACACCCCTTGCAATACCGTTTCGGACAGGCGTGCCTGGATCGCCACCACGGGCACCATCACCATAAAAGCCAATAACCAGCTGACCACCGTGGCACGAAAAAATGCCAGCAGAATAAAGATAGCCAGCGCAGCCAATACGGTTAACAACATTGCCTCTCTCCTCTTGCCCGATATTTGACCAAACCGCACTCTAACGCGAGACGCTCATCTGCACAACATACGGCTCAACGCATTCTGTCGACGGCCTGCTCCACCCGTTCGACCGCAATGATCTCCATCCCCGCGATCGGATGCTTGGGCGCATTGGCTTTCGGAATAATGGCTGACGTGAACCCAAGCTTAGCGGCCTCGCGCAAGCGCTCCTGACCGCGCTGCACCGGACGCACTTCACCGGCGAGTCCCACCTCACCGAACACCACCAGTTTTTCGGGCAGCGGCTGATTACGCAATGAGGAGACCATCGCCAGGATTACCGCCAAATCCGCGCCCGGTTCGGTGATTTTAACGCCGCCTACCGCATTGATAAACACATCCTGATCATAACAGGCTATCCCCGCATGGCGGTGCAATACCGCCAGCAGCATCGCCAGCCGGTTCTGCTCCAGCCCCAGCGACAGGCGTTTGACATTCGGGCTGTGCGCCTCATCGAGCAGCGCCTGAATTTCCACCAGCAAGGGGCGCGAGCCTTCCTGCGTCACCATCACACAGGAACCGGCCACCTGCTGACCGTGCTGAGATAAAAACATCGCCGACGGATTGGAGACCTCGCGCAATCCCCTCTCGGTCATCGCAAATACACCCAGTTCATTCACGGCACCGAAGCGGTTTTTGAACGCGCGGATCAGGCGAAAGCTCGAATGCGTATCCCCTTCGAAATACAACACCGTATCGACGATGTGTTCGAGCACGCGCGGCCCTGCCAGCGCGCCCTCTTTGGTGACGTGTCCCACCAGAATAATGGTGATATTCTGACTCTTGGCGATGCGGGTTAACTGCGCGGCACATTCTCTCACCTGCGCAACCGAACCCGGTGCCGAGGTCAGCTGTTCGGAATACACAGTCTGAATCGAATCAATCACCACCACCGAAGGCTTATTGGCCGCAATAGTCGACTGGATTTTTTCCAGCTGGATTTCCGGCAACAGACGTAAATTCTGCGCCTCGAGCGCCAGACGCTTAGCACGCAGCGCAATCTGCTGCGCGGACTCTTCGCCACTGACGTAAAGCGTATTGTGATGCGCCGACAGATGAGCCAGCACCTGCAACAGCAAGGTCGACTTACCAATCCCGGGATCCCCGCCGATCAGCACCACGGCGCCGGATACCAGCCCGCCGCCCAGCACGCGATCAAATTCCTCAATCCCAGTCGGGATACGCGGCATTTCTTCGGCCGCCACCTCGGAGAGCATCTGAACACGGCTAGAGGCCGCCAGTGCCGAGAAACGATTCACGCCCTTGCTCACCGTTTCAGCCACCGACTCGACCAGCGTGTTCCACGCCATGCAGTGCGGACACTGCCCCTGCCACTTTGCCGTCTGACCACCGCATTCGGTGCAGGAATAAATCGTTTTTACTTTAGCCATAGCGTCTCCATAAAAATAGCCTGCAGTACTCATCATTGCGCATCAGTCAACACGCAAAAAAACATAGGCATTTTGGCATATTGACAGCCCAAAACGCCCAACGGATACTCACACAGCATCAGGTAATCATAGCTGTTTCAGACTCATTCGGGGGGATGAGCCGGAAACATTCAGAGACGCCCCCGCCAGGAGATCAAGATGTGTACTTCATACCGAATGACCCGAACGGGGATGAGTGCCGTGACAGGCGCCCTGCTCTTTTTATGCACTCAGACCAGTCAGGCGGCCGTCACAGCCGTCACACTATTGCCTTCCGTCAAGGTATTTTCAGGCGACTGCCCGGCTAAAATCGTCTTCAACGGCACCATCACCGTCAATGCGCCGGGCACCGTCAGCTATATGTTCACACGCAGCGACGGCGCAACCGACACCGCTACCCGCACCCTCAAATTCCTCAAAGCCGGCTCCAAAACGGTCTCCACCTCGTGGACGCTGGGCGGTTCCTCTCTGCCCGGCTACAAAGGCTGGCAGGCCGTGAAAATAACGGGTACGGCAATCGAGTCGCCGCATGCCGAATTTGAAATCGCCTGCGATCCAAAACTTAACAGCGCGCGTGCCGCGCACGGCAACACCGACTGGCATATCGACACGGCCAATGAATTTCTGTTCGGCAAAGATATGAGCAACCACAACACGGCGGCTAATTTCGCCCCCGCCGCCTGGAGCAAGACCCACATCCATACCGGGCTTGCCAACACGGCGCATTTTTACAATGACAAGGCAAAGGTCGCGGTAGGCGACGACACGGATGCGGTCAACGGCATCGACAAACCGATGCTGTTTTTCTACGCGGGACACGGCAATCCGACCACCTGGAACGCGCTGGGCACCAACGGACATCCGTCCGACATCCTGCTAGGCAATATCGCAGGCGGCGGTCAGCTGCGCTATTACTGGCAATGTTCCTGTGAAGTGTTCGCGCACGGCCCAAAGGTGTGCAGCGGCGGTGATTGCGACTACTCGCAACCTGAGAATTTCGACGGATCGGCGGATTCCGCCTCCATGCGCAATGTTTTCGAGCGCTGGGGACCGGCGCTGGGCAACGATCTACGCATGGCCTGCGGCGTCTCCACGCTCGCTTACTGCCACGAAGGCAATGTCAATGCGATCTGGGATCAGTTCAACAACCACGGGGCCTCGGTAGCAGAATCCTTCATCAACGGCCTTGGCAGTTCAACGGTCAAACCCCTGTGCATCACCCGGGGTGGCAGCAACATCGCCAACACGCCGCTGTATGATGCGACCTTTACCAACCGCCGCAATGCGTCCGGCAGTTCGCATCTGCACATCCTGTATGCGGGCGGCACACAAACCCAGCATCCGGCCTTGATCTGGAAACCCGAGCTGATTCCGCACACCCTGCAGCGCGTACGCCTTGTCACACCGAAAGATCCGCCCGAGTTTAAAACTCGCCTGATCACTGCAAAATCGATCGAGCAGATACTCGATGCCCAGTTCAACGGCGGCCGTGCCGTGCTGCAGCGCAACGAGCAAAGCGGTGCGGTGTTTTTGCGTGCCAGCGGCAAAGCCGTCACGCCTCGGACATTGCTCTCTGAAACCGCGCAACGTGAAGGTGCTGTCGCGCTGGTTCGTAAACTGGGCTGGCTGGGTGAAGATAGCGGCGTGATCCGTTCCAAAAAACTATTGACGGCCAGCCTGCCCGTCGGCGGGCGGGATACGGACATTACCCGCGGCGAAAAAGGCTCGATTGTGACGATCAATCGACGTATCAAAAACGGCAACCAGATGATCGACGTACTGGGTCTCGGCGGCCGCATCGATATCATGGTGGGGGGAGACGGAAAAGTACAAACCGCTTCCCGCACCTGGCGCGAGATCAATATCGGTTCCGAGAAAATGGCGATCAAGCCCTATGAACGTGCTTTTCAAGAAGCACAAAACCTGCTGCAAAATCCAGATGCCTACAAAATCGCCGACTGGCGTTTCGGCTACAAGGAAGAAGCCGCCAATGTGGCACAACAGGAATTGCCTGTGATTTTTGAATTTGATTTTGTGCCTAAAAACCGCGAAGAGCTGATCGACTTCCCACCACGACAAATCGAAATTTCCGCGGAAGCCAAATAAACCGCCCCATCAGCCGCCATCTGGCGGCTGATTTCTTACCTTATCGCGCTCAAAGCCCCCATCTTCACACCACGTTACATCGTAAATTGCGCTACCATCACGGCTGATTTATTGCCTGCCGATACCATGTCCACTGAAGTAGCCCGTTTCTTTTCCGAACAAAGTCCGCTTGCCACCGAAGTTTCCTCGTTCCGTCCGCGCGCGCAGCAGCGTGAAATGGCACTGGCCGTTGCCGATGCCATCAAAAACAACGCCATTCTGGTTGCGGAAGCGGGAACCGGCACCGGAAAAACCTTTGCCTATCTGGTCCCCGCGTTGCTCGGCGGCGGCAAGGTAATCATCTCGACCGGCACCAAGAACTTGCAGGATCAATTGTTTCAGAAGGATCTGCCCATGGTGAGGGACGCCTTAAAAGCCCCTGTCTCCATCGCCCTGCTCAAGGGACGCGCAAACTATATCTGCCACTATCATTTAGAGCGCACCGCACACGATGGCCGATTCGCCACACGCGAGGACATCAAGCATCTGGGTAAGATCAAAAAATACGCCAAAGTCACCAATACAGGCGACAAAAGCGGCGTGGCCGATGTGCCCGAAAATGCGCCGATCTGGCTGCAGGTCACCTCCACGCGCGACAACTGTCTGGGGCAGGAATGCCCCAACCACAAAGAGTGCTTCGTGCTGCACGCCCGTACCGAGGCGATGAAGGCGGATATCGTGGTGGTCAATCACCACCTGTTCTTTGCCGACGTCATGCTCAAAGACGACGGCGTGGCCGAACTCTTACCCGCCTGCAACACGGTGATTTTCGATGAAGCCCATCAACTGCCTGAAACGGCCAGCCTGTTCTTCGGCGAGAATCTCTCCACCACACAACTGCTGGATCTGGCGCAAGACACCCGCATCGAAGCGCTGACCTCTGCCAAAGACTTCACCCCCCTGCCCAAAGCCTGCGATGAACTCGACAAAGCTGCGCGCGATCTGCGCCTCGTGTTCAAAAAGGAGGGGCGCATGCCGGCCATCGCCACTGAGTCTTTCAAGGATTTCGCGCCTCAGCTGAAAAACCTGAGCGAAAAACTAAAACAAATCAATGAGATGCTAGAGATCCAAGCCGCGCGCAGCGAAGGACTGGAGAATTGCTGGCAACGCGCGCAGGCCTTTTCGCTGCTGCTGAAAAACTGGCAGGACGACAAGGCTGACGATAAGGTACGCTGGCTGGAGGTCTATCACCACTCACTGCAGCTCAACGCCACCCCGCTGTCCATCGCCGAAATTTTCGAGAAGCAAATCGGCAGCACCGCACGCGCGTGGATTTTCACCTCCGCCACGCTGGCAGTGAAGCAGGATTTCTCCCATTATCAGGGCGAGATGGGCTTGCTCAAGGCGAAAACCGCCTGCTGGGACAGCCCGTTCGATTACGAAAAACAGGCTTTGTTGTATGTGCCGAGCGGCCTGCCTGAACCCAACAGTGATGGGTATACCGAGGCCGTGGTACAGGCCGCGCTGCCGATGATAGAGGCGAGCCGCGGCCGCGCCTTTTTACTGTTCACGAGTTTACGCGCCATGCAGCGCGCTCACGAAATTTTAACCGCCGAATTTGATCTGCGCGGCTGGAACTATCCGCTGCTTTTACAAGGGGACGGCTCACGCAACGAGCTGCTTAGCCGGTTTCGCGAACACGGCAATGCCGTCCTGCTGGGCAGCCAGTCATTCTGGGAAGGCGTTGACGTTAGAGGGGAGGCATTATCGCTGGTCATCATCGACAAGCTGCCCTTCGCCCCGCCCGATGACCCGGTACTGGCCGCACGCATTGCTCAAATATCAAAACAGGGCCGCAACGCCTTCATGGAGTACCAGTTGCCGCGCACTATCATCACGTTAAAACAGGGCGCAGGACGTCTGATCCGCGACGAAAACGACAGGGGTGTGCTGATGATCTGCGACCCGCGCCTGATCACCAAGCAATACGGGAAACGCATCTGGCAAAGCCTGCCGCCGATGAAACGCACCCGGGTTGAAACGGAAGCCGTCGCGTTTTTCACCGCACAGAGCGAAACCACACCGCAAGACTAATTTTTTAAGCTCAGTTTGAAATAATTCAGTTGAAGTTCCCCGGCCTAAAGCGCACACTTCAACAAAAAACAACATTCAAATTCGTAGCACTTTAGCCACATGTACCCAAACTCCGTCAAGGCATTCACTTTCACGCTGACAAGCTGGATTAGTATTGTTCTGCTGATGCTGACAACGGGTCTGGTCGCGGCGCAGCCGCAAGATACTCACGCAGCGCCTCATCCGGAAAAAGTCCGCCTGCAACTCAAATGGTTTAACCAGTTCCAGTTCGCAGGCTATTACGCGGCGGTTGAACAAGGCTACTATGCCCGGCATCACCTTGAGGTCGAAATCGTCGAACGGACACTTAGCAAAAACGTCGTCCAACAGATCGTGGCAGGCGAAGCTGAATACGGCATAGGCGCGTCAGGACTGTTGTCACATTACGCTCAGGGCGCACCGATTGTCGCGCTGGCGGCCATCTTCCAGCACAATCCGCTGGTATTTTTTTCCAGACAGGATTCAGGAATCAGCAGCCCCTTTGAAATCAAGGGACACACGATCATGTCCGATATCAGCAGTGCCGATGAAGCGCCGCTGCGCGCCATGCTGACGGGCGCCAATATCAAACCGGATGACTACACCCTGCTGCCGCAGAACAACGATTACGACCTGCTGAACAAAAAGCAGATCGACGTGATCTCAGGCTATCTGACCAACCAGCCGTTTTACTTCAGGGAAAAGGGCATCAAAATCAATATCATCAATCCGCAAAATTACGGCATTGATTTTTATGGCGACATCCTGTTCACCAGCACTCGCGAATTGCGTGATCATCCCGAACGCGTCGAGCGATTCCGGCAGGCGTCCCTTTTAGGCTGGCAATATGCGATGGCGCACCCGGAGGAAATCATTCAGCTCATCCGGAATAAATATCACAGTCAATTATCCGTCGAGCATCTGCGTTTTGAAGCACGCGAAGCACGCAAGCTGATTTTGCCGGGAATCATCCCGGTCGGTCAGATTCAGCCCGAACGCATCAAAACCATCGCCAAGTCTTTTTCTGATTCAGGGCACAACAGTCCCCTGTCGGATGCCGAACTGGATGCGTTTATCTATACCGGGAAAGCCAGCCAGCTCAATCTGACTGACGCAGAAAAAACCGTACTTGCCGCACACCCCGTACTGCGCGTGGGCGTCGATTCCGACTTTGCGCCCTATGAATGGATCGACGAGCAGGGAAATTATGTCGGGATGGCAGCCGACTATATGAAATTACTGGAAAAAAAGCTCGGCGTGCGCTTCGAGATTATCCACGGAAAATCCTGGGATGAAATTCTCAACATGGCTAAACGCGGCGAACTTGAGATGCTCGCCTGCGCAAACAAGACCCCTGAGCGCTCACAATATCTGACTTTTTCTGAGCCGTACAAATCCGCATTCGCCGTGATTATCGATAGCGGTCAAGGCAATTTTATCGGCAGCCTGGAAAATCTTGCCGGCCGGCGTGTTGCCGTGGAAAAAGGCTACTTCATGCAGGAGTTGATGGCGAAACACTATCCAAAAATACAACTCATCACGACGAAAAATACGACCGAGGCATTACAACAGGTGCTAAACGGCACTGCGGATGCCTATGTGGGGGATGCGAGTACCGCCAACTACACGATCAAGAAAAACGGTTTCCTGAGTTTGCGCTTTTCCGGACAAACCGAATATCACAGCATACACAGCGTCGCCGTTACCAGAATGCATCCAGAACTGGCATCGATCATTTCCAAGGCGATGAGCAGCATCCCGAAAGCAGAGTCCGATGCCATTTTCAATCGCTGGCTGGGCTTAAAAATTGAACAGGGGTTTAAAGCGGAAACGCTGCTCCAGTATGGCGCAGGCGTAGTGATGCTATTTCTGCTATTCAGCTATTGGGTTTATCGCTTAAGGCGCGAGATTGAGCAGCGCACAATACTGGAAAAATCCGTTGAAGAAAACAGGGAAAAATATCGGGCGTTAAGCGAGGCGGCATTCGAAGCGATCTTTATCTCCGAGCAAGGTCTGGGGCTGGAACAAAACCGTCAGGCCGGCACCCTGTTCGGTTATTCAGATCAGGAAATCATCGGTAAACCGGGAACCGAATTTATTGCTGAACAAGATCGGGAGCTGGTCAAACGCAATATCTCCTCAGGTTACGAACTTCCCTATGAAGCACTCTGCCAGCATAAAAATGGCTCGACATTCCCCGCCCTTATTTGCGGAAAGATGATGCACTATCGGGGACGCGATGTCAGAGTCACCTCAATCAGCGACATCACCGAACAAAAAAACAGCGAAGCACAAATAAGGACCATGCTGAGCGAACAAAAAGCCATGCTGGAAAATGATCTGATCGGCATCGTACGCGTAAAAGACCGCACCATTATCTGGGCTAATCCTGCCTATGAAAAAATGATGGGTTATCAACCCGGAGAAATGACGGGAATCTCGACGCGCCAGAACTTCGTTGACGACCAAGCCTACAAGGAACTTGGCGAAATCGCTTATCCGCTGCTGGAATCGGGCAAAGTATTTCGCACTCAACTGGAGCATATTTGCAAAAATGGCCGGCGCATCTGGGTAGACATGAGCGGCTCGATGCTCAATTCCTCGCGAGGGGAATCGCTGTGGGCATTTCTCGATATTACCGATCGCAAACGGACTGAGACCATACTCCAAGCGACCAACCTGAAGATGAATTCACTGCTGTCCTCAATGGCAGAGGGTGCTTACGGCATCGATACGAATGGAAACTGCACCTTTGTCAATCCCTCCTTTCTGCGCATTTTGGGCTATGAACACGCGAAGGAGGTGATCGGCGTTCATATTCACGAACTGATTCACCATTCATATGCAGACGGCACCCTTTATCCGGCGGCACAATGCAAAATGTATATGGCCTATCAAAAAAATGAAAAAGCGCACAGTGTGGATGAAGTATTCTGGCGCCGGGACGGCAGCGCGATTCCGGTGGAGTACTGGGCACAGCCTATTATGACCGACGGCGTGATTACGGGAGCCATCGCCACCTTTATCGACATCTCAGAGCGCAAACTGGCTGAAGCGCAGCTTGTTGAAAGCGAATCCCGCTTGAGAGCCATCATTGAAAATGAACCTGAATGCATAAAAATTGTGGATGCACAGGGAAAACTCACGCAGATGAATCCGGCGGGTCTGAGGATGATAGAGGCGGATTCGCTGACACAGATTGCAGGACGCAATATTCTGGAATTAATTGCCCCCGAATACCGCAAAGAATTTTCCCGTATGCATCAGCGGGTACTGGCCGGAGAATCGGTGCAAATGGAGTTTGAAATACGGGGACTCAAGGGCGGACGCCGGATACTGGAAACCCATGCCGTGCCGATGCAGGAATACGGTCAGACGGTGCAACTGGCTGTCACGCGCGATATCACGGAACGAAAAAGACTGGAAGAGGACATCCATCAACTGGCGTTCTATGACTCGCTCACCCATTTGCCGAACAGACGTCTGATGAATGAACGCCTGGCACACGCGATAATGGCCAGCCGTCGCAGTGACCGCTACTGTGCGCTGATGTTCCTTGATCTGGACAATTTCAAACCGCTCAATGACACGCACGGCCATGTCGTTGGCGATGCACTACTGATCGAAGTTGCCCGTCGCCTGAAAGCCTGCGTCAGAGAAATCGATACCGTGTCGCGCTTCGGTGGCGATGAATTTACTGTGATGTTGAGCGAGCTGGATACAACGCAGTCAGACTCGGTTATGCAAGCGCAATCTATCGCGGAAAAAATACGCGCCTCCCTCGCCGAACCTTACCTGCTGACAGTACGACATGAGGGCACCGCAGACACCCTTGTTAAACACCATTGCTCAGCAAGCATCGGCATTGCCATTTTTATGGGTCACGATGCAGATGGTGATGAGATTTTAAAATGGGCTGATGCAGCGATGTATCAGGCCAAAGCGGCAGGTAGAAATCAAATTTGTTTCTATCAGGGCGCTCATCAGGCTTGAGCACACGATAAAACATCCCGGAATTTATTTTTTCACTTGGCACTAGCGCATAACACTCGTATATTTCTCACAACGGCAAACGACCCGATTTTTTAGGCGCCTTGCCCATAATAATGATCAGAACTCATACAAGGAGCGAATCATGAAATTACGTACGATAGCGATGTGTGTGCTGGCCCTAGGCATCTCAGGCGTAGCGCATGCAGCCGGTGAAATTATCATCAAGTTCAGCCATGTTGTTGCCCCTGACACACCGAAGGGTCAAGCTGCCGAGCACTTCAAGCAAATCGCCGAAAAGCTGACTAAGGGACGGGTTAAAATCGAAGTCTATCCGAACAGCCAGTTATACAAAGACCGTGAAGAAATCGAGGCACTGCAAAGCGGCGCCGTGCAAATGCTCGCCCCTTCCTTATCCAAATTCGGGCCGATGGGCGCTCCTGAATTTCAGTTGTTCGATCTGCCTTTCCTGTTCCCGAATCAGGAAACGCTGCACCGCGTCATGGATGGCGAGGCGGGTAAAAGGCTGTTTGCGAAACTCGACACCAAAGGCGTCACCGGCTTGACCTTCTGGGATAACGGTTTCAAGCAAATGAGTTCGAACAGGCCCATGCATGCGCCGACCGACTTGAACGGTCTTAAAATGCGCATTCAATCCTCCAAGGTGCTTAATGCGCAGATGAAAGCACTGGGCGCTAACCCGCAGGTCATGGCGTTCAGCGAAGTCTATACGGCCTTGCAGCAGGGCGTTGTCGATGGCACAGAAAATCCCGTGTCGAATTTTTACACCCAGAAGATGCACGAGGTGCAAAAACACATGACGATTTCCAACCATGGCTATCTGGGCTATGCGGTGATCGTCAACAAAACGTTCTGGGACGGTCTGCCGGCCGACGTACGCACCTCGCTCAATCAGGCGATGAACGAAGCCACCGTGTATGAACGCACGATCGCACAAAAGGATAACGACGATGCTCTGGCTCGCGTGATTGCCGCTAAAACCACCACCGTCTATACCCTGACGCCCGCTGAGCGCGCCGAGTGGCAAAAAATCCTGCTGCCGTTGCAAAAACAATTCGAATCGGTGGTCGGTGCCGACCTGATTAAAATTGCCAACACGACCGCCGCACAGGTCGCCAAAGAACAGGCTGCAGCCAAACCTGCTGACAAAGCCACGTCTAAAAAATAACGACCAACCGGGGCGCGTTAACGCGTGTCCCGGCATCCCTGGGGTGCACCATGATCAACCGCTTTTTGAATCACTTCGAGGAGTTTCTGATTGCCAGTTTTATGGCAGCCGCAACGCTTGTCACCTTTGCTGCCGTCGTGATGCGCTATACCACCGGTTCCGGCATCGACTGGGCACAGGAACTGACCATCTATCTGTTCATCTGGATGGCCAAATTCGGTGCCGCCTACGGGGTGCGCACCGGCATTCACATCGGTGTGGATTTTCTGGTCAACTGGGTCAGCCCGCCGATAAGACAAGCCATGGTCACCATGGCGCTCTCTTTGGGCATTATTTTCACCGGTTCGATTTCATTTTTCGGCGCGCGCTGGGTGTTGTTCATCCACGGCACAGGACAAGTCTCGCCGGATCTTGAAATGCCGATGTGGATCGTCTATCTGGCTATCCCCTTCGGTTCAGGTCTGATGTGCTACCGTTTCATGCAGGTACTCAAAACATTTATTCAAACCGGCAATCTCCCCGTGCACGACATGGGTGGACATAACGAGGAGGCCGCAGCATGACCGCGCTGCTCATCATCAGCATCCTGCTGCTACTGCTGCTCACCAGCACCCCAATTTCAATTGCACTCGGCACCACGGTACTGATTTATCTGCTGGGATTTTCTTCCTTTTCCATCGAGACGGTTAACATCATCTCGCAGCGACTATTCACCGGATTAGAGAGTTTTTCCATCATGGCTGTACCGTTTTTCGTCTTGTCCGGCCAGTTCCTGATCGACGGTAAAATTGCCGCGCGTATCGTGCGCTTTGCCAGCAATCTGGTCGGCTGGATGCCTGGCGGCGTGGCGATGGCAGCCGTGTTAGCCTGCGCCTTCTTCGCCACGATCTCGGGTTCGAGTCCGGCCACCGTGATGGCGATCGGCTCGGTGATGCTGCCCGCGATGATCAAGGCGGGATACCCGAAACGTTTTTCCGTTGGCCTCATCACCTCCGCAGGCTCGCTCGGCATCCTGATTCCGCCGTCCATCGTGATGATCATCTACTCGGTCGCCACCTCAGAGAGCGCAGGCAAGATGTTCATCGCAGGGATCGTGCCCGGCATCATGCTGGCGATCATCATGATGTCGCTGGTCTTCATACAGGCCAAACGAAAAAACTTCCCCGTTGCCCCTAAACCCACCGCAGCCGAATTCTGGCAGTCGTTCCGCGATGCCTGGAGCGGGATCTTCATGGTGGTACTGGTGATCGGCGGCATTTACGGCGGCCTGTTCACGCCGACGGAAGCGGCCGCGGTTGCCGCCGTCTACGCGTTCGTCGCCGCCAAGTTTTTCAGCGATGACCTGTCCTGGCGTCAGATACCCAAAACCCTGCTCAGCGCGGCCAACACCAGCGCAATGCTGCTCTACATCATCACCAATGCGATTTTGTTCTCATTTTTAATGACCTCAGAACAAATTCCGCAGGAAATGTCAGCCTGGGTGGTGGCGCAAAATCTGCAACCGTGGATGTTTTTGCTGATGGTGAATCTGGCACTGCTCGCCGCCGGGCAATTCATGGAACCGACTTCCATCGTGCTGATTTTAGCGCCGTTGTTCCTGCCTATCGCCAAAGCCATGGGAATCGACCCTATCCATTTAGGCATCATCATGGTGGTCAACATGGAGATCGGCATGATCCACCCTCCGGTGGGACTGAATCTGTTTGTCGCGAGCCATCTGGCAAAAGAAGGGTTAACGGAAGTATCGATCGCCACCCTGCCCTGGGTCGGCGTGATGCTTGTCTATCTGGGCTTAATCACTTATATTCCCGCCCTCTCAACCTGGCTGCCCCATCTGCTCTACAAATGATCGCGCCCCTGAATAAACAGCATATTAACCAACACCTGCCACCTCGTTCCACAGCCGTGCGCCTAAAAGGATATCAAAGCGCATGATGGATTTTTTCCTGAATCTGGCTGGCGAAGATTATTTGCTGGCACTGGCCGGCTTCGTCATTATTAGCCTGCTGGCGGCCAGTGTGACACTGGCTAAACTGGCCCGTGAGCTGCGCCAAAGTGAGGAGCGCTGGAAATTTGCGCTCGAAGGTGCCGGGGAAGGCGTGTGGGACTGGGACATTCCGCAAAACACCGTGACCTTGTCGCCGCGCTACAAGGAAATCGTCAACTACAACGACGAGGATACAACCGCCTACGAAACCACCTGGCATCAGCACATCCATCCGGATGACCGCGCCGAGGTCGATGCGAGCATACAAAATTACCTCTCAGGGAACGGCAACAGCTATTACAACGAGCATCGCATTTTGTGCCGCGACGGCGCTGTCAAATGGGTGCTGGCGCGCGGCATGATCGTCAGTCACGGTGCAAATGGCAAACCGCTGCGCATGATAGGCACGCTGTCGGATATTACGGTGCGCAAAAACATCGATGAACGTCTGCGCTACATGGCGCACTATGACCCGCTCACCAATCTGCCCAACCGCGCGCTGCTCAGCGAGCGACTGCAACAGTCAGTTGTCAGAGCCCGGCGCGACAAATCGACAATGGCGCTCATGTTCCTTGATCTGGACAAATTCAAACCGGTCAACGACACGCTGGGACATGAGGCGGGGGATCAGTTGCTGCAACAGGTCGCCGTGCGGCTGCTGTCTTGCGTCAGGGAATCGGACACCATCGCCCGAATCGGTGGCGATGAGTTTGTCATATTGCTCCACGCAATCGATCAGGAGTGCGATGCGGCTAAGGTTGCCGAAAAAGTTCTGCGCAGTCTCAATCTCCCCTTTAACATAGACAAACATGAAATCAGTATTTCCGGCAGCATCGGTATCGCAGCCTATCCGCAGCACGGCGATGATGAAAAGCTGCTGCTGATCAATGCCGACATTGCCATGTATCAGGCAAAAAAAGAGGGGCGCAACAGTTACCGGTTCTTCACTCAGCAATCACTCAACGAACTAACCGGAAAATTCCAACGGTTTGATGCGGCTTAACAGCCTGCAACACGGGCAATCAGCAGCAATTTTTCGCCCCGAGTCAATTTCTTAATCGCCAGCTCCCGCTTAGAGGCCGCCGACCGGTCCGCACAGGACTCGCTAAACACCAGCGCCACAGGCCCGCGCGCCCGGGTATATTTAGCCGCCGTTCCGGCGTTGTGCGCGTAAAGACGTTTATCAAGATCATTGGTGATTCCGCAATACAGCGTGTCGTCTGCACAGCGCAGCAAATAACAGACCCACATCGCTAGCGTCCGCTTCGCAACCTGCCGACTGCAAGCATCAGCGCAATCAGCAGGAGCACGCCCATATTGCCCCAGCGCACGTAAGGCGTGCTGCCCGCATAGCCCTGCGCCTGGCCTTGCAGCACCCCGGACTGGTGTTGCGGCAGCTGTTGCAGCACACGGCCATTCACCCCGATGAGAGAGGTCACACCGGTATTGGTTGCGCGCAGCATCATGCGACCGGTTTCAAGCGCACGAAACTGCGAGATCTGATTATGCTGTGCGGCCGCATGAGAATGTCCGTACCAGCCGTCATTGGTGACGTTGACCAGCAAGGTCGCAGCCGGCAGCGCGCTGATAATTTCCTCACCGAACACGTCTTCATAGCAGATATTCACCGCAACCTGCTGCCCGGCGACTGACAACGGTGCCTGCTCAGCCTCGCCGCGCGCCAGATCGCCCATCGGGATATTCAGTATTTCATTGATCAGCCAGCCGAACACCGGTCGAAAGGGAATAAACTCGCCGAAAATCACCAGATGATGTTTACGGTAATGCGGCGATTCCTGAGCAAAAGCGTCTTCAGAGGCACCCAGCGCAATCACGCTGTTGTAATAGCCGCCGCGGTCCCGCTCGAATACGCCAGCGAGTACATCCCCCTGATTGCGTCTGGCATGCTCGCGCAACTGATCGAGCAATTCCTGCGGCACTTCATCGCGCAGCACCGGCAGTGCGGTTTCCGGCAGTACCGTCAGTTTCGCCGGATGCTGCAACACCTGACGCCGGTAAGTATCTAGCGTACCCGCGAGCGCCTCCTCAGTAAATTTGATGTCCTGCCCGATGTTACCCTGCACCAGCGTGACTGAAAAAGGGGCACCGACAGCGTGTGTCCATGCAACAGAGCGCAGCAACTCGCCGCCGGCCCACAGGGCGGCGAATATCGCACAGGCCATTTTCCCGTGCGAGCTCCAGCGCGCTTGCCAGATGAACGCCAGCAAACCGGCGCAAAATGCGCCGACCAGCGACACGCCGTAGACCCCGAGCAGCGCGGCAAAACCTGCCAGAGGACTGTCGCTGTGCGCATAGCCCAGCGTCAGCCAGGGAAAGCCCGTGAAGATCATGCCGCGCAACCATTCAATCAACACCCAGATCGCTGGCATCACAAGCAAGCTTTGCCATTTGGAGAACAGCGAAAATCGCGCCTGCAAAAAACCCGCAAGCGCGGTAAACAAGGCCAGAAAAGCCGCAAACAACAGGGTTGCAGGGGCTGCCAGCCAGACTGGCATTTCGCCAAAATCGTGCAGCGCAACATAAATCCAGGAAATTCCGGCGCCAAACAGACCCAATCCGAAAAAAAATCCCAGATAGGCTGCCGCACGCGGCGTATCGCAGCGCCCCCACAACACAAAGAGCAGCGCGAGTGCTGCAACGGGTATCGGAAAAATCCCGAACGGCGCGAAACCCGCCACGCAGGACAGGCCGGCCAGCAGGGCTAAGCCATTTTCTTTATTCACTTTATGCATACTCGACATCGACAGTTCACAAGACCCGCGCAGCATAACCGATCCGGCGCAATTTCTGCCAATATAGACGGCACACCCGCCTCTGTTTACCGCCACGCCCTCGAAATTGCACACCATGATGCGGCCCGGCGCACCATTTTTTATTTAAATTTAAACTTTCTGCGTGATTTAGTTCTCAGTTCACGCTGCTTTGTGCTTAAATCGCGCCTTAACTCATACGCCTAATTATCATGGAAAAAATTCGTCTCTCCAAACGCATGTCCGAACTCGGCCTGTGCTCACGCCGCGAAGCGGACAGCTATATCGAAAAGGGCTGGGTCGATGTGGATGGCGAAACAGTCAGCCTGCTGGGCACCAAGGTCTACCCGAACCAGCAGATCACCCTGCGCACGGCGGCACAAGTCGTCCAGCACGAGCGCGTGACAATCTTAATGAATAAACCCGTAGGCTATGTCTCAGGACAAGCGGAACACGGCTATAAACCGGCCGCAGCTTTACTCGATGAAGCCACCCACTGGAAAGAAGATCCCTCGCCGATCAAATTTCATCGCAGTCAGTTCATCGGCTTAGCGCCTGCCGGACGTCTGGATATCGACTCACAAGGCTTGCTGATACTGACGCAGGACGGTCGGGTTGCCAAACAACTGATAGGCGAAGACTCGAAAGTGGACAAAGAATATCTGGTGCGCGTACAGGGCAAGCTCGAATCCTCCGGTCTGGCCCTGCTCTGCCAGGGCTTAAAGCTCGACGGCGAATATCTGAAGCCGGCTAAAGTGTCCTGGCAGAATGAAGACCAGCTGCGCTTCATCTTGAGGGAAGGGAAAAAACGCCAGATTCGCCGCATGTGCGAACTGGTGGGCCTGACGGTCACAGGCCTCAAGCGCATCCGCATCGGCAAAATCAAGCTGGGGCTATTGCCTGCAGGACAGTGGCGCTACTTAGGCGAACACGAGCAGTTCTAAAAATGCGGGGCTGAGATAGTTTAGCCTTTGAGAGGCTTTCGGGATGCCCTGCGCAATCAGGCGCGTGCGCTGTACTGGCGTAACAGCACAAGCAGCTCGTGGCTGTTGCGCTTTTGCGCGATTGCCAATGGAGATCCGTGATTTCCGGCAATATTTGGGTCGGCCTGACACCCCAGCAGCAATTTGCTCGCTGCGAAGTGCCCCCGGGTGACGGCCAGCGAGAGCGGCGTGTCTCCGCTATTTTGAACGGCATTGATGAGCGCACCGGCAATACACAATTCCCCGGCTATCTGCATGTGATTGTAAAAAGCCGCCCAATGCAGTGCCGTGTATTTCCCCGAATCCGCCGCGTTGACTTCAGCGCCCTGATGTATCAGGTAGCGAACGATGCCTAACTGCCCGTTAATTGCGGCAATCATCAGCGGGGTCTGTCCGCCTTCAAAGCGGTAATCGATTCGCACCCCGGCGCCCAGAAAGATTTCAATCGCGTGCTGTTGCCCGCGCTCAATCACATGCATAAAGCCGAGCGGTGTCGGGTTTGAAACGGGAATGGACTCCCAGGGATCTTCAAACTGAGGTAGTTTGTAACCATTTTTCTTGCAGACGTCGTGCAGCTTGCTCAAAAACAACAGCTCCTCTATCCCCTTCAAGGGAAATCCCTGCCGCCCGCCGCGATGATCGATCATCAGCTCGTGCATATAGGACTCAAATTTAGGCGTATTCCACAACTGCATCAGGTGATTCAAAACATGGGTGTAATCACGCGCCAGCATTGTTGGATACTTGTCGGGCAAATTCTTAAAAAGCAGTGCAACACGGGAGTTGATCATGAGGAACGATTAATTGAAATGCCAAAGGCAATATACATGTTCGTTTAAACCCGCGCACTGCGTTATATCAACGGGGGGCTACACCTGAAATTAATTACTCAACGAGATACCGGGGCTGCAACCGGGCAAACTCGTAAAATCGAGCTTTGCCCAAATAAAGTGCCGCCCAAACGGGGTCGACTGCCCGAACTTCCGCCCCCCGCCTTATTCAGGCGCGTGACAAAGCAAGCTACTATCGCCTTCGCCGGCAACCGCGATTCTTTCGAGCCCATCGAGCACACTCATACTGCATGCTTCCATTTTTTCAACATATTGCATTCCCGCCAATGCATTACCGGAACGAAACTCTTTCACAGCATCCTGACCAAACTGATGAAATGACTGATGTGGTGCTGAAATCACGGCATATCCGTCTAACTTAGAAAAACAGGCTTTCCCTTCGCCTTCAAAATACCACTTACCCAGTCGGCACGCGGTATGCGAAGCAAAGCTGTCTGCTGTCCGGCTTGAAATCCCCATAAACACTTTGTAAATTTCAAATTTATAAAGGACATGGTCAATTTTAGAGACTTCCACAAAACTGCGTAACGCCGATGCCGAAATCGTACCTTCGATCTGCTTCGATAATAAAAGCAGATGCCCCATGCTATCCATCACGCCACCCACATCCTGACTAAACTCCTTAGACTTATCGGCAAGGTCGGTCATTTGCACCTTAGCCTGATCGGTCTCACCTTGAATGGCCGCGACAATTGAGGATATTTCACTGGTTGCTTTGGCAGTACGTTCGGCAAGTTTACGAACCTCGTCAGCGACAACCGCGAACCCGCGTCCCTGCTCACCGGCTCTGGCAGCTTCAATCGCCGCATTCAGCGCCAGCAAATTAGTCTGGTCGGCGATTTCTTTGATGAGTTTAACAATGTTACCAATCTCCGAAGCACGCAGACTTAAATTATCCACATTTCTGGAGGACTGCAAGGTATCGGACGACAGCACATCAAGTGTGGTTGAAATTTTCTCGACAGACTCACGATTGCTTCCAGACACGATTGCGACCTGAATCGCGTTTAATTTCTCTTCGCGCAACGACTCGGCGGCCGCGACCTGAGATTGCTGCAATGAGACAAAAGACTGCCCAAAGACCTGCATGTTCTGGAAAATCAAATTTGCGACAACGCAATTTGACTGTGCTTGCAACAGCTCTGATCGCATGGCGTCACGTTCAGATTCAACACGGGTCAGAGCATCTCGCAAATGTTCGACTTCGGACTCGGAGCGAGCTAGTTTATCCTGCGTAAATGTAAGTACTTCTTTCGCTTTGCCACCAAACATAATCATCACCCGAATGTTTTTTCATATTTACAGAAATTGTACCTACCCATATTTTTTATCTATATGCCGGCAGGGTATAAAATCCGTACCGCGAGTAATAATTGCCTCACGCTCGTCATTCACCCCCGACCTGCCATCAGCGTTCGAACTCATGCATAGTCAACAGGCATGACTAACCCACTCTCATCTGCAAGACTCAACAACGCCTCAAAATCATCCAAGGGCACAGGCTTACCAAAAAGATACCCCTGATAATTGGTACACCCTTTCAGCGCAAGCTGGCGTCGTTGCTGTTCAGTCTCTATTCCTTCGGCAATGATATTCAGTTTCATGCTTTGCGCCATCGCAATGATGGTACGCACAATTGCCTTGTCATGATCATCATGAGCAATATCACGCACGAAAGACTGGTCAATTTTCAACTGATCAAGTGGCAGGCGTTTGATACTGGACAGGGAGGAATAACCCGTACCAAAATCATCCATCGAAAACTTCAAGCCAATTTTTTTAAGTTTCAGCATCGTAGATATTATATTCTCTACGTCATGTACCAACATGCTCTCGGTAATTTCTAATTTGAGACGATCAGGAGAAATACCGCTATCCGTGACCAGCCTCTGCACCTTTTGCACAAAATCCAACTCATTGAATTGACGAATACTGACATTAACCGCCAGCACCAAATCGCACTTAGATGCATCCGATGCCCACAGCTTGAGTTGATCGCACGCCTGCGCCAATACCCAGTAGCTAATCGGTATGATCATGCCGCTTTCTTCCGCCAGAGGAATAAACTGCGCGGGAGAAATCATGCCCAACACAGGATGAAACCAGCGCAACAGCACTTCAGCGCCAATAGGCTGATACGCTTCATTGACCTGAACCTGATAGTACAGCATCAATTGCTGCTGCTCCAGAGCATGGTGCAAGGCATGCTCTAACTCGGCACGCGCCAATAGCAGCGCCTGAGTCCGCTCATCATAGAAACGTACGGTATTGCGCCCGGCCGCTTTTGACTGATACATCGCACTGTCAGCACGCTTTAACAGCTCGTCAGGACTGCTGGCAGCATCACAGAATAATGCGACCCCGATGCTCGGGGAACTGTGATGCTCATAACCTTGCAACATATACGACAGATTCAACGCTTGCAATATTTTTTCCGCCACTCGCTTTGCGTGCGCACCGGCATCGTCATGTCCGTGACTCAAGTTATCCAAGAGCACAACGAATTCATCCCCCCCTAAACGCGCGACCGTATCCTCTTCACGCACGCAGCCTTTCAGACGCTGAGCAACCTCAACCAGCAGCAAATCGCCCACGGCATGGCCTTTCGTATCGTTGAGCGATTTAAAGTTATCCAGATCAATGAAAAGAATTGCACCATGCTTATCGTTGCGCAGATTGCTCGAAAGTGAGTGTTGCAGCCGGTCCATCAGCAAGCGGCGATTGGGCAAACCCGTCAGCGGGTCGTAAAAAGCCAGCCGCACAATCTCACTTTCACTTTTCTTGCGTTCGGTGATATCGCGTACCGTTGCCTGAACCACTAATTTCCCATCCAATTGCATGGAGCTCAATAACACATCTGCCGGGAAACTTTGCCCTGTATCCAGACGCATATGCAACCACTCAAATTGTGCATTTCCTTCCCTCATGGCCGTAGCAATGTATTCATTCGCAAGCGTCAGCGAGTCAATACCATTGGGTTGGGTTGCTGGCGAAAGATCAGCCGGATGATGTTTGCACAAATCTTCGGTTGTCGCACATCCGAACAGTTTTAAAGCAGACTTATTGCAATCGAAGAAACCATGCATATCCAACATCAGTACGGCATCACTGTTTGAATCGAAAAGGATATGCAGTTTCGCCTCAGAGCGTTCAATCGCCTCAGCGTTTTTTTTGCGCTCGGTGATATCGGTACGTATGCCGATATACTTATACGGTTTTCCGCATTCATTCATGAACGGCACAACCGTCATATCCAGCCAATACAAACTGCCATCTTTAGCGCGATTACAAACCTCGTCATTCCACACCTGACCATGGGTAATCGCCCGGTACATTGCTTTGAAAAACCCTTTCGGGTGCCACCCGGAATTGAGCATTGTATGATTTTTTCCTATGAGTTCTTCACGGGAATATTGGCTGATTTGACAGAATCGCTCATTCACATCGGTAATCGTGCCTGTCACATCGGTGACGGAAACAATCGCATGCTCGTCAAGTGCGAATTTCTGATACTGCAATTCTTCCGCGATACGCTTTGAATGCGCTTCGCTTGCAGCCAGCTTTTCTTGTGATTCCCGGCTGATCAGCAAATTGGCGCGTATTTGCTGGTTTAATATCTCTAGCTCCTGAGTGCGCTCGGTGACGCGCTGTTCAAGATTTTGATACACCGAATCTAAATGGTGCGACATGCGATTAAATGCACTGGCCAGTTCACCGAACTCATCCTCGGACGTAATCTCGATCGGCCGGGTGAAATCCTCCGTGCGCTCGATCTCTTCAATCGCGTGTTGCAACTGTTTCAACGGATGAATGATGGCGCGATTTTGCAAGCGTAAATAGAGCCAGATCGATACCGCACTCAACACCAGCAACATCGCCAATTGTTCAGCAAACATCACCCACATCGGCCACAAAATTTCGTCAGCTTCTTGCTCGACCACCAAAGTCCAACGCGAATCGTAAAATGGCATGGATGCGCCCAGCATCGTTTTTCCATTCACACCAGTATAAAATCCCATGGTCTCACGACATCCTGTCGTGCACTTCGCATCCGTTACATAGGTACCACGCTTGCCGCAGATCACGCCTGCCTGCTGCATGGTCGTACGCCAGGGCCTTTCACTACCGCGTCCTTTGAGATACTGGTCCGGAAGAATACGCGAGTCGGTGATAAGCAGATTCTCCTTATTTACGATGTAAAAATTGAAGGTTTTCCCCACGCCGGCCAGATAATATGCGCCCATATCGCCGGCCAGATTACCAATCTCGCCATTTACAATATTGGTCAACATACGTGCATCGGCATGAACATATACAGTGCCATTCGCTGCCGGTGCAGCAAACGTTAGCACAGGCGCATCCGCATCGTAATAGGGATCGGAATATCCTGACCACAAATCGAGATCATGATTCCAGACCCGTCCCTCACGTTTAGCATCTGAGGAATATCGAATAATACCGGACTGCACATAATCAATTGCGTGATATACCTGCCATGTCGGGATCGTACGTTTCCCGGCCACAATTTCATCCCGAAACGGATGTTCCTCTAATTTGAAAACATCTGTCGCCACGATGCTGGCAAATTGACTGCGCACCACCGTGGCATCCGCGTGCGCAACCAGATTCGCCATCTGCCTCGCCAGCTTTTCATTCTGGTCAATAAATCTAATGACCCCCTGCTGCTTGGCATCAGTAAAATTCATCAAGCCGTTCAATGAGGTGGTGACATTGAGCCAGTAGCTTTGATAAGTAAAATAAGCAAAACCTGCCGTCAGCGATAAACCGAACACCATTGCTGAGAGAACGAATATTTTCCACTTGATGCTGAGTTTACGAAATCTACTGACCATTCATTCTTTCTGTGCTACGTAATTAGATACAGGCATTCAGCAGCTCGCTCGTCAATTTAATAATATTGACAGGTTTTGCAACAAATCCATTCATTCCGGCTCTTACCGCTTCACCAGCCTCATCCTGCATCATTCCCGCGCTCATTCCCACGACAGGAAGACGTTTAAAGTCAGCATGCTGACGCAACAGCCTTGTCGCTTCCAGACCATTCATCACCGGCATCTGAATATCCATCAAAACCATATCGTACTCTCCGGTTTTTATCGATTCGATGGCCAGTTTGCCATTCTCCGCAACCGCCAGATTCATCCCAAGATTTGTTAGCATGATGCCAACCATAAGCTGATGCACACGGTTATCTTCAACAAGCAATATGCGTTTTCCATGGAGGCGTTGCGAATCTAGCTGCGCACCTGCTTTTTCCGGCTGAAAAAATTTTGCCGAAAGTTGTTTAATGTATTCAAATTGAATCGCCATGCCTAACTCCTTGTTGAACACACATTCGTCGCAGCGCCCCACAAAAGATCAAACCCGAAACACCTCTACTGCGCTGCGCACCTGCCCTGCACGGCTTTCCAGTTCTCCTGCCAATTGCAGCAAGGCACCTGCCGCTTGTGAGTTTTCTTCAGACATTTGTGCCACGCGTTCGGTATTTTTCGCCAATTCATTGGCAGCCACGGCTTGCTCCGTGAGCGCCGCCGAAATATCTTCTATGACGCCGGCCACCTCTCCAAACCCCTGCCTGACATGACCGATCGACGCTTGTGCAGACTCCGCATCGCTCACGCCCTCGCGGGTGGTCGCAACCACGGCATCCATTCCCTTCAATGCATTTTTCGCCACGTCAGCAATTTGCGCAGACATTTGATTGATTTCCAAAGTCGCATTCGCCGTGCGCTCAGCCAGCTTGCGCACTTCGTCTGCCACCACAGCAAACCCGCGCCCCTGCTCTCCGGCTCGTGCGGCCTCAATCGCGGCATTCAATGCCAGAAGATTAGTCTGATCGGCGATTTCCTTAATCACCTTCACGATCTCACTGATACGGGAAGCATCATCTCCCAAACGCGAAACCTCACCTGCCGCATGCTCGATTTCCTGCGCCGTCGCGAGCAAACCGGAAACCGTTTTAATGACGACCTTCTCACCTTGAGCGGCATCTTCGCGCGAACTATCGGATATACGTCTGGCACTATCGCCCTGAGTACTAATTTGAGTGGTTGCTACGCTCATTTCCTCAATAGCCGAAGCCATCGTGCTGACCGCGTCCGCTTCCTGATGCGCATTTGCGGCAATCTGCCGGGCTGATCCGGCCAGACTATGCGCCATGTCCCCTACCTGATTAGCCTGTTTTTTGACTGAAGCGATCATGTCGCGCAATGCAGATTGCATGTGGTACGCATCTGCCAGCAAACTCCCGCTTGCCGGTTGTGTGGCAGGTTGAGCGGAGAAATCGCCGGAAGCCATCGTGTTGACTACTTGCGCGACCTCACGGGGATCACCGCCCAGCCGGCTCAATACCTGACGAATAATCAAAGTGGCCAGTACGATCGACAGGCTCAACGAAATAATCACCCAGATGATGACAAAATTCCGCCGCGACTTAAAATCCTGTTCCGCAACCTCTAATTTTTCAACTCCCTTCTGACGCACGAAGTTCTCGAAAGCTACACGCTGCTCATCGATTTTTTTTGACAACGCGCGATCGATGCCTTTCACCTGCGCATCCGATTCACTCACATTGCCGGTATGCGCATCAATCTGCGCGAGATATTTTTCGCTCACCACACGATGCTCATCCGCTAAGCCCGCCATGTTGCTGATAAACCCATCGAAACCTGCGTGGCCCTCGGCAAGCCTAGTCAATCCGGCCAGCGCTGCGGCATGAGCGCGGTTAAAACTTTCATCCGCTTCGACAAACTCGTTCCGGTATTTACCGATAACGGCGGCATTGACCCCGCGTATCCACACGTCCTTGGCCAGTTTCACCTCCTTCATGAACGCCGTATTCATGTCGTTGATCCGGCTCATCACCTCGAGATCGGCATTGAGCCGCGCCACGCTTTCTTTCCCGCCCTGCACCGAATTGCTTAACTGAACCAGCCCAAACAGCGCCATTGCGATAAACATACTGAATGAGACGGCTTCGAGCCCCATGAATTTATGCTTCAAGGTCAAACTTTCCAACATGAATCTCACTCCTTAAAATTGTAGTTAATTAATGCCTTGCTGCAGCAACAGGCTGAATTCAGTTGCCGGTACCGGATGGCTATAGTGATAGCCTTGCCCGACCTCGCACCCCTGAGTCTCGAGCATGTCACGCTGCGCATTTGTTTCAATGCCTTCCGCGATCAGGGACATGCGTAAGTTATGCGCCATACCGATAATCGTTTTAACCATTTCAGCATCATCGACGTTGTTATCGGCAGCACTGACAAACGACCGGTCAATTTTCAGTATGCTGATGGGGAAACGGCGCAGATATGACAAGCTGGAGTAACCTGTCCCAAAATCATCCAGCGCCAGTTGAATGCCTAAGGCCCGAATTTCGTGCAGAATCTCTCCCATTCCTTGCGGATCAAGCAATAGACTTTCCGTCAGCTCCACTTCCATGCGCGTCGGATCCACACCGCTTTCCGCCAGCGCATGACGCAGCGACTGCATCAACTCCTCAGAACGCATGAACTGGCGCGCCGACACATTGAAGCTCACCTTGATGTCCCAGCCTTGATCATGCCAGCGCTTGGCCTGATGGCACGCTTGCTTCATCACCCAGTTACCGATCTCAATAATGAGACCGCTTTGTTCCGCAATCGGAATAAAACGTGCAGGTGACACTTGTCCCATTCCGGGATGATTCCAGCGTATCAGTGCCTCACACCCTATAATCCTGCCGTTACATAAATCAACCTGAGGCTGGTAATACAACTCGAATTCATTGCGTTCCAGTGCATGTCGCAACAGCCGTTCCAGCTGGACACGCTCGACAGACTGATCATGCAATGCTTGCGTGTAAAAACGATAAGTGGCTCGTCCCTGCTGTTTGGCCTGATACAACGCCACATCGGCATATTTGAGCAAATCATCCGCATCCCGCCCGTCCTGCGGACACATGCTGATCCCTAAACTGGGCGTAATGCGCAACTCGTCATTGCCGATTCGCATCGGTTGAGACAGTTCATGGATAATTTTCCCGGCGATACTGGCCACATCATCCGCATCGTTCACGCCATTGAGCAACAGAACAAACTCATCCCCTCCCATGCGTGCCAGCGTGTCGTCAGCACGCACACATGATTGCAATCGTTCGGCTACAATTTGCAGCAACACATCACCCGCGCCATGCCCCAGACTATCGTTTACATCTTTAAAATGATCCAGATCAAGATACATCATCGCAAGTTTTGCATCTCGGCGCAGCACACTGCTGACTGCCTGACTCAGGCGGTCTTTCAACAGACGTCGATTGGGTAATCCTGTGAGCTGATCGTGATAGGCCAGATGCTCGATTTGAGCTGAAGTTTGTTTTTGTTCGGTGATATCCCGAAACAGCGTTTGAAAAGCAATCCGGCCATTGGGTAGTTGCACGACTTGTACCGACACATCCACATCCATCAGGCGACCACTGCGTGTACGGTAACGCGATTCAAAATTATCCCGCCCCGTAAGCTGCAACTTTGCTTTGCGTGCGGCAATGGCGGCCTGATCATCGATCGCTTCAATATCCGACACATGCAACTGCAGCAAGGCATCACCGGCATATTCCAGCAAATTGGCCGCTTCTCTGTTATGGGTAATGACACTCAGATTATCGTCGAAGAGCAACACCCCTTCTGGCAGCTGCTCAAATAACGTTTCAAACTGCGCACGTGCAGCCCGCAATTCGTCGAGCAATTCGTAACGTTTCGACACATCATGGAACACCATCACCACGCCGACATCATTGCCATGCTCGTCGCGCACCGGCGCTGCGGAATCTTCCACCGCCAACTGGCTGCCATCACGGCGACGCAACAGCATGCCGTTTGACATCGGGATAGGGATGCCATCACGCAACACGCTCTCCGCCGGGGACTCGACGCGTTCCTGGTGGCGAACATCATAAAGTTCAAACACCTCACTGATCAGCTTGCCGCGTGCCTCAGCCTCAGTCCACCCCAGCAGTCTTTGCGCGGTCGCGTTGATGGACTCTACGCGCCCCTGCCTATCGCCGACCAGCACCGCATCACCGATGGCTTCATAAATGGCACGAATACGTGCATCGCTTTGCACGATCAAATCCAATGTGCGATACACCTGCCAGAAAATCCACAACGACAGCAACGGCAACACCATCGCTAAAGCCCCCAGCTTCAAGCCATGCTGCCCCAACCCACCGGCAATAATCCCTTGTTCACGGGCGACGATTTGCCCTTCAAGTTTTTTCACCTCACGATGCAATGCCTCACGCAACAGGCGATCACGGCCTTGCACGCGCCCGTCGACCAGGCGGGCTGAATAAACATCCTTCGGGTCGAACAAGACAAGTGCCTCGTGATAGTTCGCCATCAACTCCTGATGCTGACGAACAAAGTTTTCCATTTCGCCGGGATCAATCGCCAGCTTGCGCGCTGCGCTTTGTAAACTGAGGAGTTTATTCTGAAGGGAGCTGGCATGAGCCTCGAAGGAAGTTTGATGCTTCGCGCGCAGCACCGGATCGTAACCACGCAACAGGATATCTTTCCACTCCTGAGTCTGATCCGCTAGTTCCGACACCACATCGCTCAGGGAGTTTTCCAGCGCAAGCAGTTGCATACGATCTTCGCGCGCCTGCTGACCTAATTGCGCAACCACCTCGACAAACCAATAGCCGCCCAGCGACACCGTCAGCAACACCGAGCCCACCACCCCCCACATCAGACGACGAATACGCCCTATCTGCCCGCTCCTGCGATCCATTTCCACCCCCACCCTGTGAGTGCGCCGACAGGGAGTTATCTAACAAACACATTCGTGACATCCGGCTGTCGTGAGCGTTCTTTAATCGAATTAAATGATTTAACACGCGCGCTCAGAACCCGCCGCATTCAGGAATTGAATATAGCCGACGAAGGTAAAATAAAAAATCCTCCATAAGGGGCAATTAAATACCTCATTTGAGACATCATCCCCCTTTACGGGAATAATCAGGGTATTCCTGCCAAGGCCGGGGGCAGCGCGCTCACGACTTGCAAAGTCAGCAGGGAATAAGATACCTCCCCCAGACGAGGTATTCCGGGGGAGTGCAGCGCACTGAACGACGGAAAATTTTTAGGCATGGGCGCGACCCAGCCTGCACGGCGCACGACCGGATCAACAGGCGACGATCTTATTTTTGATGGCGTAAGCCGTGAGTTCTGCTGCACTGTGAAGCCCAAGTTTGCGCATCAGGTTGCGCCTGTGAGTAATGACGGTAGTTTGCGAAATATTGAGTCTAGCTGCAATTTGCGCTGAGGTGAGCCCTGCGGCTATCAGCTCTATCACATCGAGATGCCGGCGACTCAATGTCCCCGCGCCATCGTCTGAACGCGCTGTTATATTGTCCTGTGGCGTTACCGCAACTGTCCGGTCATCCATTTGCAGGATGAGCGACTCAATTCTCCGCAACATGTCCGTGCCTTCGAGCCTGAGCCGTTTCCGGTCGCTGATATCTTGCACCGTGCCCACAGAACGAAGCGGATTGCCGGCACTGTCGTACACAGTTTCACATCGCTCATGCACGTACTTGATACGCCCGTCTGTTAGCAATAATCGATGTTCAATTTCATAGGGAATCTTACTTTTCAACGAATTCAAATAAGCGCTGCTCACCACCGCCCTGTCGTCCGGGTGAACAACCGCAAGGAAGGCCTCGTAGGAAGGCTTGAAGCGCTTCAAATCCACCTCAAAAATACGGAAAATCTCCTCGGACCACCACAGCACGTTACTGATCAAATCCAGCTCCCAGTTGCCAAGATGAGACATACGCTGCGCCAGCGTGAGACGCGCCTCACTTTTTTTCAACGCCTCTTCGAAAATCTTACGCTCGGTAATATCCCTTGAAACGCCGAACACGCCAACAATTTCACCGCGATCACAGTGGATCGGATATTTTCGGATATTTACCCAGCCGTTCACCCCGTTTACCTGCACATACTCCTGCTCTACATTAACGGACGGTATCCCCGAGTAGATCAGCTTTTCCAACCGGTAACACTTATCTGCGAACTCTTCCGGAAATAAGTCATAATCAGTCTGACCGATTAAATCGGCCCAGTGATCGACCCGCGGACAAATCGATGCGAGTGCCTGACTGGCACCTGTAATAACGTGATTTTTATTTTTAAAGCAAATAAAATCGTCAGTGCTGTCCATCATGTACTTGAAATGAATGTCTGCGGATGCATTCTCAATATCGAATAAGGCTTTGGCGTCTTTGAGTATTAAGCGAAGTATCACACCGGACTCATTCGCAGACGACTTTTCAAAGTCAAGCCTTACAATACGAATTTGCCCGTTAGCTTGCCTCAGACGAATTGGAAAACCTCCGTATACAGGTGAATCCAAATTTAAAAAAAGCAGGCTTGCCAGATCGTCATCTTCAGGATGGATGCGATCCGGCAGGGAAATATGACCGGCCATAAAATTGTCTGGTGTAAACCCGAGCAATGCCTCGACCCCGCTACTGACAGACAATACAACGGGTGAATCTGACAGTAAAATATGAAGTTCTACACCCAAGCCATCGCATTCGGCGTGATTTATTTTGCCTTGAGCGCTATGGCCAAATGAAGGGGGGCTTTGTGTCATTTCTTGTGACCTCATCGATTTAGCAACGCCAGAAACACTTGCAAAAAACAGGTCGTGTCTTTTCGACACTGACACTGCGAGTATCGAATTTGACCTTAACGAACAGATCGCCCGGTTTTTTAATAAGTAAAAATACGGGGAGCCGGAAGTTGCCAGCATCAAATTTATCAGACCGCCTAACCATGCTATTCGCCAAATAGTATTTGTCGAGCAATCTAGTATGGCTTTAATAAAAAATCAAGTTATATATGACAGATACTTTTGGCGAAATAAATTGATGCGTTCCATCACTATAAATTTATTTGTTTACATTCTGACATCAATAAAACAAAAAGGACCTACAGCAATTAACTGTAAGCCCTTAATTTATATGACAAATTCTGGTAGGAACGAGCAGACTCGAACTGCTGACCCCTTGGATGTCGATTCGCCAATACAATCACAACCAACTGATTTTATTAACTTATTAATTAACCCCACATCCCCTTCAACCACTGTATTTTAATGTATTCAACAGCCCAGTCCCTTCAAATCTCCTTCAGAATTTGCAGTTGAGGATAAGAATTACATCGCCAGCAGCACCTGCTCAGCGACTGCACGCACTTCTTTTCTGCGGCCATGACCTGGAAATGGCATATCTTCCACCTCAACCAAACCGATTCGTTCCAACTCATCAATATCACGTTTAACCGCACTACGATCACGATGCAGTCGTTGCGACAAGTCCGTGATTGAACCAGAGCACGCTCTCACCTCGCGAAACAATACCAGCTTGGCTGTTGTAATCAGTCGCGCCAAATCTTCTGGATCTTCAAATGCAATTATGCGCTCACGAGAAATGCGCTTGCCCTGATCTGCAAGCTTGGCGATTTCCTTGCCACGCTTGAAAAAATCATCCGTGTTTGCGACTTGAATTGTCGTTTTCATTTCTTGCTCCTAAATGCCACCCAATCAGCTTGGAATCGATCTTCAATATCTTCAAAGGTCGTAAAATCAATCGGCTCGACCACTCCCATGAAATGCCGGTGATGAAAACCGTGAGCATTATCATAACCGACCACACGCCCGTTATCTCCCTGATAGATACCCCGATTGATGTATGCCAAATTGTAACGAACCACCCGCCCCGCTTCGTCTTCCCAAACTTCACGACGCAAAACGCCGTTCCCTTTTTTGAGGGACAATGACCATGAATCATCAGCAATTTTGGTTTCAGACATGACTCATGATATCACTGCTGATGTGAATTAGCATAGTATCACGCTGACTAACTGGGCTTAAATTCACTCAAGAAACGCTACATCTTCAGGAATTAACATGAGATTAGGCAATTTTTATTCCTAGGCATTGACCTGCTTTGATTAGTGCCAGAAGCAGCATAAGCAAAATGCTCTAACAGCTACTTTTGGCGAAATAAATTGATGCGTTCCATCACTATAAATTTATTTGTTTACATTCTGACATCAATAAAACAAAAAGGACCTACAGCGATTAACCGTAAGCCCTTAATTTATATGACAAATTCTGGTAGGAACGAGCAGACTCGAACTGCTGACCCCTTGGATGTCGACCAAGTGCTCTAACCAACTGAGCTACGCTCCTTTTGAAGAGGGCGCATTGTATCTGAAACAGATCAGAGGTTCAAATACAATCGCATCAATCGAGGAAAAAATACTTTACAACCTCACTAGCCGGAATAGGGCGACTGAACAAATAGCCCTGATACTCCTCGCAATTGAGCGTACGAATGAAATCCAACTGCTCCTGAGTTTCAACCCCTTCTGCTGTCACCTTCAGATTCAGGGCGTGCGCCAGCACTGCCGTTGCGCTGACGATGCTCGCATCGTCCGGATCCGTGACGATGTCACGCACAAAGGACTGGTCAATTTTAAGACTATCCAGCGGGAAATTTTTCAGGCGACTCAAAGAAGAATACCCCGTACCAAAATCATCCAAGGCCAGCCTGATACCGTCAGCACGCAATTGCTCAAGTATCTGAAGACCTGACTCGCCAGTACTCATCAACATGCTTTCGGTGATTTCCAGCATCAGGTAGCGCGGATCGAGCCCCGCCTCACGCAAAATCGTCACAACGCGGGCAGAAAAATTATCCTGCTTGAGCTGACGCGCGGACAAATTAACCGCGATCGGCACAATGTCATAGCCCTGCGCCTGCCACAATCGCGCCTGCAAGCAACTCTGGCGCAACACCCAGTCACCGATTTCATTGATCAGCCCCGTCTCTTCGGCAATAGGAATAAACACGGCAGGCGAAATAAATCCTAATTCAGGATGCTGCCAGCGCAACAATGCCTCCATACCGATCATCTTTCCGCTCAGCACGTTGACCTTGGGCTGGTAATACACGGACAGCTGTTGCTGAACAATGGCCACGCGCAGATAGGTTTCAAGCTTCAGCCTTTCGAGCGCCTTGCGATTCATATCCGGAGAATAAAACTTGAAATTGTTACGGCCATCATCTTTAGCCTGATACATCGCAAGATCCGCATTGCGCAGCAACTCGACCGACGTCTCGCCGTCATCCGGATAAATACAAATACCGATACTGGGCGTAATCGACAGCTGATACTCACCCAACGTGAATTTTTCGGTCAGCGACTCGATCATCTTCTCGGCGACGAAAATCACTTCCTCCGACGAATCAAGCTCACTCAGGAGAGCGAGAAACTCATCCCCCCCCAGCCTTGCGATCGTATCACTGCGCCGCAGACAGGTTTTTAGTCTTGCGGCAACCAGTTTAAGTAACGCATCACCGATATCATGCCCTAACGAATCATTGATATTTTTGAAGTAATCCAGATCGATAAACAGCACAGCAACCTTGAAATTATTACGCTGTGCAGACGAAAAAGCCTGCTCGATACGATCGCTCAGCAAATAACGATTAGGCAATCCCGTCAACATATCGTAATTTGCCAAATAGTTGATGCGCTCCTCCTCCTTCTTACGCTCGGTAATATCGAGGAAAACAGCCACATAATGACTGATCTGCGCTGTCTCGTCACGCAGCGCACTAATCGTCACCCATTCAGGGAAAATTTCACCATTTTTGCGTTTATTCCAGATTTCACCGCGCCATAAGTCGTTTGCTCGAAGCGTCTGCCAAAATGCCTCGTAAAATTCCGGCCCATGCCGACCAGAGGAGAGCAGCTTCGGACGCCGCCCTAACACTTCATCCGCCCCGTAGCCGGTAATATCTGTAAAAGCCTGATTTACCATGACAATATTTTGCTCAAAATCGGTAATCATGATCGCTTCAGTATTGCTTTCAAACACCTTGGCGGATAACCTTAAACCCTGCTCCGCTTCCTTGCGCTGCTTGATTTCGTGAGTCAAATTGGCGACCATGTCATGAATTGCCGTCGACAGGTGGGCGACCTCGCCCTCGCCCAAGCGGGCGGGCAATTCATAATCAAGTTCGCCCCCAGCCACTTTGTCGGCAGCCTGACTGATCAGTGAAATCGGCCGCGCAATACGGCCGGCCATCAACCAGCCCAACCAGGCGAACAGCAGACCCAAGGCTGCACCCACAAGCCAGATATGTTGCTGCAACTGACGTGCCGGCGCGAATGCCGTACTGACATCCTGCCGCACCAGACTGGCCCACCCCAGCCCCTGATACTCCCGGTAACCTGATGATTTTGAAAAACCAACCAGATAAGTTTTTCCGTCGTTCCATTTCACCAGCTGAGAACCACCACTCTGGTTTGTACTGATGATCTGCATTGCAGCAGGGGACAGATCAGCGAGTTTGCTCTGCGGCTTGGCGGGACCTGACAGCACCGTACCATCACGGCTGATCAGAAAAATGTCCTTGCCCGGCGTCTTTTTACTGTCGAGCACTTCCTCGGCCCAGCGCCAGAAAATATGCCCGCACAATACCCCCTGCAATACGCCTTGTTTATCCAACACAGGGGCGGCCACATCGACCAGATAAAACATTTCGCCACTGGGATTGGGCAACAGTTTAGAGAGCAGCAGCGCATCATGCACATCGCCGATATAAGTTTTATCGCGCCCCTTGCTGCACCAGGGGCGCTTACTCAAATCCTTGCCTTCCAGATATTGTCCGGTACCCACCAGCCCCACGCCTTTAGTGTCACAAATGCCAATCCACGCATAGGCGTTAAAGGTTGTCTGGAGCCGGGTCAGAATTTCTCGTTTGTGTTCAACAGGCGCCAGCGGATCACGAATTTCATTGAGAATCGCCGCATTCTGAATTTCGCGGCTGCGTTCGAACATACCGCGATCGAGCACATCCAGCGCATTTTTTGCACGCAGCTCAAAGGCGTTACCTTCGCTTTCCTCAATCTGCTTTTTACTGACATCCGCTGCATAAAAACCAATCGCAGCTGACAACAATAGAACCATCGTCGCCGACGCCAGACTGATTTGCGCACGCAAACTATAGCCGGGATGAAATTTCTTTAAGAATTTGTTCATACTCGTTTAATCCAAATAAAATTTTACTGACAGCAAACGCAGGTTGCGTTCATCACTCCGACGATCCTCTGTAGCCGCCCGAAGCTAAATTGTCAAAACGCGTAAATTCCCCACGGAAAGCCAGCGCAACCGTACCGATCGGGCCGTTACGCTGCTTGCCGATGATGATTTCGGCAATTCCCTTATCATCCGTCTCCTTGTTGTAGACTTCGTCGCGATAAATAAACAGAATCAAATCGGCATCCTGTTCGATCGCGCCGGATTCGCGCAAGTCTGACATGACCGGGCGCTTGTTGGGACGCTGTTCGAGAGAACGGTTGAGCTGCGAGAGCGCCATCACCGGACATTGCAACTCTTTAGCCAATCCCTTCAGACCTCGCGAAATTTCTGAAATTTCCGTCGCACGATTTTCGCTCGCCTTGCCTGCATTCGAACTCATCAGCTGCAGGTAATCGACAACAATCAGGCCAAGCTGACCATACTGGCGATGCAGCCGGCGCGCCCTGGCACGCAGATCCAGCGATGACAAAGCCGCCGTCTCATCAATAAACAAAGGCGCATCGTTGAGCTTACCCAGCGCATGAGTCAAACGGCCCCAATCGTCGTCCTGCAGCTTACCGGAACGCAAATCCTGCTGATTGAGCTTGCCGACAGAACCTAGCATACGCATCGCTAGTTGCTCGGCGCCCATTTCCATACTGAAAATCGCCACTGGCAACTTACTGTCCAGCGCAATATTTTCTGCAACATTGATTGAAAAAGCTGTTTTACCCATACTCGGTCGTCCTGCGACAATCACAAGATCACCGGGCTGCAAACCAGAAGTCATTTTATCCAGATCGGCAAAACCGGTCGATGTTCCTGTCACTTCGCTGGCATTGTCACGCCCGTACAGCGTCTCGATGCGCTCGACGACCTTAACCAGCAAAGGCGGCATACCGATAAATCCGGACTTACCCTTGGCACCGGATTCGGCGATCTCAAACACCTTGGCCTCAGCCTCATCGAGCAACTGGCCGGCATCGCGCCCGGTCGGGTTATAGGCGCTGGCGGCGATATCGGAACCGACCTCGGCCAGACGACGCATAACAGAGCGCTCCCGCACAATCTCACCATAACGACGAATATTGGCGGCGGACGGGACGTTCTGCACCAGACTGCCAAGATAAGAAAGCCCGCCGGCCTTATCGAGTTCATCACTGTTTTCCAGCGCTTCAGCCACGGTAATCACGTCAACCGGTTTGGCCTGTTCACTCATGCGCACGATGTGCCGGTAAATCAGCCGGTGCTCTCGACGATAAAAATCATCCTCACCAAGGAGATCCGTAATCTTGTCCAGCGCGGAAGACTCGAGCATCAGTCCGCCCAACACCGACTGCTCGGCTTCAACCGAGTGAGGCGGCAGCTTGATCTGATCGACTTGCGCGTCTGAATTTGAAAAAGTTTGCATGACTTGAATTATGGCGAATAAACGAGCGCTATTTTACCCTGCTGCGCGAAAAATTCTGGAATTAAAAAGGAATAGCTCCCCGCTGAGCACAGGCGAACTCGCGATGGGGCGTACTGCCACACACAGGCCTCTTTTTGCAGGACTGAACTACCCTCGCTCATTGTCAGCAAGCCGCGATTTTATTTTGATTAAACACCCGTTCATGCAATTGAGCAGTGCCGTCTTCAAAAACATGATTTTTTCATACCGTAAAACCTGACAATGACGTATCAACTGGGTGATTGACGGGTAACTTTACACAGAACCGGCTACCCTGCCCCTCCCCCCCAGATTCCGCCCAGATTTCACCGTGATGATGCTCAACAATTTTTCGGCACAACGCCAAGCCGATGCCGGTTCCCTCGTAGTCATCCCGCGTCTGCAAACGCTGAAATACTTTAAACAGGCGATTGATCTGCTCAGGATTGATTCCGACTCCGTTATCCTCAATACATAAAGTCCACTCGTCCGTATCAATTTTACTCGTAACCGAAATTTTTACCGCCCGACCGGCAACGCGATATTTAACCGCGTTTCCAATCAAATTCTGAAATAAGCGCACTAACTCATCCCGGCTGGCAAAGAGTTTGGGCCACGCTCCTGCAATACTCACGTCCGCCTGCGCATCGAGAATGTCTGGCTGCAAATATTTCATAGCCTCATCGAGCGCCCCCCGACAATCCACCGGAATAAACGGATCTGCCGATCTGCCGATCCGTGAATAATCCAGCAAGGCTTCGAGCATACAATCGATGCGCTTCGCACCATCAACGGCATAATTAAAATAGCTGCGCTTTTCATCGTCGAGTGAGCCTCCCAATTCGATCTCAAGCAATTGCAAATAGCTGGAAATCATCCGCAAGGGTTGGCGCATGTCATGCGATACCGCGTAACTAAATTGCTCCAACTCTGCATTGGTGCGTTTCAATCTTTCCTCGGCGTTCTTACGTTCTGCTATGTCGCGTGACGCATTCCACAGTACAGGAACTCCACCATAATTAACCGCCTTGGCACTGATCTCAACGTCGATAATGGTGCCATTTTTTCGACGATGGCGGGTCTCAAAAATATTGCCTGCTGCGAAATTCTCTTTCAACTTCTCAGCGAGCGCCTGAAGGGAAAAATTCGCGTCCCACTGCGCCACATTCATTTTCAGCAACTCATCCCGACTGTAACCCAGCATATGGCAAAACATGTTGTTTACTTCTACGACATTACCGCCGGCATCAAGTAAATGTATCCCATCGCCGGCAGTTTGCATCAACAGCTCAAATTTCTCCTTGTCTTTCGCAACGGACAGCACCTCCTGCAAACGCTGCTCATCGGATATGTCCTGTAACGTTCCCGAAACACGAATCACCAGTCCTGCGTCATCCCGCACCCCTGCACCGCGCAACTGCGCAAAACGAGGACATTCGGAATGGCTGATCCTCACTTTCAATTCAAACGGCTCTCCGCCCTGCTGCAAACGACGCATCGCCTCTTCAACAGCTTGCCGATCCTGAATCTGCATACGGACGAATACATCGTTCAGCGAGTAGGCGCGCTTATCCGGCAGATCAAAAAATTGCAAAACCTCCCTTGAAAACTGACACTCATCAGTTGATGGATTCCAGTCCCATCGCCCGAGGCGAGCCAACTGTTGCGCCTGCAATAAAGCCGCTTCGTTATCTTTTAGCTTGCGGAATAACAAATTGATCGGATCGGTCAGACCTGTCACGACAACCGCCTTATAAATGAAATAAAATGCGACAATTTTCAGCAGGTGCCCGATCTGATTCATCGCGTCGTTCATCCCCACTGATTTGTATTGCGTAAAACACATCTCCATGAGGATGGTTACGGCAATCGACCAGACAACCAATCGCAGCACTCGCTCATCAAAAAACTGCTTCCTTTGTATGAGCATAACCAGACTCAGCAACAGCATGCCGGAAATCAGGTACTCCATGATTTTTTTAAAGGGCGTCAAACCCTGCCCGGGCACAAAGCATTCTGGGAAAATTTTAAAGTAGACAATCGAGGAAACTAACAGCGTTGTGGCTATTAAAAACACGATCAGAAGAAAGTTTCGGCTTAGTTTTTTTCCGTTGCTCAAGAAATAAAGACCAATCACCATGCTGATTGATTCCATCGCTCTGGCCGCGATCCAAAATTGAGGCGCGTAATAGTCGTAATCTTTTAAAACCCCCATCCCCTTATAAGAAAGGGTATGCAGGATATCGATAAAACCGATGAATAAATACGCAACCCCAATAAACAAGAGGTATTGGTTTTGAATGGATTGCCAGCAATTGATAGCGATAATAAATATCGTAATTGCGATAATTACGCTGAATAGTTCAGCTAAATTATGGAACAGCAGATAGTTATAATAGGTAGTGAGGTGGACGCCGAACAGGACAAAAAATCCGATGATGACTTCACTCCAGCTGAAATCATGCCTGTCAAAGACAAGTGAGTAGGATTTACTGCTCTGTATCATTTTCGCTCCGGATCAGGAAATGAGCGCCACTTCTGCATTCACCCGCGGATTGTAGGTCAAATCCCACCCCGTGTGTATCTCGGATTAACTATGATGCAAAATTGAGCCCCTTCATTTCGTCCGATCTAAAACTGCCGGGCGTCGGACATAAGTGCCCGCGATTGAAAAGATACCCGAATTTAGGACAAAAAAAGTCCCCGAATTTCTTCGGGGACTCATTTTTAATACAGTTTATTCAGCTGTTATTCAATCCTCTGCAGAGTAATTACTCACTGTGCAGATTCATATACCAGCTGCAAAGCAACTGCTTAGTGCTCGCCTAAAACAGAAACAGTGATTTCCACTGTAACATCGGTGTGCAACTGAATGCTGACGGTGTAATCGCCAACTGATTTCAGATGACCATCAGCAGTGCGAACCTGCGCCTTGTCGACTTCGAAACCGGATGCAACCAGCGCTTGAGCGATGTCTGCATTGGTAACAGAACCGAACAAACGACCATCAACACCGGCCTTTTGCGAGATTTGTACGGTTGTGCCGGCCAGCTTTTCGCCGCGTGCTTGCGCATCAGCCAGCTTGGCCTTGTCAGCTGCAATGATTTCAGCGCGGCGCACTTCGAATTCAGCCATGTTAGCTGTCGTAGCGCGCTTTGCCTTGCCTTGCGGGATCAAGAAGTTACGAGCGTAACCGTTCTTGACATTAACAACATCACCCAAAGAACCCAGGTTGATGACTTTTTCCATCAAAATTATTTGCATGTCCGATACTCCTAGTGCAAATCAGTATAGGGCAGCAAAGCCAGGAAACGCGCGCGCTTCACGGCAGTGCTCAATTGACGCTGGTAGCGTGTCTTGGTACCGGTGATACGTGCTGGAATCAGCTTGCCATTTTCAGAGATGAATTCCTTCAGGATATTCACATCTTTGTAATCTACTTCTGCGATCTTCTCAACTGTGAAGCGGCAGAATTTGCGACGCTTGAACAGATTGTTGCGAGAAAAACGCTTCTTTTTGTCATCAGTACTTTTGCTAGATGGACGAGCCATGATGTTCCCTTTTACCAAATGTTGATAAACCCAACCGGTGCGCAAGCGCGAACCCGGCTAAGCGACCAGATTTAAGCTTCTGCGCTTTCTTCTTTAGCCTGAACAACCTCTTCACTCAGCACTGAACGGGATTTTTCTTCCTTCATCATTGCCGATGGAACGGTAACAGCAGCCTTGGTCTTAACGGTCAGATGACGCAGAACGGCATCGTTGAAACGGAACGCGTGTTCCAGTTCATCCAAAATTTCCTGATTGCATTCGATATTCATCAGCACGTAATGGGCTTTGTGAATTTTTTGAATTGCGTACGCCAGTTGACGGCGGCCCCAATCTTCCAGACGGTGAATCTGACCGCCCTTTGCTGTTACTAATGTGCGATAACGCTCGATCATTGCAGGCACTTGCTCGCTTTGATCAGGATGCACGATAAACACGATTTCGTAATGTCGCATTACATCTCCTTGTGGTTATAAACGCCCCCCGCCATGCGAGACGGTGGAGCAAGGCTGCAAAACCGACGATCGGCCTTACAGGGGCGCGGATTATAACAGAATCCAGGAAATGGTCAATTGATAATGGATAATTTTCAACTGTCAATTATCCATTACTTCACTCTTCCAGCAAATCGAGTTTTTTAGCCAGCCACTTGGTCGTGGTCGCCTGCAGCAAGATGGTCATCAGTATCGCGATAAAGGTGACCGAGGCGATAATCTGCGCGCCCGGCGCCTTCATGCCAACCAGCATACCGGCCAGTGCACCGGGAATCACGCCGGTCTCCCGCGTCCAGCACATAAACAGCAACTCCTTGATACTCCATTTCGCGCGACGATCGGGCAATGCGCATAAAAATACCGTCGCGGGACGCGCCACCAGCATAAACACCACCACGACAGCAACACCTGCCCACAAATACTGGTTCATCAGCGTAAAGTCGACTTGCGTACCGAGCAAAATAAAAATGAACATGCGCATAATCAGCGCCGTAGTCATCACAAAGTCTTCCAGCTGATGACTCTCGGAACGCGAGCGTTTAAAGCCCAGCGACTCGACGTTCCCCAGCATGATGCCAAACACGAAAACAGCCATAAATCCGCTCGAATGCAGACCATCGGCGCTCATATACGCACCGATCACCGCCATCAGTGTGACTACAGGGGCAAACTCAGCCAGAAAATCGTATTTTTCGTGCGCGATAAATACCGCTGCCAGATAGCCTAACACCCCGCCGATTGCAATACCGAACAAAGACTGCTTGAGCAAATCGAGCAGCGCATCGCCTGCCGAAAACTCCCCCGCCCCCATCGCCACCCCCAGCACGGTGAAGGTGATAATCGCACCCATTGCATCGTTAAAGGCCGACTCGGTCATGACCGCCTGAGCGACACGCTCTTTAATTTTTACCTGCTTGAATACGGGCACCAGCGTCGCAGGATCGGTGGACGCGAGCACAGAACCCAGCAACAGTGCCACGATAACAGGCAGGCCGAGAAAGTACCAGGCGGCAAGCCCTGTTATGCCAGCCGTAATCAGCACACCGATCGTTGCCAGCACGACCACCGTGATCCACACTTCATTGAGCACGCGAAGTTTAATCGATGCCCCGCCATCGAAGAGAATGTAGCTCGACCCAAAAATTAAAATCAACTGATTGGCAGCGGAGTCCGCTTTAATGTCGACAAAGTCGAGCACGCCCGGGCCGATCAGCATCCCCGCCAGCAAAAAAACCACCACATCGGGGACACGCACCAGTCGCGCCAGAAGACCTGAAAACGTACCCAAACCCAAAACAATGCCGAACAGCAGCAGCGTGTGTTTGGCAATTTCCAGAGAAGCGGATGATTCCATTTTTATTACTCCAACAACCTTAGCCGTTTAAAATTTACAACCGAACGATCCGCACAACCTTGCTCGGACATCGACAAGCAGAACCGTAAATACCCTAATTTCTGTGACGGTTTTGGTTAAACCGCACATGTTCGCTATCGTCCCGACACCATGGCATGAACTGCGCTTATTTTTCCGGCGATCTGCTGCAAAGGGAGCTCTTCACAGACCGCCCCCAACTTCATCGCCTCCTTAGGCATGCCATACACCACACAGGAATCTTCATTTTGACCCAGCGTATACGCACCGGCATCGCGCATCTCTTTCAGCCCTCTGGCACCATCGTCCCCCATCCCCGTCATGATGATCCCGAGCGCGTTCTTGCCGGCAAATTTGGCTACCGAACGGAACAAGACATCGACTGACGGACGATGCCGGTTGACAAGCGGCCCCTCAACGATTTCGACGTGATATTGCGCACCGCTGCGCTTGAGCAGCATGTGCTTGCCTCCCGGCGCAATCAAGGCGCGACCCGGAATCACGCGGTCATTGTTTTTAGCCTCCAGCACCTCGATCTGACACAGGCTATTCAAGCGCTGGGCAAAGGCTTCGGTAAACATCTCCGGCATATGCTGCACGACCACAATCCCGGCACACACACGCGGCAACGCGGTCAACACCGCTTCCAACGCCTGAGTACCGCCGGTTGACGTCCCGATGGCCACGATCTGTTCGGAAGTCATCCCTAAACGGGCCATTCCCGGTGGCGGCAAAATCGCGTCCGCATTGAGCTTTTGACTGGGCACAGGCGGCCTTTGCGTGGTATTGGTCAGGCGGCGCATATTCGCACGCGCGGCCGCCTTAACCGCCCCCACCAGATCATTGGACGCATCTTCCTGCAAGTAGCGTTTCACGCCCATCTTGGGCTTGGTAATGATGCTGGTCGCGCCCGCCGCCAGTGCCTGCATGGTCGCCTGCGCGCCTTTTTCGGTCAGCGTAGAACAAATCACCACCGGGGTCGGACGTTCGCTCATGATCTTGTTCAGAAAAGTCAGTCCGTCCATACGCGGCATTTCGATGTCGAGCACAATGACATCCGGCCACTGCACCTTCATTTTTTCCATCGCAAAAATCGGATCCATCGCCGTCGCATACACCGTAATGCCCGGATCAGATTCTAGCACCTGCTTGACAACCTCACGCACCACAGCAGAATCATCAACAACCAACACTTTAATTTTACTCATTTTTTTCCTGAATTTCTGTGATCAACATGAACCAGACCCACTTCGCCGCTCCATACGTCGAATATCACCTTGCGATGACCAAAGCTGCCCAGATGATCGTAATCAAGCGTAAAACCGTATTGATTCAACAGGCGGTGCGCACACTCGATATTCTGAAAACCGATGTCGGTGGAACTCGCCGCCCGCCCGCCGAACATATTGCCGCCGCCATAAATATGCACCTGATAACTTGCAGGTTTAGTGCAACGCCGCGCTATTTCCTGCATGAACAGCGCCATCGCTTCCTCGCCGTATTTGCCATCGAGCGGCAAATTTCCTCGCAGCTTATTGCGACTGGGCAGCATAAAATGACACATACCGCCGTGCGCAAGAGTCGGATGCCACAGCACGATAGAGACACAGGAACCGAGCAAGGTGGTGATGCGCAAGCGCCCCTCTCCGAAGCAAAAATCGCCCGGTTTCAGATAAACCTCACGCTCAGGCGTGACACCACTCATACTCAGGGTTTTCTATAAATGGTGGGTTTTACCAAAGTCAGCACATTGGTAATCCCGTTCAACGACTCCGAATGCCCCACGATCAGATAGCCGCCAGATTTTAAGCTGCGTATCAAATTGGCCACCACGCGCTGCTTTGTCGGAATATCAAAATAAATCAGCACATTACGCAAAAATATCACGTCGAAATCGCCCATTTTCTTCATACCCTCGACATTCAGATTGAGCTGTTCGAAGCCCACATGCTGACGCAATTTCTTATCGATCAAAAAGGTACCTGCCTGATCATCACGCCCTTTTAGGCAAAACTTCTTCAGGTAGGGCACATGTATTTTTTCAGCTTCGGCCATACGGTAATGGCCGCGCCGTGCATGCTCCAATACGGAATGACTGATATCGGTGCCGAGTATCTCCCATGCACCTTCCACCCCCAGTTTATCGGCCAGCACCATGGCAATGGTATAGGCCTCAGCACCGATGGAGGCTGCCGCACTCCACACACGGTAGACATCGCCGCTCGCGATGCTTTTTGGCACGATCTGTTTGAGAAATTCGAAATGCTGGGGCTCTCTGAAAAAGTACGTTTCATTCGTGGTCAACAGATCGACCATGAAGCGCAACTCATCGGCATGCGCGGGATCGGTGACATATTTAAAATATTGCGTGTAGGTATCGAGTCCCAACGCACTCAGCCGTTTGGACAAACGACCGGTCATCAATACTTTTTTCGCATCGGAAAGAGAGATGCCGGCAATATCGTAGAGCAGACCGCTCAAACGTTTAAATTCCGTATCGTTAATTTCGTAACTCATCGATCACGCCTAAAATTGCAGAGCCTGACTCAGGGAGCCTACCTCTTCCATTGCTTCATTGAGAATACGGCTGAGGGTTTCCTCGCCGATCACCATTTCAATCTGAGCCGTCTGCATCTGTCCCGCCGCCATACCGTCAAGCTGATGCAATGGGGAAGTCACAGGACTCAGCTCTTCAGCGAGCAGCAGTGTATCGGCCATGGTCTCCGGCGGCATGGCCAAAAAACCCTCCCAGAACACGTCCATTTCATCCGAAACGGCCTCAGGAATTGAGAGTTTTTTGAGTACCGCACGGCCTACTATCTCCTCGCCGTAATCCATCCAGTCGGAAAAATCGCCTTCTAGCAGACCGGGGAATTCATCCGCCCTCGACAACATATAAAAACCGCCGATTTCGTGAATGATGCCCGCAAACATCGCCGTTTCCGGATTCTGCAAGGTGACGTGCCGCGCGACAACCTGCGCTAAAGCAGCGACATGCGCCGTGTGCTGCCAGAGCTGATTCACCAGTTCACGATGGCGCGGATCGGTCGACACGCCGGCCATCTGCCGCGCGACCAGCGCCATCACAAGTGAGCGTACCACATTAAATCCCAGCCGCATGACGGCAATCTCCACATCTGAGATCTCATGCCCGGAACGGTTGTAGAGCACGGAGTTGGCGATAGCAATCACCCGCGCAGCCAGAAGCGGCTCAGCCTGTATCAGACGGGCAGCGACATCAAGCGAGCAATCAGGATCATCGAGCGCCTGACGCAGTTTTAGGGCCAGTTGCGCACCCGTCGGGAAAGCCAGTTCACCTTTGGCAACATCGAGTGCGATTTGCTTGAAAATTTCACGTTTATTCATGGTGCGCATCATACATCCATTACACTGTATTTTCGTGACTCACATCATACCGCGAAGTGACATATCCCTGTAGAATGACCGCGTTAACTCAATGTGAGCTAACTCACTTCCGAACAGATAAACCATGATTCATCAGACAGGCAAGGATTTTGAGCGTATCGCCCGTAATATCAACCCCGGCGGCTGGGCAATCGAGGCGGAACGTCCGATCTCGACGCTATTGGGTTCCTGCGTTGCCGTCTGCCTGTTTGATCCTGTCCTGAAAATTGGCGGGATGAACCATTTTTTGCTGCCAACCACCAGTACCGGCAACACCGACATTGATGTGATCCTCAATGGAGACTACTCGATGGAAGTACTGGTCAACGGACTGCTTGGCAAGGGTGCAAAAAAGCCCCGCCTGCTGGCGAAAGCTTTCGGCGGCGGCACCATCATCAGCTCGATACGCATGGCGATCGGCGAGCGCAATGCGGCATTTGCCAATGAATGGTTGCAGCGCGAAGGCATCAAGCTGGTTGCCTCTGACTTTAACGGCCCCTGGTCGCGCAAAGTGGTGTTTGTTCCGCAGAATGGCGATGCCTACTGCCGGCGGATTCCCACCACGCAAGCCAGCGCCATCGATGTCGCGCGCGCCGAACAGGAATACGAACGCATGCTGACCGAGAAAAAGAAAACAACCGTGAAAAAAATCGAGCTGTTTTAAACCGACAGCACCGATAAACTTTAATCGACAATACTGTGAATAATCGAACCCTTGATTCCGGCTTCAAGTCCTTACAACTAAAGACAAAGTTTTTGCTGATCGTTAACAGCATTACTTTTCTGCTGCTGTCGTTTGCAACCGTTGTACTGTACCAATCGATCAAGCACATCATGCTCGATTCCGTGCAACAGCGCGCGGAGGAAATCGCCAATGAAGTCATCGACGGCGCCAACATGCTGATGGTAACCGGACAAATCTCCAGGCACGAAAACATCACGCTGCTGCTTAAAAAAATTGCCAGCGCGGGCAATGTCAGCAAGCTCAATCTGATACGCACCGAACAGGTTGCACGGCAATTCGGCCCGGGCAGCATAAACGAGAAAATCGTTGATGAAATACAGCAAGGCGCAATTCGCGACAAGCGCCCCTCCTATACGTATATCGAACGAAATGGCACCCGACTGTTCCGCGCAGTAACCCCCTATGTGGCCAGCCATAACTTCCACGGCACCGATTGCCTCTCCTGCCACAAAGTCGAGGCGGGCACTGTCAACGGCATCTCCGACATTGAGATTGACCTGAGCGACGATTTAAAGCTGTTAAACAACATCGTACTGTCGCTGATCGCAGGCCAGTTCATGTTGCAGCTCGTGCTTTTCTTCCTGATCAAATGGGCTGTGCGCCGCTTCGTCGTGACCCCGCTCAACGAAGCCGTTGAGGTTGCAAACCGGATTACCGAGGGTGATCTTTCAGTTAAGATTAAAGTCGTCAGCGACGATGAAACCGGCAAACTATTGCTGTCCATGCAGCATATGAGCGTCACCCTTAACCGCTTCATCAATGACATGACCTGTGCACTGGAACAAATCACCCGGCAGAACGGCGACATCGAATTCATCGAAGAAGCAGGCCTCAAGGGCGAATTTTTAAGATCAGTACAGCTCACGAATGGCGCGTTACAACTAATTTCAGTACACCGAAAACAAATACAAGATGATCTGTTCCGCGGCAAACTCGATGGCATCAACAGCACAGGCCTGCTCGACAACCTTGGTCACAGCCAGGAAGACTTAATGGAAGTCGCGCAAGTGGTGGACAGTCTGTCCGCCTTTGCCAGCCAGTCTGCTCAAGCGGCCGAGGCAGGTGCAGAAGAGTCCAGATCCGCTACGGCACAGATAGAACACTTGTCGGTACAGTCCTCCGCGCTCGAACAGGCCGTCAATCTTCTAAGCGAGGAAGGAAACAAGGCGCTCGACGCCACACAGCAGATCGATGTCATTGTCAAAAAAGTCAACCTGCTTGCACTCAACGCGGCCATTGAAGCGGCCCGGGCCGGCGAATCAGGCCGTGGTTTCGCTGTGGTTGCCGACGAAGTCCGCAAATTATCGGAAATGACGGCGGTGTTTTCCAGCGACATCCGCCTGTCGCTCACCGCCGTGGCCACGGAGGCTACCCGCATGCAAGGTTCGGCACACTCGATGAGTGCGACCACACAGCGCTCGCTGGAAAGCACGTATCGTGTCAAAGAAAAACTGGATCAGGTAAGCACTGCCGCCGCTACATCAAGCACATCATCGATGCTTGCCAAATCGCTGACCGTCGCCTCGCTGGCAAAAATTGACAGCTTTACCATGAAACAGGTGGCCTACCGGCAGGCGCGTGAAAAAACGGCATTCCATGCCAGCGAACTGCATTTCGCCAGCATTGATGCGCTGATAGACCAGGTGCCAGAAACGCACAAAAACACCCTACGCATGCAGGCCACAAAAATGACCCAGTCTATCGATAGCGCCGTCCAATCGCTGCAGGCCGGCAATCAGGGCAGCGAAGTTTTTGAGTTGATGGAGCGCGCTAATCAGGAACTGACGGATGCGATTGATGCTGCGCTTGCCAGCGTACGTTCGGCAACTGACAAGATTCAAGACAACGGTGTTAAGATCGATCTGTTTTAGCCTAAAATCTGCCACCGGCCTCAAAGCGGGTGCTATGATTATCGCCTGATTAAGTTTAACTTGCCGGCTCACAGGGAGGAAAAATGTTGTCTATCAAGCCGCACGCGACCAAAATCCGGCCTTTGGCACATGAACACTGAGTTAAAACCGCTACTGCTAAGACAATTGCACAAGTTGGGGCTTGATGCCGGGCAGCCGCCCGACCTCAACGGCTGGCGTGATCTGTTGTCTGTCATCGAACAAACCTACCATGAAGCCGAACAGGATCGCTATGTGGCGGGACGGTCACTCGCCGTTTCATCAAATGAAATGAGCGAGCGCTACCGGCGTCAGCGGCATAACGATGAAGCGCGTCTGCGCACACTGCTTAACACGATCAAGGATCTGGTCTGGCTCAAAGACCCCCAAGGAGTCTATCTGGCCTGCAATCCGATGGTCGTGGGACTCTTAGGCGCGGTGGAATCACACATCATAGGCCGCACCGATTACGACTTTATAAACCGCGAACAGGCTGATTTATTTCGGGAACATGATCGCGCTGCCATCGATAGCGGTACCGTATGCATCAATGAAGGATGGCTGACTTTTAAAGATACGGGCTATTGCGGCCTGTTTGAAACCTCTAAAACACCGGTATACGACGATGCAGGGCAACTGATCGGTGTATTTGGCATCGCGCGCGACATCACACAACGCAAACGGGATGAGGCAGCCTTAAAAAACAGCGAGCAGCAGGCGCGCAATCTGATTGACAGACTGCAGGTCGGCGTCTTGCTGCAATCTGCAAACGCCGAAATTGTACTGTGCAATCAGATCGCACTCGATCTGCTGGGACTCTCCGAAGCACAGCTCTTGAGTAAATCCTCTTTTGATCCGGACTGGAACATTATCCACGAAGACGGCTCACCCTTCCCGGGCAGCGAACATCCGGTACCTTTGTCGATTGCGACTAAACGACTGGTTCACGATGTCGTGATGGGGGTCTATCGTCCCGCACAACGCGATCGCGTCTGGCTGCTGGTCAGTGCCGCACCGCAGCTGAATCAAAACGATGAAGTTGAACAGGTGATATGCACCTTCGTCGACATCACAGAACGCAAGAAAATGGAGGAGCGGCTAGAACTGACCCAGTTTGCCAGTGACTATGCGCCTGACAGCATACTCTGGCTGGATGAGCAGGCGCGCATCTGCTACGCCAATGAAGCCGCCTTACATTGTCATGGCTTTAGCAAAGAAGAATTACTGTCGATGACAATACACGACCTGGATCCCGACTTCCCCCCGGACGTGTGGCTGGCACACTGGCATGAATTACAACACAAGGGCGGCATCACCCTTGAAACGCGCCACCGCCGGCGCGACGGATCTGTTTTCCCGATTGAAGTCTCGGCGAATTTCGTCAAATTTGGCGATAAAGAATACAACATTGCTTATCACCGCGACATCACAGAACGCAAGCAATCGGAGGCCGCACTGCGCTACAGCGAACAGCGATTACGCGACGTCAGCGAAGCGTCCGGCGAGTATCTGTGGGAAATCGATATCAATCGGGGCTATACCTATGTCTCGAACCGCTCGATCGATGTCAAAGGATACACACCGGATCAATTGCTGGGCCACGCACCTGCTGAGTTTATGCCACCCGAAGAGGTTGAGAAGGTAGCCCGTATCGTCAACCTCGCCATCAGTAAAAACCAACCCTTCAAATTACAACATCGCAACATCACACCGAGCGGTGCGATCCTATGGGAAGAAGTGAGTGGCGTCCCCTATCATGACGATGCCGGAATCCTGCTTGGACTGCGCGGTACAGGCCGGAACATTACCGGACGTAAATTAAAGGAAGAGCAGCTCAGGGTTGCCGCAGCCGCTTTTGAAACGCATGAAGCCATTATGATCACCGATGCCCGCGGCACGATCATTAAAGTCAATCAGGCATTTCAGCGCATCACCGGCTACAGCGAGGAAGAAGTACTGGGAGAAAATCCACGTATCCTGAGTGCCGGACGTAACGACAAATCGTTCTATACCGAGATGTGGCAACAACTGACTACGCGTGGCAGATGGCGGGGCGAAATATGGGACAAACGCAAGAGCGGACATATTTACCCGAAATGGATGACCATTACGGCCGTGCGTGACGACAACGGAGTGACGACCGAATATGTCGCTATCTTCAGCGACATCACACAGCGCAAACAAGATGAAGATGAAATTCGCAATCTGGCATTCTACGATGCACTGACCCGGCTGCCTAACCGCCGCCTGCTGCTCGATCGTTTACACGCTGCGCTATCGGCCTCAGCACGCAGCAAGCGCTTTGGTGCGGTGCTGTTTCTTGACATGGACCGTTTCAAAACACTCAACGATACTTTAGGACATGATTACGGCGATCTGTTGCTGACTCAGGTAGCTGAACGCATCAAGCTGTGCGTGCGTGAAATCGATACCGTTGCTCGCTTAGGCGGGGATGAATTTGTCGTACTGATCGAAGAAATTGCTCCTGTTGCCGAAGAAGCTTCCAAACATATTGCCATTATCGCCGAAAAAATCCGCAGTGCACTCGCGCTCCCGTACCGCCTCAAGAACGAACATCATCACAGTTCGCCCAGCATCGGTGTCTGTTTATATAGCGGCGATGAGGAATCCACGGACGATTTACTCAAACACGCGGATATCGCGATGTATCAGGCCAAAAATTCCGGTCGCAATGCCGTGCGTTTTTTTGATCCGCTGATGCAACAGGTCGTCGAATCGCGCGTCACGCTGGAAAACGACTTGCGCCACGCACTGCCCAATGAGCAGCTACAACTGCACTACCAAATCCAAGTCGACGATAATCATCGTGCAATCGGCGCAGAAGCACTGGTACGCTGGACACACCCGATACGCGGCATGGTCTCGCCCGCGCACTTCATTCCGGTTGCCGAGGAAAGCTCACTCATCATAGCGATCGGCGAATGGGTTCTGGACACGGCCTGCCGACAACTGGCTGTATGGGCGGATTCTCCGCTGACCTGCAACCTGACGCTGGCGGTCAATGTCAGCGCACAGCAATTCAAACAGACCGGATTCGTCGAACACATCGCGGAGCTCATACAAACGTACTCCATTGTGCCGCAACGTTTAAAACTGGAACTCACTGAGAGCGTGGTGCTGAACGATGTCAATGACATCATCCAGAAGATGCATGCCTTGAAAGTCCACGGCATCAGACTGTCGCTGGACGATTTCGGCACCGGCTATTCATCGCTTTCCTACCTGAAAAATTTACCGCTGGATCAGCTGAAAATCGACCAGAGTTTTGTACGCAATATCGCAACCGATGAAAACGATGCCGTGATGGTCAAAACCATCATCGCGATGGCAAAGAATTTCCGGCTGAACGTGATAGCCGAAGGGGTTGAAACAGAGGCGCAACTGGCGTTCTTAAAACAGAACGGCTGCATGTGCTATCAGGGCTATTACTTTGGGAAACCCATACCGATAGAACAATTTCAAAACCAGCTTGAAGCGCTATCAAAAACCGTCTGATTGAAATTGGGCCGGAAAATCCGGCCCAATTGTTTTAGAAACGCTCGAAATCCTGCTCGTCAGGTGTCCCGCTGCGGCTCAATCAAACAGACAACTCCGATACACCGGCTGCCTGCCCCAGCATAGATAATTCGTCGACCGACAAAACTTTATCCGCATTAAGAATAATGACAAACTTCCCGGCAATTTTCCCCATTCCCTTAATGAAATCCACCCGGATTTTAGCGCCGAAAGCCGGAGCCGGCTCAATTTCGGCAGTCGGAATTTCCAGCACTTCCGAGACGCTGTCCACCATCACCCCGATGTCCTGACGCGTTTCATCGCTGCCCTCGACTTCAATGATCACAATGCAGGTGCGGCGCGACACCTCGGTTTTACTGCGACCGAAACGCACCGCCAGATCCACCACCGGCACCACGCTGCCGCGCAGATTGATCACCCCGCGTATGAAACCCGGCATCATCGGCACTTCAGTCAGACTGCCGTACTCGATGATTTCCTTGATGTTGAGAATAGCGATGGCAAACATTTCGCCGCTCAACAAAAAGGTCAGATACTGATGATCATCGAGGACTGCGCTCACAGCCGTATTCGCAGCAACCGGCAGATTTTTAGCTGTACTCATGTTCATTCACCTCAGAAACGTTCAAAGTCTTGCTCGTTGGGCGCACCACTGACATATTGATTTGCCTTTCTGGCAGGCGCACGTGCAGACTGTGCCGGTACGCGTGAAACATGGCGCGCCGATGTCAAAACTTGTGCGGAGGAGTCGTTCAGTTTGAAGAAGGTCATCACTGACTGCAACTGTTCGGCCTGACTGCTCATTTCTTCAGCTGTTGCCGCCAGCTCTTCCGAAGCAGAGGCATTTTGCTGGGTAGTCTGGTTCAGCTGCCCCATCGCGCTGTTGATTTGCCCCACGCCGCTTGCCTGCTCACTCGAGGCTGACGCAATCTCCTGCACCAGATCGGACGTCTTGTTGATCGAGGGCACCATCGCCTCCAGCAGCTTGCCGGCTTTTTCAGCCATGCTCACACTGCTGCCAGCCAGCTCGCCAATTTCCTGAGCGGCCACCTGTGAGCGTTCAGCCAGCTTTCGCACTTCAGCCGCCACCACCGCGAAACCCTTGCCGTGTTCGCCGGCGCGCGCCGCTTCAATCGCCGCATTCAGCGCCAGCAGATTGGTCTGGTACGCGATATCGTCCACGATACCGATCTTGCCCGCGATCTGCTTCATCGCCGTCACGGTGTTTTCCACCGCCTGACCGCCTTCGGTCGCCTCGCGCGCGGCCTTACCGGCCATCCCGTCGGTGACCTTGGCATTTTCGGTATTTTGATCAATCGATGCGGTCATCTGCTCGATCGACGCGGTCGTCTCTTCAACGCTGGCCGCCTGCTCGCTGGACGATTGCGACAGCGATTGCGCAGTAGCACTGATTTCTTCCGAGGCGCTAGCCAGAGAATCGGCATTGCCGCGCACGGCGGTGATAATTTCGGTCAGCTTAGCCACCATATTCTGCATGGCACTGAGCAACTGTCCGGTTTCATCGGTTGACTCCACCACAATCTTGACGTTCAGGTTACCTTCGGACAAGTTATTGGCCACCTTCACGGCTTCATCCAGCGGACGGGTGATACTGCGGGTGACCCAAAAGGCAAAACTCAGCGCGATTAAAATAGCCGCCAGCGACAACACCAGAATCAGACTCTTCGCGCCCTCTGCCGCCGTATTCGCTTCATTGCCGGTCTTGGTCATCAAAGCTGACTGAAACTCAACCAGCGCTGAGACGGCCTTGATGTAATCCCCTTGCGATTTGCGAATTTTGCTGATCATAAATTCAACAGCTTCATCGCGTTTACCGGCTTTTTGCAATTCAAGGAATTTGTTCTGATCGTCGACATACACTTTACGGGCATCGAGTGCCTCAGCCAGTACTTTCTTCCCGTCATCCGAATGAATGGTTTTTTCCAGCTTGTCGAAACGATCAAGAATAACCTTGCGCGCCTCCATCAATCGATCCAGTTCCTTCTGCACTTCATCGGGCTTAACCAGCAGCGAATTGCGCATGGACCGAGCAATCACGTTAATTTGATCGATGATGTCATTGGCCATCACCGTCTTGGGAAACTTATCATTGATCACATCGCCGATTTCCGTACTGATCTGCGTTAAACGCAGATAAGACACCACAGAAATGGTCGCCAGCAGTAGCACCATCAAACCAAAACCGATTCCAAGACGAACACCGATACGTAAATTTTTAAACATCACTCACTCCTTAGGACAAATAATTAAACGGGTTGCTATGCTGCCTGAATCCTGTTTTGCTGCACGGTTGCCAAAGCCACCAAAGACTGCACATCGAGTATCAGTGCGACCTCGCCTGACCCCAGAATAGTAGACCCCCCTATCCCTTTGATATGTTTGAAAATAGTACCCAGCGGCTTAATCACGGTCTGAAATTCACCCATCAGTTCATCGACAACCAGACCGATCTTCTGTCCGGCATACTGCACCACCACAATATTTTCGCGGCGACCACCGCTGTCGCCGACATCGAACTGCTCGCGCAAACGCACGAACGGCAGCACTTCGCCGCGCAGATTGATATATTGACGCGTCAGCGTGTCTGCCCTGTCCTTTTCCGACAGCTCGATACACTCGACCACCGTTCCCAGCGGAATCACATAGGAGGCGCGTCCCACGCCGACGAGGAATCCGTCGATGATCGCTAACGTCAGCGGCAATCGTATCCGGAAAGTAGACCCTTCCCCCTCACGGCTCTCGACTTCAACCGAACCGCGCAGCGCCGTGATGTTGCGTTTGACGACATCCAGCCCCACACCCCGTCCTGAAATATTGGTGATCTTGTCAGCAGTAGAAAATCCCGGTTCAAAAATCATACCAAAAATCTCACTGTCAGTGAGCACCTGATTGGCAGAGATCAGCTCACGCTCGCGCGCCTTGTTGAGAATTTTATCCCGGTTCATACCGGCGCCATCGTCGGTGATCTCGATAGCGATACCACCAGACTCGTGATACGCGTTGAGTTTAAGCGTGCCACGAGCAGGTTTTCCCTTTGCCAGTCGTACATCGGTTGGCTCAATGCCGTGATCGAGTGCATTGCGCACCAGATGCATCAGCGGATCGCCCAGTTTTTCAACAACTGACTTATCAAGTTCAGCATCACTGCCGCTGATCACGAGTTCAATGTCTTTACCCAGTTCGCGGCTAGTGTCGCGCACCACACGCTGAAAACGGGTAAAAGTCTCGCCGATTTGCACCATGCGTAACTGCAAGGCGCTGTCGCGGATCTGTTCGACCAGCATTGAAATCACTGAAGTGGATTCCACCAGTGCAGTCTCGCCGCTTTTGCGCGCCTGCATGTTAGCCCCGGCGCTGGCAATCACCATTTCGCCAACCAGATCGATCAACTGATCAAGTTTGGCAGCCTGCACACGGATCAGCTGCGACTCGATGGTTTTCTTGTCCGCCACTTTGCTTTGTTTAACGGCGGCCGCCTCAACCACTTCGGCGGTCACAACGCCCTGATTGACCAGCAAATCGCCGATTTTTGGCTGATGAGACAGATCATCGATGCGATCAGATTGGGTATTTAACGCGATATCCAGTTCGTTTTGTGTCAGCGCGCCACAGAGAATCAAAATCTCGCCCAGACGCATCGTGTCTTCCGGCAGCGTTTCGATGGCACTGATGAAGTCTGCCAGCTTGCTGTGCGGCGGCCAGATATGCACCACGCAATCATCGCTGACAAATGAAAACACGTTTTCAATCTGCGATTTCTCTGCATCCGACTTATAGGAAATTTCAAATCCCAGATAACACGATTCCGCATCCATCTCATCCGCATCCGGCATGGCATCCGGCAGCGTGGTCAGATGAACGATCTGCCCCAATTCCATCAGGTAGCGCAAAAAGGACGCAGGATCCATGCCTTTGCGCAGCACATCAGGACCGAAACGCAACGAGATATGCCAGTTGTCAGTCTCCATCTCGCCACCGCCGCTGGCATGCACCTTTGCCTCGGTTAGAGCCACATCGCGTTTATCTGCAGGGCTGCCCAGATAGTGCTGCAATTTTTCGCACAGCGCTGCACTGGTCAGATTGACATCCGCCCCCGGTTCACAATCGCTTTCAATGCAGTTCAGGAGTGCGCCTAACTGATCCGCACAAATCAGCAGCACCTCGACCAAAGTCTGATCTGCAACGATATTGCCGGCACGCATTTCATCGAGTACATTTTCCAGCACGTGGGTAAATTCAACCACGAACTGACACTCGATGACGCCCGCCCCCCCCTTAATCGTATGGGCCGCGCGAAAAATCGCATTGATAATCTCAGGATCACTACCACGTTCTTCCATCTGCAACAGATTTTCTTCCATCATCTGCAACAGTTCACGGCCTTCGACAACAAATGCCTGCTGAATCTCGTCCATGCCACCCCCAAAAACGTATTAACTTCGTATCAACAACGCCACAACTGTATCCAATTAATAAAGCCTACCTACGATTCCCAGCTGCATGCTCATGTGCTGTGATCACCATAGGATCGCCGAAATAACCCGCCATATTGTATAAATCGAGCACTTCAGTCACCGCTTTGCTGTGAGCTGTCAGGCGAACCGCTTTGTCTGCCTTGATGGCTTCGCGCTTGGTCAGCAGCAAAACCTGAAAGCCTGCCGTATCCATTTCTGCCACTTGCGACAAATCCAGATCCAGCTCATCGCAGGTATTCAATGCATCCAGCAGCATCTGCTTCTGCACTGCTGCATTGTATATAGTCATATCGTCTTTAACAGCAATGGTGCTGTGTGTCATGCGGAGCTCTCCTGTTGATATTGAACACGATTCCTATTTCAATTGCATTGCGGCAAACCGCCCGTTAAAACAATTCAATTTTCTGCTGTGCTTTACTCGCATCACCGTGCGTACCGCCCACGGCAGCATCGTGAATCGCGCGCTGATGATCCATCACATAGCCCTGATAGATCTGTTCGAAGTGGTCCTTGATCGATGCAGAGGACGAAAAATCCTTGTTGCGCATCATATCGACCATCTGAACCACATGCGCATCTAGCCGTGACAAAGCTCCCTGCACCTGTTCGATCTGCTGGCGCGTCACGTCCTGAAACTGAATACTGGCCAATACCTCCATGAACATGGAAGCCAGAGCCGTGCTGGTTTCTTTAAGATGGGCGAGCATTTCCTCATCGCGCTGCATCAGGCGATGATAATTCACGCTCATGCTGTCCAGATGAGATGAAAAACTCTCCAGAACCTCTTTTTCCTGCTCGGTATTCTCGTGTTCGAGCTTGTTCTTGAACTGTTCTTCAATGGTTTGCGCAACGCGGCCGATACCCTGCTGAATTTTTGTTACCGCAATATCCGTCTCGCCGGACAACTTGCGTACCTCATCAGCCACCACGGCAAAACCGCGCCCGACTTCACCGGCACGCGCAGCTTCAATCGCCGCGTTGAGCGCAAGCAGATTGGTTTGCGAAGAAATCCCCTTGATCATATCGATCAGCGACGTCATCGAACGCGCCTGCTGCACCACGACCGAGATACTTTGACGATCAGATTCAAATTCAACAAAGCGATTTTGTATGTACTGATTAAGATTTTCGATCAGATGAACGTTAGAACTGACGTTCTTTTCGCCTGTCTGTATCATCTGCTCCGCTTCCTGAGCGCCGCTGGAAACCGTGGATACCAGCTCTTCGATCACACCGTCGATGAGCTGCAAACGCTCAACGATACCGAACGCCGAACGCTCCGTCTCTATCGTAATGGCATGCAACTGATCATTGAGCAGATGCGTCAGCGTAGGCAGATGACTCAGATCGCTGGCCGCGTTATTGATGATTGCCTCAAAACTGGCAACTTTTTTCTCCAGATCAAGCTGAGTCGAGCGCATTCCCAGTAACCGGTCTTGAAAAATCGCCAGCGAAACCATGTTATTGACGAGAAAACTGCCCAAAATAATGATCAGCGTGCCGACCGAGTCCGCCACCCTGTCGGTCATGCCGGTTGCCGCGTGCAACCAGTCGTGAAAGGGCACATGCAGCAGATAAACGCCAACGGCACAAGTTCCCGCCGTCAGCAGTGCAACCACAACCTGTCGCAGCTTAATTTGGCGCGAGTTTAATAACATATCAGCAATTATTTAACGACGAGTTTGATCGTGCCTATCAATTGCTCGGCATTGACAGGTTTAACCAGCCAGCCGGATGCCCCGGCGGCTTTAGCTTCGTCGCGTTTCGATTGCTGCGACTCTGTGGTCAAAAACAGAATCGGCATAAAACGGTGATTCGGCAATTTCCGCACTTCACGGATAAACTCGATACCATTCATGCCAGGCATATTCAAATCGGTGATCAGCAGATCCGGCTTGAATCCGCCCTTAAGCTTAGCGAGCCCTTCTTCTGCACTGGCAGCTTTTTCGGTTGCATAGCCGGCTTTAGACAGAATCGCGCTCATACTCAACAAAATAGTGACGGAGTCGTCGACAAGAAAAATGGTTTTCATAATAGAGCTTATTCCTTTTAAAAAATGACCGCATAGTAGGCGCAGTATATCGGGACGCGCTCAAAAGCCAAAGCCAAAATTTTTTTTCCAGCGCCTGTTTCCGGCACCCCGGCAAACTGACAGCGCAATTGCAATTAGCCCGCGCTGTTGATAGAACCGACAATCCGCTCACGCCATCATATTCAACAGACCGAAGCCGCCGATAACTTTTAACTGCCAAAAGCATGACCGTCAGATGTCAAAAAGCCCGGGAATTCCGGGCTGTTTGACATTCAACAATCAGAAAATCAGCAGATCATGCCGGCCGCAACCGTATTATTGGTCGCCTCATCGATTACGATAAAGCTGCCACTCGCACGGTTACGCTTATAGTGGTCCGTCACCAGCGGCAACTGAACCTTCAGCTTGACGTGTGCGATATCGTTCATATTCACCACAGGATTGGCGTGCTGCTCCAGCGTATTCACATCCACCCGGTAGTCTATGCTGGAAAACAGGCATTTGGCGGTGCGCGTCGTGTGCTTAACCAGATATTTGCGATTTTTATCCAGCGGCGTCTCAGACAACCAGCACAGCATCGCTTCGAACTCTTTCGTCACAATCGGCAAATAATCCGCTTTGACGAACATATCGCCGCGCGAAATATCAATTTCGTCCGTCAGTGTGATGCAGATCGATTGCGGCGCACACGCGGTTTCAAGATTACCGTCCAGCGTGACGATTTCCTTGACGCGGCTGGTGCGGCCTGCCGGCAGCACGGTGATTTCATCGCCCACAGTAACCGATCCTGCCTCAATGCGCCCCATGAAGCCGCGAAAATCGTGATACTCCTCGGTCTGCGGACGACATACCCATTGCACCGGATAACGGAAATCAGTGGTATTCACATCGTGGTCGATCTCGACATTTTCCAGCAATTCCATCAGGGTTGGCCCCTGATACCAGGCAAGATTCTCACCGCGATCCACCAGCATGTCGCCTACCAGCGCCGACAGCGGTACACAGGTCACGTTATGCAGCCCGAGTTGTGCTGCAAAAGCCAGATATTCGGTGCAGATTTCGTTGAAACGCGCCTCGGAATACTCAACCATATCCATCTTGTTGACCGCCAGCACGATGTGCGGGATGCCAACGAGTGATGCCAGATAGGTATGACGTCGCGTTTGCACCAGCACGCCGCGGCGCGCATCAATCAGGATGACCACCAGATTGGCGGTGGAGGCCGCAGTCACCATGTTGCGCGTGTATTGTTCGTGTCCCGGCGTATCGCCGATGATGAACTTGCGCTTCGGGGTCGCGAAATAGCGATAGGCCACATCGATGGTGATGCCCTGCTCGCGCTCGGCCTGCAGCCCGTCTGTCAGCAAAGACAGATCGACCGCTGCCATACCGCGTTTCTCAGAAGTTTTCGAGATGGCAGAATACTGGTCTTCAAAGATGGATTTCGAATCGTGCAGCAAGCGGCCGATCAGCGTGCTTTTGCCGTCATCGACAGAACCCGCGGTGATGAAACGTAATAATTGTGTCGTGTCGCTCATGATTAAAAGTACCCTTCCTTCTTGCGCAATTCCATTGATGCGTCTGATGTCTGATCATCCATGCGGGTCGCGCCGCGTTCGGTGATGCGTGTGGTTGCCGTCTCGGCAATGATCTCCTCGACATTGCTGGCAGTGGATTCCACAGGCGCCGTACAGGTCACATCCCCCACGGTACGGAAACGCACCGAGAGCACTTCGACTTTTTCGCCGGGTTTAGGCTGCACCAGATCCGACACCGGAATGACCGAACCGCCACGGCGTATCACTTCGCGCTCGTGTGCGTAGTAGATGCTCGGGATGTGCAGGTTTTCGCGGCCGATGTACTGCCAGATATCCAGTTCAGTCCAGTTGGAAATCGGGAATACGCGGATGTTTTCGCCGGCATGCACGCGGGTATTGTAGATATCCCACAGCTCGGGACGCTGATTCTTAGGATCCCACTGACCGAATTCGTCGCGGAATGAGAAGATGCGCTCTTTGGCACGCGCCTTTTCCTCGTCGCGGCGTGCCCCCCCCATACAGGCGTCAAAACCAAATTCTTCAATTGTTTCGAGCAAAGTCACCGACTGAAACGGATTGCGCGGCAAGTCCGGATTCTTAATCACGATGGTGCCCTTTGCGATTGAGCCTTCCAGCGAACGCACAATCAGTCGCTCGCCCAGATCAGCTGCCAGCTTGTCGCGTGTAGCAATGACTTCAGGGAAGTTGTGCTCGGTATCAATGTGCACCAGAGGGAATGGAAACTTGGCCGGACGAAATGCTTTTTCGGCCAGTCGCAGCATTACGATGGAGTCTTTGCCACCGGAAAACAACAGGGCAGGATTTTTGCACTCAGCCGCAACTTCGCGCATGATGTGGATGGATTCTGACTCCAGCGCATCCAAATGGGTAAAAATAGGATTGCTCATGGTTACTTTCTCAATCAATTTCGAATTCTTGTTATCCCGTCAAGGGAAGTTTCAGGCTGACTTTCAGTCAGCCTTCACTGAAACCCGGAAAACAAACTACGCTCGCTCAGGCTTTTAGTTCAGCCGAGTCTAACTCGGCTTCACTGAGAGGCCGGTCTACCTCTTGTGTAAACCGCACTCTTTCTGCCCGGCCTCTTCCCACCACCATCGGCCTGAACGGATATCCTCGCCGGGCGTCACATTTCGGGTACACGGTGCGCAACCTATGCTGGGGTAAAACCGGTCATGGAGCTTATTGTAAGGCACTTCGTGCTGTTTGATATACGCCCAGACGTCAGCATTCGTCCAATCCAGCAACGGATTGAATTTATGCAAGCCCTGATCCGCATCATACGATGAGACTTCCAGCGTGCCGCGCGTAACCGCCTGATCGCGTCTCATACCGGTAATCCATGCACGCCGGCCCGTCAGTGCCCGCTTTAACGGCTCGACTTTGCGAACAAAGCAGCAGGCCTTACGGTTTTCTACGCTGTCGTAAAAACCGTTCACACCGATTTTTGAAACCAGCGTTTCAACCGATGCAGATTCGGGGAAATACACTGTCAAGGGCGCAGCATAACGTTCACGCACCGCCTGCATCAAATCATAAGTTTCCTGAGGCAGGCGTCCGGTATCCAGACTGAACATCGTAATTTCCGGCTGAAATTGGGCGATAAGATCGGTCAGCACCATATCTTCCGCACCCAGACTATTGGCAAAGGTGACCGCGCCAAACTCCGCGACAGCGGAGGCCAGCAGCGCTTTAACCTGCTCAACTTTCACTTGCAAATCAATCATGCTGCACCTCGCGATACGCGACGGAATAAAGGCTGCGGCTGATCAACTGACGCCTGATAATTTTCAGAGAAATCGCTCAAGGCTTTGAGCGCATCGTTAATATCTTTATCCTGACGCACTGCGAAGGCGTCAAAACCCACGCGCTGCATGTAATACAACTGATCGCGCAACACATCGCCTATGGCGCGCAATTCACCCTTGAAGCCTGAACGTTCACGCAACAAATAGGCGATGGTGTAGCCTCGTCCGTCCGCGAATTTCGGAAAATCCACCGCAATGACGGGCAGCTTTGCAACATCGTCCGCTCCCAACGCCTCGGGGCGCTCCGAACTTGCCAGCCAGACGCCCACATCGATGCGTGCTTTCAGTGTTTCGCGCTGCGCGAGCCAGACAGCCAGCGGCACGATCACAGGGCCTGAGGGCACCGTCACGCTGTCAGGTTCCTGACCATCTGCAAGGCGTAACACGCACCAGCCGTCCTCAACGATCGTTTTGTTTTTAATGATCATTTTTAAAACCTCGGTGAATAATAGGGCATGTCATAGGGCACGCCGACTTTCAGCAACTCATAGTCGATACCGGCCAGTTCCTTGTCGTCCTCAACGGGCGTCGCATAAACGTTAGTTTTAAAGGGTTCATAGCCGATGCGACGCACGGTGTCGATGAAGCGCTCATCGTCATACCGGTTCTCAACATACACCGTCAGCAAGCGGGCCAGCACTTCCGGAATTTGTCCGAATGAGAACGAACGTCCGATCACTTTACCGATAGAACTGTCATTGCCCTGCGCGCCGCCGATCGAGACCTGATACCACTCTTCGCCGTCCTTATCGACGCCCAGTATGCCGATATGGCCGATGTGATGATGCGCGCAGGCATTCACACAACCTGAGATATTAAGATCGATCTCGCCGATATCATGCAAAAAGTCGATATCGTCGAAGCATTCGGCAATCGCACGCGCTAACGGAATCGAACGCGCATTCGCCAGTGTGCAGAAATCCCCTCCCGGACAGCAGATGATGTCGGTCAGCAAGCCAATGTTCGGCGTCGCCAGCCCCAAGGATTTCGCCGCCTGCCACAACGCGAACAGGTCGGATTGTTTAACGTCCGCCAGCACCAGATTCTGCATATGCGTTGCGCGCAACTCGCCGAAACTGAAACGTTCAGCCAGTTCGGCGGCCGCATCCAGCTGTGCCGAGGTCGCATCTCCCGGTGCAATGCCTGTCTTCTTTAGCGACAACACCACTGACGCGTAGCCCGCAACCTTGTGAGGCTTGACGTTGCGCTGCAGCCAGTTAGCAAAGGCTTTATTGTCGCTTTGCAACGCATCCAGCTCAATGTCGATGTCTGTCAAAGACTCGTAAGCCGGTGCCGTAAAACAGGCGGTCACACGATCCAGTTCCTGCGGTGTAATGGTGCAAGGGCCGCCGCGCGTAAATTGCCAGTCGGCTTCAACCTGACGGCGGAACTCCTCGATGCCGAGCGCTTTGACCAGAATCTTGATACGCGCCTTGTACATATTGTCGCGGCGTCCGTACTGGTTGTAAACGCGCACGATGGATTCGACATAGGTAATCACATCCTGCCACGGCACGAACGGACAAATTTCCGTGCCGATGACCGGGGTACGACCAAGCCCCCCGCCGACCAGCACGCGAAAGCCCACTTCACCCTGATCGCTCTTGACCACTGCCAGCCCAATATCGTGAACCGCGATCGCCGCACGATCATCTGAAGCACCGGTGATGGAGAATTTAAACTTGCGCGGCAAAAAACCAAATTCAGGATGAAAGGTACTCCACTGGCGCAGTATTTCAGCATAGGGGCGCGGATCGACGATCTCGTCTTGCGCCACGCCCGCGAACTCATCGCAGGTGATGTTGCGGATGCAATTGCCGGAAGTCTGAATCGCGTGCATTTCTACCGTTGCCAGATCAGCCAGAATATCCGGCGCATCGGGTAGCTTAATCCAGTTGAACTGAATATTCTGACGCGTCGTAAAATGACCGTAGTCGCGGTCGTATTTACGGGCAATATGCGCAAACATGCGTACCTGCGCGGCACTTAGCAAGCCATAGGGAACGGCGATACGCAGCATGTAGGCGTGAATCTGCATATACAGACCGTTTTGCAGACGTAGAATACGAAACTCGTCTTCTGTCAGCTCGCCTGACAGTCGGCGCTCAACCTGACCGCGAAACTGCGCAACGCGCTCCGCGACAATCTGGTGATCGAATTGATCGTAACGATACATTTAAGCTTCCTCATCCGGATAACGTTTCGACACCGGCAGCAGCAAGGCCGCTTCCAGCGGAAACTTCGCGCCAAAGGCTAAAATTTGCGCGACGTCCGAATCTTCGTCATGACGCAGGGCGGCGCCAATATACGCATGCTCGCCTGCTTGACCGACCACGACGCCGATGCGCCCGCCGCAGCCGTTGAACCAGCTGACCGTTTTAGGTTTATTGGCTTTATTTTCACTCATGATTCATCCTTATTTGTAAAACACCATCTTCAAACCGATAATCAGCAACATCACCGCCAATAGCGGTCGCAAAATGCGTTCCGGCACCCGAGCACTCAGATGACTGCCGATATAAATACCCGGCAACGAACCGATCAGCAGGCTGCCCAGCAACACCAGATCCACCGTCCCCAGCGCTAAGTGCCCCATACCGGCAAAGGCCGTGAGCGGCACCGCATGGGCGATATCCGTGCCGACCACCTTGACAGGCGACATGCGCGGATACAAAAACAACAACGCCACCGTACCCAGCACCCCGGCACCGATTGAGGATACCGTCACCAGCGCCCCCACCACCACGCCGGTTGCGATCGTCGCGCCCGGCAGATAGCGGTGATGCAACTCATAGACCCGCCCGTCCCGGCTGCGACCGAGCTTCTTGATCTGCTCCTTGAACAGCAACACGACAGCCGTGAGCAACAGCGCGATGCTCAGCACACTGGTAACTACGCTACGCAGCACCTTTTCATCGAGAGCCAGATATTTAAGCAGCAATATCGTCACCAGTGCTGCAGGCAGACTACCCATCGCCAGCAGCCCGACCACCTTCCACTCGACCGTGCCGCGACGACTGTGTACCCACGCCCCCAGCGTCTTGGTCAGCGAGGCATACAACAAGTCGGTCCCGACCGCCGTCGCAGGCGACACGCCAAAAAACATCACCAGCAAAGGCGTCATTAGCGAACCGCCACCGACCCCGGTCACACCGACAATCAGGCCGACTAAAAAGCCGGATAAGGTATACATCCAATCCATCAGGTAAATGCCCAGTAAATTCAGGCGCACATTTTAACCCAGCGCTATCGATATGTTTAATGATTTCCTGTTATCATTTTATAACCAAATAGAATATAGATAAGATCATGAACCTGCAACAATTACGCTACCTCAACGAAATCGTACGGCGCGACCTGAAAATTTCCGATGCAGCCGCAGCCCTATTTACCTCACAACCCGCAATCAGCAAGCAGATAAAATTGCTCGAAGAAGAACTGGGTATCGAAATTTTCGTGCGCAACGGCAAACGCATCGCCGCCATCACTGAACCGGGCAAGGGGCTGCTCGCAATCGCACAACGCATGCTGATCGATGCCGAAAATTTCAAGCAGTTCGCTCAGGAATTTCACTCCAAGGATACCGGCCAGCTCACCATCGCCACCACCCACACTCAGGCGCGCTATGCGCTGCCCCCCGTGGTCAAGCAGTTTATCGAACGCTACCCCAAGGTAAAACTGGGTTTGCATCAGGGCACACCGACACAGATCGCCGAACAAGTCTTACATGGCGAAGCCGACATCTGTATCGCAACCGAAAGCCTGTCGCGCTACGAGGGGCTCGTCACGCTGCCCTGCTACGACTGGCATCATTGCGTGATCACCCCGCCTGATCACCCGCTGCTGAAAAACGAGCCCCTCACACTGGAAGACATCGCACAGTACCCGATTATCACCTATGACCATGCATTTTCGGGCCGAAGTAAAATCAACGAGGCCTTCGAAAAAGCCGGGATCACGCCCGATATTGCGCTGACCGCCATCGATGCAGACGTGATTAAGACCTATGTCGAACTGGGTCTTGGCATTGGCATTCTGGCCGAAATCGCTTTCATCCCCGAGCGCGAACTGCACCTGCGCATGATAAATGCCCGTCACCTGTTCAAGCCCAGCACCACGCGGATTGCGATACGCAAAAACGAATATCTGCGCGCCTACACTTACGAATTTATCGAACTATTTTCCCCCCACCTGACACGAAAGCGGGTCGCGGAGGCAATGCACCTGTCAAATTTCCCTGAAACGACCTGAATTTCCAGCATGCTGCAAGCAATATAGAAAGCGCAAAAACACAAGTTTTGGTAGACTTACAATTTATAAGTCTTTAATTCGGTAAATACGGTATGTCCGATCTTAATTCATCGCCAATAGCGCCCTCGATTGCCAGCCGTCCGGATCTTGACTGGAGTCAGGTCCGCGAGACCATATTGATGTTGAATCTGTCGATGACACAAATCGAAATGGCGCTGCATGACTCGTCCAGTTCGGTCGGCGAACTGACCGACTCTTTCACCTCTATTTCAGGGGCACTGGACGCCATACAACAAGTGGCCGGTAATTTACCAGATACGCCTGCAATTCAGTCCGCTAAAATCGAAATCGCAAATCTTGGCACCGAAGTCGGCAACAAAGTCGGACAGGCCATCGTCGCATTTCAGTTTTACGACCGATTGTCTCAGCGCCTGTCACAGGTATGCCGCAACCTTGACGATTTAGGCGTGCTGGTTAACGATCCGGTCCGCCTCTACAACCCTTACGCATGGGTCGCATTGCAGCAAAAAATTCGCTCCAAATATGTCACCGAAGACGATAAGCATATGTTCGATACACTGATGGAGACCCGCGACGTGCAAAAGGCGCTTGCCGAATTCATGAAGCGCAAGCGTGAACAGCAACCCGACGGCGACATCGAACTGTTTTAATTTAGACATCGCATCATTCTGAGCGTAGAGGACTAAACTGTGGGAAATAGCAACTGGCCAGATGTTACCGGAAGAGTCCTCGTTGTCGACGACGACAAAATCACCCGCATCCTGCATCGCACGCTGCTGTCCAATCAATTCGATGTCGAAACCGCCTCTTCCGGAGAAGAGGCGTTAAAAATGTGTAGTGAGCGACTGCCAGACCTGATCCTGCTCGATGTCATTATGCCCGACATGGACGGCTACGAGACCTGCCTGCAAATCCGCGAATTTACAGACATCCCCATCATCTTCGCAACAGGCAATGAAACGCTGGATGAGCATATGGCTGCCTTCGATGCGGGGGGTGATGATCTGATCACAAAACCGGTCACCAAAGAAATATTGCTGCGTAAAATTTCACGGGCCATTGCGCGCAAGCATGAGACGCACACGCTGCAAAGTGAAAAAAACTCCCTGCAAAATATGGCGATGAATTTTCTGTCGGCCGTCGGCGAGAGCGGCGTGTTGCAGCAATTCATGCAGGCGAGTCTGATCTGCGGCACGCCAAGGGATCTGGGCAATCAACTGGTCGAAGCGATCAAAAATTTCGGCCTCGAATGCAGCGTGCTGATTCGGGACAGCAATGCAGAAGTGATCCTGACGTCACACAACAACCCCAGCGAAATCGAAAAAGCGATCCTCTTGCAGTCCACCGGCATGGGGCGAATCTTCCAGTTCAAACAAAAAATTGTCGTAAACTATAACCATGTCTCGGTGATTGTCAACAACATGCCCATGGACGACGATGAAAAATCAGGGCGTGTGCGCGACAACATCACCATGCTGGCTGAAATGACAGACAGTTTGTGCGACAACGTGCTGATGCGTCAGACCTCGCACTCGCTGGCCGAACAGTTTCAGATTGCCATGTCTACCGGCTATTCCACACTCGAGACACTCAGGGAATTGAACCAGCGCGCACAGGTCGACACGCGCATACTGCTGCAGGAACTCGTCGACAACATCGAAAAAACCTTCACCTGGCTGGGAATCAGTCGCAATCAGGAAAAAATGATCAGCGAAACCATGTTTGTCTCGGTTGATAAAATTCTCGCCTTACTGGAATCCGCGAACAGCAAAAGCGACGAGAAGTTAAACGAGGCGCTGAGTTGCCTTCGCAACGACGATACAGAAGGAACGGTCGACCTTTTTTAAGGCTTACACCGCGGCAGATCACGAAGCTTCACGACCGAGGGCTAATCCTAAAGCCTGACAGCAAGCCTCGATCAGGAGATCGCGCGCCGTGAAAAATCTCTGGGCCGAAAACCTAACACGGCGAGCACGGTGAAATACACCACGACCCCGCCGGTCACCAAAACCGCCAAGCGAGTGATGCGCTCCCAGCCGCCGCCCGTTAGCCAACTCTCCTGCGTCCCCATACCAAACCAGAGCGTCAGCGCCAGAGCCGTGACCGCCACCCCCACCTTGGCAAAATACATAAACCAACCCGGTTCAGGCTGATAAATGCCATTTTTACGCAGAAAATAAAACAGGATCGCAGAATTCAAACAGGCCCCCAGCGCGATCGACAAGGCCAGTCCCGCATGCGCAATCCAGCCGATAAACAGCGCATTCATCACCTGAGTCGCAATCAGCGTAACAATGCCGATTTTAACCGGCGTCTTAATATCCTGCCGCGCATAAAAACCGGGCGCCAATATTTTCACCAGTATCATTCCTATTAAACCGATACTGTAACCCACCAGTGCGTGACTGGTCATCAGAACATCGCTGGCCAGAAACGCGCCGCGCTGAAAGAAGGTGGACAACAGCGGCACAGCGATCATCCCCAAAGCCAGCGCAGAGGGAACAGCCAGCATAAAGGTCAGACGCAAGCCCCAATCGAGCAATTTAGAATACTCAACCGTATCCTGGCTTGCATGGCATTTGGATAGCGAAGGCAACAAAATTGTGCCGAGCGCAGCGCCCAGCATCCCGGCAGGAAACTCCATCAACCGATCGGCGTAATACAACCAGGAAACACTGCCCGCCACCAGAAAGGATGCAAAGATTGTATTGATGATCAAGCTGATCTGAGCGATCGATACACCGAAAATAGCGGGCCCCATTTGCCGCAGAACACGGCGCATCCCTTCATCTTTCCAGTCGAAACGAAAGCTCGGCAGCATATCGATCTTCTTCAGGAACGGCACCTGAAAAGCCAGTTGCACGATACCGGCGATAAATACAGACCAGGCCAGCGCCATCACAGGAGGATTGCAATACGGAGCAAGCCACAGCGCGCCGCCGATAAAACAGATGTTCAGCAAAATCGGGGCAAAAGCCGGCACCCAGAATTTATTATAGGTATTGAGAATCGCAGCCGCCACGGCCACCAGCGAAATAAAGAAAATGTACGGCGATGTGAACCGCAGCAACTGTACGGTCAGTTGAAATTTTTCCGCATCCTGCACAAAACCGGGCGCGCTGACATAGACAAGAACAGGCGCAGCAATGATGCCGATGCCCGTAACGATGAACAAAATAATCGCAAGCATCGTGGCGACATGATCGACCAGCCGTCGGGTTTCTTCATGGCCGCGGCGGTTGCGGTATTCGCCGAAAATTGGCACGAACGCTTGCGAGAAAGCGCCTTCAGCAAACAGCCGGCGCAGCAGATTGGGGAGTTTAAAAGCGACAAAGAACGCATCGGTTGCCATGCCGGCACCAAACACGCGCGCGATCAGAATATCACGGGCAAAGGCTAAAATGCGCGACACCAGCGTCAAACCGCTGATCGTCGCTAACGACCTGAGTAAATTCATACCTTCACGCGCAGATGCGCGCCCGCATCAGGAACCCCGTATTGCACAGAGATCACGACGATCCGCATTCAAGGCAGGGTGCTTGGCGGTTGCAGACAACTGGTCAGGCGTTCTGCCCGAACGCACTTTGAGATTATTGTCTCTGGCGAATTGGCACACCTTTGTATAGGCTTCAATATCGGCAAGCTGTAATCGCGCATCCATCACCACAGCGGGAAGTCCATCGATATTCATCGGATGCAGATAGTCTGAATGACTGATCCGGTTACTGTCAGATTGCTGCGCCAGCATTCCGCACAGACGCTCAGCCCAATCGGGGTAGGCAAACACCTCACCCTCAGATGTAATACCCAGTATCACCCACTCATTCAGATTACGAATCATCTTGCTATCCTCTTAGCACGCTCAATTAATCTTGCACAGCACGACCAGCCACAATAACGCTGCCGCATACCGGCTGCGATAATATCACTGAATAACTGATTATTTTATATGATATTGCACATTTAATTACTGGAAACTTACACGCCAGCGCTACTCAGCAGCCACCTTTAAATCGGGCAGCCTGAAAAATACCGGTTAAGACTTAAATCTGAGAATATTCATCCTCCAACATGATAAGAACCAGCTGATATCCCGAGTCCGGACGGGACTAATGTGACTGTAAGTCAGATCACGTTAGTAAAGCCTTGCACCCTATTTCTCCCGCCATCATATCGGCAGTACGCACAGCGCATAACCTGCCATATAGATATTTTTTGCTGCACTACGGCGTCCGAAAAACCTGCCTTCGGACGACATCAAGACACACCACATGATAAATATTTGCAAATTTTGCAATAAGTCACTAGAATGCTCCCCTTTCCAGCAAGCTGAATTTCAAGGAGTAGTAACATGGCAAATAGCGCACAAGCCCGTAAACGTGCTCGTCAGGCAGTAAAACAAAATGCTCACAACAGCAGCTTGCGCTCAGAATTGCGCACTGCCATCAAGCGAGTGATCAAAGCGATCGAAGCAGGCGACAAAACCGCAGCTCAGAGCGTATATCGTGATTCAGTCAGCACCGTGGACAGCATCGCCGACAAGAAGATCATCCACAAAAACAAGGCATCTCGCCATAAGAGCCGTCTTTCTGCTGCTATCAAGGCAATGGCTTAATTGCCCTGACGCTTTGATGCAACGCCAATGAGCCGACAGTGATGTCGGCTTGTTTGTTTTATACCTGTCATTTTAGTTTCACTTGCCTAGACAGGGCTGTTTGGCTCAATATACGCCTTCTTTCCGGCTGTATTTTTCAGCCAAACGGCGGCAAGCTCCGCCTATTATCTGTTTTAATAAAGGTGCCGTATGTCACATGTGATGAATACCTATGCTCGCCAACCCGTCTCATTCGTTCGAGGGGAAGGGGTCTGGTTATGGGATAGCGCAGGCAATCGCTATCTGGACGGTTTGTCCGGCATTGCCGTCAATACGCTGGGTCATGCACACCCGCGCTTTACCGCCGCCCTCACAAAACAAATCGGCACGCTGATTCACTGTTCCAACGTCTATCAGGTCAACGAGCAGGAGCAACTGGCCGACAAGCTGTGCGAACTGTCCGGTATGCAGGAAGTGTTCTTCAGCAACTCCGGCTGCGAGGCGAATGAAGCAGCGATCAAACTCGCGCGTCTGTACGGCCACGGACGGGGAGTTGATGCACCTGCGATCATCGTGATGGAAAAATCCTTCCACGGCCGCACGCTGGCCACGCTCTCGGCAACCGGCAACCGCAAGGTTCAGGCAGGTTTCGAGCCGCTGGTCACAGGCTTCATCCGCGCCCCTTACAACGATCTGGACGCGGTGCGTCATATTGCCCAGCACAATGCCAGCGTGGTCGCGATCCTAGTCGAGCCTATCCAGGGCGAAGGCGGTATCTGTACGCCGGACCCATCCTATTTGCAGCAGTTACGCCAGATTTGCACCGAACATAACTGGCTCTTGATGTTAGACGAAGTGCAAACCGGCATCGGCCGCACTGGCAAATGGTTTGCCCATCAACATACCGGTATTTTGCCGGATGTCATGACGCTGGCCAAAGGCTTAGGTTCCGGCGTGCCCATCGGTGCCTGCCTGACAGCCGGCAGCGCCACCGGCACCTTCAAGCCCGGCAATCACGGCTCGACCTTCGGCGGCAATCCGCTCGCCTGCGTCGCCGGATTGACTACGTTGAACATCGCTGAAGAAGACCAGCTGGTCGCCCATGCCGAGCAACTGGGACAGTTTATCCGCACGGGCTTTACCACCGCCCTGCAGGGCATAAAGGGCTTCCGCGAGGTGCGCGGCATGGGACTGATGATAGGCGTGGAGCTGGATCAACCCTGCGGCGATCTTGTCAAACAGGCCTTAGCGCGCGGCCTCCTGATCAATGTCACAGCCGACAACGTCGTACGCTTACTCCCCTCTTTAGTCATGTCGCAGACGGAAGCCCAGCAACTGCTGGACACCCTCTGCCCGCTGATCAAAGAATTTTTGCAATCCTGATTGGAACGAACCATGTCAGAAAAAAATGGCGCGCCAGTAAAGCATTTCCTGCAATTCAAAGATTTAAACCGCGAGGAATTGGAATATCTGTTTGAGCGTACCCGCATCATCAAACAAAAATACAAGTCCTACCAGCAGTATTGGCCGCTGTCTGACCGCACGCTGGTGATGATTTTCGAAAAAGCCAGCACGCGCACCCGCCTGTCTTTCGAGGCTGGCATGCAACAACTGGGCGGCTCGGCGATTTACCTGAATACGCGTGATTCACAACTGGGGCGTGGCGAACCGGTAGAAGACGCAGGACAGGTCATCTCGCGTATGTCAGATATCGTGATGATCCGCACCTTCGAGCAGTCCATCATCGAACGCTTCGCGGCACATTCGCGCGTACCGGTCATCAACGGCCTGACCAACGAATACCACCCGTGCCAGATCCTGGCCGACATCTACACTTACATCGAGCAGCGCGGCAGCATTCAGGGCAAGACGGTGGCGTGGATCGGTGATTCCAACAACATGTGCAACACCTGGCTGCAGGCCGCCGAGATACTGGACTTCAACGTCCACGTCTCGACACCGCCCGAATATGAAGTCGAGCCGGAACGCGCCGGGTTATTCGGCGAGGATCACTACGAAGAATTCACCGACCCGATGGAGGCCGCACGCGGCGCTGATCTGGTCACCACGGACGTGTGGACCAGCATGGGCTTTGAAGCTGAAAACGAAGAACGCCTGAAGGACTTCGCTGACTGGCAGGTGGATGAAGACATGATGGCCGTTGCAGCGAAGGATGCGCTGTTCATGCACTGCCTGCCCGCACATCGCGGCGAAGAAGTCTCCGCTGGCGTGATGGACGGCCCGCAGAGTGTAGTCTGGGACGAAGCTGAAAACAGATTGCACGTGCAGAAGGCGCTCATGGAATACCTGTTGCTGGGAAAAATTGCCAGCTAACCGGGGGCCGCAATGAAAGACACATTAATACCGGGCATCCGCTTCGAGCACAGGTATCGGGTACCCGCCAACAAGACCGTGCCCGCACTGTATCCGGAATCGCCTGAGTTTCTCGCGATGCCCGAAGTGTTCGCCACCGGCTTCATGGTTGGATTTCTGGAGTGGGCCTGTATCATGGCGATCAAGCCGCATCTTGACTGGCCTGAAGAACAATCCGTCGGCACGCATATCAACGTCAGTCACGAAGCTGCAACGCCGCCCGGTCTTGAAGTGACGGCGACAGTTGAACTGACTATCGTTGACGGCAGACGGCTGACATTCGCCGTATCCGCTCACGACGGCATCGACACCATCGCCCGTGGCACCCATGAGCGCTTCGTGATCAACAAAGAAAAATTCGATAACAAGCTGCGCGACAAGCGCGACAAAAATAAACCAACGTTAGGATAAAACTATGAGCGACATCAAAAAAGCAGTTCTCGCCTACTCGGGCGGCCTCGATACCTCCGTCATTTTGAAATGGCTGCAAGACACCTATCAGTGCGAAGTCGTGACCTTCACCGCCGATGTCGGACAGGGCGAAGAGCTGGAGCCGGCACGCGCCAAGGCGCTCAAGATGGGCATCACCCCTGAAAATATCTACATCGATGATCTGCGTGAAGAATTTGTGCGCGATTTCGTGTTCCCGATGTTCCGCGCCAACACCGTCTATGAAGGCGAATACCTGCTCGGCACCTCCATTGCACGTCCGCTGATCGCAAAACGTCTGATCGAAATCGCATCAATGACAGGCGCACAAGCCATCTCGCACGGCGCGACCGGCAAGGGCAACGATCAGGTTCGCTTCGAATTAGGCGCCTACGCCTTGAACCCGAACATCAAGGTCATCGCACCATGGCGCGAATGGGATCTGCTCTCACGCGAAAAACTGATGGCCTATGCCGAAAAGCATGGCATCCCGGTCGAAATGAAACACAAACAAGGCGGCTCGCCCTACTCGATGGATGCGAACCTCTTGCACATCTCCTACGAAGGTCGTCATCTGGAAGACCCGGCAGCAGAAGCGGAAGACACAATGTGGCGCTGGACCGTATCACCTGAAGCCGCACCGGATGCTGCGGAGTACCTGGATCTTGAGTTCAAGAACGGCGACATCGTCTCCCTTAACGGCACAGCTATGTCTCCTGCCAGCATACTGGCAAAACTGAACGAACTGGGCGGACGTCACGGCATCGGTCGTCTGGATCTGGTGGAGAATCGCTATGTCGGCATGAAATCGCGCGGTTGCTACGAAACCCCCGGCGGCACGATCATGTTGAAGGCGCATCGCGCCATCGAATCCATCACGCTGGATCGCGAAGTCGCCCATCTGAAGGACGATCTGATGCCGCGCTACGCGTCGATGATCTACAACGGTTACTGGTGGGCGCCGGAGCGTCTGGTACTGCAAACACTGATCGATGCAACCCAGAAAACCGTCAACGGCTGGGTACGCGTCAAACTCTATAAGGGTAACGTCATCGTCGTCGGGCGCGATTCCAAGACCGATTCGCTGTTCGATCCGACCATCGCCACCTTCGAGGACGACAAGGGCGCCTACGATCAAAAAGATGCTGCCGGCTTCATCAAGCTCAATGCGCTGCGTCTGCGCATCGCGGCCAAGCTGCATTCTAAATAACCGTTTAATATTTTAAGGAACTATCCGATGTCACAATTCGACAATGTCAGCGTAGTCAAAAAAGGCAATGTATTTTTCGACGGCAAATGCGTCTCGCATTCCGTTATTTTTGCCGATGGCACGCGTAAAACAGTCGGCGTCATTCTGCCCAGCACTCTCACCTTTAACGTCGGCGTACCCGAAGTGATGGAAATCACCTCAGGCACCTGCCGCGTCAAATTGGGCAACGATACCGAGTTTCGCGTCTACGCTGAAGGCAGCCAGTTTTCAGTCCCTGCCAACGGCAGTTTTGTCATCGAAGCGGATGACGTCGTCAACTACGTTTGCAGTTTCGGCTAAGGAGTACCGCATGCCCTCTTTCGATATCGTTTCAGAAGTAGAAAAAGAAGAAGTCAAAAATGCGGTTGAACAAACCAACAAGGAAGTCTCTACGCGCTTCGACTTCAAAGGCTCCAACGTACGCGTCGAACAGGCCGAGTTAAAACTCACGATCTGGGCCGACAACGAATTTCAGCTCGATCAGGCGCAGGACATTTTGAACGGCAAGCTAACGAAGCGCGGCGTCGATATCAAGTGTCTGGAAATCAGCGAGAAGATCGAAAAAGTCAGCGGCAACAAGGTCAAGCGCGAATGCGAAGTCAAAGTCGGCGTTGAAATCGAGTTGGCGAAGAAAATCGTCAGACACATCAAAGACAGCAAGATGAAGGTGCAAGCCAGCATACAGGGCGACACCGTACGCATCACCGGAAAAAACCGTGATGATTTGCAGGACGCGATTGCCTTCATCAAGAAGACCATCACCGACTTCCCGCTGCAATATCAGAATTTCCGCGACTAACGAAATGCAGAAGAACAGCATTGACGCCTATGTCGAATTCTCATTCAAAGGGGAATACTATCGCTATGCAAGCTGTCTCGACCTGCATCAGTTGCTGCTGCGACACGATGAAATGCCGCCGATACACGTCCTGCTGGCACAGGAACACCGTGTCGATACCTACTCCTATCTGTTTGAGGTGATGGAGGAAGAACCCGTTGAGTTTTCTCGTCCTCAAGGGATCGCGAACGATTACGTGCGTGACGGTAAGTTTAGCCTGTACGCACTGGCTGATAACTGGCATAACGCGAAGGCCGAAATCCTGCTGCAACCGGTTGCTGAACGGGAACTGAATATCACGGATTTAAACCAGCAGCCGGCTCTCAAACGTGCGCTCTTGGCCGCCTACCAGCTGGGTCGTGGCGTGGGTTGTGGCAAATGAAAACGGCACTGGTGCTGTTCGCGGCAGGCAGCGAAGAGTTGGAGACCGTCAGTATCGTCAACCTGATGCGCCGCGCTGGCATCCCGGTAACCCTGGCGGGCCTCACCTCCGGCGCATTAGCGGGCAGCAGAGGAATCTCTCTCTTGCCGGACACCACGCTGGATGCCGTACTGCACGACCATTTTGACCTAATCGTGTTGCCCGGCGGTCAGCCCGGCACCCGGCACCTGATGGCGGACGCCCGCGTGCTGCAACTCATTAAACAGATGGCGAGTCAGGATAAGTTTGTCGCAGCGATTTGTGCCGCCCCGATGGTGCTGGCCGCTGCCGGACTGCTCGATGGCAAACGCGCCACCTGTTACCCGACCTGCCTTAACGACTACCCGAACGTGCTAGTGCAAGCTTCTGCGATCGTCGAGGACGGCAAGCTGATCACCTCACGCGGCCCCGGCACGGCGATGGATTTTGCGCTGCTGCTCGTCGAACGACTCGCCGGCAAGTTAAAGCGCGATGAAGTCGAAGCGGGTCTGGTTCGCTAATTGCTAGCACTGTTCAACAGGCTGCCGCCGTCCGTCACCGCACTGCTGCTGCAACTCGCGGGCGGTGCACTCTCTCTGCTACTCCTGCGCATCACCGGCATCAATCCTGTCCCGCTCGCCTTCGCGCTGTTGTGCGGCACACTTTCCGCAGGACTGAGTCATCTGGCAGGCCAGGCACGATGGTGGCTCGCCATCCAGTTACTGTTCGCCCCCGCACTGGTCATGACGCTCAGTTTCGACATTCCGCCGTGGTTTTTCCTGACGGCTTTTTTGATCATGCTGACCGTCTACTGGAGCACCTTCCGCACGCAGGTGCCACTGTATCTGTCCAGCAACAAAGTCTGGCATGCACTGGAGGATTTACTCCCTCCCGACAACTCGCAGCTGCGTTTCATCGATCTGGGTTCGGGCTTAGGTGGCGTGCTCACGCATCTGGCACGCGCACGACCTGACGGCCATTATTCCGGCGTTGAATCAGCACCCTTGCCATTTTTATGGAGCTGGCTGCGCACCCGTCCTTACCCTAATTGCAGCGTACACTGGGGCAGCATCTGGGATGAGCACCTGCCCACCTGCCACCTCGCGCAATACGACGTCGTTTTCGCCTACCTGTCCCCCGTGCCGATGGAAAAATTGTGGCACAAGGCACGCGACGAAATGCGTCCCGGCACGCTGCTGATCAGCAGCACCTTTAGCATTCCGGGTCACGCACCGCAGCAAATCATTCAGGTGAACGACCTGCACCACTCCACCTTACAGGTTTGGCGGATGTAACTTAGGCCGCCTCGACAGTGACAAACTCGATTTGCGCACCGTCATGAATCAACTCCTTTACGGCACAATGGCTGATTTCCGCCAGGATCTTCTCGCGCTGCTCAGCCGTAATGCGCTCAGGAAAGGTAATTTCCGTCACAAATCGCGCCGGAATCAGCATATTGCCCTGACGCACAACGGGCTTGCAGGAAATTTCGATGCCTTCGGCGATGATCCCCAGCGCCTTGCACGCCTTGCGCGTATAGACGCCGGCGCAGCCCGCCAGCGCGGCATAGGTGGCTTCCAGCGGATTGGGCAGACTGCCATCCACGCCATAGCTGATGACGTGATTTTTATAGTGAACGTGTAACTGGCTGGCATCGGTCATCGACAACTGGTACATGGTAAACCTCACTTGTATATTAGATAATTCTAATATATCACATGCGCGAATCAATGGCGAAAAAAAACCTGCCCGAAGACAGGTTTTTAAATACAACCACGATTGCTTAGAACGTGAGGGTATAGCTGGCAGCCACCGCGTGAATTGCATAATTGGGTGACATCATACCTGTTGGCATCATACGACCCGAGGTGAAACCGAACGCTTCTCCGTTGTAAAAGAAGTCGCTGCTTTTCATCTGCTGGAAGAGATAACCCAGTGTGACTTTCCCCGCCTTGTTTACCTGATAGTTTCCGGTCAGTTTGAGGGTGATCACATTGGTCTTAATGTCCGGTGTGTCGCCGCAAACAAGCGTGGAGTTAGCTAATGAAGTAGAGGCACAGGTTAACAGCGCTGGCACTTGAGTCGAATAGCGCGACTTATCGAGCGAATAGGACAAATCACCAAGCAGTTCAAACTTTCCGCCCATCAAGCCGGTGTGCTTGGTATTAAGACCAATTGCATTGCTGGTATCTGTGAGCTGATTGGTATAGGTGTTAACGGGTACTACATTCGCCGTACCACCATTGCCTGCGAATGTGGCATTTGCTCCGCTGCGCATATTTCGCCGGCCATTCTGCCAGGATGCATAAGCGGCAACGCTGCTTTCCTCGCTGTAGCTGTAGGTGGCATCCAGATTGATACTGGTATTCTGCCCATCCTGCACACCCAGTACGGCATCGTACTTATCACTGGTATAACGGCCATTCAAACCCAGATCAAGTTTCTCAGATGCCTGCCAGTTAACACCCGCTTTCAACATATCCTGCGTGCGTGATGCATAAGGATAGGCGACAAAACCGACGAAATCTCCGCCGTTAAGCACAGAGTTAGCACCGCCTGCCAATATTGAAGCCCTATTTCCCACATTCGATAAAAAGTTATGATCAAATGTCGCTTTGCGACTGGCGTAGTTATAAGCAGCATTCAGCTTGACGCTAGCAGTTGCCTGCATCCGATAGGCTAATGCCAGCTTGTCTTCAATACTGGAAGGGCTGGCAACGCACTGTGCACCGCCCACCACATTGTTACAGCCGCGCTTGATATCTTCACGTTCATAGGCGACCCGCAAATTCTGCCCCTTGGCTATACGATAATCGGCTGCCAGTTCAAGCTGGGTCTTCCGGTTACTGTAGGGGGCATTCACGCCTGTATATGACGTTAGTGCATTCGGTGCAAGGTTGAGCGACTGATAGAGATAGGTATTTGATGCCGTGCGATTGTCGCGATCGTTGTACTTCAATGCAGCACTTAAAGTCAGATCCTTAGTCGTCTGATTGGTCAGCTTCAAATTTGCATGGGTCGTGACCACCAAACCGTTAAGTGATGCCTGAGGCGGTAATGCTCCGCCAAACATCAGTGCGCTAGCGTAGCTGTCATTCTGAGTATTTCGTCCATAAGAAAATCCACCCGCCAGCTTAGTGGCAGAAGAAAAAGCATAGCCACCGGTCAAGTTAATCTGATGAAATTCGTTGCTCGGTGCCGTACTCATCGAGTTTGCCTGATAGGTACAGGCACCACCGGAAGCGCAAGTCGAAAGCGAGGCCGCATTATTTGTAAATGAATTTTGCCAGCTCAGACTGTTGTAGCCGTCTCTAAAGATCGAACCGTAATAAGCGCCCGTCAAATGACCACTATCTCCGAGCCAGTTAAGTGCCAGATTGAAGTTATCTGTTTTGTAATTGGTCGGATTCATCAATACACTAACGGCCTCGGCGCGCCAGGTACTCCCAGGCGTCAAACCAGACTGCGAGGCACCCGCTATCAGTTTTGCACCCGTCTGATTAAGATGGTTGTAATCAAAATTGACGCTCAACTGTTCATTGAAGATGTACGCTGCGGCAAAAGAGGTATTTTTACGCGTCGTGCCCACTTTTTCGGTATGGAAAGCCGCTTGCTGGATCGGAGTCAGTACCCGTGAGCTGCCCGTAACACCCGGAACATTCATATTAGCCGGATTGCCGTTCACCGTACCGAAGGTTGCAGGCAGGGTGAAAACATTCCCGCCCATCGCGCCTTGTTGCGGCGTTTGATAGGTATCGGTAATATTGTGGCGCAGCTCATCGTAGCCGATGCTCAAATCCCACTTACCCTGGTTACTCAGCGAGCCCCCCAGTGAGCGCGAAGTTGTGCCCAGATCGCGACCGTTGATATTCCAGCGCATACCATCCGCTACGCCGTTATACGCACTGCCGCCGCGCAGATCAAAATTGCCGATCACACCTACATTAGCAGCATTCAAACCGCTGTATTCGCCAAACTTGGCGGATTGGTGAGAGACATTGCCCACGCCGATCTCGACCGAATTGGTCGGACGCTTCAAGGCAGCCACCTCGTCATTGACATCATCAGCCGCGTGAACGGGCATCGCGAACATGGCAAGCAAAGCGCCTTGCACCGCTAACGTCAGCACATCAATTTTCATTTTTTTAGTATGCATTTTCATGATCATCTCCGATTCATTAGTTTAGCGATGCAACAGTGCGCCAGCAGGATGGTTCGAACCATGAACCATGGAGTGGCAATTCTGGCAACCGCGCCCGGTGTAACTTTCACTCGGATTGGTTGCTGTTGTCGCTGTGATGCCGCCTTGGATACCCGCCGCATTTGCAGCAACAGGAACCTTGCTGTTATGTGGTCCGTTGTGGCATTCTGAACACAGGAAGGGTGCGCGTGACTTTAGCAATGGCGAAATATTGGAACCGTGCGGTGTATGGCAATTACTGCAATCTTCCGACACAGGCTGATGTTCCCACAGGAAGGGGCCGCGTTTTTCAGCATGGCAAGTAAAGCAGGTTTCATTGAGTGTATTTTTCTTCAACAACTTGGGACCCGCCGAACCATGTGCATTATGGCAATCAGAACAGGCCACCTTGCCTTCACCGACAGGGTGGTGAGAAATACGGTTTTCCTGAGCGCGTTGCTCCTTGTGGCAGGTGTAGCACACTTCAGGCTGGGTACGTTTGTCGCGCACCTTGTCATGATTCGTGTGTACCTGGTGACAGGAAGTGCAGGCGACATCATTGGTTTGATGAGCGCTGCCCGTCCACAAATGGCGTTTGCTGTCTTTTGAGTGACAGGATAAACAGGCTTGATTGCGTTCTGCAACCGGTGTAGCGGAATTCTTACCGAACATATGATCCGGTTTTGGCGGTTTTGAGCTGCCTTTGTGCCCCAGGTGAGCAATGCTTTCGCCATGACAACTGGTGCAGGTCGGTGTGCGTCCGTCCGCATTCACGCCGTGGCGCGTCTGGCTGATAGACAGCACTTTAGGAGAATCAGACTCATCGTGACAGACGGTGCATTTGGCATCGCCCTTGAGCACGAGATCCTTGGCAGCTGCCTTCACTACCTCTACGGCCTTGGCTGCCGGCTCAGCTGAGACCAGAAATACATGACCGATATCCTTGCCCATGTTTCGATTATCGGCAGCTAGTGCAACCGGCACGAGTGAACCTAACAAGGCGCACGAGATAAGTACTTTTGAAAACAGCTTCATTTTAATTCCCCCTGACATTTTGTTACTGCTGCACGGCTCAACCCCGAACCGTGCTTTTAACTTCCAACTTACAGCGACAGAATCCAGCCGACCAGATTCTTGATTTCACTTTGATCCTTGGTTTCAATGATCTTATGATTTTCTTCTGTGCCGTCTTCCATCTTGATCTTAGGACCGGTAGTAATCTGCTTGATCAGTGTCGCTTCCGCATCGGCCTTCCCCTTGTATTTGATGGCGATTTTCTTGTAGGAAGGGCCCTTCTTGGTCTTGTCTACCGCATGGCATTTGAAACAGTCATTCTTCTTAGCCTGCGACTTAGCCGCATCCTCGTTGATCGCGGCATGAGCCGTACCGAACAGGCCTGTCACCATGACAAAGGCGATACTTGCAATAATTTGTTTCTTCATGTTTTTCTCCAGTTAAATGAAATAGTGTTCAGGCGGGCCTGGCCCGCCGCTGTTATGTATTACCGACAAATCCAATGATCACCAGTACCAGCAGTGTCAGACCGATTGCAATCAGGGTCAGTCCCAGCACCTTGGAGGCCAGCGTCATTTTCCGGCCCGGCGCATCCACCAGATACTTTTCCAGCTCGCCCGATTCAACCAGACGGTTGTAGTGCTCGGTATGTTCGCGTTTGAACTCTTCCACCGGCACGGAGCCTGTGAACATCACCACATCAGGCGGCGGAAACTTGTCCGGCCTGAAGTGATTATTGAAGAAGTGCACCGTGAACAGGAATACCGCCGCTAAGAAGGCTTCCTCACCGTGTACCAGCGTCAGCACATTGAACATCCAGCCCGGCAGGAACTGTGCCGTAATATGCGGGAATGCAAGCATTAATCCGCTGCTGCCGATGATGCCCACCCCCCAGAACACCGCCCAGAAGTCAAACTTTTCCCAATAGGTCCAGCGATCAAACACAGGGCGCGGCCCACGACAGAAGAACCACTTGAACATCTCAATGATTTTTCTCAAATCGTTCCAGTTAGGAATCAACGAGTCAGGGCCAAACCATTTGAAAGTCTTGCTGCGCAATAACTTGGTCAGCACATACACCAGCTGAGCGATGAAAATACTCAGGAAAGCCGTCGCACTGATACGGTGGATGATGCCGGTGATTTTCGCGCCGCCCAACGCCCTGACGACCACATGGGCCCATTCGGTATCCGCATAAAACACCAGCATACCGGTCAAAATCAGAGTCATTGTCACCAGCGCGAAGATCAGGTGCGCAGCGCGGGTCAATTTACTGAAGCGACGGATCTGCTTGCCTTTTGCAGGTCCGCTCAACAAATCATTAATTGCGATGTGTGATTTGGTATTGCCGTCCTTGTTGAAGTAGACCGGGCAGCCATCTTTGTGCTCACGCCAGTACCACAGTGCGGAATGGAGCCAGAAGAACGCAAACACACCGGCCAGCAGGCTCAGCATGAATTTCGACGCTATCCACATCTGCGGGTACTTATTGAAATCGTGCGTATTCGCATGCGGTGCAAACGACACGAAGCCCGGCGTTGCCTTCTGCAATCCCGCCCACCCCTTATCGCCGCTATGACATTTCTGGCAGGTTTTCAGACGATTGTCAGGATGCACGGTCGACTCAGGATCAGACGGTGGCAGAATGCCGTGACTGCCGTGGCAGTTGTAACACTTGGCGGTATAACCGTAGCCCAGCGCATTCACCTGACCGTGAAAGGTTTCCGAATACGATTTGAGATTATCCTTGTGACAGCCGCCACAAGCCTGAACGATATCGAGCTTAAACGATTCCCCGGAGGTATTTGTGATGCCGTGTGATGTGTGACAATCGGTACACACCGCCGCCTTAGGATTGCGCTCATCCAGCACCTTTTTTCCGTGCACCGAGGTTGCATACTCTTCCAGCTGGTCGGTATGGCATTTCTCGCCGCAGGTGTTCGGTATGGTCAGATGCCACGCGGTACGTCCTGCACTGCCTTGGGGGGGAACATTGAAGGTATGCGTATCGTGACAATCATCGCAACTGGCGTTAGTGCGCGTAGGTTCATCGACATTGGCGCGTGCATGAAAAGTCTTCTTATAGGCTTCGATATTGCTGACAACCACACCTAAGCGTGATTTTTCCTCCGTCAGATTTTCCTTTATCACTGTATCCCACAGCGCGGTATGACACCCTACGCAACCGGTGGTTTTTGATTCAAGCTTATGTGACTGGCTGCCGTCCTTGATACCGCTATGACAAGCGACACATTGCATTTGTCCGTGCACACTCTTATTGAAAGGCAGCTTCTTGATCGCATGCAACGCGCGCATCTCGTCACCGCTGCCAGCAACCTGGATTTCTTTACTACCGTTATGACACTTCAGACAGGAGGTGTTATCAAGTTTATTGCTTAGCTGAACCTGCATACCTCCGTCAGATGAATCGTTGTCCTGAGCGAACGTCAGGCTCGACAGCGCAATAAGCACTACTGAGAAAAACCATAATGCCAATTTTGATAAATACATATAGGAGTGAAAAAATTATTAACTGCCAGCTTACAAGCAATAAATATGCCATTCACTCGCGATCAAGTTATTCTGGATAATTTACCTAACAATTACAACAAGGTAAGCGCACAACCTGCAAAAGAAATAAGTTATATAAATATTTACCGTGATGCGCTACAGTCACAAAACTTCGCGCCGTTACTTTCTGGTAACATCAACCTGAAAATGACACCTATTACCCCCTCAGGCTCATTTATTTCATCCGTTGGGCCTGATGGCAGCACCTTGCACCGTATTGCTTGATACGACCCGCCCTATATAACTTAAAGACAACCAGTCCATCCGGTCCGCCTGTGGCATGAAATTTGCATGAATAACCATTAAGAGATGCGCTTACGATCTGTCAGATCGGTTTGCGCCTCTCACGCCCGTCTCAAACAGGCCTGCTTTCTTTACAGGCCACTAAACAGGCAACGACCAGTTACCGAACAGTAACAACGCTATTTTTTAACTGATTTAGTTACCAACTAGTAACAGAGGTTATCGTGAATATTATTTTTAGACTGATTTTGACATGCTGGTTGCTACTCATGTCCAGCGCATTACTAGCTACCCCGCTCAGACTCGGCATCACCTCGGCAACAGCACGCGGCCAATATGCGCTGCTGGAAGAATGGCGCGACTACTTGCAGCGCAAACTCGACAAACCCGTCGAATTCATTTTTCGGGAAAGTTATCTGGAAAGTCTGGATCTGTTAAAGCAAAACGAACTCGATTTTGCCTGGGTCTCGTCACCCGCCTATTTTGAAAACAGTCGTCAAATGAACCTGCTCGTAACCCCCTTATATAAAGGACAGCCTTTTGATCACAGCTATTTGATCGTCCCGTCATCGGACCACGTCAGCCAGTCCTTACTCGACCTTAAAAACAAGGTTTTCGCCTATGTTGATCCCGACTCCTCCACAGGCTATCTGCAACCCCGCTACCAGTTGCTGCAGCAGCATCAGAATGCCGAACGCTTCTTTAAAAAAACCTTCTTCACCCGCGACCATCAGAAAATTGTCGCAGCAGTCGCCATTGGGATGGCCGATGCGGGGGCTATGTCAGGTTTCGCGTGGGACAGTCTGGCACGTTCACGCCCCGACATCACAAACCAGACACGCATTGTGACGCGCTCCGCACCGTACGGATTCCCGCCATTGATCGCGCGCAATTCACTCAGCAAACGCGATTTCAACGACATGCAACGCGTGCTGATTGAAATGAATCAAGATCCCGATGGAATCAAACTGCTACAACGCCTCAATCTGGACGGATTTATCGTTGCAGATAGCAAACTGTATCAAGGCGTGTATAAGATGATGCGCAGAATAGGCGACTTATGAAATTTTTCCTGAATCTCAGTTATCGCCACAAAATCCCGCTGTGGGGCTGTTTTCTGATCATTATTTCCGTGATCGCTGTCTCCGCCTCTTTTATCGGCAATGCCTACACGCATGTGGAAAAGGATCTCTCCATCGATTCCGAAAAACTGGGTTACTCTTTAAGATCAAACCTGTTTACGGCCATATTACAGGACGACATCTGGCGCGCGTTTGAAATCATCACTGAGGCCAGTCAGCGGGAAAGTTCCAGCATGGTGCAGGTCGAAAATATTCTGGTGCTCGACAACGCGCAACGTGTGCTGGTGTCGACCCACCCGAAAGAGACGCCGATACACACTAACATGTACGATCTCGGCTCGGAATTTTCTGAAATATCTCGCCATATCAATCAAATGAGCGGAGATAAATCCAGGACTATCTACCTTCCTAAATCGAAACATTATTATTCTCTAACCCCCATTTCCCGGGAAAATGCCAGTTTGGGTACGCTGATCATCGTTCATTCAAAAGATGTATTTTTCCCTCTGTTCGCCAAAAATGCGCGTAACGGCCTGCTGGTAGGCACACTCATCCTCGCGATATTGCTCCCCTTCAATTGGTACTGGGGACAACGCATGGCCGTACCGCTGGTGCAACTGGCCGCACGCATGGCACAACTCGGAAAAAAATGGCCCGAAGACCTCGATCCTGACTTATATGAATATCACGATGAACTGGGCCTGTTGTTCGAGGCTTACAATCAGCTGCTCGATGATCTGAAAAGCAAAGAAGTACTGGAAATGCAGATCCTGCAATCAGAACGACTGGCGGCATTAGGCCAACTGGCGGCGGGTATTGCACACGAAATCAATAATCCGCTAAGCGGAATGCTGATGGCGATCGACACCCTTAAATGCCATAGCGAGACCAGCCCGCTAACCCAAAAAACCATTGCACTGATTGAACGCGGGCTGACACAAATTAAGGACACGGTCGCAGCACTGCTGGTAGAAGCTAAAATGAAAAGCCGCAATCTGCTCCCGCAGGACATTGAAGATGTGCTGACACTCATCTCGCCGATGAGCGGAAAAAAAGCACTGCACATTGCCTGGCACAATAGCCTGACTGATGAAATCGCGTTACCTGCCACCTTCATCCGGCAAATCATGATCAATTTACTCATGAATGCCATTAAGGCGGCCGCTCAGCAAGGCGAAATTTCCTGCGACATCAGCGTGATTGACAGCAAATTACAAATTTCGGTTATCAATGACGGAAAAACACTCAGCGCCGAACAGATCTCACATTTGTTCGAACCCTTCGCCTCCTTCAGCGAAGGCGGGCACGGATTGGGTCTATGGGTGACTTACCAGATCGTAAACCAGCTGAGCGGCAACATCTCGGTCAAAAAAGAGAACAATAATCACATGAATTTCACTGTAAAAATCCCACTGGGAGAGCACCCTTGAGCACTTACCGTATCTGCCTGATAGAAGATGACCCTATCATGGGCGAGGCACTCTCCGACCGCTTCGAACTGGAAGATTATCACTGCGACTGGTTCAAAACGGGCGGCGCGGCAATACTGGCTTTGGGGCATACCAAATACGACATAGCGATCTGCGACATTCAGCTCCCCGACATTAACGGAGAGGACTTGTTCAAACAACTTAAGGCCAGCGAAGCCTGCCTGCCTCATTTTATTTTCACCACAGGATACGGCACCATAGACCGTGCGGTGCGACTCCTTAAACTCGGCGCACAAGATTACCTGACAAAGCCGCTGGACATACACGCGCTACTCAATACAGTTCAGTCCTTGTGTTCGCGCAGTGTGTGCAGCGTCACGCGAGACACCATGCTGGGTATCTCGGCAGCGATGAGGCATGTTGAAGCCTTACTACCCCGGATCGCCAAAAACCCGACCTCGGTACTGATCACCGGCGAATCCGGTGTCGGCAAGGAGCGTTTAGCCCGCGCACTGCGCAGTCAATACGATCCCGAACACAAAATGCCCTTCGTCACCGTCAACTGCGGTGCACTCACCGAAAGCTTGCTCGAAGCTGAATTATTCGGCTACGCCAAAGGCGCGTTTACCGGCGCGTTGCGCGAAAAACGCGGCCTGTTTGAGCTGGCCAACGGCGGCACGTTATTTCTCGACGAGATCGGCGAAATGTCTCCAGCGATGCAGGTCAAACTGCTACGCGCCATTCAGGAGCGACAAATCGTCCGGGTGGGCGCAGAAACACCGCTTCACGTCGATATCCGGCTGATTTGCGCCACCCATCAGGATCTGAAACAAATGGTCGAAGCCGGAAAATTTCGCGAAGACCTGTACTATCGAATTCATGTCATTCATCTGCACATTCCGCCACTCAGAGAACGCAAGGAAGACATTTTATGGCTTACCGGCAATTTACTGGAAGACTGGAATACGCAGAATGCCGACCTGCGCACGCTGAGCAAACCGGCTGAACAGTCCCTGCTCAATTACCCCTGGCCCGGCAACATTCGCGAACTCAAACATTGCCTAGAACGCGCCTGTATTCTGTCGCAACAAACTGAACTGAGCGCCGAACTGTTGTTCGACGATGCACCGGCACCACCTGAAGAGACCTTTACGACGCAAGAATCCTTGAGCGAATATATACAGGCCTGCGAAACAAAGTACATCAACAATTGCCTGCGCATCAACGACGGGCATATTGCGGAAACAGCCGCATCCTTAGGCATCAGCCGGAAAAATCTGTGGGAAAAAATGAAAAAGCTGGGCATATAAAACAGACCATACTGATTTTCCCTGCATCGCATACCCGCCTTATGAATTAAAATAGCGCACTTGATTGCAAATCACTACCACCGCTGCATACCGCGCGGGCGAATACTGAAAACTATGAACCTGATTCTGCTAGCTACACACGATATTCCGGCCGAACACATTGAGCATCTCGCCCGGCTTAGCGCCGCCGTCCACATTGAAAAATGTGACGCACAAACCTGGCGTTTAAGTTCGGCACAGCAACACGAAGACATTGCGGCCTACTGTTATGAACACCATATAGACTATGGATTCGTCGAAAAAGACAGATCCCTTGCCGATTTCGGTCTGGTGGTGATGGACATGGATTCGACGCTGATTTCCATCGAATGCATCGATGAGATCGCCGATATGCAGGGGTTAAAACCGCAAGTTGCCGCGATCACAGAAGAGGCAATGCGCGGCGAAATCGATTTTTCAGAAAGCCTGCGCCGGCGCGTGGCACTGCTCGAAGGGCTCGACGAAATCGCGTTGCAACGCGTGTATGATGAGCGACTGAAATTGAATCCGGGTGCCGAAATGATGATGGCCGCATTGAAGGAAAACAATATCAAAACGCTTCTGGTATCGGGCGGTTTTCTGTTCTTTACCGAGCGCTTAAAACCGCGCTTAGGCCTGGATTGCACCCACGCCAATACGCTGGAAATAATCGACGGCAAGCTCACCGGCCGCGTACTGGGCGAGATACTCGATGCGCAGGGCAAGGCGGACTGGCTGGTCAAGCTGCGCGACAGTTTAGGGTTAAAGCCCGAACAGGTGATCGCGATGGGCGATGGCGCCAACGATCTGAAAATGATGGCTCAGGCGGGCGTAAGTATCGCCTATCACGCCAAGCCCGTGGTTCGCCAACAAGCGAGCTATGCTTTTAATTTCGTCGGACTGGACGGACTCGCAAAGCTGCTCAATCACAGTTAGCCGCACCGTTTAAGCGTAACACAACAGAGGGGCACGCATGAACAACCGGATCAGCCAGATCATCGAACAGATTGCAGCCCTCGAAGATGAGTTACAAACGCTCGCTCAAACGCAGGAAAATCGCTTGCTTTACCAGATTGCAGGTCGCCGCGTGGTGTTCGAGCAGGCGATTCATGAGGCACACCAGCGCGTTAAGCAGAGCCTCTTCCGCTGGTTTCTCACGGTGCGTCCGCAAAACTATCTCACCATGCCCGTCATCTACGGCGCCGCCATCCCGCTGCTGCTGTTCGATGTGTCCATCAGCCTGTATCAGCTGCTATGTTTTCCCGTCTACCGCATCAAACGGGTCAAGCGCGCCGACTATATCGTATATGACCACCAGCACTTAGCCTATCTGAACGTGATCGAAAAAGCCCATTGCCTGTACTGTTCCTACGGCGTCGGTATGCTGGCCTATGCCCAGGAAATCATCGCGCGAACCGAACAGTATTTCTGCCCGATCAAACACGCCCGCAAAGTCGCCGCAGCCCACGGTCGCTACGCACAGTTTCTCAATTACGGCGACGCGGAAAATTTCCACGTCAAACTGGAAGCGTACCGCAGCGCACTCGCTCGTGAAGTCGACGGCCAGCCCTCAATTCATTCTGAAAAGGAATAACCATGACTCAAGAGATCAGCATCGAGGTGTTACTGGAAAAATACGCAGAACCCGGTGAACTCTCGGTGAACGATGTCAGGCGCCGCGTGGCAAGGGGACTTGCGCTGGCCGAACAGCCCGATCAGCGTGCGCACTGGGAGGAGGCTTTTTATCTGGCGCAGGAAAACGGCTTCGTGCCTGCCGGACGGATCAACTCGGCGGCGGGACTCGCCATACAGGCGACACTGATCAACTGCTTCGTGCAACCGGTGGGCGACGCGATTTCCGGCATCACGGATGGCAAACCCGGCATCTACGATGCGCTGCAGCAAGCTGCCGAAACCATGCGACGCGGCGGCGGCGTCGGCTACGATTTTTCGACGATCCGCCCTGAAGGCGCGCTGGTCAAAGGCACTAATTCGCGCGCCAGCGGCCCCATCTCCTATATGCGCGTATTCGACCGTTCCTGCGAGACCGTCGAATCAGCAGGTGCGCGGCGCGGCGCTCAGATGGGCGTGTTACGTTGCGACCACCCCGACATTGAGAAATTTATCCGCGCCAAAGACAAGGGCGACCTGCGCAACTTCAACATTTCGGTGGGCGTCACCGATGAGCTGATGCAGGCGGTCGAAGCCGATAGCGATTTCGAACTGGTACACACGGCAGAGCCCGCAGCCGCGCTCAAGGACGCCGGTGCGACTCAACGTGCAGATGGCCGGTGGATATACCGGCGCGTGCGTGCCGCCGATCTTTGGCGTCAGATCATCGAGAGCACTTACGATCATGCGGAACCCGGCGTTTTGTTCATCGACCTGATGAACCGTGACAACAACCTGTCCTACTGCGAAGTGATCGAGGCGACCAACCCGTGTGTCACGGCTGACACCTGGGTGATGACAGAAAACGGCACACAGCAGGTTCGCGAACTGATCGGCAAACCCTTCAATGCGATGATTGACGGCAAGTCCTACCCGACCGAATCACAAGGTTTTTTCTTCACCGGCAGCAAACCGGTACTACAGCTGAAAACGGTCGAAGGGCATGTGTTGCGCCTGACCGCCGACCATCAGGTGCTGCGTGTCTCACACATGACGCGCGACACACGTAATACGGAATGGGTCAAAGCGGGTGAATTGTGCGCCGACGACAAAATCGTTTTGCACGATCATCGTGCCGCTCAGGCGTGGCGTGGCACACACACAGAGGCGGAAGGGTATCTAATCGGATTACTGATTGGCGACGGCACACTCAAGAACGACAAAGCCGTGTTAAGCGTTTGGGATACGGCGGCATTAAAAGTCGCCAATGGCGGCGAAATATCGCCCTCCTCTGGCATTGCCAGCGTCATGTTAGCCGCGGAACACGCCGCGCGTACATTGCCGCACCGTATTGATTTTAAAGGCTGGCAAAAACCCGTCGCGGGCCGCGGCGAATATCGACTGACAACAGGCGCATTGCGCTCACTGGCGCTGAAACTTGGCCTCACGCCGGGCAACAAGCGCTTCACTCCCTTGATGGAAACCAGTTCGTCCAATTTTTATCGCGGCGTGTTGCGCGGCATGTTCGACGCCGACGGTTCAGTGCAAGGATCGCAGACAAAAGGGATCAGCGTTCGACTGACACAGATCGAACTTGGCAATCTGCAATCGGTACAGCGCATGCTGCAACGTCTGGGTATCATCTCCGTCATTTACCCGAATCGCCGACCGGCTGGCATGAAGCTGTTGCCGGACGGAAAAGGCGGAGTCAAAGAGTATGACTGCCAGACACTGCATGAACTCATTATCAGCAATGATAACATCGGACGTTTCGCCGAACTGATCGGCTTTGCCGACAGCGACAAGATGGCCAAATTGAATGGTTTGCTGGCAAATTATCAGCGCAAACCGAATGCAGAACGTTTCGTCGCAACGGTACTGTCATTAGAAGCCGATGGCGTGGCGGACGTATATGACGTCACAGTCGCCGACGTTCATGCCTTCGATGCCAATGGCTTATATGTTCACAACTGTGCAGAGCAACCCCTCCCCCCTTACGGCTGCTGCTGTCTGGGCTCGATCAATCTGACCCGCATGGTCAAAAATCCGTTCTCGACGCACGCGGGGTTCGACTACGAACCGTTCAAGCAATTGATTAAAGTCGCGGTGCGCATGCTGGACAACGTGCTGGATGTGACCGCATGGCCGCTGCCCGAGCAGCAACTGGAAGCGCAGAACAAACGCCGCATCGGCTTAGGCTACACGGGCCTTGGCGATGCGCTGGTGATGCTGGGACTGCGCTATGACACGGAGCAGGCGCGCGCCTTTGCCGCCGACATCACACGCATCATGCGCGATGAAGCCTATGCGGCCTCGATTGAACTGGCCAAGGAGCGTGGTGCCTTCCCGCTGCTCGATGCTGAGCACTATCTGGCCGCACCCCGCTTCGCCTCGCGCCTGCCGGACGAGATGAAAAATCATATCCGCGAATACGGCATCCGCAACAGTCATCTGCTGTCCATCGCGCCCACCGGCACGATTTCGCTGGCCTTCGCCGACAACGCATCCAACGGCATCGAACCCGCCTTTTCCTGGTTCTACACGCGCAAAAAACGCATGATGGATGGTACCAGCAAGGATTATTCGGTCGAAGATCACGCCTGGCGTGTATTTAAAAAACAGGGCGGCGATATCAATCATCTGCCTGCAGCGTTCGTCTCCGCGCTGGAAATTTCCGCACTCGATCACATGAAAATGTGCGCTGCCGTCGCCCCCTACATCGACACCTCGATCAGCAAAACCGTCAATGTGCCGGCAGACTATCCCTTTGAAGACTTTAAAAATCTCTATACCGAAGCCTGGCGCGCGGGGCTTAAGGGACTGGCGACCTACCGGCCTAACAGCGTATTAGGCTCGGTGCTGTCGATCACGCCGGAACCCAAAAAAGGCGAGACACCTCAGGACTTCGTTTTCGATCAGGACAGACGCATTGAATTGGAAGCCGCACCCAAACCTGCGCTCGCCTCCCTGCGCTGGCCGGGCCGCCCTGCCCTGACCGCCGGCAGCGAAGGCTGGGTATCCCAGGTCGTCAAACATCCGCTGGGCAGTTTTGTCGCATTCGTCTCGCATACCGCCAACGACGGTTGCAACCACCCTTTCGAAGTCTGGGTCAACGGCTCCGAACAGCCCCGGGGATTGGGCGCACTGGCAAAATCGCTGTCGATGGATATGCGTACCCGCGACCCGGTCTGGGTGCGCATGAAACTTGAAATGCTGATGAAGACGGCGGGCGACGATGCGTTCGACATGCCGATGCCGCCCGAGGGTGAAATAAAACGCATGCCGAGTCTGGTGGCCGCCTTCGCCTATTTGCTCAAATACCGCATCGAAGCACTGGGTGCACTGGAAGTGTGCGATGGTATGACCACGCCGATGATGGATGCGCTGTTCGCCAAAAAAGAACCTAAGACCGGCACCGACGGCACGATGAGCTGGACTGTGGATATTGCTAATGCAGGTTCAGGGGATGACTTCGTGCTGGGGCTCAAGGAACTGGTGCTGCCGGACGGGCAGCGCCGTCCCTATTCGATGTGGCTGTCGGGTGTCTATCCGCGTGCACTCGACGGGCTGTGCAAACTGCTAAGTCTGGATATGCGCGTGATCGACCCGGCATGGATAGGCATGAAGCTGCGCAAACTGCTCAACTTCGGAGAACCCTTGGGCGATTTCATGGCACGCGTGCCAGGTGGCGCCAAGATGCAAAGCTATCCTTCGACTGTCTCCTATGTCGCCACGCTGATCATTCACCGCTATGCCATGCTGGGCGTGCTCGATGAACACGGCTATCCGGTGCAGCAGATGGGCGTGCTGGAAATACCCGAAGGTCAGATCAAACCAACCGGCATCAAACCCCTGACCGGCAAACTGTGCCGCGAATGCGGCAACGCGACACTGATCAAAAAAGACGGCTGCGAATTCTGCACCAGCTGCGGCGCAATCGGTGCATGCGGGTAATGGATAGCCCACCTGTCGACGGCCTCATTTGTGGACTACCTCTTTCGAAATAGAGATAAATCAGCCGTAATTGCAGACTCACGCAGCTAGCCCGACAGGCAAGTTGATCGTGATGCACAGCCCGCCACCGGGATGATTGCGGGCGTAAATTTCCCCCTGATGGGCGATAACTACCCGCTGCGCAATGGCCAGACCCAAGCCATGGCCATCTGAGGCTTTCGTTTGCGCGCTGCGGAAGAAGGGCTCGAATATAGCGTAGCTATCCGCTTCAGGAACACCGCCTCCTTGATCTGAAACAGTGATGCATATCGTTTGATTGTCGTTTTTTTGCATCTTGATGGCGACTAAACCGCCGGACGGAGAGTGCTTCACGGCGTTGCGCACGACATTCTCCACCGCACGGTGTAGCAGTTCTGCATTACCCCGAACAATAGCCCGGCTGAGCGCTTCGATCTCTACACGGCAGCCGCTGGCTGCGGCCTCAAAGCGCGCATCCTCCGCCACGTCGGAGACAAGCTCGTTAAGATCGACCTGTTCGTTCAGTTTGCCCATCATGCCGGCTTCAAGCCGGGAAAGCGTCAGCAACTCACTGACCAGCATATCCATGCGCACGGCTTCCCGTTCAATGCGCATCATGGAATCCTCGATCCGTTCGGGCTGCTGTCGCGCCAGACCGATTGCCGCCTGAAGCCGCGCCAGCGGCGAACGCAGTTCGTGCGAAACATCGTGCAACACTCTCCGCTGCCCATCCATCAATTGCTGTAGCCGCAGCACCATACTATCGAAATCCCGGCCAAGGTCGGACAGCTCGTCACGTCGATGCCCCATGACCGGCGCAAGCCGCACATCCAGAAGTCCATTTGAAACCGCCGCAAAAGCCGCACGGAGTGTGCGTATCGGTTTGGAGAAATACCAGGCCAGCAATGCCGCGAAAAACAGACTCACCACGCCACCAGCCAGCAAGGGCATGACAGGAGGCAACACTCCTCTATCATGCGGCGGCTCCATCCGCCCATCTAAACGCGGGTAACTTGGGGGCTGCGCGAACAACAGATAGGTATGCCCGTCAGCTGCGGCAACTTTCTCCGCGCTGCCGAAATTGTCTTGCGAACCTGTAATCTGATTGGCCTGCACAAGCATCGTCTCCGAAACCATGCGCCCCAAAACATCCCGATTGTATTCGTCCACAGCAAAGACAGGGGGAGCCGGTTGGCGGCTTTGCTCCCGCAAGAGCCCCCGCAACGCCTCGGGTCCGCCGTATCGCAATGTTGAAGCTGCGGCAGCAACAGCCGACGACTGCGGCGCGCGAAACCGTTCCATCCCGGGAGATCGCAACCACATCGCGCCGCCCACGCCGATGACGCTAGTGACCTGCGCCAACCAGAAGAAAATAAAAAACTTCCAGAACAGTCGTCCCACGCGCTACTCCCTGATGAACTGGTAACCCTTGTTGAACACGGCCAATATGCGGGAACGCCCATCCGGCAGCGGCTCCAGTTTACGGCGTATGCTGCTGATGTGAACATCGATGCTGCGATCAAATCGAGCCAGTGGCCGCCCCAAAGCCTGCTCGGATAGTTCCGATTTGCTCACCACTTGTCCGGCGTTGCGCGCCAGCACCTCTAACAGGTTGAACTCGGTGCTGGTCAGTTCAAGCGGTTTGCCTGCCCATTCCGCGCGCCGCTGTTCCGGCCAGATGGACAATACACCGGCAATGATCGTTGATAAGGATGAAGCCGATTCCGCACCGCCGCTGCGGCGCAGGATAGCGCGAATACGAGCCGTCAGTTCGCGCGGAGAACAGGGCTTGGGCACATAGTCGTCCGCCCCCAGCTCGAGGCCGACGATGCGGTCGGCATCATCTCCCCGGGCGGTCAACATCAACACCGGCATTGCGCCTTGGGCACGGATCTGGACGAGCACATCGATGCCGCTTTTTCCAGGCATCATCACGTCCAGCACGGCAATATCATAGTGCCCCTGCAGCGCCTCTGTGATGCCAGATTCTCCATCATGCACTGCCTTGACCTCGAAGCCTTCACGCTCCAGATAAATCCGGAACATCCCGGCAAGTTCAACATCGTCGTCAACCAGCAAAACTTTCGTTTTCATCGTGTGAAAATTCATTAACAAGGTTCCGGTCATTTTAGTTAAGCGTACTCCCAGAGCACAGCCGTCTGTATCCGTATTTACAAGTTTTTACACCTGACAGCCTGCATCTTTACATGAATTTACGCGTGATTAACGGCACTTTACAGCACCTCCCCTGAGAATGGCAGCCACTCGATGATGCACAATTGTAGAAATCGAGTTAACCAACTTTTGAGGATTTATATGAACAAGCTCGTAAGCAAATTCCGCTACGCTTTGATAGCCGGAACAATAGCGCTGGCATTACCCGCGCACGCCTCAGCGTGTGATTATCAGGATCAACATGCCAGTTCAAAGCTGCCCGGTACAATCACCTCGCATAATGAAATGAGGCGATTCATGCGGATGCCTCCACCACCGAAAATGATGCAGCCGCCCTTTTCTATCAGTTGCATGCCCCCATTTTTTCGCGACCTAAAATTGACTGAGCAGCAGCAGGACAAGGTGTTTGAACTCATGCACAGCCAGATGCCAATCATGCGCGAGCAGCATGAATCCATCCGCAAAGCGACTGAAGAATTAAAGCGGCTAGTTGCATCAGATCATTACAGTCTATCCGAGTTGCAAACGCTTGCCGACAAACTGGCCAGAGTATTCGCCGACACCCTCGTGCAGCATGCGGTAATGGAAGTAAAAATTCTGACGTTGCTAACAACCGAACAACGCAAGCAGGCGGATGAAATGCGCTCCGAATTCAGAGCGCCCCCTTATCCATAACCATAGGGATAGTTGCTTAACACGCTTTTACCTGATTTTACCCCAATGACACTACAACATGACTTCGTTATGACGATAATAAGCTCATGTAAACCATTACAAAAATGATACTGTCACGACGAGTCGTTAAATATGAAAGGAATAAATCATGAGCAGTATTAATAGTATCGGCGGGAGCGGATATTCGATGATGATGTCCGGCATGAAACGACCTGATCCTGCCCAAATGGCGGATAACCTGTTTTCCAGGCTAGACACCAAAAACAAGGGTTATCTGGAGAAGAGCGATCTGCAATCGGCATCAGGCCAGCGACCTGACTCAGGCAGCGGCCCGGCAAATGTAGACGAGATGTTCAAAAAATTGGACAGCGACGGTGACGGAAAACTCACCAAGAGCGAAATGACCAGCGGCATGAAAAATCTTGCCGATGCTCTCGACAGCCAGCTCAATCAAATGCGCATGAACGGCATGTCACAGGGAGGCAATGGCGACTCGACAACAACATCGGGCATAAATCGACCAGATCCAGCCAAAATGGTGGACAACCTGTTTTCCAAGCTCGATACGACGAACAAGGGTTATCTGGAAAAGAGCGACCTGCAATCCGCGCTAAGTCAGCCATCCGGCTCTGACAGCGGCCCGGCAAATATAGACGAGATATTCAAAAGACTGGACAGCAACGGCGACGGAAAACTCACCAAGAGCGAAATGACCAGTGGCACGGCGCAGGCGGGCAACGTGGGTGGCACGCCACCCACCGGTGGTATGCCGCCGCCCGGCGCTGCTGGCGCGAACGCCGCGTCAGTAACAAGCAGCACAGATTCAAGCAGTTCCACGAAAACATATGAACCCGCAGATGCAAATCAGGATGGAAAAGTCAGTGAGCAGGAGAGAATGGCCTTTGCGCTGGCAAAACAGGATAAGGAGTCGCCCTCCCGTACATCGCCAACTTTGCCGGGCAGCGATGCGAGGGTCATGAAGCAGATCATGGACCTCATGCATGCATACACCAGTTTTAACAGTAGTTCCAACAGCTCCGGATTGTCGGTTACCGCCTAGTATTTTCGTCACACATCTGTACGTTGAAAGGGGGCCGTCGCGCCCCCCTTTAACTTTAGCACTCCCGTTTAATCCTATTCCCGCCAGTGATTATTTGCGCAGGCATGCAGCTAAAATTCCAGCTAAAAATGGCGAAGACAGTGGCGGTAGCATCACGTTCTATTCGAACAACAGCGCACCACCAGTTTACGGGTCTCTTCCAGCACCAAGACACTCGATGAGGTAAGCAAGACCAGCCCCCAATCTGACAAGCTTAAATCTACGGTATTAAAAATAGCCTGCGCCGGCCCCCAGTGTACGACCACCCCTTGCAATCCCACCACACCGATAAGTGCCCCCCATAACCTGCCGTTAGTGAAGAATTGACTGTTGAAGGCGGTATCGTATTCAGCGCGGGCATTGAACACATTGAAAAACTGAAACAACACGAACGTAGTAAACGCCAAGGTCAACGCATGCTCAATTCTGCCCGCAGACAAGCCATATAAAAACACCCCGATAGTGCCTGCCGCCATAATAAGGCCATAAGCTAACAGGTGCCAAAAACGCCGCAGCGTCAGGATGCGCGCATCGGATCGGCGTGGCGGCTCGTCCATAATGCTGGGGCGTGCCGGCTCTATCCCCAGTGTCATTGCGGGCGGACCGTCCATGATAATGTTGATCCACAAAATCTGAATCGCGGTGAAAGGCGTAGGCAGCCCCAACAGTTGCGCGCCAAGCACGGTGATAATGGCGCCGATATTGGTGGAGAGCTGGAAACGCACAAACTTGACGATATTATCGTAGATCGTGCGGCCTTCCTTGACAGCCTCGACGATAGTGGCGAAATTGTCGTCCGCAAGCACCATGGCAGCGGCTTCCTTCGTGACTTCCGTACCGCCGATGCCCATCGCTACACCAATGTCAGCGTTCTTCAGTGCCGGGGCATCGTTGACGCCGTCGCCGGTCATGGCGACCACATACCCGCACGACTTCAGTGACTGAATAATTTTAACCTTATGCTCGGGAGCAACACGGGCAAATACGGCCGTTTTTTCGACATAGCGGGAAAGCTCGGCAACCTCGATCCGGTCAAGCTCAGCACCGGTCAGCACCGGCCCCTCCAGCCCCAATTCACGCGCGATGGCAGCGGCAGTAATGGCGTGATCGCCGGTGATCATCTTAACCTTGATCCCCGCACGCAGACACAAGCGGATCGCATCACGCGCCTCAGGACGTGGAGGATCAATGATGCCGACTAAGCCTGCCAGCGTTAGCTCCTGTGCCCAGCCCATCAGATCGCCAGCGGGGTCAAATTGCTGCACAGGAATCTCACGACGGGCCACCGCCAGCACACGCATAGCCTGATTGGCAAGACATGCATTCTCGGCATCCAAAGCCATGCGGGCAGCACCCTCTAGCGGTGCCGCCGCGGTCGCGGTGAGGTAAAATTTTGCGCGCGCCAGCAGCACATCCGGGGCCCCCTTCACATACATGCGCACCCGGTCTCCATCAAGATGGAAGGTCGCCATAAACTTGTGCGCCGAGTCAAAGGGAATTTCGGCGATACGCGGGCTTTGTTCGGACAGCCTGCCGGGTTCAATCCCCCCCTTAACAGCCAGCGCCAGCAGCGCCCCTTCGGTTGGGTCGCCAATCAACTCACCGTCTCGAATACGACTTTCATTGCAGAGCGCCGCGGACAGTAACAGCGGCATAAAATCGGGCGACGGTAGTCCGTCTTCAGCGCTAATGAGGCCCCGGCCATCGTAACCTTCACCCGAAACATCAAACCTGCGCCCGCGATAGAATAGCTTGCGTGCCGTCATCTGATTCAGGGTCAGTGTGCCTGTTTTGTCGGAACAGATCACTGAGGTCGAACCCAGAGTTTCCACCGCCGATAATTTTTTGACGATAGCGCGATTTTTTGCCATGCGGTGCATGCCAATGGCCAGCGTCACGGTCACCACCGCCGGCAAACCCTCGGGAATGGCGGCCACGGCCAAGGCGATAGATGTCATAATGGTCTGCAGCAGCGGCGCTCCGCGCAGGATGCCAAGCACAAAGATCAAAGCCACCACAACGGCCGCGATAATAGCCAGCCGCTTCCCCAAGCCATCGAGCTGAATTTGCAGCGGCGTAGGCGCGTCCTCCGCCGTATCCAACAGTCCGGTGATGAGTCCCATCTGTGTGCTCATGCCGGTTGCCGTGACCAGCGCTTCGATTCGCCCCCGGGTGACGGTGGTATTCATAAATACCATATTAAAGCGCTCGGCAAGCGGGTGTTCGCCTGACACCAGCACTTCAGCATATTTGCCCGTGGCAAGGGATTCTCCCGTCAGAGCCGCTTCCGCCACCTCGGCATTGTGCGCCGCCAGTATGCGGGCATCGGCGGGTATTCGGTCGCCGGCTTCCAGTAACACAATATCACCAGGCACCAGATTTTCTGCGGCAATTTCCAGCATCTCGCCGCCACGGCGCACCCGCGCATGCTGTGCCAGCATCTTTTTGAGCGCCGCCAAGGTGGCTTCCGCACGGTGTTCCTGATAAAATCCCAGACACGCATTGAAGACAACTACGATCAAAATCACCAGCGCATCGTTCAGGTCGCCGATCGTGCCAGCCAATACGGCGGCACCCATCAGCACAAGCACCAAGATATCTTTGAACTGATCGAGAAACTTCATCCAAACTGAACGAGGAACGCGTCCCTTCAGACGGTTAGGACCGTAACTGTCCAGCCGCCGTTGCGCTTCGGCTGCGCTCAAGCCTTCCAGACTGGAATCAAAGCACTTAAGCGCCGCATCAGACGGCATAATCCACGGCGCTATTTTTTTATGATCGCTAAGACTTTTCATTTATTTCTCTCGGCCTATGTAAAACAGGCACACTCAATTTATTGGCCGCTTCAGGTACAGAAAATTGGTTCCGTTACCGGATATCTAACCCAACGTGTTTATTATCCTTGCGCCTCAATGGATGCGGTCAAGCTCCTGATCAAACATCGAAACAGGATCATCTAAGGGTTCCAGATGAGTCGTTATATGCGCTTGATGTAAAACTTTGCAGATATCCCGCTCGATACGCTCCGCCCAGTCGTGCCCCTGCTTTACCGTCCAATGCCCCGGCACTAATACATGCAACGTCACAAAGGTACGCCTGCCTGCCTGCCGGGTGCGCAACGCATGAAAATCAAGCCCTTGATTCCGATATCCCGCGAGCACTGCCTCAATTTTCTGCCTGCTTTCTAAAGGTAATGATGTGTCCATCAGTCCTGCGGCAGAACGCTGAATAAGATGCCATCCTGTCCAAATTATGTTGAGCGCAACGAGCAGCGCAATGACCGGATCCAGCCAGAGCTGGTCAGTTAACCAGACCATTCCGACGCCGGCAATAACGCCCACTGATGTCCATACATCGGTCATAAGATGATGTGCATCGGCTTCCAGCGTGATTGAATTGCGCTTTTTGCCTACCGCCAACAAAATGCGGGCGGTAGCAAAATTGATGACTGAGGCCAGCACAGAAACGAGCAACCCAACGCCTACGGCTTCGAGCGGTGCAGGATGCATCAGTCGTACAACGGCTGCATAGCCAATGGCGAGTGCGGCCAGCAAAATTAAAAATCCCTCGAAAGCGCTGGAAAAATATTCAGCCTTGCCATGCCCATGGGCGTGATCGTCATCGGCGGGAGTTTCTGCCAACGTCAACATCCAAAGCGCCATTAACGCCCCGGCAAGATTTACAAATGACTCGATGGCGTCAGACAAGAGGCCGACTGAACCTGTCACGCTCCATGCCACCCCCTTCAGTAGAATAGTGGCAATGGCCGCAGCAATAGATAGCCAAGCATAACGCTTCAGTGAGGGTGATAACTTTGTTGCGGCATTCATTTTTAGCCTCCCTCAATTGCTTAAATCAAAAGCAGGACCGCAAGAGCATATTTTCCGAAAAAAGCGACTCCACATGCTTACATGAGTCATAACGCCAAGGTTAACGCTACAACCGAAAAATGGACAACTGTTTCCACACTAGCCCAATACAAAAAATCTCTATAAGCACGCGTTAACCACGACCATTGGATAGAAATTTTCCCCTTATAAATCAAAACTTTTTTAAAACAGCGTAGTATTAGCCCAATCACATCAGCGACTCAACATGTTATCCAGCTGCATTTTATGGTGCACAGTTAATTTTCAACATTTTGATTTTCATTCACATAAAATCATATCCTATTCGCCAATCCACCATTCACCTATCGTTAACAATAAGGAGCAATCATGGAAGTTTCCAACGCAATCGAAACACGCAGAGCGATCAAGGCATATGACCCCGCACACCGCATGACGGAAGCCGAAATCGAAAAATTAATGTCGCAGGCGATGCGATCGCCGACCGCATGGAACATACAAAACTGGCGCTTTGTGCTGGTTCGCGATCCCGAACAGCGCAAAAAAATTCGCGCCGCCGCATGGGATCAGGCGCAAGTAACCGATGCATCGCTGCTGGTTGTATTAACCGCAGATCTCAAGGCCTGGGAAAAAGACCCTATCCGCTACTGGCGCAACGCCCCGCAACCCGTAAAAGATTACATTCTGCCGGCCATGGCTCAGTTTTATACAGGACGCGAGCAAATGCAGCGCGACGAAGGGATGCGCTCATGCGGCATGGCGGCAATGACTTTGATGTTGGCGGCGCAGGGCATGGGATATCAATCCTGTCCGATGGACGGATTTGACTTCGATGAGGTCGCTCGCATCATCAACCTGCCAGGCGATCACGCCATCGTGATGTTCGTTGTCATTGGCAAAGGCATCAGTGATCCATTACCCCGCCCCGGATCGTTGTCGCAAGAGGATGTCGTCGTCATCGATCAGTTTTCCTGATCAAAAAAACCCGCACTTAGGCGGGTTTCATGGACTGTACTGGATGTAGAAAAACTGTTCTTTGGTGTCCTCGACAGGAATCGAACCTGTAATTGCCCCTTAGGAGGGGGCGGTAATATCCATTTTACGACGAGGACAGCGGATGCATTCTACCGGAATTACGCTGTAATCTAAACCCTCACGCTGGTATCATGCGCCCCAGTTGCAAAATACTGCTCAACAAGGTCAACAAATGAAATGGTTCGCTGTCTTAGCCGCATTGATTATTTTCGCCTCGCTGTTCGTCGCGCGGGCTGCTCGCGCCGGTAATTTACCTGAAATCGGCAAACCGGCACCCGACTTCAAACTCGATGACCAGCACGGAAAACCGCACAGCCTGCAAAGCTATCGGGGCAAATGGGTCGTGTTGTATTTTTATCCTAAAGATGACACGCCGGGCTGCACCCAGGAGGCCTGCGCATTTCGCGATGATCTGAACCAGTTAACTGAACTCGGCGCCAAGGTAATCGGCGTCAGCGTAGACGATAGCGCTAGCCATGCCGACTTTGCAAAGAAATATCACCTGCCCTTTCCCTTGCTGGCTGACAAGCAAGGCGACGTCGCCGCCCGCTACGGTGCGCTGCTCAATCTGGGCGTGATGAAAGTGGCTCGCCGTTTTACCTTTTTAATCGATCCGCAAGGAAATTTAAAAAAGGACTACCTGAATGTTGAAACCTCGCGTCACTCAAAAGAAATCATCGAAGACCTGAAAAAACTAACTGCCGGAGAACCAAAATAATGCTGCCTCGTATCAATCTGTTTATCGCCTGGTTTTTAATCCCACAAACACTGGGGATGGGATGGGTCGCATTCGCAGGCCGCATGCTGCTCGAAGTACTGGGTGTCAACACGCACGAAGGAGATATTCCCGGACGACTCGTGGGTGCCGTGCTGATTTTTGGCGCTGTTTACCTGATCTTGCATTTTCGCGGGTCATTGCCGCCTGAAGGCAATTCGACCGGCAAGGGTTTTGGATTCGGTCAGCGTCTGGTACTCGCGGCCAACCTGCTCGCTTCCCTGTTCTGCCTGTTCCAGTTCACCCAGTTCCTGATCGAAAGTCACGACCTGCGACTGGTGTTGAACGGCTTCACCGATGCATTCGGCTACTGGGTCATGGCGCTTTGGGTCATCGGCTTCTCCTTCCTGTATCAATCTTCACTACCTCAATCCTCGAATCTCTCCCCTACAAAATAATGCCCTACATCACACTAGATAAAGCCAGTCTCGCCTTCGGTCACGTAGCCCTGCTCGACCATGCCGATTTTCAACTCGACGAGAACGAACGCGTAGGCCTGATCGGTCGCAACGGCGGCGGCAAGTCCAGCATGATGCGTGTGCTGGCAGGCCAAGGTACGCTGGATGATGGATTGATCTGGCGCCAGCCTTCGGCGCGCATCTGTTACGTCAGTCAGGAACCGGTACTGGACGCCGAAGACAGCGTATTCGATGCGGTCGCCAAGGGTCTCGGGCCGTTGCAAAAACTGCTGCACGACTATCACCATGTCTCGCATCAACTGGGGGAACCTGACGCGGATTACGACACCCTGCTCGAAGAGATGCAGCACCTGCAAACGCAACTCGAAGCGCAGGACGGCTGGTCGGTACAGGCTAGAATCGAAACGGCCATTGCCAAACTGGATCTGGACCCCGACCGACTGGTCGGCAACCTGTCAGGCGGACAACGCAAACGCGTGGCGCTGGCGCAGGCGCTGGTCGCAGAGCCCGATGTCCTGATTCTTGACGAACCGACCAACCATCTGGATTTCGCCTCCATCGACTGGCTCGAAGGCCTGCTCAACAATTTTGTCGGCAGCGTGCTGTTCGTCACCCATGACAGACGTTTTCTCGACAACGTCGCGACCCGCATCGTCGAACTTGATCGCGGCAAGCTATCAGGCTTCCCCGGCAACTTCACCGCCTATCTTGCCATCAAGGAACGCATGCTGGCGGACGAGGCCGTAGTCAACGCCAAATTCGACAAGGTACTGGCACAGGAAGAAATCTGGATACGTCAGGGCGTGAAAGCGCGCCGCTGCCGCAACGAGGGCCGCGTGCTGCGTCTGGAGCAACTGCGCCTCGACCGCTCCGCACGCCGCGAAAAACAGGGCAAAGTCGAAATGACGGTGGATACCGGTGAGCGCTCGGGAAAACTGGTCGCCGAACTGTCCAACGTCAGCAAGGCCTACGGCGGCCGCACGCTGATCAACGACTTCTCCTGTCGCATCCAGCGCGGCGACAAGATCGGCCTGTTGGGTCCCAACGGCGCGGGCAAGAGCACGCTGCTCAAAATCATTCTGGGCGACATCGAGGCTGACTCAGGAGAGGTTAAGCTCGGCACCAAGATGTCGGTCGCCTACTTCGACCAGCTGCGCGAACAACTGGATGAGAATATGACGCTGGCTGATACCATCAGTCAGGGGTCTGATTTCGTCGAAATCGCCGGACAACAAAAACATGTGATCAGCTATCTGGGCGACTTCCTGTTCCCGCCTGAGCGCGCAAGATCACCGGTAAAAAGCTGTTCAGGTGGCGAACGCAACCGCCTGCTGCTCGCCCGCCTGTTCACACAACCCGCCAACGTGCTGGTGCTCGATGAACCGACCAACGATCTGGACATCGAAACGCTGGAATTGCTCGAAGAGTTGCTGGCCAACTACGATGGCACGCTGTTTCTGGTCAGCCATGACCGCGCCTTCCTCGATAATGTCGTGACGCAAGTCATCGCGTTCGAAGGCGATGGCAAGCTGCAGGAATATGTCGGCGGCTACGAGGACTGGGTACGGGTACAAAAATATCAGGCAGCTGCAGCGCTGGCAAAACCCGCGGTATCCACCCCGCCGCGCGCGGCAGTTCAGGCGGTTGAAAAACCGAAAGCTGCCTCAAAACTCAGCTACAAGGAAACTCAGGAACTCGAATCCTTACCCAAACGCATCGAGACACTGGAGCAGGAGCAAATCGATATCGCGGCGCATCTGGCCGATGGCACAATTTTCCGCAATGACGCCAAACGCGCCAAGCAGCTGCAAACGCGCAATGAAGCGATAGAGGCGGAAGTACTGACGATCATGGCGCGCTGGGAAGAGCTCGAAAAACGCAGCTGATTGCGCTTGCAAACCCGTTATAAAGCCGTTCATGTTATGCATGAACGGCTTTATACTTTATAGCACCGCTAATCGCCGTTTAAGTAAATACGCGCTCACCCAAAGACGTGATCGGCCCCTCCAGTTGCGGCACCTGAGCCTGCCCCATCGCCCGGATATTGACCGACACCTGCGCATCGAGTTTACGCCGCGTAATGGTCAGCCCCGCGCCTCTGAGCGCCTTGCAGAAGTGATAGGTAAACACCCCGCGAATAGCGCCGCCGATATTCGTTTCGGCCGAAGTCTGATTGTCCCGGCAACCGGCCCACAGCACGTGAGTCAGTACTGGCACGGTCACAGCGACCTTAAGGTCACGGCGCCTGAACAGCGCACGCACCGGAAGCGAGGGCGCCGCATCGATAAAAAAGCCCACATCGATGGGAGGCTCGACATAACGTGCCACGACAGCCGCACTGTCTGACATACCGGACTGCAAATCACGCGTACCGCTTCCCGAATGGCAGGAATCGAGGATCACATCCAGATTGACACCGGCAGGCACGGAGGCAAACAACACCTTGAAGTCATCATCTTTGATCATACCGGCGCTGGAAAAATCATGCGGACAAATGGTCTCGTCGCGACCATCCGGTTCATCCCCGTTCAGATCGACCACTTGAGAACCGTGTCCTGAATAATAAAAAATCAGCACATCGCCACGCGCCGCCCCTTTAATCAACCATTTCAAGCCATTGATAATCGCAGCCCGGGTCGCTCTCGCATCGGTCAGAATTTGCATCGCACCCGGCATCGCAGGCACGATACCCATCACACTCAGCGTATTCGCCATATCTCGCACATCGTTCACGCATCCGCGCAAATCGGGCCCGCCGGCACCGGCCGGCGCATAATCGTTAATCCCCACCAACAATGCTTTTTTTGCCATGATCCATTCCCCTCTATTAGTTCACACAAAGGACAGCTGTTTGGTTTTAGTTTGAAGTCATAAACAAAACCTGCGCTCAGCAGCAGAGCCTACCGACCGCTGGCGAATTAAATCACGCTGATAAATTTAGCGGTATCAGCCTGAATACATAGGCAAATAGGCCTAGCAATCAAAAAATTCACTATGACAAATTGCATAGGCATTCGGGCATATTTTTATGATGACGCGACTCCTGTATAAATTTAACGTCTTGAACTCAAGGAAAATTCATAAAAGGAGAATGGATCATGAAGAAAATTTTACTCGCCTCCGTTGCCGGACTGCTTATTTCGGCGCCCGTATTTGCAGCAGAAAATCAGGCCTACGCGGCCTTCGATGCAGGACAATCCACGGCATCAAATAGTTGCGACGGCGTACCGGCAACCGTTGCATGCAAAAAAACCGATACCGCGTACCGCATCGCAGCAGGCTACGGATTCACCAGAAATTTCGGCGCTGAAGTCAGTTATACGGATTACGGCAAAGCAAGATTGTCAGGCACAGTCGGTGCCGTCGCTGTCGTGGCAAATGCCGGCGCGACGGCATTCCAGATTGTCGGAACAGGGGTCTTACCGCTTAGCCAGAATTTTTCCTTGACCGCTAAACTCGGTTTCGCCTCCGTCAGCACAAAAGCGAATGCCACTGCGGTGGTGGGACCATTTTCCGTGGCAGCATCCACCTCAGCGACCAACAACAATGCTGTTTTTGGTATCGGTGCGGAATATGCATTCACACCGGCCATCAGCGGCCGATTGAACTATGAAGATCTGGGTACCATCGGCGATGCGGCAACCATGGGAAAGAGCAAATTGACATCCGTCACAGCCGGCCTCGTCGTCAATTTTTAATTTGGCCTACCCCCTCCTGTCGAGGGGGTAGATGCAAAACACGTTAGCAATCAGGGTACAGCGGTCGCACCTAACAATTTAGCCCATAATGCCAGCCCCGCGCGGGTGTCGATTTCATCATGCATCACCCGGCAATGCGTCGCATCATTGAGCCGCATACGGTGCTGAATCTGGCGCAAACTGCGATACAGAATCCGCGTCTGACAGGCCAGTTCCTGATCGATCAAACCGACTTCGGCGGCCATTTTCAACAAGGCCAGATTACCGACATTCGCGGTCAACTCCGGGTATTGATGTGCATAGGCCAGCACCAGATATTGCACCATGAACTCGATATCCACCATCCCACCGCTGTCGTGTTTGATGTCAAACAACGGACTGTTATTCGGATGCCCGTCGTGCATCTTCTGACGCATCGTGATAATTTCATGCCGCAGTGTCTCAATATCGCGCGGCATGCTCAAAACCTGCTGACGAATTGCTTCAAACGCCTGCCCCACCAGAGCGTCCCCTGCACTGAAACGTGCGCGTGACAAAGCCTGATGCTCCCACACCCACGCCTCATTTTTCTGATATTCGGCAAAAGCCCCCACAGAACTCACCAGCAGACCGCTCGCCCCGTTCGGGCGCAGGCGCAAATCCGTTTCATACAGGCGGCCGGACGCCGTATAGCTGCCCAGCATCGCATTGATGCTCTTACCCAGCCGGGCATAATTTTCCTGTGCATCGGGATGCTCGTCGTCGTAGAGAAAAATCATATCCAGATCGGAGGCATAGCCCATCTCCTTGCCACCCAGTTTACCGTAGGCGATGATGGCAAAGCAGGGTTGATCGGTGTGGCGTTTTCGCGCATTAGCCCAGCACAGGTTTAGCACATGGCGCAAGATCAGATCGGCCAGATCGCTCAGATGATCGCTGAGCGTCTCAAGGGGCAGCAAGCCCTGCAAATCCATGGCCAAAAAATAGAAAATTTTTTCCTGCTGAACCTGATGTAATACCTCCAGACGACGTTCCACATCACTCCCGCACCCGGCCAGGCGCGCCTGCAGATCCAGATCTATTTTTGTCCACTCCGGCGGCCGGTACATCTCCCGCGCATCGAGCAGTTCATCGAACAATGCCGGGTGCTGCGCCAGAAAACTCGCCGCCCAACTGCTCGCAGAGAGCAATCGGGTCAGTCGCGATAACGCCTGAGGATACTCGGCCAAAAAAGCCAGATACACCGCACGCCGGCTGATGGCGTCAAGCAGGGTCAACAGGCGGGAAAGCGTGGTATCAGGGTCGCTGTATTGCACGCTAAGCGCAATAAATTGCGGAATCAACCCATCCACCCGCTGCCGGCTTAACTCCGATAGCTGCTGATAACGCACACTGCCACGCAACTGCAACAGGCGCTGCGCACTCTCATTGGCCGCGCGATAACCTTGCGCGCCCAGCGCGTCAGACAGCTCTTCAGCGCCGACATCCTCACGCCACAGCAGGCTGGGCTCCTGAACAGACGCACCAAAAATCTGCTCGAACTGCTCTATCACCACAGCACGGTGACGATCGAGCACCTGCAACAGCGCAGGATAATCGTCAAAGTCCATCGCGCTGGCAATCAGCAGTCTGTCCTCTTCACTGACGGGTAGCGCTTGCGTTTGCTGGTCGTCCAGATATTGCAGGCGATGCTCCAAATTACGCAGAAAAACATAGGCCGCATCAAGATCGGCCACCACGCCGTCCGCCATCTGGCCATTTTCAACCAGTTGCTTGAGCACGCGCTGGGTTGGCAAAATGCGCAAACGGGCATCCTGACCGCCACGGATTAACTGAAATACCTGAGCGGTAAATTCAATTTCACGGATACCGCCCGGCCCCAGTTTGATGTTATCCAGACGGTCACGGCGCTGCACCTCCTGACGGATTTGCGCGTGCAACTTGCGCATCGAATCGATCGCACCGAAGTCCAGATATTTGCGAAATACGAATGGCTGATACAGCTGGTTCAATTCAGTCACCCAGGGATGAGAGGCAGGGGACACAACCCGCGCCTTAATCCACGCATAGCGCTCCCACTCACGCCCCTGACTGACCAGATATTCTTCCAGTGCAGCAAAACTCATCACCAGCGGGCCGCTGTCGCCATAAGGCCGCAGGCGCATATCGACGCGAAACACATAGCCGTCTCCTGTCGCCTCGTTGATGATGTTGATCAGACGACGTCCCAGACGCGTAAAAAACTCATGATTGCTGAGCACGCGCGCGCCGTTCGTCTCACCGTCTTCCGCATACACAAAAATCAGATCGATATCGGAGGATACATTCAACTCGCCGCCGCCGAGTTTACCCATGCCGATCACCAGCAGCTGCTGCGCAGTCCGGCTGATTTCGCCGATCGGGCTGCCAAATTGCTGCTGCAAAGATTCCATCAAACGCGCTTGCGCCTGCTGCACCACGATTTCGGCCAACGCCGTCATCGCCTGCATCACTTCGTTCAGATCGCACAACCCGTTCAAATCGCGCAGAATCAGCTTAACCATCACCTGCTTGCGCAGTCTGCGCACCGCTCGTGCTAACGTTGTTTCATCCGTGGGATTCAACTGCTCCAGCAAGTGCTGAATATCGTCTCTGCAGCACGGCGTCGCGTAATTGAGCGCCAGCCACTCAAGCAAAACAGCATCAGTCTCTAAAATACGTTTGGCATAACGGCTGCAACGCATCGTTTTGTACAAAAACTCAGAAAAGGACAAGGAGTTTTCAGTGTTCATAAGCATATTCACCAGCCTGATAAGTTAGAATGCACTCTAACAGCCGTAAGCGGCCAGTGGCAAGACTTACGACTCAAGGATACCCAATCACAACTTATGGCTCATGCTCAATTCCCGCCCCGTTCGCCTGCTCTGGCACAGTTTTAACTGGCTGACACGTGTCACGATCGTGACCACCGCGGTGACGGCTGCGTGCTGCGCACTGATCATCATCGTGCTGCGCTATTGGCTGCTGCCTGATATCGAGCAGTTTCACGACAAGATTACGGCGTCATTATCGACGGCAATGGGCAATCCGGTCAGCATCGAAAAAATCCAAGGAAACTGGGATGGCCTGCATCCCCACCTGAGTCTGAGCAATGTACGTATTTTGGACAAGCAAGGCGAACCCGCACTGGTTTTGCCGCAAATAGAGACGAGCCTGTCATGGCTGTCGCTGCTTGCCGCCGAACTGCGCCTAACCAGCCTTGAAATCGAACGTCCTACCCTGCTGATACGCCGCGATGTATCGGGTAAGCTTTTTATCGGCAGCGTTGCCGTTTCCTCTGAAAATAACGACGATGATCTGGCGGACTGGTTGTTGCATCAATCGCGTATCGTGGTACGCAACGCCATCATCGTGTGGCTGGACGAGCAACGCAATGCACCGCCCTTGTTGCTCAATCGTGTCAACCTGCATATTGAAAACCTGTTTAGCCACCATCAGTTTGCATTGCGCGCGTCACCAGCAGCTGAATTAGCGACGCCACTGGATATACGTGGCGATTTCCACGGAAAACACTATGGTGAATGGGATAAATGGCGAGGACAAGTGTTTGCGCAGCTCGATTACACCGACATTCTGGCATGGCGTCCCTGGATTAAATTACCCGAAAAACTCAGTCGCGGACGCGGCGCCGTCAGAGGCTGGCTAAATCTCGACAAAGGCGCTCTTACGCAATTGACTGCTGATCTGGTGTTGCAGGATATTACGACCCGACTGACTGACAATACACCGCCGATGAACATACACTTTCTGCGCGGCAGAGCCAGCTGGAAAGCGCTTGAAAACGGATGGGAAATAGCGACGGACAAACTGAGTTTACGCTTGCTCAGCGGCGTTCAATTACAACCGACTGACTTTTATTTCCGCACTCAGGCAGCCAGCAAAGCACTAGCCGCCCGCGGCGAGTTACGCGCCAATTTACTGCAAATTGAAAGTTTAATCAGCCTGACAAATTTTTTACCGCTGGAGGCTGGCCTGCGCAATGAACTCAATACCTATGCCCCCCGGGGACTGGCATCTGACCTGACCATGAGCTGGCAGGGCACAGCCGACAAACTGATCAGCTACAAAATCAAAGGAAAATTGAGCAATATGGCGTTGCAGCAAGTCGGAACGATGCCCGGATTTTCCGGATTGTCACTCGCAATCGACGGTAATGAGACCAGCGGAAATCTGAACCTCAACACCCGAAACCTGACCCTTGACGCGCCCGGCATCATGCGCGAACCCTTGCAATTTCACACCCTGACAGGCCAGATTAACTGGCAGCGAGAACACGGTGAATTGCTGATCAAAGCGGCTAATGTAGCACTCAACAACGACGATCTGACAGGCAACCTGTACGGCAGTTTCCAGACTAAAAAAGGCACACTGGGCATCGCGGATCTGACCGCCTCACTCACGCACGGCGAAATCGGACACGCAGCCCGTTATATTCCACTAGTGGCACTGGATAAAAAGGACAGCGACTGGCTGAACGAGGCTCTGCTGTCCGGAAAGACCGAGGATTTTCGCCTGCGTCTCAAGGCAAATCTGAGCGACTTCCCTCTGAATGGCAGCACGCCGTCGCTCTTCGAGATCGGCGCACACGCCCACGATGTAAGCATGCAGTTCGCGCCCGACTGGCCGAAAATCGAAAACCTGTCAGGTGAATTTCAGATCCACAACAACAAATTGCAGGTACGCGCACCGACAGCCAGCATGCTCGGCGCACACATTCACAACCTGCTGATTACTCAGCCGGACATGTCAAGCGCCGATCCAGTACTGGAGCTTAAAGGCGAAGCGGATGCCGCCAATACCACTTTCCTGCAATTCATCCAGCAAAGTCCGGTGCGCGGCTATATAGAAGGGTTTACCGATGGCATGACAGCCAGTGGCAACGGTCATATCAATCTGTCTGCACAAATTCCATTACTGGAAAGCAAACCTGCCAAAGTCGCTGGTGTACTGCGCATATCCGCCAGCGACATCAACATCGGCAACGGGATCCCCTGGTTGCGCAACACGAATGGCGAACTGTCCTTCACTGAGTCAGATATCAAAACGAATACCGTGACAGCGAATATACTGGGCGGGCCGGCACGCCTTAACGTGCAAACATTAGACGGCGGGATGTTGCGTGCTAATCTGCAGGGACGCGCCAATCTGGATCAGCTGCGCAAGACTGAAACGACACCGCTGCCTGAAGCGCTGCAGGGAAGCAGCAACTGGGATGCCAGTATCAGCACGTTCAAAAACGTGACTCAGCTGTCGCTCAACTCAAACTTACAAGGCATCAGCTCCAGCCTGCCGGCGCCTTTCAATAAAAGCGCCAGTGAAATATGGCCTCTGCACTTCGAAAAGAAAGGCAGCCTCGACAAACAGGATCTGATCAGCGTCCAATTGAGCAAACTGCTGAGCGCCCGATTAATCAGCAGTGATGTCAACGGGGTTGGCACAATTAAACGCGGCAGCCTCGTTTTCGGCGGCCAGAGCGCGTCCCTGCCCGCCAAAGACGGAATATGGATTTCGGGCAACCTGCCTGCATTGTCGGTACAAGGATGGGGGGGCGTTACTGGAAATTCAGGTATTGCACCGCCCATAGCGGGAGGCGCCTTGCATATCGAGCAACTCACCGGCTATGGTTTAAATCTGAAAGATCTACAAATTACGCTCGCCCGGCGCGGAGATGGCCTCGCCGCACAACTCACGAGCCTACCGCTCAACGGTGAACTGATGTGGCAGCCGCACGGGTTTAACGGCAAGACTAAACTATCCGCCCGTCTGCGCAATCTGCACTGGGCAGAACAGGAAAAAAGCAATGCACTCCCGGCTCAGACAGCACAACCACGCCAACCGCAAGAGCTGCCTGCAATTGAAGTTAACATCGAAGATTTTCTATTCAAAGGAAAAAATCTCGGTCGTTTTGAAATGATCGGCATTCCAGAAGGCCAGAACTGGCGCTTGCGCCGCCTGCACATCACCAATCCGGATGGCACGCTAACCGGAGATGGGCTGTGGCGCAGTGAACAGACCAGCATGCAAACACAGATCAATCTGCTGCTCGATATCAGCAATGCCGGAAAAATTCTCTCGCGCTCAGGTTACCCGAATACCGTCAAGAACGGCAGCGGGAAAATGATCGCGAATCTGAGTTGGGACGGCCAGCCTTTTGACTTTAATTACGCATCGCTCGACGGCACCCTCAAACTCGACACCGGTCAGGGACAGTTCCTCAAAATGGAGCCGGGCATCGGCAAGCTGCTGGGCATACTCAGCTTGCAGGCGCTGCCCAAACGGATCACGCTCGACTTTACCGATGTCTTCAGTTCCGGGTTCGAATTCGACAACATCAACGGCAATGCCACCATCAAACACGGCATGCTGCAAACCGATGATTTACACATAGACGGCTCGTCCGCCAAAGTGACCATGAAGGGACAGGTCAACATGAACGACGAAACACAGAACCTGCGCGTGGAGGTTTTACCCACATTAGGCTCCAGCGTTTCAATGCTGAGTGCCTTTGCAGTCGGCCCGGTTGTGGGCATAGGCACGCTCATTGTGAGTAAAATACTCGGGAATCCGCTCGATAAGTTAATCTCTTTTGAATACAATGTCACCGGAAAGTGGAGCGACCCGAGCGTGGTGAAGGTGGGCGAAAAGCCGATTACCATCAGAACGGTGCCCAAAACCGCGAATCCGTCGGACAAACAATAATTTCATCAGGTAATAACCATGCCAGCCGAATCAAACCATGCCTCCGTCAACGCCTTTAAGGTGGCCGCCATTCAGATGGCCTCAGGCCCGAATGTGGCAGGAAATCTGAGCGAGGCAAAACGCCTGATCGCCCGTGCCGCCGAACAAGGTGCCCGACTGGTGGTTTTACCCGAATTCTTTGCCATCATGGGCATGAAGGAACAAGACAAAGTCGCGGTACGCGAAATAGCAGGCACCGGGCCGATTCAGAAATTTTTAAGCGATACTGCGCGCCAGCACAAGATATGGCTGGTCGGCGGCTCAATTCCATTAGCGGCCAGTGTGCCCGACAAAGTACTCAACAGTTGCCTGGTATTCAACGATGAGGGACAGCAGGTCGCGCGCTACGACAAGATTCACCTGTTCAACTTGTCCATGGGAAACGAAAGTTACGACGAAGCCCAGACGATCGAGGCCGGCAATCAGGTGGTGGTGGTCGACACGCCCTTCGGCCGTATCGGACTTGCCATTTGCTACGACTTGCGCTTCCCCGAACTGTTCCGCGCGATGAAAGAGGTCGATCTCATCGTGTTGCCAGCCGCCTTTACCGAGACGACAGGCAAAATGCACTGGGAAATACTGGTACGGGCACGGGCCATTGAAAATCTGGCCTATGTGATTGCATCGGCGCAAGGCGGCTATCACGTCAATGGCCGCGAGACACACGGCAACAGCATGATCGTCGGCCCCTGGGGGCGCATCCTTGACCGTTTGCCGCGCGGCTCAGGCGTGGTGATGGCCGAGGTCAATCCGTCGTATCAGGCCAGCCTGCGTACCGGACTGCCCGCGCTGCAACATCGAAAAATCAGCTGCTAACCTCACTATTTTAAAAACATGATCCCTTCTGCCTCACCTGATGCCCTGTTTGCCACCGCACAGAAAATTCTGCTCGCGCCCTACCTGATTGAAACACTGCAAATCGAACAGGTCTTCAACAGCATGCTGGCACATCGCCTCGACTATGCAGACTTGTATTTTCAGTACAGCCGCGCGGAGAGCTGGTCGCTCGAAGAAGGTATCGTCAAATCCGGCAGTTTCAGCATCGATCAGGGAGTAGGGGTTCGCGCCGTCAGCGGCGAAAAAACCGCCTTCGCCTATTCGGACGATATCAGCCTGAATGCACTGCAAAGCGCGGCTAATGCCACGCGCGCCATCGCCGCCAGTGGCGGCACGCAAACCGTCCCAATGATCCATAAGGGTTCGCGTCGCGACATCTATCTGCCGAACGATCCAATTGCCAGTCTCAAAGACGCCGACAAAGTTGCGCTGCTCGAGCGCATCGAAGGCTATGCGCGCGCGCTCGATCCGCGCGTCGTGCAGGTGATGGCAGGACTTGCAGGCGAGTATGAGGTTGTGATGGTTGCACGCAGCGACGGACTGATGAATGCGGACATCCGCCCGCTGGTGCGCCTGTCGATCACCGTCATCATCGAGAGCAATGGTCGCCGCGAACAAGGGTCGGCAGGCGGTGGCGGACGCTTCAGTTACGCGTATTTCACGGACGAAGTGCTGCGAAAATATGCCGCACTCGCCGTGCATCAGGCGTCCATCAATCTGGATGCAGCCCCCGCCCCTGCAGGCAACATGACGGTGGTACTGGGCAACGGCTGGCCGGGAATCTTGCTGCATGAAGCCATCGGCCACGGTCTGGAAGGCGATTTCAACCGCAAGGGCAGTTCAGCTTTTTCAGGGCGCATCGGCGAACGCGTCGCCGCAGAAGGCGTCACGGTGGTGGATGACGGCACGCTGGCCGACCGGCGAGGTTCGATGCAAATGGACGATGAGGGCAACGCGACCCAGTGCACCACGCTGATCGAAAACGGCATCCTGAAGGGCTATTTGCAGGACACCCTCAACGCCCGTCTGATGGGTGTCCCAGTCACCGGCAATGCCCGTCGTGAGTCCTACGCACATATCCCGATGCCGCGCATGACCAACACCTATATGCTGGGTGGAGACAAGGATCCTGCGGAAATCATCGCCTCGGTCAAACACGGCCTGTATGCGGTCAATTTCGCGGGCGGTCAGGTCGATATCACCAGCGGAAAATTTGTATTCTCAACCGCCGAAGCCTACATGATCGAAGACGGTAAAATCACCTGTCCGGTCAAAGGCGCAACCCTGATCGGCAACGGTCCGGATGTACTCACGCGCATCTCGATGATCGGCAACGACATGGCGCTCGACCCCGGAGTTGGCACCTGCGGCAAGGAAGGCCAGAGCGTACCCGTCGGCGTAGGACAACCGACCGTCCGAATCGACGGCCTGACGGTGGGCGGCACTGTTTAATCCACTATATTTTTGAATATCGGAGTCCATTTTATGAACGCACCCATCTCACTGAGAGACATTCCCCAGAGCAATATTTTCCGCACGGGCGATGTCTTCGTCCTGTTCGGCGAACTGTTCGGCCGCGGCTACGCCAACGGCCTGATCAACGAGGCTAAAAAATCCGGCATGACCATCATCGGTATCACCGTCGGCCGTCGCGATGAAAACAATGCGCTGCGCGCACTGACGGAAGAAGAACTTCGTGAGGCGGAAGCCAATCTGGGCGGGCGCATCATCAATGTACCACTGATGGCCGGATTCGATCTGGATGCGCCTGCTGGCGAACCCACCCCGACTGATCTGCTCTCTGGCATGACGCTCAAGAGCTGGCAGGAAGACAAACTCGACTGGGCGCATATCGAGAAATGCCGCGAAGTGGGAATCAAACGCTTCAAGGACGCTGTCGCGCAGGTCATGAACGAACTCGACAGCCTGATCCCCGATGGCGCGAACGCCTTCTTCGCACACACCATGGCAGGCGGCATCCCTAAAGTCAAAGTGTTTCTGGCCATTGCCAACCGCATCTACAAGGGACGCGGCGAACGCTTCATGTCCTCCCGCGCGCTGCTGGGCAGCGACCTTGGCAAACTGATTTTGATGAATTTCGATGAGGTCACCGCCAATACCTTCCAGTACCTGATCGAAGGCAGCGCGACTATCCGCGCAAGACTTGAAAAGACCGGCGGTCAGGTGCGCTACACCGCCTACGGCTATCACGGCACCGAAATTCTGATTGAAAATCAATACCAGTGGCAAACCTACAGCAACTACACGCAAGGTCTGGCCAAGATGCGCCTGGAAAATGTCGCCACGGAGGCATGGAAAAACGGCGTTATCGCCACCGTTTACAACTGCCCGGAAATCCGCACGAACTCGTCCGATATTTTCGCCGGAGTCGAACTCTCGCTGTTCCCGCTGCTCAAAGCGCTCAAGCTTGAAAATGGCGGCGCATGGGCCGAAGCACAATGGCAAGCCTGCCGGGCACTCCTGCAGGACGGCGTCACACTCGAAGCATTGCTGCAAAAAATTGAGGACTACAACATCAGCCCTGTCATGAAGACGTTCAGAAACTTCTCAGCCTGGCCGATGGACAATTCAGAAGCGCTGGCCGACCTGATGATCGGCACCTCGGACGACATCATCCAGATGCATACAGACCGTAAAGAGCTGGTAGTCGGCATATTGAGCGCGCTGGTACTGGAAGGCACAGGACCGCTGATGTTTTACGAAACCTCCAAACCGGCAGGCCCCGTGCTCTGGCTCAACCACGACATTATCGCCAAACAACTCAATGCGATGCACAACAACTAATTGATGATTAAAATATTGCAACGGGGCATTGTCCTGCTCCTGTTTTCATTCGGCACCGCATTTGCGGCACCGGATGATTTTAAACTGTGCCGTGAGGTCTTTGCCAACGGCACGCCGCCCGTCATCCATAATCAAGCGAACTTGCAAGGGCGCGCGCTCTGTTTTGACGCGTTTGCGGTGATGCACTCGGGGAAAAGCCGCACGCCGCTCTATGTTGCAGAACGGCTCAACAGTACGGTACTGCAGGCGGCTCGCGGCAACCAAAGAACCAACAAGTTTTTTGCCGATGCCAGATTGCCGCGTGCCGAGCGCGCAGAACTTAATGACTATCACGGCTCGGGGTTCGATCGCGGCCATATGGCGCCGGCAGGCGATATGGCCACGGATGCTTCAATGGCGCAGAGTTTTTCGCTGGCCAACATGGTGCCGCAGTATTCAATCAATAACCGCAAAGCGTGGTCCAGCATCGAGAAGGCAACACGAAAATACGCCATGCGCGCAGCAGGCGATATTTATGTGATCACAGGGCCCGTATTTGACGGCACACCGGCCACCATAGGCGAAAACCGCGTTTGGGTGCCGCAGCATTTATTCAAACTGGTGTATGACCCGTCAACCAATAAAAGCTGGGTAAACTGGCTGGACAACACGGATGAGGCCAAAGTGGGCAAACCGATCAGCTATCAGGAACTGGTCAAACGCACCGGCATCGAATTTCTGCCTGTAAAATCCTAAAGCGGCTTATTTTTCCAGATAATCGACCAGTATCCCGCTGGTCAGTCGTAGCCGCTGACTGATCAATTGCGCGATTTTTAGCAACAGTTTAACGGCCAGCGCCGGCTTGTCCCGCGTAATTTCCACGAAGCTGTCATGCGTCAGAACCGCTAATACCGACGGCTCTTTTACAACCGCTGTGGCAGATCTCACTTCGCCGTCGACCAGCGCCATTTCACCCAGACTTCGGCCCGCATAGACTGTGGCGACCATTTTGTCATCGTGCTGCATGTCCTGTTTGCGAATATCCAGGCACCCTTGCAGTACGACGCACATGAAATCGCCCTTATCACCTTCGCTGAACAAAACGGTACCCGGCACGGCACGATAGAGCTGAATATATTCCGAAAGCGCTTGAATCTGCGCCCACTCAATGTCTTTAAACATCTGCGTTGCATCGAGCGTGTTGCGAATTTCCTCCATCGAAATTTCATTCGCACCAAAGGGTTCCAGAATGGTTGATAATTTTTTTTGCGTGCTAAAAGTCATAGGTACGCTCATAAAAAAGGGCGCCTAACTACAGCGCGTTTGCATCCGCGTATTCTACTGCCCCGATCGATTAACTGCACGGCGAATTTATACTCACCCGAACCAATCCATAGCAATGAAAGCGCGCCCGCCGCTCATCTCACGGTATAATCGCACCTCTATGCAGATACTACGCGGACTCTATTCACCCGACACCCGGCCTGTCGCCCTCACCATCGGAAATTTCGACGGGGTACACCGGGGTCATCAGGCCTTGCTGAACCAGTTGAAGGCAGCGGCCGCCGCACGCGGCTTACCAACCGCAGTGGTTATTTTTGAACCGCACCCGCGCGAATTTTTCACCCCTGATACGGCACCGGCCCGTTTGAGCAGCCTGCGGGAAAAACTGGAGCTGTTCGAACAGTTTGGCATCGACCGTGTACAGGTATGCCGCTTCGATACCCGCCTCGCACAAATGACAGCAACCGATTTCATTCACGCCTTGCATCAGAAACTGAACGCCAAATTCGTGCTGATCGGCGACGATTTTCGTTTCGGCAGCGGACGCGCCGGAGATTTTGCGCTGATGGAGAAAATCGGTGAGCAGCAGGGTTTCAAGGTACAGGCAGTCCAGAGCGTGACGCACGACGGCGTACGCATCTCGAGCACCGCAGTGCGGGCAGCGCTGGCAGCAGGACAAATGCGCCGCGTCCACGACTATCTGGGCCGCACCTATAGCATATCGGGGCGCGTCGTACACGGCGATGGCGTGGGCCGAAAACTAGGCTATCCGACTGCGAATATCCAGATCAAACACAACCGGCCTCCGCTGTCGGGGATCTTCGTCGTCGAAGCCCATGCAGAAGGACTGGGCGTATTGCAGGGCGTGGCGAGTTTAGGCGTGCGCCCTACCCTGAAACATCAGGCAAAGCCAATACTTGAAGTACATCTTTTTGAATTTGAACAAGATATTTATGGCAAGCGGTTGCGCGTGGAATTTCTGCAAAAGCGCCGCGATGAACAAAAATTTCCCGATGTGGGAGCGCTAACGCGACAAATCGCGTTGGACGTCGAAAATGCAAAGAAATGGTTTAAACAACATGACTGATTACAAAAAAACACTGAATCTTCCGGACACTTCATTCCCGATGCGCGGCGACATGGCAAAACGCGAACCGCAAATGCTCTCGCGCTGGCAGGAGCAGCAGCGCTATCAGAAAATACGCGCCGCAAAACAGGGGCTGCCCAAATTCATTCTGCACGACGGCCCGCCCTATGCGAACGGCGACATCCACATCGGTCATGCGGTCAACAAGATCCTCAAAGACATCATCATCAAGAGCAAGACGCTCTCAGGCTTCGATGCACCCTATGTGCCGGGCTGGGATTGTCACGGTCTGCCGATTGAGCTGATGGTGGAAAAGAAACACGGCAAGGCGATACCGCCCGCCCAATTCCGCGAACTGTGCCGCAGCTATGCCGCAGAACAGGTCGAACGCCAGAAGAAAGACTTCATCCGTCTAGGTGTACTGGGCGACTGGAATCGTCCTTATCTGACGATGGATTTCAAGGTCGAAGCCGACATCATCCGCGCCATCGGGCAGATACATGACCATGGTTATTTGTATCAGGGCTATAAGCCGGTGAACTGGTGTCTGGACTGCCAGTCCGCTCTGGCTGAAGCCGAAGTCGAATACGAAGACAAAACCTCCAGCGCGATCGACATCGCCTTCGAAGTCAAGGATCCGGCATCGCTGGCCCGCGCCTTCCGCGTGTCGCTGCCGGGTTCGGCAAAAGTCTGTGCGGTGATCTGGACAACCACACCGTGGACGCTGCCTGCCAATCAGGCGGTGAGTATGCATCCCGAGTTCGAATACAGCCTGATCAAAACCGAAAAAGGCTATCTGCTGCTCGCCAGCGAATTGGCGCAAAGCTGCCTTGAACGTTATCAGTTAAGCGGCGAGACCGTCGGCACCTGCCGTGGCGCTGCGCTCGACATGCTGCCCTTGCAGCATCCGTTCCAGGATCGCATCGTACCGCTCATCTGCGGCGACCATGTCACGGCAGATTCCGGTACGGGTCTGGTGCATACCGCCCCCGCGCACGGTCTGGACGACTATTTCGTCGGCCAAAAATACGGCCTGCCGACCGACAATCCGGTCGGCGACGACGGCAAGTTTCTGGCAACCGTACCCGCCGTCGGTGAGGTTGCTCTGGCAGGCGTATTCGTCTGGAAAGCGAACGACATCATGTTGCAGGCGCTGGAAACTTCAGGCCATCTGCTCTGCCTGAAAAAGGTCCAGCACAGCTACCCGCATTGCTGGCGCCACAAGACCCCGATCATCTTCCGTTCCACGCCGCAGTGGTTTATCGGCATGGGGCAGCAGGCACACGGCAGCGATGCCACCTTACGCAACCTGGCCAATAAAGCCGTCGATGAGACGACCTTCTTCCCTGCCTGGGGCCGTGCGCGTCTGGAAGCGATGATCAAAAACCGTCCCGACTGGTGCGTATCGCGCCAGCGTAACTGGGGCGTGCCAATGCCGTTCTTCGTCCACAAGGAAACAGGTGAACTGCATCCGCGCACGCCCGAACTGCTGGAGCAGGTCGCAAAACGAGTCGAAGAAAACGGCATCGAAGCGTGGTTCAGTCTCAATTCGGTCGACCTGATCGGCACTGACGCCGAACACTACAAGAAGCTCACCCACACGCTCGATGTCTGGTTCGATTCAGGTTCGACCCATGCGGCCGTCCTCGCCCGCCGCCCGGAGCTCAGTTCTTCCTCCGACCGCTATCTGGCCGACCTGTATCTGGAAGGCTCTGACCAGCATCGCGGCTGGTTCCAGTCCTCTCTTTTGACCGGCTGTGCCATCAACGGCCGCGCACCGTTCAACGCCCTGCTCACGCACGGCTTCGTCGTCGACGGCAACGGTCACAAGATGTCGAAATCCAAAGGTAACGTGATCGCGCCGCAGAAAATTTTCGACACACTGGGCGCGGATATTCTGCGCCTTTGGACCGCCTCGACCGATTACTCCGGCGAATTGACCATCTCGGATGAAATTTTAAAACGCGTGGTGGAGAGCTATCGCCGCATCCGCAACACCTTGAAATTCTTGCTGGCCAACATTTCGGATTTTGACGTTGCACGCGATGCACTCCCCGTGAGTGAGTGGCTGGAAATCGACCGCTACGCGCTGCACATGACGCAAAAACTGCAGGACGAAGTGCGTGCCGACTATGAACGTTATGAATTTCATCTGGGCGTGCAAAAGCTGATGGGATTCTGCTCCGAAACGCTGGGCAGTTTCTATCTGGACATCTTAAAAGACCGCCTGTACACCTCCGGCGAAAACTCAAGAGCACGCCGCGCGGCACAAAACGCCCTGTACCACATCACCCATGCTCTGACCCGCATGATCTCTCCTATCCTGAGCTTCACAGGCGAAGAGGCCTTTGAAGTATTGAACGGCCGCAATGATCAGAGCGTGTTCGAGGGCGTATGGCACGACCTGCCGGATGCACAACTGTCCGGCGAAGAGATCAGCTCATGGCTGACCATTGATGCCTGGCGCGCGCGCGTCAACAAGCAACTGGAAGAAGCGCGCTCGGCAGGACTGATCGGTTCAGCGCTGGCCGCCGAAGTGGACGTGTTTGCCACCGGCGAAGATTTCGAGGTGCTGGCACAGTTAGGAGACGATCTGCGTCTGGTGTTCATCACTTCGCGCGCCACGCTGCATCGAGTCGCCAGCGAAGACGAACAGCGCATCGACGTGTCGGTCAGTCTGCACGACAAGTGCGAGCGCTGCTGGCATTACCGCGAGGACGTAGCGTCTCACGCTGAGCATCCGACCCTGTGCGGCCGTTGCGTAAGCAATCTGTATGGTGAAGGTGAATCGAGGCGTTATGCTTAGTCGCTGGCTGGGCTTGAGCGCACTGGTAATCGTGCTCGACCAGATAACCAAGCTGTTCGTGATCAGTCATTTCACTTATCTGGAAAGCATCACGGTGAATGGCGTGTTTGATCTGGCCCGATTGCACAATGCAGGCGCCGCGTTCAGTTTCCTGAGCGAAGCCGGCGGCATGCAGCGCTGGCTGTTCTCTGCCATCGCCGTGATTGCGTCCGTCTCGATCACCCTGCTGCTGTATAAGCATGCAAAAGAGACCCTGTTTGCGCTGGCGCTGAGTCTGATACTGGGCGGCGCACTGGGCAACCTGATCGACCGCATCGCCTATGGCTATGTCATCGATTTTTTGCTGTTCCACTGGAACGAGCATTATTTTCCCGCCTTCAATCTGGCCGACTCTGCGATCACCTGCGGCGCGGGACTGATGATATGGGAGAGTTTTATGGAGAAGAAACATGGATCTGCTGTTAGCTAACCCGCGCGGCTTCTGCGCCGGCGTGGATCGCGCCATCGAGATCGTCGAGCGCGCGCTTGAATTGCACGGTGCGCCCATTTATGTACGCCACGAAGTCGTGCATAACAAGTTTGTCGTCGAAGGGTTACGCAGCAAAGGCGCGGTGTTTATCGAGGATCTGAATGACGTCCCCTCCGGCAGCATCCTGATCTTCAGCGCGCACGGCGTCTCTCAAGCGGTGCGTGCTGAAGCCGGAGAACGCAATCTGACCGTGTTCGATGCGACCTGCCCGCTGGTCACCAAGGTACACCTCGAAGTCTCCCGCCTGCGCGATCAGGACAAGGAAATCATCATGATCGGCCACAAGGGTCACCCCGAAGTCGAGGGCACGATGGGGCAAACTGACAGCGGCATGTATCTGGTCGAATCGCCCGAACAGGTCGAAAAACTCACTGTCCGCAACGAGCAGAATTTAGCCTATGTCACGCAAACTACGCTGTCGGTGGATGATGCGAGCAATATCATCGCGGCGTTAAAAAATCGTTTTCCTTTCATCACCGGCCCGAAAAAGGACGATATTTGCTACGCCACGCAAAACCGTCAGGATGCCGTCAAGCTACTGGTCAAGCAATGCGATGTCGTCGTCGTGGTCGGTTCTCCCAACAGCTCGAACTCGAACCGACTGCGCGAAGTCGCCGCGAATGTCGGCGTACCGGCTTATCTGGTGGATGATGCCAGCGCCCTACAGGCGGCGTGGTTCGCCGGAAAACTGCATATCGGCGTATCGGCCGGCGCATCCGCCCCTGAAGTGCTGGTACAAGGCGTCATTGAACAACTCAAACAATTTGGCGCACAACAGGTCAGCGAATTGCAGGGTATCGTCGAGAACGTGGTGTTCCCGCTGCCCAAGACGCTGATCAAAATGACAGAAACCCGCTAACTGCCGCATGTCTGAACATTTCCTGATTATCGGTGCGGGTGCCGTCGGATTAACCAGCGCACAAGCCCTGCTGCAATCGGGCTATCGGGTCACACTGGTAGAACGCGGCACGTCAGGGCAGGAAGCCTCGTGGGCGGGGGGAGGCATCATGTCACCGCTTTGCTCTTGGGATTACCCGGAAGCCGTCACCCGGCTGACAGAACGCAGCATGGGACTGTTTCCCGAAGCGATGAAAAAGCTGCATACTGCGACCGGCATCGATCCTGAATATGAACCGAGCGGCATGCTGGTGCTCCCCCCGTTCGAGGATCAACGCGCCATGCAGTGGTGCACAGACCATCAGGTTGAAATGCAGCGCGTTGCATTGAGTGCACACCTGCCGGGATTGTCAGAGGAAGGCATGCTGCTGCCCCGTATCGGTCAGGTGCGCAATCCGCGCCTGTTGCAGGCGCTGCGCCGCCATGTCGAGCTGCTGGGCGGCACGATCCTTGAAAACCATGAAGTCCAAAAACTGACTATCGAGAATAATCGCATCACCAGCCTGCAAACTAACCACGGCAACCTGAGCGCGGATGCCGTAATCTTAGCCGCCGGTGCATGGAGTCGAACCTTGCTGGGCGAACACGCGCTGAAACTTGACGTACGCCCGATACGCGGGCAGATTTTGCTGTTCAAGTTCGATACCCCGCCCTTCCGGAATATTTTGCTTCAAGGCAGCCTGTATTTCATCCCGCGGCGTGACGGCCATGTACTGGTCGGCAGCACGCTCGAAAATGTCGGATTCGACAAATCCACTACCGATGAAGCCAGAATCAGCCTGCTCACCCGTATCTACGCGCTGTTTCCGCACTGGCGCGAGCAACCTTTAGTCAAACACTGGGCCGGATTGCGCCCCGGCTCTCCCGACAATATTCCGACCATTGGACGACATCCAAAAGTCGCCAACCTGTATGCCAACTGCGGGCACTTCCGCTATGGCGTAACGATGTCGCTCGCCTGTGCCGAATTATTGCTCAACGAGATCGAAGCTCGCCCCCAGCCCTTATCTTGCGAGGAATATCGCTGGCTATAGCCACCGATTTTCAACTATAATTGCACATGATTTATGCCGAAGTAGCTCAGTTGGTAGAGCAATTCACTCGTAACGAATAGGTCGTAGGTTCGATTCCTATCTTCGGCACCATTTGATTTAACTTTCACATACGAATCATAAAGTTACCGAATATTAAGCCGCGCCCCTTGAGATACTTTTAGGATACTTCAAGGGATATCGCCGCAATAGCGACATACAAACTCTCCCCGATTCTCTCTGTGAGGATCAAATATTCCCAGCTCCGTAACGGCACTTATTACTACGGCCAGAAGATTCCCTCAGCGCACACTGGCAGCACTGGACTTCACCCGCTTTAGTAGACAGCTGATAATGTCGAAACTAAAAAGAAGTGAAGCAAATGAGTGGTGCAAGATATACGGATGAATTCAAGGTCGAGGCAAGCAAGTCACCGGGCGCGGTCAACGCCTCGCAACGATGATTGATTCAGCGCTTCCCTAACAAATTTTTGGCATGGCATTTGAGATATACTGGCAACTGACCACGGTGAATACCGCGTATTTAAGGCAGTATTCACAAGGATTGCAGACGAGTTTCAGGCTTAGCATCTCTGTCGGCACCGGATGACTCGACACGCCAGAACAGCCCGACCGTTTTTTTGAGATAGCCCGCCGCTGAAACCAGCCGGCGGAAAACTTTGCAGGGGGTAGTATGACCAATGCTCAGCAAGTGCAGCGAAATATCTGGATATTGCCAACGCTTGCGGGGTTGCTGTTGTTGGCGCTGACCGTCTGGTACTTCACACGCCCCGCCCTGCCTCAGGTTCAGTTAATCAAAGTCACCCGCGGCACAGTCGAGGCGACCGTCAGCAATACGCGCGCTGGCACAGTCAAAGCCTGTCATCGGGCAAAACTCTCCGCCCCGTCGGGCGGTCAGATTGCACACCTGCTCGTCAAAAAAGGCGAACGGGTCAAAGCCCATCAAATCCTGCTGGAACTCTGGAACAACGATCTAGAGGCGCAGTCAGGTCTCGCGCGTGAACAGCTCGTCACATCCCGGACGTTGTCCAGACAATCCTGCCTGCAAGCGGATTTGGCTGAAAAGGAAGCCGGACGCTCGCGCCAGTTGCATGCAAAAGGCTTCATCTCCAACGAGGGACTGGATCAGCGCATCTCCGCCGCACGGGTGGCCCGTGCCGGCTGTGAGGCCGCCATCAGCCAGATCGAACAGAGCAAATCACGCATTACGGCCGCGAACGCGACTCTCGACCGTATGGTGCTGCGCGCGCCCTTCGACGGCATCGTTGCCGACATCAGCGGTGAATTAGGCGAATACGCGACGCCCTCCCCGCCCGGCATTCCAACGCCACCTGCGATAGACCTGATTGATGACCGCTGCTTGTTTATCAGCGCACCTATCGACGAGGTGGATGCAGCCCGGATCAAGACAGGACAACTCACCCGCATTACGCTCGACGCAATCAAGGGAAAATCGTTCTCCGGCCGCGTCAAACGCGTCGCCCCCTATGTACTGGAGCTGGAAAAGCAGGCGCGCACCGTGGAAGTGGAGGTCGATTTTACAGCGCCCCCGACCGCCGAAAACCTGCTGGTCGGCTACAGTGCGGATGTTGAAATCGTGCACAGCACGCACCAAAACGTGCTGCGCATCCCCACCCAAACCCTGCTCGAAGGCAATCGCGTGCTGCTCTACAGAGCGGACGGCGTGCTCGAAGCAAGAACCGTCGCAACCGGCCTTAGCAACTGGGAGCAGACCGAGATCACCAAAGGGCTCAATGAGGGCGATCAGATCGTGCTGACACTCGACCAGGCCGGCGTCAAAGCGGGCGCAAAAGTACAAACAAAATGATACAGCTAAGTGACGTCAGTCGCAGCTTCGTCGTCGGCGGGCAAACCGTCTCCGCACTGCGCAACATCGACTTATCCATCGCGGACGGAGATTATGTTTCCATCATGGGCCCCTCAGGCTCGGGAAAATCCACCCTGCTCAATCTGATCGGCCTGCTGGATCGGCCAAGTTCTGGCATCTACAAACTGGACGGCGGCAATGTCACCGCGCTCAATGACGAACAACAGGCGCGCGTGCGCAGCGAAAAAATCGGCTTCGTATTTCAATCCTTCCATCTGGTGCCGCGCCTCTCCGCCGCAATGAACATCGAGTTGCCGCTGATTTTGGCCGGCATACCGGTAGATGAGAGACGCAGGCGCGTTGCGCAATTACTGGACAATTACGGCCTGACCGAACGTGCCGATCACCGGCCAGACCAACTCTCAGGCGGACAGCGGCAGCGCGTGGCGATTGCACGCGCCACCAGCATGCATCCTTCCGTGCTGCTGGCCGATGAGCCGACAGGCAACCTTGATCAGGCCACGGGACGCGAAGTCATCAATTTGCTCGAGCAGCTGACAGAACAGCAAGTCACCCTGATCCTCGTCACTCACGACCCTGTCATCGGCGGACGCGCAAAACGCCAGCTGCACATGGTAGACGGGCAGATCATCAGCCAGATCGAATCATGAGATACCTCGATGTCGTGCAGTTTGCCGCAGTAAGCTTGCAGGGCAGCAGGACAAGAACCCTGTTGATGATCCTCGCAATGTCGATCGGCGTCGCGGCCGTGGTGGTGCTCACCGCCTTAGGTGAAGGCGCACGCCGCTATGTGATCAATCAATTCTCCTCTCTGGGCACTAATCTGGTACTGGTGTTCCCCGGTCGCACCGAAACGGCCGGCATCGGTCCTGGCATGCTGCTGGGTCAAATTCCCCGTGAACTCTCGCTGGATGACGCCGAAGCCCTGCTCCGGAGCCGCTCGGTGGGGCGCATCGCGCCGCTGACTGTCGGCTCCTCGCAGATTTCAAAGGATGCAAAGAACCGCGAAGTGATTGTACTGGGTTCGACGGCGGATCTCATGACCGTGCGCCACATGACACTGGGACGCGGGCGCTTTCTGCCACCGGGGGATGTGCATGCCAGCGAATCGGTCTGCGTGCTGGGCGCAAAGATTAACAGCGAATTGTTCGGCAAGGAATCCGGTGTGGGTGCCTGGGTCCGGCTGGGCGATCGGCGTTTCCGGGTGATCGGCATCCTGAGCCGCCAGGGCGAATCGATGGGGTTTAATACCGACGAAATCGTCATCGTGCCGGTCGCATCGGCTCATATGCTGTTCAATACCTCGGGGCTGTTCCGCATTCTGGTCGAGGCAAAAAGCCGTGACAGCATCGAACAGGCCAGAAAAGATACCGAAACTATCCTGTTTGCGCGCCACAACGGCGAAAAAGATGTCACCGTCGTCACGCAAGATGCCGTACTCGCCACCTTCGATCGCATCCTGCGCGCACTGACGCTGGCAGTCGGCGGCATCGCCGCTATCAGTCTGGCGGTGGCCGGCATCCTGATCATGAACGTGATGCTGATCGCGGTCTCGCAACGGGTGCAGGAAATCGGCCTGCTCAAGGCGCTGGGCGCACCGGCGGCCAAAATCCGCACCCTGTTCTTTACCGAAGCCGTCCTGCTCTCGGGCATCGGCAGCATCACAGGTCTCGTGATAGGCGAAGCCGGCGTACTGGTCATCGCGCGCCTGTACCCGTCCCTGCCGGTCGCGGCCCCCTGGTGGGCCGTGTTAGCGGCGGTCGCAACGTCGCTCGGCACCGGCATCCTATTCAGCGTCTGGCCTGCGCGCCGCGCTGCACAATTAGACCCTGTGACCGCCTTAGCAGGACGCTGACATGCGACTCCCCGATCTCATCCGTTTAACGACGTCGAGTTTTTTAGCCTACCGGATGCGCAGTTTTCTGACCGCGCTCGGCATCGCGATCGGTATCACGGCCGTCATCCTGCTCACCTCAATCGGCGAAGGGTTGCATCAGTTCGTACTGAGTGAATTTTCCCAGTTCGGCACCAACTTGATCGCCATTCAACCAGGTAAGACGCAGACCCAGGGCGGCAACGCGGGCATCTTCGGTTCGGTCAGAACGATTTCCATCGAAGACGCAGAGGCCTTGCGCCACTTACCCAATGTCGAATACGTCAATCCCAGCGTGACCGGCAACGCCGAACTGCGCGCCAATGGAAAAACGCGCCGCACCACCGTCATCGGTGCCGGACACGACCTGCCGCAGGTGCTCTCAAGCCGGATGCAGAGCGGCAGCTTTTTGCCCGACGATGATCCGAGCCAGGCGCGCGCGCAGGTGGTATTGGGATCGAAAGTCCGTCAGGAATTATTCACCGGCCAAAATCCGCTCGGCAGCTATCTGCGCATCGGCGGCCAGCGCTACCGGATCATTGGCGTCATGGAATCCAAGGGGCAGATGCTGGGCTTCGATATGGATGACACCGTGTTTATCCCGGCAGCTCGCGCGCTGGAATTATTCAACCGCCCGGGGCTGATGGAAATTCAACTCAGTTACAAAGCCAGTGCAGAACTGAACGGCGTCATGCGCGCCATCACAAACGTGCTCAAAGAGCGTCACGGGCGAGAAGACTTCACGCTGATCCCTCAGGAAAAGGCGCTTGAAGTATTAGGCTCCGTGCTCGATGTGATCACCTTCGCTGTGGGTGCGTTGGGCGGCATTTCGCTCCTGGTCGGCGGCGTCGGGATTTTGACCATCATGACCATGGCGGTCAGTGAGAGAACGGCAGAAATCGGCCTGTTGCGCGCACTGGGCGCGCGGGAAAATCAGGTACTGACGTTATTTCTGGGAGAGGCGATGTTGCTATCCGCCTTAGGCGGACTGGCAGGACTGGCACTGGGCGTCGTGATTGCTCAGGGTTTGCACCTGTTTATCCCCGCCCTGCCTGTGCACACGCCCTGGCTGTTCGCCGTGCTGGCCGAACTCTCAGCGGTCAGCATCGGTCTGGCGGCCGGCGTCATCCCTGCCCGGCGTGCCGCAAGACTCGATCCGGTAGAAGCGCTCAGAACGGAATAGAAGGCTGTTAGTGCAGCAGACTCGCCAAAGTCAGCATGAACAGCATCACGATCATGAACAGCACCGAACGCCACACCAAGCGAACGGTACATTGCAGAGCCGCTGCGCCTGTTTTATCTCCGACACCCAGCTCAGCGCGCTCCATACGCTTGCCATTTTGTATCACAGGCAGGCCAAGACGCACGCCGGATGCGCCTGCGGCACTGGCCAGCAATATTCCCGCTTCACTGTCAGGCCAGGTCGCAGCCTGAGAGCGCCAGCAATACACGGTATCCTCGAAATTTCCGACAATAGCGAAAGTCGCAGCCGTGAGCCTGACAGGTAACCATTCGATACGCACAGACATCTGGCAGGCGTAATCACAGAATTTCGAGTCATCTTCGTTTAACTCATCTGCCCAGTGCGTGCGCAAGGTACGCACAGCACAATACAACAAAGCTCCCGCCGCACCTCCCGCACCTGACAGGCTGAAAATGACGAACCAGACAATCACGCCAAACAGATGCTGCAACGCGGCAAGCAGCGACGTTTCGATCGTCACGCAAGCGACTTGATCGGCACTGAGTTCCTCCACCGGCTTGCCGCATAAAGCCGAGAGCATTGCGCGCGCCTCGACCAGCTTGCCGCTCTGCAACGCCTGCTGAATATCGGTGAATCCATGGCTAAACCGGCCAAAGCCAAAACTCAGATACAGCGCCAGTATATTAAACAGCAGCGCAAGTATCGGGTGCAGGTAATACAGTCCCCAGAACACGGCTGTTGCGCCCAAGAAAAGGGGGGAAATCGCCAGCCACCAGGCGGCCTTGCCGTGGCTGTATTCACCGGAGTTAAAGTGATGCTGAAAATACTCAAGATAACCTGACAACCAGCCACTCAGGTTCTGGCGAGTATGCAGCGGCTTGAGCTGTTCGAGCAACAGCGCGACAATCAACGAAAACAGGCTCATGGCATCAAATAAAAGCGTCCGGGAACATTGCGTAAAGATAGCACAGCTACTGGTTAGCGGTGCCTGTTTCCACCCGGCACCCGCTCAAGCATTAAAAAGCCGCATGGTTATCACCCATGCGGCTTTTTAAAAATCGACATTACGATATTAACTGGCTAGCTTGCTTGCAATTTCCAGCTCTGCTGCCGCCCAGTGATCTGTCGTGCAACCCTGAAAACCAGAGCGCTCGGCGATGTAATACGCAGCGGTTTCAACCATGCGGTAACGCTCCTGTGCGGAAGGTTGCGCAATGATTTGCTTCTCTGCCGCTTTGGCCTTAGGAGCTGCCTTTTTTGCAGCAACTTTCTTAGCCGGTGCTGCAGCCTTTTCAACCTCGGGAAATGGCCATACGGCGGCTTCAACCGTTTTGGCTGCGGGCGCCTTTTTTGCGGCTACTTTTTTGACTTTCACTTCACTATCTGCCGCAATTTTACTGGCAACCACTTTTTTGGCGGCTGGACTCTTCTTTTCTTCTACCATGATCGCAATCTCCCTAGTGATGTTTCAAAAAATTTACGCAATCGCATGATATTGCGCAGGCTCTCTCCAGTCAACTAATACTCAAATTGCAAGCGTTTGTTACAAAATAATTACCGAATATAGCAAATTAAAAGCATTTAAAGCGCAACAGCCACAACTAGTTCTGGCGCTCTCGCAACGCGACCCTGGCAAGATATGCATCCCTTGCAATCTGCACATCTTCCAGAAAATAAGGTAATTCGTTAAGCAGCATGGCTTGCGGGCCGTCCACCAGCGCCTTAGGCGGTTGAGGGTGAAAGTCTACCAGCACCATATTCGCACCTGCCAGTACACCCTGAGCCGTCACGTGCATCATATCCATGATGCCATCGGGGGAGGCGGCACGGGATCCGACCGAGTGAGACGGATCGACGCACACCGGCATGCGCGTTAGACGCTTGACCACCGGCACATGCGCGAAATCGACAAAATTCCGGTGCGGATCGGCCATATTCGTCTTCATACCGCGCAGACAGAACACCACATTGCGATTGCCTTCGGACGCCAGATACTCCGCCGCATTGAGCGATTCGTCGAGCGTAATGCCGAATCCGCGTTTGAGCAGCACCGGCATCTTGGTCTGGCGGCCGACAATTTTGAGCAATTCGAAATTTTGCGTATTGCGCGTGCCGATTTGCAGCATCACGCCGGTGGCCTCGCCCGTCTGATGCAGCGCCTCGTTGATTTCATCGACATGAGACTCATGGGTGATTTCCATCGCCATGACACGAATGCCATACTTCCCTGCCAGTTCGAACACGTAAGGCAAACAATTCTTGCCGTGCCCCTGAAAGGCATACGGGCTGGTGCGCGGCTTGTAGGCGCCCATCCGGGTGCAGACCTGCCCGTTATCCCGCAAGGCTTTGAGCATGATCTCGACGTGTTCGCGATTATCCACCGCACACAGACCTGCAAAGACATTCAGGGTGTCCTGACCGAAACGCACGCCGTTATATTCAAAATGGGTGGGGCGCTGATCGTCTTTATGGCGGCCCAAAATGCGATAGTCCTCCGAGACGCGCACAACGCGCTCAACGCCCGGCAGGCTTTGCATATCCGCAATATCAAGCTGCTTTGTATTGCCGATTAAATAGAGCTCCGTGACGCTCTGTTCATCGCCGCGCTCCACATGCACGCGCGTCTGGATTCCGGGCAAACCCGCCAGATGCGAGAGCAGTGCCTGATACTCCTGCGGTTTTTCGGAAACAGTCGAACTTAATATCAGTATCATGGGGATCCTTAAAAATGTCCGGGCAGACGATGAACGGCACCCGGCAGTTGCACTATATCGCTGATCTTCACATCCACACAGACAGGATACCTGTTGCCGGCATTAACCCAGACTGTCTGCATCCCCAGTCGCTTAGCCGCCTGCAGATTTTCCAGACTGTCTTCAACCATCACGCAGTGCGATGCCCGAACCCGATGACGGCGCATCACGTGCCTGAACCCGTAAAAATCAGGCTTAGGACGGTAGCGCGTATGCTCGACCGCGATAACATCATCGAACAGATCCGCCACCTTCAGCAATTTCAAAACCGCCAGCGCGTAATGCCGCGGCGCATTCGAAAAAACGACTTTTTTGCCGGGCAGGCTGCGCAACACCGCACGCAGCCGGGGGGCGCGAACCACCATGCGCTCCAGCTGAGGAAACTGATGCGTGTGATACAGGAAGTGATCGGGATCGGTGCCGTGATGGCGCATCAAGCCGCTCAATGTTGCGCCGTAGCGGTGCCAGTAGTGCTGACGCAACGCGTTCGCATCGGCTTCGGACAGTTGCAGATGCTCCTGAAGATAGGCGGTCATGCTGCGGTTGATGTGCGGAAAGATATGCGCACCCGCATCATGCAGCGTGTTGTCCAGATCAAAAATCCACAACACGCTACTTGCTCTTGATCAGTGTGCCCACACCCTCGTCGGTCAGAATTTCCAGCAGCAGGGCGTGCTGCACCCGGCCGTCGATGATGTGCACAGAACGAACGCCGCTGCGCGCCGCATCGAGCGCGGAACTGATTTTAGGCAACATACCGCCGGACAGCGTGCCATCGGCAACCATCTCGTCGATCTGCGAGGGCGTCAGCCCTGTCAGCAGCGTGCCGTCTTTGTCCAGCACCCCCGGCGTATTGGTCAGCAGCACCAGTTTTTCGGCGTTCAGCACTTCAGCCAGCTTACCCGCCACCACGTCGGCGTTGATATTCAACGTTTCGCCATCAGGCCCGACTCCGATCGGCGCAATGACAGGAATGAAATCGCCGGAATCCAAAAAGGAGATGATCGACGGATCGATCTTGTTGATGTCGCCAACCAGACCGATATCAAGCATTTCACCCGGCACTTTATCGCTTTCCAGCATCAGTTTTTTCGCGCGGATAAACGAGCCGTCCTGACCTGTCAATCCCACCGCCTTACCGCCGTGACGGTTGATCAGATTGACGATATCCTTATTGACCTTACCCAGCACCATCTCGACCACATCCATGGTCTCTTCGTCGGTGACGCGCATACCCTGAATGAAATGTCCTTCCTTGCCGACGCGTTTCAACAGTTCGTTGATTTGGGGCCCGCCGCCGTGCACGACGACCGGATTCATACCGACCAGTTTCAACAGCACCACATCGCGCGCAAAACCTTCCTGCAACGCAGGATCCGTCATCGCATTGCCGCCGTATTTAATGACGATGGTCTTATCGAAAAAACGCTGAATATAGGGCAGCGCCTCGGACAGCACGAGGGCTTTGAGTTCCGCAGTGGCTTGAGACAACGGCATGATTTTTCCTTAAAAAATTTGAGGACGATTTTACACCAGAAGAAAAATCATGTCGCCACGATAAACCGGCTAGCGTGTTTAATGATGCATATGTGCACTACCCACCAGCGGCGTAATCTCTGCACTGGCATCAATTTTTATTTCCTTGCCACCAACCTTAACGTTCAGCGTTAAAGGAACACGCTCACCCGCTTTGAGTGACGACTTCAAACCCATCAGCATCAAGTGAAATCCGCTCTCGCCCAGCGCCACACGGCGGCCCGCAGGCAAATCGATCACTTTCACCTGACGCATCGTCATCATACCGTTGTCATGCGACATGCTGTGCATTTCAGCCGTCTTGCAGGCGGGACTGGAAAATCCGACCAACTGTCCCGCCTGAGCACTGATGATCGTCAAATCCACCATCGCGCTGTCTTGCCCGGGGGCTGTTGCGCGTGACGATGCGCCCAACACTTGAATGTCGCTTGCATAAACACTGGCCGTCAGCAGCAACGCGCCCAACAGACCGCACACTTTCAACAATTTATTCATGATCAGCCACTCATCAGATTTTAAAGCGCGGATTATACCCGCGGTAATTCACTATGGCTGCGAAAAGAACTGAACTCAAATTGAGTTCAGTTCTTTAGGCGAAGACAAAAATCCGCATAAGGGATTTAAAGACTGAGCCACAATATGGCGGGTGCGACATCTTGTCGCACCCGCCCGCTAGATTCTGCGATTACAATCCGCCACATGAACCTCTCTTCTGCTTTGCCCGGCCATATCCAGCTACGCCGCCTGGTCAACCTGCGCAGTCTGGCTGTTGCAGCCCAGGCACTCACCCTGCTGGCCGTATGGCAAGGGCTTAAAATCGAACTCGAGTGGCTGCCCATGTTAGCCTGCATCGCCACGCTGGCAACGCTCAACCTGCTTAGCTTTATCCGGCTGGGCAACAGCCGCCCTGTGAACGATCCCGAATTATTCGCGCAACTGAGCATTGATGTGATTGGTCTGAGCATCCTGCTGTATTACGCGGGCGGCTCGACCAATCCCTTCGTCTCGCTATACCTGCTGCCGCTGGTGATCGCCGCCGCAACCCTGCAGCCGCGTTTCACCTGGGGCATGGCAGCGCTGACTACCGCCTGTTACAGTCTGCTGATGGTGTATTACATTCCCTTGCCGCACAACCATCACGACATGAGCATGCAGTACGACATGAACATGCAGCACGACATGGGCATGAGTACGGAGATGGATAGTGCCTTCAACACCCATGTGCTGGGCATGTGGCTGGGCTTTGTCATCAGTGCGGTAGTGGTGGCCTATTTCGTCGTAAAAATGGCGCAAGCGGTACGCAAACGCGACGAACTTCTGGTGCAAGTCAGGGAAGAAATCCTGCGCAACGAGCGCATCGTCGCATTAGGTACGCAAGCGGCAGGCGCTGCGCACGAACTAGGCACCCCGCTTTCCACGATGGCCGTCATCATCGGCGAATTGAAGCACGATTCCTTGCTACCGGAACAACAAGACAGCCTGAGCCTGCTAGACGAGCAGGTGCGCGCTTGCCGCCGAATTCTTGACAAGATGATGCACAACGCTCAGGACAGTGGGAGTGTCACACGCACTGCAGCTGACGAACTGATCAGCGAAGTCCTCGGCGAATGGCAACTGCTGCGCCCCACGGCACAATATCGTTATCAAGGAGAACAAAACGCCCCCCTGATCAGCGTCGATGTGACGCTGCGCGCGGCGCTGATGAATCTGCTCAACAATGCCGCCGATGCAAGTCCTGACGCCATCGAGATCAGCACGCGCCACGACAACGTGAATTTCATCCTTGAAATACACGATCACGGCGCAGGGCTAAGCGAAGAGGCCGCCCTCAAAGCAGGTTCCGCATTTTTCACCACAAAAACCGAAGGGCGCGGTCTAGGCCTGTTTCTGGCCAATGCAACCATCGAGCGTCTGGGCGGAAACGTACGTCTGTACAACCGTGAAACCGGCGGTGCGACAACCGAGCTTAGTCTGCCGATCGCACAGGCATCGTTATGACCACAGAGAACTTCTCATCGCGCGAAGATGCCGCCTCGCTGCTGCTGGTTGACGACGACGCCACTTTTTGCCGCGTATTAAGAACCGCACTGGAAAAGCGCGGCTTTAGCGTCAGCGTGGCTCACAGCGTAGAACAAGCCCTGCCCATGGCGACCGACAATCCGCCCGAATACGCCATCGTAGATATGAAAATGCAGGGGGCGCCGGGACTTGTGCTGGTCAAAAAGCTGCACGAACTAGATCCAAACACGCGCATCGTGGTATTGACAGGCTACGCCAGCATCAACACGGCCGTTGAAGCCATTAAACTTGGCGCGACACAATATCTGTCGAAACCCGCTAACGCCGATGAAATCGTCGCGGCTTTCAGCCACGAGGCGGACAGCCATATCGTTTTTAGTGTGCCTGCAACCAATATCGAAAATCTGGAATGGGAACACATCCAGCGAGTCCTGCAAGAGCATGGCAACAATATTTCCGCCACGGCACGCGCACTCAGCATGCATCGCCGCACACTGCAACGCAAGCTGAACAAACCCCCTCCCGGAAAATAAGGCTCGCTATCAGAACATTCCGTCGCACTTAGCCGCAACTCACACACCAATCCACTCGCAAAATCATGCGATCTCTCGTATATTGCACAGTCGCAATACGCACCTGATCAGATGATTACTGAACACGCCAAACACTGGCTCACGCAAGCCCTTGCCAACATCGACGCCCTGCCGGCGATGCCGGCTATCGCATTAAAACTGATGGCACTGAAGCTCGACTCCGTTGCGGGCGAAGCGCAGCTGATGACACTGATTGAACAAGACCCGCAAATTTCCGCAAAACTGATCAGCCTGGCAAACTCGCCCGCAATCGGTCTGGCACGCAAAGTATGCAGCATCGGAGAAGCGTCCCTGCTGCTGGGCCTTGACCGCGTGAAAGCCGTCGCGCTCGGCATTGCCGTCATTTCCAATTTCCCGCAACTGCCCGGCTCACAAAACTTCGCACCACAGGATTTATGGCTGCACAGCCTGACGATTGCCATCGCGATGCACACGCTGTCGCTCTCGATGCCTGAACATCTGCGCCCCCAACACGACCAGATTTATCTGGCCGGACTGCTGCACGACATCGGTTACATGGCGATACATTATCTGGACAATGCGGCCAGCAACGAACTGCACCATCAACTGCGCCTGCAGCCGAAACGTCCGGTCATGGAAATTGAACTGCAAACGCTGGGCGCGTCTCACTGCTATATCGGCGCACAACTGGCAAGACAATGGCGTCTCCCGGAAGAAATTATTACTGTACTGGGCTATCACCACGATCCCTATGTGGATCAGGTAGCCGACAACAATCCGCTGGTGCGTCTGGTCAATCTGGCTGAAAAACTACTGCCCAATTTTGGCATTACTGAATACTGCGGCAGTGAAATCGGCGGACATGAATGGCGTGCCTTGGGCATAAATCCGGAAAAAGCCGACGAATTAAGAGACAACATCAATGAGCTCGCGATTCAAGCCGCGCAGATTGCCGATGTCTTCTGAACACGACAGAAAAAATTTACCCTGACCCGACGCGCACAACTTCAGCACATTGGTTAGAATGAACACCTTGCTGCTAAAAAAATAAATTCAGGGGGAAATCACGATGGGTATCGCAATTGACTTAAAGCTTAATATTTCACGTCTTAGCGCCCTACCCGCCATGCCGGCCATTGCTCAAAAGCTGCTGACGCTGGCACTCGATACCGACGAAGGCGAAGCACAATTACTCAGACTGATCGAGCAAGATCCCCTGATTGCAGCGAAAATCATCGGTCTGGCCAACTCCCCCCTGTTCGGCTCATCCCGCAAGGTCAATTCGGTCAGCGATGCCAGCATGCTGCTCGGGCTGACACGCGTAAAATCGGTCGCCATCGGCATCGCCACCATGTCTGCCGTCACCAAATTCCCCGGCGGCTTTCTCAAAGCCAATGATCTGTGGCTGCACAGCATGGCCGTCGCACTTGTGATGCGCACCATCGCAAAAGCGATGCCCGCACGCGTTCGCCCGCTCGATGACCAGATTTTTCTCGCCGGCCTGCTGCACGACATCGGCTACATGGCGCTCAGCTTTCTCGACACACCGGCCAGCGATGCCCTGCACATCGCCTTACAGGCAAACCCTGAACGCCCCGTTGCCGAAATCGAAATGGAGCTCATTGGCATGACGCACGGCGAAATTGGCGCAAGACTTGCCCTGCACTGGGATTTGCCCGAAGAAATCATCGCCGTGATGCGCTACCATCACAACCCGGACGACAAAGAAGCAATGCCGGGTCAGCCATTGGTGAGTCTGGTCGCTTATGCGGAACGCCTGCTGCCTGATTTTTTCATTGCCGAGCTAACCGGCAAAGAGATCAGCGAAGCCGAATGGATGGAGCTTGGCATTTCACCAGATAAGGCAGAGGCAATTATCGAACAGATCACATCGATTGCCGAGCAGGCGCAACAACTGGCTGGCGCGGTATAAGGAAAGAGGATTGAGGAATCTGGAAAGTGATTTTTACTCAATCCTAAATTCTCAATCCTGCCTTTTAGTCCTGCCTGTCAGCCTTGTAACTGCCTGTTGATTGCACTCAAAGACTGGATCACATCGCGGCAAGCGAGGCTATACTCGTTTTCGAACAGCGCTTCGGCACCGCTAACGTCACCGCCTTTAAGTTTTTCGATCACCACCGATGCCAATTGATGAAACTTTTGATGCGCTTCGTTCAGTTGCCAGAATTCCTCCATGTCGCGAAAAATGGCAAACGCAGCACCGTTGATCAGCCCGCCCAGCTGACAAACCCCATCCTGACCCAGCAGCGCAGCTCCTAACGGTTCATGACTCACACCATGCACGTGACTGCCGAGCCGGTTTTTCCAGACCACATGGGCCTCGGCTGCCGCAACAATATTCAGGCGGTCACGCAAATCCCGTTTACACCGACAATCTAACTCAGCCCCGTCACTCATCATCACACCCTGCTTTATATCCGTATCGTTTGACGGCTGGCCTGCAAAAACACAGCCGATTTTTTGTAAGCACATTGCTGAATAGAAAAATTGCTACCGCACAAGCGGCAGAAAGAGCGTTATACCAGCCCGAGCCAAATTGACATATAGGCCAAAAGGCCTAGCCATTTGTAACTATCTGCTGCCGGCAACAGACCATTAGAACCTCGCTGCCGACACACTCGCATTGCAGTTACGACTATCGCCCACCCGCACTCAAAGACTATAATCGGGCATTGTTATCACTCAAGCGATTATGAAATCCTTCCTGTTTTTCGCCGGTTTACTGCTCTCCTTCACAAGCTACGCGCTGCAACAGGCTGAGCCGCCTGTGCTGGCGTCCAAGTCTTACCTTTTGTACGACTTTTCCAGCAATCAGATCTTAGTCAATCAAAACGGTCATGCGCGTCTGGAGCCTGCTTCGCTGACCAAGCTGATGACGGCCTATCTGACATTTTCCGCCATCAAGCAAGATAAGCTAAAACTTGATCAAACCCTCACTGTGCCGGCTGATGCGCCCAGAAACTCCAGCGGCGAATCGCGCATGCTGCTCAAACCCGGACAGTCAGTCACGGTCGATGAATTGCTGCACGGACTGATCGTGCAATCGGGCAACGACGCGGCCAATACGCTGGCCGTACATATATCGGGTTCCGAAGCCGTGTTTGTCGAACAGATGAACAAAGAAGCACAGCGCATGGGGATGAAAAATACGCATTTTGTCAATCCGGTGGGCATGCCGAACGCACAGCATTACAGCAGTGCATATGACATGGCAATTCTGGCCGCGGCGTTAATCCGCGATTATCCGGAACACTATCCGCTGTTCGGCCTGCGCGATTACACCTTCAACAATGTCACACAAGCCAATCGCAACCGCCTGCTCTGGCTGGATCCTTATGCCGACGGCCTGAAAACCGGACACACGGAAACGGCCGGATTCTGTCTGGTCGGTTCCGCAAAACGCGACAAGCGTCGCCTGATTTCCGTGGTGCTGGGCGCGGATTCCGACACCCAGCGAGCCTCCGAGAGCCAGAAGCTGCTCAATTACGGCTTTCAGAGCTTTGATGCCGTGCGCCTGTATCAGAACAGCCAACCGGTTACCAAAGTGCGTGTATGGAAAGGAACGGAAAGCCATTTGGATCTGGGTTTCCGTCAGGATATCTTCCTGACCATTCCCAAGGGCAGCTTCGCACAGCTAAAAGCGACGATGGAAACACATCAGCCGATACTGGCGCCGATCACCTCAGGCCAACAGATGGGCGTACTCAAATTGTCGCTGGATGGCAAACCCTACGCAGAATTTCCGCTTATCGCGCTCGACAGCGTGACGCTGGCTAACGTATTCTCACGCGGCTGGGACAGCATCCGTTTGCTGGTGCAAAAGTACAATCCGCTGTAATAACAGAGGAATCACCGATGACGATCTATCTGAACGGTCAATACATGCCGGTTGAAGACGCTAAGATATCCGTGCTCGATCGCGGCTTTATCTTCGGAGATGGCGTGTACGAGGTCATTCCGGTATATTCGCGCCGCGCGTTTCGTCTTGAAGAACACCTGCTGCGTCTGCAACACAGTCTCGACGAGATCCGGCTGCCCAATCCGCACAGCATGCCGGAATGGACCGGCATCATCACAGGACTGATCGCGGCCAATGAACCGGACGATCAGTACCTCTACCTGCACATCACGCGGGGCGTTGCAAGGCGCGACCACCCTTTCCCCGATCCGCCCGTGCCGCCGACCGTGTTCGCGATGAGCAATCCCCTGCCTGCCCCCAGATCCGGGTTACTCGGCGTGAGCGCCGTGACGGCCGTTGACAACCGCTGGCTGCGCTGCGACATCAAGGCCATCTCGCTGCTGCCCAATGTGCTGCTGCGCCAGATGGCGGTCGATGCCGGCTGCGCGGAAACCCTACTGCTCCGTGCAGGTGCGCCGGGGGAGGCCGCCTTTCTCACCGAGGGCGCGGCGAGCAATATCTTCGCGGTTAAAAACGGCGTACTGCTCGCACCGCCTAAAGGACAGCTGATGCTGCCGGGCATCACCTATGACGTGATACTGGAAATCGCCGAATCGTACGGCATTCCGTACCAGATCAGAAAAATCTTGGCTGACGAGGTCTTCGATGCCGATGAATTGCTGCTCACTTCCAGCACCCGCGAAGTGATGGCAATCACGCACCTCGACGGAAAACCGGTAGGCAACGCCGTTCCCGGCCCGATGTTCCATAAAATTTATCATCTTTATCAAGAATTTAAGATTAACGTGATGCGCACCCAATGAAGACAACACCCCAAATGCCGGTCATCCCGGAATCAGAAAGTCTGGTCGCTTACCCCTCCGACTTCCCGCTGAAGATTTTCGGCCTGCAGCACCCGGAACTTGCACAATCCGTGCTGGAAGTCGTGACCCGCCACGCGCCCGACTTCGACGCTGCCAGCATGGAGATGCGCGCCAGCAAAACCGCGAAATACATCAGCCTGACCTGCACGATCCGCGCCACCTCCCGCCGTCAACTCGATGCGGTGTATCAGGACTTGGTCGATCACCCGCTGGTCAAGATGGTGTTATGAATCCTGTTATCCACTCTCTGGGGCTGGTCGAGTATCAGCCAACCTGGGAAGCGATGAAGCGCTTCACCGAAGAGCGCACAGTCGAGACGCGCGACGAAATCTGGCTGGTGCAGCATCCGCCCACCTACACCCAGGGATTGGCCGGTTTACCCGAACATCTGCTCAATGCGACCGACATTCCGGTCGTCAAAATCGATCGCGGCGGCCAGATTACCTATCACGGCCCGGGGCAGATCATCGCCTACCTGATGCTTGATTTGCGCCGCTGGCGGCTCAATGTGCGCGAACTGGTCAGCCTGATGGAACAGGCGGTGGTCGATTTGCTGGGCGAATACGGCGTAGCGGCAAAAAATCGCATCGACGCACCCGGCGTCTATGTCGGCAATGCAAAAATCGCCTCGCTGGGCCTGAAAATAAAACGCGGCTGCTGCTATCACGGACTCGCGCTCAACGTGGACATGAACCTTGCGCCGTACAACTCCATCAACCCGTGCGGCTATTCCGGCCTGCGCGTCACCCAATGCGTAGAACTGGGTATCACGGCCAGTCTCAACGAGTTGCAAGCCGAACTGACACAAAACCTGATCCACGGATTACAGCAACACTATCTAAAGAAAGCTGGCGCATGAGCAACAATGAAAACAAGCAAACCGGCGCGGCCAAAACGGCGCGCAATCCGATCAAAATCGTGCCCCTACAGGAACGCCTGCGCAAACCCGAATGGATACGCGTTAAAACGGCTTCCGGCACGGGCTATAACGATGTCAAAAAGCTGTTGCGCGAACACAGTCTGGTGACGGTCTGCGAGGAAGCCTCCTGCCCTAACATCGGCGAATGCTTCAGCAAAGGCACGGCCACCTTCATGATTTTGGGCGATGTGTGCACCCGCCGCTGCCCGTTTTGCGACGTGGCACACGGAAAACCCCAGCCGCCCGATGCGGAGGAACCCGCAAACCTTGCGCGCTCGATCGGTCTCTTAAAACTCAAATACGTGGTCATCACCAGCGTGGACCGCGATGATCTGCGAGACGGCGGAGCTCAGCATTTCAGCGATTGCCTGAGTGCAATCCGCTCAAGCTCCCCCGCTACGCGACTTGAAATATTAGTACCGGATTTTCGGGGTCGTCTGACCGAAGCGCTGGATGCGCTGGCGCTCAGCCTGCCCGATGTGCTCAACCATAATCTGGAAACCGTGCCACGCCTGTATAAACTGGCGCGACCCGGCGCTGATTACGCGCACTCTTTAAAGCTGTTACAGGATTTCAAAACCCGCTTCCCCGACATTCCGACCAAATCCGGCGTAATGCTGGGGCTGGGGGAAACCGACGAAGAGGTGCTGGAAGTCATGCGGGATCTGCGCGCCCACGGTGTAAACATGCTGACGATAGGGCAGTACCTGCAACCGTCTGACGGGCATTTACCCGTACTGCGTTACGCCCCGCTGGAAAGTTTTGCCATGTTTGAACGTGAAGCAAAAGCGATGGGATTCGATCATGCCGCCTGCGGCCCGATGGTTCGTTCGAGTTATTTTGCAGACGAGCAGGCACATCAGGCAGGTGTCAAATAAACTTCCCGCACTTAAACATTTCAACGCTCATTTGTTGAGAGTACAATTACCGCTATCAATTTTTTAACTAAGGAGACCAGTATGAAACTTCGTTATATCCTCGCTATGACGGCTGCCCTGTCAATTTCAGCCACTGCATTTGCCGACGACGGTGAAGCGCTGTTCAAGAAAAGCGGCTGCGCTGGCTGCCACAAAGTAGACGGCAAAGCCGTGGGTCCGTCTTTCAAAGATATTGCCGCAAAATATAAAGACGACAAGGGCGCTCAAGCCGCACTGGAACTGAAAGTGCGCAATGGCGGCAAAGGTTCGTTTGGCGCGATGTCTATGCCGGCAACCGGCAAGTCTGTCAGCGATGACAGCATCAAAACCATCGTGAGCTGGATTCTGAACCAAAAGTAAGACTGACTCATCCGCATAAAGAGCCGACGCGAGTCGGCTTTTTTATTGACTCAATCATCTGTAGCAACGCTTTCTCATCGCGCCTTTAAAATCCTGCTCCCCGCCGCAAGAGCCTGGCCGAACTGTTATAATCCGTGCCAATTTTTTTCGCACGCCTCCATGAATATCCTTTACGAAGAAGACGGCAGTTTCAAGGTCGGCAGCATCATGACCGACAACACCAGTTCCCTGCAGATCGAAAGCCTGTCCGGCAAGCGCAGCAAGATCAAGGCGACCAACGTGATGCTGCAATTTACCCAGCCCGAGATGAGCCATTTTATCCCGCAGGCTGAAACGCTGGCATCTGACATCGAGGTGGAATTTCTCTGGGAGTGCTGTCCTGCCGACGAATTCGGTTTCGAGGAAATCGCGACCGAATACTTCGGTCATAAACCAAGCTCACTGGAAGCGGCAGCGACCTTGATCCGCCTGCACAGTGCGCCAATTTATTTTCACAAGAAGGGGCGGGGCCGCTATCGCGCGGCCCCGCCTGAGGTGCTGAAAGCGGCGCTTGCCGGTGCCGAGAAAAAGCGTCAGGCTCAGGCGTTGCAGGCGCGCATGACGGAACAATTGATCCGCTTTGAGCTGCCCGCCGAGTTTAAAGATCATCTCAATCAGATGCTCTACAACCCCGACCGCAACACGCTGGAAATCAAGGCGCTGGAAGCGGCCTGTGCTGCAACGCATATCAGCGCCCCTCATCTGTTGCATCGCTGCGGCGCGCTGCCCTCCACGCAGGACTACCACTTCCAGAAATTTCTGTTCGAAAATTTCCCGAAAGGCACCGGATTTCCCCCTATTGAACTCTCGACATGGGACGAATTGCCGATGGGAGCAATCAATGCGTTCAGTATTGATGATGCGACCACCACCGAAATTGACGATGCGTTTTCGGTGGGAAAACTGCCCAACGGCAACTGGCGCATCGGCGTGCATATCGCCGCACCTGCGCTGGGCATGCCGCGCGATTCGGACGGCGACAAGCTGGCCGCGTCCCGACTCTCCACGGTGTATATGCCCGGTTCGAAAATCACCATGCTGCCGGAAAGCGTGGTAGAGGCCTTTACCCTGAGCGCCGATCGCGTCTGCCCTGCTCTGTCGATGTATATCGAAGTCGATGCCGGAACGCTTGATATCCTCAGTTATGAAAGCCGCGTCGAACGCGTGCATATCGCCGCCAACCTGCGTCACGACACACTCGAACCGTTGTTCAACGAAGTCACGCTGACTGAAGGCCGCCTCGACTATCCGTATGCACACGAACTGGCGCTGCTCTGGCAACTCGTGCAAAAAATGGAAATCGGTCGCGGCAAAGCGGACAACAACACGCAGCTGGACTATAACTTCCACATTGAAAATGATCATGTCACCATCTCGAACCGCCGTCGCGGCTCACCGATCGACAAGGTGGTGTCGGAATTGATGATTCTGGTCAACTGCGAATGGGGCAAACATCTGGCTGAACACGGTTTCCCCGGCATTTACCGCACCCAGCAGGGCGGCAAAGTCAGGATGAGCACGGTCGCGGCGCCCCATCAGGGCTTAGGCGTTGCGCAATACATGTGGTCGAGTTCTCCCCTGCGCCGCTATGTCGATATGGTAAATCAGCGTCAGATTATCGCCATGCTAAAAGATGAACCCGCGCCGTATCCAAAGAACGACACCAGCCTGTATGCCATCCTGCGCGACTTCGATACCACCTATTCGACCTATAACGAATTCCAGCGCAACATGGAACGTTACTGGTGCCTGCGCTGGTTGCAACAGGAAAATATCGAGCTGATAGAGGCAACCGTCATCAAGGAAAATCTGGTCCGGATGAGCGACATTCCGCTGGTGTTCCGCGCCCCTTCCCTGCCTGAACAACTGCCGTCCAAAACGCGGGTACAACTGGCTGTCACGGGTATCGATCTGCTCGATCTGTCGATACTGACCCGCTATGTGGCAACGCTTGCAACCGGCGACGGCATCCAGACTGAGGAGGAGGACGCCGACCTCAGCGAGGCTGAACCGGCCACACCTGAAGCTGCCGTTGCCAACAGCAGCACACCTGCAGAGGAGAGCGCTTGCTAGACCGGCTTAAATCAGGCATTTCGCTGGCGATGATGTTTTCCATCGCCGTGCACGCGTTTGCCTTATTCGGCGTCGCGCTGGTATTGCCTGAACCTAACAAAGCATCCGATATCATGCAGCCGCTGCATGTCGTGCTGGTCAACAGCAAGTCGCAATCCAAACCGCTACAAGCCGATGCATTAGCTCAGGCAAATCTGGATGGCGGCGGCAATACTGCGGAGGACAGGCAGGCTAAAAGCATGCTGCCCAATATCGGCGAGGACAGTCAGATTACCCCCGAGCAAACCAGCAAAAGCGTCGCGCATCTGGAGGAAGAATCCCGCCGTATGCTAACGCAGATGAAAAGCAACTACAAAATGGCGCCGCAGCAAAAGCCGTCCGACACCACGCCTGGCAGCAATGCCGATGATTTGGTGCAACGCAGCCTGGAAATCGCGAGGCTAGAAGCACAGATCAATAAAAACAACGACTATTACCAGAAATTGCCGCGCCGTAAATTCATCGGCGCACGCACGCAAGAATACCGCTTCGCACAATATATCGAAGACTGGCGCGTCAAAGTCGAGCGCATCGGCAACCTGAACTATCCGGAGCAGGCAAGGCGAGAACAGGTCTACGGCAAACTGCAGTTGAGTGTATCGATCAGGGCGGATGGCAGCATCGAAAACATCGAGGTGAGCCGCACTTCCGGCCACCGCATCCTCGATGCCGCCGCGATGCGCATCGTCAAACTCGCAGGCCCCTACGCCCCGCTGCCGCCCGACATCACCCGCGATGTGGACATCCTGACCATCACCCGAACCTGGTCATTTACCCCGTCCGACAAGCTCGAAAGCGAATAAACACCTTGTCTGATTGATGACAGTTGGTTAAAGTGCGCCCCATGTCTCACTCTCTGCTTGCCAGATTCCTGCTGATTTTCGCGCTGCTGTTCGCGCAGGCGGGCGGACTCGCGCACGGCATTTCGCATACGATTGCAGATCAGTCGCAAGATCAGTCGCTGCCGCACAATTGCGATCTGTGTGCCGCTTACGCGCAACTGGGTCACGGCATCGGCAGCAGCGCGGTGCACCTTGAACTCACGGCAAGCCACGACACCCCGCATTGCCCAATCGCCGCGCCCGCGATATCCAGCCTTTTCGTCGCCTTCTCGGCGCGCGCCCCTCCCTACTCCGCCTAAATAGATATTGGTCCCGCCGTAACGCGCCGGGATTGTTTCCATTTTAGGAGTCAAAATGTTCAATAAAACCTATTTGAGCGTGGCCGTTGCCGCGCTGTTATGCCATCCGCTCGCGTCCCTTGCCGCCTCTGACGCCGATTTACAAGCGATACGCGAGCAGATTAACCAGTTAAAACAAAGCTATGAGCAGCGCATCGCACAACTCGAGCAGCGTTTGCAACAGGCCGAATCGGCCAGCCATCAGGCTGAAAGCGTGGCAACGAAAGCTCAAGCCGCTGCGCAACAAGCCACTTCACAACCTGCAGGCGAAGGTGCGTTCAATCCTGCCCTCTCGCTGATTCTTGGCGGCACCTACGGCAGCGTGCAACGAGATCCGGCGATGCCTGCCACCGGTTTTGCCATGAATGCAAATCCCGGCCACACGCAAGGATTTAACTTAGGCGAATCAGAGCTCGGCATCTCGGCCAGCATAGATCCTGACTATCGGGGCGTCGCAACACTGGCGCTCGCACCCGCTGGTGGCGTAACCGTGGAAAACGCCTTCGTGCAAAGTTCCGCCCCGGGGCACGGCCTCAATCTGAAGATTGGCCGCTATTTTTCAGGGCTGGGGTATCTGAATGAAATCCACGCCCATGCCTGGGATTTCGTCGATCAACCACTGGTATATGCCTCTCTGTGGAACAATCAATTAGGCGAAGACGGCATTCAACTGAAGTGGCTGGCCCCCACCGACACCTTCATCGAACTGGGCGGTGAATTAGGACGCGGACGCGGATTCCCGGGCTCTGATCGCGCAAAAAATGGCACAGGTTCGGGCGTGCTATTCGCCCATATCGGCGATGACATCGGAATCGAACAGAGTTGGCGCGTAGGCGCATCGCTGCATACCACGCGGGCGGAAAATCGCACCAGCACAGGGGTGCCAGACATAGCCGGTACACCGGGAGGCGTCTCCAACAGCTTTTCCGGCGACAGCCGCACCGCCGGCCTCGACTTCGTGTGGAAATACGCCCCCAACGGCAACACGGCCAATCGCTCTATCAAAGTACAGGGTGAGTATTTCCAGCGCAAGGAGTCCGGGCAGCTGACGTATAACCTGATCACCGCCGACAGTTACCGCAACACACAAACCGGCTGGTATCTGCAAAGCGTGGTTCAGTTCATGCCGCACTGGCGTACGGGCTTACGCTACGATCAGCTCGATCCGGGCACCGCGTCTGTCGGCGCACTCAATGCCGGCAATGTCATCAGCAATTATCGCTTTATGCCGTCGCGTGCCACCTGGATGCTTGATTACAGCCCCAGCGAGTTTTCCCGCCTGCGCCTGCAACTGGCACGCGACAACACCCGGCAAGGCTTGCCCGACAACCAGCTTTTCCTGCAATACATCATGAGTCTGGGTGCGCACGGCGCACACCAATACTAAGGAAAAATAATGAATAAATTCATCTTGTTAACATTATTACTGGTCAGCACCTCCGCTCATGCGGTACTCAACGTGTTCGCCTGTGAACCGGAATGGGCGGCGCTCACGCAACTGCTCGCCAGCGACAAAGCCAGCATTTATACGGCGACAAATGCCTTGCAGGACCCGCACCGCGTGGAAGCGCGTCCCAGCCTGATCGCACACGCACGCCGCGCAAACTTGCTGGTCTGTACCGGCGCCGAACTGGAAATGGCCTGGCTGCCGGTGATCCTGCGCGAATCGGCCAACAGCGCCATCGCACCGGGCGGCGCAGGCAATTTTGAAGCGGCCCGCTTTGTACGAATGCTGGAAATTCCCGCGCATCTCGATCGCAGCCAGGGTGATGTCCATGCTGCGGGCAATCCGCACATTCAGACGGACCCGCGCAATTTCTTGGCTGTCGCCGATGCGCTGACAAAGCGCCTGATTCAAATTGATCCTGCCAACACGACTTATTACCAGCAGCAACTCGTCACGTTCAATCTACAGTGGCGTGCCGCAATCGCACGTTGGGAAAAGCAGGCAGCCCCCCTCAAAGGGGTCGCCATTCTCGCCCAGCACAGGGGTTTTCCCTATCTGAATAACTGGCTGGGACTCAAACAAGTGGCCGAACTCGAACCCAAACCCGGCATGGAGCCCAGCGCCGCCTATCTGGGTCAGGTGCTGGGCGAGTTGCAAAAAAATCCTGCAAAAATGGTGCTGCGTGCCGCCTATCAGGAGGGTCGCCCGTCCGACTGGATTGCTGAGCGCGCGCACATCAGGGCAGTTTCCTTGCCTTACACGGTCGGCGGCACGGCTCAGGCAACCGATCTTTATGCGCTGTTCGACGACACGATTGCGCGATTGCTGGCGGGACTCAAATGAATTCCATCGAACTCGACATTCTGATTCCAGCCTTCATCGCAGGCCTGCTGGTACTCGCCACCCACATTCCGCTCGGCATGAAAGTCATGACGCGCGGCGTGATCTTCGCCGATCTAGCGGTGGCGCAAATCGCAGGACTGGGGATCGTGTTAGCCTCGATGCTGAATCTGACCGAACACCCGCTGATGGTGCAAGTCATCGCAGCGGCCAGCGCCCTGCTGGGAGCTGCCCTGCTGGCATGGATAGAACAGAACCTGCCCGATGTTAAAGAAGCCTGCATCGGCCTGACCTTTGTGCTCGCGGCTTCAGGCGGCATCCTCTTGATGAGCCATGACGTGCATGCAGGCGAGCACCTCAAGGATCTTCTGGTCGGCCAAATCCTATGGGTAAATCCGGCACAACTCATTGCAACAGCCCTGTTAAGCGCGGTGTTACTGGCCGTCTGGCGCTGGCAACAGCCAGGCCATCTGGGCTTTTACGCCCTGTTCGCGCTGGCCGTCACTGCCTCGGTACAACTGGTCGGCGTCTATCTGGTATTCGCCAGCCTGATCGTCCCGGCGCTCGCAACCTACCGCATCGAACAGCACCGCATTCTCTACGCAGCCCTCATCGGCGTCACAGGCTACGCCGCAGGCCTGCTGCTCTCGGCCCTGTTCGACTTACCGTGCGGTGCCGCCATCGTGTGGGCGATGGCCATAACGGGCGGTGTGATCGCGGTACGCTTTAACACACGCAATACGGCATGATTCATATGCTGCCTGTCAGTTACAATACGCGCTGTAATTTTGCGAATTATCTCTTGGATAGAGATACACCTGCGAATCCAATTGCCACTTACGACTTACCACTCACCCTATAACATGACTGATCGCTACGCCGTTATCGGCAACCCCATCTCACACAGCAAATCGCCGCTTATCCACGCCCTATTTGCAAAACAAACCGGACAGGACATTTCCTATGAAGCCATCGAAGCGCCGCTGGATGGTTTTGCTGCGACCATCGAACGCTTGCGCAGTGAGAGTTACAAGGGCTGCAACGTCACCGTGCCGTTCAAGTTCGAGGCATACAAATGCGCGAGTGACATTTCAGAGCGCGCAAAAGCGGCTCAGGCGGTGAATACACTCTGTTTTTCCGAGACAGGTATTGAGGGCGACAACACCGATGGCGCGGGACTGGTGCGCGACATTGAGCAGAACATCGGCACTTCTCTGGCAGGAAAAAATGTCCTGCTGATGGGTGCAGGGGGCGCTTCCTATGGCGTGGTCTTGCCGCTGCTAAACGCCGGCGCCTCACTGACCATCGCCAATCGCACGGCCAGCAAGGCGGTCGAACTGGCAGCACCGTTTTCAGGCGTCACGGGCGGCAGTTATGAGAACCTGACGGAGTTGCAGTTCGATGTCGTCGTCAACGCAACCTCAGCAGGACTGACTGACAGCGCCGTGCCGCTACCCGAGGGAATTTTCGCCCCGGGCGCATTAGCCTACGACATGATGTACGGACGCGAAACACCGTTTATGACCTTCGCCCGGGAACAGGGCGCGCAGGTTGCCGATGGCTTAGGCATGCTGATCGAACAGGCAGCCGAAGCCTTCTTTATCTGGCGCGGCGTGCGCCCAGACACCCGGCCCGTGATCGCGGCACTGCGAGGATAATCTTGAGCACACTCTGGGGTTGGCTGTGGCGCGGCGTGGCGATCATTTTCGTATTGCTGCTTTTATATCAGCTGTGGATCTTTGCGCATGTCTGCTGGTGGATCAAGTTTAACCCCTCGACCAGCGCCTTCATGGAAGACCGGCTGGCGATCATGCAGGACAACAACCCGAATGCCGAACTGCAACACCAGTGGGTGCCTTATGCAAAGATTTCCAACAACCTTAAACGCGCGCTGATCGCGTCCGAAGACGCCAAATTCGTCGATCACGAAGGATTCGACTGGGACGGCATACAGAAAGCCTATGAAAAGAATCTTAAAAAAGGCAAGATCGTCGCGGGCGGCTCCACCATCAGCCAGCAACTGGCAAAAAATCTGTTCCTGTCGGGCAGCCGCTCGCCATTTCGCAAGATCGAGGAAGCGGCGATCACCGTAATGATGGAGCAGGTGATGGACAAGGAGCGTATTTTCGAAATCTATCTGAACGTGATCGAATGGGGCGATGGCGTGTTCGGCGCTGAAGCTGCGGCACGCCACTACTACCGTATCAGCGCATCGCAGTTATCTGCCGCTCAGGCGGCCAAAATGGCCGCCATGGTGCCCAACCCGCGCTATTACGACAAACACCGCGACGCGCGAGGCCTGCAAAAGAAGACCGGAATTATTTTGAATCGCATGAATGCCTCTGACATTCCGTAACCCAATGAATCACAATCAGTTCCATCAGGAGGCACATCGGGTAAGCGGATGCCCGGCATGCTTCAATGCATCTGCAGATTGAGCCAAGGACGCGGCTGACTTTTTAGCGTCCGTCGCAGCCTGCGTATTGCTGTCAACGACGTCTTTTACAGCTGACAAATTTTTAGCCACACTGATGCTTGCCGAAGATTGCGCTCTTGATGCCGTTGAAATTTGGGAAATACGCTCAGACACATTGACCGATGCGTTCATAATTTCCTGCATCCCATCCCCATTTCTCTGGATCAAACCGATGCCATTCGCCACTTCACTCACAGCGCATTCCATCGATTGAACAGCCGAATTTGAAGTCGTGCTGATTTCACGAATAGTGAGTGCAATATCTTTGGTACTGTTTGCCGTTCTTTCTGCCAGCTTACGCACCTCATCGGCCACTACGGCAAAGCCACGCCCCTGCTCACCCGCCCGTGCAGCTTCAATTGCCGCATTCAATGCAAGCAGGTTAGTCTGTTCTGCAATTTCTTGAATTGCATTGGAAATTACACCAATTTTTTGTATTGACAAACCTAACTCGGTCATCGTGTGACTCGACGACTGTACTGTTTCGGCCACCCTGCTGATTGCCGCAATGCTTTCCTCCATATTGTGATTATTTTCATCCACAATATTTTTCATTGAATTAGCGTCCTCTATCGAATCTGCGGCCAAGGCAGCCACTTCAGCGACAGACTGACTATACTCATCCATCGTCGATGCAATCGCCTGAATTTGCTCCTGAGCAACAAATGCGCTGCTGGCTACGCCCGACACCTGCGTATCCAATGCCACCGAATAGGAATTGATATGCCTTGCTGAGGCCACAATCTCATCTACCAGCATTCTCAGATAGGTTTGCATGGTGGTGACTTCCCGGCACATATCGCCGACCTCATCTCCTACGCCGATCTCAATTTCGTTATCAAAATTTCCTTGCAATACATTGCGAATTTCATGCTTAGCGGCTTCCAGCGGATTATGGACATACCTCAGCACACAAAAACCGATGAAGAAATATAAAAACACATGTAAAAACACCTGCCCGGCGAGCAATTGCAACTCGGTCGCAGAATCGGTATGCAACTGTACCGAGATAAAAAACTGCCCTACCCCAAGCACGACCAGCAAGGCGCTTTGAATTACTAGCTGCAATTTCGATTTCAAAGACCAGTTGGAAAACTTGAAACGCTCATTCGGCGAGCCGAACCCTACACCAGATTCTGCATGACGCCGATAGAGAGCTTCGGCTTGCACGATCTGCTCACGTGTCGGCTTTCTGCGCATAGAGACATACCCGCTGGTGCGCCCCTGCTCAATAATCGGCACAACAGTTGCACGAACCCAATAAAAATCTCCGTTTTTACAGCGATTTTTTACCATTCCGCGCCAGGGATGCCCTGCATGTAACGTATCCCAGAGCCATTTAAACGCCGCCGCCGGCATATCGGCGTGGCGAACGATGTTGTGATTTTTTCCGACGAGTTCCTCTTTCGAGTATCCTGAAATCGCCACAAACTCATCGTTCGCGTAGGTAATAATGCCTCGCGTATCTGTTTTCGATATCAGCACAACGCCATCCGGAAACGGCACTTCATTTTGCGTCACATACGAATTTGCATTTTTCATAATATTCTTCTTAATATTTTATTAATCAGCAATTTGCTTCGCTTATTGGCGACTTCAGGCCATCACGCGGATACCACAACTTAGCGACGCGGCCTGAATTAAATACAAGCCACCATGCAAAAAAGCTTTATTAACCTTGAAATCAAAAGGTTATCATCAAGTACGCGTCCAAATATACAGGAAAAATCAGCGTGCTACAACATTCGAAACGGGGCCTAATCCGGCGCTGTTAGTCGCGAATTAAAATAAGATGTGTATCGTATTAACGGTACGGAGCTGCCAGACAGGCTATGAGTCCAGTCTTTTTCCTCGGGGAGGGATATAGCGGTTCCCTCGCAGAAACATCCGGTTCGGGTTGCTACTAAAGCGCAAACGGCTTGCCGCTTCGTACCGCGCAAACATAAGGGCACTCAGCAGAACAAGGCATACACCCGACTGCAGTAGAACCCGCTCAGCAAAATTGCATGCGCAGCGCGGGCAGATTAGCAACACATGGACATGAAATCTGCGTCCGTCTGCACAAACGGGTTCCTAACAGAAAAAACCGGCCTCAGATTCAGGCCGGTCAATGCAGTATGCCGCTCAAAAAATAAACTACGCGAGCGTTTTTTCACCGGCAAACAGCTGCGGCACGGTTTCACGTTCACGCACCAGATGCACCGCAGCGCCGTCCACCATCACCTCGGCGGCACGCGGGCGCGTATTGTAGTTGGAACTCATGCTCATGCCATAGGCACCGGCCGACATTACCGCCAGCAAAGAGTGCGGGGCAATCGCCAACTCGCGCGCATGGCCGATGAAATCGCCCGTCTCGCAGATGGGGCCGACAACTTCATAGCTTTGCACCGCATGGGCCTCGCGCACTACCGGCAGGATGCCGTGATACGCATCGTATAAGGCAGGACGCATCAGATCGTTCATCGCCGCGTCCACGATAGCAAAGTTTTTCTCTTCACCCGGCTTAATGTATTCAACCCGTGTGAGCAGCACGCCGGCATTGCCCACCAGCACGCGCCCCGGCTCCAGTATCAGTTTCTGCGTGCGTCCCTGCAAGGCACCCAATAAGGCCGCGATATAGTCAGTAATCGCAGGCGGCGTCTCGTCGTCGTAGCAAATACCCAAACCGCCGCCCAGATCAAGGTGTTCGAGTACGATTCCTTCCGCTGCCAGTTCATCGACCAGCAACAGAATCTTTTCGATGGCAGCGATGAACGGACTGGTTTCGGTCAGCTGAGAACCGATATGGCAATCCATGCCGGTGATGCGCAGGTTCTTCAATTCACGCGCCTTGCGATACAAGGAAACCGCTTCGGTATAAGCCACGCCGAATTTGTTTTGTTTGAGTCCGGTCGAGATATAAGGGTGGGTTTTAGCATCCACATCGGGATTCACACGCAGGCTGATTGCCGCGATTTTACCCATGCTGCCCGCGACCTCATTCAAACGGTCGAGTTCTGCGGCTGATTCCACGTTGAAACACAGGATGCCCGCGTCCAGCGCCAGACGCATTTCGGCGCGGGTTTTCCCGACGCCGGAAAATACCACCTTGCGCGCATCGCCCCCTGCTGCCAGCACCCGCTGCAATTCGCCGCCTGAGACGATATCGAATCCCGCACCCAGACGCGCAAACACATTCAGGATGGCCAGATTCGCGTTCGCCTTCACGGCATAACAGATCAGGTGTTCGCGGCCTTGCAGGGCATCTGAAAACTCGCGAAAACCTGCGGTTAACGCGGCGCGCGAATAGACATAACAGGGCGTTTCATGGATCGCCGCAATATCGCTCAGCGAGACATCTTCCGCATGCAGTTGATTATTGATGTAATTAAATTGATTGCTCATAGTCATTTGGCAGGTTGTGTGGCAGGAATAGCGCTCTTTTGGGCATCGGACGCCGGCATAATCAACGGCCCTTTTCGTCCGCAACCTTGCAGCGACAGGCTGATAGCCAGCATAATGGCAAGATGAATAAAAAGCCGCATGTTTACTTCCCTAAATTTTCAAGTGCGCAATTATAAAGGTTTCCAAGAAAATGATGAGCGAATCCGAATTCAACCCACTGGCCGATGCAACACTAGACAAAATCGAAGCGGCCTGCGACGCGTGCGGCGTTGACTGCAACCGCAGCGGCAACCTGCTGGAACTCGAGTTCGACAACGGTGCGAAGATCATCATCAACCGGCACGACATCAACCAGGAAATTTGGGTCGCGGCGAAATCCGGCGGTTTTCACTACGCCTACTGTGACGGCGCATGGAAAAGTCAGCGGGACGACAGCGAACTGTATGCCAGGTTGCGCGAGTTGTTCGCAGCACAAGGAGAAACCGTCAGCCTGTAGCCGAACCAAAGATTACAGGCGGCAGGCCTTGAGTTCAGCACGCAGCATAAGGTAGTCAGGACACGCACTCGCCACCACGCGCCAGAAGGCGGCCGAATGGTTCATCTCGCGCAAGTGCGCCAGTTCATGCACCACAACATAATCGATCAGGTATTGCGGCAGCTTGATCAGTTGCAGGTTCAGCCTAACCACGCCGCGTGAGGTGCAACTGCCCCAGCGGGTTTTCGCACCCGACAGCTTAATGGACGCAGGAGAGACGTTCAGCATAGGCGCGTAGTGCCGGACCCGTTCGGCAAACAGCATCGTCGCCTGACGGCGGTACCAGAGCGTCACCAGTTTTTCGACCCTCACCTCATTGCCATACACCAACAATTCAGCACCACACTGATGTACCGGCACGGCTGACGAAACAACGCGCAAGGTCAGCAACTCCCCCAGATAAGGAACGCTTTCGCCATCACGCCATTGTTGTTCCGGCAGTTTTCTCGCCTGCAAGCCGTCCAGCTTTTCAACCACCCAATCCGCCCTGTCCTGCAACACCTCATTGAGCCAGCGCTCGGACGTTTGATGCGGCATGCTCACCGTCAACCCCTGACCGTCGATACGCAAACCGATGCTGCGGCGTCTGGCACTGCGTTTTAAGGTATAGGAAACAGGTTTTCCGGCCAGCAGCACGACACGCTGTTCAACGGCTACAGGTTTGGCGGGTACTATCAATTTGCGCAGGCGCTTGAACATCAGTGATCCAGCGTGCTGATCTCGTTCTCTATCCAGCTTTCCGTGCGGGCGTTAATCTCGTCGGCCTTAAGGCCTGTTGTTTCAATCGGCTGCCCGATGCTCATCGTGATGAGGCCCGGCTTTTTTATAAACGCGGCGCGCCCCCACAAGCGGCCGGCATTATGAGCGACCGGAATAACCGGCACGCCGGCCGAGGCCGCCAGCAGCGCGCCACCCACCTTGTATTTGCCGCGCTGGCCATAGGGAATCCGTGTACCTTCCGGAAAGATCACCACAAAAAAACCCTGAGCCAGCCGCGCCTTACCCTGTTTGAGCAGCTGTTTCACAGCCCCCTTGCCATCGCTGCGGTTGATCGCAATCGGACTGGTCATCGCCAGCCCCCAGCCGAAGAAGGGAATCCACAACAGCTCTCGTTTGAGCACCCACGCCTGAGGCGGAAAAATCGCCTGCAACGCCAGCGTCTCCCAGGCCGATTGATGCTTACACAGCACGATACACGGCTGCGGCGGGATATGCTCGATGCCGATCACCTTGTGGCGTATGCCGCACACGACCCTCACCAGCCAGATCATAGTTTTGGCATAACTGGAAATCAGCCGGTAGCGCGTCAGCGGTGAAAACGGGAAGGTAAAAATCGCCAATACCGAAAAAACCGGCGTGAGCAGCAGTTGCAACAATATGAAAACAAATGAGCGTATGAACAGCATATCAATCCAGATGAGAAGGCCTGAGCAACTCAGCCACCACGGAGGCCAGATCGGCAAACACGGGGGTACCGTCCGGCAGGCCGCCTGCCGCCTGCGTCTTACGGCCTTTCCCTGTCAGCACCAGATACGGGCGGGCGCCCAATTCTGCTGCGGGCTGCAAATCGCGCAGCGAATCACCGACCACCGGCACGCCGGTTAATTTGATGTTGTAACGCGCCGCGATTTCTTCGAGCATGCCGGGATTTGGCTTGCGGCAATGACAACGGCTGTCGGCCGTGTGCGGACAGAAGAACACCGCATCGATGCGCGCCCCCGCCATCGCACAGGCCTTGTGCATCTTGTCGTGAATCGCGTTGAGGGTGGGCATATCGAACAATCCGCGTCCGATACCGGACTGATTGGTCGCCACCACCACGCGATAATCCGCCTGATTGAGCCTTGCAATGGCTTCCAGACTGCCGGGGATGGGCTGCCATTCCGCAGGACTCTTGATAAACTGGTCAGAATCAAGGTTGATCACACCATCGCGATCGAGGATGACGAGTTTCATATTTTAATAGTCAGTGGTAAGCGGGAAGTCGTTGCATGATTTTACTAACGCCTTCCCATTGTCCTTAAGCCGCTAATCGGGAAAGATCCGCGACACGGTTCATCGCCTGATGCAAGCGGGCCAGCAAACTCAGTCGGTTGGCGCGCAAGGCCGGATCATCCGCGTTCACCATCACGCTGTCAAAAAACGCATCGACCGGCGCGCGCAAACCTGCCAGCGCCTGCAAAGACGCTGTGTAGTCGCCAGCGGCAAATGCGGCATCGGCATCGGTCGCGATCGACTGCAGCGCCTGATACAGCGCCAGTTCTGCGGCTTCCACCAGACGTGCGCGATCGACCTCAACGCTCACCTCGCCTTCGACCTTTTTCAGGATATTGCCGACGCGCTTGTTGGCCGCAGCCAGCGCTGCCGATTCAGGCAACGCGGCAAACGCGCGCACCGCATCAAGCCGCATGGGGATTTCACTCAGGCGCTGCGGTCTGGGCGCCAACACGGCATCCACCTGATTGGCCGTATAGCCTTGTTCCCTCATCATGCCGCCGATGCGATCAAAGATAAAAGTCTCCACCTCAGCTTGCGCATCGCTCAGCAACCCCTTCGGAAAACCAGCAAAGGCTCCCGCGACCAGATCAGTGAGCGTGAGCGGCAATTGCTTTTCGATCAGCATACGGATCACGCCCAGCGCATGACGGCGCAGCGCGAATGGATCGCGATCACCGGTCGGAATCTGACCGATGCCGAACATGCCGACCAGCGTTTCGAGCTTGTCGGCCAATGCGACACAAATTCCGGTACTGTTGCGCGGCAACGCATCGCCTGCGAAACGCGGTTTGTAATGGTCTTCAATGGCATACGCCACTTCATCCGGCAAGCCATCGTGCTGCGCGTAATAACGCCCCATGATGCCTTGCAGTTCAGGAAATTCGCCCACCATATCGGTGAGCAAATCGGCTTTGGCCAGCAGCGCTGCCTGATCTGCCTGCAAGGCCTGCGCCTCGCCGCCCAGCTGCATACCGATCGCGCGGGCAATCGCCTGCACGCGCTCGACACGCTCGCCCTGGGTACCCAGTTTGTTATGGTAAACCACGCGGGACAATCCCAGCACGCGGGCATCGAGCGGTTTTTTCCTGTCCTGATCGAAGAAGAATTTAGCATCGGCCAGACGCGGCCTGACCACACGCTCGTTGCCACCGATCACTAAACTGGCGTCTTTCGGGCTGATGTTGGAGACGATCAAAAATTTATTGCTCAAACGACCCGATGCCTCGAGCAGCGGGAAGTATTTTTGATTCGCTTTCATGGTCAAAATCAGGCATTCGGGCGGCACCTCGAGATAGGTTTCTTCAAAACGCCCCATCAAAACATTGGGCCGCTCGACCAGCGCCGTCACTTCATCGAGCAAATCCTCGTCATGAATCGCCTGCAGCCCCTCTTTTGCGGCCATCGCTGCCAACTGCGCAACGATCTCGGCACGTCGCTGCGCGAAGCTGGCAATCACCGCCCCCTCGGTTTCCAGTTGCCGCGCATAACTATCCGCGTCTTCCAGAACGATGGCATCAACCGTAGCCTCGAAGCGATGACCGCGAGTCACATTCCCGGCCGTCAGTCCCAGCACGCTGACAGGCACCACTTTGCGCCCGTACAACGCAACCAGACTATGCGCCGGACGCACGAAATTAACCGTACTCCAGCCATCGCCCACAGGATCAGGATAGGTCATCACACGTGCAATCGGCAATTTAGCCAGCGCCTCGTTTAAAGCGCGCTGCAAGCCCTCGGCCAGTTTTACGCCGGGAACCAGACTATCGTAATAAAGCGCTTCCGCCTTGCCGTCCATTTCGGTTCTGAGACCGGAGACGACCGACGCATCCGCCCCCAGACCGGCTAATTTTTTCAGCAACGCGGGCGTAGCATTGCCCGCCGCATCGAGCCCTACCTTGACCGGCATTAATTTGAGCGACACGGACTGGTCTGCCGCCTGCGCAATCACGCTTTCCACATGCACTGCCAGACGGCGCGGCGAGGCAAACGAGGTGATTTCAGTTCCAGGCAGCACCAGATTTTGCGCCACCAGACTGGCGGACAAAACTTGAGAGAAGCTCTCGCCGAGCTTTTTAAGTGACTTGGGCGGGAGTTCTTCAACAAACAGTTCAACCAGTAAATTTTTCGTACTCATGCTGCCACCCCTTCAACTTTGCTCAGGACAGGCTGATTTTTCTCAATCTGTGCCAGCACCTCATCCGCCCAATTTTTAGGCGCCATCGGAAAGCCCAGACGTGCGCGGCTGTCCAGATATGCCGCCGCCACGCTGCGGGCGAGATTGCGGATCCGGCCTATGTACGCTGCGCGTTCGGTGACTGAAATCGCGCCTCTGGCATCGAGTAAATTAAAACTGTGCGCCGCTTTTAGCACCTGCTCGTAGGCCGGCAGCGCCAGTTGGTTATCCATCAAATGACGCGCCTGCTTCTCGTGACTGCCAAATGCGCCCAGCAAAAACTCCACATCGCTGTGCTCAAAGTTGTATTTGGATTGCTCGACTTCGTTCTGATGATACACATCGCCGTACGTCACGCCGTCGGTCCAGACCAGGTCATACACGCTCTCCACGCCTTGCAGATACATCGCCAGACGCTCCAGACCGTAGGTGATTTCGCCTGTGATCGGACGGCAATCGATGCCGCCGACCTGCTGAAAATAGGTGAACTGAGTGACTTCCATGCCGTTGAGCCAGACTTCCCAGCCCAACCCCCATGCGCCCAGCGTCGGGTTTTCCCAGTCGTCTTCGACGAAACGAATATCGTTTTGTTTCAAATCGAAGCCCAGCGCTTCCAGCGAGCCTAAATACAACTCGAGAATATTAGCCGGCGCCGGTTTTAAAACGATCTGAAACTGATAGTAATGCTGCAAGCGATTCGGATTTTCACCGTAACGGCCGTCTTTCGGGCGGCGCGAAGGCTGCACATAGGCAGCGCGCCAGGGCTCAGGGCCTAATGCACGCAGGAAAGTTGCAGTGTGCGACGTGCCCGCACCGACTTCCATGTCGTAGGGCTGGAGCAGTGCACACCCCTGCTTGTCCCAATAGTTCTGTAGTGTCAGGATGATTTGCTGAAAGGTTAACATCGTATCGTCTTGTGCTATTACAAAAAACGTATTTTACGGGTTTTAGACCGACTACGTCAGCCCCAGTTTTAACCACGAGGAAATTCTCTGGTTTATTTGTTTCCTCTGCCGTAGTTTGATGTTGAAAATTACTCATTTCTTGAAATGCGATTTCAGACGGAGACGCGGAGAAAATAGATTTGGATTTCCCTCGAAATGAATTTCGACAGCTAATTTGCCGACTGTCAGATAGAGCGCTCAGTGAATGATGCCGGTTGCAGCCACACCAGCACATTTGATCGCGCTGCCGCCGAACATTGCGACATGCGACTAATCGACGAACCAAAGCGATCAATTAATAACGCCCTATCCCAGATTTATCTTGGCCTAATGAAGTGGCAATCCGCCCAAACACGGTTCCATAAAACAATCCAAAAATGCTTCATTCACTGCTTTATTTGTTAATTTTCGCTTCTGGCATAGTGCATACAGCTCATCAACAGCCGAATAAGGAAAAAACATAGCCTGTAAGTCGCAAAATTGTGGCTTATTGGCTTCTTTCATAACTTTCCCTCTGTCTTCATCAGGAGCAACAATCACCCACCTAGTTGGGTACAGGGGAATATGATCTTTAAGCCCTTTCATCCGTGTCAAACCGCTGGTAACGCCTGTGCTATGCTCAACCTCCATGACGGCAGGCATGAATTTACCGTTTCTGAACCAGATGCAATCAATATGCATGGCGGCTTTGACGGCATCATCCCACGCTTTCAATAAATTTTCCTGCTCAAGACTTACGACAATCCCGTCAAGCTCACCGACCTTCTTATTACCATAGGTAATTCCCTGATCATTGCGCGCCACCCATGTTCTAAATCCGAGTTGGTACCCAATTGCAACTAAGGCGATTTGAATTTGTAGATGTCGTCTCTGAACGTTAATGTCAGTAATGCCGTCTGCAATTACGTTGGGCATTTTCAAAGCCTCATAAATAGCGTTGGCGGCTGGAATTTCCGAAATAACTATATCGGTATCAAATTTTTGCAGCACACCATTTTTATGCGGAGTATCTGGCCGCCACATCAGATGTTTATGTCCAGCTTTAATCTCTTGCGTTGAATTCTCTAATTCGATACGACCTGGCGTACACCAATAAAACTCAGGTGTATGAGCCATGAGCGTTTCCAATACTGATCGGGTATTGTAACTGCCAGCAAAAACACGGTCGACATTCACAGGGGCATTTGGCAACATTGAGTTTGCCAACCTCCAAATCATTTTGGAGGAAATTGATTCATTTATTTTCTTATCAAATCGCTGAAGAATGATTGGCCCTTCAGGCATTGTGACGCTGACTAATTTAACCTTACCTTTATTTTTTGGGTTGACATACTCAAACCACTGATCTTTTGGTAGCCCACTGATTGCCTTAACAATATTGCTCGCAGTTAATTTCATTTATCATTTCCTGTCAGAAATTCAAGAATGGTCATTGCTAGACCACGTGCTGCCAGAAATGGCACTCCATTGCCTACCGTTTTGAACATATTGCTCAACGTCATGGTGGGTGGCAGTTCAAACTCTTTAGGTAAGGATTGAATTGCTAATGCTTCTGCTACAGAAATCCGGCGTGGCAGATAGGGATGGATATGCACCTCATTATTTCCATACGCTGCCGTCGGTGAATAACGCCATCGGTGCAATCGCTTGTATGATTTTTTACTGTCATCGCCCTCATTGAGTGTTTGAAATTTTGCAAGGCCTGCCCTAGGCTTGAATTGATGATGTGCGTTTGGGTGGTGCTCAACATCGTTCTTATCAAACCAATACTGAATAGTCAATTCAACTGGAATGTTATCGGGTTGAGGACGTGTGTTTGAGATTGGCTGCGCCTCCGGCCACGGATAACTCAACGCTTTTCCTTCTGGATGCAGCGTGTGTGAAAGCCAATTGAATTTTGGCAGATTCTTTTTCGCTTGAGGCTGACGTACACCGAAAAGAATGATGCGCTCGCGATCTTGCGGAGCGCCATATTCAATCGAATTTATTAACCGCTCAGTACAAGCATAACCGGCCTCATCAAGCTGGCGTTTCAACCCATCGAAAAACTGCCTGTGCCGTATGGTGCGATACAGTCCTTTTACATTTTCAAACACAAAAAAATCTGGTTTTTGCTTACAAATTAGATCAATGTAGATTTTCGATAACTTGCCGTTTTCACCATGCTGGCCGCGATTTTTCCCGCCAACAGAGAAATCCGGGCACGGAGGCCCTCCAATAAAACCGACCAATTGTTTATCTTTTTTGGCTGTTTTGACTAATTCGGTTAGACGCTTGGCTTCATCACTTGAAAAACAACATTCAATATCACCTTCAAAATAACCATGAATCGGCGGCATCGCGCCCATTTTCTGCCGAGAATACTTGTACGCATCAAGAAACGGCTTATGAACTTCATTGACATACCCAATTACGTAACCTGCGTCCTCAAATCCGAGATCCAGAAAACCTGCACCAGAAAAAAATGAAAAAATGATAGGTGCTTTGCCAATTTGTGCAGAGGTCTTGCGACCATTAGCGACGATTTCGGGGAATTGTTCCAGCAGTTTTTTTGACATCGTGATTAGTTACGTAATTTGCGTAACTATTAGTCTAACAAATAACGTGACTATTTTCTGTATTACGTGACCGATTGATAAAATCAGTAACGTGCCGGCATGAAAAACGTAAAGCAAGAATTTGCCCAAAGATTGCGGGAAGCAATGGTGAAGGCAGGCCTCAAGCCTGAGCCAGCCGTATTGGAACGCAATTTCAATCTAAACTACTTCGGCAAGTCGATCACATTGCATGGGGTGCGCAAATGGCTGATTGGCGAATCTATTCCACCATATGACAAGATCATCGCCTTGGCGGCGATGCTACGTATCTCTCCTGAAGAATTGACCTTCGGTCTTGAAATAAATAAAACAGTCAAGGAGCAACGTACCCGCTGGGACGACGGTATCGGTTATCAGGAGCGCGAAGTTTTTGAGGCGTTTCTCAGTCTTCCCGCCCCGCAGCGCAAGGTGGTGCGAGAGGTGATACAGGCTTTTACCAAGGCGTATCCTACAGAGAAACAAGTAGAAAAATAAACCAAATAAAGCAATAGGTTACAAAAAATCAGTATGGTCTGGATAAATTCAGCCCTACAGCGGCAAAATCAATCTGGCCACTAGCCCGCCACCGGCACACTCCTCCAATTGGAACTCGCCGTGATGCAAGCGTGCTGCGCGCGCGACGATCGCCAGTCCGAGCCCTGAACCCGTCACATCAGTTCGCGCATCAGCCAGTCTGATGAAAGGCCGCTTGACCGATTCACGCAAACCCGCCGGAATGCCCGCGCCTTTGTCCATGACGGACAAGAATACCTTGCCATCACCACCTTCAAGTTGCACGGTGATTTCACCGCCGCCGTATTTGATTGCATTGTCCAGTAAATTCACCAGTGCACGTCTTAACAACAAAGGTCGAACAGCGACCGCAGCAACCGTTTTGAGTTGCAGATCGACCGATACAGCCGTCGCCCTGAAACTCTGCGCAACCTCGGTGACCAGAACACCGGGATCGGTCAGCACCAGCGCTTCACTTTCATCCAGTCGCGCGTAATCGAGAAACTGACCGATCACCGCATCCATCTGGACCACATCACTGATCAATCCCGCACGCAGGTCTTCGTCAGCGGCAAGTTCAGCCGCCAGCCTCACCCGCGCCAGGGGCGTGCGCAAATCATGCGAAATTCCCGCCAGCACGATCGCACGTTCGCGCTCGTTAGCGGCCAGATCAGCGGACATCTGATTAAAAGCACGCGATACATCAACCACTTCGGACACACCCTGCTCGGGCAGCGGATGCGGCATTTCGCCCTGCCCTACTTTTTTCGCAGCCAGCGCCAGATTTCTCAGCGGCTGCGCGACCTGCCTCGCGATAAAATAGGCGCCCAGCAAGGCCAACAACAACACGACAATACCCCACATCAGCAACACTTGCGACACCGGATGTTCGATGCGTTCACGCGGCAGGGCCACCCAGAATTCCTCGTGACCGATGTAAAAACTCACCCACAAGGCCTCAACGCCGTTGCGTCTGCCGGCAAAACGGGTGTTATCGCCCAGACTGCGCCGCACTTTATCCATCATCAACTGCAATTCGGCAGACTGTTCAGGCAAAGGGTCGAGCAATTCATCCATTTCCGAAATATGCAGGCGCAAACCTTCAGCTTCAGCCAACTCCGAGAGCAGCGCACCCTGCCATTCAGGGGCTGCGGATAACACGGCCGCACGCGTCAAATTAACGACCGAAACAACAAGTTGCGCCATCTGACGGGTGCGCGGCTCCTGTTCTGCATGGCGAAAAAGTATCAGTGAAGCGGCGAGGGACGCTGTGATCAGCACAACGATCAATAAGAAGGCGCGCGAAAGCAGCGAGCCATAAAACACATTCTTCACGTTTTTTCCCCGTCTGGCACAAACACGTAGCCGTGCCCCCATACGGTCTGAATGAAACGCGGTTGAGCCACATCAGGTTCGATCAGTTTGCGCAGTCGCGAGACTTGCACATCAATCGCCCGATCGAACGGATCGTGATCGCGGCCACGCGCAAGCGCCATCAACTTGTCGCGCGACAGCGGCTGTCTGGGGTGCGCAACCAGCACTTTGAGCAGCGCAAATTCACCTGTCGTGAGCGAAACGGCCAAGCCTGCACGGCTCAATATCCTTGTGGCCAGATTGAGTTCGCAATCGCCAAAAACGACTAGCTTTTCCTCCCTTTCAGGCGCGCCTATCGGTTGCAAATCTTTACGGCGCAACACGGCATGAATGCGGGCAACGAGCTCACGCGGATTAAAGGGTTTGGGCAGATAATCATCCGCCCCCATTTCCAGCCCGATGATGCGGTCGATCTCATCGCCACGTGCCGTGAGCAAAATAACCGGTACATTCTCACCCGCTGCACGCAACCGTCGCAAGATCGCCAGCCCGTCCTCATCGGGCAACATCAAATCCAGCACCAGCAATGAATAGCGATTGAGTAATAAGGCACGGTCGAGCGCTGCGCCGTCGCCTACCGCCTTGACGCTAAAACCTTGTTCGGTTAAATAGCGCAGCAGCAATTCGCGCAGCCGCGCGTCATCATCGATGATCAAAATGCGTTGTAAATTTGTCATGGCGACATAATACAGTCACCGCAATGAAAGACGAGCATGATGAAGGCCATTGAAACAAGTTGTTACAAAACAGGCTCGACAAAAAACACTTCGCTTACAATTAGAACCTATCATGCAAGCATAGAGCGGCACACTTATCCGGAGACAAATAATGAACACCATGATGAAAACTTTGCTGGCAGCCGGCCTCATCGCCTCCTTTAACTTGAGCGTACAAGCTGCTGAAATTCCATCCGCCGGCAGTCCAGGCATTCAGGAACACATGGAGCGCATGAAAAACATGACGCCTGAACAGCGCGCCATGGAGCGAGAAGCGATGCACAGGAAAATGGAAAAACTATCCCCTGAGCAACGCGCTGAAAAGCGCCGCGAGATGCGCGCGTATATGGAGAAAATGACGCCGGAAGAGCGCGCAAAACGCCATGAGGAAATGCGCCGCGAATGGGACAGCATGACGCCTGAGCAGCGCGCGGAAAAACGCTCAAAAATGCGCGAGCACTGGGAGAAGATGACACCGGAAGAGCGCGCTGAGCACCAGAAGGAAATGCATGAACGCTATGAAAAGCTACCGCCTGACGAGCGCGCCGCGCGCCGCACAGAAATGCGCGAGCGCTTCGAAAAAATGACGCCCGAAGAGCGCAAACAATTCAGAAAAGACATGAAAGACATCATGCCGGGCCTGATGGCACCACCCGCACGATAGTCACCCCCTCACGGGGTGAGCAATCAGACCAGTTCGCCCCACAGATCGTGTGTGTCTGAATCCGTAATCAGCACCTCAACTCTGTCGCCGACGTTCAGATGCTGACCGTCATTGATGTAAACCTGCCCGTCGATTTCCGGCGCATCGGCAAAACTGCGGGCAATCGCACCTTCTTCGTCAACTTCATCGACCAGCACGGTCAGCGTCTTGCCGATCTTGCGTTTCAGTTTTTCCTCGCTGATTTCTTCCTGCAACCACATTAAACGTGCAAGGCGTTCTTCCTGCACTTCGAGCGGCACATGATCGGGCAACTCGTTGGCGACGGCGCCCTCGACCGGCGAATAGATAAACGCACCGACGCGATCCAGTTGCGCTTCTTCAATAAAATCGAGCAACTCTTCGAATTCCTCTTCAGTCTCGCCGGGAAAACCGACAATAAAGGTGCTGCGCAATACCAGTTCAGGACAAATTTCACGCCATTGTTTGATACGAGCCAGCACCCCGTCGCTGTTTCCCGGACGCTTCATCAGTTTCAAGATGCGCTGATTAGCGTGCTGAAACGGGATATCCAGATAAGGCAAAATTTTGCCTTGCGCCATCAAAGGAATCACTTCGTCTACATGCGGGTACGGATAGACATAATGCAGACGCACCCAGACCCCCAGCGTCCCCAGCGCAACGGCCAGTTCCGTCATGCGCGTCCTGAGCGGACGACCGCCCCAGAAGCCCGTGCGATATTTAACGTCAACCCCATAGGCGCTGGTATCTTGCGAGATCACCAGCAATTCCTTAACGCCGGCATTGGCCAGACTTTGCGCTTCCGCCATCACATCGCCCACAGGACGACTGACGAGGTCTCCACGCAAACTCGGAATAATGCAGAAGGTGCAGCGATGGTTACAGCCTTCCGAAATTTTCAGGTAAGCGTAATGCTTAGGCGTCAGTCGTATGCCTTGAGGTGGCACCAGATCCGTGTACGGATCGTGCGGTTTGGGCAGATGCTGGTGCACCGCCTCCATCACTTCATCGGTCGCGTGCGGACCTGTGACCGCCAGCACCTTAGGATGCGCCTGCTTCACCACATCGCCCTTGGCCCCCAGACAGCCGGTAACGATCACCTTGCCATTCTCTGCCAGCGCTTCGCCGATCGCGTCGAGCGATTCTTCCACCGCGCTATCGATAAATCCGCAGGTATTCACCACCACCAGATCGGCGTCTTTGTAGGTGTCCGAAATAATATAACCTTCGGCACGCAGACGGGTCAGGATGTGTTCTGAATCGACCGTTGCCTTGGGGCAACCCAGCGAGACAAAACCGACTTTTGGAATTGGATTGTTCATTTTAAACTTTCAGAATCAGACGCCAACCAAAAGGTTGACCAGAAATATGGAAGAGACCCCCGCGACGATCAGCGAGACTTGCTCTACCGTGTCACGCAAACGCGTACGTTGATGCAAACCCGGAATCAAATCGGCCACGGCAACGTAAATCATGCTGGCCGCCGCCAGCGCCAGCAAGGTAGGAACCGCCCCCTGCATCGATTGCAAGGCGAAGTAGGCTAAAACGCCACCGACCAGCGTCGCCAGACTGGACACCAGATTGAGCGTCAATGCCTGCGCACGACTATAGCCAGAATGCAGCAAGATCATAAAGTCCCCGACTTCCTGAGGAATTTCATGCGCGATAATCGCCAGCGCCGTGACGATCCCCAGCTGCACATCGGTCATAAAAGCGGCGGCGATGATAATGCCGTCAACGAAGTTATGAAAGGTATCACCGACCATGATCATGGTACCGCTGCGACCATGAACCGGCGGCTCATGCGGCTCGTGCACTTCGCAATGATCGTGATGGCAATGCCGCCACAGCAGTAATTTTTCCAGCGTAAAAAACAGCAAAATGCCGGCCAGCACGGTGCCGCTCAGTACCGCGGGGTTAGTAGTCAGCTTGATCGCCTCGGGCAAAATATCGAGAAACACCGCGCCCAGCAACGCGCCGATCGCATAGCTGACCAGCCCGTTTACCCAGTGCGCACGGGCGTTCAGTGCAAACAGAGCAGCGCACAGTACACTCAGCATGCCGCCTACCAGACTGGCGGCGATGATCCACAGCAAAACACTCATGTAGTTCATTCAGATTATTGCGGGCGCGAATTATAACGGATTGCGCAGCAATCAAACGCCCTTAACTTCTTGCAGCCGGTGCGTGATAGCATTCAAGCCTGTCTTCACTCGGGTTAATACCATGGATGCACTGCCGATTTTCACGCCCCTCGAAGCCCGCGTACTGGGCGTACTGATCGAAAAAGAAAAAACCGTACCGGACACCTACCCGCTCTCTTTGAATACGCTCACGCTGGGATGTAACCAGAAAACGGCACGCGATCCCGTGATGGCAGCGACCGAATCCGAGGTGCTGGGCGCAATCGACATCCTCAAAGACTATGCGCTGATCATCGAGTCGAGCGGCGGCCGCGTCATGCGCTATGCACACAATACACGGCGCGCGTTCAAACTGCCCGAGCAGTCCGTTGCCCTGCTGGCCGTTCTGATGCTGCGCGGCCCTCAAACGGCTGGCGAACTACGCACCAACTGCGACCGTCTGCACCCGTTCGGCGATATTTCATCGGTGGAGGCTTTTCTGGAAGAACTTGCCAGCGCCGAAACACCCTGGGTCATCAAGCTCCCGAAATTACCGGGCTCACGCGAGCACCGCTGGACGCATCTGCTGTGCGGCGAAGTGGATATGACCATTTTCAACCTGCCGCCTGCGCATCGACATCCCGACGAGCTCACCCAGTTGCAAGCGGAGGTCGCAAGGCTCAACGAAGAAGTCGCAGCACTCCGTGAAACGGTGGAAAAAATACAAGCAACACTGGGAATGTAAGTACAGAGCCAAGCGTGGCAAAACACTGCATCAGTGGTAAGTGGTAAGTGTGAACAAAACAGTGTTGTGTATTTTACTTCCCACTTCCAATTCACCACTTACTCGCCATTATTCCAGCCAGATGAAGCTGCCCTGACGTCCGGTCACACCGTCCCGCCGGTAGGAAAAAAACCGTTCCGGCTCGCTATAGGTGCAGCGATCACCGCCGTAAATTTTCGTGATGCCCAGCGCATTCAAACGCTGTCGCGCGAGCGCATAGATGTCAGCCAGATATTTACCGGACTTACCCGCAATAAATGCGGCAGCCGCCATTGGATCAGCGGCAACGAATTCCGCCCGCACCTCATCGCCCACCTCGAAACCTGACTGGCTGATCGCAGGCCCCAGCCACGCCATCAGCTGGTCAGGCGCGACCCCCATCTTCACGACCGCAGCCTCAATCACGCCCGCCGACAGGCCGCGCCATCCGGCATGCACGGCAGCCACGACGCGCCCCTCCACATCACACAACAGCACCGGCAGACAATCGGCGGTCATTACCCCGCACACGGCACCTGAACGCCTCGCGATGCTCGCATCCGCCACGGGAATGCCGACAGCGCCATCCGCATCAGCTACCACAGTGCCATGCACCTGTTTCAGCCAGACTGGCGCTGAGGGCAGGAGTAAATCCAGCAACAACCGGTTGTTCGCCACAACCTGTGCATCATCCCCTACATGCATCCCCAGATTGAGCGTGCCATAGGGTGCAATGCCCATCCCTCCTAGCCTTGTGGTCTGTATCGCACGTACACGGGCGGGCGCCGGCCACGCCGGAATAATCACAGTATCAATCAGATTCCGGCTCATTCAACGCCTCTTTGATTTGGCGGAGCAACTGCTGCATATCGTCCGGCAGCGGCACATGCCACTCCATCCTCTCCCCGCTGATCGGATGTTCCAGCGCAAGACGCGTGGCATGCAGCGCCTGCCGCGGGAAACGGGTCAGCACATCACGCAGTTGCAACACGCATTTTTGCGGGCCCTTCAAATAAACGCTATCGCCGACCAAGGGATGCTTCAGATACGTCATATGAACGCGGATCTGGTGCGTGCGACCGGTCTCCAGCGTACAGCGCAACAGGGTACAACTGGGAAAGGCTCGTTCGACTTTGTAATGCGTCACTGCGTCCTTACCCGTTTCAACGACCGCCATTTTGACGCGATTCGAGGGATGACGGCCGATGGGCTGATCGACATATCCCCCGTGAGACAATTCACCGTGCACCAGCGCCAGATACTCGCGCTTAACGCTGCGTTCCTGCAACTGCCGAACCAGATTAGTCTGTGAAATAAGGGTCTTGGCAACCACCAGCAGGCCGCTGGTATCCTTGTCCAGACGATGCACGATGCCGGCGCGCGGCACGTTCGCCAGCTGCGGCAAATGATGCAATAGCGCATTGAGCAGCGTTCCCTGCCAGTTCCCGCTGCCGGGATGCACCACAAGTCCGACCGGTTTATTGATCACCAAAAGATCATCATCTTCATAGACGATATCCAGCGGAATATCCTCCGCCTGATAGGGCTGCTCGGATTGCATCACCTGAGGCAACACCGCAAGTTTTTCGCCACCCCATACCTTTTGCTTTGAAATGGCAGGGTTACCGTCGAGCAGCACTTGATTGAGCGTCACCCATTCTTGCAGGCGGCTGCGCGAATACTCAGGCAGCAGAATCGCCAAAACCTGATCAAGGCGCAGCCCTGCGCTACTGTTTGGAATAACAAAATGGATTACGTCGTCGCCGGCCGGGTTTGCGTTATAATTACTCATATTTTTTTCGGGTTCAGTCATGCGCCATAGTTTAGCTGTATTTTTGTTACTTACGTTAACTGCTTGCGGCATCCTCAGTCCATTGCCAACCGGTGACACAGCAGATACGTCCAAAAGTCTGTCCGCGGAAGAGCTCTATCGGCAGGCAAAAACCGAACTTGACGACGGCAGTTACAACACGGCCATCAAATTATACGAAACACTGCAATCGCGCTACCCCTATGGCAAGTATGCGCAACAATCGATGCTGGAAATGGCTTACGCCTATTATCGCCAGAGCGAACCGGATCCCGCCATCGCCACGGCGGATCGCTTCATCAAGCAATTCCCCAACAACGCACACGTTGACTACGCCTATTACGTGAAGGGACTGGCAACCTTCAACGGCGAACTCAGTTTACTGAGTTCCGTCGCGGGTCAGGATCCTTCAGAGCGCGACCCGCAAGCCGCACTCGAATCATTCAACGCGTTCAAAGAGCTCGTAGTACGTTTCCCAAACAGCAAATACACACCCGATGCAAAGCTGCGCCTGCAATATCTGGTCAATGCACTGTCCAGACACGAAGTGCATGTCGCCCAATATTACTTAAGGCGCGGCGCCTATATAGCCGCCGTTAACCGCGCACAAGGCGTCATCAAACAGTATCCTAACAGCCCCGCTACGCGCGAAGCACTGCAGATCATGGTCGATTCCTACGATGCGCTGGGTATGGTTCAGTTGCGCGATGACACCAAACGCGTGCAGGCCAGCAATACCGCAGGCAGCAGTAAAATGGGTATACCTGAAAAATCCTGGTGGCAATTCTGGAAATGAAATATTGCCCCGCATGCGGCCAGAAAGTCGAGTTGCGCATACCGGCCGACGATACGCGGCCGCGCTACATCTGCACTGCATGCAGCCTTATTCACTACCAGAATCCCAGAATGGTAATCGGCTCTATCCCTGAGTGGGAAGACAAGATATTGTTGTGCCGCCGCGCCATCGAACCGCGCTACGGACTGTGGACGCTGCCGGGCGGATTTATGGAAAACGGCGAAAGCACGGGCGCGGCAGCTATACGTGAAACGCTCGAAGAAGCCTGCGCGCGCATCGAAATTATTGACTTGTATTCCATGTACAGCCTGCCTTACATCGACCAGGTTCATATGCTGTTCCGCGCCCGCCTGCTCGACCTTGATTTTGCCCCGGGGCAGGAAAGCCTTGAAGTAAAATTGTTTTCAGAATCAGAAATTCCATGGGCAGAACTCGCGTTCCGCCCGGTGCGCTATTCGCTCGAACATTACTTTAGCGAACGAAAAAAGGGAACATTCAGCTTGCATGTAGATGAACTGGGGCCGCCTGACTACCCTCCCGATCCCAGGCTGAATAACATCAAAACTCACTGAACTGACTGAGACACCATCATGAAATTTACGCCGATACTCATTGCACTGACTGTCGCCTCACTCACCGGATGTGCAACCCATCCACAGAGCCCGACCGACCCCTTCGAACCGTTTAACCGCAGCATGTACGGCTTCAACAACGCACTGGACAAAGCCGTCCTAAAACCCGTCGCACAAGGCTACAACAAAGCCGTGCCAGATACCGGAAAAACGCTGGTGAGCAATTTTTTCTCCAATCTGGACGATGTGATTGTCACCGCCAACGACCTGCTTCAATTTAAATTCAAACAGGCCTTTTCCGATGGTATGCGTGTACTGGTCAATTCTACCGTCGGCGTTGGCGGACTGATCGATGTGGCCTCGATGCGTCTCGACAAGCACAACGAAGACTTCGGCCAGACGCTGGGATATTGGGGGGTCAAGAACGGCCCTTATCTCGTCTTACCGTTTCTGGGATCGAGTACCATACGGGATACATTTGGCGACTTAGGTGACAGTCAGGCCAGCGTTATCTCCAACACCAAAAACGTACCTGTACGCAATGAGCTGTACCTGACTAAGGGCATCAAACGACGCGCTCAACTGCTTGAAAGCGAAAGCTTGCTAGACGGTGCGGTCATAGACCGTTACGCGTTCATCCGGGATGCTTACCTGCAACGCCGCGAAAGCCTGGTCTATGACGGAAATCCGCCGGAAGAGATATTTGACGATGCGACCGAACCTGCACCAACGGCAACGCCGGAAGCAGCAAAGCCTTGATTTAAGTCCGGGTGCTTAATTTCAGGCGACCCCGGATTCGCAACCATCGTACGCTAAAAACAAGATGTATACGGAAGAGTAAGACGACCATCCTGAACGTTGTTTAAACTACCATAGCGGGAGGCAATATCATGCAAAACGATACTTTCGAAGCCGATGTTCGCAGCGCCGTCGAACAAGGACATGACGTACAAGAAATGGTGCGACAACTCACCTTACGCCGTATCAGTGCCAGATCGATGGATATCGAGTCGTTGCGGCAAATCGCACACTCGGTGATCAAAGGTGCCAAAGCGGCCGTGCACAACGAGTTGAATCTGTCAGCTGCTCAAACTGAAAGCGCTCGCATGCAGCTCAAACAAACGGTTGCGGGTCTGGATATGGCACTGGCACAAATGACAGGGGCGGCGAGACTTGCAATCGAAGAAGCCGCAGGCCGCGCACAACAATTTACCAGCGAAGACCTGACGCTCGCTCGCGCCAATCTGGAAAGTCTGGATGAATTAGTGATAGAAACCCTGCAAAGCTCAGCCTCAAGTGCACGCGATGCGGCAGATGAGATTCTGCACCAGCTTGCAGCACACACCCGTACTCACGGCACACTGGTGGGCGCTCAAATCAAAGAAACCTTGTCCGTCATCACTCATCAGCTAAGTTTAGTCGGACGCACTCAAGCCGCATCCGGGCTGCATCTGGCTCAGGCCACCAGCGATCTGTTGCGCCAGATTGCGGCAGGCGTCCTCACCGGCATCGCTGATCACGTCAAACCGTCACACAACGACTGATGCTGCTACAGGCTCTGGTAGCGGTGCGCGACCTGTCGCGTCTGCATGACATCGCCGCCGTACTGATACGCTACGGATTCGGTGATCTTGTCGCGCGCATGGGACTGAACCATGCGCTGGAGCGTGCAGGACAAGTATTGCACCACACATCAGAACACACTCATCTGCCGGCACCAATGCGTGTGCGACAAGCGCTGGAAGAACTGGGGCCAACTTTCGTTAAACTGGGGCAGGTACTGGCGACCCGCGTGGATTTATTCGAACCTGAGTGGATCGCCGAGTTCGGCAGGCTGCAGGACAACGCGCCGCCCGTGCCCTACGCTGAGCTATGTCAGCAACTACAGGAAGATCTGGGGGCGCCGCCCGAATCGTTGTTCGCGTCCTTTGACCGGGTGCCGCTGGCTGCGGCTTCAATTGCACAAGTTCACCGCGCACGCTTAGAGGATGGCAGCGAGGTGATCGTCAAAGTACGCCGTCCCGGCATCCGTCCGGTCATCGAAGCCGATCTGCGCTGGATGATGCGTCTGGCAGAACTGGCTGAGAGCGAAAGCCCTGAATTGAGAAGCTTCCGCCCCAAAGAGGTGGTAAGACAATTCTCACTTTCGCTCAGACGCGAACTCGACTTTGCGGTTGAGTGCAGGAATGCCGAACACATCGCACTGAATTTTGCAGACTATTCCGAGCAGGCTGATACAAAGCCTGACTCACCGCTTATCGTGATTCCCCGTGTCTACTGGCAATGGACGGGCGAACGGGTTTGCGTGCAGGAATATATCGATGGCATACCGGGACGACGCCTTGATACAGTAGATCAAGCGGGGCTCGATCGTAAAATACTGGCGCGGCGCGGGGCGCAAGCCGTGCTGAAAATGATCGTCGAGGACGGCTTCTTTCACGCCGACCCCCATCCCGGAAACGTTTTCTACCTACCCGACAACCGCATCGCATTCATCGACTTTGGTATGGTAGGCCGGCTGACTGAGGAGCGGCGCGAGCAGCTGATTCGCTTGTTGCTAGGGCTTGTCCGGCACGAACCCAAACGGGTACTCGATGTCCTGCTTGACTGGACCGGCGACGGCGCACAGGACGAGACCGGCCTCACCCTTGAAATAGAGACCTTTCTCGACCAGTATCACGGCGTAGCACTTAAACAACTCCGGATAGGTGCAATGCTCTCGGACATGGTCGCCATCCTTCGGCAACACCAACTGATGCTGCCCTCCGATATGGCAATTCTGGTCAAAGCATTTATTTCACTGGAAGGAATGGGGCGAGAACTCGACCCCGATTTCGACATCGCTGGCGAAGCCATGCCGATGCTGGAACACGCGCTGCGTGCACGCTACACGCCCGCAGCGCTGACCAAACGGGGATGGCGCGCCGTCACTGAAGCGCTGACACTGATTTCAGGACTGCCGCACGACCTGTCGCGACTACTGCGCGCAGCCCGGCGTGGCCGACTGGAAATACACATCGAGATCGCACATTTAAAACATGTCGGCAATCAGCTCGACGGCGCCGTCAACCGGCTATCCGTAGGACTGATCGTCGCCGCACTGATCATCGGTTCATCCATCGTCATGACCGTACCAGATACCCTCAAGATTTTTGGCCTGCCTTTTTTCGGACTGACCGGAATTATCTGTGCCGCAATCGGGGGTTTATGGCTACTGCTGTCAATCTGGCGGAGCAACCGCGCCGACCGGGAGTAACCTTTGCTCCAATCCGGAATGAAGGTTACTCAATAAACGCCCCGGACTAATTAGCGGCCGGCACGCAACGCGGCGATACGCTCTTCGAGCGGAGGATGCGTCATAAACAACCGCGCCATTCCCGCACCGCCGGAAATACCGGAAGCCGCCATCTCCTTAGGCAGGGATGCCTGCTCATGATTGATTTTCAGGCGCTCCAGCGCTGCGATCATCTTTTCACGACCGGCAAGCGTCGCCCCTCCCGCATCGGCACGGAATTCACGCTGACGCGAGAACCACATCACGATGATGCTGGCGAGCACGCCCAATACCAACTGCGCGACCATTTCCGCGATGAAGGAGCCGATGCCAGGCCCGCGTTCCTCCCCGTCCTTTCGCAACAGCGAATCGATGAACAGACCAAACAGCTTTGCAAAGAAGAACACGAAGGTATTCACCACCCCCTGAATCAGCGCCAGCGTCACCATATCGCCATTGGCCACATGACTGATTTCATGAGCCAGCACGGCCTCGGTTTCATCTCGTCCCATATTGTGCAACAGCCCGGTACTCACCGCGACCAGCGCATTATTCTTGTTCCAGCCCGTGGCAAACGCATTCACATCCGGCGCATCGTAAATCGCCACTTCCGGCATACCGATCCCGGCAGCCAACGCTTGACGGCGTACCGTTTCAACCAGCCAGCGCTCGGTTGGATCAGAAGGCGTTGTGATGACCTGTGCATCCACCATCCGTTTGGCCGACCATTTAGACATGAACAAGGAAATGATCGAACCTGAAAAGCCGACTACCAGCGACATCACCAGCAACGCATTGAAATTAATCGCACCGCTTTGATCAAGCACGCGATCGACACCCAACAGCCGCAAGGTGATGCTGATTACCAGCATCACGGCAAGATTCGTTAAGACAAACAGGAAAATACGCTTCATACAGTTCACTCCTTAGAAATACGCCATTGGCATTGCGATACTAAATGGGGCCGCGCCTTAATTTTTCAAGCGCCCGTTAGTCGCCGATAAATGAAAGAAGTTTCATTTCGCCTGAAAAATTATGCTTTTACCCGCGCAAGCTGTTGCAAATACAACGCTTCGACTTTAGCCCGCGCCCAGGGTGTTTTGCGCAGAAATTTCAGACTGGATTTAATACCGGGCTCAAAAGCAAAGCAGCGTACCGGAACAGCTTCCGCCATGGCGGCCCACCCGATATTTTCGGATAACTGCGTGACGATCGCTTCGAGGGTGATGCCTTCAAGCGGAGGACGATTTGAGGGTTTTGTAATCATGACCGTATTTTACAGGCGATAGTAACGCTTGAGCGCTTACAATGACATACTTTCTCAACTGATTACTTTTTTCATGACCGAACCCGTCCGTCTCGCAAAACGCCTCGTCGAATTAGTCGCCTGCTCTCGCCGCGAGGCCGAGCTCTATATTGCCGGGGGCTGGGTCATGGTCGACGGACAAGTCGTGGAAGAGCCACAGTTCATGGTGTCAGAACAGCTGGTCGAACTACACCCGGATGCTGATCTCGTCCCGATTGAGCCTGTCACTATCTTGTTCCATCATCTCAACAACACCAATACCACGGCAATATGCGCCGATACGCGTGCTGCAGACGACAACTCAGGCATCCACCTGCTTCGCCAGCACTTCTTCAAACTAACCCCCTGTACGCCGCTGGAGCGCAATGCCAGTGGTTTGACGGTACTGACGCAGGACTTTCGCATCATCCGCAAGCTCAAAGATGAGGCGGCTACTATAGAGCAGGAATATATCGTTGAAGTGACAGGCGAGATCGTGGCCGACGGACTGAAACTGCTCAATCACGGCCTGAAATTCAACGGCAAGCCCCTGCCCCCTGCGAAGGTCAGCTGGCAAAACGAAACCCGCTTACGTTTCGCGCTCAAGGGTGTCATCCCCGGCCAGATTGCTGCGATGTGCCAAAAGGTCGGGCTGGACGTCATTTCTATGAGGCGCATTCGCATCGGACGAATCTCGATGGCAAAATTACAACCGGACCAATGGCGCTACCTGATGCACCACGAACGGTTCTAACCACAAGCGACATCCCTTAGCTTACAATTTTCCTTGAGCAATGCTTCAAACCGGGCAATCGGCAACGGTTTACTGAATAGGTACCCTTGATAATTTAGGCAGCCCAATTGTTCCAGCAATATTTTTTGCGCTTCCGTTTCCACACCTTCGGCAATCACATTCAGACCAAAGTTTTTTGCCATATCAATAATGGTTTGCACCATAACGGCATCGTTTTGATCGAAGGTCATGTCGCGGACAAAACTTTGGTCGATTTTAATTTGATCGAGCGGAAGCTGTTTCAAATAAGACAGAGAAGAATAACCGGTACCGAAATCATCCATCGACAATCTAACCCGCAGGGCTTTCAATGCCTGCATTTTACTGATGACATCAGTAACATCATTCAGCACGACGCTTTCAGTCAACTCCAACTTTAGGCGCGAGGCATCCACCTGATGCACCTGTAAAATACGGGCGACTTTTTCCACAAAATCGCGTTGCTTGAATTGCTTCCCGCTAACATTGACCGCCAGCGTCAAATGGCGCGTCAGATCCGTTTCAGACCATATCGCCAGTTGCCTGCACGCCGCATCCAGCACCCAATCGCCCAGTTCAATAATCAAAATACTTTCTTCCGCTAACGGAATAAATTGCGCGGGCGAAACCATACCGCGTGTCGGATGTATCCAGCGCACCAGCGCTTCCGCACCCAACGAGTGCTGATTCCTGCCCACCTGAACCTGATAATACAACTCCAACTGCCGCTCTGGCACCGCGCGGTGCAGATCCGCCTCAAGCGAGGCGCGCTCGGAAACAGAATGTTGCATGACAGGGTCAAAAAATCGCACCGCATTTCGTCCCGACTCCTTCGCTTCATACATTGCCATATCGGCATGTTTGAGCAAGTCCTCGACTGCACTCCCGTTACCACAATATAAGTTCACGCCGATACTGGGGGAGCTGTGATATTCGTGTTCTTTAATTTTGTAAGGCACCGACAAGGCTGCCCGAATTTTTTCTGCGATCAGGGCGGCTTTTTGCGAAGCCTCATCGGCATTTTTTCCGACCTCTTCCAGCAGAATAACAAACTCGTCACCGCCAAAGCGTGCCACGGTATCGACTTCACGCACACAGAAGCGAATGCGTTCAGCCACTTCGATTAACAACAAGTCGCCGCACCCGTGCCCCAACGTATCGTTGAGCCTCTTGAACCGATCCATATCGAGGAACAATACGGCGCCATACAAGCCGCTGCGCGCTGAAACCGACAACGCCAGATGCAGCCGGTCCAGCAACAGGCGCCGGTTAGGCAATTGCGTGAGCACATCGTAAAAAGCAAGATTACGTATCTCTTCTTCCGCCCGTTTTCGCTCGCTGATATCGCTAAAAATACTGACATATTCAGTCGTCTCACCCAGTATATTTTTGACTGCGGTAATCGTCAGATTTTTTGGATAAATATGCCCGTCCTTATGCCTGTCCCACAACTCGCCAGACCATGTACCATTAGCAAGCAGCTGCTGCCACATTTCGGCATAGAACGCACTGTCCTGACACCCCGAGCTTAAAAAACTCGGATTTTTTCCCAGCACCTCTTCCGCACAATAGCCCGTCGTGTCTTGAAACGCTTGATTAACACGGATGATATTCGCGCGCACATCGGTAATCAAAATCGCTTCATGCGTTTCAAACGTGGTCGCGGCAATGCGTAAATGTTCCTGCGCATCACGTAAGGCTTTTTCAATATGCTCACGCTCGATAATTTCTTCCTGAAGTTGCTCGTTGCTCACTTGCAACTCGCGCGTGCGCTCATCCACACGCCATTCCAGCGAACGATACGAGATTTGCAGGTTTTCAGTCATGCGGTTGAAATTTTGCGCCAGCGTACCAATTTCATCTGAGCCTGATTCCTCAACTCGCCGGCTTAAATCGCCCCGGGCAATTTCATCCGCAGTAGATGAAAAACGTTTAATGCGCGTAACGAGCTGGTGACCCAATAAAAACGCAACCAATCCCCCCAGCACCGCCAAAGCCAACAAAATTCCCAGCAAATTTTTTCGTTGCTGGTACAGAGGTACAAACACCTCATCGGCATCAATTTTAACTACCATCCCCCAGCGCAATTCCGGCAAGTATCGCCAGGCAGCCAGCACTTTAACACCGCGATAGTCCTCCACAATGCCGCCGGATTGAATTCCCGAGAGCGCTTGACGCATCGGCAAAGGGACCAGACCAAAATCCCTCGGTTTAAATAAGTCGAGCTCAATCTCACGTTGGAGAGGTGCAATATACATGACGTGCTGAGTATCATAGTAAGTAGAGATAACCGTTTCGCCCGTTTTACCCAATCCCACACTGTCACTTGCGACATGATAAATCCGCTGCGTATCGAGCTGAAAAGCCAGCACACCCAGCAATACACCGTCACGGATAATCGGCACACTGATAAATGCAGCTTTCGCTCTCGAGGGCGCATATTTCTCTATATCGGAAATACCGCTTTCCAGCGTCATACGCGACTGGTTAAATACCCGGGCTAAGCCGGTTTCCCGGTAAGGACCGCTGATCAGATTGGTGGCAAAATCAGCCTCATGCTGGTAGGTGAAGATAATTTCACCTTTGGGCGTAATCAAAAATACATCGTAAAAAAGCGTACTGTCGCCACTGCCAATATAGGCGGCAAAACTACGTTGAAAGGGTTTAGCAGCATTCAGGTATTGCGCCGAACGACTCCCATGTTGTGAGTAAGCATGCAATAAAACCGGCATCGCTTCGTCGACTAATTTACTGCGCGACAACAACCACGCATCTTCACGACGCTCAGCGAGATAAGTTTTAATTTCCAGCGTTTTCTTGTCAGATAAAAGATTTAAGCGCATCAGCGTTTCGTAGCGTAAGGCTTCCCCGCTCTTTTCCAGACTCAAGTAACCAAACAAAGTCAGCGGCATGAGGGCAACAACCACAAACCAAAGCACCAGCCGCCAGGTAATCGTGAGATTTTTTAGCCTGAACATCTGCCTCATGGCTGCACTTCCGGCAGTCCGCGCTGCATAACGAGCCATTCTGCACGACTGCGATAGCCGGGAAAGGGCGCAGGCTGTAACGGTTTTTCAGAACGCCAGATAATTTCAAATTGACCATCTGCGCCCGCCCGACCGATATAGGCAGCTTTCCATAAATGCCGGTTGTCATGATCAACAGCCACAATCCCTTCAGGCGCCAGATAAGTTTGCTGCGCCAGTGTGATTTTAACCGAGGAAAGATTGTCAGTTTTTAAGCTGCGCATCGCTTCGACCCAAAGTTTCACGCCAATATATGAAGCCTCCATCGGATCATCCAGCACACGATCTGCGCCAAATCGCTGCTTGAAACGCGCCACAAATTTTTTATTTTCTGGCGTCGGCAAACTCTGAAAATAGTTCCATGCAGCGTAATGTCCCGCCATCCATTCCGCACCCATCGCCGCCAACTCGACTTCGGCGATACTGGTAGAAAACACAGGTGTTGTTTCAGATGAAATACCCGCTTCACGCAGCTCACGGAAAAATTGCTGATTGCTGTCACCATTGAGCGTGTTGATAACAAAATCGGGATGCAGCGCGGCAATCTCCTTAACAGCCAGCGCCAAATCACCCGAACCCAGAGGCACATATCGCTCGCCCAGCAACTTGCCGCCTTGCGCCAGCAGCACGTCTTTTACCATCAGGTTAGCCGTGCGCGGAAAAATGTAATCGGAACCGATCAGATAGAAGCGATTACCGGTATTTTGCAACGCCCACAACGCCATAGGAATAATTTGCTGGTTGGGTGCCGCACCGGTGTAAATAATGTCGGGCGATTGCTCTAGCCCCTCGTATTGCACCGGATAAAACAACAGATGATGGTGCTTTTCGATGACCGGTTTTACCGCTTTTCGACATGCCGATGTCCAGCAACCAAACAAGGCTTTCACCCCATCCTGAGTGATCAGTTTTTCCGCTTGTTGCGCGCAGTAATCAGCATCGGAACGGCAATCGGCAACCACTATTTCGATCTGTCGACCGTCAACTCCACCCGTTTGATTTTCTTCTTCGACCGCCAGCCGCAAAGCATCAACCAAAGGCCTTTCACTGGTCGCCATGGTGCCTGTCAGGGAATGCAACACACCAATTTTCAGTTTGGGTTTAGCCTGACCTTGCTGGAGGTACAACAGCGCGATGATCAACAGCGTAAGCATCGCAAAAACAACACTTACCAAACTTATTTTTGGACATTCCGTGCATTGCATTTTGAAGATCGATACCTGTTGAGTAAACGCAGAAAAACGATTGCCGTTTGCGGCACAAGCCAGAATGACAGACGTCACGATAAAAACGCATTCCAAAATTGACTGAACGCTTGTAGCTCATACCTGTAGCCATCTTGCAGCAAAGCGGCACATCTGGTCAATCAAATTCAGTATGATATGAACGATGAACTTTTATGAAGATAGCCTCGTCCGGAAACCCCTAATACTTTTTATGGACGCCAGCGAGCCAAACAAGCTATTCGAGTACTAAGGCAGCCAGCCTAACCACTTGGTCACGAATTTCCGGCAGGATTTGACAGGCTAGTCGTTGCCCATGATTGCAGGTGAAGTCAATGGTCAATCGGTGAGCTCTGCGCAGCGAGCCTGACTATTTTTGGCTCTATATGAAATAGATCTAAAGCCATCTTTTTGAAGCTCGTAACACAGCTGACTGAAAATAGGCTACGGCAGCTTTTGTTATTGTCTGCACGAGACCTGGCAATATCCAGCATATTTGCATCAGGTGCAGTATAATCAGACATCTGATTTAATTGATTTAATTGACTGATGCCCCGGTAGTGACTTATGAATGCGACCGTTAATTCGCAGGCCGTAGTTTCATAGCCCACCGGGGAGTCAGACATAACAAACAATCAGGCCATCCTTTGAGGTGGCCTTTTGTTTTTTAACGCGGATCAGTCCCTGACCGCCAGCGACGAATAGCACAAAACGACGAACGCAAGACATGATCGCGTCGACGCTGTTTTGGCAGCCCCGCAGGGGTGATCCCTTCAGCGAACAGGGAACCCCCGTGGATTTCAACTCATATTATGGAGCAATACCCGTGACAAACGCACAACGCAAAGCACTCAAACGCATGGCTGAAATGAACGCATCAGGCAACAACAGCCAGCTTGTCCCAACGCACAGCAGCGCGTTCCGCCCGCATGAAGCAGGCGCGTATTATCTGGCGACGGTGGGAACGGTCGGCAAGGTCGTCAATTTATTCGCCCTGGACATCGAGCCGCCCGTTTACACCTACACCATCACCACCATTGATTTCGAACAGGATCCCGATACCGGCAAATGGTTCTGGTTTGATGGTACGGAAAAGCTATCCCCGCGCAAGAATCAGGATGGCTGGCGTCTGGGCAGTAAGACGTTATATGACACCCGCGAAAGCGCAGAGGCTGAGCTTCAGCGCATGATGGACAAAAACGGTGACCGGGTAACCCGGGTACATGACCTGCCAGATTGCATGACGAAGCTGAAAAAGATCCGTAGTTCCCACCATCCGGACCGCAACAACCCTGATTCAGACCATGATCTGTATCAGGCGGTTATCGAGAAAATTGACAGGATGCGTGCGGTGAGCGCGTAAACCAAAGCGTAACCCACATCAATCAATTGCTTACGTTAAACACACTCAGTTAATTTTTTAAGGCTTGAAAAAAGCCCGAAGCTCGAACGGTTCCGACACAGCTGAAACGGATCCGAGCTTCACGACTAAACAGCTGAGTGACTGTTTTCGACTGAGACGGCTCGTTCAGTCAAATAAAAACCGGCTACCCAAAAAAATTTAGGACTCAGACAGGCCCCTGCCCTCCTCCTTACAGCGTCGCTTTGACGACCTCAGCCAATGGGGTTGTTGCTCTGCCGATGAGTTTGCTCAGTTGCTTTTCTGTATCGAACAGCGCGCCTTTCGATACGCCGGTATCGGAGTTCGCCAGCAATTCGGCGAGAAATTCCGGCAGCCCGGCGCCTAGCAGCGCATTTTTGTATTCCGCTTCCGACAGGTTGACATAGCCGATGGCGCGGCCAGCTTGACGCGAAATTTCTGCGGCGAATTCGCTTAAGGTGAAAGTCGTATCGCCCGCTAACTCATAAATCCTGCCTGCCTGATTGTCCGAGGTCAGCACAACGGCGGCGGCTTCGGCGTAGTCGGCACGGGCAGCGGAAGCGATGCGGCCATCACCCGTACAGCCATACACCGCGCCTAATGCCAATGCGGTAGGGATCCCAGCGACATAGTTCTCGGTGTACCAGCCGTTACGCAGCAATGCGAATGGCACGCCGGATGCGCGGAGCAGCGCTTCTGTTTCTTTATGCTCAGTGGCCAAACCCAGCACCGAGGTATCCGCATGCAATACGCTGGTGTAGGCCAGCAGCTTGATGCCCGCGCGTTTAGCGGCATCGATCACGCTGCGGTGCTGCTGTGTGCGCTGTCCGATTTCACTGGAGGAAATCAGCAGCACTTTATCTGCGCCTTGCAGTGCGGCATCCCAGCTTGCGGGCTGGCTATAGTCGGCCTGGCGCACTTGCACCCCCAGCGCCGCAATGTCACGGGCTTTGTCCACATTGCGCACCGCAGCAACGATATTGGATGCAGCGGTTTTCTTCAGTAGCGATGCGATGACCAAACGGCCCAGTTGTCCTGTAGCTCCGGTAACGACGATCATGGTGCTTCCTTTCTGTGTTTGTTAATCAAGTTGGGGATGCGAAGAATATCCGTTACAATAACTTTTCGTAAGTACGCACTAAAAGGTAAGTATAAAAATGCAAACCGATACCAAACACCTGTCCAGAAAAATGCGACGCGGTGAAATCTTCGCCGTGCAGTGTCCTTCGCGCGAAATTCTCAAGCACGTCACCAGCCGCTGGGGCGTGCTGATACTGGTCGCACTCATGGAGGGAACGCACCGCTTCAGCGAGTTACGCCGCAAGGTGGGGGAAGTGAGCGAAAAAATGCTGGCGCAAACGCTACAACAGTTAGAACAGGACGGCTTCGTCAACCGGGTATCGCACCCCGTGGTGCCGCCGCATGTGGAGTATTCATTAACGCCGCTAGGGCTTGGGGTCGGCCAACAGGTTGAAGCACTCACCGACTGGATTGAAATGAACCTGCCGAAAATCATGGCTGCACGGCAAAGCTGAACTGCAAAGAGAGGTGGCAGGTTCCACTCCAAAAATTGGATGCCGGATAGCTGACCTTCGCGAATAGCAGGAATCGAAGTGCAGACGTCAACAAAACATTTTGCGAAAGAAAAACAGCGACCAAGCTTTCAAGCCATAGTCGCCGTTATAAATTAAAACTTAAGCACTAAACAATTCTGTTCAAGAGCATCACGAAACACGCATCACCTACCAGCCGGATTCGCGCTCCGGTGTTGCAGTGATTTTGTGGATACTCAAATCGGCGCCGTTGAACTCATCCTCTGCGTCGAGGCGAATTCCGACCAATTTCTTAAGCGTACCGTAGACCAGATAGCCGCCGGAAAACGCGATGCCAACGCCCATCAGAGTGCCGATTAACTGGGACATAAAGCTAACCCCCCCAATGCCGCCGAACGCTTTGAGGCCAAAAATGCCTGCGGCTATACCGCCCCATGCGCCGCACAGACCGTGCAACGGCCATACCCCAAGCACATCATCGATTTTCCAGCGGTTTTGCGTCAGGGTAAACATCACCACAAACAAGCCGCCTGCCACGCCCCCGACCACCAATGCACCAAGCGGGTGCATCAAATCCGAGCCGGCACACACGGCGACCAGCCCCGCTAAGGGGCCATTATGAACGAAGCCCGGATCGTTCTTTCCTACCCAGAGTGCAGCTAACGTACCGCCGACCATCGCCATCAGTGAATTAACTGCAACCAGACCGCTGATATTACTGATGGTTTGTGCTGACATCACGTTAAAACCAAACCACCCGACCGTGAGGATCCAGGCCCCCAGCGCGAGAAAAGGAATACTGGAAGGCGGATGCGCAGATACGCGCCCTTCCTTGTTATAGCGACCGCGACGTGCACCCAACAGCAGCACAGCCGCAAGTCCGATCCAGCCACCCACGGCATGCACCACCACGGAGCCCGCGAAATCGTGAAATTCAGCGCCAAAATTCGTGTGCAGCCAGTCCTGAATGCCGAAGCGGTGATTCCAGGCGATGCCTTCAAAGAACGGATACACGAAGCCGACCAGCATAAAAGTGGCGGCCATTTGCGGGTTAAATTTCGCACGTTCAGCAATCCCGCCCGATACGATCGCCGGAATGGCAGCGGCGAATGTCAGTAAAAAGAAGAATTTAACCAGCTCGTATCCACTTTTCTGAACCAGTTGCTCTGCTCCGGTAAAGAAATGTGCCCCATACGCGATGAGGTAGCCAATGAAGAAATAGGCTAGCGTCGATACAGAGAAATCCGTCAGAATCTTGACCAGCGCATTGACCTGATTTTTTTTTCGTACCGTACCTAATTCCAGAAAGGCAAATCCGGCATGCATCGCAAGCACCATGATCGCGCCAAGCAAAATAAAAAGGACATCGTTACTGGTTTGTAAATTTTCCATAGCAGCTCACTTAACAATCAATATCCGGTTTTAAAAGCAAAATTCATACCAAAACAATAATATAATGATTTAAAACAATAAAATATTCAAGATGCAAAAATTAAAGCGCACTCAAGCACCAATCCGGTGCAAAATTTACATTTATCGTTAAAATTAGCACCAAATTGGGGCGCAAGCTTAGGCTTGCCAGTTGCTCAAATATTTTTCCAGCCAGAAAATGCCGAGTATGGTCTTGCTATCGTTAATTTTACCGATCCGAATCCAGTCAAGCGCATCTGTCAGGGATAACTCGAATACTTCGAGAAACTCCCCCTCATCCAGTTTTTGCACCTGCTTTGTCAAGCCACGCGCCAGATAATATTCGATGCGCTCATCCGCATAGCCGATGCACGGCCAAGTGGTCGCCAGATGCAGCCATTCACTGGCAACGTAACCTGTTTCTTCCAGTAATTCGCGCCTTCCTGTGACCAACGTATCTTCACCCTGATCAATTTTACCTGCGGGAATTTCAAAAAATTCAAGACGGGGGCCATAGCGGTACTGGCGCTCCATGATCAGATTGCCGTTATCATTGATCGCCAGTACGGCAACCGCTCCCGGATGCGTAATATATTCGCGCACACTGTCACTGCCGTCAGGCAAACGCACACGGTCCTTTTTGACGTGTAAAAGACACCCCTCGTAGACGATACTAGAGTCGATACAGCTTTCCTGCAAATCCATTTCATACTCCACAAATAACAACTCCCGCACGAGGCGGGAGTGTGTTCGGAACAATACTAACTTAATGCAGCAGCAAGGACTGCTGAACCGATACCGCGCAAATCGACATCAAGGATCCCGGCATCAAGCCTAAGAACAGCACGCCTAAACCGTTCATGCTGATCAGCAAGCCGGTATCGGAACCGACGTTGATCGGCGCATGGCTTTCAGGCGCATCGAAATACATCAGTTTGATCACGCGCAGATAATAGAATGCACCGATCAGCGAGAACATCACCGCAACGATCGCAAGCCAGGTATGACCTGTTTGAATAATGGAATTCAACACCGAGAACTTAGCATAGAAACCCACCGTCGGAGGAATACCCGCCATGGACAGCATCAGCAGCATCATCATGAAGGCCAGCCAAGGACTGCGCTGATTGAGACCCTTAAAGTCGTTCAGGGTATCGGCTTCGAAGCCGGCGCGGGACAACAGCATAATCATGCCAAATGCGCCCAGCGACATCATCATGTAGATCACGGTGTAGAACATCGCGGAACCGTAACCTTCGATGCCGCCGCTGATCAGACCGAGTAGCATGAAACCCATGTGCGTGATGGTCGAATAGGCGAACATGCGTTTGAGATTGGTTTGCGCAATCGCTGACAAGTTACCGATCGCCATCGAGGCAATCGCGAGGATGATCAGCATGCTCGACCAGTCGTGTTCGAGGGATTGCAACCCTTCGACCAGAATTCGGGTCGCGAAGGCGAATGCCGCCAGCTTAGGCACGGAGCCTATCAGCATGGTCATCGCTGTCGGTGCGCCGTGGTACACATCCGGCACCCACATATGGAATGGAACCACGCCGAGTTTGAAAGCCAACCCTGAGAGGATGAATACCAGACCAAATGCCAGCAAGGATTTATTCTGCACACCGTTGGCAATCGCGTTTGAGATTGCGCCCAGCTCTAACGTACCGGTCGCACCGTACAGCATGGACATCCCGTACAGCAGCAAACCGGAAGCTAACGCGCCCAGCACAAAGTATTTCATCGCAGCTTCCGTGGCAATCGCAGAATCGCGTTGCAGTGCCACCATCGCATACAGACTCAGCGAGAGCAGTTCGAGGCCCAGATACAGGGTCAGGAAGTGGTTGGCGGAAATCATCACATTCATGCCCAGCAGCGCAAACAGCGCCAGCACCATGAATTCACCGGTGAACAGACCGCGCAGCATCAGATACTGGCGCGAATACACCAGCACCATCGACATACCCAGATAGCTCAACATCTTGAGTACATCAGACATCAAGTCGTCGACGTACATGCCATTGAAAGCATACACAACCGTATTCTCGTGCGTGCCGACCGTAATGATCGAGCAGCCAAGCAAGGTCAACTGAACCAGAAGGTAAGTGAATATTTTGCTGCTTTTTGTCAGCATCAAATCCGCTATCAAAATGAAGCAGACCATCGCCAGCAAGAAAATTTCCGCAGCGGCGGGGATCAGATTTGCCATCAAATTCATATTAACCTCTTAAATCAGTCGTTAGTTACTAGTCGTGAGACGTTAGTACATTAATTGACAATGACGCATTATCAATTATCAATTGCCTTTAAATGGGCAGCTTGGAGTGCGCGACATGCAACAGCAGGTCATTCACCGACGCATGCAGGATTTCTGAAACCGGCAGCGGGTAGATACCCATCGCCAGCACGAAAACAGCCAATATCGTCATGATCAAAATTTCGCGTGCATTGATGTCAGTCAACTCTTCCACATGATGGTTAGTTACCGAACCGAAGATCACGCGTTTGTACATCCACAAGGTATAGGCAGCACCAAAGATCAGCGTTGTAGCTGCCGCAAAGGCATACCAGAAGTTAACCTTGATCGTGCCCATGATCACCATGAACTCACCGACAAACGCACTGGTGCCGGGCAATCCGCTGTTCGCCATTGCGAACAGCATAAAGAACGCGGCGAATACCGGCATCTTGTTGACGACACCACCGTAATCGGCAATCTGACGGGAGTGCACGCGGTCATACAGTACGCCGATACACAGGAACAGGGCGCCAGCGACAAAACCGTGCGATAGCATCTGCAGCAATGCGCCTTCCATGCCGTAGGCGTTGAAGATGAACAGACCCAGCGTCACAAAGCCCATGTGCGAGATCGACGAATAAGCAACCAGCTTTTTCATGTCGGACTGCATCAGCGCGACCAGACCGATGTACACGATAGCAATCAAAGACAAGGCAATCATCACGCCTGCCAGCTTATGACTTGCATCAGGTGTTATCGGCATTGAGAAGCGCAGAAAACCGTAAGCACCGACTTTCAACATGATCGCCGCCAGCACCACTGAACCGCCGGTCGGCGCTTCAACGTGCGCATCGGGCAACCAGGTATGCACAGGGAACATCGGCACTTTAACCGCGAAGGCGAAGAAGAACGCGATAAAGATCAGGATCTGCGCGGTCATCGGGATGGCCAGATGATGGAAGTCCAAAATTGCGAAGCTGCCGCCGGACAGGTTGTACAGATAGATCAGCGCAACGAGCATCAGCAGCGAGCCTAGCAAGGTATACAGGAAAAACTTCATCGTTGCGTAAATACGGTTTGGACCGCCCCAGATACCGATGATGATGAACATCGGGATCAGCATCGCTTCCCAGAACACGTAGAACAGGATCGAGTCGAGCGCGGCAAACACGCCGTTGACAATACCGGACATGACAAGGAAAGCCGCCATATACATCGCAACGCGCTTTTCGATGACTTTCCAGCCCGCCAGCACGACAATCACAGTAAAGAAACTGTTGAGCAGAATGAACAGCATCGAGATGCCGTCAACCCCCAGGTGATAATGGATATTGAAGCGCGTGATCCAGTCGTGTAATTCGACGAACTGCATGTTGCTGGTCGAAATATCGAATCCGGTGTAGAGCGGAATGGTTACAAGACAACCCAGCACGCTGCCGACCAGAGCCAGCAGGCGCGCCAGCGGCGCATTTTTATCATCGCCAGTTGCCAGAACCAGAATACCGAACAAAATAGGCAACCAGATCGTAACGCTAATAACAGGTAGTCCAAAAATCATGCTGTGTTTCCTTTAAACATGAAGCAGAAAGTTGTGAGCGTACAGTCGTGACCGCACGCTCACTACGATTAAAACCAGTTTCGTATCGTCAACAAAATAAACACGCCGACGATCATGGTAAACGCGTAATGATAGATATAGCCCGATTGCAGCTTACGCACCACACCGGATACCTTACCTACCAGCCCTGCCGTCCCGTTCACCATCAGTCCATCAATCAGGAATTTATCAGCGAATTTACCCAGGAACGAACTCAAGCCTCGCGCGCCACCGGCATAGAACCAGTCGTTGAAGCGATCGAAGTAATACTTGTTGTCCAGCAAAGTGTAGATCCACTGGAATCGTTTCTGAATCGCGGCTGGAATATCCGGACGCTTCAGATAGAAGTAAGCGGAACTTGCCACACCGGCGATAGCCAGCCACAGTGGCAAACTGGTCAGTGAATGCAGTGCCATCGCGAATGCGCCGTGAAATTCTTCATGCAACTCACTCATCACTTCATGGTGCTCGGAAATGTAGATCGCATCCTTGAAGTAGCCGCCAAACAGCATGGGCTCAATTGCGATGTAACCGATGATCACCGAAGGAATCGCCAGCAGCACCAGCGGCAGCCAGACCACCCACGGTGTTTCATGCGGTTTTTGGCCCGGTGCTAATCCGTGATGCGCATGATCGTCATGGGCGTCGTCATGCGCATCCGCATGATGATCATCATGGTGCGCTTTTACTGGCTCGTGATGATGAGCCTTGCCGAAACGCTCTTTGCCGTGGAATACCAGGAAGTACATACGGAACGAATAGAACGCTGTTACAAACACGCCGGCGACCACCGCAAAGTAGGCAAATCCTGAACCTGCCAGATGCGACATACCGACGGCTTCAATGATGCTGTCTTTAGAGTAGAAGCCCGAGAAGAACGGCGTACCAATCAGCGCTAACGAACCGATCAAGGAGGTGATCCAGGTAATCGGCATATATTTGCGTAAGCCACCCATGTTGCGGATGTCCTGATCGTGGTGCATACCGATGATCACGCTACCGGCACCTAAGAACAACAGCGCCTTGAAGAACGCATGGGTCATCAAATGGAAGATCGCAACAGGATACGCCGATGCGCCTAACGCTACGGTCATATAACCCAGTTGAGACAAGGTTGAATAAGCAATCACACGCTTGATGTCGTTCTGAATGATACCCAGGAAGCCCATGAACAGCGCGGTAATCGCACCGATGATCATCACAAATGACAAGGCTGTGTCAGACAATTCAAACATCGGTGACATACGCGCCACCATGAAGATACCGGCCGTCACCATCGTCGCAGCGTGAATCAGTGCGGAGATCGGGGTCGGACCTTCCATCGAATCAGGCAACCAAACGTGCAGCGGGAACTGAGCCGACTTACCCATCGCGCCGACAAACAGCAAAATACAGATCGCAGTGAGCAGATTAACCGACATCCCGGCAATCGGTGCCATGTCATCCGCATGGGCGGCCACATTAGCGAATACAGCGGCGTAATCGAGCGTACCGAATACCATCAATACCAGACCGATGCCGAGCAGGAAACCAAAGTCGCCCACGCGGTTCACTAAAAAGGCTTTCAGGTTGGCATAGATTGCCGTTGGACGGGTGTACCAGAAACCGATCAGCAAGTATGAAACCAGTCCCACCGCTTCCCAGCCGAAGAACAGTTGCATGAAGTTGTTGGACATCACCAGCATCAGCATCGAGAAGGTGAACAGCGAGATGTAGCTGAAGAATCGCTGGTAACCGGCATCCTCCGACATATACCCGATGGTATAGATATGCACCATCAGCGACACGGAGGTCACCACCAGCATCATGGTGACGGTCAGACGGTCAATTAAGAAGCCCACATGAAAACTGGTGTCGCCCGATGTCAGCCAGGTGTAGACGGGGCCGTTGAAGGTATGGCCTGCCATCACATCCTGAAAGATCTGAATGGCTGAGAACAGCGACACGCCGACCATCGCGATGGTGATGCGGTGCGTCATATTGCGTCCGAGCAACTTGCCGAACAGACCGGCAGCCAGCGCACCAAATAAAGGTGCCAGCGGCACTAACAGATAATAGGTTTGGATATCCATCACATCAGCCTTTCAAACTGCCAAGATCATCGACGTTAATCGTACGCAAATTACGGAACAGCACGACCAGAATCGCAAGTCCGATCGCAGCTTCAGCCGCGGCTACAGTCAGAATAAAGAATACAAACACCTGACCTGCCGTGTCGTTCAAATAATGCGAAAACGCAACGAAGTTAGTGTTCACAGCCAGCAGCATCAACTCGATCGACATCAGCAGAATGATGACATTTTTCCGGTTAAGGAAAATGCCCACCACGCTGATGGCAAACAGCACCGCGCTAAACACCAGATAATGTGAGAGGGTTACCATATTTTAATTTTCGCTCCCTAGATTGACTTGGTAAGTAGGGAGTGGAGAGTGGTTTGTGGGTTTCCCACTTTCCACTTTCCACTTACTACTCCCTGATTTATTCGACTCTCTACGATCTACTAACTACTTACTGTTTCGGTTCCGACTTCATGCTCACGATGCGCAAACGATCCGCCTTCTTAACCTTGACCTGATCTGCCACGTTTTGCGATTTAACTCCGGCACGGCGACGCAAGGTCAGCGCAATTGCAGCAACCATCGCCACCAGCAGAATCACCGCGGCGATTTCAAACGGATATACATATTGGGTATAGATCAGGCGACCCAACTCTTTGGTGTTGCTGTAATCGGCCGCGTGTACGATCGCTTTGGATACATCCGCTGTCTGACGGGAACCTAACACCCAGACCATTTCAAACACCATTAAGCCGGCAAGCAGTGCGCCAAAAGGAAACCAGCGCCAGAATCCTTCGCGCAGCTTCACCAGATTGATATCCAGCATCATCACCACGAACAGGAACAACACCATCACAGCCCCGACGTAAACCAGAATCAGCGTGATCGCCAAAAACTCGGCTTCGAGCAGCATCCAGATACCGGCCGCACTGCAAAATGCCAGAACAAGAAACAACGCTGCATGCACCGGATTACGGGCTACCACCACACCAACGCCGGCCAGAACCGTAATCGTCGCAAACAGATAAAAAACCACATCAAAAAAACTCATGAATTCACTCCCTAATGGCTGTTAGTGGTAAGTGGTTAGTGGGTAGTTGAACCGCGACTTCCCACTTCCAACTTTCTACTATCTGTATTTCGAGTCAGCTAAACGGTCTTTCGCAATTTGCGCTTCGTGCTTATCGCCTACCGCCAGCAGCATCGGCTTGGTGTAGTACAAGTCGCCGCGCTTTTCACCGTGATACTCAAAAACCCGCGTCTCAACAATCGCATCCACAGGGCAGGATTCTTCGCAAAAGCCGCAGAAGATGCACTTGGTCAGATCAATGTCGTACTGTGTCGTGCGCCGTGTCCCATCTTCTCGTTCGGCCACTGCAATCTTAATCGCCATCGCAGGACACACCGCTTCGCACAGCTTACATCCGATACAGCGCTCTTCGCCGTTTTCATAGCGGCGCTGCGCATGCAGTCCGCGAAAGCGAAAGCTCTGCGGCGTCTTTTCGTCTGGAAACTGCACGGTGATCTTGCGGGCGAACATATAACGTCCGGTCAGCGCCATCCCCTTGAGCAGTTCGATCAGCAGAAACGTTTTAAAGAAATCTTTGATTTTTTCCATTTTATTTCCTCGTGCGAGCGCGTTTACGCCCTACCACAGCCAATAGGAGGTTTGCATCCACGCACCCACTACCACGACCCAAATCAACGATACCGGAATAAACACCTTCCAGCCCAGACGCATCAACTGATCATAACGGTAGCGCGGGAAAGTTGCACGGAACCACAGGAACAGGAACAGCACAAAGGCGACCTTACCCAGCATCCAAACGATGCTATCCGGCAGGAAGGGAACCGGTGACAGCCAGCCGCCCAGGAACATGATCGAGGTCAGGAAGGCGACTAGGATCATGTTGGCGTATTCGCCCAGGAAGAACAGCGCAAACGCCATCCCGGAATATTCAACGTGGAAACCGGCAACGATTTCAGATTCACCTTCCGCCACGTCAAACGGTGCGCGGTTGGTTTCCGCCACACCCGAAATCAGGTAGACGATGAACATCGGAAACAGAGGAATGATGTACCAGTTGAGCATGCCGTAATTGCCGTGCTGCCCCTTGACGATATCGCCCAGATTCAGACTCTGTGCCGCCATCAGCACGGTGACCAGCGCAAACCCCATCGCGATTTCGTAAGACACGATCTGTGCCGCTGAACGCAAGCAACCCAAAAACGCGTACTTGGAATTAGACGCCCAGCCCGCGATGATCACGCCGTACACCCCTAAGGAGGTCATCGCCAGAATATACAACAGTCCTGCATTGGCATTCGACAAGACAAGTTCTGCATTGAACGGTACAACCGCCCAGGCAGCGAGCGCCGGCATCAGCACCATGATAGGCGCGATCACGAAGAGAAACTTGTTCGAGCCGGAAGGCACGATAATTTCTTTCATGAACAGTTTTAAACCATCCGCCAATGGCTGCAACAGACCAAAATAACCGACGCGGTTAGGGCCGATACGGATCTGCATCCAGCCGATTACCTTGCGCTCTGCCAGTGTCAGATAAGCCACCGCACCCATCAGAGGGGCTACGATCAGCATAATCTTGACGACCGTCCAGATCGGCAACCAGGCAGGTCCTAACAGGTTTTGTACGGGTAGTAGCCAATCCATCATGCACGCTCCACGGTTATCGTTCCAAACATTGCGCCCAGGGTCGCTGTCGCCGGATGACCTGCGGCAACACGAACCGTACCCGCTGCGAGTCCGTCATTTGCTGCAGCAGTTAGCTGTACGCTCACGCCGCCCTGCGTGACTCTCACCGCATCACCTGAATTCAAACCCAACTTTTGCAGCTCACTGCTGTGCAACATCGCAACCGGGGTCGCGGCATCGTGTGTTTTTTGCAGTGCAGTCGCTCGGCGAACCAGTGCGTCGGCAGCATAAATCGGCACATCGGCTACGCGTTGCAGGCCCGCCGGTGTCACGGCCGCGCCTTTTAACGCCAGACCTTCGATGTGATTGCTGAGATTCCCTGCGATGCCCGCTTCGTCCCTCACCGCTTCGCTGGTGTCGAAGTCAAAACCCGGCACATCCAGCAAATTGCCCAGAACACGCAATACCTTCCATGCCGGACGTGCGTCACCTAACGGCTTTACCGCGCCTTTGAAACTCTGAGCTCTGCCTTCGGTGTTGATGAAGGTACCTGAGGTTTCGGTGAACGGTGCTATCGGCAACATCACATCCGCATAATCCATGCCGGTGTGTTTGAAGGCAGACAGGCAAACCACCATATCGGCGGAGTTCATCGCCTTCATGGCGGCTTGCGGATCAGCCATATCAAGTTCAGGTTCAACGTTGAGCAGAATATAGGCCTTGCGAGGCTTTGCCAGCATCGCAGCTGCGCTCATACCCTGCACCGCCCCGCCAAAAGGCACAGCACCCGCAAGATACCCGCCCACACTGTTGGCCGCGCCCCCCAGATAGCCAAATTTAGCACCGGCTAAAACAGCGATTTGCTCAGCGAGCAGAGCGATTTGTACAGCTTCCGGATGTTGCTGTGCAAAGTTACCCAGCAGCACAGCACCGTCCTTGCCTGATGCGAGACTGGCGGCGATTGCGGCAGCCTCAGTCCCTACCGTAACATCTGCAACTTCAGCCGGAACAGCAGCTTGTTTTTCAATTGACAGCGCCTTCAATACTTGCGCGAGCACGCCCGGCAAATCAGCCGGTGCAACGATCGCCTTGTTGGTAACGGTCATCAGCAAATCGTCATCGCTAGCATGCATGATATTCGCCTGTGCGCCCAATTTGACCGCCTGACGGATGCGCTGTGCCAAAAGAGGATGATCCTTGCGCAGGAAACTGCCGACAATCAGAAAACGGTCGCGGGTATTGAGTTCAGCAACCGGCATGCCTAACCACGGTGCGCCATCTTGTTTGCCATCTGCGCTGAAATCTGACTGACGTAAACGGAAGTCAACGTTGCCGCTGCCTATCCCTCTCATCAGCTTTTGCAGCAGATACAATTCTTCAAACGTCGAATTGGGTGTCGCAAGCGCTGCGATCTGATCACTGCCCGCACTGCGACGCAGCTGATTCACGCCGTTCGCAACGTATTCGAGCGCTGCGGCCCATTCAACTTCGATCCACTGGCCGCCCTGCTTGATCATCGGGCGAGTCAGGCGTTCGGCAGAATTGAGTCCTTCGTAGCTGAATCTGTCCTTATCGGAGATCCAGCACTCGTTCACCTCTTCATTTTCGGCCGCCACGACGCGGACAACCTTGTTATCTTTGGTGTGGACGGCCAGATTCGCGCCGACACTGTCATGCGGGCTGACCGATTTGCGGCGCGACAGCTCCCAGGAACGTGCCGTATAGCGGAACGGTTTACTGGTCAGCGCGCCGACCGGACACAGATCGATCATATTGCCTGACAACTCGGAATCGACCGAACTGTTCACAAAGCTCATAATCTGAGCGTGCTCTGAACGGTTCGCCATGCCGAGCTCCATCAATCCGGCGATTTCCTGACCGAAACGCACGCAGCGTGTGCATTGGATACAGCGGCTCATTTCGTTGGTTGAAATCAGTTCACCGATTTGCTTCGGTTCTACGACGCGCTTTTCTTCCGTATAACGCGATGCATTGCCGCCGTAGCCCATCGCAACATCCTGCAACTGACACTCACCGCCCTGATCGCAAATCGGGCAATCCAGAGGATGATTGATCAGCAAAAATTCCATCACGCCCTTTTGCGCCTTAACGGCCATTTCGGAATGCGTGTGTACCTTCATGCCGTCGGCAGCAGGCGTCGCACAGGCCGGCAACGGCTTGGGCGCCTTCTCGACTTCGACCAGACACATCCGGCAATTCGCCGAAATGGACAGTTTTTTGTGGTAGCAAAAATGCGGGATGTAGACGCCAGCCTTGTGAGCTGCATCCATCACCGTCGAACCGCGTTGGGTTTCGACTAACTTGCCATCAATTTCAATGTTGATCATTGCGCACCTAACCCGTCAGCTAAACCAAGCACCGCTTGTGTTCGATGTGATATTCAAATTCTGCCCTGAAATTCTTGAGCATACCCTGCACCGGCCAAACTGCGGCTTCACCCAGCGCGCAAATGGTGCGTCCTGCGATATTTTCGCCAACACTCAGCAGCAAATCCAGATCTTCCGGGCGACCCTGACCATGTTCGATGCGATGAACGATGCGGTACAACCAGCCCGTGCCTTCACGGCAGGGCGTGCATTGCCCGCACGATTCTTCATGGTAGAAGTAAGACAGACGTTCCAGTGCGCGCACCATGCAGACCGTTTCATCCATCACGATCACCGCCCCGCTACCCAGACCTGATCCTGCCTTCTGGATCGAATCGTAATCCATGGTCAGATCCATCATGACGTCACCCGGCAAAACCGGCATCGACGAACCGCCGGGAATCACGGCTTTAAGTTTGTGTCCGTGGCGCACGCCGCCCGCCATTTCAAGCAACTTGGCAAAAGGCGTGCCCATCGGCACTTCGAAATTGCCCGGATTGTTTACATGACCCGATACCGAGAACAGCTTGGTGCCGCCGTTATTGGGTTTACCCAGTTCCAGAAACGCTTTGCCCCCGTTGTTGATGATGTAAGGGATACTCGCAAAGGTCTCGGTATTGTTGATCGTAGTCGGCTTGCCGTACAGACCGAAGCTGGCAGGGAAAGGCGGCTTGAAACGCGGCTGTCCCTTCTTGCCTTCGATCGATTCGAGCAATGCGGTTTCTTCGCCGCAAATGTAAGCGCCGTAGCCCAGATGATTGTGCAGATCGAATGAAAAGTCTGAACCTAAAATCTTGTCGCCCAGAAAGCCTGCGGCGCGTGCCAGCTCACACGCTTCTTCCATGCGCTCGTAGGCTTCGAAAATTTCACCGTGGATGTAGTTGTAGCCGGTCTTCACATTCATCGTATAAGCCGCAATCGCCATTCCTTCGATCAGCAGATGCGGGTTATACAACATGATGTCCCAGTCTTTGCACGTCCCCGGCTCGCCTTCGTCCGAGTTGCAGACGATGTACTTGTCGCCTGCAAAGCTGCGCGGCATAAAACTCCACTTCAAACCGGTCGGGAATCCAGCACCACCGCGCCCGCGCAATGCGGACAGCTTGACTTCAGCGATGATGGCATCGGGGGAAGTCTGCTCAGTCAGAATCTTGCGCAACGCCTGATAACCGCCCACTTTCAGGTAATTCTCTAATGTCCACGGCTGGTCGAAATCCATCGTGGTTTGCGTAACCGGACCTCTCATGACTTATCCAATTCTGCCAAGATTTGATCGATTTTCGCAGGCGTCAAACGCCCGCAAAGCTTCTTGTTGTTGATCGTCATCAACGGTGCATCCTTGCACGCGCCCATGCACTCACCTTCGCGCATACCGTATTTTCCGTCTGCGGTAACTTCACCAAAACCAATACCCAACTTTGAGGTCAGATACGCGACCGTATCGGCCGAACCACACAGGGTACAGGAAAGATTAGTGCACACCGTCAGGGTGGTTTTCCCCATCGGTTTCAAGTTATACATATGGTAGAACGTCGCGACTTCATACACCGCCATTTGCGGCATACCGAGAAAGGCCGCAATATCAGCCATATCGTCAGTTGCGATCCAGCCCTTTTCATCCTGCACAAAACGCAGTGCAGACATCACGGCGGATTGTTTCTGGTCGACCGGATATTTTTTGAGTTCGCGGTTAATTTGATCTTGTATATTTGCGGATAACATTATCGGTCTATCTCTCCAAAAACAATGTCCTGCGTACCGATGATGGTCACAACGTCAGCGATCATATGCCCGCGTGCCATTTCATCGAGGGCTGCCAGATGAGGAAAACCCGGCGCACGTATCTTCAAACGATAAGGCTTATTGGCGCCATCTGACACCAGATAGATGCCAAACTCACCCTTAGGATGCTCTACCGCCGCATATGCTTCACCTTCCGGCACGCGCATCCCTTCGGTGAACAGCTTGAAGTGATGAATCAATTCTTCCATGTTCTGTTTCATGGATTCGCGACCCGGCGGGGCATATTTGTGATTGCTCGTCATCACAGGGCCGGGATTGACGCGCAACCAGTCGATACATTGCTTGATAATGCGGTTGGATTGGCGCATTTCTTCAACACGAACCAGATAGCGGTCGTAAGAGTCGCCATTCACGCCGACAGGCACATCAAAATCGACCTTGTCGTAAGCTGCATAAGGCTGCTTCTTGCGCAAATCCCACTCAATACCTGAACCTCGCAGCATCGGCCCTGTCAGCCCTAATGCCAGCGCGCGTTCCGGCGTCACGATGCCGATACCTACGGTACGCTGTTTCCAGATACGGTTGTCGGTCAGCAGCGTTTCATATTCATCGACATAGGTCGGGAATCGACGCGTGAAGTCTTCCAGAAAATCGAGCAATGAACCCTGACGATTCGCGTTCATCTTCTTAATTGCGGCAGCATTATGAATCTTGGAGGCTTCGTACTGAGGCATGGTATCCGGCAGATCGCGATACACACCGCCCGGACGATAGTATGCCGCATGCATACGGGCGCCCGATACCGCCTCATAGGCATCCATCAAATCTTCACGTTCGCGGAAACAATACAAAAACACCGTCATCGCGCCGATATCCAGACCGTGCGCGCCAAGCCACATCAGGTGATTCAGAATGCGGGTGATTTCATCGAACATTACCCGGATATACTGGGCTCGCAACGGCACTTCGATGCCAGCCAGCTTCTCGATCGCCTGGACATAGGCATGTTCGTTACACAACATCGACACATAATCGAGTCGATCCATATACGGCACGGACTGCAAGAAGGTTTTATGTTCGGCCAGCTTTTCAGTGGCGCGGTGCAGCAAACCGATATGGGGGTCGGCACGTACAATCACTTCACCATCGAGTTCCAACACCAGACGCAACACACCATGCGCTGCAGGATGTTGCGGACCAAAATTCATTGTGTAATTCTTGATTTCAGGCATGGTTACCTCGCACGTAGCGCACAATGAATTTCTGCGCAGGACAACAAAAACAAACCAACGCCCGCAGGGCGGCCGGAGCTAAAATTCATCGTGTAATTTTTAATTTCAGGCATGAGCGTGTCCTTAATGACAACCGTAGGTTTCTTCGCGGATGATACGCGGCGTCACTTCACGGGGTTCAACGGTAACCGGCTGATACACCACACGCTGCTGTTCTGCGTCATAGCGCATTTCAACGTGTCCCGAGATCGGAAAGTCTTTTCTGAACGGATTGCCGACAAAGCCGTAGTCAGTCAGGATGCGGCGCAGATCCGGGTGTCCTGTAAAGATAATACCAAATAAATCAAATGCTTCGCGCTCAAACCAGTTAGCACCGGCCCATACGGGCGCAACAGACGCTAAAACCGGAAAATCGTCTTCTTCGGCAAACACACGTACACGCAAGCGGCGGTTATGAACGACAGACAGCAACTGATACACGACGGCAAAGCGTTTACCCTGCCATGCGCCATCACCGTATTCTGAATAGTCCATCCCGCACAGATCCGTCATTTGCGAAAACTGCATACTGTCCGCGTCGCGCAGCTTGGTCAGTACCGGCAGCATATCAGCTGCACTCACTACGATGGTGGTCTCACCCAACCGCTCTTGTACGCTCAGCAACTGGTCGGACAGCAAGGCTTCCAGACCTTCACGCAATGATAATTTATCGGTCGTCATTCAGTTTACCCCTGGCGCGCGATGGTATTGGTGCGCTTGATCTTATTCTGCAATTGAATCAGCCCGTACAACAAGGCTTCGGCAGTCGGAGGACAACCCGGCACATAGATATCGACAGGAACAATACGGTCGCATCCGCGTACGACTGAATAGGAATAGTGGTAGTACCCACCGCCATTTGCACAGGACCCCATTGAGATCACCCAACGCGGCTCTGACATCTGATCGTAGACTTTACGCAACGCGGGAGCCATCTTGTTGCACAGCGTACCCGCCACAATCATCACATCGGACTGACGCGGACTTGGACGAAACACAATACCGAATCGATCCAGATCGTAACGCGATGCGCCCGCCTGCATCATTTCAACCGCACAACAGGCCAGACCGAACGTCATCGGCCACAGAGAACCGGTACGCGTGTAATTGATAATGGTATCGAGTGTCGTTGTAACGACACCCTTCTCCAAAATGCCTTCTATTCCCATTCCAAGGCCCCTTTCATCCACTCATAGACAAAACCAACCACGAGGATAGCCAAAAAGATCATCATGGAAACGTAACCGAACATACCGATTTCCTTAAGCACGATCGCCCAGGGGAAAAGAAATGCAATTTCAAGATCGAACAGAATGAACAGAATGGCGACGAGGTAATAACGCACGTCGAATTTCATACGCGCATCTTCAAAGGCCTCAAAGCCACATTCATAGGGAGATAGTTTTTTCGCATCCGGACGATGCGGAGCAGCCAGCCTGCCCAGAACAATCGGAACTACACCAAAAGCCAACCCGACACAGATGAACAACAGTACCGGAAAATAGTTTTCCAACATTGAGCTTCCCCCCTCAGTACAAGATTCGTGACCAACCCGTAGAGTTGAATCAGAATCATTTTGTGCGATTTCAGGCTGCCATGACGGCAGATATCAACTTAATTTTTTATTATTATTACTGCTGCTTGTGAATTTCACAGCTATTTGAAGACGGCTAGCCTTCATCATTTACTACCTTTGCGATGGATAAACCGCAACATTAATGCAACACACTGTTTCGGTTTATTTATTTTAAATCACAGAATTTTTTTATTGTTTCTGCAACCATCATTTTTTTCCACTGAAATAATTATAGCTTTAAACAGCTCCTAGCCTCAATGGTTGTTTTGAGTTTTGGTAGCACTCTTTAGATAACAGCCTGATTTCATCCGTAATTAATTTACATCACAGCGAAATATTTTTCTGCTGATCGCGCAGGTAAAACAGTTCCTGACAACTGTAGCCCGGCGCACTACCGCTCCCGCACTCCACAACAAAATATCCCCCTGATAAGGCAGCCACAGCACATCTATCAATCCAGCATCGTTTCTTCGCCACAGACGACAGGACTTGCTAGCGCTATCGGTTTTCCACCCGACAAAGGGAACGATCGAATATTCATCGACATTATTAAGTCGTAAAAAAGCCCCATATCTCAGGGGCTTAATTAACTACATTGGTGCGGATGGGGAGACTCGAACTCCCACGCCCTTACGGGCACAAGCACCTCAAGCTTGCGTGTCTACCAATTCCACCACAACCGCATATTCCTAGATACTACCTGAAATTAGTTTACTTCGGAATTTCTTTGGACTTCGAATTATCCACGGGCGCCGTTACAGCCGGCTTCACGGCATCAACCCTGTCCATCACACCCGTTTGCTGCGCAGGATGTGAATACAGATAGGTCAAAGTTAAGCTGGTTACAAAAAAGATTGCAGCGGCAATGGCCGTGCTGCGACTCAGAAAATTCGCAGAACCTCCGGAACCAAACAAACTTCCCGCTGAACCGGTGCCGAATGCAGCACCCATATCAGCGCCCTTACCATGTTGCACCAGCACCAGACCACACAAAGCAATGGCTGTCACCAGATGAAAAACCCAAACGATTGTTTCCACACACTACTCCAGACTAAATTATTGCGCTGCGCGACATATCGCCACAAAATCATCAGCAACCAGCGAAGCGCCACCAATCAGACCGCCATCGATGTCCGGCATACCGAACAATTCGACCGCATTGGATGCCTTCACACTGCCGCCGTAAAGAATACATAAACCTTGCGCAACCGCTGCATCATGCGCCGCTACGCGCTGACGAATGAAGGCGTGTACTGCCTGCGCCTGATCAGGACTTGCTGTCTTGCCGGTACCGATTGCCCACACAGGCTCGTATGCAATCACCGCATTGGACAACGCCTTCGCACCAAAACGCACCAGCACGGCATCCAGCTGCGTCGCAACGACTTGCTCTGTAATTCCGGACTCGCGTTCAGCCAGCGTCTCCCCCACACAGAAGATTGGCTTCATACCGGCCTTCTGAGCTGCCTCAAACTTCGCTGCAGCGATTTCATTGCTTTCATGAAACAGACCGCGACGTTCCGAATGACCGATAATCACATAACTGCAACCAAAATCAACCAGCATACCGGGCGCTACCGCACCGGTGAACGCACCCTCTTCCTGAGGACTCAAATTCTGCGCACCCCAGGCTACATTACTACCTGCCAACATCGTTGCCGCCTGAGACAGATATGGGTAAGGAACACATACCGCATAGTCTGCAGCACGCAATTCACGAACACCATCCAGAACCCCTTGCAGCAATGCTTGATTACGCGCCAAGCGGCCGTACATTTTCCAGTTTCCAACTACTAGTTTGCGACGCATCGTAATCAATCCAGTTAGCTTTTAAAGTTTTGCAATGCTACCTGCGAAAGGCATTTTGGTCAATGTAACATTCCAAAAAAATGATCAAACTTTTAAATTATGCCAGCTGCACAGGTATTTCGCCGCGCTTTGCCACCATACGATTTTGCTCATCCACATAGACTAACGCCGGGTGAAAGGCATCCAGTTCCGTATCGTGATACAGCGCATAACTCGCTATGATCAGAATGTCGCCCGGATTGGCTTTATGTGCTGCAGCACCGTTCACAGAAATGATCCCCGAACCGCGCTGAGCGCGTATCGCATAGGTTGTAAATCGCTCGCCATTGCTGACATTGTAAATATCGATCTGCTGATATTCCCGAATATCAGCCGCCTCAAGCAAATTATCGTCAATGGCGCAGGAGCCTTCATAGTGCAATTCGGAATGCGTCACATGCACCCGGTGCAGTTTGGCTTTGAGCATGGTTCTTTGCATAAACTACCTTTCAAATGGGGCGCGGATTATATCTGACTTAAGCGTGCAGATTCACCTCGATATTATCGAGCAGCCGAGTTTTCCCCAATCGCGCGGCCGCCAGAACCACCAGATACTGATCCCCTGCGCAAGCCCTCTTCAAATCGGACTGATTGCGTATCGCAACATAATCAACCGACCAGCCCCGCGCCGTGAGCGCACGAATTGCCTCCTGCTCCAGAATCCCGAAATCGCGCGCGCCCGACAACAGCTGCTCACGCATCGAACGCAGCGTCTGATTCAGAAATACAGCCTCAGCTCGTTCTGCCTCGCTCAAGTATTGATTGCGGGAACTCAGCGCCAGACCATCGATCGCCCGCACCGTCTCGCCGCCGATAATCTCCACCGGCATATTCAGTTGCGCGACCAACTGACGAATGATGTGCAGTTGCTGGTAATCCTTCTTGCCGAACAACGCGACCTGCGGCTGGACGATGTTGAGCAGTTTGCAAACCACAGTCGCCATCCCCTGAAAATGACCGGGACGCGCGGCACCGCACAGCTCACTGGCTATCGGCGGCGGCGCTACAAATACAGTCTGGGACGCCGGATACATCTCATTCACACCAGGCGCAAACACCACATCGACCAGTCCTCGCAACTTTTCACAGTCGTCATCGAGCGTACGCGGATACTGGTCAAAATCCTCGTTCGGGCCAAACTGCAAGGGATTGACGAAAATACTCGCCACCACACAACGCCCGTACCGCCTTGCCTGATGCATTAAATCAAGATGCCCCTGATGCAGATTACCCATCGTCGGCACAAAAGCGACAGACGCCTCGGCGCTCAGACGCGCACGCAACTGCGCGACAGTCGAAATGAGCTCCATTAAAACCCGTGCTCCGGTGCAGGGAAGCGACCATCCTTGACCTCAGCCACATAGCGCGTGACCGCATCGCTGATGGACGCAGCGCCCGACATATAGTTTTTAACAAAGCGCGCCTTCTTACCCGGAAAAACATCCAGAATATCGTACAGCACCAGCACCTGCCCCGAGCACGCAGCCCCGGCACCAATACCGATGGTTGGAATAGCCAGTTGCGCGGTAATTTCAGCAGCCAGCAGCGCGGGCACGGCTTCGAGCACAACCATCCCCGCCCCCGCCTGCTCGAGCGCGACCGCATCCTCGATCAACTGCAATGCGGCATCTTTTTCACGCCCCTGCACCCGATATCCGCCCAACTGATGCACAGATTGCGGCGTCAGACCGATATGCGCGCAAACCGGAATCCCGCGCGCGGTCAAAAAGCGCACTGTTTCAAGCATCACGGCACCGCCTTCGAGCTTCACCATCTGCGCACCGGCCGCCATCAGCTGAACCGCGTGCTCTAAGGTTTTTTCAGGAGACACCTGAGAGGTGCCGAACGGCATATCGGCGACGATGAATGCCTTTTCAGCGCCGCGCGCAACACAGGCAGTGTGATAAGACATGTCAGCCAGCGTCACGGGTAAAGTCGTCTCACGCCCTTGCACCACCATCCCAAGCGAATCGCCCACCAGCAGCACATCCACGCCGGCAGCTTCAAGCAATGCGGCAAAACTCGCGTCGTAACACGTCAGCACAGCGATTTTTTCGCTGCGGCTTTTCATGGCTTTGAGAGTCGTTAATGTCGTACGCATGGGAAAATAATTAATAATTAGTTGATAACTGGAAGTTAATTTGCCAACTTTTCCAGATCCTGATCCAGACAATTCCGCATGGCGTATTCAGCCTGTCCGATTGCAGGGATCAGGCAGCCAGGCTCGATCTCCAGCAGCGGCTGCAGCACGAAAGCGCGCAGGTGCATTTGCGGATGCGGCACCGTCAGGCCCGGTTCCTGAATTTGCAGCTGCCCGTACAGCAGCACATCGAGATCCAAGGTGCGCGGTGCATTTTGAAATACCCGCTCGCGGCCGTAGCGCTGTTCGATATGCAGTAAGGCAGCAAGCAGCGCCTGCGGCGCCAGACCCGTCGTAATTTTTGCCACCGCATTGACAAAATCCGGCTGATCCAGAAATCCAACCGGCGCACTGCGATAAAACGAAGAGCAGGCCATGACGCGCGTATCCGGCAGCGCATCGATATCAGCCAGCGCGCATCTTAGCTGCTCGCGCGACTCTCCCAGATTGCTCCCCAACCCGATAAAGCAGACCTGCAGCGTCACTCGGAATCCTGTCCGTCAGCACTGGGCGCTGGCTCACCGGCCGGTTTTTTCCGCGGTTTACGGCGACGTTTCTTGGCAACACCCGCGCCTTCAGGCTGCAGCATTTCCTGACGACGCGCTTCGCTTGCATCCTGAAACTCGTCCCACCAGAGCCCGAGATCGTTATCGACTTCATTGCTGGCACAGCGCAACAGCAAAAAATCGAAACCGGCGCGAAAACGCGGCTGCTCCAGCAAACGGTACGGCCGCTGACCTGCGCGCTGATCGAAGCGCTGCTGCATCAACCAGATTTCTTTCATAACGGCATCATGCCGATGCGGGATCGCCAGCTGCTTCTTCTGGCGCGCCAGCACTTCATCCATCGCGATATGCATCGCGCCTAACGGTCGTTCGCCTTTTTCAACCAGCGCGTTCCAGACTGACAGTACCTCATGCCAGAGCAGACAGGCAAACAAAAATGCCGGCGACACCGATTTTTCCTGACTCAACCGCTCATCGGTATTTTTCAACGCCAGCATGATGAACTTCTCGCCCATCGGCTGTTCCATGATCACATCGAGCAGCGGCAGCAAACCGTGATGCAATTCCATCTTGCGCAACTGCTGTATGCATTCGACCGAATGCCCGGATAGCAGCATCTTCAACACTTCGTCGAGCATACGCGCTTCGGGCACGTTATCGAGCAAGGATTTCAGCTGGGCAATCGGCGCTGCGGTCACAGGATCGAGCGTAATGCCCAGCTTGGCCGACAGGCGCACTGCGCGCAGCATACGCACCGGATCTTCGCGATAGCGCACCAGCGGATCGCCGATTATGCGCAGTACACCGTTGCGGGTATCCTGATAACCCTGATGGTAATCGTAAATTTCCTGAGTCGTCGGATCGTAGAACAGTGCGTTGGCGGTAAAATCGCGCCGTGCGGCATCCTGCTCCTGATCGCCAAATTCGTTATCGCGCAGCAGGCGGCCATGCGCATCGGTCTGCGCATCTTCCGTGTCTATCATGCAACGGAAGGTCGCAACCTCGACCAGTTCTTCGCCGAACATCACATGTACCAGACGGAAACGCCGGCCGATGATGCGCGAGCGGCGGAACACGCGCTTGACTTCCTCAGGGGTGGCATCCGTCGCCACATCGAAATCTTTCGGAACTTTGCCCAGCAGCAAATCGCGCACTGCGCCGCCCACCACGAAAGCCTTGAAACCGGCGGCCTGCAGACCATCGGTCACGCGCTTTGCTCCGTAGCTTATCTGTTCGCGCGGCACGCCATGCAAGGCGAACGGAATCACCTGCGCATTGCCTAGCGTTTTAACTTTAGCCGAACGGCGAAAGACGCGTTTGAGGAATTTTTTGATCATCGATTATTTATTAAGCCTATTTCAAATCCAACACGTCCTGCATGTCGTACATTCCGGCCGGATTCACTTTCAGAAAACGTGCCGCGCGCAGCGCACCGAGCGCAAAGGTTGCCCGACTGCTGGCCTTATGCGTAATTTCGATACGCTCGCCAATCCCCGCATACAGCACGGTGTGATCGCCGACAATATCGCCGCCCCGGACCGTTGCGAATCCGATGGTAGAGGGATCGCGCTCGCCGGTGACGCCTTCGCGTCCATACACTGCGCACTCACTCAAGTCGCGACCCAGCGTGCGTGCAACCACCTCGCCCAACCCCAGCGCCGTACCGGAGGGCGCGTCCACCTTATGACGATGATGCGCCTCGATGATTTCGATATCGTAGCCTTCAGACAACACGCGCGACGCGGTTTCCAACAACTTAAAAAGCAGATTCACACCGACGCTCATGTTGGGCGCAAATACAATGCCGATATCCTGAGCGCCCGCACCCAGTTGCGCCTTTTGCTGCGCGTTAAAACCGGTGGTGCCGATCACCATATTCACGCCGAGCCGGCGGCAAATGGCTAAGTGATCGAGTGTGCCTTCAGGACGGGTAAAATCGATCAGCACATCGGCGCCCGCGAGAGCCGCTTCGACATCGGCACTGATTTTCACGCCGCAAGGCGCACCGGACAATTCGCCCGCATCACGCCCCAGCAGCGTGCTGCCCGCATGCTCCAACGCCGCGTGCAACACCAGATCATCGGCGGCGGCAACACAGTCGAGCAACACACGCCCCATCCGGCCGCTGCTGCCGGCAATCGCTATCTTGATTTTATTCATCTGCATTATTCCTCTGCCGCTTATTCGGCTGATTTCACATCAGGCGTAACCGATTTTACCGTCAGCGCGCTGTCATCGATGCGTACCAGATGCTCGCCGTCGAAATACAACGTCAAACGCTGCTGATCGACCAGTTCGCGCTTTTGTTCCAGACGGTACACGTAATCCCAACGATTGCCGTGAAACACATCGCTGATCATCGGCGTTCCCAGCGCATAGCGCACTTGTGCCCGCGACATCCCTACTTTGATTTTGTCGCGCATTTCCACCGTCACGAAATTGCCCTGACGAATATCCATTTTATAGGGCGACAGCGTAGGCGTATCAATACTGCCGCAGGAAGCTAACAACAGGGACAACAGAACAATTTTAATGCGCATGGTTTAAAGTCTCGTAATTTCTAAAATCTGCCACATCATACCTCAACCTGCCACACCCAGCATCTCCGCCGCATGGCGACGCGTGGTATCGGTAATCGTCACCCCTCCCAGCATACGGGCAATTTCCTCGATACGCTGCGATTCACCCAGCACTTCGATACGGCTTAAGGTCACCCCGGCTTCCACCGCCTTGCTGACCTGCCACTGACTATCTGCCATTGCGGCCACTTGCGGCAAATGGGTCACGCATAACACCTGATACTGGCGTCCGAGCTGTTTGAGCAGCAGACCGACAATTTCCGCGACACGCCCGCCAATCCCGCTGTCCACCTCATCGAAAATCAGGGTCGGCACCGACGCCACCTGACTGGTCGCCACCTGCATCGCAAGACTGATGCGGGAAAGCTCGCCGCCGGAGGCCACTTTCGCCAGACTGCGCGTCGGCACACCAGGGTTAGCCGCGACCTGAAACTCAACCGCCTCCAGCCCGTGCACATTGCCCTCAGTCAGCGGCAGCAACGCCACCGCAAAACTACCGCCCTGCATCGCCAGCGTCTGCATCGCGGCGGTAATTTGTTGCGACAATTTATCGGCGGCCAATCGTCTTGCACGACTCAATGCGCGCGCCGCTTCCAGATAGCGAGTGCGCGCGGCTGTTTCCTGCTGCTGCAATGCTTCCAGATCCGCATCAGCGCCCAATTCTGCAAGACGCCGCGCGACCTGCTGCTGCACCTCGACCAGCTTTTCAGGCGCAACGCGGTATTTGCGCGCCAAGTCCATGACATACTGAATCCGCGACTCCTTCTGCGCCATCTGCTGAGGATCGGCATCCAGACGCTGCTGATAATGTCGTAAACTGTATACGACTTCCTGCAATTCAGCCTGCGCAGATTCCAGCATACGCAACGGCTCACCGAGGGTCGCATCATGCACCGTGCCTTCGCGCAACCGCGCCATCAGCGCGTTCAGTTGCGACAGACATGCCGTCTCGGCTTCACTCAGCGCCTCAATACCGAACGCGGCTGTTTCAAGCAAGCTGGCTGCATGCGCCATCCGCGCATAATCGGCCTGCAAAGCTTCCCAATCGGCGAGATTAAAAGCGAGCGCTTCGAGCTCATTGTGCTGAAAATTAAGCAATTCGCGCTCGGCCGCGACCGCTTGTGAATTTTCGCTCAGCGCAATGCGGCGGCGCATCAGCGCCTGCCAGTCGCGAAAATCTGTCGCGACCTGCGTAACGCTTAACTGCAACCCGGCATATTCATCGAGCAGGACCCGTTGTGCATCCGCTTGCAACAAGGACTGATGCGCATGCTGACCGTGTATATTGAGCAGATGCTCGCCCGCTTCGCGCATCTGTTGCAGTGTCGCACTGCGGCCGTTGATAAAACCGCGCGAACGGCCTCCGGCATCGAGCAGTCGCCGCATCAGACACACGCCGTCATCGCCTTCGAGTTCCTGCGTCTTAAGCCATGCCAGCAATCCGGGCTGTGCGCTCACATCAAATTCCGCGGTAATTTCAGCGCGCTCGCAGCCGTTGCGCACCATGGTCGCATCGCCGCGTTCACCCAGCGCCAGCAGCAAAGCATCGATCAAAATCGATTTTCCTGCCCCCGTCTCGCCGGTCAGCGCGGTAAAGCCCGCACAAAACTCGAGCTCAAGCTGAGATACGATGACAAAGTCACGGATGCTTAAAAATTTCAGCATATTAGCTCAGGTAATTAAAGGGATTGATTCCACTGCAATTTTTCACGCAGGGTATGGTAGTAACTGTGCCCCACCGGATGCAGCAGATGCGCATGACCGGGATAACGCGTGACGACAATTTTGTCGTGCAATTGCATATCGAAACTGGTGTGACTGTCCAGACGCACGCGGGTATCGCTGCAGCGATGCATCAGAATTTCCAGCACGGACGACCCGTTCACGACAATAGGCCGGTTGCTCAAGGTATGCGGGCAAATCGGCACCAGTTCGAGCACGTCGAGCGCAGGATGCAGAATCGGGCCGCCCGCCGACATCGCGTAGGCCGTCGAACCGGTCGGTGTCGAGACGATTAAGCCGTCCGCACGCTGATTGTACAAATACTCGCCGTCGATCCGCACCTCGAATTCGACCATGCTGCTGATCTGACTGCGATGCGCGACCACTTCGTTGAACGCCAGGCCGCTGAATACTTCCTGCCCCGCCCGCATCACGCGGGCGGACAGCAACAAACGACGCTCGGTCACATACTGACCGTCCAGCATCGCGCCGATGCTCTCCAGCATATTTTCCAGCGTCAAATCGGTCAGAAAACCCAGCCGCCCCTGATTCACGCCAATCAGCGGCACGTGGTGCGGCGAAAAAGTGCGCGCGATATTCAAGAGGGTGCCGTCGCCGCCGATCACAATCGCAAGATCTGTGACCTTAGCCATTTCCTCCAGCGACATCGAAGGATAGGAGCAGTCGGCCAATTGTTCGGCCGTCAGACTATCCACGATCACACCAAATCCACGAGCAGACAGGAACGTGGCCAGACTCAGCAGCGGCACGGCCACATCGGGCGATTTGTGCTTACCGATCAGTGCGACGTTTTTAAAGGGTAATTTCATGGGCGTGATTAGACCACATCAAACAGCTAATGACAAAGCCGCCATCACGCTTCCAGCGCCATTTCGAGTTCCAGCCAGCTCTCTTCGAGTTCATCGACCTTCGCCTGCACGATTTCGCGGCGTGCGTTAAGTTCGGCCAGAAAGTCGCTGCTGCAATCACTATAGGTTGCCGGATCGCCCAGCTTAGCATTAATCCCGGACAGCTCCGCCTGCACCCTGTTCAACTCGACTTCGAGCTTGCTGCGCTTCGATTGCAACGCTTTTTTGTTCACCTTGGGCGCCGCGGCTTGCGCAATTTTTTCAGGTTTAGCCTGCACGGTTTCCCGCGGACGGCGCAACTCAATCCAGCTCTTATAGTCTTCCAGATCGCCGTCAAACAATTTCGCCTCTCCATCCGCCACCAGCCACAATTCATCCGCTACGGCGCGTATCAGGCTGCGATCATGAGAGACGATCACCACGGCGCCCGTATATTCTTCGAGCGCGATCGTCAGCGCATCGCGCATATCCAGATCGAGGTGATTGGTTGGTTCATCGAGCAGCAACAGATGCGGCTTTTGCCAGGCCAGCAAGGCTAACGCCAAACGGCTTTTTTCGCCGCCTGAAAAACTCGCGACAGGACGATCCTCACTGTTGCCGGCCAGACCGAATCGCCCCAGAAAGGTGCGCAACGCCAGCGTGGTTTCCTTGGGCGCAACCCGTTCCATATGCTGCAGGGGCGTCGCATTGCTGTCGAGATTTTCCAGCTGATGCTGGGCGAAATAACCGATGCGGATATCCGGGGTAATGTCTAAGCGACCCGAGGTAGGCGCCAACTCGCCCACCAGCAGTTTGATCAGCGTCGATTTACCCGCACCGTTAGGTCCCAGCAGCGCGATGCGCGCGCCAGCTCTTAACACCATGTTCATATTTTTAAACAGCGATTTTTCGCCGTAGGAGAACCCCATGTTATCCAGACGCATCAGAAGATCCGGACTGCGTTCCGGCGCCTCGATCTCCAGCTCGAAGTGGCCATCGGTGACATGTACGGCCGCGATGCGGGTGAGCCTATCGAGCGCCTTGATGCGGCTTTGCGCCTGCTTAGCCTTGGTAGCCTGCGCGCGAAAACGCCGCACGAAGTCTTCCAGATGGGCAATTTTTAACTGCTGCGTCTCGTAGGCCTGATTTTGTTGCGCAATCTTCTCGGCACGCGCGCGTTCGAAATCGTCGTAATCGCCGGCATAGCAATCGATCACACAGTCGTGCACATGAGCGATGCGATTTACCGTGGCGTTGAGGAACTCCCGATCGTGCGACACGAGCAGAATGCTGCCCGGATAGCGCGCCAGATATTGCTCAAGCCAGAGGATCGCTTCCAGATCCAGATGGTTGGTCGGTTCGTCGAGCAATAGCAAATCGGCTCTGTGCATCAACGCGCGCGCCAGATTCAGCCTCATGCGCCAGCCGCCGGAAAAACTGGCAACCTGCCGTTCCAGACTGTCGGTATCGAACCCCAGTCCGCTCAACAACTGGGCGGCACGGGCCGGCGCGCCATAGCCGTCGATGGCTTCGAACTGCTGCTGCGCTTCGAACCAGGCTGTATCGTGCTGCTCTTTAATCAGAATTTTTTCCAACTGGCGTAACTTCAAATCGCCATCGAGCACAAACTCCATCGCGCTCTGATCGGAATTGGCGATTTCCTGTTCGACGTAAGCGAGGGTTTTTCCGCTTTGCAGCGAGACCTCGCCGCTTTCGGGTTGAAGTTCGCCTCGAATTAAACGAAATAGAGTGGATTTACCGCAACCGTTTTTTCCGACCAGCCCGATGCGCTGATTAGCAAACGCCTGCAAATTCGCCCCGCTGAACAGCGGTTCGCCGCCCTGCAGGTAAGACATGTTAAGTATATTGAGCATGGTAATATGATAACAGAGCGCTAATCAGCACTCTGCTGTAATTACACGTTGCTTAACAATTCAGACTTTGAAGCGCGCTACGGCCGCCTGCAACACCTGCGATTCGTTTTCCAGTTCATGCATCGCCTGCCCCGAATGCATCACGCTTTGCGCATTTTCTTCACTCATGCGTGAGATCCCCTCGATTTTCTGGGCAATCAGGCTGCTCGCTTTCGACTGCTCGCCGATCGCATGGGTAATGTCGCGCGCAAATCCCTCGCTTTTCACCGCGCTGCTGTGTATGCGCTCAATCGATTCGCGGGCATTTTCTGCATAATTGGCCGTTGTTTCAGCCTGTTCAACCGCATGATGGATATTTTGTACCGCCTGAGCTGAACTCTCCTGTATGCCGGCAATCATCTTGGTGATCTCGCCGGCCGAACTGGCCGTTTTCTCAGCAAGCTTGCGGACTTCATCAGCGACCACCGCAAAACCGCGCCCTGCCTCTCCCGCACGCGCCGCTTCAATCGCCGCATTCAACGCCAGCAAATTGGTCTGATCCGCCACCTCACGAATCACACGAAAAATCGCAGAAATCTCAGCGTTTGCCGCTAATCGGCTGGCAAAATGCCAAACGACCTACAAAGCCCCGTTGATAAACCAGTCGCGCCGCTGTGACGCGTCGCGAAAAGTCCACGCGACAAAGCGGCTCTTCTTCTGCCCCTGCGCCATATCTACCGTCCTGACCTCCTGCACGGCTGCATTTTTGAGTGCACGATAAATACCGGGCAAACTGGACGCTTTGGAGATCAGCGAGCTATGCCACAGACAGTTAACCTGAGCACTCTCGGCAATCATACGGCAGACAAATGCTTCCTCGCCGCCCGAACACCACAACTCCGCGCCCTGCCCGCCGAAATTGAGCGAAGCGCTTTTACCAAGGTTCTTCCACTTTTGCTGCGTGCCCAGATTGGCCTCGGCCAGCGAGCCATGAAACGGCGGATTGCACAGGGTCAGATCGAAAGTCTCGCCAGGCTTCACCACCCCGTTGAAAATCGCCTGCTGTGAGCGCTGCAAACGCAATTCGATCGCGCCGCTCAAATCGGGATTGGCGTCCAGTATGCGTTGCGCGTTTTCAAGCGCCGCCGGATCAATGTCGCTACCGACGAATTGCCAGCCAAACGTGCGGTGTCCTAGCAAAGGATAAATGCAGTTTGCCCCCGTACCGATATCGAGCACCCGCACACCAGTCGGCACAACGCCGCCTTCGGCCAGCAAATCCGCCAGATAGTGCAGATAATCCGCGCGCCCCGGAATCGGCGGACACAGGTAGCGTGCAGGAATGTCCCAGCCTTGAATGCCGTAATACTGAATCAGCAGTGCGCGGTTGAGCGCTCTGACCGCAGCAGGATTCGCAAAATCGATCGACTCATCGCCATAGGGATTAATTGAGATAAACGCCGCCAGCTCGGGACTCGCGGCTATCAATTGGGTAAAATCATAGCGACCGCGATGCGGATTTCCCGGATGCAGTTTTTCGGCAGGAACGGGGCGCACTTTCGCGGTAGCGGGGGATTTATTTTTCATACGGCATTATCCCATTATCGTCCGTTCCTATTTGGCATAAATCCGGCATGATGCGAGAATGCACGCTATGACTATATCTGCTTGCGACCCCCAGGAGCGCACCACCTGCGCCACCTGCAAAGCGTGCTGCTGCCGCCTTGAGGTAATGCTGATGGGAGACGATGACATCCCGCCCGAATTAACCGAACAGGACCGCTGGGGCGGCTGGGTGATGGCACGACGTGAAGATGGCTGGTGCGCGGCGCTGGACCGGAAAACCATGCTGTGCACCATCTACGCACAGCGCCCGATGATCTGCGGCGAGTATCAGGCGGGCGACGATGACTGCCTTGACCAGCGGCGCCTGCATCACATCGACTAATCCTCTTCCACCTTAAACCACGCGGCATACAACGCTGGCAAGAACAGACAGGTCAGCAGGGTAGCCACCACCAGCCCGCCCATAATGGTGACGGCCATCGGCCCCCAGAACACCTGACGGGTCAGCGGGATCATCGCCAGAATCGCGGCCGCCGCGGTCAGCATGATGGGACGGAAACGCCGCACCGTGGAACCGACAATCGCCTCCCAGCTAGTTTTTCCATCTGCCTCGTCCTGACGGATTTGGTCGACCAGTATCACCGAATTTCTCATGATCATGCCGGCTAGCGCGATAAAGCCCAGATTGGCGACGAAACCAAACGGCACCTGAAAAATCAGCAGCGCGGCTGTCACGCCTATCATCCCCAGGGGTGCGGTAAGCAGCACGATGATGGTGCGGCTGATGCTTTGCAACTGCATCATCAGCAGCGTAATCACGCCGACCAGCATCAGCGGCATCACGGCCATGATGGCTTTTTCGCCCTTGGCGGATTCCTCGACGCTGCCGCCCATCTCGATATGAAAGCCCGCCGGCAGCTTCTCACGCAGCGCATTGAGCTGCGCGTCCAGCTGACGGGACACCGTGGCAGGCTGCGTCTTGTCGCTCATGTCCGCTAGCACCGACATGGTCGGCTGCCGGTTGCGACGCCAGACCACAGCCTCTTCGAGCACCGGCACCAGACGCGCCACCTGAGACAGTGGCACATGGCGGCCACCGGCGGTGGGAATATCCAGCCCCGCGAGGCGATCGAGGGTGCGTGCATCGGCAGCCCCCCGCCACACCACGTCGATCAGCTGATCGTCTTCGCGATACTGGGTGAGCGCCACGCCATTGAGCCAGCCTTGCATCGTCTGTGCGATGTCGCGACTCGAAATCCCCAGCACGCGCGCCTTGTCCTGATCGACGATCAGATGCACGCTTTTGACCTTTTCGTTCCAGTCGAAGCTGACATCCTGCAGATGGGAATTAGCGCGCATCATCGTGGAGACCTGCTCGGCAATCAGTCTAACCTGCTCGACGTCCGCACCGCTGACACGGAACTGCACCGGATAACCGACGGGCGGGCCGTTTTCCAGCCTGAGCACATGCGGATGTATATGACCGAAGCCGCCTTCGGCGGAGGTGAATATCTGCTCCAGTCGCACTTTCAACGCTTCGCGTGCCTTAAAATCTTTAGTCAGAATCACGCACTGACCGTAATTATCGCTGAACAGTTTCACATCCAGCGACAAGAAGAAGCGCGGCGAGCTGTTGCCGACATAACAGGAAAAGCTGTTGACGGCAGGATCGCTCTTGAGCAGCGCCTCGATGCGGCCCACTTCATGGCCGGTGGCTTTGAGCGACGCACCCTGCGGCAGCCAGACATCCACGAGTAATTCCAGACGGCTGGAAGAGGGGAAGAACTGCTTCTGCACGCCCTGACCGAATGCCACAATCGACAACACGAACAGCAGCAGCGTGCCACCGATCACCTTCCAGCGATTTTTCAGACACCACACTAAAAGCGCACGAAAACGCTTGTAGAACGGCGTGTCGTAGATATCCTCACCGTGCTTTTGTGCATTGGCGATCAGCTTGGCAGGATCGAGCAGCTTGTAGCCCAAGTAGGGCGTGAACACCACCGCCACCAGCCACGACACGATCAAAGCAATAGTCACCACGGCAAAAATCGAAAAAGTATATTCACTGGCAGCTGATTTGGAAAAACCGACCGGCGTGAAAGCCGCCGCCGTAATCAGCGTACCGGTCAGCATCGGGAAGGCCGTCGAAGTATAGGCATAGGTGGCCGCCTGAAACCTGTCCCAGCCCTGCTCCATTTTCACGACCATCATTTCAACCGCGATGATCGCATCGTCGACCAGCAACCCTAATGCGATCACCAGCGCGCCCAGCGAGATGCGCTGCAAATCGATGCCGAAAATCTTCATCATGAAAAAGGTGATCGCCAGCACCAGCGGAATGGACAAGGCGACCACCGTGCCCGTGCGCCAGCCCAGACTCAGAAAGGACACCACCAGCACGATCAAAATTGCCTCGGATAAGGAGTCCTGAAACAAAGACACGGATTCCTTGACGACTTCCGGCTGATTGGCGACAACATGAACGTCGATGCCGACCGGCAGATTCGCTGAAATCGCTTTCATGGCCGCCTTCAGATGCTCGCCCAGGCCGATCACATTGCCGCCCTTGTCCATGATGACGCCGATCCCGATGGCAGGCACGCCGTCCACCCGCATACCGGGACGCGCAGGTTCATTCAGGCCTCGCGAGACTTTGACGATATCGCCCAGTCGCAGATGTTTGCCGTTGACCAGCAAATCGGTATTGCGGATGCGCTCGATGCTGTCGAAGCCGCCCGACGCGCGCAGCCAGATCCGGTCGGTACTGGTATCCAGAAAACCGGCAGGCGCGATCGCATTTTGCTGTTGCAGCGCGGCACCAATCTGCGCCGGGGTGACGCCGAAGCTTGCCAGACGTGCGGGGCTCGCATCCAGATAGATTTTTTCATCCTGCACCCCGATCAGTTCGACCCGTTTAACATCGGGCACGCGTTTTAAATCGAGCGCGATCTGATCCGCATGGCGTCGCAAATCGGCCAGATCAAAGCCGTCGCCTGTCAGCGCAAAAATATTGATCATCACATCGCCGAATTCCTCATTGGGAAACGGACCCTGCACGCCGGCGGGCAGGGTGTGACGAATATCGTCGAGTTTTTTGCGCACCTGACGCCAGGCTTCAGGCACTTCCTGCTTAGGGGTGTAATCCTTGAGCATCACAAACACCATCGATTCGCCGGGTTTGGAAGCCGAGCGCAACACATCGACCCAGGCGGTTTCCTGCAACTTTTTCTCGATCCGTTCGGTCAGCTCGTGCTCAACCTGCTGTGTATCCGCACCCGGCCATTGCGTACGAACCGCCATGACCTTAAAGGTAAAATCAGGGTCCTCAGCGCGGCCTAAATTGAAATACGAGATCACGCCGGCCGCAGTCAGCACGATGATCAGATACAGCACCATTTGCTGGTGCGTTAACGCCCAGGCGGAAAGATTCGGCCCTTTCATTTGACACTTACCGGTGCGATCAGCTGAATTTTTTCACCGGCTGACAATCGGTGTACGCCGGCCGTCACAATGCGCTCCCCTACCGCCAGACCGCTGGTGATGACAGCGCCGCTGTCGCGATAAGCACTGATTTCAACCGGTCTTAAACTCACCGTATGATCTGCAGAGACGATCCAGACCGCCGGATGCGCACCTTGCTGGTAAACCGCCGAAACAGGAATCAACAATTCGGCAGCGACTGTTTTAGCGGCCTCGAAACGCACCCGTGCGGTCATTCCCAGCGGGATATGAGTTGAAGCGGCGGCGACAGACACGCGTGCCGCATAGGTTCGGCTGACAGGGTCAGCGGATGGCGACAGTTCACGCAAACGCCCGTTCATATGCTCCCCCTCAGCTGTCAGCAATACGACATCCGCCTTGTCGCCCACATGCCGCGCAGCATAATCCGCTTCCGGAATTTCGATAGCGACTTCGATTTCACCCGATTGTGCCAGCCGCAAAACGGGCTGCCCGGCGCTGACCACCTGACCCGCCTCAGCTAAGGTTGCCGACACCACCCCGTCGTACCCGGCGCGCAGCACGGTGTAATCAGACTGGTTATGCGTCAATCCTGACTGTGCAACCGCCGCCTGCAAGGCCGCCTCCTTTGCATCCAGCGCAGACTGGCTCACGAAACCTTTGCGGTGCAACTCGCGATAGCGCAGCGCCTCGCTCTCGGCCAGCGTATATTGTGCACGCGCAGCACCCGCCTGCAAGGCTGCATCCGCAGGATCTAATCTTGCCAGCACCTGCCCCGATTTAACCTGAGAGCCTGCCTCAACCGGACGCGCGATGAGTTTGCCTCCTGCTCGAAAACTCACCGGCAGTTCATTGCGTGCACGAATCTCACCGCTGTAGTACACCGCCCCCTCTCCCGCATGCATGCCGACGATCTGCGTGAGCGCTGGCCGCGTCGGGTTGACAGGTGCTGCGGTTTCTTTTTGGCCACAGGCGCAAAGGCTGGCAGCGATCACAAGGAACAGGAGTGTCAATTTCATAGCATATAAGGAATTACTTAAAAGGTTTGGCACTGTAGTTTTCAAACAGCTGTTTGTCAAACTCAGCCGGTATGAATAAAAAATTTCAAAGCAGACCGTCCGGATAATTTAAAATGCATCCATTCCCGCTTGCGCGTGATAGCCTCTAAACACTAAACACAACGCAAACCCAATATGACCTACCTGACCGAACCCGGCTACACCCACGGCACACCCGAAAAAACCGGCATCTTGCTGGTCAATTTAGGCACGCCCGATGCCCCCACCGCAAAGGCGGTACGCCCCTATCTCAAACAATTTCTGGGAGATCGGCGCGTTGTTGAAATCCCCAGAGCGATCTGGTGGCTGATACTCAACGGTATTATTTTAAACGTACGCCCGAAAAAATCCGCCGAAAAATATGCCAGCGTCTGGCTCGCAGAAGGCTCGCCCCTGCGCGTCTACACGGAAAAGCAGGCCATCATGTTGCAAGGCTATCTGGGCGAACGCACCCGTGCGCCCTTCGCAGTTGAGTTCGCGATGACCTACGGAAATCCGTCAATCCCGGATGCCATGCGCCGTTTAAAAGCGCAAAACTGCCAGCGCATCCTCGTCGTACCGCTGTTTCCGCAGTATGCAGCCAGCTCGACCGCTCCCGTCTTCGATCAGGTTTTCGGCGAACTGCAAAAAATGCGCAATATACCGGCCATACGCACCCTCAAACATTTTCACGATGACGCAGGCTACATTAAATCGCTGGCAGCCAACATCAATGAGTATTGGACAAAGCACGGTCGTCCGGAAAAACTGGTGATGAGTTTTCACGGCGTGCCGCAATACACGCTGGACAAGGGCGACCCCTACCACTGCGAATGCCACAAGTCCGGACGCTTGCTCGCCGAAGCGCTGGGATTGACGCGCGAGCAGTATGTCGTCAGCTTCCAGTCGCGTTTCGGGCGCGCCGAATGGATTAAACCTTACACGACCGCCACCTTACTGGAACTTGGCCGGCAAAAAACGCGTCGCGTGGACATCGTCTGTCCCGGTTTTGTCGGTGACTGCTTAGAAACACTGGAGGAAATCGCCATGGAAGGGCGAGAAGATTTTCAGCACGCAGGCGGCGGCGAATACCACTACATCCCCTGCCTCAACGACCGGGACGACTGGATGAGAGCACTGACCGATCTCGTGATGGACAATCTGCAGGGCTGGCTGAATCTGCCCGATGCCGCCGATCGCGAAAAGGGACGCTTGCTGGCACTGGCGATGGGCGCGAAATAGCAACGCCGCTCTGAGTTTCAGCCCCCCGAAGTTATTCACTTCGGGGGCTTTTAATGTCGTGACGCACTAAATAAAGCTCTGCACTTAGTCTCGGGTTGTAGCACTTAAAAAGGCAGACGATAGAGATTTCACCTTGTATTGTTTTCACACTGCCCGAAACCTGCTATTCGCCAAATACCGCTATCGAGACATAGGGTGAGTTCACGACGGTCAGCTTTCAGGCGTATGTTCATTCTCAACTGAGGTTAAAAAATATGCCTTCTAATACGTCATGACTTGTAAAAAAGTGGCATTTGATTCTAGTTAGAGAAAGTCTCTACATTTTTGTAAACTCGAACCGACCCTCTCCAAAAATTTTAAGACATGCATCAACGACCGAGGAGTCGTACAACAAACCTTTGCCCTTCTTAATCTCGTCTAGCGCCGCATCGATACCCAACCCTGGTCGATACGGACGATGCGACGACATCGCCTCGACCACATCAGCGACCCCAAGTATGCAACCTTCCAGCAAGATTTTCTCCCCCTTGAGTCCCAGCGGGTAACCTGAGCCATCAATCCGCTCGTGGTGCTGGCGGACCATGTCGGCAATTGGCCACGGGAAGTCGATTTCCTTTAAGACCTCATAGCCAGCCTCGGCATGCGTACGCACCATTATGTATTCAATCTCACTCAAGCGACCAGGCTTGCTCAATATCTCAGAGGGTATCGATATCTTGCCCAAATCATGCATCATGCCCGCCAAATGCAGTCCCTTGCAGCGGTGCTCATCCAGCCCCAATTCCATTGCAATGCTTAAGGCTAGCTCGGCGACACGAAGCTGGTGGCCAGCTGTATACGGATCTCGTTGTTCCAGTACGCGCGAAATAGCTGACACGAACTGCATAAGATTGAGCTCTATCTTGCCCAACATTATCAATCGCTCGATTTCAGCTTCTTTGCGTTCAGTGATGTCCAGATTGGTACCGGATAATCTGAGCGGTTTTCCCTCGCCATCGCGTATCAACATGCCACGTGCTTGCACCCATCGAATCTTGCCATCTAAGCGACGGATGCGGAACTCGCATTTATATTCCGAACGACCTGTTCGTGCATCTTCAAACTGTTGTTTAACAAGCAACCTGTCCTCATCAAACACGATCTTTTCGATGAACGAAATGAGATCATGCGAACCACAATCATGTTCAAGGCCAAGGATAAGGCAAGACTCTTCGGACCAATGAATGAGGTCATCAGCCAACTCGCATCGCCAGCTGCCGATGTGCGAGATCGCCTGAGCCTCACGCAGCATCGCTTCACTTTCAATCAGTTTTTTCTGTACCTCCTTACGTTGCCGGTTCGACTCGGCATTCTCCAATGCGTTGCGTATTGCTTCAGGCAACCGGGCCAGCCTATCTTTGAGTACATAATCCACGGCACCGTTACGCATCAGCTCCACGGTCTTCTCTTCTCCCAGCGTGCCGGTCACGACGATGTATGGGACCAGTGGTGCGATGGACTTTGATGCACGGAGTGCTTGGGCTCCGTCATACGTCGGCAACTTATAGTCCGCTAATATGATGTCCGGCTGAAAATCCAACAAGGCGCGCTTATAGCTAGCTTCGTTGTCGACGCATAACCATTCAAAATTAAGACCGGATCGCTTAATTTCGGTCCTGATCAACTCCGCATCCGAAGGCACATCCTCCAAATGCAGCAAACGCAACTTTCTGTCGTTCATAGCTTCGTTTTCACCGTCTGGTTAAGCAGCATCCAGTACATCCCCAACTCGGCCACGGCATCCATGAATGCCTCAAACTCGACTGGCTTGCTGATGTAACTATTTGCACCGAGCGCATAGCTTTCAACCATATCACGTTCTTCTCTGGACGAAGTCAGGATGACCACAGGCGTGGTTTTCGTGCTCTCATCTGACTTGATCGCCCGCAATACACTCAGACCATCCACTTTCGGCAAATGCAGATCAAGCAGAATCAGATGAGGCAAATTAGTAAGCCTGCGCTCTGCGTATTCACCACGGCAGAATACAAAGTTCAGCGCCTCTTCACCATCCTTCACCCAATGAATTTTATTCGTCAGATTGTGTTTTTTGAAAGCACGCAGGGTCAGTTCCGCATCGGTCGGATTGTCTTCCACCAGCAGAATTTCGATGTTTTCATTTACGTTGTTCATCATTGCTCTCCTTGTTGGGAAGCGAGAAGTAGAAAGTTGCCCCCTTGTTCAACTCGGCTTCCGCCCATATCTGACCGCCATGCCGGTTAATTACGCGTTTAGCGATGGCCAGACCTATACCTGTTCCCTCGAATTCAGTCACGCCATGTAAACGCTGAAAGACACCGAACAGTTTGTCAACATACTGCATATCGAAGCCTACGCCATTATCACGCACGAAGAAAGTAGTTGTCGCATCCTCATGCTTGCAACCGATCTCGATACGTGGCTCGACCATCGATCCGGTGAACTTAATCGCGTTGGTGAGTAGATTTTCTATCACCTGATGCAACATAGCGTGATCGCCATTGACGACCGGCAAAGTGGCAATATTCAACGTCAAATTCCGCCCATCCATTGAAGACTTCAACTCCTCCAGGACTTGATGAACCAGTTCATTCATATCGATTTCGGAGTAAGTCAACGCTGTTCGTCCGGCACGGGAGAAATGCAGGATGTCATCGATAAGTTGCGACATGCGCTGTGTGTTACTGCGCACCACGTTCAGCAGGCGTTTTCCTTCAGCATCCAGTTGATCGTTGTAGTCCTCCAGCAGAATGCGGGAAAAGCCATCGATCGCCCGCAAAGGAGTGCGCAAGTCGTGCGAAACTGAATAGCTGAACCCTTCCAGATCCGCATTAGCCTGACGAATAGATTCCAATAATTTCTTTTGCTCAGTGATGTCCTGAAAAGCCCCGTTCAAACGCACCACCTTCCCATCGAGCCGTGTCGCCTCACCCAGCGCCCTCACCCAAATATGGTTTCCCTTGGCGGTAATAAAGGGTAGTTCCAGATCCCAGGGTGTACCGTCCTGCATCGCTTTATCAATCGCAGATTGGATCACAGGCCTAGATTCCGGCGCATAGAAATTAATAGCGTTGGTCAAATCAGGCTGCACACTAGGATCTATTTCATGAATACGGTAAGTTTCCTTGGTCCAACTGAGGCGCATATCAGTCAAATCAAGTTCCCATCCGCCCACTTTGGACATCATACCCATCTGTTCTAGTATCACGGTCTGACGTTCAGATAATTCTTTGATATATTTTCGTATTTGTGCATCCATATTTTCAAAGCTGCGGGCTACACCGCCTATTTCATCGTCACGCGATCTCTCTGGAATAAGAGCCAGCGTATCTTTTTCTATGTTAAAACGTGTGACTGTGTTGGCAAGGTTTTGCAACGGCTGGACGATGTCGAATGCCTGATAGATGGTGAAAGCGAGCAAAAGAAGTAACAGCACTCCAATTGCCTGATAGAACAACAGACTAGCCTCACGAGCCATTTTTCTGGAATGATCGAGTGCGACCTCACGCGACGCGATGTGATATTGCATTAAGTCATCCAATGAGGCCTGAACCAGGTGCATCTTTCTCGCCACCTGTTCAATCGCTCTGCTTTGCCTAGTGAGATCCTTTGCATCTATCGCGGCAATCAAGTTCAGATATAACTCTGTGAGCCCTGTGCGTGTGGTGAGAAAATTGGTGAGCACTTCGCGATCCTGATCGCTGCCCGCGTGAATGCCTACCAGATTAACTGTTTCAAATAACGATTCCAGCTCTTTCGACAAGGTTTCAATCTCAATTCCGCTTTGAATAATCCTAGAAGTAGAAGCAATACCTGGGCGAGCAAGGTGTTCTAGTACGATGACCCAGCGCTCCTGTGTGTGCAACAGAATTTCTTTGCTTATTTCGGCAGCACGCTGGTGTTGGTGATTATGCGCATTAATCTCGCGTTCAATACGCGATGTGTAGTTAATGTGTGCGTACAAGCCGATACAACTGAACAGGATGAATAGCAGCCATGGCGCGACCAACTTCGTAGATAGCGTTAACTTCATGGCTCCTCCCTGACTAAAACACCCTGCGGTTTAATATGCTGTAGAAAACTACTATCAATAATGGTTTTTAAGCTGAGTTCTTTTTTTGCCGACTTGCCATGTTGAGTAAACCATTCAGCTTCCAATCTCATGGACTCAAGTAGCGCATTGTCGATACTAAGCGTGAAACGAGTGTTTTTCCATGGTTCTACCAGCAAATCTGGAGACTGCGTAGCCAAGTGCTTGATGACAATGTCCAGCGATTCACGGTTGTTGTTGGCTATGTATGTTTCAGCACGCACCAGCGCTCGCATTAAGCGCTGCAACGCCAGTTTTTTGGGTTCGATATGAGAGGCAGTGGTAGCCAGCAGCGAGTATTCGGTATACAGCGGAGTTGTGAGTGTTACGGTGGCTTGTGAAGACAGACCGACTCTAGCCTTAGCCACATGGGGTGACCAGGTAGCGATGGCATCTACTTCGCCAGATTTTAATGCTGCAGCGATCCGCTGCGGTGGAATATCGCTGATCCTCACCTCATTATCAGGTATACCCTCTGAATCTAGTGTGACAGATAGCATGAAATCAGCATTAGTATTACGGGTGACGCCGATGTGCTTACCGCGAAGGTCGGCTATCCGTTCGATATTGCAATCTCGCCGGGCAACGATAGCCGTATTTTTGGCGCTTCGATGCAGCGTAGACAATACCTTAACAGGCTGACCGGATAAGACAGCAAGAATGACCGGAGTCGAAAATACCGTCGCCACATCCGACTCGCCCGACAACACGCTGTTCAGCGCATCTTTACCGGAGGCGAACTGTTTATATTCGACCTCCACTCCCTCTTCCTTGAAATATCCTTGTGCATCGGCGACATAAAGCAGTGAAAAAACGATCTGGTCAGCATCGGCAATGATAAGCTTCTCCGGAACAAGGGGCGGTTTGTAGATAAGCGCTACGCCAACCGCCAACAGAAAGAAGGAACTGCCTACTATCAAGCGCCATTTGTTAATGAGAGTCATGATCACTCCTCTTTATCACATCACACTACTTAGACCTCATGCCTGCTCGAAAAAACAACCTTGTTGCGTCCACTCTCTTTAGCTTGGTACATTGCCATATCTGCGCATTTAAGTATGGTATCGGCAGTGGCTTGATGATTGAGGAACAAAACCACGCCGATACTCGATGTGCAACGATGCTCTACTACTGCGCCCTCTGCTGACTCCATGCAGTATGATTCTGCCAACGTCGCGCGAATTTTCTCTGCAACTGTGTATGCTTGCTTAACGGAGGTAGACTTATCCACATCCAATTCGCTGAGTAATACAACGAATTCATCACCACCAAAACGTGCAACCGTATCCATTTCACGCAAGCAACTGGTAATGCGTTGCGCCACTTCGATCAGCAGCAAATCGCCCACTCCGTGCCCGTGATTGTCATTAAGTGGCTTGAAATTATCCAAGTCGACAAACATCAACGCGCCGCCATACCGTTCACTTCGACGACTTGCAGCCATTGCCTGATCTAAGCGATCATTAAGCAGACGTCGATTAGGTAATTGTGTCAACGCATCATAAAAAGCCAGTTTTCGAATTTTTTCCTCATTCAATTTATGCTCAGTAATATCTCGAAAGATCCCGAGGGCGTGCCAAGCACCATTTATTTGCAATGCCGAAATAGTAACTTCTACCGGGAATGATTCTCCTCCCTTCCGTAACGCGTTAAGCTCCAGCATTTTTCCGACCACAGGACCTGCACCCGTTTTCTTAAATGCAAGAAATCCTTTTTCAAATGCAGGACAGGCATCAGGTGCTAGCAAAGGATGCATTTCACAGCCGATCGCTTCACTCGCTGTGTAACCGAAAATACGTTCAGCCGCTGTATTCCATAATGAAATGCATTTATCAGCTCCCATCATGATGATCGCATCATGCGCCGACTCTGTTATCTTCCGAAATTTCTCTTCGGACTCTGTGATTACCTGCGCCTGTGCGAGTAATCGTTCAGCCTGGCGTCGACCACTGATGTCACGAACAGTTGCCTGAACAAAGACCTCTTCACCCAGTTCCATACGGGTGAGAAGCACATCTGTGGGAAAAGCCTGTCCATTCATTTTCTGATGTTCCCATTCAAAGAAGTTGGAACCATCACGCATCGCCGTCGCGATCATTTGCTGCGCCTTTTCACTTGAGCACTGTCCATCTGGCTGACAGTGCGGCGAAATATCCCAAGGCCCCAGCTCAGTGAATTCAGCAACGGTGGCTACCCCAAACAATCCCAGCGTCGCTGCATTGGCATCGGTAAACTTCCAAAAAGGTGGCGCTAAGATCATCAATGCATCGCGCGAACTCTCAAATAGCATCTGATATTTTAACGTACTGACCCGCAAGGCCTCTTCAACCTGCATGCGCTCCGTAATATCACGAATTACCCCCACAAGGTACAGCTTGTCATTTAATAAAATGGACGTCGAGGTGATGTCGGTTAAAAAGACTGTGCCGTCACGCCTCTTAAAGGGAATTTTTTCGGCAAGGCTAGACTCACCCCTCACATGCTTTTCAAGCTTTTCCATGATTGATGGCAAATCCTGTGATGGATGCACATCAAATACGGAAAGATTTGTAATTTCCTCATGACTGTAGCCCAACATACGACACATTGCCTCATTGCAAAAGGAAAATTTCTTGCTCATCACATCGACAAGTAAAATTCCGTCGATGGCCCCCTTAAAAATAGCACTTAGCTTAGCCTCAGATTCACACAGGCGATTTTCAGTTAGTTTTTGATCGGAAATATCGGTCAGTGCAATACGCACAGAATGTTCGCCATTGCCCGCATCGTGAGAAAGACAGTCCATCCTAGCAACAAAGATCGATCCGTCAACACGCTGAAGATCTAATTCGAAATGCTGACTTAGATTGCTATTTAAAGTGTTCAGAAAGAATCTATGCCACTGATGGCGATTGTTTTCGGCAACAAATAGCACAAAATATGCGTTGAGTAATTCGTCTCCAACGCCCGCCAGCATAGCGGTTCCAGTCAAATTGATCTGTAAAATCAGACCATCTTTATCAAGCGATAGATACCCGATGGGTGAAAAATTATAAAGATCTTCATAGAGGTCACGCGCGTTTCCTAGTTCAGCCTGGCTATGTCTCAGGTTTTTATTCTGCATTTCAAGCTCATTCCTGAGGGCAAGAACTTCACGCAAAAGCTCACCCGCGGCCATAGGTAAATCATCAACAGACAAATCGGCCTGTGGCTCTGCGCGGGATGAAGGAGTGCTTTCAAAATTCTTATTCACATTCCTGCTCCCTATCACAATATGCATTTAAGTTACACTGTAATGTAGCTGCTACTGACATTGCTACTGACATTGCTACTGACATTGCTACTGACATTGCTACTGACATTGCTACTGACATTGCTACTGACATTGCTACTGACATTGCTACTGTCACGACCGTCAGTTTTCTTGCTAAATGTTCTATACCTCGACAGTCCGTTTATGGCACGCAGCCGATGCACAGCTTTAATAATACACCGCCTGCAAGCGGGCATTAGAGGTTTTTCTCCGTTCAATTATTTGGCCTGCTCCGAACCAGTCATTGGCGAATGCGGGCAATCGAGACACTGCGGTCCGTCACGACGGGCAGCTTCGGAGCATGATATTCAGGGGGTAATAACGCTCGTCAATCTCCCCATTCGCGCAAAGTTGGCAGTTCATCCCTATGGGCGGAAAACTTAAGGTTGAAACTGAAATCAATAAGTGCGATGCCCCCACGGGAGGGGGAAACACATCGCGCCCCATCGTACCCTTCTCGCTCATGGGCCTATCCTCGCAGGCGCGGGGGAAACCTCTGGTAGCCCAAGCCTGTACTTCGGCCTTAGGGCCTAGCCGTTGTGCTCACGGCTGTAATCAATCGGCGCATTGAAAAACAATCGCATATCTCGAATGCCACGATTAACCGTAGCGCGTGAACATTCAAGCTCGTCTTGCAGAGTCTGACAGGATACGGGATGGCGGCGTGAGAAAATTGCCTGGTGCAGCTTATAGATACGTTGCAAACTGTCCATATTTCAACTGCCTTTCGCCGACCATAGTTAGTTCACATTCAGCCAGCGCCGCAATGCAATCACATCGTTTGAAATGGACTGTTTTTGTTAAGCAGGCACAAACACAGCTGGGCTAATTCCGAAAAACTTACCTAGTTTCCCAGCCAGCGTTGCGCTGATTTTACGTTTTCCTGCCAAGATAGCTGACAGGTTGCTTTGTGGCACGATAGCAGACAAGTCTTCTTGCTTTAAACCACGTGCATCCATTAAAAAACGCAAGGCATCTTTAGGCGTGGCTGCCTCAATAGCATAGTGTTCTTGCTCGTACCTAGACACCATATCGGCAACTAAATTGAGCAAACCCGCCAGAGGATGATCTTCATCATCGCCGGTAGCGTCCAATAGAGAATTCATGAGCGCAACCATTCGATCATAGCCATCCTCGTTTTGGATAGGACGCAAATGCACCATTTCATCAAAGGCTTGCCAGGAAGATTGAATTCCCATGATATCAAACTGGGTATAAGTAGCGCGCATATTTAGCCCTTGCCTTTCCGATAGAGTTTGTTCCAGTTATCGTATTCCCTGTGTGTCATCACCTTATGTACAAAGACTTTTTTGAACCTGTATCTAACGATAACCACTAAGCGATAGTTGTTTCCGCCCACATCAAAGACGGTATAGGGTGGCACATAGTCGGCGGAGTTGAAAAATTCACGAACATGATTAAAGTCTATAAACTCGGCATGCTCAACAACCGTGTGCCACTCCCGTAATACCTTTTCTGCTTCAGGATGTTTCTGCCAGAACTCACGAAGCATTTTTATAGAGATGATGTGCATGCGCCGATTATATCAAAACGATATATAAGATCACGGGCAATAACTATTTAAATTCGGGATCGAATGATAGTAACGGAAAAACGTAGGAATCCATCCAGCAAAGACCCGTCAATGCTGTCCACGACGGGCTGGTTTCGGGCAACCAGCGTGGACAGGCGAGAAATAATGCCAGGTGCAACAACGGGAGGTGTTGCTTCATCCGTTTTAAGAACGGTCGGCCAGTTTGCGAAATCCGTACCGCCGTCGCGCAGCAGATTTTTATGCGCCATCCATGATCGAATTCCTTTTGGTGGGTTAAGTAAAAACCGGACTGCATTACGAACATAATTCACAATTGCTACGGCGTGATTTTTTATCCGCCCTGCGGGCTCGCCACTTATTCTTGCGGGTTCCGCACGCTATCTGATAGGCTCTGCCGTCAGTTTCAGATGATCTTCGAACCATATGGGCTCATCTTCGAAGCATATTAGTTCATCTGCGAACCAGATCAGTTCATCCGCGAACCATATGAAGTCGTCTGCACGCTGACTCAGATACCCGTGACACGGCGCCGGGCAACCGCTCCAGTCTGCCGCGCCTGTTAACTGGTTCGCGGATCGTGTTAACTTGCCCGCGGATGAACTCATATGGTTCGAAGATCATGTCAACTTGCCTGCTGATCAACTCATATGGCTCGCAGATCATGTTAACTTGCCTGCGGATCAACTCAACTTGACCGCGAATGATGCTAACTTGAGTACAGATCTCGAAAATTCACCTACGGCTTGCGCTAAACCGACTGACGCGCCCTCCAAATCAACTTCAAGCCACCCGCCAGGGGTGCTGCAAGGAATGTCCGTCTGAATAATTGCGTACTGCCAGAACGTTGAACGCATTTTGCGTACGGATCCGGATAAATACAATATGCCAAAAGGCCTAGACAATCCGGATCAGGGAGATGATGACTCATTGAACTTTGTCGCTGATAAAACTGCCAGCCATTAGGCTAAGCGGACAAATCGTATCCCGCGCAGTCGCCCCCCCCCGTCAAATAAAGGCACGGGATTCTCGCGGTATCCCTGCGAAAACTATTTCGTGGATGAAAAGCGGTTTTAAGAATTGATGCTATTCGCTGCGCACCAGCAAGACGGGAACGGAGGCGCCTCGCACGACACCTTCGGCAACACTGCCAAACAGCAGATGGTTGAAACCGGAACGTCCGTGCGTACCGATAACGATCAGATCGGCCGACCAGCTGCTGGCCTCCGTGTCGAGCACATGCGCAATGCGCTCGCCGTTCGCCTCCAGCAGCGAGGTCTCGACCGTGAGGTCGGCCTGCTGCGCGATTTCACGGGCTTTTTGCAGCGCGCGTTCACCGATTTTACGGGTCAGATCGCGCAGTTCCGCGTAATCGACATAGCCTTCCGTATCGAGAAACTGCAAATCATCCACCACATGCACCAGCCGTAACAGAGCCGGTTGCGCATCGATCAACTTGATCGCCTCCTGCAACGCACGGTCGGAAGTGCTGCTGCCGTCGATCGGAACCAGAATACGTTTGTACATGACGATCTCCTCGTGTTAACAACCGGTGTCACGGCGCAAGTATAAACCTCAGGAAGATTACCCGGCACCGTACAGTTTAAAATTATTTCTGCCGGCCTCTTTGGCCTGATACATGGCCTGATCGGCACACTGCGATAACTTTTCACTGTCTAGCGCATGATCCGGATAAATAGCCGCACCGATACTGAAACTGACGATACGCCCCTCTTCGCCCAATTGATGCGGCAGTGACATTTCTAGCGCAATTTTCTGAGCGACTCCTTCGATGTCCAGAGGCGAATTGATCTCTTCCAGCAGTATCATGAATTCATCCCCGCCCTGCCGGCACACCGTATCCGACTGACGAACGCAACGTGTAAGCCGTTCCGCAACCGATTGCAAAAGCTGATCGCCTGCCAAATGCCCCAGTGTGTCGTTGATGGCTTTAAATTTATCAAGATCAAGAAACATCAGGCCGACCTTGCGGTGACTGCGATCGGCAACCTGCAAAGCATGCTGAAGACGGTCGGCAAACAGTGCGCGGTTAGGCAGTTTTGTCAGCACGTCATAATGCGCAAGCATCTCGATTCTATGTTCATCCTCTTTGCGCTGAGTGATATCCGAGAACAGCGAAATATAATTAATCACTTTCCCGTTGTGATTTTTAACCGCACCGATGGACAGCCACTGCGGATACACCTCACCATTTTTGCGGCGATTCCAGATTTCACCTGACCACTTGCCAGCGCTTTCTATTATCAACCACATGGCCTGATAATATTCGGCAGTCTGCTTACCCGAGCTCAGAATTTTAGGATCGGATCCGATGACCTCTGCACTGCGGTACTGAGTGATTAGTTCGAACGCAGGATTCACCGTCAGAATACGCTTATCCGCATCGGTGATGATGATCGCTTCGCTGCTGTTTTCAAACATCTTGGCAAACAGTTCCAGCCGCTCGTTGGCCTGTTCTAGCGTACCCAGCAAGGAATTAAATGAACGGGCCATATCGCCGATATCCGGATTTCGCTCATCGACATCCGCCCGCTTGGACAGATCGTTGTTGTGCTGTATTTCCGCCATGGTCAGCTTCAATTTTTTGACAGGATCCGCGATATTCCGCTCAATCAGATTGCGCACAAACAGCCAGATCAGCCATGAAAGAAACAGCTGAATCAATATGTGACCGATCCACAAACTGCGCTTAATGTCAGCCAGATTAGCCATGTCCTGACTCAAATCGATATTGACGCTGGCCAGTCCGTTGACACTGCCCTCGGCCGCATTGTGACAGGATATACAGTTCGTTCCGCGAAAATCCTTTTGCGCGATGAAGGGCACGACTACCCGCAGCATCGGCGGTTTGCCCGGTTCGTCTATACGCCGGAATGCCGATTTTCCGGTGGCCAGTGCTGTTCGATCCATCTCGTCCTGCGCGCGCTCCTCCGGCAGCCCCGGCCCGAACTGAGAAACAACAGAATCGCCCCGTACGATGCGCAACTCTCGCACCCCCTCGGAACGTCGCGTCTTTTCCAGCAGCAACTGGCGATTGAGCGGGTTCGATATCGCGCCGGTCAGCATCAGCAAATTCATGCCGTTAATCAGCCCGTCCGCCGTTTCATCCGCACGCTGCTCGGCATGACTGATAATCTGCTTCTCGAAACGCTCTATTACCCAGTTCATCGAGATAACGAATAAGATGATCAGCGAACCTTGTATCAGGATGTGCAGTTTTTTCTGCACACCCAATTCCCGCCAGCTCAATTTTAAACTCATCTAAAATAACCTCAAAAAAGCCGGCGACGGGAAGCAATCAAAGTTTGATGAAATGCTCTCGATAATGTTTGAGCTCTTCAATCGACTCGTAGATGTCAGCGAGGGCTTCGTGTTTGCCATGCTTTTTGACGCCTTTTGCCATATCGGGCTTCCAGCGGCGGGCCAATTCCTTGAGGGTGCTGACATCCAGATTGCGGTAATGGAAGTAGTCCTCGAATTCGGGCATCCAGCGCGCCATGAAACGCCTGTCCTGACAGATCGAATTGCCGCACATAGGGGACGTGCGGATAGGCACATATTCCTTGAGAAATGCGACCATTTGCGCCGACACCGCCGCTTCATCCAGGGTCGATGCCTTAACCCGTTCGATCAGGCCTGATTTGCCGTGCGTAGATTTATTCCATGCGTCCATGGCGTCCATGATGCTGTCGGGCTGATGCACGACCAGCACCGGCGCTTCGGCAATGGTTTCCAGATTATTGTCTGTCACGACGATCGCGACTTCGATAATGCGATCGGTATCCGGGCTTAAGCCGGTCATTTCCATGTCTATCCAGACAAGGTAGTTTTGATTTTGTGCCATAATTCGTGCGCTTGTATAGAATGGTCGGACGCGTATTGTGTCACAACCGCGATTACCCATACTACCAAAACGTATAACCTTTATGTCAGCCACACAATTCACCTACCTTTTTATCGAAGTCCTCGCCCTGTCTACCCTGCTAAAACTTTGGCTGGCGCACCGTCATCTGGCCCATATCGCCGCTCACCGCACAGCCGTACCGGACGCTTTCAGCGGACAAATTCAGCTCTCCGACCACCAGAAAGCCGCCGACTATACGACTGCCAAGACTCGCTTTTCGACGCTGGGAATTCAGTTCGACGCCCTGCTGCTGCTCGCCTTCACCGCAGGCGGCGGCATCCAGTGGATTTCCGTACAGTGCCAAAGCCTATTCAGCCAGCCGATTGCGCAAGGCATGGCGATCATCGTCGCAGTCCTGCTGCTCTCGTCCTTGCTTGAAATGCCTTTTAATCTGTATCGCACCTTCCGCATTGAAGCGCGCTTCGGCTTCAACAAGATGACGTTCAGACTGTACCTGCTCGACACCGCAAAAGGCCTGCTGATCGGGGCCATTTTAGGGCTGCCGCTGTTGTTCGGCGTCTTGTGGCTGATGGAGCAGATGGGCGCCAACTGGTGGCTGTACGTCTGGAGCGTCTGGGTAGGCTTTAATCTGCTGATCCTGTTCCTCTACCCGACCTTCATCGCTCCGCTGTTCAATAAGTTCAGCCCCTTGCAGGATGAGGCGATGAAAACGCGCATCGAAGCCTTGTTATCCCGCTGCGGCTTTACCAGCAGCGGCCTGTTCGTGATGGACGGCAGCCGTCGCAGCGCGCACGGCAACGCCTACTTCACCGGTTTCGGAAAATCTAAACGCATCGTGTTTTTTGACACGCTGATCGAGCGGCTGAGCGTAGACGAGGTAGAAGCGGTGCTGGCGCACGAACTGGGGCATTTTAAACACCGTCACGTCGTAAAACGCATCGTCTCGACTTTCGCGATGAGTCTGGGGTTTTTATGGCTGCTGAGTCTGCTGATGAACACCACATGGTTTTATCAGGGACTGGGCGTTGATCCTGCCCTAAGTTCGGGACAGGCGCACACCGCGCTGGCCCTGCTGCTGTTTTTTATGGTGATGCCGGTATTCGGCTTTTTCATCAGCCCTGTCATGTCAGCCTATTCGCGCAAACACGAGTTTGAAGCCGACGCCTATGCAGCCAAACAAACCCGTGCCGCCGATCTGGTCAGCGCTTTGGTCAAGCTGTATCAGGACAATGCCGCGACGCTGACCCCGGACCCCTTGTATTCAAAATTCTATGACTCGCACCCGCCTGCTGCAATTCGCATCAGGCACCTGCAATCACTCTGAAAGAGACATCATGAAACGGATCACCGCACTACTATTGCTGCTGGGTACAACAGGCCTGCAGGCCGCACCTTTCCCGGATGGGCAAGCGTCTGCCGGCAAGGCCTTGTTCGACAAGTACCAGTGCAACAGTTGCCATAAAGATATGTTGGGGGGCGATGGAAACGCGATGTTCACCCGCGCCAACCGCAAGGTACATAACCCTGCTCAGTTGATCGCCCAGATCAAACAATGTAGCGGTAATGTGGGCGCTAATCTCAGCGCGCAGGAGGAGCAGCATTTAGGCGCCTATCTCAACCGTTATTACAACCTCAAATAAATGGAGGGCCTCCTTAACGGGCGCATCGTCGCCGCCTTCGGTCGCCAGTATCTGGTGAGATTGGCCGACGGCAGTCTGCTGCCTTGTTTAACGCGCGGCAAGAAGAGCGATGTGGTCTGCGGCGACAAGGTGGACATTAAACGAAGCGGCGACAATCAGGGCGTGATCGAACGTACCGCACCGCGCAGCTCTTTGCTGCACCGCTCGGATGCCTATCGCTCAAAACTGATCGCGGCCAACGTCAGCCAGATCATCATCGTGGTGGCCGCAGAACCGTCCTTCAGCGATGAAGTCGTCACCCGCTGCCTGATCGCGGCATTCGACCAGAATCTATCGGTGCTGATCGTATTGAATAAATGCGACTTACCCGCGCCCGCCGCGGCAGCCCGACAGCAACTGGCACCCTATCGCGCCATCGGCTACCACGTGCTGGAACTCTCCGCCCTGCAGGATGTAACGACGCTGCGCCCTTTGCTGCAAGGCCACACCAGCGTGCTGGTCGGCCAGTCCGGCATGGGGAAATCCACCCTGATCAACGCGCTGCTGCCCGATGCGCAAGCGGCTACCCGCGAAATTTCTACCGTGCTCGATTCGGGGAAACACACCACGACCCACGCCAAGCTCTACAAACTCGATGAAGAGAGCAGCCTGATCGACTGCCCCGGCGTACAGGCTTTCGGTTTGCATCATTTGAGTGTTGGCGAAATCGAACAGGGTTTCATCGAATTCGACAAATACTTAGGCCAGTGCCGCTTCCGCGACTGCCATCATCTGCACGAACCCGGCTGCGCGCTGCTGGAGGCGGTCGCAAAGGGCGACATCAACGCGCGCCGACTGGAATTATTTCAGCAGATCGTCGCCAACAAGGCGTAATGCCGTCAGGTCTATTTGATCAGTCCCAGCTTCTCCCAGCCTGCATGTCCGAGCTTCTTGAGCATCTCGATGTTGGCATCCGGAATACGGTCGGCATCGGGGAAGGCATCCACAGCCCGGTCTACACTGGCTTCACGCAGCAGATGTAAGGTCGGATAAGGCGCGCGGTTGCTGTAATTTTCGATGTCATCAAGTTCGGTGCCCGAAAACTGGTATTGCGGATGCAAACTGGCGACCTGAAACGCGTCGTTAAATTCAGGCTCTGCGGTGGCGATGTCGACCGCGTCGAGAAAATCGTTATAGTCTAAAAAATCGGTCAGCACATACGGGTGTATCAGCAACGTAGTGTCGATCTCATCAGGATCCGCAGCCTGCAGATGACGCAACTCGGCGATCAGTTCCTCGAACAGCGCATCCTCGGTTGTGGCGCTGCTCACCACATAGCGTATCTGTTTCTTGACATGCACGGCCTTGGCAAACGGGCACAGATTCAAACCGATGACGGCCTTTTCCAGCCAGTCCTGTGTTGCCGCGATGATGGTTTCCTCAGACATATATTCTTTCTAATCGTTATAGTATTTATAAATCGGCAAAGCAGCCTTAGCAATGCAGCGGCGCTTCATCCATCAGCGCGATTTGTTCGCGCAATTCCAGGATACGATCCTGCCAGTAGCGTTCCGTGTTGAACCACGGGAATGCAGCCGGAAAAGCCGCATCGTCCCAGCGACGCGCGATCCACGCAGCATAATGAATCAGCCGCAAGGTGCGCAGCGCCTCGATCAGATGCATCTCGCGCGGGTTGAAATCATAAAAGTCCTCATAGCCTGCCAGCAAATCGCCGAATTGCCGCGTCTGCTCTGCGCGGTCGCCCGACAACAGCATCCACAAATCCTGAATGGCAGGCCCCGTGCGGCTGTCGTCAAAATCGACGAAGTGCGGCCCGTCATCGGTCCACAACACGTTGCCGACATGACAGTCGCCGTGCAGCCTGAGCGATTTAACCTCTCCCGCGCGATCAAAACAGCGCTTGACCCCGTCCAGCGCGTGAGCGGCCACTCCGCGATACACCTCGCGCAAGGCAGGCGAAATAAAGTCGTTCGCCATCAGGTACGCAACAGGTTCGATGCCGAAGCTGTCAATATCCAGCGTCGGGCGATGAACATAAGTTTCTAGCGCGCCTACCGCATGAATGCGGCCGAGAAAACGTCCCATCCATTCGAGCGTATCCGGGCGGTCAAGCTCCGGCGCCCGTCCGCCGTGCCTGTTGAAAACTGAAAACCTGAAACCGTTGAATTCATGCAAGGTCGTGCCGTTGATGAGATTGGCCGGCACCACCGGAATTTCACGCGCAGCGAGCGTTGCGACAAATTCCTGCTCTTCCAGTATCGCGTCATCGGTCCAGCGGGCGGGGCGATAAAATTTGACGATCAGCGGCGGCCCGTCCTCCATGCCTGCCTGATAGACGCGATTCTCGTAACTATTGAGCGCCAGCAGGCGACCGTCACCGGCCAGCCCCGCGCTGTCCAGCGCATCGAGCACGAGATCGGGAGTGAGTAAACTGAAAGGGTGTTGAGTATCCATGAGCGGCATTGTACGGCAATCCGCACCCCGCTTCTCAGGTGTATAATTCCGCCCACTGTCCATACTCCAAGGAAAAATACCGTGTCCCTCTCGAAACGCGTCCAGGCCATCAAACCCTCCCCTACTCTTGCCGTTACCGCCCGCGCCGCAAAACTAAAGGCAGAAGGCCGTGACATCATCGCACTGGGAACGGGCGAGCCTGATTTCGACACGCCGCAACACATCAAGGATGCCGCCATCAAGGCGATCAATGCAGGATTTACCAAGTACACCGCCGTGGGCGGCACGCCGTCGCTGAAGACTGCCATCATCGCCAAGTTAAAACGCGACAACAACCTCGATTACACGGCCAAGCAGATTCTGGTTTCCTGCGGCGGCAAACAAAGCTTCTTCAATCTGGCACTCGCCGTGATCGATCCGGGCGACGAGGTGATTATTCCCGCGCCGTACTGGGTGTCGTATCCTGACATCATCATCATCGCCGAAGGCAAACCCGTCATCGTTCACACCGATATCACACAGGGTTTCAAACTGACGCCGGCACAACTCGAAGCCGCCATCACGCCGAAAACCCGCATGCTGGTGATCAACAGCCCAAGCAATCCTTCAGGCGCGGTGTATACGCTGGACGACCTCAAGGCGCTGGGCGAAGTGCTAAGACAACATCCGAACATTTTGATTGCCACCGACGACATGTACGAACACATCGCGCTGACCGATGAAAAATTCGTCAACATTCTCGATGCCTGTCCTGATCTGTATTCGCGCACCATGGTGCTCAACGGCGTCTCCAAAGCCTATGCGATGACCGGCTGGCGCATCGGCTACGCGGCAGGCTCAGAAGCCATCATCACCGCGATGGAAAACGTGCAGTCGCAAAGCACCTCCAACCCGACGTCGATCTCGCAAGTGGCAGCCGAAGCCGCCTTGAACGGCGACCAGAACTGCCTCGCACCGATGATCAAAGCCTTCCGCGAACGCCATGTATTCGTCGTGAACGAATTGAACACGATCCCGGGCGTGAGTTGCCTGATGGCGGGCGGCGCATTTTATGCGTTCCCCGACGCGAGGGTCGCAATCGCCAACCTGTTCAACAAAGGGATCATCACCGCGCAAACCGACATCGCCTTATCGGAATACCTGCTGGTGGAAGCCGGCGTTGCGGTCGTGCCGGGTTCAGCCTTCGGCAGCGAAGGCTATATCCGCCTGTCGTTCGCCACCTCGATGGACAACCTCGTCGAAGCACTCAAACGCATCAAAAAAGCACTCTCGTAAAACAGAACGGTGAGGGGTATACCCCTCACCCGGCAATCCCTATTCCCGTGTGCGCCGCTGAAGATAGTTACAAACAAACGGTGCTTTAAGGCGAGCACTGACCGAGTCCCGAGCGGTAGCGAGGTCGAGTTGCGCAGCCCCGTTTGTTTGTGACTATCTAAGGCACGCCGCAGGCGCGGCAAACCGGGTCGCCTTCTTTCGGTTCCTTTCTTGGCGAGACAAGAAAGGAACCACCGATAGCGGCAACTCGGCCAAATCAGTCAGTGAAGCTAGCACTGTGAAAGTCAGCTAACGAGACAGAGCCAACCTTGGGGAGCGTCCGCTATCCGGCAAGCAATTTGGTGGGATTGATTTTTCCAACAGACACCTTGCAGATATTCACGCACCTTAGCTCCGGTCAGAGCGCAAATCCCAATCTGCTACAATGATGTTTAACGCGCAATTCAACAGCGTATTGTTCCGGTCAGAGCGCAAATCCCAATCTGCTACAATCAAGGCTAAAGCCGAAGCTGATGCACTGATGTTCCGGTCAGAGCGCAAATCCCAATCTGCTACAATTAAGGCCCTGAGCGATTACGTCAAGGAGTGGTTCCGGTCAGAGCGCAAATCCCAATCTGCTACAATTACAGCGCAATGAGATCCCTGATGAATATAGTTCCGGTCAGAGCGCAAATCCCAATCTGCTACAATCAGGTCATTGACTCGCCCAAGCATATCAAGGTTCCGGTCAGAGCGCAAATCCCAATCTGCTACAATAGATTAGAGTGTTCTATGACTGGATCTCGGGTTCCGGTCAGAGCGCAAATCCCAATCTGCTACAATTGACTTTAGCCGCACCAACGGTCGCATCACGTTCCGGTCAGAGCGCAAATCCCAATCTGCTACAATCCTGTTTGCGGTAGTATCGGTAATGACCGAGTTCCGGTCAGAGCGCAAATCCCAATCTGCTACAATGACTGCCACGGGGTCGATGGGTTCAACCAAGTTCCGGTCAGAGCGCAAATCCCAATCTGCTACAATATGCACATGAAAGACGAGCGACCAACACTTGTTCCGGTCAGAGCGCAAATCCCAATCTGCTACAATCAAATCGATTCGCACCGAACTTTCACCCGTGTTCCGGTCAGAGCGCAAATCCCAATCTGCTACAATAGGCGCAGCATCTGCAACTGGCGAGCAAGGGTTCCGGTCAGAGCGCAAATCCCAATCTGCTACAATCGCGCTGCTACGTTCACGACGTGTGCGGCTGTTCCGGTCAGAGCGCAAATCCCAATCTGCTACAATTTGTGCGTTGTTGACAGGAATCAGTCTGAAGTTCCGGTCAGAGCGCAAATCCCAATCTGCTACAATGTTGCAACTGTCCGTGATGGCATGGGACAAGTTCCGGTCAGAGCGCAAATCCCAATCTGCTACAATTTGCGCAGGCTCAACAGCAAGGCCAGCAAAGTTCCGGTCAGAGCGCAAATCCCAATCTGCTACAATACCAGTGCTGCAACCACCTGATTTACTGGGTGGTTGTTGCGTTTTTGGACATCGAAAAATATGTGTTTCATCAAAAAAGATCGTACTGGTCAGGTAATTTATTTCTCGGCTGTTTGGCTTTACCGCGAAAAGTGATGATGCGCTCATACTGCTTGTCGGTGAATTGAAGGATATTGACTTTGCCGCCTTTAGGCAAACTCTTTTCTACTTGTGTGCAATAGGTGTCTACTTGACCTTGGCTGCTGCAAAAACGCATGTAAACGGAAAATTGAGACATCTCAAATCCCATGTCGAGCAAGGCATTGCGAAAATCCGTGGCGGCTTTGCGCTCAACTTTTTCAACGACGGGTAAGTCGAACATCACCACAATCCACATAAGGCGATACCCGGAAAGCATGTCACGTTAGTCGTCTTGAAATGATGCAGCAAGGCTGAGCGGCAAGCCCGGCAAAGGCAGGTCGAGTTTATCTTTTTCTCCCATAAATATTTGCGCTAATGAGGTGGCTAATTTTTGCGCGCAAACCATCACTGGAGTCGCACCTGCACTGGTTTGCATATCGTCGTATAGGGTTCTCACCAATGCGCGTTTGCTTTCCGGCGTAATCAGCCCTTCGCCTTGCTTATGTAGCTGCCAGACTTTCAGATCAATCATGGGGCGAAAGGGTTCCATCAAGTCATCCACTAAGCGCATGGCATTCCCTGCATTGCGATGGTGTAACCCGATGGTTGGATGCAGACCTGCCGCAACAACTGCACGTGCGGTGGCGGCACGTAGAGCTGTATAGCCATAGTTGAGCATTGCATTGAGCCCGTCACCTTGTTGGTCGCGCCGAAAGTCATCACCAAACAAAAGTCCCCAGTAACGCCGCGCTCCTTGCGCTTCAAAATTATCCGGGTCGCCTGAACGCACTTTGCGGACTAAAGCTGACAGAGGAATAAATGGTGCGCCAGTGGCTTCGAGTGCGGCGGCTTGTTGCTGGAGTTTTGATTTAACAATGTCTGCCCATAGCCGTTTTATTAGCGGTTGACTGGCGGCGATTTGCGCATCGAAACGCTTTGCTTGTTGATAGTTGCCATCTATCGGTAACACCATACCCACTGCGTTGTGATTAGCAGCGCACAGCACAAAGGGGGCGCAACGTTCGGCCAGTGCCACTAATAGGTTGTTGGTATAGCTCAGGCCATGTGCATTGGCGATGACAGCCGCGACATCATCTAACGGTACTTGCCCCAGCTCTTTGCGCTCACCTTCGGTATCTTGCACCACCATAAAGCCGCGAGAGAGGAACAAGTGCCGCCTGTCATCTGCCACTTCGACGATGCGGCCTATCATGGCTCTTACTCCTTGAAACCTGGGTCGCGGAGTTCGCCAGTCGGCGAAATACTTATACGGCGCGCTTGTAATTTTTGCAAAACGCTTGCCGTTTTTACGATATAGCTGAATGAGTCATTCTTATCCCGATCTCTCGCATCTACATTGGCTTCGCTCGTACTCGCAAAGGCTATGCGGGTGTCTGACCTGACCCAACAAACTCTTGCGGTGATTGGCTTTTCATTTGTCACCATGCGAATGGTTTCATCCTTCATCAACCGCATCACCAATGGCTTCCCGCTAACACTCAAAGTCGGATGCCGTAGCCGTGCTACTCCGTGTTCTCGGACTAGCTGATAAGCATCAAACGTGGAGATAACTTCGCCTTCCCATTTGCCTTTTTCATTACGAATAATTTCGATGCAGTAGTTGCTGTCACCTTTGTAGCCTTTGTATGGCCTTGGCTCACCGTTGTCTAGTAAGCCGTGTCGATCATTGGCTTTTGCGTTAGTGAATGCGATGACCTTGAGGCTTTCCTCAATGCGCTCACGTTTCCCCTCTACCATTTTGTGGATGCTGACTTTGCCATCACCGAGCAAGCCGTAAGCGGTGTCGTTGTGCATTGCGCCTTCGTGGCTATGATCAGGCTTGTGGCTCACCCAAATAGCATCAATGGCGCGTTCCACATGCTCCCGATAACTTTCCCACGGTAACGGCATGTTTTCCACAAGGCGGTTGAGTTGCTGTTCGCGCGCGCTGGCGCTGGCTTTGGCGAAGCGCTGTAGCAAGCCTTGGTCTGTCACGGCAATCACACAGGCATCCACCGCGTGGTGGCGGTGGTCGTTGCGGTTCTTTTCTCCGTTCAGGCCAAGCACATCATTCAGGCCGAATTTGCCGCGCAGCATGGCAGTCATGCGACCGGGGATGACGCGGGTGTTGGGACAAATCAGGCTCATGTATTCACGCGCCACCTTGCTCATGTGGCGGGTGTCGTTCAGCGCACGCGGTAAAAATCCAGCATCGTCTTTGAGCCAGCGTTGGTAGCCGTCTTCGGCAAAACGGTAGCGTTTTCCTTTGGGCATATGTTCCGCTCTGGCAAGGATGGTCGCGTAGTCAAAGCCAGCCGTGCTTTGCGCACCAAATGCTTCCCAAGGAGTGCGGTTGCCTTTGACGCGGTTGGCCTGACGGAGCGCTACCGTTTTGTTGTTGAGGCTGTCGTCCAGTGTTTGTGAGAAGGGCAGGATGTGTTCGATTTCTACTTCGTCGCTTAGCAACATGGCTGCGCTGATTTGTACTCCGGAATAAGGGCAGCGGCGATCAGCGGGATCAAAGCTGAGTTCTTCCCATAGAATCATTTTTTCAATGTCATCGCGCCTGACCCGCTCTTCACTTGTCTGCAAAACACCTGCAATGGCTGTGCGAATTCGCTTGTTGCGTTTTTGATTTTCGGCTTGACGCTTGCCCTCTTCATCGCGCAAGTCTTTGCTTTGCTTTAAATCGCGTGCCACTTCAACAATTACTTCGCTGGGATGTCCGTAACGCTTGATGAGAGTATTCACCACAAGGCGAACTTGGTTCAACCCGATATGCACGGTGGGGTTGGCAATTTTTCCGTAACGTTTTTCAGCGGAGTCTTCGGGCTTGCCGCTACCAAAGCCAACATGTCGTTGTAGATATTCGCCATAGTAAGGAAGTTCGTGAAATATATGTTTGGTTTTGATTTCTCCAGTTTCGGTAACGACTAGTTCGATTGGAAAAGTAAGGCCCGGCACTTCTTGGTTATTGCTTGTGTCGCTATGGTGAAAACCAGCAGCTTTTGCAGCATCAGAATACGGTACAACATCACGGCGCAGTTCCGGCAGAATGCGCGCCAGTGCCAAAGCACATAGACTGCCGTAGCCTTCTGGTAATCCAACATTGGCGATGGTCTCGGCTCGCTTCTCATCAATGCCTGTTTCATTTTGCAGCCAGCGCAAGAGCTTGGCTTCATTTTCTTCTTTGAACAATTGCATGACGATGGCATCTTGCTTCGCTTCATCGAATTTAAACCACACCGAACCGAAATGTTCATCTTTACCCAAGATGGCGCTGGTGGTATTACCTTTGAGTTCCTCGCGTTTTGGGTCTTCAAAGTTAAACTTGACCACCCCGCCCAGTCCAAGCAATTTTTTGATTTGCGTAAAAGTGCGCTTGTTGTTCTCTTCCAATGCGGCAATGAGATCGTCGCGCTGATTCAATGTCAGCGATTCTTCTTTTAATCCATCGCGCAAGATGCGCAGATTATTGACTTCCTGGTACATGCGAAAACGTTGTGTGCTGGGCAAGGCCAATGGCGCGCGTTCTTCATCAGGCATAAATGTGCAGCGACCCGGTTTGACAGGTTTGAGTGCGCGTTGATGCAGCAGTACATCTTTCAGGTCGGCTCGTGCAGCCTCGGTGAATAGGGTTGGGTTTAGTTCAGCCTGTTTTTTCCATAACTCATCGAACTCATGTTCGATCATGGCGCGGTCGATATACAAGTCGTAATACTTGTTGATCTTTGATTTTCCATCTTCCTTGATGGTTTTGTCCTGATGGTAGCGGGCGCGAACGGTAAGTCCTGCCACATCGCGTTTGTTCAGCCATTCACCCACTGTCCGGCAATTTTCCGTCTTTAGCGTTTCGCGCAACTTGTTGATGGCAGTTTTTAGTGCGCCGCTGTCATTGTCTTTTTTATCCGTTTTGCGATTACTCTTGAAGCCGCGCCGCTGGTTGATGTGGAACAGCGCGCGGGCAAATTCGGCAGGGGTAAGGGCTTCATTCAGTCCTTTTGCACGTAAAGCAAAAGGGTTCATGATTTCCAGCGCTTTACGCTGATCTTCTTTGGCGGGGAAGAATCCATATTCGATGAGTGTCTGTATCATGCGCGCTTTGCGTTTAAGCAGGCGATCACGTCGTCGGCGCATGGCGCGCGCTTCGCGTCGCGTCACTGCTAGCGAACTGCCATCTTTGGGATTTCGGCCATTCGAGAATATGCGCACACCCGCCTTAATTACCGCACAAGGCTCGTTGCCTGCATTGAGCCGAATCATCGCCCAACCGAGCGAAGTTGACCCCAAGTCGAGTGCCAATCGATAGTGCATTTTGCGTAACATGTTTTCTCCCCAGCGTGAGTGGGTGATTCTAGTACGATTTCCTTGACCACATGACATTTTCAAACTAGGATGCGCCGTACCAGTAGATTGGGATTTGCGCTCTGAACGCTAACAAGCTGAACGCTAACAAGCTGAAAGATGCACCAAATGAAAGAGCCGCTATATGCGGCTCTTTGCTTTAGATATGGGGCGTACACAACTCCTCGCGGACACTTAGTGCTTCCCTATACAGCCAATAATGTGATCGTCTGCTACTGAGGGCCATACGCAAATTGCACACTACTGTCGGTTGCGAGCGACCGCATTGCTGCTACCTATTCTATACCTCGACAGTCAACAGATGGCACATAGCCGCCACTGAGCATCATCTACTTAAATCACACGGTTGAGATGCTGCGATCAAAACGACGCAGCAAAAATTTCGTTCAATATACCGGATAACCCCGGACGGAAGTATTAGCCATTAAGGCTAGGCAATAAAATTGGATAGGACGGAGGGCTGGAAGCGGTGCAAGCTGGCGCGGCCAAGTTGAATACGGCACTTGTGGGGGTGGTCAGGCAACCGGATGGCCTGCTGATTGAGCGCCTAGGCATTTGATGGCAACCGCCGGATGGCATGGGTCACACGTTAGCGGCATCGTGCGTTATTGAGAAAGTTGCTATTTCGCTGCGAGCCTTATGTTACAAGGCTCAAATCATTTACTGATACAGGTGTCTGCCAAACGCCTTCCATACCTCGCCGCCGTGTACATCGCGCCGCTCGAACGTGGCATTCTCCATCGTCTGTATCATCACGGACGCCAGCGAAAAAAGCTCGGCCTTCGTGATCCGGCTCTGGTCATTCGATGCGTAGGCGGCCTCGACCTGTGCGGGGCCGAACGTTTTGCATTCCGCCGCCAGCTGCCGCATAGCGACTTCATCGTGCCAGTCCAGCCCCAGCGCAATCATCTTTCTCATCAAGGCGGTTTCGATATTGGCAACCTCGCCCCAGTGGTTCTCAATCTGACTCATTTGGTTATGCTTTCAGTGAAAAAGATATCGGCGGATATGTTACGGATGCTCGACGAACCGCGCGGTAATTTTGCGGGCAATCGGCGCAAACAGATAAATGACCGGTACCGCGACAGGGTAGGCGATTAGGAAAGCATGCAACCAGTGGCGGAAGAAATCCTCCGTCATGCCAACATTCGCGAGCGTAATCACAGCGGTCATCAGAAACACCATCATCGCGCCCATGACGAGCGAGAAGAACAGGTGGAAGGAATTTTTAGGCAATTTTTTCATAGCGGATATTTTAACGGATGTTGACGGTAGCGGTAAGCCGCACCGGGCTTTGTCGCGGGGAAAATCGCGAAAATGTCAGACGATCATGGCGCACCCGTAAAAAAACGGCCCGTCTTGCGGGCCGTTTTCAAGTGACAATCCGTTTTCCTGACGCCCGTACACTCAAATCAGGCAGATCATCTGAAAAACTCCATTTTTCAGAATTTGCGCTCTTAAACCTGACTTAAAGCGGACGCTTGATGCTCACAGCGCCACGGACTTGACCTACGCTGTAGCCGGTTGCCTTGTCGTGCGGATAATCTTCATTCAAGCGCGCCTTTACGCTATCGGGAAGCTGTTCTGTCGCACCGTGACAGGCAACGCACCCTGCTTGCAGCGGGATCGCCTTGATAAAGCGGAAAGACTTGCCAGCCGGTTCCTGCACCACTTCGGACAATTCCAGCGTTTCAGGCTTTTCGCCTTTAGCTGCGCGCGCCTCGAACTCCTGCAAGGCCTTTTGCTCCCAGGCATCCGCAGTTCCCAACATAGGATTGCGCACTTTAAGGCTGACGCGCGTCAGTTTCCAGCCGGTCTTGCGTGAAATTTCTCCGGTCATTTGCGGCGCGATGTCGCGGCAGACTTTAACGGCCGCATCAGGGCCGCCTTCGCTGACCGCTTTTTGATTCGCGGCGCCCAGCTGTTTCAAAAACGGCATGGCGACGGCACGGCTCTCGTCCTGATATTGAGTCAGATCTTCGGCATAGACGCTGCCTACGGTGAGACTAAGCAATGCCAACAGGGAAATTTTTTTATTCATGACGATCCTTTGATTTAAAAAGCCCGGCAATTAACCGGGCTAAAGTCTGGGAGGACTGATGGATTATTTTTTGATGCCGCAGGTGTTCACGCCCAACAGCGTGTAAGCAGGACAAAAACCGACAATTCCGGTCAGCAGCGGCACAACACCGATCCACCCCCATACGCCCACCATGCCTGTCGCAGCCAGCGCAATCAGAACCAGACCTGCAATTACCCGAAGAATACGATCCATGCCGCCTGAGTTACATTTCATTTTGAGCTCCTTGTGGTTGATGGGTCGCATATTAGGGGCAGCTCACACAACTGTCTGTGACAAACCTCACATAAGTCATTTTTTTGGTTGCATGTAATTTCGAGTAGATAACATAAATCCTATTTTAAAAATCGCCGGTGGCAGACCGGCAACTGGTTACTTTGGCTGCGTCCTTATTTATTTTTAATGATGCGCCCAAACTGCGTTTTCATTTGCAGGCAAATACCAAAGACAACGAAGTTGCAGTGAGGCATCGCCGAAACTAAAAGGCGACCCCGGTTTACCGCGTTTTCCTATTTGTAACCAAACAGGAAAACGTACCCTTGATAGTCGGCAAACAACGGGGCTGCGGAACTCGCACGTTCCGAGCAGCTGCAAACGTGCTCAAACAGTCCTCGCCTAAAATCACCGCTGTTTGCTGGCTATCTTCGGCGGTGCACAGGGGCTATCGGTGTTAAGAAACACACTCATTTCATCGTATTATTCCCGCTGTAGTTTTCGAACTAGCCGCTGCATTCCATATAGGGCCTATTTTTTTGACCATCCATTCCGGCGTATCGGGAGCACAAATGAAAACGCCCCGCACTGCGGGGCGTTTTCAATGCTTAACGGTTATCTGCTTAGTGCAAATGACCGCCAGCTTCGTCATGCACATGACCGTGTTCCAGTTCTTCTTCGGTCGCGGCGCGCACGCCGGTAACCGTGCAGTCAAAGGTGACCGTTTTGCCAGCCAATGGATGATTGCCATCCACGGTCACTTCGTCGTCGCCCACTTCCACAACGGTGTACAAAATGAAGTCTTCATCGTCAGATTCTTCAGGTGCGCCTTCGAACTGCATGCCAACGGCGACATCTTCAGGGAAAGAGCTGCGCGCTTCGACTTCGACCAGTTCGTGCTCGTATTCGCCGAAGGCATCATCCGGTTGCAGGGTAACGCTGACTTTATCGCCTACGCTCTTGCCATGCAGCGCTTCCTCTACCAGTGGAAAAATACCGTCGTAACCGCCATGCAGATAGCTGATCGGATCTTCAACCGTTTCAAGCACTTCGCCTGCCACTTCGGCATTGCGCAATTCGTAACGCAACGATACCACTGTATTTTTTGCAATCTTCATTAAATTTCCTTTTTAAAATTTCGCCAGTGCAAGCATAGACGGCGTATGTGAAAGTAATATGTATTTATTCAATCCTGAATCTCGCGACATTTTAAACACTTTGTCTGTTGTCACCTAATAAATTTTTAGCTTCTATGAGATTTACAGCGGGTCCACACAATGAGCTTTTATTTTTGCCGGTAACAGCCCGGCAGCTGGTTACTTTGGCTGCGTCCTTATTTATTTTTAATGATGCGCCCAAACTGCGTTTTCTTTTGCTGGAAAATACCAAAGACAACGAAGTTGCAGTGAGGCGTCGCCGAAACTAAAAGGCGACCCCGGTTTACCGTGCCGTCTTGCCTGCACCCAGCCAGACGGCATACCCTTGATAGCCAGTAAATAGCGGGGCTGCGGAACTCGCACGATCCGCTAGCGGCCACGTACTCAAACAGTCCTCGCCCAACTGCACCGCATTTACTGACTATCTGCGGCGGTGCGCAGGGGTAAAGGGTGCAGCTAAATGAGCTTCATTTCATCGTTGATCTTACTTGTCTTTTAAAATCATCTACGGTGTATCACATAGATCTAATTTTTAACTACAACAACGCGGGGCCTGACGAGGCTATAATCTCGCGCATGAAAAATATATCCACATTGCTAGGCGGCCTGTCCATAGACGAATTTCTGCGCGACTACTGGCAGAAGAAACCGCTGCTGATACGCGGCGCCCTTCCTGAATTCACCGGACTGCTCAGCCCCAAACAGGCGATCAAACTTGCCTGCACAGAAGAAGCGCAAGCGCGCCTGATCACCCAGTACAACGGCGAGTTTGAACTGGCGCAATCGCCCTTTACGGCAAAAGACTTCAAAGACTTCGGCAAATCGCACTGGACGGTGCTGCTGCAAGGCTTAAACCATCACCTGCCGGAAGCGGCTGAACTGCTCAAACGCTTCGATTTTATTCCGCACGCGCGTCTGGACGACCTGATGGTCAGCTACGCACCCAAAGACGGTGGCGTAGGCCCGCATTTTGACCCCTACGATGTTTTCCTGCTGCAAGGACTGGGGCATCGCCGCTGGCAGATTTCCACGCAGGCCGACCGCACGCTGATCGAAGGCGCGCCGCTGCGCATTTTGCAGGACTTCAAGGTCGAGCAGGAATGGGTACTGGGCCCCGGCGACATGCTGTATCTGCCGCCGCAATGCGCGCACAACGGCGTCGCCGAAGACGACTGCATGACCTATTCGATCGGTTTTCGCACCCCGGCCTATCAGGAGCTTGCAGAACAGTTTCTGGTTTACCTGCAAGACCGGATCGTGGTGGAAGGCAACTACGCCGATCCCGATTTGAAAACACAGGCACATCCGTCCGAAATCAGTTCCGATATGCTGACGCAGGTAGAACAGGCGATCAAGCAGGTACGCTGGGATAAAGGCGATATCGCCAATTTCCTCGGCTGTTATCTCAGCGAACCCAAGCCGCATATCTATTTCGATACGCCGGAGACGGAGCTGAGTCTGAAAAAATTCGCCAAAGCACTCGCCAGCACCGGCATTGCACTGAATCTCAAGAGCCAGATGCTATGCCACACCGATACCGTGTTTATGAACGGCGAATCCACTCAGGTGGACGCCGCCGACTACGCCTTGCTGCGCGAACTGGCTGACAATCGCAGCCTGCCCGCACAACCCAAGTGCCCGGAACATGTGATCGAAACGCTGTATGAATGGTATCTGGACGGCTATCTTTCCCCCGTTTAAAGGAAACCGACATGACGGATGACGCGCTGACACACACCCATCTGGACGGCATTACCGATTACAGCGCGGCACTCGATGCCTTATGCCAGCGGGCCCGGCATACCCTCTATTTGTTTGAAAAGAATTTCGACGGACTGGGGTTCAACTCGGAGGCACGTTACGACTGCTTGCGCCATTTTCTGCTGGCAAACCCTAACAACCGCCTGCATGTGCTGACGCACGATACGCACTACCTGTCCACTTTGTGTCCGCGCATGACGATGTTGTTGCAGCAGTTTGACGACAGGATGTTCATCCGCCAGACATCCAAAATCCTGCAACACATTACCGCGCCCTTCAGCGTAGCGGACAACCTGCACTATGTACGCCGGTTTCATTTCGATGATCCGCGCGGACTCTTTGCGCAAAACGACCCCGATAATGCACGCGCATTGACCGCATCCTTCACTGAAATGTGGTCAAGCTCCCATTCCGCCATATCCACAACGCAATTAGGCTTATAAAAATACTGCAATTTACTGGATTTTTTTAATTTTACTGGTAGAATGCCGCGACTTTGATTTTAGCTGAATCAGCGAAGTCGAACAAAATTTTCAATCATTTTTAACTTAACCTTAAGGAAACTTAACATGAAATTATCCGCTCTCGTTGCTGCTCTGTTGGCTCTTGCTTTGTCTGCTTGTGGTGAAAAGGCAGCTGAAGCTCCAGCTGCTGCTCCTGCTGTTGTTGAAGCACCAGCTGCTGTTTCTGCTGTTGAAGCAGCTCCAGCTGCTCCTGTTGCTGAAGCAGCATCTGCTGTTGAAGCCGCTCCAGCTGCTAAGTAATAGACTGCTTGCAAGAAAAAACCGGCGCAAGCCGGTTTTTTTTCGCTTAAAACAACGAGCGCATCGCGCGACTATCATTCAGCAACTTTACGGCCTCATCGTTTAGTTGCGCGGGAAGCCCCGTGCGAGCTTGCGGTCTCCCTATCAAAAAGCGCTATCTCCTGCGCTATATTATTTCCCGCCAGCCGAATCCTTCATGCTGCGTTGCAACCCCAATCCATTCCGCCTCACAATTCAAGACCCCGCACAAGGCACTGACTGCTAACGCCTGCGTATTATTGTGTGCGCTCAGATGCGCGGCAATCAGATGCTGCAAACGGCTCGTATCGAGTCTGGCCAATAGCGCCGCCGCCTCGGCATTGCCCAGATGACCGAAACGCCCCGCCACACGCTGCTTTAAGCTATAGGGATAGCTGCCGTTCATCAGCATATCGCTGTCGTGATTGCATTCGAGCACCAGCGCATCGCACCCGCTCAGCATCTGCTCGATATAGGGCGTGCTGCACCCCGCATCGGTCAACACCCCCAACCGCTTACCGCCGCCTGACAACAGATACTGCACAGGCTCTGCGGCATCGTGCGGCACAGGGTAGGGCTGAATTTCCATATCGCCAATCATAAAACACTGATGCACATCGATTTCGTGTAGCTCCTCGACCTTTTCAAATGCCTTGGGCTGCGCCCGGTGCGTGCCTCGCGTCAGCCAGACGGGAATACGGTATTGGCGTGCCAGCCGCGCCACACCGCCGATGTGATCTCCGTGCTCATGCGTCACGACGATGCCGTTCAGCTGGAAAGGCGTCACATCAAGACGAGCAAGACGCGCGACCGCCTCTTTCAGACTAAAACCACAATCAAGCAATACATGCGTCTGCCCGCTGCTCACCAGCAACGCGTTACCTTCGCTACCGCTCCCTAAAGAGGCAAATTTCATCCGATTTCCTCAAAAAAAAAGCTCACCGGCAAAGGCGAGCTTTTTTACTTACCCTGCAATCAGTTTATTGATTGATATTCTTGAAAATTGCATCGAGACGCGACTGACTCGCCTCCGAGCTTACGCCGTTCTGATCGGTGACCGCGACTTCGCATGAAGCGCCCGCATCCTTGACGGTGACGCGATAACGCAGACTCGTGTCCTCTTCATCCTTCCAGAACTGCAGCTTATCCATCCAGCCCTTTTCGACCTTGACGGTGCGCAGGAAATAAACGCCCTTCTCGCGGTCTTTGTCTTCGACGACGTAACCGGCACGTTCAATCGCAAGTCCCACCCGGCGCCAGCTCTTGTCAAACGCGTCGCTAATGACGATGACGCTACTGCCATCGAATACCTGCAGCAGCGTGGCAGCGCCCGTAGAGACGGCAGCGCCTTCGGTCGCTGCAACGGCTTGCGCAGGCGTACCGCCAAAACGCACCATCAGACGCTGCAACAATTCCGCTTCCATTTCAGGATCGTTCGGGCGGGTTTGCCACTTCGAGGAGTTTTTGTCCGCATCCAGCACTTCAACTTTGCCGCGATGCGTGATGTAAATCTCAGTCGCTTCTCCTGAGCGTTCCAGACGGATGCGATACTGATCACGTTCGCCTGAAGAGTACAGGCCATCAAAAACCTTGCCGATGATATTGCGCAGACCATCCTGAGGAATCTTGGCGCGATTTTCCGCCCATTCTGTTTCGATGATACCGGCTGCCTGATCCTCAGTCTGAATGCTCAGCCCCGTCTCACGCAAAAAGGCTTTGACGACCGGCCAGACATTTTCAGGCTGATCGGATACTTTCAACCAGCGCTGAGCGCCGTTGCGCTGCAGACTGACGCCCTTTACAACCGGCAGCACCGTGCTGCGCGCGACTGGCGCCGCTTCGCTGTTATACGCCGAGTAAGTCGCAACAGACTCTCCACCTGCGACCTTGTAACGGTCATCCACTTCAGGAGTGGTCAGATCCGGCGGCACTTCGAGGGTCGGCACTTGTACGGCAGCCGCGCCATAATCGATGCGCTTGTTACCCAAGCCCATCGCACCGCATCCGGCCAGAGAGACCAGCGCAACACTACAAATTCCAATATGCAAAGCTTTCATATTTATTCCCGAAGATTAATTTGTAAGTACGCCAGCGTCCCGCATGGCTTGTTCAACAACGTGATGCATCCCTGCCGACAAGGGCGTCAGCGGCAGGCGCAGGGTGTTTTTCATGCGGCCCATGCGTGCGACCGCCCATTTTACCGGGATAGGATTGGCCTCGACGAACAGGTTACGGTGCAATCCCAGTAAGCGGAAATTGATTTCCCGCGCCCGCACCACATCGCCGTCCAGTGCGGCCATGCACATCTCGTGCATCAGTTTGGGCGCGACATTGGCAGTAACGGAAATCGTGCCGTGCGCGCCCAGCAACATCAGCGCCAGCGTGCTGGCGTCATCGCCGCTGTAGATGGCAAAATCCTTCGGGGCGCGCGCCAGCAAATCACTGCCGCGCTCGATATTTCCTGTCGCATCCTTGATCCCGACGATATTCGGCATCTGTGCCAGACGCAGCACCGTGTCGTTGTTCATGTCCGCCACTGTACGTCCCGGCACGTTGTACAGGATATGCGGCATGTCCACCGCTTCTGCAATCGCCTTGAAGTGCAGGTACAGACCTTCCTGAGTCGGCTTGTTGTAATAAGGCACCACGGTCAGTGATGCATCCGCCCCGGCACGCTGTGAAAACTGGGCAAGCTCTATGGCTTCGCGTGTCGAATTGGCACCTGTACCGGCAATGACGGGAATACGCTTCGCAGCATGTTTCACCGCCTCTGAAATCAGCAGCTCGTGCTCTTCCAGATCGACGGTCGGCGACTCTCCCGTCGTCCCCACCACCACGATGGCATCCGTACCCTGCTCGATGTGAAAATCGATCAATCCGCGAAACGCCGGCAAATCCAGACTACCGTCTTCGTGCATAGGCGTGACGATTGCAACAATACTTCCCTTGATCATTCTGACTCTCGTTTTCGTGACAAGCAAAGGTGGCATTCTAACCTAACGGGCACGGCAAATATACCGCCGCTACTATGATTTCCATCCGATTGGCACCACACGCAAACACGCCTTGCGCGACAAACACAGGACGGCTGTGGAATAATGCACCATTGTTGAATTTCTAAGCGCTTCATGCCTGCCACCACACTTGCCACGCTGCATACAGGCGACATCGCCACCATCACCGCTATTCACGCAGAAGAAGCGTTGCATCAGCGGCTGCTGGCACTCGGCTTTCGTTCCGGCCGCACGATAGAATTAATCCGCAAGGCCAGCTTCGGCGGGCCGCTGCAGGTGCGCATCGGCACGACAGACATCGTGCTGCGCCGTCTGGAAGCCGCCAAAATCAGGATCTGCAAATCATGAAACGCATCGCGTTACTAGGCATGCCCAATACCGGCAAGTCCACCCTGTTCAACCGCATGACGGGCGGCGCAGCACGCGTGGGTAACTGGCCCGGCATCACGGTCGAATTGCTATGCGGCAAAATCCTGCTAGGCGCGGATATGGTCGAAATTATCGATCTACCCGGCATCTACGATTTGCACGGATTTTCTGACGATGAGCAGGTCGTGCGGCATTTCTTGCATGACAATGTGCCGGATCTGGCGCTGGTGATACTGAATGCGACGCAGATCGAACGCCAGATGAGCCTGCTGCTGCAGCTCAAACAGCTCAACATGAATATCGTCGTGCTGCTCAACATGTCGGATGAAGCTAAGCAATACGGCATCAGCATCGACAGCCGCAAGATGTCAGAGATGCTGCAAATGCCGGTTTTCCAGCTGAGCGGAAAATACGGCACGGGCTACCAGGAGGCCCTGCAGGCTGTGACCCGCGCACTGCGTTACCCGACACCCGGCATGGCTGAAAATGTGCGCACCCAGCTCGAACAGGACGAACACATCGAAGCCGAGATGGCGCGCGTATTAAAGGGCGCGGTTCAAATACCCGCCCGCTTGCCTGCAAATCTCACCGAAAAACTGGATCGCGTAATGCTCCATCCGGTGCTTGGGCTGCCGATTTTCTTCGGCATCATGTATCTATTGTTTCAGGGCATCTTCTTTTTCGGCCAGCCGCTGCAAATCGGCATCGGACTGCTGCTTAACTGGCTGCGTGAGACGTCCTTAGCGCCTGCCCTTGCCAGCCTGCCTCCAGCCCTGCAAGGCTTGCTGCTGGACGGAATTTACAACGGCATCGCAACGGTTGCGGCCTTCGTCCCGGTCATCGTATTGTTCTTCCTGCTGATGGCAATCGTCGAGGACAGCGGCTATTTGTCGCGCGCCGCCTTTTTGATGGATGCGCTGATGGCCAAAATGGGGCTGGACGGGAGAGGTTTCGTAATGCTGCTGATGGGCTTCGGCTGCAACGTACCCGCGCTGATGGGAACCCGCGTGATGCGCTCCCGCGCCATGCGCCTGTTAACCATGCTGATCATCCCGTTCTCGCTGTGCTCTGCGCGCTTACAGGTGTTCGTATTCATCACCGCCGCCCTGTTCAGCGCACATGCCGCGCCGCTCGTGCTGTTCAGCCTGTATCTGTTCAGCTTCGCCGCTGCGATACTCACCGCGCTGCTGTTCAAACGACAATTCGCCAACAGCGAACCCTTTGTGCTGGAATTACCCCCCTACCGGTTCCCAACCTTGCGGCAGATGGTCTTGCGCGGCTATCTGGAAGTCACCCACTTCCTGCGTCGCGCCAGCACCTTTATCATCGCAGGCGTGGTACTGGTCTGGCTGCTCACTCACATCCCCTTCGCGGCACAGCCTGCCAGTCCGGAAACGCTGTCGGGCATGATAGGCAGCCTGCTGCACCCTTTTTTCGCGCCGATCGGCATCAACGAACAGCTCACCATCGCACTGCTATTTGGTTTTGTCGCCAAGGAAATCGTCATCGGTTCGCTGGCGGTGATCTACGGGCTGACAGGAAGTGCGCTCAGCGGCGCACTCGCCCAGCAACTGGACTGGGTGCAAGCCTATAGTTTCATGCTGTTCACGCTGATCTACACGCCCTGCCTGTCGACGATTGCGACACTCAAAAGTGAATCGAAGAGCCGTCGCTTCACCCTGCTCGCACTCATCTGGTCGCTAGCCCTTGCGTGGCTGGTCAGCTTTATTTTTTATCAGGGCGCACGCGCGCTGGGCTACTAAATAGCGGCATTATTTGGCCGTTGGCACCGGTGCAGAAGCAATTTGACTGACGTTGCCGTCCAGTATCTGAAAGAAAACCTCATTGCTCTTGATCATACCCAACTCGCTGCGCGCACGCTCTTCGATCGCCTCGGTGCCCTGTTTCAGATCGCGCACCTCCGCGTCCAGCAAGCCATTACGCGTCTGGATCTTTTGATTAATCTGCTGTTCTGCCGCAACCTGACGGTGCAAATCCTGCACCTTCAGCCAGCCGCCGCGGCCCAGCCAAAGCGGATATTGCAATAGCAGCAGCAACACAATCAATATCAGTGTGATTATTTTCATATATGCAGGATGAGTCTTTCGACTTACTCAAACCAGTCAATACCACACGAAAAAAACGCCCCGGCCTGAACCTGGGGCGCATATTTATCCTGAACCCTGACTTCCTAGTTCAGCTGATAAAAAGCATCGAGGCCGGGATAGGAGGCAACTTCACCCAAATCCTCTTCGATGCGCAGCAGTTGATTGTATTTCGCCATACGATCCGAACGGGAAGCGGAACCCGTCTTGATCTGCAGCGCATTGGTTGCAACTGCAATGTCGGCAATCGTGCTGTCCTCAGTCTCGCCTGAACGATGCGAAATCACGGCGGTGTAACCTGCGCGCTTCGCCATTTCAATCGCGGCAAACGTCTCGGTCAGCGTACCGATCTGGTTGACCTTGATCAGGATGGAGTTAGCAATGCCGCGACGAATCCCTTCGCGCAAAATCTTGGTGTTGGTAACAAACACATCGTCACCGACGATCTGGATCGTTTTGCCCAGACGATCAGTCATCAGCTTCCAGCCGTCCCAATCATTTTCAGCCATGCCGTCTTCAATGCTGATGATAGGGTACTTGTCAACCCAGCTCGCATACAGATCAACCATTTGCGCTGATGTCAGCACCAGACCATCCGCCTTCAGATGATACATACCGTCTTTGTAAAATTCGGAAGAAGCCGGATCCATACCGATCGCGATATCCGCACCCGGCACATAGCCTGCCGCTTCAATTGCTTCGACGATCACTTTCAGTGCGCCTTCATTCGAACCCAGAGAAGGTGCAAACCCGCCTTCATCGCCAACGGTCGTTGGCAGACCGCGCTTGTGCAATACCGCCTTTAAGGCGTGGAATACTTCAGTGCCGTAACGCAACGCTTCGTGAAAACTCGGAGCACCAACCGGAATGATCATGAATTCCTGCATATCTGCGCCGCCAACCGCGTGTGCGCCACCGTTGATGACATTCATCATCGGCACGGGCAACTGCATCTTGGCAGAACCGCCCAGATAACGGTACAGCGGCAGACCGGATTCTTCAGCTGCCGCACGCGCAACCGCCATTGATACCGCGAGAATTGCATTCGCACCCAGACGTGACTTGTTTTCAGTGCCATCGAGTTCGATCATAGTCTGATCGATATAAGCCTGTTCCATCGCTTCGAGTCCGATGATCGCTTCGGCGATTTCGGTGTTGACATACTCCACCGCCTTCAACACGCCACGCCCCAAATAACGGCCCTTGTCGCCATCGCGCAACTCCATCGCTTCGCGCTCACCGGTGGAGGCGCCGGACGGCACCGCAGCACGGCCCATGACACCGGATTCAAGTAAAACATCCGCTTCGACAGTCGGGTTGCCGCGCGAATCTAAAATTTCACGGGCGATCACATCAACAATTGCACTCATTTTTTATCCTCAACAATTCAAAACATTAATAACTTCAAATAAACAAGCGCGCTGATACGCGCAACACATTCTTATACGTTCTTCAAATCCACGGTCTCTTCAATCAAACCCTGCTGCTTGACGGTCTGATCGAGCACCATCAGCGTCTTCAGAAGCGCCTTCAGATGCCCCAGCGGAAATGCATTAGGGCCGTCTGACAACGCCTTGGAGGGCGTCGGATGGGTCTCCATAAACAGACCCGAGATTCCAGCCGCCACGGCCGCCCGCGCCAGTACCGGCACGAATTCGCGCTGACCGCCCGACACGGTTCCCTGACCGCCGGGCAACTGCACCGAATGGGTCGCATCGAATACCACCGGGCAATGCGTGTTGCGCATCACAGCCAGCGAGCGCATATCGGACACCAGATTGTTATAGCCGAATGACGCACCGCGCTCGCACACCATGATGTTGTCCGCACCGCTCACATCGCGGGCTTTCTCAACCACATTCTGCATGTCCCACGGAGACAGGAACTGCCCCTTCTTGATATTCACAGGTTTTCCGCACCCTGCGACCGCATGAATGAAATCCGTCTGGCGACACAAAAATGCAGGCGTCTGCAACACGTCCACCACGGAGGCCACCGCGCCGATTTCTTCGATGCTGTGCACATCGGTCAGCACGTTGACGCCCAGTTGCGACTTCACATCAGAGAGTATCTTCAAACCCGCATCCAGACCAAAACCGCGAAACGATTTACCCGAACTGCGATTGGCCTTGTCGTACGAAGACTTGTAAATGAACGGCAAGTTCAATTCGCGGCAAATTTCCTGCAACGCACCGGCCGTATCGATCGCCATTTGTGCCGACTCGATCACACAAGGCCCCGCGATCAGGAACAACGGCTGATCAAGCCCCGCTTCAAAATTGCATAACTTCATGCCGATGCCCCTTGCGTCGCCTGACGCTGCAAGGCGGCGGTGACAAAGGCGCTGAACAGCGGATGGCCTGTGCGCGGCGTCGAAGTAAACTCGGGATGGAACTGAACGCCGACAAACCAGGGGTGCATAGATTGCGGCAACTCCATGATTTCGGGTAAATTTTCTGTCGGCGTACGCGCCGAGATAATCAAACCGGTCTTTTCGAGTTCAGGCACGTAATGATTGTTCACTTCGTAGCGGTGACGATGGCGCTCATTGACTTCATCGCCATAGATGCGCTGCGCCAGTGTGCCCGCACCGACCGGACAGCGCTGCGAACCCAGACGCATTGTGCCGCCCAGATCGGAGTCGTTGCTGCGTGTCTCGACGCGGCCTTCGCGGTCGCGCCATTCGGTGATCAACGCCACGACCGGATGCTCCGTTTCAGGATTGAGCTCGGTGCTGTTCGCATCTGTCATGCCTGAAACATGGCGCGCATATTCGATCACGGCCAGTTGCATACCTAAACAGATGCCGAGGTAGGGCACCTTGTTTTCACGCGCATAACGAATCGCGGCAATCTTGCCTTCCGTACCGCGCGCGCCGAATCCGCCGGGCACCAGAATTGCATCGAAATGCGCCAGAGCCGCAGTCCCCGTTGTCTCCAGCACTTCAGAATCGATGTATTCGATATTGACGCGCGTTTCGGTATGGATTCCCGCATGGCGCAACGCCTCGATCAGCGACTTGTAGGACTCAGTCAGTTCGACGTATTTGCCGACCATACCGATGGTAATTTCATGCTGCGGATTTTCCAGCGAATGGACGAGACGGCTCCACACCGTCAAATCGGCCGGCGGCAAATCCAGCTTCAGCTCTTCGCAGACGATGCGATCTAAACCCTGGTCATTGAGCATTTGCGGGATCATGTAGATGCTCTTGGCATCCCACATCGAAATAACCGCCTCTTCGCGCACGTTGGCGAACAAGGATATTTTGGCGCGTTCATCGTCCGGAATAGGACGGTCGGCACGGCACAGGAGCGCGGTCGGGAAAATACCGATCTCGCGTAACTTCTGCACGCTGTGCTGAGTGGGCTTGGTTTTCAATTCGCCTGCTGTCGCGATATATGGCACCAGTGTCAGATGCACATAGGCCACTTTGTTGCGCCCCATGCGCAGCCCCATCTGGCGTGCAGCTTCTAAGAACGGCAGCGATTCAATGTCGCCCACCGTGCCGCCAATTTCAACGATCGCCACATCGACGATACCGTCAGGATAAGCTGCCGCGCCGCGTTCGACGAAGGCCTGAATTTCATTAGTGATATGCGGGATGACCTGCACCGTCTTGCCCAGATACTCGCCGCGGCGCTCCTTGCGGATCACACTCTCGTAGATCTGGCCTGTGGTGAAGTTGTTCGCTTTGCGCATCTTGGCGGAAATAAACCGCTCGTAATGCCCCAGATCCAGATCGGTTTCCGCGCCGTCTTCGGTGACGAACACCTCGCCGTGCTGGAACGGACTCATCGTCCCCGGATCGACGTTGATGTAGGGGTCGAGCTTGAGCATCGTGACTTTTAAGCCACGGGATTCGAGAATTGCCGCAAGGGAAGCTGCGGCGATACCCTTCCCTAAGGAAGAGACAACGCCACCGGTGATAAATATATACTTGGTCATGCGGGTGCCCGGAAAAATGCTTTTGGTAAGGGGCGATGATACCGTAAAACCCCCGTCCTTCAAAATCCAATCAGAGCAAAATCGCCGGAAAACTTTAATTTTTTCACTTCTTATGACGAACTCGCGCGTAACGATTGACAGACAACACTAAAAAAAACTACATTGCTCCATTATTTCAGTCACGCACTCAGGAGACCTCATGTCCGACATTCAGTCTGTAATGCACGAAAACCGTGTCTTTACCCCCTCAGCAGATTTCGTCAAGCAGGCCAATGTTTCCGGCATGGAGGCTTATCAGGCGTTATGCGCCGAAGCGTCAACGGATTACACGGGCTTTTGGGGACGTCTGGCGCGTGAAACGCTGCAATGGAAAAAACCGTTCACCAAGACGCTAGACGATAGCAACGCCCCCTTCTACACATGGTTTGAAGACGGCGAGCTGAATGTATCTTACAACTGCCTGGACAGACATCTGGCTGACAGCGCCGACAAGACCGCTATCATCTTCGAAGCAGATGACGGCGTTGTAACAAAAATCAATTACCGCGACCTGCACGCACGCGTGTGCCAGTTCGCAAACGGCTTAAAATCGCGCGGCATCAAAAAGGGTGATCGCGTCGTCATTTATATGCCGATGAGCATCGAAGCTGTGGTCGCAATGCAAGGCTGCGCCCGCATTGGTGCCATCCACTCCGTCGTATTCGGCGGTTTTTCGTCCAAGAGTCTGCACGAACGCATCACCGACGCCAAAGCCTCCGCCGTCATTACCGCCGATGCACAGATGCGCGGCGGCCGCACCATGCCACTCAAACCGGCGGTTGATGAAGCGCTGACACTGGGCGGATGCGAATCGGTACACACCGTCATCGTCTACCAGCGCGCAGCCTGCGATACCGCGTGGAACGAATCCAACAACATCTGGTGGCACGATCTGATCGCGGGGCAAGGCAGCACTTGCGAGCCTGAATGGGTCGGCGCTGAACACCCCTTGTTCATCCTCTACACCTCAGGCTCGACCGGTTCACCGAAGGGCGTGCAGCATTCGAGTGGCGGTTATTTGCTGGGCGCGATGATCTCGATGCAATGGGTGTTCGACTACAAGGCTAACGATATTTTCTGGTGTACCGCCGACGTGGGCTGGATTACCGGCCACAGCTATGTCGCCTACGGCCCGCTGGCGATGGGGGGCACGCAGGTCATTTTCGAAGGCGTGCCGACATACCCTGATGCAGGACGCTTCTGGAAAATGATACAGGACCACAAGGTCACGACCTTCTACACTGCACCGACTGCGATCCGTTCGCTGATCAAGCTGGGTGGCGAACTGCCGAAACAATATGATTTGTCCAGCCTGCGCCTGTTAGGCTCGGTGGGTGAACCGATCAATCCGGAAGCCTGGATGTGGTATTACAACACCGTGGGCGGTGCACGCTGCCCTATCGTCGATACCTGGTGGCAAACCGAAACCGGCTGCCACATGATCGCCCCGCTGCCGGGTGCAATGCCGATTAAACCTGGCACCTGCACCCTGCCGCTGCCGGGCATTATGGCGACCATCGTCAACGAAGCAGGCGACGAGGTATTCGATCAGCACGGGGGATTCCTCGTCATCAAAAAACCGTTCCCGTCGCAGATTCGCACCATCTGGGGAGATCCTGAACGTTACAAGAAGGGCTATTTCCCGGAAGAAATGCACGGCGCGTATCTAGCCGGCGACTCTGCACACCGCGATGAGGACGGCTATTTCTGGATCATGGGGCGCATCGATGACGTGCTGAATGTCTCAGGCCACCGTCTGGGTACGATGGAGATCGAATCGGCACTGGCATCTAACCCCCTGGTTGCGGAAGCCGCCATCGTCGGCCGTCCGCATGAAATCAAGGGTGAGGCGGTCGTCGCCTTCGTCGTTTTAAAAGGCGCACGCCCAGAAACACCGGAAAAAGCGCGCGAAATCGCCGAGGCACTGCGCAACTGGGTCGCCAAGGAAATCGGCCCGATCGCCAAGCCTGACGAAATCCGCTTCGGTGAAAATTTGCCTAAGACGCGTTCGGGCAAGATCATGCGCCGCCTTCTGCGCGCCATCGCTAAGGGCGAAGAAATCACGCAAGACGTATCAACGTTGGAAAACCCGGCAATTCTCGATCAACTTAAGAACGCCGTCAGATAGGTTTCGGCGCAGCCTCGAATCAGCCATATCGATTCGAGGCGAAGTCAAAACCCAGCCATTCTCGATCAACTGAAGAATGCCGTAAGGTAAGTAATCACTGCTTGTTAATTAACGCCCGCAATTGTGGGCGTTTTTTATTTACATACCCCTGTTTTTAGATTGACCGTACACCTCCAACTCGGCTACTCTTGCGGGCTTTTTCTCTATCCGGTACTTACCCCCCTTGTTCAAACTGTTTTTTTCGCTGCTGCTAACCGCCTGCACGCTGAGTGCACAAGCTCAGACTATCCAGCCCCGGATAATCGTCCCTTGCGCGCGCAATATCGATCTGATACTGAGCGATGCGCCTGAGTACGGCGATCTGTGGCAGCGGCTGCGCGAGGGCTTTGCGATGCGACAAATCAGCGATTCGCTCGTTACGCATCACGAACAATGGTATGCAAAACGCCCGGCCTATATCGCCCGAATGATGACCCGGGCCAACCGTTATCTGTATTACATTACCTCCGAAGTCGAGCGTCGCGGCATGCCCGCTGAAATCGCCTTGCTGCCGATGATAGAAAGCGCCTTTAATCCGGGCGCCTACTCGACCAGCAATGCCTCCGGCATCTGGCAATTCATCCCGTCCACCGGAAAAAATTTCGGCATGCGGCAAAACTGGTGGTATGACGGCCGGCGCGACATCATAGGCGCGACCAACGGTGCGCTCGATTATCTGGAAAAACTGCACACCATGTTCGGCGACTGGGAACTGGCGCTCGCGGCCTATAACTGGGGGGAAGGCTCGGTGCATCGCGCGCAGATGCGCAACCGAAAACTCGGCCTGCCGGTCGATTATGCCAGCTTGAAACTGCCGGATGAAACCCGCAACTACCTGCCGAAACTGATCGCGATCAAAAATATCGTCGCCAACCCGTCAAAGTTTGGCCTGACCCTGTCCGACATCCCCAATAAACCGTATTTTATGTCGGTCGCCACCTCGAAACACATGGACGTTAAACTGGCAGCGCAACTGGCGGACATTAGCCGCGAAGAGTTTATTGCGCTCAATCCCGCACACAACCGCCCGGTCCTCTTGCAAAACAGCAACGATTATATTTTGCTGCCGGCAGACAGCGTCCTGACTTATAAAAACAATCTGGAAAATTATGACAAACCGCTGGTGAGCTGGCAGGCCTATCGCGCCAAAAAGGGTGAGCGGCTCGACCATCTGGCGCCGCGTTTTGGCCTGACGCTGGAGCGCCTCAAATCCGTCAACGGTTTATCTGCCCGCGATAATTTAAGCGATGGAGAGGCGCTGCTGGTGCCGCTTAACGGGGAGGTTGCAGAAAACGAAGGGGAGTTTGAAGCTTTCAACATGCACTTGCATCCCACCGCAAAAATCAACCGCAATGGCGCCTCGATCAAATACACCGCGCACAGCGACGAACCGCTGGACAAGCTGGCCTCCCGTTACCATGTCAGCGTTGCAAGCTTGAAGAACTGGCACAGCAAACCAAAGGGGCGCGCTAAACCAACATCGCGCGCGCGCACAAAACCGGCGCATAACAGACATCGCTAATTTTATCGATGCGTGATTTTTTTGGCGAATTCGTTAACGAAACGATAGGCTCGCCACGCTCGCAAGCCGCCTTTGATCAAACCGGAAATGCCGCGCTGCCGCACGATGGCCAGACTTAACACGCCCGCTACCAGTACGGCATGCCCGCGCACAAAACTCACCATCCGCCACGCACCATCGGCCACTCGAAACGCCGGCCGAAAATTGACCGCGATGCCCGCCAACTGTTCGCGCTGCGCGCTGATGTTGTCACGCAGTAACTGACGGCGTGCCAGCATCGCCTGTCTGCGTTTAGTCATGTGTGCCATCCAGCTGTTCGCGATCGACCGCGAGTTCTGCCAGCGTGACAGAAAACAAGGTGCTTTTTCTGCGCGAAATGCACAACAGCTTATTCGCCAGCAGCACACCCGTGATAACAAACAGCGTACCGAGTCCGCCCAGCACCGCCAGACGATAGGTATCCCAAAACAGCACGACGACAAAAGTCGTCAGCAGCAGGATACCCATCGCGAAACAAAACAGCGCGGTGAAAAAATAAAGGAGCATCTGCTCCAGCTGCAGACGCTCCTCATATAATTCATTTGCAAGCAACGCAAGCCTGGTGGACGCAACCGACGTCAGCGTGGACAACAACCGCCTGACTGACCCCAGCAGACCTGAGTTAACTGCTGACATTACCGGCCGCGCGAGATCAGCATGCCCACCACAAGCCCCACACCGGCAGCGATACCCACCGCACGCCATGGATTTTCATGCACATATTCATCCGTAGCACGCGCCGCCTCGCGGGTTTTTTCCAGCATCGCTTCTTCCGCATCCGCCAGACGCACCTTCGCCGCGCTCAAACTATCCTGAATGCGCTCACGTGCCGCGCTGACTTTTTCTCCCGCCTGACCTGCTGTCGCGCGGAGCAACTCTTCGGCATCAGACACCACCAGTTGCAAGTCCTGCATCAATTTTTCCTTGCTGATGTCGTTTGTGCCCGATAAATTTTGACTCATGATGCTCTCCTGAACGGTTTAATTGATGAATAAAATCCCTGCCACCTTTTTAATCTAATGCCGTCATCCCGTCAACCGATATTGACTGAAAATGGCAATGCACCACATGGCTTTCTGACACATTCACAGCGTTCGGGTAGTGTTCCCGGCAAATATCCTGAACACAAGGGCAGCGCGGTGCAAAATGACAACCTGCGGGCGGATTCGCAGGCGACGGCAAATCCCCTGCCAGACGGATATATTCGCGCGCACCTTCGTCGATACGAGGCACGGCCGACAGCAAGGCTTGCGTATAAGGGTGAGCCGGATGATTCATGACGTCGTCCGTGCTGCCGCGCTCGACGATGCGCCCAAGATACATCACACACACCTCATGCGCCAAATACGCCACCACGGCCAGATTATGCGTGATAAACAAATAGGACAGATTCAATTCCTGTTGCAGCGACTTAAGCAAATTCAAGATTTGTGCCTGAACCGACACGTCCAGCGCGCTGGTCGGCTCATCGCAAATCAGCAAACCGGGCGATACGGCAAGCGCACGGGCAATTGCGATGCGCTGGCGCTGACCGCCGGAAAACTCGTGCGGATAGCGCCATTTGGCGGCCCGTTCCAGCCCAACCTTATCGAGCAATCCGTCAATGTGCGCCTGACGCGCCGCACTGTTAGCGCCGACTTTTAGTGCACTCATCCCCTCCTCGAGGATTTCGGCCACGCGCATCTTGGGATTGAGCGAAGCATAGGGGTCCTGAAACACCATCTGCATCGACGCGCGCGCCCCTAGCGCTCGCCCGTCAAACACGACACGGCCTCCCGTGGGCGGAATCAGTTGCAGCAGCGCCTTGCCCAGCGTCGTCTTGCCGCACCCCGACTCGCCCACGATGGCAAGCGTTTTCCCTTTGGCTATCGCAAGTGAGACACCATCTACGGCTTTGACCTGCCCCACGACTCGCTGCAAAATCCCCTTGCGGATCGGAAAGTGTACTTGCAAATCTTGAACCTTCAGGATGCAGGATTCAGGATTCAGGATCGGGTTGGGTTTGGCGACATCCTGTAACTTCGGTGTTTTTTCCTCAATCCTGAATCCCCCATCCTCAATCCTGTCGTACAGATGACATCGCACGCCCTCCCCCTCAGACAGCGTGATCCACGCAGGCGTCTGTTCGCGGCACAAAGACCATGCCCTATCGCAGCGCGGCGCAAAGCGACAACCCTGAACAATCGAGCCCAAGGGCGGCACACTGCCGGGAATCGCCGCCAGCGGCTGATCGCGCAATCCTGCCTGCGGCAGAGCGGCAAACAGTTTTTGTGTGTAAGGGTGCAACGGGCGGGAAAATAATTCCTGACGCGAGGCCTGCTCGACAATCTGACCTGCATACATGACGCCGACGCGATGCGCCGTTTCGGCCACCACGCCCAAATCATGCGTGATCAGCAGCATCGCCATACCGGTAGATGCTTGCGTGTCGCGCAGCAGTTGCAGCACCTGCGCCTGTATCGTGACATCGAGCGCCGTGGTCGGCTCATCAGCGACCAGCAAGCGCGGCTTGCCTGCCAGCGCCATCGCGATCATCACACGCTGCTTCATGCCGCCTGACAACTGAAACGGATATTCATTCACGCGCCACGCAGCATCGGGAATCCCGACACCGGCAAGCAATTCGACACAGCGCTGCAGCGCCAGAGCGCCCGACAACCCCTGATGTAAGGCCAGCACCTCGATAATCTGCGCGCCCACCGTCATCACAGGATTCAGGCTCAGACCCGGCTCCTGAAAAATCATCGCCATCGATCCGCCGCGGATACCGCGCATCAAACGCTCGGGCAAATCAAACAAAGACACACCGCCCAGCACGACGTCCCCCGACAGGTTGGCAACCCCGTCAGGCAGCAGCCGCATCAGGGAGAGCGCCGTCATCGACTTGCCGCAGCCGGATTCCCCTAGCAGCGCAAAGGTCTCGCCCGCCGCTATCTCGAAGGAAATCCCGTCCACGATGGCAAGCCCGCTGGCGAGCCCCGTAACCAGATCTTTGACTTTAAGCAGACTCATGAGCGGTTTAACCTCGGATCGAAGGCATCGCGCACGGCGTCCGCGAACAGGTTGGCAGAGAGCACCAGCGTCAGCATAAAGCCGAAGGCCGCAGCCAGCGCCCACCACACCATCGGTTCTCGCGCCATCTCAAGCCTCGCGCCGTTGATCATGGTACCGAAACTGATCATCGAGGGATCGACCCCCACACCGACATAGGACAACACCGCTTCGGCGAGCACCAGCCCTGAAAAATCCATCACCAGCGCAATCAAAATGATGTGCATCACGTTTGGGATAATGTGGCGCGACAAGATGCGCATCGATGACACGCCAAAAGATTGCGCCGCCTGTATATATTCCATCTCGCGCAGTTTCAAGGTCTCACCGCGCAGCAAACGGCAAAGACCGGTCCAGCTCGTCATACCCAGTATCAGGCACAAAAACACCAGCCGCAAATCAGCGCGCGAGGCGGCGGTATCGAACCAGTTAGGATGCGTGTCTATCGTCACCTGCATCATCAACACCGCAGCGGCAATCAACAACACACTGGGAATCGAGCTCAGCACGGTATAGACATACTGGATCACATCATCCACCCAGCCGCGAAAATAGCCGGCGGCCACCCCTAAAAACAGCGCCAGCGGCAAAGTGACCAGCGTCGTCACCGTCCCGATGATCAGCCCCGTACGTATACTTTTGAGCGACAGATACAACACATCCTGCCCCACTTTATCGGTGCCGAGCACATGATAGACAGCCGCCAGATTCAAAGTCATACCGATCAGTGCGGCTAAAATCACCACAGTTACACCGATCGCGCGCCGAGCTTTAAATCCCAGCAGCAGGCCCGCTAACACGCCCGCTATCGCGCCGGTCAGCGCACGTCTGGCGACATCATAGCCTGACGCCTCAGGCAAATGTGCACCGCCATATTTAAGCCTGGGATAAGTGCGCACCACCCGCCCCTGTTCATCGGTGGTACTTTCCTTCGCATACAGCGCAACGGCCAGCGGCGCCGAATACGTTTTCTCGGTGTGCAGGCGCAACGGTTCTGCCAGCTTGTCGAACACGCTCAGCACTTCGGGCGAATACGCCCCGTTCAAGGCGACCCGGTAGTGCAGGGTGTCGAGCAAGCCCACCAGCACGAACAGGGATAACACCAGCAAGGAACACATCGCCACGGCACTTCGACCAACCCGCCGCCAGGGCAGCAAAAGATGTTCATGGCGACGGATATGCCAGAACGCGACACAGCAGGCGCCCAGCAGCAAAAAGACCAGCGCATCGCTCCACAGGATGACCGGCATCATGACAAGCGCACCCGGGGATCCACCATCGTGTAGGAGATATCGGTGAGTATCAGTCCTGCTATGTACAGCAGGGAACCTAAAAACACCATCGCGCGCACTACTGAAAAATCCTGCGCGTTGATCGCATCGATCGTATAGCTGCCAAGACCCGGAATACCGAAGAACGATTCGGTGAGCAAGCTGCCCATGAACAACAGGGGAATGACCACCACTACACCGGTGAGAATCGGGATCATCGCGTTTTTGAGCACATGGGTAAACAACACCCGCAGTTCTGACAAGCCTTTAGCGCGCGCGGTGCGCACGTAATCTCGGCCAATTTCCTCTAAAAAGATCGTGCGATACCAGCGGCTGGAAGACCCTATGCCGCCGATCACACCGATGATCACAGGCAGCACGACGAACTTAAACCCACCATCGCCGTAGCCTGAGATCGGCACCAGATGCCAAAGTTTGCTCACCAGAAACTGGCCGCCGATGATGTAAAACAATCCGGATATCGACATCAGCACGACGCACAGTGCAACCCCGGCGATATCGAGGGTGGTGGCGCGAAACAAGGTCATCAGCAAGGCGAAACTGACATAACAGGCAAGGCCGATCAGGAAAGTCGGCAGGGCGATCGCCAGACTCGGCCCCATCCGCGTGGCGATTTCATGCGAGATACTGCGCCCGTCATCGGAATAGCCAAAATCCAGCACGAACATACTGGCTGATTTGTGCCAGAAAATCGTATCGGTCAATTGCCCGGCACCGGCAGCCCGGCTGTTGACCAGCAAGGGCTTATCGTAACCCTTTTGCAACTTCCATTTTTCGATCGCCTCGGGCGTCACGCGCTTGATCCCGAGTTGCATGCGCGCCATGTCGTCCGGCGTATTCACGACAAAAAACAGCGCGAAGGTGAGCAGATTCACCCCGATCAGAATCGGGATGGCGTAAATAAGGCGGCGAATGAGATAGGCTATCATGAGTGCGCTATTGTACGGATAAACAAGCCCCGGCCAAACAGTCGGCCCTCATTATCGAAGTGTGAATAGAAAAATGGCATTTAACCCTGCTATCTGCTGCACGCTTCTTTTTTCTGTAGTACACGCCACAACCAGAATCCCGACAGCAGCACCAGCACCAGCGCGCTCCATAACGGCCAGCGTGACGGCTGATTCCAGCGGGCGCGCAACGCGTCTCTCGACTTGGCATCCAGACGCCAGTATTTGAGCTTGTTGTTCGCCATGACGCTGGGTTTGACGTTATGCAGCCAACCGTGTTGCAGCACGTAGTTCTTCGGATGATAGCCCCACAGCCAGGGCGAATCGCGACGCAATATTTCCAGCATCTGATCGATGATCGCCTGCCGCGCCGGACTGTTTTCCATGTTTTTCATCTTCAGGAACAAACGGTCGTAGTCAGGATTGCTGTAATTGGCCGCATTCTCGCCCGAGTAGCTCACCTTACCCTGCGGGCCGTGCAGCAAAAACAGGAAATTCTCAGGATCGGGATAGTCGGCATTCCAGCCGAAATAGAACATCTGCGTGTCGCCACGGCGCACCTTATCCTGAAAGCGGTTGTAATCGGTGCTGCGCACCACCAGTTGCACATTGAGTTTTTCGAACTGCTTGCGCATCCAGTCCAGACGTGACTTGTTGCCGACACCGGTCGCTGTGGTATCCAGATTGATCACCAGCGGCTGATGCGTATTGATATCCACCCCGTCCGGATAGCCCGCTTCAGCCAACAGCCTCCTGGCTTCAGCAATCGGCTTTCTCACCGCCTGTCCACCCGCCCAGTCGTACACGAGCTTATTGATGCCCGCCTCCCCTTCAAGGTAGCCGAAGATACCCGGCGGAATCGGCGACTGCGCCGAAATACCCCGCCCGTTGGCAAAAATCGAAACAAATTCCTCAAAATCCACCGCAATCGCAATCGCCTGCCTTAACTTACGAGCTCGCTCTGAGCTGCCGCCCACCACAGGATCGAGCCAGTTAAAACCGGTATACATCGTCGAGATGGCAACCGAGGTGGAGAGCGTAATACCCTGCTCGCGCATTTCATCAGAAACGCTGGTTTCTCCGCCAACACTCACCTGCACCGCCTGATCAAAACTATCCGAGCTGATGCCGGAGGCATCGAAATACCCCTGTAAAAACTTGTTCCAGTAGGGAATAGTCTCCTTTTCCAGCGTAAAAACCACGCGATCGATCAGCGGTAAAGCCTTGCCCGCATCCGCCAGCAATCCGGCCTTATCATCCTCCGCTTCGCCCTCTGCCGGATAGCGTTCGCTGTCAAAATAGGGATTTTTAGTAAGCACCATGCGCCGGTTCGGATTATTTTCAGACAGAAAATAAGGCCCGCTCCCCACCGGCCACCAGTCCAGCGACAGATTGCGCTCGCGCATCCCCGGCTGCGCATAAAAACGCTCGGCCTCAGGCGGCATAGGCGCAAAAAAAGGCATGGCCAGCCAATAGGCGAACTGCGGGTATTTGCCGTGTATCGTAATGCGGTAGGTGGTGTCATCGACGACTTCGGCGCCGGGCAGAGGATAAACTGACAGATCGAGAAAGGCATCGGGATGCATCTGCACCGCCTGCTGCAAGGTATCCGCATACGCCTTCAATCCGACGATGTACTCGCTCATCACGCCGAAAATCGGCAGATGCAACTGCGGGTTAGCCAGCCTTTTGATCTGATTCACATAATCAGCGGCATTCACCACGCGCGTTCCGCTGTGAGGAAAGTCGCCCGGCACGTGTACATCGCGCAGATCAGCAGGTGTCAGATGTTCGTATTCAAGGCGGCCATCATGCGTGCGTGCAAAGGCCGGATGCGGCTGATAACGCATGCCGGGCTTGATGTGAATTTCATAAACGCTGTAAGCGATACGGTCCGCTGGCGCATCATCCGGCAGCGACCGATGCTGCGCATCCTGATAGGTCACGGTTGGCATTAAACTTGCCGCCTGCGGCACAAGTTGGTACGGGCGCTTCAGATAGTGATATTGCAGCGGCGGCGCGTAAATATTGCTGATGAACTCATATTCATTCTCGCTATAGGCCTGTGCAGGATCGAGATGTTTAGGGCGCTCGGTGAATGCGGTATAAAGAATAGACTGCCCCGCCTCCGATGCAGGATAGGGATTATTCCACTCATCACATGCGCTAAGCAGTAGAAGCAATAAGATTCCGGCAAGAGATTTCATGGCGCGAGAGTGTAGCCGAACGCGGCAGTCATTGCCATCTAACAAAAATAACAGTAGAGTACGATCCTCACAACCCCGAGGAGTCCTGTCATGGCCATCTCAAGTGTAAGCATCAATCCGCCCTCCAGCGGTCAAATCAGCAGCCCGATCAATCAGATCTTCAGCAATCAGGCACCGCCTGTTACCGACAGAGCTAAATCCAGCGCTGATACACCGCCCTCGACTATCGTGACCTTGTCCGCACAGGCGCAAAAATTAAGCCAGACTCAGACCAACGAAAATAGCCTGACTTACAGCTTGCAGAAGTCATCAACCGACAAAGACAACGACAGCGATAACAGCTCAACCGGCAACGTAAAAGCAGTTCCTAAAGAAGCGAATGAAGCGACAGGCATTCAGTTCATCGCTGGCGAATTCAAAGGCGGTCGGATCAGCACCTACGCCTGATGACCGATGCGGGCCATCATTTGCCGCACAAGGTATTTGTATAATCCGGTAGCTTATGAGCGCGAGTTTCGACATCTCTGAAGATACGCACGAGCTGAATGCCGAACGCGAGGCGCATGCCGGTACGCGGGCGCGTTTAAAACTGCTGGAACGTACGTTACTGCATTTCGTGCCGCGCGACATCATCGCCTTTCTTGGCAAAACCAGCCTGATCGATGTGGAACTGGGCGACCAGATCGAAAAAAACATGTCCGTCGTATTCACCGACATACGCGATTTCACGTCGCTGTCGGAGAGTATGACCCCGCAGCAAACCTTCAGCATGATCAATTCCTACCTGTCCGTGATGAATCCGGTGGTCAGCGCGCACCGCGGCATCATCGACAAATATATGGGTGATGCGATCATGGCGCTGTTTCCGACCACCGCCGACGATGCACTGGCATCGGGCCTGTCGATGCTGGCGCGCCTTGACGAATACAATGCGGGACGAGAGCGCGCGGCGTATGCACCGATCCGCATCGGCATCGGCATCAATACAGGCGTGCTGATGCTCGGCGTCATCGGCGGCGGCAACCGTATGGAGGGAACGGTTTTAGGTCATACAGTCAACCTCGCGTCCCGCCTGCAAACACTGACTAAAACTTATGGTGCACCACTGCTGATCAGCGAACACACCTTATACAGCCTGTCCGAACCTGAAAAATTTCTGGTGCGTCATCTGGGGCGCGTGAAAGTCACCTACAACACCAATGCAGAATCGATCTACGAGGTCTTCAATCACGACGCGCCGATGATCAGAGACGCTAAATCCAGAAGCCTGCAGAAGTTCGAAGAGGCCCTCGCCCTGTATCACACACGCTCAATCGCGCGCGCGCAACCGATGCTGGAAGAAATCGTACGTGACAATCCCGACGACATCCCGGCCCGAGTGTATCTGCAGCGCTGCACCGATTATCTTTCAACGGGCCTGCACACGGGTTCGGAGGACTATACCGAAGACGAGGCAAGCCACCAACCCGATGCCGGGCATAACGAAATCAACAACCACCATCAGGACTTAATGAGCCTCATCGGCGCACTACGGGACGCGGTCATCAATCGCCATGATGCGGTAGATGAATTGATCGCCAAGCTGAAAATTAAAATCGAAGCGCATTTCGATTTCGAAGAGCAATTGATGCACACAAATCACTATCCTTTCGCCGCCGACCATATTGCCCAGCACCGCTCGTACAAGCACTTTTTTAACAAACTCAGCAATGAAATTCAAACCGCAGGCTGCGATCCCTGGTATACAGGCTACCGCATCAAGCTGTTTTTGTCGGACTGGCTGTTGAACCACGCTGACCGCGACGACCGTCATCTGGGCCGGTTCCTTAATGAACGTGCTGCACTCACCCCCCTGCCAGACATACAACAGGATTAAAACGCGCGAAATACGCCGCCTGATACGATACACCCACCACACAAACACCAAGCAATCTGACGGACCCACTATGACTATCGGCCACACAGACTCGCAGACCGGCACAACGCTCTGCAACCTCAGCCAGTTTGCCACGCTACGCGTATCAGGCAGCGATGCACATTCCTTTTTGCAAAATTTGCTGAGCAATGACATCCGCGAAGTCAGCGCAACGCAGGCCCAGTATTCCAGCTTCAACACAGCCAAAGGCCGTATGCTGGCCAGTTTTCTGATCTGGCGCGATGCCGATGATTATCTGCTGCAACTGCCGGAGGCGCTGTCTGATGCGCTGCGAAAAAAACTCGGCATGTACGTGCTGCGCGCCAAAGTCAAAATCACCGATGCACGCAATGAAGTCATCTCGCTAGGCCTCTCGGGTTTACATCCCGCGCTGCCTGCAACATGCCTTGAACTGCCGGTGATGGGCGTCATTGAGTCGGCGGAATTGGCGTGCAGCATCATCAAAATCGGGGACGCGCGCTTCATGCTCAATTGCGCACCCGAACAACAGCCTCAGCTTGTGGCCGCACTCAACAGCCGAATAATCGGAAGCGACACATGGGACTGGCTCAACATCCGCGCGGGAACGCCTGTCATTCTGCCCCGGACACAGGAACAGTTCGTGCCGCAAATGGTGAATTTCGACCTGATCGGCGGCATCAATTTCAAGAAAGGCTGCTATCCCGGACAGGAAATCGTCGCACGCATGCATTATCTGGGCAAACCCAAACGCCGCATGTATCTAGCGCATAGTTTAAGCGAGGCGAATCCGGGCGATGAATTATACAGCGAGGAAATGATAGATCAGGCCTGCGGCATGATTGTAAATGCGGCTCCCGCACCAACAGGCGGCTTTGATGTGCTGGCCGTGGTGCAAATCACCAGCCGCGCGGCACATCCGGTTCACGTGCATTCATTGCAAGGACCTGTACTCGCCTTTGAAAGCCTACCCTACCCGCTGCCATGAACCTGCCGGCTGCGCTATTCACCGGCGATAGCCTGTTGCTGGCCAATTATGCCTTTGCCTTTTTGCTGTACCGGGCTGCGAGATGCGCGCCCTGGCAAACCCTGTTCAACAATCAGGGCATGTTCAATGCCTTGATCGGGCTTATTTTTTGCACTGCCGCTTTCTGGCAAATGAGCGCGGGCATCCGCCCGGGTTTTAATTTCCACCTGATCGGCGCAACCCTGTTCCTGCTAATGTTCGGATGGCCAATTGCGCTGATTGCGCTCACCCTGATCATGGCAGGCAGCTGGCTGTATTCCGGACAGGAGCTTGCAACACTGGGCATCAACGGGCTGCTGATGCTGGCCGTACCCATGCTGTTTGGCGAAATGCTGCTGCGCTTTTGCCGGCGCTACCTGCCGAAAAATTTATTCCTGTTCGTGCTGGTAAACGGGTTTGCCTGCGCGGCATTGGCGAGCATGCTGATGATGGCGGCCACCACACTGGTATTGCTCGCGCTCACCCACTACACCTGGCCGGAAATCCAGTACCACTACCTGATCCCCGCCCCCATCCTCATCTTCGCGGAAGCGTTTGCCACCGGTGCCGTGATCACCGCCTTTACCGTTTCGCGACCCGAAGCCGTGATGAATTTCAGCGTAGCCGACTATTTAACGGGCAAGTAACTTGAGTCGCATCTTAATGTGAGGCAAGCCCGCATCGATAAATGCAGCCCCCTCCTCGATGAATTCAAAGCTATGATAGAACGGCATCGCATAGGTCTGCGCATCGACATCCGCCTGAGGATAATCGTGTGCACGCGCATAGTCGAGCAACGCCTCAACGATCGCGGTTCCGACTTTCTGTTTGCGCCATTTTGCCAACACCGCGATACGCCCGATGTGACCGTCCGACATCATACGGCCGCAGCCGATCGCCTCGCCCTGCGCACTCAGTACCAGCGCATGACGGCAATGCTCATCCGCGCCATCCCACTCCAGCTCGGGAGAAATACCCTGTTCATGAATGAATACCGCCTCGCGGACGGACTTGAGCAGAGGTTCGCCATCGTGCCAGCAAATCAGACTTACGCTAAAAGGATTGCTCATGTGGCTCTTTCTGATCAGTCATTCGACAATTTCAACCGGCGTACCTGCCGGCACCAGATCATATAATTCAATTAAATCCGCGTTACGCATTCTGATGCAACCGTGGGAACGGGCCTCGCCCACCGGTTCTGAATCCGGCGTACCGTGAATATAAATATAGCGATGCATGGTATCGCAGCTCCCCAGCCGGTTAAAACCGGCTTCACAACCGGATAGCCACAGGATGCGCGTCAAAATCCAGTCGCGCTGTGGAAACTGTGCGCCCAGCGCCTCGCTGTAAATCTCACCGGTCGGCCGGCGCCGTACAAAGACGGCATTTTCCGGACACCCTGCGCCGATTTTCGCGCGTATGATGTGGAGGCCTCGCGGCGTGCAGTAACTGCCGGATAATTCACCCGCCCCCTTTAATGCAGTGGATACCGGATAGCAGCGCAGCACGCACCCGTCCTCATCTTGCAATTTAAGCTGTTGGGTCTTGAGGTATATGCTTATTTTCATTTATTTTTTTCTGCTCACGTCGCTGTGCAAAGAAACGACTCAAGGTCGCACCGCACGCTTCTGCGAGCACACCACCCGTAACCTGAGTATGGTGATTCAGACGTTGTTCGGCAAACAGATCGAGTAAACTTCCGCATACCCCCGTCTTGAAATCCGATGCCCCGTACACCAACCGCCGGATACGCGCATGCATAATAGCGCCGGCACACATCACGCAAGGCTCCAGCGTGACGAATAACTCGCAGCCTACTAGACGATAATTACCGGTATATTGCGCCGCTGCGCGTAAAGCCTGCATCTCGGCATGCGCCGACGGATCATGCAGCGAGATCGGCGCGTTATAACCGCGCCCGATGATCTGCCCGTCCTTCACCACCACAGCCCCCACCGGCACTTCTCCGGCCGCTTCCGCCAGCGCAGCCTGGGCCAGCGCTTCCAACATGTAATCCGTGTCTATCATGATATAACCAAATGAATCACCGGGGTTTTTCAGCGGCAATTGAAACAAAAACGCTGCCAAGTATAACCACAGTCACGTCCACCGGCCAAAAAACATTGCGCTGATACCAAAAACCCCGTTCCGGATTCACGTCTAATTGATGCTCACAATGCTGTCAAAATAGTCGAACTGGGATAGAATTACGACAGACAAAATCCACGAGCAACAAATCATGCCAAATAGCATCAAAAAAATGCTCATCGTTGACGACAGCCGACTCTCCCGACTGATGATCCGCACATTCATTCTGGCAAAACGCCCGCAATGGCTGATCATTGAAGCGACTAGCGGCGATGAAGCGCTCCAGATAGTCGAGCGCGACCTGCCTGATTTCATCAGCATGGATATCAACATGCCCGGCATGCTGGGTACGGATGCAGCAGAGCAAATTCTCGACAAGCATCCTGAAATTCGCATCGCCATTTTCTCGGCAAATATTCAGGAGACACAGCAGACACGCGCCATCGAGCTCGGCGCCCGCTTCGTGTCCAAGCCCGTTACCGAAAAAACCGTCTTGCAAGCGCTCGACCACTTCGAAGGTGCGGTGTGATTTCTTTATCTGAATTGCACACGGATGCCCTTTGCGAGATTTTCAATATCGGTGCAGGCCGCGCAGCTTCCAGCCTGAGCGAAATCATCGGCGAGGAAGTTCAGCTGTCCGTACCGCACGTACAGATTTTCCCCTCTTCTGAAATTCAAGCCCAGAAGTTGCCGCTGGACAGCGCACGCGTCGGTGCCGTCAGGCAGCACTTCAGCGGACCGTTTGATGCGATAGCGATGCTGCTGTTCACAGAAGAGCGCGCACTGGAAATTGTACGCGACATGATGGGATCGCACGTGAGCCTCGCAGAATTAGCGGAGTTTGAACAAGATGCCATGTGCGAACTGGGCAACATTATATTGAATGCCTGCCTGTCTGCGATGGCCGATTTGCTCGGACTGACGCTGCAGAGCACCCTGCCCCAGTATACTGTCGATTCGCCCGAGTTCCTGTTGCAAAACATCACTGGTGAGATTGACCAGCCTGTTATGATGGCACTACACATTGATCTGACGATAGAAAAACGCCAAACACAAGGCTGTCTGGTTTTTCTGCTCAGCACCTCGTCGCTGAAAGAATTCCTCTCTCATATCGACGCTTTCATCACCGGCATCTGAGTACGCATGAACCCCGCCACTCACGTCCAAAATTTAGTCTGGAACTCGATCTGGAATGCAATCAATTTAGGATTGATTCTAATCGATGACCAAGGCGTTGTCGTATTATGGAATGACTGGGTATCTGAGCATAGCGGCATCACTGAAAAACAGGCCGTTGGTCAAACGCTCGAATCGCTGTTTACAGATGGCTTAGGCGCCTCATTCAAAATAGCGATGCAAAATGCACTGACCTACAAATTACCCGTCGTACTATCGAGCATCCTGCACCGCTCGCCTCTGCCGCTCTACCCCTTGCCCTGCACACGAAAAAAACAGCAGGCCCGCATCCATCAATCAGTCAGCCTCACACCGATTATCACGCCAGATGGCACGCACCAGTGCCTGATTCAGATCACCGACACCAGCGTGTCATTTACCCGTGAACACATGCTCAAATTGCACTCTAAGCAACTGAGTATCGATGCGACAACGGATGGCCTGACAGGCGCCTATAACCGCCGCTACTTTAACGAGCGCTTCAAGGCGGAATTCGGACGCGTCAACCGGCAGGGAACGCCACTTGCATTGCTAATGCTGGACATCGATTATTTCAAAGACTACAACGACTTCTATGGCCACCCCGCAGGCGACCGCGTACTGATCCGTATTGTCGAACTGATGAAGTCTCAACTCAATCGGACCACGGATGTCGTGACACGCTATGGAGGAGAAGAATTCGCCATCTTGCTGCCTGATTGCGAACTGGAAGGCGCGCGTGCCGTTGCCCAAAAGATACAGCATGCCATGCTGAAATTAAATATTCCTCACGCGAAATCGAACGCTGCCGGGCGGGTGACCTTGAGCATCGGCATTGCCACACATTCGGTTAACAGCAATTGCGATGCGCATCTTCTGCTCAATACCGCGGACACAGCACTGTATACAGCCAAACACGAGGGACGCAATCGCATCAGGTACTTGCTTACCCAGAACGAAATGAGCAAGGACACTGCATACCTTATCGACGCCGGACTCTGAAACGCATCGTTTAAAGTTTACAATTCAATTGACCAATGGCAACATTTTTTGAAAGTTGAATCATGACACCCGATTTCACACTGCCCGCGACTGGCGGATCATCCTTCACACGCTCATCCGCACGAGGCCGGCATCTGGTTCTGTTCTTCTACCCTAAGGACAACACCCCCGGTTGCACCACCGAAGCGCAGCAATTCCGCGATCTGCATGAACAATTTGTGCAGGCAAATTGCATGGTCGCCGGCATCTCGCGCGACAGCCTGAAATCGCATGAAAATTTCAAAGAAAAATTCACACTGCCCTTTGAGCTGCTGTCCGATCCCGATGAAACCGTATGCAATCTGTTCGGCGTCATGAAACAAAAAAATATGTACGGCAAGCAGGTACGCGGCATCGAACGCAGTACGTTCGTGTTCGATAGTATGGGGGCGTTGCGCCGTGAATGGCGCGGACTCAAAGCCGACGGACACGCACAGGAAGTTTTGGATTTCGTCGCAACACTCAACTGAAGGATAGATCATGCCGAAGCTCAAAAAAGCGGTATCCGATACCAAGCTGTTTGTTCTGGACACGAATGTATTACTGCACGATCCGACCAGTTTGTACCGCTTCGAAGAACACGACATCTGCCTGCCGATGTTTGTACTGGAAGAGCTGGATAACAAGAAAAAGGGCATGACCGAAGTAGCGCGCAATGCACGTCAGGTCAGCCGTTTCCTCGACGAAATCGTCAATGATGCGCCGCGCAACATCGACGAGGGCATCGCGCTGCAATCGGATATGCACAAAAACAGTACCGGAAGGCTGTTTTTGCAGACCAGCTTCATCAGACAGGAACTGCCGCACAACCTGGAACTAGGCAAAGCCGACAACGCGATTTTAGGCGTGGTGATCGGTCTGCAGCATCAGCACCCGACGCGCTCGGTGATTTTAGTCAGCAAAGACATCAACATGCGCATCAAGGCCCGCGCGCTGGGGCTCGAAGCACAGGACTACTTCAACGACAAGGTGCTCGAAGACACCGACCTGCTGTATAGCGGCGTCCTCGAATTGCCCGGCGACTTCTGGGACACCCACGGACGCGACATGAAGTCGTGGATCAAGGACACTCACACCTATTACCAGATCAGCGGCCCGCTGTGCGGCGCGCTCTTCATCAACCAGTTCGTCTACAAAGAAGACGATGTGCCGTTTTACGCGATCGTGCTGGAGCAGAACGAAAATACAGCCCTGTTGCGCACCCTCACCGATTACACCAGCACCAAGCACAATGTCTGGGGCATCGTCGCGCGCAACCGCGAACAGAATTTCGTACTCAATTTACTGCTCGACCCTGAAATCGACTTCGTAACACTGCTGGGTCAGGCCGGAACGGGTAAGACCTTGCTGACACTGGCCGCAGGCCTGATGCAAACGCTGGAAACGAAACTGTATTCTGAAATCATCATCACCCGCGTGACGGTGCCGGTCGGCGAAGATATCGGCTTTTTGCCGGGCACCGAAGAAGAAAAAATGACGCCGTGGATGGGTGCGCTCGATGACAATCTGGACGTACTCAACAAAAACGACGAAGAGGCCGGCGACTGGGGGAAAGCGGCGACGCGCGATTTGATCCGCTCGCGCATCAAGGTCAAATCGCTCAATTTCATGCGCGGCCGCACCTTCCTGAACAAATACATCATCATCGACGAGTCGCAGAATCTCACCCCAAAGCAGATGAAGACGCTGATCACGCGCGCGGGTCCCGGCACCAAAGTCGTTTGCATGGGTAACATCGCGCAGATCGACACGCCTTATCTGTCAGAAGGCAGCTCAGGCCTCACCTATGTGGTAGATCGTTTCAAAGGATGGGAGCATGGCGGTCACATCACCCTGCTCAGAGGCGAACGCTCGCGCCTTGCGGATCATGCAGGCGAGGTGTTGTGAGCGAATTTATCCTACAATCAGACGACGAGTGGCGCGCCAAACTCACCCCTGAGCAATATCAGGTGTGTCGCCAGTGCGGCACCGAACCGCCGTTCACCGGCATCTACTGGGATTGCCATGATGCGGGAGTTTATCGCTGTGTTTGCTGTAATCACGCCCTGTTTGATGCCGCCACAAAATTTGAATCAGGCTCAGGCTGGCCCAGTTTCTGGCAGCCGCTTGCAACCGGCAATGTCGCTGTCGCACCGGACACCAGCCACGGCATGCGCCGTGATGAAGTAAAATGCGCGCATTGCGGCGCACATCTGGGCCACGTTTTTCCCGACGGCCCCCAGCCTACCGGATTACGCTACTGCATTAACTCCGCCTCACTGACCCTAGACAGACCCTAAACCATGAAACTGCTGTTCGATCTTTTTCCCGTCATCCTGTTTTTTATCGCCTTCAAATTTCAGGGCATCTTTGTCGCCACGGCCATTGCCATTGTCGCCACCATAGCCCAGATCATCTGGACCAAATACAAACACGGCAAAGTCGATGCGATGCTGTGGGTGAGCTTTGCCATCGTCGGCGTGTTCGGCGGCGCCACCTTGCTGCTGCACGACGAAACTTTCATTAAATTTAAACCCAGCGTGCTGTACTGGCTGTTTTCAGTGATCCTGCTAGGCTCCAACCTGTTCTTCAAAAAGAATCTGATGCGCTCCCTGCTCTCCGAAAAAATGGCACTGCCCCTGCGCGTATGGGATCGTCTGAACCTGAGCTGGAGTCTGTTTTTTGCGGTGTTAGGCTTCATCAACCTGTATGTCGCCTTCAATTATTCGACCGACACCTGGGTCAATTTCAAACTTTTCGGTTTCACCGGCATGATGCTGGTGTTTATCATCGCTCAAAGCGCGTGGCTTGCCAAATACATCGATGAAAAAAAGGAGTCCAACTGATGTGGTATGCCATCACCGGAACCGATGTACCTGACAGTCTTGCGGCCCGCATTAATTCGCGCCCCGCTCATGTCGCACGCTTGCAGGTGCTGCAAGCCCAGGGCCGGCTGCTACTGGCAGGTCCCTTCCCTGCCGTGGATGCGGAAGACCCGGGAACAGCCGGCTATACCGGCAGCCTGATCGTGGCTGAATTCGCCTCACTAATAGAGGCTCAAACCTGGGCGAACGCTGATCCCTATGTCAGCGGCGGCGTCTATCGCGATGTTGCCGTACGCCCGTTCAGGAAGACGCTACCCGCATGAGCCGCATCGAAAAAATGAAAGCTCGTCTGGCATCGCTCAATCCGACCTTCGTGAATATCGTCGATGAAAGCCATAAACACGCAGGGCACGCGGGCGCACAAAGCGGTGGCGGGCATTACCTGTTACAAATTGTCACGCATAAGTTTGCGGGGAAGGGTACGTTAGCACGCCACCGTATGATATATTCCGCGCTGGGCGAGATGATGAAGACTGACATTCATGCACTCAACATACAGGCGAGTACGCCGGACGAAATTTGAATCGTTGTTTGAAGTTTTTTCTCGAGGACTACTATGTTAAAAACAAAGCAATTTGCAACGCTGGCCATTTTGGCAGCTCTGGCGATCAACCCGGCTTTTGCCGGAGATAAATCCGCTGCGGTGGTAAACAAAGTCGCAATCAGTCAGGAACGCGTTGAACTGAACGTCAAAAGTGCACTCGCACAGGGTCAGGCTGACACACCGGAATTGCGCAAAGCGATTTTAGACGACTTGATTAACCGTGAAGTGATGGCGCAAGCGGCCACATCAAGCGGACTGGATAAATCCGCTGAGATCGTTCAACAGATCGATCTGGCCAAGCAAACCGTGCTGATCAACGCCTTCGTTCAAGAGCAACTGAAGAAAAATCCCGTCACCGATGCACAATTGCAGGCAGGATACGAAACACTGAAATCCAAGCTGGGCGACAAGGAATACAGCGCACGCCACATTCTGGTTGCGACCGAAGCCGAAGCACGCGACATCATCGCTCAACTGGGCAAGAAGGCTAAATTTGAAAAACTGGCTGAAAAATCCAAAGATACCGGCTCTGCTGAGCGCGGCGGTGCTTTGGGCTGGACCGTACCGAAGAATTTCGTTGAACCGTTCGCCAATGCGCTGCTGAACCTGAAAAAAGGCGAGTACACAAAAGATCCAGTACAAACCCAATTCGGCTGGCACGTCATCAAACTGGATGATATGCGCGCTTTGAAAGTCCCTTCGTTTGATGAAATCAAACCGCAGTTGCTGCAACGCCTGCAACAGCAAGCGATCCAGAAAATCATCGCAGATCTGCGCGCTGCTGCAAAAATAGACTAACGTTTTTTCTGCCTGCCGCAAAAACAGGACACCTTCGGGTGTCCTTTTTGTTTCTCACCTTGCTTTAATCAGGACACGAGCCGCAACTCGGCCGAAATATCTAGACAATAAGGCATATTGACCGCCCCCCGCCCCGCCATTACCCTGCTCGAACGGAGACCCGCGCGCGCCTCCTTACTTCAACACAGGAGTCATCATGGCCGAATTTGCATCTGCTTACACCGCAACCTGTCAGGCCGAGGGTGGCTATGTGAACGACCCGCAGGATCCCGGCGGTGAAACCTATCAGGGAATCGCACGCAAACTCAATTCAAAATGGGACGGCTGGATTTTAATCGATCGCGCAAAGCAGGAAAGCGCCTTCCCCGCCAATCTCGACCGCATCCCTGAGTTACAAGAGAAAATTAAGTCCTTCTTTGAAATCAACTACTGGAACAAGCTGCGCGGCGGCGACATGACAGATCAGCGCATCGCCCAGTCTATCTTCGACTTTGCCGTCAATGCCGGCACTTACACCAGCGCAAAACTGGCACAGCTCACCGTAGGCGAAAAACCGGATGGCATCATCGGCCCTGAGACGCTTAAAAAAATAAATGCCACAGATCCCGGCACTTTTCTGGCTCGGTTTTCGCTGCACAAAATTGCCCGTTACATCAGCATCTGCGAACAGCGGCCGGACAGCAAAAAATATTTCTTTGGCTGGGTAAAACGCACACTGGAAGGAGTCGGATCATGAACAGCGAGGCAAAACACCCGCTCATTTCAATGAGTGGCACGACGTCGCAAGAGGCGAAAAAGGAATTGGCCAACGAGCTCGCGAGAGCGGCTATCCGGCAGGACGCACATCCCGGCACACCTGGAAGCGAAGCTGAACGGCGCAACCGTGAAGTCGAACAGTCGGGCTGGCTGGCAGCGAACGTCAACGCGCTGCTCGCGTTCGCCATCATACTGCTGACCTTCTGGATGTACTGGTACATCGTTTTCAGCGGCGATGAGAAGGGCAGCATTCTGGCCCAGCGTCCGGAAATGAAGGACATCATCATTTATATCTTAGGCGCACTCACCACAGTCGCCACGCAAGTCGTGTCCTACTACTTCGGCTCCAGCTCGGGCAGCGCCGACAAAAGCCGCGCACTGAGCACAATCGCCAAACGAAGATAGCACTTAAATATTGCGATGCTTTTTGATTAAATCGTGCGCCAGCTGAATTTCCTTGGCCTGTTCGGTGGCCATCGCAACCATATCGGCCGGCATCCCCTGACCGATCAGTTTATCAGGGTGATACTGGCTCATCAGGCGACGATAGGCGCGCTTGATCTCCGCATCCGTGCTCTCAGGCGTAACACCCAACGCCTTATAAGCATCCGCCAGCGCATCGACAGGACTGGCCGCGCCCGCACCGAAATGAGACTGGTTCAGCACCATGTCGAGTATCTGCCTGAATGCGGCCTGATCGTACCCCAGCTTGCCAGCAATCTCGGTGAGCAGCGCCTCTTCCGCGGGATGAAAATGCCCGTCGGCCAGCGCCATCACAATTAAGTACACCAGCAACACCTGCTTGAGATTTTTGGTACTCCCGCAGATCATCATGAACCGCTTACAGACCGCATCAGTCTCGAAAGCGGGATCCGCGCCCTGCTTAAACCAGACAATGGCCTGCTTGCGATGTTCCGCCGTCATGCCCAGTTTTTGCATGAACTCCTCAACGTGCGCGATTTCATCCTGCGTCACCACGCCATCGGCCTTGGCAAGCTTCCCCATCAGCACGAACACAGTTTCCAGAAACACGCCCTGACGCAGCGCATTTTGCAGCGGATTCATAGCCCCCAGACCATACGCCTTCAGACGATCAAAGAAAGACCCGACAAACAGACCGAGCAGTGCGCCGAAAAAGCCTAAGAAATATAAACCCGCCATAAAACCGATGAACTTAAACAAGAGAAACTCCAAAGTAATTGAACCTGTGGCCGCTATTATACGATGCGAAATCGCACACTGCGTTTTATGCGCCGCGCTGTTTTTTGAACGCGCATGTTAAAATCGGCCGCAATTACAATTCGCAAGACACCAATGACGATTCCAGCTCAGTTCGAACGCACCCAAATCCTGATCGGCGATGAAGGTATCGATAAGCTCGCCCGCTGCCACGTTTTCGTAGCCGGCATGGGCGGCGTGGGTTCATACTGCACCGAAGCGCTGGCGCGTGCCGGAATCGGCCGCCTGACCCTGCTCGATCACGACGTGGTGGTAACCAGCAACATCAATCGCCAGCTGCCCGCCCTGCTCTCTACCGTCGGACAATCCAAAGCAGAACTGATGCGGGCGCGCATTGCCGACATCAACCCCGACTGTCAGGTAACCCTGCTCAAAGTATTTCTGACCATCGACAATGTCAAAGAATTACTGCCGCCCGATTGCGACTATGTAATTGATTGTATTGATTCCTTATCCTGCAAGGTTGCACTGGTGGCAGAGAGTTACGCTCAGAATCTGAAAATCGCCTCCAGCATGGGTGCCGGCAACCGGCTTGATCCGGCCTGCATCAAGCTTGCCGATATCAGCCAGACCGAGATGTGCCCGCTGGCCCGCCAGATGAGAAAACTACTGCTTAAACACCACAATATACGCCGCGGCATCCTGACCGTATTCTCGAATGAACACCCGAGCCAGCCCTTACCACCCCAGCCGACCTCACAGGGCCGGCCCCGCGCGGTCAACGGCACGATCAGCCATATGCCGCCGCTGTTCGGCTATATGCTGGCCGGCGCCGTCATTAAAAGCCTGCTGGATAAATAGGATTGATCACTTCAGACCATTAAACCTCATTGCTTGAGCTTTCCAGCCACTCACACAAACGGCATAAGCACAAACCGGCACAGGAATTAATCCAAAATAACTCATATTTTTGCCACTAAAATACAACGAACAACAACAGCCTGATGTATTATGCTCCGCCTTTTTATACCCCCCAAAATTCATGAGATTGGCAGCCTCGCTGCTGCAAAAATCACCTTCTGACTTCGCATTAAAGAGGACGACAGGCACCCTTTGCGGCGCGGATCACTTTTATTAAATACATTGCGATGCCCTCAAAAATTTTCCTCAGCTCAATCACTACCTGGCTCATACTGGCATTTTCGCTCCTTTTTTCAGGCTTAGTCTGGTACTGGACTGATCAGCTTGTGTTACAGCGTGCCAATGATCGCTTTGCATTCCAAAGTCAGGAGATCAAGCAGAACATTATTGATCGTATGGATGATTATCAGAGCATCTTGCGCGGCGGGGTCGCCTTATTCAAAGCGTCAAAATCCGTTGAGCGTCATGAATGGAAAAATTATGTAGAAGGGCTGAATATCCAAAAGTATTTCCCCGGCATACAAGGATTGGGATTTGCACAGGTTGTTACCCCCGGGGCGCTCGCCCGGCATGAAACATTGATAAGATCACAGGGAGTCGCTGATTACCGTGGCAAAACGCTGGATCGACGCCCCCTCAATACCGCTATCATTTATTTAGAACCGCTCGACTGGCGCAATCAACGCGCCATTGGCTATGATATGTTTTCAGAACCCGTGCGACGCAAAGCAATGGAACGCGCTCGCGATACAGGGGATGCTTCACTGTCCGGCAAGGTGACGCTGATTCAGGAAACCAATCACGATGTGCAGAATGGTTTTTTAATCTACCAGCCTGTTTACCGTCAGGGCGTCAGCGTCACGAGCGTTGAGGAACGGCGTGCCGCCCTCGAAGGTTATGTATATAGCCCGTTTCGTATTGATGACTTGATGCAAGGTCTGCTGAGAAGCTCGCTAACTTACGTTGATTTTCACCTGTACGACACGGCGAAACCGAGCCCGGCAACCCTGCTCTACGCCTATAAATCCAAAGAAGATCATTTCGCTTATCCGGCAACAACGGCGCTCTACGACAAGCGCTTAAATCTGGATATCGATGGCCATGTATGGACACTGTATGTACATACCTTGCCAGGCTATATTTCGGCCTATGAAGCTAATCTTCCCTTTGTACTGGGCACAGTAAGTGTGGCGTTTTCATTTTTGCTATTTTTCTACTTACGCTCACTATCACATCAGTATCAGCAATCGCTTCAGCTGACGAATAAAATTGCAAGTGAATTGCACAATAGCGAGGAAAGTGCCCATGCGCTGCTTGAATATGCGCCCGATACCGTTATTGTCATTGACGAGTCAGGGATCATTCAGACCTGTAATCCGGCAGGTGAAAAGCTGAGCGGCTGGCAAGCCAATGAAATTATCGGGAAAAATGTCAATTCGCTGATCCCCAGCCCGCATCGGGAGGCACACGACAGTTATCTTGCACGCTATTTAGAAAGTGGTGAGGGGCGCATCATTGGAATTGGCCGGGATGTAGAACTGCTGCATAAAGACGGCACACTTATCCCGGTTAATTTGCGCATCGGTGTACAGCGCATGAGCAACGGCCAGTGCCGTTTCATCGGATTTTTACGTGATCTCACCGAGCGCGTGAAAATCGACAAGGCACTTAAAGATCGTGATCTGCTATTTACAAGCATGATAAATGCATCAACCGACGGTTTACTGATCGCAGATCAAACAGGGAAACTGCTTGAAGCGAATGACGCCTATTGCAAATACTCCGGATACAGCCATGAAGCGCTGCTAAAAATGAATATCCGCGATCTCGAAGCTATCGAGCCTATCGAATCTTCCGATAAAGTCAGCCTGCCCATGGAAATTGCCAACGGCAAGGGCTCTGACCTATTTGAGGCAACACACCGGGCTCAGGACGGACACTTACTTGATTTTGAAGTGAGCATGACCTATACGAATCAAACTGAACAGCCCAGATACTTGTCATTTTACCGGGATATAACCGATCGCAAACGCTATCAAGACAACCTTAGCACTCAAAATTTAAAACTGGAAGCACTGGTTGACGCACGCACGGCTGAACTGCAACAACAGGCTGCCGAGTTACGCACGCAATATGCATTCCTTGAGAAAGCCAATCGAATTATGGTTGGCCGCGAACTGGACATGATTGCGCTTAAGCAACAGGTAAACGAATTAGCCGTACAGCTAGGTGAGCCTGCGCGCTATAACTTATCTTTCCTCGATAAGACAGACATATAAATGAAGTCTAATTTAACATTCAAATTGATAGTCGCGACGACGATCCCGTTCATCGCAGCCGGTGTGCAATGGGTACTGTGGCCCTACCTGAGTCCATTGGTGTGGTTTGCATTTTTCCCTGCCGTATTTTTGAGTGCGCGCATTGCGGGACTGTGGGGAGGCCTATCAGGAACGGTGTTAAGCGCGTTACTTGTCTGGTATTTGTTTATCCCTACTCAGCTCAGTTGGCATCTTGAACATAGCAATAGTATTTTTTCCATGCTGATGTTTTTACTGATCGGCTATGCGATCAGTATTTATCTGCATCGACTGACATGCGCCGGGCAAGAGATCAGGGCAGCGTTGAATCCTACCCTTGCAGTGTGCGACAAGGCCCCACAAGGAATGCAACAAGCTCCATCGGCCTCACTGTGGGGCGCCGACCTATTGCAACAAACGATGCTCAATTCACTGGTTGAATCTGTCCTCGTGTTTTCACCGGAGGGCGAAATACTCGCCTGCAACCGGGCAGCGGAACTTTTTTTCGGATTTCATCTGGAAACGATCCAGTCAAATTTGCGCCTCGTACAGGTACGGCTACTCCATGAAAATGGCACGCCATTTCTGGAAGAAGACATTCCAGTCAATAAAACCATCCGGACCAAAGCAGCGTGCCGAAATGTGCCTGTCGGTTATGTTGATCCATCGGGCATAGTGCGCTGGGTACTGGCAAATTGCGAGCCGGTGATTGAACCGCTCACCGGGGATATTAAAGCGGCAGTGTTATCACTTTTGGATATTAGTGAGCAGAAAAAAAATACGGACGAACAGCTCCGGCTCAACCGAACGTTGCGCGCTTATAGTGCAAGTGATTGGGCGTTAGTGCATGCAACCGATGAAAACACCTATATCAATCAAGTCTGTCAAATACTGGTAGAAGAATGTAATTACGTGATGGCCTGGGTGGGTTTTGCAGAACACAATCCTGAAAAAACGGTACGCCCCGTTGGTAAAGCCGGGGATAACACCGGCTATCTCGATGAAATCACCATCAGCTGGGAGGACAACGAATACGGGAGCGGTCCTAGCGGCAGAGCGATACGCACCGGAAAAATGGTTGTTTGCCACCACATGCTCTCCGACCCGACGTTTATACCCTGGCGCGAGCAGGCGCAACAACGCGGATACGCAGCCTCCATTTCATTACCGTTGATTGCCGATAAGCAAACTCTGGGGGCGATCATGGTTTATTCCTCGATAGCCGACCCTTTTGTAAATGAAGAACTCAAAGTCTTGCAAGAACTGGCGAATGATCTGGCGTATGGTATTTCTGTACTGCGGATTCGTGCCGCCCATGCGGAGCAAGAGCAGGCGCTACGCGCCAGTGAACTACGCTATCGTTTGCTGGTTGAACAAACAGTGGATGGAATTTTTCTGGCGGATGCGCAAGGTCGATATATCGATGTCAATCAGGCCGGTGCAGCCATGCTCGGATACAGCACTGAACAAATTTGTACGCTAAGCATTGCCGATGTGATTGTCACAGAAGAAATCGGAAAAATTGCAAACGAGGTTGCACGCTTCAAAAATGGTGCCGTCGTCGTGAGCGAATGGCACTTCAAACGCCAAGACGGCTCAATCTTTCTGGGAGAAGTTGTCGGCAGACAGCTTGAAAACAACTGCATACAGGGCATCTTACGCGATATCACTTTCAGGCGTGAAGCCGAAACAGAGTTACAGCGAGCCCGTCTGGCAGCGCTCAATCTGGCACAGGACGCACTGGAGGCCCGCACAAAACTTGAAATTTTAAATGACAGCCTGGAATCTGAAATAAGCGAGCGCAAGTTAGCCTTAAAAGATCTGGAAATCGCTCGCAATGCAGCTGATTTCGCCAGCCGCGCTAAAAGTGATTTTCTGGCTAATATGAGTCACGAAATCCGCACACCCATGAATGCGATTATCGGTTTAACCCGGATAACGCTCGATAGCGAACTCGCACCCAAGCAACGCGATCACTTACGAAAGGTATACAACGCATCTAAAGCACTGCTGAATATTCTTGATGACATTCTTGATTACTCTAAAATCGAAGCCAACAAACTGGAAATTGAGAGAGTCGAATTTATTCTTGAAGACGTGATTCGGGAATGCTTCGATTTGTTTATGCAAAAACTACAAGAAAAGGAACTTGAGCTTTTCATCGAAATAGATCCGCTCATTTCTTGCTCTCTGCTAGGAGACCCCTTGCGCCTGGGGCAAATTCTGAATAACTTGATCAACAATGCCATCAAGTTTACACAACACGGCGAGATTCATATCCGAATAGCTTTAATATCTGAAAACAATCAAATACTTAATTTGAAATTCTCGGTTCGTGATACAGGTATCGGCATGGACCAGTCACAACAGGATCGATTATTTAATGCATTTATACAAGCTGATAGTTCAATTACGCGAAAATATGGGGGATCCGGTCTAGGCTTAACGATTTCAAAGCGACTCGTGGAGTTGATGGGTGGAGAGCTATCGGTCGCCAGTGAAAAAGATATCGGGAGCACGTTTACTTTCAACGCCTACTTTGAACGATGTGCATCGCTTGAAATTTTATCGTCTGCACATCACCTTAACGCTATGCGTGTTCTGATCGTGGATGCGCATCCTACTTCACAGGACATTTTAATGCGCTATTTTGGCGCACTAAATTTCGACATTACCGCGACGACATCGGTGGAAGAAGCTATCTCACTAACAAGCGCGCCAAAACGCTTCCCCCTGTTTGACCTTTTGATCACCAATAATAGTGCCTATAGTCAGGATGCCACTAACCGCTTGCATGATTTTCAAAAAACCTCTGCCATGACGGTACCGGCCAGCATCCTGATGGTAGCCGCTAACGACCGGGAAAACCACTTAGAAACGCATAACGAAATTATCCTGACCAAACCGGTCACCTTGTCAAAATTAATCAATGCATTACTTAAAATACAACAGCCTGAGCTACTTTCAACCTTCGCTTTGCCCGAGCGTCGAATTAATTTGTATCAACAGGCCGCACCTATCAGAGGTGCACATATTTTACTGGTGGAGGATGATGAAATAAATCAGGAAATTGCAACAGAATTCCTTGTTCTTTCAGGTTTAATTGTCGTTACTGCAAATAACGGTGCAGAAGCCTTTGCCCTTGTGCAGCAACAAGCCTTCGATGCCATCTTGATGGACATACACATGCCGGTGATGGATGGATTTGAGTCGACCAGACTGATACGCACGCTTGCACAAGGCAAAACGATCCCGATCATCGCACTAAGTGCCTCAGCAATGGCACATGAAAAACTAAATAGCTCCAGTGCAGGAATGAGTGATCATGTGAGCAAGCCCTTTGATCCGGCACAGCTGATCACAACGCTACTAAAATGGATAACACACAAACCGGTACAAGATTCGGATCTGAATATGAGTGCAAGAACGCCCATATCCGCACAGCATCAATTACCGGGCATCAACTATTCTGACGCGCTTTCCAGACTTCAGGGCAATGAAAAGTTATTGAACAAATTACTACAACGTTTTGCAACAGAGCACACAACATTTTCCCAGCAACTTGAAAACCTGCTGCAAGAACAACTGTTCGACAAAGCATTGAGTGCGCTACACCGAATTCGCGGCACAGCCTCAACGCTAGGTGCAAATGAATTAACAGCGTGTGCAATGAAGCTGGAAACTGAGATTAAAGCGCAAGAAAAATTAAATTCATTACCTGAGTTTATTGTCTGTCTCGCTGCCGTCATCGAACAGATTCATAAAAATGTTTCCGGTGAGGATCGTCTCATTAAGCCCTGCACGCATCCTGATCACCTCATGGTTGAAACCCATCTTGTGAATCTGGCAATGTGTATTAAAAATCATGAAATGTTTGATGAAGACATGCTGACTACTTTACTATCCAACCTTGGCAGCCATATCCCCAGGAACTTAGTAATACAGCTTGAAAAGCAACTCAATAATTTTGATTTTAATCAGGCTGAACTTACGCTCGTCAAAATTCGCAATGCCTGGAAATCGGTAAACAATACATAAAAATCACAAGATCGATTTCAGAAGGAAAATAAGTATGCTCACTAAAAAAACATTGCTACTGGTTGATGATGAGCCGTCAAATCTGCATGTACTCAAGCAGATTTTGAATCATGACTATCAGTTGATTTTTGCAAAGGATGGGGAAAAAGCACTGCAACTGGCACATGAAAAAATTCCTGATTTGATCTTGCTTGATGTGATGATGCCTGAATTATCCGGCTATGAAGTCTGTGCGGCGCTTAAAAGCAACCGTAAAACATCAAAAATTCCCGTGATATTTATTTCGGCTTTGAATGATGTGCTCGATGAGACGCACGGCTTTGAAGTTGGCGCGGTTGATTACATCACAAAGCCAGTCAATCCGGCCATTGTAAGAGCTCGTGTCGCAACCCATTTATCTCTGGTACGAACCGAGGAGCTGGAATATACCCAACTGGAAATTATCCACCGGCTGGGACGTGCAGCTGAATACAGGGATAATGAAACCGGATTACATGTGATACGCATGAGTCATTATTCCCGGCTACTGGCTTTGGCGGCAGGATTTTCTGAATTGGCAGCGGATCATCTGTTTCAGGCGGCTCCGATGCACGATGTTGGCAAAATTGGCATTCCTGACAGAATTTTGCTCAAACCGGGCCCGCTGAACGAAGAGGAATGGGAAGTGATGCGTACGCATCCTGAGGTTGGCGCACAAATCATTGGCGAACACGATTCAGTTTTACTGAAGGAGGCCGAGGTAATTTCTATCACCCATCACGAAAAATGGGATGGCAGCGGTTACCCAAATCAACTGCGCGGCGAAGAAATTCCGCTTGTCGGCAGAATTGTCGCTATCGTGGATGTGTTCGATGCACTGACAACGGAGCGCCCCTATAAAAAGGCATGGTCGGTTGATGATGCTCTGGCCTTAATCAATCGCGAATCAGGAAAGCATTTCGATCCGTCACTCGTCGTCTTATTCATGAAAATTTTACCGGCGGTGCTGGAAGTCAAGCATCGCTGGGCGGAAGAAATGAGTTCACCGTAACGGTGTTTGCGTTGTACCTGTAAGTCAATAAGCGCACTGCTTTGTATGAACAAGTTATAAAGCAGATTATGTATTAATCACATTAATGGATTACCGTAAATATGGATATTGTAGATAAAAAAACTGTTCTGATCGTTGATGATGACTCCATTATTTGCGAAGTGCTGAATGCGGCACTGGATGCTGAATATCACGTTATAACCGCTCATTCTGGCGAGGAGTGCCTGAGCCGCGTGGAGGAATACAAACCCGTATTGATTATTTTAGATATCGATATGGAAGGAATGAACGGCTACGATACCTGCATAAAACTGCGTGCAGCACAGCACGCCATGCCGGTTATTTTCCTGTCGAGCTGCGACAGTCTGGATGAACGTCTGAAAGCATTCGATGCCGGTGGCGATGATTTCCTCTCCAAGCCAACAGACAACCAGATTATATTGCGTAAAGTCCAGCTGGCCATTCAGGCTAAGGCCGCCCGTGATGCGCTGGTAAACGAGAAAGACTCATTTGAGTCGATGGCGATGATTTTTTTGGACAGTATGGGCGAGAGCGGTACGCTGCAAAATTACACGCGCGCCAATTTTGAGTGTCCTGACTATAAGACGCTGCTCGACAATACCCTGCAGACCACCCGTCATCTCGGTCTGGAGTGTCATATTCAACTGCGGCTGCCCGATGGAAGTATTTCCTGCACGCCCAACGGACAAACCACAGGCCCGCTGGAAGAATCGATTCTGACCCAGGCATCGACAATGGGCCGACTTTTCCAATTCAAAAAACGCTTAGTCACCAATTTCGAAAATATTACCATCCTCATCGTGAACATGCCGGATAACGTAGAGGTAGCGGGACGGATTAGAGACAATATCGCCATACTCGCGGAAATTGCAGATGCATTTGTGAAATCCATTACACTGCGACAACACGCTCAGGCAAGTACGGAGAGAATAAACAGAGCGAATCTGAGCGCAGGTAGCGCAATCGAAATTTTACGGCAGAAATATCGTGCACAGCAGGTAGAGACACGGATGCTTCAACATGATTTAATTGAACAAGTTGAAAAAACGTATATTTACCTTGGGCTGACAGATAAGCAGGAGCAGCTGGTCACCGATGTTATGAAAAAATGCTCAGAGCGCATTCTCGAATTGTTTGAGCAAAGTGACGAACTTGAAAAACAATTTTCAATTATTGCAGATGCATTGAAGCCTGAATCGACAAATTAAATGGATCAAGGCGGCGGTCTATCCGCCGCCCATAGCCCTACTTTTGCAGCGTTGCTTCTTCGATGAGTACCTTATACGAATAGCCTGCACCAAAATCCTTGTCGTTACGCACCACACCCTTCACTGTCACGACATCACCCGCCTTTGCCTGATTCTGCGTCGTCACGAGAATATCGTTGCTGCCCTCACTGCCGGTTCCATCGCGCAGGTGAACCCAGTTTTTCCCCATAATGCCCGCGTTGTATTTGACGATCTTGCCGTGAACCACAACCTGCTTGTCCTTCAGCACCTTCGCTTTGGTCACGATTTCAAGCACGGTATACGCATTTGCGCCGGTCGCGCGCGATACCTTCACGTCACCAGCATCGGCAGGTTTTACGGCATGTGCAATGCCTGCCGCGCCACCGAGCGTACCGAATATGATGGTTTTAAAAGTTTTCTTCAGCGACTTACTCTCAAAGTCGTTCATCGTCATCGCATTTTCAATCACGACCTGCGCGCCCTTTGCAACCGGAGCTTTACCCACCGCAGCCCAGGTTTCCCCCTCGCTGGTTTTTAAACGCAGATAGGTATAACTCTCAACCTCCTGCACTTCCAGCACTTCGCCCTTCACAACGCTCAATTTATCTGGCGCGTCGCCAGCGAATCCCAGCGTACTAAAACACATCATAGCAATCGATAACAGCGTTTTCATAACCTATTTCCTCTAAAATGATTCGTGTGAGCATATCAGCAATCGGCAGTAAATACCGCCAATCCGACCGATGTTAAATTTCTTTAATAGCCCGGTTACCCCTGCGGTTGGAATAGCGCGTCAGGCAATTGTGCACTTCGATTTCAACGCGCGCACTTTTTCCGCCATAAACGCACTCCTTCAACCAGACGACCTCTTCTTTTACGGCCGCATCGCCCGCGACCGTGGTGTGCCAGCATTTTTTTTCGCCGTCCCAACGGTAGCCACGCGCTTTTAACAGATCTTTCGTATCAAATGACGAACCGATGGCAAAAACCTGATAACTTTTTTTCGCCAGTCCATCCAGAATCAACTTTAAAACCAGCTGCCCTGATTTTGGCAGCGGCTGCTGCAGTATTTCCAACAGCGCGTAGCAGTCTCCCTCGGCCCGGTGTGCCTCATAAAAAAATCCGTACTGGTATGAAATGTAATCGAGCTTGGCAGAACCGATTCCTTCCGCGCGCCAGTCTACCTGTGCTAAAGAACAGCCCCAGGGCAAAGTCTCAAAGACAGACAGCCGCTTTTCGAGAAACACCCGGTCGAATTTTGAATTGTGGGCAATCACCACGCTCACCCCGTCGAGGAAGGCCGCCACCGCCGCATCGTCAATGCGTTTACCCTGAACCATGTCATCGGTAATACCGTGCACCGCGGTCGATTCAGGCGGAATCGCCATCCCCGGATCCTCCAGCTGGTCAAAACTTCCCAGCACACGGCAAGCCTCCCCTGTATCGGGATCGTATTCGAACAACACCATGCCCAGCTCAATGATGGCATCCTGATCAGAATTAATCCCGGTGGTTTCGGTATCAACAATGACCCCTCGTAACAGCTCACGGCCCGCAGGATCGCCAAAAGTGGTACGGGGCATGATGCGCCGGATCACCTTAAAATCCGGATGTGCATCAAGCAGGCGCAGCGCCTCTACGGTTTCTCTATTTGTCATCAGCTTATCCATTTACGTATTCATTTTCCATGTTCCCTGATCTAATCCGTCCAGCGTCCATGTACCAATGCGGTAGCGTATCAGGCGCAGGGTCGGAAAACCGACCGCGGCCGTCATGCGGCGCACCTGACGATTTTTCCCCTCACGGATAGTCAGTTCGAGCCAGCTGGTGGGAATCGCTTTGCGCTCCCGCACCGGCGGATTGCGCGGCCAAAGTTCGGGCGGCGGATCCATCAGCGCGGCGCCTGCCGGCTGCGTCATCCCGTCTTTTAGCAAGACCCCCGCGCGTAATTTTTCCAGCGCTGCCGTATCCGGCACGCCTTCCACCTGCACCCAGTAAGTCTTGGGCAATTTGTGCTTAGGATCCGTGATGCGATGCTGCAACTGCCCATCGTCAGTCAAAACCAGCAACCCTTCGCTGTCGGTATCCAGTCGTCCGGCAGGATAAAATTCGGGAACAGGAATATAATCTGCCAGCGTCGGATGCAGACCGTCCTGACTGAACTGGCAAATTACGCCGAACGGCTTATTGAACAGCAGTATGCGTCCCATTTGAGTTCCAAAATATAGCAAGCTGGCATTTTACCGCGTCTACCGGACGTCCAAACCATGAATAACGGCGCCCGTTGATAAAATCTACCCCTCTAAAGAGAAATAACATGACAAGTCAGAAAATTATTTACACAATGGTCGATGAAGCACCGGCTCTGGCGACCTATTCACTGCTCCCTATCGTACAAGCATTCACAAAAGCAGCAGGGGTTACCGTCGAGACGCGCGACATTTCACTGGCAGGCCGCATTCTTGCGAACTTTCCCGACAAACTCACCGCGGATCAAAAAATCGCTGATGAACTGAGCGAACTGGGCCGGCTTGCACTCAAAGATGAAGCCAACATCATCAAGCTGCCGAATGTCAGCGCCACCCCGCCACAATTGAAAGCAGCGATTGCCGAATTGCAATCACAAGGCTTTGATATTCCTGATTATCCTGACGAACCGCAGGACGAGGCACAACAAGCAATCAAGGCCCGCTATGGCCGCGTGTTGGGCAGCGCGGTCAACCCGGTGCTGCGTGAAGGTAACTCGGACCGCCGCGCGGCAGGGGCTGTCAAACAATTTGCAAAAAACAACCCGCACAAGATGGGGCCATGGAGTGCGGCCTCCAAGACCCATGTGGCGCACATGAACGCGAACGATTTTTACGGCAGCGAAAAATCGACCACGGTAAGCGAGGCCTGCACTGTGCGCATCGAATTTAACGGCAGCGAGGGAAAAACGACTGTTTTGAAGGAAAAAGTAAACTTACAGGCCGGTGAAGTCATCGATGCGGCCGTGATGAGCCGCACGGCACTGCGCGCATTTTATGCCGAACAGATCGCCAGCGCGAAACAACAGGGCGTGCTGCTGTCGCTGCATCTGAAGGCGACCATGATGAAAATTTCTGATCCGATCATGTTCGGCCACGCCGTGACCGTTTATTTCAAAGACGTATTCGACAAGCACGCGTCGGTCATTGAGAGCTTGGGCGTCAACGTCAACAACGGTCTGGGCGATCTGCTAAGCAAAATCGCCAAGCTGCCTGAAGATCAGCGCGCTGCCATCGAAGCCGACATTAAAAACACCTATGCCCTCAATCCGGAACTCGCGATGGTCAATTCCGACAAGGGCATCACCAACCTGCATGTGCCGAGCGATGTGATCGTCGATGCCTCTATGCCTGCGATGATTCGTGATTCGGGGAAAATGTGGGGCGTGGACGGCAAGCTGCACGATACCTGCGCAATGATTCCTGACCGCTGCTACGCGCGTATTTATCAGGTCGTCATCGAAGACTGCAAAAAGCACGGCGCCTTCGATCCAACAACCATGGGCAGCGTGCCAAATGTCGGGCTGATGGCGCAACAAGCCGAGGAATACGGCTCTCATGACAAGACGTTCGAGATGAAAGGCTGCGGCACCGTTCGCGTCGTCGATACGGCAGGCGTGACGCTGCTCGAGCAAAAGGTCGAAACAGGCGACATCTTCCGCATGTGTCAGGTCAAAGATGCGCCGATACAGGACTGGGTCAAACTGGCCGTCGCCCGCGTGCGCATCACGGGCACACCGGCTATTTTCTGGCTGGACAAGCATCGCGCGCACGACGCACAACTGATCACAAAGGTCGAACGCTACCTCAAAGATCACGACACGACCGGCATGGACATCCGCATCATGACGCCTGAAGAGGCGATACAGGTATCGATTGAGCGCATCCGCAAAGGCTTGGACACCATCTCGGTGACCGGCAACGTGCTGCGCGATTATCTGACCGACCTGTTCCCGATACTTGAACTGGGCACCAGCGCAAAGATGCTCTCCATCGTCCCTTTGATGAGCGGCGGCGGCCTCTTCGAAACAGGGGCCGGCGGCTCAGCCCCCAAGCATGTGCAGCAATTCCAGCAGGAGGACTATCTGCGCTGGGATTCACTGGGCGAATTTTTAGCGCTGGGCGCCTCCCTTGAGCATCTGGCACTGAAATACAACAACCCAAAAGCCCGTGTGCTGGCCGAAACGCTGGATGTGGCCAACGGCCGGATTCTGGAAAACAACCGCTCCCCCGCACGCCGGGTCGGCGAAATCGACAACCGAGGCTCTCACTTCTATCTCGCACTGTACTGGGCACAGGCGCTGGCGGCACAAACCAGCGATCTCGAGATTCAGTCGCGATTCACAACCCTTGCAAAAACGCTGACGGACAACGAAGCATTAATCAATGCAGAACTGATCGCGGCTCAGGGGAAACCTGTGGATATGGGCGGTTACTACCACCCGGACTTTACTAAAACTTCAAAAGCCATGCGGCCCAGCCCGATCTTCAATGCCGCGCTGGCTGCCATCAATTAACTCAACTCACAGCAGACAACAAAAAAGCCCGGCAATGCCGGGCTTTTTATTCAATCAGATGCAGATTAAGCTGCCTGAATATTCGAAGCTTGATTGCCCTTAGGACCTTTAACCACGTCAAATGAGACCTTCTGGCCTTCCTTGAGGGACTTGAAACCGCTCATATTGATTGCGGAGAAGTGTGCAAACAGGTCTTCGCTACCATCATCAGGCGTAATAAAACCGAAACCCTTTGCATCGTTAAACCATTTAACTGTACCAGTTGCCATGTGATAACTTCCTTAACAAAAAAGCACGGGGTCCCCCGCGAAACTGTTTGAATCCAAGACCGCACACGGCAAAACCAGTACTGCAGATACTTTGAATCAAACACCAGCTCACATTTAACCCTCACTACACCGCTTTTGTCAAACGGTTATTTTAATTTACAGAACAAGCTTGAAAAAGCATCGCTAATCAACAAGCTTGTCCGACACACAAAGTGACAAAATGCCACCATGTCAAAACAAAACGACAGCAGCACGCTACTCGCCCCTGAACGCGCAATAACAAAACCACCCGGTATGTACAAGGTGGTTTTGTATAACGACGATTACACTACCATGGAATTTGTCATCGATGTCTTACAGCGTTTTTTTGCCATCAACAACGAGCGCGCACAACAACTGATGCTCCAGATACACAATAATGGATCGGCGATTTGCGGTGTTTACACGCGCGATGTCGCCGAAACTAAAGTTGCACAGGTAACTGAATACGCACAGCAAAACGGGCATCCACTGCGATGCGGTACAGAGGAAATTTGAAATGATTGCTCAAGACCTGGAAGTTAGTTTACATCTGGCCTTTGTCGAAGCACGCCAGAAGCGTCACGAGTTCATCACCGTGGAACATTTATTGCTCGCTATGCTCGACAATGCCTCCGCCGCACAAGCATTACGCGCCTGCCATGCCGATATTGAAGAACTGCGTCAGGTCGTCACGGAATTCATCGACGGCAACACGCCTGTCGTACCCGGCAGCAGCGACATGGACACACAGCCTACACTGGGCTTTCAGCGCGTCATACAGCGTGCGATTCTGCATGCACAATCGGCCAATAAGAAAGAAATCTCAGGCGCGAACATCTTAGCCGCGCTGTTTGGCGAAAAAGACTCCCATGCAGTGCATTTTTTAACCCAGCGCAACGTCAATCGCCTCGATGTCGTTAACTACATCGTCCACGGCAACGGCAAAGAAACGCCGACCAATGCGCCCCAGGCGGCCGTCGAGCAGCCGCCGGCAGACGCAGGCGTATTGAAACAATACACAGTGGATCTCAACGCGCAGGCCCTAGCCGGGCAAATTGATCCTCTGATCGGACGCGAGCCTGAGCTCGAACGCGTCATCCAAACGCTGTGCCGTCGCCGCAAGAACAATCCACTGTTGGTCGGCGAAGCGGGCGTCGGCAAAACGGCTATCGCTGAAGGCCTTGCGCGCCGCATCGTCGAAGACAACGTGCCTGACATTTTAAGGGATGCGCAGGTTTATTCGCTGGACATGGGCGCACTGCTTGCAGGCACAAAATATCGCGGCGACTTCGAGCAGCGCCTGAAGGCCGTATTAAAAGAATTAAAGGAAGCGCCCAATGCGGTGTTGTTCATCGACGAAATTCATACGCTGATCGGTGCAGGGTCTGCTTCCGGCGGCACGATGGATGCGTCCAATTTACTCAAGCCTGCACTCTCGTCCGGCACCTTAAAGTGCATAGGCGCCACCACCTATCAGGAATATCGCGGGATATTCGAAAAGGATTCCGCCCTGTCGCGCCGGTTCCAGAAGGTCGATGTACCTGAACCGTCAGTCGAGCAGACTATTGAAATTTTAAAAGGCTTAAAATCGCGCTTCGAGCAGCATCACAGCATTAAATTCAGTGCGGCCGCCATCACCAGTGCTGCCGAACTCTCCGCACGCTTCATCAATGACCGTCATTTGCCCGACAAGGCGATCGACGTGCTTGATGAGGCCGGTGCTGCGCAGCGTATCCTGCCCAAGTCTAAGCAGAAAAAAGTGGTCGGCAAACATGAAATCGAGGAAATCATCGCCAAGATCGCACGCATTCCGACCCGCACCGTGTCGCACGACGACCGCAATGCACTGAAAAATCTGGATCGCGATCTCAAAGCCACCGTATTCGGCCAGAATAAAGCGATCGACGTGCTGGCGCGCGCGATCAAGATGTCGCGCAGCGGTCTGGGAAATCCGCAAAAACCCATCGGCAGTTTCCTGTTCTCGGGTCCTACCGGTGTCGGAAAGACCGAAGTGGCTCGCCAGCTGGCCTTTGCGATGGGCATGCCGCTGCACCGCTTTGACATGTCAGAATACATGGAACGACACGCTGTTTCCCGCCTGATCGGCGCCCCACCTGGTTATGTCGGTTTCGATCAGGGTGGTCTGCTCACCGAAGCGATCAGCAAGCAGCCGCATTGCGTTTTGTTGCTCGACGAAATCGAAAAAGCGCACCCCGATGTCTTCAACATCCTGTTGCAGGTGATGGATCACGGCACACTGACCGACAATAACGGGCGAAAAGCCGATTTCCGCAATGTCGTGGTGATCATGACCACCAACGCAGGCGCCGAGGCGCTGGGTAAGGTGCAGATCGGCTTCACCAAATCAGCCTCGGGCGGCGATGAAATGGCTGACATCAAGCGCGTGTTTACGCCGGAATTCCGCAACCGTCTGGACGCCATCGTCTCCTTCGATCCACTGGATAAAGAGGTCATCCTGCGCGTCGTCGACAAATTCCTGATACAGCTCGAAGAACAACTGCACGACAAAAAAGTGGATGCGATCTTTACCGATGCGCTGAAAATCTATCTGGCTGAAAAGGGTTTCGACCCGCTGATGGGCGCACGACCGATGGCGCGTCTGATTCAGGACAGCATACGCAGCGCATTAGCCGACGAGCTGCTGTTTGGCCGGCTGGCTCACGGCGGCAGTGTCACCGTAGACGTTCAGGACGGCAAGGTCGTGCTGGAATTCGAGGACGAAATCGTCACCGCTTAATACGAAACAACGGGGTGCCGGACACCCGAATTCGCTATGTCAAAAACAGCTGACTACCGCGGGCGCTTCGCCCCATCACCCAGCGGACCGCTGCATATGGGTTCACTCGTTGCTGCGGTAGGCAGCTATCTTGATGCAAAATCCCGCAATGGCACCTGGCTTGTCCGCATGGAAGATCTGGACACGCCGCGCTGCGTTTCAGGTGCCGCAGATAACATACTGAAGACACTCGCGCGTTTCGGCCTCATCAGCGACGAAGCCGTGATGTACCAAAGTACGCGCACCTCAGCCTATCAGGATGCATTCGATCAGCTATTCCGTGACGGACACCTCTATCCTTGCGCCTGCACGCGGCGTGAAATTGCCGACTCCGCCCTGCACCGCGGCCGTGAACTGATCTATCCGGGAAAATGCCGCGCAGGGCTGCCGGACAGCCGCGAAGCGCGTTCGTGGCGGGTGCGTGTTGAACAAACCCGCATCGAATTTACGGACAGGTTGCAAGGTTCGTTTGCACAAAATTTAGCCTGTGAGGCGGGTGATTTCTTGCTCAAACGCGCCGACGGCCTGTTCGCCTATCAGCTTGCGGTGGTCGTCGATGATGCCGGGCAGAAAATTACCGATGTCGTGCGCGGAGCGGATCTGCTGGATTCGACCATGCGCCAGATCTATTTGCAGCAGTTGCTTAATTTTAACACCCCGAGCTACCTGCACCTTCCTGTCGCGGTAAATCAACAGGGTGAAAAGCTGAGCAAACAAACGCTTGCCCGCGCAGTCGATCCGGATAATGTGGTTGCAACACTCATTAAGGTGTTGAATTTCCTAGGTCAGCGCCCGCCTGCCGGCCTGAGTACAGGAAGCGCACTGCTTGCGTGGGCCACAGAACACTGGCAACCGGAAGTTTTATCCGGTCACCGCCAAAGAACCGTCTGATCTCAACTGGCCAGTTTGCGCACGACGTCTGCGATGTGTTTCGCAGATTGTTCGACCAGCGCTTTATCCTCGCCCTCAACCATCACACGCAACAGCGGTTCGGTGCCGGACGGGCGGAGCAGTACACGGCCACGACCATCGAGCGCCCGTTCAGCACTCGCAACAGCGGCTTTAACCTCGGAGTGACCTAAACAGTCGACGCCCTTCGCAACACGCACATTGATCAGCACTTGCGGATACAGTTTCAAATCATGTGCGGCTTCGGCCAGACTCACATTTTGCGTGCGCAGCGCATGCAGCACTTCCAGCGCGGACACGATCCCATCGCCGGTACTGTGCTTGTCAAGACAGATAATATGACCGGAATTTTCACCGCCGAGCTCCCAGCCATTCTGATGCAATAACTCCATCACATAACGGTCACCGACACGAGCACGCAAAAAGGGCACGCCCATTTTTTGCATCGCGTGCTCAAAGGCCAGATTTGTCATTAGCGTACCAACCACGCCGCCGATCAGTCTGCCCTGCTCCTGACGCTGACGCGCAATCACATAAATCAGTTGATCGCCGTCATACAACGCCCCTTTACTATCGACCATCACCAGTCTGTCGCCGTCGCCGTCGAGCGCGATGCCTAAATCAGCCTGATGCTCGACAACGGCTGCCTGCAAATTAGCTGGGGCAGTCGCACCAAAACCGTCATTGATATTTTTGCCATCCGGTTTCACGCCGATAGCGATAACCTCCGCACCCAGTTCGTGCAGAACATGTTGCGCAATGTGGTAAGTAGCGCCATGCGCACAGTCGACGACGATTTTCATACCGCGCAAATTCATCGCAGAAGGAAACGTGCTCTTGCAAAATTCGATGTAGCGGCCAACCGCATCGTCAAGTCGCTTAGCCTTGCCCAGCCCCGTTGCTGAATCAATGAAAATCTCCCCATCCAGACCGGCTTCAATCGCGTGCTCAATGTCATCGGGCAGCTTGGAACCGGTCGCGGAAAAGAACTTGATGCCGTTGTCCTCGTAAGGATTATGCGAGGCTGAAATCACGATCCCCGCCTGCAAACGCAAAGTGCGAGTCAGATAGGCCACGGCAGGGGTTGGAATCGGGCCTGCCAGATACACATCGACACCGGCAGCAATCAAGCCCGCCTGCAATGCGGATTCGAGCATATAACCTGAAATACGCGTGTCCTTGCCAATCAGAACAGCCGAGCGCTCGCCATGCGTATGCTCGGCACCCGCCAAAACACGACCGGCAGCGTAGCCCAAATGCATCACAAACTGCGGTGTAATGGGAAAGTCGCCTACGCGACCGCGAATCCCGTCGGTGCCAAAATATTTTTTACTCATTGCATCCCCCGTTAATTGCATTCAAAATTTTCAAGGCATCCACCGTGGCACGCACGTCATGCACACGCACAATTGCAGCGCCCCGCTGCACGGCAATTATCGCTGCAGCAATGCTCGCCGGCATCCGGTTCGATGCATCCTGGCCCGTTAAGGCACCCAGCATAGACTTTCTGGACAAGCCCGCCAATACGGGAACACCCAGATCCGTAAAGTGATGCAACTCGCGTAGTAAGGCCAGATTATGCGCGAGCGTCTTACCAAAACCGAATCCGGGATCGACAACGATGCGGTCTTGCGCGATACCTGCCGCTTGCACTGCCGCCACCCGGTCACGCAGAAACATATTCACCTCGGCTAGCACATCAGCGTATTCCGGTTGCACCTGCATGGTTTGCGGCGCCCCCCGCTTGTGCATCAGACACACAGCCACATTCGAGGCGGCAACGATCTGCATGGCGAGCGGGTCTTGCAGCGCATCGATATCATTGACCATCTGAGCACCCGCGAGTATGGCAGCCCTCATCACCTCGGGTTTAAACGTATCAATTGAAATGGGCACACCCGGCAGCGCTTCGATTACCGGAATCACGCGGGACAACTCTTCCTCTAAGCTGACCGGAATAGCGCCGGGCCTCGTTGACTCGCCGCCGATATCGATGATGTCAGCACCTTCCGCGATAAGCTGGTGCGCGTGATCAATGGCGGATTGCCCAAGCCGCCCGCCATCGGAAAAGGAATCAGGGGTGACGTTGACAATCCCCATCACCAGTGGACGGGAAAGGTCGAACTGAAATGAGCCGAATGAGAGCATCAGGATCGAGAATTCAGGAGCGAGGATTGAGGATTGGTTGACTCGCTCCTCAATCCTCGCTCCTGTTTTTAAGTTTCCTGAGCGGGTTGAGTCGGCGCAGCGGGCGGAGCAGGTTCAACCGCGGGTGCGGTTGGCGTCTGATCACTTGGCGGTTGCGGTGTCTTGCTGTATTGACTAGGCTTTGGCGGACGCGGCGGATTACCGTCCATGATGTCGTTGATCTGATCGGCATCGATCATTTCCCACTCCAGCAACGCATGGGTCATCGCCTCGATCTTGTCGCGATGCGTTTCAATCAGATTGCGCGCCAGCGCGTACTGCTGATCGATGATGCGACGAATTTCGATGTCCACTTTTTGCATGGTCGCCTCTGAGATATTCTTGTGAGTCGTCACAGAACGTCCCAGAAAAACCTCCCCCTCATTTTCGCCGTACACCATAGGGCCCAGTGCGTCCGACATCCCCCATTGGGTGACCATCTTGCGGGCCATGTCCGTTGCGCGCTCGAAATCGTTCGAGGCACCAGTAGTCATCTGATTCATGAAAATCTCTTCAGCAATACGACCGCCGAACAAGACCGCAAGCGTAGACAAAATGCGTTCCTTGTCCATGCTGTAACGGTCTTCGGACGGCAATTGCATCGTCAAACCCAGCGCGCGACCGCGCGGAATAATCGTCACTTTATGCACGGGATCCGTTTTAGGCATCAGTTTTGCAACCACGGCATGACCCGACTCGTGATAGGCGGTATTGCGGCGTTCTTCCTCCGGCATCACCATCGAACGACGTTCAGCACCCATAAAAATTTTATCTTTAGCCGCTTCGAAATCATCCATTTCAACGAAACGCTTGGCACGGCGCGCAGCAAACAGCGCTGCCTCGTTAACCAGATTGGCCAGATCCGCACCCGACATACCGGGCGTGCCGCGTGCAATCACATTGCCATCCACATCCGGTGCGCACGGCACTTTACGCATATGTACTGCAAGGATCTGTTCGCGGCCGCGAATATCCGGCAAGGGCACAGTCACCTGACGATCGAAACGCCCGGGACGCAGCAAGGCCGCATCCAGCACGTCAGGACGATTGGTCGCAGCAATCACGATTACCCCGCTCGCGCCTTCGAAACCGTCCATTTCAACGAGCAGCGCGTTGAGCGTCTGTTCGCGCTCATCGTTGCCGCCGCCGACACCCGCGCCGCGCTGACGACCGACCGCATCGATTTCATCGATAAAGATGATGCAGGGAGATTGCTTCTTGGCTTGCTCAAACATGTCGCGCACACGCGCCGCGCCCACACCGACAAACATTTCCACAAAGTCAGAGCCTGAAATTGAAAAGAACGGCACCTTAGCCTCACCCGCAATCGCCTTAGCAAGCAGCGTTTTACCGGTACCCGGACTCCCCACCATCAGCACGCCGCGCGGGATGCGTCCGCCCAGATTCTGAAATTTGGTCGGATCGCGCAGGAAGTCCACCAGCTCTGAGACTTCTTCTTTCGCTTCATCGCAACCGGCCACATCGGCAAAGGTCACGCGCTCTTTGGCTTCATCGAGCATGCGCGCACGCGATTTTCCAAACGAGAAGGCACCGCCTTTGCCGCCGCCCTGCATCTGACGCATGAAAAACACCCACACGCCGATCAGTAAAATCATCGGAAACCAGGACACGAATATGTTCATCAGGAAAGACTGCTCTTCTTCTGGCTTAGCTTCGACATTCACGCCGTTTTTAAGCAGATCCGATACCATCCACAAATCGCTGGGCGCATAGGTGCTAATGCGTTTCCCTTCCGTCGTCGTCGCAGTCAGCGTACGGCCTTCGATCACAACTTTGGCGATCTGCCCCTTTTTGACTTCGTCGAGGAATTGCGAATAATCAAGATGTCCCTGCGCCGACTGCTGCTGGCGCGTATTGAACTGATTGAATACCGTCATCAAGACAAAGGCGACAACCAGCCAGATAGCGATGCTTTTAAAATTATTCAAGATATTTCCTTTTACGCGCAACTTCCGAAGTTGATCATTAGACTATGTATCCGCTCATTACTCAAGTTTTCCGGTGCCCAACAGATACACTTCGCTGCTGCGATCACGCGAAGCTTTGGGTTTGCGCGCCACCACCCGGCTAAACCTTGTGCGCATTAATTTCATATAGGCTTCGAATCCCGCCCCTTGAAACACTTTAACCAGAAAACTGCCATCCCGTGTCAGGTGTTCAAAGGCAAATTCCATCGCAAGCTCTGCAAGATAGATCGAACGATCCTGATCGACAGCACTCACCCCGCTGAAGTTGGGGGCCATATCCGAAATTACAAGCCCTACCGGCTTGCCTTGCAAACTTTCTTCCAGCTTTTTCAAGACCTCTTCATCCCGAAAATCGCCCTGGATGAACTCGACCCCGCGCAATGGTTCGAGCGGCAACAGATCGAGAGCGATCACCTTGCCCGATTCTCCCAGAATCGCGCCGGCCACCTGACACCAACCGCCCGGGGTCGCGCCCAGATCGACGATCACCATACCCGGTTTGATCAGATGATCCTTCTCATTGATCTCGATTAATTTGTACGCTGCGCGCGAACGATAGCCATCTTTCTGTGCCTGCTGCACAAAAGGATCATTAATATGCTCTCGCATCCACTGTTTACTGGTTTTGGATGGCTTCATCGTTTAGAATCCGTGCCTGAGATATTATTGAGAAAATTATGCTAGACCTTACCGTAACAGAACGCCTTACCCTTAAGGGACGCGCGCACCAATTAAAACCTACCGTCATGATAGGCAATGCCGGCCTGACGGAGTCCGTTTTAAAAGAAATCGGCGTAAGCCTAAAGCAGCATGAACTCATCAAAATTCGCGTCATGGCTGAACGTGCCGACCGCGAAACCATGCTGACCGAGATCTGCACGCAGCTTAATGCAGCGCCGGTTCAGCACATCGGCAAAATTCTGGTGATTTATCTGCCAAAACCCGATGCTGAAAAAATCGAAATCCGTCAAATGCCGCGCCACAAGGGCAAAAAACCGCTGACCAAAAAACAACTCGGCAACCGTTAAAACGGGAAGCGGAACGGCACTTCGTGCCTCAGTAGATAGTGGGTTTTCACTCCCCACTTTCTACTCTCCACTCACCAGTTTAGATGTACTGAACCTCGATCAATTCGTATTCCCTGATGCCACCCGGCGTCTTCACTTCGGCCACATCGCCGCTGCTCTTACCAATCAAAGCACGAGCAATCGGTGAGCTGATCGAAATTTTACGCGCCTTGATATCCGCCTCATCGTCGCCGACAATCTGATAAGTCACCACATCACCGCTGTTCATTTCTTCCAGAATCACCGTCGAACCAAACACACAGCGACCATTGGCGTTGAGCGTTTTTGGATCGATGATTTGCGCGCTTCCCAGCTTGCCTTCCAGTTCGATGATGCGCCCTTCGACAAAGCCCTGACGGTCCTTAGCCGCTTCATATTCGGCATTTTCCGACAGATCGCCCTGAGCACGCGCCTCCGAGATTGCATTAATAACCCAGGGACGTTCTACCGTTTTGAGCTTATGTAACTCCTGGCGCATTTTATCCGCGCCAACCAAAGTCAAAGGAATCTTGATCATACTGAAACTCACCTAATTGTTAGTTGTTAGTTGTTGTCGCTATGCGTCATTCGTTTTAACTAACGACTGCTTTTCGCTTATGCTGAGACTGCACGTCATAGACTTGCAAATCATCAAGATGATGCATACCAATACAGGCGGCGCGTGCGCCTGCCAGCGTGGTGTAATAAGTTACCCGCCCCTGCAAGGCAGCATGCCGTATCGAATAGGAATCACGCATCACGGCAGGCTTGCTGTCGACCGTATTGATAATCAGATTCACCTCGCCATTTTTGACCATATCCACGATATGCGGACGACCTTCAGCCACCTTATTGACCGACTTAACCGGTACGCCTGCCGCAGAAAGAGCGGCAGCCGTACCGCGCGTGGCAAGTATGGTAAAGCCCAAGTCCGCAAGCGAGCGCGCCACATCCACGGCACCGGGCTTGTCCGCTTCTCGCACACTGATAAAGACATTGCCGCTCTTGGGTAATTTAACGCTTGCCGCCAGTTGCGATTTCACAAAAGCTTCGGCAAACGTCTCGCCCACTCCCATCACTTCGCCGGTGGACTTCATTTCAGGACCTAAGATCGTATCGACGCCAGGGAACTTGATGAACGGGAAAACCGCTTCTTTCACTGAATAATACGGCGGCACAACTTCGCCGGTGACACCCTGCTGCGCGAGACTTTGTCCCGCCATGCAGCGCGCGGCAATCTTGGCCAGCGGCACACCGGTGGCCTTGGAGACAAACGGCACGGTGCGCGAGGCGCGCGGATTCACTTCCAGCACATACACTGTCTCGCCCTGAATCGCGAACTGCACGTTCATCAAGCCCACCACGTTGAGCGCACGCGCCATCGCAATGGTTTGGCGGCGCAATTCATTTTGCATCGCCACCGGCAAACTGAACGGCGGCAAGGAACAGGCTGAATCGCCCGAATGCACGCCCGCTTCTTCGATATGTTCCATAATGCCGCCGATAATCACATCGACCCCGTCGGACACCGCATCCACATCCACTTCGATCGCATCATTCAGGAAGCGATCCAGCAAAATCGGCAGGCGTTCAGGATAAGTTTTGGACATGATTTCCGCGTCGCGCATATAGCGCTCCAGATCCGCCTGTTCGTGGATGATCTCCATCGCACGACCACCCAGCACGTTTGAGGGGCGCATCACCAGCGGATAACCGATAGCTGCCGCACCAGCCAACCCTTCGGCCACGGTGCTTGCAGTACGGTTAGGCGGCTGCTTCAGCTCAAGCGCCATCAGCATCTGTTTGAAGCGCTCGCGGTCTTCTGCACAGTCGATCATATCGGGCGTTGTACCGATAATCGGCACACCATTTTTTTCCAGACCGCGCGCCAGACTCAACGGCGTCTGACCGCCGTATTGCACGATCACGCCGACCGGTTTTTCAACAGCGACCACTTCGAGCACGTCTTCCAGCGTCAGCGGCTCGAAATACAGGCGGTCCGAGGTATCATAGTCCGTCGATACGGTTTCCGGATTGCAATTGACCATGATGGTTTCATAACCGTCTTCGCGCATCGCCAGCGCCGCATGTACGCAGCAATAGTCAAACTCAATCCCCTGACCGATACGGTTCGGCCCGCCGCCCAGCACCATGATTTTCTTGTTGCTGGTCGGATTCGCTTCGCATTCCTCTTCATAGGTGGAATACATATAGGCGGTATCGGTCGAAAACTCGGCAGCGCAAGTATCCACGCGCTTGTACACCGGACGTACACCCAGTGCGTGACGATAGGCGCGCAAGGCAGCGGCATCGGTTTCCAGCAAATCCGCTAAACGGGCATCAGCAAATCCGCTGCGCTTTAACGTGCGCATCTCATCTGCATCAACGCTTTCCAGCGGACGCCCGAGGAGCGTTGCCTCCTGACGGATCAAATCATTGATCTGTACTAAAAACCAGCGATCAATTTTACTGACGTTAAACACCTCTTCAACGCTCATACCCAAACGGAAGGCATCTGACACCGCCCAGATGCGCGAAGGCCCCGGATTGCGCAATTCGGCCGTCACCGCATCAATACTGTCGAACTTACTGTCCAGCCCGTTGACCCCCACTTCCAAACCGCGCAAGGCTTTTTGGAAAGACTCCTGGAAGGTGCGGCCGATGGCCATCACTTCACCCACCGATTTCATCTGGGTCGTTAAACGATCGTTGGCCTGCGGGAATTTTTCAAATGCGAAGCGCGGAATCTTGGTGACCACGTAATCGATGGTCGGCTCAAACGAGGCCGGTGTCGCGCCGCCCGTAATATCGTTCTGCAATTCGTCCAGCGTAAATCCCACCGCCAGCTTGGCGGCGATCTTGGCAATCGGAAAACCAGTCGCTTTGGACGCCAATGCGGATGAGCGCGACACGCGCGGATTCATCTCGATCACCACCATGCGCCCGTCATCCGGATTGATGGAGAACTGCACGTTCGAGCCGCCGGTCTCCACGCCAATTTCACGCAGCACAGCTAAAGAGGCATCGCGCAGAATCTGGTATTCCTTGTCGGTCAGCGTCAGTGCAGGCGCAACGGTGATCGAATCGCCCGTATGCACGCCCATCGGATCCAGATTTTCGATCGAGCAGATGATGATGCAATTGTCATTGCGATCACGCACCACTTCCATCTCGTATTCTTTCCAGCCGAGCAGAGACTCTTCGATCAACAGCTCGCTGGTAGGCGAGGCTTCAAGTCCCCGTTCGCAGATTTCCAGAAACTCTTCGCGGTTATATGCGATGCCACCGCCGCTGCCGCCCATCGTAAAAGAAGGACGAATAACAGTCGGAAAACCCATCACCTGCTGCACTTGCAACGCCTCTTCCATGCTGTGCGCAATCGCCGAACGGGCAGATGCGAGACCAATACGGGTCATCGCCTGTTTAAACTTCTCACGGTCTTCCGCCATATCGATCGCTTCACGCGATGCGCCTATCATCTCGACGTTGTATTTTTCCAGTACACCGTGATGCGCCAGATCCAGCGCGCAATTCAATGCAGTCTGGCCGCCCATGGTCGGCAAAATCGCATCGGGACGTTCCTTCGCAATAATTTTCTCGACGATCTGCCAGGTGATCGGCTCGATGTAAGTCGCATCCGCCATGTCAGGATCAGTCATGATGGTCGCAGGATTCGAATTGACCAGCACCACGCGGTAACCTTCTTCGCGCAGCGCCTTACAGGCTTGCGCACCGGAATAGTCGAATTCGCACGCCTGCCCGATGACGATAGGGCCCGCGCCGATGATAAGTATGGATTTTATATCTGTACGTTTTGGCATTTATTTTCGGGAAGAGGGAAGAGGAAAAAGCGAGAAGGGTGGAAGGTAAAGGATGAAGGGTAAACCCCCGCGCCCAAAACCCGCCCCTTCTCCCTTCTCCAATCTTCTCTTACTTCCGCTCCTCCATCATCTCAACAAATTTATCGAACAAGCCGTCCACATCGTGCGGACCCGGACTCGCTTCCGGATGACCCTGAAAACAGAACGCAGGCTTATCCGTCAACTCAAAACCTTGCAGCGTGCCATCGAACAGCGAAACATGCGTCGCACGCGCATTCGCAGGCAACGTCGCGGCATCTACCGCAAAACCGTGATTCTGGCTGGTGATCATAACGCGCCGGCTATCTAAGTCCTGCACGGGATGATTCGCACCGCGATGACCGAATTTCATCTTCACGGTCTTAGCTCCGATCGCCAAACCCAAGATCTGATGCCCCAGACAAATACCGAACAGAGGAATACCTGCTGCCAGCACGGCTTGCGTCGCGGCAATTGCATAGTCGCAAGGCTCAGGGTCGCCCGGGCCATTCGACAGGAAAACGCCGTCCGGCTTCATTGCCAGCACCGTCGCTGCGGGTGTTTTAGCCGGCACAACGGTAATTTTGCAGCCACGCTCGGCTAACATACGCAAAATATTGCGCTTAACCCCAAAGTCGTAAGCAACAACATGAAACTCAGGTGATACTACTTCACTGTAGCCTGCAGCCAGACTCCACTCGCCCTGATTCCATTCATAGGGCGTATCGCAAGTAACCACCTGCGCCAGATCCATACCGGCAAGCCCGGCAAATCCGCGCGCGGCTGCCAGCGCCGCCACTTCGTCTGTACCGCTGGCGATACAACCGCTCTGAGCACCCTTTTCACGCAGAATGCGCGTAAGTTTACGCGTATCGATACCGGCGATCGCAACCACATCGTTCGCTTTAAGGTACTCCGGCAGCGATTGCGTGCAGCGCCAGTTACTCACCGTCAAAGACAGATCGCGTATCACCAGACCGCTGGCGAACACCTGACGGGATTCAACATCCTCGTCATTGATTCCGACATTGCCGATATGCGGGCAAGTCAGCGTCACAATCTGACGACAATAAGAAGGATCAGTGAGTATTTCCTGATAGCCCGTCATCGACGTGTTAAATACGACCTCGCCGCTGCGGCTTCCGGAAGCTCCGATAGACACACCGCGAAACACCGTCCCATCGGCAAGCACAAGAATTGCAGGATTCGTTTGCGTCACCAGACACCCCCCAAGATAAACATCAACTAGCTAGACATAAAGAAGCGGGAAGAACCGTGAGTTCATCCCGCAAAAGATTGACCGCCATTATAGCGGAATAGCAGAGCATCATCAAACACAAGCGCATCATTCAACGGGCGGGCCTGAGGATGTTATACAATCCGACCCCGACAAAACTTGCAGGACAGACATGTTTGAAGTCATTGTTTTAGCGATCGCTCTGAGCATGGATGCCTTCGCCGTCTCTATCGGCCTGGGCTCAAAGGACACCACCAAAAATCTGGGCAGTAAAGCCGGCATTTACTTTGGAACATTTCAGGCACTGATGCCCTTCATCGGCTATCTGGGTGGACGCGGAGTACTAGGATGGGTCGATGCTTACGCACACGGAATCGCCTTCGGGCTGCTGGCGCTGATTGGCGTGAAAATGATTTACGAAGGCCTTCAGGAGAGTTTTGAGGAGGACATCAAAGCCATCACTCACAAGATGATGCTGATTTTAGCCATTGCCACCAGCATCGATGCCATGGCAGCAGGCTTCAGCCTGACACTACTTAACGTAAATGCTTACTTAGCCTGCCTCATCATCGGCGCCACAACCTTTGCCTTTAGCTGGGCCGGCGTGACAATTGGCCGATACAGCGGCACCTGGCTTGAGAGTCGCGCCGAGATTTTCGGCGGCATCGTACTGATACTGATCGGCATAAAAATATTGATATCCTAATGCATGCCATTACTGCGCCCCCGAATCGATTACTCCCGCTTGCCTAGGCGGTCATATAGGAATATTCTTACAAGGAGACCAAAAAATCGGCTGGCTGCCGAATAACTACCCTGTTACGCGCCATTGAAACCAGTCACTTTCATCTTAGCCGCCGCACCCGAAACTCTGCTGTTAGCCGGGGTTTATTTTCTACTGGGTGTCGCATCACAACAACTGGCCATTCCGCCAGGCTATGCATCTGCCGTTTTTCCCGCCGCAGGCGTTGCCCTTGCCGTCATTCTTCATCGGGGTTACCGCCTGCTCCCCGGCATCTGGACAGGTTCGTTCTGCCTCAACTTGTGGATTGCATCCTGCTCCGGCGGCCTTGACGACAAAACCATTTTAATTGCAGCTATTGTTGCATCGGGCGCAGCACTGCAAACCGGCGTTGCCGCACTGCTGATCCGCCGCCTCTTAAAATGCAACTGGCATAATCTGGACAGCGATACCGACATCATCCGTTTTTTGCTGATTGCCGGCCCCGCAAGCTGCCTGATTTCCAGCTCCTGGGCCACTGGCACGCTGATCCTATCAGACGTCATCGCAGCCGATGCGTGGCTGTTTAACTGGAGCAACTGGTGGGTTGGAGATTCAGTCGGCACAATGTTATTCGCACCGCTGACGCTCATGCTATTGCAGCGACGCGGCAATACTGAAATATCCAGAATCACCAACGTCGCCATCCCCACCCTGCTGGTCACCGCAGGCATTGTTGTCCTGTTTGTTTACGTATCCGGCATCGAAGCAATCAAGGTCAGACAAAATATTGCCGAGCATGGTCGCATCGTCTCCGAGCAGCTAAAAAGCAGGATCATTTCCTATCACGAGGTGATTGCCTCGCTGGACAATTACCTGCAAGCCACACCCGACATCAACCGGTTTAAATTTGAACGCTTTACACAGAGTTTTTTTGAGGATCACCCGGATTTAATGGCGCTCAGCTGGAACCCGCTGGTCCCCCAAAAATCAAGGCGACAGTTTGAACAGGCGCTATCTGGCGAATACAGCCCGGACCACCTGTCAATTACCGAGCGCAATTTGCACAATCAACTTGTACCCGCCAAAGTACGTGATCATTATGTGGCGATCGGTTACATCAGTCCGCTACAGCACAATCGCAAAGCACTCGGATTTGATATCTTATCCAATCCTCTGCGCGCAGAGGCCATTGAGCGCGCTGTAAACTCGGGACAAATGACGGCGACAGCGCCCATACAACTGGTTCAGGATTCCACGGCCAATGCAGGCGTACTACTGCTGCACCCGGTCTACCGAAATTACACATCTGCCACAGACCACAACAAAACAGCGCCGCGAGGGTTTGCCGTTGGCGTATTTCGTATCGATAAAATGCTCTCTGAACTTGCCGTTAAAAGCATCCCGGCTGAGTTAACATTTAGCCTGCATGACACTGCTGCACCGCTTAAAAATCAAAGCTTATATCATCTGAATGTCAACCGTCCTCTGCTGACCGAATATGTATGGGAAAGCGATGTCCCAATCGGTGGACGCGTCTGGCACATCACGCTGTCACCAACGCGCGCCTATCTTGAGAAGAATCGGTCACTCCTGCCATGGGTTGTCCTCGCAGCCGGCCTAACCCTGGTCAGCCTGCTGCAGGCTTTTTTGCTGGTCATCACCGGGCGGACTTCAATTGTCCAGCGCACTGTCGATCAGCAGACGCAGACACTGCTTGAAAGCGAACAACGTTTACGCAAACAAAATGAAAAAAATCTGGCGATTCTACACAACGCCAGTGACGGCATACATCTGCTCAACGCCAGCGGCAATCTCATTGAAGCCAGCGACTCGTTCTTAACCATGCTAGGCTACCAGCGTGAAGAGATGATCAATATGCATGTATCGCAATGGGATGTACGATTAACTTTCCCGGAGCTATCACAAGCTATCCAACTGCAATTTGAAAAAAAGGAACGCTCTCAGTTCCAGACCGTCCACCGCCGCAAAGATGGCAGCACGCTTGAAGTCGAAATCAGCAGCTTTCCGCTCGAACTCGATGGTGAAATAGTGCTGTTTTATTCCTCAAGAGACATCACCGCACGCCGCATCATTGAAGCCTCACTGCAACAACAACTGATGTTCACCCGCGCGCTAAACAAAATCTCACGAACCTTTGTCGAACAGGAAGAAAACACGCTTTTGCTGGCCAGCACCGTCATCAACGTCGGCGCCGCGCTCGGCGCCGATCGTACTCTGATTTACGATATCAATTTCGACACACAGCAAATCACCGGCCTGTCTGAATATCTCAATCCTGAACACGCTGATATCACAACAACACTCGCCACCTATCCGCTGCAGCTATTTTTCGGCGGTGCGAGTGAAATGATGGCAACGCATCGCTGGCTCATCAGCCAGCGCGATGACATCGAACCTCATCTGAGGCTAGACGGATCCGGCGATATACTGCACCGGCAAATGAACATTCAAAGTCTGCTCTGGTTCCCGTTCGCATTCCATAACAACGGTTTTCACCTGCTCGCGCTGAATCATATTCACGCAAAAAAAATCTGGTCTGCGGAAGAATTCGAATTTATTGAGTCCGTCAGCCATCTGGTCAGTTTTGAGCTTGAAAAAATCCGCCTGACCAATGCACGAAAATGCGCAGATACCGAACGCGACCACCTGCTGAAAATCATCGAGGATGCACCCGACTTTATTGCAACATGCGATATGCAGACCCGGCTAAAATACCTGAACGCAGCCGGCGCGAAGCTGGTCGGCCTGCCCGACAATACCGACTTGTCCTCTTTAAAAATTAGCGACATGCACCCTGAATGGGCGGCACAAAAAATGTTGAATGAGGATATTCCCGCTGTACTTGAACAGGGTGTTTGGCAGGGTGAAACCGCCTTACTTCACCGAGATGGACATGAAACACCGGCATCTCAGGTATTACTGGTGCATCGGGACGCCGATGGCAATCCCGAATCCCTGTCCACTATTATCCGCGACATCTCCGGACTGAAAAAATATGAAAAAGCCCTCCTTAATAACGAACAAAACCTGCTCAATATTCTCAAGCTGAGCCCCATTGCCGTTCGTATTGCCATCGACAGCGGTCAAAAGGTCGCTTTTTGCAATCCGCGCTACGCCGATCTGATCAAAAGCGAAGACCCTCTGGGTGAGACCCCCACAAAATACTATGCCAATGTCAGCGATTATCAGGCTATTCTTGAGGAACTGGCCAATGGCAACACCGTACTCAATCGCATGGTCGAATTAAACATTCCCGGTGGCACCACCACCTGGGCGCTCGCCTCTTATATGCCGATGCAATACGATGGTGAAGATGCGGTGTTAGGCTGGTTCTATGACATTTCAGACCGCAAGCAGGCCGAAACGGAACTGCTGCGCTCCAACATTGAGCTTGAGCAATTTAGCTATGCCATTTCTCACGATATGCGCCAGCCGCTGCGCATGATTTCAAGCTATCTGCAACTGCTGGAAATCAGCCTGGCGGATCAATTGAACGATGAGAATCGCGATTACATCCAGTATGCAGTCGAAGGCGCAAAACGCATTGATCAGATGCTCATCGCCCTGCTCGAATATTCACGTGTCGGGCGTATGAATGAAGATAAAGCATGGCATGAAAGCCGCACCCTGCTTGATGAAGCCCTGCTGTTTTTACAACCAGCCATCAGCGAGGCACGGGCGACAATCACCTCCGGCGGCGACTGGCCCGCCTTATTTGCCAACGGTGATGAAATCACCCGGCTATTGCAAAACCTGATCGGCAACGCCGTCAAATACCGGATCGCCGGACGCCCCCCAGAAATCAACCTCAAGAGCGCACGACTCAACCATGAATGGCATTTATGTATCAGCGATAACGGCATTGGCATAGCGCCGGGACAAATCAAACGTCTGTTTCAGGTCTTTCAGCGTTTACAGTCCCGCGAAGTGTATCAGGGCACCGGTATTGGTCTGGCCTTATGCCGTAAAATTACCGAACATCACGGCGGACGAATCTGGGTAGAATCTTCAGGAGAAGGAATGGGCTGCAATTTTTTTGTCGTTCTGCCACTCACTGACTTATAAACAATGCCTAATATAAAACTTTTCGTCTTCCCCCTTTGGCTGCTGTCCAGCACACGCCCTGTCTTCGCGCCGCACTGGAACGATATGCAACTAAGCTTTAAATACCCCTGCCATTTTCTGCCCATCGGATATCTGATCGGCATCCCGTTCAATGTCGCTGACAATCGCGCCAGCAGTGCCGAATACCACTTTCAATCGATACGTTCATAATGAATGAGGAAATAGAATGAACGACAAAAGCACTACCGACCGGCCATTTATTATTTTGCTGGTGGAGGATGAAAAAACGGATGCGCAGCTGGTTAAATGGGCACTGAAACAAAATCAGATTAAGGCCGATATGCGTCAGGCATTTGACGGCTACGAAGCGCTGGCATTTTTACGCAAGCAAACGGGTAGTTTTGCCAATGCACCACGCCCCAATCTGGTTCTACTCGATCTGAACATGCCACGCATGAATGGGCTTGAATGTCTGGCTGAAATCAAAAAAGATGCAACCCTGCGTGACATTCCCGTCGTCATCCTCTCAACCTCCTATGCACACAGCGATATCATCGCTGCCAATGAACTGGGCGCTGCCGACTATGTCAGCAAACCGATGGATATTCACGAATTAAGCGCTTCCATCCGCCTGCTTGCCGAACGCTGGATTCTCCCGTTCACAACCATGGCTGGCAATACCGATATGCTATGAATATACTACCTTTAAAACCGCTGTCCATTCTGGCCGTCGAAGACGATCCCGGTGATTTTGGATTAATCCGTGCACATGTGCGATTGTCCGGACTCTGCGCCAAAAATGACAAGGAAGCCGTGATCTGGGCGAAAACATTGGCCGGTGGCCTTGTTTCCGCACAAAAATCGAAGCCGGATATCATTCTTCTCGATCTGTCCTTACCTGATTCTGCCGGCATGGATACCGTACATGCCATGCGTAGTGCACATCCGGGCACGCCTATCGTAGTTTTGACAGGTCATGATGACTACGATCTGGCTAATGCCGCACTGCAAGCAGGCGCTCAGGACTATCTCGTCAAAGGCCACTTTGATCACGATGCACTAGGCCGGGCCATACGCTACGCACTGGTACGCATCCAGCTCGAATCTCGCCTGCGTCTCTCCGAAGTCGCCTTAAATGCGGTCGCCAACGGGATCGTTATCACCGATCAGCATGCACATATCGAATGGGTTAATCCGGCGTTCACCCGGCTAACCGGATATACACTGGAAGAAGCAATCGGCAAAAAACCGGGATAATTGGTTAAATCCGGACATCATCCGGACAGTTTCTATCAAGACATGTGGCAAACCATACTGTCAGGGCTGGCATGGAATTCCGAAATGCTTAACCGGCGCAAGGATGGCTCACACTATGACGAGTCGCTCCATATCACACCCGTGATCTCCGGAAACGGCTCGATCCTGCATTTTGTTGCCATCATGCAGGATATCACCGAGCGAAAACGCACGGATGAAACGATACGCAATCTGGCGTTCTATGACACGCTAACCAAACTCCCCAACCGTCGTCTGCTCAATGAGCACTTAAACCGCGCCATTGCATCGAGTCGCCGCAATAGTCACTACAACGCATTGATGTTCCTCGACCTTGATAATTTCAAACCGCTCAACGATACCTACGGGCATGTGATAGGCGACCAGCTTTTGGTTGAGGCAGCGCACAGACTTAAGGCCTGTGTGCGCGAAATCGACACCGTAGCGAGATTCGGGGGAGATGAGTTCATTATTTTGCTCAGCGACCTCACCGAAAATGAAAGTGAATCGGCCGTTCAGGCAGGAATTATCGCCGAAAAAATTCGCGATATTTTATCCGCCCCCTACTTTCTGGAAACGACACCGCATCAAAATACGCAACTGCACAGCATCGAACATCACTGCACAGCCAGTATTGGTGTTTCCGTATTTACAGGGCATTCAACCACAGCGGAAACAGCAATCTTGCAAGCCGATAAGGCCATGTATCAGGCAAAAGAACGTGGCCGGAATCTCGTCGTTTTTAATCAGAAATTACACTACCCGGATTAATCGGGACTCCCAAAATAAAAAAGCGCACTAAGTGCGCTTTTTTATTGCGATTACTCGCCTTTCAGGCAAGTCTTCATGAAGGCCTTACGCTCGTCACCCTTGAGTGCACGGGTCTTCGCATCTGCATTACAATTTTTCATTTTATCCTGTTGCTTGACTGGTGCGGCCTTCTCTTCCGGCTTAGCGCCTGCGTCTGCTTTGAGGGTATAGTCCTTTTTCAGACACTTGCTCATGAAAGCCTTGCGCTCATCACCTTTGAGCGCCTCCGCTTTCGCCTCCGCATTGCATCCTTTCATTTTTTCCTGTTGCGCACCTGCAAAAACAGGTGCTGATACGGTCACAAATAATCCCAAACAAGCTACTGCGATCAATTTTTTCATGAGTATCTCCTTGATTAGTCGATTGTATCCCCCCGGATCGGGACGTTTCAGCATCAAACTGAAACGCGGCCATTATAGCCATAATTTCCCGCATGCTGTTCAAAGGTACAATTTGGCTATATCGCAACAAACTGCAGGCAGTCATTCAATGGGATTAAAAAGCAATGTTCACGCGGAGGCGCGGAGAAAACCCAAAATAAATCAAAATATAGCTGGATTAATTTCAGTAAACTTTAAAGCACAACTGCCAGTTTGTTATTAGTTCGCGCATTCGTGCTTGAGTTAGGTTTTATGGTTTTCTCCGCGCCTCCGCGTGAGTCGGTTTGAGGTTTTTATTCAAACCTTAATGAGACAATTACGACAGAGGTACAATACGCGCTGGTATGACCATCCGGCTGTCAATGAATATGGAACTCAAACTCAACTCCCGGCAGGATCTCAAGGCACGCGCCCTGTTGCTAGGCGATCGTCTGGATCTGAAATCCTTCAAGATCGCCGATTGCCTGGCGACTACGCCACTGACACTGGAAATAGACAGCGAAGGCGGCATCGCGGTGCTGTTTCGCTACGGCGTCGTGGTCTTATTCGGCGTGCCTATCGTCGATGAGGTGCGCTTTATCGACACCCTCAAAACACTGCTCACCACCCCCGCGTCTTCTCCCGAAACCGAGGAGATGGAAATCCACAGCGGCAGAGACAACATCGGTGTACAAAGCGGCGCCGTCTCGCTTGACACCATTACGTTAGAAAAGCTGCAAATCATCGCCGATGCACTGAGCAAAAATCTGGTGCTCACGCTGTATGAAAACAAAGTCGCCGGGGAATTCGACAAGATTGAGCCGTTAGCGCAGGAACTGGCGTTGCATGGCCGGGTCAGCGCGGGGGCTAAAAACCTACTCTCCAAGATCGGTCACATGCTGCTGATCCAGCATCGCATGGTGGGCCGCGCCGAAATCGGTGACAAACCTGAAACGCTGTGGAATTTTCCCCACTTGGGCGGTCTGTACGCCAGTCTCGAGGATGAATTTGAGTTACAGGAAAGACAATCAGCCTTAAATCGCAAGCTGGGACTGATCTCCGATACCGCACAAACGCTGGCTGATGTGTGGGACAACAAGCAATTGCATAAGCTCGAATGGTATGTGATCGGACTGATCCTGTTCGAAATCGTCCTGAGCCTGCACGACCGGTTCGGAAAATTCCTGACATCATGGTAGGTAAAATAACTGTTTATTTGCCTATTCAATCATCACATCAGCTTTTCCGCCAGTTGCTGATAGACGGTTCGCCCGGATTCATCTTCAGCCACGGCAAACAAGAATAAGCATCGACCACTACTGGACTGCTCCCAGCGTGCGCCTACCTGTTTTTTCTCGCGGGAATCATCGTTGGTTTTATAGGGTTCGCCTTTGTACTCGACGGCCAAAACACGACCATCGGTGAGTTCCGCCACAAAATCGGGATAGAAATAAGTGGTTATTTACCGGATTGATTCTGTCGCCATTATATCGCCCAAACTGCCTGCACAATGTTTCATACAAAGCGTCGCCTTATCATTAAGCCGCAAAATCACTTCCGCGCCAAAGAGGAATTATTGCCATGCCCGAAAATTATAGGCCTTTCGGTCTAGGTCTTTTGGCATATAGCTGCAATCAAAAGAATAGAGGAAGATGCACTCTGCCTGCAGCGTGATTCTCCTGCAGCAATTATTTACGTAATCCGGCATCACGCTTTCGATACAAGGCAATAACACTTCTGTAATAGCGGCGAATTTTTTGCCGGGCCACACAAGACAGCAGACATGCAGTGCAAGTCTCTCGCTGTTCTTCGTAAGACGCGAGTAGCACGACGCAACATGCCGGATGCGCGAAGCAAGACATTAGCCACAAACATGGCACCTCAGACGCACGACGATGGACATGAGACGCACGTCGCCGCACTTGAGAAGGATGACGCAACACCTGAGAATCACAACTCAGCACATCCGACATGGACATGAAATACAAGGAGCACGACTCAACACGCCAAATGCATGACAAAGCACCCAAGGAGCCCGTCGCAATACTTGAGAAGCGTGACGCAGAGTATGTAAAGCGAAAGGCAGACGGAAAGTCGTCTGATTTTAAAAAGATAGTATTTACCACCGATTGCAAGGCCCTTTAAATCTCTGAAAAGGAATTTTCATCATGTCTAATGCCGCTTACATGCCCAAAGATGACAATAGCAAAGCCGATCTGCTCGAACATATGGCCGTGACTTTACCCAAATACACAGTGCCGTTAAATATCAGCGATGGCGATATGGTGCAGCTGAAAGCCGATGCGGTCGGCTTCCGCTATGTGCTCAAAAGGCATCAAATGGCTGAAAGTCACCGGCATAACTGGACTGCCTGCAAGGATCAGATAAGAGATGGCGGCACAGGCAGCAATGACTGGCCGGTTTCGACCCCCGAAGATGCAGAAATTCCGCCGCCCCTCACGCCCGGCGTGATTCCACGCCTGTCCAAGCTGATCGCAGCAATTAAGGCGAACAAGAACTACACTGAGGCTATCGGTCAGGATCTGCGGTTGATCGGTGCCAGGCATGTTATCGTGAGTGATAACTGGAAACCGGCTTTGAGCGCAAAAAACAAGGGGGGACATGCAGTTATCAGTTGGACCAAAGGCGATGCTCACGCGCTGGAAATATGGGCCGACCGGGGTGACGGCAAAGGCTTTGTATTTTTCACCATCAGCACGACAGCAAGTGTTACCGACAATAGCCCGTTGCCGGACAGCATCTCCGTTTGGCAATATAAGGCAATCTATCGACTGAGCGACGAACAGGTAGGACTCTGGAGCGACGTGCTAAGCGTTACAGTCGGCAATTTATAAGCATTCTGGAATCCGCTGGTTATACAAAACCGGCGGACAGACTGAATTTGAAATTGCTCAAGATTGCCGATTGTCTGGCAAGCACGCCATCAACACTGGGAGCAGTTGTAGGGAATTCTGCACGAAACCTCTCGGATTGCATTCCATCCGGGCTACATTAGCGCAATTCTCCCTGTTACTCTTCTTCATCTTTCGGCAACGGTGCCAGCAAAGCAGCAATATCCGCCTCGCCAAACTTCGTAAGCCCCGCACTGTCCTCGGACAAAATACCCGCAGCTAACTCTGCCTTTTTCTCCTGCAGGGCAAGAATCTTTTCCTCAATGCTGCCCGCCACCACCAGCTTATAAACGAACACGTTCTTGGTCTGCCCCAGCCGGTGCGCGCGATCGGTCGCCTGATTCTCTACGGCCGGATTCCACCACGGATCATAGTGTATGACGGTATCCGCCGACGTCAGATTTAGCCCCACCCCGCCCGCTTTCAGGCTGATCAGGAAAATCGGCACTTCACCATCCTGAAACTGGCGCACCACCTCTTCACGATTTTGCGTATCGCCCGTGAGTTTCACATAGGTCAGTTTTTCCTTAGTCAGTTCCCCCTCAATCAGCTCCAGCATCGAAGTAAATTGCGAAAACACCAGAATGCGCCGGCCTTCACTGACCAGTTCTGGCAACATCTCCATCAGCAGGTCAAGCTTGGCGTGCTCCTTGACCTTTTTTGCGCTGGTCAATTTGAGCAGACGCGGATCGCAGCAGACCTGACGCAATTTAAGCAGCGCGTCCAGAATAATGATGTGGCTACGCGCGAAGCCTTTTTCGGCGATTTCCTCACGCACTCTCTGATCCATCGCGATACGCACCGTCTCATACAGATCGCGCTGCGTCCCCGACAATTCGACGGTACGCACAATCAGGGTCTTAGGCGGCAATTCGGTCGCTACGTCTTCCTTGCGACGGCGCATAATGAAAGGGCGCACGCGTTGCGCCAGCAAATCACGTCGCATGCGGTTGCCGTGTTTTTCGATCGGCGTGCGCCATGTCTTAGTAAAGCTCTTCGCATCGCCCAGCAAGCCCGGCAATAAAAAGTCGAACTGCGCCCACAACTCGCCCAGATGGTTTTCAAGCGGCGTGCCGGTCAAACACAAGCGATGCCGGGCATTCAGACGGCGCACCACTTGTGCGGCTTGACTTGAGACATTCTTGACGGTTTGCGCCTCATCCAGAATTAACAGGTGATAGTTGTGTTCGAGCAAGGCCGCCTCATCACGCCATAACAACGGGTAAGTGGTGAGAATCACATCGTGTTCGGCGATCAGCGGAAAATGCTCAGCCCTTTCCTTACCGTGCAAGGATAACATCTTCAGTTCAGGGGCAAAACGCTCAGCTTCACGCTTCCAGTTAAAAATCAGTGACGTCGGCAATACCACCAGCGAGGGCCTGTCCATACGACCCGACTGTTTTTCCAGCAGCAGATGCGCGAGCGTCTGCGCCGTTTTACCTAAGCCCATATCGTCGGCCAGAATACCGGCCAATCCCTGCCCACGCAGAAACTGCAGCCAGGCAAGACCTTCGAGTTGATAGTGGCGCAGTTGCAGCGCAAATCCGACGGGCGGCTCAACCGCCTGAATTCCGTTGGTATTCTTGAGTTTTTCGGCAAGACTCGCCACCGCATCCACGCCCTTGAACTGCCAGCGTTCCATGCCGGCCAGCGCATCGATGCGCGCAACGTCGTAACGTGACAGACGCAGCTCATCACCCGGCGCTTTACCATCAAACAACTCAATCAGCGTGCGCGCCAGCGGTTTGATGCGCTCTGCCGGCACATTGACCCGTCCGCCTTCCGGCAATTGCAGTTCGATCGGTTCGCTGTCCTTCATACGGTCGAGCAAAATCGCATCCAGCCAGCGCGGATCGACCTTGAACAACTCATGCAGCATGGGTGCTAATGCCAGCCGCTGGCCGTTGACCACGATGCCCATGTTCAGACTAAACCAGCCGTCTTCCTGCTCATCGAACTCCCCGACCCAGGCTTCCACTTCCAGCACATGGTGCCGGAATCCCTGTGGAATGACGATATCCCAGCCGGCCGCCTTCATGTCAGTCAGCGCAAGCTTCATAAACTGAGGCCAGGATTTTTCACTCTCAAGACCATACATCGTCTGATCCGGGATCGCACCCGCCATGCCGAACCGCGACATTTCCTCCAGTCCGTAACGCCCCAGCGACTGAATATAGCGCTGCTCAAGTTTTTGGTCCCGCTTAACCCGCACGGTTTCGCCATTAGTCAATGAAACAAATTCACCGGGATGATCGGGCCGCAAAACGGCCTCGCCATAGCGAAATTCCACGCAGGCCCAGTCGCGCACCTGAGTACCGAAGCCGTAGCCGCGAAAACGCCCCATATAGGCAGGCAACGACGTATCGAGCAACAACAGGGGAACTAGCGTGGTATCTAGCGCGCGCAGACGGGCTGTGGTCGGTGCAGGTAAGTCAGGCACCATTTCACGCAACATGTCCGACACTACGGGCACGTCAATTTCACGCAGCGGCGGCATGCTGAGCAACTGGGCGATTTGCGGCGGTGTCTGAGACAATTTGAGCAGACCGATCTCGCCCGCGCCTGTATCCAGATACCAGGTTGCATCCGGCAGCGGCAACACGACAACCGGTGCACCACTGCGAATAATTCTGGGTACCATGCGACCTGATTCATCGGCACCCCAGTCTAACTTAGCCTCCCTCATCGCCCCCTGTTTTAAACGAATTGGCGCAGACAGCACATAACGACTGCCCGCAACTCTTTCCATGCAGAAAAATCGCCCGCTCTCAATCACGCTCAGCAAAATCTCGTTACCCTGTTTACCCAGCAGGATATTGCCGTCAAACTTCTCGCGCTGCCTGAATAACAGGCGCAAAACCGGCAAATCCTCATCAACGACAAACAGCGGCGGCTTAATCAGGGCACGCTCGATATTGTTCCACTCTTCTAACTGGGCAGGTATCGCACCATCAGCGGACATCTTCGCTTTATAGGTACCGATAAAATAGCCATCCGAATACATCGTTTTTTGCAATACATAGCATAAACGTTCCGTGCGCTGAACTGGTTTTGGCTTTCTTTTAGCGGGCACCGCCTGCGCTTTGCGGAATGCCTCTACCCAGTCCAGCAATGCCGGATTAACCACAGGTGCACGCGGCAGCGACAAAGCCGCCAACAGGACTGCTGCCGTGTGCTTGCATTTATATCCGACCGGACAGCTGCAGGCAGGCTTCACACCCGGCATGTTCGGGGTATCGTCAGCGAATAGAATATCAACCGAATAGGGAAGCTTTGCCGTACCTTTGACCTGCGCAGTCATTCTGTCAGGCTGAACTGTCAGCTGAGTTATCGAATTCAGGTATGCCTTAGCTTTGTGCAACTCCTGCATGGAATACCAGCGAGTGACATCGGCGAGCGTATAGGTCTTGGCAAGTGACATAGAGGACCGCGGGGTTTAAAACCGCGCAAAAAAACAATCGGCGATTATAGCGTGCTGCACGGTTCGGGGTAAGGCTGATAAAGATATTACTGAACCTGCACGCAGTCAGCCTGACCTGCGCGAACGGGCGGCGAGTTATTTACTCTGAGGGCGTTGCATCTGCAAGCCTGCCAGATCCTGCACGATTTCGTCAAAAAGCGGCCGGTTTTGCACAGTTTCCTGCGTACAGCGGCCTTGCAACGCCCTGAGCGCATCGAGACGCGGATGCGGCGTGCAGCGCTCGAGCAACTCCGCCAGATAACAGGAAAACGCACGCACTTCAATGCGCTGCAGCGCGCAGCGCACCTCGCCCGACGGCATAAAAGACGCGGCGCCAAAGTCCCCCAGAAAACACGCCCCGCGCCCGTTCGATAACATATTGTGCGCGTATAAATCGCCGTGCAGGATACCCCTCGCGTGCAAGTACGCTACTGCCGCCGCGATACCCAGCGCCATAGAGATGGCTTCATCCAATGCGAAATGCATACCATCAGGATAAATATCACGGGTACATGACAGCAGACTCGGCGGACCGGCAAGATTTTTGAAGCTGGCATCAATCAAGGGCATCACCAAGCCTTTCGCGCCTTCAGAATGTCCGCCGACCTTACCCAGCGCCGAAATAAGATTGGCGTGATCGCCTGCCGCGATACAGGCGGCCTTCTCACTGCTGGGTAAACCGTCACTCGTGACTGCGCCTTTAAAAAGTTTCACGGCCACAGAACTTACCGGTGCCTTATGCCAGGTTGCCTGATGAATCACGCCGGATGCGCCTTCACCCAATTTTTGCAGTATTTCAAGGTCGTGCCAGTAAATCTCCGGCTTCATCTGTTCAATCGCGTATTCAGTTTCTACTCCATCCGAAAACGGGTTACCGGCAAAAGCGAGCCAGGCCAAACGAGGTAAGGACAGCAACCATGCAGGCAAGGATTCAAAACAGTTAGCAGAAATGCGCAGCAATTCGAGCTGCCGGCAGGCGGACATCGTCTCGGGCAGACTTTGCAGACGGTTTCCCGCCAGCATCAATTTTTGTAATTTCGTACACCGCCCCAATTCCGCTGGCAATGTGCTCAACTGGTTATCGGTCAAAATGAGCCAGCGCAGCGCACGGGTGAGCGATGCGGCAGACAGATGGCTAATTTGATTGGCTTTGAACCCCACCATCTCCAAACCGTCACAGCGCCCCAGCACCTCAGGCACTTCGGTAAACTGGTTATCGGAACAAAAGATCACACGGAGTTTTTTAAGTCGAGGCAGATCATCCGGCAGCGACGACAAGGCATTGCCGGACAGATTCAGAATTTCGAGCGTATCGGCCAGCTCAAAAATCTCGGGCGGAAATTCGCTCAGCCCGCACGACAAATCGAGTCGTGTGATGCCTGCCAGTTTGCCGCTGCGCAACATTGAGAGTGTATTCATATATCAGGCAGGGTGTAATCAGCCAGCGAGCGCGCTGATCCATTGCGTATAGAGCCGCTCCGCCACCGTGTGCAATTGCGGCAAATTCGCCCGTTGCTGCATGAGTTCTGACGATTGCACGGCGGGACCGCCGAAATTAGCCTTGATTTCTGCAGCCCCCGCCTCGCACCAGCTGGCAATCAATTCAGCCGTCATTTCGATATGACACTGCAAGGCAAGATGCGGGCCCAGTGTATAGCCCTGATTGGCACAATAGGCGCCGCTCAATAAGCGGGTGGCGCCAGCCGGCAGGCTGAACGTTTCACCATGCCAGTGAAAGGCATCGAAACCACGCAGTTCGCCCAACCAGCGGCGCGCAGATTCGGTATCGTCCACCGCCACCGCACCCCAGCCTATTTCCACAACCGGATTTTTCGATACAACGCCGCCCAGCGCCTTTGATATAAGCTGCCCGCCCAGACAATGCCCCAACACAGGAATATTGCGCGCCACAGCGTCGCGTATCAAATCGAGCTCCTGTGCAATCCACGGCAGATCATCGTTAACGCTCATCGGCCCGCCCATGAAGACCAGTCCGGAATAATCCGCTGATACATTAGGCACCGCCTCACCTTCATCTAGGGCAATCAGCTGCCACGGGATATCTCTGGCACACAGAAACCCGGCCAGAAAACCCGGCCCTTCATGAGCGATGTGGCGAAAGATGGCAACGGGCTTCATATCAGATGCAGGATTGAGGATTGAGGATTGAGTGAAAAACAGAGCGCAGTTTTACTTGATCCTCAATCCTACTTCATCAATCCTGCTTTTTGTCCCGTTCGATCAAGGCATAGGCCGAATGATTATGGATAGACTCGAAATTTTCAGATTCAACGATATACGCATCGACACGCTTGTCGGCATTGAGCACGGCGGCCACGTCGCGCACCATGTCCTCGACAAATTTTGGATTGTCGTAGGCGCGTTCGGTGACGTATTTTTCATCGGGACGTTTGAGCAGTCCGTACAGCTCGCAAGAGGCTTGCTCCTCGGCGATCCGCACCACGTCTTCAATCCAGACAAAGCTGTTGGTGCGGATGGTGATGGTCACATGGGAGCGCTGATTGTGCGCCCCGCGCTCAGAAATCTTTTTCGAACACGGACACAGACTCGTGACCGGCACCAGCACTTTCATCGTCACGCTGGCATTGCCATCCTTCATTTCACCGATCAAGGTCACATCGTAATCAAGCAGACTTTGCACGCCCGAAACGGGTGCGGTCTTGTTGACGAAATACGGGAAATTCATCTCGATGTAACCGGATTCGGCTTCGAGCAGCACCACCATTTCGCGCAAGATACTCTCGTACGACTCGACAGAAATCTCGCGCTCATGGCGGTTGAGAATCTCGACAAAGCGCGACATGTGCGTGCCCTTGAAATTGTGCGGCAGGTGCACGTACATGTTAAAGGTTGCGATGGTGTGCTGCACACCGACGCTCTTGTCCTGAACCTTGACCGGATGACGGATGCCTTTAATACCGACACGATTAATTGCGATATGACGCAAATCGGCCGAACTTTGCACATCAGGAATAGGGGCCGTGTTATTCATAATTATTTTCTTTCCAGTGACTGAATAGTCGGGATTATAACCAATCCCGACAAAATTACTTGGTCAATTTATTGATCGCAAGAATGATCCCTGCGCCATCCAGCCCGCAATCGGCCAGCATTTTGACAGGATCGCCCTGATCGATAAAGCGATCCGGCAAGCCCAAATGCAGCAAGGGTACCGCGATACCCGCCTCAGCCAAGCACTCTGCAACCGCACCGCCCGCTCCGCCCTGCACAGTGTTTTCTTCCACCGTGACCAGCAAATCATGCGTACCAGCCATACGGCGCACCAGTTCGGCATCCAGCGGTTTAACGAAACGCATATTGACGACTGTCGCATCCAACTGCTCGCCGGCAATCAAGGCTGGCGCCAGCATCGAGCCGAACGCGAGGATCGCGACGCGCACACCTTCACGGCGCACTTCGGCTTTACCGACCGGCAAGGCCTGCATCTCGTTGCATACCGCAACACCCGGCCCCACACCGCGCGGATAGCGCACCGCAGTCGGCGTATCGAGTGTCATGGCGGTATAGAGCATCTGACGGCACTCGTTCTCATCAGCCGGGGCCATCACCGTCATATTCGGAATACAGCGCAAGAAGGACAAATCAAAACTGCCGGCGTGCGTCGCGCCATCCGCCCCCACCAGTCCGCCACGATCAATCGCCAGTACAACGGGCAACTTCTGAATCGCAATATCGTGTATCAGCTGATCATAAGCGCGTTGCAGAAAAGTAGAATAGATCGCCACCACCGGCTTGTAACCGTCGCAGGCAAGTCCGGCCGCAAAGGTTAACGCATGCTGTTCGGCTATCCCCACATCGAAATAACGCTCGGGATATTTTTCGGCGAATTCCCCCATACCGGAACCTTCACACATCGCAGGCGTAATGCCGACAACCCGCGCATTCTCGGCTGCGACATCGCACAACCACTGACCGAACACCTGAGTGTATGAAGGATTGCCCGAAGGCTTAGGCACAATGCCGTTGGTGCGATCAAATTTGCTCACACCGTGATACAGCAGACAATCCTCTTCGGCCAGCGTATACCCTTTGCCTTTTTGCGTGACGACATGCAAAAACTGCGGTCCTTCCAGCTGACGGATATTGTTCAGGGTGTCGATCAGCGCATTCAGATCATGACCATCGATCGGTCCGATATAGTTGAAACCGAATTCCTCGAACATCGTACCGGGAATCACCATCCCTTTGACATGCTCTTCCGCACGCTTGGCAAATTCCAGCACGGGCGGCATACCCTTTAACACCTTCTCGCTGCCGCGCCGCATCGCCGCGTAAAAACGTCCCGACATCAGCTTGGCAAGATAATTATTCAGCGCGCCAACCGGACGCGAAATAGACATATCGTTATCGTTGAGTATCACCAGCAGGTTGGCATTCATCGCCCCCGCGTTGTTAAGCGCCTCAAATGCCATCCCGCCGGTCATCGCACCGTCGCCGATGATTGCCACCGAACGTCTGGCGGAGCCTGACAATTGCGCGGCCACCGCCATCCCTAGGGCCGCGGAAATCGAGGTGCTCGAATGTCCGGTACCGAAGGTGTCGTACGGGCTTTCCTCGCGCTTCGGAAAACCTGCGATACCGCCCTCCATGCGCAGACCGCTCATCGCGGCGCGCCGTCCGGTCAGAATTTTATGCACATAGGTCTGATGACCGACATCCCATACCAGACGATCTTCGGGTGTGTTGAACACCGTATGCAGCGCGATGGTAAGTTCAACCGTACCCAAATTAGAAGACAAATGTCCGCCCGTTTTACTGACCGATTCAACCAGAAATTCACGCAACTCACGCGCCAGTTGCGGCAGCTGTTCGCGGCTCAGGGCGCGCAAAGCCTCGGGAGTATTGATGGTGTCGAGCAGGGAATACATCAGAATTTACGCAACACGATGAAATCGGCCAGCTCACGCAGACGTTGAGCCGCATCACCAAACTCTGCCAGACTTTCGAGCGCCTCCCGATGCAGATTATTTGCCATCTCGCGGGCGGCAGCCACACCCAGCAGGGTCACGTAAGTGGGCTTGTCGTTATCGGCATCCTTGCCCGCGGTTTTTCCCAAGGTCGCGGTATCGGCTTCCGAATCGAGCACATCGTCGACCACCTGAAACGCGAGCCCCACGCATTTGGCATAATGGTCAAGACGGGCTAACTGCACAGGGGACACCGTTCCGCATTGAGCGCCCAGCAAAACGGCTGCGCGTATCAACGCACCCGTTTTATGGATATGCATATTTTCCAGTTCCGGCAGCGTCAACGACTTGCCGATACTGTCCAGATCAATCGCCTGACCGCCTGCCATGCCCCGCGAACCGGATGCACTTGCCAGCAAACGAATCATGGCCATCTGCTGCTGCGGCCCGTCGCTCAAACGATGCTCGGTGAGCAACTGAAAGGCCAGCGTTTGCAGACTATCGCCGACCAGCAAGGCGGTCGCTTCGTCATACTGCACATGACAGGTAGGCTTACCCCGGCGCAGCACATCATCATCCATGCACGGCATATCGTCGTGCACCAGTGAATAGGCATGGATCAGTTCCACCGAGGCTGCGACAATGTTCACACGCGCAACATCCGCGCCTGTCATCTCGCCGGCTGCGAAAGCCAGCAGGGGACGCACGCGCTTGCCTCCATCGAGCACGGCGTAGCGCATCGCCTGATGCAGACGTTGCGGCGACACATCGGATTGAGGTAATACATGGCGCAATATCTCCTCGAACGCGGCTTGCCGTTCTGCGGCCCAACTTGAAAAATCAGCTGACATCATTGAGCCTCTCCTGCAGGTAGTTCTTTCAAGATTCCCTCTTCGAGCACACGCACCTGCTGCTGCGCGTCTTCCAGGCGAGTGCGACAAAATGTCAGCAACGCTGCTCCCCGCTTATAAGCCGTCAACGAGTCTTCCAGCGACAGCTTCCCCGCCTCCATGTCCGCGACAATTTCTTCGAGTTCAGCCATCGCTGATTCGTAACCCTGCGCCTTGTGAGTTTTTCCGGTCATTTCAGTATTCTGCAAAGGAAAGTGCACCATTTTACCCAACGCACCCGCTCTGAGCCAATTTTTGTTGCCCTCACCCCTGATTTGAGAGAAAATTGCACCTGAGTCTCAACCATTCACCCTTTGCAAGGATAGCGCAGGTTTGTCCAATATCGTCACTCAACTTAGTCCCTCCCAGGTTCAACCGCCACTCGGCTGGTACTTCGATCCGAAGATTCTGGAGTTGGAACAACGCGTGCTGTTTGAGCACGGCCCCAAGTATGTTGGCCACGAATTGATGGTACCGAACCTCGGCGACTATCAGGTACTGCGCGACGAGGCGCAAATGCTGGTTCGCAATCCGCACGGCGTGGAACTGCTGTCCAACATCTGCCGTCACCGTCAAGCCACCATGCTATCTGGTCGTGGCAATGCACAACACATCGTCTGCCCGCTGCATCGCTGGACCTACAAGACTGATGGCGAATTGCTGGGCGCCCCCCATTTTCCTGAAAACCCCTGCTTACATCTGAACAAATCGCCGCTGCAAAACTGGAACGGCATGCTGTTTTCAGGCGAACGCGACATCGCGCGCGATCTGGCCCGAGTTGGCGTCATGGACGATCTGGACTTTTCAGGTTATATGCTCGATCGCGTGCAAGTAGACGAATATGCTTTCAACTGGAAGACCTTCATCGAAGTGTATCTTGAAGACTACCACGTGGTGCCGTTTCACCCGGGACTCGGTAATTTCGTCGACTGCGACGATCTGAAATGGGAGTTTGGCGAACAGTACAGCGTACAGACCGTCGGCATCAAGAATGCTTTAAAAAAGGTCGGCAGCGCAGCCTATGGCGACTGGCAGGAACAAGTGCTCCGCTATCACGGCGGAAAACTGCCCAAATACGGCGCAATCTGGCTGACCTACTATCCGAACATCATGGTCGAGTGGTATCCGGGCACGTTAGTCATCAGCACACTGGTACCGCGCGGTGCGGAGGCGTGCACCAACATCGTCGAATTCTATTATCTGGAAGACATCGTTTTATTCGAGCGCGACTATGTCGAAGCCGAGCAGCGTGCGTACAACGAAACAGCCATCGAAGATGACATTATCTGCCTGCGCATGAATCAAGGACGCCGCTCGCTGTATGAGCGCGGCATTGAAGAACACGGCCCGTATCAGTCCCCGACTGAAGACGGCATGCTGCACTTTCACGAGTACCTGCGCCGTAACCTGGCGCAGCACCTATAAAAAATCATCTCACGCGGAGAATGCGGAGAAAACCTAATAAAAACAAAAAACTTACTTATTATTAGGCAGGGCAGGTTTGAATCCGGTATTCGAGTTCAGTATCTGGATTTAGCTTGGGCTTGCATTTGTTTTTCTCTACGTTCTCCGCGCCTCCGCGTGACAACTGCTTTTCCACCTGATTCTACGGAGTAACTTTGCATGGGCGCTTTGTGGATGCTGGTCGCAGGATTACTGTTCGCCTGCATGGGCGTCTTCGTCAAGCTCGGCGCCGCGTATTTTTCTCACATCGAACTGGTGTTCTACCGCTCGGCCTTAGGGCTTCTGATTGTTTACCTGATCATGCGGTCGCAACACATAGGCTTGAACACCCGATACTGGCGCAACCACTTGTGGCGCGGACTATCGGGAACGACCGCCATGCTGCTGTTCTTCTATTGCATCACCGTGCTGCCACTGGCCACCGCCATCACACTCAACTACACCGCACCGATGTTTTTGACTTTACTCACCATGCTGGTTTTCAAAGACAAGTTCCATCTGCCGCTAACGACAGGTATCACTTTGGGATTCGCCGGAGTGGTCTTGCTGCTACACCCGACACTGCAGCACAATCAATTACCCACCGGACTCATGGGGCTGACTTCCGGTTTTTTGGCAGCAATTGCCTTCCTCAACGTCAAACAGCTGGGCTTGTTTGGCGAACCTGATACGCGCACCGTGTTTTATTTCAGCCTGATCGCAACACTGGGCAGCGGGGCTGTCATGCTGTTCGATACGATTCATTCAATCACCGTACGCAGCTTCGGCATATTGCTGGGACTGGCACTCTCCGCAACACTGGCACAAATTGCCATGACCCGCGCCTACCGTGTCGGCCGCACGCTGGTGGTCAGCAGCATGGCGTACAGCACAATTGTTTTTGCAAGCTTGTTCGGCATACTGCTGTGGGATGAGTCGTTACCCGCGACAAGCTGGCTCGGGATAATACTCATCATTGCCAGCGGTGTGCTAAGCTTAAGCCTGTCTCCTAAACACTCGCTGACCTAATAAAAAGGAATTATTGTGATTACCATCGAACAAACCGACAACCTCGTCAACGCTGCCGTACTGGGCGAATTCACCCTTGCCGATTTCAAAGTGTTTGAAGAACAATCCCTTTATAAATTGCAATCACCTGGCGCGCTCAATTTGTTATTCGATTTGCGCGGCATGCTGGACTACAGCGTCGATGTCGCATGGGAAGAGATCAAATTCTTCAGCCGCCAGCACAACCATGATTTCTCCAAAATCGCCGTCATCACCGACGACCAATGGTTAACCTGGAATGCCTGGCTCAGCCGCCTGTTCATCGATGCCGATATCCGCGTGTTTAACGATTACGAAGACGCCATAGCCTGGGTTCATGGCTGAAGAAAAGCCGCCCGCTGACCGCCTCAGCCGCCTGCGATAACTCGAGGATCGCTGTCATTAAATCCCGGTTAACAGCAAATCCAGCGCGGCAACAATTTCATCTCGCTGTTTTTGAGCGCGACGACTTTTCCACCCAGATCGCGAAGAGAAACACCGGCCAGTTGAGCAGCGGACATTACGACTGCATTGTCATTGATGTTAAACATCGGATTGAGCCTTCTGGCTGCCAATCCCATTATTTCCGCCCGCACGGGGATTGGGATTGCTGCAACAAATCAGCGTTGATACTGAGATTAGCCGATTTTTTAACAGAATTAAAAGCGACGGTATTCACTCAGATCAAATTATCCAGCGGCGAGAACCAGCTTAAGCCAGCCTGCTCGTCGATGCCGACATTTGCTCCTCAACAACGGACTAACGCGCCGGCTAGATCGTGCCGGATACGATCAAAGACCCAACCCCGCCGGTTAGCGTAACAAACAACAGAATAAGTGTCAGCGCAACAAAGCCGACAAAGCGCGTTTTTCTATTAAAATCGTATTGCCTGGCCAGACGCTCATGCTCCTGTTGCGCCAGCTCACGCTGACGCAACTGACGCGTCTCTTCAATTTGTCTTTCCAACTGCTGATTTTTAACATACTGACCGTAAGCACTACCTAGCATTTCGCTTTTCTGCGCTTCGGTGAAAAAATGATCGGTAAAAAATCTCATGAGATGCTCCTGTCAAATTGATAAATCCGCTAATTCCATGCCAGAGTAAAGGACATGTATTACAGGTAGATTGCAGAACAAATGACAGGCAATAAAAAACCCGCCTGAGCGGGTTTTTTTGCACCTTGAAGCCCTTCTGAATTACTTCAGCTTGGTTTCCTTGTACATAACATGCTTACGAACCACTGGATCGTATTTCTTCATCTCGATCTTGCCCGGTGTGGTGCGTTTGTTCTTGTCTGTCGTGTAAAAATGGCCGGTGCCAGCACTAGACTCAAGTTTGATTTTTTCGCGCATTTTCTATACTCCTTAGATTTTTTCGCCGCGTGCGCGCATATCTGCCAACACGGATTCGATACCATTCTTGTCGATGGTACGCAAACCAGCATTGGTCAAGCGCAAGCTGACCCAGCGATTTTCTGCTTCAACCCAAAAACGGCGACGTTGCAGATTAGGCAAGAAGCGACGCTTGGTTCTGTTGTTCGCATGGGAAACGTTATTCCCGCTCATCGGGCCCTTGCCCGTCACTTGACATACTCGTGCCATGGTTCTACTCCAACCGATTTTCAAAAGAGCGCGGATTCTACAGGCGGAATCAAAAATATTCAACCTTAATTTTATTTCCCTGCTCAACTTTAACGACAAGTGAAGGCTTGATATAGATTCACAGCAAAATTCTGCGCAAAATTTAAAACGAAATTAAGCTAGAATCGCGTTCAAATTGATGAACGGGCACAATCATGCAGGAAATCGATAAAGCGAACGACCCTGGCGCCACGCAAAAAAACCTGTGGCAGGTAAACCGTCTGCTCCACAAACACAAGCTGATTGAAACACTGGCACACAAACAAAATCTGGCGGAACTGCGCACCCGCCTTGAGCAACACGACGCCGAAGCCGTTGCACAAATTCTCGAAGCCGTTCCTCATGCTGATCGCGAAATCATCTGGCAACTGATCACAGAAGAACGCAAAGAGGAAATATTGCTGGTCATCTCAGATGACGTGCGTTCGGAACTGGTCGACGAAGCAAAACCTCAAGACCGCAGCACCACCATACGCGTATTTGACTTATATGAAGGGCGATTACGTCAAATCCCGATCGCCAGCCGCGCAGATTTAGCTCGCGCCAATCCGATCTGGATTGATCTGGTCGCACCCGACGACGAACAGATAGCCTGGGCGCGCGAACTGTTCGAAGTCGACCTGCCCAATCCTAAAGATTTAACGGATCTGGAAACCAGCGCACGCTTCTATATCGAAGAAGGCGACGAAGTGCACCTGCACTCCGACTTCCTGCTTGACCGTGAAGACGAATCTCGCAACGTTGCAGTGGCATTCATCCTGCACAAAGGCACGCTATTTTCGGTGCGCAGCGAAGAGCTCCCCGTTTTCCGCCTGCAGCGCTTACGAGCGCGCGCGCAATCGGGTTACGTATCAGAAGCCAAAGATGTGCTGCTCGATCTTTATGCAGCGGATGTCGAGTACTCGGCCAATGCCCTCGAAGACGTATATGCCGATCTTGGCGTCGTCGGCAAACAAGTACTAAGATCGCACATCACCGACGATGAGGCCGCCGTCATCTTAGCCTCCATCGCAGAAGAAGAAGATTTGAACGGGCGCATACGCCGCAACGTGCTGGACACCCGGCGCGCCCTGTCTTTTTTGATGCGCGCTAAATTCCTATCCGAAGCGCAACACGAAAACGTGCGCGAAATTTTGCGCGATATTGAATCCCTCGACGGGCATACTGCCTTCCTGTTCAATAAGATCAACTTTCTGATGGATGCGACCGACAGCTCGATTAACATTAACCAGAATAAAGACATCAAACGTCTGACGATTATCAGCGTCGTGTTTATGCCGCTCAATGTACTGGCCGGCATCGGCGGCATGTCCGAATATTCGATGATGACCCAAGGCATCCCGTGGCCCGTCGCCTATGCCGCATTTACCATAGGCCTGATCATCGTCGGCTGGTTAACTTTCATCGGCCTGCGCCATGCCGAACTGAAAAAATCCAGAGACAGCCTGTCAGGCAGCAGAAAATCTAACCATTAATCATCAGGCGATGTAATAATATTGTCATATTACTTTCATATTATTGAGGACGGCACAAAGCACAAATGCCCGATAGGGCATTAACAGCCGCAACCGGTACAACCGAATAATCCATCTGGAGAATCCTATGAAGTTCAAGCAACTTATTATCGCCGTAGCCGCAGCTACCACCCTCGCTTACGCCAGCGTATCTTTTGCAACCGACATCACCGGCGCGGGTGCGACTTTCCCGTATCCGGCCTATGCAAAATGGGCTGAAGCCTACAAAGCGCAATCCGGCACCAACATGAACTACCAGTCCATCGGTTCGGGCGGCGGCATCAAGCAAATCACAGCCAAGACTGTCGATTTCGGCGCATCTGACAAACCGCTGACACCTGAAGAGCTGAATAAAGAAGGCCTGATGCAGTTCCCAACGATCATCGGCGGCGTTGTTCCGGTCGTGAACATCGTTGGCGTTGACAACAACAAGCTGAAGCTGGATGGCAAAACGCTGGCTGACATTTATCTTGGCAGGATCACCAAATGGAATGATCCTGCAATTGTGGCGCTGAACAAAGACCTCAAGCTGCCAGATGACATCATCACCGTTGTACACCGTTCTGATGGTTCCGGCACCAGCTTTATTTTCACCAACTACCTGTCTAAAGTCAGCGCTGACTGGAAGGCTTCTGTCGGCGAAGGAACTGCAGTGTCCTGGAAGGCTGGCACGGGCGGCAAGGGTAATGAAGGCGTGGCATCCTACGTTCAGCGTATCAAAGGCTCTATCGGTTACGTCGAATACGCTTACGCATTGCAAAACAAGATGTATGCCGTACAAATGAAGAACCGTGACGGCGGCTACGTTGCAGCGGATGAAAAGAGCTTCAAGGCCGCAGCTGCGGGCGCTGACTGGAAAAAGGCACCGGGATTTTATGAAATCCTGACCGACGAACCAGGCAAGGCAACATGGCCTATCAGCGGCGCGACTTTCATCCTGATGCACAAGCTGCAAGACAAACCTGAATCAGGTTTGGCCACACTGAAGTTCTTTGACTGGGCTTACACCAAAGGCGACAAGCTCGCATCCGATCTTGATTACGTGACCCTGCCGGATGACGTGGTTAAGCTGATTCGCGACGCATGGAAAGTGCAGATCAAGGACGCAAAAGGCAATGCCCTCTGGAAGTAAGCAAATGGAACGTGGCTGACACGATCACGAGGGGCAATCGCTCCTCGTGTTTTAACTTTATAAGCAGTCCGTTTTTTTAATTTAAAGCTCATTACTATGCCGATGTTATTACACGAAGCACGCCTCAAACGGCAATCCATTTACGACATGCTGTTTCGTAATCTGACTCGTCTGGCCGCCTTTTGCGTGCTGGCCTTGCTCGCAGCGATACTCGCTTCACTCGTGATCGGCAGCATGCCCGCCATTCACGCTTTCGGTTTCGGTTTTCTGACCAGCCCAGACTGGGATCCGGTCAACGATAAATTTGGTGCGCTGATTCCCATCGTCGGCACACTCATCACCTCTATCATCGCACTCATCATCGCCATCCCGGTGAGCTTTGGTATCGCGCTGTTTCTGACGGAGCTCTCCCCGCGCGTGCTGCGCCGCCCGTTAGGGGTCGCGATTGAACTGCTGGCGGGTATTCCCAGCATCATCTACGGCATGTGGGGACTGTTCGTGTTCGCGCCGCTGTTCGCCGATCACGTAGAGCCCTGGCTCAATCAGCATGTCGGCACCCTGCCCTACATCGGCCCGTTCTTCTCAGGCCCGCCTATGGGTATCGGCATTCTGACCGCCAGCATTATTCTGGCCATTATGGTGATCCCGTTCATCGCCTCCGTGATGCGCGATGTATTCGATGTCGTCCCCACGATGCTCAAAGAATCCGCATACGGCCTGGGCTCGACGACCTGGGAAGTCATGCTGAAGATCGTATTACCCTACACAAAGGTCGGCGTCGCCGGCGGCATCATGCTGGGACTGGGGCGAGCACTAGGTGAAACCATGGCGGTCACCTTTGTCATCGGTAATGCACACGAGCTGACCAAGTCGCTGCTTAATCCAGGCAACAGCATCTCATCTGCGCTAGCTAACGAATTTACTGAAGCCTTCGGCGAACTCTACACCTCATCGCTGATCGAGCTGGGCCTGATTCTGTTCTTTATCACTTTTGTCGTATTGTCGCTCGCACGTTACATGCTCTACAAGCTGGGGCAACGCGAAGGAAAGGCTTCTTAATCATGATGTTAGATCTATATACCCGACGTAAAATCGTCAACTGGGCCGGGCTGACCGTATCGGTATTAGCCATGGGCTTTGGCCTGTTCTGGCTGTGCTGGATTCTGTGGACCCTGCTCGACCACGGCCTGCCCGCACTCACTTCGTCCGTATTTACCCAGATGACACCTCCTCCGGGCAGTAATGGCGGCCTGTTCAACGCCATCTTCGGTTCATTGATGATGACGGTGATCGGCACCCTGATCGGCACACCGATCGGCATACTCGCAGGCACCTATCTGGCTGAGTTCGGTCAGCGCGGCTGGCTGGCGCCCATCACACGCTTCATCAACGACATTTTACTGTCAGCACCCTCCATCGTGATCGGCCTGTTCGTCTACGAAGTGTATGTTGTGCATGTCAAACATTTCTCCGGCTGGGCGGGCACGCTGGCACTGGCCATTATCGTGATCCCCATCGTCATCCGCACGACTGAGAACATGTTGCGTCTGGTGCCCTCAACTTTGCGTGAAGCGGCAGCAGCCTTAGGCGCACCGCAATGGAAGATCATCAATTTTGTGACACTGCGTGCTGCCCGCGCCGGCATCATCACCGGCATCATGCTGGCGATTGCGCGCATCAGTGGCGAGACTGCGCCACTGCTGTTCACCGCACTTAACAATCAGTTCTGGAGCAACGACATGAATCAGCCTATGGCGAATTTACCTGTCGTGATCTTCCAGTTCGCCATGAGTCCCTATACCGACTGGCAGAATCTTGCCTGGGCCGGCGCCCTGCTGATTACCTTTAGTGTACTGACGCTTAATATTCTGGCGCGTGTACTGTTCCGTCAAAGTGCTTCCGCACATTAAAAAGGCCTAGCAAATGAACACTGAAACCAATGTAACTCCAAGAGTCATCGTCAAAGATCTGAACTTTTTTTACGGCAAAGCGCGCGCGCTCAAAGATATCAATCTGACCATTGCCGACAAAAAAGTGACTGCCTTCATCGGCCCGTCCGGCTGCGGAAAATCCACACTGCTGCGTACCTTCAACCGTATGTACCAGCTCTACCCGCATCAAACGGCGACCGGCTCTATCATGCTCGACGGTTGCAATATTCTGGACAAGGGGCAGGATCTCAACAAATTGCGCGCCAAAGTCGGCATGGTGTTTCAAAAACCTACCCCGTTCCCGATGTCGATTTATGACAATATCGCCTTCGGCGTAAAACTCTACGAAAGCCTCTCCAACAATGAGATGGATGAACGTGTAGAGTGGGCATTGAAGAAAGCCGCACTTTGGACTGAAGTCAAAGACAAGTTAAAACAAAGCGGTATGAGCCTGTCCGGCGGTCAGCAACAGCGTCTGTGCATTGCGCGCGCAATTGCCGTCAAACCCGAAGTACTGCTACTCGATGAACCGACCTCGGCGCTTGATCCAATTTCTACCGCTCACATCGAAAAACTGATCGACGAACTGAAGGAAGACTTCACGATCGTCATCGTCACCCACAACATGCAACAGGCCGCCCGCGTATCGGACTACACGGCCTATATGTATCTGGGCGACCTGATTGAATTTGGCGACACCAGCACCGTGTTCACCAATCCAAAACGCAAAGAAACTGAAGATTACATTACGGGTAGATTTGGTTAATTTACCCGTAATGTAACAGTGAAACAAAAGTCGGACATAAGCTGAAGTACTATATGATTGGCAGATTCGGCCGATCTGACAGTCAATTGCACAAAAAGCCCGGCATGCCGGGCTTTTTTACGCGAAATCAATGAGAGCTTAGTTACGTTCGCCCTGACGGTAATACCTGTCATTGTATTGTCCGCCCTGATTTCGACCTGATCGAGTCTGATCCTCAATCACGCTAATACCCACTTTGATCGTATTCCCGGGCTGATAGGGCAAAGTCGTGGTCGCTTCCTGCCCGTTATAACGGTAAGTCACGGTATAGCCTTTGATTACATCGCGATAATTATCGACATCGCGACACCGCTGCCCCTGCTCGGTTCGTGCCGGCTGATCAGGATTGGCAATCCGGTCGCCAACCACTGCACCCGCTATAGCACCCGCCGCCGTCGCGACGGTTTGACCGTTGCCGCCACCCACCTGATTGCCCAGAATACCGCCGGCAATCCCGCCTAACACCGCACCGCCAATCGAGCGCTCTTTAGGCGCGCTCTGCACATTTTCATTCCAGCATTCACGACGCGGCTCATTAACCCGTTCAAAGACGGGTGTACTAGAGATCACTCTAGCCGTATCAACCAACTCAGAAGAATAAGCAGAACCGCACAAGGACAAGAGGCTCAACGCAAACAGACTTTTTTTCATTTTTATTGCTCCTATAAATAATCATACCGGCAATATGACCCGACTTTCGCTTCGGCGTTCAATCCATTAGAAATAGTGACGTAATTATTTATTTTCCAGATAGTCAATCAGCGACGATTTGAACAACGCCATCTCAACCTGAAGCTGCTCGAAATATCCGGATGCACTCAGCAAATCATCCACATTGGCTAACTGCTCAATTTGAGCCGAGATTTCCTCAATTTTACGCGCATTAAAATTGCCAACCAGACCGCGCAAAGTATGTGCGCCGCGCATCAGCAAGACCCTATCCCCTGACTTAATAGCAGAATCAATTGCGGCCATCTGAGGATCACAGTCATCCAGAAACGCCTGACCGATCGTTTCAACAACCCATGCATCGGCAGTGTTTAAAGCAGCCCTGTAATCATACACCGGCGCCTTCACGGCCACATCCGCACTCTCAATCCCGTCCAGCAAGGCGCGCAATTTCTCAGTGTTAAGCGGCTTGGCAATATAGTCATCCATGCCCGCATCCAGACAACGCTGCCTGTCCTCACTCATTGCGTTTGCGGTCATGGCGACGATGCGGCTATGACGGCCACGCAACTGATCTTGTTCACGAATCAGCCGGGTCGCTTCCATTCCGCTCATTTCAGGCATCTGCAAATCCATCAGAATCACATCGAAATCAACGCGTCCCGCGTGCTCGACGGCCTCGATACCATTATTAGCCAGCACGACGCTATGCCCCCATTTTTGCAACAGTGTGATCGCCAATTTTTGATTGACCCGGTTATCTTCGGCTAACAAAATATTCAGACTGTGCTCTGACGCAAGCTGCGCTGGCGCAACGGAAACATCCTCGACCTGCACTCCGAGCGCAGCCTTGATTGTATTCATCAACTCCCAACGGTCTATCGGTTTGCTCAGGTAATTGGCTATCCCCGACTGACGGCACCTTTCTGCATCCGCGCGTAAACTGGCAGAGGAAAGCATCATCACAAGCGCAGCCGGCTTTTGAGGCATTGATTGCAGCTGAGTTGCAAAATCAAACCCATCCGCATCTGACATCACGGCATCGAGCAGCAGAAGGTCAAATGGCGTATTTTCCTGCTGAGCTTCACGCAGCATCGCGATACCTTCAGTCGCACTACCTGCCACAATAGGACGCATCCCCCATCTTTTGATCTGTTGAGACAGCAGCTGGCAGTTCGTCGCATTGTCATCAACTATCAACACCGACAAACCTGCCAGTTCATCGCAGACAGCCTCCGGCAGCTGATTTTTAGCAGCCGGCAGCGTGACCGTAAAGCCAAACACACTGCCTACGCCAACCTGACTCTCCACACTCAAGTCTCCGCCCATCGCAGCAACCAGTTTGCTGGAAATGGCCAACCCTAAGCCGGTCCCGCCATATTTACGTGTTGTCGAGGTATCAGCCTGTGTAAACGCCTCGAAAATATGCGCAAGTTTATCGGCGGGAATGCCTATCCCCTGATCAGCTACTTCGATGCGGACGCACAACCCTTCAACGGACTGCGTCAGCAACTTCATGCGTAACGTAATCGCACCGTGTTCGCTAAACTTAATGGCATTGCCCAGCAGGTTGGTCAACACCTGACGCAGGCGTCCCGGATCGCCTACAAGCAGATCAGGAATCGCATTGTCCACATCGTAAAGCAGCTCAATTCCTTTCTGTGCCGCGCGAATGGCCAGCGTCTTCTCTGTACTGACAAATAAATTACGCACATCAAACTCGACCAATTCGAGTTCCATTTTCCCGGATTCGATCTTGGAAAAGTCCAGAATATCGTTGATGATGTTTAGCAGTGTATCCGCAGAGGACTTCACCATATTCAAATACTCTCGCTGTTCTGCGCTCATCTCGGTATCGAGGGCAAGCTCAGTCATGCCGATGATGCCGTTCATCGGCGTGCGAATCTCGTGACTCATCGTCGCCAGAAAATCTCCTTTTGCACGACTGGCTGCCTCTGCCGTTTCCTTGGCGCGCAGCAATTCCCGCTCGGTAAATTTACGTTCGGAAATATCCTGAAAAGCGGCAACCGAACCTGTAACGATATTACCCTCGATCATGGGGGACGCCACAATCGCAATCGGAAACAACGTGCCATTCTTATGTTGAAAGTACTCCGCTTCCGAGCGATACACTTTTTTGTTAAGCGTACTTTGCCGGATCGGGCACTGATCTGCAGTTACCCGCGTGCCATCGGGTCGTTGCGCATGAAGAATATCATGCAGATTGCGCCCCACCACCTCCTCGATAGTCCAGCCGACAATCTCCTCCGCCTCGGTATTCATGTAAGTGCAGTTCCCCTCCTGATCCAGCATGTACACACCTTCACCGAGAGTATCCATGACGTTTTTAAGCAGGCGGCGCTCGCTCTGAACCTGCAATTCCATCGCCTTTTGCCGTGTGATATCGGTGCGCATTGAAACATACTGATAGGGCTTGCCCTCCTGATCCATGAAAGGCACCACGGTCGCCTCCACCCAGTAGTAACGGCCATTCTTCGCACGGTTCTTGACCTGCCCGTGCCAGACATTGCCATTCGCGACCGTATGCCACAGGTCACGGAAAAATTCCTGATCGTGCTCACCCGACTTGACCATGCGATGATTTTTACCGATCAACTCATCGGTCGAATAACCGCTGATCTCAATAAACTTGTCATTAACATAGGTAATATTGCCCTTAACATCGGTGATACTGACAATGGCGTGTTCGTTCAGGGCATGCTGCTGATTGGAAATCTCGGCCAGCGCGTGTTCCAGTTGTTGCCGCTGTACCTTCAAGCGAAAATAAACGAATATCGAATACGCAAGCATCAACAATGCCGCAAGCAGCAGAAACAAGCGGTAAATATCTGCCGTCCGCTGCTGCTGTTCATAGTGCGCCTGATACAATCTATCCAGACCAGCCGCCAGATGTTCCCCTTTATAGGCGCTCAAATCGGCTAGCAATCCCGGCATGATCCGGTCTACGCTCAATAATGTTTGGGCGTGACGTACCACGTAGACAGCGACTCCCTGCGCCTTGACCGGCAGTCCGGGAATAGCCTGCTCGGCACGATTGATATCTAAAGCCAGCTGGGCAATCGACGCTTCATCCCCCTTAACGCTGACCAGCAGCGCATCCCGCAACAGAAATTCAAATTTCTCCAGCGTCGCCTCAGTCTCATGCGGCAACAAAGCCAAGACATTGCTCACCATACTGGGCAAATAAATCAGCGAATTTTTCATCACCGCATTGCCGGATTTAAACTCGTCGAGCCAATTGCGGCGCCGTTCAATTTGCACCCGCAACTCGGCCAGTTCACGTCGCGCCTCAGGACTATCTGGCAGCCAACCCTTGTTCTGATGCGCCTCGATTCTGTCTGCGAGGGTACCCACTCTCTGCATCAACGCGGTGACTGCATCATAGTTATTGGCAAGCCGGTAATGCAATTGCAGTACGGCTTCACCCAGCTCCGTATCACGTTTTTGCAGTTCTACGATGTCACTTACGACCTGATTATGGATATCAGGATCGACTGCCTGCGCCTTGACAAACAACACCAGCAATCCGGCAATTGCCGCAAAGGCGATGCATACCTGCCAGACGTTTTGTTTAATTGAGCGCTTCATTTTTCATGCCCAGTCGTTTCAGCCTGAGACAACGAGCGCCCTTCATATTCACCTGTCAGTGTGTTCAAAAACTTGACGATACGATCAATTTCATCCGGCTTAAGATCAACACCCAACTGGAATTTCCCCATAATAGCGACCGCCTTTTTCAGATCAACGGCTGATGCATCATGAAAATACGGTGCGGTCAGCGCGACATTGCGCAACGACGGCACACGAAACTCGTAACGATGCTCTTCATTCTTGGTGATATTGAAACGGCCTAAATCCACCTGTTCTATATTGCCGCGCTGCTCAAAGTAATTTTCCACCAGACCAATTTTTTCATACATATTACCGCCCACATTGACGCCCTGATGACACGCAATACATCCTATTTCCTTGAATAAGTGATAACCGGCCACCTCTTCACCATCAAGGGAATTTTTTTCCCCGCGCAAATATCGATCAAATTTAGAATTAGGCGTATAGAGCGATCGCTCGAACGAGGCAATCGCATCCTTAATGGTCGCAGGCGTGATACCTTCCGGGTAAATTTGTTTAAAATCAGACTGATATGCAGAGTCGCCTTTCAGATTCTCAACAACTTTTGGCCACGTAGAACCCATTTCCTTGGGGTGCTGCACAGGACCGTCGATCTGATCTTCCAAAGAGGCGGCACGCCCGTCCCAAAACTGACGAAAATTGAATCCGCTGTTAAATACGGTGGGCACGTTGATACCACCCACAGCACCGCCAATGCCAAGTGCACGCGGACGCCCGTCTACGCCTCCGCGCTCCAGATCATGACAGCTTGCGCATGAAATCGTGTTATCGGCCGACAATCGCGGGTCATTGAACAATCGCTTGCCCAACGCAACTTTATTTGGATCGAGATTGAGTGTTAACGGGAGCGGCGTAATCGGTTCATCTACGCTCACAACCGGCATACGCCAGCTATCCTGATCAGGCACATGCGTTGTCAGTGAAAAATACCAGTAGGCAGAACCGGCAAGCAGGAGGATCGCAAGAATATAAAAAAAACGCTGATGAAAACGCATAAGATACACCATTATTTAGCGGCGACATTCATGAGGCGCATACCGACCGGTCACATTGCCATAAAATCAAGCCCACGAATCAATACTCACCCAATTGATGTGACTCCTGTTCGGATTTGTCATCCTGAAAACGCTTGCGGATGGTCATCACGCCGTCCCAGTCGGACAAAAATGCCTCCACACAGGCCGGATCGAAATGGCTGCCCATCCCATCACGCAGTAGCGCAATCGCACGTTCATCGTCCCAGGCTTTCTTATAGGGTCGCTCCGATGTCAGCGCATCAAAGACATCACCGACAGCACAAATACGTGCAAATAACGGGATCTCCTCACCGATCAGTCCGCGCGGATAACCACTCCCATCAAATTTCTCATGATGACTCAGTGCAATTTGCGCAGCCGCCTGCAACATTTCAGACTGGCTACCGTTGAGAATGTCATAACCCAGAATTGAATGCCGTTTCATAATTTCAAATTCAGCGACATCCAGACGACCGGGTTTGAGCAGAATATTGTCAGGAATGCCTACTTTGCCGATATCGTGCATAGGCGCAGCCTCTAATATCATCTCCTGCTCGGCTTCAGACAAACCCAGCTGTTTCGCAATCAGTTTTGAAAAATGCGACATACGCAAAATATGCGCTCCCGTCTCAGGATCGCGCGAGTCTGCGGCCTTAGACAAGCGAATGACAGTTTCACGTTCACGAGCCAGAATTAGCGCGGTCGCTTTCTTAACCTCCTCATCCAGCCATGCGGCACGATCTTCCAGCTTACGCTGGCTGCGGCGCAAAGACAGCATGTTGCGCGTGCGCGCCATGAACTCGGCCTTATCGATAGGTTTAGTCAGAAAATCGTTGGCGCCAGCCTCTAGCGCTTGATGGCGAACGGCAATCTGATCATTCGCCGTCACCATCAATACAGGAATATCCGCACGCCCTTCACCTGCCCTGAATTGCCGGACAAACTCGATCCCGTCCAGTTCCGGCATCATGTAGTCAACGATCACAAGATCAGGAACATTTGCAAGACACCAGGCCAATCCTTCCTGTGGAATTGTAAAACCTTTAGCCACGCAATCCTCAAGACGCCCAATCAAGTGCGATATCAGTGTGACATTGATAGGCGTGTCATCGACAATGATTACATTCAATTGCATTTGCTTGCCTTTCATGCGCGCGAGTCCTGCCCCGACATTCAAAAATACAGATAATACGCTCACGCATTATACGAAAAAACATGTCAGGATGTGTTACACAGGGCGAATTAAACAGATTTCAAAATCTCTGCAATTGCGTCAGGCAGCGCTGGCGGCCCGATAAAATCTCCCTGTGCCCCCTGACATCTTGCATCACTCAGCCAGACTAATTGAACCGCTGACTCTACGCCCGTAGCAACCACTTTCAAGCCCAGCCCCAGACCCAGCGTGATCATGGCCTTTATAATGGCCGCATTTTCCCGAGAATCCGGCAAATTCCGTAGAAAAACAGAATCGATTTTCAGCGTATCCAGGGATAAATATTTCAAATAGTTCAAACAGGAATGCCCGGTACCAAAATCTGCAACGCCTATCTGGACACCTATTTCTTTCAGGGTTTTGAGCAGCCCTGCCGTCGTATCGAGATCTTGCATCAGCACACTTTCGCCCACATCCAATTCCAGCACAGCGGCATTGCGTGAGAGGCCATACTTTTGCAGAACAGTCTGAAGCAGGCTGGCAAAATCGCTCTGCCGAATTTGCAATGCAGACAGACTAATCGAAACTGCCGGTGAATCGAGTCCATCATTCTGCCAGAGCGCAATCTGCCGACAGACTGTATCGAGCAGCCACGCGCCAACAGGCACAATCAACCCCGTTTTCTCTAATTGTGGCATGAATTCACTTGGAGACAGCATGCCTTGCTCGGGACTTTGCCAGTAAATCAGCGCATCCATTGCGCAAATACGCCCGTCGGCCAGACCGCGCACCGGTGCGTAATACACAACAAATTCACCACACTCAAGTGCTCGCTGCATCACATCTTCAAACGTCAAACCAGCCGCATCGCTCATTCGGCTAGAGTAATATTGCATGCTGCAAAGGCCCTCTTCTTTGGCATGACATAACGCAGTCTCAGCGTGCTTCAACACAATCTCAGCACTCACACCATCAAGCGGATATAGCGCAATGCCAATACAGGCATGAACGAAAACTTCTCGATCGCCAAATTTTAACGGTGTATGAGCAAACGAGTTCGCCATGCGTACAGAAAAATCAGCAGCGGCCTGTGCATTATCAAGCGCAGGCATGATAAGTCCAAGCTCATTCTCGCCCATATGACCCACGGTATCGCCCGCCCTTGCCTGCAGCTTTAATCGCTCAGCGACCGTGCAGAGCAGCAAACCTGCCATAGACTGACCGTATTCGTCCTTAATTTGACAATAAGGTTCAAGACTGAACCTCAAAACAGCCACCATCCGTTTGTCGCGCTGCGCACGCGAAATATCCTGGACGAGTCGCTCTATAAACAATGAACGGTCACAAATAGACAGATGAGATAGGTATCGGATATTTATTTGCGGGTCATGCCGCATCGATGCAACGCATAACTCCTGACGCAGTTCGGACAACTGGCGCTTTGCCGCCATGATTTCGTCCTGCAACTGCTGATTTTCCTGCAGCATCCGGTCTTCCATCACACCCTCCTAAAATTAAAACAGGCGCTGGTCAACCGGCTGCACTCAGACAGCGCATCTGCGATCAGATCTTTGAATTTTTATGCTGAACGTACTGAATCAATGCGGGCAGGAATGACAGGAAAATCACCCCTAAAATGATCAATGTCAGGTTATTTTTAACCACAGGTATATTGCCGAAGAAAAATCCTGCCAGTGTCAGACTCCCTATCCATCCAATACTGCCCGCTGCACTATACAGTACGAACAGACGGTAACGCATCAGCGCGATGCCCGCAACAAAAGGCGCGAAGGTACGGATGATCGGCATAAAGCGTGCAAACAGGATAGTCTTGCCGCCATGTTTTTCATAAAAAGAATGCGTCTTGTCCAGATGCTCCCGTTTGAGCAACCGCCCCTCGAAACGCTGAAACACACGCATACCGATCAGGCGCCCCACCCAGTAGTTGGTGTTATCACCGCTAAAGGCCGCCAGCATCAAGAGCGGCATCAGCCAGTACAATTGCAGTGCATCCAGCCCGCACAAGGCACCGGCCACAAAGAGCAGTGAGTCGCCCGGCAAAAAGGGCGCAAACACCAGCCCCGTCTCAGCGAAAATAATTGCAAACAGGATCGCGTACACCCACACCCCATAATCCTGCACCAGCGCCATCAGGTGAGTATCGAGGTGTAGGACTAGATCAATAAGGGTAGTTAACAAAGAAATTCCATTCTATAAAATCAGGCGTAAGGGAGTAGGGAGATGGATAACTGCAGCTCAACGGTTTTACGCTTACCCCTCCCTCTTCACCGGCTTTTACGGCAGCACTTCTTCAGACTCAACCTTTTCAGGCTTGATAAAGTCTTCACGCGACACGCCCAGCCACATCAGAATCGGACTTGCGACCAGCACTGACGAATAAATACTGAACAGGATACCGATTGTCAGCGCCATCGCGAAGTAATGCAGCGTCTCGCCGCCCAGAAACAGCATTGCGCCGACCATCATCTGTGTACAGCCATGCGTAATGATAGTGCGAGACATGGTACGTGTAATCGCATTGTCGATGATCTCGGTCACTTCCGCACGACGCATTTTGCGGAAATTTTCACGGATGCGGTCGAACACCACCACCGATTCGTTCACCGAATAGCCCAGCACGGCTAATACGGCCGCCAACACAGATAAGGAAAATTCCCACTGAAAGAAGGCAAAGAAACCCAGAATAATTACCACATCGTGCAAGTTGGCGATGATTGCCGACAGCCCGAACTTCCATTCGAAACGCACCCACAAATAACCCACGATACCTAAGGAAACCAGCAGCAGCGCCATCGCACCGTTTTCGATCAGATCTTTTCCTACCTGCGGACCAACGAATTCAACACGACGCATTTCAACGCTGGCATCCTGACTGTGCAACGCACCCATCACCTGCTCGGAGAGTTTGGCGCCTGCCACGTTCTGCTTTAAAGGAATCTGGATCAGCACGTCGTGACTGGAACCAAAGTTCTGCACCAGTGCGTCAGGCAATTTTGCCCCGGCTAACTGTTCGCGCACCTTCACAAGATCAGCCGGCTGTGCATAATGCACTTCCATCACGGTACCGCCGGTAAAATCCACGCCGAAATTTAAACCGCGGGTCACAAGAAACAGCACCGCAAACAAAAAAGTCACTAAAGAGATCGCCGTGGTGTAGCGTCCATAGCTCATGAACGGGATGTCGCGCTTGATTTTGAAGAGTTCCATATTTTTCCTTAACCGATCGACACGCCAGCCAGACGTGCGCGGCGACCATAAACCAGATTCACGATAGCGCGGGACACCAGCACTGAACTGAACATCGACGTCAGTATCCCAAGGCACAACACCACCGCAAAACCCTTGATCGGGCCTGAACCGAACAGGAACAATGCAATCCCTGCGATCAGATTAGTGATATTCGAGTCCACGATGGTGGCGAATGCGTTATCGTAACCCGCATGAATCGCCGCCTGCGGCGAGATGCCATTGCGCAATTCTTCCCGGATGCGTTCATTGATCAGTACGTTCGAATCAATCGCCATACCGAGGGTAAGCGCGATACCCGCCATACCCGGCAGAGTCAAGGTCGCCTGCATCATCGACAGCAACGCAATCAGCAACAGCAAATTTGCTGCCAATGCCAGCACAGAGATCGTACCGAACATCAGGTAATAAGCCACCATGAACACCGCGATCAGCATAAAACCGATTTTGGTTGAATTAAAACCGCGTGCGATGTTATCCGCACCGAGGCTGGGACCCACCGTACGTTCTTCGACGATTTCCATCGGTGCCGCCAGGGCACCTGCACGCAGCAGCAACGCCGTATCCTGTGCCTCTTCGGTGGTCATCCTGCCGCTGATCTGCACGCGTCCGCCGCCGATTTCCTCGCGGATCACAGGCGCGGTCACGATTTCGCCACGGCCCTTCTCGAACAGAATGATCGCCATACGCTTACCGACATTCTCGCGGGTAGCATCTTTAAATTTACGCGCGCCCACGCCGTCCAGATTGATGTGAACGGCCGCTTCATTGTTCTGATTGTCAAAGCCGGGTTGCGCGTCGTTGATCCGCTCACCGGTCAGCATCACCTGTTTCTTGACCAGAATAGCAACGCCCTCTCTATCCTTAAACATTTCAGTGCCGAACGGTGCAACGCCTCCTGCACCTATTTGATGTTCATCGTCCACCATGCGAACTTCGAGCGTCGCGGTGCGACCCAGAATATCCTTGGCTCGCGCCGTATCCTGCACACCCGGCAACTGCACCACTACGCGGTCTGCGCCCTGCTGCTGAATCACCGGCTCTGCCACGCCGAGCTCATTGACGCGGTTACGCAAGGTCAGTAAATTCTGCTGCACAGCCGACTCTCCTATGCGGTGCTCCGCTTCAGGGGTCAAGGTTGCCTGCAACAGAAATTCGCCGTTTAGCTCCTTTTCGACCAGAGCATAATCGGAAAATCGCTGTTTCAATTGCGCCTCGCCCTTCGTTCTGGCTGCCGCATCGCGGAATTTTACCAGCAGGGTATTCCCCTCGCGACTCACCCCCGAATAGGCTACATTTTCTTCACGCAACGCACTGCGAATATCCCCGCTTGCCGCTTCCAGCGCCTTATCCAGCGCCGCCTTCATGTCCACTTGCAACAGAAAATGCACACCGCCGCGCAAATCCAGCCCCAGATACATCGGCAGTGCATGCATATCGGTCAGCCACTGTGGCGAACGCGGCAGCAAATTCAATGCAACGACATAGTCCTCGCCTAACTGAGCTTTCAGCAAATCCTTGGCTTTGAGCTGCAAATCTGTATCGGCAAAACGCGCCTTGATACTGTTGCCATCGAGCGCAACCATCTCGGTGTTGAGATTACCCGCCTTGAGCGCTGCCTCGACGCGGCCTAACAGCGCAATATCGGCTTTCATACTGGCACGCAGTGGCAAAATTTGTACGGCAGGCGATTCACCAAAAAAATTCGGCAGGGTGTAAATCAGGCCGACCAGTAAAACGGCCAGAATCAGCAAATATTTCCACAGCGGGTAACGGTTCATAACGACCTCAAAACATGCAGCACGCCGGCGCGCACCTGATTGATTACTTGATGGATTTGATAGTGCCTTTAGGCAATACAGCCTGAATCGCTATTTTTTGTACGGTCACTTCCAGATTTTCCGCCAGTTCGACGCCGACATAAGCTTCGAATACTTTGGTAACGCGACCCAATTCGCCGCCGATTGTGACCACTTCATCGCCGCGCTGCAACGCTTCAACCATCGCCTTATGCTCTTTGGCACGCGTCTGCTGCGGGCGCAATACCAGGAAATAAAACACGGCAACTAACGCCACCAATGGCAAATATTCCATAAACCCGCCGGGTGCCGCGCCTGCTGCTTCTGCATATGCATTACTGATAAACATTATTTTGACTCCACAAATAATTCAAAAGGGACGCATTCTAGCACGAAGCCTGTTACGGCTTTATGTCGGTGCAAAGTCCTGCGCGTTGCTCGGCAAACCGCACGGCAAATTCGGCAAACGCATCCGCTTCGATGGATGCGCGAATTTCCGCCATCAGCTGCTGGTAATAGTGCAGATTGTGTATCGTATTAAGTCTTGCGCTCAAAATCTCCTTCAGGCGATACAGATGATGCAAATAAGCGCGACTGAAATTTTGACAGGTGTAACAGGAACAGTTCTCATCAAGTGGCCGCGTATCCAGACGATATTGCGAATTTTTGATTTTGATGTCGCCATGCTGGGTAAACAGCATGCCGTTGCGCGCGTTGCGGGTCGGCATCACGCAATCGAACATATCGATGCCTTGCGCCACCGATGCCACCAGATCCTCAGGGGTCCCCACCCCCATCAGGTAGCGCGGCTTATCCTGAGGGAGTTTAGGGGCGGTATGTTCAAGAATGCGCCGCATGTCTTCTTTAGGCTCCCCCACCGACAAACCGCCGATGGCAAACCCGTCGAAACCAATCCGTGTTAATTCAGATAGCGATTCATCGCGCAACTCTTCATACATGCCGCCCTGCACGATGCCGAACAGCGCATTGGGATTTCCCTCGTGCGCGGCTTTTGAGCGCGCCGCCCAACGCAATGACAATCGCATCGAATCGGCCGCTTCGTGCATCGTGGCGGGATACGGCGTGCATTCATCGAAAATCATCACAATATCGGAATTCAATACGCGCTGGATGCGCATGGATTCTTCCGGTGTCAAAAACAGCTTATCGCCATTGACCGGCGACTGAAATTTCACGCCCTCCTCGGTGATTTTACGCAAAGCGCCCAGGCTAAACACCTGAAAGCCGCCCGAATCGGTCAGGATAGGGCCATCCCAGCCCATAAAATCGTGCAGCCCGCCGTGCGCCGCAATTACATCCAGCCCCGGACGCAGCCACAAATGAAAGGTATTTCCCAACACAATATTCGCGCCGATGTCACGCAATTCAAGCGGACTCATTGCCTTGACCGTACCGTAAGTACCGACAGGCATAAATGCCGGGGTTTGGACTGTGCCATGCGCCAGCGTCAATTGTCCGCGACGCGCCTTGCCTGATGTCTTATATAAAGTAAATTCCATTGAGCTCTTCTTTTTTTAATTAGCAATATTTCAGATATTCTGTAAGTTACAAGTGAAAAGTAAAAGCCAGCATCCACTCACGACTCACTACTTACCGATTTTTCGATCAGCATCGCATCGCCATAACTGAAAAAGCGATACTGCTGCGCCACCGCATGAAGATAAGCCGCCCGCATTTCGTTCATACCGCCGAATGCGCTCACCAGCATCAGCAGCGTCGATTTTGGCAGGTGAAAATTGGTCAGCAAGACATCCACCACCCGAAAACGATAGCCCGGCGTGATAAAAATCCGCGTCTCACCTGCACCCGATTGCAATTCACCTGACGCCGCAGCGCTCTCAAGCGCGCGCAAACTGGTGGTTCCCACCGCGACGACCCGCCCGCCTGCTTCATGTGTCTGCTCAATCGCATCCACCGTCGCCTGCGAAATCTGGTAACACTCACTGTGCATGACATGCTCCGACAACCATTCGGCGCGCACTGGCTGAAACGTACCCGCCCCGACATGCAAAGTCACATACGCAATTTTTACGCCTTTATCCTGCAAGGCTTGCAGCATCGCGTCATCAAAATGCAGGCCTGCCGTGGGCGCTGCCACCGCGCCCGATTGCCGCGCAAACACGGTTTGATAGCGCGTCTCGTCTTCCTCTTCGGCTGCGTGCGTTATATAAGGCGGCAGTGGCAGACGCCCGTAACGCTCCAGCAGTTCCAGCACAGGCTCTTCAGCGCAAAAGCGTAAATGATAAAATTCGCCAGCTCTCCCCAGCACTTCAACACTCAAGCCCGCATCGGGTGCGCTCCCCTCTTGCGGCGCACCGTCCGTCGACAAAAGCAGATAGCTGCCCGCTGGCGGCGATTTACTGGCGCGCACTTGTGCCAGCACCTCGTGACTGTTCAACACGCGTTCGACCATCACCTCGATCTTGCCACCGCTACGCTTAATACCGAACAGGCGTGCACGAATCACCCGCGTATCGTTCAATACCAGCAAATCTCCCGGCGCAACCTTCTGTAATAAATCAACAAACTGGCTATCTTCTAAAATACCGTCGTGCACACACAACAGCCGGCTTGCACCGCGTTTTTCGGGCGGATGCTGCGCAATCAAGCCCTCCGGCAAGACAAAATCAAATTCATCGGTACGCATCAACAGCTCATCATTTTCACAAAGGCGCGATTGTAGTTGATCTGCGAAACAGTTTCATGGATAATGCGCACCTCTCTTGCCGGGGTGATGGAACTGGTAGACGTGCCGGACTCAAAATCCGGTGCCTGAAAGGGCGTGGGGGTTCGATTCCCCCCCCCGGCACCAAAGAATTCAAGCCACTTAATTTTTTAAGTGGCTTTTTCTTTGACTGTAGCTAGACACCCTCTCTGCAAAGCACACCCTAATATTCTTTGTTTGCAAATTCGCTTGTACAACAATGATATTCCACTATAAAATCAACGCTGTTCAAAGCAATTTCAATGATCAATTAACCGAAGGAAATTCAAATGGCAGCTCGCAGATCCAAAGAAGAAATTATCAAAGCGTTAGAAGCAAAAATTCAAAAATTAAAAGAACAGGCTAGCGTTGACAAGGAAGTTAAAATCACCAAACAGAGCGCCGGGATTGCAGATGCGATTGCAGCGATTGAAAATGCCGCTACTGCAAATAATATTGCTGTTTCCGATGTGATTAAGGCCATCGCCCGCATCAAACGCACCGGTCTGAAAATTGAGGACTCTGCACGCAAGGCCAAGTAACAAATTGGCTCCTGACCACAGTTAAAGCATAACGACTATGAGTGAACTCCAGTCAATGAATTGAATAAACGAACGTTTATGCCTCGACACCCGTGTGTCGGCAACACGTACAGTTGATCAACTAAAATAGGAGCACAATAGGCAAACTGTTATCTGTATGGGCAAATAGAGAAGCCAAGAAGTAGTTTTAATTAAAAAGGCAGAGGAAACTCTGCCTTTTTTGTTTTACAGCGGTTCAGTGATACCATTCGATGACTTGCAACACTGCCACACATCGAAATGATCTGGAAACCCAACGTCACTGTCGCGGCCGTCATAGAACGCGATGCCAAGTTTTTACTGGTCGAAGAGGAAACCTCACAAGGCCTGCGTTTTAACCAGCCGGCCGGACACTGGGAGCCGGGCGAAACCCTCATACACGCGACAATACGCGAGGCACTGGAGGAATCTGCCTACGACTTCGCGCCAGAGCATCTGACCGGCATTTACAGCTGGCGAGCGCCCGAATCGGATACGACCTATCTGCGTTTTGCCTTTAGCGGCACGATCACAGCCCACCATCCGGAACTCAAACTGGACGAAGGCATCGTGCGCGCCGTGTGGCTTACGATAGATGAAATTCGCGACACAAAGATGCGTCACCGCAGCCCGCTGGTATTGCGCTGCTGTGAAGATTATCTGGCAGAAAAACGCTATCCGCTTGAACTACTGGTGCACTATGAATAAAAACAAACGCGTCGTCGTCGGCATGTCCGGCGGCGTAGACTCTTCGGTCACGGCACTGCTGCTCAAGCAGCAGGGGTTTGATGTCGTGGGTCTGTTCATGAAAAACTGGGAAGACGACGACAACAGCGAATACTGCTCTTCGCGCCAGGATCTGCTGGACGCCGTATCGGTCGCCGATACCATCGGCATTCCGATTGAGGCGGTCAATTTCGCCAAAGAATACAAAGACCGCGTATTCAGCTCATTCCTGCGCGAATATCAAGCCGGCCGCACGCCGAATCCGGACATTTTGTGCAACGCGGAAATCAAATTCAAAGCCTTTCTCGATCATGCGATTGAACTCGGGGCGGACACCATCGCCACCGGTCATTACGCACAGGTGCGCGAAGTTAACGGGCTGTTCCAGCTGCTCAAAGCTGCCGACGGCAGCAAGGACCAGAGCTATTTTCTGCATCGCCTCAATCAGACGCAGCTGTCGCGCGCCATGTTCCCGCTGGGCCATCTGCTCAAATCCGAGATCCGCAAAATTGCCGAGCAGCATGGCCTGTGCAACTTTGCCAAAAAGGACAGCACCGGTATCTGCTTCATCGGAGAGCGGCCTTTCCGCGAATTTTTGAGCGGCTATCTGCCCACCCAACCCGGCGAGATGCGCACGCCCGAAGGAAAACTGGTGGGCCGTCACATCGGGCTGTCTTTTTACACGCTGGGCCAGCGACAAGGATTAGGCATAGGCGGCGAAAAAAACTCCAGCGGCGAGCCCTGGTTTGTCGCGGAAAAAGACATGAAGAACAACCGCCTGATCGTAGTCCAAGGCCATGATCACCCTGCACTGCTGAGTCACACACTGACCGCACTGGATGCGCACTGGATCAGCGGCAGCGCACCGGAAATCAACACGCCTTACGCCGCAAAGACCCGTTACCGTCAGGCGGATGCCCCCTGCCGGCTCACCCATCAGACAGCAGCGTCCTGCGCTATTTCCTTCGATCAGCCGCAATGGGCGGTCACGCCCGGCCAGTCTGTCGTGCTGTATGAAGACGAGGTCTGTTTAGGTGGAGCGATCATCGAAACAGGACAGCCGGTTTAAGATATCCCTTAGCCTCGACCGGCTGATTCGCGTAAAATGCATTTTTTAAGATTTCAGGCACTGACATGACCACACTGACCAAACTCACCGCACTCTCACCGCTGGACGGACGCTATCACGGCAAAGTAGACGCACTGCGCGGCTATTTCAGCGAATTTGGTTTAATCCGCTTCCGCGTCCTCGTCGAGATCGAATGGCTCAAATCGCTTGCAGCACAGGCGGATATTACTGAAATCGGCCCGTTTTCAGCCGCGACACTCGCGCAACTCGATGCGATCAACGCAAATTTTGCAGAATCTGATGCAACGGCGATCAAAAATATCGAAAAGACCACCAACCACGATGTAAAAGCCATCGAATACTGGTTGCGCGATCAGCTGTCCGGCAATCCTGAGACGGCGAACTCCCTGGAATTCATTCATTTTGCCTGCACCTCGGAGGACATCAACAACCTGTCGCACGCGCTGATGCTCAAAAACGGCCGCGATGCGGTGATGCTGCCTGCCTTGAAACTGATCACATCCCGCTTAACCGAACTCGCGCATCAGCTGGCCGACATCCCGATGCTGTGCCGCACCCACGGCCAAACCGCGACCCCCAGCACGCTGGGCAAGGAAATGGCTAACGTGGCCTACCGCTTGCAGCGCGCGACAAAACGCCTCGAAGCCGTCGAAATCATGGGAAAAATCAACGGCGCGGTGGGCAATTACAACGCACATCTGTCGGCCTACCCGGATGTCGACTGGGAAGCGTTCGCCGAACAGTTCGTCACCGAACGCGGCATTGTCTTTAATCCCTACACCATCCAGATTGAACCTCATGATTACATGGCGGAATTGTTCGATTCCTTCGCGCGCATCAACACCATCCTAATCGATCTGAACCGCGACATCTGGGGTTACATTTCGCTAGGCTTCTTCAAGCAAAAAGTCATCAAAGGCGAAGTCGGTTCCTCAACCATGCCGCACAAGGTCAACCCCATCGACTTCGAAAATTCCGAAGGCAATTTAGGCATGGCTAATGCGATGCTGCGCCACCTGTCCGAAAAATTGCCAATTTCACGCTGGCAGCGCGACCTGACCGATTCGACCGTGCTGCGTAACATGGGTGTGAGCTTAGGCTACACCCTGCTCGCTTATGAGTCCTGCCTGAAAGGTCTCAACAAACTCGAAGTCAATGAAGTGCGTGTGGCTGCCGATCTCGATGCAAGCTGGGAAGTCATGGCCGAACCCATCCAGACGGTGATGCGCCGCTATAACATCGAGAATGCCTACGATAAGCTGAAGGAACTCACGCGAGGCCAGAGCGGTATTAACCGCGAATCGCTGCGCGCCTTCATTGCAACGCTGGCGATTCCCGAGTCTGAAAAGGCGCGTCTGATGCAACTGTCACCTGACACCTATACCGGCATGGCAGCAACGCTGGCTAAACGCATCTGACGTTTTAGCGCCTCCTGAGTCACTCAGGAGGCGCTCTTCACATGAACAACCTTCGCCGCCTGCTGATACTCGTAACCCTGTCGGGCTGCGCCAGCACGCCGGAGCCTGTCGTCGAACCACCAGCGCCGGTCGTTAAAAACCAGCCTGCCAAAATTAAACCGACTCCTGTCGCGCCGGTGCCTAAAAAGACACCCGCCCCGCCCCCTGTGGCGGCACCCGCTGCAAAAGCGCCGCCTTCATCCGAAAAAGATATTCATGAGCTCCTGATGAAGCTGTTGCCCGCAAAACTCAAGGACAAGGCCGGCTGGGCAGACGATTTGCAAAGCGCATATAAAGCGCTGCAAATTCCCCCTACCCCGGAATATTTTTGCGCCACCATGGCGGTCATCGAACAGGAATCGAGCTTTCAGGCGGACCCCGTCGTCCCGGGCCTGCCTGCCATCATCCGCCGTGAAATCGCACAGCGCAGTGAAAAATACAGTATTCCGCAAACCGTCATCGACTGGATGCTATCCAGCAATTCTCGCGATGGCCGCAGTTTCAGCCAACGCATCGATGCACTTAAAACAGAAAAGGAGCTCAGCGACCTGATCGAAGAAATTATCGCCATGCTGCCGGCAGGGCGTGAATTATTTCCCAACTACAATCCGGTCCACACCGGCGGCCCGATGCAGGTCAGCGTCGAATTTGCCGAAAGCCATGTCCGTGCGCGCCCCTACCCCTACCCCTTGCACGGCAACCTGCGCAACGAGGTTTTCAGCCGGCGCGGCGGCGTCTATTTCGGCAGCGCCATCTTGCTCGATTACCCCGCGCCTTACACCGACATGCTGTACCGGTTTGCCGACTTCAACGCTGGCCGCTACAGCAGCCGCAACGCCGCCTTCCAGCGTGCACTGTCACGCATCAGCGGCCAGCCACTCGCGCCGGATGGCGATCTTTTGCGCTACAAGGACGGCAACACGGAGGCCAGCTCAACGCTTAAAGCACTGCTCACCCTCAGCCGGGCACTCAAAATGAGCGAAGGGGAAATCCAGCGCGATTTACGCCTTGAAAAACTCTCCTCCTTCAGCAAAACGCCGCTCTATCAGCGGCTGTATTCACTCGCCGATCAAAATGGCACTCAGCCGCGCATCGCCCTGCCGCAAATCGATCTTAAGAGCCCTAAAATCAAACGCAAGCTCACCACCGAGTGGTTCGCCAATCGCGTCAACAGCCGCTACAAAAACTGCCTGCAACAAAAGGGCTCGGTCAGCGCAGACAGCAAAACAGCCAAGAGCGGCAGCTAGTCAGCAGGGATTCCGATGCTGTAAGATGCGCGGCATGAATAAACAACACATTGTGCTCGGCATCACCGGCGGTATTGCAGCTTATAAGTCAGCCGAATTACTGCGTCTGCTAATGAAACTCGGTTACTCGGTGCAAGTGGCGATGACGGAAGCTGCCTGTCACTTCATTACGCCGACCACCCTGCAGGGATTGTCCGGCAAACCGATCTATACCGACCAGTGGGATGCGCGTGAATCCAACAGCATGGCGCATATCAATCTGAGCCGGGCCGCCGATGCGATCGTGATCGCCCCCGCCAGCGCCGATTTTATCGCCAAACTTGCCAACGGACTGGCCGATGATTTGCTCTCCACATTATGTCTCGCGCGCAACTGCCCGCTGCTGATCGCCCCTGCGATGAACCGCGAAATGTGGCAAAATCCGGCAACGCAGCGCAACATTGCGCGCCTGATCAGCGACGGCGTACAGATACTGGGGCCCGCCAACGGGATGCAGGCCTGCGGCGAGGAGGGGCTGGGGCGCATGCTGGAGCCGTTGCAACTGGCACAGCTCATCTCAGCCTCCTTTATTCCCAAACTGCTCGCAGGTAAAAAAATCCTGATGACCGCTGGGCCGACCTATGAAGCGATCGACGCGGTGCGCGGCATCACCAATCGCAGTTCGGGCAAGATGGGCTATGCCATCTGTCAGGCGGCACTGGAAATGGGTGCTGAGGTTGTGCTGGTGTCAGGCCCGACCGCACTTGCCACGCCGCACAACGCGCAGCGGATCGACGTGCAAAGTGCGGCGCAGATGTACAGCGCCGTCAAACAGCATGTCGCCGCCTGCGATATCTTCATTGCGGTTGCTGCCGTCGCAGATTATCGCGTAGCGCAAGTGAGCGAGCAGAAAATCAAGAAAAGTGCAGCACCGCTCACGCTGGAACTGCTGCCCAATCCGGATATTCTGGCCTCAGTCGCAGCGCTCGCGAATCCGCCCTACTGCGTGGGATTTGCCGCCGAGAGCGAAAATCTGGCCGAGTATGCAGAGCAAAAACGCCTCGCTAAAAGACTGCCTCTGCTGATCGGAAATATCGCGCAGCAGGCCATCGGCAGCGACGAAAACGAACTGATCCTGTTTGACGATGCGGGCATGCACCCCTTGCCACGCGCTGACAAACTCACACTGGCAAGACAGCTGATGCAGTATATCGCGCAACATTACGAAGGAGATTTTTCATGAAACATCCGAAAGTCGACGTTAAAATTCTCGATTCCCGCCTGCATCAAAATATGCCGACTTATGCAACCGGCGGCTCTGCCGGAATCGACTTGCGCGCCTGCATCGAACACGCGCTGGTCATCCAGCCCAAACAATGCGAACTGATCCCGAGCGGCATCGCAATTCATCTGGCTAACCCCGGGTTTGCCGCGATGATCCTGCCGCGCTCGGGACTCGGTCACAAACACGGCATTGTGCTGGGCAATCTGGTCGGACTGATCGATTCTGACTATCAGGGACAGATTTTCGTATCGCTTTGGAACCGAAGCCAGATCCCATTCACGCTGATGCCGATGGAGCGCATGGCACAACTGGTTATCGTGCCGGTCGTCCAAGCACAGTTCAACCTCGTCGAGGATTTCCCCTTAAGCGAGCGCGGCACCGGTGGCTTCGGCAGCACCGGCAAGCACTAAAAACGGAGAGCCGTAAGTGATGCAATAAAAAAACCTGCCGAAGCGGGTTTTTTAACTTACGACTCACTACTCACTGCCTTTAGTGTTCCAGATTCAGTTCGATTTCGGTGTTATCACCGCGCCGTACAGACACCTTTTCAGTCACCATATTGTAGCCCGCAAGTTTCACGCTGATCGCATGAATGCCAGGCTCCATCTCCAGACGCAACGGTGACATACCGTAATACACGCCATCGAGATACACCTTGGCGCGCGGCGGATTGGTATTCACCAGCAACAAACCATTCGCTTCACTGGCATGCGGGCGGTACGTCGAAGGCTGTACATCGCCCTGCACGCTCTGCATGGTAGAGGATACAGGAGCGGCCTTAGACAAGGATGGCGCAACATAAACCGTCACACCGGGAACCGGCTTACTGCCGGGCGTCAGATTAAATAGGTCCGGACGCCCCGCCATCAGGGATGAACTAATGGCCTCAACCGTCTTGGTACTGGCAACCTTTAATTCCCTGTTCAAATAAGCCATCACATCGTCTTTATTATTGCCGGACACCCCTGCAAAACGGTTGTGTTTCTCGTTGACCAGCCCAGACCAGATCACTTTGCTGGTTGCAACTTCCTTCACTGTCGTCTCGATCGCAATCGTGACATCATCGCGTTCCTTAACGTTGAGTGTTAATTCTTTCACAACACCCGTGACCTCAAAGATGGCATTCGCGGCACTTGAGCCTTCCATAACCTGAAAACCTTCCGCATCGAAACGGCGCTTTATTGCAGCTGTGGCAAGGGTGGCGACATCCTGATCGAGAATTAATTCCTTGCCGCTCATGCCGCCGACCTGCGTGGTCATTTGACCGAGATAGCGCGGATTGCTGACTTTACGCTGATCGACATAGTTAAGCACGCGCAGGGTAGCACCGTACTTAAGTCCAGGCGTGCTGACCGGCGCTACAATTTTGGCAGTTTCAATCGTACCGCTACCGCCTCCCAACCACTCACCTACGGTATTTTTTGCATCTTTGATCGTAGAACATCCGGCGACAGCCGACAATAAAACAAGAAGCACAACACGTTTCGATAATGAACTCATTAACAGTCCTTCTGAATTTTCAATTTAAGTACTCGGGATATAACAAAAAACCGGCACATAAGATTCAGCTAAGAAATCTCATGGCCGATTTTATATAGTGGATTAGAACTTAACCGTGGCTGATAGCCGCTTCAATTTCTTCAAAGGTACGCGCTAATTCGAAACTCTGCACCTGCGCCCCGAGCAAGCGGGCAATCTGCGTAATCGAGAACAAGCCGCACACGGTTTGCTTGCCATCCGGCCCTTCAGTAACCACCAGTGCATGCTGCCGGTTGGATTTCTTCAAACTGGCAACGATGTCACCCACTTTAGCCTTCTGCACATCCTCAATCTTCATTGCACTCAATTCACGCTGCGTACTCATGATGTCGCGCACCATGATATCGGCGTGCGTTCCTCCCATATTTTGCAAAAAACGCATCGGTTTTTCGCCTAGCACATCGGAGGCTGTCAGCAAACCGGCCACCTGATCATTATCGTCCAGCACCAGCAACATCCGGATGCCGTAACGGATCATCTTGGCATTGGCGCGTTCCATTGAGGTCTTAGCGCGCACGCTGATCACGGAGATACGGGTTAAATCCGTCATAACGGACGCAGCAGGATCACTCAGCTTGACGCGCTCAGGGAACGCCTGCACGGGACGCACAAATGACGAACCCGTTTTCAACGGATGTGATTGCAACCCGGAATATTCTCTAATCATGCTTCCGCTCCCAAACTATATATTAAAAAAATATCTATGCACGTACGAAATCATGCGCGTGCGGCGAACAGACACACTTAATTTTCGGTTCGGGCAAGTAACGAACCAATTCATTCAACGCCTTGGTATAAACTTCACGCTTAAATTCAATCACGGCCTGAATATCCAGCCAGTAATCATTCCAGCGCCATGCATCAAATTCAGGATGCGCGCATGCACGCAAACAAACATCACAATCACGTCCTACTAAACGCAACAAAAACCAAATCTGCTTCTGCCCGCGATAACCGCCTCGCGATTCTCTCCGACTCCAGCTCTGCGGGACTTCATAGCGCATCCATTCACGGGTGCGCCCGAGTATCTCCACATGTTCAGGCATCAGGCCGACTTCTTCGTACAACTCGCGATACATCGCCTGCTCAGGATTTTCCCCGTGCTGTATCCCGCCTTGCGGAAACTGCCAGGCATGCTGCCTAATCCGCTTCCCCCAGAATACTTGATTTTTGTCATTCGTGATAATGATGCCGACATTCGGGCGGTAGCCGTCTCGGTCTATCATTTTTCACTCTATCAGGTTAATTTCAATATACGGATTCTTTCACATTTCCCCTTTATTGAAAAGCGAATATACACCATAGACTTACCTAGTCCGGGCAATTGTGCCGATATGCTGAAGACAAAGCTGCGACATGTGAATGCGCAGCCTGCCTATTCCCTGTAAAATTACCATCTCATTACAACTTTTTACCTTTGCCATCATGCGCGTCTCACAATTTTTTATCTCCACACTCAAAGAAGCACCGTCCGAAGCGGAACTGCCCAGCCACATCCTGATGATGCGGGCAGGCTATATCAGAAAGCTGGCCAGCGGCCTGTACACCTGGATGCCGCTTGGACTGCGTGCGTTGCGCAAAGTGGAAGCCATCGTGCGCGAAGAGATGAACAATAGCGGCGCAATCGAGCTGTTAATGCCGGCCGTGCAACCGGCAGAGTTATGGGATGAAACCGGGCGCTGGGAAATCTTCGGCCCGCAGATGCTAAAAATCAAAGATCGCCACAACAATCAGTTCTGTTTCGGCCCGACCCACGAGGAAGTCATCACCGACATCGCGCGCCGCGAAATTCGCAGCTACCGTCAGCTGCCGGTCAATTTCTACCAGATCCAGACTAAATTCCGGGATGAAGTGCGCCCCCGTTTCGGCGTGATGCGCGCACGGGAATTTTTGATGAAGGACGCCTATTCGTTCCATGCAGACTTCGACAGTTTGGAGCAAACTTATGCCGTGATGTACCAGACTTACAGCCGCATCTTCACGCGCCTGGGACTGAAATTCCGCGCGGTCGCCGCCGACACCGGCGCAATCGGCGGTAGCGGTTCACATGAGTTTCACGTGCTGGCCGATTCAGGCGAAGATGCACTGGCCTATTGCCCGAACTCCAGCTACGCCGCCAACGTGGAACTGGCCGAAGCGGTAACGCCGGACACGCCACGCGCAGCGCCCGCCGAAGCATTACGCAATGTGGACACCCCAAAACAGACTACCTGCGAGCAGGTCGCCGAACTGTTGAACATCCCCTTGCAGCGCACCGTCAAACTGCTGGCACTGGTGGCATCCGACCAGCTGCACATCGTTCTGTTGCGCGGCGACCATAGTCTCAATGAAATTAAGACTGCCAAGCTGCCAGGGCTTGCCGACTTCCGTTTCGCCCGCGAAGATGAAATTCGCGCCTTCTTCAATTGCCCGCCCGGCTTTTTAGGCCCCGTCGACATCGACCGGACTCAGGTGCGCGTGATTGCCGACAATGCCGTTGCCGTCATGAGCGATTTCGTTGCCGGCGCCAATACGCCCAAGTTCCACACCGCAGGGATCAACTGGGGACGCGATTTACCGGAAGCCGATCTGGTGGCCGATGTCCGCAATGTCGTCACGGGCGATATTTCACCGGATGGTAAAGGCACACTGGAAATTTGCCGCGGCATCGAAGTCGGTCACATTTTCCAGTTGCGCACCAAATATGCCGCCGACATGAAAGCCACCTTCCTCGATGCACAAGGAAAAGCACAGACACTTGAAATGGGCTGCTACGGCATCGGCGTATCGCGCATCGTAGCGGCCGCCATCGAACAGAACCACGACCCGCGCGGCATCACATTGCCGGCTGCCATCGCCCCCTTTCAAGTCGCCCTCGTACCCATCGGCATGAACAAGAGCGAGTCTGTGCGTGCAGCGGCAGAACAGCTATATGCCGAATTAAAAGCATCGGGGATCGAGGTGTTGTTCGACGACCGCGACGAGCGTCCGGGCGTAATGTTTGCCGACATGGAACTGATCGGCATTCCGCATCGCCTTGTAATCGGCGACCGAGGTTTGAAGGAAGGGATGATCGAATATCAGGGACGCCGAGATGACGCAGCCCTGTCCATCCCCTTGCAAAGCACACTGGAATTCCTACAATCCAAACTATGAAAAAAACAGAGACAAGGTGCGAAGTACAAGACGCAAGTAAAAGCTGCTATCCAGCTTTGCGCTTGTCCCTCGCAGCTTGCAGCTTGTTCCTGTTGTTCACCACGAGCGCCTTTGCGGGTGCGCAGGTCGCCTCCCCCTTGTCGGCCAGCGTACGTGCGGTATTGCAACACAGCGTATCGGATATGGCCGCACCCAAGCTTGCCTTTGCCAGCCAATACGAGGCTGACCGCTGGCTCAACGACATGTCGCACCGTTTAGAAAAACGCCTGCCGGATAAGCAGTTTCGCAGCGATTTTTTGAACACGGTGCATTACGAGGCCACCCGCGCAGGACTCGACCCGCAACTGGTGCTCGGTTTGATCGAGGTAGAGAGTGGGTTTAAAAAATATGCGGTCTCATCTGCCGGTGCACGCGGCTATATGCAGGTGATGCCGTTCTGGGTGCGTGAAATCGGCACGGCAGAACAAGACCTGTTCCACCTGCGCGTCAACCTGCGCTACGGTTGTACGATATTGCGCCACTATCTGGATATCGAAAAAGGCGACCTGTTCCGGGCTTTGGGACGTTACAACGGCAGTTTAGGACGACCTGAATACCCCAACATGGTGCGCGCAGCCTGGCACGGACACTGGCTCGCACCGCAACGCAACGTCGCCAGCGCCCAACCTTAGTTGAGTTTCTTGCTCTTGATATAGTGCTCGACGGATTCGCGTGTGACTTCACCGGCTTGCATACTGACCTGCTCGCCTGACGGGCTGTACAGGTAGCTGGTCGGCAGCACATCGAGCTCGCCGATTTGCGCGATAACTTTACGATTACCCAGCACGACGGGATAACTGATGCCGTGCTTCCTGACAAAATCCGCCACCACCTTGGCTGAACTGTAATCCATCGCAATGCCGATCACGACAAGATCCGTGTTCTTATGCGCAGCGTGCAGCGCATTGAGTTCAGGAATCTCAGCAAGACACGGCGGGCACCAGGTCGCCCAATAATTCACCAGCACCCATTTCCCGCGATAATCCGACAAATGGTGAACCTTGCCCTGCTGATCCGTCAGCGTGAAATCACCGGCATGGCTGGACAATGCCAGTAACACCGCCATCAAGGCAAATAAGGCTCTTAACATCAGTGACCGTGCTTCTTAGGGGCCGCAGGCGCGTCTTCTTCGTCTGAAGCCGGCTCGTCATGGCTGACTGCACCGTGCTCTGCCGCATGACTGAAATACAACGCCAGAGCGATCAGCGTGATACTCGCTCCCAGATAAACCAGATCTATCGGTGCTTCAAGCTTCATGTGCAACGCCTCTTCAAACAGGGTCACGATCATGATCATCAAAATCACCTTAGCCAAACGGCCTTTCAGGTCATCCAGATTATTGATCACCAGAATCTTGCTCGACGCCTTGCTGCCGTGCGCCTGATCGATGTCGCTGATGAACAGTTCATACAAACCGAGGGAGAAAATCAGCATCACGGTTGCCAGCAGATAGCCGTCGACCACCTCAACGATGTGGGATACCGTACTGTCATGCAAAGCCTTGCGCGCTTCATCCGACAGACTTGCATCCGCATAATGCAGCGCGTGCTTGAACAGGAAATACACGTCGACTGTGGCCATGTAAAAAATCACGAATCCTGCCACCAGACTGCCAATGACAGCGGCCAGAATGACAAAACGGCTGTTCCACAAACTACCTTCGAATAATGATTCTAAAAATTTCATTTTGAGCTTAATACAGTTAAAAACGAGCCGTATTAGAGCGCAAATAGCGGCAGCGGGCAAGAGACAAAACCAACTGCCTATATACTTTGGCCAATTGACAGCGAAGAAACAGGGGCCATACGATGCCCCATGTCCTCACTCTATCTCGATTATTTCGGCCTTAGCCTGCCACCGTTTTCCATCACCCCCGATCCGGAATTTTTCTTTGACGGCGGCAGCCTGTTTATCGAAGAGCTCTTGTATGCCTGCGTGCAGCGCGAGGGGATCGTGCTGTTAACCGGCGAAGTCGGCAGCGGAAAAACATTGCTGACCCGCGTTCTGCTCTCGCGCCTGCCTGACACTGTCGATACAGTATACCTGCCCAATCCTGCCTTTTCGCGCGACGAAATCATCGACGTCATCGCACGTGATCTGGGATTGACCAGCACCGGGACAGGACTTGAATCGCTGCAGCATGAACTGATCAGGCGACACGTCAATGGTCGTCAGGTGATGGTACTGATAGACGAAGCGCACACCATGCCGGGCGATGCAATCGAAGAAATCAGACGACTCTCCAACCTTGAAACCGATCATTGCAAACTGGTGCAGATCATCCTGTGCGGCCAACCTGAACTTGACACCCTGCTTGCGACGCCCGCCATGCGGCAGGTGCGTGACCGCGTGGTGTACCGGTTCAGGCTGAAAAATATGCCCCGCATCGAAGCTGCCCGCTATCTGAATCACCGCCTTCGCATCGCAGGATGGCATGAAGGCCCGCTGTTTTCCGCTGCCGCCATGAAACGACTGCTCAATGATGCCAACGGACGGGCACGCCGCCTCAACCTGATCGCAGATAAGTCGCTGCTCGCCGCCTATGCTGAAGGGAAAAAACAGGTCAGCGCACACCACGTAAAAATCGCGATCGGCGATGTCGGTACGAACTTCTCATCGTCCAGTTTGAGTAAGTACATTTGGCCTGCTGCGACCGCGCTGCTGCTAAGCACCACTCTGCTCATCTGGCACTTCAAATAAGCGTTCCTGATCCGCAGCAGAAAAATCCTATTCTGCCACCCGCAACTTCCCTATCAGACTAATTACATAGACCTTTAGGCATATTGACCCTGTCCAGCTCAGGTGAAAGACTGCACGTCAGCCAAACAGTCGCACTCGGGAGGAACGGGCAATGCATTTCGCTCTGAACAATATGAAGAAAAATATGCTGATGCTAGCCGCACTCGGCACCCCGCTGGGAGGATGCAGCAACCTTCCTGCGGCAATGGTGCCATCCGCGCAGCACATTTCCCTGCCGGCTGAAACTCCCGGCACTATTCCTCCGCTGAACGAGACGGCACCGCTGCCGCCACCGCCCAAAAAAACGAAAGCCACCGAGCGCTACAGCATCGTGGTCAACGGCGTGCTGGCGCAGGAAATCCTCTTCGCGCTGGCGCGCGATGCAAAACTCAACATCGAAATCCACCCCGGCATCACCGGCACAGTCACCATGAATCTGCTCGATCGCACCCTGCCGGAAATTCTCGATGCGATTGCCCGGCAGGTGGATATGCGCTACGAGCTTAACGGCAGCAATCTCGCGATCATGCCGGACAGCCCTTTTTTGAAAAATTACCAGATCGAATATCCCAACGTTGCGCGCAACGCCAAAAACAGCATCAATATGTCCACCAGCATTGCGGTGATCGGAAAAGGTCAGGGAACAGGCGGCGGCAGCAATGGATCAAACTCCAGCATTGACAATATTTCCGACAATCAATTTTGGGATACGCTGACCGAAAACATCAAAGATCTGTTGCGTGAAACCGACAAAAAGCTGCCGGAAGGATCGAGCGAGACCGTCACTGAGCAAAATAACCAGCAGCAAATCACCCCGCAAACCGGCACGACTGCGACCGATGCCACCGGCAGAAACACCCGCAGCGCCGTCTCCACCCTGCCCGCGCAGATACAAACGCAGAACACCAGCCGCGCCCGCCGCGTCACTTACCGGGAAGCGGCCTATGTGATTGCCAACCCGGAGACCGGCATCATCAGCGTGCGCGCCACATCCCGCCAGCACGCGTCCATCCGTGAATTCATCGACAAGGTGATGAACAACGCGCGCCGCCAGGTCATGCTCGAAGCCACCATCGTCGAAGTCACGCTCTCTGACCAGTACCAGCAGGGCATAGACTGGTCGCTGCTGCGCACACTGGGTCTTAGCCTCACGCAGGTATCGCCGGTCGGGGCACTGACTGCAATGGGCACCATCAGCTACAACAATATGGCCAGAGCCAGAGGAGGCGCGTTTGATCTGAGCGGTTCGATAAAATTGCTGGAGACCTTCGGCAAACTGCATGTGCTGTCCAGCCCGAAACTGTCGGTATTAAACAACCAGACGGGGCTAGTCAAAGTGGTGGATGAATCGGTCTATTTCACCATCGAAGTGACAGCAGGCACGATCGGTTCGACAGGCGCCCCGCTCACGCTGCCAACTTACACCACCACCGTTCACACGGTCCCGGTCGGCTTTATGATGTATATCACGCCACAGATCGGCGGCGACAGCGAAGTCACGCTCAATTTGCGACCAACGATCACCCGCATCTTGAGCTATGCGAACGACCCCAATCCCGTGCTGGCGCAAAATAATCCGCCGATACTCAATCGAATCCCGCAAATCCAGACCCGTGAGATGGAATCGATCATGAGGGTGCGCAACGGCGACATCGCCGTACTCGGTGGACTGATGCAGGACACGCGCGCAGGCGACACCAACCAGATACCGGGACTGGGCAGCATTCCGGGCTTTGGACAACTGTTCAAGGCGCGCAACGACAAAAACACCAAGTCCGAGCTGGTAGTTTTCCTGCGCCCGCTCATCCTGAATCAGCAGAATCAGTACGATCTGGTGCGCCAGTTCAAGGCACCCGCCAGCACGCCTGAATGGCAAAAAACAATCCAAAAATCCGAGGTGAAGCCATGAGTCTGCTATTTGATGCGTTAAAGCGCGCGCAGGGCGATGAGAGCAAACCCAACCCCGCGCCCCAGGCGGAGTCAGGCGCGACAATCGAACACTCTCGCACCCATCTTCTGTTGACCTACAGCATCTCGGCACTCGCCATATTCAGCCTCGCGTTCACCTGGTATTTTTACCATCAAAATCAATATATTCCCATAGCACATCCGCCAGCTGACCAGATAGCTGCGGCACCGTCTGCCGCATCAGCAACTGTTGCACAAGAAAGTACGCTGGCCGCGCTCCCGCCAACCGCGAGTGGCGCGGACAGTCTGACCTATAAAAATAATTCGTGGACGCATCCAGTCGACACGAAAAAACCCGAGCGAAAAAAACACAAACCGGCACGCAAGGCTGCAAAAAGCGGCCTCCTTGCCAGCACTGCGACCGATCCTCTGAAGGCCGGCTATCTTGCACTCACCGAAGGAAATATGGATCATGCGGAACACTATTATCTGACTGTGCTGGCGCAACATCCGCAGGAAAAAGATGCGCTGCTGGGACTCGCCGTAATTGCCCAGCGCAGGAATCAAACCGGCCGCGCCACTGAATACTACCGTCAGGTATTGCGTGAAGATCTGGGCAATGCAGCCGCTGCAGCCGGTCTTGCCAGCCTGACCATGCACGCAGACCCGGTGACGGCTGAAAGTCAGCTGCATGAGTTGATTGATTTAAAACCGACCGCTCCCGAATTTCACTATGCGCTGGGCGGTGTACTGGCGCGCCAGTTACGCTGGGGAGAGGCGCAGCAAGCCTATTTCAAGGCCTTTAATCTGTCACCTGACAACGCGCTCTACGCCTACAACCTTGCGGTTTCACTCGATCGCCTGCATCAACCTGCCGCGGCCCTGCCCTATTATGAAAAATCCCTCACGCTGGCAAAGGATCCAACTTTGGATCGGGATCAGATTGAGCGCCGGATACAAGAATTGAACGGCAGCCGTTAATCGACGTCTTTGCAATCACGACAGGTAGTTAACTTGCGATGAATAGCCAAATCCAACAAGGTGCTCACCAGCGTATCGGCGAGGTATTGATATCACGCGGTCACCTCACCGACGACCAGCTGCGTATCGCCTTGCAAAAGCAAAAATCCGACAACAAGCCGCTGGGCGAGGAATTGCTGGATTTACATTTCATCTCCGAACAGGCGATGCGGGAAGCCGTCTCCGAGGCGGCCGGCTACAAATCGATTGATCTGGCAGGCAATGTCGCCAACGCCGCGGCACTCGCCCTGATCCCCAAGCCTGTCGCCATCAAATACACCCTGTTTCCAATCAGCTTCGACGCCAATGCCGGCCATCTGGTGATCGTTGCGGCCAATCCTGACGACATTCTGGCGCGCGATGCGATTTCGCCGTTTCTCGTGCAGGCCAGCATGCTCGCAGGGCGACGCATCATTCCGGCCTGGCGCATCGCACCGAGCGCCGAAGTGCTGGCGGCGATCGACAAATTTTACGATCACGAACTCTCCATCGAAGGCATCCTGTTCGAGCTGGAGAGCGGTGAGCTGGACATCAACGCGCTGATGCAGGCGGGCGTATCCTACAGCCACCCGATTGTGCGCCTGACCGATGCGATTTTGTCGGATGCCGTCAGCCGCAGTTCATCGGACATCCACTTCGAACCCGAAGAACAGTTTTTGCGCGTGCGCTACCGCATCGACGGGGTGTTAAGGCCGGTGCGCTCGCTGTCCAAAACGCACTGGATGGCGATACTGGTACGGCTGAAAGTCCTGTCCGGCATGAACATCGCCGAAACGCGCGCGCCGCAGGACGGACGGGTTTCACTGTCGCTGTTCGGCCGGCAGATCGATTTTCGCGCAGCCTCCCACCCGACCATACACGGCGAGAATTTTGTGCTGCGCATTCTGGACCGCAAAATGGGCATCGTCAGTCTCGACAAACTGGGCATGACCGAGACTCAATTAGCCTTGCTCGAACGCATGCTGGAGCGCCCCGAAGGCATCCTGCTGGTGACAGGCCCAACGGGTTCCGGCAAAACCACCACGCTGTATTCCATCCTGAGCCACCTCAATAATGATGCGGTGAACATCATGACGCTGGAAGACCCGGTGGAATACCCGATGCCGCTCACCCGGCAAACCTCGATCGCCGAGACCGTCAAGCTCGACTTTTCCAACGGAATACGCTCCCTGATGCGTCAGGATCCGGACATCATACTGGTGGGCGAAATCCGCGACCACGACACCGCCGAAATGGCGCTGCGCGCCGCGATGACAGGCCATCAGGTGTTCTCGACCCTGCACACCAATTCGGCAATAGGCTCAGTCTCAAGACTGCACGACTTGGGGATAGTGGATGATATGTTCGCCTCCAATCTCATCGGCATCATCGCCCAGCGGCTGGTGCGCCGCCTGTGTCCGCTGTGCAAAGTCGGCTATGCCCCGGATGACACAGAACGCCGCATCATGGGAATTGACCTTAATCTGGAGATCATGATTTACCAGCCGGCGGGCTGCGCCGACTGCGAAGATCAGGGCTACAAGGGCCGCCTTGCCATCATGGAGCTGCTGCGTTTTGATCGCGGCATCGTCGAGCTGGTCACCCGTCGCGCCGGCCTCAAAGAATTAACCGACTACGCGCTGGCTCACCAGTTCGTGCCGCTCGCCGAAGACGGTATCCGCCGTGTGCGCGAAGGCCTCACCTCCTTGCAGGAAGTGCGCCGCGTCGTCGATTTCAGCGACAGGATGGATGAATAATGCCACTCTACCGCTACCGCGCCGTCGATTTAAAAGGCCGTGTCAGCAAAGGCGAGACAGACGCGCTCAATGAATTCGATCTGGCCTCACAACTGAAAAAAAATGATCTGGAGCTGATACGGGCAAGTTCGAACAAAAGCCGTAAACACGCCGTCCACAAGCTCTCGCGGCGCGATCTGATTCAGTTTTTGTTTCAGCTGGAAATGCTGCTGCGCGCAGGTGTACCGATCCAAGCCATCCTGTCCGATTTGCGCGAAACGTCCGAGACGCCGCACATCAAGGCGCTGTGCGCCAACCTGTATGAAAAAATCGACTCAGGATCAACGATCTCCGAAGCCTTCGCCGCCAATCCAGGCATCTTCCCGGAACTCGTGGTCAATCTGGTCAGAGCAGGCGAAGGAACCGGGCAGCTGCCCTATGTGCTGCAGGAAATCGTCGCCTCCTTGAAGTGGCAGGATGAACTCGTCTCCAAAACCCGCCAGCTGCTGACCTATCCCGCCTTCGTCACGCTGGTGGTCGGTTCCGTCGTGGTATTCTTGATGACCTATCTGGTGCCGCAAATTCTGGGATTCGTCGCCAACATGGGCGGCACCATCCCGCTGCAAACCGTCGTCCTGCTCTGGGTGTCGGATAAATTCGTCCGATACTGGTGGATCCTCGTGCCCGCGCCCTTCGTCACCATCCTGCTGATACTAATGCTGTCGAAAGTGAACTATCGCTTCAGGCGCATGATGCACGCCGCGCAATTGCGCGTCCCCTATGTCGGCACCATCATCAAAAAAATCATTCTGGCCCGCATCAGCGACACGCTGGGTTTGACTTATCGCACCGGCATTCCCGTGCTGGATGGTCTGGTTTACTGCCGCAACATCTCAGGCAACATTGTCGTTCAGGAAGCGCTGGATCTGGCGCGCACCGACATCGCCAACGGCGCACCGATCAGCCGTGGTTTTTCCGCCCAGAAGCTATTCCCCCCACTGGTGATCCGCATGATCCGGGTCGGCGAGGAAACGGGGGATCTGGCAGGTTCGCTGAAAAACATCTCGTACTTTTACAACCGCGACATCAACGACTCGATCAGCCGCATCCAAGCACTCATTGAACCCACACTCACCATCGTGCTCGGCATCATTCTGGGCTGGATCATGATGGCGGTGCTGGGGCCCATTTACGACACCATCGCCAAGCTCAAACTGACATGAAAACCGTCCTGTTTATCAATTCATCAGGTCCGCGCTACTTCAGACGCGAAAACGGCGTTTGGCATTCTATCGACAAGCCGGATCACAGCGATCGCCTCTGGGTGATCGCCAATCTGCCTGAAGAAACGCTGGACACCTTTAAACTGCCGATGCTGTTCGGGCGCGACCGCAGCAGTTTTATTGCGAGACGTCTGGCCGCCGCCTTCCCGCACAGCCAGTATTGCGCCGCGGCCGTCCTCAACGGCAACTGGCTCAACCCCGTGACTGCAGCGCTCAACGGCTTAACGACAGCAGAAGCGGTCACCAGCGAACTTGAAAAGCACGACATGACCATCGCCGGAGTCTGGGGCATCTCACTGCTGCTCACCCTGATGACACGCCACCTGTCCATCAAAGATGTGATACTGGCGATGCCCAGCGTACATTTTCTGCGCATCGTGGTGCTCCAAGACGGCATTCCGGTACTCACGCGCTGCGTCCATCGCTACAGTGAAGACAGCGATCACGAGAATGACAGCGACGCCAACGAGATATTGCGCACCCGACAACATCTTGAAAATAAGCGTTTTTTTGAACGCGAGGCGATGCCTCCCGTACTGTATTTAGCCGACACACGTTCGATCGAAAGCTATCTTACCCGTGCCGGACTCACCCTGATGCCGCTGCCGGATCAGTTGTCCCCCAAAGGGGATGCCGCCTATCTGCACCCCTTGTTCGAGCTGGCAGCCACCTCCCCGCGCGGTCAACTGGCTCCGCTGCAATTGCGCGCGAGTCATCTGGCGAAAAATCTGCGCCATGCAGCCTATGCCGGCATGGGACTTAGCCTGCTGGCGGTTATCGTATTCGGGCAGGCCAATTTTCGCACCCTCATCGACCTGTTCGGGCGCGAGCAGACGTTGAGCCGCGACCTGCAAAAAGCGACCGATGAGCGCGAACAACTCGCCGCCCGCATCAGCGCAACCGGAATGGATCCCGCACTGGTACGACAGGCGACCCGTTTTTCGGCACTGGAGCTCGACGCCTCTCCCTCACCTGAATCCCTACTGCAATTTACCGCCGGTGCGATTGCCAGTTTGCCGCAGGTGCGCATCAAAACCTTAAGCTACCGTTTTCCAAAATCCGGCGAGCGCTACTGTCAGGGGCAAACCGTGATTGAAGTGCCGTTGCTCAAACGTAAAATCGATCTCTCAACAGGCGGCAGCACGCCTGCGGTCACAGATGAGACAGAAGACACCCCGCCGCGCTATACCGAATTGCAGTTTTCAATTTTACTGACGGAGACGCTCTCTCCTGAAGCGCAAATAGAAATCAAAAAGCGCATTTCAACCTCACTTAAAGCGCGCGATGGCGTGCAGTTGATGCAGGATCCGGCCGCCTTCTCTTTGATCAACACGCTCAAGGGCGGCTTTGGCATGGACAGCACCCAGACTGAAAATCTGTGGTGCATGAGCATTCCCTGGCGCGCCCTACAAACCCGGGAGCTGCCATGAGCGCCTACGGTATCGTTCTCAAACCTGCCCGAGTCGCGCTGATTCTGTTTGCGCTGTCCGTCATCCTGACCTTTATTGTCATCGCCGGCCTCGATCGTTATCGCATCGAAAAAGCGCAGCGCATCCTGACGACCGAGAAGCGCTTATCTGACACGCGCGAGGAAATCAGGAAACTGACCTTTGATCTGGACAGCATCAAAAAGCTCGCCGCGAAATACAAAAAACTCAGTGAACTGGGTTTCATCGGCGAGCCGGATCGCGATGGCTGGGTGCAGCGTCTGGACAGTATTTACCGCGACACGCGCCTGCCGCCCACACTGCGCTACACGCTCGCCCCACCTCAGCCAATCAATCCGCAACTGCCCGACTCGCCTCTCAGCTATCAGAACAACGTCTCTCACCACGATCTTGCGCTGGAAATCGCCGGCATACATGAAATTGAACTGATTGATTTTATGAATAAACTTAAAGCTGACTGGAAAACCCCCTACCGCGTGGAGACGTGCCAGATAGCGCGTGAAGCGGAAGTGCTGGCCGGCCTGCAAATTAAATGCACCGTGCAGGTTTATTCACTGCCTTTAAAACCGTAAGTGGTAAGTGGGGAGTGGGGAGTGGGGAGAAATCATGAGAAAAATATTATTCATCAATATGTTGCTACTTTTCGGCACGGCGCAGGCGGAGACGCTCGGCACCTTGTTTTATTCGCCGGCCGAACGGGCAGCGCTGATCGCGGCACGCAGCGGCATTGCACAAACAGCGATCTACACATTGAACGGCATCACCTTACGCGCGGCTGGCAAAAGCGTGGCATGGATCAACGGGCACGCCGCCACACAGGTGCCGCCCGACCCTGTCATCCCGACGCTGGTTATTCATACGGATCACGTCCTGATCGAAGGAAAAGTCATCAAGGTCGGCGAATCGCTCGACATCAATTCAGGTCAGCGGACCTTGCGCCTGCCTGAAAAATCCGTACGGGTAAAACCATGAACATAAAAACGCAGAGTGGAAAGCGGGAATTGGTAGCAGGTCATTTCAGCCCCCGACTCCCCCATTCGGGGTGCGGTGGAAATTCAGCAAAGAAAATCCGCTCAAAACAACAAGGTTTTGCACTCTTGCTGTTTATCACGGTACTGGCAACCACTGCCGCCACTGTGACCGTCAAGGCGCTGAACAACAACGTCCAGATCGACCGCGACAAAATCACCGCTGCCGCGCTCGCACAGGCCAAAGAAGCGCTGATCGGATATGCGATTACCTATGGAGACACTCACCCCGGCGAAGTGCACGGCTATTTGCCCTGCCCTGACACCTCTGGGACGGACATCGGCGGTGAAGGAGCAGCAGCAGGTGTTTGCGGCGCCAAAGATATCAGTGTGATCGGTAAGCTACCGTGGAAAACCCTTGAGCTTCCTCCATTACGGGGAGGAGATAATGAATGCCTTTGGTATGCGGTTTCAGGCAATTATAAAAACAATCCGAAAACCGGTTTGATGAATTGGGATACCAATGGAGTACTACGAGTTTATACCCCTAATGGCACTACAAATGGCACTCTATTGCTGACCCCCTCAGACAATCAGGCGGTGGCAGTCATTTTCGCGCCCGGTGTAGCCTTAGGGCAAAGTCATACTGTGATATCGGGCACGTCATCTTGCGGCGGCAATTACACAGCAGCCAGCTATTTGGATAATGACACCGCTCATAAAATCAACAACGCAGACATTGCCACAGGAAAATTTATTCAACAGCATCAAGATCGTGATACCAATGGCAAAATAATTCAAACCGTTAACGACCAGATGATTTTCATCACAAAACAGGATATCTGGAACGCGATGAAAAAACGCAGGGACTTTCTCAATACCCTCGACGCAATGACCAGAAGCACAGCTGAATGCATCAAAAAATATGCCACAACGAATAATATGGCCGCCAATAAAAGCTTGCCGTGGCCGGCTCAGATTGCCATTTCAGACTATACCGACAACACAAAATATAATGATAGTGATGGCCTTTTAGCCGGGCGTGTTCCGTACAAGGTCAATACCGCTCGCGGACAAACAGGCAACACTATTTCCGGCACATCACCCGATATTTTTTTGCTGAAAGATGACGACCCAACTGCAACACCTACTTCACCAGCATACTGCGCGAGCGGGTGGGCGAGCATCTATCATTGGTGGTACAACTGGAAAGAGCATCTGTTTTATGCCATTAGCGAAAATTACCAGCCTACAACTTCCGTCACTAACGCCTGCTCCATTAATATCGGTCATCGTTGTGTCAGTGTAAACAACTCAGGCAATTACGCGGCCGTAGTCATATTCGCCGGCGAAAGACTTGCCGGTCAAATACGCACTGACAAAAGCTTAATTTCTGCCTATCTAGAAGGTCGTAATAACACCAACATTGATTCCGTCCATCCTACCGGGTACGAGAACTATCAGACTGAAAACACCTCCGTCCCGGCCAGCACCTCTTTCAATGACGTTGTTTATTGCATAAAGGAAGACCTGTCGTTGCCAGTAGTTAAGGGAACAGCGACAGGTTGTCCTTAACCAAGATCATGAAAACACGCACACAAATCGGTTTTACCCTCGTCGAAATTGCCATTGTGATGTTCATCATGGCGCTAATACTTGGCACCGGGCTGACGCTACTTTCTGCACAACAAGATCAGAGAAAGATCGAAGATACAGCAAGTAAACTTAACGATGCGCGCGAAGCACTGATAGGATTTGCACTTGCCTACGGCCGGCTGCCCTGCCCTGCTGATCCGACTATTGCCAGTGGCACGACAGGTGCAGGTCAAGAAGCAGGAACCTGCACAACAACTAGCATTTCAGGGGGAATTCTGCCATGGGCAACTTTGGGTGTCAGTGAAACGGATGCCTGGGGTCGGCGTTTCAGCTATCAGGTCACCAATATTTATGCTGATACCATCAGCTCGCACAGCTACGGTAACGACAACAATACTTCTTACACCTGCGACCACACTCACCTTTGCACATTAACAAGCGACCTGCAATATTCCAGCTTTGCGCTGTGTTCATGTGGCGGATTGACGATCCTATCGAGCGCCGGTGGCAGCACTCTCTCAACCTTTGTACCTGCCGTGATTGTTTCCCACGGAATTAACGGACTTGGCGCATATTTACCATCTGGCCAAAGAATTTTGCCTGTTCCCGCGACTACTACCAATGAAGGAGAAAACAGCAACATTGACGACAACTTTGTCAGTCGCCCCCTGACTTCTGCAAATGAAACGGGGGGTTATTTTGACGACCAGGTCGTTTGGCTTTCCCCCAACATTCTGTTCAACCGCATGGTACAAGCCGGGAAATTACCATGAGCCCTCGGAGCGCACTTCAGTCAGTCATTTCCCCCAGCGCGCCGTCGCTTCTGATCGTCGAAGATGATGAAGCGCTGGCTAATTATCTGACCTATGCCATGACAGAGGATGGTTATCAGGTGATTTGCGCACTCGACCGCTCACAAGCACTGAAAATTTCTCCGCAACCGTTACTGGCACTGGTCGATTTGGGTCTGCCACCTGCAGCAAACCGTATCTCTGAGGGGCTGTTCCTGATCGACGCCCTGCTGACCAAAAAGCCGCACAGCAAGATCATCGTCATCACCGGACAAGACGAGGAATCCGCAGCGCTGGAAGCGGTACGCCGGGGCGCATTCGATTTTTTGAGCAAACCCGCGTCTATGAGCGACATCAAAACTGCCGTCAAACGCGCCAGCCTGTTTCTCCACTATGAGGAACATTTGTCCGAGTCGGGCGAGGAGCGGTTACATATCACAGTAAAACTCGCCGACGGGCCAAAAAATACAAGGGATGCGGCAGAGGAGAAAATCGTGCGCGGCGTGATGGCTGAGGTAAACGGAAACGTCACAGAAGCGGCCAGTCGGCTCGGGCTCGTACGCGAAAATTTGTACTATTACCTGAAAAAGTACGGCATCCAGATGCACAAAGCATGAACCTCTATCCCGCCCTACCTTTGATACTGGTCGTAGCGGGACTGGCCCTGCTGGTTGCGATTGCCTATCTTGCGCGCCTGGTCAGACGGCATCGCCGCTCGTTAGGTGCGCTGCTGCAACTGGCGCAAATGAATCAGGAACCGCTGCACCTTCCCGCTGACGCCTGGCCCGCACTGGCCGGCGGCGGCATCACGCGACTCGAATATTCGGGCAACTGGTTCGGTCAACCGGTGCAAGAGTCCCGTGGAATCGAGCCCCCTAACTGCCATCCCTTCACCTTCAACATCAGCGCGGATAGTGATATCAGTCTGGATTTCAGACTTTATGCCAAAACCAATCGCGGCGAAACCCGGCTGTTTGCGGAAAATCTGGCCGGCGTATTTCGTCTGCTGCTGGAAACAGCCATCCACAGCAAAATGGAAGCGTTATCGGCCGCACTGACCGAACAAGCCAAGCTGTCGCTCTATCTGCAACACGATCTGCGCAACCTTGCTCAATGGGTCGAATGGCTCGCCGCCGACCTTGACGAGACCAAGGACGACACCTCATTACTACGCCTTGCCAATCGCCTGAAAAACAGTGCCCCGCAGGCTGCCGCACGGGCAAATCAGATACTCAAGGCCAGTTGCAAAGTTCAGGTAAACACCCCCCAACCGCCACAGGAAATTGCGCTGGGCTATACCATCCGTCAGGCGGCCGAACACGCCGGAATTTCCATCAATATCAAAGGCAATGCGCGCATTTTTCTTCGCCGTGATCTCTTCGAGCGCACGCTGGACAATCTGTTTGCCAATGTCGCTCCCCTGCTCCGCCAGCATGAGGACCTGAGCGTTCAGGTTGAAATTACGCATCCAGCAGGGCAGATTTTAGCCAGAATTGATATGCCGCATCTGGAAGAAATCGCAAGCCTCCCCGCCGAAAACCTGTTCGAACCTTTCGCCAGCGGACGCCCCGGTGGGCTTGGGCTTGGTCTTTATCAGGCACATCAGAGTATGGCCGAGGCAGGGGGCGATCTGATCGCCGAATTGCGCGATAAACAGGTCAGTTTTTTGCTGACGCTGCCGGATACTAAGTATGGGTTGCAAAATTAATCCACCACAATCGACGTAACTGTAAACTTTTTATACTCCCCAACGATCGTCAAAATCCCTACATTGCTGACTGCAATACCCACCGTAATTCATTCATAATTTTTAAGGAGAATATTATGTGTCAGCAATATAAAAACCGTCAGCACGGCTTTACGCTGGTTGAACTGGCTATCGTACTGGTCATCATCGGTCTGATCCTCGCCGCCGTCCTCAAGGGCCAGGAAATGATCGAAAATGCCAAAGTCAAAAACGTTGAAAACGATATGAAAGGCGTTGTGGCTGCATACTACGCTTACCAAGATCGCTACAAAGCCATTCCAGGAGATGATTTGAATGCAGCCAACCATGTTAATGGTGCCACTATCGGAAACGGTGACGGACTAATTCAAGGACTTTTTAATGCACAAGCCACACCTGCTGCCACCACAGCTGAAAGCAACAGTTTCTGGCAGCATGAGCGACTTTCCGGATTTCTGACTGGAAACGGGACGAATCCCCCAACCAATGCGGTAGGTGGAGTCATTGGTGTACAAGGAGGAGTTACAACATTTGGGATGACAGGGAACGTAGTCTGTTCCAGCAACATACCCTGGAAAATTGCGCAGGCAGTTGACACCCAACTGGACGACGGCAATAGTGATACCGGCAATATCAGAGCTGGTGCTGCAGCTACAGTGGGTACTGCCACAACAACATCCGCTGTTTATGGTACTGGATTTACACCATCCGGAACCAATACAGATGGACTGCACACGGTATGTCAGAAAATATAATCTCCCTGCCATGTAATTTACATCAACACTAAGCCCGCGCAAGCGGGCTTTTTATTTTTAAAGTGTAAACTTTTTATACTTCCCGAAATGTGTTTCTCGGCCTAAATTGATTTCCGCTATACCCACACGTTCATTCATACTTTTCAAGGAGAATATCATGTCGACATACCGCAAAAATCATCAATCCGGCTTTACGCTGGTTGAACTCGCCATCGTGCTGGTCATCATCGGCCTGCTGCTGGGTGGCGTGCTAAAGGGGCAGGAAATGATCGAAAACGGCAAGATCAAAAACCTGCAAAACGATGTCAAAGGCGTGACCGCAGCCTACTATGCCTATCGCGATCGCTACAATGCAATTCCAGGGGATGATCCCAAAGCGCTACTGCGCTGGACAGCAGCATCACCCGCCGCCGTTGCTGGAAATGGTGACGGCCTTGTCAGCACAAGCGATACCTGGACAGCGTGTACAGCTAGCGCTACTACTCCAGAAAGCTGCCTATTCATGCAGGATTTGCGACTGGCCGGACTCATCACGGGGATTGCCAATCCGGCTGACCCGGTCAATGCATACGGCGGTGCTATTCGTGTAATTCAAAGTATTACCCCTGCCAATACCGGGTTAGTAGTGGGACTGAACTTATGTTTCGGCAACCTGCCCTCCAAGGCGGCAGAAGCCATTGATGCAGGATTTGATGACGGCAATCCGTCCACAGGAAATGTGCGCGGCGTCGTTGGTGCTGGCAACATCACACCCGTTGCTGTCGTCACGGCAACGTCCTATGTAGACTCTGCCGCCACGACCACTTACACGGTCTGTAAACTGCTGTAATTATTTACTGCCTTAAACATCAACAAAGCCCGCTTGCGTGGGCTTTGAAAATGACTTGCACTTCGTATCCAAGTGAGGAGTGAATTAGGGTGAGTGAATTAGGGTCAGACTCGAGTGAATTAGGGTCAGACTCGAATCGAGTGAATTAGGGTCAGACTCGAACGAGTGAATTAGGGTCAGACTCGAATTAACCTGTGGAAATTTTCCGTTGTAACTTTCCTTTAAAAGGTCGCCCATGACACGCCTTCCACGTCTATTTTTGCCCGGCCAACCGCTGCATGTCATCCAGCGCGGAAATAACCGTACGACAATCTTTATGGCGGATGCCGATTACCGCTTTTACCTGCACTGCCTGAAAGAAGCGAGCGATGAAGAAAATTTGACTGTTCATGCCTACGCCCTGATGCGCAATCATGTACATTTACTGGTAACGCCGACAACAGAATCAAGCCTACCCAAGACGATGCAATCCATTGGCCGACGTTATGTGCAGTATTTTAACCATACTTATGGCCGGACTGGCACGCTATGGGAAGGACGTTACAAAAGCACCCTGATAGACAGCGAGCGCTATATGCTCACTTGCATGCGTTACATCGAACTCAATCCTGTGCGCGCCGCAATGGTCGAACACCCCGGCGACTATTTCTGGTCGAGCTATCGCGTCAATGCTCATGGCATTCCGGACGAACTCATCACACCCCACCCGTTGTATATGAGCCTTGGGCGTACAGCGGACGAACGACAAAAAGCATACCGCGAGCTGTTCAGTCGGGGAATCACGATGGAGGATATGGACGGTATCCGGAACGCGACGAACAAGGGATGGGTATTGGGAAACCGCAAATTCAGCATTAAAGTCGAAACTCTCACGACAAGGCAGGCGATGCCACGGACACGTGGCAGGCCAAAAAAACGTGAAGCCATCGAATAAATCGAGTCTGACCCTAATTCGAATCGACCCTAATTCGAATCGAGTCTGACCCTAATTCGACCCTATCAAATAAATCGAGTCTGACCCTAATTTGAAATCGAGTCTGACCCTAATTTGAAATCGAGTCTGACCCTAATTTGACCTACCCTAATTTGACCTATGACCCTAATTCGACCCTAATTCGACCCTAATTCGACCCTAATTCGACCCTAATTCGACCCTAATTCGACCCTAATTCGTGACCCTAATTTGCTGATGGGCAGCGGAAACAATCCGCGAAGCGGTTGCTGGGTAACTACACCCGCCGCCAGTTAGTTCCTGCTGCGCTGTCTTCCAGCACAATGCCATCAGCTAATAGCGCTTTGCGAATACGGTCGGCCTCCGCGTAGTTCTTAGCCAGTTTGGCGGCGTTGCGCGCGGCGATTTTCCCGACAATCTGCGCATCGTCGGAACCTGCGCCTTGCAAGAATACCAAGGGGTCGCGTTCGAGCAGGCCCAGCACCGCGCCCAGCGCCTTGAGTTGTGCGGCTGCATTTTCCGACTGGCTGCGGTTCACGTCATTGGCCAGCTCGAACAAAACGGCAATCGCTTCGGCTGTGTTGAAATCGTCGTCCATCGCAGCCTTAAAGCGCACCGCATAGGCTTCATTCCAATCCACTACACGCTCGTCGCTCGCCGATCCCGACTTGAGCGCCGTGTACAACCTGTCCAGCGCTTTTTTAGCATCGTCCAGATGCGCATCGGAATAATTGAGCGGACTGCGGTAATGCGCGCGCAGAATGAAGAAACGCACCACTTCGGCGTCGTACTGCTTCAACACCTCACGGATGGTGAAAAAGTTACCCAGCGACTTGGACATCTTCTCGTTGTCCACGCGCACGAAACCGTTATGCATCCAGTAATTGACGTAACTGCACTGATGCGCGCCTTCGGACTGCGCGATTTCGTTCTCGTGGTGAGGAAACTGCAAATCCGCGCCGCCACCGTGGATGTCGAAATGCTCACCCAGCAATTTCGACCCCATCGCCGAACATTCAATATGCCAGCCCGGACGCCCGCGCCCCCATTTGGAATCCCACTTGACCTCCTCGGCCTCATCGTCCCTTGCGTGTTTCCACAGCACGAAGTCGAGCGGATCGTTTTTCCCTTCGGTCACCTCGACGCGCTCCCCTGCGCGCAAATCTTCCAGCGACTTGCCGGACAGTTTGCCGTAGCCCTCGAATTTGCGCACCGCATAGTTCACATCCCCGTCGGCGGCCAGATAAGCCAGTCCGTTCGCCTCCAGCTTCGCAATCATTTCCAGCATTTCCGGCACATATTGCGTCGCACGCGGCTCGTGATCGGGACGCGTAACCCCGAGCGCATCGGCATCCGCGTGCATCGCATCGACAAACTTCTGCGTAAGCGAATGAATAGATTCATTATTTTCCGCAGCACGCCGGATAATTTTATCGTCGATGTCGGTAATATTTCGCACATAAGTTATATCGTAGCCGGACGCCTTGAACCAGCGATACACCATGTCGAACACCACCATCACGCGGGCGTGCCCCAGATGGCAATAGTCGTACACTGTCATGCCGCACACATACATGCGCACCACATTCGGTTCGATGGAGACAAATTCCTGCTTATCTCGGGCTAAGGTATTGTATATTTTTAACATATTCAAAAAGTCATCGGTTTATTGTCATTGAGGTTGAGCCAGCCTTTGACAATGCGGTAAATGATCCAGCAAAAGTTGGCGAACAGAATGGCAAAACCCGCCAGTATCACAATCGTTGCGGTACCGATCACGGCCCACAGCAGACCGAACCAGAAAGTGCGCATCTGCCAGCGAAAATGGCTCTCCAGCCAGGTGCCGGCAACCTCCTCAATTTTTACGTAATTGATGATGATGCCGACAATGGCGGTGATGCCCGTGAAATACGACAGGGCATACAGTATGTACACCGCCTGAGTCAGGCTCTTCAGTGATTTCATCTGAAGTTCGCCCGGCACGATCTCGTTCATGGTTTCGTCCAGGAATCTTTCAGCGTCACCGTGCGATTGAACACCAGACGGCCTCCGGCCTGATGGTCCCGTCGATCGGTACAGAAGTAGCCCAGACGTTCGAACTGATAGCGGGTTTCGGGTGCGGCATCCTGCACGACCGCCTCGACATAGCCTTGCACCACGGTCAATGACTCGGGATTCAAATAGGTGAAAAAATCCACATCCTTGTCCGCATCGGGTTCTGCCACGGTAAACAGCCGGTCATACAAACGGATTTCGGCGGGCAGCGCGTGCTCTACCGACAGAAAATGGATCACGCCTTTGACCTTGCGGCCTTCAGGATTTTTGCCCAGCGTCGCATGATCGATGCTGCAACGCAGTTCGACAACATTTCCTGCCGCGTCCTTGATCGCCTCATCGCAGCGCATCACATAGCTGTGGCGCAGCCGAATCTCGCCGCCCAGCGTCAGACGCTTCCAGCCATCAGGCGGCACCTCGGCAAAATCATCGGCTTCGATGACAAGTTCGGGGCCGAAAGCAACCATGCGACTGCCGAATTCGGGATGCTGCGGATGAAAATCCGCCTCGCGTGTTAATGCCCCCTCATAGTTGGTGATGGTCACCTTGAGCGGATTGATCACCGCCACCACGCGCGGCGCAATCGCCTCCAGATCTTCGCGGATCGCGCCTTCCATCACCGCCATATCAACATTGTTACCGCTTTTCGATACGCCGATGCGTTTGGCAAACTCGCGTATGCCTTCAGGCGTGTAACCGCGGCGGCGCATCCCGCTGATGGTTGGCATGCGCGGATCGTCCCAGCCGTGCACCCGCTTCGAGGTCACCAGCTGCAACAGCTTGCGCTTGCTTGTGATCGTGTATTGCAACTCCAGACGCGAAAATTCGTACTGACGCGGATGGCATGCGATCGAAAGGTTATCCAGCACCCAGTCGTACAGCGGCCTGTGATCCTCGAATTCCAGTGTACAGATCGAGTGCGTGATGCCCTCCAAAGCATCGGAGATGCAGTGCGTGTAATCGTACATCGGGTAGATGCACCATTTGTCGCCGGTGCGGATATGGTGCGCGCGACGAATGCGGTAAATCGCAGGGTCGCGCATATTGATGTTGCTTGATGCCATATCGATTTTAGCGCGCAGCACCTTTTCGCCATCGGCAAATTCGCCCGCCTTCATTTGCGCAAACAACGCCAGATTATCCGCGACCGTACGATCGCGATACGGGCTGTTGCGCCCCGCCTCTTTGAGTGTGCCGCGATATTCGCGCATTTCCTCCGGTGTCAAATCGTCGACATAGGCCAGCCCCTTATTGATCAACTCAACGGCGAAGTTATACAGATCATCGAAATAGTCCGATGCCCAGTGCACCGCCCCATCCCACTCAAAGCCCAGCCAGCGCACATCCTCCTGTATCGACAGCGCATATTCTTCGCTCTCCTTCTCAGGATTGGTATCATCGAAACGCAGATTGCACTTGCCCTGATAATCCCGCGCCAGACCAAAATTCAGACAGATGGATTTGGCGTGACCGACATGCAGATAACCGTTAGGCTCGGGCGGGAAACGCGTGACGATGCTGCTGTGACGACCTGAGGCAAGATCGCCGTCGATGATGGTGCGAATGAAATTGGAAGCTGCGACAGGCGTACTGCTCATACTGGACTCTCTTGTATCTTGATTGAATTATCTGAAAGTTACACAAAATTTCTCATTTTCTGCGGCGATTTTACCCGAAAAAACACAATTCACTCCATCAGATGCGCGGCAACATGCATTAACTATGTGAAAACACATCGAATATTTGGTAGAATTCACGGCTAGTCATGCCAGCGCATCTCATCGCGCACCCACAGGATCTGAATTACCGATGAATATATTGAACCGTTTCCCTCTATCCGCCGCGCTGTTGACCGTCATGTTAAGTGTCAGCTTTGCCCTGCACGCAGATGAGCTACAGGATGCTACCCAGTTATTCAAACAAGGTCAGCAAACCCCGGCACTGAACAAGGTCAACAATTATCTGGCCAATAAACCCCGTGATGCTCAGGGCCGTTTCCTCAAGGGACTGATACTGACCGAACAGGGCAAGATCGCCGACGCGATCAAAATCTTCACAGATCTGACTCTGGACTATCCGGAGCTGCCGGAGCCTTACAACAATCTTGCGGTACTGTATGCAAGCCAAAGCCAGTACGACAAAGCCAAATCATCGCTGGAAATGGCCATACGCACTCACCCCAGCTATGCAACCGCACATGAAAACCTGGGCGATATCTACGCCAAAATGGCAAGTCAGGCCTACGATCGCGCATTGCAACTCGATAGCGGCAATACGACAACTCAGACCAAGCTTGCAATGATTAAGGACTTGTTTTCGGACAAGCCTCGCAACAAACCCTCTGTAGCACGCAATCCTGCTATGCCTGGCCGCCCTTTTGCAGAAGCCGCGCCTATTGCAAAACCGGTTGCAGCCGCAGCACCTGTCGTAGCGGCACCCGTTGCCGCAGTGGCAAAACCTGTTGCGCCAGCCGCACCAGCGCCCGCACCAGTAACAACCGCTAAGGTGACAGGCAAGACGACCACTGAAGCACCCGCCCTATCGGACAAAGCTCGTGCAGTTCAACAAGCGGTCGAAAGCTGGGCCGATGCCTGGTCTGACCAGAACGTAAAAAAATATCTGGCACACTACGCCCCTGACTTTGACACGCCGGATGGCGAAAGCCGCAAAGCCTGGGCCGAGACGCGCAAAGAGCGCATCACCCGCCCCAAACACATTGAGGTCCAAGTCACCAATATCGCAGTTGATTTCACCGACAGCACTCATGCGACCGTCAAGTTTCGCCAGAACTATCGCGCCAGCAATTTCAAGGCAAACGGCGGAAAAACCATGCTGATGGTTAAATCGGGCAACAACTGGCTGATTCAGGAAGAGCGTACCCGCTGATGCGCCTGACGACCCTCCTGTTATGCAGCCTGATAGCGAGCACGGTACACGCGGAGACCGACTCGCGCGCGACTGAGGTCAAACTCGCAAAAAGCTTAATCGCGATCAAGAATAACCGACTCGACATCGCGATGAACGAAGTGGACAGCCTGCTGCGCGTCAATCCCAACTACAAACTGGCGCAACTGGTCAAAGGCGATTTGCTGATGGCCAAAGCGGGCGCGATTAACAGCATGGGCGGCGGCGCGACACGCGCCTCAGGTGACAAGATTCAGGATCTGCGCGATGAAGCACGGGTGCGTATCCAGCGTGCTCAGGCTCAGCCGCAAACCCTGCACGCACCTCAGTACCTGTGGCAACTCAATGCACAGCAGAAATATGCACTGGTGGTCGACACCAGCCGCTCGACGCTGTACGTGTATGAAAACGTCAGAGGGGTGCCGCGCTATGTGACCGATTTTTACGTCACGATAGGTAAGCTCGGCACCGAAAAAGTTTCCACGGGTGATCAGCGCACCCCGCTGGGCGTGTACTTCGTTCAGGCCAATCTACCGAAAAACCAGCTGGCCGACATGTACGGCAGCGGCGCCTTTCCGCTGAGCTACCCCAATGAATGGGATAAAAAGAACAACCGCACCGGCAGCGGCATCTGGCTGCATGGCACGCCCAGCGACACCTACAGCCGCCCGCCTCGCGCAAGCAACGGCTGCGTCGTACTTAACAACGACGACCTGAACAAACTGGCACCTTATCTGCAAGTTGGCATCACCCCGGTCATCATCACCAACAAAATGGCTTGGAGTACCGACCAGGACACCACTGACAAGACCGCCCTGCTGCGCGAAATTGAACAATGGCGTCAGGACTGGGCCAGCATGGACACCAATGCCTATCTGAAACACTACGCGCGCAATTTCAACAGCGACAACACCAACTACGACGCCTGGGCGAAGCAGAAGCAATCGGTCAATGCCGGAAAATCCTGGATCAAGGTCAATCTGGGCGACGTGAGCCTGTTTACCTACCCGCAACAACCGGGCATGGTAGTGGTCAATTTCGATCAGGACTACAGCAGCAGCAACCTGTCCAATCGCATGAAAAAACGCCAGTACTGGCTCAAGCAGAACAATCGCTGGCAAATCATCTATGAAGGCTCGGCATGACACTGAACAAACTATTCTCCGCGCTGCTCGCACTGCTTTTGTGCGGGATGATGCAATCCTCGTATTCTTTAACTCAAGGCAAACAAAAAATGGTCAAATTACATACGAATCACGGCGTTATCACTTTGCAACTGGATGCTGAAAAAGCACCTGCAACCGTCCAGAATTTTCTCGACTATGTTAATGCAGGCTTTTATGAAAACACGATTTTCCATCGCGTGATCGCAAGCTTCATGATTCAGGGCGGCGGTTTCGAACCCGGACTGCATCAGAAAAAGGTTAATGCACCGATCAAAAATGAGGCTGCAAATGGCCTGAAAAACGACAAGTACACGATCGCGATGGCGCGCACGGGCGAACCGCACTCAGCCACAGCACAATTCTTCATCAACACGGGCGATGACAACAGCTTCCTGAACTATCCGGGACAAGACGGCTGGGGCTATTGCGTATTCGGCAAAGTCATCGAAGGCATGGATGTCGTAGATGCGATCCGCAAGGTTAAAACCGGCAGCAAGGGCGGCCATCAGGACGTGCCTAAGGAAGACGTTATCATCACTAAAGCGGAAGTAGTTCAATAAGGATTGACGAATGAGGATTGAGGATCGAATGAAAAGCGGCGCAGTGGTTTTGCCACAATCCTCAATCCAACATCCTCACTCCTTACTCATCTCCGACCTGCATTTAAGCCCCGACCATACCCACAGTACGGCGGCTTTTTTTCATTTCATTGCAAATGAAGCGAGACATGCCGATGCGCTCTACATTTTAGGCGACCTGTTCGAATACTGGGCAGGGGATGACGATCTGCACGACCCGTTCCACCAGCGGGTCATCAACGCATTAAGCAGCCTGAACAGCGTCTACCTGATGCACGGCAATCGCGACTTGCTGATGGGAGAGGCGCTGGCGGCCGCGTGCTCAGCCACCCTGCTCGCCGATCCTGCGCTGATCGACCTGTATGGGACACCCACGCTGCTCAGTCACGGCGATCTGCTGTGCACAGACGATGTGGAATACCAGAACTTCAGGATTCAGGTTCATTCAAGCGGTTTTCAGGAGGATTTTTTAGCAAGACCCCTCGCCATACGCAAGGCCTATATCGAACAGTTGCGCCAGCACAGCGCGGCTGAAAAACAAATTAAATCGAGCACCATCATGGATGTCAACGAGGCTGCCGTCACCAGCCAGCTGCGCGAACATCACTATCCACGCCTGATCCACGGTCACACCCACCGTCCCGGCCGCCATTTGCACCCGGTAGATGGCCACATATGCGAACGCCTTGTGCTGGGCGACTGGGATCGTTGCGCGAACGCACTGCGCTGCGATGAACAAGGCTGTCGGATGCTTGAATTTAAGTCAGCAGGTCAAACAGGCGCTTCATAGAAACGAATTTGGTTTCGCCCGTCCTCTTTAGCCTGATACATCGCCGCATCCGCCCATTTCAACACTTCGTCCTGACTGCCTTCATAATCGGCAAACAATACCACACCGATACTCACGGTACAGTGATGCTCAACCAGCGTATCGACGCGCTCCTCGCGACTTATCATCAGGGAATAGGATTGAGACAGGACGGAGCGAATTTTTTCAGCTACATTCAATGCCTCGGCCGCTGACCCTGCCTGATCCCTATCCAGCTCGCTTAACATCACCACGAACTCATCGCCACCAAACCGTGCTACCGTATCCATCTCGCGCACGCAATTCTTCAGACGGGTCGCAGCTTCAACCAGTAACAGGTCGCCCACCGCATGACCATAGGTATCGTTGAGCGGCTTAAAATTATCCAGATCGAGGAACATCAGCGCCGCATGACATCCGCTACGGCGAGAAGAGGCAATCACCTGATTCATCCGGTCATTCAACAAGCGGCGGTTGGGCAACTGCGTGAGGGTATCGTAGTAAGCCAGCTGACGAATCTGCGCCTCAAGCTGGGTGCGCTCGGTAATATCTTCGACAATCGCCCACACCACCATTTTCCCATCGCTGTCTGTTAGTCTGAACCCCCTGATTTCAATAGGATAGCGGCTGCCGTCCTTACGCATATATTCCCTGATGGTCGGCCCAAAATAGCCGGTACGGTTTAAGCTGTCTGTCTGTTCGCGTTCCTGAAATTCGTATTCTGCCGGCGTCACATCCCGACAGTTCAATGCAAGCAACTCAGCCTTGCTATAACCTATCGATTCCAACACCGAATGATTGACCTCCAGAAATTTCCCGGTCTCGTGATCGACCATCGCCAGACCGATAGGCGACAACTCGAAAAGTTGACGGAACTTTGTTTCCGAGCGGCGCAAATCGTCTTCAGCGCGCCGCCGCTCGGCCAATTCAAGCGATAACTGGGCGGTACGATGCGCGACCGTATTTTCCAGCTCATGTTTGGTGTTGCGGACTACATCGAGCATATTTTTAAATTCGGCAGACAATTCGGCAATTTCACCCGTACCTGTCTGCGGCACATCGATATCGTAGTTGCCGGACTTGATCTGCTCGATGGACAAGCCCATTTTATATAGCGGTTTCAATACCAGCCGATGCAGTATGATGCCAGTGGCCAGCAACCCCAGCAGGAATAAAGCCGCAAAGACGGGAATAAAATAGAACTGCTCCAACAATCCCAAAGACCCGCCGTCGATCAAAGTCAAATCGAACCAGCCGATGGCCGGCAGATAAGCCACACCCAACAGTCGTTTCCTACCCTCATAGTTAACCCACAACGTTTCGATTTTATCGGGTGCAGATTCCAGACGATGCATCACCGCACGCAATTTCGCCAGATCAGAAGGATCTCTTAACAGCACATCCACCTTGCGGCGCTGATCGACCGCTTTAGTCAGACTCGCATAGTCAATCAGCGTTTGGTCCGCATGTAACTGAACCGCCATATCCCGGTCGATAAACAGGTTATCGATACCCACTTGTGTGTCATCGACCGTACCCTTTAAAAACTCGCCAATATCGATGCCTGTACCAATGACTGCCACGACCCGGTTACCTTGCTTAACCGCCACATTGATCCAAACTTTAACATTGCCCAGATGGGCATCCGGATCGACGTTAACCTGATACTCATGATCGCTTTCGACCGTCGCATAAAACCATGCATCATCGGGATTTTTTCGCGACAACGTGTAGCGCAACTGTTGCGCGCCAAACTGTTTGGCATCATCGTCATTAAAATAGTAGTGCCCTGACTTGATAATCGCGGCGAAATAACTGTGATCCTGAAACCTCATACGATACTGTTCGAGCACCGCAATTCCAGCCTCCTGTGCCTTAACACTGCCCTCATGCAGCGCCATTTCAAGCATAGCAGGCTCAGCTGCCAGCTGCCTGGCCAGTCCAATTTCACGCAACAAAGGTTGCAAGGTACGGTGTTTGTCAAACAAGACCTGCTTCTCGGTCACGCGAGCACCCCAGTGCTCGTTGAGTTGAGTCACCAGGTAGCTCGAATACAGTGCAATTGTTACCATAAAGGCAGCAAAAATCACGCTCATCAAAATAAAAATCCGGGTTTTAAGTTTCATATCATCTCACCGTTCTGCTGGCATCACGGACGCGTGTTATTTGTCGCGAGCAAAATTTCGAATTGCTCAAGCGGAATGGGCTTACTAAATAAATATCCCTGGAACGTATGACAGCCATGACTATCCAAAAAGGCGCGCTGTTCTCGTGTCTCCACGCCTTCTGCAATCACGTTCAGGCCTAATGCATTGCTCATCGCGATGATGGTTTGTACAATCGCCGCATCATTGGTGTCATCCATAATATCGCGCACAAAAGACTGATCAATTTTTAACTGATCCAGCGGTAAACGTTTTATATATTGCAATGAAGAATAGCCGGTGCCGAAATCATCTATCGAAAAATGGATGCCCATCAACTTGAGTTAATTCATCTTGGCGATAATTTCATCAACATTTTCCAGCAACAGACTTTCCGTCAATTCGAGTTTAAGCAGTGAGGGGTTGGCACCACTGCTCTGCAACATGCTTTTCACTAGCTCAACAAAGCCTGCCTGCCTGAATTGTTTTGAGCTGACATTGACAGCCAGAGTCAATTCACGGGTCAGCACATTATCCTGCCACAATTTCAGTTGATCGCAAGCGGTCTTCAGTACCCATTCACCTACCGGCAAAATCAAGCCGTTCTCTTCGGCAAGCGGGATAAATTGTGCAGGCGACACCATGCCTCGTTGCGGATGCATCCAGCGTATCAACACCTCGGCACCCAGCGCAGCGCCTAAATTATTGACCTGAATCTGATAGTGCAACTCAAATTCGCTGTTGATGAGTGCGACACGCAAATCGGCCTCCAGCGAAGCGCGCGCACTGATCGCATCCTGCATTTTTGAATCAAAAAAACGCAGCCCGTTGCGACCGGCTTGTTTAGCCTGATACATCGCGATATCAACCTGTTTCATCAACTCGTCTGCCGACTGCTGATTGCCGCTAAACAGCGTCGCACCTATGCTGGGTGTGCTGTGGCATTCGTATTTTTCGAGTCGATACGGCAGATTGAGCGAATTGAGGATTTTCTCAGCGATCGTGGTTGTATGCGTCACCGAGTCCAGCGTCTGCGTCCCGATTTCTTCGAGCATCACGATAAACTCATCGCCGCCCAAACGCGCTACCGTGTCGCCGTTACGCACGCAAGCTGTCAAACGCTCAGCCACCTGACGTAACAACAAATCACCGATATCATGCCCCATCGTATCGTTGAGCGTTTTGAAGTTATCAAGATCAATCAGCAGCAGCGCGCCCATGCGATTGCTGCGGACACAGGACGCCAATGCCTGCAGCAAGCGATCCAACAGCAAACGGCGATTCGGCAAGCCGGTCAGTGCATCATAAAAAGCCAGCACCTGTATTTCATTCGTTGCAGCCTTACTATCAGAAATATCATTGAAAGTCGCGACGTAATTATTCACGATACCCACCTCGTCCTTTACAGCGGTAATGGCAAGATATTCAGGATAGATTTCACCGTTTTTACGCCGGTTCCAGATCTCCCCGGCCCATTTTCCGGTCTCATTTATGCTCTGCCACATCAGCGTATAAAATACCGCATCATGTTGTCCGGAAGAAAGCAGACGAGGCGTCTGACCTACCACCTCCGACGCACTGTAGCCGGTCAGCTGCGTAAAGGCATTATTGACTCTCTGGATCACGCCTTCGGCATCGGTTACGAACATGCCTTCCTGCGAGTCGAAGGCCGTAGCTGAAACACGCAGATCGGCTGCCGCCCGCAGCGAATCGCGCAAATAAATGACCACCACGGAAACGGCGATAATCAACATGCTGCCAGTGGCGGCAAGCAGCAAAAACAGCCAGTACTTTTCGTTAGACAAACGTACTAGAATACCGACCGAACGCGGGACATGCACGACAATTTCATCGTCAGGCAGTGCTTTTGAAACCAGCACCTGCGGCTTATCCCCCATCAGCACTGCGGCGCCAAACTGAGGCTTTCCCCACGATTTCATCTGCAACGGCTCAATTTCCGCACGCTTGTACTGCAACAGTCGCTGCCCAGCTGTCATCGCCGTAACAGAGGCATTGGGCATGGCGTGAAATAAATATGCCTGATTGTATGACAGCACGATGACACCATTGGCATCGCTGATCAGTGCACGCGATTGCTTAATCAAACTGATAAATTTTGTAATATCGCGTTTGACTACCACAGCACCGAGAAAGCGTCCGTTTTCAAAAACAGGCGATGCGTAATATAACCCCGGCACATTACTCGTCCGGCCCACCGCGTACTGACGTCCCGATCTCCCGGCTTTCACCTCCGGAAAATAAGCGCGGTCTGCAAAATTTGCGCCCATGGGACTCGACGGATCACCCGCATTTGCGGCAGCGATGCAATCACCTCGCGTATTGAGCACAAAAATATTGTCAGCCCCTAAATTCAGCGCGGAAATTTGCAGCGAGCGGTCAATCTCACCAAAAACATGTCCGGTTACCTCGCGATGTTTTTTCATTTTAATCGCACTGCGCAAAGCCAGTTTCACCTGGTCATCACGTGAAAAAACTCGCGAAATCCCTTTGAGAAGGTCGATATTTTCGCTGATACTGTGCACGATATTTTCAGCCTGCTGAGCGGCAAGTTGCACTTCCTGCTGATACAGTTTACCAGCCCGCCGGCTGTAATAATAATCAGCCCCCAGCCAAGCCGTGCACGTCCAGATAACCATAAACAGAGCGATTGTTTTGTACGCACGTCCGAGCGATAGCAGGTTAGATTTTCTGACGAAGGTAGCCACGACGGTCACAATGATAATCAGGCAGCTCGCCGCAAGCACAATCCCGGTCAGAAAATCCGGACTCATTCCCGCATTGCTGACTGCAGGCGTATCGATACGAATGAAATAAGCCGCCGCCATGGCCGTGTAGTGCATACCGGAGACCGCCAACCCCATGACCAGAGCGCTCAAAAAAGATCTCCATCGGCTCCAAACGGACCGCCTCGCGTTCAAGCGAAAATTGATCCAGAGTGCAAGTATCGCCAGAACGACTGCGACCAGAATAGAGATCAGAAACAACCTGACGTCATAACGTATCAGTCCGTCGATTCGCATGGCGGACATGCCCGCATAGTGCATGGCACCAATACCGGAACCCAACAGCACGCCGCCTGCCACCAGTTTTAAATTCGATATCTCATGACGGCTGATCAAACTCAGCGCGAGCATACTTGCCAAAATACCGGGAACCATCGATAACAAAGTCAATCTGGCATCGTAGCTGCTTGAACAGGGCAGATTAAAAGCGAGCATGCCGATAAAATGCATGGCCCAAATCCCGATTCCCAGACACAGCCCCCCGCCTGCCAGCCACAGCCGTCTGGTCAGATGCCGCTTGCATTGCACGATGTTGTTCGATACCAGCAGCGCTGCGTAGGAAGAAAAAATTGCCACAGCAACCGACAAAGTCACCAGCAGAAAATCATAGTTCCCCGCGTAAAGCACGCTATTTTCTGGCGAAGAAAATATAAGATTGAACAGTTTCAGCATAAAAAACCACTGTAAATTTACAACACGGTGGATCACCCGATTTTTTTTAGATCTTATCTGAAACGGAGGACTCAAATACATCAATTTTTTCGTAATATTCAATTTCATCGGATACTTTCACTGTCTTGACCGGACTTTCCTCGTATTTCTTTGCTGAAACTCGCACTCTGATTCATATTTCTGCAATACCCCCGTCATATTGGGGAAATATTCCCGTGCCATGCTGAGGACATGACTCAAGTTCGCTCAATTTTCCTCTCTGACATCCATCTCGGCACAAAAGCGTGTCAGGCGGCTCAATTACTCGAATTTTTAAAGGCCTATAGCGCAGACAATCTGTTTTTACTCGGTGACATCGTAGATATGTGGGCAATGAGCCGTGGTGGCGTGCACTGGACGCCCGAACAGAACACCTTCGTGCAGAAAATATTGCGGCGTGCGCGTCACGGCGAAAAGGTATTTTTCATTCCCGGCAATCACGACGAGGCGATGCGCGAATATGTCGGCACCTCCTTTGGCGATGTCATGGTGGTGTCCGAATATATCCATACCACGGCGGACGGACGGCGCTTTTTGCTGATTCACGGCGACGAATTCGATCAGGTCACGCTGCATCACAAATGGGTCGCCGTGCTGGGCGATATCGCCTACAACCTGCTGGTACGCCTCAATATTTACCTATCCTGGTTAAGACGCACTTTAAGACGCCCGGGCTACTGGTCTTTAGCGGGATACGCCAAGCGAAAAATTAAAACAGCGCTGACGTTCATTTGCAATTTTGAAGATTCCGTCATACATCATGCGCGCGAACGCAGTCTGGACGGCGCCATTTGCGGCCACATCCACTGGGCGATGATTAAAGACATCAACGGCCTGACCTATATGAACTGCGGCGACTGGGTGGATAGCTGCACGGCCATCGTCGAACATCTGGACGGACGCATGGAACTCATCCGCTGGAATGATCATGCCGCCGCTCACCTCGAATCCCATTAAGCCTGACTAATAATCATGAAAATACTGTTTATCTCCGACGTCTATTTTCCACGCGTCAATGGCGTCTCGACCTCCATACAGACGTTCCGCCATGAATTGCGCCAACAAGGGCACACGGTACACCTGATCGCGCCGGCCTATCCGCAGCAAACAATGGATGATGCGGACATTATTCGCATACCGGCCAGAGGGGTCCCGATGGACCCTGAAGACCGCTTCATGAGTTACCGTTGTGTGATGAAGCAACTGGTGCGGTTTCAAAACGAGAACTATGACCTGATTCACGTACAAACGCCTTTTGTAGCGCATTATCTGGGTATCAAGCTTGCTAAACTGCTGAATATCCCCTGCATCGAGACCTATCACACGTTCTTTGAAGAGTATCTCCACCACTACATCCCGCTCGTGCCAAAACAGCTGATGCGGCAGGTTGCCAAACAATTTTCTCGTCATCAGGGTAACAGCTTGCATGGCATGGTCGTACCCTCACGCCCGATGCTGCAAGTACTCAAAGACTACGGCATCACCACACCCACTGAAGTCATCCCGACCGGCATTGAACCTGCCCGTTTTGTCCCGGGAAATCGTGAGAGTTTCCGCGAAAAATACAACATCGCACAGAACAGGCAAGTCTTGCTGTTTGTCGGCCGTGTTGCCTTCGAAAAAAATATCGGTTTCTTGCTCGGAGTGGTATCTGAAATCAGAAAAACTCTCCCGAATATTCTGTTTGTCATCGCAGGCGAAGGCCCGGCGCTAAAAATTCTGATGCACGATGTCGCGCAAATGGGCCTCGACGATCACGTCCAGTTCATCGGCTATCTGGACAGAAATACCGAATTGAACAGTTGTTACCACGCGGCCGATATTTTCATCTTTGCCTCCCGCACAGAAACACAGGGACTGGTATTGCTCGAAGCGATGGCTCAGGGTACAGCCGTGGTCTCAACGGCCGAATTGGGGACACGCGATGTATTGCGTGAAGGCGCAGGGGTATGGATTGCAAAAGAGGAATTACAGGATTTTTCGGGCAAGATTATCAAGATGCTCGATGACACTGCGACTCGCGAGGCTTTAGGCAGATCGGGCAGAGAATATGCCCATGACTGGTCAGCCACACGTCAGGCAGAACGGATGCTGACATTCTACAAAACGATCTGTAAAACATCCGGTTAACCCGAATCATTGCATACCGGGCATATAAAATCGTAAATCGTTGCGCCCGTCTTTCTTCGCGTGATACATCGCGATATCGGCATTGATCAGCAGCAATTTTTCATCTTCGCCGTGCTCAGGATAAGCGGCGATGCCGATACTGCCGGAGATATTGATCTCGTAGTCCGCCACCTTGAACGTCTGCTTAAGCGCATGCAGGATTTTCTCGGCAACCACAGTCGCGTCCTGTTGCTGTTCGATCGCAGGCAGCAAGACCACAAATTCATCGCCGCCTAAACGCGCAACCGTGTCCGAAGCTCGCACGCTGGACAGCAAACGCTGCGCGACTTGCTTTAACAAGAGATCGCCAATATCGTGTCCCAACTCATCATTGACTGGCTTAAAGCGATCCAAATCAAGAAACATCACCGCCATAAACGTTTTGTCGCGGCGCGCCTTGATGACCGCCTGCTGCAAACGTTCGTTGATCAGCGCGCGATTGGGTAGTTCGGTGAGCAGATCGTAATGCGCCATGTGACGCATACGCTCTTCCATGCTTTTGCGTTCGGTGATATCGGCATGCGTGCCTATCATGCGCATAGGCTTCCCATCCGGCATACGGCTGACGATCATGCCGCGCGCCAGCACCCATTTAATGCTGCCGTCACGACATAACACACGGTGCTCGTTGTAATAGGCTTGCGTTACGCCATCCAGATACGCGTGTATCTCAGCATCGACCTGAGTGCGATCTTCCGGGTGAATCCGATTTCGCCAGGCCGCCTCGTTGGCAGCGATATCCTCATCAGTGTAACCGGCCATTTCCTTGTAGCGCGCCGAAAAAACAACCGTATCCTGCGGTATATTCCAGTCCCACACACCGTCCCCTGCACCTTCCAAAGCAAATTTCCAGCGCTCTTCGCTCTCGAGCAACTTACGGTTGAGGCGAGAAATATCCCAGACAAACCAGCAACCCGCCACCGCTGCGATAGTCGCAATCACACCGATCAGATAGAGCAGATTCATCTGATCAAACCTGTATCGCGTTGATTAAGAAGGTGAGACAAATTAAGCATGTGCCGGATTAAATGATCGTGTTTGATTTTGCATCACGATTGTTAGCTTGTGTATGCGCAGATACTGCACTGATTAGGCGTTATTTTCAACACTTTTAATGACAGGCCGAAACGCCATTCATTCAGGCTAAACCAGGTTCCATCCTCGCGTAAAACCCGTACAAAAACCGGTTCGCCTTATGCAAATGAGGAACTGACCGATAATATAAGTAACACGGGAGAGCATCATGAACCTGATCGTCAGTATCCAGTATCTGAGCAGTAAGTTAAGCGGAAGAGGCGCACAACCCGGCCATGGGAAACCGGCAAAAAAACCGGCTGCAAAAAAAGATGAAGCGCGATCTCAATCGAGCGTGAGTCGTCTGGGGCAAAAACTGGACACTTCCGCATAAGCCGAAGCTCAAAGCACCCGCTTACAACAGGATGCTTTTGATAGCCGCCATGCACAGCAACGCGTATCCGGCGGCCAGCAGATCATCAAACATCACCCCTAAACCGCCGTGCCAGTTGCTGTCGAAATAGCGTATCGGCGGCGGTTTCACAATATCAAAAAAACGAAACAGCGCGAATGCCAGAAGCTGCCAGTACCACCCCGGCGGGGTTAAGAAAAGCACCAGCAACATTGCAACGATCTCATCCCAGACCATGCCACCATGATCCGCCACACCGAGAGCTCGCCCGGTGATGTCGCACACCCAGACACCAATGGCAAACGCCCAGATCAGCACAAATATAAACAGCGCATCCGACAGGCGTGGTGCCAGATACCAGTACATCGGAAAAGCAACCAGTGTGCCGAAAGTACCGGGGGCTTTTCGGGCTAGTCCGCTGCCAAATCCAAACGACAAAAAATGTGCCGGATGGCTTAACAAGAATTTCCAGCCGGGTACAACTTTCAACTCATCGGAAGTGCTCATAGCCTGTGCTTTCTGTATCGATCAATTTTCCATCCACGTCAAGAATCATACATCCGTGCCCGGACACGATGCGACCAACACAGGTGAGCGGCAAATCGATTTCTTGTCCGATCGCCAGCACCTCTGCGTGACGCGATAGCGGTACGGTGAAACACAGCTCGTAGTCGTCGCCGCCCGACAGGGGATAGTTTGCAGCAAACCGCCGCCGCAAAACATCTGACACCGGCAGCGATGACAAGTCAATCTCGGCGCCCACACCCGAGGCGTCTAGAATATGACCCAGATCAGCCAATAGGCCGTCGGAAATATCGATCGCGCTGCAAGCCAGTCCGCGCAGGGCAAGCCCTAATGCCACACGCGGCTGCGGCTGGTGCAAGGCTGTGGCGCACAAGGCAAACTCTTCTTCATCCAGCCTCACCTGCCCTTGCATGTGAGCGAGGGCAAGCGCGGCATCGCCCAGATTGCCTGACACCCAGATTTCATCGCCCGCCTGCGCACCGCTGCGCCGCAAGGCCTGCGGCGCGTCCACTTCGCCGAATATCGTCACACACAGATTGAGCGGTCCGCGCGTGGTATCGCCGCCGACCAGATCAACCCCATTGCGCGCGGCAAGGGCAAAAAATCCTGCTGAAAATTGTTCAAGCCACGGTTCATCGGCGGTGGGCAGTGAAATTGCCAGCGTCGCCCAGCGCGGCACCGCACCCATTGCGGCCAGATCTGACAAATTTACCGCCAGCGTTTTGTGCCCTAAAAGATAGGGATCGGCATCGGGAAAAAAATGCGTGCCGGACACCAGCATGTCGGATGACACCGCCAGCACTTTGCCGGGAGTGACCTGAAGCAGCGCGCAATCATCCCCCACCCCCAGCAAGGCGCCGGGCGTTGCGCGGGTAAAATGGCGACGGATCAGATCGAACTCAGACATGTGGGGGAAGCGTGGAGTGGAAAGTGGTGAGTGGAAAGTGGTCGGCGTGGTTTCCCACTTCCTACTGAGGCACAAAGTGCCGCTCCACTCACGACTCCCTCACTTACCCGTTACCACTCACTACTTTCGATTATTCGCAAACTCAACCGCACGAACTTTCGGTGCCAGTTTGTCCAGCACGCCGTTCACATACTTGTGACCGTCTGTGCCGCCGAATGTCTTGGCAAGTTCGACCGCTTCATTGATGACGACTTTGTAGGGCACATCCAACTGATGCGCCAGTTCAAACGCGGCCAGCAGCAGCACTGAAAACTCGACTGTGCTCAATTCATCGAGCGCGCGATCCAGATAAGGCGTCAACAGAATTTGCAGTTCTTCCTGATTAGCCAGCACGCCGCGCAATAATTTGGAATACATGGGTTTATCGTAACGCCCCAAATTCTTTTCGCCTAGCAGATGCGCTTCGATTTCCGTCGCATCGCTGCCCGACACGCGCCACTGATAGACGCCCTGCAACGCCAGCTCGCGCGCACGATGACGCGGACTTTTCTGCACAGCATTTTTAGCCGCTGCGGCTTCAGGTATCAGACTCATGCCAGATCACGCAACAGATTGGCCATTTCAATCGCAGCCTGTGCGGCTTCCGCACCCTTAACGCTGATGCGCGCGAGCGCCTGATCATCGGTATCTGTCGTCAAAATTGCATTCGCGATCGGCACACCGCAAGCCAGTTGCACATCATTCACGCCGCGTGCCGATTCGTTCGACACCACCTCAAAGTGATAGGTATCGCCACGGATCACTGCCCCCAACGCGATCAGCGCATCGTATTTTTCGCTATCGGCCATGTGCAACAGCACAACCGGAATTTCCAGGGCGCCGGGCACAGTCGCCAGCGTGATGTCGTCATCGGACACCCCCAGACGCACCAGTTCCGCGCGACAGGATGCCATCAATCCCTCGCATACCTCCGGATTAAAGCGGCTTTGCACCATACCAATACGCAACCCTTTGCCACTCAAATTCTTTTCAACTTCGTTCATTGTCCTGCTCCTTTATTCGTGATCGGCGTAACCGACAACTTCCAACCCAAAACCTGTCATGCTGGGCATCTTGTGCGGCGTGGCCAGCAGGCGCATTTTCCCCACGTTCAAATCGCGCAATATTTGTGCACCGATACCGTAACTGCGCGAATCCCACTGCGGCTGAGTCGTCGCATCATTCGTCGCCCGCGCCAGTAAATTCTGCGGCGTTTCCCCCCGATGCAGCAACACCAGCACGGCCGCTGGCGCCCGTGCCATCCGCTGCATCGCCTCATGCACGCTGGTCGACTGTCCGGCCGGCTTTTGCTCGAGAAAATCGATGACAGACAGCGGTTCATGAACGCGAACCAGCGTTTCTTCCTGCGGGTTAATCTCCCCCTTAACCAGCGCCAAATGCGTGCGTTGCGTGGTTTTATCGACGTAGGTGGCCAGATTGAATTCGCCATATGCGGTCTGCACAGGACGCATAGCAACGCGCTCGACCAGTTTTTCATTCTGGCTGCGATGTTCAATCAAGTCGGCTATCGTGCCGATTTTAAGGTTGTGCAGCCTAGCATAGTCGATCAGATCCGGCAGACGCGCCATCTCGCCATCATCTTTGAGTATTTCACAGATCACGGACGCCGGCGTCAGCCCCGCCATCTGCGCCAGATCACAGCCCGCTTCGGTGTGACCGGCACGCACCAGCACACCGCCATTTTGCGCGCGCAGCGGAAAGATATGCCCCGGTTGCACGATGTCGGCCGGTGTCGCGTTTTTATCTACGGCAGCCAACACCGTGCGCGCACGGTCTCCTGCCGAAATGCCAGTCGTCACGCCGTTGGCCGCTTCGATGGAAATGGTAAAATTGGTCGCCAGTTGCAAACCGTTTTCCTGCACCATCAACGGCAGATTCAGCTTGCGGCAATGCGCTTCGGTGAGCGTCAGGCAAATCAGCCCGCGCGCATGACGCGCCATAAAATTAATTTTTTCCGGCGTCGCAAATTCGGCAGCGAAAACGATGTCGCCCTCGTTTTCGCGGTCTTCTTCATCCACCAGAATGACCATATTGCCGGCACGAATTTCTTCGATGATTTCCTGTATCGGTGAAATTCCGTTCATTGCACTTCTTTCTGCATCATGCGTTCAACATAGCGGGCGATCAGATCGATCTCTAAATTCACCTGCGCCCCCGTTTTTAATTCATTCAAGGTCGTCACATCGAGCGTATGCGGAATCAAGTTCACTTCGAATTCTGCACCGGCGACATGATTGACGGTCAGACTCACGCCGTTGATGGTAATTGAGCCCTTCACCGCGATATACTTTGCGAGCGACTGAGGCGCACGCACCACCAGACGCCAGCTCTCTCCGATATCGTTGAATGCGATCACGCTTCCCACGCCGTCGACATGACCGCTGACCAGATGTCCGCCCAGCCGGTCGGACAGCCGCAAGGCCTTTTCCAGATTGACGTGAGCGCCCTGATGGGCCAGTCCTACGGTGCAGTTCAACGTTTCACGGGAGACATCGACGGTAAATTCGCGCCCCGCCAGCGTAACGACCGTCAGACACACGCCGTTAACCGCAATGCTGTCGCCTATCTGCACATCTTCCATACCCAGCACTTCCGCTTCGACCGACAGGCGCAAGCCGCCCTCACGGTCGGCCGCACGGGTAATGATGCCCACATCTGCAATGATTCCACTAAACACAATTACACTCCTTTATCGTCATTTCTGACTGTAACAGTGATGCGCAAATCGCGGCCGACTTGGCGCACATCCTGCCATTTAAGATCAACGCGCTGATCGAGCGCGGTGAGTTCGCCCAACATCGCTATGCCGCGCGCACGATCACCCAGCAACTGAGGCGCGATATACAGCAGCATCTCATCGACGAGTTCCGCACCCAGCAGCGCGCCATTTAACACGGCACCCGCCTCAACCAGAATCTCGTTACACCCGCGCGATGCCAGATCACGCAACATGGCCGGCAAATCCACCCGACCGTCTGTATCCGGCAGAAGCACCACCTCTGCGCCTGCCTGTTGTAACTTCTCAATTTTATGATCATCTCGCAGTGCGGCATAAATCAGCACACCGCCTTGCAAGATGCGCGCATCAAGCGGCATGCGCAAGTTACTGTCCAGCACCACCCTGAGCGGCTGACGCTCAACGTCAATCTCGCGCACAGTCAGCTGCGCATCGTCGGCTAAAATGGTATTGATACCCGTCAACACGGCACAGGAACGCGCGCGCCAGTGCTGCACATCGAGCCTTGCCTCTGCCCCCGTGATCCACTGACTCGCACCGTTTTCCAGCGCGGTTCGCCCGTCCAGACTCATACCGACCTTGATTCTTACCTGCGGCATCCCGCGTGTCATCCGTGCGCAAAAACCGGCATTCAACTCACGCGCTGCGGCTTCCATCAATCCGCATTCAACCTCAATGCCCGCCTCACGCAATCGCATGATGCCGCTCCCCGCCACCTGCGGATTCGGATCCTGCATCGCCACCACAACACGCGCGACACCCGCCGCGATCAGCGCATCGGCACAGGGCGGCGTGCGGCCAAAATGACTGCAAGGCTCCAGCGTGACGTAAGCCGTCGCACCGTGTGCGGCATCGCCCGCATCAAGCAGGGCATACACTTCCGCATGCGGCTCACCGGCCCTTTTGTGCCAGCCCGACCCCAGCAAATTCCCGTCGCGCACCAGAACACAACCGACACGCGGATTCGGACTGACGCTGTAAAGACCGCGCTGTGCCAGATGAAGCGCTTCGGCCATCCATCGGCTGTCTTCCGCGCTAACCATTTTCAGCCGTATCACCGGCGCGCGCAGGCGTCCTTCGCACGGCTTTCACCGCATCGGTAAAATCGCCGACATCCTGAAAACTCTTGTAAACGGAGGCAAAACGAATATAAGCGACCTTGTCGAGCTTCAACAATTCCTGCATCACTAACTCGCCCACATGGCGCGAATCCACTTCCCGCTCACCCAAGGCATACAACTTATGAGTGACCGTATCGATTGCCGCATCCACCATTTCAGTCGATACAGGACGCTTATGCAAGGCCCGTGTAAAACTGGTACGCAACTTCCCAGCATCGAACTCGCAGCGGATGCCGTTCTGCTTGACCACCTGAGGCATACGCAACTCCACCGTTTCATAGGTGGTAAAACGCTTGTCGCAGGACACACAGCGGCGGCGACGACGGATACTGTCGCCCGCCTCGCTCTCGCGGGTATCCACTACTTGAGTATCGTGACCTTTACAGAAGGGACATTTCATAGGATTGAGGATGGTGGATCGAGGATTGAAAAACGGTGACGAGGGGTTTCCTCAATCCCAACGCCTCAATCCTCGCTCCTGCCTTACGCGCCGTAGACCGGAAACTCAGCTGTCAATTTTTTCACTTGTGCCACAACGCGCGCGATCACCGCCTCATCGGTCGGCGCATCCAAGACATCAGCAATCAGATTCGCCAGCAGTTCCGCCTCGAGCTCCTTGAAACCGCGCGTTGTCATCGCAGGACTGCCGATACGGATGCCTGAGGTGACGAATGGCTTTTGCGGGTCATTCGGAATGGCGTTCTTGTTGACGGTGATGTGTGCACGTCCTAAAGCGGCTTCCGCATCCTTGCCCGTCAGATTTTTGGCTTGCAGATCGACCAGAAACACGTGACTGTCGGTGCGACCGGAAACGATGCGCAAACCGCGCTCTTTCAACACGCGAGTCATCACGCGTGCATTTTCAACCACCTGACGCTGGTAGACCTTGAACTCTGGACTTGCCGCTTCCTTGAATGCAACCGCTTTAGCAGCAATCACATGCATCAGAGGACCGCCTTGCAGACACGGGAAAATCGCAGAATTGAGCGCCTTTTCATGTTCGGCTTTAGCCAGAATCAGACCACCGCGCGGACCGCGCAAGGTTTTGTGAGTCGTCGTCGTGACGAAATCGGCAATCCCGACAGGTGAGGGGTATACGCCTGCGGCGATGAGCCCTGCATAGTGCGCCATATCGACGAACAGATAAGCGCCCACGCTGTCAGCGATCTGACGGAAACGCTTCCAGTCGACCACCAGCGCATAGGCGGAGGCGCCAGCGACGATCATCTTGGGTTTGTGCTCAGTTGCCAGACGCTGAACTTCGTCGTAATCGATTTCTTCCTTGTCATTCAGGCCGTACTGAATCGCGTTATACAGCTTGCCGCTGATATTGACCGATGCACCATGGGTCAAGTGACCACCGTGCGCCAGCGACATACCCAAAATGGTATCGCCCGGCTTCAATACGGAAACATAGACCGCCTGATTAGCTTGTGAGCCTGAATGCGGCTGCACGTTGGCGTATTCTGCGCCGAACAAAGCCTTTGCACGGTCGATCGCCAGCTGCTCGGCCACATCCACATAGTCACAACCGCCGTAATAGCGCTTGCCCGGATAGCCTTCGGCATACTTGTTGGTGAGCTTTGTGCCCTGCGCTTCCATCACGGCACAACTGGTATAGTTTTCAGACGCGATCAGCTCGATATGGTCTTCCTGACGCTGGTTTTCATTCTGAATCGCGGCCCACAATTCGGGATCGGTAACGGCAATGGTATTTTTGCTTGAGAACATGGCGAATAATCCTGATAGAAATTTTTAAGGTCGTCAATTCTACCATGTACCGCACATAAAAATAACGCCCCGCACTGGCAAAAACGCCATATCAGCGTGCTAAAGCACGCGATAGTTCCTGATAAATTTTTCAAACTCATCGATGGGCACTGGCTTGCTAAATAAATATCCCTGAAGAAAATCGCATTGATGTACTGAGCTTAAAAATTTGCGTTGCGCCTCATTTTCGACGCCTTCAGCGACCACTTTTAGTTTCAGGTTATGCGCCAGGTTAATCGTTGCCGCACAGATGACGACCGCACTTTCCTCTGTTTCAATATTCCTGACGAACGACTGATCGACCTTTAACTGATCAAGCGGCAGCCGGCTCAAGTAAGCGAGTGAAGAATAGCCCGTCCCAAAATCGTCCAGCGCAAAGGTAATGCCCGCCGCCTTCAATAAATTCATCTTGATGATAATGCTCTCTGCGTCGCTCACCAGCATGCTTTCAGTCAATTCGAGTTTTAGCCGCTGTGGACTCGCACCCGTTTCTTCAATCAAGCCCATGACTGTCGCCACGAAATCTTCCTGTTTCAACTGACGCGCACTGACATTAACAGCAATGGTCAGATCTCGCGTATCGTCGCGACTCGACCAGTCTGCCAGCTGCCTGCATGCTGTTTTAAGCACCCAGTTTCCCAACGGCACGATCAGACCGGTTTCCTCGGCCAGAGGAATAAAATCGGCAGGGGATACGATGCCTCGAATCGCATGGCGCCAGCGCACTAACGCTTCAGCACCGGCAACCCTGCCACCATTAGATATAACCGGTTGATAGAAAATATAAAAATTTTCTTTCAGCAGCGCCTCTTTAAAATCCTTTTCCAGTGCCACGCGAGCCAGTATCGAGGCCTGCATTTCAGGATCGAAAAAGCGCAGCGTATTACGGCCCGCTTTTTTAGCCTGATACATGGCAATATCAGCCTGTTTGAGTAAATCATCCGCCGTCCTGCAATGCTCATCAAACAAGGCAATGCCGACACTCGCCCCCGACTGATGCTCATGCCCTGCCAGATAATAAGTCTGATTGAGCACATCAATAATTTTTCTGCCTATCTGCTTAGCCTGCGCAGCCGCCTCGTGCAGGCTGCCTCCTAAACCATCGAGCAAGACCACAAATTCATCGCCCCCTAACCTCGCGACCGTATCGCATTCACGCACACAGGTACACGTGCGTTCTGCCACCTGCTTGAGCAGCAGATCACCAATATCGTGACCCAAGGTATCGTTGAGCTTTTTAAACTTATCCAGATCGATGAACATCAACGCGACATTACGACCATCCCGCAGGCTGAACGAGACGGCGTGACGAAGCCGGTCGAGCAGCAACCTGCGATTCGGCAATTGTGTCAGCGGGTCATAAAAAGCGAGATTATGTATCCTGTCTTCAGATGCTTTGCGTGCGGTAATGTCAACCTGCGACGAAACGTAGTGCACAGAGTTTCCATCAAAGGATTTGACTTCGGTGATCGTTAACCATTTTGGAAACACTTCGCCATTTTTTCGCCTATCCCAGATCTCACCGCTCCATTGCCCTGTACGCTTGATACATTCCCACATCGCAGCGTAAAAATCCGCATCGTGGCGGCCGGATTTGAGCAAACGCGGCGTTTGTCCGACAGCTTCTTCGGACGAATAGCCGGTGATCTCGGTGAACGCCTGATTGACACGCAGTATGACGCCGGAACTGTCGGTAATCATGATGCCGTCTTGCGCCTCAAAAGCCGTTGCTGAAATGAGCAGCTCCTGCTCAGTCTCCCGCTGCAGACGTATCATCTCGTCAAGCTCGCTGTTTAGCCTGCTAACCTGCAAATGCGACTGCTTGATTTCGGCCAGTTCAGCTTCTGATTTTTTACGATAGCGATGCATCGCCTCGATTGAAAATGAAACCAGAAACCCGTCAACGATAAAAACAAGATTCGACCAGCTGACGATTTTAAGGCCCTCATTTTCGAATGAATAATAGGGTGCAATAAAAAAATAGGTGGCAAACCCAACGCCCATCGCTGTGGCAAGCAGCCCTGCCCGGTAGCCTCCGAATATGGCGGCAAGGGTAATGGCAGGAAAAAAAGTGACATATTGCAATCCGGCACTGACAGGTGCAATGGCCAAGCGGATAAACAAGGCAAGACTCATTATTCCGACCGTAAAAGGCAGTTCAATCCAAAAACTGCGCACCCCCCGAGGATCGATATTCATATTTTCAGACACATTTGAACGTGGTGACATTTTACATATTTACGACGGCACTTTAAGCTGCGATCACGTCACGATACATCGCACTCGTGCGATGCACCCCGCTGACATACCGGATATTCAGTCAGACACAACCTGTACACCCTTTATCAATCGGCCATACGATAACATCCGCGCCCCTGTGCTTTGGCGACATACATCGCCCTGTCAGCCTGCGACAAAAGTTCAGTGGCATTTTGCGCACCACCCGGATAAATCGCAACCCCCACACTGGCGGAAATATTGACCATCGTACCGTTTACCTCAAAAGGCGCTGACAAAGCCGTAACGATCAGAGCGGCCACCCGCTCAACGTCTTCTAGGGAATCGATTTGCGGCAGGATAGCGGTAAATTCGTCACCGCCCATGCGCGCGACCGTATCTGATTCCCGCACCGACGCCGTCAGGCGTTCGGCCGCCTTCACCAGCAGCAAGTCCCCCGCCTCATGACCCAGACTATCGTTAACCTCTTTAAATAAATCCAGATCGATAAACAGCAGCGCCAGCAAACACCCGGCGCGATGCGCCCCTCTGATTTCATGCTCCAGCCGGTCGTAAAACAGCCTGCGGCCGGGCAATTGCGTCAGCATATCGTAATTAGCCTGCCGCCAGATGATTTCGTCGGCCTGCTTTTTCTCGGTCACATCAGAAAAAATCGCAACATACATCCGCTTGGAGCCATCCTCATTGAACAAGACATTGATCGACAGCCATTCAGCATACAACTCGCCACTTTTGCGTTTATTCCACAGTTCACCGCTCCAGTGCCCCATGTCCTCCAAACTTTGCCACATCCTCTGGTAAAACGCCGCGTCCTGCCTGCCAGAACAAAGAATATTCGGGGTTTTTCCGACCACTTCGCTCAGTGAGTAGCCCGTCATAGCAGTAAAAGCGGGATTGACGGTAATAATATGGTTTTGCGGGCCGGTTACCAGCACCGCTTCGGAAGCGGTCTCAAAAATTGATGCAGCCAACTGCAAATCGTCCACATATTTTCGTATTTCCCTGTGGGACAACCTCAAATCAAGATGAGCCATCACACTGTCGGCCAGCGTCTTGATCGCATCCAGTTGCTCAGCGCTCAATTGCCGCGGCTGCTGATCGAAAACACACAGCGTACCCAGACGGTAACCTGATTCAGTCACCAACGGCACACCCGCATAAAAACGCAGATTTAACCCGCCTTCCACCAGAGGATTATCGAAAAATCGCTTATCCTCCAGCGTGTTGGGAATGATCATGGGCTCCTGCTGCAAAATCGTGTGCGCACAGAAAGCAACATCGCGGGGCGTTTCACTTACCTCTACACCGACAATCGCCTTAAACCACTGGCGATGCTCGTCGATCAGACTGATTGCGGCAAAAGGGGTATGACAGATATAGGATGCCAGCTGCACCATACTGTTAAATACGGCTTCGGGCTCGGTGTCGAGAATACCGTATTTTCTGAGCTCTTCCAGACGTTCACGCTCGTTATGCGGAAGGGGTGCAATTTTCATATAAAACCTCTCTTTTTTGCGTCCTGCTGCCTGCAAGATAAAAATCTTCGCCAGCAATCAAGATCCGGCGACCGTCATACCTTCCAGCAAAATCGAGCCGCACTGCCGTGAACCCTGCACCAGCACATCGGAACCCACCGCGACAATATTGCGATACATATCCTTCAAATTACCCGCGATGGTCACTTCATGCACCGGATACTGAATCTCGCCGTTCTCGACCCAGAAACCCGCAGCGCCGCGTGAATAATCACCGGTAATCGAATTAACCCCCTGCCCCAGCAATTCAGTGACCAGCAGTCCTCGATGCATGGTTTTGAGCAGCCCTGCCAGATCAAGCTCACCGCAACCGGAGGGCTGCAGGATCAGATTGTGATTCCCGCCCGAATTACCGGTTGAGCGCATCCCCAGCTTCCGTGCGGAATAACTGCCCAGAAAATAACCGCGCAGCACACCGTGCTCGACGAGGTTGCGGTGCTGCGTTTTGACGCCTTCGTCATCGAAAGGACTGGATGCCAGCCCTCTGCGAATATCAGGCACATCAGAAATTTGGATATGGGATGAAAAAACCGGCTTATCGAGCTGATCTAACAAAAATGAGGATTTGCGATACAGACTGCCACCGCTCACCGCACCGACAAAATGCCCGAGCAGACTGGCCGCAACCGACGCTTCAAACAGCACAGGCACCTGCATCGTCGCAATCTGCCGTGCACCTAACCTCCGCGCCGTGCGTTCAGCCGCGATGCGCCCCACGGCCACCGCCCCCAACAGATCGTCCGCACTGCGCGCCACGCTATACCAGTAATCACGCTCCATCGCGTCCATCTGTTCGGCAATCACCGAGCAGCTCAGACTGTGGCGCGAAGTCGGATAACCGCCGATAAAACCCAGACTATTGGCAAAAACGAACTGCGCCTCATGCACATTGACCGTCGCCCCTTCCGAATTCTGGATGCGCGCGTCCGCGTCCAACGCCGCCTGTTCGCACTCCGCTGCCATGACAATGGCCTGCTCGACCGGCAAATCCCAGGGGTGGTACAAGTCCAGATCCGGAAATTCGCACGCCAGACTGTCAGCATCGGGCAGACCCGAACAATCGTCCTTCGCGGTGTAGCGGGCGATCGATAAAGCCGCATCCACCGTGTCACGCACCGCCTGCGCCGAAAAGTCCGAGGTACTGGCATTGCCGCGCTGCTGACCAAAATAGACCGTGACACCCAGCCCCTTATCCCGGTTGTATTCGATGGTTTCGACTTCACCTTGACGCACCGTGACAGCCTGACCAAACCCCTCTGACACCTCGGCCGAAGCGGCTGTCGCCCCCTGTTGGCGCGCATAGGCCAGCATCTCCTGCGCGATGCGGCGCAAATTTTCAGCTGAATTGGCAAAGCGCTCCGGAGTCAGGAAATTTTGCTCAGAGGACATAGTTTTGTTCATAACTTCAAGCGGTAAAATGACGAAAGGCGCTATCATAGCAGCATCTCAAAGCCACATTGCATACCATGAACCCGCACGACGACGACAAAGATTACAAAAACCATCAAACTATCAATGAGTTCGACGAAGAACATCCAATTGAGCACGATGAGCTCGACGAGGAAGAGGCGGACGAAGAGACGGAATACGACCTCGACGAGGAAGAATACGACGAAGACGATGATGCGTCCGACAAAGATGAGTCCAAGGAAAAAAGCACAGTTGTACGCCCGAAACCGCAAGGACGCGGCCTGCGCAGTTTAGCCGTTGCCGAAGAGGAAGAAGAACTTCCACCTAGCAAAACCAAAATCAAGAAACAGATGCACGATTTGCGCGATCTGGGAGAAGAACTGACTGAGCTGGGTAAAGACCAGCTCGCCCAGCTCGACATTCCGGAGAGTTTACGCGATGCGATCAAAGACATGCACCGCATCAAATCATTCGGCGCAAAACGCCGCCAGATTCAATATATCGGCAAGCTGATGCGCGATGTGGAAATAGATCCCATCATCGCCAAGCTGAATACCTGGAAGGGCACATCGCAGCAGCATATCGGCTATATGCATCAGATCGAACGCTGGCGGGAACGCCTGCTGGAGGGCGATGCCGCACTCACTGAATTGTTAGCAGCTTATCCTGACACCGATGTGCAGCGCCTGCGCACTTTGATCCGCAATGCACTCAAGGAGCGTGAAGCCGGCAAACCGGGTAAAAACTTCCGTGAAATTTTTCAGATCCTGCGGGAAACTATTCCTCAACCGGTCTGATTTGACCTGACATAAAAAAAGGGCGCGATGCGCCCTTTTTTTATTCCGACGCCTATCTATGCACCATATCCGGATGTTTTTCCACCACCATCCGGTTAAGCACCTGCATCACCTCGGCACTGGCCGCTTCTACTTCGGACATTTCATCGATAATTTTTTCCTGAACGCTCTCGTCGCGTTCCCAACCGCTGTCGAGCAAAACCATCGTTTTGTGCACGCCGTCATGCACCTTGGCATGTGGCTCGCTTAGCGCACGATAAGAAGGCATTGCACCAAACACTTCCTTACCCTCGATTTCATACCACTTACCCAAACGGCAATTGTGATGATCCACACCCGCTGCCTTGCGCAACTCGCCATCATCCGCTTTATTGATCAAAGCATATGCACGCTGCTTGTAAATCACATGATCCACCTTAACCAGCGATGAAAAGCTCAAATCCTGTGCGTAATTGGCACTATTGAGGGTGATTTTGGCAGACTCATAGAACCGGCTAAAACGCTCCTCCAAGCGTGCAATAACACCTTGTGAAGAGTCCGTAATTTCGTGCATCTCCTCAGAGTCTGCGAGCATCCTGACGGCTTCTCCCTGCAACATCTGCATCACCCGTCCAATCGATTCAGAAGCATTTTTAGTATTCTCGGCCAGCTTACGCACTTCATCAGCCACCACCGCAAAACCGCGTCCCGCTTCACCGGCTCTTGCCGCCTCGATCGCCGCATTCAAGGCCAGCAAATTGGTCTGATCAGCAATCGACGTAATCAATCCAACCGCTTTGTTGATCTCCGCACTGCGCGCATTGAGCCGCGTGATCGACTCATTGGCTTGTTTAACGCGCTCGGTAATGCCGGACAGGCGCGCAACGACATCTTTGACAGATGCCTGACTCGCCTCAGCATCCTCGCTGTTGCGTTGTGCAAGCATTGCCAATTCAGCCATATTATCAGTGATGATTTTCAAATCTTCCTGATTGAAAGCCAGATTGGTCATAAGATTCTGATTATTCAAATGATGCGCTTTAGATAACAGATTATCGCGCATCGCGCTTTTTTTCTGGGCAGCCATGCCTTCTAATAAAACATTCTGGTTAGCCAATCCCTTTCTGAATCCGCCATGCATCCCGCCGTTCATTGCGCTGCGGTTAAAATTTCCGCTCAGATTAGCTCTGAAACTGGTTTCCTGTTCGCGAAAAAACGCCCCCAACTGGTCCAGCATATCGTTTACGTTCCAGCACAGAACGCCAATCTCATCTTTATCTGAAACACCGATAATACGATTATTGAATTGTCCGGTTGCCACCGCACTGATCACCGAATTCAGCTGAACCAAAGGCTTCAGCCATTGCTTCACCAGCCACTGACCTATCGCCGAAACCGCAATACCCACGATCAGAAACACCAGCATAAGCGCATCCATTCCGTGGCGCGCAAAGCTCACCAGCAGAATAACCAATATCCCGATCGAAAACGACCAGAGCAACAGGGATACTCTAGATTGCAAGGACAAGTTCATCATAGCTGAGCCCCTTTTCATTCAATACATCGACTAACATTTTAGTGGAGGCAGCTATCGCACCAGCAGGACCGACTCGTTTTTCTTCTTCCAGCATCGCCGCATACAATCCGGAAACGGTCTGAATCCCACTCATTTTTGGCTTGCGTCGTATTGACAGATAGCCTGTGATCTTCCCTTGCGTATCAAAGGTGGGCGTCACATTAGCGAATACCCAGTAAAAACCGCCGTCTTTCGACATATTTTTGACATAAGCGAAACATTCGCTGCCTGCCTGTATCTTGTCCCAGAGAAGCTGAAACACGCCGCGCGGCATATCAGGATGGCGAATAATGTTGTGCTGCGTCCCAATCAACTCAGACTCGGTGTAACCGGAAAATTCGATGAAGATTCGATTACCGTAGGTAATGCGCCCTTTGAGATCCGTCATGGAAACGATAAAATCGTCCTCACGCATCACTCTTTCGACCAAAGTCGGTGTTATTGATCTTTTCATTTCTCTCCCTGCCCTGTTTTAATCAGACGTCAACCCATCGTTCAGACGACATCGCCATCTGCCAAATTATACAGATCTTTACTTTATTGGTGTTAAATGCTATCAAACGGCATCGCGCTTTAAAATTAAGGACGTCTACATGACCTCAACTCTTCCGCACATCTCAATAGACTCGGGAAACAACCCGCAATACAGCATTATTTGGTTGCATGGTTTAGGCGCTGACGGTCAGGATTTTGTGTCTATGGTGGAAGAACTCAGCCTGCCTGTTGCAGTTCACTATGTTTTCCCCCATGCCCCGCACCGTCCGGTCACCGTCAACGGAGGCTATGTGATGCGCGCCTGGTACGACATTTCCGGCAACGATATCAGTGCGCGGCAAGATGCGAAGGGGATACGAGATTCAAAAATATCGATCAATGCACTGATTGCGGCCGAAATCGCACGCGGCATTGTTCACGAACATATCTTTCTGGCGGGCTTCTCGCAGGGCGGCGCGATTGCACTACATACAGCCATGCGTCAGGACATTCCGCTTGGCGGCGTACTGGTACTATCCGCTTATTTACCGCTGGCTGAAACCGCTGACGGTGAGGCCTCCGCCCAGTCAAAAAAAATGCCCGTCTTCATGGCACACGGGCGCAACGACCCCATTGTCCCCTGCGCATTGGGTCTGGCCTCAAAGAATCAGCTCACTGCATTAGGTTATGCCGTCGACTGGCACGACTACCCTATGCAACACACCGTCAGCACAGATGAATTGCGCGATATCGAAGCCTGGCTGACAAACAGGATTCAGGCATCATCCGGCTTTTGAGAACTGCATTTTATTTTCAAAATTCGTATTCGATTTTCCCCCTAAGTGTGTGAGCCGGTGCGGCAGCGCTGACCCCCACTAGCCAGGCTGCGTTGTATTTAATGGTCTGCCGCTGGCCTAACGCAATCTTGCCGAAAATGGCAGGGCCCATGCGATGACTTTGTGCGGCGAGCTGTGACCAGCTATCCCACTTACCGAATTCACCCAGCCCCTGCATGCCAAACTCCAGTGACGGCATCCACCGGTACTTGATTTGCCACTGACTGGCCAGATTGGTGCTGAAGGGAACACCGGTTTCATCCTTCATGCCGAACGCGCGCACAAATAACAGATTGCCGTTAAGCTGAAATTTACCAATTTCCGCCTGCAATAAGGGGCCCACTCGGAGCTCCCACGGCGCTGCTCCTGACAAGGGCAGTTCCAACTCTGCCAGCATCCCTAAATCGAGCAGATATTGTCCTGCTTCCGTGAACAGCCATTTGTTTTCCCACTCGGCAAGGATAGCCCGCTGCCCCCCGGTATGCTCCCGCTTCAAATACAGTTCGGTAAACCAGTGATCGGTCACGCCATACCCAAGCCCTATCCCCGCCACCTGCTGTCCGAGGCCATCGACTGGCGCGGCCGATCCCAGCTTGATACCCAATTCACGCTCCCCCTGCTCAATGGACGTCGTATAAACGTAATCGGCTGCGCCTGCATACACCAGCGGGACAAACATGCACCAGAGAAAAATCACTTTAAGTAACTGACTGAAGTGGACTCGAGCTGACAGCATGAATTTTCCTATCGTGCGATGAGTACCTTCGTGCAACTCGCCGTCAAACGGAAGCAGCAATGCAGAGCAAAAAATCGTTTTCATCACCATCCTTTGTCAAACTAGAGTGCGAATGATAATCGTTCTCATTTGCGATAACAACCATTTTCAGGCATGATTATCGAAATTCTCAAAAGTCATCAATATGAACCAACCCGAACACCTGAAAAACGCCGGGCTCAAATCCACCTTGCCGCGCCTCAAGGTACTCAGCCTGTTTGAATCAGGTCAGGCACGCCACATGAGCGCAGAGGAGGTCTACAAACTGCTGCTCAGTACAGGCGACGATGTCGGACTTGCCACCGTATACCGCGTGCTGACCCAGTTCGAACAGGCAGGACTGCTGGTTCGTCACAATTTTGAAGGCGGGAAATCTGTCTTTGAACTCGATCAGGGTACGCATCACGACCATATCGTCTGTTTGCAATGCGGCCATGTCGAAGAATTTTTTGACGCTGACATCGAAGCACGCCAGGAAAATGCGGCCGCAGAACGGGGTTTTACGATCCGCGATCATTCGCTGTCGATCTATGCCGATTGCGCAAAAACGGACTGCCCTAATAAAACCCGATCTGAAAATCGATAACGCCTCATGATCCCCTGGCTTACAGAACATACCCCCTTCCCGCCGGTCGCCTCGTGCGAACCCAACGGACTCCTGGCAGCGGGGGGATCTTTGGCACCGGAACGGTTGCTAGACGCCTATCGTCACGGCATCTTCCCGTGGTTCAGCCCGGGAGACCCACTGTTGTGGTGGAGTCCCGACCCGCGCATGGTGCTGATCCCCGGTGAATTTAAAATGTCCGGCTCCCTGACAAAAGTCCTGCGCAGCAACGCATTTGAACTGCGCATCGACAGCGCATTCGGACAGGTGATGAAGGAATGCGCAGCGCCCCGGGGCGATCAGCCCGGCACGTGGATAAGCAATGAGATGATCGCCGCATACAGCGAGCTGCACAGACTAGGTTATGCGCATTCAATAGAAAGCTGGCAGAACGGCCGTCTGGCAGGCGGCTTGTACGGCGTTGCAATCGGGCGGATGTTCTACGGCGAGTCGATGTTCAGCCGGGTTTCCAACGCATCGAAAATAGCACTCTCCCATCTTTGCCAGCAACCCTATGAATTGATCGATTGCCAGATGCATACCCCGCACTTAGCCTCGCTGGGCGGACGGCTGCTGCCGCGCGATGAATTTATTGCGAGGATCGGTGAGTTGACCCGTATCAATTCAACACCATGAGTAGACTTAACGATATTCCGATCTCGGCGCTGAATTTTTATCTGACAGCCCCCTACCCTTGCAGCTACCTGCCGGATTTGCAGGCGCGCTCGCAAGTCGCCACGCCGGGATTTTTGATCAATTCGGCGCTGTATTCCCAACTGGTGCGCTACGGATTCCGGCGCAGTAGCAGCCACATCTACCGCCCCCGCTGCGATAGCTGCAGCGCCTGCATTCAGATGAGGGTACGAGCAAAAGAGTTCTCGCCTAACCGGTCACAGCGCCGCGCCTGGTTGCAACACGACACGCTCGACGCAACCTTGCACGCACTGCAGGATAAGCCTGAATATTTCGAGTTGTACCAACGCTACCAGCACACCCGCCACCCTGACGGCGGAATGGACAATGACGATTTTGATGCCTATCAGACATTTTTATTGCAAAGCCATGTCGACACACTGCTGGTAGAATTCCGCCAGGACGGCGTGCTGCGCATGGTGAGCGTCATTGATCTGCTCGATGACGGCCTGTCGTCCGTGTACACCTTTTTTGACCCCGATGTTCCCCGCGCCCGTTTCGGGGTATATAACGTCTTGTGGCAAATCGAACTTTGCCGCAAACTGAATCTGGATTTCGTCTACTTAGGCTACTGGATCAAAAACAGCCGGAAAATGACTTATAAAACGCAGTATCAACCGGCAGAAGGCTTACAAAACGGTCACTGGTCGGAACTCCGCGACACACACACTGAAAGCTAAACACATGAAAACACGTCTGGGAATCTTCATCATCGCGCTGCTGCTTTTGCCGCTGGCAGGATTTTTTATTAGCGGCGGAGAATGGCAGCAACTGACCGTAGCCACGGGAGCGGATGACGTCATTGCCGGCACCCTGCGCACCAGCATCATGCTGATGATTTACGTGTTTCTGCTCAATATCATCGTCAAACGCATGACCGGCAACTCACCACTGGATACGCAGCGCCCGTACTACCTTGCTGTGAGTGCGGCCAGCGCCCTCCTGTGCTGGCAACTGAGTTTTATGAATCTCTTCGTCGCGAACTGGATCTCGCCTCAGGACAATCCACTATTAGTACAGATGATGATCTATACGCCGTTATTTGCGCTGCTGGCCCCGGCCATCCTGCTCACCCGCGCCCTGTTCGGCAGTTTCACCGGCCTGCTCAAAGCGCTCACCTGGCGCCTCACTTTTACGCCGCCCAACGCGGAAACGCTGGCGCGCGTGCTGCTGACCCTAGCCCTGTTAGGACTGACAGCCGGTGCGGCATGGCCCGAAAAACTCTACTGGCTGTTCTGGAGCGCGCCGTTGTTGCTGCTGACTGCCCTGCAATTATTCTGGCACGAGGGTACTATTTTCACCGGCCTCAAAACCGGTGACTGGGGACGCCTCGTCTGCACGGCGCTATCAGGCATCGTGGTCGGCAATCTTGCCGTGATCAGCTATCAGGCCAACGCGCTGCTTGACATCAACCTGCCCAATATTTGGGTCGCGCAAGCGGGCCTTGCGCTCTTCGCGCTGACCTGCTTACAGCTCTCCGATGTACTGGCAGAAGCCTGGCGCGGCAAATCGCGTCAGGCGATCTATGCGGGGAAGAAAAAATTTCCGATTCCCATAGTCGTCAAAAAATAGCGACGCAAATCTTATTACCGTTTTTGAAAGTTAACCATGTATGCACTGCTCCGCCCCGCGCTGTTCCGGCTCGACCCAGAAACCGCTCACCATCTGACGCTCAATGGCCTCAACACCCTGAACAAACTGGGATTGAGCAACCTTGTTGCGCCTACTATTCCAAAGGACCCGCGTACCGTGATGGGATTGACGTTTCCCAATCCGGTAGGGCTGGCCGCAGGCCTCGACAAGAACGGCGACTGTATTGACGGTCTGGCCGCTATCGGCTTTGGCTCTATCGAAATCGGCACCATCACCCCGCTGCCGCAACCGGGCAACCCCAAGCCGCGCCTGTTCCGCCTGCCTGCCGCACAGGGCATCATCAATCGCATGGGATTTAACAACGAAGGCATCGATGCGCTGATCAAGAACGTGCAGCGCGCCAGTTACAAAGGAATTCTGGGCATCAATATCGGCAAGAATGCGGTGACACCGATCGAGAAGGCCGCAGACGACTATTTAATCTGTTTGCGCAAATCCTATGCGCACGCAAGCTATATCACGGTCAATATTTCCTCGCCCAACACCAAAAATCTGCGCCAGTTGCAGGATGAAGCCGCGCTCAACGATCTGCTCTCGCAACTCAAAACCGAACAGCAAAAATTATCCGACGATCATGGAAAATATGTACCCATCGCGCTGAAAATCGCACCGGACATGGAGGGTGAACAGATCACACAGATTGCCCGCCTGCTGATGCAGCACGGCATCGACGGCGTAATCGCCACCAACACCACCCTCTCCCGTGCAGGCGTGGAAAACCTGCCGCACGGTGATGAGACCGGCGGCCTCTCGGGCGCCCCCGTACGCGACAAATCGACTCGCGTGATTCGTAAACTCTCAGAAGAACTGCAAGGCGCGCTCCCCATCATCGGGGTGGGCGGCATTTTATCTGGCGATGATGCGGCGGAAAAAATCAAAGCCGGCGCATCCCTGGTGCAGATCTACAGCGGGCTGATCTATAAAGGTCCTGCGCTGGTCGGCGAATGCAGCCGTGCGATACGCGCCATTTAACGCACAGCGCATGAATACATCAGCCTAATAACCTGACATCATATCGTTATGCCAATAAAGCGGTTGAAGCCGACCCTAAATCGTCGGATAATCCGCGCCTGATTTAGAAAGCACAATAATGACTGAATATCTGCTGATCTTGCTGGGCGCGGTGTTTGTAAACAACATCGTGATGGTCAAGATTCTCGGGCTATGCCCGTTTATGGGCGTCTCCAAAAAACTGGAGGCGGCTGTTGGCATGGGCGCTGCCACCACCTTCGTATTAACCTTAGGCTCAGGATCGAGTTACCTGATCAGCCATTATCTGCTGGGGCCGGATCTGGCCTACCTGACCACGCTGTCCTTCATCGTAGTGATCGCAGGCATCGTGCAATTCACCGAAATGGCCGTTGAAAAAACCAGCCCGTCGCTGTATCAAACGCTGGGTATTTACCTGCCGCTGATCACCACCAACTGCGCGGTACTGGGCATTCCACTGCTCAACGTACAGGCCAAACACAATTTCATGGAATCTCTGCTGTTCGGCTTCGGCGGCTCGGTCGGGTTTACGCTGGTGATGGTGCTGTTCGCAGGACTGCGCGAACGCATGGAAGGCGCGGATGTGCCGGGAATTTTCAAAGGTTCTGCAATCGCGATGGTCACCGCAGGCCTCATGAGCCTGTCCTTCATGGGTTTTTCAGGATTGATTAAATAATGCTGGGCGCGTTACTGGTCATGGCGGCCATCGCCATCGTTCTGGGTGCGGTACTGGGGTTTGCCGCCATCAAATTCCGCGTCGAAGGCAATCCGCTGGTCGACAAGATCGATGCCGTATTGCCTCAGACCCAGTGCGGCCAGTGCGGCTATCCGGGATGCAAACCCTATGCAACGGCCATTGCGGAAGGCGCGGCCGACATCAACAAATGTCCGCCCGGCGGCGAAGAAGGCATCCATAAATTAGCCGACCTGCTCGGCATGGAATTCAAACCCTTCGGCGGCGAAACCGTCCCTAAACCCAAGGCGGTCGCGATCATCGACGAGACGACCTGCATCGGCTGCACGCTGTGCATACAGGCCTGCCCTGTTGATGCGATCGTGGGTGCCGCCAAGCAAATGCACACCATCATCGCCGCCGAATGCACTGGTTGCGAATTGTGTCTCGCGCCCTGCCCGGTCGATTGCATCAGCATGGCGCCGATTGCCGAAAGCGTCACCAACTGGAAGTGGAAATACCCCGTGTACGCACTGACTGCGTCCAAATAAATCATGAGAACTCTCTATCAATTTCACGGCGGGATACACCCTCCCACCAACAAGACGCAGTCGAATGCTACCCCTATCGCCGGGGCTGCGTTACCCTCACGTCTGGTCATCCCGCTGCACCAGCATGTCGGCAACAGCGCACGACCCGTCGTTGAAGCGGGTCAGCACGTCCTCAAAGGACAAGTCATCGGCATGGCCGAAGGCCATTTATCCAGCGCGGTACACGCATCGACCTCAGGCACCATCGCTGCGATCGACGAGCAACTGGTCGCGCACCCCTCCGGCATACCGGATCTTTGCATCACGCTGATCCCTGACGGTCAAGACGAATGGATTGCGCGCGAAAGCTGTGAGGACTGGACTACCCTCTCGCACAGCGAATTGCGCCACAAATTGCGCGCGGCGGGTGTGGTAGGCTTAGGCGGCGCAGTGTTCCCGAGCGACATGAAGCTGTACTCGCACAAGCAAAAAATTAAAACACTGGTGTTGAACGGGGCGGAGTGCGAGCCTTATATCACCTGCGACGATCTGCTGATGCGCGAACGCGCAGCCGACATCCTGCAAGGCGCCGAAATGATGCGTGCGCTGCTGTATGCGGAAGAGGTGCTAATCGGCATTGAAGACAATAAACCCGAAGCAATCGCCGCAATGCGTGCTGCCGTAGCAGCCGGCGGCCATCAAAAGATGGACGTCATCGCCGTGCCGACCATCTATCCGGGCGGCGGTGCTAAACAACTAATTCGCGTGCTGACCGGCATCGAGGTCGCCGCCGGCGTGCGTTCGACCAATATGGGCGTGCAATGCTTTAACGTCGGCACCGCCTATAGCGCCTGGCGCGCAATCCGTTTTGGCGAGCCGCTGATTTCGCGCATCGTCACCATCACCGGCAATGTTGCGCATCCTCAAAATTTCGAGGCGCTGATCGGCACGCCGATGAACGAACTGGTCGCGCAATCTGAACAACTGGCTGGCACTACGAACTACATCATGGGCGGCCCGATGATGGGCGTGCCTATGCCCTCGAAAGAAGTCGGCGTCATCAAAGCGACCAACTGCATCATCGCATCATCCGATGCGATCTTCCCGAAGGCCTTGACCGCCCTGCCCTGCATCCGCTGCACGCGCTGCGCCGATGTATGCCCGTCAGAGCTGCAACCGCAGGAGCTGTACTGGTTTTCTAAGGCAAAAAATCTGGACAAGGCGGAAGACTATCATCTGTTCGATTGCATCGAGTGCGGCGCATGCAGCTACGTGTGCCCGAGCAATATTCCGCTGGTGCAATACTACCGTTTTGCCAAGAGCGAGATCTGGGCGAGGGACGCCGGCAAGAAAGCCGCCGATGCCGCGCGTGAACGCCATGAATTCCGCGAGAGTCGCATCGAGCGCGAGAAACGGGAAAAGGCCGAAAAGCTCGCCGCCAAAGAAAAGGCCGCTCAAGAGGCTAAGGCGGTTCAACCCGCGATCGCCCCGGTTAAACCTGATGCCGATCCGGAAAACACTCTGCAACTGAAAATTCAGACCGCCATCGACCACGCCAAAGAACAGGCGGCAGCGATCAAACCGAAAAACACTGAACAACTCACGCCCGAACAACAAGCTCAAATCGACGATATCGAGGCGCGCCGCGCCAGAATCCGCGAGCTTGCCAAAGACGCGACCCCCACCTAGGAACATTATGTCCGGATTTTTTTCACCCTTCATCACCAAACCGGTCAGCGTATCCCGGATCATGCTCAACGTGCTGCTGGCCCTTGTGCCCGGCATCGCGCTGTATGTCTGGTTCTACGGCCCGGCAATTCTGATCTCACTCACGCTCGCCAGCATCACCGCGCTCGGCGTCGAAGCGCTGATGCTGAAAATCCAGAATAAACCGGTGGCCTTTTTCCTCAAAGACAACACGGCACTCCTCACCGCATGGCTGCTCGCCTTATCCATCCCGCCGCTCGCGCCCTGGTGGCTGGTGGTGGTGGGCACGGCATTCGCCATCAGTATCTCCAAGCATCTGTACGGCGGCCTTGGCAACAACCCGTTCAATCCCGCGATGATAGGGTACGCCGTCCTGATCATCTCGTTCCCGGTCCATATGACGCACTGGCTGACCCCGAACGGTTTGGGTGAAATCGCTTTCAGTTTCACGGACCAACTGAACTACATCTTCCGCGAAGTGTTACCCGGTGACGTCAAGCTCGATGCGGTCACAATGGCCACGCCGCTCGATACACTGAAGACACAACTGCATCTGAACGGAAGCATCAGCGACATCCTCGACATGCCGATCTATGGTCATCTGGCCGGTATCGGAAGCGAATGGGTCGCGGCAGGATTTTTGCTGGGCGGCCTGTATTTGCTGGCCCAGCGCATCATCAGCTGGCACCTGCCGGTCGCCTATCTGGGCACCTTGTTTTTCATTGCCGCTCTGTTTCATCTAGTGGATCCGACCCACTATGTCCAACCCGGGTTCCACTTGTTCTCCGGTGCGGCGATGCTGGGCGCGTTCTTTATTTTGACCGATCCGGTCACCAGCCCCACCACCCCGCGCGGCAAAATATTTTTTGCGATGGGCGCGGCCTTGCTGACCTACCTGATCCGCACCTTTGGCGGCTTTCCGGACGGAATGGCGTTCGCCACCCTGCTGATGAACATCTGCGTGCCGCTGATCGACGCCTGGACACAGCCCAAAGTATTCGGCAAAAAGGAGAAGCAGTCATGAGGCGCACCATCGCAAAAGCCTCGTTCCACACCGCACTCAATCTGGCCGTGTTTGCCCTGATCGGGACGGCGATACTGGCCTTCACTTTCGCACAGACCCATGAGCGGATTGCGCAAAGCGAAGAGGCGGAAAAGCTCAAACTGATTTCGCAGATCGTGCCGCAAACCCTGTTTGACAACGATATCATCAAAGATACGCTGGAGATCAAACCCGATCCCCTGCTGGGCAATGAAGACACCACCACCGCCTACCGCGCGCGTCTGGGCGGCGAGCCCTCAGTGATCGTGCTCGAAGCCATTGCACCGGATGGTTACAGCGGAAAAATCGGCCTGCTGATCGCGATCAAAAACAGCGGTGAACTCGCTGGCGTGCGCGTGCTGACCCATAAGGAAACGCCGGGGCTGGGCGATTACATCGAGATTGCCCGAAGCCCGTGGATCAAGGGATTTGACGGAAAATCGCCGGGCAATGACGCCGACTGGAAAGTTAAAAAAGACGGCGGCCAGTTCGACTACATGGCCGGCGCCACCATCACACCACGCGCCGTCGTAAAGGCCGTGCATAAAGCCTTACAGTATTACGCCGCCCATCATGACGCGCTGTTCGCCCGGCCCATCAAGGAACTCAAGCCATGAACTATCAGGAATTCAAGGATATTTTATACAACGGCGTCTGGAAGCAAAATACCGGCGTCGTGCAACTGCTGGGGATGTGCCCTATCCTCGCGGTCAGCTCATCGGTCGTCAACGGCGTGAGTCTGGGGCTCGCGACCTCGGTCGTGATGGCCTTGTCGGGCGCCGCGATCGCACCGATCAGAACCGTGGTGCCGAATGAAGCGCGCATCCCCGTCTTCATTTTGATCATTGCCGTGCTGGTCACCGTGATCCAATACCTGATGAACGCCTACATGTATTCGCTGTACGTCGTACTCGGCATCTTCATTCCGCTGATCGTCACCAACTGCATCGTACTGGCGCGCATCGAAGCGTTTGCCGCAAAAAATCCGCCCATGCAGTCTGCCGTCGACGGTTTTGCGATGGGTCTGGGGCTGACAGCCGTGTTGGCCGTCTTAGGCGGCATTCGCGAGATCTTCGGTCACGGCACCCTGTTATCGGGCATCGACATGGCGCTGGGCGAATCGGCAAAGTCGCTGGTGATCACCGTTGTACCCGATTATCACGGATTTTTGCTGGCCATCCTGCCGCCTGGCGCCTTCATCACGCTAGGGATGCTGATCGCCACCAAGAACTGGCTGAACCTGCGCGCCGAGGCACGAGCACGCGCTGAAACAAGCACCGTTCAAACACAGGCGGCATGAACGCAGATAAACGCCGGCAGATCTTTGAGCGCCTGCAAAAGGCTAATCCGCACCCGAAAACAGAGCTCGAATACAGGACGCCGTTCGAATTGCTGATTGCCGTGATGCTCTCGGCGCAGGCGACCGACATCAGCGTCAATGCCGCGACCCGCCACCTGTACCCTGTCGCCAACACACCCGAAGCCCTGCTGGAGTTAGGTGAGGCTAAGCTGACGGAATACATTCAGCGCATCGGCCTGTATAAGACCAAGGCACGCCACGTCATACAAACCTGCCGGATGCTGGTCGAACTGCACAACAGCCAAGTGCCGCAGACACGCGAGGCGCTCGAAGCCCTGCCGGGCGTAGGGCGCAAAACGGCCAACGTAATACTTAATACCGCGTTCGGACACGCTGCAATGGCCGTGGATACCCATATCTTCCGCATCAGCAATCGCATCGGATTGGCGCCGGGCAAGAATGTGCTGGAAGTGGAACATAAGCTGATGAAGGTGATCCCTAAGGAATTCATCCTGGACGCACATCACTGGCTGATCCTGCACGGGCGCTATATCTGCCGCGCCCGCACCCCGAAATGCGCCGAATGTCTTATCTACGATCTGTGCGAATACAAAGGCAAGGACGACTGAATGTTTTTTAATCCCTCTCGCGACGAAGCGCGCCTGTTCATTATCGAATCGTGGCGCAAGCGCCGCGCCAAAGAATTGCTCACCCCGCTCGAAGATTTAGTCGCGCAACTGATCGAAAAACATCCCGAATACTTTGCCGTATTCGAAGATCCGGAACGTTATCTGGCGCGCGATTATTCACCCGAACAAGGCGAGGCCAATCCCTTTTTACACCTGATGATGCACCTGACGATAGAGGAGCAAATCTCCATCGATCAGCCGCCGGGCATACGCGCGCACTTCGTTCGCCTGACCCGTAAACATGAATCTGAACACGACGCGCAGCACATCATGATGGAAGCTTTGAGCGAAATGATCTGGCAAGCGCAACGCCACAAAACCCAGCCGGATGCCTCAGTCTATCTGGCGTGTTTGTCGGAACACTGAGTTCACCATCGAAAGACGCTGAAATGCGGGTGTCAATTGAGTATAATTCGCCCTTAGCGAACCGCGCCCCACTGAGTCAACCCAATAACAGGATGCCTTGGGCATTTTGAAGAAAGCGAGATCCAACTTGAACCAGCCAAACAACACTGCCGGACTTTCCTACCGCGATGCCGGTGTCGATATCGATGCGGGCGATCAGCTGGTCGAAAACATCAAGCCGTATGCCAAACGCACCATGCGCCCCGAAGTGCTCTCGGGCATAGGCGGTTTCGGCGGCTTAGTTGAAATCTCCAAAAAATACCAAGAACCCGTGCTGGTCTCCGGTACCGATGGCGTGGGCACCAAACTGAAGCTCGCCTTTGAACTCAACATCCATGACACCGTCGGTATCGATCTGGTCGGCATGAGCGTCAACGACATTCTGGTGCAAGGTGCGGAACCCTTGTTTTTCCTCGATTATTTCGCCTGCGGCAAACTCAATGTGCCCGCTGCGACCGAAGTCATCAAGGGGATCGCCCACGGCTGCGAGCAGGCAGGTTGCGCGCTGATCGGTGGCGAAACCGCTGAAATGCCCGGCATGTATCTGGTCGGCGAATACGATCTGGCAGGTTTTGCTGTCGGCGTCGTTGAAAAATCCCGCATTATCACGGGCGCTGACATTAAGCCCGGCGACGTCGTGCTGGGCATGGCCTCCAACGGTGCACACTCCAACGGGTATTCGCTGGTACGCAAGATTATCGAGCGCAGCAACCCTGATTTAAACGAAAAATTCGACGGCGAACGCACACTGACGGAAGTCATCATGGCGCCCACCCGCATCTATGTAAAACCGCTGCTCGCGCTGATGCAGAGCCTCACCATCAAAGGCATGGCGCATATCACCGGCGGCGGCATCACCGAAAATGTGCCCCGCGTATTGCCCGGGAATGTCGTGGCCGACATCGACAGCAAATCGTGGCAGATGCCCAAACTGTTCCACTGGTTGCGCGAGCAAGGCGGCGTGGCTGAACAGGAAATGTACCGGACCTTCAACTGCGGTATCGGCATGGTCGTGATCGTCGCAGCAGAAGATGCGGATGCGGCGATGAGCCAGCTGCAAGCCGCTGGCGAAACCGTTTATCGCATCGGCGTTATCCGCGCCCGTAGCGGCGATGAGCATCAGACGCAGGTAAATTGAATAGGGTAAGTAGTTAGTAGCAAGTGGCGAGTATAAAAAACTTCCGCTACTCACTACTTACTACTCACCACTCATACTCGATTTATCCCATGAAAAAAATTGTCATTCTCATCTCCGGTCGGGGCAGCAATATGCAGGCGCTGGTCGCCGCAAAACCCGGCTGTACCATCGCTGCCGTGATCAGCAACCGCGCGGATGCAGCAGGACTGGCCTTTGCACAATCGCACGGCATTGCAACGGCGGTCGTCGCACATCGCGATCATCCCGATCGCGAGAGTTTCGATGCGGAATTAGCCCGCGTCATCGACAGTTTTTCACCGGATTTCGTAATCCTCGCAGGCTTTATGCGCATTCTGACGGCGGGCTTTGTGAACCACTATCAAGGTCGGTTAATCAACATCCATCCGTCCTTGCTGCCCGCCTATACCGGATTGCACACCCATGCGCGCGCCTTGGCCGACGGCGTAAAAATACACGGTTGCACCGTACACTTCGTGACCGCAGATCTCGATCACGGCCCGATCATCATTCAGGCGGCGGTGCCGGTACTGGAAAACGATACCGAAGACACACTGGCGGCACGCATCCTCAATGAGGAACACCGCATCTTCCCGCAGGCAATACGCTGGCTGTGCACTGATCAAATCGAACTTAATTCCACAGGCCGGGTCATAAACCGCGCAAACACTTCTGTTAACGCGGCCTTAATCTCGCCCGCTCTGGAATAAGCATGAAATTACTGACGTTTTTTTTGGCAGCACTGCTGCTGTGCGCGCCCGTTTACGCAGCTCCCCCGACTGGCGTACAAGCGAGCTATGAGGTATTCAGCGGCGGCCTCAAAGTCGGCCAGATGAATGAGATCTACCGCAGAAACGGGGATCATTACACACTGACCAGCACCACGACACCCGTGGGACTGCTGGCGATGTTCAAACCGGAAAAAATCTTCTTCACCAGCAGCGGCCTGATCACCAAACAAGGCCTCAGACCGTTGAATTTCGAAGACAAACGCGAGGGCAATCCCGCCCGGAGCAGCCAGGCAGAGTTCGACTGGGCCACACAGCAACTGACCTTAATCCGCCAAAGTCAGCGCACGCCGCTTGCCTTACCGGAAGGCACGCAAGACCGGCTGAGCGCGATGTATCAATTCATGTTCCTGAAAAATGACAGCACGCTGGATTTTTCGATGACCAACGGCAATAAACTGGACACTTATCACTATGCAGCGGGTGCTCAGCAAAAAGTAGATACGCCGGCAGGACAGTTCGACAGCCTCTATCTGGACAGCCAGCCCAAAGAGGGCGAGAGCCGCACCGAAATCTGGCTGGAGACGAAAAACCACCTGCCGTGCAAGATGGTCATCACCGATGCCAGTGGCGATCAATTAATCCAGATCCTGAGCGCGCTAATAGTCCAGCCGTGAACACCCTGCGGCAAAAGTTCATTCGACCTGTGCAGAGAGCGTTAAAACGGCCGGCAGGACGCATCGCACTGGCCATCGGACTCTCCCTGCTGATTCATACCGTATTACTGTTTGGCCCCAATCTGATACAGCTCGCGCCTCGCGAAGTTGAGCTGCCACCGTTACAGGCCAAACTGGAACCGTTGCCGGCGATAAAAAAAGTGGCTCCGCCTAAAAAGCGTGCGCTGCCAAAACCTAAACCCGTCACGCCGCCCGCACCGCCTGAAAAAGCCGTCGAGCCTGTCGAAGCACCGGCACCACCCGCAGAGGAAGTCGTCGTTGCGCCCCCTCCCGTCGAGGAGGAAAAACCGGCCCACCCGCTACCCAAACACGCGCAATTGACCTTCATCGCCTATAAAGGCGCCAGCTTTGCCGTGGGAGAGGCGCGCTACCGGCTTGATATCGATGACGAAAAACACTACACGCTGCAAGTCGGCATGAACACGACCGGCATCGCGAGCCTGTTCAAGACATTTGAACTCAGTCAAAAAAGCAGCGGTAACGTCAGCGCACAAGGATTACAACCACTTTATTTTATTGAAAATAAAAAAATATCCAGCGGAAATCAGACGCTGAATGCCAGCTTCGACTGGCAGAACCGGAAGCTTAATTTCTCCAGCGGCAACAGCATCCCGCTGCCTGACCATGCGCAGGATATTCTGAGCTTTTTGTTCCAGTTCTCGCAAATGGCGCTTGATGAAAGCGTGCTGGATGTCCATGTGAGCAACGGGCGAAAACTCGAGAGCTATCAGTTGGAGGTGGGCAGCGAGGAGGAAATCGAAACGCGCCTTGGCAAACTGCGCGTACTGCCACTGCATAAAGTGCGTGCACCCGGCGAGGAAGGGATGGATATCTGGCTGGGGCTGGAGTATCGCCTGCTGCCCGTCCAGATCCGTCAGTTCGACAAAAATGGCGACATCATCGCGCAGATGAGGATCTCCGACATCCGGGTGTCTGAAGAGTAGGATTGAAGATCGAGGATCGAGTAAAAACGCTACACAGGATTTTATGAATCTCCAATCCTCCATCCTGATTCCCGTTCCTCTGTTAAACTCCGTGCCTGAATCTTAAATACCGAAACTGCCATGCTGATTACCGAATACCGTCTTGACCTCGTCATCCTCGCGCTGCGCACCATTTTGCCGCTGGAACACCCCGCCGACACCACCTTGCGCTACTTTTTCAAAAACGAGCGCATCGGCTCTAACGAACGCGCCATCGTCGCCGAAACCGCATTCGGCGTATTGCGCCACCGCCTGTTGCTGGAAGCGGCCTGCGACGGGAAAGCCACGCCGCGCCGCATGGCGCTGGCTTATCTGGTCAAGTTCGGCGGTTATAACCTGCGTGAAATCCAGCCGGTTTTGAAACGAGACGAAGCGGAATGGCTGGCAACGGCAAAATCCCTGCAATACGAAGGTCAGCCGCTTTCGATTCAGGCCGAACTGCCTGAATGGCTGATCGAAAAAATGCGCGCCTCCTACACCGACGAAGAAATCCTCACGATAGGTCAAGCCATGCAACTGGGCGCGCCGCTGGATATCCGCGTCAACACGCTGCTGGCCAAACGCGAAGAAGTTTTGCTGCAACTCGAAGCACAGAAAATCGACGCGACAGCGACCCCCTATTCGCCGATCGGCATTCGTCTCAGAGAAAAAATTCCGCTGAACAAAGATGAACTGTTCACAACGGGCAAAGTTGAAGTGCAGGACGAAGGCAGCCAGCTGCTGGGCTTTTTATTAGCGCCTAAACGCAATGACATGGTGGTGGATTTTTGCGCAGGTGCGGGCGGCAAGACGCTGATGCTCTCGGCGCTGATGAATTCTCAAGGCCGTTTGTATGCAATGGATGTCTCCGAGAAGCGCCTGGCCAATCTCAAACCCCGCCTGAAGCGTTCGGGCGCATCCAACATCCAGCCGATGCTGATCGCCCATGAAAACGATCTCAAGGTCAAACGCCTGTCGGGCAAAATTGACCGCGTACTGGTCGATGCGCCGTGCAGTGGTCTGGGCACCCTGCGCCGCAATCCGGATTTGAAATTCCGCCAGTCGCCGCAAAGTATTGCGGAGCTGAACCAAAAGCAAACCGCGATCTTGGCCTCCGCCAGTCGCCTGCTGAAAAAGGGCGGGCGTCTGGTGTATGCAACATGCAGCATCCTGCCCGAAGAAAATCAGCACATCGTGACCGCCTTTTTAGCCGCCCACCCCGACTTCAAACTGCTGCCGGCCGGGGAAGTATTGCAACAGCAAAAAATTCCGCTGGAGATGGGCGACTATCTGGAATTGCGCCCTAACCTGCATGCCACAGACGGATTTTTTGCGGCGGTACTGGAACGCATCTAAAACGAAATTCCCGGCGACCAAAGGAGACTTGCGACGGTGCTGCGATGCACCCGCAAGCAATTCGACGTTAGGGCGCGCGATTTGCTAAAATGGCGCACTTTCAGAATCCGGCCTGCATCCATGACTCCTCGTAAAATCCTCGTCACCTCCGCCCTGCCCTATGCTAACGGCAGCATCCACTTAGGACATCTGGTCGAATATATCCAGACCGACATCTGGGTACGCTTCCAGAAGATGCAGGGCCACGAGGTGCATTATGTGTGCGCCGACGACACCCACGGCACGCCGATCATGCTGCGCGCCGAGAGCGAAGGCATCACACCGGAACAATTAATCGCGCGCGTCTGGCAGGAACATTTTGATGATTTCGCAGCGTTTCACGTCGAATTCGATCACTACGGTTCGACCAATTCAGCCGAAAACAGAGTCTGTGCCGAAACCATCTATCTCGCCCTGAGGGAAAAAGGACTGATCGAGGTGCGCTCGATCGAACAGTTCTACGACCCGGTGAAAAATATGTTCCTGCCGGATCGCTTCATCAAGGGCGAATGCCCGAAGTGTCACGCAAAGGATCAATATGGCGACAACTGCGAGGTATGCGGCGCGGCCTATGCACCGATCGAACTGATCAACCCGTATTCGGCCGTATCGGGTGCCGCGCCCGTCATGCGTAACTCGGATCACTATTTCTTCAAACTGTCCGCCGACACCTGCCAGCAATTTTTGCGCCAATGGACGCGTAGCGGTTCGCTGCAATCGGAAGCGGCCAACAAGATGCAGGAATGGCTGGGCACGGAGGGGGAGAACAAGCTCTCCGACTGGGACATCTCGCGCGACGCGCCCTATTTCGGCTTCGAAATCCCGGATGCGCCGGGCAAGTATTTCTACGTCTGGCTGGATGCGCCGGTAGGCTACATGGGCAGCTTCAGGCAACTGTGCAACAACAGTGCATCGACGCTTGAGTTTGACGAATACTGGAAACCGGATTCGACGACCGAGCTGTATCACTTCATCGGCAAGGATATTTTGTATTTCCATGCGCTGTTCTGGCCAGCGATGCTCGAACACGCAGGTTTCAGAACGCCGACCAAGCTGTTCGCGCACGGGTTCTTGACCGTCAACGGCGAGAAGATGAGCAAATCGCGCGGCACCTTCATCACCGCGAAGAGCTATGTCGACAACATCAAAAACACCGAGTATCTACGCTATTACTACGCCGCCAAGATCAACGGCTCGATGGAAGATCTGGATCTGAATCTGGACGATTTCGTCGCCAAGGTAAATTCGGATCTGATCGGCAAATACATCAACATCGCCAGCCGCTGCGCAGGCTTCATCGCCAAAAAATTCGACGGTAAACTGGGCGCGACCGACCTTGCCGCCAGCAGCGAATTTCAAGCCGCCTATGCCAGCGGTGACATCGCGAAAAGTTTTGAAGCACGCGATTTCTCACGCGCCTTGCGCGAAATCATGCGTCTGGCTGATGTCGCGAATCAGTACATCGCCGAGCAAAAACCGTGGGAGCTGGCAAAGCAGGAAGGCTCAGAAGCACAACTGCATATCGCCTGCTCCACCGCGATGACGCTGTTCCGCGACCTGACGCTGTATTTAAAACCGGTGCTGCCTGTGCTGGCAGGTCAGGTCGAAGCTTTCCTCAATATCGCTCCCCTGATGTGGACGGGAGTATGGCAGGCCCTGCCAGACGGACACGGCATCAACACCTATCAACATCTGGCCACCCGTCTCGACCCTAAGCTGATCGAAGCGATGAACGCCGCCAATATGGAAAGTTTAAAACCTGTGACAGAATCTCACTCAGAAACGCGTCATGCCGAAGCGCAGCAACACGCCATTACACCAATCGCCGAGACGATTTCAATCGAAGATTTCTCGAAGATAGACCTGCGCGTGGCGATGATCGTCAATGCTGAACACGTGGAAGGCGCAGAAAAGCTCTTGAAACTGACGCTGGATATCGGTGAGGCTGCGCCGCGCACGGTGTTTGCCGGCATCAAATCCGCTTATGATCCGGCAGAACTCAAGGGGCGCATGACGGTAATGGTCGCTAATCTCGCCCCGCGCAAAATGAAGTTCGGCATGAGCGAAGGCATGGTACTGGCCGCCTCAGGCAGCACGCCAGGATTGTTCGTCCTGTCGCCTGATGCGGGCGCGACGCCGGGAATGCGCATCAAATAATCAGGGATATTGATTCGGTTTTGTTATTCCTGAGCAATCGGGAATAACAGCTATTTTTCGGGGCTGATCGCCGTCAAAATAGCCTGCAAAATCGCAACCGGTGTCGGGGGGCAGCCGCTGACAGCGACATCCACCGGAATCACATTGGCTATGTTGCCGCAGCTCGCATAGTTATCGACATCCGTCCCAAAAATGCCGCCGTTACAGGCGCATTCGCCGATTGCCACCACCAGTTTCGGATCGGGCGTCGCCTCATAGGTGCGCTTCAAGGCCACTTCCATATGGCGCGACACGGGCCCCGTCACCAGCAGCATATCGGCATGACGGGGACTTGCGACGAACTTAATCCCTAAGCCTTCCAGATTGTAATAGGCATTGTTGACCGCATGGATCTCCAGCTCGCAACCGTTACACGAACCCGCATCGACCAGACGGATGCTGAGCGCACCGCCGAACGCATCCAATATCTGCTGCTGCAAGTGCGCAGGCGTCACCCGCAGCGATTCGTCAGACTGCGGTGCGGCCTCGGTTTTAATGCCGGTTTTGATGATCTGCCTGATAATTTGATACATGACGTTCCTCTACAGATCGCAGCCTGAATAGCTCAGGTTGAACGATTTATTGATGAGCGGAAAATCCGGCACGATGTTGCCGATGATCGCGTGCTCGAGCACAGGCCAGTTTTGCCACGAAGGGTCGTGCGGATGCACGCGGTCGAGATTGCCCGCTGCATCGGTGTGAATCGCGACCATCACCTCGCCGCGCCAGCCCTCGACCATGCCGACCCCAAAGCCGTTCGCCGGCAGCGAGGCCAGCGGATACGCCAGATCGCCGGTACCCAGCAAATTGGCCATGATCTCGCGCTGCAAACGGAGCGATTCCAATAATTCATCGAAGCGCACGTTGACCCTAGCCGCCACATCGCCGTTCTGATGCGTGGCCATCTGCACATCCAGCATGCCGTAAGGCGCACAAGCGAACTGCACGCGCATATCCCACGCCTGCGAACTGGCGCGTCCAGCCAGACCGCACAGTCCCAGTTGTGCCGCGAGCTTGGGCGCGACGCGCCCGGTGCCGATGAAGCGATCCTGCACACCGGCGTGTTCTTCGTAGAGCCGGCGCAACAGCTGCACCTCACGCGTGAGCATTGCGCACTCCTCGCTCAGCACTTTTTTACCGGCCTCATCAAGGTCTACGCTCACGCCACCGGGCACCACCGCATCCATCAGATAGCGATGACCGAACAGCGCCGCATTGTGACGCAGCACCTGCTCTTTCAAAATCCAGAACTGCGCGAAACCGAATGAAAAGGCGACATCATTGCCCAGATACCCCAGATCGCCCAGATGATTGGCAATGCGTTCCCGCTCCAGAAACAACGCGCGCAGCCACAGGGCACGATCGGGCGGCGTCTTATCCGCGATACATTCCGCGGCCATCGCATAGGCCCACGCGTAGGCGACCGTACTGTCGCCGCTCACGCGTCCTGCAAGTTTTGCGCCTTGCTGCAACGTACTGCTTTCAAAACGCTTTTCAATGCCCTTGTGGATATAGCCTAAACGTTCTTCGAGGCGCAGCACTTTTTCGCCGACCACGGAAAAACGAAAATGTCCGGGCTCGATGATGCCCGCATGCACAGGACCCACCGGTATTTCATGCACGCCCTGCCCTTCAACGCGCACAAACGGATAGTCATCCAGATCTGAACGCAGTGCAGCCTGCGCATCGAAATCCTTGCGCAGCGGAAAGCTGTCATCCGCCCACGCGGCATGGCGCAACCAGCGGCGCTGATCGGCGGCCTGTAGCGCGGCCATTCCCAGCATATCGTACACGGCGCGCTGCATCCGGTTGGCTGACGGGAAAATTCGGCTGATATCGGGATAGCTTGGAACCTGTCGAGACAGCGGCAGATTCAGGCACAGCAACCCCGTTTGGGTGAGCAACAGCACGTGCAGCACAAACCCCGCCTCCCGCCTGTCGCGCCCCCAGATCGCCACCAACCGCCCGCCCGACTCGCGCACCTTATGGCAAATCAACTGCAAGTCGCCGGCAACAATCGGCGCCTGCCAAGCGGGAATCGCGGTCGGAAACGGGGTCAGTTGCAGATTCGGATGAAGGTTATTCATAGCATTAACTCAACAAGGCGGCAGCCTGACGATACCAGTTGGCAAGATAGGCGGGCATATACAGCCCCAGGATCAGTACCAGCAACAGGTGAATAAATACCGGCATCAGCGCGGGCGTATGCGGCAGCGGTTTGACGTTAGCCTGACCGAACACCATAGGCTGCACACGACCGAAAATCGCCGCAAATGCGATCCCTAACGAAATCAGTAAAAAGGGCGTGGTCCACGGATATTCGTGCATCGCAGTGGTGATGATGAGAAATTCACTGGCAAACACACCGAACGGCGGCATGCCCAATATCGCCAGCGTGCCTAACATCAGCCCCCAGCCGACTGTCGGACTCACTTGCATCAGACCACGGATGCGATCCATCTGCTGGGTGCCGGATTTTTGCACCGCATGGCCTACCGCGAAGAAGATCGCCGATTTGGTCAGCGAATGCATGCTCATGTGCAGCAGCGCGGCGAACGTGGCCACCTTGCCGCCCATGCCGAAGGCGAAGGTGATCAGCCCCATGTGCTCGATCGAGGAATAGGCGAACATGCGTTTGATGTCTTTTTGGCGCGACAAAAACAGCGCGGCCACCACCACCGAGAGCAAACCAAACCCCATCATCAGATTGCCGGCGAAGTGATTGCCGAGCGATCCGTCCACCAGCACCTTGCTGCGCATCACCGCACACAGCGCGACGTTGAGCAGCAGACCGGACAGCACGGCCGACACCGGCGTTGGCCCTTCCGCATGCGCGTCCGGCAACCAGCTGTGCAGCGGCACAAGGCCGATCTTGGTGCCGTAGCCTACCAGCAAAAACACGAAGGCCAGTTTCAATACCGTGGGTTCGAGCGATCCTTTGACTTCATTGAGATGGGTCCACAACAGTGCGGTGCCGCCATCACCGATGACGCGCTCGGCAGCGAAATACAACAGGATGGTGCCGAACAGCGCCAGCGCGATGCCAACGCCACACAGGATAAAGTATTTCCACGCGGCCTCTAAGCTCGCCGGCGTGCGGTAAAGGCTGACCAGCAGCACGGTGGTTAAGGTGGCCGCCTCCATCGCCACCCAGATGATGCCCATGTTGTTGGTGGTCAGCGCGACCAGCATCGTGAAGGTAAACAGCTGATACATGCTGTAATACAAATGCAGCATCGAAGTCGAGAGTTTGCCGTGATGCTGTTCGATGCGCATGTAGGGTCGCGAAAACAAGGAGGTCGTAAAGGCGACAAAGGCGGTCAGCGCGACCAGAAACACATTGAACTGATCGATGAAAAACTGCTCATTGAAAGCGGTCTGCGGTCCCGAATCGATCACTGCGATGCTCAACAAGACGGAGGCGGCAAAGGTGCAACCGCTCATCACCGAATTGAGTTCGGCAGCCCATCGGCGCGCGCCGAATACCGCCAGCACGATGCCGCCCGTCAAAGGCATCGCCAGCAAGGCTAATAGTTGCAGCTCAATCATCTTTGAGTTTCTCCATATGCGTGATATCCAGACTCTCGAAAGTCTCGCGTATCTGGAAGAAGAAAATCCCGAAAATAAAAGTCGCCACCAGCACATCCAGTGCGATACCGAATTCGACCACCAATGGCATGCCCTGCGTTGCGCTGGTCGCGGCAAAAAACAGGCTGTTCTCCAGCGACAGGAAGGCGACCACCTGAGAGACTGCCTTGCGCCGCGTCAGCATCATCAGCAAGGAGAGCAGCACGGAGGCCAGCGCGATGCCGATCAACCCGCGCGTAATCCCTTCGGAGAGCTGCGAGATCGGCGCTGCCAGATTGAAGGAAAAAATCACCAACCCGATGCCGACTAACATGGTCGTCGGGATGTTGATCAGCGTCTCCACATCCCATCTGACATTGAGTTTGCGGATCAGCCTGTGCAACAGCCACGGCAGCAGCAGCACCTTGAGGATCAGCGTCAGTCCGGCCGAATAATACAGATGGTGTTGTGCGGTCGAATAGGCCACCACGAAGGTGCTGAGCGCCAGAATGCCGCCCTGCCAGGCGAACAGATTGATCAAGGAAAGAATGCGACGCTGGGCGAGCATCGCGAACACCACCAGCAACAGCAAGGAAGCGAGCAGGTTGACGAACTGCAATATCAGCGGGATCTGCATTTAAGCCCCTAGCAGAAAGTGGATCAAGAGGCCGAGCACCCCCAGCAAAAATGCCGTGCCCAGAAATTCGGGGGCGCGGAAGATGCGCATCTTGGCCATCGAGGCTTCGAGCAGCGCCAGCCCTGCCCCGGCCAGCAGCATCTTGCCGCACAGCAACCCCATAGCCAGCGGCAGTCCTGCCCAGTTACCGACTTCGATCATGCCGTGCGGCAGGAATAAGGCGATGCCGACGCTCAGATAGGCAAACAGTTTCAGGCTGCTCGCCCATTCGATCAGCGCCAGATGGCGCGCCGAATATTCCAGTATCATCGCCTCATGTATCATCGTCAGCTCCAGATGGGTGCTGGGGTTATCCACCGGAATACGCGCATTCTCGGCTAAGAGGATCATCACGAAGGCGATGCCAGCAAACGCTAAGCTGGGATACAAAATGAACCGATGGTGAGCGAAGGTCTCGACGATATGCGTCAGTTGCGTCGACTGACTAATCAGCGAGGCGGTAAACAGCACCATCAGCAGGGCGGGTTCAGCCAAAAATGACACCAGCATCTCGCGCCGTGCGCCCATGCTGCCGAACGAGGTGCCGATATCCATCGCCGCCAGCGCGATAAACATCCGCGCCAGCGCAAACACGCCGACCAGGGCGATCACATCGGCCGCGCGGGAAAACGGCAAATCAACCGCGATGATGGGAATAATGGCGGCCGCCAGCCACATGCAGCCGAAGACAATATAGGGCGTGATGCGGAACAGCCATGAGGCATTGTCTGCAATCACGGCATCCTTATGGAACAGCTTATTGAGCACCCTGTAAGGTTGCAACAGGCCGGCACCGCTGCGATTTTGCAGCCACGCCTGACACTGCCCCACCCAACCTGTGAGCAGAGGGGCTGCCAGCACCACCAGCAGCAACTGGGTGAGCTGAAAAATAATCCCTAAAATTTGTTCCGGATTTCTCATCACACGAACACCAACAGCACGATCAGCGTCACGAAGGTATACGCCAGATACAGATGGATGCGCCCGTGCTGCAACAGGGAGACCCAGCCGGAGAGTTTTTCAGTCAGCGCCTTTAACGGCAGATACAGCAAATACCACAGTTTATCTTCGCTGATCCCGTGATATTTCGGCTCTGTATCGAACGGCGTCGGCACTTCATTCTCGATTTTGAAGAAAGGCTCAAAGATGCGCCTGATCGGCTGTCCGAACCCTTCGGCGCTATCCTGCATGCGCGCGGTCTGCAGAGGATAACCGCAGTCCCATGCCGGGCCTCGCTTAGACCTGCCGTGATACAGGCGCCGCACCAGCAGGACGGTGAGCAGCATCACGCCCAGCACCGCCAGCAGAAAATAGAGCGGGCCGTAACTTGCCCGATGCGTATCGACGGGTGCTAAAAACATCCAGTTGGCACTGGCATTGCCCAGATGCGCACCCAGCAGCATCTGCGACACAGCATCGATCTGCTGGATCACGAAAACGGGTGCCAGCCCCAGCAGCACGCAACCTGCGGCCAGCCAAAGCAGCCCCGCGCGCTCCCAATAGTCCGCATCATGCGCCACTTTATGCGCGTTCTCGCGGCGCTGGCCCAGAAAAATAACGCCGTAGAATTTCACCATCACATAGGCTGATAGTGCCGCAGCCAGCGCAATGCCTGCGGCTGCGACCGGCACCAGCATATTGACATAGCTGTTAGGGAGGCCCGGTGAGAGCAAAAAAGCCTGCAACAGCAGCCACTCGGAGACAAATCCGTTGAGCGGCGGCAGACCCGATATGGCCAGCACGCCGACCAGCATCAGCACCGAAACCCACGGCATGGGGTGGATCAGGCCGCCTAACTGCCCCATATTTCGCTCGCCGGTGGCATGTAAAATTGAACCTGTGCCGATAAACAACAGACTCTTGAAAAACGCGTGGTTCAGGCTGTGATACAGCGTCGCCGTCAACGCCAGCGCCGCCAGCGTATGCTTGCCATACACATGAAAAATCAACGTAAGACCGATGCCGACCATCAGCAGTCCGATGTTTTCAATCGACGAATAGGCAAGCAGGCGTTTCATGTCGCCCTGAACTGCAGCAAACATAACACCGAACACGGCGGTAATGAGGCCCAGCCCCAGCGCCAAGACGCCCCACCACCACAGTTGCGTACCCAAAAGATCGAAGGTGACGCGTAAAAGTCCGTAGATTGCCATCTTGAGCATCACGCCGCTCATCAGTGCCGATACAGGAGACGGCGCGGCAGGATGCGCTTCGGGCAACCAGACATGCATGGGCAGTAATCCCGCCTTAGCACCAAAGCCTGCCAGCGCCAGCAAGAAGGCAACTGACGACCAGAAACCTGTCAGGGTGACCTCGCGCATCGCGCCAAAGGTATACGCACCGATGCCGTGTCCTGCCTGCATCACGCCGAAACTCAGCAGAATCGCCACTGCCCCCACATGCGCGATCAGCAGATATAAAAAACCGGCACGCCGGATCTCCGGAATCGCATGATCGGTTGTGACCAGAAAATAGGAAGACAGCGCCATGGTCTCCCACGCCACCATGAAAAGATAGGCATCATCGGCCAGCAAGACCAGCGCCATGCTGGCTAGAAACAGGTGATATTCCAGACACAGCAGTCCCAGCACGCGGCCGCGTGTTTTCTTGAAATATCCGGCAGAAAACAACGAAATACCAAACGAGGCGCCGCCCAGCAAAATGAGGAAAAACGAGGAGAGTGCGTCAAGGCGCAAGTGGATCGGCAGATCGGGCAGCCCCAGCGGCAACACCGCGATATTGGCGACGCCGCCCAGCGCCGACAAACCAGTTGCAGCCAGCAGCAATGAAATACACGCGCTTAGCGGGAAAATCACGCGACAAATGACCTGCGGCGCACGTTGCAATGCCAGTCCCAGCAGGCCTTGGGCTATCCACAGCAAGATCACTGTGCACACAACATCGATCGGTAAAATGCTAAATGCGTCCATCCGGAATTTCGGCTTGCCTCATTGTTGCCAACAAGCGACGATTCTACTCCTGATAACCTCCTATGCTCAATGAATAGCACGTCGCCCATCCGATTTTTAGCTGGAGGCTTGAAATAGATCCACCACAATCTGCGCCAAGCGCTCGCTTATGAATTCCGTAAATCGAGATGCGACGGGCCTACTCGATCACTTCCGCGCTCAGAGCACAGCCAGTTTTTTTGTCATCTCACTACGCTCCACCGCATATTCACCCGTGAGCACAAATCCGAGCAGCTTGTCTGCATGATTGAAAAATCCCATCTTCACCCCATTGCCGGAAGCCAATGTTTGCCATGTACCAACGGCATCACGCGCCACGGGTGATATCACAATAGGATGTGCGGGGGTTTTAATAACGACCGGCATGGCAGGAAACTCAACGCTTGCATTTTCATTGCCAAGAATTTTTGCCAGCGCACGTCCTGCATGCATGATAGGCAGAACGAAGGGCAACACCCGGCCTTCTATTTCGGCGCAATCTCCCAGCGCAAATATCGCGTCGTCATTTGTCCGCAGCTGATCGTCCACCACAATCCCGCGATTCACAACGATACCTGCATCCTTTGCTAATTGAATACGCGGACGCAAACCAATGGCGGATAACACAAGGTCGGCATGAATGATCGTGTCATCGGTGAGGGTGAGCACTTTGCCTGCGCCCATGGAATCGATACTTTGCACTGCAGTACCGAAACGCCAGCTTACGCCAAGCCTGGCCAGCGGTTCAAGGAGTTGCGTCCCGGCCTGCGCAGGCATCAGGCTGGCGAGCGGACAGGGGCCAGGATCAATCACGGTGACCGCATACCCGGCAGAGGCGAGATCATTGGCGAATTCACAGCCTATAAGGCCGCCCCCCATGATGGCGATCGATTTTGCCGTGCCCAGCTCATCACGCAGTCTGGCGTAATCTGTCAGGTCGTTCACTGATAATACGGATTCTGCCGCGTTGCCTTTGAGCGGAATACGGATCGGGTCAGCACCCAAAGCCAGCACCAGTTTGTCGTACTCGACGGCTCCCGAGGCAGTATCCAATTGTTTTTTACTGCGATGGATAGCGCCCACCTCAGTATTCGCAAGCACGTTAATACCAAGCTGTTGGGCCATGCCAGCCGCAGGCGTCAGCACAAGACTGGCCGCATCTTTTTTCTGTGCAAACGCATTCGACAGCATAGGTTTTGAATAGCTGTCGGCACTGTCGCGAGACACCAAAGTGACCGGAATTTCTCGATTGAGTTTGCGCAGTTCGCGAATCACGGTATAGGCGGCAAGCCCGCTTCCTATCACGACAATTGGTTTCACAATGGTCCCCTTATTCTTCGAGCAGACTGCGCAGCATCCACGCATTTTGTTCATGGATCATCATGCGTTGAGTCAGCAAGTCGGCAGTAGCCTGATCGCCCGCTTTTTCGGCAAGGGGAAATACTGCTCGTGCCGTGCGCACCACCGCTTCCTGACCTTCGACTAACTGACAGATCATTTCCCTTGCATTCGGCACGCCCTCGCTTTCATTAATCGAGGTCAGCCCGGCAAACTCTTTGTAGCTACCGGGGGCAGGGTAGCCCAAGACGCGGATACGCTCTGCGAGCGAGTCAACCGCCAGCCAGCTTTCGTTGTATTGCGCCATAAACATCTGGTGCAAAGTTTGAAACATCGGTCCCGTCACATTCCAATGAAAATTATGCGTCTTAAGATACAGGGTATAGGTATCAGCCAGCATTCTAGACAGCCCGCCGGCAATTTTTTGCCTATCTTTTTCAGACAGGCCAATATTGATAGCCAAGGGCTTGTTGTGATTAACTTTGCTCATGATGCTCTCCTTTTTAGTAAGAAGCAGATTGATCCCTAACCTTCGGCAAGCGAAAGATAACGGATTTTTTTAACGGCCTTCTAAACCTCGATCATTTCAAAATCAGCTTTCGCAACCCCGCAATCGGGGCACGCCCAGTCTTCAGGAATGTCTTGCCACGCAGTACCCGGCGGGATGCCCTCATCAGGCAAACCATCCACTTCGTTATAAATAAAACCGCAAACGACACATTGCCAAACTTTCATGGTGTTCTCCTTTTTATACGTTAAGCAATTTTTGCCAAAACGGCGCTGTACTGATTGGCGTGGCGCTCTTCTACTTTGGCCAATGCCGCGAATCGCCTGGCCGCTTTCTCCAATGTCGCTTTAAAAATTTCAGCGTGCGCTTTCGATTCATCGATCTGTTGCTTAATTTCGCCTATGGCAGCGGCATGCCCCTCTTGCTGTGCGGTTTTAAGGAAGCCGGGGTACATTTCACTGTATTCGTAAGTCTCGCCTTCGATGGCCATTTGTAAGCAGCGCGCCGTGCTCATTTCGGCTTTGGGATAAAGCAAATCAAGGTGTCCCATTGCGTGCTGTACTTCCTGCGCGGCGGTTTCTTCAAAAACACGCGCAACCTCTTCATGTCCTTCCGCGCGTGCAATTTTGGCAAAGTAGCGATACTTGGCATGTGCCATAGATTCACCGGCAAATGCGGCCTCAAGATTGGCCCTCGTTTTGATTTCAGGTCGTTGCATGTTGTTCTCCTGTTTAATTGAAAAGGTATTGCTGCCCACGGCTGCAATGTATGCCTTGCACTTCCATAAATCCAATTGATTGTTTTAGCAAAGCTGATTTACTATTCAAATCACAATGGAGGAATCATGACCCTGAATGAACTGCGTTTTATTGTCGCTGTCGCGCAAGAGCGGAATTTTCGCCGCGCTGCAGAAAAATCTTTTATCAGCCAGCCCGCGCTGTCACTAGCGATACAAAAGCTCGAAGAAGAGTTGGGGCTAAAGATTTTTGAGCGCGGCAAGAGCGAAATCACGATGACGGCGATAGGCAATACCATTATTGAACAGGCGCAGCGCGTATTGGAAGAAGCGGAGCGTCTTCGCGAAATGGCCAAACAAGGCAGCAATCAGCTCGCTGTGCCGTTGCGTATCGGCATTATTCACAGCGTTGCCCCCTATTTGTTGCCCGATTTGATTCCCGCGCTGCAAGCAATCGCGCCTGAACTCTCGCTGGAAATTGAAGAAAATATTACGGCCAATTTGGAGGTTCTGCTGCGTAACGGCATGCTGGACGTCATAGTGATTGCCCTACCCTTTGGTGATTCTGGCATTCTCACCCATGCACTGTATGACGAAGCGTTCGAGGTCGTCGTACATAGCAAACACGCCTGGGCCGCCCGAGACCACATTCACGCTCAAGAGTTGGCCGGAGAAAAAGTGCTGCTGCTCGATTCCGGCCACTGCTTCAGCAATCAGGTGGCAGAAGTATGTCCTGAGCTCAACCGCAAAGGAGTGAATACTAAAAAGGGCACTTCACTGGAAACCATACGCAATATGGTTGCGTCCGGTTTGGGCATTACCGTGTTACCGGCATCGGCCAACGGCCCGCGCTATCACAGCCCTTTGCTAAAAGTAATTCCTTTTGCTGCGCCGATCCCCTCGCGGCGCATCGCTTTAGCATGGCGTAAAAGTTTTCCCCGCACTCAGGCAATTGATGTTTTAGTCAACGCGTTTTTGCAGACTCATATTATTGGCATCAAAGCGTTAGTCAAACCGCTTACTTGACGGCTGACTCATATCTTTTGCTCTTTTTTCCGGACATGCGTTCCGCAATATTTGGTCGGGGGTCTGCAAAAAAAGCACATCACAACAGCAAGGCGATTTTTAGCAGCCGGACGAAGCAGACTTCCCAAGCCCGTGCAGGCCTGTGCATTGCATACCCTCCTTGTAAGCACGCCAAGCGCGGGGATACAGAGGTTCGGTATATCAGAACGCAGCGTCCTTGTTCTCGTACCAACTCTTACTGCGTTTTACGAGGTAGACCACGCTCAACATCACAGGCACTTCAATCAATACGCCGACGACCGTTGCCAAGGCGGCACCGGATTCGAAACCGAACAAGCTGATTGCTGCAGCCACTGCCAACTCAAAGAAATTTGATGCGCCGATCAACGCTGAAGGACCGGCCACACAATGTGCCTCACCCACACGGCGATTCAGCCAATAGGCCAGAGCCGAGTTGAAATAAACCTGAATCGTAATTGGCACGGCAAGCATGGCAATAATAAGCGGTTGTTCGACAATCGCTCTGCCCTGAAAAGCGAACAACAGCACTAAGGTCAGCAGCAGCGCGGAGATTGACCACGGGCCAATTTTTTGTAGCGTCTGATCAAAAGCGGCCTGCCCGTTGTGAAGCAGTGCCCGGCGCAATAGTTGCGAGAGAATAACCGGTATTACGATGTACAGCACCACCGACACTAGCAGCGTATCCCACGGTACCACGATGGCGGAAAGCCCCAGCAACAAGGCGACCAGCGGCGCGAAGGCGAACACCATGATGGCATCGTTCAGGGCGACCTGACTCAAGGTGAACAGCGGCTCACCGTTAACCAGACGGCTCCAGACAAACACCATCGCGGTGCAGGGGGCTGCCGCCAGCAAAATCAGACCCGCCACATAACTGTCCAATTGCGCTGCGGGCAGATACGGCGCGAACAGGTGCCTGATGAATATCCAGCCTAGTAGCGCCATCGAAAAGGGCTTCACAGCCCAGTTGATAAAGAGCGTTACGCCGATGCCGCGCCAATGTTTGCCGACCTCATGGAGCGCGCCAAAATCAATGCGCAGCAGCATGGGAATAATCATGACCCAAATCAGCAGACCGACAGGAATGTTAACCCGGGCGATCTCCAGCGTACCCAACCAGTGGAACGGCGCAGGAAAGAACTGTCCCAGCACGACGCCTGCGATGATGCACAGAAAAACCCACAGCGTCAGATAGCGTTCAAAGTTGCTCATGATTTAATCCTAATGTTTATGTCGGTTTGACCAACGCTCGCAGCGCGGCAATCCCGACCGGCTCCTCAGCCTGAACCGGCACAACCGCAATCCGCTTGGAATGCTGTTGTTGTACGGCCTCCAGTTGCGCCCATTCATGTTCAGCCCGCAGCGCCAGCAATGGTGAAGCAGGATGGGCGGCGGCTAGGCTTTGATTAACGATCCATGCCCAAGGCTCAATACCGGCACGCCGCAAGTCCTGCTGCAAGCTCGCCGCTTCCAGCACCGGTGTCGTTTCAGCCAAGGTCACAATCAGTATGCGTGTGTGTTCTTGATTCTGAAGTTGCATCATCGGTGTGGTGAAGTGACTATTTTCCTTCATGTTGCGTGCGACTTCGCGGTGGTAAGCACCGGTCGCATCCAGCAACAGCAAGGTGTGCCCGGTCGGTGCGGTATCCATCACCACGAAGGCATGATTCGCTTCTCGAATGGCGCGGGAAAACGCCTGAAAAACGGCAATTTCTTCAGTACAGGGTGAGCGTAAATCCTCTTCCAGCAACGCACGACCTTGCGCATCCAGCTCCTTGCCCTTGCTTGCCAGCACATTCTGGCGATAGCGCTCAGTCTCAAGACGTGGATCGATACGGCTCACGCTCAAATTTGCCATTTCGCCATGCAAGGTATCGGCAAGATGCGCGGCAGGATCGGAGGTCGTAAGATTGACCGTATGCCCGCGCGCAGCCAGTTCAACTGCAATTGCAGCAGCCAAGGTGGTCTTACCCACGCCACCTTTACCCATCAGCATGATTAAGCCATGTCCTTTTTTTTCAAACTCATCGATCAAACCGGCCAGATTGGGGAGTTCGACATCGCGATGCATAAGGGCCGCGGGTGAACTGACCGGACTGTCGCTCAGCAAGGCACGCAAAGCATCCACCCCTACCAAATTAAAAGGCAACAAGCTACGCATGTCGGTTGTTAAATTGCGTAACACTTCAGGCATGGTATCGAGTGCATTCCGTTCGCGCCTGAAAATGGCCAATGCCACCGGATCGCTAGTTTCACTTTCGGGCATGCAACCATTTACGGCCAGATACGGGTCGGAAAAACCGATATGTGCCAATTCTTCGCGGGTGCGTCCGGCCTCCTGCAAGGTCGAGCGCTGTGCTCGCGCAACCAGAATCAGCCGTGTGCGGCGAGCATCCGACAACACGGCAACGGCATCGCTGTAGCGCTGACGCTGTTTCTCCAGTCCTGCCAGCGGGCCGAGACAAGACGCATCACCTTTGCCAGTATCCAGAAAACCCGTCCAGGCACCCGGCAGTTGCAGCAAACGAATCGTGTGCCCTGTCGGTGCCGTATCGAAAATGATGTGGTTGTAACTTTCCGTCAAGACGGTATCGGTTAGCAAAGCGGTGAATTCATCGAACGCCGCAATTTCAGTGGTGCAGGCGCCAGACAACTGCTCTTCTATTCCCCTGACGACCGCCTCCGGCAATACGCCACGAACAGGACCTACGATGCGGTCGCGATAAGCCTGGGCAGCAGCCTGCGGGTCAATTTCCAACGCAGACAAATTGGGCACCACAGTAATAGGGGTGATGCTGTTGCCAATCGTGACACCGAACACCTGCCCTACGTTCGAAGCAGGATCGGTGCTCACCAGCAACACCCGCCGGCCTTCATCGGCCAAACGAACGGCCGTGGCGCACGCAAGAGACGTTTTACCGACACCGCCTTTGCCGGTAAAAAACAGAAAGCGCGGTAAATTTTGCAGCATTTTCATGACATCGACCCTGCAGTTTATTAGCAGCACTTGCTGCCGGAGCAGCAGGCTTTCACGTCGAAGATAGTCGTATCAGCGGAGGCGCTGGAAAGACCGGCAAAGCGCGCCAGTTCATCCCGGGTCGGATAGCGTCCCGCCAGCACAATCTCACCATCGACCACTATCAGCGGCAAAACGCCTGATCTTTCCAGAAAAGCTTTGGCAACCGCGTTATTAACAAAATCCATCGGTTGCTGTGCCAGATTAAAACGCTCGATCTGACCACCCGAATGTTTCAACCAATCCACGTCAGCGCTGAAATTGACCAAGGACTGATCAATCTCCGTTCCGCACACGCCGGTACTGCAACACAATGCGGGATCAAATATCTGTAGCTTTTTCACACCCTACTCCTTTAGTCTTGGATACGACCGATCTCAGACAACTTTTCTTTCAATACCATTTTGTCCAGTTTTTCGAATGGCAAGGCCATGAATAACTGAATACGTCGAGCCAACTGCTCAGCGGCTTTATTGAATGCAGCACGACGTGCCTGATCACCTTCGATATGGGCCGGGTCAGGAATACCCCAGTGTGCCGTCGCAGGTTTGCCCAACCAGAGCGGACAAGCTTCACCCGCTGCGTTGTCGCAAACGGTAAAAATAAAATCGAATTCAGGCGCGCCGGGGGCGGCAAATTCATCCCAGCTCTTGCTGCGCAGCCCTTCGGTGCTGTGGCCATTGGCATTCAGCCATTCCAGCGCGCCCGGATTGACTTTGCCCGCAGGTCTGCTGCCCGCACTGTAGGCCTTAAACTTGCCCCGACCCAGCGTGTTGAATAACACCTCACCCAAGATACTGCGTGCGGAATTGCCCGTACACAAAATCAATACGTTGTATTGCTTCTCGCTCATTTTGTAACTCCTAAATTATCAACAAATTGTGTCAGGCACCTTACAGGCCGCCGGATCGCCTCCGCAGCAGTTCTCAGTCAGGTAAACCACCATGCCATTCATGACCTCGAAATTTGCCGAGTAATAAACAAAACGACCATCCTGCCGACTCTCGATCAACCCCGCATGACTCAGTGTTTTAAAATGAAATGACATCGTGGCCGCAGAGGCATTGAGCTTTTCAGCGATCGATCCCGCCGCCATCCCTTCAGGGCCGGCGGCAACTAACAGCCGGTAAACTCCCAGACGTGTGGATTGCGCAAGCGCTGCCAAAGCCTTAACTACCTGTGTGGATTCCATCATATATTTTGATTATTAAACAATTATTAAATTGATTGGCTGATTAAAGCATTAAATCATCTGGCATGCAACTGCATGCGGCTGCGCAAAGTCACTTTGACGATTCTTAGGTTAAGTACGGCCTTACCCCCCCCTGCGAAAGTGTCAATAAAGAAAAACCCTCTATATCAAAAGACACAGAGGGTTTAGTTTACATTACTACCAGAGGTATACTCTAAAACGGGATATCGTCGTCGAAGTTATCAAAATTGCGTGCCTGACTTGCAGCGGGCGCAGGTGCTGATCTCGGTGCCGAGGGCGCTTGAGAACGCGCAGACTGAGACGACTGGGACGGCTGATCGTCCATCACTTCAAAACTGCCACCGGTTGATTTTCCGCCCAGCATAGTCATCTCGTTCACCAGAATTTCCGTGGTATAACGATCTTTGCCTTCCTTGTCCTGCCACTTGCGCGTCTGCAACTTACCTTCGACATAGATCATCGAGCCTTTTTTCAGGTATTCGCCAGCGACTTCCGCCAGACGACGATAGAAGGTCAGGTTATGCCATTCGGTCTTTTCCTGCTTGACGCCGCTCTTATCCTTCCAGTTTTCAGAAGTTGCCAGCGTCGCATTGGTGACCGCTTCCCCGTTAGGCATATAGCGCGTTTCAGGGTCTTTGCCCAAACGGCCGATCAAAATCACTTTATTTACCGACATGTCCTACTCCCTGTATTCACGCAATGGACCCGCCTGTCGCCAGCCCATCGATCATAAGTTAAAAATTCATCCGCTTTTGATTTTAAACCATCTGATCAAATAACATCAGGCGAAATTATACGCTGATCGCGGCGGCGGCCTCTTTGAACCTGATCAGCCAGTGGCACGTCGCCTTTATTTTCGGCTAACTTTATCCGACTAAATTTGTCAGGTAAAATAGCGGTATTACCGTACAAGACTCCGTCGCATGATCAAATTTACCTTCGATAACCGCTTCGTCAACGAATTGCCGGGCGATCAAAGCGGCTCACTGCACTCCCGCCAGACGCCAGACGTCTGCTGGGCATCGGTCGATCCGACACCGGTAGCCCGGCCTGTTTTGCTGGCTTATTCAAGCGCGATGGCCAGCCTGCTGAATCTCAGCCATGAGGAGGTGCATTCGGCAGCATTTCTGCAGGCCTTTAGCGGCAATCAGTTATTACCCGGAATGCGCCCTTACGCCGCCTGCTACGGCGGACACCAGTTCGGCCATTGGGCAGGACAATTAGGGGATGGACGTGCGATTTCGCTGGGGGAAGTAATCAACCGGCAAGGTGAGCGATGGGAGCTCCAGCTCAAGGGTGCCGGCATGACGCCGTATTCGCGTCGCGCCGACGGACGTGCCGTGCTGCGCTCGTCACTGCGTGAATTTTTGTGCAGCGAAGCCATGCACCATCTGGGCATCCCCACGACACGCGCACTGAGTCTGATCGGTACGGGCGACTCGGTAATGCGGGATATGTTCTACGACGGGCACCCGAATGATGAACCCGGCGCCATTGTCTGCCGGATCGCGCCCTCTTTTATTCGCTTCGGAAATTTCGAGCTACTGGCAGCGCGCGGCGAGCACGAGCTACTCCAACGGCTGGTTGATTTCACCATCGACCGCGACTTTCAAGAGATCAGCAAAGAAGCGGACGACTATTTGTCCGACTGGTTTACGCTAGTGTGTGAGCGAACGGCAAAGCTGGTGGTGGATTGGCTGAGAGTCGGCTTCGTGCACGGTGTGATGAACACCGACAATATGTCCATTCTCGGTCTAACCATTGATTACGGCCCCTATGGCTGGATCGACAACTTCGATCCCGGCTGGACGCCCAACACCACGGACAGCGAATGGCGTCGCTATTGCCTGTCGCAGCAACCAACCGTGGCACGCTGGAATCTCGAACGTCTGGCCGATGCACTCTCGACACTCGCCGACTCGCGCTCAGTGCTCGAGCGCGGACTAAACCATTTTGATGCCACCTTGCAAACGAGCATGACCGCGATGCTCGCCGCAAAATTCGGCTGGCTTGCCTGGTGCGATACCGATGCAGAACTGGTTGAAACTATTTTTGACCTGATGCAAACGGCCCAAGTGGATATGACCCAATTTTTCCGCGCACTGGCAAACATTGAACAGGCAGCTCCCGATCTTGCCGTGTTACGCAGTGCGTTTTATCAGGAAGCGCTCTATCGCAATCATAGCCATCTGTTTCAGGGTTGGCTGCAGCGCTATGCTGCACGCCTTAGCCTGCAACAGGAATCCGATGCCGCACGCCGCGGGCGAATGAACCTTGTCAATCCGCGCTTTATTCTACGCAACTACCTCGCCCAGCAAGCCATCGAGGCGGCAATGCAAAATGACATGACCTTCCTCGAACGATTGATGCAGGCGGCCCAGCGGCCTTATGACGATAACATCGATGCGGATCTGATCGCGCTAAGACCCGACTGGGCGCTCAACAAGCCCGGCTGTTCCCAGCTCTCTTGCAGTTCCTGAAAGTTACAAACGCGATTTGAGCAGACTCGCCAGCCACTGACGTTCGGCTTCCTTGACGGGCATCTCGATGACGCGTTCCGGCACTTCCCAGACCACCACACGGGGCGCGAAGGATCGAAAAGTGACGCCGCCGAAATAGGCGATCGCAGCCCCTGCAAAATCACCGCCATCTTTAGCCTCATTGGCCACCGCCTCACCCAGATGTCGCTCTAAAAACGGCACAAAATTGCTGTTTCTGGAATAAGACGTACCGATCAGCGTCGTCGACGGTGCCGAGGCCTCGCCGAACAAGTCATCGCTCCCTTGCGCCAGCGGCGGCAGCACAGTGACCTGCGCCAACTCGACACGGGGTCTCAAGAAGGCCGGCAGCCCGTCGATGCCCGCCAGATGCACCAAGTCCCCGGGTCTTGCTGTCAGTGCCGTGTTGAGCACCACCGCTTCGCCGCCCGCGTCTCCCGCCCAATGCCGCCCGCGCAAGACGGATGCGACCACACGCGCCGACCTGTTGGCACCCGCTTCATTCCAGTGCGTATCGGTGTGGTAATAGCGCTCACCTTCCAGTTCGTCCAGCGTTTGAGTCAGATCCAGCGCTGCAACGCCCTGACCTTCCAACGCCGCTTGCCAGTTCGCAACGCGCGCAGCAAAACGGTCTGACCGCTTCAATCCGCACAGATGCGAACTCTCGATACGGGTTTTATCGGGCACAATCACCATCAGCAATTTGATTCCGCGCTCGGCCAGCCGGCTGTTGAGCTTTGCCGCCAGTGTCGCCCTGAAGCGGGCTGCATTGACGCTGTCACGATGCGGCTCCAGTTCGTCGGTAAGAAACAGCCAGTCTGCACAACCGGGGCGCACACCGGGTCCCAGATCGCCTGTCAGATTCCACAGCATGCCGCGCTCAATCTGGCTGAAGGTTGGCCCCAGCACGAAATGCTGATTCAATAGTTTGGTGAAGCGTTTAGTCGACTCCCCCGAGAGGATTTTATCCGCATCTTTAAGCGCAGCCCACTCAGCCTCGGGTACCGCCTTTAAGGATACAACCGATACGGCAAGTCCTGCGATCAGCAGACAGACGAAAGCGGCGGCGGGCAGAAGAGTCAGATATTTTCGATTAATCAGCATGACGTGGCCTCAGAACTGAAAATACAAAAAGGGCGGTGACTGCTGTCCGGTCAGCACAATCAGCGCATAGGCAAATGCCAGTGCCGGCCAGATTGAACGCCAGAGACTATGACTGAATATTCCCCATCCAATGCCTGCGTAACGCGTCGCGGGATAAACGATGCAAAGAATGCCGATCACAAATGAGGCGTAAATGGAGGGTCGCAACGCAAGCGAGACCGCATCGCCCATTGCTACGCCATGCAAACCGAATTGCCCTGCCCACATGTGCTGTGCGGCTGAAAAATCCGCTGCGCGAAACACCGTCCAGGCCAGCATCACGACCACCAGCGTTAACAGGCGAGAGAAGAAATCGGGCATAGCATAACCGCGTGCGTTATAGATGCGCGCCGTGCACAGCGCTACACCGTGAATAACGCCCCAGATCAGATAGTTCCAGCTCTCACCGCCATGCCACAGTCCGCCGATCGACATGGTCAGCAACAGATTGATATAGGTGCGCCGCTCCCCGCCGCGATTGCCGCCCAGCAAGGAGATATACAAATAATCGCGCAGCCACGACGAGAGTGTCATGTGCCAGCGCCGCCAGAAATCCTGAATCGACACTGACAGATAGGGGTTATTGAAATTGGGCTCGAATTTGAAACCCAGCATCAGGCCAAGACCAATGGCCATCAGGCTGTAACCGGCAAAATCAAAATACAGCTGTATCGTGTAAGCGCCACACCCTATCCAGGCATCAATCAGGGTCGGGGCCGACTGTTTAAAGACGAGATCGACCAGCGGTGAGAGCGGATCGGCGATCAGCACTTTCATCGCAAAACCGATCATGAAACGGCGCACGCCGAGTGAAAATTCCTCGGCAGAAAAAAAGCGCTCCCGCAATTCCTTTTCGATGACTTTATAGCGGACGATAGGCCCTGCAATCAAATGCGGAAACATCGCGATATAGGAGGCGAAGAAGCTGAAACGGTATTGCGCCTGAACCACTTTGCGGCGCACGTCGACCAGATAGGACGTCGCATGCAGAACGGTAAAAGATAACGCAATCGGCAGAAAAACTGTCTCCCAGACGATCAACGGACGATCGGCTCCGCCAAAGAGATCATTGAGGGAGCGCACAACGACATTGGCATATTTGTACCATGCGAGGCTGGCAAGATTGACGATAATGGCGCCCGCCATAATGCGCGTCTTGAACGTCTCCGAAGCCGATTTTTCGATCAGGATCGCGGCAAGCCAGGTGATCAAGGTGAGAAATATAATCAGAATCAGAAATTTAGGTGTCCACCAGGCGTAGAAAAGCCAGCTGCCAAACAACATCGTGTGGTTGCGATAGCGGGAGGGGGTGAGGAAATAAAACGCGAAAAAAACCGGCAAAAACAGCGTCAAAAATTCCAGGGACGCAAATACCATAGCTTAGAATCTCCGTATGCCGATTTGACAGAGCATCACTTATTTTTTGTCGTCGTTGATGACGAAAGCCTGTCTGGTATTGTTCGCCGTCAAAAGGAAAAGGCTGTAACGCGAACCCGATTCCAGTCCGGACAAATCAACCGGTGTCGCGCTGCCGCTACAGTTAACCGCGCCTGACTGCTTGTCGCTGCCCGTCAGATGGCGCTGCATGGCAAGGGGTTTGACCTCATAGATGGCCGCTGCATTTTTTTCAGCAATGTTCATATTCGCGCTGCTGCATTTGGCATCGAGATTGAGCAAGGCAAGCGAGACACGCGTGCCGCTAAATTCGCTGGGTGTTTCTCTGAGCAACGACGTCTTGATTTGTTTGGCACCCGAAGGCAGCACGGCAACCGTGATAAATTCCCACGGCTTACCGACCACTTCGATCGCCACACGCCCCGCTTTACCCTGAATAGTTGCCGAGAGCTTTGCGCCTGATTTAATCTTAAAAAAACGCGTGACACGTGCATCCGGCTTCGTTCCCAGCACCTTTTCCTTGCCCTTGGCGGTGGCAATGGCAACGTCAGCGTCGGTCGCATTCACAAAGCGTACAAATGAGGATTCTTCAGAAGGACCGGTTTCATACAGCTGCGGTTCCGCGAGCGCAACTCCGGACAACAGTGTAAAAACAGCCAGTGCACTCAATAGGCACATCATATTTTTTTTCATAGCAACCTCAAGATTTAGTTTTTTTGTAATACATTCAGCGTAAATAATCTGATTCAAGCTACTGTTCCAAGTTTAAGTGCAGTCTTGATGACTGTCCAGCCTGTCACCACGCCAGCCATACGCATCGCTATCGCCGGGATTTTCGCGTATTTGCCGATGAACTTTTCCAAAGCGGCGGCGGTTCTGCCATCTGCGCCGGACTGACATTAATCGCCAACTCAACGGCTACCTGACGCAGCAATAATTCCGCATCGGCATGTTTTCCCTGTCTAATCAGTGCATCCGCACGATCAAGTTGCAGATGCGCCCACGATGTCTTTTGCAATCTGGCCATTTCCGGCGTACGAGAAACGGGCGATATGCGCTCCAGTGTATGCATAGTCTCCATCCACAAGCGCTGCTCGGCATACAACTGTGCGCTGGCAAACAAGGCGGCAGGAGAATCTGGGGTACTCAGCAATACGCTGTCAATCTGTACCCGTGCACGGGAAAACTCTCCAGCCCCCTGATAAATCTGCGCCAAATTCAGACGAGATGTCAGGCTATTGGGATTTTTCAACAGACTGTCTTCCAGCACTGTTCGAGCCTGATTATCGGAACCGGCGGATCTGATCTGGTTATCTGTACCGCCTGATTTGATCGTCTCACGCCCGCCAGTCGAAGGCGTTACACCCAGTTTTTGCCTGATCTGCGCTGCCAAATCACTGCGACCGCGTGACTCCCAGTACTGCGCGCTGTCACCTTGTTCCTGATGAGAAAGTTGGGCGGCCGGCATACTGGCAGCTTCGCTGGCGGCGAACGTGACTATTTTTGTTTGTATAGGCGGCTGAAGGGTCGCAGGTATAGCCTGTGGCTCGCCGCGAGCCTTCTGCGCAAGATCGCTGCGTCCGCGCGATTCCCAGTATTGCGCGTTGTCAGCCGACTTCACACTGTCCGGTTTAGTTTGTGCCTGCGACTGACTCAATGGCGCTACTGAAACAACAAGCGGCTTTGACTCGGTAACAGGCGGGAGTGAAACAAACACAGAGGACGCCGGTTTCACCGCTGCGACAGATTGGGCACTAACAAAGGTAACCCGCCTGATGCGACTGCGTTCCTTATCTGCCAGATCAGCACGGCCACGACTGTCCCAATATTTTGCGCGCGCCTGCAACTCGATATCTGACGGCGTTTCGTTGCTCTGCAACGATCCCCCCTCCTCCGCCTGCAGAGGAGACAGGGACACTGAAAATATGAATAGGACGACGCCGATTATTTTATAGCTGAACATGATGGCTTCCACTGTACAACGAGTTGACCCTGCAAAGAAAAGGCGAACCGGCGCTCCATCCAGCCCTGACCAAACAGGGCTAGCACCTGATCGTAATAGCGAATGTCCTCACCGACTAATAAGTCACCCTCTGTCTTTGAGATCAGCCTGTCGCTCTGTAATTTCACCGCAACACTATTTTTCATAGTCTTAAAATAGGGTAACAAGGCGGCAGAAAAGCTGGGAGGACTCATTCCCGACACGTCACCGGTTTGTGTATCCACCATCAATGGCGGCGTTACCTGATATTTCGGTATCAGTTTGTTCATACCGTAAATCAGTTTTTTCAACCCTCCAAACGCAGGATCCTGCCTGGACAGCATGCCCCACCACAAATAGACGCGGATTGCATCATGCGTGCCAATTGCTCCACGCAGCGGGTCAGTCAGGTAGCCTCGACCGGGAACATAAGCTGCCCAATCAGACACATACCCCATAACAGCGAGACGGTGAAGCATAGCTAGATTGTTGTCGATGATTTGTACCCAAGGCCCCTCAGGGTCAACAACAGAAAAAGCGCGAAATAATTGTATCGGGATGTAACTCGGATTCAGACGTACCCCCCCTGACTCCAGTGCAAATCCATTCGCAGCGGGTAATAACACATTGCCTGCACCGGGCAGATTGCGCACCAGTTGAATGCGAATATTGGCGAGCATCAACCGGCCCAGCGCCGTATAGCGTGGCTCACGCCATAAACGCCCCGCTTCCAGCAAGGTATAAGCAAACCAAGTGTCGGCATCGGAGGCGGAGTTTTGATCCACCACCCCCCATGTGCCATCGGCTCGTTTCCCCCATTGCCAGGCAGGCAGACGTGCGCTTAAGTCTCCGCCGGCCAGATTATCACGCGTCCACAGCAGTATCTTTTCAAAGCGAGGCCGGTCATCGGCGATCAGTGCAAAAAACAGGCTATACGCCTGACCTTCAGAAGTACTGTAACGCTGCTCGCTCTCATCAGCGAGAACCCGCCCGTCAGCCTGTATAAACCGGCTGCCGAACGACTGCCATGCCGGCCAACAGGTCTGCGCATCCGCTGGCAAGGCTACCATCAGCCAGGCCAGCACGCCGATCACTATCTTAGCGATAGTGGCTGACATCGATTATTTCCGTAACCGCTGATCAGCCAGTTTACGCAAATAACGGAACGCGATGACTGCCACTAGCAATGCTGCAAAACCGATAAAAACCATCAGGAACAGCGGCTGTCTGGATAAAAACCAGTGCAACGCAGTCCACCACGGCAAACTTCCCGTGTAATAGCTAGGCCCCATCTGAAAGCCCTCGATGCGCTGGCCGCTTTGCATCACCAGATCACCCGTAAAATGAGCAAGCTTCTTAGGATTCGCCATCGAGGTGGCAATATTAGCAATTTGCTCCGGGTTATCGCCGGTCACCACCACAACGCTACGACCGTTTTTCAGCGGCGATTCGAAGCCGACCAGCGCGCCTAAACCACCATCCCCTTTAGTAATCAGGTCGCCTGCACGCTGCATCGCATCGTCCAGATCGACATTTCTCCAGCGCGATATCAGACGCTCAAAGGGTCCGGGCAGTTTAAGATTATGTGTCCCCTTATCCAGCAGCGGATGCATTTTGCTGGCCCAGCGCTCAAGCAGCGGCTGATTACCCGCCGTACCGATCAAAATCAGATCCATGTTTGCATACGCATCGACGCTAGCGGCCGTAATAATGGCATGCCGGATGGCTGGATATCCGGTCACGCGCCCCATGCGCCCCATCAGTATCAGGTAGGTTTCCATCTCAGCACCGACCGCATTATCAGGCATCACCACGGCCGTTTCTGACAAATCAGCCATCCGGGTGTACGGAAATCCGTCATTAACAAAGAATGCCAGATTGGGCAACGCGGCATAATGCGGGAATGAGGAAAAATCGATACTCGAATCCTGATCGATGACGCCTCTCTCGTTATTTAAGAACACATCTTTGCAATACCCCTGTTTGGTATAGTCAAAAAAGTAATGCAGCTGCAGCTGATTTTGACCGAAGATATTGTCGTGCGGAATCAACACCACTTCGCTACTAACCGCCTGCCCATCCTCCAGCAGTGGCAGCCTTATCTTCTTTTCAATTTTGCTAGGCACACTGGCCAGCGGCAAGGCTTTGATAAAGGCGTTGTTGATATTCACGTTCAACGTTGAACGATCGGCCACCGGACGCGGGGTATAACGGTAATGCAGGTTCATCGGCACACCATCGCTGCGCCACGCAAAAATATCCGGCGGCACATTGAAGTTGACCCTGATCATATCAGGCGACAAACCCTCAACTTGCAAATCTGATTGTTTTGCCAGCTCCGCAAGGTGCACCGCTCTGTCAGTTGGAATCCAACCCGGCGCATCGTACGGTTTACGCAGCGGGATATCGTCCATCTGCTTAACACTGACGTAGGAGCCGGTCAATGTTGCCGTGCCCAGCGTCAGTGCTTGCGCCGCAATATCCAGCTCCTTGGCATCGCGCCCCATCACCACTAATAATTTCGCCGTTGCGTTGAGCGGATTAGCGATCACTGCGAGGCTCGGGCCGTTAATCACCGGAAGATTCAGTCCGGCTGGCACCGTACTGCCTGCAACCAGCATGACACCGTTGCCTTCGGGCAAGGTATTGAGCATGACAGGGAACTGCGCGCCGCGATAATTGGACAGTGCACCGAACCACGATGCAACCACACCTGCAGCATGCAACACCTCGTTGTTAGGCTGCGACGGGAAAACAAACGGCAGCACCAGCTTACGGTTATCCAGCCTGTCAAAAAATGGCGCAGGCAGCAAGGCCAGATCATCAGGCAACTTCAGATGCCGCACGGTAAGTTCCAGTTTGCTGAGATTACTGACATTGGCCCACAGCGTTGAGTGCATCGGGTCTTCGCATTCACGCGTGTAATGGGCAATCAATTCCAGCGTCAACTGATTAAAATCGATAAACATGCTCGAATCAAGCTGCACATCGCTGGTATGTCCATTATTTCCTTCTCGCGGCAAGGCCAATGAGGACATCAGTTCATCATTTAACAACACCTTGAGATGCGATAATTCAGGAATCAACGCCGGCGACCAGGCATAGGTGAGTTTCAATTTAGCCGCCGTGATCACTTCATCGTTACGCATCGACAACTTCAGGGATCGTCTGCCATTTACGGTGTGCAAATCAATCGGGCTGCCGGCACCCAACTCTTCGAGCGTATAAGAATAGTGACTAATTTCATTCGAATTTTCCTTGGCCGGCTCTGTGGTTTCATCCCCCGCTTTGACCTCCGCAGGCGCGTCATTACTCCTGGAAGTTGAGTGGTGTTTTTTGGCATAAACCATTCCTGATGAAGTGGCACAGACAACTGCCAGCAAGACCAGCAACGCGCGACGAATTAGGACTATCATCGAATTAACCTTCAGAAAATTGTGTGACTTTTTCATAATGTACCCACTAATTTGAATCAACAATCGCTCTCGCGCTTATACTTTTACAACAAACCCAGTCAACCGACCAAAATGAATTACTCATGAGCGAGTCGGCCTGAGCAGCAGACGACGACCCACCCTGAAAAATCCGCTTAATTTTCGTCTTACAAAACCCTGTTTAATCTGATCACCGGAGGGCTCTTTGTGATAAAAAAGACCGCGTTCAGGGTGCACTTCTTTAGGCTTATTACGATAACTGTTCTGCACGCCTGCTTTTAAGTCGCCCCACAAGTGCTGATAACCTCTCATGCTGTGGTAGCAAATTTCCTTCAGCCCTGCCAGAGGCCGATCAACAACGCGATTATCATCCCAATCAAGCCACGCATCAGCACGCGCAAGCGTACACTGCACCAGATCCATTTGCTGCTGCAAACTCAACTGATCAAACTCGATGCCCACAATCGTATCTCTGGCAAAAACAACTTTAGCCGGAAATACAAACTCCCGCTCACCCATAAAGAGCGATACGCGCGCCATGCTGTTCAAGGGCGCCATATCAGCCTCAGGCATCACCAGCCCCAGCCCGCCTTCTGAATAATCATTCGCGCGACACACGAAGCTTTGTCCGCTCGCCAGCTTCAACATTGCTTTTTGATTACAGTTCACACGATGACTGGAACGTACCTGCTTGGTTTCCGTCGCGACAGCAATGGTCGCCCCCAGAATCACGAGGTTATAGACTGTCCAGAGCAGATTCAAGATGACGGTATCGACCTCAAAAGTATTCCACCAGAACAATCTGACCACGCCGATCAACAATCCTGCAATATTGAGGGACAGCATGATCAGGTAAGGTTCACTGATCTTCCAGTCAAAGAATTCCTTTTCTACCAGACCGCCCTTCGCTGTCACGTTGAATTTACCCAGCTTCGGATTCAACAAGGCCACCAGAGTAGGACGGAAAATGTACCAGGCCAGTGTCGCTTCATATAACTCCGCCCAGAAAGAATGGCGATGTGCGCCCTGCATCCGCGAGTTAGTGATATTGGCATGAAACAGATGCGGCAGCGCATAAACGGCAATCGCTACAGCGGATGCATTGATGATATGCGCCTGAAAAAACAGATAAGACAAGGGAGCTAGCAAAAATACCATGCGTGGCAAGCCATAGAAGAAGTGCAGCATCGCATTGGAATAGCACAAGCGCTGCATAAAACTCAACCCCTTGCCGAACAGCGGATTGTCAACCCGGAAAATTTGCGCCATACCGCGTGCCCAGCGGATACGCTGCCCGACGTGAATCGACAGACTTTCGGTGGCCAGTCCTGCCGCCTGCGGTATCGAAATATATGCCGTTGTATAACCCAGACGGTGCATCTTCAACGCGGTATGCGCATCCTCTGTGACCGTCTCAATGGCCACACCACCAACTTCCAGCAAAATCGTACGCCTTGTCACAGCACAGGATCCGCAAAAAAAGGTGGCATTCCACAGATCGTTACCATCCTGAATCAAACCATAGAACAACTCGCCTTCATTCGGCACACGGCGGAATGTCCCCAGATTGCGCTCAAACGGATCCGGCGACAGAAAATGGTGAGGCGTTTGCAGCATACCGAGCTGCTTATCCCGCAAAAACCAGCCTACGGTCATCTGTAAAAATGAACGCGCCGGAATGTGATCGCAGTCAAAAATCGCCACAAACTCCCCGCTGGTAACTTTAAGCGCTTCATTGATATTGCCGGCTTTAGCGTGATTATTGTTAGGACGGGTCAGATGCGCAACACCCACACTCTTAGCAAACTCGGCAAATTCCTCACGGCGACCGTCATCGAGTATGTAGATATTGAGTTTTTCACGAGGCCAGTCCAGCGCCATTGCCGCAAGCACGGTAGGCCGAACCACTTTGAGCGACTCGTTATAAGTCGGAATAAAAATATCCACACTCGGCCACTGCATCGTGTCTTCAGGCATGGGTTCGGGCAAGCGTCTGAGCGGCCAGATGGTTTGTGCATAGCCTAGCAACAGCACAAGCCACGCGTAGACTTCAGCGATCACCAGCGTAACGCTGAAAAAAGTGTCCAGCCAACTGCCCATCGACAGCGTTTCGGTATAGCGCCAGTATAAATAACGACTGGAGGCGTTAACCGAAAACACGATCATGATCAGGGTGAACAAAGTGCCGGTGTAATTGCGCAAATACAGCGCCAGCGCAAAAACCATACCGGCATAAATCGCCTGTCCAAGCAGGCTGAGCGAGACGCTCATGCTGACCAGAAAAAGGACAAATGCAAAAATCATCGCAGCCGCGCGCCAGTAGCTGTGCTCCCAGCCATACCACTCACGCGCTGCGATCACCCACTCGTTGAGCTTACCAAACTTATAACGTTCCGGTGCTCTCGATTTGCTGCGGCGTTCCCCCCCCTTAAACTGAGGCGCACTCACCGGCAGATAGGCGATTTTTGGTTTGCTCACCTGACAGCCTGGTCAACTTGATTTTGCAACCAGCCAGTCAATTGCGCGATATCATCCACCGCCTGACAGTGTGGCGCATATTCCGCTGCCGGTTGCTGATAAGCCAGCGCTTCACTCAAGGATTCATCCCGATGAATCGGAAAGGGCGCCAATCGGTCACCCAACACCGTCTGCATGACAGTTTTAATATCACGGTTAAGCGGATGATCGGCATCAAACTGATTTAAGACGTAATACGAGCCATAAAAATCAGTGCGATTGGCGCAATAGTAATCGAGCAGGCCTTCAATTGCCGTCAGCGTTGCATAGGAGCCCGCATCCGGTATCATCACGACCAGAACCAGATTAGCAATCGATAGCGCTTGCTGCACATACACAGAAGGCCCCGGCGGCGTATCTAAAATCGTATAGGAATTTGGATCGCGCCCCAATTCCATCAGATTATCGCGCAACCATTCCGGCGTTTGCGACAAGTGCGCTTCGAACGTAATGCGCTCAAATTCGGACCCCTTGCCATAAGGCACAAAGCTAACCCCGTAAGCGCTGTCATACTCGGTGTAATACCAGCTGCTTTGCTGCAATGTCTGATGAACCAGCCCATTGACGTCAGCCGGATCAGCCCCAAGATGCAGGCGCAATGCGTTTTGCGGATCGAGATCAACCAGCCTGACCGGATGCCCGCCCGCAGCCAGCTTGCACGCCAGATTGACGGCGACCGTTGTCTTACCGACACCGCCTTTTGGTGAAATAACAGCAATTACGGTCATTATTTTTTCAAAAACCCAAACAAGCTGCGCAAACTTTTATCCTGCGTATCCGCAGCGACATTGTTTTGCGGATTAAGCAAACGTGAGAAAACCGAAGCAATTTTATCCTGATCCGAACGAACCACCACAGCATCAGGCTTGCCAGACGCTGCCCGCACAGGCGCGTTCATTGCAGCAAACAAAGAGCGCGTTGCGGGGGCCGGCGTGCTTAAATTTGAAAACAGCGAACGTGCGGGAGGCGGTACATCCGCTTTGGCAAAAATACCCGACGATGGCAATCTTTCGTTTTGCGGCGTGCGATTAAGCACCGTCACCCCAGGCTGAAAAGCCGCAAACGAACCCGTATTGGCTCCCGGCAAACCTGACGTGCGAGAAACTGGATTCTCAGATGACGCTTTGAGCTTAGGTGCACTGGCACGTTCTTTTTCAATCGCAGTCACGATAGGCCAGGCTTTTTGCGCCTGATCAACCACATATTCCTGCTGGATTTCCTGATAAGTTCCGGTATCCCCGCCAAACTTTCTGAAAAGATTACGTATATCCGCATTGGCCGATTTTTTCATGGTTTAATTTCACCCCGTTTGATTCTCATCATGTCGCGATTATCTTCCGAAACGAAAAACCAGCAGAAAATCTTCCTGCCCTGCAGACTGAACCTGAGAGATGCGCAATTCAGGCCCTGCACCTAGAGCCGCCAGCCAGTGACCATAAATGCCTTCCAGAATCGCCGGTGACCAAGCCCGCGCACTTTCCCCGAAAGCAGCTTGCAATGGCGAGACGTGATGTTCGATATATAAACCTTCATCCTTCTCAACCAGTGCTACCCACCCCCAGTCCATATCGAACCAGATGGCGTTAATCGATTCCTGCAAAGCCGTGATCGTATCCCCGACAGGAGCAGGAATATCCTGAGCCATCGATACACCCAGTCGTGCCATCAAAACTCGCAGTTCAGCAACCGGAATTTGCTCACCAAACTCACTGGCAAACGCACCGAGAAACGCCTGCCACTGAACAGAACAACGCTGCTTGACGAAATACCCCAGATTCGACTCATTATTCATCTACATCCTCCAAAAAACAGCGTCAATGGTAATAGTTTTAGATTCTAGCACCTCCCACTAATATTTTGTAAGCCATAATCCTACATTCGCCACAGGAATCAGTGGATTTTGCACAGTCGCCTTAAAATTTTCGACTATTATGTGCAAAAAACTTACCCGCACTCTTGAAAACCGAAAAATTGACCCAACTTACCGCAGGCAAAAATATTGGAGAACGCTATGGAACAAAAACAACCCGCCACACCCGACACCGAAGCCAGCATAGAATCAAATCCCGCCTCTGAAGCAAATGAAGTGATGCCTAGCCCGGAAGAACTGCTGCAAGCTGCTGAACGAAAGGCACAGGAGCACTACGACGCATGGATGTACGCCAAGGCTGAAAGCGAAAACATCCGTCGCCGCGCGTCAGAAGACGTCAGCAAAGCGCAAAAATTCGCTGTTGAGCGTTTTTCAAATGAAGTCCTCGCCGTCAAAGACAGCCTGGAAGCAGGACTTGCCGTAGAGACCGCCACCGTTGAAAGCTTCAAAAGCGGCATGGAACTCACCCTCAAACAACTCTCAAGCGTATTCGAAAAATTCAACATTCTGGAAATCAATCCCGTCGGCGAAAAGCTCGATCCGCACAAACATCAGGCGATCAGCATGGTACCCAGCGAACAACCGGCCAATACCGTTGTCAGCGTCATGCAAAAAGGCTACACATTAAATGACCGCGTTCTGCGCCCCGCGCTTGTGCTGGTTTCGCAAGGACAGTAAGAAAAATCCGGGAAGGGCTGAGAAAAGACCAGGGGAGAACACGCGCTCTAAATCAGGTGAACGAGGTTCCCCCCTTCTCTCCCCCTTCTTTGCATTAAACACTTGAAATAAAAAATACCCGCCCCATGTAGGGCAGCATCGAAATACTCACTCTTTTGAAAGGAAATATTATGGGCAAAATCATCGGTATTGATCTGGGCACCACCAACTCCTGCGTCGCTGTTATGGAAAACGGCAAGACCAAGGTCATCGAAAACGCAGAAGGTACGCGCACTACGCCATCCATCATCGCCTACATGGAAGATGGTGAAGTTCTGGTCGGCGCAGCGGCTAAGCGTCAGGCTGTTACCAACCCGAAGAACACGCTGTACGGCGTAAAACGCCTGATCGGTCGCCGCTTCGACGAAAAGATGGTTCAAAAAGACATCGACATGGTTCCCTTCTCTATCGTTAAAGCCAAAAACGGCGACGCATGGATCAAGGTACGCGACAAGGAATTCTCTGCACCTGAAATCTCTGCTCAAGTGCTGATGAAGATGAAGAAGACCGCAGAAGACTATCTGGGCGAATCGGTCACTGAAGCAGTTATCACCGTTCCGGCCTACTTTAATGACTCTCAGCGTCAAGCAACCAAGGATGCGGGTCGTATCGCAGGTCTGGATGTAAAACGCATCATCAACGAGCCAACTGCCGCTGCACTGGCATTCGGTATGGACAAACAAGAAGGCGATCGCAAGATCGCAGTTTATGACTTGGGTGGCGGTACATTCGATATTTCCATCATCGATATCGCCGAAATCGACGGCGAACACCAGTTTGAAGTCATGTCCACCAACGGCGACACCTTTCTGGGCGGCGAAGATTTCGACATGCGCGTCATCGAATTTTTGGTTGAAGAATTCAAAAAGGAATCCGGCATCGACCTGAAGAAAGACATGCTGGCACTGCAACGCCTGAAAGACGCGGCTGAAAAAGCCAAGATCGAACTGTCTTCCGCTCAGCAAACCGAAGTCAATCTGCCCTACATCACCGCAGATGCAACCGGACCTAAGCATTTGGCTGTGAAGATCACCCGCGCCAAGCTTGAAAGCATCGTGGAAGATCTGGTTGCACGCACCATCGAGCCATGCAAGATCGCCATGAAGGACGCCGGCATTTCAATCTCAGACATCGCTGACGTGATTCTGGTGGGCGGTCAAACCCGCATGCCTATGGTTCAGAAGAAAGTCGAAGAATTCTTTGGTCGTGAACCACGTAAGGACGTCAATCCGGATGAAGCCGTTGCCGTCGGCGCGTGTATTCAGGGCGGCGTATTGCAAGGTGAAGTCAAGGACGTACTGCTGCTGGACGTAACCCCGTTGTCTTTAGGGATTGAGACCATGGGCGGCGTGATGACTAAGCTGATCAAAAAGAACACCACGATTCCGACCAAGGCGTCCCAAGTATTCTCGACAGCCGACGACAATCAGTCAGCGGTCACCATCCATGTGCTGCAGGGCGAGCGTGAAGTCTCTTCCGGCAACAAGAGCCTGGGTCAATTCAATCTGTCCGATATTCCACCCGCACCCCGCGGCATGCCTCAGATCGAAGTGACCTTCAACATCGATGCGAACGGTATCCTGCACGTTGGGGCGAAGGACAAAGCCACCAATAAGGAAGCGAACATCACCATCAAGGCGAGCTCCGGTCTGTCCGAAGCTGAAATCGAGAGCATGGTTCGCGATGCAGAAGCACACGCCGATGACGACAAAAAGGCGGTGGAACTGGTAACTGCACGCAACCAACTGGACGCATTGATACACTCAACCCATAAATCGCTGAAAGAATACGGCGAACAACTGACAGCGGACGAAAAGAGCGCAATCGAAGCAGCTGTAAAAGAAGCTGAAGAAGTCGTCAAGAGCGACGACAAGGACGCCATCGAAGCCAAGTCGGAAGCCTTGGCCACCGCCGCACAAAAACTGGGCGAAAAGATGTACGCCGCAGAACAGGCCAAATCAGCTGAAGCAGGAGCAGGTGCAACACACGAAGCCAAGAAGGACGAAGGCGACGTTGTGGATGCTGAGTTCACCGAAGTGAAGGACAAAAAGTAAGGAGCGAGGATTGAGGGGTGAGTATTGAGTAAAATCAGCCTCAACCCTTGGATTCTTTACACTTGTACATAATGTGATTCAGTAAGGAGCAAAGAGAGAGGAGCTTGGAAAGAGGACGCTAAACAGCTACTCAATCCACGCTCCTCAATCCTTTTAAGCCATGAGCAAAAAAGACTATTACGAAGTCCTCGGCGTCAATCGCGATGCATCGGACGAAGAAATCAAAAAGGCTTATCGCAAACTGGCGATGAAGCATCACCCTGACCGAAATCCGGACAATCCGAAGGCGGAGGAGCACTTTAAAGAAGCCAAAGAAGCCTACGAAACGTTGTCGGACGGACAAAAACGCGCGGCCTACGACCAGTACGGTCACGCTGCATTTGAAGCCGGCGGCATGGGCGGCGGAAGCCCGTTTGGCGCAGGCGGCGCAGGCGCACAAGGATTTGATTTTTCAGATATTTTCGGCGATATCTTCGGCGGTGGCCGGGGCGGTGCGGGCGGGCGCAGCAATGTGCAACGCGGTGCCGACCTGCGCTACAACCTGGAAATCACGCTGGAACAGGCAGCGCGCGGCACTGAGACGCAAATCCGCGTGCCGACCATGGAAGAATGCGATACCTGTCACGGCTCGGGTGCAAAACCCGGCACGAGTCCCACCACCTGCACCACCTGTGGCGGTCATGGACAGGTCCGCATGCAGCAAGGCTTCTTCTCGATCCAGCAACCTTGCCCGCGCTGTCACGGCAACGGCAAGATGATTTCCTCTCCTTGTAAACCTTGCAGCGGCAGCGGTCGTATCAAGCAGCATAAAACCCTGTCGGTGAAGATTCCGCCGGGCGTAGATAACGACGACCGTATCCGCTTATCAGGCGAAGGCGAGCATGGCGTCAACGGCGGCCCTTCCGGCGATCTGTATGTCGTGATCCACGTCAAGGCTCATGCGGTGTTCCAGCGCGATCACAACGATCTGCACTGCGAAATGCCGATCAGTTTTTCCACTGCGGCACTGGGTGGCGAAATCGAAATCCCCACGCTGGATGGCAAAGCGCACATCAAGATTCCGGCAGAAACGCAAAGCGGCAAGATTTTCCGTCTGCGCGGCAAAGGAATCAAGGGCGTGCGTAGTGCTACACATGGCGATTTGCATTGCCATGTAATCGTCGAGACGCCAGTCAACCTGACCGACCGTCAACGCGAATTGCTGCGTGAGTTTGAAAGCATCAACGATCTGAATAGCGCACACCACAATCCAAGAGCTAAGTCCTGGATGAACAAGGTAAAGGATTTCTTCGGGTCCTAAACCGCGCCTGAAAATCCTTGCAACTCAAAAGCCCCCGAAGTGGATAACTTCGGGGGCTTTTCATTTCACCCCACTACAACACCACCTTAGTACCCAGTTCAACCACCTGATTCGCGGGCAGATTGAAGAAGCTCGCAGCCCCTTCCGATTGTCGCGTCATCCACGAAAACAGCGCGCAGCGCCACGAGGACATGCCGCCGAATCCGTCCACCACATTAGAACGTGCGACGAAGTAGGTGGTGCTCATACTGCCTAGCGTTACGCCGTGCGCATCCAAGCCTTGCAAGGCCAGCGGAATATCCACTTCCTGCCGAAAGCCAAAATACAGCGCGACGTTATAGATGCCGGGGGCGATTTGAATCACTTTCAGGCGTTGTTCCGCTTCGATGTAGGGCACGTCTTTGGTAACCACATGCAAGAACAGCGTTTGTTCATGCAACACTTTGAAGTGTTTTAGGTTATGGAACAGCGCGCTGGGGACGGTATTCGGATCGGCAGTCAGATAGACCGCCGTACCAGCGACGCGCGGCACATCCGGTTGCGAGCAGAGAAAGCTTGCCATCGGGATGTCGAGTTTGCACCGTTGTTCGGCAACCAGAGAGCTGCCGCGCTTCCAAGTCGAGAGTAACATAAAAAGGAACAAGCCTAACGCCAGTGGCATCCAGCCGCCGCTGGCGATTTTGCTCAGGTTGGAACCGAAAAATAAGACTTCCAGCAGCGCGATGACGAGCAGTCCGGCCAGCAGCGGCAGCCGTGCGGCTCCCGGCAGCATCAGCGTGACGAAGATAGTCAACAGTGTCGTGATAATCATAGTGCCGGAGACGGCAATACCGTAAGCTGCCGCAAGTGCGCCGGAAGAGCCGAACTCCAGCACCAGCACAATCACGCCGACCAGCATCATCCAGTTCACGGCGGGGATGTAGATTTGCCCGCGTTGCGAATCAGAGGTGTGCTGAATGAATAGGCGGGGCAAATAGCCCATACGCATGGCTTGCAGCGTGATTGAGTACGCACCCGAGATGGTGGCTTGCGAGGCGATTACGGTGGCGGCGGTGGCCAGTGCCACGAGTGGCAGCACAAACCAGTCCGGTGCAAGCAGATAAAACGGATTTTGGATCGCCTCCGCCGAGCGCAGCACCAACGCGCCCTGGCCGAAATAATTGACAAGCAATGCCGGACACACTAGTCCGTACCATGCCAACCGCACAGGTGCAGCACCGAAGTGCCCCATATCCGCATACAGCGCCTCGCCGCCGGTGAGCGCGAGAAATACCGCCGATAACAGAAAGAACATGCCAGCCGGATGTCCCAGCGCAAAATTGACGGCATACATCGGGTTAAGTGCGTTCAACACGACGGGGTTTTGTACGATGCTGACCGTGCCGAGTACCGCCAGAGCCGCAAACCACAGCAATGTGATCGGGCCGAATAATTTACCGATGCTGCCCGTGCCCCGGCGCTGGATGAAGAACAATCCGGTGAGCACGCCGATGGTAACGGGGAGGATGAATTTTTCCAATGCGGGGGTAATGACGCTGAGACCCTCGACCGCCGAAAGTACCGAGATGGCCGGGGTGATGAGCGCATCGCCGTAGAACAAGGCGGCCGCGAAGATACCCGCCGTGGCGATCAGCAATTTCCAGTGCATCACCCCCTGCGCGGAACGGTTCGCTAAAGCGGTCAGCGCCAGTACACCACCTTCACCTTCGTTGTCGAACTTGAGCATCACCCACACATATTTGATCGAAATAATGAGCATCATCGCCCAGAACAATGCCGATAACGTCGCAAGTACATTGGGCTCGGTGGGCGTAAGTCCGTGACCACCGGCGAAGGCTTCTTTAAAAGCATACAGCGGGCTGGTGCCGATGTCGCCGTACACCACGCCTAACGCCGCGAGCGCCAACGTACTCGTAGCGGTCTTGTTATTCTGCTCCATAAAATCCTCTCCTTCAAATATCGAGCCGGTAACCTACGCCGGTCTCGGTCACAAAAAATCTGGGTTGTGCCGGATCATCTTCCAGCTTTTGTCTCAGATGGCTCACGTAGATGCGCAGGTAATGGTTACTTTCAACGAAGGCTTTCCCCCACACCGCGCTCAGCAGGTGACGGTAGGTCAGCACCTTGCCAGGTTCGACCAGCATGGCGCACAGCAGGCGAAATTCGATGGGGGTGAGACGTACTGCTATCCCCTTACGCGTGACGCTACGCTGCGCGAGATTGACCTCGATGTCGCCAAAGTGAAAACGATTTTCGGCAGTTGCGCTTTCCTGCGGCGCGCGGCGCAACTGCGCGCGCACCCGCGCCAGCAGTTCGCCGGTATAGTAAGGTTTGGTCAGGTAATCGTCCGCTCCCGCATCCAGCGCACGTATCTTCTCGCCCTCAGCCGAACGTGCGGAGAGCACAAGCACCGGCAACGAAAATTGCGTGCGCAGTTCGCGAAGGAAGGCAATGCCGTCGCCGTCCGGCAAGCCGAGATCGAGAATGAGAAGGTGTACTGCATCGGCGTGCAGTTGCGCCAACCCTTCTTTAAGCGTGCCGCTCTCCCGCACGCGGTAGCCTTCTTCCTCCATCGCCGTGCGCACCAAGCGGCGTATCTGCGCCTCGTCCTCGATCAACAGGATAGTCTGCTCATTCATACTCATCCTCCGGCTCGATCACGGGCGGCTCACCCAGCGTCAGCGTGAAAGTCACACAGGCCCCCTCATTGTTGTCGGCATAGATACTGCCGCCGTGCGCGCTCACAATACTGCGACAGATGGCGAGCCCAAGCCCTACGCCAGGTACGTTCGATTCTATATCCCCGCGCTCGAACAACTCAAACAGGCCTTCCAGCCGATCGATCGGGAACTGCGATCCGTCGTTACAAACCGAGAGGTGCGCAAATTTCTGGTCGGTACGTACCTCAATGCGGATGGACGAACCGGGCGCTGCGTATTTGGCGGCATTCTCCAGCAGATTACACAACACACGTTCCATCAACACCGCATCGAAGCGCAGCAGTGGCATGTCAGCGGGAAGTACCACGCTCACCGGATGCTGCGCCAGCGCAGGGCCGAGCAGTTTAATGCTCGCGCCGATCACCTCTTCCACCGGCTGCCATTCGAGTTTGAGGCGGATGTCGCCCGCGCGCAGCTTGGCCATATCGAGCAGGTTGGACGCCATACTGTTCAAGCGGAACGTCTGCTGGCGCATTGCATCCGCCATTTCGTGCAAGGCCGGTGGTAGCGCCGATTGCGCCAGCGTGTCGGCCATACCGTATAACACGGTGAGTGGCGTGCGAATGTCGTGCGACAGTGCTGAGAGAATGCTGCTGCGCAAGCATTCATCAGTCATTTGCAACTGCGCTTGCTGCGCGATTTCAACGAAATACAGGCGCTCAACCGAGGTCGCAACCAGCGCAGCGATAGCTTTAAACAAGGGGCGCCGCTCGTTGCCCAGCAAGCCAACATCGTAAAAAGAAAGCGCCAGCACGCCGCGCGCCTGCGGCATGTCGTGCAGAGGCAGGATCAGCCAATGCAGTGCGCCGTCCAGCGTAGCTTGCGCCGCCCCCTGTTGGAGCGAGGTCTTCACCGCATAATAGGGTTTGCCTGAGAGCGGGGTCTGGCCGGATATCACGGGCGACACTTCTTCACCGTGCCGCATCAGCAACAGACTGTGGCAGGATTGCGTTTCATGCAAGAAACGGCGCGTCATTTCATCTATCTGCGCCAGCGTCAGCGCGCCCGCCAATTGGCTGGCCAGTTGATACAGCGCGCCCGATTGCCGTTCGCGTTCTAGCGCGGCTTCTTTTTCGCGCTGTAACCCCTGCGTCAGGTTACCAATGATGAGCGCCACGGCAAACATCACCGCCAAAGTGACAGCGTATTGCACATCGCCGACGGTGAACGTGAAACGCGGTTGAATGAAAAAAAAATCGAGCAGCGCCGTGCCCAGCAGCGCCGCCGCAATAGCCGCCCCCTTGCCTGCGCGCGCCGCCACGACAGCCACTGCCAGCAGATAGAGCATCGCCGTATTGGCAGGGTCGAGGAAGTCGCGCCAAGGCCAAGCCAGCAAGGTGGCGATAACACAAGCGATGACAGCCCATAACATGCGCGCGCACGGGCTGTGCGGTTGCGGGAATGTGCTAAAGAAGCGGAGGAATTTCATACGAAGGGATTATTCCAGCCTGCACATAAAAATGCTGTAAAAATTTTATATGTCCATATTTTGGCTGCTTTAGCGAACAGCACACCCCGTGACCTGAACTTCCCCCGATATTTCGTCTTCCGGCAATCACCCAATTCTTATTTGGCGTCAAAGGTAGCGTTGAAGTGCGACGAAAAAACGGCGACCAGGCCATTAAACCTGAGTCGCCGTTATCAATTCAAACGCCCTCAAAAACCAGGCACGTTCAAGACCAAGCCACTTAAAAATCCCCCCTGTTTGGAGACGATATCGTCTCCAAACAGGGTGGGGGGAATTACGCGAAATTCTTCGCGACAAAATCCCAATCAACCAGACTGTTCAGGTAAGTTTCAACGAACTTAGGACGCATGTTGCGGTAATCGATGTAGTAAGCATGCTCCCACACGTCCACACACAACAGCGCCTTATCACCAGTCGTCAGCGGCGTACCGGCAGCGCCCATATTGACGATATCAACCGAACCGTCCGCCTTCTTCACCAGCCATGTCCAGCCGGAACCGAAGTTACCGACAGCGGAGGTCTGAAACGCTTTCTTGAATTCGTCGAAATTGCCCCACTTTGCATTGATCGCATCAGCCAGCGCGCCGGAAGGTGCGCCGCCGCCAGCAGGCTTCATACAAGTCCAGAAAAAGGAATGGTTCCATACTTGAGCCGCATTATTGTAAATGCCGCCGGCAGGTGCCTTCTTGATGATCGCTTCCAAATCCAGAGATTCGAACTCAGTACCTTTGATCAGGTTATTCAGATTGGTCACATACGCCTGATGATGCTTGGCGTAGTGGTATTCAAACGTTTCTTTGGACATATGCGGTTGCAATGCATCGGTCGCATAAGGCAGAGCGGGTAAGGTATGTTCCATGTTTTTCCTTTCGTTAAGATAATAAAAAATCGTAAATTTAATTGCTCAAATAATACCACAGCTTTTTAGTCAGATTTCAAGCAATTTACCCTCCGCGAAGATGACCGCGCAGCGTACCGTCTTGTCCGGATAAACAGCCTGCATCGCGATACGGTACTCCTCAAGCTGTGCCGCATGAGACTGCATCGCGCTATTTAAACCTGTTTTATAGTCCAGCACCCAGACTTCTGTCTCAAATTCAACCAGTCGATCGATGCGCCGCAATTGTCCCGCCGCATTCACATAGCCCACCTCATTCGCCGCCTGCTGATAATACTGCGCATCGAAAAATCGCGAAAGCTCAGTCGCACTCAAAATCGCTTGTGCCTGTTGCCAAAGTTCGGGCATCAACGCTGAGGGGATGTTCAGTTTTCGCTGCAATTCCTGTTCTTGATTTTCCCGGAAAAGCGCATCCGGTATCGCTAAATGTTGCAGCAAACCGTGCAACCAGACGCCCTGACGCTGCGCGTCGTTCATCACAGATTTGCGCATACCGACCGGTAGCGCCTGTGACAGGCGCGGATCTGGAAGACAGGATTGAGGATAGTGGATCGTAAATAATGGATTGAGCAAAGGCACCACAGCGAGCGGATTTTCAGCCGCGCCCTCTGTCGTATCGGCAATGCGCTGGTACCAGCAATGCTCAAGTTGCGCGCCGCTGCCGCTAACCAGCAATGCTTGCTTGGCGCGGGTCATCGCGACATACAGCAGATTCAAATCTTCGCGCTGCGCCAGCGCCGATTCCTGTTGAAAATAGCGCTCTCGCACCTCGCCACGACTGGCTTTATCGCCATAAACCGAAAAATGCACCGGCGCTTTTGCATCGGTAGGCCAGTCAACCAGCACGTCATACCCCCGATCAACAGGCGGACGGGCATTGGCATCCAGCAGCCACACGATGGGCGCCTCTAAGCCCTTGGCCTCATGCACGGTATAAATCCGGATTGCATTCCCCGTCTGCGCAACACGGCCTTCATCGGGCGATTCATTGTCATCTGCGCGGCGCAGTTCGGCCAATTCACGCAAAAATCCCGGCAAACTGGGATAGCGCCCCGAATCGATATTCAGCGCAATTTCCAGAAATGCCTGCAAATTGGCAAGCACCGTCGCACGCATCACCTCTGGCACGGCTGCAGCATAACGATCTTGCGCATCGCCTTCAAAATAAATACGGTCAAGCAAGTCATGCACCGGCAGCTTATCGGCCAGTAAAATCCAGGCTTGCAGCAAACACTGCGCGCGCTGCAATGCCGGCGTCGCCGTGCCGGCGTCAACCAGACTTTTCAGACGCTGCCACCAGCTAGGATTCGGGATCGAGGATTGAGGATTCAGCTCAGACGTACTTGAATCGCCCCCCCCTGCATCCTGCATCCTGAGTCCTGACACCTGAATTTTCATAAGGTCGTCGTCGGTGCAGGAAAACATCGGCGTACGCAGCGTGTGTGCCAGCGCAAGATCGGCAAACGGCGTAATCAAAAAGGTCAGCAGCGACTGAATGTCGGACGCCTCCAGCGTATCGAGCAGACCGCCCCGGCGCGAGGTCAAAAACGGAACAGAATGCCGGCGTAGCGCCTGCTCGTATATCTTCAGATGGGTACGGCGGCGCACCAACACCATGATGTCGGAAAATTGCGCGACGCGACGCAAGCCTTGCTCTTGAACCTGCCACACGCCGACAATCTGCTTTATTTTTTCCGCGAACTGCGCGGCCTCCAGCTCCCGCGCCCCTTCCTCAAGTTCGGGATATGCCATCTGCAATGGATTGCGCAGCGTCAGTTTACCGTTCTGCGTTGAAGGCTTATCGCTTTTTTCGGACAGTACTGCCAGCGGCAACACCTGAACATAACCGGGCAGCGACGTCTGGTGAGCCTGATGCGTCACGAACCCGGAAAATTCCGGCAAGCCGTCAAACACCCCGTTCACCGCAACCAGCACCGCAGGGGAATTGCGCCGCGTTTCGTTCTTTTTCAGGTGCAGCGCCGCATAATCCTGCACCAGATAGCGACGCACCACATCGAACAGTCGCGCATCAGCCCTACGGAAACGGTAAATTGACTGTTTCGGGTCCCCTACCACAAACACCGTCGGCGTACTGTCCACCGCCTTAGATGCGGCAAACCAGGATTGCAGTATCTGCCACTGCAGCGGATTGGTATCCTGAAATTCATCCAGTAGTACATGGCGATAGCGGCTATCCAGCTTGTATTGCAGGTATTCTGCATGATCGCTGTCGTTTAACAGCTGGCACACCCGCCATTCCAGATCCCCAAAATCAAGGGATTGCTGACGCTGTTTCAATTGCTGATACGCGGCAAGCAAGCCGACCCCGCAACGCAGCGCATGACAATTTGTCTGATAGAGTTTTTGCGTCTGCCACAGGTTATAAACGTCCAGCAACTGCGCGCGCACCAACTCGACGGCCTGCCCTAACTGCGCCTCATCTTGCCCTTTGTTGGCCTTAATTGCGCGTGGCTCGTTCTTTTTGGTAAACAACTCGTCCCACAGCAAATCAAAACGCTGTGCTGCAGGCTGCACGCCATCCAGCGGCACGAGCAGGCGAAGCGCTTTAGCCTTCTGCGCAGCACTCGCATTGAGCAGCGCTGATAGGGCACGCACATCGCCGGCGAAATGCGTCTTATCAAATAATTCTGCCAGCGGATCACACGTGAGGTCCACCTCAAATTCGGCGCGCAGATTTTGTATTGCGAAGTCTAAAGCCGACTCCCCCTGCCCCGCCGTATAGGCCCACCATTCACTACGTTTATGGACGAAATTTCCCAGCAGGCTTTGCGTATTGGACAAGCCTAATTCTCTGAACAAAACCATCATAGACTGAGCCGCTTCGCTCTCGGGCGCACTTTGCAACTCATCCAGAAATATCTGCCATGCTTCCTGCCACAGCGCGGCGGTTTTCTCGAGCAGTTGTACCCCCCCCGCGCTACCGGCGCTGACCGGCGCGCGCTGTAAAATCTGCATAAACCAGCCGTGAAAGGTACTGATGGTCACTGCGGGACGAGCCAGCAAAAACTGCTGATACAACAACCGGGCACGAGGCAGTGCACGCTCCACATCCTCCACACCGCGCTGCGTCAGAAAGTCGCGTACGAACTCATCATCTTTAGCGGCCAGGTCATACAGCCAGTCGCGCAGACGGGCCTGCATTTCCTGTGCGGCCTTGCGTGTAAAGGTGATGGCAAGAATCTCTCCGGGCGCGACCCCGTCGAGCAACAGTCGCACAACCCGCGAGACAAGCAGCCATGTCTTGCCGCTGCCGGCACACGCCTCGACTACCACGCTCCGGTTCGGGTTCAGTGCCTCGCGGTTATCCATTCAGATCGCCTCCCACGCCCCGCGCCTCAATCGTCGATTTTCGATCCTGACTTTCCTCCCATTCGCCCCGGCGACACACCCCTCTCATCTCGCAATAGCTGCAAATTTTTTCAGCGCCATGGGCGGGCATAACGGCGCCTCCCCTCAGTTGCTCAAAAATTTCCCCCAGACGCCTGATGGTAAGTTGTGCCAGTTCGTCTATTTCTTCATCGGGTGACACGGCCTGCACCGACTCGTCATCCAGACTCACAAAAGCCGCCACGCCAGCCCCCTGCACATGCGCGTAGCAGGCCAGCTGCACGTCTTCGCCGGGCGATTTCAATTTGTTTTTAAGCAACTGAATCGACTGCGTTTTATAATCAATCACGGCAAATTTATCAGCGTCCTCCACAGAGATGTCGACACGATCGAGCCGCCCGCGCAGCAGCAGATTGCCGGATACCGCAACCTCAAACGGCACCTCGGCCGCATGGTAGCGCCAGCCGGCGGCTTCATTTTCCAGCTGCCAGCTCAAATAGGCCGGGATCAGTCCCTGCCAGCGTAACAGCCAGGCACGTGCCAGATAGTCATGCGCCAGCGCGCCGGCAAACACCTCATCGCTGATCCGCCGCAGGACGCGTTCTGCCTCGCCTTTGTCGCTGCTGCCGAGCTGCGGAATTTCAGTATGAAAGCGCTGCAACACTTCATGCACCCAGGTACCGTAATCGCGCTTATCCAGATCTTCGCGCACATCGTCCAGTTCATTCAGATGCAGCACATACCGCGCAAAATATTGATAAGGGCACGCCACCAGCGAGTTATAGCCGGACGGCGATATTTTTTGCGGGATCAGTTCCGGCGGCACAACGGGGCGCGGCATTTCTGCTGGATCCTGAATCCTGCATCCTGAATCCCGGATCCTGACTCGCGTATGGGGAATCAAATCGGCCAATTCCCGGTTCATCAAATCATGTCCGAAGGCCAACAAATGCATCGCGCGCAGCATCTCAAAGTAAGGGCTGAGCAGATTCGGCTCACCGTTGCAATTGGCCTGCCAAGTCGCAAGCACCGTGTCGTTCATCGCCAGCAGCGATAATAAATCGTCACGCACCCTTTCCTGTTGCACGCAGGACAAGGGCAACCCCAGCGTCGTGCGCACGGCATCGTTAAACCATTGCCCGGCGTTGGCGGGCGCGGGCAGGTGCGCTGCGTCACAACCGAGCAACAGCACCGCATCGAAACAACGCCAGCGTGTCGCTGCCAGATGAGTGAACAGCACAGGGCTGTCAATGGAGAGATCGCGATAGGTATTTAAATCGAGTTGCTGCGAGAGCCAGCGTCGCCACTCCGAAAAGCTGCAACTTGTCGTGTCGGCCTGCAATTCCTCCTGCCAGAGCGAGAGCAACTGCATCAGCTGCTGGCCTGCGGCATCCTGACGCCACCCGTGAATCACGCCCAGAATATCCAGACTGTCGTGTAACGCTGACAACCAGCCTGACAGTGAAGCATGACGAGCGGCAAGCAAACGCGCCGCCTGACGCAGACGCACTAAAGAAGCAACCAACTCGGGCGCTTCGCGCTCGGCCACCGCGATATGCTCATGCAGGTGCAGGACCACGCCGTGACGGCGCACCAGCTGCTCAAACTGGTAGGCTGCCTGTTTGCGCAACACCTGATTTTCGGCAAACAAAAAGGGCGACTTGAGCAAGTCGAGTACATCCTGATAATAAAAATCGCCCTGCACCGCTTCCAGCCAGCGCATCAGCACCGTACTGACCGACAGCGTGGCAAACGTCCAGCCGGTTTCATCCTGCACCGTAACGCAGGCGCGCTCCAGCAATGCACGCAATCGCCGCGCCACCATACGATCTTGCACGACGACTGCAATGGCTGTTTTACCCTCGAGCAGCCAGCGTCGCACCTGCAAGTCCGCCGCTTGCGCCTCCTGCTCCATGCCGTGCGCGCCAAAAAGTTGAATCCGGTCCGTTAAAGGCACGCTTTTGACGAGTGTTTGCGCCGCACTTTGCAGATCCTCACTCTGAAGATTTTGTTGCAAAGCACAAGACAGCAGCGCGCACCCCGCATCCATACCGACCAGCTCGCGCAAATCGAACACGGTCACACGGACTCGCTCACGACAAGCTGCTAAAAAACGCATTTCGGGCGCATCAAGATCGCAGGTTTGCAATACAAACAGCGGCATCGTCACTTGCCGGGCTAAGATCGCCAGTCGCTGCTGATACGCGGCAGTCACGTCCAGTTCGTCATGCGCGGCCATCGCGTACCATAACTCGTGAACGACGCGCGCCTCGAACTGCATCGCCACACCGCTTCGCGCACGATAAGCTGCCACCAGCTGACGTGAAAAGGCTTCAGTTGATTCAGGAAGTGAAACATGGTGCCGCGTCAGCTCATCCATCAGCGTCAGCAATTCACGCGACAGACTCCATAGATCGGCATCGGGAAACCAGTTGCGATCGCGCAGCGCCTGATACAGCGTAAGTAAGCGTTGCGTATCGGACTGAACTGAGGGCGTGAGCGCAACTGTCTGCGCCCAGTCAGCGAGTGTTGTCATCTGCGGTAACAACAAAGCGGGCATACCCGCCGCCGCGCTCAATGCCTGAGCCAGCGGCCCGGCAGCATGGTAGTTCGGCAGCAGCACCATCGCACCGCGCAAGTCAGGAGACGCCTGACACAAAAGAATTTGTGCAGCGATATGGCTATAAAAGCCTGATCCTGACCGCGGGTTATCTGGCAATTAGCGTTCGAGCAGGTGTAGTTTATCCTTTACGCCCTGCCATTCTTCCGCATCCGCCGGCGGGTCTTTCTTTTCAACGATGACGCCCCACAACTTCGACAATTCCGCATTCAGCGCAGTGAAGTGAGTCTGATCAGCAGGCAAATCATCCTCCGCGAAGATCGCTTCAGCCGGGCACTCGGCCACACACAAAGTGCAATCGATACATTCGTCGGGATCGATCACCAAGAAATTTGGTCCCTCGCGAAAGCAGTCTACCGGGCACACATCCACACAGTCGGTAAATTTACATTTGATACAGTTTTCCGAAACAACGTACGTCATTGCAACACTCCAGATAAACAAAAGTGCCTCTATTTTAGCAGAGGCATCAGATAATAAATCAGCCTATTTAATAAGGCCATATTGCATTATGGCGACAGCAAACCGATACCCAATCGGGACTGACAGGCTGCCTAGATCGTAAATGTGCGCATCACACACTTCACAGCACGCAATTTTTTAGATAGGATGCGAACTCAAGTGCTGAATTTATATCGTCACTTCCAGCCATTACAATTGCTTCACACCCTACATTCATAGCGAGATTCAATCATGAGCGAACATATTCATTACGTTACAGATGCAACGTTTGACGCAGAAGTCATCCAAGCGGCCCTGCCTGTGCTGGTCGACTACTGGGCTGAATGGTGCGGGCCTTGCCGCATGATCGCACCTATTCTGGACGAAATCGCCAAGGAATACGAAGGGCGACTGACGATTGCAAAGCTGAACGTCGATGAAAACCAGCAAACGCCGCAAAAATTCGGCGTGCGCGGCATTCCGACTCTGATGCTGTTTAAAAACGGCAATATTGAAGCGACCAAAGTAGGTGCTTTGTCAAAATCACAATTAACCGCTTTTATTGACAGCCACATCTAAAATCTGTATTGTCACACCCGCATTGCACACCTGAGCTATCGCCGCAACTAAAAACAAGCGAACCAGACCGTGCGGGTGGACAACTCCACCGACTCATCCAGCATTTCCCCATCAAGACCACTCTTCGCGCGTTACCATGCATCTATCTGAAATCAAATTAAAACACATCACCGAACTCGTTGAAATGGCAGCCGCCAATCAAATCGAGAACGCCAACCGCATGCGCAAGCAAGACCTGATGTTCGCACTGCTGAAAAGCCACGCGAAAAAAGGCGAGAGCATTTACGGCGACGGTACACTGGAAATTCTGCCGGACGGCTTCGGCTTCCTGCGCTCCCCCGACACGTCGTACCTCGCAGGTCCCGACGATATTTACGTGAGCCCTAGCCAGATACGCCGCTTTAATCTGCACACCGGCGACTCGATCGAAGGCGAAATTCGCACACCTAAGGATGGTGAGCGCTATGTTGCGCTGGTGAAGGTTGACAAGGTCAACGACGAACCACCTGAAAACGCCAAGAACAAGATTCTCTTTGAGAATCTGACACCACTGTTTCCGACCCGACCGCTGATTCTGGAGCGCGATATCCGCGCCGAAGAAAACATCACCGGCCGCGTCATCGATATCGTGGCACCCATCGGCAAGGGTCAGCGCGGCCTGTTAGTCGCCTCCCCGAAATCCGGCAAAACGGTCATGCTGCAGCACATCGCGCATTCGATCTCAGCCAACAATCCCGATGCCACCTTGATCGTGCTGCTGATCGACGAGCGCCCTGAAGAAGTAACCGAAATGACGCGCACCGTGCGCGGCGAAGTGGTTGCCTCTACGTTCGACGAACCGGCCAGCCGCCACGTGCAAGTCGCCGAAATGGTGCTGGAAAAGGCCAAGAGACTGGTAGAGCACAAAAAAGATGTCGTCATTTTGCTCGATTCGATCACTCGCCTGGCGCGCGCTTACAACACGGTGATTCCGTCCTCCGGCAAGGTACTGACCGGCGGCGTGGATGCCAATGCGCTGCATCGCCCGAAACGCTTCTTCGGCGCGGCACGCAACATCGAAGAAGGCGGCTCGCTGACCATTATTGCAACGGCGCTGGTCGATACCGGCTCCCGCATGGACGATGTGATCTACGAAGAGTTTAAGGGCACGGGCAACATGGAAATCCATCTGGATCGCCGCATGGCCGAAAAACGCATCTACCCGGCGATCAACATCAACCGCTCGGGCACCCGCAAGGAAGAGCTGCTGCTCAAGCCTGACGTACTGCAACGCATCTGGCTGCTGCGCAAATTGCTCTACCCGATGGACGAACTGGAATCCATGGAATTCTTGCTCGGCAAAATCAAGGCAACCAAAAACAACGCCGAGTTCTTCGACTCGATGCGCCGTTAAAAGCATCCGTAATCTATTTTTAAACAAAAGGTTTTTGACGTGGGCGGATTTTTCTGTATAATCCTCGCTTTCGCAAAATCCGCAATCAATCGAGGTTGTTATGTACGCAGTCATTAAAACCGGTGGTAAGCAATATCGCGTCGTTACCGGCGAAACTTTAAAAGTTGAACTTATTTCCGGCGACATCGGATCAGCAATCGTGCTGGACAAGGTGTTGATGGTATCCGACGGCGAAAAGCTGTCAGTCGGCAAACCAATGTTGCTTGGCGCAACTGTTGCGGCAACCATCGTTTCTCATGGTCGTGGCGACAAGGTTCGCATCTTCAAGATGCGCCGTCGTAAGCATTACCAAAAGAATCAAGGTCATCGTCAAAACTATACCGAAATCCGTATCGACGGCATTTCCGCGTAATTTAAGGAGCACATACCATGGCATCAAAAAAAGGCGGGGGCAGTACCAGTAACGGCCGCGACTCACACTCGAAACGATTGGGTGTTAAGCGTTACGGCGGCGAACTGATCAATGCAGGCAGCATCATTATTCGTCAGCGCGGCACAGAATTTCACCGCGGCGAAAACGTTGGCATGGGCAAGGATCACACCCTGTTCGCCAAAGTTACCGGCCGTGTTGTGTTTGCCATCAAGGGCGCGCAACAGCGCAGGACAGTTTCCATCGTTGCAGCTTAAGCTGTTACGTTTGAAGCAAATCAGCCCTATCGCAAGGTAGGGCTTTTTTCATTTAGCGGTACAAAAAACATGAAGTTTATTGACGAATCCAAAATCGAAGTCTTCGCGGGCAATGGCGGCAACGGCATCGCCAGCTTCCGCCGTGAAAAATATATCGATAAAGGCGGCCCTGACGGCGGCGATGGCGGACGAGGCGGCAGCGTATTTGCACAGGCTGACCGCAATATCAATACGCTGGTAGACTTTCGCTTTGCACGCACCCACAAAGCCCGCAACGGTGAATCCGGCCGCGGCTCTGACTGCTACGGCAAAGGCGCGGATGATGTGATCCTGCACATGCCTGTCGGGACCGTCATCACGGATATCAACAGCGGCGAAGTCATCGCGGATCTGATGCATGACGGCGAGCGCGCACTGCTGGCCGAAGGCGGCAAAGGGGGATTGGGCAATATTCACTTCAAGTCCAGCACCAACCGCGCACCCCGCCAGTGCACGCCGGGCACGGAAGGCGAGACACGCGAATTACAACTTGAGCTCAAAGTGCTGGCTGATGTCGGTCTGCTGGGCATGCCCAATGCAGGCAAATCAACCTTTATCCGTTCGGTATCCGCCGCTCGCCCTAAAGTGGCTGACTATCCTTTCACAACCTTGCACCCGAACTTAGGTGTCGTTCGCGTCTCGCACGAAAAAAGCTTTGTCATCGCCGATATTCCGGGCCTGATCGAAGGCGCCGCTGAAGGCGCAGGCCTCGGCCATCAGTTTTTGCGCCATCTTGCACGCACCAGCCTGCTGCTGCATCTGGTCGACATCGCACCGCTGTACGAGGGAACGAGCCCCGTGGGCGAAGCTGAAGCGATTCTCAACGAACTGAAAAAGTACGATCAGGCGCTGTATGAAAAACCGCGCTGGTTGCTGCTCAACAAATCCGACTTACTGGAAGACAAAGACAGCACTGCGGCGCAATTCCTCAAGGAATTTTCCGACTATGACCGCGTCTTTGTGATTTCTGCGATCAGCGGCGAAGGCTGCAAAGAGCTCACCTTTGCAATCATGGAACACCTTCTGGAAGTCAAAGAACGCGAACAACAGGCCGCAGCCATGAGCGCACAGGAAACGGACGCCAGCACGCTGTAACATCAGGAGTGAGGATTGAGACCGCAAGGGTCTTCCCACGAAACAACGGAGCCTGTGCTCCTGTTTCTGAATGAAGGATTGAGGATTCAACGATGAAAACCGTATTGACCAACTGCCGCCGCATCGTCGTCAAAGTCGGCAGTTCCCTTGTCACCAATCAGGGCGCGGGACTCGATCTTGACGCGCTTGGCAACTGGGCGCGTCAGATCGCCGCGCTAAACGGCCGTGGCTATGAAGTCGTGCTGGTCTCCTCAGGCGCGATCGCAGAAGGTATGCAGCGTCTGGGCTGGACGAGCCGCCCTGTCGCGATCCACGAGCTACAGGCAGCGGCAGCGGTAGGACAGATGGGGCTGGTACAAGCCTATGAATCCTGTTTCCGCAAACACGACCTGCATGCGGCTCAGGTACTGCTAACCCATGCGGATCTGGCTGATCGCGAACGCTATCTGAATGCGCGCGCCACGCTGACCACCCTGCTTTCCTTACGCGTCATTCCCATCATCAATGAAAACGACACAGTCGTCACCGATGAAATTAAATTCGGCGACAACGACACCCTGGGCGCACTGGTCACCAACCTGATCGATGCCGACGCGCTGGTGATACTCACAGACCAGAGCGGCCTGTATACCGCCGATCCCCGCAAAGACCCGACTGCCACGTTAGTCGCCAGCGCACAGGCTGGGGACGCAAATCTTGAGGCCATGGCGGGTGGCGCGGGCAGCGCGATCGGTCGCGGCGGCATGCTCACCAAAATCCTCGCCGCAAAACGTGCAGCGGCTAGCTGCGCGCACACCGTGATTGCCTCAGGACACGAACCGGATGTGCTGCTGCGCCTGTTTGAAGGAGTCCCCATCGGCACGCTGCTCACAGCCCCCGCACTGCCGCTTGCGGCCCGCAAACAGTGGTTGGCAGGCCATCTGCAAGTGACAGGCCGCCTCGTGCTGGACCAGGGCGCGATTAAGGCGCTGCGCTCCGATGGCAAGAGCCTGCTGCCTATCGGCGTCAAACAAGTCTCGGGTGAATTCAGTCGCGGCTCGGTCGTCGCCTGCGTCAGCGAACAGGGCGCTGATATTGCGCGCGGCCTGATCAACTACAACTCGGATGAAGCCGCCCGCATCGCAGGTCATGCAAGCCAGGATATTGCCACCCTGTTAGGTTACGGCGGGGATGCCGAAATCATCCATAGAGACAACTTGGTATTGCTGTAAGCAATACCAAGTTTCGATTTCAGTTGCGCAGCAGCAACTGAAGTCACAATCCACAATTAGTAAGGCAAGATTACGGCGGTACATCAAGCATCGGCAAGCAGAGCCACAACCTGATATTGCGGTAAGCGATAGTTTCGGCGAAGACATTTACAGTCTGAGTCATAATCTGGTGCTGCTATAAAGCGTGCAAGATTAGGACGAATCCGATCGTGCAAAATCATCGCCTCGTCTTATTGTTGAAATACTCGAATTCATGTACGGTAGCTGACACCGCCTGATCAGCATTACAAACCCGCCGGACAACCGCTGATTTTGTAATTTATTGTTGAAATTTTGCCACACCTTTAAGGAGCGGGTTTGTCATGAGCAATACATTTTTCCCCACTGCCGGTGAAATTGCCCATCTGGGCGTCGTGCAAACATCCGGCTCATCGACAATTGAAGACGCCATCGTGATGATGGAATCGAACAATCTGAGCGATGTCATTTACGAGGTAGAGGAAGGTCATGCGATCTTCACCGTCGAGGATCTGATCAAATATCGCCGCGAAGGCCGCAGCATGTCCGCTCAACTCAATCTGCTAAAACCGCATCTGCTGGTTTATGTCAGTGAAAATGAGAATGTGTTACATCTATTGCCTTTTTTTAACAGCAAGGACAACCGTTATCTCGGCGTTAAAAACGCGGCAGGAGAATTGCACGGCATTGTGTCCTACACCGACGTACTCGCCTCAGTTGACCCCGCTGTGATGATGGAGCATAAAACGCTGGCCGAAGTACTGGAAAAGGGCCGTGTTGAGACGATCAGCGGGTCCGTAGCAACCGATTCCGTCCTAGACCAGCTGATCTACCCCGAAGACGCCGTGCTGATCGCAGAACAAGGACAGATTACCGGAATCATTACCACCAAAGATATCATCCGCATGATCCGCGACCATGTCGACATGACACTGCCTATTCGCTGCCACATGACCACGCCTGTCTGGACAATCAATTGCAGTGCAACCATCAAGGCAGCCATCGAGCATCTGAAGTTACGCAAATTCAAACGCGCTATCGTTGTAGATGACGCAGGCAAGGTCATCGGCGTAATCACCCAGCATGAACTCATCAGCATTACCTATGGCAGATGGGCCGAGTTGATGAAACTGCACGCCCACGAACTGGGTGAACTTGTGCAGGTTCTAGAAACAAACAACAACAAGTTAAGGCAGGAGTCATTGACCGATCCGCTCACAGGAGTCGGTAACCGGCGCATGATCAACCAAGCCATCGAAACAGAAATCGGCAGATACTACCGCCAGGAAAAGTCATCGTTTTCACTGTTGCTGCTGGACATCGACCATTTCAAGAAAATCAACGATACACACGGCCACCCGTTTGGCGACGAAGTTCTGAAATCCTTGTGCACCACAGTGAAAAAGCGACTGCGCGCGACCGACACGCTGGCTCGTTGGGGTGGAGAAGAATTCGCTGTGCTATTGCCCGCTGCAAGTTTGAGTGCAGCCACAAATCTCGCAAATCACATCCGCCAGGACATCGAAAGCAACAACATTCCAGCCGAATCTGCCGTAACCGTCAGCATCGGCACTGCAGAATACCGGCGCGGCGAATCGCTGGAAATGCTGTTGCAGCGCGTGGACAAAGCGCTTTACCAGGCAAAACTAAACGGTCGCAACACCGTTATTCCTGCGGACGACTGATTCGAAATCATTGACGCGAACCTCATCCAAACTGAATACGGGCATTGGATCAATCGGGAAATTTAAAACAGGTGATATTCATCAATTTAGCCGTAGTCCCGACTGCCTGCAGCAACAAATCTGAATTATCCTGATATTCCCTGCAGGGAATATCAATCATTACCTGCTCGGAGAACAGGCGCAGCATTTGCGCATCATCGCCCTTTAGGGGAGGCAGAATCGCCTGAAAATAAAACACACCTGAACGCAGCCCTGCAGCCAGCAGATACCGGCCAGCCTGATCGCTCGCATCGAAATACCGCGTGGCAATATCGCAGGTTTTATCCCCTGCAAACGAGTTTGCGATCTGCTCCAAAAAGCCCTGTGTGCGCTGCAACTGAGGCGCGAGGGTGGCATGAAGGCCAGCCTGATGAATGACAACAGGATTGGCTGTTCCGGGCCTGATCGCCAAAACCACCACTGCCACGAGTGCAAGGAGTAAAAAACCTTCGTACATAATAAAGGGGTGACGAATCACCCCTTATCAATTAACCGCGACTGGCTACGCGACCCTGCGTGCTGGTACTTTCAATCCATTTCTTGACGCGATTTGCATCTCCGATACGGGTTGTTTTACCAACAGAGTCGAGCAACACAATAATGACCGGACGCTGGCGAATTTGCGCCTGCATCACCAGACAACGCCCTGCTTCGTTGATGTAACCGGTCTTACTGACGCCGATTTCCCACGATGCATTTTTGACCAGCGGGTTGGTGTTGTTGAACGTCAACTCACGTCCGCGCGCGCCTTCTACCGAATGCGTGGCCGTCGTGGTGTACTGATGGATCAGTTTATAGTTACGCGCCGCGGCCACCATTTTGACCAGATCGCGTGCCGTAGAGACATTCTCGCTATTAAGTCCCGTCGGATCGCGGAAGGTCGTGTGTGTCATGCCGAGTTTGCGCGCCTTCGCATTCATGGCAGCCACCGCAGCAGCCATGCCTCCCGGATAATTACGGGCCAGCACGGACGCCGCGCGATTTTCCGACGACATCAACGCCAGTTTAAGCATCTCACTGCGAATGAAGGTCGTGCCCACCCCCAAACGAGAGTGCGTACCCTTCAGAATATCAAAATCCGCCTCCCCCACACTGAGCGACTCATTCAGATCCGGCTCGGCATCCAGCACCACCATCGCAGTCATCAGTTTGGTAATGGAGGCAATCGGCGCGACCGCATCCGGATTCTTGGTATACAAAGGGCGCTGAGTCTGCTCATCGTAAATCAGCGCAATAGAAGATGCCAACTTAGGACTTGAAACCGGCTGAAAGGCCGCTGAGGACAATTGTGTATCAAATTTTTCCGCAACGCGAATGCCTTCTGACTCACTTTGACGCAACGCGTGATGCACCTGAGGACGCTTTGTTGCACGGACGGCAGCACGCTTGGCATGCTGCACGGTAGCATGCTTAGCAGGATGTTTGGCATGCTGCGCGACCGCGCGTTTGTGATGCTGAACGGCCTTATGCTCGGCGGCTTGTGCGACTACACCGTAACTTGCCAGAATACAAACCAATAGTAATTTTTTCATTTTTTGCTCCCATTACACCTATAGGGCAAAAGAATACCCCAAAACAAAAATAAATCAATATAAATCAACATTCAGGCGGCTCTTGCTCGACACGTTTCTGAAGATTCCACATTTGCGTGTACACGCCGTTGCGCTGTAAAAGTTCGTTATGCTCACCCTGCTCCACGATGCGCCCCTGATCCATTACCAGTATCTGGTCAGCATCAACTACCGTTGAAAGGCGGTGGGCGATGATCAGCGTTGTGCGGTTTTTCGCAATACTGCGCAATTCACCCTGTATCGCCTTCTCCGACTTGGAGTCCAGCGCCGAGGTCGCTTCGTCGAAAATAAGAATAGCCGGATTTTTCAAAATCGCCCGTGCAATCGCTACGCGCTGCTTTTCACCGCCTGAGAGTTTAAGCCCGCGCTCACCAACCTGAGTCTCGTACCCCATCGGTAAGGTCTCAATAAATTCGTGAATATGTGCCGCCTGAGCCGCCGCGATGACCGCATCCCGATCGGCATCCGGCTTCCCATAGGCGATATTGTAGTAAATGGTATCGTTGAACAGCACGGTGTCCTGCGGCACGATGCCGATAGAAGCACGCAGACTGCTTTGCGTCACCGTGCGAATATCCTGACCGTTGATGCGCAAACAGCCGCCCTGCACATCGTAAAAGCGAAACAGCAGGCGCGAAAGCGTCGACTTACCCGCGCCGCTCGATCCCACCACCGCCACGGTATGCCCTGCCGGAATCGTAAAATTCACGTCATACAATATTTGCCTGTCCGGGTTATAGCTGAAAGCGACCTGTTCAAACTGAACTTCGGCAGATCCGACGGATAAATCCGGTGCTGCCGGCGCATCGGCGACTTCCCGCGCCTGATGCAGCAAACCGAACATTTTTTCCATGTCAGCCAGTGCGTGACGGATCTCGCGATAAACGAAACCCAGAAAATGCAGCGGCATGTATAACTGCAGCATGAAGACGTTGATCAGCACCAGGTCACCTACGGTCATCGTACCGTTAACCACATCATCGGCCGCCAGCCACATCAATGCCGTGATGCCGATGGCGATGATCACGCTCTGCCCGGCATTCAAGAAGGCGAGCGATGTCTGGTTACGCACCGCCGCCGTCTCCCAGTGCTCCATGTTGTGATCGTAACGGCGCGCCTCATACTGCTCGTTCCCGAAATATTTCACCGTTTCATAATTGAGAAGACTATCGATCGCACGGCTGTTCGCCTTGGAATCGAGCTCATTCATGGTGCGTCTGACCACCATGCGCCACTCGGTGACGAACAGCGTAAAACCGATATAGCAAATTAGCGTCACAAAGGTGATGCCGGCAAACCAAGGATTGTATTTGTTCAGCAGTATCGCCGCCACCAGACCGATTTCGAGCAAAGTTGGCAAGATATTGAACAGCATGAAATTGAGCAAAAAGCCGATGCCGCGCGTGCCCCGGTCGATGTCCCGCGACACCCCCCCGGTCTGACGATCCAGATGAAAGCGCAGACTTAAACTGTGCAAATGCTCGAACACCTGCAGCGCAACGCGCCGGATCGCCCTTTGCGTCACCTTGGCAAACACCGCATCGCGCAACTCACCGAACAATGTGCTCATCAGGCGCAATAACCCGTAGCCCACGATCAGCGACACAGGAACTATCAGCACCGCATGGGATTTATCCAGCGCGTCGATGATCTGCTTGAGCACCAAGGGCACGGCGACGTTGGCCAGTTTGGCGAGGATCAACAGACTCATCGCCAGTATCACCCGCCCCTTGAATTCCATCAGATAGGGGACGAGCGAGCGCAGCGTCTGCCAGCCACCTTGCGTGTCGTGTTCAGAGGATGAAGTTGAATGTGATTGCATGACAGTTAAGTAAAATCAGTAGGCGATGATTATAGCCTCAGGTCTGCCCCATCGCGACAAGGGATGTTGAATGCCCCTGATGACGCCTGACATCAGAACATCAAACGACACAGGCTGTTTTGCGGTAAAAATACTGACAAGACTGACCGGATGCCTCCCGCACCTCAGTCGCCGGCTCACGACGGCTTTTAAAGTCCAGCGCACGGCAGCCATACCTGAAATCCGCCTGATGCGTCACATAATAATGCCGGCAGTCGCGGCAGCGCACGATATCCTGCTGCATCAGATCACACTTTTCCCGTATCCCAGTACACCGATCACCATGCGCACGGTAGCATAGCTCAGTCTGGCCAGCAGACGAGAGCCCCAGCCATTTTTATGATCCGCTTCTATGCGCACCGCACTATACGCAATAGCAGTCATCAGTTTATCCCGCAAACAATCGGCAAATGCGACATCAAACACCATCAGATTCGCTTCACGGGCGAGCATCAGGCTGAACGGATCGATGTTGGACGAACCCACCGTTGCCCACGCGCCATCAACGACCGCCACCTTGGCGTGCAAAAATCCCGGCTGATATTCATAGATTTCGATTCCAGCCGCCAGCAGTTGGACGTAGAGCGCACGGGTTGCATAATGCAGCAGGCGATTTTCAGCCCGGCCTTGCAGCAGCAACACCACGCGCACGCCGCGTCTGGCCGCCTGTATCAGCGTACGGCGAAAAATCCGTCCCGGCAAAAAATAAGCATTCGCGATCACCACCTCGCGCATTGCCGTACTGATCTGTTTCAAGTAGGCGCGTTCAATATCGCGGCGATGGCGAAGATTATCCCGCAGCACGACGACGACACGAGTGCCAACAGCGCGCCCGTGACTGACATCACGCGCCATACGCTTGCCACTGGCCCACGCGACAGCATTCCACATCCTGCGCATCGTGGCATGAATTTCAACCGCAACAGTACCGCTCAGACGTACGGCGAAGTCAAAACGCGGCACAACCCCGTCATCGATGATATTGATGCCACCGATATAGGCCAATTCGTCATCAATCGCGATAAGCTTGCGATGCATACGCCGCAAACGATGGCGACGCAGCTTAAAACGATACAGCTCACGCCTGAAAAAGTGCACTTGCACTCCGGCTGATTTGAACTCGTCCAGCCAGACCGGTGAAAAATCGGCCGCACCAAAACCATCCATCAGCACACGGACAATCACACCGCGGCGTGCGGCGCGCTGCAGGGCATTGCTGACAGCGCGTCCTGCCTGATCTGCAGCAAAAATATAGGTTTCCAGATACACGAAGTGGTGCGCCGCATCGATGTCAGCGCATAGCTGTGGAAAATACGCCGCGCCATTTTGCAGCAACGCCAGCTCATTCCCCTCGACTTGAAAAACGTCAGACATTGCGCTGCAACGTCGCCGATATTGCCGCATGATCCGACAGTCGTTGCCACGCGCCGCCGGCATGCACCTCGGCTTGCGCCACCGTAAATCCGCGCATATAGATCCGATCGAGTCGAAACAGAGGCAGACGCGCCGGAAAGCTGCGCGCGACACGACCGCCGTGCAACTGAAATACATCGTGCATGCCAAGTTCACTCGCGATGACAGCCCCCATCTGATTGCGCCAATCGTTAAAATCACCGGCGATGATCACCTGTGCATCGGACGGAATTTCATGCTGCACGTACTCAATCAGTGCACGCGTTTGCGCGCGCCGCCCACGGGAAAACAGTCCGAAATGCGCACACAGGCTATGTAGTCGCTGCCCATCCGGCAACTCGATCTCGCAATGCAGCAGGCCGCGACTCTCGAAACGATGTGCGGATATATCAGTATTGAGGGTCTTCACGATGGGATAACGGCTCAAAATTGCATTGCCGTGATGGCCCGCCTCATACACGCAATTCTTGCCATAGGCAGAATGCGGCCAGCGCCGGTCGGCGATAAATTCGTGATGCGCGCCTTCAGGGTAATTGGCAAAACGCCCGGCGTGCCCTGTATGCGCCCCCTGCACTTCCTGCAAGAACACGATATCCGCATTCAGCTCATGCAGCCGCTCGCGCAATTCGTGCATCACCACACGGCTATTAAAGTGGGAGAATCCTTTGTGGATATTGTAGGTAGCAACAGTAAGGGCTTGCATGATTGCGTTTGATTCCTTGCATCGGTGCGGTTAACTCATCCGTGCCACGCTCGACATGAATCAGCGGGAAAGCTCCTGATTAACGCCGCGATAAAAGCGCTCGTAAAAGTCTTTATCGCGCACCATTTCGCCGCGCACCTTCACCTGAGCGTCGACTTCGCTGCTGTTGCTAACCGAGATAGGAAACAGCAGCGGAATACCGAGCGACGTACTCTTACGGCTGGTTTTAATGTCAAAATGCTCTTCCGTGGCAGTAACAAACAAAGTGGAACCCAAAGCACGCACGCTGCAGTTCACATAGAGGCGCAGCTGAGCCTGCTGATTGTCATCCACCTGAAATTCTTTGGCGCCAGTGATTCGCTCTCCAGCACCCGCATCGACAATATAACCATCCCTGAGCAGCACACGGCGGGCAGCCTCACAAACAGGAACAGGCGCGACAGAAAAATCCCTGCTGTAACGCGAATCAGAACGAAACGCTTCTCCGTCAGAATAGTTTCGGGTACCGCTACATGCGGCAAGCAACAGGGATAGTAAAGCAACAATCAGTCCATAGCGATTCATTTTTTCTCTCCCGGCAAAATAGCATTGATGAGATAAATCGTGCGAAGTTACGCTACCCACATCCCTTGAAGCTCGCATGCGAAAAATCATGACCTGTGGCGAGAGAACTATACATGACTAGCGATTTTTTTTCATTTTTTGATGGGACGCTTGCCCGCATTCACACGAGCACCGTCAGCATGGCCTGCTGAAAAACTCAGACGTTACCGATGCCGCGAGGCGGCAGTTTGATCTGGCGTGCAAAATCCAGCATGCGGTGTATGGGCTGAACTGCGCGGGGAATAATAGCAGGATCGACAAAAATTTCATTCGTACCGGTTTCGAGCACCAAAGCCAGACTGATCAGCCCGTTCATCGCCATCCACGGGCAATGGCTGCAACTGGTGCAATTGGCCCCTTTTCCGGCGGTCGGCGCTTCCAAAAAGAGCTTGTCAGGACACAGCGTGCGCATCTTGTGCAGAATACCGTTGTCGGTGGCGACGATAAACACGCGGGCGTCAGATGCACGGGCGGCATTGATCAGCTGCGTGGTGGAGCCGATCACATCGGCTAATTGCACGACCGCACGCGGCGATTCAGGATGCACCAGCACCTGACAACCCGGGTACTGCGCTTTTAATTCGATGAGTTCACGCGCCTTATATTCATCGTGCACCACGCAAGCGCCCTGCCAGAGCAGCATGTCCGCCCCCGTCTGCTCCTGGATATAGCCGCCCAGATGTCGATCCGGCGCCCAGAGGATTTTTTTGCCCTGTTCGTGCAGATGTTTAACCACCGGGAGCGCGATGGAACTGGTGACCATCCAGTCGGCACGCGCCTTCACGGCAGCACTGGTATTGGCGTAAACGACCACGGTACGATCCGGATGTGCATCGCAAAATGCGGCAAACTCGTCCGCCGGACACCCCAGATCGAGCGAGCATTCCGCCGCGAGTTCCGGCATCAGCACGCGTTTTTCAGGATTGAGAATTTTGGCCGTCTCGCCCATGAAACGCACACCTGCGACGACGATGGTTTTAGCCTTATGCTGATGACCGAAGTTCGCCATATCCAGCGAATCGGAAACGATGCCGCCGGTCGATTCCGCTAAATCCTGTAAATCCGGATGCACGTAATAATGCGCCACCAGAACGGCATCCCGCTCTATCAACAGGCGTTTGATGCGCGCAATCAGCTCAGGTTTCTCATGCGCATCCGCCTCCTGCGGCACCTGTGCCCATGCAGATGCAGTCAAACACCCCGGATGATCGTAAGCAATACTGATAGGATTCATGACATTTTCCTGATGACGCGCTGCGTCAGTTGCAAGATGGCCTCCCGGTTGCTCGGCGAAAAAACTTTCTGCGCCGCTGCCTGCCAGTGCAGCCACTGATAATTCAGATGTTCGCGGGGGGATAACTGAATTTCCTGCCGGCTGTCTAATTGCAATCCGAACACATGTTCGGTATTTTGCGTGACACCTTCGTCATAACGATGACGCCAGTGCGAATAAATTTCATAGGTATTTTGCAACTGCCAGTGCGTAAACTCATACCGATTCGCATCGAGTCCCGTTTCCTCACGCACTTCGCGTATCGCCGTGTCGCGCAATGACTCCACGCCTTCACGGCTGCCGGTCACCGACTGCCAGTACCCCGGATGATCGGCACGCTCGAGCACTAACACCTCAAGGTCGGCTGTATAAATCACCACCAGCACTGATACCGGCTGTTTTTTACCGTTCATGTTCAGGCAAAAAATATCCAGAACGGAATATTGCGTTGCCGCCAGTACACGACCGTATCATCGAAAATATCCTGCGCAATTTCACGATCGTTAGACGACAGCCCCAGCGTCGGACTGACATTGCGTAACACCAGCACGAAACCGGGCGCCGCATCCCACGACAGGTCGCACAAGATATCGACCAACGCATCCCAGTTTTCGCCGAACTCACCCGGATATTTCGTCGCGCGTGATAAGGCGTTGAGCAGATTTTTCTTGCCTTTGACGCCTTTTAATTCGGCCTCAAACAGCGCGTATCCTGCTGCATCGGCGGCCTCCAACAGCCCATTCACATCACAGTCCAGCTTATGGCAGCCCGCCGCTGCCAGATTGTTCAGTTGTGGTACTGCGCTCATGGCTACTCCCGTATGCGATTAAAGGATTGATAATGGTCTGCGCTGTAGTAATACTCGCCCGGACGACCTGCGATGATACGGCGCGCTCCCCGGTTACGTGCACCCGGCGTTTTTACTGTGTATTCATGATAATAGCCGCGCGCCTGTCTAGGCAAGACCCGCTCGTAATTTCCAAATACCACGCCATCCCTGTCGTAAGCAAACGGCCCGCCCTGATGAATCGCATGCAAGGTGGCACGCGCCTCTGCCGGCAAATCAGCCGCCGCGATGACCGCAACTTCGGCCGCTTCGCGGTGATGCGAGTGCGCCTCTGCCGGCAGGCAAAAAGCCATCAGAATCAGCCAGAGTTGCAGCATGCGCAGCATATTTACTCCTTGACCACTTCCACTGTCGGCTGCTGGCGCAGGCGGATGTGCAAGTCGCGCAACTGACGCTCATCTACGGCAGACGGCGCTTGCGTCAACAGACACTGCGCACGCTGCGTCTTGGGGAAGGCGATCACATCGCGGATCGATTCTGAACCCGTCATCATCGTGACGATGCGATCCAGACCAAACGCCAGGCCTCCATGCGGTGGCGCGCCATACTGCAAGGCATCGAGCAGGAAGCCGAATTTCAATTGTGCTTCTTCATCCCCGATATTAAGCGCGCGGAATACCTGACTCTGCACCTCCGCTTTATGGATACGCACCGATCCGCCGCCCAGCTCAGAGCCGTTCAAGGCCAGATCGTATGCCTTGGCCAAACACTTGCCCGGATCGGATTCCAGCAGCGCCAGATGTTCGTCCTTAGGTGCGGTGAACGGATGATGGCAGGCGTTCCAGCGTTTACCTTCTTCGTCGTATTCAAACATCGGGAAGTCCACCACCCACAACGGCTCCCAGGCATTTCCGTTGACATGGCCTTTTTCGTGACCGATCTTGCAGCGCAGTGCACCCAGCGCGTCGTTGACAATTTTTTCACGGTCGGCGCCGAAGAAAATAATGTCGCCATTTGCAGCGCCCGTGCGTTCAATCACAGATTTCAACGCCGCTTCGTGGATGTTTTTCACGATAGGCGATTGCAGACCGGTTTCATTCGGCTGGGTGATATCGTTAACCTTAATGTAAGCCAAGCCCTTCGCGCCGTAGATGCTGACAAACTTGGTGTATTCATCGATTTCGCCACGGGTGAAGGCAGCGCCGCCTGGCACACGCATCGCAGCAATGCGGCCGGTCGCCGAATTCGCGACGCCTGCAAACACCTTGAACGCGACATCCTTCATCACATCGGTCACTTCAGTCAGTTCGAGCGTGACACGCAAATCAGGCTTGTCGGAACCGAAACGCGCCATCGCCTCGCTATAGGGCATACGCGGAAACGGATTCGGCAGATCAACCGCCAGCGTTTCCTTGAATACGGTACGGATCAGCTCTTCGGTCAGTGCCGTGATCTGCGTCTCGTTCAGGAACGAAGTCTCGATATCCACCTGTGTGAATTCAGGCTGACGATCAGCGCGCAAATCTTCATCGCGGAAACATTTTGTGATCTGGTAATAGCGATCGAAACCCGCCACCATCAGCAACTGTTTGAACAACTGCGGCGACTGCGGCAGCGCAAAAAACTCGCCCGGATGCACGCGAGACGGCACCAGATAATCGCGCGCGCCTTCCGGTGTGGACTTGGTCAGCATCGGCGTTTCAATGTCGATGAAACCGCGGCTGTCTAAGAAATTACGGAATGCACGGGTCACTTTGTAGCGCAGCATCAGATTCTTTTGCATCTGCGGACGGCGCAAGTCGATCACGCGATGGGTCAGACGGACGTTTTCCGACAAGTTTTCATCGTCGAGCTGGAACGGCGGGGTGATCGATGCGTTCAGTACCTCGATCTCATGGCACAGAATTTCGATCTCGCCGCTGACCAGATTGCTGTTGGACGCGCCTTCAGGGCGGCGACGCACCGTGCCTGTGATGCGCAATACATATTCGTTACGCACCGATTCGGCGATTTTGAACATCTCAAGCTGATCGGGATTACAAACCACCTGAGCCAGACCTTCGCGATCGCGCAGGTCGATGAAAATTACCCCGCCGTGATCGCGGCGGCGGTGCGCCCAGCCGCAAATGCTCACGGTCTGGTCAAGTTGGTCGGTATTGAGTGTGCCGCAGTAATGTGTACGCATAATATTTAAGAAAGTGTAGGTGAAGACGGGATAGCCGATGGCGTATCGGAGACCACGCCCATTGAAACGATGGAGCGCAATGCCACATCAACCGTCATATCCAGCACGATGGTGTCGGCACGACGTACGAAAAAATAAAAACCGTTGACAGGGCTCGGCGTAGTGGGAATAAACACCGCCACATACTCCTCATCAAACCGGCTGACCACGTCATTGGGCACATTGGTTTGAAAGGCGAGCGACCAGGCATCCGGATGCGGATAGCGCACCAGCAGCACCTTGCGGAATGAGTTGCCACTGCCGGACAACAAGGTATCGCTGACCTGTTTGACGCCTTTATAGATATTGCCGACGAAGGGGACGTGCAGCATGCCCTTCTCGGAGGCCGCCCATAATCTCTGGCCAAATACGTTGCGGATCAGCAAGCCGGTGAGCAACACCACCGCGAAAGTCAGAATAATCCCTAAGCCCGGAATGTGGATGCCCAGCAAAATATCCGGGTGCCAGTCTCTCGGCAAAAGCAGCAAGGTCTGATCCATCGTCGTGATGGTCAGATTCAGCACCCAGATCGTGATACCTAACGGCACCCAGACCAACAGGCCGGTGACAAGAAATTTTTTCATTCGCTAGCCGAGGGACATGATGAGGCGCTAGGGCAAGGCGCACAGGGCGATGCAGGCTTATTTTTAAAGTCGGTCGCATAATAGCCGTTGCCCTTCAGCTGAAAGCCGGGCGCAGTCAACTGTTTGGAAAATGTTTCCTTGGCGCATTCAGGGCACGTGCTGAGCGGCTCATCGCTCATTTTTTGCATGACATCTTTTTGCAGACCGCAATCGGAACACGCATAAGCATAAATTGGCATGAATTTTCCTGTCGAATCGTTTCAAAATTGGGCATTATACCTGAGCGAGACGCTTTTCCATGCATCCGTATATTGCATCGAATCGGCAAAATACAAGAACCCGCAAGAAATTATAGCGCGCCAGAGCACCAGCACGAACAGGAGAACCGCTAACGCCCCGGCAAACCATCAAACGCTTTATTATGTATAATGCACTCGCCCTGCGTAAAGCCAATCAGCGCAGCGGCCTATTACAACTCCAGATCTCTTCGATCACACATTTCGTCTGCCCCGATTGGTGCCGCTCATTCTTGAGCGTCAGGCCGTCGCAGGAGCCATGCTTTGCCAAATACTATTACCGCCTCAACTGTTACCTTTGCCAGCCTCAATCTGGCTGAACCTATCATGCGCGCCATTGCTGACGCAGGCTACACGCAACCCACCCCCGTACAGGCTCAAGCGATACCGCTGGTGCTCGCTGGCGGCGATTTGCTGGCCGGCGCACAGACGGGCACCGGCAAAACCGCAGGCTTTACCCTGCCGGTCTTGCATCTGCTGAACAGCCGTCCTGCCCCGAATCCCGGTGCCGGCCGGCCGCGCTGCCTGATCCTGACGCCGACGCGCGAACTCGCAGCCCAGGTCGAAGAATCGGTACAGACCTACGGAAAATACCTGTCGCTCAAATCTTTAGTGATGTTCGGCGGGGTCAACATCAATCCACAAATAAAATCATTGCGCGGTCAAGTGGACATTCTGGTCGCAACACCGGGCCGTCTGCTGGATCACGTGGGACAAAAGACGCTGGATTTATCTGCCGTTGAAATCCTGATTCTGGACGAAGCCGACCGCATGCTGGACATGGGCTTTATCCGCGATATCAAAAAAATCCTCGCACTGCTGCCTAAAAAGCGCCAGAACCTGCTGTTTTCCGCGACGTTCTCCGAAGAAATCAAGACGCTGTCTGACGGACTGCTCAACAATCCGGGCTTCGTCGAAGTCGCACGACGCAACACCACATCGGAACTGGTCGCACAAACCGTCCATATGGTTGCGCAAAAACTCAAAAGCCATCTGCTTTCCCATCTGATCAAGCACAATGACTGGAAGCAGGTGCTGGTGTTTACCCGCACCAAGCACGGCGCTAACCGTCTGGCAGAAAAACTCAATGCCGACGGCATTCCTGCCGCTGCAATTCACGGCAACAAGAGCCAGTCGGCACGCACTAAAGCCTTATCGCAGTTTAAAGACGGCACGCTGCCCGTGCTGGTTGCAACCGACATCGCAGCCCGCGGCCTCGATATCGATATGCTGCCCCACGTGGTCAATTTCGAACTGCCTAACGTGCCCGAAGATTATGTGCACCGCATCGGCCGGACAGGACGCGCCGGCAGCAATGGCGCGGCAATTTCACTGGTGGATAGCGAAGAGATACAACACTTGAAAGACATCGAGCGCCTGATCAAGACGCAGATCCCAAGGATTGCCATCGACAGCTTCGTGCCACCCACACATATCCCGCCAGAAGCGCCGCGCCCTCCTCGCCCGCAGCACGGCCAGAAACGCCACAGCAACACCACAGCCCGTCCGCCGCGTGAGGGGAACGCACCGCGAGATGGCAACCGCCCGCCGCGCGAAGGTCAAACTGGCAATCGTGCACCACGCGACCCACAGACACGAACTCAGACGCCACGCGGTCCGCAAACTGCCGGCCAACCTCGTCCGGCGCAAAAACCTCGCGCCTCACAATCGACACCGAAGCCGCAACCTTTACTGTCTGAAGCCGCCCGCCATCAGGCCATGCCTCAACCCGCGCTGTTTTCACCCCGTCCTGCAGCAAGACGCGGCAAATAATCACCCGCTGTCAAAATTTACTATTAACGGTTCCTGCCCTGAAAAGGCAGGAACACATCAGGACACCATCATGGCCAAGACAAATTACACCTTCGAAAAACGGCAAAAAGAATTAGCCAAACAAAAGAAACAAGCCGACAAACTGCTGAAGAAAACGGCCGCAAAGGAAGAACAGAACGGACAGGCGCAACCGACAACCGACGATACCACCATCGCACAGTAACTCCCCGCTGTATCTGCTTGCCCAATAATAAAGCCCGGTTTAACCGGGCTTTATTATTGGGCAAATTCCACCTCTAACGGCGACTAATTTCAGAAGAAATTAGCATACTCTATAAATTAAAACTTATATCCGAGGGTCGCCCAAGCCATAGGAGTATTGTTGTTGCTGTCGGATTGTGGAATGCCGCCATAGGTATGCCACGCCACACTGACATCAGCGTTCCAATCTTTATGGTTGATACGCACGCCGAAGCCGTCACCGCCGATGCTGCGATGGTTATTCCCCGCCGCCCACGGCGTGTGGTTGATTCTGACATTACCGCCATCCACGAAAACATAGGGCGCAAACATATTGACAGCGTAGCGCAGCTCTAATTGCGCCAGCATGCCCTCATTGCCATAACCTTCTCCAGAAGGGTATGCCCTCACCCCGCTTGGCCCGCCCAGCCCGAAACCTTCGGATGAATCGAGGTTCTTATTGGTTAACTGTGCAGAGAAACGCCCATAAAGCGTGAAATTGGCCGGCAGTGCCTGCAAGCGCGAGACATCAAGATTCAGCTTGTCGTAATTGCCGGCTGTTTTAGCGGTATTGAGATCGGTTGCCGCAAGTCCGGTGTCAAGACTCAGATTACCGTGAGTCCAACTGAAACTGCCATAAGTAACGCCGCCGCCCCCCAGCGTATCGCGCCGGTCAAAATTGAGCGTGATTGGCAAGGACAGGCTCGACTTATTGCCCTGAGTAATCGCGACATCCTGAATGTCCTGAAGTTTCTTTTCCTGCAAATTCGAACTCAGTGTGACATTGGTGTTCTGAGAACGCACTAAAGGATAGCTCAGACCTACGCTGGATACTTTGGCCGTACCATGCGCCTTGAGGTTGGCAAATTCTTTGCCAAGTTGATAATAGTTTTGATTGTAACTGACCGTACCGCGCAAACCTGAACTACCCAAAGGCCGACTGTAACCTACTTCACCCATCCACATATTTTCACTGGTGAGCATGGTTCGCAAGGTTACCTTGTCGCCGAAAATAAAGGGGCTGTTAGCAAACAGGTCTAGATGCCCACGTGTGTTACCGGTATAGCGATTGCCATAATTATCAAGGCCGACTTCTCCGCTGAAGCGCGACACGCGTTCTACAAGCACATCCAAATCACCGGCGCCGGTTTGCTGGCCGGGACGCACAACGGGGGACGACTTAAAGCCCGGCTGGTCATCTAGAATCAAAGTGGCGCGTTCCAGAGCAGCGCTTTCGATTACAGCACCTGTCTGCAAATCACTCAAAAACGACTGCGCATTCCCAGCACGGGGATCTTCGCTTTTAGCTTGTATCGCACCATAGCAACCTTCGGTAATATCGATGCGCAAGGCCCCGTCAGTCAAGGGCTGCGGAGGCAAGAAAGCGCGAGCAAAAGGATAACCATGGTTGCGATAATAGCGTGATACAAGATTCGCCAGCCCCTTCATAGCAGCCATATCGTAAGTTTTTCCTGAGAGCTCACCCAACACACCGCGCAATACTTCTTCCGTAAATTTCGTATTGCCGCTGAACGTAACTGATGTCACATCCACTTGAGTACCACCGGCCAAACCATCTGTAATTTCGGGGGCCGCTACGGTAATACCCGGACGATTTTCAGGTGCAGAAAGCACCGGCACCATTTCTTGCAGGGTGCGCCCTGCATCGGGCGGCTGCGCTGCAAACGCGGTGCTCGAGATACAAAATATGCCCGCAAGGGAAAATGCAAGCCGGTTATGTGCAAGTTTAAATTTATTCTTCATTTTGGCGTCGGATTCGTTATGGTTGCGAACTTCGGTAACTATGCACAACATCAGCGCGACTCTCCCTCATTATTGACAGCCAAGTTGATACCGCCATCTACGACAAAAATTCGTGCCTCCCCGGATAAGCTTCGTTGTTCGCTAATTTGAGTCGCGATTTGACTGTCGGCAGTGCCCGAGTCAGTCGCGCCAGTATCATTATTAGCAGATCTATCTGAAGTCATTGGCGTGGCAGCGCCCTGCACCGTGCCTTCACGCTCACCGCGCCCTGAACTGATAGACACCACATCCAAGGAACCGATCGTCATAGGTGCATTATTAACAATACCTAACTGTACAGATGGCTGAGTTAATGTCGCAGATGATCTCATGTGTTCACCGCGCGATTCATCTACGGAGTGATTGGCTCCCGTCTCAATATGCGCTACCGCTGCTAACAAGGGAATATTATTAACAGGTTCTGCTGCTGGCGCTGGCGCTGGTGCAGGTGCAGCTCCTGATGACTGAGCAACGGCAGTAACGGCAGCCGTCAATTGAGCGGCAGGAGCTGCTGCGTAGTACCAGGTCATCCCGCCGGACTGGCCGACTGCCAAATCTGCCAGTCGGATAAACAAGGCGTAAGAACCATCCTCCGCGTTAGGGTTGGCTATCGCCGAGCTGCGTGGATTAATACCCGTCGCATTCGTGAAACTACAGCAGCTGGCAAATGAGGTGTCGGCACCGCTGGATATCGAATAAAAAAGAATGGCTGCCCCTGTCCCATTATTAAATTCGGTGACTTTTAATGCCTTGGCTTGATCCGTTTGCGCTGCAATCTGTTCAAAACCGTTCGCTGTAAGGTTGCCCTTAATTTTGTATTGAGAATCTCGCGTTGCAACATAGTCATCCTGAGTTCCGACCCATAAGCGAAGATTTGAAGCGGTCGCCGCACCGGTGTTGGTCATATTGGTGACCGTCTTAACAAAAGACGCGCCCGCAGCCAGCGTGTAAGTATTGTCTATCCGCAGTGTTTCTCCGCCCCCGAAGCCCAAGTTGATAGAAGAGACGATGGTGCCGGTGCCTTCCTTGAATTTAGAAATATCGAAACTTTTCGAGGTGATGGCTCCAGCCAGATTGGTTTGGCTACCCAGAATTGAACCGTTTCTATTCCAGTCCGACGTTCCTACACCACCTGCCGCGACTTCAAGATTCAACGCATAATTGCTAAAAGTGAGTTTAAACCAGGCATTTCGCTGAACACCGTTGACGACCGATGTATTGTCGAAGTACCAGGGCTGCTCCAGAAGTCCATTACTATTGAGCGAGGCTTGCGTTCCATTCCCAAAGCGCAAATTGTCATTGGCAAACACGAGGTTCGTTGTATTCCCTGCCGAGCCTTTTTTCCAGGTAAATGCCGTGGCTACCGGGATATACATTCCTGCACTGTTGGCAACGGTGTAAGTACTGCCAGCGCCATTGGCGGAACTCTGCCCATACTCAAGAGCAAGACTACCGGTGCCTGTCGCCGTCATGGTGGAGTTGATGTTAATGTTGCCACCCGAAGTCAGCGTTAACTTATTAGCACTCCAAGACACCGCATCGTTAATATTGACCGTACTATCCGCTTGAATTTGGATGTTCGTCCCAACCAAACGCGCCGCGAGCGCAGCACCCGTTTCATCGCCTCCGCTGGCTGCAACGGTGTAAGTCACCGGATCAATAAGCCAGGTTCCCGTACTTCCATTAGGGGCGCGTGTTGTAACCGACAAATCAGCCGTCGTAGACACCTTTGCAGCGCTGGTTTCAATAAAACCGCCATCACCGCCGTTTGGCGCACTAGCATCGAGCGTGCCGCCTACCACGATGCGGTCATTGACCATGTCACCAAGAAGAAAATCTGCCCCTTCTCCCCCGTTGCGAGTGTCTGCGCCTCAATCACACCGGTATTATTAATCACCGTTGCAATCAGGTCACCTGCGGCATGGCTGGTCAACATCACAGTGCCACCGTCAGCTTTTATAGCACCGCCGTTCTGAATCAAGGCATCAATAGCCGCCGACTCAACCAGCAGCTTGACCGGACCACCCAAATCGAGCGTCACTTTGCTGCCCGCGCCCAGCAGAACATTACCGCCGTTAGCAGTCAGGCTGCCATCGTTGGTAATTTTCGCGGCGATCAATGCAATCGTGCCGCCGTTGGCAGTCGTAATATTGCCCTGATTGATGATGGCATTGCTGCTTGCGCCGGCAAACTTATAGCTACCCGCCATAAAGTCGGCGTTGCTGATATTGAGCGTCGATGCAGTGATGCCACCTACGTTGACCTGTGCCGTCGGGGTAAACATAACCCCGTTAGGGTTGATCAGAAACACCTGTCCGTTAGCATGAAGCGCGCCCTGTATCACCGACACATCCGCACCGAGCACACGATTGAGTGCGACGGAACTGGCAGACGGCTGAATAAAGTTAACGGTACTCCCTTGTCCGATTGAGAAACTCTGCCAGTCGGCAGCCATGCGAGTGGTACCCTGCGTGATCGTCATAACATTGCCGGATTGGCTAATGGTGCCGGCACCCGCCACGACATTTCCGCCCGTCGGCAGATTGGCCGCAGACGCAACGCCTGCGAATGCCAGTGCAACTGCAATACATGTTAAAGCAAACAACCCTCCACCCGTTCCAAATTTTACTGCGCCGTCCCGTGCGGAGCGAATAGAAGAGGCTGAAACACCCCCGCTACGCTTGCTTCGCCCTTTAACATTCTCAGCACAGCACACCCATGTGTTCGTAATTTTATTCCAGACTAAACGGTAAATATGGTTCATAGCACTTCCTTCTTTGAGGCTTATTATAAAGCGTCCGTTTTAAAACTCAGCCTGACGCAGACTATGTGGAGGTAAAACTTAAAACTTGTGCCATGCTAACAATTCACTTCAGAAGATTCACTACCCAATACTCACACTAACTCACGCATACTCACCGCCCCTAAAATTAGCGCGCCTCTCAAATGGCGTAAAGATATATCCCGTACCGCGAACTGACTGAACAGGAAGGATACCCAATCCGGCCAACTCAGTTCGTTTGCGCAGTCGGCTCACCAGAGCATCAATACGATGCGGATCATAGTTTGGGTTGTCCGCACTGAATGCTGCAATAAGTATTTTTCGCTCTACCACCTGACCGGATGAAGCCACCATCACCTCAAGAAAGCGCCGCTCAATTTCACTTAAGGAAAGTTGAACCCCCTGCGGATTACGCAAAATCCATCCGCCAGCACAGAGTGCCCACATTTCATGCTGCTCATTTCGACTTGAAGCTATTGCCGACTCAGCCCCAGTCTTGCTGATACGACGAGCAACGGCATACGCGTTTGCAGCAAGCTCCCTTACATCAGTTGGCTTAACAAGATAGGCATCCGCGCCCAGCTCAAGGCCACGCAGACGATCCTCCAGCTCAGCTCTTGCAGTGAGAAGGATAATGCCACGAGATAAATTACCGGATAGATGTTCAGCAATGGAAAAGCCGTCTTCGCCCGGCAAGCCCACATCTATAACAAGAACATCACATTCGCGTGCAGCCAATTCCCGGTACAGCGACTGAGCGTCTCCAAAGCCAAAAGCTTCAATTCCTAATGACGTCAAGCCAAATATCATTTCTTCACGCAAGTCGGCGTTGTCCTCGACAAGAAAAATGCGTAATTTATTAGTTGTAATAAAGGTCATATCACCGAGAAGTTTTAAATAAATTTAAGGATTGAGTGTAGTCGTTAAGAGCACATCAGTCACTCCCGCTTGATGACGCTTCCTCACGTTTTATTCCTGTATCAAAATAAATTGGCAAGCCTGATAATCCATTTTTGATTTTCTTGTACCTCACATGCCGAAATATCCATTACCTACACGGATCGTTATTATTCGCAACATACTGATTTTTATTTCAATCGCCTTTGTCACGACCTCGGTCTCTGCGCTTGAACAGGTGACCCTGCAACTCAACTGGCGACACCAGTTCGAGTACGCCGGCTATTACGCCGCGCTGCACAAAGGGTTCTACAAAGAGGCAGGACTGGCCGCAATACTCAAAGAGGGCGCGCCCAATATTTCAGCCATTGATGAAGTGACGCAGGGACGCGCCGACTTTGGTGTTTCCTCATCGGGGCTGGTTAAATCTTATCTGGAGGGTAAGCCTGTATTGATGCTGGCACCTATCTTTCAGCACTCCCCGGCAGCTCTGCTCAGCCTAGGAAAACATCTGAACACACCCGCGGAGGTTGCCAAGGCGGGCACGATAGGCTTACAACCGGGAGATGAAAGCCTTGATATCAAAACGATGTTCGTCAACGAAGGCATTCCGCTCAGCAAACTCAAGATAAACACTGAAGGAAAGGGCTTAGAGGATCTGCTGTCCGGCAAGACAATCGCTATGAATACCTATCTATCCAATGAACCTTTTTTTCTTAAAAAACGCGGTCTCACCTTCAGCGTCATCAAACCCGCACACTACGGTATGGATTTTTATAGTGACATTTTATTCACTCATCAGGCAGTAGCACAAAAACGTCCTGAAGTCGTTGCCGCCTTCCGCAGCGCAACCCTCAAAGGATGGGAATATGCGCTTTCCCATAAGGATGAGATGATTGGACTCATCCTTGCACAGTACAACACACAAGAAAAAAGTCGCGAACATCTGGTCTTCGAGGCAAAGGCACTGACCGATCTAATCGGTTCCGACATGATTCAGTTAGGTCACAGCAATCCTTGGCGCTGGCGACATATCGCAGAAATCTATTCTCAATTTGGGGTAATAAAATCAGACTTCAATCTGGATGGATTTTTCTACAATCCGAGTCCGCCACCTGCCGATCTTACCTGGCTCTATCGCCTATTGGCTGCGGCACTACTAGCCGTGAGTTTCATCACCGCTATCGCAATTTACGTGCATCGCATCAACGTGAGGTTAAAAATCGCCAAGAAAGTCGCCGTACAAACTCTGGCTGAACAGAGGCAATTTATTGCAATGGTCTCACACGAGTTCCGCACACCTTTATCGGTCATTGATGCGACAGCCCAGTCGATGGAAATGGCCTGCCCTCCGGGAGCCAGCGTAACGCATGACTTTATCACCCCAAGGCAAGAGAAAATTCGCCGTGCGGTGCGAAGATTGCTATCGTTACTCGACAATGTATTGACCAACGAGCGTATGGACTTCCCTGAAACAGAATTCAAACGCACGGCAGTGGATTTGCGTGATATCGCATCCGAAACCGCCCAGACATGGCATCACCTTCTGAGCACACCCAACCAGTTGCAGCTTGAACTAGTGGACGAGCCTGTGATCGCGTTAGTTGACCACACAATGATGGTGCTGGTGCTATCTAATTTGCTCGACAACGCGTTGAAATATTCGCCTTCCGGCAGTCCAATAACCTTGCGTGTCCGCAAGTCCAACAACCATGCCTCAATTGAAGTTGAAGATTGCGGCACAGGCATTCCTACGGAAGCTATCAATAAGATATTCAACAAATTTTACCGCGCCGGTGACGCCCAGTCGGTACCGGGTGCAGGCCTCGGCCTTTACTTGGCACAGATCATTACTCACAGGCAGGGCGGCCAAATTGATGTTGTCAGCGAAGCGGGCAAAGGTGCCTGTTTTCGAGTCAGGCTTCCGCTGGCAAAATAGTTTATAAGGAAAACCGTAGAACTTCCGGCACGAACAAATCAACGCACCTGATTAAAGAGCAAGCAATTTCGTGCCTTGAATGGCGGCGCTAGAACGCGCATTTTCAGCGCAGACTGACCACACCAGCTTATCATTTTGTCGCATTCAACACGAGTTGATCAAGTAAATCTGTCACCGTCAAAAAGCGGCCTCCCCGCAAAAACCACCCTCACCGGTTGCGCATATGGTCGGCAACTTTGGTGAACGCATCCGATAATTCCTGACGTAAGGCTGCATCACTCACCACGTCATTAAGCGCCTGATTCATGCACAGCATCCACTGATCCCGCGCAGCAGCATCAATCGCAAACGGCAGATGGCGGCGGCGCAACATCGGATGACCGTACTCTTCGACAAACAACTGCGGCCCGCCCATCCAGCCGGATAAAAATTTGAAGAGCTTATCGTTCGCGCTTTGCAGATTCTCCGCGTGCATCTTGCGTATGCCGTAGGCTTCGGGCAAATCGTCCATCAACTGATAAAAGCGCGCGACCAGTTCGCGAACTTTCACCGCCCCGCCGATGCGCTGATAGTGTGATATTTCCTGATCTGACATCGTTACCACTCCCTGAATGAAACGCCCAGACCCAATGTCGTCTGACGGTGATTGTAATCGATCATGCTCTCGCCGTAGCCCGTGCCGAATTGCGCATGCAACCGCGCTGCATGGCCCAGTGAAACGGGAATAGACCAGTCAAGCTGAGCAAATCCGATATTCTGATTAAGATTGAGGTTGTTGCGTACCAGCAGTGCAACGGCCTGCGATTTACTGTCCGGCTCCCAGCGCGCGACCAGATCCCCGCGTCCGAGATAATGCACGATATCGGGATTGTCATCCGTCGCCGCCTTTTCGGGTATGCGCCACCAGCCGCGCGCCAGCAGGGAAAAATTATCCCACTCCCAGCCGCCCTGCGCATACAACCGGTTCCAGCTGCGCGACTCCGGATTTGTCCGCCCGTTGGATTGATGGACAAACCCCAGATTGAGCAGTTTCCATCCCGACTCTCTGCCCGTACCAAAGGCCGCGATCAGTTCAGGCTCGTAATTCGTTTCACGAAACGGCGATGAATTGCGCGAATTAAAGACCTGCCAGTGCGATTGCTGTGTATATGCCCCCCACACGCGCAGCGTTTTTAATCCCCACAAATCAAGATTTTCCAGAGAGCCAATATCTGTTTTGAAACTAAGCTGAAACTTGGCTTCCAGCGCATCCATATTGTAAGGCGTTAAGACGGCATGAGCGGGTGCGGGCGAGGCTGGCTGAGCATTCGTCTTGCTAGTATCGCGCACGATCAGATAGCTTTGCTTGTGCGGCTGCAGGCGATCCAATGCACTCGAATCGCGACGCATACGGTTGTCCAGATTCCATACCCTTGTCAGATAAGAGCGCTCGCCCTTCTGACTCACCGGCGCATCCTTCTGAATCACAGCATCAGCCTTTTGCAGTGGCGACTCAGCCATTTGCTGCACGCCCTGCTTCGCCATTTGCTGGGCCGCCTCGGTCGCGCTTGCCGGCACAGGCATCAACGCAGCATCGAAACATTTAAGGCGCTGCTCCGCGTCATTTTTAAAAGTCTGCGCACAGGTCGAAAAAGCATCGGCATAAGCCGGTGGCGTTAAACTCAACAGCACGAATGCCACTATTTTTGATTTATTTTTCATAAGGTTCACATCAAACAAAAACGCGCCAGTATCCGGTAATTGGACGCGACAGACTCCAGCAACACAAACTCACGGACAGGCCAGCAAATTTGCAACATCCCGGGCAGCGGATCATCCGTCCAATGCGCATTGCGCAACAGGGTGGCATGGGGCTTATAGTCACGCCGCTCGAACGCAAAGCGGTGACAGCGCAAACTTAGCTCCAGCTCACGCACCAATTCTATCAGTTGAGGCGGCACGGTGCGGGGTGCGGCATAAACAATGTGATTGTGCCCCCAGTAATGTGCCTCATCGAAACAGAGCTCAAAGCGCCCGACACGGATTTCAGCCGCCGCCAGTTTCAACGCCTCGAGTCGAACAACCTCGACTTCGCCCAGAAACACCAGCGTGGTATGCAGCGTATCGGCACGCATCACCCGACCGCCACAGAGGGCTAAAAGCTGCGACTGCCAGCCGGCAAGGCCGTCCCGCTCTCGCCTATCGGGCCACAGCGCGAAAAAAACGCGCACCGTTTTGTCGTTCGTCTCCATGCGATATTTTATCCGCAATCAGGTCAGGGTCGAGCGTGTCGCTGCAATAAGGTAAAATACGCGCCAGACAAATCTTAAATTCGGCTGCCACCCCTAGAGGCTGCCGCAAGGAACATCATGACCGTGCGTTTACGTGAAATCCCCTACAACTACACTTCATTCTCCGACCGCGAAATCGTCCAACGATTGTTAGGTTCTGAAGCCTGGGACATCATCAACACCTTAAGAGGCGAGCGACGCACAGGGCGCTCTGCTCAGATGCTCTACGAAGTGCTGGGCGATATCTGGGTCGTAACGCGCAATCCGTATTTGCAGGATGATCTGCTGGGCAACAAAAAGCGGCGCGGCGCACTGATAGACGCACTGCATCACAGGCTCAATGCGATCGACGACCGGCGGCAGGACAACGCGGTCGTCAAACGCCTGCTCGAACTGGCGCGCATTGCGGTGAACCAGTTTTCAGAAGAGTTCGAGCAAACCCTGCGATTACGCAAACGCGCATTACGCGAACTCACCCGCATTACCCGCGCGGACAACATCCAGTTTGACGGTTTGGCGCGCGTCTCACACGTCACGGATGCAACCGACTGGCGCGTGGAATATCCTTTCGTCGTGCTGCATCCTGACACGGAAGCTGAAATCGCGGCGCTGGTGCGCTGCTGCATCGCACTGGGTCTCACCATCGTGCCCAGAGGCGGCGGCACAGGCTACACGGGCGGCGCCGTGCTGCTAGATAAATTCTCGGCCGTGATCAACACCGAAAAGCTCGATGCGATCTCAGCCATCGAGCAAACCATCCTGCCGGGTCTTGACGCACCCTACGCCACTATCCATTGCGGCGCAGGGGTGGTGACGCGCCGCGTGATGGAAGCTGCGGAAAACAACGGACTGGTGTTCGCGGTCGACCCGACCTCGGCGGATGCCTCCTGCATCGGCGGCAACGTCTCGATGAACGCGGGCGGCAAAAAGGCTGTGCTGTGGGGCACTGCGCTGGACAATCTGGCCTCGTGGCGCATGGTGACCCCCGACGGCCTGTGGATGACCGTTGAACGACTGAACCACAATCTGGGCAAGATTCACGATGTCGCCAGCACCACCTTCCGCATCAGCCGCTTTGAGGCGGACGGCAAAACGCCGCACGGCGCGCCCGAACTGCTGACCATCCCGGGCAGCGCCTTCCGAAAAGCTGGACTGGGCAAGGATGTAACGGATAAGTTTCTCTCAGGCCTGCCGGGCATACAAAAAGAAGGGTGCGATGGCATCATCACCTCGGCGCGCTTCATTCTGCACCGCGCTCATACCCACACCCGCACGGTGTGCCTAGAGTTCTTCGGACAGGTCAGAGAAGCGGTACCCGCGATCGTCGAAATCACCGAACTGCTCAACAGCGCAAAACCGTCACACTTTAACGCGCCTGTTTTTCTGGCGGGACTGGAACATCTGGACGAGCGTTATCTCAAGGCGGTGGGCTATGCGACCAAGTCCCGTCGCGGCACCCGCCCCAAGATGGTGCTGATTGCCGATGTGGTGAGCGACGATGCGGATTCGGCAGCACAGGCCGCGTCTGAAATCGTACGACTGGCCAATCTGCGCCACGGCGAAGGCTTCATCGCCGTCTCTCATGACGCGCGCAAAAAATTCTGGCTGGACCGCGCGCGCACCGCAGCGATCGCAAAACACACCAATGCCTTCAAGATTAACGAAGACGTGGTGATTCCGCTAGCGCGCATGGGCGATTACTGCGACGGCATTGAGCGCATCAACATCGAGTTGTCGCTCTCCAACAAAATCGAACTGCTGGATGCCTTGGATGCGTTTTTTGCAGGCGACCTGCCGCTTTATTATCAGGACGACAAACAGCTGGGCGATGCAGAGCTGTTAGGCAACCGCGCGGAGGACGCTAAAAAACTGCTGACCGGGGTGCGCACACGATGGGAATGGCTGCGCGACAATCTGGATCAGCCCGGCGTTGAATCGACAGAAACCAATGTCTTTGAAGCCCTGCAAAATCACTCCATTCGCGCCTCATGGAAGCAGGAACTGCGAGAAAAATTACGCCACCTCTTCAGCGGCAGCACCTATCAGCCGGTGCTCGACCGTTGCACGGCGATTCATCAGCAGGTGCTCAAGGGTCGCGTATTCGTCGCGCTGCATATGCACGCGGGCGACGGCAACGTGCACACCAATATCCCGGTGAACTCGGACAATTACGAGATGCTGCAACAGGCCTACCGGGCAGTTGACCGCATCATGCAACTGGCCAAGGATCTGGGCGGGGTGATTTCCGGCGAACACGGCATCGGCATCACCAAATTCGACTATCTGGACGAAAAAGAAATCGCGCCGTTCATCGCCTATAAGAAGCTAGTGGACCCGGAAGGCCGCTTCAACAAGGGAAAACTGCTGCCCGGCAGCAACCTTGACCGCGCCTATACCCCGAGCTTCAACTTAATGGAGATGGAAAGTCTGATTCTGGAGAAAAGCGAACTGGGCGAAATTGCCGACTCGATCAAGGATTGCCTGCGCTGCGGAAAATGTAAACCCGTGTGCACCACCCATGTGCCGCGCGCCAATCTGCTGTACTCGCCACGCAACAAAATTCTCGCCACATCCTTGCTGGTCGAGGCGTTTCTGTATGAAGAACAAACGCGGCGCGGCATCTCCATCCAGCATTTCGACGAATTCAACGATGTCGCAGACCATTGCACCGTCTGCCACAAGTGCCTGAATCCCTGCCCGGTCAACATCGATTTCGGCGATGTTTCGATGGCGATGCGCAATTTTTTACGCAAGCAGGGCAAGAAAAAATTTAACCCGATTGCCGCCACCTCGATGCTGTATCTGAACACCACCGATCCTGTCGCAATCGCACTGATGCGAAAAGTACTGATCGAATGGTCGTATAAGGCTCAGCGCATCGCTCACGGTATCGGCAAGCGGCTCGGGCTGTTCAAGAAACAAGTCGCGCACCCGCCGGCCACGGTCGGCAAGCCGACAATACAGTCGCGCGTGATCCATTTCATCAACAAACCGATGCCGGGAAATCTGCCGAAAAAAACGTCGCGCGCGCTGCTCGATATCGAAGACAACAGCGTGATACCGATCATCCGCAATCCGCGCCGCGCCAGCGAAGAGTCCGATGCCGTGTTCTATTTCCCCGGTTGCGGCTCGGAGCGATTGTTCGGACAGGTGGGACTTGCCACGCAAGCCATGCTGTATGAAACGGGTGCGATCACCGTGCTGCCGCCAGGCTATCTGTGCTGCGGTTATCCGCAAAATGCATCAGGTCAGGGCGACAAAGCAGCTCAGATCACCACCGACAACCGCGTGCTGTTCCATCGCGTTGCCAATACACTGAACTATCTGAATATCAAGACGGTGATCGTGTCGTGCGGCACCTGCATGGATCAGTTGCTCAAATACCAGTTCGACAAAATTTTCCCCGGCTGCCGCCTGCTGGATATCCACGAATATCTGCTGGAAAAGGACGTGGCCCTGGCAGGTGTTGAAGGCACGCGCTATATGTACCACGAACCCTGCCACTCACCGATGAAGACGCATCAGACGCAAAAGGTGATCGACACGCTGATGGGAACCACGGTGCCGATCAATGAGCGCTGCTGCGGTGAGTCAGGCACCTTCGGCGTTGCCCAGCCGCACATCGCAACTCAGGTGCGTTTCCGCAAAGAAGAAGAAATGAGAAAAGGGGCCAATGCATTGCGCGCTGACGGCTTTACCGGCGACATCAAGATCCTCACGTCCTGCCCCGCCTGTCAGCAGGGTTTGAGTCGCTACAACGATGACAGCGGCACCACCTCAGATTACATCGTCGTCGAAATGGCGAAACACCTGCTGGGTGAAAATTGGCTGCCTGACTTTGTTGCCAAGGCGAACAATGGAGGCATTGAGCGTGTGCTGTTATAGGATTCAAAATATGAAACTCAGGATTCGGATAAAACCGGGGCTCCGATTTTTACTCAATCCTGACGCCTGAACTTTATGCTGACCCTGCCGCTGGAACCGACCGACGATCGTGCCGATCCGATTTTCAAGGATGCGGTCGGTTGCGCGACATGGTTGAATCAGCTGCAATTGACCAACCTGCAACAGGCTCACGGCCGTCTGCTCAAAGAACTGTGCGAATTGAACCGCTACCCGATGCGCGGTCAGGACAGGCTGGACATCCTTGAACTATTGCAAGAAACAGCAGGGTTCATACAGACAGATCTAGCCAAAAAACTGGTCGATAAAGCGCTGCCTTTAAATGACGCCGAATTACTGACCTTCAAATCCCTATTACACCTCTGGCAGGCGATGATTGCCGGTTATCAGCGCGGCTTGCAATCTTTCATCTCAGGCGAAAAACAACTGGCCGGACACGGTGCGCTGTTATGCCAGCGCTGCCTGCATTTCACCGGACTGGAAATACTTGAATATCTGCGCACCGGCTACGAATGTCCGCCCGGACTCTGGCATCAGCTGCATGAGCTTTATGCCTATGCAGAACAGCAGGAGTTTCAGCATACCGAAACAGACGCACAGTCCAGTTGCACGGCCAGTTATATCAAGACGCTGCTGGTCTGTTATGCCGATCCGGCTCAGCTGACCCGCTGGCAATTGCAGCAAATCGACATCTGGCTCTCGCTTTGGAGCAACACGTTCACCATTGCAAATCATTATGCCACCAGCGTTAACGACGCACCGCCACTGGCCATTGATTTATCAGGCAGCCAGGGCTTGCAAAGCACGACAGAAATCTCAAGTCATGCATCGATGCGTTACCTGCCTATGGTGCCGCTGAGCAAACTGCTGCGTGTCAAAATTATTTTATTGCAACAAGGGCAGACGCCGCTGCAAATCGGCTTAGGCAATCAATCAGACCGTCACGCCTGTCTGGAGCTGCTATCCTTAGTGCATCAAAACTGCTGTGAGAAAAAACATCTTAGGGCGTGCGTAAGACGCCCGGCTAATTTACCGACGGCTGTTTTTGGCGAGCCGGCGCGCATCTTTCAAACAAACCTCTTCGGCGCTGATACCCAACCGACTGCATCGAAACCAGAAAACTGGCAGATGAAAGACGAAAGCATTATGGGTGCCTGCCTGATCCGCACCGATGCGGACGGTGCAAAATTAAAGCGCTGGCAACTCATCGCACTGCGTACGGCACATCACGCAGCGCTGGCGGCCACGGTGTGGATTCGCGTCATGCAAGACGGACGCCTGCAAACGGGTGTGAGGTATTTCCCGGGACGTCCTGAACCGATACGCATCCGCGCTGTTAACCAGTCCATCCCGGCGGAGTATGCTTTTTTGCTGCCCGCCTTACCTGCCCTCAAAACGCCTGCCAGCCTGATTCTTCCGCGTAACTGGTTTGAGGCTGGCAGAGTCATCGTCCTGATGCATCAGGACGGCCGGATTTTGCAGGCAACGCTGGGCTTTAGCGTCGAGCAGGGTTTCAATTTCGAACGCGTCAGCTTCACCCTGAAAAACTAACGCCCTTTCAGACGATCCGTTTTTCCGGGAACACCAGAGAGAAGGTACTGCCGCACCCTTCTTCACTGAAAACTTCAAGTTTTGCCTGATGGCGCAGCGCAATGTGTTTGACGATCGCAAGCCCTAATCCCGTGCCGCCTGTCTCGCGTGAACGGCTGCGATCCACCCGGTAAAATCGCTCGGTCAATCTTGGAATATGATGCACATCGATGCCGATACCGCTGTCCTGCACTGAAAACACCGGCTGTCCTGCACGAATCGACCAGCGCAAGCTGATCGTACCGCCGTCCGGTGTATATCTCACCGCATTGCTGACCAGATTGGAAAACGCGCTGCGCAATTCGTCACGGTTACCCGACAGTCTGGCAGGTCCGGTCGCATCCATACTGTGCTGGTGGCGCCCACCGCTCAGCATTTCCCCGTCCTGACTGACCTCTCCAAGTAAAGAATACATATCGACTATCTCGATTTTCAATGGACTCTGATCGCTTTCCAGACGCGACAAGGTCAGCAAATCCGACACCAGATGGTCCATGCGACGCGTCTGTTCAGCCATCAGTTGCAAGGCACGCTGTATTTTATCGTGGGACAGATCGGGCATATCCTGCAGGTTTTCGACAAAGCCGTTCACCACGGTTAAAGGCGTGCGCAATTCATGTGAAACGTTTGCGACAAAGTCGCGCCGCATCGTTTCGATGCGTTCGAGCTGCGTAATGTCGCGACTGATCAGCAATCGCTTGTTGCTGCCGTAAAAAACCAGCTTGATGGACAGCACCATATCGTCGTGACGGGCAGACCGCATCATCAGGGGAGCTGAAAAATCACCCGCCTGAAGATAATCGATAAACTCAGGCTGACGCACCAAATAGGTGATGTCCTGCATGATGTCGCGTTGTGCGTTAAGACCAAAGTGATGCTCGGCTAGCGGATTGCACCACTCAATCCGGTTCGCTTCATTCAGACTCATCACACCTTCGGGCAAGGCGGCAGTCGCCTGCTCGATATTGAGAAGTTCATTGGCTAATTTTTGCTTGGTCAGTTTGTGCCGTTTGACCATTTTGTACAGCCGCGAGAACAATTCATCCCATATCCCGCCCGCTTCCGGTATCGTCTCGATGCGTGCTTCCTTAAGCCACTCGCCCAGACGATACAATTGTCTGGCATGGCGCATCATGACAAACAACATCACTACTAGCAGAAAAATCAGCGCAATATTGGCGGAAAAAATGCCCCACAATAACAGCGCCACCAAGGCGCTGAAAATAATCGGCATGCTCACCCGTATCCAGAATTCCCGCAAACAACCCCCTGATATAACTGTCTGAACGATTAAAAAATCAACTGTTCGTTGAAAAACGGTAACCACTGCCCCGCACCGTCTGGATCAACCCGTCCAGACCACTGACTTCGAGTGAGGCACGCAAACGCCGGATATGCACATCCACGGTACGCTCTTCGACAAACACCTGCGTACCCCACACCTGATCGAGCAATTGCGTGCGGCTATACACGCGCTCGACATGGGTCATAAAAAAATGCAACAGACGAAATTCGGTCGGCCCGAGTTCAATCGTCAGTCCTTTTGCCGTCACGCGATGTGACGTCGGTGACAACTCAAGCCCCCCTGCGGCAACTTTATCTTCAGACAAGGTCGGAATATGCCTGCGCATCACGGCGCGTATGCGCGCCATCAACTCGCGCGGCGAAAACGGTTTGGTGATGTAATCATCCGCTCCCGACTCTAATCCCAGCACCTTGTCGCGCTCATCGCCGCGCGCCGTCAGCATGATAATCGGCACATCCTTGGTGCGTGCTTCCGAGCGCAACTGTTTTGCCAGCACCACGCCACTGGTCGATGGCAGCATCCAGTCGAGCAAGATCAAATCCGGCGCATGATCGCGTATCTGCTGCCAGGCCTCTTCTGCATCGCTTGCGCGTAATGCCACAAAGCCTGCCTGAGTTACATTAAAAACCAGCAATTCTTGTATCGCGGGTTCGTCTTCCACAATCAAAATCTTTGCACTCATCATAACTCCTTCGGTTGAGGTTGCCAGAGTATGAAGAATTTATGACAGTATGATGACACTGTTTAGCTTATCTGGCGGACAGGACGATGGCGCAGCATCCGTTTCGGCAACAACGACCCTGCCAGCATGCCAGCCACACTGCACAGCAAGCCGACCAGTTGCGGCGGCCAGACTACCCCGCTGTAAAATTTTTCCATCAGCAGCCAGGAAATCAGGCCCAGCGCAATCGACAGCAGCGCACCGCGATTATTGGCGCGTTTCCAGTAAAGTCCGAACGCTAAGGGCACGAACGCGCCCACCAGCGTGATTTTGTAGGCGTTTTCAACCATCTTGAAAATACTTGCATTGGAATGCAGCGCAAACCACAGCACGATACAACCGAAAGTCACCACGATAATGCGCATGGTGCGCAGCATTTGGCTGTCGCTCATGTGTTTTAAGGCAAAATGCTTGAGTATATTTTCCGTGAACATCACGGACGGCGCGAGCAACGTGGCGGACGCTGTGCTCATAATCGCCGACAGAAGTGCGCCAAAGAAAAAAATCTGAGCGACCATCGGCGTATGGGTCAAAATCAGGGTCGGCAGCACCATCTGAGAGTCGGTTGAGATCAAATCACCGAATACCTTAGGATCGATCAGCGTTGCTGAATAAGCTAAAAACATCGGCACAAAGGCAAAGCCGAAATACAGCACGCCGCCTAACACCGAGCCTGTCACGGCCGTTTTTTCATTCTTCGCCGAGGTCATGCGCTGAAATACATCCTGCTGCGGAATAGAACCCAGCATCATAGTCAACAGCGCACCGACAAAGGGAATCCAGACCTCATAGCCGCCCTGCGGCAACAGTTGCAATCGACCTGAATCCTGTGCATGACTGATAACGTGAGCCGCGCCGCCCGCATCATGACTCACCAGCACCGCGATCAGCAGCATGCCCGCCATAATGACCGTCATCTGCACGAAATCGAGCAGCGCGACCGACCACATCCCGCCGAACATGGTGTAACCGAGCACAATCGCCGTGCCGATCACCATACCAGTCGACTGATCGATCGCCCCGCCGCTCACCAGACTGAACACCAGCCCCAGCGCGGTGACCTGCGCAGACACCCAGCCCAGATAGGAAATCATGATGCAGAGCGTCATGATCAACTCGACCGACCGGCTGTAGCGCGCCCGGTAGTAATCCCCTATGGTCAACAGATTCATGCGGTACAGACGCCCTGCAAAAAACAAGCCGGCGATGATCAGACACAGACTCGCGCCAAACGGGTCTGCGACCACGCCGCTCAAGCCGTCTTTGACAAACGCGGCGGAAATCCCCAGCACCGTTTCCGCGCCGAACCAGGTGGCGAAAACGGTCGCCGTCACGACAGGCAGAGGCAGATTACGCCCGGCCACCACAAAATCCCGCGCATTGTGTACACGCGTCGAGGCATATATCCCGATGCCAATCGATAACAACAGGTAAACAGCGACAAAACCAATCAGCATGATGCTTCGACCCTGACAAGCGCTTTATCGATTTCATTTACAACGGCCAGATGCTCACGAACAAAAACCGCGATGAGCGCCTCTGTTGGCGTATCGGTCAGCTTCTGTTTAAAAGCCGATTCAAGATCACGACTGATGTCCGCAAGCGTCAGAAACCCCAGCGTTTGCAGCGTTGATTTTGCGCTATGCACGAGTCTTTCACCCGCAACCCAGTCACGTGACGCAAAATGTAATTGCAAGGCGCCCCCGTCATCGCGATGCGAGAGCACAAACTCTTGCAACAATACAAAATACAGGTCGTAATCGCCATCGACACACAGCAAACCCGCCTCAACATTCATCCCTTTAATCGTAGCGAGTATCTGAGAGACAGGCAACGCTTCAGCGGATGGCTGCATCCCGTAATCCGGCACGACTTCATCGCGCTTGAGCCACGTCCCAAGAATTCTATCGAGTTCCGCCTGCTGAACCGGCTTGACCAGATAATCATCCATCCCGGCATCCATACATTGCTGACGCTGCTCTGCCATTGCATGGGCAGTCATCGCGACGACTGTGATACCCAGGTTTGATTCGCCGCATGCACCAGCCCGTATCGCCTGAGTCGCCGCCAAGCCATCCATCACCGGCATCTGGCAATCCATCAAAACCAGATCAAAACGATTTTTTTGCAAACAGGCGATCGCATCCGCACCGTTATTCGCCACCACAACCTCCTGATAGCCGCGTTTTTTGAGCAAGGCAACAGCCACCTTCTGATTGACCAGATTATCTTCCACCAGCAGCAGTCGATCATATTTTTTCAGCTGTTCGCTGACTGAATGACGCGTAATGAGCGGGGTCTCCTCTTCACCGGTTAAAGAGGGTGTAGAGAGCACAGACAGCAGTGTATTGTGCAGAATATGGCTTTTCAAGGGTTTTGCCAGATAGGCTGAAAAACCCATCGCACGCAGCCGGCTCGCATCACCGCGCTGCCCGGCGGATGTCATCATCACAAGACGCAGCCCGGCAAGTTTGGGCTCGGCCTTGACCATCCCGGCCAGATCTTCCCCATGCAAATCCGGCATACACATATCGACAATCACCAGACGATAAGGATCGTTATCCGCGGCCTGTAAAAGCTTTGCGAAGCCTGCTTCAACCCCCTCGGCTTCATCATGACGAAATCCCCAGCGGCTGAGAAAGCCAGCCAGCACATGACGGTTAGTCGCATTATCGTCGATGATGAGCATCCGTGTATGCGCAAAGCCTGCGAGTTCATCAAATGTTACCGCCGGTACTGCTTCATTCAGAGGCTTACGCAGTGAAATCGTGAACCAGAAAGTCGCGCCTTCCTCAGGCCTGCTTTCAAGCCCAATGTCGCCGCCCATCAAGTCGACCAGTTGCTTGCTAATGGCAAGCCCTAACCCTGTGCCGCCGTATTTTCTTGTAACCGAATTATCAGCCTGACTGAATGCCAAAAACATCTGTGCCTGTTTATCGGCAGCGATGCCGATTCCCGTATCGCGCACCGAAAAACGCAGCAGCACACGCTCCTCATTCTCATGCGTTAAATTGAGGGCTAGCGCGATCTCGCCCTGCTGGGTAAACTTGACCGCGTTGCCCAGTAAATTGCTCAGTATCTGCCGCAAACGACCCGGGTCACCATTCACGCGAACAGGCACATCGGCAGCGATATCGCTGGTCATTTCAACCTGTTTTTCCTGTGCACGGATTGCAAAGATATCGAGCGTGTCTTCGATCATTCCCCTCAGATCGAAGTCGATTTCCTCAAGGCTGAGCTTGTGCGCTTCAATTTTTGAAAAATCAAGAATGTCATTGATGACGGTCAGCAAGGCATCCGCACTGCTATGTATGATACGGGCATACTCGGCCTGTTCGGAATTGAGCTCCGTATCCATCAGCAATTCGCTCATGCCCAGCACGCCATTCATCGGTGTGCGAATTTCATGTGACATATTGGCAAGAAACTCACTTTTGGCAAGACTGGACGAATCGGCAGCTTCACGTGCTTTAATCAGCAGCTGCTCGTATTCGCGCCGCTTTAACTGATCTTCGAACAGCTGGCTCGACATCTGATTGAAGCTGCGTGTCGTGACGGCCAACTCGTCATTGCCTGTGAGCGCGACGTGATAACCCAACTCACCGGAGGCCAGCCTGCGCGCCCCCTCTTCGAGACGCGCCAGCTGCCGGGTCAGATAGGTACCCAGCATGAAGGAGAACAGGGCCACCAGCGCCATTTCAATCGCCGCGATCAACAAACTCCATTGCCTGGCACGCGCAAAGGTTTCCTGAAGATAGGAGACATCGATCCCCATTTCGACGTACCCGAATGTTTCTCCCCCCACCTTAACGGGGAACTGAACATCGTAGATGCCATCCGACACCGTCACGAGATTAGTGTCGGCAATGAAGGCCCTCTCCAGTAAACTGGCAGGGCCGGCAGCGGCAAGCATATGATTCTCCATGTCGCGTATGCGCACATAGGCAACATCCGAATTTCGCTCCAGTTCTGCCGTGAAAGATTGCAACCGGGCCAGATCCATCCCCAGCAGGCTGTCTTTGACCATGGAGGTAAACGTTTCAGTCGTGGTCGTGATATGGCGCTGCAGCTGCACTTCGTTGGAATCGCGCAAAAAACCCATTACGCTGAAAATCAACGCGGCAAGCAGCAAAGCTTCTATCAGCGCGATGCCCAGTATGGTTTTAAGCCTGAAGGACATCACTCGGTCCGTGTGTCGAGCTCAGAGATATTCAGTTGACGAATATCGTCCCAATCCGCATCATGTGCCGCCTCAATCCCTTTTAGACCGATCAGTTTGAGCTTCTCCTGACCGGTTGAATCATCGACCATAGATGAGAGCGTTGCGAGCAGTTTTTTAACAACCTCTTTCGGCAAACCTGGATGACTTGCAATGGCATGAGGCGTGTAAGCGGGTGTCGTCCACAGCACGCGCAGATCTTTTTTTGCCGACTCATCCAGCATGTCAAATGTACGCACGATTCCGCCACCGGCAGGATAAAGACCGTGCGCCACATTAAGATAAACAGAATCATGAGATGAAACAAATTTTGCTGTAAAGCTCACACCCGCCTTGCGCAACGCGGCGCGGGGCAAAATGCTCGCAGCAAAAGCAGCCGGCGCCGGAAACACCAGTGTTGCAGCGTTCAGATCCTTGATGTCCTTGACTGGACTGTCGCGGCGCACCACAAGTATCCCCTTGAGTTTACGATCTTTCTCCTTGGCCATAGCCTCATAGCCAGATTTTTTATGAAACACCGTGTAGTGATACGGATTCATGTAGGCAATATCGTATGCGCCTTCGGCCAGTCTTTTTTCGAAAGAGGGAATATCAGGTGCGGTCACAAAACGCAGTTTTACCCCGCTTTGAGCAGACAGCCAGTTCAAAAACGGCAACCAGGTTTCGGCCATTTCAGAGGCAGCCTGCTGTGGCACCACGCCAAACGTATAGACTTTTTCTGCCGCAATTGACCACGGCGCCTGCATCAGCATTAAAACGAAAAACACAGCTTTTAATATTCTCATCACTCATCCCGTTTCAACTGAGGTATCTCAGATTCAAAACCCGCTCGCGGTGAGGATATTAGCACGATGCCTGAATAAAAAAACCACAGGTTCGCCGCTTTAATTTGGGGAATTTAATGAAGAGAAGGTGAAGCTGGCCGGTAAGCCGGGTTCTGTCGTGGACAGTCATTCCTCTAGGCGTTTCGTTACCTGACGCTCAAGCAATCTACCCGCTGACGACGCGAGCCACGCCATAGTCAGCCTATTTGATCTTGCTCCGAATGGGGTTTACCCTGCCACTGATGTTGCCACCAGCGCGGTGAGCTCTTACCTCGCCATTTCGCCCTTACCTGATCCCGGCCTCCCTTGCGGGCAACCGGGCCATCGGCGGTATATTTTCTGTGGCACTTTCCATCACCTCACGGTGTCCGGCCGTTAACCGGCATTCTGCTCTCTGGAGCCCGGACTTTCCTCCCCGCACCATGGGTGCGCGGCGACTGTCTGGCCAGCTTCATGCCGGAGTTTACCACCGAAGCGCGCTGAAATTTATTTTTTGATGAGCTGAACGGCAATACCGAGCGACTTCCACTGCTTCACCTCTTCCTGCAAAGCGGTCTCTGTCAGTGGATTTTGCTTCAGCCAGCCGGCATCGATGGCCAGAATAAACTTAGCACCGTTACAACTGGCAGACATATCAGGCAGCACGACATCGCTCCGGTTACGATAAAACAGCGCAGCCAGTCTTAAACTCATTACGAGCAGACAGTCCTCAGTTTCCGTCAGCAGCCCTTGCAGTTTTTTCAGACTCCCCCGATGCGCTAAGGCCAGCAAACTCAGCCGGTTTTGCTCCTTTTTGGAGAATCCGGGCATATCGGCATTGGCGAGAATATAGGCGGTATGTTTTTGATAACCATTGTGCGCGACCCGGATACCCACGCCGTGCAAACTGGCAACCCAGCCCAGCACCTGCAACGCCTGCGCATTGACCTCTGAACCGAAAAACTGCCTTGCCAGTACATCGGACAGCCTCGTCACGCGCTCAACCTGTTTGACATCAACGTGATAGCGGCGCATAAAATGCCTGACAGTCACATCGCGCATATCGTTGTTGTGAAAACGACCCCACAAATCGTAGAGCACGCCTTCGCGCAACGCGCTCAAACCCAGCTGCATGTGTTCGATACCCAGCTCATCAAACGCGGCATACATAATGGCAAAGCCGCCCGCGAGCGCAGGCAGACGGTCCGGACGCAATCCCAACAGCGTCAACTTGTGCACATCGCCCACCTTAAGCAGATGCGCGCGAAACAGCTCAAGGCCTGCGCGCGTAATCCCGCTCCGGCTCCAGCCATTCAATTCCAGAATTTCGGCGATTGCCTTAGCGGTACCCGATGAACCAATCGCTTTTTGCCATTGCCCTTTATAGTCAGCAACGATATTTTGCAACTCGCTGCGCGCCGCGAGTTCTGCACGGGCAAGATTATTCTTGGTGATTTTCCCCATCGGAAAATACCGGCTGCTGAAACTGACACAGCCCATGTACAGGCTCTCCAGTTTGAGTGGCGTGAGCCCGTGACCGATAATAAATTCCGTCGAACCGCCACCGATATCCATCACCAGCAACTGATCGTCCGACTGAGGCAGGCCGTGTGCGACCCCCATATAAATCAAGCGTGCCTCTTCGCGGCCTGCGATCACTTCAATTGGAAAGCCCAGCACTTGCTCAGCCTCGGCTATGAATTCAGCGGCGTTTTCAGCTACACGCAACGAGTTGGTACCTACAACGCGTACAGCTTCCGGCGGCAAGTCGCGCAGACGCTCGCCAAAACGCGCCAGCGCGGCCAGTGCACGCTGCCGTGCTGCCTCATCAAGATAATTATCGGCAGTGAGGCCAGCTGCCAGACGCACAGGTTCGCGCAATCCGTCCAGCATATACAACTGCTCGCCTTCTACTTTGGCTACCTGAAGTCTGAAGCTGTTTGACCCTAAATCGACCGCGGCAAGAACTGGATGTTGTTCCATTGCTACTGGATTTCCCGCTCTATTTCATCGCGCGTAACATGACGCACATCACGCCCCTTGACCATATAGATGACATACTCTGAAATATTTTTGGCATGGTCTCCGATGCGCTCAATGGCTTTGGCGACAAATAAGATTTCCAGCGAGGTCGAAATCGTGCGCGGGTCTTCCATCATAAAGGTGATCAGATAGCGCATGATAGAGCGAAACTCATCATCCACCAGATCGTCCTGACGCACCACATCGGCCGCCATCTGCACATCCAGACGCGCGAAGGCATCCAAAGATTTACGCAGCATATCCACGGCTATTTCAGACGCGTGTTTCACTTCGTTGTAGCGTGGAATCGCCAGCCCGTGTTTTTGCGACAACATCTTGGCCATACGGGCAATTTTTTCTGCCTCATCGCCGATACGCTCAAGATCAGTAATCGTTTTCACGACCATCATCACCAGACGCAAATCGCTGGCTGTCGGCTGGCGGCGCGCAATTACCTGCGAGCAGGCCTCGTCGATCTTGACCTCCATCGCATTAACCCGATGATCGTCTTCAATCACCCGGTTCATCAAGGCCACATCGCCGTCCACTAAAGAGACAATCGCACTTTTAATCTGGCTCTCTACCAGTCCGCCCATCTGCAACACATAGGCGCGTATCGCTTCAAGTTCGACATCGAACTGCTTGGAGGTGTGATCACTGGTATTCATGGGATGACCTTAAGAATGTTAAACGGTATATTCTATAATACAAATGTGAAGGGTTTGTGACAGCGATTCCCCTTACAACCAAAGGGAATCGTTAAGCTATCAGGCCGTCATCGTCTTCACGCCGTCCGTGGTACCCAACAACAACACATCAGCTGCACGACGCGCAAACAGTCCGTTGGTCACAACACCGGCGATATGATCAAGCTCAGATTCCAGTTCAACCGGATTCATAATTTTCAAGCCATGCACGTCGATAATGATATTGCCATTGTCGGTCGTAAAACCTTCGCGCAACACAGGCTGCCCGCCCAAGGCCACCAACTGACGCGCAACAGAACTGCGTGCCATCGGAATCACTTCAATCGGCAACGGGAACTTTCCCAGCACATCGACTAATTTACTGGCATCACACAAGCAAATGAATTTTCGACTCGCACCCGCCACGATCTTCTCGCGTGTCAAGGCACCGCCACCGCCCTTTAACATATGCATATGCCGCGTGATCTCATCCGCGCCATCTACATACACTTCAAGCGCACCCGCATCGTTCAGCGACATAACTTCAATGCCATGCCCCTGCAAACGCTTTGCGGAAGCCTCAGAACTTGCCACCGCACCACGAATTTTGTTCTTTATTTTGGCCAATTCATCAATAAAAAAATTGGCGGTTGAACCTGTTCCCACACCCACAATACAATCGGCAGGCACATATTGAATGGCGGCCTGCGCTACTGCACGTTTTAAATCATCTTGATTCATCATTTTTTCCTCCCAAAGTTTCGTAATTATTGCAGGAAAATTCATTTTTGGGGAAAGTGATCGAATCAGTCGCTATATACATCACTCAGTCAGATCGCTGGTGGTAAGATTACGCATAAAATTTATAACCGTCGGGAGGAATGAACATGCCAGAATACTTGTCCGCTGCTGTAACGATTACCACCACCCCGTTCAGCGACCAGAAGCCCGGAACATCGGGATTGAGAAAACGCGTTCCGGCCTTCCAGCAACCTCACTATCTGGAAAATTTCGTTCAGGCCATTTTCGACAGCATTTCACCGCCTCAAGGCGCCACGCTGGTATTAGGCGGCGACGGCCGTTATTACAACCGCGAAGCGATCCAGATTATCCTGAAAATGGCGGCAGCCAACGGCTTTGGTCGTGTACTGGTAGGACAAGGCGGCATCCTGTCGACGCCTGCAGCCTCCTGTGTGATCCGAAAATATGCGACTTTCGGCGGCATTATTCTGTCGGCGAGTCACAACCCAGGCGGCCCGGAGGGCGATTTCGGCATCAAATACAACACGGCCAACGGCGGACCTGCGCCTGAAAAAATTACCGAAGCCATTTTTTCACTGAGCAAAACGATGACTCAGTACCGCATACTCGATGTAGCGGATATCGCCCTCGACACCGTGGGCGAGTATGCCATCGGCAAGATGACCGTGTCGGTAATCAACCCGGTTAGCGACTACGCAGAACTGATGGAATCCTTGTTTGATTTTGACGCGATTCGCACACTGATTGCCGGCGGATTCCGCATCAAATTCGATGCGATGCACGCAGTGAACGGCCCCTACGCGCGCGAAATATTTTTAAATCGCTTAGGCGCACCGGCCGACAGCATCATGAACTGCGTGCCGCTGCCCGATTTCGGCAACGGCCATCCCGATCCTAACCTGACCTATGCGCACGAACTGGTCGAAATCCTCTATGGCGATAACGCGCCCGATTTCGGTGCCGCCTCCGATGGTGACGGCGACCGCAACATGATTTTGGGCCGTCATTTCTTCGTCAATCCGTCCGACAGTCTGGCCATACTGACCGCGAATGCGAAACTCGCTCCCGGCTACCGTGAAGGTCTGGCAGGGGTTGCCCGCTCGATGCCGACCAGTGCAGCGGTGGACCGCGTAGCTCGCGAGCTGGACATTCCCTGTTTTGAAACGCCGACCGGATGGAAGTTTTTCGGCAATCTGATGGACGCAGGCAAAGTCACCCTGTGCGGCGAAGAGAGCTTTGGCACCGGATCGTCTCATATCCGTGAAAAGGACGGGCTATGGGCCGTGTTGTTCTGGCTCAACATCATCGCGGTGCGCCGCCAGTCGGTCGAAGAAATCACCCGCGAGCACTGGGCGCATTTCGGCCGCAATGTTTATTCCCGTCACGACTTCGAGGCGGTTCCATCGAACGCAGCCAACGGCGTGATGAAACACCTCAAAGACAGTTTCGCCACCTTGCCCGGTCAAAAATTCGGCAGTTACACCGTGGACGTCTGCGACGATTTTAGCTATACCGACCCGGTCGATGGCAGCATCAGCACGGGCCAGGGCCTGCGCATCCTGTTCACAGACGGTTCCCGCATCGTATATCGTTTATCAGGCACAGGCACAGAAGGCGCAACCGTACGAATTTATCTGGAAGCCTACGACCCGAATGTCACCAACCACCATCTGGACGCACAGGTCGCACTGTCCGAGCTGATCGGCATTGCAGACGAGCTCTCCGAACTCGCAGCGCGTACCGGACGGGTTGCGCCGACCGTCATCACATAAGCTGCCGGCGGCAGAAATTATGGCTGCTGATCTTGCCGCTCAAACTTGGTTTTTGCGGCAACCAGCATGCGCATCGTCGATTCACCCTGCGTATGACTCTCAGCTAACGACACATAAGCATTGCGCCGCTCGAAGGCCTTTAATTCGTGCGCCGCACGCGCGGCAATAATCTCATACAACACCGAACTCTCTCCGTGCTTAATCGCGCGTGCGGCCGCCTTTTCAGCTTCGGCGTAACGTCCTTCAAAAAAGGCTCTGAGCGCGACATCAAGTAACTTGCGCGCATTGTTTTTCGCGCGATCTGAACGGATTTTCTGCACTACACTGGGCAATTGCGAGGTTGCCAGCAGCAGATGAATCAGCCAGTAACCGAATCCGAATACCAGCACAAACAACACCACAAAGAGCTTTAGCGATAATTCGATCCGATAAGGCGGATAGACCAGCAACACGTAAGCCGTGTTTTGCAACAGTGTACCCAGTGCGACCGCCGCCGAAAACAGTACCAGAATCGAAATCAGATATTTCATTTGACAGCCTTTTGCGGACGCAGGTTTTCTGCCGCCTTGTCATGACTTAAACGATAGGTACGCACCGCCTGCAAACTCCCCCCGATGTCGGGCAGTTCGATCTCAATACTGGCAGCCGCTAACTCGCCCAATTCGCTCAGCATATGCACGCCTTCTGCCGATTTCACATCAAAATAGCGCCGCGTCCAAAGCTGCGCCGTTTTAAGTTCCTGACTAAAGCTGTCTTCATCGCGCGACAACAGCGCCAACCGTGCCGACACCAGACGCATTTTCAGATTTTCGCGCAGAAAAAATTCCTGTTTAGGCGGCAGTAAAACGATCTGCGTCAGACCTGTATTTTCGATCCTGACTAACTGCTTAACTTCCAGCCAGATTGCATTCAACACCTTTTGCCATGCCGCCTCATCAGACACAGGCGAGACAATTTTGGCTGACGCATTTTCGGTCGGTCGATGCCTGTCAACCAGAGGAAGCTCATCGACGGATGCCAATAATCTGTTGATCTTAAGATTAATGCCTGCCACATCGACACGGGGCAGCGCGCGCAACTTATCAATATCCTGTCCAATCGACTTGCGCAATCCGTTTAAAGCCGGACGCTCCATGCGCTGCAAGCGCGCATCGGCGCTTTCCATCGCAATCAGCGCCGCCTTGATATTTCCCGACAATTGCAATTGCTGCCCTGCAATCAGCAGCAACTGCTCGACATCGGCCAGCGCGGTTTCATCACGACTGATGGAGAAATTATTGTAGAGGGTCTCCAGCGCCGCGCGCTGATTTTGCGCCTGAGTGTAATAAGCTTCGAGCGTCGTCACCTTGACCGACATTTCGCGCACTTCATCCTGATTCTTTGCAATCAGGATGGCATTGGCCTGGGCTGCACCGTCCATTTCGGCAATTTTCTTCGCCAGTTCTTCGCGCATGTCGGCAATCGCACGATGCCCGTCCAGCCACTGCCAGAGAAAAATCATCACCAGCAGTGCCAGCGTGAGTTGCGTGATACTGATCTTCGCAAACAAATCCGCTACCGAAAGCCGGCTATCCGGCACAACATCCCGTTCGATATCACTTGATCCCTGGCTCATGTCGCCCCCTTGTCCCTATTCATGGATGCGGCCCATGCCTGCAAACCTTTCAACAAACCGTCATCCCCCGACTCTGTCAGATAAACTTTCGACCATCCCAAACGCTTCGCCAGTTCGGCGATACGCGGATGTATGACAAACAGCGGCCTGTCAAATAGTTCTGTTGAATCAGCAATCATGTGAGACAAATGGTTCAGCGCCTCGCTGCTGGTCACGGTCATCAAATCAACACCTGCAATATCGCTCACCGGACATTGCGGCTTGCAGCGCAGATAACAGGTCACATATTCCACGCGCGCACCTCGCGCGCACAGGCTATCACCCAGAAATTCGCGACCACCGTCACCGCGAAAGATCATCACATGCCAGCCGTCGATAGTTTGTAATTCGGGCCGTGCTAACAGGCCTTCACTATCGAATCGCTCAACGGGCACGAGCACGTGTGCGACGCCCAACGCGCGCAACGCTTTCGCGCTCCCCTCGCCCACCGTCGCAACACGAGCCGGCACTCTGCCGCCGGTGGCCGCCATGCCGTATTGCACGGCATTCGGGCTGATGAAGATCGCAAGATCCGCCTGCTCAATATGCGACACCTGCGCTTGCAAACGCGGCAAGTCTGACACCTGTGCAATCTCCAGCAAAGGGCACAGCACGGCTGTACCGCCCTGCTGCCCGATCGCCTGTGCCAGCCTAGAAGCCTGATCACGCGGGCGCGTCACCAGCACTTTTAAACCGGCCAGCACGCCCTTAGCCATTCAACGCCGCTAAAATTTCTCCGGCCCCTTGCGCCAAGAGCGATTTGGCGATTTGCCCGCCCAGCACTTCGGGTGCTGCGATCTCACCCACCGCTTCGGCACGCATCACGCGCTGACCGTCGGGACTGGCGACAAAACCGCGCATACGCAACTGACCGTTTTGTACCTCTGCAAACCCGCCCAGCGGCACTTGACAACTGCCGTTGAGCGCACGACTCATCGCACGTTCAGCCAGCACACAGGCGGCCGTATCAGGGTGATGCAAGGGCTGCAATGCGGCAATCACATCCAGTCGATCCGCGCGGCATTCGATACCCAGCGCACCTTGCCCGACAGCCGGCAGACTGTCTTCGCTGGAAATCACAGCACGAATGCGGGCAGCCAGCCCCAGCCGCTTCAAGCCTGCTGCCGCAAGAATAATCGCAGCATACAGACCTTCATCGAGCTTGCGCAGACGGGTCTGCACATTGCCGCGCAGCGGCTCGATCACCAGATGCGGAAAACGAGCGCGCAACTGACTTTCGCGGCGCAGACTGGATGTACCCACCACGGAGCCGGCCGGCAGAGCCGCCAGATTTTCATAGTTGTTCGAGACGAACGCATCGTGCGGATCTTCGCGTTCACCGATTGCCGCCAGCACAAAACCTTCAGGCAAAACCATGGGCACGTCTTTTAACGAATGCACCGCAAAATCCGCTCGCCCGTCTTCCAGTGCGGTCTCTAGTTCCTTCACAAACAGACCTTTGCCGCCAATTTTGGACAGGCTGACATCTAAAATCTGATCGCCTTGTGTCGTCATACCCAGAATACTGACGTCAGTTTGCGGATATAATGCACGCAGCCTGTCTCTGATATGTTCGGCTTGCCACATGGCCAGCGCGCTTTCACGCGATGCTATGACCAGACGTGCCGGTGGAGTGGGTAAAGTTGAGGAAGCTGGACTCATCGATTTTTCCTTGTGATTGATTACGCGGTGCATTCTAACACGGAGGCTGCCGCGCTTTTTTGTGTATAAAAGTGATGAACTTATTTTCTGCCCCTGCCGACATTTCCAGTAAAGACCTGCCCTTCCGCGAAGACGTGCGCCTGCTAGGCCGAATCTTAGGCGATACCCTGCGCGAACAGGAGGGTGAAGCGACCTTCCAGCTGGTCGAAAACGTGCGCCGCTCAGCAGTACGCTTTCGCAAGACTCAGGACGAACGCGACGGAGAACAGCTCGAGCAGATGCTCGATGCGTTAAGTCCCAGCGAAACACTGGCCGTGGTGCGCGCCTTCAGCTATTTCTCGCAACTGACCAATATCGCCGAGGATTTGCACCATAACCGCCGCCATCGCGCCCATCTGAAAGCAGGTTCGTCACCAAAAAACGGCAGCCTGATGCTCGCGCTCGACCGTATCGAAGAAAAACAGGTCAGCCCTGAAGCGATACAAGCCTTTCTGGACAGCGCACTGATTTCTCCGGTGCTGACCGCGCATCCGACCGAAGTACAGCGAAAAAGCATACTGGACTGCCATCTGATCATCTCCAGCCTGCTGTCCAGCCGCGACCGGATAGAGATGACGCCTGATGAACTGGCGGAAAACGAAAATGCGCTGCGCCGCTTCGTACTGATTCTGTGGCAGACGCGCATGCTGCGCACTGCAAAACTGACTGTGCGCGACGAAATTCGCAACGGTCTGGAGTTCTACCGCTACACCTTCCTGACCGAAATTCCAAAACTGTATGCGAATCTGGAAAAACAGCTGGAAGCGCGCTTCGACAAAGACATCAAAATACCGGCACTGCTCAAAGTCGGCAGCTGGATAGGCGGCGACCGCGACGGAAACCCTTTCGTGACCCACGATGTGATGCAGTATGCGGTGCAACAACACTCCGAACTCGCATTCGAACACTACCTCAACGAGACCCATATTTTAGGCACCCGCCTGTCACTCACCGACCGACTGGTCGATGTCAGTGACGAGTTGCGCGCCCTGTCGGATGCCTCCCCCGACACGGCTGTGAGCCGGACAGATGAACCGTATCGCCGCGCGCTGATCATGATTTATTCGCGCCTGTCGGCTACCGTGACGACGCTGGGTCACACCATCTCCCATCTGCCCCCTGTCGATAAAGCGGCAGCGCCTTACGCGACACCCGCTCAGTTCATCGCGGACCTGGATGTCTTGATCGAATCACTCAATCGCCATGGCGCGATCTATCTGGCGCGCGGCCGCCTGGCCAACTTGCGCCGCTCGGCAGAAATTTTCGGTTTTCATCTGGCCCCGCTGGATATGCGGCAGCACAGCGCCATCCACGAACAAACCGTCAGCGAATTGCTGGCTCACAGCGGCGTAATCGCGAACTACAGCGAACTTAATGAAGCTGCGCGCCGCGAAATACTGCTCACCACCTTGCAGGCCGCAAAGCCGCTGATAGGCGAGCTCGACCAGTATTCCGATATCGCGCAGAGCGAATTGCGCATCATGCAGGCCGCAGCCGACATCCATCAGCGCTTTGGCCGTGCCGCACTGCCCAATCACATCATCTCGAAAGCGGATGCAGTGAGCGATATGCTGGAGCTGGCACTGATGCTGCAACAGGTCAATCTGCTCGAAGGGCGTAACGCGCTGCACATCAACATCATTCCTCTGTTCGAAACCATCGAAGATCTGCGCAGCTGCGGACCTATCATGGACGAGCTGTTCGCCATTCCCTACTACCGCCAGCTGCTGTCCTGCAGGGGCAACACTCAGGAAGTCATGCTGGGCTATTCCGACAGCAACAAGGATGGCGGTTACATCACGGCGAACTGGGAACTGTACAAGGCCGAACTGGAGCTGGTCAAAGTATTCGCCAAATACGGCGTTGAACTGCGCCTGTTCCACGGCCGTGGCGGCACCGTCGGTCGCGGCGGCGGCCCGAGCTATGAAGCGATTCTGGCGCAGCCACCCGGCAGCGTAAACGGCCAGATCCGCATCACCGAACAGGGTGAAGTGATTTCCAGCAAATACTCCAACCCTGAAATCGGGCAGCGCAATCTGGAAACACTGGTGGCTGCCACCATGGAAGCGACCTTGCTGCATCATCACGGTGCGGACAGCGCGATGCCGGAATTTCACCGCATCATGGAAGCATTAAGCCTCGATGCCTTTGCCGCTTACCGCAAGCTGGTTTATGAGACGCCCGGCTTTACCGAATATTTTTTCACCGCCACGCCGATACGCGAAATTGCAGAACTCAATATCGGCAGCCGCCCTTCGGCGCGCCGCGCCTCCGACCGCATCGAAGATCTGCGGGCAATCCCCTGGGTCTTTAGCTGGGGACTGAACCGCACGCTGCTACCGGGCTGGCTGGGATTCGGCAGCGCAGTCAAGCAGTTCATCGCACGCGAAGGCGACGATGGCCTAGCGCAATTGCAGACGATGTACCGGGAATGGCCGTTTTTCCGCGGCCTGATGTCGAACATGGACATGGTGCTGTCCAAGACCGACATGGGCATTGCATCGCGCTATGCGGCGCTGGTTGAAGATGTAGAAATGCGCGAACGTATCTTCGGCGCTATCCACAGCGAGTGGCAGGACACGGTCGAATTGCTGTTTTCCGTGACGCGCAACGATACGCTGTTGCAGGAAAATCCGTCCTTTGCACGCAGCCTGCTCAGCCGTACACCCTATATCGACCCGCTCAACCATTTGCAAGTCGCCTTGCTGGAACATCACCGTGCCGGCAACACCGACGAACTGGTCAAACGGGCGATCCACCTGACCATCAACGGCATCGCAACCGGCTTGCGCAACAGCGGTTAAAAGTAGCAGCTCCCAAGCAAGTCTTCGCATCAAAAAAATGGCACGCCAAGCGTGCCATTTTTTTGCGCCAGCAATTTTTTATCTGCGGCGTGGTTTAGCCTTTGCAGGCTCAGTCGCTTCCTGAACAGCCGGTGTCGCAACCTCGACAGGAGCCGCAGGTTTTTCAAGTACGCAGCTACTGTTATTCACCCGACTATCCGGCATCAGCGTATTGCAAAAAATTGCACCCGTCAGCGTCGCTTCCGCGATATTAGCGCCAGACAAATCTGCATCGGTCAGATCTGTATTCAACATCACAGCACCGTTCAAATTAGCACGAACCAGTTGAGCACCGCGCAAAATCGCCTTGTTCAGATTCGCATCGGTCAAGTTAGCCTGAGACAAATTGACACGGGTCAAATTAGCGCGCGCCAAATTAGCCTCAGTCAGATTAGCACGACCCAAATTTGCCTTGAACAGATTCGCCTGTGCCAGATTCGCCATGTAGAGTTGTGCGCCTGCCAGATTGGCTGAGCCCAAATTGGCTTCAACCAAAGATGCATTCAGGCACACGGTGCGCGGTGCAATCACGCAACCGTTGATCGACAGCGCGTCCGTCGCAGCGGCCCCGGCGGCTTTTTCTGCCGGGCAGTTGGCGTTGTTCGTCATGCCGGTTGGCATCAAGGTCCGGCAAAACGTCGCCTTAGAAAAAGTTGCTTCTTCCAGCTTGGCACCAGTGAAGTTGGCATCGGTCAGATTCGCCTCGCTAAAATTGACCCCTTTGAGGCCGGCATTTGAAAAATTAGCACCCGTCAGATTCGCACCCGTCAGATTCGCGAAAAACATCGTGGCATAACTCAAATCCGTACCAGACAGATTCGCACCGTTCAGGCGCGCCTCGTTAAGATTGGCACGCGTCAAATTGGATTTACTCAGATTCGCCTTCGTTAAATCGGCGCCCCCGAGCAGAATGCCATGCAAATCAAGCTGCTCAATTTTTTGTCCAGAAAGTGAAGCCTGATAGCAGTTGGTATTGGGTTTCAAGGTACAAGCCCAACTCGAGTTGATCATGGCAAGCAATACAGCGGAACCCAGCAGCAGTTTTTTCAAGTTAATCTCCGGTAATAAGAAGTGCCGCACAAGGCGGCACTTCATGAGACACGCAATTTGAAATTAGTTCAAACTTGCGGATGTGCGCGCTCCGAATTGCCGTGCAATTTGTTCAGCGCATTCAAATAGGCCTTGGCCGATGCCACCACGATATCGGTATCCGCCCCCTGCCCGTTGACAATCCGGCCACCCTTGGCCAGTCGCACCGTCACCTCGCCCTGCGCATCGGTACCGCTGGTGATGTTGTTGACCGAATACAACTGCAATTCGGTACCGCTGTGCACGATCTTCTCGATCGCCTTGAAGGCCGCATCCACCGGCCCGCCGCCATGCAGCTCCGCCTCGCGTGTCTCTGAACCGATGCTCATTACAACGCGAGCAACCGGCAAGATGCCCGTTTCACAATGGGCGCGCAAAGACACCAGCCGGTAATGCTCATCGACTTGCGCGATGGCTTCATCACTGACCAGCGCCTGCAAGTCCTCGTCGAAAATTTCATGCTTGCGGTCAGCCAGCTCCTTAAATCTGGCAAAAGCCGCATTAAATGCGTCTTCCGAGGCGAATTCGATATGCAAAGCGGTGAAGCGGGAACGCAGTGCATTGCGCCCCGAAAGTTTGCCCAGCGTGAGTTTGTTGGCATTCCAGCCTACATCTTCTGCACGCATGATCTCGTAAGTTTCGCGATGCTTCAACACGCCGTCCTGATGTATACCTGACTCATGCGCAAAAGCATTTGCACCCACGATCGCCTTGTTAGGCTGCACCGGATATCCGGTAATGCTAGACACCAGCTTGGACGTGTTGACGATCTGAGTCGTATCGATACGCGTGTCGAGATTAAACACGTCACGTCGGGTTTTGACCGCCATGACGACCTCTTCTAAGGACGCATTGCCAGCACGTTCCCCCAGTCCATTGATCGTACACTCGACCTGACGCGCGCCGTTCATCACAGCAGACAGCGAATTGGCCACCGCCAGCCCCAGATCGTTGTGGCAGTGCGTAGACCAGACTACCTTATCAGAACCCGGCACCTGCGCGATCAACTGCTTGATACGCTCGCCCCAGGCTGCAGGAATCGAATAGCCAACCGTGTCGGGTACATTCAAGGTCTTAGCACCGGCACGGATGACCTCATCAAATACGCGCACCAAAAAATTCATGTCTGAACGTACCGCATCCTCTGCGGAGAATTCGACATCGTCGGTATATTCAAGCGCCCATTTGACGGCTTGAACCGCACGTTCAATCACCTGATCTTCGTTCATACGCAACTTATGCTGCATATGAATAGGGCTGGTCGCGATAAAAGTATGGATACGACCCGAACGGGCGGGCTGTATTGCCTCACCCGCACGGCGTACATCGTTCTCGCTGGCGCGCGCCAAGGAACACACCGTCGATTCCTTGATGGTTTCGGCAACCGCTTTAACCGCCTCAAAATCCCCCGGACTCGCAGCCGCGAATCCCGCCTCGATGACATCCACGCCGAGCTTTTCCAGTTGGCGTGCAATGCGGATTTTCTTCTCCCGGGTCATCGCAGCACCCGGACTTTGCTCGCCATCGCGCAATGTGGTATCGAAAATGATTAGTTTATCGGCCATGCAAAACTCCTAAGAAAATAGATTAACCTGCGTAACCTCACGGGGTTATCGCACTTGATACGTAAACATTATAGGCAGAGGATTAGCGCGCGCCGCGCAGCAGCAATGCCGCCATCAGGCTGAACGTGGAATGAAGCTGAGATATTTGGCGTGAAAAATGCATGTCGCGAATATAACGAGTTTTGGCAACTCACGCAATGGGCTTGCTGCTCCGCTTCAAAAACCACATCACAAATCCTGACAATGCGTAGCAAAGAAAAATTGCAAACAGTACGCGCGGAGGATCGCTCGAAATCAGCACAAAGAACATCGCGGCAAGAAAAACAACCAGAAACGGCACACTCTTGCGCATATTGATTGTTTTAAAACTGTAAAAAGGCAGATTGCTCACCATGCTCAAACCTGCGAACACCGTCAGGGTTGCCGCATACCAGCGCAAGGACTCGCCCGAATAACCGTAGTCAAGCATCACCCAGACAAACCCCGCCACTAAGGCTGCCGCTGCGGGGCTGGGCAGACCCTGAAAATAATTTTTATCGACGACCTCGATATTGGTATTGAAGCGTGCGAGACGCAAAGCCGTGGCAACGCAGTAGATGAAGGCGGCGAACCAGCCCCATTTTCCGAGCCCTTTCAAGGCCCATTCATACATGACCAAGGACGGCGCAACACCGAAGGACACCATATCGGACAAACTATCGTACTGTGCACCAAACTCACTCTGCGTGTGCGTCATGCGCGCCACCCGGCCGTCTAAGCCATCGAGCACCATCGCAACAAAAATAGCGACAGCCGCATATTCGAATTTCCCGTTCATCGATTGCACGATGGCGTAAAAACCTGCGAACAGCGCACCGGTAGTAAACAGATTCGGCAACAGATAAATGCCGCGTCTGCGTAAATTCATTGGTTTGCGTGTAGTGTATTCGTCCATAGCAGAAGATTACCTGTTTTATGCCATTACTGCCAGCACAAGACTTAGCTGGGAATGAAAATAATGGGTATCCTGCAGAAGCCTCGGAAGTTGTCAGTGGAAAGCGGGAAATTTCATGGCAAAAAAATAGGGAATAGCAAGTGAAAATCGCTCTCCACTGACTACTCCCCGCTGACCACTGACGTCTAGCTACTTTTTAGTTCTTGCTTTGATCAACCAGCTTGTTTTTACCAATCCAAGGCATCATCGCACGCAACTGACCGCCAACCACTTCGATCGGATGCTCAGCATTCAGACGGCGACGAGCGGTCATTTCAGGATAGTTGGTGCGGCCTTCCAAAATAAACTGTTTAGCGTAGTTACCGTTCTGAATATTGGTCAGACATTCCTTCATCGCAGCACGTGCCTGATCAGCAATCACGCGGTGACCTGTGACATATTCGCCGTATTCCGCGTTGTTGGAGATCGAGTAGTTCATGTTAGCGATACCGCCTTCGTACATCAGATCAACGATCAGCTTCAATTCGTGCAGACATTCGAAGTACGCCATTTCAGGGGCGTAACCGGCTTCGGTCAGTGTCTCAAAACCGGCTTTAACCAGCTCAACTGCACCGCCGCACAAAACAGCCTGCTCACCGAACAAGTCAGTTTCAGTTTCTTCACGGAAATTAGTTTCGATTACGCCGCCCTTGGTGCCGCCGTTTGCCGCAGCGTAAGACAATGCGATGTCGCGAGCCTTACCTGATTTATCCTGGAATACCGCGATCAGTGATGGTACGCCGCCGCCCTTCAGGTATTCTGAACGCACAGTATGGCCAGGGCCTTTAGGTGCAATCATGATGACGTCCACGTCTGCGCGGGGAACGACTTGATTGTAGTGAACGTTAAAGCCGTGAGCGAATGCCAGTGCAGCGCCTACCTTCATGTTAGGTGCAATATCACGGTTGTAGACTTCAGGAATCGTTTCATCCGGCAACAGGATCATCACGACGTCAGCGGCCTTAACAGCATCTGCCACTTCTGCCACGTTAAGACCTGCAGCCTGAGCTTTAGCCCATGATGCGCCGTCTTTACGCAAACCGACGGTGACGTTCACACCAGAATCGCGCAGATTTTGCGCGTGAGCGTGCCCTTGTGAGCCGTAGCCCACGATGGTGACCTGACGGCCTTTGATCAATGACAGGTCTGCATCTTTATCGTAAAAAACTTTCATGTTGCCCTCTTCAATAATTAAATTAATAAAATCAAGTGATTAAAAACTCTACAAACTCAGTATCCGGTTACCACGCCCGATACCTGAAGCACCGGTACGAACCGTTTCCAGTATCAGATCACGCCCGATGGCATCGATAAAACTGTCCAGTTTGACACGACTTCCCGTCAGCTCAATGGTGTAGGTATGATCGGTCACGTCCAAAATCCGCCCGCGGAAGATATCCGTCATGCGCTTGAGTTCATCGCGCGCATCCCCTTCAGCACGCAATTTAACCAGCATCAGTTCGCGCTCGATGTGTTCACCTTCGCTCAGATCCATCACCGACACTACATCGACCAGCTTATTGAGCTGTTTGGTGATCTGCTCGATGATGGCGTCTGAACCGCTGGTAACGATGGTCATGCGCGACAGACTTGCGTCTTCGGTCGGCGCTACCGTCAACGACTCGATATTATAGCCGCGCGCCGAAAATAATCCCGCCACACGCGACAACGCACCTGCTTCGTTTTCCATCAATAAGGAAATAATATGGCGCATTATAAATCCTCCGACAAAACGACTTCAGACAACCCCTTGCCGCCCGGCACCATAGGAAACACATTCTCGGTCGGATCGGTTCTGAAATCCATGAACACCAGATCATTTTTACGCGACAAGGCTTCGATAATCGCAGGTTCCACATCGCAAGGTTTATCGATACGAATACCGATATGCCCGTAGGCTTCGGCAACCTTTACAAAGTCAGGTAATGCATCCATATAGGACTCGGAGAAACGGTTGCCGTGAAAGAATTCCTGCCACTGACGCACCATCCCCAGATAGCCGTTATTGAGCGAGAGCACCTTGATCGGCAAGTGATACTGCTTACAGGTTGAGAGCTCCTGAATGTTCATCTGAATGCTGCCCTCGCCAGTGACGCAGGCAACCGTCTCGCCCGGATGCTTCAACTGAACCCCCATCGCGGCAGGCAAGCCGAATCCCATCGTGCCCAGTCCGCCTGAATTAATCCAGCGACGCGGATGATTAAACTTGTAGTATTGCGCCGCCCACATCTGATGCTGCCCGACGTCGGATGTGACAAACGCATCGCCGCCGGTCAGTTTGTGCAGCGTCTCAATGACAAATTGCGGCTTGATGATTTCCGTCGAATTCCGGTAGTGTAATCCGCCACCAATCCCGCGCCATTCTTCGATTTGACTCCACCAGGCAGACATCTCACCCGCATCCGGCTTTTGACGACTGCTGCGCAACACGCTCAGCAATTCGTCGAGCACCAGTTTCAAATCCCCGACGATAGGCACATCAACCTTAACGCGCTTGGCGATTGATGAGGGATCGATATCGATATGGATAATCTTACGCGGCACCTGCGCGAAATGCTCGACATTACCGATCACGCGATCATCGAAACGCGCGCCGATCGCCACCAGCACGTCGCAATGCTGCATCGACATGTTGGCCTCATAGGTGCCGTGCATCCCCAGCATGCCGACATATTGCTTGTCGTTAGCCGGATAGCCACCCAATCCCATCAGGGTGTTGGTACAAGGAAAACCCAAAAGACGAACCAGATCGGTCAGCTGAGCCGCTGCACCGGAGAGCACAACCCCGCCGCCTGCATAGATCATCGGACGTTTAGCCTCCAGTAACAGCTGCGCCGCCTGCCTGATCTGCTGGCTGTCGCCGCGCCCTTGCGGATGGTAAGAGCGAATATTGACCGTAGCCGGGTAGACAAACTCAGTTTTGTGTGCTGAAACGTCTTTAGGGATATCCACCAGCACTGGCCCCGGACGTCCCGATTTCGCAAGATAAAAAGCTTTCTTGATGGTCGAGGCGATGTCTTTGACGTCTTTGACCAAAAAATTATGCTTCACACAGGGACGCGTAATGCCGACCGCATCGACTTCCTGAAACGCGTCCTCGCCGATCGCATAGGTCGGCACTTGACCGCTGATGACCACCATGGGGATGGAGTCCATATAGGCAGTCGCAATCCCGGTGACCGCATTGGTCAGACCGGGGCCTGAGGTCACCAGCGCCACACCGACCTTGTCGGATGAGCGTGCATAGCCGTCAGCCGCATGTACAGCTGCCTGTTCGTGACGCACGAGGATGTGCTTGACTTTGTCCTGCTGAAAAAGCGCGTCGTATATATGCAGCACCGCACCGCCCGGATAACCGAATAAAAATTCGACCCCTTCTTCCTGCAAACAACGGATGGTTATTTCCGCGCCGGTCATTTCCATGACAAACACCCTATGATTAATTCAAAAGAACTGCGTAAGATAATGGCAAGCGGACTTTTGGTCAACCATTTGCCGCGTATATCCGCATGATTTTTAGCAGAACTCCATATAATTTGCTAACATTCGTGCTCAAATGCAAGGAGTATCAACTGGCAACTCAAGTCGAATTAAGCCAATTTTTAAGCCGCATCGAACGCCGCGCTTACAAACATGCTGTGTTTGCAATGCACGACAGCCACATCGCACTGGACGTGGTTCAGGACGCGATGGTCAAGCTGGCGGAAAAATATGGCGATAAGCCAGCGGAAGAGTTGCCGCTGCTGTTTCATCGCATCTTGCAAAACACCATACGCGATTATTGCCGTCGCCAGCAGGTCAGGTCAAAATGGACCACGCTGTTTTCCGCCTTCGGCTCGAAACACGCGGAAGAGGAATTTGATCCGCTGGATGTACTCGAAGACAGCGACAATCAAAGTGCACCTGCCATCCCCGATGCTGCATTCGGGCAAAAGCAGACCATTGCGCTGATTGAAAATGCATTAAGTAATCTTCCTGCGCGTCAACGCGAAGCCTTCCTGCTGCGTTACTGGGAAGGATTAGATACAGCCGAGACAGCAATCGCTATGGGTTGCACCGAAGGCAGCGTTAAAACACACTGCTCGAGAGCAAATCACGCGCTGGCAACTGCGCTCAAAGCATTAGGAGTAGAACTACCATGAAAAAATATTCGCAGCACATCAATCACCAGCACATCGCCAAACTGCTGAGCAGCAGCACCGATCAACTGGATGACAGCGTTTTATCCGCATTGCGTCAGGCGCATACCGTCGCACTGGATAAACAACGCGTTGCAGAACCTGTATTTTCGCTCAGCACAATTGGCCATCGTGCGCATCATCTGATGCCCCACTCAACCCATCAATGGATCGCAACGAGCATCATACTGGCAGCCATCCTCATCGGCGCGATCGGATACTGGCAAGACGCCCAAATGCCCGTCGATATGGAAATACTGACGGATGATCTGCCAATCGAGGTCTTTGTTGATCAGCATGAATAAACTGATCGTCGCGATGGCCGTTATTTGTACGCTTACCGCACAAACCGCTGCCGCAGCCCCCGAGCCCTGGTCCGCCCTGCCACCGGCAGAGCGCGAAGCACTGGCGCCGCTGCATCCGCAATGGAATAGCCTGCCGGAAAAGCAGCAGCACAATTTGCGCATACTGGCGCAGCATTATCCCAAGCTCAAAATGGATGAGAAGCGCCGTTTCCAGAATCGTCTGGTGACCTGGGCCCAACTCACGCCGGCACAGCGTCAGGCGGCCCGCGAAAAATATCGCGCGTTCAGCCAGATTCCCGCAGAAAAACGCGAACAGATCAAACAGATGGTTAAACAGAATCAGGCGGTTAAAATACAACAACCGGTCAGCGGCGTTGCACCCGCTGCCGTCCAGCCGTAACAAAACGGAACGCCTTTAGCGCCGCTCCACTCGCCACAACATAAACGCACCGATCAGTAAAAACACGCCCGTCATTGCAGTCGCACTGAACAAGGGCTGCCAGTCATTGAGCGACCCCAGACTACCCACAAGTCGTCCGGCAAAGTGAAACACCAACCCCAGCACAATTCCCATAAAAACAAGGATACTGACGCCGCCTGCACGCCGCTGATACGAGGCAAACGGCAGCGCCAGCACCATCATCACCAGCAGCGCAAACGGGTAAACCAGCTTATTCCACATCGCGATTTCGTAGCGCGCGCTCTGCTGCTTGTTTTCCTTTAAATGGCTGGCATATTTATACAGATCCAGCGCGGACATTTGTTCAGGTACAACCAGCATCACACTGAGTATTCCGGGCGTCAACGCAGACTGCCATTCCCGCATCGGCATGGATTTAGTGCTGACACCCTGCGCGGCGAAACTTGTTTCAAGCACATCGTGCAACTGCCAAACACCCGGCTCCAGATAACTTGCCCGCTTCGCGCGGATAACTGAATTCATATGAAAAGATTGATCGAAGGTATAAATGTCGATATCCGACAAACTGGTGTCGGGCATCACGCTTCTGACATTGACAAAACTGGCATCGTCCTTAACCCAGACACCTGAGCGAAATGCCTGCAAAGACACCTGCGTATTCAATGCCTTAAGACGAAGCTTCTGTGCCAGACGCTCACTGGGCGGCGCAATCAACTCACCGCAAATAAAACTCAGCAGTATCATCGGCACAGCAATCTTACACAGCGCTCCCAGCATCTGCCCGGTTGATGCACCCGATGCGCGGTAAATCGTGAGTTCAGAGCGCGCCGCCATTTGTACCAGCGCTACGATCGTGCCGATCAAAACGGCCACCGGAAACAATTCATAAATATGGCCGGGGATGGTCAGCAGCACGAACAACACTACATAACCCAGACTGTATTGTCCGTAGCCCATGGTCCCCAGCTGACCGATAAAATCAAGAAAAGCAAACAACATGATCAGCGCTGCAAACACCAGTGCGATGCTGGCGTAGATTTCCCGCGCCAGATAACGAGTCAGCAGATTCATTTATTAAACACCCGGCGCCAGGAAAACAGCGAAATGCGATGGTAGAAAAATAGTCCAGTGATCAATAGCATCAGAGCATGAATCCCCCAAAGTCCGATACCGGGAGACAATTTACCCTGCCCCACCCAGGCATTCGTCACACTGATCATATTGCTGTACAGCATATACAACACCATCGCTAGAACAAGGTTAAACGAACGCCCGGCACGCGGATTGACATAACTTAACGAAATCGCCAGAAGGGAGAGCACCGCCGCACTGATAGGCAACCCTAAACGCCATTCCAACTCGGATAAGTTCCAGCGCGTCGGATTGCGCCATAATTCTAGGGTCGACAGCGTACGCACATTTGGCAGCAGCTGTTTACTCGCCGCACTGTCAATACGCATCGCGTAGCGCTCAAACTCAACAATACGGTAATCGCGCTCGCCTGGCGTCCCCTCGTAACGCGTGCCATTGAGCAAAACCAGAAAACGATCCCCGTTCGGCATGGTTTGCTGCAAGCCTTCGCGTGCCACCATCGTACCCATTTGCGAATTTTGCACCGAACGCACAAAAATATTGCCGATTCGTCCATTTCCAACATCGACTGTTTCTACGAAATACACGCGATCTGATTGCCCTGATTCGCGAAAAACGCCGGGCGTCAGCGTCGCCAACTCATCGCGGCTCTCCAGCTGCGCCTTAAAATTATCCGCTCTTTTCATCGCCCAGGGCGATAACACCAGACTGAGCAGCGCGATTACGGTCACCACAGGCGCTGCGAACAGCGCAACCGGTCGTATCCAGCGCGTCAGCCCTATGCCGGCAGAAAACCACACGACCATTTCGCTGTCGCGATAACAGCGCGACAAAGTCAGCAAAATAGAGATAAACAGGCTCATCGACAGCAGCACGGGCAGATAATTGAGCGCACTAAAACCCAGCAACGCCAGAACACCGTCGACTGCCAGCTTGCCGCTGACCGCCTCGCCTAAAAATCGAATGAGCTGGCTAATTACGACGATACCCAGCAAAATCGCAAACACCAGTACGCCGTTGCCGGCAAATTCAAGCACTAAGGCGCGTTGAAATTGTCTCTGGCGAAACAACTTTGACTTTATGCGGGCAGTTTGCGGATAATCGGGCATCGGATTGAAAATATAGGGGCAACGCATGGAATTTAGCATAAAACAAAGCAGTCCGGAAAATCAGCGCAGCGCTTGCGTGGTTTTAGGCGTTTTTGAAGGCGGACAACTGTCTCCCGCCGCGCACATCTTCGATAAAGCCGCCGATCATCAGCTAAGCCGGCTCGTGGCGCGCGGCGACATGACAGGCAAGTCCGGCAGCAGCCTGATGCTGCACACACTGCCGGGCGTCACAGCCGAACGCGTCTTGCTGGTAGGACTGGGTAAGATCGAAGAATTCGACACCAAACGCTTTCTCGACATGCTGCGCGCAACCTTCGCCGCACTGCAAAAATCCATCTGCAAAGACGCTGCGCTGTACCTGTCAGACCTTGCTGTTATCGCGCGCGATGAAACATGGAAAATCAACCAGATCGTGCTGCTCGCCGCCGAATCCGCCTACCAGTGCGACCAGCTCAAGAGCAAACCGGCCGACAAACCGCTGCTGCGAAAAATCCTGCTAGGCTGCGCAAAGAAACCCGGCAACGCCGCACAAACCGCCGTTGTGCAGGCCAGCGCCATCGCGCAAGGCATGAGACTGGCCAAAGATCTGGGCAATCTGCCGGGCAACATCTGCACACCGACCTATCTGGCAGAGCAGGCCAGTAAATTGGCTGATGAACACAAGCTAAAATTGACCATACTCGAAGAAAAGGATATGGGAAAACTAGGCATGCATTCCCTGCTGTCCGTCACGCGCGGCAGCCGCGAGCCTGCAAAACTGATCACGCTGGAATATCGCGGCGCAGACAAAAAACAAAAACCCGTGGTACTGGTCGGTAAGGGCCTGACTTTCGATTCGGGCGGCATTTCGCTCAAGCCCGGCGCCGAAATGGACGAGATGAAATACGACATGTGCGGTGCGGCCAGCGTGCTGGGCACCATGCTGGCAATTGCCAAAATGTCGCTTAATCTCAACGTCATCGCGGTCATTCCGAGCAGTGAAAACATGCCGGACGGCGCCGCCAGCCGTCCGGGCGACATCGTAAAGAGCATGGCCGGCCTCACCATCGAAATCCTCAACACCGATGCCGAAGGCCGCTTGATCCTGTGCGATGCGCTGACCTATGCCGCGCGCTTCGAACCGGATACGGTAATCGATATCGCAACGCTCACCGGCGCCTGCGTGATTGCGCTGGGCGGTGTAGCAAGCGGCCTGTTCAGCAATCAGGATGCGCTGGCAAAAGAACTGGCGGATGCGGGCGAATACGCGAACGACAAGGCATGGCACATGCCGCTTTGGGACGAATATCAGTCACAACTGGACAGCAATTTTGCCGATATGCAGAACATCGGCGGGCGGGCGGCAGGTAGTGTGACGGCCGCCTGTTTCCTGTCGCGTTTCACTAAGGACTATCGCTGGGCACATCTGGATATCGCCGGCACAGCCTGGAAATCAGGAAAAGACAAGGGATCGACCGGCCGGCCCGTGCCCTTGCTTGCACGATATTTAATCAATCGCGCGAATGCTAAAGACGCATGACGACACCATGACTAAGGTCGATTTTTACACCGGCTCATCCGACAAACTGCGCACCGCCTGCCAGCTAAGCCACAAGGCCATGCAGCACGGCCTGCGCACCGTCATCAGCCTGCCTGATGCGACAAACTGCGAGATGCTCGATAAGCTGCTGTGGCAATATCCCGACACCGCTTTTATCCCGCACTGCAGAAGCGATGAAGCGGCGGCTGAAAGCATGCCGGTGGTCTTGCACTATGGCGGCGAGCATTTTCCGCACCACGACATGCTGATCACCCTGCACAACGAATGCACGCCTTTTTTCAGCCGCTTCGAACGCGTCATCGAAATTATCGGCACCGATGAAGACGACAGCCGAAAAGGTCGCGAACGCTTCAAGTTTTACCGCGATCGCGGCTACGAAATGCGACATTTTGACCTTGCGAAGGCGAACCCCTCATGACCGACACCGATCTGGAACTTCCGCTGCTGACCGAGGTGGCGGATACCTCATCCGATGACCTGCCTATCCTGTTTGAGATCATCGTAGACCCCGGTGAGGATCCGAAACCTGATCTGGTGCAGGAAAAACCGGCCCCGCCACGATCACTGAATGCAGAGGAGATGTCACACCTACTGCTGCAACTCGAAACGCACTTAGAAACCGTGTTTGCAGGCAAACTCAACAGCCGCCTGGAAGAGCTGCAACGACTGGCCGTTGATCTGGCCGTCAGCGAATTTAAGGCAGAACTGCCAAAACTGCTGCGCGAAGCACTGTCAAAACCGGATGAAAGCAGCAAATAGCAAGTGTGAAGTGTGTACCGGGTTTTACTTACAACTCACCACTTGCTACTGCCTGTATAATCCCGCCCTTCATAAAAGCTGTAATCCAGCCATCAAGGTATTGCCATGGAATTGACCAAAAGTTTTGAACCCAAAGAAATCGAAGCGCGCTGGTATCCCAAATGGGAGGAATCAGGCTATTTCAACGCGGGCACAGATCCTGCCAAAAAAGAATCCTTCTGCATCCAGCTGCCGCCGCCCAATGTGACAGGCACGCTGCACATGGGTCACGGTTTCAACCAGACCTTGATGGATACATTGACCCGCTATCACCGGATGCGCGGCGACAACACCCTCTGGCAACCGGGCACCGATCATGCGGGTATCGCGACGCAAATCGTCGTGGAACGCCAGCTTGATGCGCAGGGCATATCGCGGCATGATCTGGGACGCGAAGCATTCATCGAAAAAGTATGGGAGTGGAAAAAATTCTCGGGCGACACCATCACCCGCCAAATGCGCCGTCTGGGCACCTCGCCTGACTGGTCACGCGAGCGCTTCACCATGGATGAGGGACTGTCGCAGTCGGTCACCGAAACTTTTGTGCGCCTGTTCAACGAAGGCCTGATCTATCGCGGCAAACGCCTGGTGAACTGGGACCCGAAGCTGCACACCGCGGTATCGGATCTGGAAGTCGTGCAGGAAGAAGAAGACGGTTTCATGTACCATATCCGTTACCCGCTGGCAGAAGTGGATACCCTGCACGGACTGACGCATCTGACAGTCGCCACCACTCGCCCCGAAACGCTGTTGGGCGACGTCGCAGTGATGATCCATCCGGAAGATGAACGTTATCAGCATCTGATCGGCAAGATGGTGCGTCTGCCTTTGTGCGACCGGCTGATTCCGGTCATTGCGGACGACTATGTGGACCGTGAATTCGGCACCGGTTGCGTGAAAGTCACGCCGGCGCACGACTTTAACGACTATGCGGTAGGACTTCGCCACAAGCTCGCACCGATCTGCATCCTGACGCTGGATGCCAAAATCAACGACGAGGCGCCACAGGCCTATCGCGGCCTCGACCGCTTCGACGCGCGCAAGCGCATCTGTGCTGATTTGGAAGCGGCCGGCGTGTTCGACAAAGCCGAGAAACACAAACTCAAAGTCCCAAGAGGCGATCGTACCGGCGTGGTGATTGAGCCCATGCTCACCGATCAGTGGTTCGTCGCGATGAGCAAGGCGGGCCCGGAAGGGAAAAGCATCACCGAACAGGCGCTCGAATGCGTCTCCTCGGGCGAAATCAAGTTCCATCCGGAAAACTGGGTGAACACCTACAACCAGTGGCTGAACAACATTCAGGACTGGTGCATTTCGCGCCAGTTGTGGTGGGGACATCAGATTCCGGCCTGGTACGGTGTCAACGGCGAAGTGTTCGTCGCCCGCACTGAAGCGGAAGCGCGCGAGCTGGCCGACAAAGCCGGCTACGCAGGACAACTCGACCGTGACAACGATGTGCTGGATACCTGGTTCTCCTCCGCGCTGTGGCCGTTCTCGACGCTGGACTGGGTCGAAGGACAACCGTTCGATGCCCAGAATGAATTCGTCAAGCGCTACCTGCCCTCCACCGTGCTGGTAACCGGCTTTGACATCATCTTCTTCTGGGTAGCTCGCATGGTGATGATGACAAAACACATCACCGGCCGCATCCCGTTCAAGGACGTGTACGTGCACGGTCTGATCCGCGACTCGGAAGGGCAGAAAATGTCCAAATCCAAGGGCAACGTGCTCGACCCGATCGACCTGATCGACGGCATTGCGCTGGAAGATCTGATCAAGAAACGCACCACCGGCCTGATGAACCCCAAGCAGGCGGAGCAAATCGAGAAACGCACCAAAAAGGAATTCCCGAATGGCATTCCGGCGTTCGGCACCGATGCACTGCGTTTTACATTCGCATCGCTCGCCTCACCCGGGCGTGACATCAAATTCGACATGCAGCGCTGCGAAGGCTATCGCAACTTCTGTAACAAACTGTGGAATGCCACGCGCTTCGTGCTGATGAACTGCGAAGGGCATGACGTCGGGCTGGACGAGTCATTGCCGCTTGAGTATTCCGCAGCGGATCAGTGGATGATCAGCCTCTTGCAACAGGCTGAAGCCGAAATGGCGCAGCATTTTGCCGCTTATCGTTTCGACATGGCCGCCCGCTGCGTGTATGAACTGGTATGGAATACCTATTGCGACTGGTATGTGGAGCTGGCGAAGGTGCAAATTGCCAACGGCAACGAGGCGCAGCAACGCGCAACACGCCGGAATCTGGTGCGTGTGCTCGAAACCATTCTGCGTATGGCGCACCCGATTATCCCGTTCATCACCGAAGAGTTGTGGCAATCCGTCGCACCTATGGCAGGAATGAGCGGCGGGAGCATCATGCTGCAAAGCTATCCTAAGGCTGATTTAGCCCGGATAGACAACGATGCCATCGCGCAAATCACGCTGTTGCAGGAAATGGTCAATGCCTGCCGACGCTTGCGCAGCGAGATGAATTTGTCGCCTGCCGCACGCGTACCGTTAATCGCAACCGGAGATGCCGCCACGCTCGCCGTGCTGGCCCCTTACATCTGTAGCTTAGGAAAACTCAGCGAGGTGCAGATCGCAGCAGAATTGCCAGAAGGCGATGCGGCCATTGCGATCGTCGGCAGCTATAAACTGATGCTCAAAGTCGAAATCGACGTGGCGGCCGAACGCGAGCGACTGGACAAGGAAATCGCCCGCTTGACCAATGAAGTTGCCAAAACGGAAGCCAAACTAGGCAATGAGAGTTTCGTCGCACGCGCCCCCGCTGCCGTTGTTGAGCAGGAGAAAAAACGCATGAATGACTTTGGCGCAACACTGGTGCAACTGCACGCACAACGCGCCAAGCTGGGTTAACTGAAAACAGGCGGCGAATTTGCTTCGCCGCCTGCCCTTCAAGAACAAATTGATATTGACCCAAGCGTAAAATTCACTGCAAAAAATACGACCGTCGTGATACGTCAGAATGGGCCCTCTGCAGACTGTCACAGCGCAGAATTTAGCCGCCCGGTTTTTATAGTACAGAACCGTTGGCGGGTAGAATTCACCTAAGGCAGCAGTCTGGTTGTGCGATAGACTAAAGCGATACCGGGGCATTGGAATTTAATAATCAGGCCATCAGCCTTGTTTGGCCTCGCGTGAGGTTCGTCGCAACGGGTAATAATTGTTTTATGCCTAAATTCACTTGCGTTTTGCCCGAGCGCAGTTCCTCTGTGCCCGGCTTTATCTGCTGCGAGCCTCATCTTTCCGACTCTGTGCCTTGTATGGAATAAAAACTGACGTGCATAACCTCAAAATCGAGGCATAGCCCATAAGCGCTGAGGTACAGAGAACACGAATAAAGGCGCAGCGTATATAAACTAAGGCAAAAAATGAAAAGCACCCACCAACAGCGTTGCGCTACCTGCATATTCCTTACGAACGCAGGCCAAAAATGATCTGACAAAGGCATTTTTATCGCGGTGGTTTGCCACCGGATCTCTGACGAATTCGCCTCGCATCCCTATCATCAAAAAAAATATCGTGCAAGTGTAAAATTTTTATACTCCCCAGGCCTATTTTTTTGTTCTACCGTGCAGTCCTCAACAACAAAAAGGAGACGGTCATGTCACACCAACCCTACTATCCAACCAGCGAGGCTGGAGAAATAAAATGGCTTAGCAATTTTATCAACAAATTACCCTCACACAGCAGCACGCTGAAGCTACCGGCCGATCAGGTCTCCGGCATTATTTCCGATGTTCAGTTTTACTTGTGGGTATTACAACATCAACATCCTGCGATACAGCATTATTCTCTTGAATCGACGGCCTACAAAGGCCTGATTGCAAACGGCTCAGGCACTGAACCATGCCCTCTTCCGGTAGCACCTGTTTTTAGTCAACTGCCGGCCGTACGACTGCCCGGCGTGCTCAGGCGCCTCGCTAACTTTACTCAACTCATCAAACTCAGCAGCGCTTATAGCGAATCAATAGGCCAGGATCTGGGCATCATCAGCAGCAAAAATGGCACGGCTCATCTGCTTGTCGAATTTGTTTTTTCGCAAGACAGAGGCAGCAATGGAGATCGCGTCAAGCTCATGTTTAAAAAACACGGACATGACGGCATTTGGATAGAAGGCCGCCGCAATGACGGCAACTGGGAGTTTTTAGGTGTGACGACGGTGAAACCCTGGTACGACGAGCGCCCCTTATCACAACCGAATGTACCGGAAATTCGCGAATACCGCCTGCGCTGGTGGGATAAAAGTGAGCCGAATGGTGATTTTAGCCCGGTTCAAAAAGTTACCGTAGGTCCCTAAGTAACTGATGTTACGCACCATCATCACGCAGATGGAGTTGTTCACAGAAAGTTGGTCTTTGCAGTGAAAAACCGCCGGTGGCAGACCGGCAGCTGCTTACCTTTCTGATCTTGGCCAGAAAGGTAAGCGCGCCCGCAAGGGGTGCCCCCGCACAACTAAGGGGCTGCGCCCCAAGTTGTTGCATGAAAAGAGATCGCCGCCGGTTTGCCGCGCCTTCGGCGTTCCCTGTATTGCTCGTCAAGTCAGGCGGCTGCGGAACTCGCTGCGCTCAGACAGTCCTCGCCGACATCCCCTGACCCGACTGCACTACTCGGCGGCGCTCAGAGGAATGTGGCGGAACGCAATAAGCACCACAGCAAATGACTGCGCACAACTGTTTTTTCAAGTGCGTAACGTCCCTAAGTGATTAACGACGGCGAATGTAAAAAGTATATTCGCCGTCCTTTTCTTCCGAGCTCAACAACTCGTTTCCGGTCTGCCGGCAGAACACTTCAAAATCTTTCGGCGTCTCCTTGTCGGTCGCGAGTATTCTTAATACTTGCCCGCTGCTCATTGCAGACAGGGATTTTTTGGTGCGCAATATCGGCAGCGGACAGACTAAGCAGCGCGCGTCCAGCTCAACATCAAACATCGTCATGCGAGAGGCTGACCTGCATGCGCCCATGCTGTGATGCCGCCTTGCAGGTTATATACATCGGCAAAACCGTTACCAACAGCGAACGCAGCAGCCTGAGCTGAGCGCCCGCCCATCTGACAATAAAACACTGTGGTCGCCGACTTATCGAGCTCGCTCATACGCAAGGGCAGTAAGTGCAAGGGCAGCACATCGCCCTGAGGAATTTTGCCGCGTGCCACTTCGGCATCCGTGCGCACATCGATCAGTTTCAGCCCGCCCTGCTGCAACATCAACACCAATTCGGCAACGGTTATATTTTTAAAATCAGCCACGTCTATCATCCTTAGGTACATTTGTCCGGGCGCGGATTTTGCGCAATTTTTGCAGTAAAGTCCAGCAATAGCCATAACAGTCCGGAATCTGGTAACGAGACCAGATAGAAATAACTTCTCCCGAATTTTACTCAATCCCCGATCCACATTCAGCTATCCTGATAAGATACCGGCTATGAAAAAACTGACGCTGACACTCTTGTTATGCCTACCCCTCTGCACCGTCGCTGACGGTCTACCCGAGTTGGGCGATATTTCGCAAACCGTGCTCAATCCGATTCAGGAACGTCAGGTCGGCCAGCAGAGCATGATGCAGATTCGCGCCAGCAAACAATATCTGAACGATGCGGAAATCAGCGATTATCTCAATCAGTTAGGCTATAAACTCGTTCAGTTCAGCAGCGAACCCTCTCTCGATTTTGAATTTTTTGCGCTAAACGATTACAGCGTGAATGCCTTCGCCATGCCCGGCGGATTTATCGGCGTCAACGCAGGATTGCTGCTCACCACACAAAGTGAATCTGAGCTGGCTTCGGTACTGGGCCATGAAATTGCCCACGTGACCCAGCACCATCTGGCGCGCATGTTGGCGGCTCAACAGGGTGACTCGCTCGCCTCGATGGCCGCCATTGCCATTGCAATTCTTGCCGCACGCAACAACAGTCAGACCTCGCAAGCAGCGATTGCCGGTGTACAAGCGCGCGCAGTGCAAAAACAACTCGACTTTACCCGCATCCACGAGCAGGAGGCAGACCGTGTCGGTTTTGAGATATTGCAAAAAGCGGATTTCAATACCCACGCCATGCCGGAGTTTCTCGAGCGCCTGCAACGCGCGACCCGGCTGATGGAAGGGAATGCTCCTAACTATCTGCGTACCCATCCTGTTACCAGCGACCGGATAGCCGACATCGAAAACCGGGTAAGCAAACAGCCTTATCGCTTAATGCCTGACAGCCTGGACTTTCATCTGGTGCGTACTAAACTCATCGGCGCACAAAAAACGTATGCCGATGCGCTCATCTATTTTGAAGATGCACTGACGACACACAAGCGCGGCAACCCGATTGCGCAACGATACGGCCTGATCAGCGCACTATTACGCGCCGGTGAAACGGAGCGCGCAAGCGAAGAACTGACCACCTTGCAAGCACAGGTTAAAAGAATGCCAGCGGCACAAAACAACGCGATGCTCGAAATGCTCACAGGTCAGGTAAAACGCGCAACAAAATCGCCCGACACGCTGAATTTTTATCGTATGGCGGTACAAAGATTTCCGCAGCATCGCGCACTGATTTACGACTACAGCGAGTTGCTGCTGCAAAACGAGCAGCCGGAAATCGCTGCTAAATTGCTGATTGAACAAATCGCACGCCACCCTAGCGATACCATCCTCTACAATTTACAGGCGCGCAGCTACCATCAAATGAACCGGCCTTTTGAACAGCATCAGGCGCTGGCCTACAGCTACGCCTGGCAAGGAAACATCATGGGTGCAATCGAGCAACTGGAGCTGGCAAAACAGGTAGGCGGCAGTTTTTATCAGCTCTCAACCATCGAAACCGATTTACGCGAACTGCATGAGATGATGGATGCGAGAGCCAAAAAATAACCTATCTGGATTTTGACGGCTCTATATGATATTCAGTGGGTAGTTCGAAAACCGCAACGGGAATATTGCGATGAGATAACACGTTCCGTGCCGCCAGCAGCCCCTGCGCGCCGCCGAAGAGAGCCGGCAAAAACGGTGCTTTTGGGCGAGGACTGTTTGAGCACGTGGCCGCTTGCGGATCGTGCGAGTTCCGCAGCCCCGTTGTTTGCAGGCTATCAAGGGTACGTCGGCCATAGGCCGACGCGGCAAACCGGGGTCGCCTTTTAGTTTCGGTATTGCTTAGCAATACCTCACTGCAACTTCGTTGTCTTGGATTTGACTTGGTAAAAGAAAACGCAGTTTGGGCGCATCAAAAGTAAACAAAGGACGCAGCCAAAGTAACCAGCCGCAGGTCTGCCACCGGCAAATTTTTAAAATATGAATTCTGTTACCCACTACAAATCACACAGAACCATTTTGACTCAAGCCGATTCCGCACGGGCCATAGCGCGGTTTGCCAGATAGTTCATTTCCTTGGCCCAACCCGTGTAGTGCTTATGATATTCGGCAAGCTCAGGCGTCCCCTTAGTCTTGTCCGCAAATGCCATAAAAACCGGCAGTTGCTGTGCCGCAATACTTCTGGAATCTAAATGCTTGATTGCCGTTAAAAAGGACGACAGACTGGTTAGCAGTGTCCCATCCGGCGTCGATGCCAGCGCATTGAGGCTGTCGACCATCCACGGCGAATACTTGAACATATAATCGGCATACTGCCTCATGATATCGCTTTGCGCCAACAGTGCACGGCGCTCCAGCTCAAAATCCTGACGTGCAAGGATTTTCCCGTCACGATAGGCCACCTGCGCCGCAGGCGTAATATCGCAAAGCCAGTCTTTACGCGGCATCAGCAGGGCGTGCTGATCCGACTCTTCCCGGTACGGATAAAAAGGCATCGTTTTGCAGCGACTAGGCTTGCTGTCATGAATCCGGCATAAGCCCTCGGTGCTCAGTTCAGGACAAGGAAGTGCACTTGGGATATAGGCAGTCGGCATAATGACAACTGCAATGCGCCGGCCTGACTTTAAGGTGACGCCCAACTGCTTTGCCAGAGCGTGATTTCGCGTGCCGGGCGGCACGACCGACCAGATAAACGCCAAAGGAAAACGCCCTGCGTGCGTTAATGCATCCTCCAGCGTCAATGGCAGCCAGCCAAAACAACACTTCCCGCACGAGGTGCAACTAAATCTGGATTCCATCATTACTGATCATGCACCGCAGCACTTTTTGTATTTTTTTCCTGACCCGCAGGGACACGGATCATTACGACCGATTTTAACCACCTGACGCGGCGGCGGTTTCGCGCCCACCTGACCGCTGACATACAACCAGCGCCCCTGCTCGCGGCGAAAACTTGCCCGCTCATACTGTCCAAACTCCTGACCATCGCGGCGAAAGCGGATGGAAAATTCAACGAGGCCCGTATCCTCCGTCTCGCTGGATGCCAAGACCTCCAGCCCGAGCCATTCGACATCGGAGGCCGTGCGTTCGGCTTCGGCACGGTTAAAATCATCGCCGATCTCCGACGCATGGGTGCGCTCGACATGATCGAGTTTACCCAACACAAATGCCGAATAGCGCGAACGCATCAGCGACTCAGCAGTCGGTGCATTCGCACCGGCAATAATCGGCCCGCAGCACGACTCCAAATTCAGACCACTACCACAAGGACACATCTGCATTGCACGATTCCTTTATATTTTTATCATCCGCCAGTTTAAAACATCAGCCGAAGTCTTTGACGATATGCTGCTGACGGCGACTGATAGGCAGCGCTTCCGGCAACCCTTTGAGCTTCACAAGCCAGCCGCTCCCCTCCCCCTCATCGCCGCCGCGCTCAAATCCTTCTATCGCGTCCCGTGCAACCAGACAATTGCGATGGATGCGCACGAAGCGGCTGATAAACTCCTTCTCGAGCGCAGTCAGCGACTCTTCAATCAGATACTCGCGCTCGCCGGTGCGCACCGTGATGTACTTTAATTCAGCACGCAAAAAAAGCACTTGTTCGATAGCGATCAGATGAATCTTGCCCCGCTCGTGTATCGCCAGATGACGACGCGGCTCGGGCAACAGATCGCGCAGCACTTCCATTTGGACCGGCACCGCAACGCGCGCACGACTGAGCGCATCGAACAATCGACCCAGCCGGATCGGTTTAAGCAGGTAATCGATCGCGTGTAATTCAAAAGCCTTGATCGCATAGGCATCATAGGCGGTAGTAAAAATCACGACCGGCGGTACGGGCAATTTTAGCAAGTGTTGTGCAAGCTCAATCCCATCCATCTGCGGCATGCGAATATCCAGCAGCACAACGTCAGCTGACTCCGCCATCAACTTATCCAGTGCCTCCTGACCGTTGCCCGCCTCACCCGTAATTTCCAGCGGCAACTGCTCATTGCAATCGCTGAGTAATTCACGCAACCGGTTACGCGCGGGCGGCTCGTCATCGACAATAAATACACGCAATGCCCGCGCGATCGTACTCATAACATCTCTTTCAAATAGGGCAAGCTAATCTCCACCCGATAGGTATTGTTGCTTCTAAGCACCTGATAGCCGGCCTCAGCGTCAAACAGTAACGCCAGCCGCTCCCGTATATTTTGCAGTGCAATCTGGTTTCCCTCATGACTGCGCACCTCATTATTTCCCAGGCAAGGATTATCGACGCGTATCTGCAATGACGAGCCGCTTCGTTGCAGCATAATATGAATACATCCGCCATCAATCAAGGGCTCGATACCGTGATACACCGCATTTTCCAGCAAAGGCTGTAACAAAAACGCCGGGATCAGCGTCTCATCAGGCAGATCCTTGATGATCCACTCGACGCGCAGCCGCCCTTCCATGCGCAACTGTTCGAGCGCGATATACTGCCGGCACAATTGTATCTCGTTGCCCAGCGGCACCAGATCCTGCTCATCTGACATGGCCATGCGAAATAAATCCGCCATGTCTTCCAGTGCGGTTTCAGCCCGGCGCGGCTGCATGCGCAAGATCCCCAGCACCGCATTGATCGTATTGTATAAAAAATGCGGCCGTATCCGTGCCCGTAAAACCTGCAACCGCCCGTCATCCAGTGCGCGCGACAACACTTGAGCACGCAGTCGAAAATAAGCCAGCAATACATTGCACAGGATCAGACTGAGCAACAGGCAGCGCATCATCTCAAAATTTATTTGCGTGCCGGATACAGGGCGATACAGCTCCCCGCCTAAAATATAGATACTCACCGCAATCACGCCGACGGCCATATTGACGATCAATACTCCGGGCCAATATGCCAGCCTGTTAAGCTGCGTGCACCCGACCCACAACAACAACAAACTGGCGAACATGACAGGGGTAAGTAAGCTTTCGATCTGCATGAACTGCAACGCCATATCAGACCATCCGTTGGCCTGAAAAATCGCTGCAATCAGCGCCATCCCGTTGCCCAGTAACAGAATTCGCAGTGTCACACCAAGGTTGCGAAAATCGGGCAACGCGTCGAGGCGGTAATTTTGTTTTATACTGCGCGCCTTATTCATGGCGAAGCGTCTCTTTCTGCCTTAACTAGCATCTGGATTTTAACAATGGCAAGCATACAAGATAATGACACCTGGTCGGGGCGTTTTTCAGAACCTGTCGCAGAATTGGTCAAACGTTACACCGCTTCAGTCGATTTCGACCGCAAACTAGCTTTGTTCGACATTCAGGGATCGCTGGCGCATGCGCAGATGCTAGCCGCACGCACCATCATCAGCGATGCGGATCTTGCCGACATCCGGCGCGGTCTGGCTACCATCGAGGCCGAAATCCTAAGCGGGGAATTTATCTGGTCGCTGGATTTGGAAGACGTCCATCTGAATATCGAAAAGCGCCTGACCACATTGGTCGGCGATGCCGGTAAGCGCCTGCATACGGGACGGTCACGCAACGATCAGGTCGCAACCGATGTGCGGCTTTATTTGCGCAGCGCAATTGATGATTTGCTGATGCTGATCTGCGCCCTGCAAAGCGCCTTTCTCGATCTGGCAGAAAATCACACCGACACCATCATGCCGGGTTTCACCCATTTGCAGGTCGCACAGCCGATCAGCTTCGCGCATCACCTGATGGCCTATTACGAAATGCTCAAACGCGATGCTGAGCGCCTGCAGGATTGCCGAAAACGAGTGAATCGCCTGCCATTGGGCGCTGCCGCCTTAGCCGGCACCAGCTACCCGATCGATCGCGAGATGGTTGCAAAGCTGCTTGACTTTGACGGCGTGTGCGAAAACTCGCTCGATGCCGTCTCGGATCGTGATTTTGCCATCGAATTTACCGCTTGCGCCGCCCTGATCATGACGCACCTGTCGCGCTGCTCGGAAGAGTTGATCCTTTGGATGAGCCCGATGGTCGGCTTCATCGACATTGCCGATCGCTTCTGCACCGGCTCATCCATCATGCCCCAGAAGAAAAACCCTGACGTGCCTGAGCTGGTACGCGGTAAAACCGGTCGCGTGAACGGTCATCTGGTAGCGCTCTTAACGCTGATGAAGGGGCAACCGCTGGCTTACAACAAAGACAATCAGGAAGACAAAGAGCCCCTGTTCGACACCGTGGATACGCTGACGCAAACGCTGCGCATTTATGCCGATATGATTACCGGCATCAAAGTCAAACCGGACGCCATGCGCCGTGCCGCACTGCAAGGCTATGCCACCGCAACGGATCTGGCGGACTATCTGGTCAAAAAGGGGCTGCCTTTCCGTGATGCACACGAAGCGGTTGCGCTCGCCGTTCGCTTCGCCGAACAGCGCGGCGTTGATTTGAGCGATATCAGCCTCGCAGAACTGAAAACTTTTTCAGCGCTGATTGAGGATGACATCTATCAGGTGCTCTCTCTCGAAGGCTCGCTCGCCAGCCGCAACCACATCGGAGGTACCGCCCCCAATCAGGTAAAAGCCGCCATTGCACGGGCACGCCTGTTTCTCGCTCAAAAACTTAATTGAAGCAAAAAAACGGGCGATCATCAGATCGCCCTAAAGGAGGAGAGTTTGAGAAATCGAACTGTTACCAGCTTTAATCCTCATCACCCGGCGCAACTATATGCGCCCCCCGTTTTTTTTGATATAGACCAAATAGCCTAACCCGATAGGACTAGGCCGCGGTCGCCAACTCACCCAGCAACTGTTTGAGCTCGCCGCTCTGATACATCTCGGTCATGATGTCCGAGCCGCCGATGAACTCACCCCGGATGTAACACTGAGGCAGCGTTGGCCAACTGGCGTACTCGACCAGACCTGGCACCATCTCTGGATCTTCGAATACGTTGACTGCCAAAAACTCTTTCACGCCCAGCAAATTCAGAATCCGCACCACATTGGCAGAAAAACCGCACTGGGGAAATTTAGCCGAACCTTTAATGAACAATACGACGGCATGTTCGGTAACGAGCTGGTGGATGCGCTGCTGAATGTCTTGAGTCATGATTATTACCTTAATTTAATAGTCTGGTATTATCCCTGAACAACGGTCTCAGGGTCAAGCCTGCCCCAATGTCACACGCTCGATTCCGGACAAGTCTAACGCCGATGAAACACAATAAAACCCGGCGTCCTGAAGCAGACCGCGCACGCGCGCGGCCTGATTGTAGCCGTGCTCGAACATCAGCCAGCCGCCCGCCTTAAGATGATTTTTCGCCTCCAGTAGGATACGGCGAATGTCGTCCAGCCCGTCCTCGCCTGAGGCCAGTGCGCTCAGCGGTTCGAAACGCACATCGCCCAGCTCTAGATGCACATCATCAGCTTCAATATAGGGCGGATTCGAGACAATCAGATCGAAGCGCTCACCCGATAAGGCGGAAAACCAGTCACTGTGCAGCAGGTGCACGTTTTTTATTTGGAGGCGCTGCACATTCTCAGCCGCAACCAGCAGCGCCGCCGCCGAGGCATCCACCGCCACCACAAGAGCATCGGGTCGTTCATGGGCAATCGCGAGGGCAATCGCGCCGCTCCCCGTGCCCATATCCAGTACAGCGCCCCCATGAGGAATGCGCTGCAAAGCCAGTTCAACCAGCAATTCGGTATCGGGACGCGGAATCAAAGTGGCGGGCGTGACCTTAAAACTCAGGCCGAAAAATTCTCGTTCCCCCAGTAAATAGGCGATCGGCTCTCCGTTGAGGCGACGCGCAAACAGGTCGCCATAGCGAGCCGTCTCATTAACGGTGAGGAGACGTTCAGGATGGGTCAGCAGATAGGCGCGATTAACACCTAACACTGCCTGCAACAGACATTGCACTTCGATCCGCGCCGTCACCGCATCATGATGGAGGGCATCTTCGAGATGCGGGCTGTCCTGTTTTAGCAGCGCACCCAGCGTTAACAGAGGAGTCGAATCAGAAATTGACATCTTCCGCCATCGCGGCGAGTTGTTCTGCTTGATGTTCAGCCATCAGCGCGCCGGTGAGCTCACTGATGTCGCCGTCCATGATCGCGTCCATCTTATAGAGCGTCAGATTGATGCGATGATCGGTCACACGGCCTTGCGGGTAATTGTAGGTGCGAATGCGCTCGGAACGGTCTCCGCTACCCACCAGACTCTTGCGGGTTGCCGCCGTCTCGGCGTTCTGTGCACGCACCTGCGCATCCTTGATGCGGGCACACAGTACGCGCATCGCCTGCGCCTTGTTCTGGTGCTGCGAACGGCCATCCTGACATTCGACCACGACCCCGGTCGGAATATGCGTGATACGCACTGCAGAGTCGGTCTTGTTGATGTGCTGTCCACCCGCACCGGAGGCACGGAAGGTGTCGATGCGCAGATCGGCGTTGTTCAGCACCACATCATTCACTTCATCAACTTCCGGCATGATCGCCACCGTGCAGGCCGAGGTATGCACGCGCCCCTGCGTCTCGGTCGCCGGCACGCGCTGCACGCGATGCGCACCCGATTCAAATTTCAACACGGAATAGGCGCCCTGCCCCGCGATACGGGCGATAATTTCCTTGTAACCGCCCATTTCGCCCGGACTCTCAGACACTACTTCGACTTGCCAGCGGCGGCGCTCGGCAAAACGCGAATACATACGGAACAGATCGCCCGCAAACAAGGCGGCCTCATCGCCGCCCGTACCGGCACGCACTTCGAGAAACACACTGCGTTCATCGTTAGGATCTTTAGGCAATAACTGCGTCTGCAACTCTTTATCCAGCTGCGCCAGTTTCGCCTCGCCTTCCTTGATCTCGGCATCGGCAAATTCCCGCATATCAGGGTCTTCCGCCATTTCCCGCGCAGCGGTTATATCGCCCTCGCAGGCCTGATAGGCGTGGAATAATTCCACCACAGGTTCGAGCTCTGCGCGTTCGCGATTGAGCTTGCGATAGGTGTCCATGTCGCGGGTGGCTTCTTCGGTGCTCAGCAGCTGATTGACTTCGAGCAGACGCTCGCTCAGCTGTCCGAGTTTTGTAGCGATATTTGGTTTCATTCGTCGTTATGGAGGTGATGCAGGCGACGGGCAACATCGAGAAAATTATCGCGATCTTTGCCGTGCGCCTGATTAAGCGCATGAGTGGGCGCATGCAAAAATTTATTGGTCAGGCCGCGGCTCATCGCTTCGAGCACTTTTTCGGGGCTCTCGCCTTTCGCCAGCAGACGCACCGCTTTTTCGAGTTCCTGACGGCGGCTTTGCTCCGCGCTTTCGCGCAAAGCGCGGATGGTCGGCACCACATCGCGCGATTCCATCCAGTGCAAAAAGTCTGAAACGCCCGATTCGATGATGACTTCAGCTTCCTTGACCGCACCCTGACGCGCCTCGAGACCATCCTTGACCACTTCGGCGATGTCGTCCACGGTATACAGGAACACGTCGTTCAATTCGGAAACCTCAGTTTCCACATCGCGCGGCACGGCCAGATCAACGATAAACAACGGTTTGTGGCGGCGTGCTTTTAATGCCCGCTCGACCATCCCCTTACCCAGAATCGGCAACTGACTGGCCGTACAGGTCACGATAATATCGTTTTGCGCCAATTGCTCAGGCAAATCGGACAAGGTGATCGCGTGACCGTTATATTGTCTTGCCAGTGTCTGCGCGCGCTCCAGCGTTCGGTTGGCCACGGTGATGCGTTTCGGGTTACGCGCGGCAAAATACACCGCGTTCAGCTCGATCATTTCGCCAGCGCCGATAAACAACACGTTTTGGTCTTCGATACTCGGAAAGATGCGCTCCGCCAGTCGCACGGCGGCGGCGGCCATCGACACCAGATTCGCACCGATTTCAGTTTCTGTGCGCACTTGCTTGGCGACCGAAAATGTATTCTGAAACAGTTTGTGCAGCAAGATACCCATGGTGCCGGCCTGCTCGGCCTGACGCACCGCCTGCTTCATCTGCCCCAGTATCTGCGGCTCGCCCAGCACCATCGAATCGAGGCCGCTGGCCACGCGGAACGAATGCTTAACGGCCAGATCCCGCGGCAGGGTATACAGATAGGGTTCTAATTCCTGACGCGGCAGCTTGTGATATTCCGCCAGCCAGTCGATTGCATGCTCGGGTTTGGCCGCATTGCAATAAAGTTCCATGCGGTTACAGGTGGACAGGATCGTGGCTTCTTTAGCGGCGCCGTTTTCAACCAGATCGCGCAGCGCGTTCTCTATCCCGTCCACATTGAACGCAACCTGCTCGCGCACGGCAAGCGGCGCAGTCTGATGATTTAGGCCAAAGGCGAACAACTGCATCGTGTATTTGATGAATGACTGACTTAAAGAAGGCGAATTATAGTCGTAACAGCGGTGCAATGCCATCCGGGCGGCATGCCCTGTTAGAATACAGGCCTGCCCAACCACCAAGAGCCGCAATTAAATGGCCATCAAAGCAACTATTTTCAAAGCCAATCTGCAAATTGCAGATATGAACCGACACTATTATCAGGATCACGTCTTAACGCTGGCCAGACACCCGTCAGAAACGGATGAGCGCCTGATGGTGCGCCTGCTGGCCTTTGCGCTGCACGCACATGAGTATCTGGAATTCGGCCAGGGCATGACAGCCGATGATGACGCGGACTTATGGCAAAAAGATTTAACCGGGGCGATTGAATTATGGATAGACGTGGGCGTCCCCGATGAAAAACTGATTCGAAAAGCCTGCGGCCGCGCCCGTCACGTCGTGGTGTATTGCTATGGCGGCCGTGTGGCCGACCTGTGGTTTGCGCAAAACAAGAGCCTGTTTGCACGACAAAAGAACCTTACCATTATCAATCTGCCTGTTGCGAGTACACAAGCACTGGCCAAACTGGCACAACGCAACATGAGTTTGCAATGCACCATACAGGAAGGCAATCTGATGATGACCAGCGACGATGGCGTGGTGGAAATCGAACCCGTCATCTGGCACGGCAGCCCGTCATCCGGACTCACATGGCAAAGTTAATGCCCTGCCCCTGCGGTGGCGCCAACTACGCCGCGTGCTGCGGCCCCTTCCACGCAGGCAATCCGGCACCCGATGCGCAGCGTTTGATGCGCTCGCGCTACAGCGCCTATGTATTGAAACTTGAGGACTATCTGCTCGCAACCTGGCATACAAGCTCGCGCCCGACCTCGCTCGATTTTACCGGTGAAAAATGGCTGGGGCTGGACATCAGAAAGCACAACACTGAATCGAACACTGTCGAATTTGTGGCGCGCTACAAAATCGGCGGGCGTGCCCATCGCATGCACGAGATCAGCCGATTCGTATTTGAAGACGGCCGCTGGTTCTATCTGGACGGAGAGTTTCCGGCTTCGTCCTCCGACGCTCTGCCAGCCAACAGCTCGTCTCCTTTATAGCATTATTAGCCGCAGCCCTATTTTAGAGTGCAGGGGCATTGAACAGCGTGTTGTAGTCTGCCGAAATAGTCGGATCTCCCAAGCTCTCCACATGAAATTTAATGGGCGTGACAGCCATGGCAATGTTCCGGGCAGGCGCTTTTACGAACACTGTAAAAGAGACTCCTCGCTCATGGAGAACTGCGATTGGTTTTTCGGAACCCAAAAGCAGCTGATCCTTTATGCCCCCTTCGGCCGTCACTCTGATCTGCATATCCTTGCCCGTTCTGTTCATCAACTTGAACTCATAGCGATTCTGGATAGCGCCGTCGCTCATCCGCACGAACAAGGGCTGGCGTTCCGGCCTGACGTTGAGTGTCACCGATGACATGTGAGTCAGACCGTATATGACACCCAAAAATGACGCCAGCAAGATGGCTGCATTGATCCAAAGCCAGGGATTCTCGAATCGCGTCGTCACCGGTTTACCTTCAATCTCATCCGTTGATGCGTAGCGGATCAAGCCGCGCGGTTTGTCGATTTTGTCCATCACCGAATTGCACGCGTCAATACACAAGCCACAGGTAATGCAGCCCAATTGATGTCCCTGACGAATATCAACGCCCGTCGGACAGACTTGCACACACTGATAACAGTCGATGCAATCGCCTTGTTCTGCAAAATCGCCCTTGCGCAACTTGCCGCGCGGCTCGCCCCGATTGAAATCGTAAATGGGCATGACGGTTTTCCCATCGGCCATGACAGACTGAAACCGGGCGTAAGGACACATCCATTGACACATCTGTTCGCGCATCAACCCCGCATAAAGATATGTTCCTCCCGTGATAAGAGCCAGCGCAACCCAGCCCGCTTTCGGCAACTGGAGATGAAGCAGCTTGTGCCAGTATTCAAACGCATCAACAAACCAGATGGAAAAACTGATGGCGGTGAACAACGACACACCGAACCAGATCGCGTGCTTGGAAACCTTCCTGACAATCTTGTCCGCATTCCACGGAGCGTCCGCCAAACTGCGCCGTGCAGACGGCTTGCCTTCAATTTTTCCTTCGATCCAGGTAAACAAGTCTACCCATGTCGACTGAAAACAAAAATATCCGCACCACACGCGCGATGCGATGTTGGTCACCATGAACATCAGCACGGATCCGCCCAGTGAGAGCAACATCAGCATCCAGATTTCGTCCGGCCTGACGGTCAGGTTGAAGCCGTGAAACTGGCTGTGGTCAATATCGATGAGGATGGCTTGCCTGCCGTTCCAGCGCAGATAGGGCAGCAACAGCAGCGGCAGCCACAAGCCCATCTGCGTAAAAGTTCTGAGTGAGCGAAAAAAACCCGGCATGCGTTTAGCGTGAACGGTTTTCTCGCCGGTATTGACCGGATATGACGCCAGTTCCTGATAGAGCGCTGTAATGGCGCCGACTTCCTTTTGCATGCTGCCTCTCCTCTGAATATTTATACTGATTGATGCTCTGTCGTTATAGTAGGCAGTTTGTGACATGAGTTACAGAATCAGAAACTGGAAAAAAGACCGTATCAGATTTATCATCACCGAAAATTTGCGAATCTCCGACATGAAACGATACGAACAACTGGCCCGCGACCTCGCGCACTCCATCAAAGAGGGGCTGCTGGCGCGCGGCGAAAAGCTGCCTTCGATACGGCAGACCAGCACCGCCCGCAAAGTCAGCCCCTCAACCGTGTTTCAGGCCTACTACCTGTTAGAGGCGCGCGGCCTGATTTCGGCGCGCGAGCGTTCGGGCTACTACGTCTGCGGCGGGGCGTCGCATCTGCCGCAGCTCCCCGAACCCGACATCACTCGCAACTCCGAAGCGGCACCCGTGGATGTCAGTGAATTGGTTTTCGAAGTACTGGAATCGACCCGTGCCCGCAAAGTGGTGCCCTTGGGCTCTGCATTCCCCAGTCCGCTGTTATTTCCGATGGCGCGCCTGGCAAAAACAATGGCCGCCTGCGTACAAGCAATGGATCCCTGGCGCAGCGTGGAAGACATCGGCCCCGGGGACGCCGAACTGCGCCGCCAGATTGCATTGCGCTATATGATCGACGGCTTGCAGGTATCCCCCGACGAAATCGTGATTACCAACGGCGCGCTGGAAGGCTTGAACCTCTGCTTGCAAGCGGTAACGCAACACGGCGATACCGTGCTGATCGGCTCGCCCACCTTTTATGCGGCATTGCAGGCAATTGAGCGCAACGGGTTGAAGGCGGTTGAGATCCCCTGCCACCCGCGCGATGGTATTGATTTAGACGCGCTGCAGCGTGCTCTTGAGTTTCACAAACCCGCTGCTTGCTGGCTGATGACCAACTTCCAAAACCCACTCGGCAGCCTGATGCCCGATGACAAGAAAAAAGACATGGTCGCCTTGCTCACGCGCTACGACGTGCCCTTGATTGAGGATGACGTTTACAGCGAACTGTATTTCAGTGACCAGCGCCCCAAACCTGCCAAAGCTTTTGATACCGAGGGGCTGGTGATGCACTGTTCCTCTTTTTCAAAATGTCTTGCACCCGGCTACCGTGTCGGCTGGGCGGCGCCGGGACGCTATGCAAAAAAAGTCGAACGCCTGAAACTTGCCACCACGCTGGCAACCTCTGTTCCCGCACAAATCACGCTTGCCAGCTACCTGAACAAAGGCGGCTACGACAAACACCTGCGCGGCCTGCGCCACACCCTGTTACTGCAACAGATCAAATTTGTCGAAGCCGTAGAGCGTCACTTCCCGCCGGGCACGCACCTCACTGCGCCGAACGGGGGTTATTTTTTGTGGGTGAAATTGCCTGACGGAATCAATTCGCTGGAGCTACATCGCGCCGCATTAAATCTCGGCATCAGTATTGCGCCCGGGCCGATATTCTCGGCACAAAAAGGCTTTACGGATTATTTGCGCCTGAACTATGGGCACCTCTGGAACGATGAGATAGAGGAAGCCATTGCCGCATTGGGGAAAATCACACATCGCTTGTCGATGCGATCAACATAACCTCTTAACTAGCAGGGAATTTTCCCGCCTGTTATTACTTACGCCTCGCATGGAAAATCGCAGATAGCATTTCCCATCGAGGCGTTAACGTCTTGATTCTGTTAAAATCGGTCCCATGAGCAAATTAACTTTAGACCGCATCCTGCACACGCAAGGCTTTGGCACGCGCAAATATTGCCGTCAATTGATTGATGCCGGCGCAATCCGCATCGGCGACGACGTCATCACCGACACCAACACACCGATTGAAACTGACGGGCTGGAATTTACCGTTGATGATGAGCACTGCCTTTTCCGCGCACAGATTTATGTCGCGCTGAATAAACCGGCCAATATCGAGTGCTCCAGAAAACCCAGCCACCATCCGGGCGTACTGAGCATTTTGCCGGATCAGTTCACCCGTCGCGACGTCCAACCCGTCGGGCGATTAGATCACGACACAACCGGTCTGCTGCTGATGTCGGACGATGGTGCATTCATCCATACCCAGTCGTCCCCCAAGCATCACGTCCCCAAGGTCTATGTCGCCACCACCTACGCACCGGTGACAGACGAGCTGATCGAACGCTTACTCGCCGGCGTGAAACTGCACGACGAACCCGGCACGCTGGCCGCCGAAACCTGCCGGAGGATAGACGACCATCATCTGGAGCTCGTGCTGGAACAGGGAAAATATCATCAGGTTAAACGCATGCTGGCCGCAGCCGACAATCACTGCACCGCGCTTAATCGCTCGCAGATCGGCAATTTGAAACTGGCCGAGCTGGCTTTAGCGCCCGGCGAATGGTGTTACCTGAATGACGCACAACTGGCGCTGTTAAAACCGCCCTTCACGAACTAAGAAAGCAATAATGGCCATACAGTGGTTTCCCGGTCACATGACCTCCGCCCGCCGCAAAGCCTCGGAGACGATGGAGTTTACCGACGTCATCATCGAAGTGCTGGACGCGCGCGCCCCCGAGGCGAGCTGCAACCCGATGATCAAAGAACTGCGCGAACACCGCCAGCGCCCCTGTTTGAAAATCCTCAACAAAATTGATCTGGCAGATCCTGTCATCACGCAACAATGGCTGGATTTTTACAATGCTCAGCCGGGTGTTAAAGCCGTTGCACTGAGCTGCAAGAGCGCGACCGATGCGGCGAAAGTACCCAAACTGTGCCACCCGCTCGCCCCGCATCGCGACAGCACGCATAAACCGCTGCGCCTGATGATTATGGGCATCCCCAACGTCGGCAAATCCACGCTGATGAATATGCTGTTAAAGCGCCGCGTCGCCGCAGTCGGGGATGAACCCGCTGTGACCAAATCGCAGCAGAGCCACAAGATCAACGATCACATGACGCTCACCGACTCTCCCGGACTGATGTGGCCAAAGATCGAACACGATGCGGACGGCTTCATTCTGGCCGCGATTCACGCCATCGGACGCAATGCGGTGATCGAGGAAGAAATCGCCGAGCATCTTGCGAATAATTTGCTCGCGCGCTATCCGGACCGGTTAACCGAACGCTTCGGCTTTGACACCAACGGCATGGACGGCGTGAGCGTCATCGAAGCGGTCGCCAAAAAACGCGGCTGCCTGCTCAAGGGACGCGGCGGCGAACTGGATCTGGAAAAAGCCTCCATCATCCTGCTGACGGAATACCGCGCGGGAAAACTCGGCCGCATCAGCCTCGAGTCACCCGCCTCACGCGCCGCAATGATACAAGACGCGATCGATAATCCGGTCAAACCCCGCATCCATTCGCTACGCGGCGATCCGACCGAAACCATGGCCGACCATGAAAACACCTAAACGAATCGAACCGCTCGTCGAAGATGGTCTGGTCGATGTCGTCCTGCGGCAGCTGATGAGCGGCAAAGAGGCGACCGTCTATGTCGTGCAATGCGGCGAGGAAATCCGCTGCGCCAAGGTGTACAAGGAAGCCAACCAGCGCGGCTTTCATCAGGCGGTACACTATACCGAAGGCCGCAAAGTCAAAAACAGCCGCTCACAGCGCGCGATGGAAAAAGGCTCACGCTACGGACGTAAAGAGCAGGAATCCGCCTGGCAGCGCACCGAAGTCGACGCGCTCTACAAACTCGCGGCAGCGGGCGTGCGCGTGCCGCTTCCTTTCGGATTTTACGAAGGTGTGCTGCTGATGGAACTGGTCGCCGACGAGGAAGGCATGCCCGCCCCCCGCCTCAACGATCTGACACTCACCCGTGAGCAGGCGCTGGAATTTCACGCGATGCTGATCCGGCAGGTGGTGCTGATGCTGTGCGCCGGTATTATTCACGGCGACTTGTCGGAATTCAACATACTGGTCGATGCACACGGCCCGGTCATCATCGATCTCCCACAAGCCGTAGATGCCGCCGCTAACAATAACGCGCCGCGCATGCTGGATCGCGACGTGGAAAATCTGGCTAACTACTTTGGCCAGTTCGCCCCTGAACTGCTCACGACCCAATATGCGAAAGAAATCTGGGCGATCTACCAGACAGGCGAATTGCTGCCCGATACGCCTTTGACGGGAAAATTCAGCGTAAGCCACAAGGCGGCAGACGTCTATTCCGTGATGCGTGAAATCACCACCGCTCAAGATGACCACGAAGCCAAATTGCGCTACCAACAAATCAAACGCGCAGAAGGCCGATAAATGCATCCACTCGTGACATGGATTGAAGCCGGCAAAGAACAGTCGGCACGCTGGCGCTCGGAGTCCGGCGCCACACCGCCTAAGCGCGTTGTGATCGCTGACGACACGATGACCGCCGACGCCGCATACCGGTTAGCCTGCGAAGGAACCGCCCTGCTGTGGCGCGGCGACTATCAGAACGCACGTCAGTTGCTGCAGGCGATGGCACGGCGCGCCAAACCGCATAAGGCAAAATCGCCACCTGCTACTAACACCGACGCCTTCAACCTGCATCGTCAGGCGCAATCGCAGCGCTCGCGCACTCTGAACATGCTGCTGCTACCGTTCAACGCGGATCACACGATCCCGCTGCGCCGCGCCCCCGATGTGATTGACGCCTGCCTTGAGGCTTACGGCAACGGAACAGAGGCGTATGTGCTCTCTCTACGCGGCCTGCTGGGCGTCATCGGCGCGCACGAATGGCGCAAAAACGGCGTACAGATTCCGGCGCTGCAAGCGCGCATACACCCGCATTACGGCGTATTTTCACCGGTACGCGGCGAATATGTGGATCTGGTGGCGAATACGCCTTTGCCCTGCCTGACCAAAACGCAATCGGTCGCCTTCGACATCGGTACAGGAACCGGCGTGCTAGCAGCCGTGCTGGCCAAACGCGGCATTAAGCACATCACGGCGACCGATCAGGATGAACGCGCATTGGCCTGCGCGCGCGAAAATATGACCCGCCTGGGATGCACCGTCGACGTGGTACAGGCCGATTTATTCCCTGAGGGGCGCGCAGCCCTAATCGTGTGTAATCCGCCCTGGCTGCCCGCCCGCCCCAGTTCACCGCTGGAATACGCCGTCTACGATCCGGAAAGCCGCATGCTCAAAGGTTTTTTAGGCGGGCTTGCCGCACATCTGGAAGATGAAGGCGAGGGCTGGCTGATCCTGTCGGATCTGGCAGAACATCTGGGACTGCGCACCCGGGATGAACTGCTGGCATTGATCGACGCTTCAGGCTTGCAAATGCTGGGTAAAATCGACGTCAAACCTCATCACCCCAAAGCCGCTGACAGCAGCGACCCGTTGCATGCGGCGAGAACGGCTGAACTCACTTCGCTCTGGAGACTAGCAGCAAAAACTAGCTAGGCGTGATGGAATCCACGTTGATTTGCAGCCACCACTCGAGCAGTGCCAGATGCCACAGCTTGCTGCCCCCGATGCGAGTGAGATGCGCTTCCGGATCGGCGAGCAGCTTTGCCACATAGTCGCGACGATACAATCCGCGCTTGATGCACGCATCGGAATTTAAAATCTGCGTCATCCGCACCAGAAACTCACCGCGTATATATTTCAACGCCGGCACCGGAAAATAGCCTTTCGGTCGATCGATCACCGCATCCGGGATGATGCCGCGCGCGACCGCCTTGAGCGGAAATTTCCCGCCTTCCTTCAGTTTTAGTGAGGCCGGCATTTTCGCCGCCAACTCGACCAGTTCGTGATCTAAAAACGGCACACGCGCCTCCAATCCCCACGCCATCGTCATGTTGTCGACGCGTTTCACCGGATCATCGACCATCAGCCGCGTGACATCAAGGCGCAGCACCCCGTCGAGAAATTCATCCGCACCCGGCATCTGAAGTTGCGCCTCGACCCATGCGGAAGTCACATCCGGCACCGCGTACGCATCGCTCATCATGTCCAGATATTCGGCGTGATCGCGATCAAAGTAATGCGAGGAAAAACGCTGCAAGGGCGAGCCAGTCTCGGCCTCCATCATTGGATACCAGAAGTAGCCGCCGAATACCTCATCTGCGCCCTGCCCAGCCAGCACCACTTTGACCTCCTGCGAGACCTTTTCACTCAGGAGATAAAATGCCGTCACATCGTAACTTGCCATCGGCTCGGACATCTGAGCAATCGCCTCAGGCAGACGCTTTAACACCTCCGCATTCGGCACGGCATATTTGTGATGACGGGTATTAAATTCCTGCGCCACCCGATCCGAATATTCAAACTCGTCGGCCAACTCCCCGGCAACAGGCTCGAAACCGATGGAAAAGGTATTGAGCTGCTGCACATGGTCGGCAAGCAGCCCGACGAGCAGGCTCGAATCCAAGCCCCCTGACAGCAACACACCCACCGGCACATCGGCTGCCAGACGGTGGCGCTCAACCGCGCGGCGCAGCACGATACGGGTGGCAGTCAGCCAGTCTTCCTCGGAAAGTGCCTGAGCCGGACGCGTCGCATCCAGTTGCCAGTAGCAGCGCTGCGTCAATTCACCGGCAGCAGAAATTTTCAGCGTATGAGCGGGCGGCAGTTTTTTGATGCCCTGCAGCAGAGTTCGGGGCGCCGGCACGACGCCATGCAGTGTGAAATGCTGATGCAGCGCAACCGGATCGAGGCGGGTATCGATACCGCCACCGGCCAGCAAGGCTTGCGGCGTGGACGCGAAACGCATCCTGTCGCCATCTAACGTGTGATACAGCGGCTTGATCCCCATCCGGTCACGCGCGAGAAACAGCGTTTGGGCGCGTATATCGAAAATTGCGAAAGCGAACATACCGAAGAAGCGCTGCACGCAATGCTCACCCCAGGCGTGATAGGCCTTCAGGATGACCTCGCTGTCACCTTGAGAGACGAACGTGTAGCCCATGTCGATCAGTTCTGCGCGCAACGCCTGATAGTTGTAAATCGTGCCGTTGAACACCAGCGCCAGCTGCAATTCCTGATCCACCATGGGCTGATCAGCGTCTGAGCTCAGATCGATGATCGCAAGCCTGCGATGGCCGAAAGCCACCGGCCCGTCGCTAAAAAAGCCTTCGTGATCGGGGCCGCGCCGGGACAGACGAGCTGTCATGCGCTGCAGCGCATCCCTGTCAGGTGACGCCTGATCAAATCGAAATTCACCGCAAATGCCGCACATGCCAGACTCCGCTAAATTCAGGTAGCAGATTATCGCCCACGACCGCTCTGCTGGCTAATCTTTCAAGCATGCGCGAGCGATTACTCACCCGCGGCCCAATCAATCTATTGCGGCGCAGCCCGATCAGCCGCCTTGTCGCATCCTCGCTTGCCGTTGAGCCTGCAGCTTACCTGATAGTCGGCTGCCGCCGCCGTTATCTGCCCTTGCGCCTCTAAGGCGATGGCACGCCCGTAGTAATGCTTGTAGTTCATGGGAGCGGCCAGTTGGCGATCCAATTCTATCGCACGACTGAATGCTGCTATCGCCAACTCATATTTTTTCACAGCCGCATAAGCTTGCCCCAGATTGCCGAAGGCCGCCGACAGCTTCGGTGTTAACTGCGTTGCCCGTTGCAGATCCGGTATCGCTTGGTCCGGACGATCCAGTTTCAGCCACTCCGTGCCGCGGTTGTAATAAATACGGCCCGCACCCGGCAATTCCGGCCTGTCCTTCACCAGCTTTTCCGCATCCGCCCAAAGCAATACCGGATGCGAGAAACTGGAAAGCCGCTCCATTGAAACCATAAATAGCGTCGCGGCAAACAAGACGGACAGCATCAACACCAACCGTGCGTTCAATGGCATCAACAGCAGCGGCAAGACGATGACGCCGCCCAACGCCCAGATATAACTGCGGTACAAAACAAAAATTTCCTGCAGACGCACCGTGGAGAACTCCGTTGCAAACATCAGCCACGGAAACAGCAGCGCAAAGCCGATCAATCCCAATCGGCCTCGCTTGAACAACAAGCGTATCGCCCCATAACCGTAGAGCAAATAGGCCAATAACGCCAAACCGTAAACAGAAAATACACCCTGCGCCATCGGCTCTCTCATGTCGACGGAAATCCAATTTGGATTAGGCAACAACCACAACAATCCGTATTTGAAAAAAAGCCACGATTGCGTCAGCAGACTATAAAACCACGCATGCTCAGATTGTGCGCTATCGAGCATTTCACCTGCGTTGATTTCATAGGAATGTCCGAGAACCCCGCGAATCTGAGCAACTGTCAACAATGCAATCGCAAAATAGGCCGCAAAAACAGGCCAGTTGCGCAGAACGCGCGCGCGCCAGTCAGCGTGAACCAGCACCGTCATCGCAACCATCACCGCCGGCAGCATGATCACATGCTCCTTGCTGTGCGTGGCCAGAAAATACAGAACAACGCTACCCCATAGCCAGACTCGGTTTTGCGCTCGGCATCCGCGCAGCCAGGCGTACAAGGCCAGTATGCTGAACAGGGTCGCCATCACGATAGTGCGCTGCACTAAGTAGCCGGCCGCATACACCGCAACCGGATGCACCGCGAATAAGCTGACAACGATCAACACAGCGGACAGTGTGCTGGTTTTTTCGCCAGACGAGCCTGTCGAGGGCAACACGGCGCGATACAAACTCAAAACAAACAGCCCCATCGCTGCCACGACAGCCCAGTGCAGCAATAAATTCTCAATTCTGAACGGCAACAAATCAAAACCGAACAGCGCTGCATTCCACGCCAACGTGGCGTAAGGCAAGGCGCGCAACTCCCACGGCATACCAGACGAAAATTTTTCAATCGCCGAGTGTCGGTCGTTGTCCAGCAAAAAAAAGTACAGATCGTCGAATACGATCGGGTTGTGCAAAAACGGCCCGTACAGCGCTGCGATTAGCGCGCCAGCCAGTGCCAGCCACAATGTCATTTTTTTAGATTCGCTCATGCTGCTCTCATTATTTATATCCAAATGACATAAAAAAAGCCCCTCTGTGAGGGGCTTTTTTAACTACTAACTGTATTACTTACAGATTGCCGGTGCCGTCAAACAACTACCACCAACAGTCCATGTAACAGCACCAGCAGCATCAACTGCTGGTGCCAAAGTATATGTTTCGCCATTTAGACCATTGGTAGTACGTGCAGTTGCTGTAATTGTGCCTCCAGTTGTGCTAAGAGTCGCCAAATACTTGCTGGTATTAGTAGCTGCAACTGCCGGAGGCACACCGTTAGAACCATCAGAACAGTTAGTCAACGCACCTAAATCAGTTGCACAAATTTCCACTGCGGTCTTAGCTGCAGCCGTTGCCTGCGTTACTTCAACGAACTTAGCCTTCTTGGTGTAGTTGCTGTAAGCCGGGATCGCAACAGCAGCCAAGATACCGATAATTGCGACAACGATCATCAGTTCGATCAGGGTAAAACCTTTTTGTACGTTTTTCATTTGAAGCTCCTGTTTTAAGTTTAACTTGTGAGGCCATCCAAACTTAATTACGTCTGGTTAACACACTGTGTGTTGCCTGTATAAAAGCAATAGCCGTGCCAACATTATAAATTGATCATTAATAAGGAATAATTGATAACTTGAAGCCATGAGCATCACCTTTCGAGACAAATATCGTCAGAAAGGTGACCATTTTTGTCAGTCGAGGCAAATTTACACCCCAGGATTGATACCCGGAATGGTATTTAAATCAACCTCATCGATTTGCTCTGGAGAGAGAAACAGTTTGACGTACTCGACATACACTTTTTCACGGATAAATACGTCAAAAATATCCGGATCGATATGTCCGTTAAGCTTGAGCCTGCCTAAGATAGTCAGCGATTCGATCAGCGTCTTACCCGATTTATAAGGTCTATCCTTGGCAGTCAGCGCCTCAAATATATCCGCTATTCCCATAATTCTCGCCTGCAGCGACATCTGCTCGCGATTCAAGCCGCGCGGATAGCCCTTGCCGTCCATACGCTCGTGATGCCCGCCCGCATATTCGGGCACGTTTTTCAAATGCTTGGGCCAGGGCAGTGATTCGAGCATCTTGATTGTCACATCGATGTGACGGTTGATAATTTCACGCTCGGCACCGGTGAGCGTACCAAAGAGTATATTTAAATTTTCGACCTCGTTGTCAGTCAAAAAATTCGTCATCTTTCCGCTGCTGTCACGCCATTGATAGGCGGCAATGCGTAAGACGCGCTGCCGGTCTGCCTCCGGCATTTTTTCCACGCCAATATTGCTCAATCGCAAGAATTCCCGGTCATCGTCGAGTTGCCGGATACGCGCCTCATATTCCGCACGAATAGAATCCCTCTCCGCATCCGGCATCCCAAATCCTGTATCCTGAATCCTGCGCCCAGCATCCAGCTTTTTGAGCATTTCAATTTCAGCATCGCGCTTGAGCACTTCGAAACGCGTAACGATCAGGTCGATACGGTCAAATAACGTGTGCAACTTGGTCGGCTTATCCACCACATGCACCGGCGTGGTGATTTTTCCACAGTCATGCAATAAACCTGCGATTTTCAATTCATACTGATCTTCCTCGGTCATCACAAAGCCTTTTAACGGCCCCGTTTGTGTACGTGTGATCGCATCGGCAATCATCATGGTCAGCAACGGAACACGCTCGCAATGTCCCCCGGTGTAGGGCGATTTATCATCGATCGCGGTATTAATCAGCTGAATAAACGCCTCGAACAGCTCTTCCATCTGCCGGATCAGACGCCGGTTAGTCAGCGCGATCGCGGCCTGAGATGCAAGCGACTCAACCAGCTGACGGTCTTCCGTTGAAAAGGACACAATCTCGCCCGATTCGCGGTCTTGCGCATTGATCAGCTGCAACACACCGATCACCTCGCGTTCGTGATTGATCATGGGCACGGTCAAAAACGACCTCGAACGATAGCCGGTTTTTGCATCGAATTTTTTTGTGCCCGAAAAATCATAGCCCTGCGCGGTATAAGCATCGAGAATATTCACCGTCTCTCCGCTCAACGCAGTATGACTCACCACTGTTGCATGATTAGGCCGCCCCTCCTTGTCATACAAATCAACCGGCATAAAACTGATAGGCGCCCCCCCGACTCCGCCCATCGCAATACTCAATGAGTCGGTGCGCACGATCTCAAAACGCAAGGTTTTATGCACGGGATCATGCAGATACAGCGTCCCGGCATCCGCGTGCGTAATCCGCTTGGAAGCCTCCAGAATAAGTTCAAGCAGACTATTGATATCTTGCTGATACGACAGCGCAATGCCGATTTCATTGATTTCTTTAAGCCGTGAAACTAAATTCGTATTAGCGGACATAATGAATAATCAGTGGTGAGTGGAAAGTGGAACACCGTAAGTGGAAGGGGCGAGTCAGAACGCTGTCCAGCTTTTCACTGAGCATTGTTATTTAATACAAACTGCACGGATCTGATGCATATCGGTAATCCCCTGCAGCACTTTCTCCATACCGTCCTGCTTCAGGGTATGCATTCCTTCGTCCAGCGCAATTGCCAATAATTCCGCAACGCGTGCGCGCTCCTGTATAGCCTTTTTCACCAAATCGCTGCCAATCAGCAGTTCGTGCAAACCGACCCGCCCCCGATAACCGGTGCCGGCACATTTTTCGCAGCCCACCGGGGTATACAGCGTAAATTGCTTCTTATCGTTGGCAAACAGCTTTAGCCATTGCTCAAAGAGCGCAGCACGAGCGCCCGCCGCGTCCATCTTCCAACTGACGGTGTATTTGAGCTCTTCGCTGTACTCTTTGAGCATCGCCGCAATCTCATCTTCGCTTGCCAGATGCGGTTTTTTGCAATCCCCGCACAGCCGTTTGGCCAGACGCTGCGCTAAGATCCCTAACAGTGCATCGGCAAAATTAAACGGATCCATCCCCATATCGAGCAGCCGCAAAATCGACTCGGGTGCACTGTTGGTATGCAAGGTCGCAAAAACCAGATGCCCGGTCAGCGAGGCTTCGATACCGATCGACACCGTTTCCTTGTCGCGCATTTCGCCGACCATGATCACATCTGGATCGGCCCGCAAAAAAGCGCGCATGATGGTTGGAAAATCAAGCCCCGCCTTTTTATTGATCTGGACCTGACGCAAGCCCTTCTGGGTGATTTCTACCGGATCCTCAGCCGTCCAGATCTTGGTCTCAGGCTTGTTGATGAACTTCAAAATCGAATGCAGAGTGGTCGTTTTACCGGAACCGGTCGGCCCGCAGACGAAAAATAATCCATACGGTTTGCTGACTGTGTTCTTGATCAGTTCGCTATTTCGCTCTGAAAAGCCCATCTTTTCCAGCGGCAAGGGTTCACCTGAAGCCAGAATACGCATCACCACATCTTCGACGCCGCCCTGCGACGGAATGGTCGCAACGCGCAACTCGATATCCAGAGGCCCGAATTTCTTGAACTTGATCTTGCCGTCCTGCGGCTTGCGCTTCTCGGAAATATCGAGATCGCACATGATTTTAATCCGCGTCACCAGCGCATTGCGGTAAGTCGAGGGCACTTCGATGTAATTGAGTAATGACCCGTCCTTACGCAAGCGAATCTGCGTCTTGGCTTTTCCAGGTTGCGGCTCGACGTGTATGTCGGACGCCCCCATCCGGTAGGCGTCCACAATGATCTTGTTGACCAGCTTAACCAGCTCGTTATCCGCCGCCGCATTGACATCGTCCTGCGTGAGCGAAGAAATTTCTTCTTCATCACCCCCCATGCTGGAGAGCAAATCATCCATCGATGACTCATCCATACCGCCGGCAGATCCTGCTTCCCCGCCACCGTAAAACAAATCCAGCGTTTTTTTGAATTCACGCTGCGAACAGACCTTGTAGACCAACCGGTTGCGCGGAAATATATTGTTGACGACGCGGGAAGTCTGAATCCGTTCAGGGTCCGTCGTCAGAATAACCACGCCTTCCTGCGTTTCTTCAATCGGCAGCCAGTGACTGCTCTCGACGTACTCGCGCTTCAAATTGCGCAACAGGTCCGCAGGCTTGATACGCTCGGCCTTATAAGGCTCGTACGCGACCCCGAAAAAACTCGACAAAGCTTTGCCTAAAGGCGCTGCACTGACCTGAAACTCGTCCAGCAGCACCTCTTCGATATCCACACCTTTTCGTCTGGCCGTACGCGTTGCCAACTCAAACTCGGCAGCAGACAATACGGCATCCGCCACCAGATAATCGTATTTTGTCTTAACGGCGGCTTTTTCCTGACGCTGACGCAATGCGACCGCCATCGTGTGCGCTAACTCAAGCACACCGTCTTCGACTAACGAAGAAAAAGGAACACCAGCCTTGTTATTGATGACCTGAATGACGCCCACCAACTCATTACCGCCCGCATCCAAGATAGGTGCGACCAGCATCTGCTTGGTGCGGTAACCGGTGCGGCGATCTACTTCCTGCAAAAAACGCAGATGGGAACTGTAACGCGACAATTCCTGTTCGTCATACACATCTTCGATGTTAAGAAGTTTTTTATTGACCGCAACATAACCTGCCACGCTCTGTTCGGCGATCGGCAATTTCAAATCCTTAAACGAATTGAGTCCTGTCTTGACCTTGGAAATCAACGACACGCTGTCATCGCCGACGACATAGATCGTCAGCCGGTCCGCATTGAACAGGGCACAGATATCACGACTGACATCCAGCATGATTTCATCGATATTGCTCGTCGCATGAATCTTGTTGATGACATGATTGAGGTTCTTGGTGAACTCAAGCCTGGCACTGATATCCTCGTCATTATTTGCTGCTGACCTCATTCCTGCTCCTGACTTACCGCTTGCCGAACAACTAAAATATAAATTCCTGATTATTGACCAGCATTTTTGCCCCGCTACCGCCCAGACACATCTCGACTTCGCGCATGATCAGTTCGGCCTCATCCGGTTTCAAATGGGAAATAAATACCTCCGCCTGACCTGTGAACTTGGCCAGCTCCTCCGACAATAAACTAGGGCACAGATGCTGCGACAGAACAGCAAGTTCCTTTTCCGCATTTGAAAAAGCCGTTTCGATAATCAAGTAGCGTAAATTCGCAATTTGATTAACCACGCGCCACAAAGCGTCATTGCTACAGGTATCCCCGCTGAATACGAGGCTCGCCTCACCGCTGTCGATGTGATACCCCACCGCCGGAACTGCGTGCACGGCAGGGACTGAGCTGATCTTGCGCCCCTGCAATGTGATAAGCTCGCCCAGTTCCATCGCCTGATAACGCATCACCGGATGCGCCACATCGGGAATTTCGCTGAAATCAGGCCAGATTTTCCAGTTAAAAATATGATGCTGAAGCATTTCAAGCGTCGCCTGTGCAGCGTAAACCATCACGGGACGGTCGCGCATACCACCGACACTGTCCATCAGCAGAGGCAGACTGCAAATATGATCCATGTGCGCGTGCGTGATAAAAATATGGTCGATCGCACTCATCTCCTTCAAGCTGAGTTCGCCAACACCGGTTCCGGCATCAATCAGAATATCGTGATCGATCAAAAACGACGTCGTGTGAAGATTACCGCCTATTCCTCCACTGCACCCTAGTACCTTAAACCTCATGCCTGCCCACTCTCTGCAGAAAATACCGGTTCTGCCGACTATCAGTTCTTAAAATAAAACTCCATCTTGACGCCCGCCAGCTCAATCAAATCATGATCTTGCAATTGTCGCGGCTGGTTGCCCAGCGCCTCGCCATTCACGACGGGAAAACTAGCACCTTCTACATGAGTGATAAAAAATCCCTGCGGCCGCCGGGTCAATACCGCGACCTGCACTCCGGGTTTACCCAGCGTCGTGAGGCCTTTGACCAAATCGAGCTCTTTACCTGCATTCGGACCATTCAGGATCTGAATGGCTGCCAGCTGCACTACAACCGGTGCAGGCTCGATAACCGGAAGGACTTCCGGACGCGCATCGACTTTCACCAGTTTTTCATAAGCTCCCGACTGCGATGCAACTTTCTGAAAATATCCCGTATCGCCCGGCTTTTCTGCTTGAGGGTTCAAGACTCCTACCGGAGCGCGCAAAATCATCGTTTTTTCGAAATCTTCAGGACTCGTTTGACTTACGTGATCGTTCAGATATTTCAGCATGTACTTGCCGATTTCAATCACATCATTGTTTTTCAGAAAATGTTTTTTGACCGCCACGCCGTTAATGGAAAGCCCATTAGTACTATCCAAATCTTCCATGAACGAATCATGTCCGATGGTGATCACCTCGGCATGATGGCTGCTCACAGCGAGATTGTTGATCACGACATCATTGTCAGGCTTGCGTCCTATCCTCATTCGTTCTTTATTCAACGAATATTCTTCTATGAGCTCGCCGTCCAGGCTCAAGATCAATTTTCCTGTCATCGTAATGCCCCTCTTATTCCTTGAACCAGCCGAGCAACCCTGACAGCCAGCTGCGCGGCTGCGCAAATACCTGTTTTACTCTGACCAGAATCACCGATACATTGTCGCGACCACCGTTGTCGTTCGCGGTCTGTATCAACTGCTCTGCGGCAAGCAGCAGATTGCCTTGCATCGCATACAGTATGGACTGAATATCATCCTCTTCCACCATATCGTTAAGACCATCCGAACAGAGCAAATAGACATCACCGACCTCCACATCATGCACATGAATCTCCGGGAGCACATCGGCATCGATACCCACCGCCCGCGTGACCAGATTCTTATTTTGCGAGTGACGTGCATTCTCAACGCTGATCATCCCGCAGTCGATTTGCTCCTGCAACAAGGAGTGATCGCGGGTAATTAAACTCAGCGACTCGCCGCGCAGGCGGTACATGCGCGAATCACCGACATGGCCGACCGCCACGCGATTGTCGTAAAACAAGGCCGACACAATGGTTGTGCCCATGCCGGCATATTGCTCATGGGTTTGCGCAGCCTGAAAAATTGAGGTATTTGCGCTGTGTATGCTGCCGGCGAGTAAAGCGACTGCGTTCTCTTCGCCCGTCCTCTCATCGCGCACCACAGGATTGACGTTCTTAAGTGACTGAATGATTTCAGCCATCATGACATCCACGGCCAGACCGCTCGCAACCTCTCCGGCATTGTAGCCGCCCATACCATCGGCCAGCACCGCAAGACCGCAAGCCGCATCAACGGCGATGCTATCTTCATTGTGCGCACGCACCATGCCCGAATTGGTTTGGGCTACGATTTCCAGCGCTTCTTCCAGTTTCATAACCCAGCCTTTATTTGACCAGCAACACCGGACATTCAGCCAGATGCAAAACCTTAGTCACCACCGAGCCTAACAGGAAAGTCTGCAAGCCGCCCTGACCTTGCCTGCACATCACTATCTGATCCACGCCCTGCTCGCATGCATATTGTGCAATGGCATCCGAGGGGGTTCCGACGCTGACGTGATACTGGTAGGGCAGCGCTGCCGCATCCAGTGCATCGCGCGCCGGTTGCAGCGCGAGCATGCCTTGCTCACGGTAGTAATCGTTGATCGTATCCTGATTGATAAAAAGTTTGACGTTACCCGTCGCGACTTTCCATTGCACATTCAGCAGCAATATAACAGGCGACTCGCCAAACAATTGCCGGTGGCTGACAACGTAAGTAATCGCATGCAGGGAATCTGCCGAACCATCGAGTGGAATCAATATTTTCATCTTACCCCCTTAGCCTTTTTGATCCGGCATGACAGAATTCCCGTCAAGCAGATCAACCGCTTTAATATCGCTGATCTGGCGCAAAGCCAGCCACTTGCCGATCACTAAAACCAGCAGCGCACAAACACCCGGCACCAGCCAGTGCAAATAATGATGTGCATCGAAAAGCCTCGTAAACAAAACCTCAGTTACCAGCATCTCTCCGGCCACATAGCCCAGCAGTGCACCTCCGCCGTAAATAATATACGGAAAACGGTCGATCAGTTTGAGCACCAGCTGACTGCTCCAGGCGATCAGAGGAATACTGATCAGCAGACCGAACACCAGCAGCGAGACATTACCCTTGGCTGCTGCCGCCACGCCGAGCACATTATCCAGACTCATCACGAAGTCGGCGACGATAATCGTTTTGACCGCCCCCATCAGCCGTGCATCCGCCTTAATATTGCCTTCGTCGTGCTCATCTTCCGGCAAAATCAGCTTGATGCCGATCCAGATCAGCAAAAATGCACCGACCAGCTTAAGATACGGAAGTGCGAGCAGACTGACCGCAAAAAAGGTCAGTACGATACGCAAACCCACCGCTCCGGCCATCCCGAACCAGATGCCCTTTTTGCGTTGCGCCGCCGGCAGATTGCGGCATGCCAATGCGATGACCACCGCATTGTCGCCCGACAACAGGATATCGATCATAATGATCTTTAACACATCCACCCAGAACGAGGTGGTCGCAAACATTTCTATCATTGAGTACCCTATAAAATCGTAAGCGGGAAGTGGATAGTAGTGAGTGAAAAACCTACTCCCTACTTACCACTCCCCAGTATTTTTTTCATCACGCGGCCCATATCAGCCGGATTGCGCGTGATATGAATGCCGCATTCTTCCATGACAGCGAGCTTGGTGTCAGCCCCCCCCTGCCCCCCTGAGATAATTGCACCGGCATGCCCCATGCGTTTACCCGCAGGCGCGGTGATGCCGGCAATAAAGCCGACCACGGGTTTTTTCATATTATCCTTGATCCAGCGGGCACACGCTTCCTCATCGCTGCCGCCGATCTCGCCTACCATAATTACGGCATCCGTTTCAGGATCCTCATTGAACAGGCGCAGGATATCCACATGTTTCATGCCATTGATCGGATCGCCGCCGATGCCGACGCAGGAAGACTGCCCCAACCCCAGCGCCGAGAGTTGCCCAACCGCTTCATAGGTCAGCGTGCCGGAGCGCGAGACGACACCAATACGGCCTTTCTTATGAATATGACCCGGCATGATACCGATCTTAATTTCATCGGGGGTAATTAAACCCGGGCAATTCGGCCCGATCAAGAGCGTACGTTTACCCTTCATCTTGTCGCGCGTGCGGATCATGTCATGCACCGGAATACCTTCGGTGATGCAGATCACCAGATCCAGATCGGCTTCAACCGCCTCATCGATGGCGGCGGCTGCATAAGCCGGCGGCACATAAATCACCGAAACCGTGGCACCCGTCTGCTGTTTCGCCTCCAGCACGCTGTTATAGATCGGCACGCCTTCAAAATTTTGCCCGCCTTTATTGGGCGTGACGCCTGCGACGAAGCAGTTCGCACCATTGGCATAACCCAGACAACCCAGCGTATGAAACTGCCCCACTTTACCGGTCATACCCTGAGTCATCACCCGTGTGTTTTTATCGATCAGAATAGACATTATTCACCCCTCGCAGCGGCAACAACTTTTTGAGCGGCATCCGCCATGTCGGCGCCTGAAATAATCGGCAACCCCGAATCGGCGAGGATTTTTTTACCCAGATCGACGTTGGTGCCTTCAAGGCGCACGACCAGCGGCACGCTCAAATGCACTTCGCGCACGGCAGCGACGATCCCCTCGGCAATCACATCGCACTTCATGATGCCGCCAAAGATATTGACCAGAATCGCTTTTAAATTGGGATTTTTCAGCATCAGCTTGAAGGCCTCGGTGACCTTCTCACGCGTCGCCCCGCCCCCGACGTCGAGAAAATTGGCCGGATTGCCGCCATACAGTTTGATGATATCCATCGTTGCCATCGCCAGTCCCGCGCCGTTGACCAGACAGGCAATATCGCCGTCCAGCGAGATGTAGGAGAGATCAAATTTGGAGGCCTCAATTTCGGCCGGATCCTCTTCATCCAGATCGCGGTACGCGGTGATTTCGGGATGACGGAACAAGGCGTTGGAATCGAAGTTAAACTTCGCATCCAGCCCGATCACGCGACCATCGGCGGTCAGCACCAGCGGGTTAATTTCGGCCAGCATCGCCTCTTTTTCGACGAACGCCCGGTACAGTCCCTGCAACACGGTAACGGCACGCACAATTGAATCTTCCGGAATGCCGATCCGGCGCGCGACCTCTGCCGCTTCCGTATCGACCAGCCCCAGCGCCGGATCAATGCGCAGCGTATGAATTTTTTCCGGCGTATTTTTGGCGACTTCTTCGACTTCCATACCGCCTTCGCTGGAAGCCAACAGCGCCACGCGCTGCGAATCGCGATCGACCACCATACCTAAATAGAATTCTCGCGCAATCTGCGCGCCTTCTTCGACCAGCAAACGGCGCACCACCTGACCGTCCGCGCCCGTCTGATGCGTCACCAGATGCATACCGAGGATCTGTCCGGCAGCCTGTCGCACTTCGTCGAGTGAACGCGCGACTTTGACGCCACCACCTTTGCCACGGCCTCCCGCATGAATCTGCGCCTTGACCACCCAGAGCGCACCGCCCAACACTTCCGCTGCAGCGACCGCCTCATCTACACTGAAGCACGCCACCCCGCGCGGTGTAGGTACACCGAACTGCCGCAGAATTTCTTTACCTTGGTATTCGTGAATTTTCATATTGATCGCCCGAACGATACGCCTGCCAGTTTTGCACGCAGTCGCAATCTTACCGAATTATCTGCTTGAGTGGAGAGATTTGCACGATAAGCGCCAAATTGTGCTGTGCGGATGAGGCCGCATATACGCACGAACGATAGTCACAACCAAAATTAATTATGATTACCCCTGAGACAGTTCATGGAAATCTCCCGCCTGCCGATAAGCAGAATATCAATACTGAACAACGCTCCCTATCAGCACTCGCACAGAGGAGATCTCATGAACCTCACGATCAGTCAACGCAACAATTTTATGGCGCCGTATTTAAAGGCGCCCGTCAAGCAACCCGATATTGCCACGCCTGACAATACGAGCGCTGCCGACACGATAAAAGCGCAACTGGATGCCTACCAGAAACGCTGCGACGAATCACGTCAGGCGATTGCCCAGTTACGCAGCAGCGAACAGGACGGTGCGCAATGGAAGAAAGCGGATGCAGCCCAAAAGATCCAGCACCTCAAGGATCAAATCAGAATGCTCCGCATGATGGGCGGCATCGGCGACCCTAAATCCAATCTCAGACAAATTGCCCAGTTATCCAAAGAGTTAGCAGCTGCCGCACGCGAATATGCCTCGGCTTGCAGCGACATTTCGGCCGCCAGTGCGCCCCCCTCGGACACGACGGCAAAGACAAGCGACGCATCCGAACCATCAGACACAACCGATGTCCCTGCAGGCACAACAAATGTAACGGATGACACGACACAAAACGCTAACCCGCAAGCTGAATTAAAAGCGGTCACGCCTGCACAAGAATCATCCGTTACAGAGGCTGACCGCAAGTTTGCCGCAGAGGTGGTCAATCTGGCGAACCAACTCAAAGCCCTTGCCAAGCAACAAGAGATGCGACTGCAACAAAGCGAGGCCTCCGCAACCGATGGCGAGCGCGCCCAAATGCGCGAAGCCTTCGCCCAGATCGAAAAAAGTGTCACGGCGATCTTAACGCCTGCCGAGGCGGCGCCCCCGTCGATCAATATCTTTGCCTGACCTGTGCCGATCACAACGACGAGCCACTGAATTGACCTACTCACTGACTCCGATGCACCTCGAGCCGATTTTGTCCATGGCAGCGCTTGCACGCACCCCTGACGAAAAAATACCCGAACTGATCACACAGATCATCAGCCGGCCCGGCAACGCCAATTTACACATGAATCAGTTTCAACTGTTTTCGATTTTCGGCAACCAGTCGTTCGCGCTGGACATGCAGGCGCTGGCATTGCAAGAGCGCACAATTTACCGGATAGCCGGCACAGACACGCCTTTGATCCGGCTGCTGGCGCTCATGGCGCCGGGGGATGCGACCGACAATGCACCGCTTGATTATCTGATCGAGCACACCGACATCCAGCTGGATTTGCTCTATATCATCCCGGGGAAGCCGCTGCCAGCCGCCATCCCCGAACATGACGTGATGATGGTGGCGGCTGGTGAATCGAGCAAAAACCGTGCGGTGCTACAAGTCATAGACCAGCTGATCGAATGCTGGCCGCGCCCGGTGCTAAACCCGGCCAAACAAATCCTAAATTGCTCAAGAAATGGCGTCTACCAGCAGCTCAAAGACCTGCCCGGCCTGATCATTCCCCCCACCCGGCGCGCGACCCGACAGGCGCTGCTTGAATTATCCAACGCGGGCGCATCGGGCGACTACCCATGCACCGTCAGGCCGCTAGACTCTCAAGCGGGTAATGGCCTGGCCAAAATAGACAGCCCCGCGGCGCTGGCAGCGTATCTCGCCACATCTGACGCACAGGAATTTTATACCTCAAAATTTATCGACTACCGCAATCAGGACGGCCTGTATCGCAAGGTGCGCATCGCACTCATCGACGGCGCGCCCTATGTCAGCCATCTGGCGATCAGCGACTATTGGATCGTGCATTACGGTTCGGCGCAGATGGATGAACACCCCGAAAGAAGAGAAGAAGAAGCGCAATTTATGCGTGATTTTGACGCCGGATTCGCGCGGCGTCACCAGAATGCATTGCGCTCGGTATCGGAGCGGCTAAAACTGGATTACGTCGTGATCGACTGCGCCGAAACGATGTGTGGCGACTTGCTGATATTCGAAGCCGACAATCGCGGCTGGGTGCATGCCACCGACCCGGTGGACCTCTACCTTTACAAACAGGCGACGATGCAAAAGCTGTTCGCCGCTTTTCGCGCCATGCTGTTAAGCGCAATGCAGACGAGCAGCATCTCAATAAACGGCCCGGCACCCGCTCATTGATGCCGGGGTGTACGTTTATTTTTCGACCGCACCCAGCCTGCGCCAAGTCTCCAGCAGCGTATCCGGATTGAGCGACAAGGTCTGAATACCTGTTTCCACCAGCCACTGGGCAAAATCAAAATGATCCGACGGCCCCTGCCCGCAAATTCCGACATATTTGTTGAGCCGGTTGCAGGTGGTGATCGCCATTTTCAGCAACATCTTGACCGCCTCGTCACGCTCGTCAAACCGGTCTGCGACTAAAGCGGAGTCTCGGTCCAGCCCCAGCGTCAGCTGCGTCAAATCGTTCGAACCGATCGAGAAACCGTCGAAGTAGTCGAGAAACGCTTCAGCCAGCAGCGCATTAGACGGGATCTCGCACATCATGATCAAACGCAAACCCTGCTCGCCGCGCGTCAAGCCATGCGCTGCCATCGAGGCAACCACTTCGCGCGCCTCCTGCACGGTACGAACAAACGGCACCATCAGCTCCACATTGGTATAACCTAATTTTTCGCGCACCCGTTTCATCGCGCGGCATTCAAGCTCGAAACAGTCGGAAAAATTCGGCGCCACATAACGTCCGGCACCTCTGAATCCTATCATCGGATTCTCTTCCATCGGCTCGTAAATTTCGCCGCCCAGCAGTTTGCGATATTCGTTCGACTTAAAGTCTGACAGACGCACAATCACAGGCTTAGGCCAGAATGCAGCGGCTAAAGTCGCGACACCCTCGGTGATTTTTTCGACATAGAATTCTTCCGGATCGGCATAACCTGCCGAGCGCAGCAACACCGCCTCGCGCAGTTTTCCCGGCAACTTGTTGTATTCGAGCACCGCTTTCGGGTGTATGCCGATCAGATTGTTGATGATGAATTCAAGACGGGCCAGTCCGACACCGGCGGACGGCAGATGGGCAAATTCAAACGCCAGATTGGGGTTGCCGACATTGAGCATCAATTTGACGGGGAGTGGCGGCAACAGCGTTTCGCTGTGCACGACCACATTAAACGGCAAACGGCCGTGATACACATAACCGGTATCCCCTTCGGCGCAGCTTGCCGTGACGATTTCACCCTCCCGAAGCGCGCTGGTCGCATGTCCACAACCGACAATGGCAGGAATTCCCAACTCGCGTGCGATGATCGCCGCATGACAGGTACGGCCGCCCCGGTTGGTGATAATCGCGGAGGCCTTCTTCATCACCGGCTCCCAGTTCGGGTCGGTCATATCGGTGACCAGCACGTCACCTGCTTGCACCTTGCTCATTTCGTCGGCGCTCAAAATAATACGCACCCGCCCGCAACCGATCTTCTGACCGATCGCGCGCCCTTCGACCAGCACATCGCCGCGCTGTTGCAGTTGATATTTTTCCGTACCGCCGTTGCCCGCGTTGGATTTAACGGTTTCGGGGCGCGCCTGCAGAATGTACAGATGGCCGTCCAAGCCATCCTTACCCCATTCGATATCCATCGCACGCCCGTAATGCTGCTCGATCGACATCGCATAGCGTGCCAGCAGCAAAACGTCCTCGTCCGTCAGCGAGAAACGCGCCTGATCAACCAGAGGAATCGACTCGATTTTAGTCGAGCGTCCGGCAGAGCGCTGTTCATCGAACACCATGCGCAGCTGTTTTGAACCCAGCGTGCGCCGGATGATGGCGGGAAAGCCTGCCGCTAACTGCTGCTTATGTACGTAAAACTCGTCCGGATTGACGGCACCTTGCACCACCATCTCACCCAGACCGTAGCTCGAGGTAATGAACACCGCATCGCGAAACCCTGATTCGGTATCCAGCGTAAACATCACACCTGACGCACCCAGATCCGATCTGACCATGCGCTGTATTCCCGCTGAGAGCGCAACATCGGCATGCGTGAAATCCTTATGTACGCGATAGGAAATGGCGCGGTCGTTATAAAGGGAGGCAAACACCTCGCGGATCGCATGCAGAATATTGTCGATGCCGTGGATATTGAGGAACGTTTCCTGCTGCCCGGCGAAGGAGGCATCGGGCAGGTCTTCCGCTGTGGCCGATGAGCGCACCGCAAAACTGGCATCGGACTCGCCCGCCAGCAACGCGTAATGCGATCGCACTTCCTGCTCTAAGCGATCCGGCAAGGGTGCTTCGACGATCCAGCCGCGTATCGTGCGTCCGGCTTCAGCGAGCGCCGTGACATCGTCCACATTCAGTTTTTCAAGCACCGCTTCGATGCGCTTATCCAGGCCGCCGTTTGCCAGAAAATCGCAGTAAGCCTGCGCCGTGGTCGCAAAGCCCCCCGGCACCTGTACGCCGGACGAACTCAGATTGGCAATCATCTCACCTAGCGAGGCATTTTTGCCGCCCACCTCGGGGATGTCATTAAGGCCCAACGACTGAAATGGAATGACATAAGCTTGCATGATCGTCTCCTGAGTATATGAACTTTGCTATCAGTGCCGTACAACGGCGATTGTGAACCTTCTGCGACAGAAATGCATACACCTTTGATCTGCCACTCAAATTTTATTCTCGAGCGCAGACTAAATCAGGCTACAATCATTTCACCAATCAATTGTTTTAATCATAATTATTGGCTAATCGAATACTAAATCAGCCATGCGCACCCACTCATCATGAACACAGACAAGCAAAGCTATTACAAAAATAATCGCTTAAAACAAATGCGCGCATTTTGTGAAGTCGTTCACACCGGCAGCATGACGCTCGCCGCTCAGCGGCTGTTCCTGAGCCAGCCGTCGGTGACCTTGCAAATACAGGCGATGGAGCGCGAACTGGGCGTGACGGTGTTCGAACGGCGCGGCCCGGTGCTCAAACTCACCCCGGATGGCGACGTGCTGTATGCACTGGCAAAGCCACTGGTCGAAGGCATCGACAGCCTGCAACAAAATTTTACCGCGCTGCACGACAAACTCGAATCAGGCGAACTCAATATCGGCGCAGGCGAATCGACCATCCTGTATATTTTGCCTGAAGCCGTGCGCCGTTTTGTCGCCGCCTATCCCGGCGTGACCCTGAAAATCCACAACGAAACCGGACGAGATGGATTGAAGATGCTGCGCGCCGATGAAATCGACTTTGCTGTCGGCTCCCTGCTGGATGTGCCCGATGACATCACCTACCAGCCGGTGGTGACCTACGACCCTGTGCTGATCACGCCGACCGATCACCCGCTGGCCAAACTGCCCGAAGTCACCTTATCAGACATCAGTCAGTACGGACTGATCTTGCCCCCCCGCCACCTGTCGACCTGGCGCATGGTCAAATATGTGTTCCAGCAGCACAACCTGAATTTTACTGTGACGCTGGAAGCGGGCGGCTGGGAAGTCATCAAAAAATATGTGGAACTGGGCATGGGCATCTCGGTTGTGACCGACATTTGCCTCACCGGCAACGAAAATCTGGCACGCATCCCGCTGGGCCAGTATTTCCCGCAACGCGGCTATGGGCTGGTGTTTCGCAAAGGACGTTTTCTGTCGCCGCAAGCCCGCCGCTTCGTTGAAATCCTCAACGAGGTTTACAGCATCGTCAACGGTTGAGCTCCTGCATCAACTGCACGGCAAGCTCCTCTATCGAACGCGACGTGGTGTCGAACCACTTGATATTTTTCAGCCTCATCATGCGTTCAGCCGCTGCCACTTCATAACGGCAATTATCCAGCGAGGCATATTTGCTGTTCGGACGACGCTCATTGCGGATGCGGTGCAACTGTTCGGGCGCGATCGTCAGACCAAACAACTTGTCGCGATACGGCAGCAACTTGGACGGCAGATCGTCGCGTTCAAAATCTTCGGGGATTAACGGATAATTGGCCGCCTTGAGCGAAAACTGCAATGACAGATACAGACTGGTCGGCGTCTTGCCGCTGCGCGACACACCGACCAAAATGATATCTGCGTTTTTAAGATCGGTATCCGATACGCCGTCGTCATGCGCCAGCGCAAAATTCATCGCCGCGATGCGTTTGGTGTATTCGCGATTTTCCTGACCGTGGCTGCGTCCGACCCGGTGCGTGGAACGCTGCCCCAACTCCTGCTCAAGCGGTGCGATAAACGCTTCGAACAAGTCTAAAAACAGCCCATCCGCCTGCCTGAGCCGGGCGCTAATGTTCATATCCATCATGGTCATGATGATCAGCGGTCGCTGGCCTTCTGTCCGGGCGATCTCGGCGATGCGCATTAAGCAATCATCCGCTTTGTCCAGACTGTCCGTAAAAGGGAATCTCACATGGCGAAATTCGATCCCTTCGAATTGCGAGAGCAGGCCGTTGCCCAGCGTTTCGGCGGTAATGCCGGTTCCATCAGAGACGAAGATGATCGTGCGACCATTCATGGCAGACCTCACAATTTGGCAAGCTCAGATTATACGAGTGCAATCTGACCGATAGTGCAAAATTTGACCGCAAATACAACAACCCGTGCAGACTCTGCCGCAAGCTGGGATAATCCCGCCTATGAACGATACTATCCAAAACCCATTTTCATCCGCCCGCGCCTTCAACGAACTCCCCTTGTCGCCGGGACTGCTCTCCACCTTGCAGCAGCTAGGCTACCTTGAAATGACGCCGATCCAGGCGGCAAGTCTGCCGATCACGCTGGCAGGCAATGATTTGATCGCGCAAGCCAAGACCGGCAGCGGCAAGACCGCGGCCTTTGCGCTCCCGCTGCTCACGCGCCTCAATCCGCGCCGCTTCGCGGTACAGGCGATGGTCTTGTGCCCGACACGCGAATTAGCCGATCAGGTCACGCAAGAATTACGCCGTCTGGCGCGCTCGGAAGACAACATCAAAATCATCACACTGTGCGGCGGCGCTACCATGCGCCCGCAGATCGCGAGTTTGGAGCACGGCGCGCACATCGTCGTCGGTACGCCGGGTCGCATCATGGATCACCTCGACCGCAACACGCTTGAATTATCCGCGCTGAACACGCTGGTGCTGGACGAAGCCGATCGCATGCTGGACATGGGGTTTTACGATTCCTTAGCCTATGTAGTCAAACACTGCCCCAGGGATCGCCAGACGCTGATGTTTTCGGCGACCTATCCTGATGGCGTGATGCGACTGGCGCGCCAGTTCATGCGTCAGCCTCAGCAGGTCAAGCTCGAAGAACAGCACGAAGAAAGTAAAATCCGCCAGCGCTACTATGAAGTCAGCAACGAAGAACGTCTGGCGGCGGTCGGCACCCTGCTGCGCCACTACCGCCCGGTCAGCACGCTGGCGTTTTGCAACACAAAACAGCAATGCCGCTCGCTGCTTGAAGTTTTGCACGCACAGGGCATAGTCGCGCTGACCCTGAACGGCGACATGGAACAAAGAGACCGCGATCAAGTCTTGATCCAGTTCGCCAATCGCAGCTGTTCGGTGCTGGTGGCAACCGACGTGGCCGCGCGGGGCTTAGACATCACCCAGCTCGAAGCCGTCATTAACGTCGATGTCACCCCCGATCCGGAGGTTCATGTCCACCGCATCGGACGAACGGGACGCGCGGGTGAAGACGGCTGGGCGCTCAGTCTGGTCGGTCCTAGCGAACGTCACCGCGTCATCAGCATCGCCAAGATGAGCGGCAGCGTGCCGGAATGGCACGAGCTCTCCGCACTGAAAGATGAGGACGAAGCGCCGCTGGTGCCGCCGATGGTGACCCTGCAAATTTTAGGCGGTCGCAAAGAGAAAATCCGGCCGGGCGATGTGCTGGGCGCGCTGACAGGCGACGCAGGGTACACACGCGAACAAGTCGGCAAAATCGCTGTGACGGATTTTTCAACCTATGTGGCTGTCGTGCGCAATATCGCCCATGAAGCAGTCCGAAAATTAAATGCCGGCAAGGTCAAAGGCAAAACGGTCAAGGTCAGAGCACTGTAATCTTTTGGCCGTTGGCAGACCGGCGCCTGGTCACCTTTCTTGCCTTGCCTAGAAAGGTAACCGAAAGAAATCGCCCCTCGCTACACCGCACCTTCAAGGTTCCCTTCACTCAGAAACAGGAGCTTCAGCTCCGTTGTTTCGCGGGAATGCCCTGAGCATCGATAATCACAAACAAGCGGGGCTGCGCAACTCGCCCTGATAGTGCGCACAAATCGCTCCCTATTGGGGAACTCAAACAGTGCTCGCCTTAATACACCGCTTGTTTGTGACTATCTTCGGCGGCGCACAGGAGATGCGAGTGGAACTCAGATGCACATCACAATTCATACTGACCACTACCCCACTGCGACCATTCAAACTCGTTAACACACGCCAGAGTGCAACGTACCTTTGGCGAGACTGAACGGAAATTCGATTTTCAACATTAACTTTTGGTCTATTGAACCAAAAGTTATACGAAAAACCGAATTTCGTAGTCTGCCCCGTTATCCATTCGCCTTACTCACAGAATAAAATAATAAATGCTGTGTTTATGCCCGCTATGCAGCATTTATTATTATTGAAATAATGTTCTTACTTTATAAGGAGGGCATATGGCCAGACCAACATTTCAAATTAATCCGCAGCGTTTGCGCGGTCTGCGTATAGAACATGGTTTTACACAAAAAAAACTTGCCGATAAACTCAATGCGCTTCTGTTAGAAAAAAATCAGTCTTCCAACAAACCGCTCAAAGAGAGTTCGTCTCCTCAAACGCTGCTCACCACCTATCAACGCATTGAGCGCAACGGAAAGACCAGCCCGGAAAGAGCAGCTGCACTGGCCACTGTTCTCGGTGTTTCTGTTGAGTTACTTCAGGGAAGTGAACAACCTGAGCCACTTGATTACCTCAAGAGGATCAAGACACTGCTAACAATTCAGATTGAAAACAAAGAAAACGCAGCCTTGCAACGCAGGTTTGAACAATTGGCAGAGGAAGGGAATGACGACCCACTACCGTATTTGGTCGAAGAAATCTGCGAAAAGATTGAGGCTGTGCAACTTGAACGCAATCCTTCAGAAATTACTGAACTTATCGAACTAACCGGGCTACCAGAGAATGAACTGTTAAAGCCAGCAAATGTGTTGGGACACTGGTTTGTAACAGTGAAATCATATCAGGGAAAAAAATCCTATATTTTTCATGATGCGCGTGAGGTTAGTTATCAGATACAGAAGAAAATCGATGAACACCTAAGTCACTTCCCTCTTGATAGCTCTATTCAAATGTGGCGTGATGGTTCGTGGTTTCGCATGGAAATTAAAGCACGCCAATCAATGCATATTGACTTCGTACGCTGCCACCCCGATGCCAAGGGTCTCTGCTGGTCTCCAGCATCCTGGCGTGATGAGTTCTTCCTCTATGATAGTTTTGTAAATTGGTCTTACTCTGCTGCAAATTTAATAACTGATTTCGAAGGAAAACAGTCGCCACTCAATATGCAGCGGTTGCGGTTGCTCGTTACAGAGAACGTGGTATCAGTGAAGGACGGTCCCGTTGTTCATAGTCAGCGAAGAATGATGATCTCAGGTCGTCTAGATGAGATTCCAGAATCAACCAAAGAAGGGTTTCTACGTGAAAGCGCTGTTCATAACTTATATGAAAGCTGGTTAATTACTGATCTACGGTATGCCCTTATGCCCCATCTCACCGAGCATCCCTCTGAGTGCTGGGAAATATCTGCCCATGACGGAATTTCCATCCGTCTTACATCACGTAGGACTCGTAGCAAAATCATCCCCGACGAAATCCAGTATTGCATCACATTGGTCGAGGAAGTTTCACCTAAAGAATTTGTTCGTGTCCCATGGCGACAAAAAGATAAAGATGCTCAGAAGAAGAAAATCGAGGACTGGTTACAAGCTCCCTATTCGCCTCCCGACGAAGATGACCAAATTCCAAGATTTGAACCGATTTAAAGCGTGGTATGCCTCGGGCCCGCCTAACGAAACAATTCCGAGGATTTAATGAAAAAAGGAAAACCACTATGTATGCACAACTCAACAATGCCCCTAGCCAAACAGGAAATCCATCAGGTTCGGGCCGTGGCAACAATCCTCCCGGAAAGTAATCGGATTGTCGGCAGACGCTTATCCAGCGGCGTCTGCCATTTTATCAATATGCGAAAGGCCATCATGCTCAAAACTATATTACTTGCACTGCTTATCATGCCCGCCATCACTGCCTGCGAATCGCCAGCTGGCCCAAGATTTCAAAATGTCCGCTCCTACAGTGAAGGATTGGCATCGGTTCAAATATCAAATGGACGATGGGGGTTTATGAATGAACGCCAACAGTGGGTGATTCAACCACGTTTTGAAGATACCCGTGAATTTCAAGGTGGCAGAGCTGCTGTGCGTCAGAACGGGAAATGGGGATTTATTAACAAACGCGGCGAATGGCTCTGACATCCGTTAAGCCTCATGAAATACTGCTCATGCAAGGAAATCAATGCGCTGGTTAAAGCGCTTGTTCGAGAAGGCTGGTCATTCTGTCGAGGAGGAAAACATGGAAAATTACTTGAGCCATCTGGAAAGATCGTGCTGACTGTACCCAGTTCACCCAGCGATCACCGAGCCTTTTTGAATTTCAAACGTGATGTCCGACATGTACTTTCTTCCCTGGCGATGTGATTCAACTTTCAAACCTTTGATTTTCGCGCCTGTCCTTATTTTCGGCTCGCCGCCGGCGATAGTTGCGCTGTTGCCTGATTATCGAATAAATTAGCAACCCTTATTCATCAAGCGCCGCCTGCCCAGAGCGGCTGATCCGTTGCGGAAAGCCAGGTCAGATAGGCCCTGAGATCGAATTCAAACTGGTGATATTCCGGCTCCATATGCAGGCACAACTGATAAAACGCCTTGTTGTGCTGCGGCTCTTTAAAATGCGCCAACTCATGCACCACGATCATCTGCAAAAAGGCTACAGGCATGTCCCTGAATACGGCGGCAACGCGAATTTCTCGTTTACTCTTGAGCCCGCCGCCTTGCACCCTTGAAATCGTCGTGTGCATGCCGAGTGCGCGGCGCTCCACATGCAGCGTGCTGTCAAACGCGACCCGGCTCAGCGAACCCGTGTTGCGCAGATACCGGCCTTTGGCTTCCGACACAAACTCATACAGCGCACGATCGTTACGGACGCTATGTGCCGTCGGATATTTTTGCAGCAGGCGATCAGCCAGCGTTCGCTGATTAATGAGTTTCTGTACTTTTTCTACCAGCTCAGCCGGATAAGCGGCAAGGTAATTTGGCGCTGATTCAGGAGGCATGTAAATCCGTTGGAAGAAAGAATCCCGCCGCCTACCACTGGTAAGCTTTAATCGCGGCAATCAATTCCGTCAGTGCAACCTCCATCTGTGCGACCGCGGCCACACATTCAGGTTCGCCCGCTGTTTTTTCCACCCGTTCTGAAAAATGCATCGTCGATTCGGCAGCATAAATTCCTGCCATGCCTTTAATTGTGTGCGCACTGTGTCGCACGGCAGCAGAATCGCCGCGCAGCGCCCCCTCTTTGATCTGTTGCATATGCGATGGCGCATCGAGCAGAAATAAACTTGAAATCTCATCAAACAGTTCACGGCTATCGTCCATGATTTGCCGCGCCTGTTCAAAATCGGCCACAGCAAGTACGGCCGCCGGTGCCACGACATCCACTTCGGCACGCTGCACCAGACTGTCGAGCTCCTGCCACAACGCTTCGGTGTCGATCGGTTTAGTCAGATAGCCATCCATACCATTTAACAGGCATTCTTCGCGCGCACCCTGCATCGCATGAGCGGTCATCGCCACGATATGTATATGTGCCCCTTCTCCCAGATGCTGTTCCTGCTCGCGGATACAACGCGTCGCATCATATCCATTCATCTCCGGCATATCCACATCCATCAAAATTGCATCGAATGAGCCATTTTGCCAAAGCTGCACCGCTTCAATACCGTTATTCGCCACAGTCACGGTATGCCCGAGCTTAGTCAGCAGGCGCGTCGCCAGCGTCTGATTCACCGCATTGTCTTCGGCCAGCAGCAGATTTAACCGGCGACGCATTTCCTTGAGCGAATGTCGTGTCGTCAGCTGCTGCTCGGACACGCCCAACGCCGTCATGATTGCATCGAACAACTCCGACTGTGCAATCGGTTTCATCAGATAAGCGGCGACACCGAGTTCGCGGCAGCGTGACGCGTGACCGCGCTGCCCCTCGGATGTCAGCATCATCAACGTTTTAACAAGATATTCAGGATGTTCACGGATGCGCTCTGCCAATTCAAACCCATCCATATCCGGCATCTGCAAATCCAGCAAAGCCAGCCCGTAAGGATGTCCGCTAGCCGTTGCGCGTGCCAGTTCATCAAGCGCTTCCTGACCATTGCTCGTCACGACGGGATGCATCTTCCAGTTTGTTAACATCTCCTGCAACAGGCGACGGTTAGTCGCATTATCGTCAGCGATCAGCACAGACATACCCGCGATGCGTCCGGTCTGCTGATACTCAGCCAAAGGACTGACGGACAGCATCAGCATATCCAGCGTAAAGTAAAAATTGCTGCCTTGCCCGATTTCACTCTGCAGCGCGATGCTGCCGCCCATCAGACTGACCAGTTGCGCAGAAATAGTCAGCCCGAGCCCCGTACCGCCATACCGGCGCGTCGTCGACGTATCGGCCTGAGAAAACGACTCGAAGATAGTCTGAAATTTATCGCGCGCAATCCCAATACCGGTATCGCGGACACTAAACTGCATACGCATTTGTCCCTCGGGCGCACCCTTCAGACATTGCACATCGACTTCGATCTCACCGCTCGCAGTAAATTTGATCGCGTTGCCGACCAGATTGACGATTACCTGACGCAGACGTCCCGGATCACCCAGCAGGCGATCCGGCACGTCCGGCGCGACATGCAGCAACAGCTCAAGCTGTTTTTGGTGTGCGCGTACCGCCAGCGATTTCATCGTCTCCCGCAGCATGTGCTCCAGCGAAAACTCAATATTTTCGATGTCCAGTTTGCCCGACTCGATCTTAGAAAAATCAAGGATATCGTTCAGTATCGTCAGCAGCGCATCGGCGGACGATTGAACCAGCCCCAGATACTCGCGCTGTTCAGAATTGAGCTCGGTATCCAAAGCTAATTCGGTCATACCGATAATTCCGTTCATCGGCGTACGTATTTCGTGACTCATATTGGCGAGAAAATCGCCTTTGGCGCGACTGGCTGCTTCCGCCGCCTCCTTTGCCTGCCGCAACGCAGCTTCGGCTTCCCGGCGCGCGGTAATATCCGCATTCGTTCCGGACATACGCGTCACACGCCCGTTGCTATCGCGATCGACGACTTTGCCATGCGTATGAATCCAGATCCACTCCCCGTCCCGGCGCTGCACCCTGAATTCCACTGAATAAAATTCATTCTGGCCTTTGAGTACGGAAACCAGATTGTTTTCAACATTCGCGCGCTCGTCCACATGAACCAAACTGAACAACTGCGCACTGGTAATGACCACCTCTTGCAGTTCATCTCCCAGTATCAATGACCAGCGATCACTCAGGTAAACCTGATCGTGCGCAACATCCCAGTCCCACAATGCGAGTCCTGACCCCTCAAGCGCAAGATTGAGGCGCTCCTGAGCCAGCCGAACGATCCGTTCGCTGTTCTTTCGTTCTGAGATATCGGAAAATGCAACGACCGATCCGTAGCTAACGCCATCGCGAATGATCGCCCGAGAAGTTCCTTCAACCGGGAAAGTAGTGCCATCTTTACGCACAAATACCTGATCATCGCCCTGCCAGTCGCCATTTTCGCGGACCGCCAGCATGATAGAACATTGCTCAGCAGGCAATGCTTCCCCTTCTGCAGTGAAGCAATGAATCGTGTCATGCACAGGACGACCTAACAACTCCTCGCGAGTCCAGCCCAACATGTGTTCAGCTTCTGAGTTCATGTAAGTACAGCGACCTGCGCTATCCTGCACATACAAGCCCTCACCCATCGTCTCGCTGATCCGCTCATAAAACGCGCGCTGCTCGGACAATTGCTCTTCAAGCATTTTACGGGCAGTAATATCGGTACGGACGGAGATGTATCGCTCCGGCCTCCCCTCTTCATCCATAAACGGCACAATGGTCGACTCGACCCAGTAAAACGTTCCGTCCCGCCGGCGGTTTCTCACCTCGCCATGCCACACCTGACCGGACTCGATTGTCCGCCACATGTCGGTAAAAAACGCTCTTGAGTGATAACCGGAATTGAGAACCCGGTGATCCTGCCCCATCAACTCATCGGGGGCATATTGGCTTATCTCGCTGAACTTACGGTTAACGTAGACAATGCAACCCCGTTTGTCTGCAATGCTGACGATCGCATGCTCATCAAGCGCCAGCTGCTGAAATTCGAGCTCTCTTAACGCGGAGCTCAGTTTATCGTTAGCCAGTCTTAATTTATTGGCCGCTTCAATATGCAAACTCGTATCTTGAAACGACACTAACGCCCCGCTGACCTTACCATTTTGCACAATCGGACTGGAGCGGAATTCAACCGGGATATGCTCTCCGTTACGGCCGGAAAAAATACCGTTGTCCTGCAGTGAAACACCGTCTCGAATCGATCTCAAGTGGGGACAGTCTTCCGCGAGTTGCGCTGAACCATCGGGGAGTAGGCATTGCACATGCTCTTGCACTGGCTGTCCGATCAGCTCCTGCTCTGACCAGCCCAGCTTTTTTTCGGCAGCCGCATTCATAAAGGTCAGACGACCTTCAAGATCGGTGGCATACACACCATCGCTCAGCGTGTTAAGCAACGTACGCGTCATCTCCGTGTTCTGAATACGCATACGCTCATTCACCGCGTTGAGCTCGGCTGTATTCATCGACAACGAGTTCTGCAGCAGGCGCTGCTCCTTATCTACTTCGTGATAATAGCTATCGACGATATCCAGAAAGGATGCCAGTGCTGCATCGGCCTGAAAGTCCCTGCCTAATTGACGCCTCAGCTGACGCTCGAGCAAACGGTGCATGGGTAGCCTATTCGTAGAGGGTCGTCAGCGTCATGGTTTGATTATGCAGCTGACACTGCATCACATCGCTGAACGGCGCCAATTCGCCATACGAATAGAATCCGGCAATTGCAGTCGCATCGCCCAGCGTCTCCTGAACGATTTCCAATTCTTCCTCGGTCAGCTGTCCCATCACCAAACGGCGGCCCACGCAGCTGACCACCAGACACAAACCGGTTGCACCATCGCTTGCGGGCTGCGCGGCCTCGGCGGCAAGCCCGGCACTGTCAATCAGGTTATCCAGATTGGTACGCATCAGTTTGCACAGGTATCCTTGAGGAACATCACCGGCAAATGTCAGACTTTGATCGGTCTCGCTCACCGCCAGCAAAGTACGGATCAGCGCCTTGTCGGAGCGGCTCGCCTGCATGCTCAATGGAAAGCGCAACCCACTGGCAGGCAGGTTTTCAGCCTGCTCGCCCAGATATTTTTTATACAGCGCCAGCGCAGGCTCGCCGTCGATTTCATACACCACGTTACCCGCTGACTTTGTAACGATGCGCTCGGCACCGAACTCTTCCCATCCGGCAAAACAACCGCTCTTGACAGTCACGTCCCCATAAAAGCCGAGCGCAGCGATGCGTCCTGATCTGGCGGGTGCATCTGCCATCACCCAGGTTTGTCCAAAACGCGTGCCATCCCCTGCCAGCCCGCCCGTGACAGGGATCCCCGCTGCATTCAAACCTTTGGCCAGCTCACTGCCATTCACCTGCAGTCCGTCTGACAAGATAAATGCATGACGCAAATCGGGAGCGTCCAGATCAGCCATCAGCGCAGCTCCTAGCGCCTGAACGCTTTCTTGCTGCTGGACGTCCACTGTTGCCAAGCGAACCCTGGAATTTTGCAGTTTTACAATAGTCGCGACCATATTGCCATCGCTAATCTCAACACCCATCACACTGCCTGATGAAGTACATCCGATGATATGCGCAGCAGGAAACAGGCTGCGTAATTCGTTATAGCAAGCTTCGGTTTGAAATGCCGCATCATCGGCAAACACCAAAACCAGATCAGCTGTCGCTGAAAAACCGGGAGCTGACTCCCAACCTGACTTACCAGACCACCCGATTTGACCGATTTGCATGACACCCCCTGTTTTTATATTTGAATATCGCAACATGCCAAACAAAAACTTTTCGCGATGGGATTTTGACACAGATAATCGATAAAGTCAGACAGGGCAAGTAAAAATATCGATAAATTTAAGTTATTTACCGTGAATCGTGAATATACAGAGGCAGCTCAGCCCACCTGGAGCATTTTTCTATTTGAGAAGTAAAAGTTTTGCAGTTAATGGCTAAACCCTTTTCATGCGCCCCCGTGCTGTCCGTGCCACGCTAAGCTTAACTAAATAGGGACTTAAACGTGAGGACAAATTCGAACAGAAGTGCTGAAAACAGTAACGTGCAATTTACAGACATACCCGACCTCGTATGCCCTAACTCAATACAGAAAATGAAGACGCCAATCAACAGTTAGACAAGCTCATTTGGGAGGAGACGAAAATCTGGCAATAACACCTGTCGATTGGCATATGTTAATTTACACGAATATTTTTAAGCGAGGAATGCGGCATTTTGTCGCACCTTTTGACTCTCGGCCTCATTCGGTCAATCCGCAGGTATGCGAAATATCATTGTCAGGCGCGCTGAACCCTGCAGTATTGAAAAAGTATAATTACAAACTGGCTACAACTCTTCAAACGTCAGAAACAACAAAGGCCTACATTTCTGTAAGCCCTTGTTTTTATTGGTGCCGCCTATCGGATTCGAACTGATGACCTACCGCTTACAAGGCGGTTGCTCTACCAACTGAGCTAAGGCGGCGTGGTGAAACGATACATCATTTGCAAACTGGTGGGTCGGGCGAGATTCGAACTCGCGACCAACGGATTAAAAGTCCGCTGCTCTACCGGCTGAGCTACCGACCCGCTGCAAGGAGGCCGAATTATACGCATTAGGAGAGCGCTGTCAACGAAGAATATTCAATAATTCAATTTATTTTACGATAACGGGTCGGATCACTCACTCCGGCAGCCGAAAAACCCGCACTGCGCAGACGGCACGAATCACACACACCGCATGCCTGCCCCAGATCATCCGCCTGATAACAGGAAACCGTCGCGGCATAATCCACGCCCAGCGAACTGCCCTTTTGAATAATCTCAGCCTTGGACAGATGCAGCAAAGGCGCGTGCAAGGTCAACGGATGTCCTTCGACGGCCGCCTGCGTTGCAAGATTCGCCATGCGTTCGAACGCATCTATATAAGCCGGGCGACAATCCGGATAACCAGAGTAATCTACCGCATTCACGCCGATAAAAATATCCTGCGCGCGCAGCACCTCAGCCCAGGCCAGCGCGAGCGATAACATGATGGTGTTGCGTGCGGGAACATAGGTCAGCGGAATACCGGCGGACGCGTGTTCAGGTACATCAATATTATTGTCCGTCAGCGCAGAGCCGCCAAAACCGGTCAGATCGATATTCACTACCCGGTGTTCGCGCGCCCCCAGTGTTTCGGCTACACGCTGCGCTGCCGCCAGCTCTGAGTGATGGCGCTGACCGTAATCCACGCTGAGCGCATAGCAGGTATAGCCCTGAGCGTGGGCCATCGCCAGCACGGTTGCTGAATCGAGTCCGCCTGATAACAATACGACCGCATTTTTCATCAATGCCCCGCCTCATTATTCCAAAGTATTTTGTGAAGCTGCAGCTGAAAACGCACTGGCAGCCCATCCCGCAAAATCCAGTCCGCCAGCTGCGTCGGATCCAGCATACCCTGCGCCGGCGAAAATAACACCGGACAGTGGTCGGCCAGATGATATTGCGCCAGAATCTGGCAAGCCCATTCGTAATCGTTTTCGTCGCACAGCACGAATTTGATTTCATCCTGCGGCGTCAGGAAATTCAGATTTTCCCAACGGTTCTTATCGACTTCGCCAGAGGCGGGCGTTTTGATATCCACGACCCGCATCACACGCGCATCGACCGCACTGATATCCAGTGCGCCGCTCGTCTCCAACGAGACGTGATAACCGGCATCACAAAGCGCCTTGAGTAGCGGCAAACAGTTACGCTGCGCCAATGGCTCGCCGCCTGTCACGGTGACATAGCGCGTCTTATATTGCGCAACTTGCTGAAGAATGTCGGTCAGGGTATGGTTTTTCCCGCCAGTAAATGCGTAAGCGGTATCGCAATACACACAGCGCAACGGACAACCAGTCAGCCTGACGAACACCGTCGGCAAACCAATCAGACGCGTCTCACCTTGCAGGGAAAAAAAAATCTCGGTAATGCGCAGCTGCGCAGCTGAATTTTGTTCTGGCATAGAAACTACTTAGCGAGTATTTTTTTTGCTTTGACAGCGGCAGCGCTGTCGGGATATTTGCTGACCAATTGCTTCAGTGTCGCGGCGGCCTGCATTACCGCCTTCAACTCCTGCTGACATCCGGCGATACCGAACAACACATCGGGCGCCCTGGCCGCTTCAGGCGAAGCTTTTAGCATGGCGCGATAAGTGACAAGCGCGCCTTTATAATCCTTCAGCGCAAACTGCGTCTCTCCCAGCCAGTAGGCGGCATTCGGGACATGTACAGATGCAGGGTATTTCTTGAGGAATTCTTGCAATGCTTTTGCGGCATTTGCATAGTTCGCCGCTTTAAACAGACTATAAGCCGCTTCAATGGCACGATTTTCAGCTGCCGGATCATCGGGATCGCCGGATACAGCTGGCTCCGCTTTGGGTTGAACCGATACTTCTTGTGATTCGAAATGACGCAAACGCGTATCCAAATCCACATAAAAATCTTTTTCCCGCTTTTCGGCGTCTTGCAAGCCGTGCGCTGTTTCTTCGTTCTGTCCGCGCAATTTACGCAGTTCACCGTTCAACATATCGATTTGCCCTTGCAAATCAAAAATGGACTTGGTCTGTAACTTATCCTGCTCTTCTAACACAAGCACACGCGCCTCGACCTGCTGGATACTTTTTCGCGCATCGTCGTCCGAAAACAACCCCGCCTGAACGGGAGACGCAATACAGAAACCCAGCAACATCAAGGCGCGTAGCTTTTGCATGGAATTACTTGGCCTTGTAGTTCAGGTCAGTGCGGCGATTTTGCGACCATGATGCCTCATCGTGACCGGCAGCCTTAGGCATTTCTTCGCCATAGCTAACGCTGGTTACCTGAGTGGCTTTCGCACCACCCAATTCAAGCATCTTTTGCACGCCGTCAGCACGACGCTGCCCCAAACCCAGATTGTATTCATTGCTGCCGCGCTCATCGCAATTTCCTTCCAGCTTGACGGTACGGTTAGCATGCTCACTCAAATATTTGGCGTGTGCCTGAACCAGTGGCTTGTCAGCATCTTGCACTGCAGACACGTCGAACGGGTAAAACACACTGCGACCAGCCAGAATACTCTTTGGATCATTCAGCGCATCAACCTCTGTCGAAGTCGATGTTGCCGGTGCCGTCGCAACATCTGCAGCCTTAGCGACAGGAGCATGTGCTGCTGTTTCGTGTGGCTTTTGGCTTGCACATGCGGCGAGCAAGTTCAACAATACGATACTGATAACTAGTTTCTTCATGGCAATTTCCCTTAAGTTTTGGTTAATTTAAAGATTGGGTCCCCACACTGGCTCACGTGCATCGCCGCTTTGCGTAAACATATGCTGCTTGACACGGCCATCGCTGGACACGGTCGCCAATATACCACGACCACGCGCTTCGCTGGCAAACAGGATGAGTTTTCCGTTTGGCGCATAACTCGGTTTTTTCTCCCAGCCCCCCTCAGTTAATGCTTCCGTTTGCCCGGTCTGAAAATCCTGTACTGAAATATAAAAACGACCACCGCTCAAATGCGTGAACACAAATGACTTTCCGTCCGGACTGTAACGAGGTGAAAAACAGCTGCCAGAGGCAAAGGTAATTCGCTGCGCACCCCCTCCTTCCACTGGCATGCGATAAACCTGCGCACTGCCGCCTCTGTCAGAGGTAAACAACAAAGATTGCCCATCAGGGGAAAAATTAGGCTCGGTATCAATCCCGCCGCTGAAACTGATCCGGCGCAGCTCACTGCCATCGGGGCGCATCAGATAGATCTGCGAACCGCCATCACGAGTCAGTACAACCGCCAGCTGCCGGCCATCCGGCGACCAGGCAGGCGCACTGTTACTGCCGCGATAGTCGGCCACAATTTTGCGCAAATTAGTGTACAAAGACTGTACGAACACGGCAGCATGCCCGGTCTCAAAACTCACATAAGCCAGATGACTGCCATCCGGCGACCATGAGGGGGACATGATGGGCTCATTTTGTTTCAATACGACTTGCTCGTTATACCCGTCGCTGTCGGCGACGATCAGACGAAACGAACGCCCCTGGCGGTTTACATAGGCAATACGGGTGCTGAAAATACCGGGATTGCCAGTCAGTTTCTCATAGATCAGATCAGCGATCCTATGCCCTACAGCACGCACCTGACCGTTGCCGACTGACACCGCCTGCCCGACCAGTTCGGTATGTTTGAGCACGTCAAGCAAGCGAAAACGCGCCTCTATCCGTCCGTTCGCCTGCAAACTGACCGTCCCTATCGCCAGCGCCTCAGCGCCCCGCAATTGCCAGTCAGTGTAATTCACCTCTGCCGGTTCGTGCGGCGTCTTACCCGTCGTATCCACCAGACGAAATAAGCCGGTACGCAGCAAATCACCGCTCACCACCTCGTTGATTTCTTGCGCTAGCTTCGCATCCCCGCCCATCGGCACCAGCGATACCGGAATCTGATGTTCACCCGCGCCGATAATTTCGATATTCAACGCAGCGCTCGCCATCGACGTATGCGCCAACATCCACAAGCCCAGCAGACCAGACAATACTTTCAACATACACACCCCTATTTATTATCCGGCTGAAAACCCAGCTTTAATTCACGAAAACGATTAAACAGCGCCGCATCCGCCGGCAGTGGCAACGGCTCTGATTTCAAAATAGCCCGCTCGACCGCATTGTCATAAGCGGGATTGCCGCTCGACTTTAGCAATCTGGGCGGCAGCACATGACCGCCCGGCAGCACCGTCACCAGAAATTCAGCCCGAGCATCTTTGGACACATCGGGTGGCTCGACCAATTTACTCCTGATCTTGCCCTGAATCTTGCCGACAAATTCATCGACAACGCGTCCTGTCGATGCGGCCTGATCAATTTTATCCTGAGCAGCTTTCATTTCTGCGGCTGAGGGCTGAGGGGCGGTCTTTTTTACATCAGCCGGCTTTTTTACCTCGGGCTTCGCCACAGGCTTAATCTCCGGCTTTTTTTCCGGAGGCTTAATCTCCGGTTTCTTTTCGGGCTTTCTTTCAGGCTTCTTATCAGGCACCACAATCTCAGGCTTGATTTCCACCTCAGGCTCGACAGGGGTCGGCTCTTTGACCTGAGCCACCGGCGGCGCGACCTCGGTTTCCGGCATGCTCTGCCACAACTCCACGCTCATCACAACGGGCGGTTCAGTCTGCCACGAAAAACCGAAATACAGCAACGCCAAAAAAGCGCCGTGCACCAGCAATGCCAGCAGACAGGCCGGAAGCCGGTAAGCGTCCTGATAAACAGCCGTATTCATTTCGCCTGCGTCAACAAACCAACTTTTTTGATGTGTTGCTGTTGCAGCACGTCCATCACATTGATGACTTCTTCGTAACGCACGCTCTTGTCAGCCGAAATCACCACCGCCTGCTCGGTCTGTATCGCCTGTCTCGATTTGAGAATAGACACCAGTTCCTCGCGCGACACCCGGGTTTCCTCATCGCCCTTAGCGTGGTCGCGCAGCGCCAGCGTACTGTCCTTTTTGATAATAACTTCCAGCGGCGCAGGAGCGGGCGCGGAGGACTTGCTGACCTGCGGCAAATCGACCTGCCCCGGGTTCATCATCGGTGCCGTCACCATAAAGATCACCAGCAACACCAGCATCACGTCAATATACGGCACGACGTTGATGTCGTTCATCAGACGATTTTTACTACGCATACCGGATCTCATGGCTGGCGCTGCAATACGTTGGAGAATTCTTCAGTAAAACTCTCAAAGCGCGTCGATAGCCGTTCGATATCGTGCGCGTAGCGGTTATACGCCACCACCGCCGGAATCGCGGCGAACAACCCCATCGCAGTTGCAACGAGCGCCTCAGCAATCCCCGGCGCGACGTGCGCCAGCGTGGCTTGCCCCACGTTCGCCAATCCTCTGAATGCATTCATAATTCCCCACACCGTACCGAACAGCCCGACATAGGGGCTGACTGAGCCAACCGACGCCAAAAACGCCAGATGCGATTCCAGATGGTCCATCTCACGCTGATAGGTGGCGCGCATCGCACGACGCGTCCCTTCCATCACGGCGGCCGCATCCACGCCATGCTGTTTCTTCAGTTTGACGAATTCAACAAAGCCGGCCGCAAAAATCCGTTCGAGCGCACCCTGATCGGATCGCGAGGTATTGCTGACCGTTTTGTATACGTCATTGAGATTGGGATTGCGCCAGAAGGCTTCTTCAAATCCGGCGGTCAACCGCTTTTCGCGCCGGATGGCAAACATCTTCATGAAGATGTACCACCAGGACATCATGGATACAAATAACAGCAAGCCCATCACCAATTGCACCAGCACGCTGGCATTGCTGATCAGATGTATAAACGATAAATCCTGAGTCACTTCCATAGCTGCCTTTCCTAAATTTTCCATTTTGAGCTCAGCGCGTCAGGCACCCTGACAGGCCTGAACGTCTGCCTTGAGACGCACACCAGATGCACTTCACCTGTTGTGAGCAATTCATCATGACGGCGCACGCTTTGCTGCAAGGTCAGGCGAGAGCGCCCGATATCCATCACTTGCGCGGTGACGTTCAACATATCGTCCAGCTCTGCCGGCTTCAAATAATCGAGCTTCATGGTTCGCACCACAAACATCACGCCGAACTCTTTCATCAGCCCCGCGTTGCTGTAACCGCAGGCACGCAACCACTCAGTCCGTGCGCGCTCCATAAAGTTCACATAGCTCGCATGATAAACCACGCCGCCCGCGTCCGTATCCTGGAAATACACCCTGACCGGCCAGTTAAAAATTGCGCGCTCACTCATCAGATAACTCTCCGCTGCCCAAATGACTCGCCACCGTCAGACCGAAATGCAGATAGGCATTGGCGGTGGCCATGCGGCCGCGCGGCGTGCGTTGCAGATAACCCTGTTGAATCAGATACGGCTCTAATACATCCTCGATCGTGTCGCGCTCCTCGCCGATGGCAGCAGCCAGATTATCGACGCCGACAGGACCGCCCATAAACTTTTCGATGATGGTCAGCAGCAGCTTCCTGTCCATCACATCCAGCCCTTGCGAATCCACATCCAGCATGGTGAGTGCGGCATCGGCCACGCGTCGCGTCGCGTCGCCGCCCGCCTTCACATCCGCATAGTCGCGCACCCGGCGCAGCAGGCGATTGGCGATACGCGGGGTACCGCGCGAGCGACGGGCAATCTCCATCGCACCGTCATGGGACAGATTCATTTCCAGCAAGCCTGAGGAACGCATCACGATGCGTTGCAATTCTTCAGGCGTATAAAATTCAAGACGGGATACGATGCCGAAACGGTCTCGCAGCGGATTGGTCAGCATACCGGCGCGGGTCGTCGCACCCACCAGTGTAAACGGCGGCAAATCCAGCTTCACCGAACGGGCCGCAGGCCCTTCGCCTATCATGATGTCGATCTGATAATCCTCCAGCGCGGGATAGAGAATTTCCTCAACTACCGGCGACAGACGATGAATTTCATCGATAAACAGCACATCATTGGGCTCTAAATTGGTCAAGAGCGCTGCCAGATCGCCTGCGCGTTCCAGCACCGGCCCTGAAGTGTGACGCAGATTCACGCCCATTTCGCGCGCAATAATCTGCGCCAGTGTCGTCTTTCCCAAGCCCGGAGGGCCAAACAACAGCACATGGTCGAGCGGCTCCTGGCGCTGCTTCGCCGCCTGAATAAAGATTTCCAGTTGTTCGCGGATTTTTTCCTGACCGACATATTCGTCGAGCTGCTTGGGACGCAGGGCGCGCTCCAGCGCCTCCTCCTGACGGGATGCAACGGCAGGCGTAGTCAGACGAGGTTCGGCAGTGAGATTGTCGCTATGGATCATAGGTATTTTTCTGAAGTGAGCCACATTTTAGCGTACTCAATGCAGTGTCGGTGATGCGCCGCAACATTTCTTGAATTTCAGGCCCGAACCGCACGGACATTCTTCGTTGGGCGGCACTTTGACAGAGACGGCCTGCGACACCCTGCGCTGAGCGGTTTCGGCCTCGCGCTGCGCGGTAAAATAATCATAAAGTATAGCTACCGCATCAGCGATCGTATTGTAAGCTTCCCTTTTGGCCTGTTTAACATCGGCACTTTTACCCAGCAACTCAGCGCCCTGTTGCGTCCCCAGCAACACCATCGGAGAGAGAGATTCCTGCTCACGCTCAAATACCGCGCGCCAGGGTTCGATGAACAGAAATACACCGAGCATAAAGCCCTCAGCCCAACCTTCCGCTTCGTAAACTTTACTGCCGTCCTCCTGCGCCAAAGTATAAAACAGCGGCGAAAATCGATTGCCAGCAATCGCATCCAGCACGCCGTTGTAATAGCGCATCAGCAAAGCCATAATACGGTTAGCCTGTTCTATCGAGGCGAACCCCGGAGCATCCTCACCCTCTTCACTATCCCATATCCACGGCAGATATTCGCTCGGCATGACGAGCCTCGGATTGAGTACCAGCGCTGCAAAAAATCCGTCCAGCCTGGAAATATCCATACAGTTTTCCGGCACATCGTCAGACAGCAAAAATTCATCCAACTCATCAATTTCAGCCTCGCTCAATGCCTGGATCGGTTTCATTGCGTACTCCTAGCGCGCGTTAAACAGATAAATTACGCCCGTGACAAAAATTTGAGCGCCTGACGGATCCCGTCAGAGACGCTCACATCTTTGGGTAACTGCTTTGCTGCCAGAGCGGCTTCCTTATCGTTGTAGCCCAACGCCTGCAAGGCATTCACAATATCGCTGCTAGCCGAAGAGTTCAGCACACCCTGTGCCGACACGACGCCCATTACGGTGAATTTACCCTCTAATTCCAGCAGCAGTCGCTCGGCGGTCTTCTTGCCTACGCCGGGAATTTTGGTTAAACGGCCCGCCTCCTTGTTCGCGACCGCGTCGGCCAGATCGTTCAGAGTCAGCCCGGACAGCACCGACAAGGCGAGCTTGGGACCGACACCGCTGATTTTAAGCAACAAGCGAAATGCTGCGCGCTCATCAGTGCTGCCAAAGCCATACAGCAGATGAGCATCCTCACGCACGATCAGCTGGGTGTGCAACACCACTTTTTCGTGTAGCGGAGGCAAGTTATAAAAGGTGCTCATCGGCACCTCAATTTCATACCCCACCCCCTGCACGTCCAGCAAAACCTGCGGCGGCGTTTTTTCCAGCAAAATACCCGACAAACGACCGATCACACAAATCCCTTATAAATAAATTAGTTAACCATTAAAATAGCCAGCGACAACAAAGCGCCGTGCAGCAACATCGCCGCAATCGTGAGCTTAATCGCCCCCCCCAGTTGCTGAGGTTCTGAGGCATGGCGCAACAAAATATGCGCCGCCTTCACGCTCAGCGGCAACGCCAATAACGCCGCGAATGCGCTCATCGGCAGCCCGCCCATCGCCACGCTCATTATTAACCAGAGGTAGGCGAACAAAACGATCAGAACATAGCCCCAGCGGGCCTGCGGCACGTCGAGGCGCGCAACCCAGTGCAGCTTGCCAACGGCCTTGTCTGCGTTCCTGTCAGGAAACTGATTGATATAGAGCAAATTTGCCGCCAGCAACGCGTATGAAAGTCCGGCAATAAAGGGCGCAGCCGAAAATCCCCGCCTCTGCACGAAATCGGCACCCACAACAATCAGCAGGAATCCCCCCGCAATGCACAGCTCACCCCAGCCCCGACTGTTCAGACGAAACGGCGGCGCGGAATACGCCCAGCCGATAAAGAGACCGGCCAGGCCAATGTATGCCAGTTGAAAGTCAGTGCGCAACATCAGCCACAATCCGGCCAGCGCGACCCCGGTTAGCAAAGCAAAGCCGAAATTACGCGTCTGTGCAGGGGTCAGCACGCCGTTCTGAATAAAGCGACTGCCACCGGTAAAAGGAAAGATGCGCTCCACGTTGCACGCATCGGTGCCATTTTGCGCATCGTAATAGTCATTTAGCACGTTGGCCGCCGCGTGAGCCAGCATGGCAAACAACAAAGTGACCAGCGCAAGCGGCGCGTCAAAGGATGCGCCACCCAGCCCCGCCACGGACAGACCTATCAGACAACCCATCAGGCTTGCGGTCAAAAATGCAGGCCGCGTCGCCGCAAAATAGCGCGCGAACGGATTTTTAAACGCGGTGACCGACGGCTCCTGCGGCGTCAAACCAGCCTCCCGCCGCGCACGCGAAATCCTTTTGTCGCCAAAGCACCGAGCCCCAGACCGCCATGCGCATGACAAATCGCACAGGCCAACGCATCGGCCGCATCGGGACTGGGCGTGCCGGACAATTTCAATAAACGCTGTACCATCAGTTGCACCTGCTCCTTATCGGCATGACCGTTGCCGACCACAGCCTGCTTGACCTGTAACGCGGTATATTCGCCAACCGGCAAATTCGCCAGCACCGCCGCACAAATCGCTGCCCCCCGCGCCTGCCCCAGCAGCAAAGTCGATTGCGGATTGACATTGACGAACACTTTTTCAACCGCCGCCTGATCCGGCTGATGCTGCGAAATAACTACACCCAGCGAATTTAAGATGACTTTCAGCCGCTCCGGCAAGTCACCGGCAGGCGTCTTAATGCAACCGCTGGCAACGTAATGCAACTGCTGCCCGACTTTGTCGATCACCCCGAAACCGGTGATGCGCAGTCCGGGATCGATACCTAAAATACGGATCGAGGCGCGAGGATTGAGCAACACCTGCGACCCCGCCTCTAACTCAAGCCTCACTCCTAGTCCCTTAATCCTCTATCACCGCAGTCGTATACACTTCCTGCACGTCATCCAGATCTTCAAGCGCATCGAGCAATTTCTGCATCTTGACGGCATCGTCTCCCGTGAAGAGCACTTCGCTGGCAGGCTTCATAATGACTTCGCCGAACTCCGGCTTGTAGCCCGCCGTCTCCAGCGCCTGTTTGACGTTAATGAAATCATGAGGCGCAGTAATCACCTCGATACTGCCGTCGTCATGAGTGGCGATATCTTCTGCACCCGCATCGAGCGCGACTTCCATCAGACCGTTTTCGTCCGTGCCGGGCGCAAAGATCATCTGTCCGCAATGGGCAAACATAAAGGCCACCGAGCCGTCCGTCCCGAGATTGCCGCCATATTTCGTGAAGGCATGCCGCACATCGGCCACCGCACGCATTTTGTTGTCGGTCATGCAATCCACCATCACCGCAGCTCCGTTAATCCCGTAGCCTTCGTAGCGGATTTCCATGTATTGCACGCCTTCTAGCTCGCCCGCACCGCGTTTGATCGCGCGCTCGACGTTATCCTTAGGCATATTGTTGGCATAGGCCTTATCCATCGCCAGACGCAGGCGCGGATTGCCGGTCGGATCTGACCCGCCCATACGGGCTGCCACGGTGATTTCCTTAATCAGACGGGTGAAAATTTTGCCGCGTTTAGCATCCTGCTTGCCCTTGCGGTGCTGAATATTTGCCCATTTGCTGTGACCTGCCATGCTGTTCTCCAAATAATTATCGCCTGATGTTATCATTTCCACCGGCACAACCCAATACGGCTCATTGCAAAACAGATAGTCAGGGGCTCCGAGATGACATCAGTGCACGGTGTAAACGCGGCTAAAAATAGAAGTTGCTTCACCCTCAATCCGGGAAAACATGAAAACGATACTGATTGCAAATCCGAAAGGCGGCAGCGGAAAAACCACGCTATCCGTCAATATCGCGGGATTTCTGGCGAACCAGGGGCAACGCGTCGCGCTGCTTGACCTTGACCGACAAAAGTCGGCCACCCAGTGGGTGGCGGCCCGCCCTAAAGATTTGCCGGAAATTGTCACCCTCGAATCGAGCAAAGGTGAAGACTGCCTCAACGACTATCTGGTCATCGACAGCCCAGCCGGATTGCACGGAAAAAATCTTGCCCATGCCCTGAGACTATCTGGCAAAATCATCGTACCGATCTCGCCGTCGGTGTTTGATCTGAACGCCAGCCGCGATTTCCTGACAATACTGGCTCAGGAAAAAGAAATCCGCGCCGGCCGTTGCCAGATCGGTATCGTCGGCATGCGCATGAATGCGCGCACCCTCGCCGCGACGGCACTCGAAGAGTTTCTTGCCGAATCAGGCCTACCTGTTTTAGCTTATCTGCGCGAAACACAGGTCTATGTCAACGCGGCCTTTGAAGGTAAGTCGCTGTTTGACCTGCCACCTTATCTGGCTTTTCGCGAACTGGAGCAATGGGATTTTTTGCTAAGCTGGCTGGAGCAAGACTGAATATACCGCAACGGTCAACAACGCACTTAGGCTATTTATGGGGATTGAGAAAAGTGACTTCTCTGGAAGCCAAGGATATCTCCATTAAGAAACAGAGTAGCCCGCTAATTAAAAAAGTCATCGCTGCAATAAACGGCAGCGCGATAAAATCCGGCGCATTCAACGCCAACTTCACCTCGACAAAAAGGGAGACGATAGACACGCTGACACACAGTGCCGCCAGCGTGATTAAGCCGATCGAACGCCGAATCCAAGCCGTTCTTCTTACGATGATATTAAACTCACCTTGATACTTCAAAACATCCGCGTCATTCATAGCATAGAGTATGCGAGCGCGGTCAACAGCCCTGCCAAGCCGATTGACCAGAACAGCCAGAATCGAACCGACGCCCGTTAATAAAAAGACAGGGGCTACCGCATCTCGTATAGCGACCGATACACTTTGCACTTCTGAAAGGTTGTTCAACATAGCTATCCCCTTCGATTCCAAAAAAGGCACAAGGCTGTCAGGCATAAATAAGTCGCCAGCCAGTTTTAGTGCCAAGCGATGCCCTCAGGCAGCTTACCGCAGGTTACCAATGGCAACTTTTGCCAATTTGTTAACTGACAAACGGTGCGACAAATCAAATACTAAAAGGCCGCTCAATTAAACATTTCCTCTAATCAGCGAAGATAGCCGGTGAGTTATTCTACCTCGCCGTGCACGGCCTCCAGCGCATCCTTCAGCGTCTCTTCACGCAAGGCATTGAGGGCTTCTGACAGCCGCTCCGCATCTTCCACGACCTCGTGCGGCAAATCTTGCGCATTCGCGTGCGAAATCAACCCGGCTGCCACGCCCGCGACCTTTAATAACGATGCGCGTTCCTGCATCAGCATTTCGACTTCTTCGGCCAGCAAGGCCACTTCCTGTTTATTCATTTTTTTCTCCAAAAATCTAATTCGTTAATGCGTATTAACCGCAGCCACCGCCAGCGCACTCATATTCACAATGCGACGCGCGGTTGCAGTCGAGGTCAGTATATGTGCCGACTTGTTTGCCCCCAGCAGGATTGAGCCGATCGTCACGCCATCGCTTCCCGCCATTTTCAGCAAATTGTAAGAAATATTCGCCGCGTCCAAATTCGGCATGATCAGCAAATTTGCACAGCCTTTCAAACGCGACGCCGGGAATATCTCTGAGCGCAGACTCTCGGACAGCGCCGCATCGCCGTGCAATTCGCCTTCGACCTCAAGATCCGGCGCCATTTGCTCGAGCAATTCACGCGCCCGGCTCATCTTGCGTGCAGACGGATTATCGTGACTGCCAAAACTCGAATGCGACAGCAGCGCAACCTTAGGCTGCAGACCAAAACGGCGCACTTCTTCGGCGGCCAGCATCGTCATCTCAGCGATCTCTTCCGCGGTAGGATCCAGATTGACGTGAGTATCGCAGATAAACAGCGTGTGATGAGGCAGCATCAGAATATTCATCGCCGCATACACGGACACACCGCGACTGTGACCGATGACCTGATCGATATACAGCAGATGCATCAGCGGCTGAAAAATCGTGCCGCACAGCATGGCATCGGCATGATCGGTGCGCACCAGCATCGCCGCGATCAGGGTAGTGCGCCTGCGCATCTCGCGTTTGGCAGAATCGAGCGTTACCCCTCGGCGCTGGGTCAGCCTATGGTATTCGGTATAAAACTCACGGTAACGCGGATCATTTTCGGTATTCACCAGCTCAAAATCGACGCCTGCACGGATGCGCAAGCCAAGCTTCGCGATGCGCTGCTCAATGACGGCAGGACGCCCCACCAGGATCGGATAGGCGATGCCTTCATCGACCACGGTCTGCACCGCATGCAACACACGCACATCTTCCCCCTCCGCATAAACCAGACGCTTAGGTGCACGCTTGGCCGCTTCAAATACCGGCTTCATCAGCATATTGGAATGATACAAAAAGCCCTGCAGCTGTTCGCGATAGGCATCCATATCGGCAATCGGTCTGGCAGCCACCCCCGAGTCCATCGCAGCCTGAGCCACAGCCGGCGCAATACGCGTAATCAGCCGGGGGTCAAACGGCTTGGGAATCAGATAATCGACGCCGAATGACATCTCTTCATCGCCATAAGCCGTCGCCACTTCATCAGATTGCTCAGCCTGCGCCAACTCTGCAATTGCATAAACCGCCGCCTGCTTCATCGCCTCGTTGATGGTCGATGCGCCGACATCCAGCGCGCCTCTGAAAATATAAGGGAAACACAGCGCGTTATTGACCTGATTCGGGTAATCCGAGCGCCCTGTGGCCAAAATCGCATCCGAGCGCACGGCGCGCGCGAGTTCCGGCAATATTTCAGGTGTCGGATTAGCCAGCGCGAAAATCAGCGGCTGATTAGCCATTTGCGCGACCATCTCAGGCTTGAGCACCCCGCCCGCCGACAGTCCCAGAAATACGTCAGCGCCTGCGATCACCTCGCCCAGCGTGCGTGCAGCCGTTGCCACCGCATATCGCGCCTTGTTGTCATCCATCTGTTCGAGCCGGCCTTGATAGACCACGCCTGCGATATCGGTGACGACGATATTTTCCATGCGCACACCAAGTCCCACCAGCATATCCAGACAGGCCAAGGCCGCAGCACCGGCCCCCGACACCACCAGCTTGATCTGATCGATGCTTTTACCGACCACCTTCAAGCCGTTGAGCAAGGCCGCTCCCACGATGATCGAGGTGCCGTGCTGATCGTCGTGAAACACCGGGATTTTCATCCGTTCGCGCAACTTGCGCTCGATGTAAAAACACTCCGGCGCTTTGATGTCTTCGAGATTGATCCCGCCAAAGGTGGGTTCAAGCGAAGCGATAATATCGACCAGCTTGTCAGGGTCCAGTTCATCAATTTCCAGATCGAACACATCAATACCGGCAAACTTCTTGAACAAAACGCCTTTGCCTTCCATCACAGGCTTTGCCGCCAGAGGCCCGATCGCCCCCAACCCCAGCACCGCCGTACCGTTGGTGATTACCGCGACGAGATTGCCGCGCGCCGTCATGTTGCGCACTTCGAGCGGATTTTCGACGATCAATTCGCACGCAGCGGCCACGCCCGGAGAATACGCAAGCGCCAGATCCCTCTGCGTAATCATCGGTTTCGTTGCATTTACCGATATTTTCCCCGCTGGGGATTGACGATGATATTGCAGCGCGGCTTCGCGAAATTGCTTGTCCATGACTTTTCCCTAAAAGTTGAATCGCCAAAAATGGCGCGGCACGATACTCATACTACACCGCAAACCTTGATTTCATGACACCGTCACTTCATCGCCAGCAGCATTTTTTCGAGTCGCTTTACCGACACGATCACCGGCGTTTTTAGTTCCTGAGCAAAAAAGGACACGCGCAACTCCTGCAGCAACCAGGCAAACTCGACGAAACGCGGATCAGGCTTGCCCTGCTTAGTCTGTTTTTGTAAGGCCTGCAGCAAGGGTTGAAGCTGCGTCATGCACTGGGCATCGCGGGCCGGATTGCTGCGCAGCTTTTCGATACGCAGCGTGATGGCTTTAAGATAACGCGGCACGTGTTGCAATCGCTCATAGGGCGTGCCGGCGACGAAATTCTTGGGCAGCAGCCATTCAAGTTGTGCGCGGATATCGGCGCTCGCCTGCGCGCTGGATTTGATCTGCGGCAAACTTTTTTGCAGTGCCTGATGCTCGCTCAATACCTGTGCGATCAGACGCGCCAACTCCTGCGCGATCAGCAGCAAACGGTTTTTGGCCTCTTTTGCACGGGCTGTGAAGGAGGCTTCATTGACCGGTAACGGATCGTTGAGACAGCCCTTATCGAACGCCATCGCCAGAATCTGCTGATGCAATTCCTGTTGCGTGCCAAAAGGCATAAACAACATCCCCAATCGCTGCGCATCGGGCAGATTTTTTTCCAGATACTTGACCTGTTCCTTCAAGGCCAGCATGAACAGACGGCGTAAACCTGCGCGATGGGCAGCCTCTGCGGCATCGCGTGTATCGAATGCGCGTAGCACGACCGCATCTGTTTCATCCACCAGCGCATTATACAAAGTCACTTTTTGCCCTGCACGGTCGACCTCGCGCGTATCGACAAAGCTGCCTATCCCCCAACTCGTATGCCGCTGCTCGGTGAGTCGTTCCTGCTTGTCCACTGTCACAGCAGCAATCACGGGGGTGGCGTGGGGTGCCAGTTCACTGTGCAACTGGGCAAAATTGCGCGACATGCCAAGCTGCCGGCCGTGCTCATCCAGCACACGAAAATTCATCAGCAAATGGGCGGGCAACTGTTCAAGACGAAACGCATCCAGCGGCACATCCAGTTGTTTTTGTTCGCGGATATAGCGGACTAGCGCCAGTAGCAAAGAGAGATTGACAGGCGGCACATCGCGCACAAATCTCGCGGCAAATTCCGGCACCGGTACGAGATTGCGTCGAATTTTTTGCGGCAGGGTCTTGACCAGTTGCACGATTTTTTCGGGTAACAGGCCCGGAATCAGCCATTCGCAACGGGCAGCCGTCACCTGATTGATCAGCGCCAGCGGCACCGTCAAGGTGATGCCATCGTCATTCTTACCCGGCGAAAAGTTGTAACTCAGCGCAAAACTGACGTTGTCGATTTTCATTTGCGGCGGAAACTGGTCGGTCGTGATCCCCGCCGCCTCGTGACGCATCAAATCGTCCTTCTTCAAATACAGCAGCTTGGCGTCGATACGCTCAGCTTCTTTACGCCACGACTCAAAGGTCGCGCCGTTATGAATATGCGGCGCAATGCGACTGTCATAAAACGCAAAAATCAGCTCGTCATCCACCAGCACATCGGGGCGACGCGCCTTGTGCTCCAGCGCCTCGATCTCGGATATCAATTTTTGATTGAACGCAAAAAACGGCGCACGCGTATCGAATTCGCCTTCCACCAGCGCCTGACGGATGAACACCTCGCGGGATTCAGGCACATTCATCGGCCCGTAATGCACGCGTTTTTTGGCGTTGAGCAGCAAACCATGCAAAGTACTGCGCTCAAAGGCCACCACTTGCGCAGGCTTTTTCTCCCAATGCGGATCGTAATAATGCCGCTTAATCAGATGATCGCCCACCTCCTCCAGCCATTCGGCTTCGATTCGGGCCACACAGCGCGCATACAGGCGATGCGTCTCGATCAACTCTCCTGCCATCACCCACTTCGCGCCTTTTTTCGCCAGCACTGAATTAGGCGCGATGAAAAATTTTATGCCGCGCGCCCCCATATATTCATTGCCTTCCACGCCTTTCATGCCGATATTTCCGAGCAGGCCGCACAACAGAGCCTTATGTATTTGCTCGTAGCTGGCCGGCAACTCATTTTCTCGCATGCCCATTTCGGTCACCTGCGTGTGCAACTGCTGATACAACTCGCGCCACTCGCGCAACCGCAGCGGCGAGAGGAAATTCTTGCGGCACTCTTCGCTGAACAAGCGATTGGATTGTTTGTGCGCCAGCGCCTGCTCGAACCACGCCCACATTTTAATAAACGCCAAGAAATCGGATCGCTCATCCGCAAAACGCTTATGCGCGGCGTCGGCCGCCTCCTGACGATCCAGCGGACGTTCACGCGGATCCTGCACCGATAGCGCACTGGCAATGATCAAAATTTCCGTCAGACACTGATATTGCCTGCCCGCCAGCAAAAGTCGTGAAATTTTTGGATCTAACGGCAATTTAGCAAGTTCATGACCTAATTTGGTTAAATTTCGCTCATCATCAATTGCGTTCAGCTCAGACAGCAGCTGATATCCGTCTGCAATCATGCGCGGTGTTGGCGGTTCTATGAACGGGAATTCGGCAATTTCGCCCAGTTCCAGCGCGCTCATACGCAGGATCACAGTGGCCAGCGACACCCGGAATATTTCAGGGTCGGTGAACTCATCTCGCAGCAAAAAGTCGGCTTCGTCGTACAAACGGATGCAAACACCGCTCATCACACGGCCACAGCGCCCAGAACGCTGATTGGCCGCCGCACGGGAAATTTTCTCGATATGCAGCTGCTCGACCTTCTGCCTGATGCTGTAACGATTCACGCGTGCCTGCCCGCAATCGATGACATAGCCAATATTAGGCACAGTTAACGACGTTTCAGCGACATTCGTCGCAAGAACCACGCGCCGGCCATGTCCGGTCTTGAACACCTTATCCTGCTCGGAAGCGGACAGGCGCGAGAACAGCGGCAAAATTTCAATGCCTTTGGGGTGATGGCGACGCAATGCTTCCGCCGTATCGCGTATCTCACGCTCACCGGGCAGGAACACCAGCACATCGCCGCGTAAACCGCCGGCGGCCAATTCATCGAGCGCGGTGCTCACAGCTTTCGGTACGTCCTGCACCTCACCCTCATCGCTGATCTGCAAAGGCCGGTAGCGTGTTTCGACCGGATAACTGCGCCCCGACACCTCGATCACCACCGCGCCGAAATGTCTGGCGAACCGGTCAGCATCTAACGTTGCCGAGGTGATAATGAGTTTTAAATCGCGGCGTTTTGGCAGCAACTGTTTTAAATAACCCAGCAAAAAGTCAATATTAAGGCTGCGCTCGTGCGCTTCATCGATGATGATCGTGTCATAACGGCGCAGCAGCGGATCGCTGTGAATTTCAGCCAGCAAAATGCCGTCCGTCATCAGTTTGATCACGGTATCGGCAGACACCTTGTCGTGGAAGCGCACCTTGTAACCCACCAGGCCGCCGAGTTCAGTTTTAAGTTCGGCGGCGATGCGATTCGCAACCGTTCGTGCCGCCACCCGGCGCGGCTGGGTATGCCCGATAGCACCCAGCACGCCGCGCCCCAGCGTCAGGCAGATTTTCGGCAACTGTGTTGTCTTGCCGGAACCGGTTTCCCCGCAAACGATGACGACCTGGTTATCGCGAATGGCACACGCCAGATCTTCCCGCCTTGCAACGACAGGCAGATCGGCCGGGAACTCGATACCCGTCAGCGCATCAATCCGCGACTTGCGGCGCAGCGCGGCAGGGGATAACGGGACAGTCACGCGCACCTCCGCATCGACACGGCAACAGATTGGTGCATACTCACTAATCGCAACAGGGCAGGTTTTTTCAAGAAACACCACAGAATAATTTTCAGCGTCGATTTTATCACGGCAGCGCTACTCACTCTGTACGAGACGTGCTCAAGAGCGGGACGTAGCGCTCACCCCAGCGGTGCACACACAGTCCGAGCAAGATAAAGACCGTACCGAACCAGACTTGCGGCAACACCGCCTCGTTATTCAGTCCGTGCCCCAGCAGCAGCGCCATCACCGGCGTAATCAGGTTGATCAGGGCAATGCGCCCCGTATCCATATGTTTGATCATGTAGTAATACAGCATAAACCCCAACACAGAACCGACCACCCCCAGATAGACGATCGCCGTCAGCGCACGCGCCTCAACCGAAGCGGGCCACGACTCACCTGACAGCCACCAGGCGAGAAAAAACAGCGGCAGGCCCACACTCAGGCTCCCCAAAGTAGTCGCCAGCGGCGGGCTGTTATCACCCACTTTCTTGATCCAGACCAGCCCTAGCGCCTGAATCAGCACAGCGAGCACCAAGGCTGCCAGGCCAAGCGCCGTACCTTCGCCCAAATGCAGCGCGCCCCAAAACACCATCAGCAATCCGGATAGCCCGAGCAAGATGCCCGCCAGCTTATGACGTGTCACGGCCTCCTCTTTGAGCCACACCATGGCACCTAAACTCGTGATCAGCGGCGACATGCCGAACAACACCGAGATCATGCCTGAACTGACATATTGAGACGCCCAATAAGCCAACACCATCGTGCCGAACATGCTGGATCCGCTCGCCAGATAGCTATGCAGCGCGCGCCGATGCAGCGGGAATCGAACGCGAAACAGCAGCAGCAACAGCGCGCACAACACAACGCCTATCGTCATGCGCGAGAGCACCGCGAAGCTGAATCCCGCCCCCAGCGCGCTCCATTTTATGGCGAGTGGCGTCGTCGACCAGATCAGCACAACCGAAATAAAGGCAGCAGGCAAATACATAATGCTCCGATGAAATGCGTTGCAACAAAGAAGGCCACAATTCGTGGCCTTAATTAACTCAATGTGCGGATTTTACACGTCAAGCAGAAGAAGCGACCGAGTCATGAAAATTCCACTTAAACGCGCCGGAGTCATTTGAAAAAACACTTTGAAATTTAATGTCCTGCTCGCGCAATCTTGCTCTGATTTCACTAGGCTTTGCCTGTTGAAACGAGGCTAAGGTTGCAATCCGGCTTTGCACGCGCGTATCACCGACTACCGTTGTAATCTCACAGCCAATTTTTTCACACAACTTTTCCCGTGCCTCCAGCAAGTGCACCTGCTCACGAATAAAAACCTGTGCCCGCGCAACCTGCTCGCGCTTTTCAGCGGTCAAACGACTGCCAGCGCCCATCTGACCTGTAAATCGGGCCGTCATTTTTTGCCAGCCCTCCTGCTGCACCGCGCTGAGCTGAATCTTCCCCTGCCGGATACTGGTTGCCAGCGCAAGATATTTGGCGAACTCTGCATCAGATTTAAGCTGTGCCAGTTCCGCCTCCTTGGCCTCAACGATTTTATTGCAGCCCTCGATTTCGCAATTCATCTGTTGTATTTGCGCTTCCAGCACCGACAAATCAGGCACCAGAATAAAAATCAGCGTCTCTTTTCCGCGACGCGCACCGCTCGAGTTGATCTGAACATTAAGCCCTGCGATATTGCATCCTTCTGCAGAACCGATCTGAAGCGTTTGAGCGACGATCTCACAATTGACCGCGCGGTCGATAAGAACCGACTCGCCCACGATCAGGCAACTCTCGGCATATTGCAAGGAAACCTGTCCTGAACACGCCTCAATGACCGAATTGAAGGCCCGACCGCATGAGGTCACATCCCCGCCGTAACTTTTAGCGCTGCCACCCGAGAGGTTCGCCTCGAGCAGAATAAATCCACCTTGCGATATCACATCCCCGTAGACATCGGAGTGGAAGGTCATATTTTTGCCTTCGACAACCCGCCCCTCCTGCACCTCGCCATGCTCAATAAACTCGTTCCCGGCCAGCAACAAATCACCGCTCGTTTTAAGACTCACCCCCGCCTTATTTTCGATGGATTCCGTAACCGCAATGTGATTCGTTTCCAGACTCAGCGACAAAAATCCGTCCTGACTCGCGACGATATATTCGCACCCGTCCTGAATTTCAACATGAGTACCGCTACCGGCTAGCGCAGACAAGTCGATCGCATCTTGCGGTAAATCAACCGGGATCAGCTCGCCGCTGACCGTGTACCCGTGACTGCCCAAGATTCTGTTTTTCTTTTTGAGGAGTCGGGCTCCCTGCACGATTTGCGGAAAACGATCCTGAAACTTACGCAGATCGGCTTTGCCATTTAACAGCAGTTTTGGCGAATTATCACGGTGCAAAGCATCGCACGCCTCTACTATTTCCGCATCAGCACCTGCGATCGCATCAAGCTGAGCGGCAATCTCCATGCGCACCGTCTTACCGCGAACAATCACGTCATTCACAGCTTCAACATCAAGTCCATAACGGACCCCCTTGAGCCACATATCGGTGATAAATTCATCCAGATCGAGCCGTGTTGCCTGTCTGACTTTTTTACGCGCCATGCCCGCAATGACCTGTGCGCCGGCATCCTCGCCATAGAGCGGCTCTTCAACAACCGCCTCAATCTCGACAGGCTCAAAAAAATAGACCGCATGCCGGCTATCCGCATCCAGCTTCACCGCTTTGTATAACGCACGCCTGTCTGATGAGAAATCGACAACCTCACTGGCCAGCCGCAATTTTTCAGGGTTGCCGCACCCGACTAATGTGCGGTCAAAGTCGTACAATAAACTGGAAAAAATCGAATAATCGAGCCCCTTAAATCGCGCGCCGTCAGTAAACAGACTATTGACCACATTTGCAAATTCACTCGCGGACGGGCACTGAGACACATCGACGAAAATCCCGTCGTTCTGCCTTAACAGACCGTCAGGCAGCACAATCGGCTCACAATTTTGTTGATTGCTCCCATGTTTCATATTCAGATCAGATGACTGTGATTAACGATGTTTTATCTCACAAGCAGGCATCCGTTTTACGCAAACGGCCGGCAATAACGCGCATCACATGCAGCGCAAAGTTAGGTGTCTGTTGAATGAGGAAATTAAAGCGCTTCTGATCTACCGGTAAAAAAGCACATTCGCTTTTGGCAATCACGGTTGCCGAATGTGCCACGTTATCTATCATCGCCATCTCGCCCAATATGGCGCCGGGTTCAGAGGTTTCCATGATCCGGCCGTGTACGACAATCTCGGTCGCGCCTGACATCAACACATACATCACGCCCCCCATATCCCCCTCTTTGAACAACACTTCACCGGCTGCCAATGTTTTCAATTCGGTCTCATGTCGAAACAACTGCGCTAAATTCATACGACGACTCTCTTCTTAATTAATTAACGGTGTGATTCTATCCGAAAGTGCGCCGCACTCGCAGATTTTCAGCCCGGCTGAACATACCGGCAATAGGTCTCGCGGATGAACATCGTGGCGAGCAATCCTGCCAGCGAAAATCCCAGCAAAATTGCGATGCCCGGCTGATAAGCAGCCAGACCGCCACCACCCGCCCGGTCGATCGCCCAGCCTACCAGCGGCTGCATAATCGCGGTGCCGAGAAATCCGCCGATATTGACCACGCTGGTCGCCATTCCGGAGAGCGCATGCGGATTGACCTCCTTGGCGCAAGACCAACTCAGGGTGAAACTCGGCGCACACAGCCCCATCACAAAAAATAATGCATACCCCGTCATGCCGCTCATCGTCACGCCAAACAACAGGGGCAGCCAGCACAGGCAATACGCCAGCGCACCGGCGATCATGACAGGCTTACGCCGCCCGATCCGGTCAGACAGCATGCCGATAAAAAAAGCGCCGATCGCAAATCCTGCCAGCAGCAAGGTCGTATGGTTAGCCGCCTGCGAGCGATCCATGCCATACACATCGCGCAAAAAAGGGATCGCCCACAAGCCGGCGAAAGCGAACAGTGAGCCTGCCAGTCCCATGTTCACCCAAAGTCCCGGCCAGGTCGCACGATTTTTCAGCACCACCAGCAGTCCGTCATACCAGTGCCCGGCATGAGCCTCATGTGCCGCACGCCCATCGAGTTCCCGCATACTGGGCAAGCCTGCACGGCCCGGATGATCGTGCACCCAATACCAGTCCAGCAACGCAAAAACCAGCGACACCACACCGACAACAACAAACGCACTGCGCCATGAAATAAAATTCAATGCCCAGGCCAGAGGCGCGGCCGCAAGCAATGAGCCTACATTGCCCAGCAAGATAGTCAGCCCCGTCATCGTGGCGAAATGCCGGTCGTGAAACCAGGCCGCATTGAGTTTCAACAGTGAGATGAAAGTCACCGATACACCCAGTCCCACCAGCAGACGCCCAACCGAAGCGGCAGCCAGCGTATCCGCCATACCGAACAACAGCGAACCCGCTCCCGCAATCAATCCGCCCGCAGCCACCACCTTACGCGGCCCCAGCGTATCGACCAGAATCCCGGTGGGAATCTGCATGACCATATAAACATAAAAATAGGTCGCCGCCAGCCCGCCCAACTCCGCGCCAGTGGCATGGAAAGTTTGCTGCAAATCATTGGATATCGCCGCCGGCGCAAAGCGATGAAAAAACGACAACACATAGGCGAGCCCGACAATGGTAAAGGCAGTCCAGCGCAGCCGGACAAGCTGAATTGTTTGATGATGAGTGAGCATAAATTATATATTTCGCTTTAGCGATACATCCCTATGATTTACAAGTAAAATTTTTATTAAATATCTTAAAAATCCGGCTAAAAAAAACGGCAATCGCCTCCTGCTGTCAACCAAGCCCATTTTGCCGCGTTAATGGCAGCATGGCTAACACTGGCCGAAATATCGAAGGTGACTAAAATGGGCAAGCTGGACACGGATTCGTTTGAACAATTCCTAGAATCAATTAAACAAGCGGGCGTCGTCATTTTTAACGAGCACGACTTACGCGAACGCATGGCCGAGGCGCATAACTGGCGCTTTGCTTTTACCACCATGCTGGCAAACGGTCACCGTGCGGGCATCTTTTTTGAGGACAAAGGCCACAGAATAGATGAAAAGAAGATACACCGCGCGTTTAGCAAATTTAAACTGCCGAAAAGCTCGGAAGCGATTTTAGCGTCCACGCTGAATTCTGTTCACTAGTCGACGTGCTGCGCTCATCGCGCCAGCGCCTGCAACAACGCCTTGAGCAGGGCATAACAGTGCCCGACCGACTCAATTTCGACACGTTCGCCGGGCGCGTGAGCCCCCTGTATATCGGGCCCGAATGAAATCATGTCTAAGTCGGGGTGACTGGATGCGAGCAGACCGCATTCCAGCCCCGCATGAATCACCTGCAAACCGGCAGCCTCACCGAATTGAGCCATATAGACCTGCTGGCACAAAGCCAGCAACGGCGAATCCGGGTTAGGTGTCCAACCGGGGTACGCGCCGTCCTTACAAGCGTTCATGCCGTGTGCTGCCGCGTAAGCGATGAGTTTATCCGCCAGCGCATCGGCGCTTTCATCACGCAGTGAACGAACCTTGAAGGTGACTTTAAATTCACCGGCCGCTAAGGTCGCCACACCCAGATTGCTCGACGTGTCGGTGACACCTGGAAAATCCTGGCTGACGCAGGATACCCCGTTGGCAACCGTGTCGAGAAAGGCCAGCACTCGCAGCTGATCCGCCGGCAAAATAGCGGCATCAGGGATCGTATCGAAATGCTGGCACGAGAAGGCCACCGCCGGATCAATCGTTGCAAAGCGCGTGCGCCACGCCTGATGGCGATGCTGTACCCATTCATCGATATTCACGGCAATCGCAGCAGGCAGCGCACACTCGGCATACGCCTCGCGCGGAATCGCATTACGCGCAGCCCCCCCTTGCAGACGCATCAACCTGACATCGGTATGCGCCGACAGATCGCGCAGCGCCTCTGCCAGCAATTTAATCGCATTGCCGCGCCCCAGATGAATATCGATACCGGAATGTCCGCCGCGCAAACCGGACACCTCGAAGCGCACCAGCACGTAATCGGGCGGCACCGCGTCAAACTCGCATTCGCTGCGCACCTCCACATCCACGCCGCCCGCGCAGCCCAGATAAAAATGCCCCCACTCCTCGGTATCCAGATTGATCAGCGTGCGCCCCTGCAAGGTGCCGGGTGCCAGCCCCCGCGCGCCATCCATGCCCGACTCTTCGTTCACCGTCAGCAGCACCTCGATCGCGGGATGCTTCAAACCGGGTTCGTCTAATGCGGCCAGTGCGAGCGCGACGCCGATCCCGTTATCTGCGCCCAGCGTGGTGTTCGGCGCACTCACCCAGCCGTCACGCACCTCAACGAAAATCGGATCGCGCAAAAAATCGTGCAACGTGCCCGCATTGGCCTGACAAACCATATCCAGATGCCCTTGCAGTATCACGCCGGGACGCGCTTCACAGCCGGGCGTCGCCGGCTTTTTCAGAATCAGATTGCCCGCGCCATCGACCCCAGCGGCAATGCCGCGCGAGGCCGACCACGCAATCAGGTGGGCAATGAGAGCGTCTTCATGCCTCGAGGCACGGGGAATTTCGCACAGGCTGGCAAAATGCGCCCAGACGGATTGAGGTTCAAGAGCTTTCAAATTTGTCAGCATTATTTTTCCTGTTTCATCCACGCCAGCAGCCCCTCACCTGCCCGCCGTCCGCTGGCAAAACAGGCGGTCAACAGATACCCGCCGGTAGGGGCTTCCCAATCGAGCATTTCGCCGGCGCAAAAGACGCCGGGCAAAGCTCGCAACATCAATCGCTCATCGAGCGCCTCAAAAACCACGCCGCCGGCCGTGCTGATCGCCTCATCCAGAGGGCGGGTTGCGACCAGCGTAAGCGGCAAAGATTTAATCGCTGCGGCCAGTTTTTCGGGCAAGTCGAAGTCTTCCCGCGGCAACTGTTCGCGCAGCAAGCCGACCTTGACGCCTTTGAGATTCGCGCGGCTTTGCAAATGACTGGACATTGAGCGCGAACCGCGCGGATGAGCGATCTCCCCGAGCAGACGCGAGAGCGATTTGGCGGGCAAAAGATCGATATGAACGAGGGCGCTGCCCTCGGCCAAAATCTGCTCACGCAGCAAAGCGGACAAGGCGTAGATCAGCCCGCCCTCAACCCCGTGCTCCGTTACCATCAGATCGCCTTGTTTGGTATGCAAGATGCCCTTGCTGTCGGTAAAACTCACCGTCACTGATTTCATCGGCTCGCCGGCGAATTTGCCGGCAAAATAAGGGCTCCAGCTCACCTCAAACCCGCAATTGGCGGGTTTAAGCGGCGCGACCGCAACGCCCCGGCCAGCGAATAACGGCACCCATGCGCCGTCGGAACCGAGCCGCGCCCAACTGCCGCCACCCAGCGCCAGCACCACGGCGTCGCTCTGCACCACAACGAGGCAGTCAGGCGTCTCAAAACGAAGGTCGCCCCCCTCCCATCCGCACCAGCGATGCTTCATATGAAATTTAACGCCCGCTTCGCGCAACCGGTGCAGCCAGGCGCGCAGCAAAGGCGCCGCCTTCATATCCTCAGGAAATACTCGCCCCGAACTGCCGACGAAGGTGTTGATGCCGAGCGCCTGCACCCAGGCCCGCAGCGCGTCCGGCCCAAACACGTCGAGCATAGGCGCGATGTGGCTGCTGCGCGCCCCATAGCGGGAGACGAATCCGGCCAGCGGTTCCGAGTGCGTGATATTCATGCCGCCCTTGCCCGCCATCAGAAACTTGCGCCCGACAGACGGCATCGCGTCATACAGATCGACCCGCACGCCAGCTTGGCTCAGCACTTCAGCGGCCATCAGCCCAGCAGGGCCACCGCCTATCACGGCAACGGTTTTATTTGTCATCATTTTATTCTCACCGGCTCGCCCATTTCTGTTGCATCACATAAGTCGCATTGCAGTGCCGCAGCACGAAATCTGTTCATCAATCTCAACGCCTGATCTGACAATCGGCAAACACAAAACCATCGCGCGTCACCACTTCGCCCGTCTCAATATCGAGTGCACGGGTGAACATCGGGCCATCGAACACAAAGCTGTGAAATTCGCCGTTTTCACCGCAAGGATCAATACCGGACGGGAAACTGGCCAGCAATTCCGGCGTCAATTCGCACCCGGCGAACGCTGCGGGCAGTACCTTAGGATCGATGCAGGTCAGGCAGGCGCGCAGCCCGCCGGCCAGCATCTCTTCTAGCAATTCCAGCGTCGGCTTCCCCCACAACGGAAAAATCGGCGCTATCCCGCTGCCCTGCATACGCTGCTCGCGGTAATCTCGCACGTCCTGCAGATACAAATCCCCGAATGCCATGCACTGCACATCCGCCGCCTTGGCGCGCGCCATAAAGGCCGTCATCACGTCAGCATATTGCGCATCTGAACACGGATAGGGAATTTCAATCAGGTGCAGCGGCAAACCGACCGCCCGCGCCTGCTCACGCAGCAATTCGACACGCACCGCATGCATGGCGACGCGCGCGAAGGTCGCGTTAACGGTGGTAAAGAGCCCCGCCACCTCGTATTCATCGGATTGACGCAACACATGCAGCGCCCAGGCGCTGTCCTTACCGCTGCTCCAGCTGAGCCAGGTCTTCTTAGCCATTCACATCGCCGAACAACGCATCGAGCGGATTGAGAGTCGCGGGCGCTTTTCCGGAAACGCGTCTGGCGGCAAATTCTTCTTCGATATTGTCGCGGTAAAAACTCCACGCCGCGCCCGATGAACTGAAGCGACGCCACAAATCCTCACTCACCGCGCTGTACTGTAAGCAACTTCCGTCATCGAGTTGCACCTGCAATATTTTGGCCCGCGCATCGTAGCCTATCGCACGCAACTTACCCGAATTAATTTTTTTCATGTCCATCGTTAAGTCCAGAATTCGTTTTGAATATTCAAAGGACAGCACTGCCGTCAGTGCGCCAGCCGGTTGAGCAAAACGACCTGCAAATCCCGGCGACTGTCGAGTACTGCCATCACCAGCACGCGCTGACTTTCAATCCGGTAAACGATGCGCCAGGGCGCGCTAATGATTTCCCGGTATTGCGATATGCCAGTGTGCAGCAGTTCAGGCACTATGCGACCGCGATTGGGCAAGGTGGCAAGCTGACCGGCCTTAGCCTCCAGTTTATCCAGAATCACCAGCGCATTCTCAACGCTGTCCTGCGCGATGTAGTCGATGATCCCGGTTAAGTCCTGCTGTGCGGTGTCCGTCCACAACACCTGATGCGTTTTAGCCATGTTGCTTTTGCCCCGCCAGCAAGGAGGCACGCATCGAACTGAACACCTCAGACTGCGAAGTTAGGCGATTCCGACTCACGTCCGCCTCGCCCTGAACCATCAGTTTGAGCATCAAAAAAGCATCTTGCTGGGCGCGGTAGGTTGCGTAATCCTGCACCACCGCGCTTGCCGAACCATTCTGTGTCAGGATGATATTGGCCCCGCCGCGCGTTTCCTGCAACAGACGACTGGCAGAAGTTTTAAAGTCGGTCAGACTGATGATTTTCTCTTGCACGATAGATAACCGAATAAGGATTGAATTCGGGCATTTTAACGAGTACACCAATAAAGGCAAGACGAATCAAGTGATAATGCGGCATTAACTTCGCTTCAGTCCGACTAATGCGATGCGCCCCCGCAAATTTGACGATGCGCTAATGCAAGACCAGCCCCTGAACACTCGTGCCCCGTGTGCCCGTGCAATGACCGTGCATGTATTGATGTCGACACCCCCAAGCGATTGTTGCAGCGACTCAGGCAGCCGCCAGAACAACGCGGTTCCTGCCCTGTTTTTTGGCGTCGTACATCGCGATATCTGCGCGTCGCTGAATGTCCGCAATGGTTTGGTCGGCAGGGACTCTGTGTGCCACGCCGATGCTCAGCGTAATCCGGTAAGGCTCGTTGTCAGCACTGACCAGCGTCAAAACCTCCACGCTTTGCCGTATTTTTTCTGCCAGCAGCATCGCACCACTGACCTCGGTGTTCGGCAAAAATACCACAAACTCCTCTCCGCCGATCCGCCCCACAATATCACTTTCGCGGCAGCTGTTGACAATACTCGCCGCCACGGTACGCAGCACGGCATCTCCTGTCGCGTGACCGAATCGGTCATTGATCGATGTTGACGTCAACAAAATGATCCAAAACAGCGTTCTGCAACATTTCACGGGCGATTTTTGCTTTGGTGATAACAGCGGTGAAATTTCGCCACTCGGCATAGCCCAAAAGATACTGAAGATCGCGCGCAAGCCAAAATTCAACCCCGCCATCGGTCCGTTGCGCGTGAGCTTCAAAGTTATCTGTCAGAGAGTGAATCCGGTCGATTTTCATGGCTTGATCTCCGTAGATACCTCAATCATCGCTCAGCGATCTTCCGTTTGAAAAAGCTATGGTGGAACTAATCTCATTAATGTCATTCAAGCTTGTCCAACAACGAAACAATAGAATCCTTTGAAGGAACAATATTAACAATGCCAGTTTCAGGGGCGATGAGAACAATATATTCTGAAGTCGCAATCACTCTTCGGCCAGATTGGGTCTTACCATCCTTGCTTGTTACCTTCAGACATGTCGCGAAGTACGGGCTAGCGCTATTTTTTTCATTCTTATTTTGATTGGCCAATAATGAAAAATGCGCTGCACGTCGAGCATCTACCGATTCGAATGGGCTGCATCTTACTGGTTCAATTACGCTATCATAAAAATAATGATTTGCCAGACCCATTCCAATAAAGAAAGGCATGATGCAAAGTACCAGCATGCCTAAAAATAGATATGGAACAAGCCAAATCCCCCCACCCACAACACCTACACCAGCACAAAGAGCAGCGGGCCTCCAATAAGATATTCGTCTTATAAGAAAACTCTTCACCTTGGGATGAGCGGTCTTGAGGCTATTAACTACCAAAGATCTCAAATTCTTTACACACAAAAAAATGCCCCATAACACCAAGACAAAAATCGCTCCAAAGCAGGTAAAAATGAACACCTGATCAAACCAAATTGACCATTTTTGTTCATCACCTATACGAATAATCAATTCCGCTACCACATAAGCTGCGGCGGCTAAATAATCCCCTGGCCCATGTAACACTTGATGAATATCAACACCAAACCCCTCCAGAGCGAGAGCGACACCAAAACCAAAAAACATCATAAGTATTCCAAGGCTTGAAATTACCACCAAAAAAACTTTGGAAATATATTCAATATTTAACTTGGCACTTACATGAGGAGCATCTTGAAAATTTCTCGCACAGCAATTTAATGGCTTGCAACGTTGTACCCAACACGGCCTACCATGCACACTTTCTTTTAGATTATTTCGAGTAAATTTGGTACGCATTTTTATGCTAATTGCTAATCTAAATTGAAAAATTCATAATCTTGAGAACACGGGGACCGCCCCCATAATTACTAAACGGGAGACAGACGAGGATTTTGAAATCATTGAACAAAAACCGTGGTCTATCCCCAATTACTATTTATTCCAACGTCTTCAGGGTTTCATAATGAGCGTTGAAAATATTTTCCCCAAAAGATGTATTAACTTCCAAGCACAAAGTTTTCCAATTAGTTATTGCTTGATTATGTTCATCACGAGCATTGTTCCAGCTTTGTTTAATTTCGCGAACTTTAGACTCATCAAATTGACCACTTTGCAAAAGGAACTCAAATTGATAATAGCCATCACGACAAAATGACACATATTGCTGAACCCACGCTGATGTCTCTGACGTAACTAGTTTGAAATTTTTTGACGTGCTAGTACTAATAGTTGGCTGCAGATGTTCGAGCCATGCCGACAAGGTGTAATAGTGAGAGTGGCTGGGGCGGATAAACTTCTGCATTTCCGATGTTCGTGATGCGCTATCCCAAACACCCCAAACAGTATCTGAATGATTAGGTTCCATCAGAGGCTGAAATCTACGAAGAGATGCAAAAATTTCAGGAAGGTAATTGCTTTCAAATTGCCTCCGTTTCAAATATGCATTCCATTTTTTTACTCCTTGAATAATTGCTGGCACGACAAGAAAGATAAGTACGATAACCACATATGCAGCTATCGCCAGACTACCCCACCAAGATGAATTGTTCTGTGCCAGAAAGGATATCGTTGGTATCAACAGCGCACCGATTGGGAGAACGTAATCCTTGAATATGGAAGACTTCTGCTCTTTTACATCTTCTGGATTTCTAAATGCCATCCAATTTCCCATATTCGAATAACTCCTCTTTATTTCCTTGCTCCACCGTCTGGCGAAGCTGACCCCATTAGCGGATTAACTGGACTCTGGCTACTTATTGCCTCTGTTTCGAATCTGCTCGTCAACTCTTTTTGCCAAGAATAATTCAAAATCAGGGTGTTTTGATACTTCAAAAAAATTATTGTCGCTAGCTATGCGCTGGCGTGCTTTTAGAAAAAATTCGAGATGCATGACACCAGATTTATTCAACGCAGATATACACGCCACAATTCTTATCCCAATTTTCTTATCAAGATTTAGCTCTTCAAGCATGGGGTACAGAATTTCTTTCCAACTTCTTGGGTCGTCGTCAGTTGGTATAACAGCAACACCTTCCGGGAAGGTTAGCCAGTAAATTTTATTCTGAGTTGAGGTTGAAAATATAACTTCTGATGCGATTTTAAATATAGCCTGATCCTCAATGAGCTCACCCTTACGAGGTCTTACCAAGCGGGGATTGTTAGATGTGGAGCTTATAATTTCTCCATTAAGGCTGGTAAGAATACCAATGTATTCAGAGGAGATTTTTGAGCCAATTTTATAAAATGTAGCAATAAGAGAAGTTCCCACCGTTTTTTGTATCGTTTCAAGCGCATCTGCTGGATGCTGAGTGCTTAGCAATAATTCCACCCACTCTGATGGCATCAACAACTCTGCTGCGAACCGGTTGGCCTCAACTTCGCCGTCGTGATAAAGGCTATTGGCATAAGCATGATTCTCATCCGTATGAGAAAAAATGGTACCTATATGCCAAGGTATGAAAATATGTCCAAGCTCATGAGCCATCGTAAATTTCTGTCTGGTAGGTGGCAAACTGGTAGAAATAATAACGACAGGCTGCTTATCTTTAGATTTCAAATTGATGGATATTCCATCAACATCACCGGGAATACTTCCATACCTTAAATCAGCTTGCATTGACAAAAACTCGGCAATATCAAAACCCGGCTTAAGTTTATGCCTTTTTATTACTAGCCTAGCCAACTTTTCCTCCGCAGAGTTAACAGATGCCATGCTCTTTTTTTAACCACTTAACAATTGAGTTGATTTCGTCTTTACTTGACCCTCTAGCAGCCATCGGCAAGGAAAAAAATTCATCTATGGCCACTTCGACTGGTATGCGTCTTTGCCTAGCATGTATGATGAAATTGATGTTATCGGGATCTTTCATCCACAACACATACTCATCCTTGGTCATACCAAGAGCTTCACGCAGACTGATATCGCCTTTAATTTCTCCTTGATGCCATCGATCTACGACAGAATCAATATCAGAGAAAAAAGCGTCTCCATTAAGACAATCGTCAATAAAATTAGACATCAAGTTTTCTCCCACGAACAGCCTCTTTCATCAAGTCACCGTTTACCGAATGTAATGCGCCAAGATGCCTACCTTGCTTATCAAATGCTTCGATTTCACCATGCAAACTATCCCAAGTAAAAAATCGGGTTCGTTCCTTGTTCGCCCATACTTTTTTTGCGCCAATTATTTTTATTACCTCACAACCATCCAAAAAACATGGTTTGGGACGCGGAACGCCACCCATCTTTACCTCCTCAGTGGCATATCCCAATGGGCGCTTCGCCCAGACTAAACATACCCGCTCAGCAAAACGTTATCGGCTAATAGGTTTGTAGCGAATGCGCTTTGGTTTCGCGCCTTCTTCGCCCAAGCGCTTACGCTTATCAGCTTCGTATTCCTGATAGTTACCGTCGAAGAACGTCCATTTGGAATCACCTTCGCAGGCCAGAATGTGCGTCGCGATACGGTCGAGGAACCAGCGATCATGGGAGATCACCGCAACGCAACCGGCGAATTCCAGCAACGCGTCTTCCAGCGCACGCAAAGTTTCCACGTCCAGATCGTTGGACGGTTCATCCAGCAGCAACACGTTACCGCCCGCAATCAGGGTTTGCGCCAGATGCAGACGACCGCGTTCACCACCGGATAACTGACCGACCAGTTTTCCTTGATCGCCGCCCTTGAAGTTGAAGCGACCGATGTAGGCGCGCGCAGGCGTTTCGTATTTGCCGACGGTGAGAATTTCATTGCCGCCTGAAATCGCATCGAACACGGTCTTCTCGTTATCCAATGAATCGCGTGCCTGATCGACGTGGGCGATTTTGACGGTCTGACCGATCTTGACTGAGCCTGAATCCGGTACTTCCTTACCCGTGATCATGCGGAACAAGGTCGATTTACCCGCACCGTTCGGGCCGATAATACCGACGATGGCACCTGGCGGCACCTTAAAGCTCAGATTATCAATCAGCAAACGGTCGCCGTAGGCTTTGGACACGCCGTCAAACTCAATCACTTCATTACCCAGACGTTCGCCAATCGGAATAAAGATTTCCTGAGTCTCGTTGCGCTTTTGATGTTCCTGCGAATTGAGTTCCTCAAAACGGGCGATACGCGCCTTGGATTTGGCCTGACGCGCCTTCGGATTTTGACGCACCCATTCGAGTTCCTGCTTCATCGCCTTGGAATGAGCATCCAGTTGCTTCTGTTCCTGCGCCAGACGCTCGCCCTTTTGCTCCAGCCACGACGAATAATTACCCTTCCACGGAATGCCGTGGCCGCGATCCAGCTCCAGTATCCACTCGGCCGCATTGTCGAGGAAGTAACGATCATGGGTGACAGCCACCACGGTGCCGGGGAAGCGCACCAAAAATTGCTCCAGCCATTCGACGGATTCCGCATCCAGATGGTTGGTCGGCTCATCGAGCAGCAGCATATCGGGCTTGTCGAGCAGCAGTTTGCAAAGGGCCACGCGGCGCTTTTCACCGCCGGAGAGGTTTTTGATAACCGCATCCCATTCAGGCAGACGCAACGCATCAGCGGCGATTTCCATCAACTGATCGGAACCTGAACCTGCTGCTGCGATGATATTTTCCAGACGCGCCTGCTCGGCGGCGAGTGCATCGAAATCGGCGTCTTCTTCAGCATACGCGGCATACACTTCGTCCAGTTTCGCTTGCGCCTGCATCACTTCGCCCAGCGCCTCTTCGACTTCCTGACGCACGGTATTTTCAGGATTCAACTGCGGTTCCTGCGCTAGATAACCGATGCGGATATTCGGCAAATGCTGCACCTCTCCCTCGTACTCCTTATCCACACCCGCCATGATGCGCAGTACGGTCGATTTACCCGAACCGTTCAAACCCAGCAGACCGATCTTGGCACCAGGAAAGAAACTAAGAGAAATATCCTTAATAATCTGACGCTTAGGAGGTACGATTTTGCTGACGCGCAGCATAGACATTACATATTGAGCCATGATGTTTTTTCGATGAATTAAAAATATCTCCAAGCTTAACCGATCGCGCCCTACTTTGGGATAGGGTCAACGATCCGCCTGACAAATTCCCCCGCCTGAAACTCAAGGGTATGAGTAGCGCGATGCGTGGCGACTTGATAAGATGAGGCGCTGCTTTTGACAATCTACCGGAGCGTTAAAATGAAAATCACCCTGAAAAAATTGTTGTCGGAACTGAACAAGGATCTGGAATGGGAATATGCAGCGGCGATCCAGTATGTGCAACATGCCGCTACCATCAACGGCGCACAATTCGATTCGATCCAGAAAGAATTGCTCATCCACGCTCAGGAGGAAATGCAGCACGCGGTGATGCTCTCCGAGCAAATTGACTATCTGGGCGGCACCCCCACGGTTGATGTCGAAAAGCGCGAGCTATCCTCCAATAGCCTGGAGATGCTGAAACAAGATCTCGAAGGCGAAGAAAACGCCATCGCCCGTTACAAGGAACGGATCGGACAGGCAGAAGCGCTCAAAGAATATGGTTTACGGCGCGTACTGGAAGATATCCTGATTCAGGAAGAAGAACACAAGCGCGACATCGCCAACGCCTTGTCGAAATAAAAGCCCACCGGCTTACTTTCTGCGCACCACCGCCTTGCGCAGTTCCTCCATCAGCAGCATGACGGGCATGAAGGCGATGATAAGCAGCCAAACTTTAACGCCTATCGGCATCGTCCCGAACAGCGCGTTGCCCCACGGCGTGTAATCGATCAAAAGCAACAACAAAATCTCAGATGCGACCCCGTACCAGATCAGGCGATTACGCCGATGCGTACGGCTAAAGACAGACACCTGTGCATGGCGGCACAAAAACACATTCACCACCTGCATCGCAATGATCGCTGACAGGCAAGCCGTGGTGGCCTGCAAATACAGCTTGTCGTGCAACCCAGGCATAACGCCCCATTGCCAGCCACCGCCTTGCAGCACGAAGAAAAATACCGCCATCGCTGCCGCCGCCTCCAGCACCCCTAAAAACAAATAAGCACGCAGCAAGGCCGCCCAACTCAGCAATCGCTCGCGTCTAGCGCGCGGCGGACGCTGCATGGTGTCAGGATCCGGCCTTTCCGCACCGAGCGCGAGCGCCGGCAAAGTATCGGTTCCCAGATCAATGGCCAGTATCTGAATGACCGTGAGCGGCAGCGGAATTTTGAATAACGCAAAGGCCAGATAAGGCACGAGCTCCGCCACGTTATGGGTCAAAATATACGTAAAAAACTTGCGCAGATTGTCGTACACCGCGCGACCCTCCTCAATTGCGGCAACGATCGAGGCAAAGTTATCATCGAGCAGGATGATGTCGGCAGACGCTTTTGCGACATCAGTGCCGGACAGTCCCATCGCAATTCCGACGTCAGCGCATTTCAACGCCGGCGCGTCATTCACACCGTCGCCCGTCACGGCAACGACCTCGCCACCGCGCTGCAGGGCCTGCACAATGCGCATTTTCTGATCGGCGGCGGTGCGCGCAAAGATCAACTCAGGTTCATGGAGCAGCAATTGCAAATCCGCATCCGACATCTGGCGCAACCGGTCTCCGGTAACTGCGACAGGATCAGCCGCCAGACCGATTTCACGCGCCAGCGCACAGGCCGTCTGCGGATGGTCGCCGGTAATCATGATCACGCGTATCCCTGCCGCATGGCAGATTTTAATCGCCGCAGGCACCGCTTCACGCGGCGGATCAATCAGGCCGGCAAGCCCTGCGAAAATCAATTCAGAATCCCGCGACTCCTGCGCAACCAGGGCCGGCAAACTGCGATAGGCCAGCGCCAGCACGCGCAAGCCTTTTTCGGCCATTTGCTCCTGAACCGCCAGCAAGCCGGCGCGGCCTGTTTCATCGAGCGGCACCACCTCGCCGTTTGACCACAGCGCGCTGCACAGCGGCAAAACAGATTCCGGTGCCCCCTTGCAATACAGGGTCGCACCTTGCGGTGTAGCGCAGATCACCGACATGCGTTTTCGTTCAGTATCGAACGGGATTTCATCGAGCCGCGTCAAAGGTTCACGCACAGCCTTCACACTCATCAGCAAGGCAATTTCCATCGGGTCGCCCTGCCACACCGCGCCGCCCTCCTGCTCAATGCTGCGCAGATCATGACAATACTGCATCACGTCCAACATCGGCGCGTCATCCGGCAGTTCCTCAGGCGACAAGCGCTCACCTGAGCAATAGACCTGTCTCAGGCTCATGCAATTTTGCGTCAGCGTGCCGGTCTTGTCCGAACAAATCACACTCGCCGCACCCAGCGTTTCAACGGCGGGTAAATGACGTACCAGCGCGTTTTTCTTCGCCATGCGCTGCGTCGCCATCGCAAGCGACAATGTGACGGTAGGCAGCAAGCCTTCAGGCACATTCGCAACGATGATACCGATTGCAAACACCAGGTTTGCCCAGAAGGACAAACCGATCGCCTGTCCGATAAAGAAGAAGGAAACACCCAGCAAGGTCGCAAACAAGGCAATCAGTCGCGACAGGCGCATGATTTCCTTTTGCAAGGGCGACAAGGGCTCGGCGGCCGTTTGTGTCAGGCGTGCGATGTTGCCGAACTCGGTGTGCATTCCGATAGCGTAGACGATGGCGCGCGCTTCCCCTGAAATCAGCGAAGTGCCCGCATGAAGGCTATTCTGCCCCCCGGACGCCAATTGCACGTCGCGCGACTGAGGCCGAGACTCCCCGGTGAGATTGGCGGTGTTCACCCGCACCCCGAAGGCTTCGATCAACCGGCAATCTGCCGGCACGTCATCACCTGCCGCCAGCAGGATCACATCCCCCGGCACCAGCTCTGCGACCATCAACTGCACCGCATGCCCGTCGCGCAGTGCTGTCGTGTGATGCGGCAACAGATTGTTCAGGGCCGCCAGTGCTTTTTCCGCACGGTATTCCTGCCAGAACGAAAAAATCCCGTTGATCAGGATCACGCCTAACACCGCATATCCTAAGGTCGCCATGCCCTGCCCGGGATCGCGCCATTCGGCAAAAAATGCCAGCCCTGCGGCAAACCATAAAATCAGCGCAAAAAAATGGGTAAACTCCCTGAACAACCGGATAAGAAGTGGCGTGCCCGCTATTTTTTCCAGCTGGTTAGCGCCATACCGCGCCTGACGCCGGACCGCCTCAGCTTGCGTCAGCCCCTGCGCTGAGCTATGCAGATGCGTGTAGAGTTTTTCTATCGGGTGCAGGCTCATAATTTCCAGTCAGTATTTTCCAGAAAACCGGCGTCGGATGAATCATTCGGCAAGCTAACATAATTAATAGCCCGTTGATGTGCAGCAACAGACAATCAACATCAGACGCTTGCAAGCTATTTCGGGATTATAATGAGAACCGTTACAGGATACTGCGTACTTTCCTGCCTTACAGTCAAGGTATTTAATCCGGCATAGCAGCCGGCCCCTTCAGGCAACCAGCGAGAAAATTCCATGCCAGAATCAGCAATTCGTATCCTGATCGTCGATGACGAACATCTCACACTGAATCTGCACGTTTCAATGGTGAGGCGCGAGGGTTACCAGAATGTCGAAGCCGCAAAGAACGGCCACGATGCACTCAAGAAATTCCTCGTTCTGAAACCTCACATCGTTTTTCTGGATATCGAAATGCCCGACCTCGACGGCATCGACACACTGCGCGCAATCAAAGAGTTTGGCATCACAACCCAGGTCGTCATGATCAGCGCCTCTTTAACGTCTGAGCGTGTAAGCGCTGCACGCGAAGGCGGTGCCGCAGGCTTCATCGTTAAACCGGCTTCGCAAAAAAGACTCGCCGACGCCGTACAAGCCTGCATCAAGCGGTGCGGTCAGGAAGAAGGTGACATTGAGTTATTCATCCTGTCCTGATTGGCAACACAACAGACACCGATTAATCTCCACCTCGAAATTTCCCCGCTTCGACAGCGATAGAAGAGTCATACTTCGCTATCCTCCAGAGAAAAATTAATCGGCACTTTGAACCATTTCGTCACCGTCTGCCCGCCATGACGTGCGGGACTAAAATGCCAGCCTTTAACAGCATGAATTGCGGCATTATCCAGCACATCACGTCCGCTGCTGCTCAATACGCTGATCGCCCCGCACGCCCCCTCGGCCAGCACTTCGACGTTAAGAATGACTTTGCCCTCCCAACCCATTTTGCGCGCCACCATCGGATACGCCGGACGGACGTTGTGCAGGTAACCGGCTTTGTAATCAGGCTCGGTATCCGTTGGCACAGAGACTGCAGGTGAGACGACCACAGGCGCCGCAAGCGGCATCGGCGCCACATCGGCCACATCCCTTACCAGCGGTTTGCTGACGGGCTGCACTGAAGGTTCGATTTTAGGCAGTGGTTTGGGCGGTGGCACTTCAGGCTGAAGTGCTGTGGGCGGCGGCAAAACCATAGACACGGTCATTTCCTTGACTGCCGGCGTCGATTCCACGGGTAGAATATTCCATGCACCCGCCAAAGCGACATGCAGCAGCAGCACCCACGCAACCACAACCAGTCGTTGCGGTTGATTGTCAGGATGAATCGCAAATGAACGTTGAATGGTCATCGGCGTAGTGGATGGCAGCGTCAGCGCGGACATGTCACAAACGCCCTTCCAGTGTCAGCATCACGCCGCGATAGCCGCGTTCGCTGTTGCTCAATTGATACGCATTCCCTGCCGATGTAACATTATTTTGACGCACCGTATCGGCGGCGAGAAGATTCTGACCTGCCATGCGAACCTTATATTGAGGGCTGATCTGATACAACCAGAATGCATCCAACTGACTACGTGCACGGGTGTAACCCCACTGCTCGCCCGGTATTGCCGTTGCACTGCGCCCCGAATGCTGCAAGGTCACGCCATAGGTGGATTTAAGTTTCGGCAGGCTTTGATCCAGCCCCATCGAGAACACAAAGCTCGGCGTGTCGCGTGCCATCCGTGTGACGCCCAACTGCGTGTCACTCACCTCGGCATGCGGTAACGTCAAGTGAGCTTTGACGCTTGCACCCTTCCAGCCCAGACTGTCAGTCCTAATTTTCCCATCCAATTCGACGCCCCAATGCTGCGCTGAACCCGCGTTATACGGCCTGTCCACCCAACGCGCGCCTTCGAGCAACACATGACGTTCGGTGAAATCCTGCGTGGAACGAACATATAAATTCGCACCTAGCACGCCCGCATTCTCCGCCAGATAATGCTCCAGCACGGCCTCAAAATTGACGCTGCGTTCCGGACGAAGATTAGGGTTACCGCGTTTATCTGCTTCAACCGGCGTGTTTGCGCCTATGCTGGGAACGGCGGCATTGCTGATTTCATCAAGCCTTGGCATCTTTAAACCCGCCCCCAGCGAGGAACGCACCACCCATTTATCCAGAGGCTCCCAGCGCGCGGCAAGCGACGGCAGCCAACTCGTCTGTTGCTGAGATACGCCGTTGGAATTAAGCGCGCTGTTTTCGGCACGCAAACCGGTAGTCAAGGTAAAAGACGCCTGCGGAGACCAATCGTTTTGCACCCACAAAATTCCATCGCGTGATAAAGCTAGAAAACTGGCCTGAGCGCCGCTGAAATTCTGCTGATCGTCGCGTTGCAATCGCACCAGTTCTGCACCGACTGACATCATACTCACGCCGTAAGACTGATCCCAGCGTAGTGCCGAGTTCCATTCATTATCCTGACTTAGCAGATGATCGCTGAAACTGCTCAACACATTGGTCGCACTGTAGACATCGCGCCAGGTATCGCTGCTGCGGCGGTTATTGTTCAATGAAGTACGCGCGGTCAGTTTGGCATTGCCCAGATTTTTTTCGCCCTCAACCCGCAGCCGCAAGGTACGGCTCAAACCGCTTTCCCGCGTCAGTCGTTCACCGTTGTAAGCCTGCCCCGTACCGGCAGCAGGATTCGTAAATGCACTCAAATTGCTGGTGGTATTACGCGTCATCGGCCCGTAAAAAAACATCGGCAACACGGTAAAACTGTCGCTACCGTTTTTCCAGCTCAGGCGCGGGCTAATCGCATGATGACCCAGTTTAGTCAGCGCGCTGGCACTTTCCTGTTGCCACAGATTACGCACCCCCGCAGTAGAGTTTTGTCGATCCAGTTGCATACTCATCGGTGCGTTATTCCAAATTAAACCAATCGGCAAAGACCAGGCAAAGCCGCCCTCGCCACCGTTTTTGGTCCACGCCAATTGCTCATTCAGCTCATTGCCGCGCATGCCGACCCCGACACGCATCTCGGTAGAACGCTTAGGGATGGCTTTTTTCATCACCAGATTAACGGTAACAGACGATGCGCCGCCATATTCAGCCGACGATCCGCGCAAAATTTCCACGCGCTCCAAATCGCCGGAAGGCAAACGTCCCATCGCGCCCAATACGGCTTGAGAAGATTGCCGTTCCCCATCTATCAGCACACTCACCGAATCCCGCGTCATGCCGCGCGCGCGCTGCGCATCGCCTTTAATTTCGACGCCGGGCAATTTACCGATCACATCCGCGATGGTCATCACACTCATATTTTCAATCTCACGGCGATCTACCACCACCTTTTGCGTACTGGATTCCCGGCGCTCGGAGACATCGTCACGTTTACCCGTTACCTTGATTTCATCAAGTGTTTGAATCTCTTCGGCACAAACCAGCGCCGCGCCTGATGACAAAATAAGCAAACTAAATAATCGTTTCATAAACCGCCTCTGGTGAAAAAAAAATATATCTAAACAACGGATTGATAACATGACGATCTGAACGTCTCATTACGCAACGGGTCACACCCGCAACGTCATGGATTGATGCTTTGTGTTTGATTAAATACGTCGGCGCTACGCGCTGTCTCACCAACAATAACCTGAGCATTTTTTGCCTTACGGGCACGCGCTTTTTTGGCGTAAATCAAAAATGCCGTTACGCAAATCAGCGTGATCACGATGCCGCTCAATAGAATAATGATCTGACCAAACAGGCCAAATACGCGTCCATTGTGCAGCGGCAATTGCCAGGCGTTGAACGTATCTCCCGCCGTTTCAGCATGGCGATCATGCACATGCATCAGCTCCCCCGTCATCGCATTTACATACACTTTGGTCATACCGACCTCGCGGGTTAAATCCTCCGGCCCGCTCATCGAGACAATGAACTTGCGGGTATCCGGCATAAAGGTCATCGCCGCCACCGCGAGCTCAGGTTGAGTGGCTTGCGCCAATTTGATCGCGCCATCCCATGAAGCGGTATCCGCCAGCCATTTCGCATTCGGGTCGACATGACAGGCGCATTCCACCATCGTCACCGGCGAGAACTTGTTCACCACCCACTTAAACTGCGCGTTTAAATTCAGATAGATACTGGACAAGGCCAACGCCAGCAGCACAGGCAAAATCCACATACTGCCCGAGCGGTGCATATCGAAATTGAGTTTGTGACCGCCCGCCGCCCAGCGAAACTGGAAGGATTTTTTCCAGCTTTTCAAATTCGGGAAGGACAGATACACCGCACCAAAATGATCCAGCAGCCACAACACCGCCGCGATGCCGATCAGCCACTTGCCGAAGTCGCCCATGTACCAGGTGTAATGCAGCTTCACCAGCATCGGAATAAGGTGTCGTTTATCCACGCCAAACGCACCGCTCTCACGCCCGCCCAGAATCAAACCCGTGTAAGGATCGACAAAAACGTTATGCATCAGACCTTTTTCCTCACCCGCCACGGGCCGGCTTTTCAGAAAAAAATGATAGGCACGCGCAGGATCGGCATCCATACGAACAAACGTCACACGGGCACCCGCGACAAAGGTTTCAGCACGCGGAACCAGTTGATCCATCGGCAGACGCGCCGTTTGCGGATTAACGTAATACCAGTCGTCGTTCAGCCAGCGATCCAGCTCTTTGTCGAATGACAAAACCGTACCAGTTACCGCCGCAACCCCGATAAACAACAACACAGCCAGCCCCACCCAGCGATGCAGATAAACAACGACTTTACGCATAATTCCCCCTCAACATGGCACGAAGTACAATTAAAATTTAGCTGCCAGATCTATCGTTACACTGCGACCGGGCATCGGGTAATAGCTAAAGTATGTTTTATTGAGCAGGTTGCCAACGGCGAAGTTGGCTTTGAACGTCTTGTCGATCTGATAGCCTACCTTCATATCGGTCAGCCAGTACTGGCTGTAACCCGTCCAGACATCCTTGACCTTATCGGTATTCAGATTATCGGCAGAACCCCAGACTTCACCGGTATAACGGGTCATTACCATGCCAGACCAGTCACCATTTTTAAGATCCCAACCGATACTGGCCATGTTTTTAGGAACATTAGAGAGCCGCTTACCCACCATACCGGAATTGGTACCGCCATCGCTGGTGACAATGGCACCGGTGTAGGTATAGCTGGCATTAAGACTCAACCAACTGGTAATCGGTGTCTCGCCGCTCAGTTCGATACCACGAATGTCGGCACCCGCCACATTGGATTGTTGCCCCCAGAAATTAATCTGACTGGTCGTACCCGGCAAAATATATTGGGGTACTGCGGTGACCTTTTGGTAAATCATGTCCTTCATCTGGGTTTGGTAGTAAGCCACTCTGAAATTTCCACCGCGCTCAAAATCCATATCCGCTGAAATATCCCAGGACTGCGCCGTTTCAGGTTTTAGATTCGGATTCGCCAGAATCAGTTTGCCGTTAGGTGCAGCCGCACCGGAAAAAGTCGGATTGGCGTACATTTCATAATTATTCGGCGCTCTAAAACCCGTACCCAGAGAACCTTTCAGCGTCAGGCGTTCATTCAGCTTATAAACCGCCGCCAGTTTTGGATTGAATGAAGTTGCCGTTCTTTCAGGGCTGATTATCGTATTCGCGGGCGTCACATAATCCCGCGCTGTGCCGTGTGAACGCCATGAGTCATAACGACCTCCGGCATACACCGTCAACGCATTCCCTAGCGAAACTTGATCCTGCAAGAACAATGAGGTTGTAGCGCTCACGCCATCGGAGCTGGTATTCACCCGGGTTTTAGAATTGAGATCCGTCCAGTTAGCCAGCGCATATTTCTTTTGCATCAGCGTGCCGCTCTCATAGGCCAGCCCGGTCACAATGAACTGCTTCTCGCCTAAGCCAAAACTTAACTCAGCCGATGCGTCGGTTTTACTGTTAGGCGAATCCGTTAATGTACCGGCACCACTCGTCATCGTGTTGAGCGTTGTACTGGCCGCGCCCACAGACCAGCCGTTTTGATCGACTTTACCCACCTTCACTTTCAGCTTGTAGTCACCGAAAATCTCGGTATCCGCGCCTGCAAAATAACGCATTGACGTGCGCCCGCCCGGATTTGTGCCGAAAAATGCCGATTCTTTGAGCGACGATTTCAGCCCGCTGATGCTGAGATTAGTCGCTAAGACATTCGATGCAGGCAGCGCCAGCGGCTGCCCCGTTGCCACATCGGTCAGATAGACGTGATAAGGCGTCATTAAATTCTTGTCGTCGGTATAAGCCACACCTGCGTGCAATTTGGTCGTGCTGCTTACATCGAAATACAGTTTGGCATTGGCATTGACGGCCCTTGAGGCATTAAATCCTTTGTCACCAATGATATTGGTTGCCGCCCCCGTGGTGGTCGTGGTCGGTTGAATGCCAGTCACCACTTTTGCACCTGCCAACGGCGCACCTGCCGGATTAGCCAGCGTCACCAGATCGGCGGCATAGCCGTCACGATCATCCTGTGCGAAATTGAACACTACACCCAAACCATTTTCATATTTGTCGCGATAGCCCGCTTCTACTTTCTGGCGACTGCCATCTGAAAATCCTTTAGTCAACTTGACGGTCATTTCGCGCTTAGTCGGTGCTTTGGTAATCACGCTAATCACGCCGCCCAGCGCCGCGCTGCCATACAACGCCGATCCGACGCCGGGGATCACTTCAATCCGCTCAACATCATTCATTGAGATGGCGGACCAGTTCATTTGCCCTGCAAAGGCATCCGTCTGTGACTGACCATCGACCAACAACAGGTTGCGGTTGATCCCCTGACCTCGAAAACTGAGTTGCATCGTCGTTCCGGCGCGACCGCCATCTATCGCACCACCGCGCAGATACAAACTCGGCACCTTTGCTGTCAGCGCATCGCCGATGACAAAATGATTGCCGGCTTCCAATTTCTTTGTATTAACCACCGACACATTCGCGGGTGCCTCCTTGATCGATTGGCGAATCTTCGATGCACTCACGACCACATCATCCAGCGTGTCGGCATCCTGATTTGCCGCGAAAACGGACTGGCTCAACGCAAGCGTCATGACGCTGAGTGCAAATAACGGCTTATTTTTCATTCCTCACCCCACGGTAGATATCGTTATGATTTTTATCCGGGCGGATTTTAGAGACGATTCACCCTTTCAGGAATGTGGCATTTTGTCGCGCGGCAATTTGTCGCACCCCGCGTACAAATGCTTTTGATACCATGCACCACCGATTAATAAAGATTAACCATGATGCAAAACCCTACAACACAAGCTGTAAAACTTTGGGATTTACCGACACGTTTATTTCACTGGTCATTGCTGATATTGATTGCCGTCGGCTGGTGGTCATCGACCGAAGATGGCGATATGGCATTACATTTCCGCTGCGGCTATGCGGTGCTCGCACTCTTGTTGTTTCGCCTGAGTTGGGGGGTGATGGGTAGCAGCAGTGCGCGCTTTGCCGGCTTTATTGCATCGCCTCGCGCGGTACTGTCTTATCTGGTGCGTATCAAAAACAAGGATGCCGTACATCACATCGGCCACAACCCGGCCGCGGGCTGGATGGTACTGGCGCTAATCGGCACGGTATTTTTTATCGTCGTCAGCGGTCTGTTGTCCAACGACGACATGATGCTGGAAGGCCCCTTCGCCAACGATGTCGGCAAATCTATCAGCGATCTGGCGACAGCCTGGCACGAACAAAATTTTTATGGCCTGCTGGGATTGGTAGCACTGCATATCGCCGCGATACTGGCTTACCTGTTTTTCAAGCAAGAAAATCTGCTGCGCCCCATGTTGACCGGCATCAAACAGCTGCCGCAAGAGGTGAGTGTCCCGACCATTCACCTGCGCAGCAGTTGGCTGGCTTTGCTGCTATTTTGCATCGCTTCGGTTGCGGTCTGGCTGCTGTTAAAAATGGCATAAGCGCTTATCTTTGCAAAAAATTCGGCAACACGAACGTCAATCAGCCTTATTTTTAAAATCATCGTGGCAGGCTTTGCAGCTTTTCTGTAACTTGCCAAACTGTACCTTGATGACATCTAAATCGCCCGTTTTCGCCAGCTCGGCTAGTCTGGCTGACTCATTTTCCAGACGGTCGTTAGCCTCTTTAAATTTATCGCTTTTCGACCAAATTTCAGGCTTAGCCTTGGTCTCTCCCGCCCCCGATCCCGGTATAAAACCATCTTTAGGCAACTTGCTCAACACGGCCAGATAGTCTGCATTGCGCAAGAATAGCGCCTTGTCGTAGGGCATCTCACCCTTCGCCATCCGATACAACGGACCGTAATACCACCCCAGCACCGTGTATCCCCCACGCCTAAACTTGATCGCGTAGTCTTCACGGCTCATTTCGGCCTGAGCAACACTGGCGTACCCGACCATCAAGGCCGTGGACAATACGATTTTTGATATATTTTTTAACATATACCTACCTACAAATTGAGTGGAATCACCTGATTTTACGGGTGTATTACCGGACTAGGAATGCGGCAAATTGTCGCGCGACAAATTGCCGCACCCCGGCAACGAAAATTTCGGCACTATTAAACGCAAAAAAGCTCCCGGGGTTTCCCCCGGGAGCTTTTTAGTCCAGCCGATGCAAAAGCTTAGTGAGCCGTTGCCTGTTCAGAGTTGATGCCGGTGTTCTGGCGAACGTACAACTCATCCCACATGTCTTCCGCACGCTTGTCACGTGTGAAGATAGAACCCAAAATCACCATCAGAAAGCCCAAAGGAATCGACAACAGCCCCGGGTTTTTCAGCAGGAAGAAGGGTTTTTCCAGGCCCATGATGCTGGTGGTCTGACCGTCAAACTTCTTCAGGTCATCCTCTGCCTTAGCCTTAGCCTTCTCGGTTGCGGCGATATCCTTCTTCACCTTGGCCAGATCGTCCTGAGCCTTCTTCAGCGCTACCGGATCCGCAGCGAGGGCGACCAGTGACGCTTCCAGCGCCGGCACTTTTTCGTTCAGCTTAGCCAGTTTCTCAGCTGCAGGCAATTTGGCGGGTTTTTCTGGAGAAGCAGGTTTCGCCGCTTCAGACTTGACGCAGCCATCCAGCGCAAACAGTTCGCACATAAAGCTCGATGCCACAACAGCCGGCTTCGCTTCTTTAGCAGCCTGCATTGGTTCGCCTTCGATAACCTTCTTGGCCGATGCAATCACAGCCTTAGGATAAGTCATGTTAGGAGAAACCATCACCAGACCAATCGCTGTCAGAGAGCCCACCAACATACCGAGGATAATGCCGGTCGTGTTGCACTTCTTCCAGTACAGTGTCAGGAACACAGCAGGCAAGTTTGACGATGCCGCAACTGCGAACGCCAGCGCAACCAGATGAGCCACGTTCTGCCCCTTGGCCAGGATACCAACGGTAATCGCGATCACACCAACCAGCACTGAGGACACACGTGCCGCAACAACCTGTTCTTTAGGTGTCGCTTTTTCGCCGCGAATAACGCCGACATAAATGTCATGCGCCATCGCAGAAGCCGCAGCCAGAACCAAACCTGCAACCACCGCAACGATCGTTGCAAAGGCAACGGCAGCCACGAAAGCTAGGAAGAAATTACCCAGCATCGAGTTTTCGCCACCGCCCAGATATTGCGCAAGCAAAGGACCTGCCATATTGCCGCCCGCATCAACGGATGCGATCTTGGCAGAACCGACCAGCATCGCAGCGCCTGTACCCAGGAACAGAGTCAAGACGTAAAAACCGCCGATGATACCCATTGCCCAGATTACCGAAGTACGCGCAGCTTGTGCCGTAGGAACCGTGAAGAAACGCATCAGAATATGCGGCATACCTGCGGTACCCAGCACCAGTGCCAATCCTAACGAGATCTGATCGATCGGGTTTTTCAGGAACAGGCCCGGTTCTAAGAAACGCTGACCGAGTTCTTCTTTGCTCATACCGGCAGCAGAATCACCCAACAGTTTAGCGACTTGTGCGACCACTTTTTCATCGCCTACAACCGCTTGCAGGTAGGCCGGCAGACTGAAGCCGTAAGGCGACCATACCAAAAATACAAGGATCAACGACGCGATCACCAGCAGTACAGCCTTTGTGATCTGAACCCATGTCGTGGCCTTCATACCGCCGAATACCACATAAGCCAGCATCAGGATACCGACGCCGATCACGGAAATTTCGTAATCGATACCGATCAGCGTCTTGATCAGCACCCCGCCGCCGACCATTTGCGCTGTCAGATAGAAAGTCGACACGGTGATCGTCGAGAGCGCAGCGACGGTCTTAGTCTTCTTAGGATCGTTACGGAACGCCAGAATATCGCCCATGGTGTACTTGCCGATATTGCGGCAAGGTTCAGCGATGACCAGCAGCACGGTGATGTACGCCACCAGCCAACCCACTGAATACATGAAGCCATCATAACCGTACAGAGAGATCAGACCTGCGATCCCCAGGAAGGAAGCGGCCGACAGATAGTCACCTGCAATCGCCCAGCCGTTTTGAATACCGGACACCGAACGACCCGCCGCGTAGAACTCGGACGTGGTGTGTGTAGAACGCGCTGCCCAGAAAGTGATGGCCATCGTGATCGCGATAATCACACCGAACACCGCGAAGGTCATCCACTTGAACTCATCGGCAACCGCGCCCGCACCTGCGAAGGCCGCCCCGCTGCAGCACAAGGCGGCAACGGATACAGCCAATTTATTTAGCCTCGTCATGCTTATGCTCCCTGTGTTTCGTTAATGATTTCTTGCGCCATCGCGTCGAATTCAGCATTGGCCTTCTTCGAATACATGAATGCGATCACCCAGGCCACGACGAATTCGGACAATGCGAACAGCAAGCCGAAATTGACGACGCCCCAAACCTTAGTTTTGAACAGTTCCTGAAAATACGCTGCGCCTATGGGCAACATGAAATAATAAATGATGGAAAAAATCATCAAGCCCCACAAGAAAAATGTTTTCTTACGATGCAATGCCTGAAATTTTGGGTTGGCATCAATGGCCGCCCAATTAATAGTTGGATTTGACATACTTCCTCCCTGAAGACAATCGACAAGCCAGAACATGCACATTCTGACCCACTCTTAACAACAGATGCGAGATTACGTTAAGGCGCGAGGTAATGCAATGCTTGCCGGCTGTTTTTATCAACCTCTATTGTCAACATCTTTGACGAGAGGGTTATCCATTTCATCACGCACATCCTGAATCATCAGCGAATTAGCGATGCTTTATTGAACAAATTGCACCGTTTCAACCTTACGCCAGCAAACGGATTGTCGACAATCCGTGCCGGCAGGTGACATCACCCGACTTCACTCACCCAGCGCTGCGCCTTTTCCAGATCGCGCAGCGCAGCAAAATCGGTAATATTCCGGCTCGATGCCTGCGAGACGCCAACCTGAAACAATTGCGCGGTGACCAGCGCATCCGCCAGCGCATTGTGACGGGCATCGTTGCGAATATCAAAATGTGCAATCCAGTCATCCAGCGAACGAAAACGGGCGGCTAACTCAGGATTGAGTGCGGGCATCACATAGGCCATATCGGACCAGGCGTGCTTGAAGGAAACCCCCAGATACTTGCGTATCGCACGCACAATCATGGTCTGATCGAACGTGACATGAAAGGCGATCAGCGGATCCTTTTGCAAAAACGCCAAAAAGGCCAGCAACGCATCGGCTGCCGGCACCCCTTCTGCCTGTGCTGCGCCACCAATCCCGTGCAGCAAGATATTTTCCTTTTCGCTCACGGTCTCTTGCTGCAATACGATATAAAAACTATCCCCCAGCTCAATTTTTCCGTTGACCACGGCGACAGCTCCGATGGAAATCAGCCTGTCCTCCCACAGGTTCAAACCGCTGGTCTCCACATCCACCACCACACAACGCAAGGTTCTTATTGGCTGATGAGCCGACACGGCGGGCAGAGCGCGCCAGAGCGACAGCCTGCGCTGCTGCGCCTCCGTCAATTCAGGCCGGCGAAACCAGCGCAATACCGAACGGATCACAGGTGATACTCCAGCGCCAGCCTCGCCTGCAATTTTCGCGCCTGACGAAACGCCTCCTTGAGGATGCGCCGGTCCAGTTCGTGCAGCGCCTCCGGATCGATCAGGTTGTTCAGTTGATCGTCACTCAAGCCCTGCGCCTGCCCCTCATCGTGGTGGCGCATGCGCAACACCTGAATAAACAAAAATGCGTCTATCCACGCCTCGACTTCGGCAGGATGAATTTTCAGTTTGGCAGCGCTGGCGCGCAGCCGCTGTATCGTGCTGGTATGCGTCACACCTGCCGCGAGACTGAAGATACGCGCTGCATCCACAAATGGCGTGATACCGTTGAGTTTGAGATCCAGCGTATGCTCTTTCCCGACCACAAAATCGCGCACCACGCCCAATGGCGGACGTATGCTCATCGCATTTTGTGCCATCTGGTGCAAAAAACGGCTATTTTCAGTAGCCACTCTGACCAGCCAGAGACGTAATTCTTCGGCAAGCGCCCCTGTGCCGAACACCGCTCGAAAATCAAAAAAGATCGAGGCGTGCAACAGCGCCACCGGCGTGCCGTTACTGATCCAGTTAGAAAACGTACGCTTCCACTCATCCAGCGACAAGCACCATTGCGGATTCGATGCCATCACATTGCCACGGCACAACGGAAACCCGCACAAAGCCAGCGTTTCATTGATGCGGCGCGCGACCGGCAACATCACTTCGCGCACTCCGTCAGCGGTCATCCTGTCGGGCACCCTGAAAATCAGCGCATTGTCCTGATCCGTGCTGAGCGTCTGCTCAAAGCGCCCTTCAGACCCCAGCGCTATCCAGCACAGCCGCTCGGACAGATCTCCAATGCCGCTGGCCGCATATTCCAGCTCGACGACACGCGACGTCAGCAAATCGTTGAAAGTTGAAATAAACTGAGTCAGCTGCTCCGCAGCAACCCCCTGCGCCATCATGTTGTGCGCCATGCGGCGAATATCGGCGGCTGACTGCCTGAATTCATCGATATTGTTCGCATGCCGTATCGCCGACCCTATTTGCCGCAGCCCGACCCGCTGCAAGGCAAACAGATCCTTTTCCGACACCAGGCCTACCAGCCGTTCGTTATCCACTACCAGCACATGACGAAACCCCTGTTTTGCCATGGTCAGCGCAGCCTCGTAGGCTAACGCCTGCGGCGGCAGGAAAGTCAGCTGCGTGGTCATAATACCGATCACCGGCTGATCAAGATTAATCTGCGGCAGCGCGATGCGTTCGAGCACATCGGGTAGCGTCAGAATGCCTTGCGGGCGCTCCTGATCATCGACCGCGATCATCGATCCGACACGCGATTCGTGCATTCGGGCCAGCACCTCGCGTACCGTCGTATCAGGCGCGCAGGTCACGGGCGCACGCCGGATAAGGGCAGACAAGGGGCTCGTCAGTGATTGCTGTTCAGACGAGGATTGGGTGTATTGCGCCTGTATGACTTGCTTTGAGTGTTCGAGGAGGTTGGCGATGCGCCGCGTACAAAAATCGCGGAACGGCGCACTCATGCCCAGCAAAACATGGAAATCTTCGAGCGGTAATTCATAGCAGAAAGTATCTTTAACGGAACGGTAAATACTGGCCACCGGTCGATGTGCGAGCAACGCACCCAATGGAAAGCATTCGCCTTCAGCCAACTCGAGCCAAGTGTCGGTATCGCTGACATGCGCGACACTCTGCTCACCCTGCACCAATCCCTGCTTAATCACCAGGAACCGTTCAACCGCCCCCTGTTCGGGCGAGACGATCACCTCGTTTTGCGCGTAATAGCCAAGCTTTAACCGCTCGGTCATCCATAGCAGATGCGCCATTTCCATCCGGTCGAACGGCGCATGTGCGGCAAAAAAAGCCAACTGTGAAGTATGAAGGGCACTCAAAGGATCACCTCGCTATGACGTAGCGGCACATTATAGCCCTGCGGCATCGAACCGGACTAAACACCTGCAGGCCGCTACTTTGACGGCTTTCCCGCCTTCAGCAAGGGACTAAATGCATAATAGGCGGAGAGTGCCCAGTTTTCGGCGATGCGCGCACCCGGCTCACCCAGTGAATTGAAGTGGATGCCATCGCCGCCAACGGCAGGATAACGGGTGACATTTCGGCTGTCGAACAGCAGGCAATATGCCCCAACGCCAGCGTGCAGCGCATCAAACACCTGCGCCACGCCGGCCTCAGTCTGGATACGCGCATGTGGCGGGCCGATCCAGATGCACTTGCTGCCTGAATTGACGATGGCCATCGCCATTTCGTGCGAGGTTTTTTCAACCCACTCGAGCGGGCGCCCGTACATATTCGCACCCAGTTCCACCACCGTATAAGCCGGCTGATACTGTGCAATCAGATTGGCGACCAACGGCGTCGCAGCCTCCACCCCGCGCTGCTCCCGCCCGTCCACATCCTTGAAAAAATATCCGCAACTGGTCTTATCACCCAAAAACCAGTTGTCGGGCGAACTGCCGCAAATCGCATAGGTGGCGACGCGAAAGCCTTTGACGCTACGCAGTAAGACATCTTGCTGCATCCCGAAACTGCCGGTCGAATGGGAGTCGCCAATAAAAAGTATCACCGGCGGCACAGCGGACGCGCTGCTGCTTGCTGCGCATGCCAATCCGGCAGACACGAATAAGCTCAACAACACGGTTTTCAACAAGCCCGATCCGGAAAAATATTTAAACATGGCATGCCTCCCGCACTGGTTGTTAAGGTCTTTGAAGAACAATCCTACCAGCCGATAGAGGCTAGACACGATATGGCAATCAGCTCAGTTGCTGTCCGTGCTCGCGCGTTGCGAAGAACTGCACTTTCGGCCAGCGCTCTTGCGCCAGACGCAAATTCACGCCGCTGTCGGCAAGATAGGCGTAGTTGCCGTCCACATCCTTTGCCAGACGACTTTGATTCGCTTTGACGAATTCGGACAGATGGCCCGCATCCGTACAGGTCACCCAGCGTGCCGTTTGTATCCCTGCGCGCTCGAACACGGCATCGACGCCATACTCCGCCTTCAGCCGGTGTTCAACCACTTCAAACTGCAACTGACCGACTGCGCCAATCAGCGGATTGCTGGTGTCGATCAAAGGCTCAAATACCTGAACAGCACCTTCTTCACCCAGTTGACGCAAGCCCTTTTGCAGCTGTTTGGCTTTCATCGGATCGCGCAGACGCGCACGACTGAACAGCTCAGGCGCGAAATAAGGAATTCCCTTGAAAGTCAGCGCTTCGCCTTCGGTCAGCACATCGCCGATCTGTAGCTGGCCGTGGTTGTGCACCCCGATAATATCGCCCGCATACGCCTCATCCATGCGCGTGCGTTCATTCGCCATAAACGTCACCGCATTGGCAAGCTTCATATCCTTGCCGGTGCGACGATGCTTGACCTTCATCCCCGACGAATATCGTCCTGAACACACGCGCATGAAAGCAATGCGATCGCGGTGATTCGGGTCCATGTTCGCCTGTATCTTGAATACAAAACCCGTGAAAGCAGGCTCGGTCGGCAAAACCAGCCGCACATCGGTCGCGCGCGGCAAAGGCGGCGGCGCCCAGTCGACCAGCGCGCGCAGAATTTCACGCACGCCAAAATTATTGACCCCTGAACCGAAAAACACCGGAGATTGCTGACCGCGCAAAAACTCTTCCAGATCAAAAGACGCGCCCGCCCCCATCACCAGTTCGGTCTCATCGCGCATCGTCTGCATCTCGGACGGACACTGTTTCGCAAGCTGATCAATCTCGCCGCCTTGCAATGTCTCAACGTCTTGGCCGGCCTTCGCTTCGCCGGGCACAAAGCGCAGCACCTGATCGTTGAGCAGGTGATACACCCCTTGGAATCGCTTACCCATGCCGATGGGCCAGGTCACCGGCGCACATTTAATTTTAAGGACGGATTCGATCTCATCCAGCACTTCCAGAGGTTCGCGCACTTCGCGATCCATCTTGTTGATGAAGGTAATAATAGGCGTGTTGCGTAAACGGCAAACTTCCAGCAGCTTAATCGTCTGCTCTTCCACACCCTTGGCTGCATCGACCACCATCACGGCGGCATCCACAGCCGTCAGTACGCGATAGGTATCTTCCGAAAAGTCCTGGTGACCCGGCGTATCAAGCAGGTTGATCACGCAATCATCAAAAGTGAACTGCATCACCGAGCTCGCGACGGAAATGCCGCGCTGCTTCTCGATTTCAAGCCAGTCTGATGTGGCATGTCGACCGCTCTTACGCGCCTTGACTGTACCTGCCATCTGAATCGCACCGCCGAACAGCAGCAGTTTTTCAGTCAGCGTGGTCTTACCTGCATCCGGATGAGAGATGATCGCAAAGGTGCGGCGGCGTTTAACCTCGCGCGCGATGCCATCAGCACCTACAGGCACGTCGCCGGTACGAATTTCTTCAGAGGTTTGAATCATTTTTTTTTACACCAGAATGCAAAAAGGCTCGCCAATATTCGGCAAGCCTTTCATATTTTATTTGGTGGCCCGAGGCGGAATCGAACCACCGACACAAGGATTTTCAATCCTCTGCTCTACCGACTGAGCTATCAGGCCATCTTAAACATTTCGCAGGACTATTAATGCTCTAACGCCCTTGCGAGGTGCGCATTATACCGACTTTATCAAGAACCGCAACACAAATGACAAACCCCGCTTACGCGGGGTTTGTCTGATCAGCTAAATAAGCGCCAAATCAAATTACATCATGCCGCCCATACCGCCCATATCGCCACCACCCATGCCACCGCCAGCTGGCTTGTCTTCTGGCAATTCAGCAACCATACAAGCGGTTGTCAGCATCAGACCGGCGATAGAAGCTGCATTTTGCAATGCAACGCGGGTTACCTTAGTAGGATCAACCACACCCATCGCCAACATGTCGCCATATTCGCTGGTCGCTGCGTTGTAACCGTAGCTGCCAGAGCCTTCGGATACTTTGTTGACCACAACAGATGGCTCGTCACCGGCATTTTGCACGATGGCGCGCAAAGGCGCTTCCATAGCACGCAATACGATCGTGATACCCGCATCTTGATCGTGGTTGTCGCCCTTCAGACCAGCTACTGCAACCTTAGCACGCAACAGAGCTACGCCGCCGCCAGGGACAATGCCTTCTTCAACAGCAGCACGGGTTGCGTGCAATGCGTCTTCCACGCGCGCCTTCTTTTCCTTCATTTCGACTTCAGTTGCAGCGCCAACCTTGATCACTGCAACACCGCCTGCCAACTTGGCTTTACGTTCTTGCAGTTTTTCTTTGTCGTAATCGCTGGTTGACTCTTCGGCTTGCTTGTTGATCTGACCGATACGTGACTTGATCGCTTCTTCCTTACCTGCGCCGTCAATAATGATGCTGTTGTCTTTGCCCACTTCAATACGCTTGGCTTGACCCAGATCTTCCAGCGTTGCTTTTTCAAGTGTCAGGCCGACTTCTTCAGCAATCACGGTACCGCCGGTCAAAATAGCGATATCTTCGAGCATCGCTTTACGACGATCGCCAAATCCAGGCGCCTTAACTGCAACGGTCTTCAGGATACCGCGAATGTTGTTTACAACCAGTGTTGCCAGCGCTTCGCCGTCAACATCTTCAGCGATGATCAGCAATGGACGACCTGCCTTAGCAACTTGTTCCAGTACCGGGAGCAAATCACGGATGTTGGAAATCTTCTTGTCATGCAACAAGATGTACGGATTTTCCATCAATGCCAGTTGACGATCTTGATTGTTGATGAAGTAAGGCGACAGATAGCCGCGGTCAAACTGCATACCTTCAACGATGTCCAGCTCATCTTCGAGACCGGTACCATCTTCAATGGTAATCACGCCTTCTTTGCCAACTTTTTCCATCGCAGCAGCGATTTTTTCACCGATAACGGTATCAGAATTTGCAGAGATGCTACCAACCTGTGCAATTTCCTTGCTGGTCGTACATGGCTTGGAGAGCTTTTTCAGTTCAGCAACCGCAGCGATAACCGCCTGATCGATACCGCGCTTGAGATCCATCGGATTCATGCCGGCAGCAACAAACTTCATACCTTCCATAACGATTGATTGTGCCAGGACAGTTGCAGTTGTCGTACCGTCACCCGCCACATCAGAAGTCTTAGATGCGACTTCCTTGACCATTTGCGCGCCCATATTTTCGAACTTGTCCTTCAGTTCGATTTCTTTAGCGACAGATACACCATCCTTAGTGATGGTAGGTGAACCATACGAGCGATCCAGAACGACGTTACGGCCTTTAGGACCCAGCGTAACTTTAACCGCATCAGCCAGAATATTTACGCCAACGACCATCTTGCTGCGTGCTGCATCGTGGAACTTTACGTCTTTAGCTGCCATTTTTTATGCTCCTGAATTGTTTGAAACCGCTATTCCGGCAAAGCCCCGGAACACGGCTATAAAAAATTATTCTCGCTGAAAATAACGAAATTAGGCTTCTACGATGCCGATGATGTCATCTTCGCGCATGGTCAGGTATTCCTGACCGTCCATCTTGAACGTCTGACCGGAATACTTACCGAACAACACTTTGTCGCCAACCTTGACGCTCATGGACTGCAATTTGCCGTCGTTATTCACTTTGCCATTGCCGACAGCGACAACTTCACCTGTATCAGGCTTTTCGACTGCTGTGCTTGCCAGCACGATACCGGACGCAGTCTTGACATCTTCTTCCATACGCTTGACGATCACGCGGTCGCTCAAAGGACGAATCTTCATATTTATATCTCCTGAATCAGTTTGGTTGAATTAAATGCAGAGGCGAAACCGCTCCGCCCGCAAGCGCTAACAATGGGGATAGCAACTTGCAATTTCAAGGGCGGAGGTGAAATTTATTTTTTAGCAGGCAAAGCGATCTTGTTATCTTTGCTGAACTGATAATCCAAAAAGATATGTTCTGCGGTCAGTAACTGATAAGTACCGTCTTCGTTGCGGTGTGAAGTATCCTTCAGGCGATACGCATAATGCCCGCAAGTCCACAGATCGTAGTTCCGCATATGCGTACACAGACAGGTTTTATCCGGAACGGAAAATTTCTTTGCATCCGGATTTTCTGCGACTACACGATTATAAGCATCGATATAGCCGCAACGACCATTGCCGTCGAGCACATAGCCGAATGCTTCGCAGTTAGGGCGTATGCCTGAACCGATCGCCGGACACCCCTTGATCATGCGCATCGGATAACCAGTCGGCGACAGGGTATTCACCTCAATATCTTCTTCGCTGGCCTTGAAATATTCCTGCTGAATCTTAGGCGGAATACCGCACTCTTCGGCGACCGTAAAACGCGTCGCAACCTGCACGGCGGAAGAACCTGTTTCCAGATAACTCACGGCATCGCTGCCGGTAAAGATACCGCCAGCCGGAATCACAGGAATATCCAATTGCTCATTTTTCAAAAACTGAATGACTTCGGCAGTGATCGTACGCAGATCATACTGCGCCCAGTCCATACCGAACCCCAAGTGACCACCGGCCAGAGGGCCTTCTACGACAACGTAGTCCGGCAATCGATTGGTTTTGACATTTTTGCGCAAAAATAACTGCAGCGCACGCACTGAAGAGACGATGATACCCAGCTTCGCATCGTGAAAGCGGGGGTGATCCTGCATCATAGCAAAGGAACCCAAGTGCAGCCCCGCTGCCAGCGTAATGCCGTCAATGCCTTCGTCCAGCGCGGTCAGCATACGCGTGCGCAACGTTTCGCGCGGCGCATTCATGGTGAGCTTTTCCATGCAGTTGATGAACACCATCCCGTCGCCGCGCTTGGCATCCATCGTCTTGCGCACATGCAGACGAGAGGCTTCGGCAACCTGCTCGAGATCGAATTTTACGATCGTTTTGTCCGTTTCCAGAATATTCAGCTTGTATTGCTTCTGCTTCTCACTGACAAATTTGGTCTTGTACCGCTTGTCTGTCACCGTTGGCAGCATGGCATCGGAAATATGCCCGATTCCACCCAGACGCGCCGCTTCCAGCGCCAGTTCAGCGGTGGAAATATCCACACCCATACCGCCAATCATGATCGGCACTAATTCACGCTTTCCAAAGCGCAGGCGGAAATCATCTACACATTTCATTACTGCCATCCTCCAACTGTCACTCTGGATTTAAAAATCAGAGCGTTATAAATAGTTATATTTCGGTACATATAAGGGCGCAAGCATGCCACAAATAGAGCAATACTCAAAGTATTGCCAGTATGAATTGTAAGATTTAACGACAAAAATCCCATGTTTAATCATAATATGCTCATCTCAGCGCACATTTTAGTTCAGCGCCACGAGTAAAAAATTCGCTACTATCCACTCATGAAAATCCAAACCAATCAGGATCTGATCAGTCGCTCGCTATCTGCGGTCTGGCATCCCTGCTCGCAGATGAAGCAATACGAATCGTTTCCGCTAGTGCCGATTGCGCGCGGCAGCGGAGCGTGGCTTTATGATTTCGATAACAACAGATATCTGGATGCCGTCAGCTCATGGTGGGTAAATCTGTTTGGTCACAGCAATCCCAGCATTAATGCCGCATTGCGCAACCAACTGGAAAAACTGGAACACGTCATGCTGGCGGGCTTTACCCATGAATCCGTGATTAAGCTCTCCGAACAATTGCGTGAACTTGCCCCGCCGGGCTTGGGACATTGTTTCTACGGCTCGGATGGCGCCTCGGCCACCGAAATCGCCCTCAAAATGAGCGCGCATTACTGGCGAAATACGGGTCAGCCGGACAAGAGTCAATTTATCAGCTTGCAAGACAGCTACCACGGTGAAACGCTAGGCGCACTCTCGGTCACTGATGTCGCACTGTTTCGCGACGCCTACGGCGCACTGATCCGACAACAGGCAACCGTGATCAGCCCCGACTGGCGAAAAGCAGAAGCCGTCGAATCAAGCGAAGCGTACGCGCTGCGCTGCGCCTGCGCACTTGAATCCCATTTGCAACAGCATCACGCACAACTTGCCGCCTTTATCATCGAACCTCTGGTGCAGGGTGCCGCAGGCATGGCCATGTATCACCCGATTTATCTTAAACGGGCGCGCGAACTTTGCGATCAATACGACGTACATCTGATTGCGGATGAAATCGCGGTCGGCATGGGTAGAACCGGGACGATGTTTGCCTGCGAACAGGGCGGTATTTCGCCCGATTTTCTGCTGATTTCCAAGGGCATCACCGGCGGCTACCTGCCGCTGTCCATCGTCATGACCACTGACACGATCTATCAGGCGTTCTATGACGACAAGACCGCGCGCGGATTTCTTCATTCGCACTCCTACACCGGCAATCCGCTGGCATGCCGCGCGGCGCTGGCCACGCTGGACATTTTTGCGCAGGACGATGTACTGAACACCAATCTCGGCAAAGCCGCCTATCTCAACCGTATCGCTGCGCCGTTGAAAAACCACCCCAAGGTCAGAAACTTCCGTAATACCGGCATGATCTGGGCATTCGAAGTCGACACACCCCACGCGGATTTTGCACAGCGCTGCTTTAGCATGGCGCTCTCTAAAGAACTGCTGTTAAGGCCGATGGGCAAGACCGTGTACTTCATGCCGCCTTATGTCATCGGCGAACCCGAGATGGATATGCTGGTTAATCGGACGCTACATATCGTTGAAAACCTGACATGAGGCTCGTTCTCGGTTTCCTGTTGATAGTTTCGCTCAATGCGCTTGCAGTCCCCTTGCCGCCTGCCGTGCTGCGTGAACTGAAAAGCGCCGGCATTCCGCTCAGCGCGACAGGCATCAGCGTGCGTGAGATCGGCGCGCAAAAAGCGGCCATCAGCATCAATGCAGAACAGCCGATGAATCCGGCCTCCACCATGAAGCTCTTCACCACCTTTGCCGGGCTGGAATTGCTGGGGCCGGCCTATACCTGGAAGACCGAAGCCTATCTGGACGGCAAACTGGAAAACGGCGTGCTGCAGGGCGATTTGATCCTCAAGGGCTATGGCGATCCCAAGTTCACCATCGAGCAGTTCTGGCTTTGGATGGCTGAATTGCGCGCCCGGGGTTTGCGTGAAATACGCGGAAATCTGGTACTGGATCACAGTTTTTTCGACCTGCCGCCGATTGATTCAGGCGCCTTCGACAACGATCCGGTGCGCGCCTATAACGTAACCCCGGATGCGTTGCTACTGAACTTCAACACGTTGCGTCTGCGCTATATTCCGGAAGGAAACCACCTGCGCGTGATCATCGAACCGATGCTGGAAGGCGTACGGCTGGACAGCCAGTTAGCACCGCAGGCTGGCAGTTGCGAGGACTGGGACGACACGATACATGTACAAGCGAACGATGAGCGCATTTTGCTACAAGGCGGCTATCCTGCTTCCTGTGGTGAACGGGAACACAACCTCAGACTTTTATCACATTCACGCTATGTCGATACCGTGTTTCGCGCAGTCTGGCATCAATTAGGCGGCAGCCTGAGCGGCATTCAACGCGACGGCTCGCTGAATGCAGGCGCACGACTATACTCGACACATCGCTCCGAACCCCTTAGCCTGATCATCCGTGATATCAATAAATTCAGCAATAACGTGATGGCGCGGCAGTTGTTTCTGACGTTAGGCGCGACGACTGCCACCGACATTCCGCGCAGCAGCGCCGCGATGCGCGATTGGCTAAAAACAAAAGGGCTGGCGTTTCCTGAACTGGTACTGGAAAACGGCGCTGGGCTGTCTCGTCTTGAGCGCATCAGCGCGGAGCACATGGCACAACTGTTGCAGAGCGTGACGACAAGCCCGTACAGCGCTGAACTGATCGCCTCGCTACCTATTTTAGGCATCGATGGCTCGGTCAAAAAGCGCCTTAAAAATAGCCCTGCCGCCAGTCACGCACACTTAAAAACCGGCACCCTCGATGGCGTTAAAACGCTGGCAGGTTACGTGCAGGCTCAATCAGGCAAACCGTGGAGCGTGGTTTTTTTCATCAATCACCCGAACGCAAAACGCGCCCAGCCCGCACAGGATGCGCTGATAGAGTGGCTGCAAGGGCAGTAGCACAGTTTTTGTTTCTGGCTCTAAACCTTAAAGTCAAAACCGCCGGGGTTACCCGGCGGCAAGTTTCTTTCTTTTGCCTCGCCAAAAGAAAGAAACCAAAGAAAAGGCGACCCCGGTTTGCCGCCGCTGCGCGGTCCCCTCCGTTGCTCGTCTGTTCAGGCGGCTGCGGAACTCGCTGCGCTCAAACAGTCCTCGCCAAAATCCCCTGATCAGCCTGCGCTACTCAGCGGCGCACAGGGGATGGAAAAACAAAGCGGTCAATGAATGGAGGGAAATAGCCCTCCATTCATTGAAATGTTGCTCTCATTCTATAAAGTCAAAAGCACAAGGCATGGCGGTAGCTCGCCATGCCTTGTTGTTAATTCGAGTTCGCCTCCGATGGTTTTATCCTTGAATCATCCGGCGCAATACCCGTTGGTTATTGCGTCCTATGAACTTGAGATTAAAGCGCAAGTTTTTGAGCGCTAAAAAACCGCCATTAAATCCTTTATGCGCGCGCACATTAACTAATTTTCGCGCTTAAATTTAAATAGGGGGTGTTAGGGGGTCAGGTGGGAATTAGGGTCAGACTCGATTTTTAACTCTCCTGCGCGCCGCCGAAGATAGTTCACAAACAGCGGTGCAGTTGGGCGAGCACTGCCTGAGCACATGGACGCGAAGCGGATCGTGCGAGTTGCGCAGCCCCGCTTGTTTGTAAACTATCAAGGGCATGCGGTCAGTCCGCATGTGTGAGGACTAACCGCACGGCAAACCGGGGTCGCCTTTTCTTCGTTTTGATTATTAGCGCTTCACCCTTCGACAGGGCGAACAGCAGACCTACAGCCCTAGCTCTCCCCACATCGCATCGACTTTCGCTTTAACCGCCTCATCCATGACGATGGTCGTGCCCCATTCGCGATTGGTTTCGCCGGGGAATTTGTTGGTCGCATCCAGCCCCATCTTGCCGCCCAAGCCCGACACGGGACTCGCGAAGTCCAGATAATCGATCGGCGTATTCTCGACCAGCAGTGTATCGCGCACCGGGTCCATGCGGGTGGTGATCGCCCAGATAACTTCCTGCCAGCTGCGAATATCAATGTCCTCATCCACCACCACGATAAACTTAGTGTACATAAACTGGCGCAAGAAACTCCAGATGCCGAACATCACGCGCTTAGCGTGTCCTGCATACTGCTTCTTGATACTGACGATCGCCATCCGGTAGCTGCAGCCTTCAGGCGGCAGATAAAAATCGACGATCTCGGGGAACTGCTTTTGCAGCAGCGGCACGAACACTTCGTTGAGCGCCACGCCCAGCATCGCCGGTTCATCGGGCGGCTTGCCGGTATAGGTGGAATGGTAGATCGGATCGCGGCGCATGGTGATGCGCTCGATGGTAAAAACCGGGAAGCTATCCTGCTCGTTGTAGTAACCCGTGTGATCGCCGTAAGGGCCTTCCAGCGCCATTTCATCCGGATGTATCACGCCTTCGAGCACGATCTCGCTGGAGGCAGGCACCTGCAAATCGCTGCCCAGACACTTCACGAGCTCCGTCTTGCTGCCTCTCAATAATCCGGCGAACTGGTACTCGGACAAGGAGTCGGGCACAGGCGTGACTGCCCCCAGTATCGTCGCAGGGTCTGCGCCGATCACCACGGCCACAGGATAAGGCACGCCGGGATATTTTTTACAGTGGTCGCGAAAATCCAGCGCACCGCCGCGATGCGCCAGCCAGCGCATAATCACTTTATTCGGCCCAATCACCTGCTGGCGATAAATACCCAGATTTTGCCGCGACTTTTCGGGGCCGCGCGTGACCACCAGCCCCCAGGTGATCAGCGGCGCAACATCGCCCGGCCAGCAGTGCTGAACCGGCAGCTTTGCAAGATCTACTTCATCGCCTTCCCACACCACATCCTGACAGGGTGCGGAAGATAAAACTTTAGGCGACATGGTCAACACCTGCTTTAGCACCGGCCACTTATCCCAGGCATCCTTCAACCCCTTCGGCGGCTCGGGCTCTTTCAGATAAGCGAGCAGCTTGCCCACTTCGCGCAGCGCAGATACAGACTCTTCCCCCATCCCTAAGGCCACGCGGCGCGGCGTGCCGAACAGATTGGCCAGCACCGGCATGCTGTGCCCGGTCACATTTTCGAACAGGATCGCAGGTCCTTGCGCACGCAGCACGCGGTCGCAAATTTCCGTCATTTCCAGATGCGTCGACACGGGCACGCTGATGCGTTTTAGTTCGCCGATTTTTTCCAGCTGCGCGATAAAATCGCGCAAATCACGGTATTTCATTTCTTCCCCTTAAAGCGACAGACTACCTACCACTGTCCACTCCCCACTTGCTAATAAAATTTCGCTTCGCCTTCAGGACGGGTCTTGAAGCGTTTATGCAGCCAGAAATATTGGTCGGGCATTTCCAGGATACGCTGCTCGATAAATTCGTTCATGCGTCGCGCATCCAGAACCTCATCGCCGCTCGGATAGTTTTCCCACGCAGGATAAAAAGTCAGCACATAGCCCTCGCACCCCGGCAACACACGGGTAATGCTGGGCACGACTTTAGCGCCTGTCATCTGCGCGATGCGCGACACCGACGTCATCGTGGCCGCGGGCACACCAAAGAATGGAATGAACGCACCGTCCTTCACGCCCTGATCCTGATCAGGCGGATAAATAAACGGCATGCCGACACGCATCCCTTTGATGATGGGACGCAAGCCCTGCTGACGCGAGTAGAGCAACTGCGTGCGAAAACGCGCCCGCTTCTTTAAAAGCAACTCCGTCAGATAAACATTTTTCTGGTTGGCATACATACATACCGTATCGGCATGCTGCGCCACCCATTGCCCGCCTGCATCCATACCTACAAAATGCGGCGTGAGCAAAATAGCCGGCTGGCCTTTTATCGCCTCGAAGTGCTCAAGCCCCTCGACGCGGATCAGACGCTGAATACGTTCAGCGCTCGCCCACCACAAAATACTGCGCTCGATCAAACCGCGCGCAAACATTGCAAAATGTGCCCGCAGCAATTTTTTGCGCTCACATTCATTCATATTCGGAAAACACAGCGCAAGATTAATATCGCCGATACGCCGCCGTTCGGCTGCTAACAGATAAAGCAATGCGCCCAGCCCGTTGCCAATTGCGACAATGAGGCGGAACGGCAGAAAATGAATCAGCCACAAAATTAAAACACCGAAACGTACCAGCACTATTTTCCCTCGCCGCTATCCGGCGGCAGCACGCCGCGCGCAACTTTGTAACGGTTGTAACTCCACAAATACTGTGCCGGGCAGGCACGTATCACTTTTTCCAGCGCAATGTTGATTTGTCTGGGGACAGACTGAGAAAAATCCAGCTGCAGCGGCTCAAAACTGATCACATAACCGTTTGGACGGCGCTCTGCGCTGACCATCAATATGGATGCATTACTGGCTTGCGCCAGTCGTCCGACCAGCGTCATGGTGTAGGCGGGGCGGCCGAAAAAATCTGCCCACTCGCCCTCCCCGCCGCTGGGTACTTGATCGGGCAGCAAGCCGATCGCCTCACCGCGCTTGAGCGCTTTGTACAGCAAGCGCACACCGCTTAAATCGGCTTTGGCCAACTTCGCCTGACCGCGTTCGCGCCCCCTGCACATCACACCTTCAAGCCAGCGCAATTTTGGCTGGCGATACAGCATGGTGAACGGCATGTATCTGGCAACAGACAGCCCGACAATTTCGAAGCACCCCAGATGCGGTGTCAGCATGATCGTGCCGCGACCTTGCGCCTGCGCAGCCTCAACGTGTTCCATGCCGCGACATTCCAACACCGCGCCCAACACTTCTTCATAAGGTCGCCCCCAAATCCACGGCAATTCGGCAATACTTTTGCCGGCTTCCGCAATCACCTCAGGCAGCAACTTTCCCTCCGGTGAGAAACCGGCATGCTGTAAATTTTCCCGCATCTGTGCCGCATACTGAGGTGACATAACATAGGTCAGCCGCCCGAGCAAGGAGCCCAGACGATGCAATACGCTCAGCGGTAAAGCCGAGAGCATGCGAAAAACAACATTAAAAATAAAAGTAGTCATGGTTTGCAATACTGGCAAGTTTTACAGCATTTGATAGAATGACCTTCTTTTAACATATTTTGAGCGCACAACCATGAGCGAATTTCTGTTTACTTCCGAATCTGTATCCGAAGGCCATCCTGACAAAGTGTCAGATCAAATCTCCGATGCCATTCTGGACGCGATTCTAGCGCAAGACCCCTATGCGCGGGTAGCGGCAGAAACGCTGACCAATACCGGGCTCGTGGTTCTGGCCGGTGAAATCACCACCACCGCCAATGTCGATTACATCCAGGTCGCGCGCAATACCATCAAACGCATCGGTTACGACAACACCGAATACGGCATCGATTACAAGGGGTGTGCGGTACTGGTCGCGTACGACAAGCAAAGCCCGGACATCGCTCAGGGCGTGGATCGCGCATCCGATGACTTTTTGAACCAAGGCGCGGGCGATCAGGGGCTGATGTTCGGCTATGCCTGCGATGAAACACCGACTTTAATGCCGTTGGCGATTTATCTGGCGCATCAGGTGGTGCAGCGTCAGGCGCAATTGCGCCACGATGGTCGTCTGCCGTGGCTGCGTCCGGATGCAAAGTCACAAGTCACGATCCGCTACGTGGACGGCAAGCCGCATTCGATCGACACCGTGGTGCTCTCGACTCAGCACGCGCCGGATATGACGCTCGAAGCAATCCGCGAAGCGGCGATCGAAGACATCATCATGCCGATGCTGCCTAAGGAATTCGTCAAGGGCAACATCAACTTCCTGGTGAATCCAACCGGCCGTTTTGTGGTCGGCGGCCCGCAAGGCGATTGCGGCCTGACCGGTCGTAAAATCATCGTGGACACCTACGGCGGCGCAGCCCCTCACGGCGGCGGCGCATTCTCAGGCAAGGATCCCTCGAAAGTGGATCGTTCGGCCGCTTACGCAGGTCGCTATGTTGCGAAAAACATCGTCGCAGCGGGTCTTGCCAGCAAATGTCTGGTGCAGGTGTCCTACGCGATTGGTGTTGCAAAGCCAACCAGCGTGATGATCGACACCTACGGCACCGGCAAGATTTCTGATGACAAGCTGACCGAACTGGTGTTGCGCCATTTCGACCTGCGTCCGAAAGGCATCGTGAACATGCTCGACCTGCTGCGTCCGATCTACGAAAAGACCGCAGCCTACGGCCATTTCGGCCGTGAAGAACCGGAATTCACTTGGGAACGCACCGATAAGGCTGCCGCCTTGCGCGCTGACGCAGGGCTGTAAACCCAAGCTTAGCGCCTCACTTGTCACACACAAAATATTCCGCACCCGTATCTCATACAGGGTGCGGTTTTTGTATTAGAATTGCGACCTAATTGCAAATTGATTGTGGTATGCATAAACGTATTTCAGTCGAGCAACTGCGTCTGGGGATGTACATCCATGAACTGGGATGCTCCTGGATGGATCACCCGTTCTGGCGCAAGACCTTTCTGCTGGATGATCCGAACGATCTTAAAACCATACTGGCTACCAAAATCAAGCTGGTGTGGATCGATACGAGCAAAGGTGCCGATGTCGATGAAGAAGCGATAGACGAGTGCGACACGGAAGAGGAAGTCAATGACAATATTGAATCCACGCTGGCCCTTGCCGACACGCAGCTAAAATCAACGCAGCGCATCAGCCTAGCTCAAGAAGCGGCACTCGCCGTGCAAATTTGCGCTAAATCGAGAGATGCCGTCGCCTCGATGTTTCAGGAAACACGCATGGGCAGCGCGCTCAATTCGGAAGAAGCGCTCCCCATCGTTGAAGAAATCTCAAATTCTGTCATACGCAATCCCGGCGCGCTGATTAGTCTGGCACGCCTCAAAGATAAAGACGATTACACCTATATGCACTCGGTGGCCGTCTGTGCCCTGATGGTTTCACTCGGAAAACAGCTCAATCTGGACGACGAACAAATTCGACAGGCAGGCCTAGCCGGCCTGTTGCATGACGTGGGTAAGATGATGATCCCGCCTGAAATCCTCAACAAGCCGGGAAAGCTGACCGATGCCGAATTTGCGATGGTCAAAAACCATCCCGGCGAAGGCCACAAACTTTTACTGGGCGGTATCGGCATCAACGATATCTCGCTGGATGTCTGCCTGCATCATCACGAGAAGGTCGACGGCAGCGGCTATCCCGAGCAACTCTCCGACAAGCAGATCAGCCTGTTTGCCAAGATGTCTGCCGTATGTGACGTATATGACGCTATCACCTCGAACCGTCCTTACAAGAGCGGCTGGGGACCGGCCGAATCGATCCGTAAAATGGCCGAGTGGAGCAACGGTCATTTCGATCAGCGGATTTTTCAGGCCTTCGTGCGCAGCGTTGGCATCTATCCAACAGGCTCTCTGGTAAAGCTCTCATCAAGCCGCCTGGCTGTCGTCATGGAGCAATCCGACAAGTCTTTGCTCGCGCCCAAAGTTAAGGTGTTTTTCTCGACCAAATCGAACTGCCGTATCATGCCGGAACTGATGGATCTGGCGCTGCCAGGTTGCACAGACAAAATCACCTCCTTTGAAGATCCTGAAAAATGGAACATTCCAGACCTGCTGGAATTGTGGAGCGGCTTGCCGACCAGCCCCAAATAAGCGCAGATTATTTGCGTATTTTTAGCCAAAAAAAAAAATTTGCGTTTATAATCGCCTCCTTCCGAGAGGTGCTGCAGCGGGTTTGAACGCCCCCGTCAGGCTCGGTTTTTCGCATCAACGGCACCTATTCATTAACCAATACAATGAATGGAGTTTTTATGAACGCTGTTGATAACGGATTCACCGACTATATCGTCGCAGACATGTCTTTAGCCGCATGGGGCCGCAAGGAGCTGGCTATCGCCGAAGTCGAAATGCCGGGCCTGATGGCCATCCGCAACGAATACGCAGCCAGCCAGCCTCTGAAGGGCGCGCGCATCACCGGCTCACTGCACATGACCATCCAGACCGGCGTGCTGATCGAAACACTGACAGCCCTTGGTGCTGAAGTTCGCTGGGCTTCCTGCAACATCTATTCCACACAAGATCACGCTGCCGCTGCCATCGTCGCAACCGGCGTACCTGTTTTCGCCGTCAAGGGCGAAACACTGGCCGAATACTGGGACTACACCCATCGTATTTTTGAATGGAAAGACGGCGGCTTGTCCAACATGATTCTGGACGACGGCGGCGATGCGACCTTGCTGCTGCATCTGGGTGCGCGCGCTGAAAAAGACGCATCACTCTTGAACAACCCGGGCTCCGAAGAAGAAATCTGTCTGTTCAACTCGATCAAAGCCAAGCTGGCTGTGGACGGCGCATGGTATTCAACCCGTCTGGCAGCAATCCTTGGCGTAACCGAAGAAACCACCACCGGCGTACATCGTTTGTACCAGATGCATGAGCGCGGCGAATTGAAATTCCCTGCAATTAACGTCAACGATTCCGTCACCAAGTCTAAGTTCGACAACCTGTACGGCTGCCGCGAATCGCTGGTCGATGCAATCAAGCGCGCAACCGACGTGATGATCGCAGGCAAGATCGCGGTTATCGTAGGTTACGGCGACGTGGGCAAGGGTTCTGCTCAGGCGATGCGCGCACTGTCAGCGCAGGTCTGGGTGACCGAAATCGATCCTATCTGCGCACTGCAGGCGGCGATGGAAGGCTACCGCGTCGTGACCATGGATTACGCCTGTGAACACGGCGACATCTTTGTCACCACCACCGGCAACTACCACGTCATCACCCATGACCACATGGTCAAGATGAAGAACAACGCCATCGTCTCCAACATCGGTCACTTCGACAACGAAATCGACGTCGCATCCCTCAAGCAATATCAGTGGGAAAACATCAAGCCGCAAGTCGATCACGTGATTTTCCCGGACGGCAAGCGTATCCTGCTGCTGGCTGAAGGTCGCCTGGTCAATCTGGGCTGCGGTACAGGCCATCCTTCTTACGTGATGTCGTCGAGCTTCGCGAACCAGACTATTGCGCAGATCGAACTGTACACCCGCACCAGCGACTATCCGATCGGCGTTTACACCCTACCTAAGCATCTGGACGAAAAAGTTGCGCGCCTGCAACTGACGACTCTGAATGCGCAACTGAGCGAACTGACTGACCAGCAGGCAGCTTACATCGGCGTGCCGAAGAATGGCCCGTACAAGGCCAATCACTACCGCTACTAAGCAATAAACGTTGCACAGATTGCCGTCTCGCTCAGATTTCACGGGTGAGGCGGCTTTCGTCATTAACAGGAAGCAATCCTAGAATTGCTGCTGATCTGGATACTGAATGCAATGGCGCTGACCTCGGCGGCCACACAATTGATGAGGAAATAATGAGCATCTCACATATCAGTTTTGAATTTTTCCCGCCTCAGACGGTTGAAGGCGTGGAAAAATTGACGATTGCGCGCGAAAAACTCGCAACGCTCAATCCGGAATTTTTCTCGGTCACTTTCGGTGCGGGCGGCTCTACCCGCGACCGCACACTGGAAACAGTGACACAAATAAAGGTGGAAGGTTTTGATGCGGCGCCGCATCTGTCCTGCGTAGGCTCTACCCGCGACAACATCCGCGCAATCCTGAAAACCTACAGGGACGCCGGAATCCGCCGCATCGTCGCTTTACGCGGCGATCTGCCCTCCGGCATGGCCACCGCAGGCGAATTCCAGTATGCAAATGAACTGGTGGAATTTATCCGCACTGAAACGGGCGATCACTTTCATCTGGAAGTCGCAGCCTACCCCGAAGTGCACCCGCAAGCCAAATCGGCGCGCGACGACCTGATCAATTTTAAAAGAAAGATTGATGCAGGCGCGGATTCAGCGATTACGCAGTATTTTTATAACGCCGACAGCTATTTCCACTTCGTCGACGAATGCCAGAAACTGGGAATCACCGCACCCGTTGTGCCGGGCATCATGCCCATCGTGCGCTACTCGCAACTGGCGCGCTTTTCGGATGCCTGCGGCGCAGAAATTCCGCGCTGGATGCGTAAAACAATGGAAGGCTTTGGCGACGATAACGAATCGGTACAGGCCTTTGGTCGCGACATCGTCACCGCCATGTGCGAAAAACTGTTGGCCGGCGGAGCACCGGGACTACATTTTTATACGCTGAATCAGGCGGCACCTTGCCTAGCGATTGTTGAAAGACTTAAATAACTCAATCGTCTCCGCCTAAAGAGCCGATACAACCGTTAAGCACAATATCCCCGCCTGTGGATAAGATTGCTCGGTATGCCGGTATAATCCGGCATACTTATTTTTTAAGCCGGGCAATTTAGCAACGCATCGGGAAAATTACCGCACAAGGCGACACATGAAAGCACCAGAACTCTTATTACCCGCAGGCTCCCTCGATAAAATGCGTGCCGCCTATGCCTTCGGCGCGGATGCCGTGTATGCAGGCCAGCCGCGCTATTCCTTGCGCGCGCGCAACAACGAATTCAAACTCGAAGAGTTGCAAACAGGAATTGCCGAGGCACATGCACTGGGTAAAAAGCTGTTTGTCGCAAGCAACCTGATGCCGCACAACGCCAAGGTAAAAACGTATATGGAGGACATGGCACCTGTAATCGCCATGAAGCCTGACGCGCTGATCATGGCGGATCCCGGCCTGATCGCGATGGTGCGTGAACGCTGGCCGGAAGTGGATGTGCATCTGTCGGTACAGGCCAACACCGTCAATTACGCGGCGGTGAAATTCTGGAAATCGCTGGGGCTGACTCGCGTGATCCTGTCGCGCGAGTTATCGCTCGATGAAATTGCAGAAATTCGTCAGGAGTGTCCTGACATGGAATTGGAAGTGTTCGTGCACGGCGCGCTGTGCATCGCCTATTCAGGGCGTTGCCTGCTGTCCGGTTACTTCAATCATCGCGATGCAAATCAGGGCACCTGCACCAACTCATGCCGCTGGGATTACAAGATCGACAACGCCGAAGAGAACGGCACCGGCGACATTGAAAAGCTGGACTTCGATTTCGACAAGGCGCTGAGCCAGTCGGCTTTATCCGACTGCGGCGATCAAAAACGCCATCCGATGGCCGATCGCGTGTACGTGATTGCCCGTCAGGATCATCCGAATGAGTTGATGCCGGTGATGGAAGACGAACACGGCACCTACATCATGAATTCCAAGGACCTGCGCGCAGTCGAACACGTCGAAAAGCTCGCGAAAATCGGCATCGATTCGCTCAAAGTTGAAGGCCGCACCAAGTCCATCTACTACGTCGCACGCACCGCACAAGTGTATCGTCAGGCCATTGACGATGCGGTCGCGGGACGACCGTTCAACTACGGCTTATTAGGCGCGCTGGATGCACTGGCGAATCGCGGCTATACCGACGGTTTTTATGAGCGCCATCACACCCATGAGCAGCAAAACTATATGCGCGGCCACTCGGAGAGTTCGCGCCAGCAATATGTCGGTGACATCGTCTCGTGCGCGAATGATCTGGCCGAAATCGACGTAAAGAATCGCTTTTCCGTTGGAGATCGTCTGGAGATCATTCACCCGTCAGGCAACCAGATCATCGATCTTGCCGGAATGCGCGACAAGCATGGCCAGAGCATCACGGTCGCCCCTGGCAGCGGACATAAAGTTCAGATCCCTTTATCAGGCAATCTGTCAGGCGGGATGATCGCACGCTTTTTATAGGCTTGCAGGTGTACTATCGTGCTCTGTCGGCAGTCATCCGGGGAAACCTTCTCTGATAACATGCAGTCTTAGGACAGCCGACAGATGCGAGGAGATCAGCGATGAACTGGAAAAACACGATAACCCGCTACGGCATGGCAACTATCAGCCTGCATTGGATGATGCTGCTGTTGTTCATCGCGGTCTATGCCTGTATCGAGTTGCGCGTCTTCTACCCGAAAGGAAGCGAGCTGCGCGAGGGATTGAAAACCTGGCACTTCATGCTGGGACTGCTGCTCTTCGCACTGGTCTGGTTGCGTCTGGCAGTTCGACTCTCCACGATGACCCCGCTTATCCGGCCGGAACCGGAAAAATGGCAGAACCTCTCGGCCAAACTGATGCATCTGGCGCTGTACACACTGATGATAGGCATGCCGCTCACCGGCTGGCTGCTGCTTTCCGCATCAGGAAAACCGATCCCCTTCTTCGGCTTTGAACTGCCGGCGCTGATCGGGGAGAGCAAAGAAATAGCCAAACAAATCAAGGAAGTACATGATATTTTCGGCACAGCAGGCTATTATCTGATCGGGATGCATGCGGCGGCGGCACTGTACCATCACTATCTGATGCGCGACAACACACTAACCCGTATGCTACCGGGACGAAAATAACCCCATCCTCAAGAGAAAGTTATCCGTATGATTTTTTCCTCGCTCTCGCAATCTGACCGTTACGCGTCACTTCATCCGCTGTTTTCCCGCGCATTTGACTATATCCGCGCGACTGACTTGTATGCGCAACCACCCGGGCGCTACAACATCCAAGGTGATGATCTGATCGCTATCGTGGAACACGTCACAGGGCGTCCCAAGGAAATGGCACGACTCGAAGCACATAAGCGCTATATCGACATCCAGCTGGTGCTGGACGGCGATGAAACGATGGGCTGGAAACCGCTGACGGATTGCTACAACCCAGTGGGCGAACACAGCATCGAGCACGACATCCTGTTTTTTCTCGATGCACCCGCGTCCTGGATCCCTGTCCCGCCCGATCATTTCTGCATCTTCTTTCCGGAAGACGCCCACGCGCCGCTGGTAGGCACAGGTCCAATCCGCAAGGTGATCTTCAAGATCGCCGTATAGCCGTTGAAATGCAGCGGTCGGTTATAATCCATGCCTGCTGCTAACCATTTCACTGACAGGATTTCATCATGGCAAACAAACAATTCATTCAAACACCTGATGCACCCGCCGCCATCGGCACCTATTCACAAGCGATCCGGGTCGCCAACACCGTGTACCTTTCAGGACAAATCGGCTTGGACCCCGCCACCATGCAGATGGTGGAGGGCATCGACGATCAAATCCACCGCGTATTCCAGAACCTGCGTGCGGTGACTGTCGCCGCGAATAGCAATATCGACGGCATCGTTAAACTTAATATATTTTTAACCGACTTAAAACATTTCGCCAAAGTGAACGAGATCATGGCAAGTTATTTCCAGCAACCCTACCCCGCCCGTGCCGCAGTCCAGGTATCTGCACTCCCGCGCGGCGCACTGGTCGAAATGGACGGCGTACTGGTCGTTCAGGACTAACCAGCATGAGCCACATGCCGCCCCCTTTAAATAAGAGGGCGATTTGACGACACCGCTCAAAATCTCTGCTGCGACCCTTACCAAGCTGGCAAAGCTGGGCATCCGCCATCGGGCGGATTTGTTGTTACATCTGCCCTTGCGCTATGAGGATGAGACTGAGCTCGTCTCAATTGCCGATGTCGAACCCGGCGAGACGGTGCAGGTGCAGGGCGTCATCACGCACTCAGAAGTCCTGTACAAGCCGAGAAAAATACTGGTTTGCCGCTTGCAGGACAAGGAAGATGAGCTGTATCTGCGCTTTCTGAATTTCTATCCCAGCCAGATCAAATTGCTGGCGGTAGGTAAACAAATACGCGCGATCGGCGAGGCTCGAATCGGTTATTTCGGATTGGAGATGGTGCATCCAAAATGCCGGACGGTGGGCGACAATACGCAGCTGGCAACCAGCCTCACGCCGATTTATCCGACCACGGCAGGACTGTCGCAACTCACCTTAAAAAAGCTGATTGCCAATGCGCTGGAGGTACTCAATCCAGCTGATCCGCTACCGGAAAAATTTCGCCATAATTTAAATTTATCGGGATTTTTTGACAGCATCCGACTGCTGCACAATCCCACAACGGACATCGCCGCATGCGCTTTGGCGGATAAAAGTCACGCAGCCTGGCGACGCATCAAATTCGATGAATTATTAGCGCAGCAACTGTCCATGCGCGTGCATCACAAAGAACGCAGCCGGCGCATGGCGCCCGCGCTACCGCCACAGGGCCATTACACCGATGACCTGCTAAAAATTTTGCCGTTTTCGTTAACCCGCGCACAACAAAAAGTCTACGCGGAAATCAGCGCAGACCTTGCCCGACCACACCCGATGCAGCGCTTACTGCTCGGCGATGTGGGGAGCGGAAAAACCATTGTCGCCGCGTTAGCCGCCTTGCAAACCATCGAAAATGGCTATCAAGTCGCCTTGATGGCGCCGACCGAAATCCTCGCCGAACAGCATTATATAAAACTCACGGACTGGTTAGCGCCGCTGGGCATCACGCCCGTCTGGTTATCAGGCAGCCTGAAGAAAAAAGATAAGCGCGTGGCCGCCGAGTTGATTGCATCGGGCGCAACGTGGCTTGCCATCGGTACGCACGCTTTGTTTCAGGAACAGATTACCTTCCATAAATTAGGGCTGGCAATTGTCGATGAACAGCACAAGTTCGGCGTACAACAACGTCTGGCACTACACGCGAAAGGTAAACAGCCCGTTACAGCGGATGAAAAATCCGCTGAGCCGCACCAGCTAATGATGAGTGCAACGCCGATTCCGCGCACGCTGGCGATGAGCTATTACGCGGACCTGGACGTGTCGGTGATCGACGAGTTGCCACCGGGACGCACACCGGTGATTACCAAACTGGTCAGCGACTCCCGCCGCGAGGAAGTATTCGAACGCGTGCGTGCAGCCTGCATGACCGGTGCACAAGCCTATTGGGTATGCCCCTTGATCGACGAATCCGAAATACTGCAATTGCAAAATGCACAGGAAACATTTGAATTACTGACGGAAACCTTTCCGGATATGCGCGTAGGTTTAGTTCACGGGAAAATGGAAAGTGCCGAAAAGGTACGCGTCATGGCGGCATTCAAAGCAGGCGAATTGCAGCTGCTGGTCGCCACCACCGTCATTGAAGTCGGCGTGGATGTGCCGAATGCCAGCCTGATGGTCATTGATCACGCCGAGCGCATGGGACTGGCACAGCTCCATCAACTGCGCGGACGGGTAGGACGCGGGGCAGCGCAAAGCCTGTGTATTTTGCTGTATCACAAACCGCTCTCCGAGCTGGCACGCACGCGCCTAAAAGTTATCTTCGAGAACACCGATGGCTTCGTGATCGCCCAACAGGACTTACAATTGCGCGGCCCTGGCGAATTGCTGGGTGCCAGACAAAGCGGCGTGGCGATGCTGCGCTTTGCCGACATTGAAGCCGATGAAGATTTACTGGAATACGCACGCGATGTCGCCGATGAATTATTGAGCGATTATCCGGATGCGGCGCGCACCTATTTGCACCGCTGGATGGCAAACAAACATGACTATTTGCACGTATAAGGACAACTTTTGGAACGCCGCCGCGTGGGGTGCCAGCGCCGAATTGAAGCCCTGGCTGCGCGATCACGGCTCGCTCACGCAGCGTATTACGCAACGCTGCGAACACTTTTCCGTGCGTAACGTGCGCAGCGGCCTGGCGCGCATCGCGCTGGATGAATCAGCCCTATTGGCTATCGCCCCCCAACATCTTGCCTGGTCGCGTGAAGTATTTCTCTGTGCCGACGGGCAGCCGGTGGTATTTGCCCACAGCGCCTGCGCCGCCCGCCAACTTCGTGGCGCGTGGCAAGGGTTACGCAACCTTGGCAACAAGCCGCTGGGTGCGCTGCTGTTTACCCACCCGCAGGTCGTGCGCCAGCCGCTGCATTACCAAGCGCTGCATCCGCACCATCCGCTGCATCGACGTGCAGCAAGCGTATTAGACGCCCCACCCGATCGCCTATGGGCGCGCAGGTCATTGTTTTATTTAAATAATTCACCGCTACTGGTAACCGAAGTATTTTTACCTGAAATTCTTAATTACAGGATTTAGGATTGAGCAAAAACCAGTTTCTGTTAAACTTTCACCGCGCTACTCAAGCCCCGCTCCTAGATTCTCAATCCTAATAAAAATGAAGCTCATTGAACGCCTGTCGTTGTATATACAGCTCACCCGCCTCGACCGGCCCATCGGCATCCTGCTGCTGCTCTGGCCGACGCTATGGGGCATCTGGATTGCAGGAAACGGCACACCCGCCTGGCCTATCGTGCTGATCTTCACGCTCGGCACCGTGCTGATGCGCTCAGCCGGCTGCGCGATCAACGATTATGCCGACCGCCACATCGACCTGCACGTCGAGCGCACCCGCGATCGCCCCATTACCAGCGGACGCATTTCGCACAAGGAAGCGTTGTTGCTGGCAAGCGTACTCACGCTTATTTCGTTTGCGCTGATCCTGCCGCTCAATACGCTCACCCTGCTGCTGTCAATTCCTGCCGTTTTTTTGGCCGCCAGCTACCCGTTCACCAAACGCTTTTTCGTCATTCCGCAAGCCTATCTGGGGATCGCCTTCGGCTTCGGCATCCCCATGGCCTTCGCCGCTCAGCTGAACAGCGTGCCACCCGTGGCTTGGCTATTGCTAAGCGCGAATGTATTTTGGGCGATCGCCTACGATACCGAGTACGCGATGGTGGACCGTGACGACGACATTCATTTGGGCATTCACTCCTCCGCACTATTTTTCGGCAAATACGATGTGCTGGCGGTGATGTGCTGTTACACGACGACGCTCGCCTTGCTGGCGATAGCAGGACTCATGAAGGATTTTGGTACCGCATATTTTGCAGGCTTACTTGTCGCAACAGCCATCACCTTGCATCACTACCAACTGATCAAGCATCGCCAGCGCGATAAATGTTTCAAGGCCTTTTTGCACAATAATTGGTTTGGTGCTGCGGTATTTGCAGGCATCCTGCTGGATTATCTGGCATGACGCCTGACTACCGTTGCAATCCGTTGTTGCGGCTGAGCTACAGCCTGATCGCACCCGTCTATGATTTAGTCATAGAACGCCCGATGCGCGCGGCGCGCAAGCGGTCACTGGCCGCTTTGCCGGCGGGGGTGTCTCGTCATGTGCTGGTCAGTGGCGTCGGTACGGGACTTGATCTACCGCATCTGCCAACGCAGCATCATTACACTGCTCTCGATTTTAATGCGGCGATGCTCGCCCGCGCCCGGCCCCGAGGCGAGAAACTGGATGTGGAATTTGTGCTGGGCGACAGTATGGCCCTGCCGTTTGCCGACAATCATTTCGACCATATCGTGCTGCACCTGATTACCGCCGTGGTACCTGATCCTGCGCGCTGCCTGTCCGAAGCCGCCCGCGTGCTAAAACCCGGCGGTTCTATCATCCTGTTCGACAAGTTCCTGCGCCCCGGCAAAGCGGCCCCGTTGCGCCGCTTGCTTACGCCCTTATCCGGACGCCTCGCCACGAGAATGGACGTGGTATTCGAGGATCTGTTGCAGGATGCGCCCGACCTTGAAGTGCTGAGCGACGAGCCGCTACTAGCAGGCGGCTGGTTTCGTGGTATTTTGCTGCGCAAGACGGTTTAACAAATAGGAGGGCAGCGGTAAATACCTGTTTCCGGATCATCCGACAGCCCCGAAGCGGGAAACGCCCAAAACTGGCTCAAAAACACACCATTGATTTCTCCGAATTAATATCTCATTGTCGGCTGAGCGCAATTTATCATGCCTGAGAGCACCATTTTTCTGGGTGCCGAAGTCCTGAAGTTAGCTCCTGTCGAACGAACTCACCTATTTGCACCGGCTGATCTCTAACATCGATTCATACCACAAAACGAGCTCCCCTTTCACTCGAGAGTGCAGCTGCAAAAGCACAGCATTTTGACGAAAAACCTATCCCTTCGGCTAGGTTTTAAATAAATTCTTTCTATGGCAAAATGAAGTTGGCGTAACAGCATCGGTGGTGCAGTAGTTAAGAACCCAATAGCATCCATCGCCCATTGTTCCGAATGACCTTGCCACTCATTTCAACGTTAAATTTATTATTCTTCCGGAAACCCATATGAAAAAAAGCATGCTTTTGCTTTACGTCCTTACACTTAGCGCATGCTCAACGTTTACGCCACAGCGCTACAGTATTTCTGCCAATAACAACGTAGCCTTAAAAGCAATTGGGGTTGGCAATATTAACGTTGGGTCGTTTTCCGGCCCTGCTGCTTTCGATAAAGCATGCAGAGGCGCGGGACCAATCGCGCCTCCAGATAATATGAGTTTTGAGGCATATATTCAAAATGCACTTGCAGATGAATTAAAGGTTGCAGGAATGTTTGATGAGAAGACGCCAAAAACGACACTCACCGGCGCTATCGAGCAACTGAATTTCTCATCATCGCGCGGGCTCACGGGCGGGGAGTGGAATATAAGTTTGCGCGTCAATTCATCAAATGGTAAGTCAATTTCTGTTGCAGATCACTATGAATTCCACAGTGGTTTTATTGCCGATACTGCCTGCAAACAAACTGCTGAAGCTTACCTGCCAGCAGTTCAGAACATTATTGGCAAGTTGATAAAAGAACCTGAATTCAAGGCGCTCTTAACACCAATCTGACTCTGAGTTCAAGCGGAACTGCGCGAATCAACCCTCGCGCGCCCTCCCATCAACCCATTGCGTGAGGTTCATACGTACGTCAAAAGGTTTGATTCGGGGGGGACTCTGTCGTGCCGTTCGCCTTCATGCCGGATGAAAATGAACGGTTCTAGGGGAACGGCTACTGGTTTGCGCAATAATTGCAAAGCCCCCGTCAACTCACAGGCGGCTGGTTCAGAGGAATCGTACTGACCAAAAAAGGCCTGCCTTAAACGCTACATCAGACAGTAATTCACCGGCAATAACGGCGTCAATTCGTGCTTCTGACCGATCGCATCGCGCAAGTTAATTTCAATCCCGCGACAGATCGCATCGAGTGCCAGGTCATTGGGTGAGTCGCCGAACGGCTCTTCGATTTCATCGCCCAGCGCATCCAGCCCGAAGAACGTATAGGCGACAATACCGACCACAAAGGGCGTCATAAAACCGATAGTATCGACCAGACCAAACGGCAACAGGAAACAATATAAATAGGCTGTCCGGTGCAACATCAGGGTATAAGAAAAGGGAATCGGCGTGCTCTTGATCCGCTCACAGGCCGCTGCGGCCGCCGTGATTGAAGACATACTCGTATCGATTACGGCTGCCAGACAGCCATCGAGCCGCTTCTCATCCATGCACTGACGCAAGTCGCGCCCCATTTGATGCATCAGATAATCAGGAATATTTGAAACCGTGCTGATTTTCTGCCACTCCTGCGGCACCAGCAACGGTTTGAGCTCACTGACGGCATCGCTATTGCGCAGAAGATGGCGCAGCGCATGCGAAAACGCGATGGTGCGGACGATCATCCTGACCCGCACATTTTCCAATCCGGCATTCGGGGCGATTGGCCCGGCATGCTCGATCAGCGTGAGGCACTGGCGTGCAAAATTGCGCGACTGCAAGACAATTTCGCCCCACAGCTTGCGCCCTTCGCAATAGCGATCATAGGCGGCCGTGTTGCGAAAACCGAGAAAAATAGCCAACGGCAAGCCGATCAGCGTAAACGGAATCGCGGTCAGTGTGATCTTTTGGCTGTAAATATCGCCATGCGTCCAGGTGACCAGCGTGGCCAGTGCAATATTAACCAGCAAAACACCGGTGATTTGCGACAGCACAGAACCGCGAAAAATGAAAAACAAACGGAACCCGGACGGTCTGCTGCGTAGGATCATATATAGCCTGTTGTTTGATTCGTCAAAACAGTGATCTGACCAATCACCCTGACGATGCGCTACATCTTACCCCTACCTCTGCGACGGAGACATCCTTAACAGCAGATAAATAACAGCCCAGTGCGCTTAATTTTCAGCTGTTTACCTACAATCCGCCATTCACATAAATAAAGCCCGCTTTCGCGGGCTTTATTTACACCCAATCTTTGGGTTTCAGGAAGGTGTCGTACAGTTCAGCTTCCGGCGTACCCGCTTCCGGATGCCAGTCGTAGCGCCATTTCACCAGTGGCGGCATGGACAGCAGGATGGATTCGGTGCGCCCGTTGGACTGTAAACCGAAGATGGTGCCACGGTCGATAACCAAATTGAATTCCACGTAGCGCCCGCGACGGTAGAGCTGAAAATCACGTTCGCGCTCGCCGTAAGGCGTGTTCATGCGTTTTTCCAGCAGCGGCACATAGGCCGACAGGAAGTGATCGCCCACGCTTTGCTGAATCGCAAACGCAGTGTCAAAGTCCGGTACGGAAAGATCGTCGAAGAAGATGCCGCCAATCCCGCGCGGTTCGTTGCGATGCTTCAGGAAGAAGTATTCATCGCACCATTTCTTGTATTTTGGATGCAGATCGTCACCAAACGGCGCAAGAGAATTTTTGCAGATCTGATGAAAATGCACCGCATCTTCTTCGAAGCCGTAATAGGGCGTCAGATCCATGCCGCCGCCGAACCAGAACACCGCTTCGCCGTCAGGCTTGTGTGCCATGAACATGCGCACATTCGCATGGGTGGTCGGCGCATAGGGATTACGCGGGTGCATCACTAAAGACACGCCCATCGCCTCCCAGCTGCATCCGGCCAATTCGGGCCGGTGTGCGGTGGCCGATGCAGGCATCTTGTCGCCCTTAACGTGCGAGAACGCCACGCCGCCGCGTTCAAACACATTACCCTCTTCGAGTATGCAGCTGATACCGCCGCCTGCGCCGATTCCGACACCCCCGGCTTCACGCTGCCACTTGTCGCGGATGAATTTCTTGCCATCCACTTGTTCCAGACGGGTCACGATCAAATCTTGCAACTCCAGCAAATATTCTTTTACGGCTGCGCTGTTAACACTCATATTTTCTCCTCTGGGGTGTATCTGCACCCTGATTATTTATTGCAACTAGCGGATGATACGACCGTCTGCCCATGCGAGTATTCTTGAAGGCATTTTTCGCTCGCCCACGCAGCCTGGCAATACCCATACCTGATTACCAAACAAGCGCTGGCATTGAGCATAGGTTTTTGCCGGACGCATACCGCTTAGATTGGCGCTGGTCGATACCAGCGCGCTCTTTACTCCCCGGCAAAGCTGACGCGCGACCGGATGCACCGTCAATCTGACGGCCAGCGTATCGTGCTCGCCGCGCAGCCAGCGAGGTACCGTTTTTTTCACCGGCATCAGATAAGTAATCGCTGCCGCACCGGCATCGCGCAACATCTGTTGCTGTACTGCACTCAACGGCTGCAAATAAGCTGCTATCTGCCGATAATCTGACGCAATTACAATCAAGCCCTTGCGCTGCATACGCTGCTTCAATTTCAGCAGACGCAACACCGCAACGCGGTTATCCGGATCGCACCCCAAGCCGTAACACGATTCCGTCGGATATGCGATCAGGCCGCCACGCTTTAAATGCGCGGCAATGCGGCGGTACGGCAGTCGTGTCACTTGACGCTCTTAAGCGCCCGGTAACCGATATCACGACGCATCTGACACCCGCCAAACGAAATGCCATCAGCCACCTGATAGGCACGACGCTGCGCCATACGCACGCTGTCGCCCAACGCGGTCACGCAAAGCACACGACCGCCGCTGGTGACGACCTTGCCATCCACGAGTTTTGTACCGGCATGAAATACATGCGCGTCTTCTTCACCATGCGCCGGTAAACCGCTGATCGCATCGCCAGTACGCGGTGTATCCGGATAATTGGCCGCGGCCATCACCACGCCTAAGGCCACGCGTCGGTCCCATTCCACCTCAACCGTATCCAGCGTGCCGCTTACCCCGTGTTCGAACATCGACAACAGGTCAGTCTTCAGACGCAACATAATAGGCTGAGTCTCAGGATCGCCCAGGCGGCAGTTAAATTCCAGCACCTTGATGCGCCCATCAGGAGAAATCATCAGTCCGGCATATAAAAATCCGGTGTAAGTATGGCCTTCCTTCTCCATCCCCTGAACGGCAGGCTGGATCACTTCGCGCAAAGCGCGGGCATACACTTCAGGGGTGACGACAGGCGCCGGCGAATACGCGCCCATACCGCCAGTATTGGGCCCCAGATCTGCGTCCATCAGGCGTTTGTGATCCTGACTGGTTGCTAGCGGCAGGATGTTTTTTCCATCCACCATCACGATAAAGCTGGCTTCTTCACCGGCCAGAAACTCTTCAATCACCACGCGCGCGCCCGCGTCCCCCAGCTTGTTATCCGAGAGCATCATATCGACTGCGTGATGCGCTTCATCAAGCGTCATCGCAACCACCACACCTTTACCCGCGGCAAGACCATCGGCCTTAATGACGATAGGCGCACCGTGCTTGTCGACGTAAGCGTGAGCGGCCGTCACATCGCTGAAGGTTTCATAAAATGCAGTAGGAATGTTGTGCCGCACCATGAAGGCCTTGGCAAAATCCTTGGAGGATTCGAGTTGAGCCGCCGCCTTCGTCGGCCCGAATATTTTCAGACCCGCACGGCGGAACGCATCCACCACGCCGCGAGACAAAGGCGCTTCAGGCCCTACCACCGTCAGGTAGATATTCTCGCGCAGCGCAAATTCGAGCAACGCATCCACCTCGCTGATCGCGACGTTTTCAATGCCATTTTCCAGCGCCGTACCGGCATTGCCGGGCGCAACAAACACCTTCTGCACCTTGGGAGCCTGCGCCAGACGCCACGCCATTGCGTGCTCACGACCACCGGAACCGATCACTAATATCTTCATGTTTTTCCCTCTTCAAATTTTGCTGCATATTTTCAGTGCCTGCCGGGGGCAGCCCGGCAGCTGGTTACTTTATCTTGCGTCGCCAAGAACAAGTAACCAAAAAGAAGGCGACCCCGGTTTGCCGCGCCTTCGGCGTACCCTCGATATTCACAAACAAGCGGGGCTGCGCAACTCGCACGATCCGCTGCGCGTCCAAGTGCTCAAACAGTGCTCGCCCAAAGTCACCGCTTATTTGTGACTCTCTTCGGCGGCGCACAGGGGCTGTACTCAAGCTGCCACATCATATAACACCTTACCTTCACAAACGCCCAGTAAACCGCCGTGGGACATGAATCCTGCTGCTGATTGAGATCCGCCTGCGAACAAACCAGTACATCAGCCGGTACGCGAAGCGGGCGCAGCACTTGCCTCAGGCGCACCATCTCACAAAACTTGTCCTGCAACGTCGGCTCAACCACCAAAAAGTCCAGATCGGAATCCTCCTGCGCGTCACCACGCGCATACGAGCCGAACAGAATCACTCTGGACGGTTTGGCAGCTTCGCCCAATAGTTAAGCCGCATGGCGTATGGTTTGTTCGGTGATCATAAGAAAACCTTGGGTTCTAGCATCCCTTGAAATTGTTTGCTGTGCATTTTCTGGCAAGCTCCTGCGCTTCAGAAATCTGCCTGCCAGTCATTGTTGCAGACAATTTATTACGCACATCAATAATAATCTTCTGTTTATTAACATCGGTTTCATTTGCTGCGGCCATGTTTGCCCACATGTGAGCCAGAACAATATTTTTCGGAACACCTTGCCCTTTTAAAAACATACTACAAAGACTGAACTGTGCCGATGCGTCCCCCTGCTCCGCGGCCAGCGAATACCATTTTATGGCCTCTTTGTAATCTTGTGGTACACCTTGCCCATGCTGGTACATCACCGCAAGATTTATTTGTGCTAATGCAAAATTCTGCTCTGCTATCGGCTTATACCACTTTACAGCTTCTTGGTAGTTTTGAGGCACCCCTAACCCTTCGGCATACATCAACCCAATTTGAAATTGCGCAAAAGCACCGCCCTGTGCCGCTGCCAGCCGATACCACTTCATGGCCTCCTTGTAATCTTCAGAAACCCCCTGTCCGGTGAAGTACATCATCCCTAAATTGGTTTCCGCTTTGCGATCACCCTGCTCAGCAGCTTTCGTGAACCACTTCAACGCTTCTTTGTAATCTTCAGGAACAACTTTTCCGATGTAATACATACTCCCAAGGGCGATCTGCGCAGACACTTCCCCCTTTTCTGCGGCGAGTCGATACAGTTTTTCAGCTTCTGTGTAATTGCCCGCAGCGTAAGCATCTTTTGCCTCTGATAACGAATCAACGGCTGCTTGCGCACTCAATGTAAAAACACATATACAAATCAACAACGCCTGTCTCAGCAACTTATTCAATCTCACCCCCCTTGTAGTAAGTTGATTTCAAATACTAAGTTTTATTTAACTTAGCACTCTTACAGAACATGCAACTTACAAGTTATAAATTTGCATCGTAGCCACTAGGCCATGAACGAGCGGTAAATAATAAGCTGTGCACAGGCAACTAACTTCCCTCCAGATATCACCTAGTTAACCACAACAACAAGCCCTGTTCCCCCTCTTTACGCAATGGGGATTCATTCTGTAAATTAACACTTCACCAGCGAATCAGCCGGTATCTATCTAAAGGAGAAAAAAATGTTCCGTAATGCAATAAAATATCTATTCAAAACAAAGGTCACTAAGAAATCCTTTGATTTTTCAATATTTTTACCCAAAGCGCCGCAAACACACAAGCAGCAACTACTTGAAGAGTGCACAAAACGAGGTATTCCAATCCACGTCGACAATTCATTGGAACAATCTTCCGGTGCTTACTCCATCTTTCGGAATCCCGCGTCAGAAGCTGAACTTGAAAATCGTTTGAGTACCAAAAAAGCAATTATTCTTTCCAAACGAGTAAATTTCATCGCATTCCTTGCCCTCATTGTGTCAGCCATCCCTCTCATTAGGCCATTCCTGTAAAATAGAGCGTCAACTTTCATTCGCACCATCATTCCCGCGAAAGCGTGAATCTAGTTATTTGTACAATCCCCCCGCGTAGCGTGGCAAATACAAGGCTTTGTCCGCTTTGCGGAATATCTATTACACTGGATTCCCGCTTTCGCGGGAATGACATAAGCGACTGGGTCATTATTCCTTAGAGCTATCACCTGTATTACCTGACAAGTTTTACTCGCAATCCCTATCTCTCACCAATATCAAACATGATTTGGCATTTATCTAAATGCTTTAATAAATTGTATTTATCAATCAGTGGCAACAGCTTATCTCTTCCCATATCACTATTTGCATTGTAGTAAATTGCCAATAACTCTGGACTAGAAAGTTGTGCACGAAGAAGGTCTGTATAAAATTTTTTGTTTTCAATTCCACTCTGATCTACAAACTTGAGTATGTTGTACAAGGAACGAAACCAATGTCCTAGTTGATTCTGCTTATCCTTGTAATATTCAAGCCAGACTTTATTAATGGCTTCTAATTGCTCTTCATCCTGATTCTCTTCCATGTGCAAAAGCAACCTGCGTTTAAATTGTCCACAATAACTTAATAATGCATCACGTCCGAGGCCTGGTGATCGTTCAGGTTGATTAAATACTCTACTTGCAAGCCAGTTAGACTCTGTCACAAAACCGTCAACTATCTCGTTGTAAAAGCGTAGCAACTCAAAAAAAGTTCTTTCAAAGGTTTGCTGTTTTAAATCCTTGGATTGTTCAGAAAGTGCATCCGCAGATCGTTTCATTTCCTCTCTAGATAATCGCAATTCTTCTTCTGATTGTTGCTGCGACTTTTCGGTTTGTCTTAACGTAGTTAATAAGGCCAATAAGCTTAAAAGGCCAAACATCGGATTTAATACACCACCAAAAAAATCTCCAGTTTGTCCCCAACGTGTCAAATCAGAAGTTATCCCACCATTAAATTTGCTCAAGTAAATCAGTGTAAGTAATGCAGTCCATAGAATAGCAGCAATAACTGTTAGATTTACAGTCCAGTTAATGCTTTCTGTTTTATGAAAATTTTTCATGCAAAACACCAAAAACTTAAATTCAAAGCTCGTGTAAGATTAAAGTGCATACAATATCGCCAAATGAACCCGCACAACTTTCAGAATGACGCTCCACTCTGAATCCTTCACGCAACAACTTGGGGCGTAGCCCCTTAGTTGTGCGGGGAAGACCCTTGCGGTCTCAATCCTCGATTCTGCCTTTAGTGCCTGAAATGACGGTATCCGGTATACACCATCGCGATACCGTGCTCGTCCGCCGCTGCAATAACTTCCGCGTCGCGCATGGAACCGCCCGGTTGAATCACGGCCTTGGCACCTGCTTCGGCCAGTACATCCAAACCGTCGCGGAACGGGAAGAACGCATCGGAGGCGATCACTGAACCGATCAGGCTAAGCCCTGCATTCTGCGCCTTGATCGCAGCAATCCGGGTCGAATCCACGCGGCTCATTTGGCCCGCGCCCACGCCCAGTGTCTGGCCGCCTTTACAGAATACGATCGCGTTGGACTTCACATACTTTGCGACGCGCCAGGCAAACAGCAGATCCTGCAACTGTTCGGCACTTGGCTGCGCTTTAGTGACCACTTTGAATTGCGATGCCTGCACATTCAGAATGTCCGGCGTCTGCACCAGCAGCCCGCCGCCGACGCGCTTCATATCGTACTGGTTATGCGCATTCGACAGCGGCACGATCAGCACGCGCACATTTTGCTTGGCAGCGGTAATTGCCAGCGCGGCATCCGTCACGCTCGGCGCGATGATCAATTCGACAAATTGGTTGTCGGTGATCTGTTTTGCAGTCTGCTCATCGAGTTCGCGGTTAAAGGCGATGATGCCGCCAAACGCGGAAGTCGTATCAGTCGCATAAGCCAGCTTGTAAGCGTTGAGCGGGGTGTCTGCAATCGCCACACCGCAGGGATTCGCGTGCTTGACGATCACGCAGGCGCACTGATCGAAAGTTTTGACCAGCTCCCACGTTGCGTCCGCGTCACCAATGTTGTTGTAGGAAAGCTCTTTGCCCTGCACCTGAGTGTAGTTGGCGATACTGCCGGCAACCGGGTTAAGTTCGCGATAGAAAGCCGCATTCTGATGTGGATTCTCGCCATAGCGCATATCCTGCACCTTGGCGAAATTGAAATTGATCTGATCCGGGAATTCGGATTTGCTGCCGTTGCTGCCGATCGTGGTCAGGTAGTTGCTGATCGCCGAATCGTACGCGGCCGTATGCGAGAAGGCCTTTTTCATCAGATCGAAGCGCGTCGCATCCGACACGGTGCCGTCGTTGGTCTGCATTTCTGCCAGCACCGAGGTGTAATCCGATGGGTCGGTAACAATGGCAACGTGACCGTGATTCTTGGCTGCGGCGCGTACCATCGTCGGGCCGCCGATGTCGATGTTTTCAATCGCATCTTCCAGCGAACAATCAGGTTTTGCGATGGTGGCCGCGAACGGGTACAGATTCACCACAACGAGGTCGATCGTAGGAATGTTGTGGGCGGCCAATGTTGCGACGTGTTCCGGCAGATCGCGACGCGCCAGAATACCTGCGTGAACCTTAGGTTGCAGCGTCTTGACGCGACCGTCCAGCATTTCCGGAAAACCCGTGTAATCGGCCACTTCCGTGACCGGAATGCCGTTGTCTGCGAACAGTTTGGCCGTGCCGCCGGTCGAGAGAATTTTAACGCCGAGCGCATCTAAACCTCTTGCGAATTCGAGTACGCCGGACTTGTCCGATACGCTGATGAGTGCCTGTTTGATCGTTGCCATGATGGTTCCAGTTAATATAAATTTGGTAAATCGTGAGTGGCGAGTGGTGAATCCTCAACCCTAAATCCTGTTTTTATTCAATGCCGTGCAGTGTCATTTTCTTGCGCAATGTATTGCGATTGATGCCCAGCATTGCAGCGGCCTGAGACTGATTGCCGCCGACCTGCGCCAGCACCATTTCAACCAGCGGTTTTTCGACACAGTTCATCACCATGTCGTAGACATCGCAACCGGGCTCCTCGCCGTCGAGATCGCTGAAGTATTCAGTCAGCGCCTGCCGCACATAGCGCGCCATCTCGTTTTCGTTAATTGCGCTCATGCCGCCAACCCTTCCAGACCCACATTATCAAGATAGCGCAACTGCAATCCGCGCGCTGCCTGCTCCGCAAAAAATTCGTCAACTGCCGCGTGCTGCTCGGCCACGCTCTCCAGCCGATTCATCTGATGGCGAAAATGCGCTGATCCCGCCAATCCCTTCGTGTACCAGGAGATATGCTTGCGCGCGATGCGCAGCCCGGTATGTTCGCCATAAAAATTATACAATTCAACCACATGCGCCAGCAGTACGCGATGGATTTCCGATACATCAGGCGAAGGCATATGCTCGCCGGTCTGTAAAAAATGTTCAATTTCTCGGAACAGCCAGGGACGCCCCTGCGCTGCACGGCCGATCATCACCGCATCCGCCCCCGAATATTGCAACACATAACGCGCCTTCTCAGGCGTAGTGATGTCACCGTTGGCGATGATAGGAATAGCCACACTGGCCTTCACCGCACGTATTGTGTCGTACTCGGCGTCCCCGGTATAGGCGCAGGCACGGGTGCGCCCGTGTATCGCCAACGCCTGTATCCCTGACGCTTCCGCGATTTGTGCGATGCGCACCGCGTTACGGTTATGCGTGTCCCAGCCGGTGCGAATTTTCAGCGTCACCGGCGCATTGACTGCACCCACGACCGCTTCGAGCAGTTTCGCGACCAGCGGCTCATTTTGCAGCAAAGCCGATCCTGCCATCACGTTGCAGATTTTTTTGGCAGGACAGCCCATGTTGATATCGATGATTTGCGCGCCGTGATCCACGTTGTATTTCGCGGCTTCCGCCAGCATTTTCGGATCCGCACCGACGATCTGCACCGAGATGGGATCGACCTCACCCTCATGATTGGCGCGGCGCTTCGTCTTCTCAGAGCCATACAACAGGGAGTTTGACGCGACCATCTCGCTCACAGCCATGCCCGCCCCCATGCGCTTGCACAGCATGCGAAACGGCCTGTCAGTGACCCCTGCCATAGGGGCAACGATGAGGTTGTTTTTGAGTTCGTAAGGACCGATGCGCATTGATATATTTCCAAGTGGGTTGCGGATTATAAAGCAAGCGGACAAGCATGGAAAATATCGCTATGATTCGACCCTATGAAAACCTCGAAAAAATACGATGTGGTAATCGTTGGCGGCGGACTGGTGGGTGCCAGTCTGGCGGCTGCATTGAAGGACAGCGACCTTACGCTGGCACTGGTCGAAGCGGGCATGCCGCCTGATACGACGATGGCAACCGACGACTGGGACAGCCGGATTTACGCGATCAGCCCGGGCAGCCGCACGTTTCTCGAGCACTCCGGCGCATGGTCACTTCTGGATAGTGCACGCATCCAACCCGTTGAAGAAATGCGGGTGTTTGGCGACATCGACTCAAAACTGGAATTTTCCGCCTATCAGATGGGCGTGACGGAACTTGCCTGCATCCTGGAAAATCGCCACCTGCAACACGCGCTTTGGCAGGTTTTGCAGACGCAGGACAATCTGGATTTTATTCACCCGGCGCGTTGCGCTGCGCTCACCTTCGCACAAGATGCCGCCCAACTCACCCTTGAAGACGGCACAACCTTAAGCGCAGGCCTTTTTGTCGGGGCAGACGGACGCAATTCCTGGGTGCGAAATCAGGCGGGCATCACTGCTGCCCCCGTCGATTATCAGCATCACGGCGTGGTTGCCAATTTCAGTTGCGAATTGCCGCATCGGTGCATTGCCCACCAGTGGTTTGCACCTGACGGCATCTTAGCGTTGCTGCCGCTGCCGGGCAACCAGGTCTCAATGGTATGGTCGGTGACACCCGAGAAATCGGCCCAGCTGACAGCGCTCACCAGCGAAGCGCTCTGCACACATGTCGAGATAGCCTCTCAACACACCTTAGGCAAACTCACCGTTGTCACCGCTGCCGCGGCGTTTCCGCTCAGACTGCTGACGCTGCCGCATATCAGCGCGCCACGTGTGGCACTGATAGGAGACGCCGCACACAATATGCATCCACTGGCAGGACAAGGCGTTAATACCGGTTTTCGCGATGCGCGCCAGCTGGCAGACCTCCTGATCAATCGCGGCGGCTGTGCTGACTGCGGCGATGCACAACTGCTGCGCCGCTATGATCGCAAACGACGCGAAGACATCGCGACGATGCAGGGCACCACTTATGCACTTAAAAATCTGTTTTGCAACGACGACCCGCTGCTGCGCACCTTACGCAACACAGGTTTAAATGCCACGAATCATCTCGTTCCTCTGAAAAAAGCCCTGATGCGGCACGCATTTAACTAACCTATTAAATAATATGAATAAAATACTGTCACTACTCTTATTGCTCGCCACCTTTCCCGCACATGCCGGTGAGGCGGAAATCCGCCAGTCCCTGCAAGGGAAAGTCGGCAAGCTGGAACACATCGTCAAAACCCCTTACGCGGGACTTTACGAAATCATGGTCGGCGACAAGGTGTTGTATACCGATGAACTCGGCCTCTACCTGATCGATGGCAGCATCTTTGATGTTAAGAACCGCACCGATTTAACAGAACAGCGTCGCCGCCAGTTGTTTAACTTCGACAAGCTTCCGCTGGAACTGGCTATTAAGAAAATCAAAGGCAACGGCAAACGCAAACTGGCGTATTTCACCGATCCGCAATGCGGCTATTGCAAGAAGCTGGAAAAGGAACTCTCCAAAGTCAGTGACGTCACGCTGTATATGTTCTTGTATCCGATCTTCCCGGGCTCGGAGGAAATTGTACGCAATGTACGTTGTTCGAAAGATCCTGCCAAAACCTGGGATGATTTGATGCTAAAAGGCGTGGCGGCAGCGAGCATCACCTGCAAAACGCCCACCGACAAGGTCACCGCGTTTGGCCGCGAAAAACAGGTCAACGGCACGCCTAACCTGATTTTTGCTGACGGCACACAGGTGCCGGGATACCTGCCCGCCGAAGAACTGGAAAAACATTTGAACGAGGCCGCCAAAAAATAGAGCCGCAGCATGAATCTTCCTCAGTCCATCTCCCCCGACTTACTGGCACAGGCAGTTGACCAGTTGCACGATGGCATCACCATTGCGGATGCGCGGCAACACAATTGGCCGCTGATTTATGTCAATGCAGGATTTGAGAAATTATCGGGCTATAGCGCCGCAGAACTGATCGGCAAACCGGTGCGATTTCTGCAGGGAACGGACACCGATCAGGCTGAAATCGCCGCACTGCGCGAGGCGCTCCATCAGGGCGCAAGCTGTCTTGTAACCCTGCGCAATTATCGCCGCGACGGCACCCTGTTCTGGAACGAACTGAGTATTTCTCCGGTACGCGACCCGGCGGGGGAATTAACCCATTTCGTCGGCATTCAGAAGGACGTCACGGAACGCGTGGTACAAGAGCAAAATTTGCGCCAGTCGAACCTGCATTTGCATGCCGCGCTAAAACAACAAACCGCCCCGGTGCCTGACATCAGCGATCGGCTGCATTTTAATGAGCGGCTCGCCGGCATGCTGCAAACCGCACAGCGCACGCACAGCCTGCTCTCGGTACTGATGGTTAATCCTGATCAATTCAAGCGATTTAACGAACGGTACGGGCGCGCTGCCGGCGATGCGTGCTTGCGCATGGTAGGCGATCGCATCATCAAATCGTTTGCGCGCAATTCGGACTGCGTCACCCGGTACGACAACGATGAGTTTGCCATCGCATCGATGGGCGACAGCGAAGAAGGCATGAAACAACATCTGACTAAACTTCGCGATCAGATACGCGCGCTGAATATCCCGCACAGCGATTCACCCGAAGGCATACTGACCATCTGCATCGGCGGCATCACGCTGATTCCGCAACGGGAAACAACGGCAGAGGACCTGCTCCAGCGCGCCTATGCGGCGGTTCATCAGGCCGGCCAACAGGGCCACGACTGCGAATGCATCGTCAGTTGAGCACGGGCTCCGCGCCTTTGGGAAACAGCACCCACATCTGACCGCGCTGCTTCATGCGACCTGCCTGTGCGCCTGCCTGATCGCCGAAACCCCAAAAAAAATCAGCACGCACAGCCCCCCTGATCGCGCCGCCGGTATCTTGCGCCAGCATCAGGCGATTCAAAGGCTCAGGGGTGTTCGGATAGGTGGTGGACAAAAACACCGGCGCGCCCAGCGGGATGGTGCGCGGATCAATCGCAATACTGTATTGCTCGGTCAGCGGCACACCAAGCGCACCTAATGGTGCAGACAAATTTTCCGGCAGCTCCCTGAAAAAGACGTAACTTGGATTCTGTTCCAGCAATGCCGTCAATTTGGCGGGATTTTTCTCGGCCCAGTGCTTGATACCCTGCATGGACGCCTGATCGGCGCTCAATTCGCCCGCCTCGATCAGCTTCTTGCCGATGGAAACATAAGGATGCCCGTTCTGGTCGGCATAACCGACCTTGATTAGATGCCCGTCCGCCAGCTCGATGCGCCCCGACCCCTGTATTTGCAAAAAGAACAGATCGACTGCATTTTCCACCCAGAACAAAACCCGCGCCTGAGCACGGCCTTCGTCTATCCCGGCGCGATTGTAATACGGTACGATGCGGCGCCCCTCCAGACGACCGCGCAGACGCAGATCTTTGAGTTGCGGATAAACCCCGGAGAGATCGATCGTCAACAAATCTTCAGGCGCGGCATACAGCGGATATTTAAAACGAGCGGTCTTGCTGCGACTGCCGGACAATCTGGGCTCGTAGTAACCGGTAATCAAGCCGTGCGCAGTGCCATCCGGATTGAACACCTGATAGGGCGTGAAAGCATCCTCAAAAAACAACCTCACCGTCTCGTTATCCGGCTTGACCAGCTCGCCCGCCCGCCCGCACACATCCCGCCAGTCCGGCTTGTTTTTCAGCGCGTGACAGCCTTGCATGAAGGCCGTCCAACTTGGCTGAAAATCGGTTTTCAGCCAGTCGGGCAGCATCTCCCATTTGCTGACCGCAAAGGGCGCCGCAGGCGCTGCGACCACCGGAATTACAGAGGGTATGGTCGGCACAACGACCGGTGGTTTGGGTGTGACCGTACAGGCTGCCAGCAACAGCAGCGTTACAACAGCAGCGCGCGTACGCGCAGAAAGATCAATGAAGAACACGCGGCACACTCAACACAAACTCTGGAATTTCAACATTAAAATCTTCTCCGTCATCGCCTCGCATCAGATAGCTGCCGCGCATCGTGCCAACCTGCGTTGCCAGCACCGTGCCGCTGGTGTATTCAAAACTCTGATTTCGCTGCAACATCGGTTGCTCGCCCACCACGCCTTGTCCCCGCACTTCCTGAACGTGGTTATACGCATCGGTGATAACCCAGTGACGACTGATGAGTCTTGCCGCGACCGTCCCCAGATTGGTGATGCTGATCGTGTAGGAGAATACAAAACGATCCGCCTTTTCATCGGACTGATCCGGCAGGTATTTCACTTCGGTTTGTATGATGATGCCATGCTGTTTTTCCATGCATCGCATTTGAACCGATTTCACCCCGGCTCGCAAGAGATAAGCGCGCTTTTATGCTAATCTTCGCGCCTGAAAAGCATAATAAACACGACATGAACAATTATCTAAAACGCATCCTGAACGCCCGCGTGTATGACGTGGCGATTGAAACCCCGCTGGAGCTCGCACCAAATCTGTCGGCACGCACCGGCAATACCATCTTGCTCAAGCGCGAAGACATGCAGCCGGTATTTTCCTTCAAGCTGCGCGGCGCTTACAACAAGATGGCTCAGCTCACCGCTGAACAACTAAAAAAAGGCGTCATTGCAGCCTCAGCCGGCAATCACGCGCAAGGTGTCGCGCTCTCCGCGCACAAACTCGGCTGCAAAGCGGTGATCGTCATGCCCACCACCACGCCGCAAATCAAGATTCAGGCAGTCGCTAACCGGGGCGCAAAAGTCGTTTTGTTCGGCGATTCGTATTCCGATGCCTACGCGCACGCGCTGGAACTGGAAAAACAGAACGGCATGACTTTCGTTCATCCCTATGACGATCCGGATGTCATCGCAGGCCAGGGCACCATCGGCATGGAAATATTGCGCCAGCGCACTCAACCTATCCACGCGATTTTCTGCGCGATTGGCGGTGGCGGGCTGATTTCCGGCGTGGCAGCCTACGTCAAAGCACTGCGTCCCGACATCAAGATCATCGGCGTGCAACCGGTCGACTCGGATGCGATGTCACAGTCACTCAAGGCAAAAAAACGCGTCACCCTCGATCATGTCGGCTTGTTTGCCGATGGCGTGGCCGTCAAGCAGGTCGGCATCGAGACTTTCCGCCTGTGCCAAGAACTGGTCGATGAAATCATACTGGTGAACACCGATGAGACCTGCGCGGCCTTAAAAGATGTGTTTGAAGATACCCGCTCGATTCTGGAACCTGCGGGCGCACTGGCGATTGCGGGCGCCAAGCTGTATGCCGCACGCGAAGGCATCAAGGGCGAGGCGCTGGTGGCGATTGCCTGCGGCGCGAACATGAATTTTGACCGGTTGCGTTTTGTTGCTGAACGCGCCGACATCGGTGAGAAGCGCGAATCCATACTGGCCGTGACCATCCCCGAGACGCCGGGCAGTTTCCGCAAATTTTGCACGCAACTGGGCAAACGCAATATCACCGAATTCAACTACCGCTTCGCCAATCCGAAAGCCGCGCAGGTTTTTGTCGGCATACAGGTGCGCAACCAGCAGGAAACGAATGAACTGGTGGAAAAGCTGCAAGCCCACAAGCTGCCGACGCTGGATTTATCCGACAACGAAATGGCCAAACTGCACCTGCGCCATCTGGTCGGCGGCCATGCACCCGATGCAAAGAACGAAATCCTGTTCCGTTTCGAATTTCCTGAACGTCCCGGTGCGCTCATGCAGTTTTTGAACAGCATGAATCACAACTGGAACATCAGCCTGTTCCACTACCGCAACCACGGCGCGGATTACGGGCGGGTGCTGGTCGGCATGCAGGTGCCCGATCACGACAAATTAGCCTTCACCGAATTTCTCGATACCTTAGGTTATCCGTATTACGACGAAACCGACAATCCGGCCTACAAGCTGTTTCTGGGCTAGCCAAAATGTGCAACAAAAATGCAGGCAATTAAGCAAGCTATCCGCAAAAGCATACTCGCCGCCCGCGAGCAACTGCCCGCAGATGTGCGCGCTGCGTACAACGCCGCGATCACAGAGCACCTGCTCCAGTTGCCGGAATACCGGCAAGCCACCACCGTGCTGGGTTACATGAATTTCGGCAGCGAATATGCCAGCGATCTATGGATCGAACGTGTGTTAGCCGAGGGGAAGCAACTGGCTTTGCCCCGCGTAAACCGCCAGACCAACACACTTGATTTGTACCGGGTGAACAACCTTGAAAAACAGCTCGCATACGGATTATGGGGGATACGCGAACCTGTCATCGAACGCTGCGAACGGCTAATTGACATAAATGAGGTAGAATTCGCCCTGTTGCCCGGAATTGCGTTTAGCCGAAACGGCGCGCGACTGGGTTACGGTGGCGGTTTTTACGACAAGCTGCTCGCGCATATCACCCACCGCACCGCGCTGGTGACTGCGGCATATGGGCTGCAAATCGTGACATCTATCCCGCAAGAAGCGACGGATATCAAAGTCGACCGGATCGTCACCGAAGCTGAAACCATAGACTGTAACAGGGAGTTTATCCGTCCTGATTTTTAACGGGTCGGATAGTTCCATAAGAATAACTTTAAGTGAGAGAGTGGAAGATGGCGAACTTACCTGACAATGATCCGCAAGAAACCCAAGAATGGCTCGATGCGCTGGAATCCGTACTGAAAAATGAAGGCGCAGAACGCGCCCATTTTCTGCTGGGCCAGCTGATCGACAAAGCGCGCAGTTCCGGCGCCGGCGTACCCTTTAGCGCCACAACGCCTTATTGCAACAGCATTGCGCTGGGCGATGAAGAACGCTCAACCGGCAACCGCGAACTGGAGCACCGCATCCGCGCGCTGATGCGCTGGAACGCGATGGCTCTGGTACTCAATGCCAATCGCGACTCATCGGAATTAGGCGGTCATATCGCCAGCTTCGCGTCAGCGGCAACTCTGTACGACGTGGCGTTCAACCATTTCTTCCACGGCAAGACCGACACGCACGGCGGCGATCTGGTGTATTTCCAGGGTCACTCCTCCCCCGGTGTTTACGCACGCGCCTATCTCGAAGGCCGCATCTCTGAAGAGCAGATGTACAAATTCCGTCAGGAAGCGTCGGGCGATGGCCTGTCCTCTTATCCACACCCGTGGCTGATGCCGAATTTCTGGCAGTTCCCGACCGTCTCGATGGGTCTGGGCCCGCTGATGGCGATTTATCAGGCGCGCTTTATGCGCTACCTGCAACATCGCGGTCTGGTACAAACCGACGGGCGCAAGGTCTGGGCCTATTTGGGCGACGGTGAAACGGACGAACCGGAATCACTGGGTGCAGTCTCGATGGCAGGACGCGAGAAGCTCGACAACTTAATTTTTGTGATTAACTGCAACCTGCAACGTCTCGACGGCCCGGTGCGCGGCAACGGCAAGATCATTCAGGAACTCGAAGGCGTATTCCGCGGTGCCGGCTGGAACGTCATCAAAGTTGTCTGGGGCGGCCAGTGGGATCGCTTGTTCGCAAAAGACAAAAACGGCCTGCTGCAAAAACGCATGCAGGAAGTCGTGGACGGAGAGTACCAGACCTACAAATCGAAGGACGGCGCCTATGTGCGCGAACACTTCTTCGGCAAATATCCGGAATTACTGGAAATGGTGGCCGACATGTCAGATGCCGAAATCTGGCGCCTGAATCGCGGCGGTCATGATCCGCACAAGGTTTACGCGGCTTACGCGGCGGCAACCCGTCACACCGGCCAGCCCACCGTCATTCTGGCCAAAACCGTCAAGGGTTACGGCATGGGAGAGGCAGGCGAAGCGCAGAACATCACCCATCAGCAAAAAAAGATGGCAGGACAAGTGCTGCTCAAGTTCCGCGACCGCTTCAATATTCCATTGAACGATGCGGAAGTAGCCAGCCTGAATTTCTACCGTCCGCCCGCTGACAGCCTGGAGATGAAATATCTGCAGGAACGCATGGGTCAAATGGGTTCGGTACCCGCGCGCAATCCGGCAACCGAAGCGCTGAAAATTCCTGAACTGTCCGCCTTTGATTCTTTACTCAAGAGCACAGAGGGCCGCGAAATTTCCACCACCATGGCCTTCGTGCGCATGCTGGGCATTTTAGTCAAGGACAAAAATATCGGCCGTCAAATCGTGCCTATTGTGCCGGATGAATCCCGCACCTTCGGTATGGAAGGCATGTTCCGTCAGTTAGGCATCTTCTCGCAAGTGGGTCAGTTGTACACCCCGCAGGATGCCGATCAGCTGATGTTCTACAAGGAAGACAAAACAGGTCAGATCCTGCAGGAAGGCATCAACGAAGCCGGCGCAATGTCCTCGTGGATCGCTGCGGCGACTGCCTACGCCAACCACGGCAAAGCGATGCTGCCGTTCTACATCTACTATTCGATGTTCGGCTTCCAGCGCATCGGCGATCTGGCCTGGGCGGCAGGCGACATGCGTGCACGCGGCTTTATGCTGGGGGGAACTGCCGGACGTACCACGCTCAACGGCGAAGGCTTGCAGCATCAGGATGGTCACAGTCATCTGATGTCGGCGATGATCCCGAACTGCGTGTCCTACGATCCGACCTTCGCGTACGAGTTGGCTGTCATCATTCACGACGGTATGCGTCGCATGTATATCGAACAGGAAGATGTGTTCTACTACCTGACGTTGATGAACGAAAATTACGCCCATCCTGCAATGCCGGAAGGCGCGGAAGCCGGCATTCTCAAAGGCATGTATCTGCTCAAAGAGGCCGTCATTCAGGAGGCCGCCGAGAGCAGTCAGGCAAAACCGGTGGTTCAACTGATGGGAAGCGGCACCATTTTGCGCGAAGTCATTGAAGCAGCTCAATTGCTGGAAAACGACTTTGGCGTCAGTTCAGACATCTGGAGCGTCACCAGCTTCTCCGAATTGCGTCGCGACGGTATCGACTGCGAACGCTGGAACATGCTGCATCCGGAAGATCAACCACGCTTTAGTCATGTCGAGCAATGCATGGCGGACAGGGATGGCCCGGTCATCGCGGCAACCGATTACATGCGCTCGTTTGCCGACCAGATTCGCGGCTTCCTGCCTAATCACTTCAAGGTGTTGGGCACAGACGGTTTCGGTCGTTCGGATACGCGTAAAAACTTGCGTCAGTTCTTCGAAGTCGATCGCTTCTACATCACCGTTGCGGCACTCAAAGCATTGGCTGATGAAGGCACCGTGGATGCCTCCGAAGTCAGCCGGGCGATTGCGCTTTACAACATCAATCCAGACAAACCCAATCCAGTGACGGTTTAAGGTTAGGAGAGACACGTGGCAGAAATGAAACAGGTATTAGTGCCGGATATCGGCGACTACAAGGGTGTCAGCGTTATCGAAGTCATGGTGAAAGTTGGCGACACAATCAACGAGGAAGATACCCTGTTGACACTGGAAACAGATAAAGCGGCGATGGACGTGCCGTCTCCTTATTCCGGTATCGTCAAGGAATTACACGTTGAGATCGGCGACAAAGTATCACGCGGCTCGCTGATTCTGGTTATGGAATGCAGCGATGCTCAGCCGGCAGCAGCACAGGCAGCACCTGAGTCAGTCGCGGCACCCGTTGCGGCATCAGCTCCGGTTGCCGTTGCCGCGCAAACGGTGCAGACCGTGGTCTCTTCAGGCAAAGCGCACGCAAGCCCTGCCATCCGTCGGTTTGCCCGCGAACTGGGTGCAGACATCGCACAAATCAAGGGCAGCGGTGAAAAGGGTCGCGTCACCAAGGAAGATGTGCAGAATTTCATCAAGGCAGCGCTGGCACAGCCGCGCGGCGCGGCAGGCGGTAACGGCCTGCAGGTGCTCGATATGCCGGTATTCGATTTTGCGAAGTTCGGCACGATCGAAACCCGTCCGCTGTCACGCATCCAGAAAATTTCCGGCGCAAATCTGCATCGCAACTGGGTGACGATCCCGCACGTCACGCAATTTGATGAAGCCGATATCACCGATATGGAAGCGTTCCGCAAGCAATTGGGCGCCGAATACGCCAAGCAAAACATCAAGATCACGCCACTGGCCTTTATGCTCAAAGCGGTCGTGGCTGCCTTGCAGAAATTCCCCAAGTTCAACGCCTCGCTGGACGGCGACAATCTGATATTGAAGCAATATTTCCATATCGGCGTTGCGGTCGACACGCCGGATGGGCTGATGGTGCCGGTGCTGCGGGACGTAGACAAAAAAGGCATCGTACAACTGGCAACCGAGCTAGCAGAGATCAGTGCGAAAGCGCGCGAGAAGAAAATTACGGCGAACGACATGCAGGGCGGCTGCTTCACGATTTCCAGTCTGGGCGGCATCGGTGGTACGGCGTTTACCCCGATTATCAATGCACCTGAAGTGGCGATTCTGGGCGTTTCGCGCTCGGCCATGAAACCTGTGTATCAGGATGGCGTATTTGTGCCGCGTCTGATGCTGCCGCTGTCGGTTTCCTACGATCATCGCGTCATCGACGGTGCTGCTGCTGCACGTTTTACCGCCTACCTGGCACAGGTACTGTCCGACATTCGCCGGCTGGCGCTGTAGTTGAAACCCATCGGTATCCTCGGCGGCACATTTGACCCTATCCATTACGGTCACCTGCGTCTGGCCGAGGAAATGCTGGAGCTGGCCAACTTGCAGCACATCCGCTTCATCCCGGCTGGCAACCCGCCGCACCGCGACACGCCGCAAGTATCTGCCCGGGATCGGAGCGCGATGGTGCGACTGGCAATCGCCGATCAGCCGGCCTTCGTTCTCGATGAACGCGAAGTACTGCGCAGCGCTAAATGCTTTACCGTACACACCCTGCGGGAATTACGCGCTGAATTAGACGCGCACCAACCGTTGTGCCTGTTGATGGGCGGCGATGCTTTTTTGCAGTTGCACACCTGGCACGAATGGGAACAGATTCTGGATCTTGCCCATATCGTCGTCGGCTATCGGCCGGGCTTCACGCTCGAAGAGCGCATACACAGCGCAACCACTAAGCTGCGCGAGCATTACCAGCAGCGCTTGTGCAGCGTGGATTATTTATCGCAACACCCTTGTGGCGGCATTGCGGAACTGGCCATTCCCAAGCTGGAAATCTCCGCCACGCTGATCCGCTCACGCGTGACAGAAAATCGCACCATCCGTTATTTATTGCCCGCAACTGTGGCAAACTACATTTATCAACATAACTTATACACATCATGTTAACTACCGAAGAAAAAACTCTCGCAGTTGTCGCCGCACTTGAAGACATCAAGGCCACCGACATCACCGTCATCGACACCAGCAAACTCAGTTCGCTGTTCGACCGCATGATTATCGCCTCCGCCACTTCGACCCGTCAAACCAAGGCGCTGGCCGACAACGTCGTCGTCAAGCTCAAAGAAATGGGCGAAGACGTGTATGGCCGCGAAGGCGAAGAAAGCGGCGAATGGGTGCTGGTGGACTTAGGCGAAGTGCTGGTGCACATCATGCAACCTGCTACGCGTGCCTATTACAATCTGGAAGAACTGTGGAGCCGCGCACAAGCCGCCCGCCCTAAACTGGCACAACTGCCAGAATAAGCATGAAGCTGTTGATCGTAACCGTCGGGCACAAAATGCCCGACTGGATCACGACGGGTTTTAACGAGTACGCCAAGCGCATGCCACGCGAAGCGAAGATCGAACTGCTGGAAATCAAGCCAGAACCGCGCACCACGGGAAAGTCCACTCAGCAGATCATGGAAGCGGAAGCCGCGCGCATTTTGCACGCGCTGCCACCGACTTGCCGCCGCATCGCACTCGATGAGCACGGCGCAATGCCCACCACCAAACAGCTGGCCAGTCAGATGAAGGACTGGATGGGTGAGGGGCGCGACGTTGCATTCATCATCGGCGGCGCAGACGGCCTGCATGACTCCGTAAAACAATCGGCAGGACAATTAATGGCCTTGTCTGCATTTACGCTGCCACACGCCTTTGTGCGCGTACTACTTGCCGAACAGTTGTACCGCGCCCACAGTCTGATGCACAATCACCCTTATCACCGCGAATAGGTCATACCATGAGTACCAGACACCCCTACCTCTATCTGGCATCGCAAAGCCCGCGCCGCCGCGAACTGCTCAAACAGATCGGCGTCCACTTTGAACTGCTTTTGCTGCGCACGGATGCACGCCGTCAGGTCGATGTCGACGAAACACCGCGGGAAAATGAAACTCCCGAGCTGTATGTTCAACGCCTGAGCCGTGAAAAGGCCCGATCCGGTTTTGATGCCCTGCAATACCGAAACCTACAGCCGCAACCTGTATTAGCAGCGGATACGACCGTGACGCTCGACGGAAAGATATACGGCAAACCTGAAAATAGTGATCACGCTGCCTGCATGCTACGCGAGTTGTCCGGGCGTGAACACCAAGTCCTGACCGCCGTGGCGATAGCCAAATCCGAGCATATTGAAGTGACGCTCTCCACCTCGACCGTACAATTTGCAAAACTCGATGAAGCTCGCATTAAGCGCTATCTGCAAACGCACGAATATATCGATAAGGCTGGCGGTTATGCCATTCAGGGTCAAGCCGCCGCCTTTATTGAACGCATTAACGGAAGCTACTCCGGTGTAATGGGTCTGCCTCTGTTTGAAACCGTCGAGATGCTGCAGCGATTCGATTTTCCGGCACCTTAAAAAACGCCCTTTGCAGCAGATTACAATATAAAAACACATGAGCGAAGAAATACTGATCAACGTCACCCCGCAGGAAACGCGCGTCGCGGTGATGCAACTGGGCGTCGTGCAGGAGCTGCACATAGAAAGAGGCAGCAACCGCGGCATTGCCGGCAATGTGTATCTGGGCCGCATCAAACGGGTCTTACCCGGTATGCAGTCAGCCTTTATCGACATCGGTCTTGAGCGCTCCGCCTTTTTGCATGTCGCGGACATCTGGGAGAATAGCAACAGCGGTATCGAGGCCAAGCCGATCGAAAAAATCCTGTTTGAGGGCCAGAATCTGCTGGTGCAAGTCATTAAAGAACCGATCGGCAGTAAGGGTGCCAGGCTCACCACACAACTGAGCTTTGCCGGACGTTTGCTGGTCTTTTTACCTCAGGAAATGCGCATCGGCGTATCGCAGCGCATCGAAGGGACTGAGCAGCGCGATGCCTTGCGCGCCAAATTACAGGCGATCTTGCCGCCGGATCACCACGGCGGCTATATCATCAGGACGGTTGCCGAAGCGAAGGACGACGCGCACTTCGCAATCGACATCGCCTATCTCGACAAGCTGTGGAGCAACCTGCAAACGGCGGCCAAAACAGCCAGCGCACCGCAACTGCTGTATCAGGAACTGGACATCAGCCTGCGCGTACTGCGCGACTTCGTCAGCGAAGATACCGCCCGGATTCTGGTCGATTCGCGCAGCACCCGCAATAAAATGCTGGAATTCGCCGATAACTACAACGCCGATGCGGCGCAATTGCTGGAGCACTATACCGGTGCGCGTCCGCTGTTTGACATGTACAACATCGAAGAGGAAATCGAGCGCGCGCTATCCAAGCGCGTGGATTTGAAATCCGGCGGCTACCTGATCATCGATCAGACCGAGGCGCTCACCACGGTCGATGTGAACACCGGCGGCTTTGTCGGCGTGCGCAATTTCGACGACACCATCTTCAAAACCAATCTGGAAGCGACGCAAGTCATCGCCCGGCAATTGCGCCTGCGCAATCTGGGCGGCATTATCATCTGCGACTTCATCGACATGGATAATCTGCAGCATCGCGATACCGTGCTGGAGGAATTCAAGAAGGCACTGGCGCGCGACCATACCCGCATCAGCGTGAACAATTTCTCATCTCTGGGACTGGTTGAAATGACACGCAAGCGCACCCGTGAGAGTCTGGCGCATGTCTTGTGTGAGCCCTGCCCGACCTGCAAAGGTCGCGGTGAAGTCAAAACTGCCCAGACCGTATGCTATGAAATTTTGCGCGAAATCGTCAGGGAAGCACGCCAGTTTGATGCGCGCGAATATCGCATCTTAGCTTCCCAGCAAGTTATTGATTTATTTCTGGAAGAAGAGTCTCAGGCACTGGCCGGACTGTCTGATTTTATAGAAAAACCCATTTCGATGCTGGTTGAAAATCAATACAACCAAGAGCAATACGATGTTATTCTGATGTAAGGTTGATGCAAGTTACGCGCGTTAGTATAATCTTTGCGCGTGACCTCATTGCGCATCTTAATCATTAATAATTAACTATACTCAGGGAAAATATGTTCAAAACCAGAATTATGATTGCCCTTGCGGCAACCTTCCTGTCCTCATCGGTGTTTGCTGACGTGCATGGCCACGATGTCGAGCATGCTGAACACACTGTTGACGCTCCTGCCTGTACCGGTTTCGGCCCGCAAACACCACGTGATATTGACAGTCATCATGGCGATAACAAGCTCGCATTTTCTTTGTCACCAAGCTACAAAGACATGAATCTATGCAATCTTCACTTCCACGTGAATGCAGAGCACAAGGCCAAGGATTACGCGATTCATGCTGAAGGCGAGCACGGTGCAGATGGCGGCTATCAGTGCAGTATGAGTAAACACCTGAGCAAAGCCGAGCTGACAGCAACCGCAGAGCCTGTCTGCCCGAGCGAGCACGGCGAACTGAAGCCTGGCGATACCATCGAAGTACACTGGGTACACTCTTCAGCACCTGTCATACCCGGCCCCACACTGGGCGCCTGTTTGTCCGAGAATGTCAAGAATCCTGACCTGCGCGTAGAAGCACAGGTATTCACACTGGTAAACGATCCTAAAGCCCTAGACTTCAATTCGCTGGACTACCACGGCAAGACAGTCAATGGCTACAAGCAGGCTGACGCAATCCCAAGCAATACAGGCAAGCCTGTCGTGTTTGCGGGTTCGACTACGGGTCCAAAATACAGCGAAGCAACCTGCTCTCCCCTGCAGGTAACCTGGAGTGTGCGTCCGAGCTGTGCAAAACTTGATATCAACTCCGTCGCCAAGTGGTGCAAGGGTAATGCGTTCAAGGAAGATCATGCACACGGCGTGCGTAAACTGGTGACGACACCAAGTTTGCTGTCCGAAATCAAGTAGATTTCACAATCGGTGTAGCAACACAAAACAGCCCCTGTTGCAGGGGCTGTTTTCATTGGTCAGTCAGCAGGCTTTCGGGATTAATTGCGCTGCCTGTGACCGCGACAACCTTATGCCGGGACTGAGCGCCCTGCCTAAGCTCAACCTGCCTTACCGGTACACGGAACAATTCAGCAATATATTTCAACAGCGCCTCATTGGCGCGTCCGTCGATAGGCGGTGCGGCCAGTTTTAACTTCAGCGCCTCGCCGTGCAGACCGCAAATTTCACTGCGTTTGGCGCCGGGCTGCACATGCAATGTCAGCGTGATCACCTCACCATTGCGGCGATACCATGCCACCATCAGAAGAGACTTAATGCAAGACGTTCAAATAATGCGAGAGGCACCATCATGACCAGCTGACACAGGATCAACAGCACCATTGATGACAAATCTACATTGCCGACCATGGGAACAATACGACGCAGCGGCGCCAAAAACCGGTGTGTAATCACATCGAGCACCGCCGACACGCGCGTATGCGGATTCACCCACGACAAAATCGCCTGAGCAAATACGGCCCCCATCAGCAAATACAGACTGATTTTGAGCAGTTTGACTGCGGCGAGCAGCAACAAACCTGCCAGCGGGAAAAAGTGTCCGATATAGCCTTGTATCGCCATCACGCCTGCAAGGTAAACCGTCTCAACCAGCAAAGCTGCCAGCAGCGTCGCACTGTCGAATCCCCAGACGGAAGGCACATAGCGGCGCGCGCGCAACACGATAAAGTCGGTGAACACCATGACGAATTCGCCTATCGGGTTGCGCAGCGGCGCACGCAGCCATTGCAGGTGAAAACGCAGCAACAAGATCGCAGCGAAAGACTGCAATACCACATCCAGCAAAAACAGCAGTGCCTCGCTCATCATGATGCGCGACCCAACTCATCGCCCATTTCACGGGAGCGGGCAGCAGCAGCCTGAGCCGCCTGTGCAATGTGTGCAGCAACGCCGTTTTCCGCCAGACTCAGCAATGCCCGCTCAGTCGTGCCGTTTTTAGACGTAACGCGCTCGCGCAGCACGGAAATCTCATCAACACTTGCCGCTGCCAGTTTACTCGCCCCCAGAAAGGTCGCCACACTCAAACGGCGCGCGTCATCCGCCGCAAAGCCCAATTCCTGCGCCGCGCTTTGCAGCGCCTCGATCAGATAAAACACATACGCCGGACCGCTGCCTGAAATCGCCGTGACCGCATCGATCATCGCCTCATCGTCCAGCCACAACGTATCGCCTACCGCCGCCAGGACGCTCTGTGCCGCTTCGCGCTGAACGGCATCCACCGCCGGCATCGCATACATCCCGGTCATGCCGCTTTGTATCAGCGCCGGCGTATTGGGCATTGCGCGAACGATGTTCTGGCTGCCCGCCCAGCGCGCCAGATCCACGGCGCGAATGCCCGCTGCAATCGAGAGCAGCAACTGCCCTGTCAGCAGGGGCGCTAACTGCTGCGCCACATCCCTTAGTTGCTGGGGCTTTACCGCAAACACGATAAGCTCGCTGCCCGCCACGCCGTCCGCCAGATTATCAACGGCACGCACTGCGAATTCCTGTTGCAAGCGCGCCCGATTGTCCGGGTTAATTTCAACCACGCTGATAAGCGAGGCGCTAAACCCCCGGCCCAGCAGACCGCCGATCAGCGCCGTCGCCATGTTGCCGCCACCGATAAAACAAATATTCATCTTAATTCCTGTCCATTCTAAAAATTCAATCGTAATCGCGCTCGCCGAAAATAGCCGATCCGATGCGCACCATGGTTGCACCCTCGGCAATCGCGGCCGCAAAATCATGCGACATGCCCATCGATAACGTATCGAGCGGCAACCCCTCATTTTTTAACTGATCGTACAGCGCGCGCAACATAGCAAAATCGGTGCGCTGAACGAGCGGATCATCGGCAGGTGCCGGCACCGCCATCAGTCCGCGCAATTGTAAATTCGGTAAGCGGGCTATTTCATGTGCCAACTGACTGACCTCATCAGGACTAACCCCGCTTTTACTCACCTCACCGCTAATATTGACCTGCAAGCAGCATTGCAACGGCGGCAGATTAACCGGCCGTTGCACAGAGAGCCTTTCGGCAATTTTTAAGCGATCCACACTGTGCACCCAGCAAAAATTCTCTGCAATCGGGCGCGTCTTGTTGCTTTGCACCGGCCCGATAAAATGCCACTCGATCGCCAGATCCTGCAATGCGGCCATTTTCTCCAGCGCTTCTTGCAGATAGCTTTCGGCAAAACGCCGCTGCCCCGCCTGAAATGCGGTGCGCACGAAGGCCGCGGGAAACGTCTTACTGACGGCGAGCAGACTGACTTCATCCGTCGCCCGACCTGCCAAAACGGCCGCCCCCGCCATTGCTGCGCGCACAGCTTGCAAATTAGAAGCTATTGTTGCCATAATCTCTCATCCGCTTTTTCATCAAGGCTAGCCGCTGTCAGCCTTTTCACCGGGAACATTATAATGGATATCACCGAACTGCTTGCCTTCGGCGTCAAGAACAAAGCCTCCGACCTGCATCTATCCTCCGGACTGCCGCCGATGATACGTGTACACGGTGATATGCGCCGTATCAATTTGCCCGCGATGGAACACAAGCAGGTTCACGCAATGATTTACGACATCATGAACGACGGGCAGCGCAAGTTTTACGAGGAAAATAAAGAAGTCGATTTTTCCTTCGAGATTCCTAATCTGGCGCGTTTCCGCGTCAACGCCTTCATCCAGCAACGCGGCGCGGCGGCCGTGCTGCGTACCATTCCCTCCAAGGTATTCAGCCTGGAGGACTTGAATGCGCCGAAAATTTTTACCGACATTTCGAGCTTCCCTCGCGGCCTAGTGCTGGTCACAGGCCCTACCGGATCGGGAAAATCCACCACGCTGGCCGCGATGATCAATTACATCAATGAAAAGGAACAGGGCCATATACTGACCGTCGAAGATCCGATCGAATTCGTGCACGAATCAAAAAAATGCCTGATCAATCAGCGCGAAGTCGGACGCGATACGCTGTCCTTCAATGCGGCGCTCAGATCCGCACTGCGTGAAGACCCCGATGTGATTCTGGTCGGTGAAATGCGCGATCTGGAAACCATACGTCTGGCGATGACCGCGGCGGAAACCGGCCATCTGGTATTCGGCACCCTGCACACCAGTTCAGCGGCCAAAACGATAGACCGTATCATCGACGTCTTTCCGGCCGATGAAAAAGAAATGGTGCGCGCCATGCTGTCCGAAAGCTTGCGCGCGGTGATTTCCCAGGCGTTGCTCAAAACCAAGGACGGCACAGGCCGCGTGGCCGCGCATGAAATCATGATGTGCACGCCTGCTATCCGCAACCTGATACGCGAGGCCAAAGTGCCGCAGATGTATTCCGCGATTCAGACCGGGCAAGGCATGGGCATGCAGACGCTGGATCAATGCCTGACCAATCTGGTGAAAAGCAATATGATTTCACCCGCTGAAGCGCGCACCAAAGCGATGAACAAGGATATGTTCCCGGGATAGGCGTCATTAGTCGTTGTGAGTAGCGCAATCAACAGAATTCAGGAGTATTAGCATGGAAAGAGATCAGGCCACCGAGCTGATACACAATTTGTTACGCGGCATGGCCAGCAAGAAAGCATCTGACTTATTTATCACCGCAGGCTTTCCGCCCGCGTTCAAGGTCGACGGCAAGATGACGCCGGTTTCCAGCCAGCCGCTGTCACACCAGCATACCCGCGAACTTGCGCGCAGCATCATGAATGACCGCCAGACCGCCGAGTTCGAAGCCTCGCATGAGTGCAATTTCGCGATCAGCCCGCATGGCATCGGCCGCTTCCGCGTCAACGTGTTTATGCAGCAGCAGCATGTCGGCATGGTCATGCGGACCATCACCACCAAGATCCCCAATCTCGACGAGATGGGCATGCCCGACATCCTCAAAGACATCGTGATGACCAAGCGCGGTCTGGTGATCCTGGTGGGCGCAACAGGTTCCGGAAAATCCACCACGCTGGCGGGCATGCTGGGACATCGCAACCAAAGCAGTTATGGCCACATCATCACCATCGAAGACCCAGTCGAATATGTGCATGAACACGGCAACTGTATCGTCACGCACCGCGAAGTCGGCGTGGATACGGAGTCCTGGCAGGCGGCGCTGAAAAATACGCTGCGTCAGGCGCCCGATGTGATTTTAATTGGCGAAATCCGCGACCGGGAAACCATGGAATATGCGGTCGCCTTCGCCGAAACCGGCCACTTGTGCATGGCCACGCTGCACGCGAACAGCGCCAATCAGGCGCTCGACCGTATCATCAACTTCTTCCCTGAAGAGCGTCGTGAACAGTTGTTGATGGACTTGTCGCTGAACGTCAAGGCGCTGATCTCGCAACGCCTCATCCCCAAAAAGGATGGTTCAGGCCGCTCAGCCGCCATGGAAATTCTGCTCAACTCGCCGCTGATCTCCGATCTGATCTTCAAAGGCGACGTCCATGCGATCAAGGGCGTAATGGCCAAATCGCGTGAACTGGGCATGCAGACGTTCGATCAGGCACTTTTTGATTTATATGAGTCTCACGCCATCAGCTACGAAGAAGCGCTCAAAAATGCGGACTCGGTGAATGACTTGCGTCTCAAAATCAAGCTGGAAAGCCGCCACACCGCTGACCGCGACGTGATGAGCGGCACCCACCACCTGCAGATGACTTAACACACCATTTATATCAATACGATCGCCATGTTTACCAATCCGGATACCACAACGATTGCTCAGATGCTGCAACAAATCCGCACGGTTGCGATCATCGGCCTGTCAGCCAATGAATCACGCCCCAGTTTTCGCGTCGCGCGAGGATTGCAGCAACTAGGTTACCGGATTATCCCGGTCAGACCCGGGGTAACTTCCGTGTTGGGGGAGGCCGCCTATCCTGATCTGGACAGCCTGCCTGTGCTGCCCGATATCGTCGATGTGTTTCGTGCCGCCGAGCACACCCCCGCCATCGTCGAGGACTGCATCCGGCTCGGCATAAAACGTATCTGGCTGCAGGAGGGCATCATCAACGATGCTGCGGCACAACGTGCGCAGCAAGCCGGGATGACGGTGGTGATGGACCGCTGCCTGTGGCGCGACCGGGCAGCCTTGTCATGACTGTGAGATGCGCCTGGGCGGGCAGCGATGACTTATACTGCCGCTATCACGATACAGAATGGGGCGTTCCGCTGCACGATGATCAGCGCCTGTTCGAATTTCTGATTCTGGAAGGTGCGCAAGCGGGGCTGAGCTGGATTACGGTTTTGCGCAAACGGGAAAACTACCGCATCGCCTTCGATAATTTCGATGCCGCGCGCATTGCAGCGTATGACACTGATAAAATAGCATCGCTGTTGCTCGACGCAGGCATCGTGAGAAACCGCCTGAAAGTGCAATCCACCGTGACAAACGCACAGCAGTTTCTCCGCATACAGGAAGAGTTTGGCAGCTTTGACCGTTTTCTCTGGCAATTCGTCGATGGCGAACCGGTACAGAACAACTGGCGCAGCCTCGCAGAGGTACCCGCGAGTACCGCGCAATCAGATGCGATGAGCCGCGAATTAAAGCGCCGTGGTTTTAAGTTCGTCGGCACGACGATCTGCTACGCGCTGATGCAGGCGACCGGCATGGTCAACGATCACACGACGGACTGTTTTAGGCACGACGTAGAACATAGAGCGGGAGTTTAAAAATGCGGTTGAAATTTACCAAGATGCACGGCGCGGGAAATGATTTTGTGGTGCTGGACGGCGTACGCGAGCGAATTTCGCTGACCACCGAACAATTGCGCCTGCTCGCTGACCGTCATTTCGGCGTCGGTTGCGACCAGATTTTACTGGTCGAAAAGGCGCATGATACGAGCGCGGATTTTCGCTATCGCATTTTCAATGCAGACGGCGGCGAAGTCGAACAGTGCGGCAATGGCGCGCGCTGCTTCGTACGCTTCGTGCATGAGCAGAAGCTCACGAATAAAGCTGAAATCATCGTCGAAACCCACAACGGCCTGATCAGACCGCGCCTGGAAGCCGACGGGCGCGTGGTCGTCAACATGGGTGCGCCGGTATTCGATGCGGCACGGATTCCCTTTTCGGGCGGCGCGATTGAGGTGATGCAACCGCTGGTCGTTGCAGATCAAACGCTGATGATCAGCATTGTCTCAATGGGCAATCCTCATGCCGTGCAAGTCGTCGACGATGTCGAGAGCGCGGCGGTGGAAGCGCTGGGCCCGCTGATCGAACATCACGCGAGCTTCCCCAAACGCGTCAACGCAGGCTTCATGCAGATCATGGATCGTCAGCACGTACGGTTGCGCGTCTATGAGCGCGGGTCAGGCGAAACCCTGTCATGCGGCACAGGCGCCTGTGCTGCTGTGGTCGCCGGCATTCGTCGCGGACAGCTGGACAGCCCGGTTAGCGTGGCCACCCATGGCGGCACCCTCAGCATCGCGTGGGGCGGCGAAGAGACTCCGGTACTGATGACAGGGCCTGCGATCAGCGTATTTTCAGGCGAAATTAACTTATAAGGCATGAGCATGAATTCAGAAGACGTTGCACACTATTTGCTGAACACCCCGGAATTTTTTGAAGAGCATCTCGAAACCCTCGCGCAAATTACCCTGGCACATCCGCATGGCGGCCGCACGATTTCACTGGGAGAACGGCAACTGCTGGCTTTGCGCGAAAAAAACAGGGTGCTGGAAAAACAGATGTACGAAATGCTCGAATTCGCCCGGGAAAACGAAGCCCTGCAAAACAAGGTACATGAATTCACGGTCTCTTTGTTCGCCGCGCGTGATTTGACCACATTGCAGGAAATGATCCCGCATCTGTTGCGCGATATTTTTTCCGTCCCGCATGTCGCCCTGCATTTGTGGCAGGTGACCCCGCCTAGCATGGAAGTGCTGATGTTTACCGACGAACAGGTCAAACCCGTCTGCCTGCATCAGGCCGCACACGACACGGCCAGCTGGTTCGGCGAAAATGCCGCACTGCTGCATTCTTTCGCCTATCTGCCGCTGCATGCCGGCAGCGTATCGGTCGGACTTCTGGTATTAGCTTCCGAGGAAAAACAGCGCTTCTATCCTGAAATGGGCACCGTCTTCCTGCAACGCATCGCCGATGCGGCAGGCAGCGCGCTGCACCCTTATCTCGATCACTGATCCATGAGCCAGGACCCTAACCATGCTTATTTGCAAGGGTACCTGGCATGGCTGCAGGGGGAACGCCGTTACTCGAAGCTGACCGCGGAGAGTTATGCGCGCGATCTGACACATCTGTTCGAACTGAGCGCAGGACACGCATTGGCCGATTTGAAAGTCGGCCATATCCGTCGCTACATCGGGCAACTGCACAGTTCGGGATTGGGCGGCCGTTCGCTCGCCCGCCTGCTATCGGCCTGGCGCGGCTTTTACAACTATCTGCTGCGCGATCACGGCTTTACCGATAACCCCTGTGTAGGCTTGCGCGCGCCCAAGTCGGCCAAAGCATTACCTCAGGCCTTGTCTCCCGATCAGGCGGTCCGCATGGTCGATCTGCCAACCGATACGCCTGATTCAATACGCGACAAGGCGATGTTCGAGCTGTTTTATTCTTCCGGCCTGCGTCTAATGGAACTGATCGATCTTGACGCAGAATCGATGCGCTCAGACATCATTGCGGGCGAAGTGCGCGTGACCGGCAAAGGCCACAAGACCCGCATCGTACCGCTTGGCGGCTGTGCCATCAGCGCCCTGCACGAATGGCTCGCTGTGCGGCCTCAACTTGCCAATGGGGGTGAAGCCGCACTGTTTGTCGGCGCGCGAGGCGCACGCATTTCACCGCGCGTGGTGCAACTGCGCATGAAGCAATGGGGCATCAAGCAAGGCATCACCAGCAGCGTACATCCGCATATGCTGCGCCACTCGTTCGCCACCCACGTATTGCAATCCTCGGGAGATTTGCGCGCCGTCCAGGAAATGCTAGGACACGCCAGCATCTCCACCACGCAGGTTTACACCCACCTCGATTTCCAATATTTGAGCAAAATTTACGATGCCGCACATCCGCGCGCTAAGAGAAAACCATGAGCAAACCTACGAATTCCAGATCACCTTCGACCCCGCACCGCACTTCCCAGGGCAATCGCGATTTTCGCAAACGCACCCAGCGTGAGGCGCGACCTGCCACCCAGTCGCGCAGCGTACCTGTTGCAGGTGATGCGATGGCACAGGCGGCGATCATCTTAAAAGAAGGCCGTGAAAAATCATTGCTGCGCCGCCACCCCTGGGTATTTTCCGGTGCGATCGAGCGCATCGATGGCGCACCCGTGAGCGGCGACACACTGCAAGTTGTGGACTCGAGCGGGAACTTTGTCGCGCAAGCCGCTTACAACGCAGGTTCGCAAATCACCGCACGGGTCTGGTCATGGAATCCTGAGGAGGCAATCGACACAGACTTTTTCCGCCGCAAGATTGCAACTGCGATTGCAGGCCGCACCGGACTCAATTTACAAAAAGACAGCAGCGGCATGCGCTTAATCCATGCCGAATCGGACGGACTGCCTGGGCTAATTGTGGATCAATATGGTGATGTGCTGGTCATGCAGATCGGCAGCGCCGGCATAGAACACTGGCGCGAACAGATCGCCGATATCTTGCAGGAACTGTGCCATCCCGCCTGCATCTATGAGCGCTCCGATTCCGATTCGCGTACGCTCGAAGGGCTGGAGTTGCGCTGCGGCGTGTTGCGCGGCACGCTACCCGATACGGTCGAAGTGATTGAGCATGGCCTGCGTTTTCGAGTGGATGTGGCCGATGGCCAGAAAACCGGCTTTTATCTGGACCAACGCGACAATCGCAAACTGACTGAAACGCTGGCCGCAGGTCGAGATGTGCTCAATTGTTTCTGCTACACGGGCGGCTTCTCGCTGTATGCCTTACGCGGCGGCGCAAAATCCGTGCTGTCCATGGATGCCTCAGGCGAAGCCCTGCATATCGCGACGGATAACCTGACTCGCAACGATCTGGATGAGTCACGTGCCGAATGGCAGGAGGCGGATGTGTTTGTCGCACTGCGTAAACTGCGCGATCAGGGAAAAACCTTCGACATGATCATCCTCGATCCGCCGAAGTTCGCACCGACCGCCGCCTTTGCCGAAAAAGCCGCGCGCGGCTACAAGGACATCAATCTGCTGGGTTTCAAACTGCTGCGTCCGGGCGGCTTGCTGTTTACCTACTCCTGTTCGGGCGGCATCAGCGAGGAACTGTTCCAGAAAATCATCGCCGGTGCTGCACTCGATGCGGGGGTCGATGCGCAGATTGTTCGCCACCTGCATGCAAGCGGCGACCATCCTGTATTGCTCAGTTTCCCCGAAGGCGCGTACCTGAAGGGCTTGCTACTAAGAGTGGCGGATTAAGAAGCCACGATCGGCGTCTTGGGTGTGAAGGTGAAGGCATCCGAGAAAAACGCATCGTTCGGCAGGCCGCGGGTAGTCGTGAAGTCGGTGTGAGCGGCTTCGACAACGACCGGCGCGCCGCAGGCATAAACCACATGCGCCGACAAATCGCTGTAGTCCTCCAGCACGGCACGATGCACGAACCCGGTGCGCCCCTGCCAGTGATCTTCCGGCAGCGCATCGGACAGCACAGGTGTGAATTGTATCCCTTGCGCCTCCCACTGCTTTGCCATCTCCAGCATGTACAGATCGGACAGCTTACGCGCGCCCCAGTAGAAATGCATAGGGCGCTTGATGCCGATATACAGCGCGTGTTCGATAATCGCCTTGATCGGCGCAAAGCCGGTGCCCGAAGCGACAAAAATAATCGGCTTGTCTGAATCTTCGCGCAGGAAGAAGGTGCCCAGCGGCCCCTTAAAGCGCAGGATATCGCGCGCTTTCATTTCTTCAAATACGTGATGGGTAAATGCGCCGCCGGCGATGTTGCGGATATGCAATTCGAGAAACTCATCGGTATGCGGTGCATTGGCCAGCGAAAAGCTGCGCGGTTTTTGGTCTTTCAACAGGATGTCGATGTACTGGCCGGCTAAAAACTGCAGGCGCTCATTAGCCGGCAGCTTGAGCTTCAAAACCATCACGTCTTCCGCGGGTTTTTCCATACTGTGCACACGGCAAGGCATGGTCTTCACCTGAATATCCCTGACCGCATTGACTTCCTGACATTCGATGATCAGATCCGATTGCGGCTTGGCACAGCAAAACAAGGCCATGCCGGCATTTTTTTCAGCCTCCGTCAGTGCGCTGCCATGACCGTGATCAACCTCGCCTTGCAGCACTTTCCCCTTGCACACCCCGCATACGCCGTCACGACAACTGTAAGGCAGCGTATAGCCGTTTTTAAGCGCGGCTTCGAGAATAGTTTCGTTGTCGGCGATGGAAAACTGGTGCCCGCTGGGCTGTATCGTGGTTTGAAAGTTCATGATCTGTGCCGTTTTAGAGTGCTTTACGCGAAAGGCTGAATTTTAACGCATAATTCGATCATGGAACGAATACTCATTACAGGCTGCGGGGACATTGCACGGCGTGCTATCCCTCACCTCACCCGCCGCTACCGCGTGTATGCGCTCGTCCGCAATCCGGCCTATTGCGAACCGCTGCGTAAACTGGGCGCGATCCCTGTCATCGGTGATCTGGATGACCGGCAGAGTCTGTCGCGCATTAAAGGGCTGGCCGATGCAGTGCTGCACTTTGCACCGCCTGCGCCCAATGGAACAACGGATACCCGTACACGTAACCTGCTCAGCGTGCTCTCTGCCGGCAGCGGCCCTAATCGTCTGGTTTATATCAGCACCAGCGGCGTGTACGGCGATTGTCATGATGCGCATATCAATGAAACGAGCGCGGTGAACCCCGCCTCGATGCGCGGAAAATTGAGGGTCGATGCTGAGCGGCGAATCCGTGCCTGGGCTAGGGCTAACAGCGTGAACGCAAATATCCTCAGGGTGCCTGGTATCTATGCCGCAGAACGCCTGCCGCTTGACCGTCTGAAATCAGGCGCACCTGTCATGAATGCACATGAGGACAGCTACAGCAATCACATCCATGCGGAGGATCTGGCGCGTATCGCCGTGGCGGCCTTGCTGCGGGGCAAACCCTGCCGCATTTATCATGCGACCGATGACGATGAAATGAAAATGGGCGACTACTTTGACGCGGTGGCCGATGCCCACACACTGCCGCGCGCACCGCGCCTATCGCGCGCCGAGGTGAAAACGGCCGTGTCGCCGATGATGTGGTCATTTATGAATGAATCCAGACGGCTGAGCAATACGCGCATGAAGCTGGAGCTAAAGGTTGTGCTACGCTACCCAACCCTAAACGCATTTTTTAACACCTGAAGAATTTCAGGTGCAAATCCGGAATCAGCCTCGCGTATCAGCTTTCGAAAGCAGCTTTCAGCGCCGCAATCAGGTACGCGTGATCGTGTGCGCCTGCGCTCTCGCGCGCACTGTGCATGGCCCACATCGGTGATCCGACATCCACGCTGGCAATGCCTAACTGTGCGGCTACCTTGGGGCCGATGGTGCTGCCGCAGCCCAGATCGCTGCGATGTGCGTACTGCTGATACGGCACACTGGCCGTTTCGCAAAATCCCATGAAGCGCGCCGCTGACTCCGCATTGGTCGCATAGCGCTGATTTACGTTGGTCTTGATGACGGGGCCGCCATTGACCAGCACCTTGTGACCGGGTTCATAGGCGGCGGGGAAATTCGGGTTGTACGCATGGGCCATATCGGCGCTGATAAATAAACTCTGCGACATGGCGCGGACTCTATCTTCCTCATCCAGTTCTGCACTAAAATTGATGCGACTCAGCACATCCGAGAGAAAACTGCCACCCGCACCCGTCGCACTCTCGCTCCCCACCTCCTCGTGATCAAAGAAGGCGATCATGCAGGTGGCCTTAGTCTGCGCCGCCGCAATGAGTGCGGTCAGCGCGGCATGGCAGGACGCCAGATTATCCAACTGACTATCCGCAATGAATTCCTCGTTCGCACCCCACAGACAGCCCTTTTGTACGTCATAGACATTCATCTCGAAGCTCAGCAGATCAGCGGCATCACACCCTGCAGCACCGGCCAGCAGCTGTCGCAAATTGGCCTCCGCGTCTGCCCCTTCACCCAACTGCCCCAGCATGAGCGGCAATTCAGTCTGCTTGTTGAATTTCAGCCCCTGCTCATTGACCTCACGGTTCATGTGTATCGCAAGATTAGGCAGACGCAGCAGAGGGTGCTCAAAGCGAACAAGCCGTGTTTCCTGATTGCGCAACACGATCCGCCCGGCCAGACTCAAATCCCGGTCAGAGAAGCTAGCCAGTATCGGCCCGCCGTAAACTTCGACCGCTAAACGCATGAGCCCGTCGCTGGCGATGCCCGCCTTAGGCTTGAGCCTTAAACCGGGAGAATCGGTATGCGCGCCGATAATGCGATAGCCCGCCTCCGCTTGTTGACCGAGCGCAAAGGCGATCATAGACGCGCCACCGCGTACAACGTAATAGCGCCCGCCCGCGTTGAGTTGCCAGCGTTCTCCCTCCTCAAGCCGGATATATCCCACAGCCTGCAGCCGTACCTCTGCGCTCGCCACCGTATGCCAGGGGCTGGGACTCGCGTCAATAAAGTCGATTAGCTCAAGGGCGGCGTTACGTTCGGAACGGATTGCGGACATGGCGTGTAGAGGTGCGTATTGAGATTAGTATGAGTATACAGCGGCGCAAATAAAAAGGCCGGATTGCTCCGGCCTTTTACTGACTCCCTGCGCGGTGATGATACAGTTGATTAGCTTGCGCGCATTTCCAGCATCAGATGATTGATGCGTTTGACGAAGCCCGCGGGATCGTCGAGCTGACCGCCTTCGGCCAGCAAAGCCTGATCAAACAACACCGCCGCCCAATCGTCGAAGTGTTGCGATTCAGCCCTCAAGCGAATCACCACCGGATGCTGCGGGTTGATTTCCAGAATCGGCATCGATTCCGGTATCTTTTGCCCTGCGGCCTTCAACATACGCGCCATATTGCCGCTCATATCGTCTTCGTCCGCGACCAGACAGGCTGGCGAGTCGGTCAGGCGATGCGTAATCCGCACTTCTTTAACGCGACCTGTCAGACTCGCTTCAATCTTTTCCGTCAGTTCCTTGTGCTCATCGGCCTGCTTGGCCTGCGCTTCCTTTTCGGCTTCGTCTTCCAATGCGCCCAAATCCAAGCCACCTTTAGCAACGGACACCAGCGATTTTTCCTTGAATTCAGTCAATGAACCGACCACCCATTCATCCACGCGGGCCGAGAGCAGCAGCACCTCGATGCCCTTTTTGCGGAACACTTCCAGATGCGGGCTGTTCTTCGCGGCATTAAAACTATCAGCCGTGATGAAGTAAATCTTGTCCTGACCTTCCTTCATGCGACCGATATAGTCGGCGAGCGAGACGGTCTCATCCGACGTATCGGTATGGGTGGAGGCGAAACGCAGCAGACCCGCGATGCGATCCTTGTTGGCGAAATCCTGCCCTACGCCTTCCTTGATGACTTGACCGAACTGAGCCCAGAAGGTGGTGTATTTTTCGGCGTCGTTGGCAGCCATGTCTTCGAGCAGACCGATCACCTTTTTGGTGCAGCCTTCGCGAATCGCCTTGATATCCTTGGATTCCTGAAGAATTTCGCGTGAGACGTTCAGCGGCAGATTGTTCGAATCGACGATACCGCGCACAAAGCGCAAGTAAGACGGCAGCAACTGCTCCGCATCGTCCATGATGAAGACGCGCTTCACATATAACTTGATGCCGTGCTGCGCCTTGTGATCCCACATATCGAACGGCGCGCGTGCCGGCACATAGAGCAACTGCGTGTATTCCTGACGGCCTTCGACGCGCGCATGAGTCCATGCCAGCGGGTCTTCATAGTCATGGCCGACGTGCTTGTAAAACGCCTTGTATTCGTCGTCGCTAATTTCGTTCTTGGAACGGGCCCACAAGGCGGACGCCTGATTGATTGTTTCGTCTTCCTCTGTAATGACCTGTCCGCCGTCTTTCCACTCTTCTTTTTTCATCACGATAGGCTGGACGATATGATCCGAGTACTTGCGGATGATGGAACGAATCTTGTGGCCTGAGAGCAGATCGTCCTGATCTTCGCGCAGATGCAGTTCGATCGTGGTGCCGCGTGTGGCTTTTTCGACCATCTCAATGACGAACTCACCGCCGCCATCGGATTCCCAGCAGACACCCTGATCCGTCGTTTCACCGGCACGGCGCGTGGTCACGACAACCTTATCGGCCACGATAAACGCAGAATAAAAGCCGACGCCGAACTGGCCGATCAGTCCGGCATCTTTTTGCTGGTCGCCGGAAAGTTTGGAAAAGAATTCGCGGGTACCGGATTTTGCAATTGTGCCCAGATTGTTGATGACTTCGTCGCGGTTCATGCCGATACCGTTGTCGGAGATCGTCAGTGTGCGGGCTTCTTTGTCATAACTCAGGGTAATTTGCAGATCCGAGTCGTTTTCGAACATCGCATCATTGTGCAGCGCCTCGAAGCGCAGCTTGTCGCAGGCATCCGATGCATTGGAGACCAGTTCGCGCAGGAAAATCTCGCGATTGGAATACAGTGAGTGAATCATCAATTGCAGAAGCTGTTTTACTTCTGTCTGAAATCCCATTGTTTCGCGATTCGTACTTGCAGTCATATTCTGTCCTTTGACGTTTTGAAAGAGTGGAGGACAGATGGGGCAGATTTTCCGGATTTCAAGAGGGGTAAATGCAGGATGCAGGATTTGCTTGCCAGATGGGCTGTTTTTGCAGGGACAATTAGGGTCAGACTCAGGGACAATTAGGGTCAGGACAATTAGGGTCAGACTCGATTTTTTAGGGAATCGGGAATCGAGTCTGACCCTAATTGTCGGGAATCGAGTCTGACCCTAATTGTTTGTGAACGCGACGCCACTCGCGTGTAACGCCATGCGTGCACGGATTGCGTACGGGCAGCGGCGAAATGAGTAGAGTATCGGGAGCGGCAGAGTTTAAACCTTGGGCGAAAACTGCCCGCTGAACGCGATCAGTTGTTCAAGCTTGGCCTGCGCCGAACCATCAGCGATGACTTCGCCGGCACGCTTGACGCCTTCGCCCAGCGTTGCACTCAAGCCCGCGGCATAAATGGCAGCACCGGCATTCAGCTGCACGATGTCGCGCGCAGCACCGGGTTGATTGTCCAGCACACAGCGCAGCATGGCGCAGGCCTCCGTCACATTCGCCACGCGCAGCAAGTCGTTCGACACCCGGCTCATGCCAAACTGTTCAGGCGTGACCGTATATTCACGGATTTCTCCATCTTTTAATTCAGCGATGCAGCTCTCGCTATTGATCGAGATTTCATCCATGCCGTCCATGCCGTGTACAACCAGCACATGATGACTGCCGAGACGCTGAAGCACGCGTGCCATGATGCCGACCAGATCAGGGTGAAAAACGCCCAGCACCTGATTGTCCGCACCGGCAGGATTGGTCAACGGCCCCAGCACGTTAAACATCGTACGCACCCCCAACTCACGCCGCACAGGAGCGGCATACTTCATCGCGCCATGAAAATTAGGCGCAAACATGAAGCCGATGCCGATGGAATCGACACAAAGGGCTACTTGCTCAGGGGTGAGATTGAGGTTGACGCCCAGATTCTCCAGCACGTCCGCGCTGCCGCACGTCGAGGATACCGAGCGTCCGCCGTGCTTGGCGACGCGTGCACCGGCAGCGGCGGCAACAAAAGCGCTGGTGGTCGAAACGTTAAAGGTGCTGATGCCATCGCCCCCGGTGCCGCAGGTGTCGACCAGATGCTCGCGGTTGATGACCGGCACTTTGGTCGCAAATTCGCGCATCACAAATGCGGCGGCGGAAATCTCTCCCACCGTTTCCTTCTTGACGCGCAGGCCGACTAAAATCCCAGCAATTTGAGCAGCCGATACCTCGCCGCTCATGATCTGGCGCATCAGTGACAACATTTCGTCGTAGAAAATTTCCCGCTGTTCAATCAGCCGGGTCAGGGCTTGTTGAGGGCTAATCATGGCTGGCCTTCCAGGAAATTTTTCAGCATATCGTGACCGTGTTCGGTGAGGATAGATTCGGGATGGAACTGTACGCCGTGCACCGCCAGCGTCTTGTGACGCACGCCCATGATTTCGCCGTCATCCGTCCAGGCGGTGATTTCCAGACACTCGGGCAGCGTTTCACGTTCGATCACCAGCGAATGATATCGCGTCGCGGTAAACGGATTAGGCAGGCCGGTAAATACGCTACGACTGGTGTGATGGATCAACGACGTCTTGCCGTGCATCAGCTGTTTGGCATGAATAATTTTTCCGCCGAACGCCTGACCGATACTCTGATGACCGAGGCATACGCCCAGCAAGGGAATTTTTCCGGCAAAATGCTGAATCGCGGCCACCGAGATCCCCGCTTCATTCGGCGTACAGGGGCCGGGCGAGACGACGATATGTTGCGGATTCATGGCTGCAATTTGCGCAACGGTAATTTCATCGTTGCGGTGCACTTCCACATCGGCGCCCAGTTCAGCAAAATATTGCACCAGGTTGTAGGTGAACGAGTCGTAGTTATCGATCATCAAGAGCATGTTGATTCCTTATCTTAGTTCTTGTTACCCAGCATCGCGCGTGCGACCGCTTCAGCAACCTCAATGCCATCTACAGCCGCCGAGAGTATCCCGCCTGCATAGCCTGCGCCTTCGCCGGTCGGATACAGACCTCGGGTATTGATACTCTGGTAATCGTCCGCATTGCGCTTGATGCGTACCGGCGACGAGGTGCGTGTCTCAACGCCCGTCAGTACCGCATCGCTGATATCGAATCCTTTGATTTGTTTGGCAAAAGCGGGCAGTGCCTCGCGAATCGCGACGATCGCATACTCGGGCAGCGCAGTGGCCAGATCCGTCAGATGCACGCCGGGCGTATAGGAAGGTTGCACCTCGCCAAACTTAGTTGAAGCACGACCCGCGATAAAATCGCCGACCAGTTGCCCCGGCGCCTGATAGGTTTCGCCACCCAGTTTAAAAGCCTGCGACTCCCAGCGTCGCTGGAATTCGACGCCGGCTAACGGATCGCCGGGAAAATCTTCTTCGGGTGTGATGCCCACCACAATGCCGGCATTGGCATTGCGCTCGTTGCGTGAATACTGGCTCATGCCGTTGGTGACCACGCGCCCGATTTCGGAGGTAGCCGCAACCACCGTGCCGCCCGGACACATGCAAAAACTGTACACGGAACGGCCGTTGCTGGCGTGATGCACGAGCTTGTAGTCGGCAGCGCCCAGCAACTCATTGCCGGCGTTCTTGCCGAAACGCGCCGCATCAATCAGGGATTGCGGATGTTCGATACGAAAGCCGATAGAAAAGGGCTTCGCTTCGATGTAAATGCCGCGTTTATGGATCATCTCGAAGGTGTCGCGCGCGCTGTGACCAACCGCCAGCACCAGATTTGAAGTCTCAATGCGCTCGCCGCTCGCCAGCACTACGCCGCTCACCTGACCGTCCGTGATCTCAATATCATCTACGCGACTGCTAAAACGAATCTCACCGCCCAAAGACAAGATGGTTTCGCGCATTTTTTCGACCATCCCCACCAGTCGAAACGTGCCAATGTGCGGATGACTCTCATACAGAATTTCTTCGGGAGCGCCCGCGATGACAAATTCCTCCAGCACCTTGCGGGAGAGATAACGCGGATCCTTGATCTGACTATACAGCTTGCCATCTGAAAAGGTACCCGCGCCGCCTTCGCCGAACTGTACATTCGATTCCGGATTGAGCACGCCCTGACGCCACAGTCCAAAGGTATCTTTCGTTCTTTCGCGAACCGCTTTGCCACGTTCCAGGATGAGCGGACGGAAGCCCATTTGAGCCAGCAACAGGGCGGCAAAGAGCCCCGCCGGCCCCATACCGACCACGACCGGTCTCGCGGATAAACCGGCCGGTGCCTGCGCGACAAAATGATAGCGGGTGTCGGGTGCAATCCTGACGTGCGGATCATTCTTAAATCGCTCAAGAATCGCCGCTTCGTCACGCACTTCGGCCAGCAGCGTGTAGGTAAACAGGATTGCATGCGCGCGGCGCGCATCGACGCCGCGTTTAAATACGCTGTGACGTATCAAGTCCGCCTCGGCCATCCCCAGTTTTTTGAGTATCGCCGCCTTGATTTCCCCCTCGGCATGTCCGATGGGCAATTTTATTTCGGTCAGTCTGAGCATGTTAGCGGTGCGCCTGTGCGTCCAGTCCGTCGAGCGCCATTTCAGCCGCACGCAACACGGCGCGCGCCTTGTTCTGCGTTTCCTGCCATTCGCTATCCGCCACGGAATCGGCGACGATGCCGGCTCCCGCCTGTACATACAGCGTCTTGTCCTTAATCACGGCGGTGCGCAAGGCGATCGCCACATCCATATCGCCGTTAAAACCCAGATAACCGACCGCCCCCGCGTAAATGCCGCGCTTGGAGGGTTCGAGTTCGTCGATGATTTCCATCGCGCGCACTTTTGCCGCCCCCGACACGGTGCCGGCAGGAAATGTGGCCTTGAGGACATCCATCGCGGACAGGCCTTGTTTCAATTTGGCCTCGACGTTGGAAACGATATGCATTACGTGCGAGTAACGCTCAATCACCATCTTGTCGGTTAATTTTACGGTACCGTTTTGCGCCACGCGACCGATATCGTTGCGCCCCAGATCGATCAGCATCAGGTGTTCGGCCAGCTCTTTCGGATCGGCTAATAACTCTTGCGCGAGCGCGACATCAAGCTCCGGCGTTTTGCCGCGCGGACGGGTACCTGCGATCGGGCGCACCGTCACCATGTCGCCTTCGAGACGCGCCAGTATTTCAGGTGAAGAGCCCACAACGTGGTGATCGCCCATGTCGTAATAGAACATATAAGGCGACGGATTGATGCTGCGCAGTGCGCGATACAGCGCCAGCGGTTCGGCAGAAAAAGGCTGCGCCATGCGCTGCGACAGCACAACCTGCATGATGTCGCCGTCAAAAATATACTGGCGGGCTTTTTCGACCGCCGCCTTAAACGGCGCCTCACCGAATTCGGATTCGGCTTCGGTGCGCTGTACAGCAGGCGCAAAAGGGATATCCACCGGCCGACGCAACATGCCGGTCAGTTCGCGCAAACGCTCACACGCTAAAGAATACGCGTCGTCCTGCTCAGGGTCTGCATAGACAATAAAAGTCAGTTTTCCGGACAGATTGTCCACCACGGCCAACTGCTCAGTGAGCATCAGCAAAATATCAGGCGTGCCGATGACATCGGGCTTTTGCACACCAGACAGGCGGGGCTCGATGTAACGGATGGTCTCGTAGCCGAAATAACCTGCCAGCCCACCGGTATAACGCGGCAGTCCGGACAAGGGAGCGACCTTGAAGCGCGCCTGATACTCTTCGATGAAATCCAGCGGATTGCCGACTTCGAGCGAAGTTTCATCATTGCAGGTGGTCAGCGTGACCTGCTTTCCGCGCACCGTGATGCGGGTATCAGCAGGCAAACCAATAAAGGAATAGCGGCCGAAACGCTCACCGCCCTGTACGGATTCAAGCAGGTAGGAAAACGGTTGGTTGGCGAGTTTCAGATAGAGCGACAACGGCGTGTCGAGATCAGCGAAAGTCTCAGAGACCAGCGGAATGCGGTTGTAACCCTGCAATGCTAATGCGTTAAATTCTTGTTCGGAAATAGGGTGCAGCATGAAAAACCTCCTGTGTTGTTGTGCTATCGGCCGGTCGCTTACCCGGCACTATCGTATTCAGTACGATTAACACCATCGCCAATAAACTGATTGATGCAGGAGGTTATTCATTTTCAGGCAAGTTTCATCAATGGCAAAGCGGCGGGCAGATTAGCAATCACCGCATCCAGATCCAGCGTCTCGACAGGTTCGCCGTGGTTGTAGCCGTAAGGGACGCAGAACACAGGACATTCAGCGGCACGTGCTGCGATCGTGTCATTGAGCGAGTCACCGATCAACAACAACTGCTCGATAGGCACACCGAAGAATTTAGCCGCATGCAAGAGCGGCATCGGATGCGGTTTCTTTTCCGGCAACGTATCGCCCGCCAGCACGATTTCGAAATACTTGGACAGGCCGATGCCCGCCAGGAGCGGCGTCGTGTAACGCTCGACCTTGTTGGTGATGCAACCCAAGCGGTAACCCGCGGCCTTCATGGCCTCCAGACCTTCGATGACACCGTCGAAAACTTTGCTCTCAAGCAACAGTTCGGTGTAGTGCTTTTCGAAAATCGGCAGCGCATGATCGTATAAAGCCGCATCCGGCGTCGCGTGCATATCGCCTGTTAACGCGCGCTTAACCAGCCAGCTGATGCCGTTGCCGATGTAGCTTGCCAGCAATTCTTGTGAGACCGGCGCATAGTGAATGTCGCGCAACATGCGGTTGGCGGCTTCGGATAATTCAGGCGCCGTGTGCAGCAGCGTGCCGTCCAGATCGATGACGATGGCCTTGATGCTGACCGGTGTTGTATATCGTTTGATATTAGGCATGCTATCCCTCAATGCGATTTTTTAGGTTTCTTTTCAGGCTCGGCAGGTTCTGCTTTGCCAGCGGTCGCTTCTTCGCCTTTTTTGGCGGACTTTTCGTCTTTCGTTTCATCTGGCGCTGATGCCGCTTGTATCGCCATAGAGGGGTCAGAACCCATGCTAGGATCCAGCGTTTTTTCCTGTATATCTTTGTCTGCGGCTTTCCAGCCGGTCAGAACAGAGGCCGTGCTCTGCGCCTCGTTTTCTTTCATGCAGTCTTCGGGTTTTTTCAGCGAGACGCGACAGGCATAACCTATCGCTTCCGCATCGGATGACTTTTGCTCAGCCGCACCGGTGATCTGGTCGCAACCGGTGGTTGCAACAGCGATCAACAGCCAGACGATGGCGTGGCGGAGCAGCATGATATTTATACTTTTGCGAGCTCAGCACGCATCGCAGCAATCACGGAGTCAAACTGGTTTTTGTCAGCCGCATTACGCGCGTTGAAAATCGCAGAACCGGCAACGAAGGTGTCCACGCCGGCAGCAGCCACTTCGCGAATATTGGCAGGACCTACGCCGCCGTCGATTTCCAACAGGCAGTTATAACCACCCGCATCGATCATCGCGCGAACTTTGCGCGCCTTGTCGAGCGTGTAAGGAATAAATTTCTGACCGCCGAATCCGGGGTTAACCGACATCAGCAGAACCATGTCCAATTTAGGCAGCATGTATTCGAGAATATCGAGCGGGGTGGCCGGATTGAATACCAGACCCGCCTTACAACCGGATTCTTTGATCAAACCGATGGTACGGTCAACGTGTTCAGATGCTTCAGGGTGAAAGGTGATGAAAGTCGCGCCGGCCTTGGCGAAATCAGGAATGATGCGATCCACAGGCTTCACCATCAGATGCACGTCGATGGGCGCTGTTACGCCGTGCGCGCGCAATGCATCGCAAACCAGAGGGCCGATCGTCAGGTTAGGCACATAATGGTTATCCATTACGTCAAAGTGAACGATGTCCGCGCCTGCGGCCAATACGTTGTCGACTTCTTCGCCCAGCTTGGCGAAATTAGCAGAGAGGATGCTTGGAGCGATCTGATACATGATGTTTCCTTCGTTAAAATTGATAGTCACAAGGCGCATTCTAAACCGAATGTGCCATTAAGTGGTTATTTGGGCAGCGTCAGTCCGGCCGTCTTGTAGAATTTTGCCAAGTCGCTCAGGTCGTCGAAAACGGCAGCAGCCCCCGTAAAATCGTGATTGCGTGTGTAGTAGTTGATTGTGACATAAGTCTTAATTCCGGCACCTAAACTCGAGCGCAGCCCGTTTTCGGAATCTTCCAGCGCGATGCAGTCGGCAGCCTGCAGCCCCAACTTTTCAAGCACCCAGAAGTAAATATCGGGCGCCGGCTTTTTATGCGGCACGATGTCGCCGCACCCATTGGCAGAAAATAAATCCGCCCAGTCACGACCAAGACCTACTTCCAGCAGTGCCGACACATTTTCAGGAGTCGTCGTGGTTGCAATGGCAAGCGTAATGCCAGCGGCATGTGCATCGAGGATCAACTGTTTGATGCCCGGACGCAGCGGCACGCCGCCCTCGCTGATCATGCTGGTGTAGTGGCGTGTCTTGACGACGTGCAGATTTTTGACGAAACCATCAAAGTCAGCTGGTTTGTTGTAGCCTTGCAAGAAGTCACTGACGAAGTATTTAATTCGCTCTTTACCGCCAGTCACCTTGAGCAGCTTGTCGTACAGCGCCACATCCCAGTTCCAGTTAAGACCGCATTCGGCAAACGCTTTATTAAAAGATAAACGGTGTCCGTCTTCTGTATCGGCCAGCGTGCCATCCACATCGAAAATAATCGCTTTAATCATAATTTAGGTCAATCGTAAGTAGTTAGTGGTCAGTGACAAATGTTACTAGCTACTTGCCTCTGGCTGATTTTTTTAGCGCATCCCGGGCAGTTTACCGGCCATGCTACGCATCATTTTAGCCATGCCGCCGCCTTTGGAGAACATTTTCATCATTTTTTGCGTCTGTTCAAACTGGTTGAGCAGCTGGTTGACATGCATCACTTTCACGCCCGCGCCATCGGCAATGCGTTTTTTACGCTGCGCCTTGATGAGTTCGGGATGACTGCGTTCCTGCGGCGTCATGGAGTTGATGATGCCTTCGAGACGGTTGATCGATTTGTCATCGACTTTCGAATCGGCCGCCGCTTGTGATAATTGCGCGGGCAGTTTGTCCATCAGCGCCGACATCCCGCCCATTTTGCGCATCTGCACGAATTGCATCTTGAAATCGTTCAGATCAAAGCCCTTGCCGGACTGCATTTTTTTGGCCAGCTTTTCGGCTTCACCGTGATCCACGCCGCGCTGCGCTTCTTCGAGCAACGACAATACATCGCCCATCCCGAGAATACGCGAGGCCATGCGCTCAGGGTGGAAAGCTTCAAGGCCGTTCGGTTTTTCGCTGACACCGATGAATTTGATCGGTTTTCCGGTAATGTACCGCACCGATAATGCCGCACCGCCACGTGAGTCGCCATCCATTTTAGTGAGGATAATACCGGTCAGCGGCAACGCTTCGCCAAACGCTTTAGCGGTATTGACCGCGTCCTGCCCGGTCATCGCATCGACCACAAACAGCGTTTCAATCGGCTTTAAGCTGGCATGCAGCTGCTGAATCTCAGCCATCATCACGTCATCGATCGCCAGACGCCCGGCGGTATCGACGATCAGCACATCATGGTGGTGCTTGCGCGCAAAATCGAGCGCGGCCAGCGCAATATCCTGCGGTTTCTGAGTAATATCAGAGGCGAAAAAATCGATACTGAGTTGCGTGGACAGCGTGCGCAACTGCTCAATCGCGGCAGGACGATAGATATCACAACTGACCAGAAGGATTTTTTTCTTGTGCTGATCGTGCAACAGTTTAGCCAGCTTGCCGCAGGTGGTGGTTTTACCCGCGCCTTGCAGACCCGCCATCAGAATCACGGCAGGGGGTGTCGTAGTGAGATTGAGCGCATCGTTGTGCTCACCCATCAAGCGGGTCAGCTCGCGGTGCACCACGCCAATGAAGGCCTGACCGGGATTCAGATTGCCGATCACCTCATGTCCCAGAGCGGCTTCTTTAACCTGAGCCGCAAAGTCTTTTACAACCGGCAGCGCCACATCAGCTTCGAGCAGCGCCATGCGCACTTCGCGCAGCGCGTCCTGAATATTGCTCTCGGTGAGCCTTGCCTGACCGCGCAGGTTTTTAATGACACCGGAGAGGCGTTGCGTCAAATTGTCCAGCATATCCGTCCTTAATAGCTAATCAAACCGGCATAGCAAAAAACCACGCCTAAATAATTTGAAAGATTCTAGCAGGGTTGCGTCCGATCAACATCAAATCGCAAGCGGTTAAAGTGGAAATTTTGTCCGGAGCAACTCGATGCGCAAGCAATTTTAGCAGTGATGCGAGCCGTTGAACGTCAACTCGCAAGTGGTTTTGCAGGGATGATGTCCAGTTAAACGCCAACTCGCAAGTGGTTTTAGCAGGGATGATGTCCAGTTAAACGCCAACTCGCAAGTGGTTTTAGCAGGGATGATGTCCGGTGGACATCAACTCGCAAAGCAAATGAGGTAGAATTCAAGCGTCTAAAACATCACGAAGAAAAATGCCGAATCTTCTCCTGTCTTTTGTTGCCTTTGTCGCTTACGTGCTGCTGGCCGCTTATTTCTGGCGCGCGAATGCCTGTGCCGATTGCGATGCGCGCTGGCGCGGTGCAGTTGGACATTTAACGCTGATCCCCATCTCCCTGCACGGCTATTTGCTCTGGCATGGTATCTTCGCCGGCGGCGGATTCGATCTGGGGGTGTTCAACGCACTGTCTTTGATTGCATGGCTCACCTTGCTGGTTTACTGGGTGGCGCGATTTTTCTATCCGATCGGCGGTTTACAGGCGCTGGTCCTGCCGATGGCTGCTGTGACGCTGCTGCTGCCCGGCGTATTTCCTGCCGATCACCAGTTAGCCCACACAGACATGCTGGCCTTTAAAGTTCACATTGCCGTCGCGATGCTCGCTTACAGCCTGTTCACCATCGCGATGGTGCATGCCATTTTGATCTCTTTAGTAGAAAAACGCCTGCGTCATGCCACACTGCCGCGCGTGTTGCGCAATCTGCCTCCCCTGATGACCATGGAAACGCTCCTGTTCCGGATGATCAGCATCGGCTTCGTTCTGCTGTCGCTGACCCTTGTGTCGGGCATCCTGTTTTCAGAAGAGATTTTCGGCAAAGTCTGGCAGTTCAATCACAAAATATTGTTCGGCTTCATCTCATGGTGCGTGTTTGCTGTGTTGCTGGGCGGGCACTATTTCTACGGCTGGCGCGGCAAAATCGCCGTGCGCTGGACGGTGAGCGGCTTTGTCTTTTTGATGATGGCTTATCTGGGCAGTAAATTTGTGCTGGAGCAATTGCTGCATCGTTAAACGCTGTCCGGACGCACTCCAAACTCTTTGATTATCAAGGTCCTTGCTATCAACAGGCCTTGTGTCGTAGAATGCGCGCCCTTTCGTGGCGATAGGGTTCGCACAGGCGAGTCCATTTGCTGACGAATAGCAACCCTCCCGCACAACGGAAATTGCTAGTAAAGTTTTGCAACCCAAGTCTCTTTTTAGACTGATAATTTAGATAGGTTTTTTATGGTCATCATTCGTCTTTCCCGCGGCGGTTCAAAGAATCGTCCATTCTACAATGTGGTTGTTGCCGATTCACGCAATCGTCGCGATGGTCGCTTCATCGAACGCGTAGGTTTCTACAATTCGATCGCCAATGAAAAACAAGAAGCATTGCGTCTGGATCTGGCACGCGTTGCCTTCTGGCAAAGCCGTGGCGCGCAGTTGAGCGACGCTGTTGCAAAGCTGGTTAAACGCGCTGCCGGTGCAGTTGTTGCAGCCTAAGGTCTCCGAACCCATGGTTATCATGGGTCGCGTGGCTTCAGCATTCGGAATCAAGGGATGGGTGAAAATCCAGCCCTTCAGTGAGTATGTCGATAGCCTGCTGGGATATAAAACCTGGTATCTGGGCCATGAAAATGGCCCGTGGCGCGAAGTGACGGTCGCTCAGTGCGAGGCACATGATAAGACTCTGGCGGCTCAGTTTCCGGACTGCCCTGATCGTACAGCAGCTGAGAAACTCAAGGGTTTGCTGATTGCCGTGCCGCGCAGCAGTTTGCCAGCGCAAGAAGAAGGCGAATACTACTGGGCTGATCTGATCGGCATGTCCGTGATCAACGGCGCAGGTGAAACGCTGGGCACGGTGATTGAACTGCTGGAAACCGGCGCTAACGATGTACTCATCGTCAGAGGCAACGGTCCGGATGTGTTAATTCCGTTTCTGAACAGCGTCATCGGGCCGGTCGACATGGCTGCCAGAACCATACAGGTCAACTGGTCAGCGGACTTTTTGCTTTGATCTTTGACGTCATCACGCTGTTTCCGCAGATGTTCGATGCGCTAACGCAATGCGGCATCACCCGTCGCGCGGCTGAGCAGGGACGCTATGTCCTGAAAACATGGAATCCGCGTGATTTCACGACGGATAATCACCGCACGGTTGATGATCGCCCTTACGGCGGTGGTCCCGGAATGGTGATGCTGGCTGAACCGCTGGCGGCTGCGATTAATGCGGCCCGTGAGCGTCAGGCTGCCGCAGGCATTGCGAAAAGTCGCGTGGTGTATTTATCGCCGCAAGGCCGTTTGCTCACGCATGCCGTGGTCAAGGAAATGGTCGCGCAGTCCGAAGTAGGGCTGATTCTGCTGACCGGCCGTTACGAAGGCATCGACGAGCGTTTAATCCGCCAGATGGTGGATGAAGAGATTTCCATCGGCGACTATGTGTTGTCCGGTGGCGAGTTAGCCGCAATGGTATTGATGGATAGCATGGTACGGCAACTGCCCGGTGTATTGGGAGATGCCGACTCGGCAGAGCAGGATTCGTTTGTGCAAGGCTTGCTGGACTGCCCGCACTACACCCGCCCTGAAATGTTTAATGGTGAAGCCGTGCCCCCGGTGTTGTTGTCTGGCAATCATGCAGACATACAGCGCTGGCGGCTTTCCCAGTCGTTGGGCAGAACGTGGACACGCCGTCCGGATTTACTGGCAGGGCGTGTTTTGACAAAAGAGGAATCTGGTCTTCTGGCATCGTTTCAGAAGGAACAAGATCCGACAACTAAGGAGCAGTAAATGAATTTAATCGCAATTTTAGAACAAGAAGAAATCGCCCGTCTGGGTAAAGTTATTCCTGCATTCGCACCTGGCGACACCATTGTTGTCAGCGTAAACGTGGTCGAAGGTGAGCGCAAGCGCGTTCAGGCTTTCGAAGGCGTTGTGATTGCCAAGCGCAATCGCGGTTTGAACTCCAGCTTCATCGTGCGCAAGATGTCTGCCGGTGAAGGTGTGGAACGTACATTCCAGACTTACTCCCCAGTGATCGCTGAAATCGAAGTCAAGCGTCGCGGTGCAGTTCGTCGCGCTAAGCTGTACTACCTGCGCGATCGTTCAGGCAAGTCGGCACGTATCAAAGAAAAATTGCCAGCGCGCAAAGTAAAGACCGTTGCAGCGGCGTAAGTTGCCTGCATGATCTGAAAAGACGGGAGCCTCGGCTCCCGTTTTTTTATCTTCAATTTGCCGGCTTAGCCTTCAATCAACTTGTGTCGTATCGCATAGCGAACCAGCTCGGTTTTCGTATGCATATTCATTTTTTGCATGAATCTCGACTTGTGGGTGCTGATCGTCTTAATGCTCAAACAAAGTTCACTGGCTATCTTCCCAACGGATTTACCCGACACCAGCATGATGAAGACCTGATATTCACGGGCGGACAGGCTTTCATGGGGAATACCCACTTCCCGGTTGAACACCAGCGTTTCAACCAAAACAGGATCGATATAATTTCCCCCTGAATAAACTTTTCGTATGGCATCGATGAGAATCTCAGGTTCGTTATCTTTAGTCAGATAACCTGATGCCCCTGCATTAAGCGCCCGACTGGCAATTTGCCCTTCAATATGCATACTTAAAACAAGAATAGGCAGCACGGGATGATTTGCACGCAACTGTAAAATGAGCTCTACACCGGAGAGTCCCGGCATATTCATATCCAGCAACAGAACATCGCATGACGCTGACGCCAGTGCAAGCAGCAATTCTTCGCCGCAGCCGGCCTCGCCGACAACACGAATATCGGGAACCATGGAGAGTAGTTGCTTAAGGCCATGCCTGACAATGGCATGATCATCGACAATAAAAAGTCTGATCATAGTGAAAATTTAAAAAATTATAGTTACGCCACGGGAATATGCACACGAAGACATGTTCCTGCCCCCTGCCTGCTTTCAATTTCAAAATATCCGCTGAGCATGGCGACACGTTCGCGGATGCCGATCAGTCCGAATGATTTGCAATTTTCAATTGCGCCGGGATCGAACCCTTTGCCATTGTCACATACCTCGAAGCAAAGTTTGTTCTGGCTTCGAGTTACGATCACCTCCACCTGCGTCGCCTGCGCATGACGTGCGATATTGGTCAACGATTCCTGAACGATACGAAACACAGCCGTTGCAGAGAATTCATCCAGCGCGATATTGCCATCATTGAGTGCCAGTTCACACTGAATCTGGGTATATCCGGTAAACTCCTCGGCCAGCCATTCGAGCGCAGCAACGATCCCCATATCCAGAGCGCACGGGCGCAAACTCGATGTAATATGACGGACAATATCGACGGTGCGCTGCACTCGCTGACTCATCGACTGCAGGTGCGACAGTAATTCAGGGTTGGCCTCCCCAAAATTCAGACGCGCAAGTGAAACATCCATCCTCAGTGCGGTCAGCGCCTGACCGAGCTCATCGTGAATTTCGCGGGCAATATGCCGGTGCTCCTCTTCACGGATATTTTCCAGGTGGGCTGAAAGCTCGCGCAACATCTGCTGGGAATGTAACAGTTTTTCTTCAACACCTTTGCTCTCTGTGACATTGACCGCCACCCCGTCCCAGATACAACAGCCCGCCAGCATTCTCGGTGTGGCACGTAAATTAATCCATTTGATACTATTATCGGCCGCTAAAACACGTCCTTCCCAATTCCACAGCGTCATTTCACGATGAGAGTGCGCTAATGAATAATTAAACGCATCGACATGTTCAGGCAGGATGCGTCCAAAAAATTCTTTAGCATCTTGTTCGATGGCCGTTGCACTGACACCCAGTAACCATTCTGCGCCATTGCTGATGTAAGTAAAATTAAAGCCCTCTTCCCGCTGAGTACACTGAAAAACCATACCGGGTACATTCGCTGTCATCACCTGAAAGCGCGCCTCGCTCTCGCGGAGATTCATTTCGATCTGCTTGCGATCGGAAATATCCCGACCGACCGACTGAATCTCGACGAGTTGTCCGTCAGCATCAAACAGACCTCGATTGCTAAACTGCATCCAGCGAACTTGCCGGTCAGACGAGTAGACTCTGTTTTCGATCATGACGACCGGATTTTCCAGACTCAGCTTGAAAAGCTCTGCATTAACCCTTGATAAATCGTCCTGATATACGATGGGATGCCATCCTGAATTGAGCAGCTCCACCGAAGATTTGCCGAAAAACGTCAGGAAAGTCTCATTTGCAAAGATATAACTGCCATCGACACGTACCCGTGAAACAAGCTCAGTCTGCTCCTGCACGATAGAACGATAGCGCGCTTCGCTTTGCTGCAGGGAGCGGGTATTTTCCCTAAGCTCTTTCTCTGCCAGCTTGATCGCCGTAATATCCGATACCTGAACAAAAAAACCGACGACTTTGTCATCGACGATATCAGGAATATATTCGGCCAATGAGTGCCTAACCCCCGTCCCGTCAGGCACAGGAATCGTACGTTCAAATTTTTGCGGTACTCCTTGCAGCACGGCTTCAATGTAAGGTAAGTTGAGCTGATAAATCTGCTCGCCCAGCAATTCACGTATATGCTTACCCAGCAATTTGACGGGTGACACGCCAAACCAGGTCGAATAGGCTCGATTACTAAAGCGGTTGTGCAAGCTACTATCCCAATAGCCTATCATCGCAGGCATACTGTTCAGGATTGACAACAGCGTCTTCAGCCGAGAGCCCGCACCATCAACCCGCCCGTCCCGCAAAAAGAGACTGCGCAATTGCTCAGTTTCGCTGAAAGATTCCGCCGTCTCCAATTCAAGCGCACAAACCCGATTTTCAAGGATGGTCTGAATGAACATGGCTATTGTTTAATTTCTATCGGGAGCACAGAGATTTTTAAATAAAAAACAAGATGTACAGGAAAATCATGCGGTAACAGATTCTTCATGCTGAACCGATTCTATCCCAGAACAATGTCAGATAATCTGAAAAACCAACACCTAGCGCTGATTAATTGTAGGGCTGACCGATTCTGCTTTCACGTACAGGATAAATCCTACAATCAGGTAAGCGATAGTGCCTGTAAAAATCAGAATTAACCGACTACATTTCACTATCGGCTAAGTAGATAATAAATTCGCGCAGCAATCAAATTTAGCGATGAGGTCGCCCTGTCTTCAGGTTAGCGCGCAAAATGACGCTCAGATCTATATCTGCCATACATCCAAAAAAGGAGTTGCAATGCCATTAGAAACCGGCAAAATCAGACAACGTCAGCTGACCGTGGCGTTGCTGACGGCAATGATTTGCGCAAGCGGTGTCTATCTGATGCATATGCCATTTCACGACTGGCTGCATCAGGCATCAGGATTATCAGACCCAATCGCCGATGCGACAGGCACCGCAATCATTGTTTTGATCAGTTTTATGGTCAGCAATCTGGTTTCCATCACCCTGTTTAAAGATATTATTTTAGGCATGGCAGCGACTCAGGAAACGCTGTCGGCATCATTGAATTGCAACGAAAAAATCATACGGTGCGTTGCGGATGAACTCAATGAACTCCCGTCTCTCACCAGTTTATTCAATGAACAGTTGCAATCTGTCACGGTTGAAACGGAGCGATCCGCCTTTCAAATTATGGAACGACTGCAACTGATAGAGCGTGTGATCGATGACTTGCTGCAGACCGTAACAGCCGGCACGCAGGAAATGTCGAGCCGTACGGAAGAGACAGACACAGGATCAAATATTCAATTAATTCAGGATCTCAATCAATATATTCAAAACCGTGTGATCAAGGCAAATGAGGACAGGGACAGCATTGCTATCGTGGTTGCGCAGGCCAGATCAATGCAAGCGCTGGTCAATATGATCAGGGACATTTCTGCTCAGACCAACCTGCTGGCGCTCAATGCGGCAATCGAAGCGGCCCGTGCCGGTGAGGTTGGCCGCGGATTCGCCGTGGTGGCAGACGAGGTGCGTAAACTATCGGGGTCAACTGAACTGGCCGTAGCAAAAATTCAAGATGGCATCAGCAATGTGATCGAATTGATCGAGGCGCAATTTGGCAGCAAACTGGAAGACGGCTGCATCATCAAGCAACAACAGCTACTCGAAAAATTTTCCGCCCATCTGGATAATATGCGCGAGAGCTACCTTCAGTTAAAAATACGTGACGAAGAGATGATCGCGCATCTGGAAAAAACAAGCCAGACCTTGTCATCGATGTTTATTGATGTAATGTCCAGCATTCAGTTTCAAGATATCACAAGACAGCAGGTAGAACAGGTCCAAAAGTCACTCAACAAGCTTGATTCTCGCGTATCAGACATGGTTGGCATGATGCGGAATACGCATTTTACCGACGCCCCCTCAATCAAAGCGCAATTTGATAATATCTATTCCGAATATGTCATGGCGAGTCAAAGGGAAATACATCAAGCTGTTGCCGGAACAAACTTCCTTGAGGCGCCCAAAAAAATTGAATTGTTCTAACTTCCCCCTGCCGCACTCAAAACGTGTTGTCACATCAAGACAACACACTAACGATTGGAGTATTAGGTAATGCGCACAAATCTGCCCGTAACAGACCATGAATATTTACTGCAAGACGGCACAATGCTGGTATCAAGTACCGACCTGAATGGCGTGATTACCTTTTGCGACCGGAATTTCATCGAAGCAAGTGGTTACTCCGAAAAAGAGCTGCTGGGACAACCACACAATCTAGTCAGGCACCCCCACATGCCGGCAGAAGCATTTGAAGATATGTGGGAAAACTTAAAAAATGGCAAGTCCTGGTCGAGCATCGTCAAAAACCGCCGCAAAAACGGCGATTTCTATTGGGTTATGGCGAATGTTACGCCCTTGCACAATGACGGAGTTGCCACAGGCTATATGTCAATACGCAGCAAACCCAGTCGCGAACAGGTGGCGACCGCTGAAGCCGGCTACCGAAATTTCCTTGCAGGTGATACAAAAAACCTGCGCATACAAGCCGGCAAAATCGTTCGCCGAACGCTTTTGAGCGCACTGAAAACACAACTCCAAAAACTGTCTATCGGACAAAGGCTCGCTCTCGGCTTTAGCCTGATAATGCTATTGCTGGCGATTATCGGTGCTACTTCGTACAGAGGCATCGCAGGATTTGGTCAGCAATGGCAAGATTACCAGCAGACCGTCAACCAGAAGCGCACTTATCTGGAACAGGCACATATCGAGCTGGGCGACGGCATACACCATTTCAAGAATTATCTGATCCGGGGCGGCGAATACAAAGAAAAATTTTATGCTGACATGGCTGCAATGGATAAAACCATCGCAGCATTCAGTCAGGTGCCGGGCATCACAAGCGACGAGATTGATGCGCTGACAAATCTGCGTGAGGGGAAAACGCGCTATTTAGCTGCAATTGATGAAATGGCGCGACTCAAATCGATGGGAAAAAGCATCGCCGAAATTGACAGCAGCATCAAAGGCGCGGACAAAGCGATGGGCAGCGCACTCAACAAACTCAGTCAACACATTAAGGATGACACAGGTCAGCAAACTGAAAATGTAACCTCCGGCATTACATCAGCAACCCGACTTTTATTGATACTGCTCGGCGTCTCCTTTGCCATTAGCGGATTGCTCAATCTCTGGACGGCCAGAAGCATTTTGCTCCCGGTCAGAAAGGCAACGCGTGCGGCGCAGGCTGTTTCCAGAGGCGAATACAACCATGAAATTGATGCGGAAGGGCGCACGGATGAACTCGGACAGATGTTGGAAGAGTTCAAAGTGATGCAGATCAGGACCGGGTATTCGATCAAGCACGCCGAAGAAAATACCGCTGAAGCACTACGCATCAAAAGCGCACTGGACTCCGTTTCCTCATGCGTGACCGTATCGGATGAGCGCAACGAAGTGATCTATTTTAACGAGGCGATGCGCAAACAAATCAACCTGATGCAGCCTCAAATGCAGCGACTGTTCCCGGACTTTAATGCGGAAGACATCATCGGCAAGCGTGTCGGCAACTTCTTCGAGAGCGAGGACTTACGCACGGCCTATGCCGCGCCGCTGGATGCTCCGAAACGATTTGAAGTACCGATGGCAGGACGCGACATGCGACTTGAGCCTTGTCCAATCTACAACAGCCAGCGTACTTACCTGGGGCGCGTCACCCAATGGACTGACCGCACGGCTGAAATGGCTGTGGAACGTGAAATTGCCTCGATTGTCGCTTCAGCCGCAGCGGGAGATTTTGCGCACCGTATCGAACTGACCGGAAAAGAAGGATTTTTCCTCAAGCTGGCCGAAGATATCAATCTATTTTTGTCTGCCAGCGAAAGTGGTTTAAACGAAGTCGTCAGCGTATTGGGCGCACTCGCAAAAGGCGACCTGACACAAACCATGAAGGGGAATTACCAGGGGACTTTCCGGAAATTGCAAGAAGATGCGAATACAACATCTGAACAACTGACGGATATCATCAGCCAGATAAAAATTGCCGCAGAAACCATCAATATGGCTTCGAAGGAAATCGCCTCAGGCAACACCGATTTGTCTCAGCGCACCGAACAACAGGCAGCCAGTCTGGAAGAAACGGCCTCGAGCATGGAGCAGATTACCTCGACCGTTAAACACAACACCGACAATGCACATCAGGCCAATAAGATCGCGCACGGCGCCTCGGAAATTGCGCGGCGTGGCGGCGAAGCAGTGGGGCATGTCGTGCACACCATGGAATCTATCAGCGAAAGTTCGAAAAAAATCGTCGATATTATTTCCGTGATCGACGGCATTGCTTTTCAAACCAATATACTCGCGCTCAATGCCGCCGTTGAAGCAGCACGCGCAGGCGAACAGGGGCGCGGTTTCGCGGTAGTCGCAGCAGAAGTGCGTAACCTTGCTCAGCGCAGTGCCGTGGCCGCGAATGAGATTAAAAAACTGATCACCGATTCGGTCGCTAAAGTGAGCGAAGGAACCCAGTTGGTCGGGGTAGCCGGTCAAACCATGGGCGAAATTCTCAGTGCGGTCAACCGGGTAAACGACATCATGTCGGAAATCAGCGCGGCCTCCGATGAACAAAGCACGGGAATAGAGCAGGTAAACCGTGCGATAACCCAAATGGACGACGTCACCCAGCAAAATGCAGCGCTGGTAGAACAAGCCGCTGCAGCTGCTGAATCGATGGAAGAGCAGGCACAAGAACTCAATCGTCTTATGCTCTCGTTTGTACTGGACGCGCGCACACAGACTGCGCACTCTCCGGCCAAACAGACTGCAAAGCAGCCGGTAAAACGCACCGCATCCATGCCCCGTGCGCTCCCGAAACCCTCAAACGACAAGGAGACCTGGGAGGAATTTTGAAGCGTTTCTGCGAAGGATGCCAGCGTAAAAAACCGGCGGCCGATTGACGAGGTGAAATTGGCCGGATGTTTTCCGATATGATGGCAAAATGAACTATCAGGCAAAACTATCCGCTCCGTTTGGTATCCTCGGCATCCGCTGCGAGGACGATGCGCTGACCGGAATCGATTTTTTACCCTTAACGGACTCGCCAGAGCCTGCCAGCTGCCTGTTTGCCGAAGCTGTATGCGGGCAATTGACGCGTTATTTTGACAACCCCGATGCGCAATTTAGCCTTGCGCTCAAGTACCCGTCAACAGCGCACCAGCAACGCGTCTGGCAAGCAATATCGGCGATTCCCTGCGGCCAGACGCGCAGCTACGGAGAGCTGGCCCGTCAGTTGCATTCAGGCGCACAAGCGGTCGGTCAAGCGTGCGGCGCAAACCCGATTCCCGTCATCATTCCCTGTCATCGTGTCGTGGGCCGTACCGGATTAGGCGGCTTCATGCATAACACCGGCAATACCATGCTGGATATCAAACGCTGGTTGCTGGCGCATGAAGCAAACCAATGCTGAACAACGCCGAACTGCTCGATGAATTTTCCGATTCGCTCTGGCTCGAAGACGGCCTGTCGCGCAATACGCTGGACAGTTACCGGCGCGACCTGAACAAATTTTCTGACTGGCTGCAAAACCAGCGCGGCCGGGATCTGTTGCAGACCACGCATGCCGACCTGCAAGGCTATATCGCCGATCTGTTCATCGTCCAAAAGGCAAAACCCAGCTCCGCCGGACGCAATCTGTCCAGCCTCAAGCGCCTGTTCCGCTATCTGCTGCGTCAGGGAAAAATCGCGACCGACCCCACCCTGAAAATCGACACCCCCAAACTGCCGCGCAGTCTTCCGCAGTCGCTGACCGAACAGGACGTCGAGCAGCTTTTAGCCGCCCCCGACATCAAAACATCGCTGGGCCTGCGGGATCGCACCATGCTCGAAGTGCTGTACGCTACCGGCTTACGCGTATCGGAACTGGTATCCCTCGGCATCGGTCAGCTCGACATGGATATGGGCGTGGTGCGTGTCTCGGGCAAAGGCAATAAGGAGCGGCTCGTCCCGCTGGGCGAAGTCGCTCTGGACTGGCTGCAAAGCTATCTTGATAACAGTCGCAGCAGTTTGCTCGCAGGGCGCATCAGCGACGATCTGTTCGTCACCGCCCGAGGCTCCGGCATGACGCGGCAAATGTTCTGGTATCTGATCAAAAAACACGCAAAACAGGGCGGACTCAACAAGCCGCTGTCACCGCATACCCTGCGCCACGCCTTTGCCACCCATCTGCTCAATCACGGCGCCGACTTGCGCGTGGTACAGATGCTGCTGGGACACGCCGATATTTCGACCACACAGATTTACACCCATGTCGCCCGCGAACGATTGAAACAACTGCACGCGAAACATCACCCCAGAGGTTAAGTGCCGTCCGGGCGTATGCATCACTTTGCCACCGAATAGAGTAAACTCGCACCGCTATGAGCGAACTTTTTATCTCCGAATCCCGTGCACGGCTGCGCACGCTGCTGGCGGCAGGATATGCGCTGTTCATCGCCTACGTCAGCCTGTCGCCTTTTACCGGCTGGCGCGACCAGGGACTCCGTTTCAACGATGTGCTCAGCATACCACTGCTGTCGACATTTACCCCGTTTGACGCCGTTGTCAATGTGCTGGCATATATTCCCTTCGGTTTTCTGGTTGGTCTTGCGCTGCGGGCGCGTTTTGCCGTGGCGGTCAGTTTACTCGTCGCGCTCTCCTGCGGCATCGGCTTGTCGGCGAGCATGGAGTTTCTGCAAATGTATTTACCCTCGCGCACCAGTTCCAATCTGGATGTGCTGACCAACAGCAGCGGGACCTTAATCGGCACCTTGCTGGCGGTAAACGTCGCCTCCTGGAGCTGGTTTCGTCTGGGGCTGATGCGCTGGCGCAGCAGCCAGTTTCACCACGGCCGCGAGATGGATTTTGGCTTAGCCCTGCTCGCACTCTGGGTGTTCGGACAGATCAACCCGTCCTTGCCAATGCTGGGTAACGTGTTTATCACCGAGGCGGTACATCAGCCCTTTGCAGCGCCCTTGCCTGAGCCATTCAGCTGGTGGGAAACCGGCGTCGTCACCCTCAATTTATTGATGTTAGGCGCCTTGCTGCTGTCTTTGCTTCGTGCACCGCGCCGCGTCGCATCATCCCTGCTGGTGGTACTGAGCATGGTCGCCCTGATAAAATTTATCGCCGCTGCCGTACTGCTCAAATCCTGGGCGCTGCTGCTTTGGATCAACGGCGAGGCGATGCTGGGTATTTTACTGGGCCTCGCGATCCTCATTCTGCTGCTATGGATACCGCGGGCGACCGTGAATGCCGCAGGTGCGCTGGTGGCACTGAGCTATTTTGTGATGGTGAATTTCATAGTGGATGGCAACACGCCTGCCGCCGCGATGTCCGTGTACCACTGGCATTACGGGCACTTGCTCAATTACAACGGACTGGCGCAAACCATCACGCTGATTTTCCCGGTGCTACTGTTGTTTCATCTGTGGCGGATACGCAACGTATAATCAGCCGATATTAATTTGGAGTCGAACGATGAGTCATTTCGATAAGCACGTCTTTTTCTGCACCAATCAGCGTGAAGACGGCAGCGATTGCTGCGGCAATCACGGCGCGCAAGCCGCGCGGGACTATGTCAAAAACAAGGTCAAAGAACTGGGCATTTCCAACCGAGAGAACAGCATCCGGATCAATTCCGCCGGCTGTCTCGACCGCTGCGACGAGGGGCCTGTTCTGGTGATTTACCCTGAAGGCATCTGGTACACCTTTATCGATGAATCGGATCTCGATGAAATCATCGAAGAACATCTCAAAAACGGCCGGATCGTCGAGCGACTGAAGGTTTGATGGTGGCGCAAAGCAAAATCACCCTCGCAGGCCCGGCAGGCCAGCTCGAAGGCATGCTGCACCTGCCAGACTCTGAACCTGTCGCCATTGCGGTGGTGGCGCACCCTCTGCCCACCATGGGCGGCACGATGGATAACAAGATCGTCACGACTCTGTGCAAGACTTTCGCAGAGCTGGGTTTTGCCACGCTGCGTTTTAATTTTCGCGGCGTAGGCGAGAGCGCAGGCGAGTTCGACAGCGGCAACGGAGAAGTGGAAGACCTGCTGGCGGTCGTGCAGCACGCGCGGGATGCCTTCGGCCATCTGCCACTGGTTTTGTCAGGATTTTCATTCGGCGGCTATGTCGCGGCGCGCGCAGCCCAGCATATTCAGCCGCAGCCAAACAAGCTGGTATTGATCGCCCCTGCCGTCGTACGTTTCGCGATGCCGCCCGTCGCGCACAATACGCTGGTGATCCACGGCGAACAGGACGAAGTGATTCCGCTCAGCGATGCGCTGGACTGGGCACGCCCGCAGCATTTGCCGCTGGTGGTATTTCCCGAGGCGGGACATTTTTTTCACGGCAGATTGCAACAGCTCAAACAAACTGTCGTTCGCGAATTTAACGGGTGTCGTCTATGAACCGCGTCATTGTGGCCGAAAATCTGGTGAAGCAATACGCGGGGCAGCGCGTCGTCGATGGCATCAGTCTCAATATCGTGCGCGGCGAATGTTTTGGGCTGCTGGGGCCGAACGGGGCGGGCAAGACGACCACCTTGCGCCTGCTGCTGGGCCTGATTGCACCTGATAGCGGCCATATCGAATTGCTCAATCACGCGATACCGGGAGACGCCCGTGAAGCGCGGTTGCGCGTCGGCGTCGTGCCGCAAATGGACAATCTCGATCCGGACTTTACCGTGACGGAAAACCTGATGGTGTACGGCAGGTACTTCGGCATGACGGATGCGCAGATCAAGGCGCGTCTGCCGGAACTGCTGGAGTTCGCCAATTTGACGCATAAGGCCGATGCGAAAGTCCCGACGCTCTCAGGCGGCATGAAGCGGCGTCTGACGCTCGCGCGCGCACTGGTCAACGATCCTGATGTAATTTTTCTCGATGAGCCGACCACCGGTCTCGACCCGCAGGCGCGCCATCTGATCTGGCAGCGACTGCGCGAACTGACGGCGCGCGGCAAGACGCTGGTGCTGACCACGCATTTTATGGATGAAGCCGAGCGGCTTTGCCATCGTCTGGCGGTGATGGACAACGGGCGCATCATCAGTCAAGGTTCGCCACGCGAACTGATCGCCGAAAACATCGAGCCTGAAGTCGTCGAGGTGTTCGGCGAACAGGCGGCCGCATGGGCAACAAGCCATGCGGCACATCACACTCAACGCTTCGAAGTCAGCGGCGAATCGGTGTTTTGCTATGTAAATGACGCACATCCGCTGCTACTCGAATTGCAGCAATATGCCGAATTGCGCTACGTGCATCGACCGGCCAATCTCGAAGACGTGTTTTTAAAACTAACAGGTCGGGAGATGCGGGAATGAAAGTGAATATCTTCGCACTACCGCAATTTAGCCTGCGCTTTTTCCCCATCTGGCGACGCAATTACATGGTCTGGAAAAAGATGGCAGGCCCCTCCATTCTGGGACACCTGGCCGATCCGGTGATTTACATGCTGGGTTTAGGTTACGGCTTGGGCGGCATGCTGCCCGAGATCGGCGGCATGTCGTACATCGCCTTTTTGTCTGCCGGCACGGTCTGTTACAGCACGATGAACAGCGCCAGTTTTGAGGCGTTATATTCAGGCTTCGCGCGCATGCACGAACAACGCACGTGGGAGGCCATCCTCAACACCCCGATCACACTGGACGATATCGTGCTCTCGGAGATGTTCTGGGCGGCGAGCAAGAGCCTGCTATCGGGCATCGCGGTGCTGATGGTGATCTGGGTGCTGGGCTTATCGCATTCGCTGATGTCGCTGTGGATCATTCCGCTGGCCCTACTGGTCGGGCTGTGCTTCGCAGCCCTAGGACTGATTGTGACGGCGCTGGCACCGGGCTATGAATTCTTCATGTATTACTTCACGCTGGTCATCACGCCGATGACCCTGCTGTGCGGCGTGTTCTTCCCGGTCGATCAACTGCCAGCCATGCTGCAAACGGTATCGTCCATTTTGCCGCTGACTCATGCTGTCAATCTGGCGCGCCCCTTGTTGAACGGGAATATTCCAGTCAACATACTGGCGGACGCTGCGGTGCTGACAGCGTATGCACTGGCCGGCTATTACGTCTCGCTGGTGCTGTTCAGAAAACGGCTGGCTCAGTAATAAACCAGTTGATCCTCATGGACGGAATAGCCAAAAACCGCTATGCTGCGCACTCTTCTGAAACTGACCTGACGTGCTTTCGTTTAAGTCAGGCACCGTTATCGGATGTCACGCTGTCATTTTCACATACGCGCTCGTAGCTCAGCTGGATAGAGTATTGGTTTCCGAAGCCAAGGGTCGTGGGTTCGACTCCCGCCGAGCGCACCAATTCGGTAGTAGGCACTAGATTATTAGTGCCTATTTTCATTTGATGCATCGCATTTGCAATGCCCAGCATAGCGGCCCTTGATTATCGAGGTCTCATCCTCCACCAGCACGTCGCTCGACTCTCTGCTTGAATGCCGGAAAACCGCACTCACACAACTCCACGCAAGGGCTGCCGTATATTTCTCTCAACTCGGCATGGATAGACTGAATCAGATCAATACTGCGCATCCGTCATCGCGTCCTCTCCGGCTTACCGCCACGCTTCCAAGCTCGATAGCCACTCACACTGATGCTAGTACAGCACACCGACCAGACCAAATTCCTCACGTCGTTCGTCAATCCAGGCTGACTTCACCGAGTTGTTCAGTCGTATATTCCTGCTTCGGTATTTTCATCATTCCCCTTTCAAAAACAACGTTAATTTTACGTCACCCTTGAAAGATGATTTTTCGGGGGAATCACAGACCGGAAATCAGCTCGAATACCACCGTAAAAACACAAATAAATGGCGATACCGAAAGTCCAAACTTGAGTTAAAATTGAATCCGGAATTTTTAAGTGAGACTTCGTGGAAAAAGTATATACGACAAAGACCGCTTCGCAAATACTTGGGGTCACAATACGAACGGTTCAGCTGTGGGTTGAGAATGGCTCATTGTCTGCTTGGCGCACACAAGGGGGTCATCGAAGAATTAGCGCGGACTCTCTCGAAACGATGTTGAAAGCACGCGATAAAAACCAAGTCAGCGACAAAAATCAAGCCAGCGCCAACAACCAAGAGATAAGAATCTTGATTGCTGAAGATGATGAGGCGCTTTGCCTGTTATACGAAACGGTTATTCTCGGCTGGGGAATTCCCATTAAAATCGAAATAGTAAAGAATGGATTTGAAGCACTAATATCGCTCGGGAGAAACATTCCAAACATCCTTATCACTGACATCGGCATGCCGGGAGTGGATGGAATAAAAATGCTCCAACAAATACGTGCGGATGATAAATTAACTGACGTAGAAATTATTGTGATTTCCGGACTGGATGGAGAGCAGATTCAGAGTCGCGGCGGCGTTCCAAAAGGCGTATCTGTATTTCTTAAACCTGTGCCATTTGCACTTATACAGAAAAAAATCCAATCTATTGCCAACAAAAACTTCATGCAAATAAAATCATGAGTGATGATTGCAATCACCGCATTAAAAATAACTTCTGCGGCACAAAAGATGGCGTGTGGGATTACGATGTTAAATCAGATGTTGTCACCCATTCCCACCAATGGTGGACAATATTGCAGTTTCACAAAAATGAAATTAGTGATTCATTTACGGAATTAAGCCAACTCGTACATCCAGAAGATATTGAAATCTATCGTTCTGACTTGTCAGATTTTTTGCTCGGGAAAAATGATGCCTACGTCAGCTCCTGTCGTTTTAAATGTAAAAATGGAAACTACAAGTGGATTCTAAAACGAGGAGTGACCGCAAGTCGATCCGCAGACGGACGTCCTTTACGCATACTTGGAACATTCGCCGATGTAACTCAAGTAAAAACAGTAAATCATCAACTTAAAATTCAAGAGCAACAGTTACTTCAAGTGCTCTCATCTCTCCCCGAGGGGTTACTCGCTTTTAGTTTAACTAACCAGATACAATTCTATAATCAACACCTGCTTGATTTATTTAGTATCGACCTCAAACATGGCGAACGCCTTTCCATGATGTCTTTTTCAGAAAGTGTCGGTAAAAAAATCGAGATGAGCGGTCAATCTGGTCTTTTTACCGCTTTTTCTGGCGATAAAAAAGGCATATTGCGACTAACCGATCCTGCCAGAACAATACAATGGGAGTCACATCAAGTCATCGATCCCGAATTACGTAATATTCTCTTCTTTAGGGATATCTCCCGGGAAACCTACATTGACAAAATGAAGAGTGAATTTCTTGAAACTGTTGCTCATGAAATGAGGACTCCATTGTCCAGCATCTGTGGCTTTGTTGAATTATTGCTTTCACAAAAAACAAGCAACATTAACAATAAAAAATTTCTAGGCATTATTCATTCTAAATCTGACGAGCTGATTAAAATGCTGGGTGAATTTCTTGATGTAGCACGAATAGAAGCCATCGCTGGCATGGACTTTGATCCACGCACAGCGTCACTTTTATCGGTCGTTAACCGTGTTATTGAAGAGTACTCACTTTCATATACGACAAACCAAATACAGATTAAATTACCCCATAGAACTTCATTCGCATTGCTGGACAGCACTAAATTAGCTCAAGCGCTGCTCAACATTGTCTGCAACGCTCATAAATATTCACTAGGTACAGGCCAAGTACTTATTGACTATGTGCATCGACAAGGATCTATAAAGAATACCGTTGGAGCGCACGAACAAGAATGTGGAAATACCGTCTTCTCAAACGAGCCTGAAAAGAGAGAATCAACCAACTGGGTCGGTATCCGGGTAAGTGACGCAGGAATCGGAATGGACACTCAACAATTAGTCCATATCTTTGAACGATTTTATCGCGCCACAAATACGGCGCAAATCCCTGGAACGGGTTTGGGAATGTCGCTGGTGAAAGACATCATGTTAATGCACGGCGGGTGCTGTGAGGTGCGCAGCCATATTGGCAAGGGCACACAAGTCATACTTTGGTTGCCCGAAGTCAAGGCAATAGCATGTGAACAATGACTGGACATGCTCTCATAATCAGGCCGTGTCCGCTTCACATCGACTGATGACACCCGTAACGACAACCGCCGTAGCGAAACTTAAGACGCCAATCAACATGTATCGCAAAGGCAAGCGCCCTCTACTATTCAACATGCCAAACAGACTGCGCACATCATAAAATATCTATGCCTGAATTATCAGTCACTTACAAAATTACGTTTGGTGATTCTGCCGTTTGTTTGCCAAGCAAGCTTATAGCCTCTTCGCTAAGCGAATGCATCCTGAATGTCACCCGAACGCCTATCGCCCCAAAAACTACCAGAACCACCTCCGCCCGGAACACGATTCGCGGCATGCCCTAACTGACCGGCCTTCGGGGCAATGACCCGGATATCGCAACGCCTCCCGATTGGCAGCGCCCTGTCGAACAGCAAGACCAGATCAGCAGTAGAATACCCCAGAACCTTGAATGCGAAACGAATGTCGTCCTCGGCATGAACGGAAACCCTCCAATACCAGGAATCCATGCTTATCCAGTTAATTCTAAAAAACGTAGTTGTGCTTGATGTAAAAAACGAATTGCCTATTATACCTTCTGCCCAAACTTAATGATTTATAGGCAATAAAGTCATGTTGACTGAACGACTGCGCGCACAGATACAAGGCCTAAGGAATACAATAAGGTGAGCTGACCCGCCGCTTCTGCATCTTGCTTGCCATCAAGGCTCACACCCCGCTCATCCGACTGTCAGGCCATTAACAGTTCGTGCGCTTCGCGCACAACAACGCCCTGACAACCTCCTCACTAATCAGCTTTGCTCAGGCTCATATCTGGATTTGGACCCGGTCTTCTCGGCGGTGCATAATTCTGCGATGGCAGGCTCCGCGCCCTACACCTTGAATCGCACCACGCGATCATCCGTCGCCACGAGCAGCGCCTGAATCTCCTCGGCGCATCCCGCGCGGCTTGCGCTTTCCATACCATCGGACATGAGATTCCCAATAGAGTCTAGCATCTCACCGATGGACTGGTGCTGTGCCCGCGTATCGCTGGCGATGGCGTGCGCCATCACCAGCATCTCCTGCACCCCGCTGCCGATGCGGCTCATCGCCCCCTCGGCCAGATGCGCGTATTTGTCACAATGCTGTGCCGCTTCGCTCGCGCCACGCATCCGCGTCACCGCCTCTAAAGTACCAGTCTGGATAACCGACACCGTATCTGAAATCTGCTGGGTCGCCTGAGTCGTGCTCTCGGCCAGCTTGCGCACCTCATCCGCCACCACGGCGAACCCCCGCCCGTATTCGCCCGCCCGCGCAGCCTCGATCGCCGCGTTGAGCGCAAGCAGGTTGGTCTGGTCGGCGATCCCCTTGACCGTATTGGCCAGGCCGGTAATTTTCCGGGAGTGTTCCCCGAGGTGGGTGATACTCAGCGCGACCTCGTCGATCGACAGACTCACCGCGTCGATCGCCTTTGTCGTCTCCATCACAACACTGCCCCCCTCCTGCGAGAACAGGTTCACACCCTCGACTGTATCCTCCATCGTTCCGATGCGTTCGGATACACAACCATTGCTGGATGAAACATGGCTGATCGTTGCCACCAGCGCGGGCATCAGGCCAGCCTGACTGTCGCCCGCACTGAAAGCTTGCGAACGCGTTATCGCCTGCTCAATTTGCGTCCGCAAGGATGTCCAGTCCGCTTCTGCATCGGCAGCCGCCAAACGGAGCGCCGTCATCATGGCGTTGAACGAGCGAGCGCATTCGCCCTTATCCCCGGCAAGCTGCACGGTCAGGTCGCACGAAACTGCCACAGCATTCATCGCATCGCGCAACTCGCCCAACTCCCGCCGCAACCGTCGCCCGGCCGCAAATCCCCACACAGCGGCCACGAATCCCAAACCAGCCAGCATGCCGACCAATACAGTGTTCACCATTGACCCATCCTCCAAAAATAAAGCGGCGATTCTACTCCAGCTTGCCGGCGCAAAAGCAGTTATTCCGCCAGTGCTATCCCGCCAGCACCCCATCACGCAAATGCATCAACTGAATACCCGAGCAATTATCTGTCACCAGCCAATCGAACAGGCCGCCCACTCCGTCCGGCAGGGGCGGCAGCGAACTCCACTCGCTCTTATCTATCCGCCGCAGTCCCGTCACGCAATCCACGTCGAGCAAAACAAGCTGTCCATCCTCTTGCCCGCTATAGACCACGGTCACGCGCACCTCTCTGCGTTCCAAACCAATCAGTTCGCGCAATTGCTTGACGGGCAATATCTGCCCACGCCATAGGCGATACCCCGCCGCTTCGTCTCCCGCGCCACCGGGGCACCCGTCGATTACGTCACGTACATTTATCGCATTCAGCAAAATTCTGATGCGCCCAGCCTCTACCAGTAAATAGCTTTCCAATTCAGCCTCCCAAGGATTAGGTTAAGCACGCTCCTGCCGTCCGTAAAGGCTCCAGCGTGAGTATCGAGAAAAGTTTTTCGCCAACACGCCCGATTTTCTCCACGTAGTCGGTGGCGACCCGTTTGACGTCCTCAATCGCGGCACACGGCATTTCGACGACCCGTCCGACTTGTTTGACGGCCAGCGCCCATGCCTGACCGTCCTGACGGACGACCAGCCAAACACCGGCGGTTTCCACTTGCGTTATGCAAAACGCATCAGCCAGATCCACGACGGGCATGACTTCGCCCAACACCAGTGCCGCGCCCGCCGTGTTTTGTCCGGCGGCGGCAGTGATTTCGCCGGCTTGTTCGATACGCTCAACCCATTCCAGCGGCAAGGCGCAGTCTTCATTACCGACGCTAAAAGTGAGCATGCTGATCGTGCGACCCTGTGCGTCATGCTCCTCGACCGGACTGACATCGCTGGTCTGGGCAAGGGTGAATTTGCGGTATTCTTCCAGCCGGGCCTCCGGTAGCAATCCTTTCAGCGAAATTATCCCGGTCAGGTGTCCTTCCGCTCCGACGGAGGTGTCTGCAATATAGCCCGCCAGCACCGCACCGAAGCTCTCGATCAAGTGCAGGTCGTTCTGTGTGTAATTGCGGATGCCCAGCATCTTATCGACGATGAGGCCGAAGCGCTGACCTCCGTGGTGGATGACGACGATGGCAGAGCCAACCTTAACATCGGCATAACGCCCCAGCAGGGTGCTGAGGCCCAGAACGAGCAGGACGCTTTTCCGCAAGGTAATCACGCCCGCAACTTCCGGCGGGGCATGCGGCAATTTTACCGGCTCGGTCACCTCCAGCACTTCGGCGATTTCGCCAAGCCGGAGCGCGTAACATTCTCCACCCGACTCCATGAGAACGAAGCCCGCCGAATCTGCTTGCGCACTCTGTGTCTGCGCGGCGGTTTGCAGCAAAGTTTCTTGCATGACGATTCCTTCCGGAGGGAGACTGTTGGTGTCGAGCATCAGCACAGTGTGACCGTCCGCTTCAAATTCTCCGGCGATCATGCCGCTTGCCGCCGTTTGCGGGTCGCCTGCGACATCCGCCTGCTCTCCTCCGGCCAGGAAAAAGCTGATTCCAGCTTCGTCGACATGACCGTTGGATAAGACCCGATCGACGCGCAACGCGTAATCCATACCGCGCTCGTCACGCAAAATCACCAGGGTTCCCGCGCCGCGTGCTCCGTTGTGTCCGCCAACGCGGCCGGCAAGGTCGATTTGCATCATCACCTGCCCCATAACGCGCACCAGCCCTTCCACGTAGCCCGGCATATGCGGCAAAGGGCTGACCGTTTGCGGCTCCACGACTTCAAGGATGTTTCCGGTGGGCAGCGCATAGCGCTGCATCCCGCTTTCTATAATCATCAGGTTCATGTTTGCCTCATTTTTTATCGCTCAAAAAAGCCGCCAGGCCAATTCATTACAAAGTGGCGTGGCGGCGAGCATCGCCGAAGAGCCAGGAACAGGCCTCCGGCTCCGCGTTCCCGGTTAAACTCTGAACTTTTCGACTTCGCGGCGGGTGTTGTCTGCAATTTTTGCCAGTTCGACCACCGTCGCCGTAATCTCTTCCGAGGCCGCCGCATTGCTCTGACCGATCTGGTTAAGATTGCTTACATTGGCGTTGATCTCCTGCACCGCCGCACTTT